>Ga0265798_10000002_pt1 | contig 854696 bp, 807 predicted proteins | sample P3T30metagenome_FD_192430 | JGI IMG/M metagenome (GOLD analysis project Ga0265798, IMG submission 192430) | Plant litter microbial communities from East Loma Ridge, Irvine, California - P3 T30 | ecosystem: Environmental > Terrestrial > Plant litter > Unclassified | place: USA: California...
CGGTAGTGGATATTCCTGAATATGGCGAAGAGCGCTGCGGTATTAAGGTGCATTTCCTGCCCTGCAATGAGATTAAGGTCACAACAATCTGTGACGGCTACGGTACGCCAAAGTACCCAATTAAAGAGCCCAGAGAAATGAAGGAGCCTGCACAATGCCCGAAATAAATCTCATATTGCCCTCCCGGAAGCCTGCTGAATTTTGTGAAAACAGACGATTACAAACAAGCCAGAAAAAGTTTTTTACTCACGGAATGTTATCTGTTTTTTTAGTTTTATTCATTTCAGGTTGTTCCCAGACCGGAGGTAATGGCTATACCGCGGGAGATGTCCGTGGCTATAACCATACCAGCCAGGGAATAAATCGTTTCACGGTTAATGGTTATGGGGGAGGCGTAAGAGGGAATACCTGCTGCATCCTGCTGCCGGATAAATGGTCGCCGGGATTCAAAGCGCACGTGGAGTGGGAGGTCGATCCCAAAACCGCATCTCAATTTCCGGGTTATAAGCATTGGGAGGAATATTTGAAATGGGAAAAGGAAGTAAAAGCCAGTTTCCGGAAGCACAGTACGGTAGTGGATATTCCTGAGTATGGCGAAGAGCGCTGCGGTATTACGGTGCATTTCCTGGCCTGCAACCAGATTAAGGTCACGACAATCTGTGACGGCTACGGCACGCCAAATTATCCGATTAAAGAGCCCCTGGATATGAAGGAGCCCGCGCAATGTCCGAAATAAATCGCGCGCTACCCTATCGGGCTCCCCCTGAATTTCCTGAAAATGGGCGGCTTTTCCTGACCCCGGAGCAGATTACGGCAAACTATCGTAAGCAGACGCTTGAAGAAAGACAGTTCAGCAATAAATTAATGAAGCAGGCAGGAAAACGGCTAATGCCGCCCTGTTGCCATAGCCTGCATATCAGCCTTTTTTTTGACGGCACCGGCAACAATGACGAAAACGATACCAACATGGCCAGGCCGCCGCATCCCACTAATATTGCCAGGCTGTTTCATGCCACTTATCCCACCAGTGGACAGCAACAAGGGTATTTCTCCTACTACATGCCAGGGGTGGGCACACCATTCCCGAAAATCAATGAGTTTGGTTATAGCAGCGATGGCCTGAAGTATGCCCTGGGCGGAGAGGACCGGATTAACTGGGCGATGCTGCGGTTGGTCGATGCGCTGATGATTGCTATTACGCCAACGCGTAAGGGGCTGAGTGATAGCGTGGCGCGAGAGCAGATCGTTGCCATGCGCGCGCACTGGCCGCTGAGCGGTGAGGCGAATCGACGCCGTGCGATTGATACCTTGCTGCAACCACTGCGAGCCAGAGTGGTACAGGCGCGGCCGCAGCCCATCGCCCTTAAGCTGTTTATCTATGGCTTTTCGCGCGGCGCGGCGGAAGCTCGTGCTTTTGCCAGCTGGCTGTCGGAGCTGTGTGTCGATCCAGTCAGCGACAATGTGGATCTTTCGCTGCTCGGTCTGCCGCTCAGCATTGAATTTCTCGGCCTGCTGGATACCGTGCCCTCGGTGGGCATTGCACGTCTGGTACCGGGTTTTGACGGGCATATGAGCTGGGCCAGCGATACTCAGCAGCTGCCGCTAGCCAGCCGTTTCCCTGGCCTGATTAAGTGCTGTCATCACTTTATTGCCGCTCATGAATAGCGGTTGAGCTTTCCGCTGGACTCGGTGCGACGCCCGGAAGGCCATTACCCCGCAAACACATCAGAGGTTATTTATCCTGGTGTGCACTCTGACGTCGGCGGCGGTTATCCGCCGGGTGAACAGGGAAAATCCCGCGGTAGCGTGGGTGAAATGCTCTCGCAGATTGTATTACATGATCTTTACGCCGCCGCGTTTGACGCCGGTGCACCGCTGGCAGTGCTCCCTAATAAAATTCCATCGCCTATCGAGCATATGCAGCCATCACGAAAAATGTCTCGTGACGCCATGACAGAATTTGATATATCAACAAACCTAATCAACCGCTTTAACGCCTGGCGCAAATTAACCCTGCTCGATGGGGCGGCATCGCAGGCAGATATCGCGACTGCTGAACAGTACGGCTATCAACGTTTGCAACTTACCTGCACCCTGGAAAATGCAATTATTCGGCAAATGGCCTGGATGACCGCCTGGCGTATCGGCCGCTACGCGCATAACAGCCTGTTGACACAACCGTTCTACCTTAATGCCCCACAAAAGGATGCAGTCGGGCTGGAGGAAGACAAGAACAACTACGATATGGCGCTCAAAAAGTTTCGTCATGCGCTTAAGAACGTGCGTCGCGATCGCCCAAACTGGCAGGACAGCATTACGCCGGGGCCGCCCGATTATGAGCCCACCACCGGGCAGTATCAGCTGCGTGAGGGCGCTCGCGAGTTTGAGCACGACTATCGCAACTGGTTTCGCGATATCAATGGCAGCCCAGCGGAGAGAGTTATTCAGGTGGCGCTGGATGGCGTGTTGAAACACCCGGTCTATCTGCTCAATGGGGATGATGAAAATAATGAGTATGAGCAGATGCGCAAAGAGGGTGACTATTACTTTGGGCGCCTGTTCAGCGACAGGCTGGGCACCAACACCCGCAAAGAGCCGGAAGCGCAGGTATTGGCACTGTTTGACGAGCATATACACGATTCACGCGCCTGGTTTATGCAAAGCACGCTGGGCGGACGTGAACCCTGGAGCGGCTACTTTCGCTATCGCATGATCTATTGCGGTGATAAAGCCAGCAAGCAAACACGGCTGATTTATCTCAACGGGCAGGTTATGGGAGCCCGACAGGTTTCAGGATCTGCTGAATATATCGTTGAATCGCGTGTGGTACAGGGCGGTATAACGGAAGCCCACAAGGTGCGCGAACTTGCCAGCGGGAAGACTGAAATACTGTCGCCCGGCAATATGCTGCCATTCAGTAACCAGCCCGTTCTGAACGCTGCTCGCGAAAGCGCGCGCATCAGCGCTGAGCATCATCATCAGCATATACAGCTTGCTCTCATGAAAATAAAGAGTGAGTGGAATGCTTAAAACAGTATGCGGGTATTGAATAATCTGCTTAACACCCCCCGTTTATAACCGATTAAGGATAAAGAATGCCTCATGCACATCGTTCTCCCTCGCTGTATGAAATTCTGTATGGCAATTTTAGTGGCGGGCTGGATCTGCATTACGTTAGCGAAGAGAACCAGGTGATCCTCTCGGTGCTCGACAATATGCAGCGCATCCTCAATTGCCGTGCCGGTACGCTGGCGCATTTGCCCAATTATGGACTGCCAGATGTGACGAAAATTCTGCAGGGAATGCCTGGCACCGCACACCAGTTGATCACCACGCTTTCTGATGTGCTGCTCCAGTACGAGCCACGCCTTAACAGCATCAGGGTCGACATGCTGCGGCAGGTTATTCCCGGCGAGCTGCGTTACGCTATCGATGCCGAGCTGAAAGGCATCGGCCTGGTGCGCTACGGCACTGAATTTATGCCGGAAGGCAAAGTCCTGATCCGCTACCTGAAACAGCAGCAGGTTATTCATCAAAATGCGTTATAGGGTGTCCTGACTTTTTCCACACCGTGCAAAAAACACAGTTCAACGTCTGATAATAATCTGCATGAAACCTTAATGGCTTATTTACCATTACGTAATTTTCCAGCCGGTAATATAAACGCTGACTCCCTGCAATTAATGATTTATTAACCGCCTCTTAAGTCAGCCGGAATATATCCCAGGCTGGGATGTCGTGCGGCCAGATTACTTAACTCCTTATCTGCTGCTAATTAATTCAGCACACAGAGCAGCTAAGCTGTCGCCTTGCGGCACAGGAAAACGCTGAACCATCAGAGCGTGCCGCGGAATAAATAATTCACCGCTTTCCCGTTATCCTGTTAAATGGATATTCAGTTATGAATGACTTTACTGCCCGTCAAATAAAAACCGGCGGCGATCCGCGCATGCTGCCGGATTATGCAGCCCTGCGCGATCAAATGCTCAAACTGGTACATCCGGCGTGTCCGGATGTGAACTGGCGTGAAGCTGAAAAACACTGTCTTGCGCTATTTGAGCAAAACGGCGTGGAATTACAGACGGCAGCCTGGTACACGCTGGTTCGGACGCAGCTGGCGGGACTGTCTGGTCTGAATGAAGGCGTCTCCCTGCTGGAGGCACTGATAAGTTCTCAATGGAAAACGCTATGGCCGCTGCCAGTACATGCCCGGGTGGATATTCTCCACGGGCTGAGTCAGCGTTTGCATTCGTTCATGCGCCTGTTGCCGCTTAGCCATAGCGATCTTAGCCAGCTTTATCTTGTTGAACAGCGGCTTGTGCATATCAGCAAGCATCCTGATCTCAGGCAGATTAGCCAGTTTGAGTCATTGCGTACTCTGATGAACAGCCGCGCTAAGCGGCTGGAAAACGCTGATAACACCTCTGGTCCGGGTATAGCCATTCAATCCAGTGAGGTCTTGGCCGCCACGGAGAACTGGGCCTTACCTGATGACGCTCAAGCCGCCACGACGATTAAATGGGTGTATGTGACGCAGCCGGAACACCCGCCAAATGCGGAGGTCACGTCGGTCATACCGGAGCCGGTGAAACGCTGGAAAAGCTTTGTCGCCGGGATGGGCGTTATGCTGGTGGTCGGCATACTGTCGGTGTGGAGCTGGCAGCTGTCAAGCCGCAGCGATCCGCTGCGCGCCCAGCTTGCCGCATCGCTTGCGCCTTTGCCGGTAACGCTTAATGCCGCGCAACGGGACGGGATACGTCAACAATCTACTCCACCGCAGCCCTTTATTGCCCAGACGCGGCAACAGCTTATGCGTCTGCATCAGTTACCTCCGCACTGGACGATTAATCACAGTCGTCAATTACTCGAACAGGCGCAGGTTTTGTGGCCGCAGCAGGCCGATGCACTGGCTGTGGAGTGGCAACAGCAGCGTAATGCCATGGCGTTGCCCATTGAAAGTTTGGAAGGATGGCATCAGGGAATGACGACGCTACAGACGCTGAGCGATCGCCTGAGTCAGCTGGATGAGCGTAAGGGCAAATACATCACGGTCAGCGAACTGAAGTCGGTGGTATTTTCCGCCATCCAGTCATTTAACCATTCGATACCGGCGGAAGAGCAACTGCGTGTTTTATCGCACTATCCGACGGAGCAACCTTTACCTGCTGCGGCCAGAGCGCAGCTGGAGATGCACCTGAAGCAGCTGATCGCCGGTTATGCTTTGCTGACGGATGCTGAATAACAGGAGTGACTGTCAGGGCAGGTTAGGTCAACTGTAAGCAGGGAGAAGCGGAGAGATAAGAGGGCGGCTTCAATGTGAGTCTGCGGGATTGGCTGGCGAGCGTAAATCCACAGCCGCGAGTGCTTGTTTAACGTGGGTACCGCCGTTGTACCGGCATCAGGCTTAACTACATTGTTGGGGGTTAGCCGTGCCGCTCTAAATAAAGCGAGAACCTGTAAAAAGAAAATCCACGCCATGGCGTGGATTTTATCGGACTTATGACTCTTCATGAGCGTGAATCCGCGCTCATGAATAAGCAGAGTTTAGACGTTGAACAGGAAGTTCATTACGTCACCATCTTTAACGATGTAATCTTTGCCTTCTGAACGCATCTTGCCCGCTTCTTTCGCGCCTTGTTCACCTTTATAAGCCACGAAATCTTCAAAGGCGATGGTCTGTGCGCGGATAAAGCCTTTTTCAAAATCGGTATGAATTTTACCGGCGGCCTGCGGCGCGGTGGCGCCCACCGGAATGGTCCAGGCGCGCACTTCTTTCACGCCAGCGGTGAAGTAGGTTTGCAGACGCAGCAGCTCATAACCGGCACGGATCACGCGGTTCAGGCCCGGCTCTTCCAGACCCAGTTCCGCCATAAATTCAGCGCGGTCTTCATCTTCCAGCTCGGCGATATCCGATTCCACTGCGGCACACACCGCAACCACCACTGAACCCTCTTTTTCCGCGATTGCACGCACCTGGTCGAGGTAAGGGTTATTTTCAAAGCCATCTTCATTGACGTTGGCGATGTACATGGTTGGCTTCAGGGTCAGGAAGCTCAGATAGCGGATAGCCGCTTTATCTTCTTCAGTAAGATCCAGCGAGCGCAGCATGCCAGCGTTGGACAGGTGCGGCAGGCATTTCTCCAGTGCCGCCTGTTCTGCTTTCGCGTCTTTGTCGCCGCCTTTGGCTTTCTTCTGCACGCGATGCAGAGCGCGTTCACAGGTATCGAGATCGGACAGCGCCAGCTCGGTGTTGATAACGTCAATATCGTCGGCCGGATCGACCTTGTTGTTAACGTGAATGATGTTGTCATTCTCGAAGCAACGCACCACGTGACCAATCGCCTCGGTCTCTCGGATGTTAGTCAGAAACTGGTTGCCCAGGCCTTCACCTTTGGAGGCGCCTTTTACCAGGCCCGCGATATCAACAAATTCCATGGTGGTGGGGATAACGCGCTGCGGCTTGACGATCTCAGCCAGCTGATCCAGACGCGGATCGGGCATTGGCACCACGCCGGTGTTGGGTTCAATGGTACAGAACGGGAAGTTGGCTGCTTCGATGCCGGCTTTGGTCAGCGCATTGAACAGGGTGGATTTACCGACGTTCGGCAGGCCCACGATACCGCATTTGAATCCCATATTTATATCACCTTAATATCTTGATAATTAAGGTATTTATCAATACCTTAATCGGAATAATAGAAATTTCCCGGCATTATACACGTAATAGCGTCCGGAAGGGGGCGAATCACCGGTTTATGGTGCTCAGGCGCCCGCTTTAAAGGCGTGCAGGCGGTTCATCGCTTTTAAACGATCTTCCTTCAGCCACAGTTCGGTGCAGCGTACCGCTTCATCCACCGCATCATCAATCAGCTTCTGCTCGCTGGCGGGCGGTTTGCCGAGCACAAAGCCGGTGACCTTGTTGCGATCGCCCGGATGGCCGATGCCTACCCGCAGACGATGAAAATTATTATTGTTGCCGAGACGGCTAATAATGTCCTTCAGGCCGTTATGGCCGCCGTGGCCGCCGCCCTGTTTGAATTTGGCAACGCCGGGCGGTAAATCCAGCTCATCGTGCGCCACCAGAATCTCTTCCGGTGTGATGCGATAAAACGTTGCCATCGCGGCCACCGCTTTACCGCTGAGGTTCATAAAGGTAGTCGGCACCAACAGGCGCACATCTTCACCGGCCAGCGCAAGGCGGGCGGTATAGCCAAAAAATTTCCCTTCTTCTTTCAGCGACTGATTATGTCGCTGGGCCAGCAGGTCGACAAACCAGGCGCCTGCGTTGTGGCGCGTCGCGGCATATTCCGCGCCGGGGTTGGCCAGGCCAACTATCAGTTTAATTGTGCTCACGGACCGGTTCCTGTCACCGTAGAAAGGGCGCTAGTTTACCTGGTGCTGCGCCATAACTCAAAAAAGTGCGCAGCGTAGTAGTTGCATAGCGTGATAATTCATTTTTGAAGCACTATCAGCAGCTTAAAGGTAAAATTTTGTCAGAGCGATTGACGAACTGTGATCCTTCCCACAGCCAGCGTTTAATCCATTAACTAAACTTATGACAGTTTAGCAATATGTGCTGAGCAGGCGTATTAACAGGAGGTGCAGCATGAAACGTAAAAGTGCGCACAGGTTAGGAAACGTACTGATGGGATTGGGTCTGCTAACCATGGTCGGCGGGGTACTCTATTCCGTGCTTAACCAGCTGCCAGAAATTAATTTGCCGGCGTTTATGGCGCAGGCGGCGATTTTCGGCATTTTTATCGGCGCGTTGTTGTGGCTGGTAGGCGCCAGCGTAGGCGGGCGTGAAAAGGTTAGTGACCACTATTACTGGTTACGTAACTGTGATGACCGCTGCCGTCGTCGTTCTGCCAGTCGTCATCCTCATAACTGATTAGCCAGTTCGCTCTTTTCTGCCAGCGGTGTGAAAACCTCTACCCGGTTACGCCCGCTGGTTTTTGCGTGATAAAGCGCTTCGTCTGCCGCCACCAACAAACTTTCGATATCCTGAATGCGGGTTGGCGCCACTGCGGTCATGCCGATGCTGGTGGTATAGATCACCTGTTCGGGCGCTGAAGCATGCACTGCCCGACGCACCTGCTCACACCAGTTTTTCCCCTCCTGTTCATTCAGGCTGAGTACGGCGGCAAACTCCTCGCCGCCCAGCCGGGCAAACTGCGCCTGCGGTGGGAGAGCCTGACTGACCACGCGACAAAAATCGAGCAGCACGCGATCGCCCTGATGATGGCCAAAACGATCATTGATGCTTTTAAAATGGTCGAGATCGAACAGTACCACCGTTAGCGGCTGACGATGTCGTCGACACCAGTCGGCCAGCTTGTTGCCTTCGGCAAACAGCGCACGGCGATTAGCAATACCGGTGAGCGGATCGAGCAGGGAAGCCTGTTGATAGATCAGACGCGTGCGTTCATTGACCATCGCCAGAATGGTAAAGGTCAGCCCCATGACAAACAGCATCGATTCCAGCATGATCCAGACGGTGAACTGGGTGCCGCCGATAGCGCCGTGCAGCATATTGGGCCGACCGGCATCAAGAAACAGCCGGGCAACGTGGAAACCAAGGTGAATGACCAGCAGCAGCTGCGCCGGCCAGTAGGTGGCTGGCAATAGCGTGCGTGCGCCGTAAAGCAGGCGGATTAACACGGCGGTAAAGATGATGCACAGCAGGCAGGTAACGATAACGCGCTTGGGTAGCGAGAAGTAGAACTGGGGAAACAGGCAGAGTATTGCCCAGAGTAGCGCACCCGTCAGCCAGTTGATACCCAGCGGCAGGCCGCGAAAGGTGCGAAAGGCGTTGACCAGCATGCCGTAACCAAAATAGAGAATGACGTTGCCTACCGCAATCGGCAAAAAATGATGGCCGGTACTGCGCAGGCTGCTGAGCATCATCGCCAGCAGGGTGGCGATCAGCGCCACGGTAGTAAAGCCCAACACGCGATCGTACTGCGAACCCGCCCAAGCAAACAGCATAATGATGCTCATAAAGCCCAGCACAAAGAGTTCGCAAATAAAAAGCGTGTAGACGTCGAGAGACATAAAAGCTTTCCTGAAAAACGATCGCAGAAAAATAGCACTAAATAAAGGTGGGTTGAAGCGCAAAACCGGCGCGCGCAGCAACTCAGACGTTGGTATAAATAGTCGGCGATTACGCGCTGTGGAACGGAATAATTAGTAAAAATTTGCAGCGTTTTATCGGGCAGGGCAAAAATCAATACGCCGTTGCCCGCCTCAACAGTTCGCCGTTAAACGCCAAAAAAAAACCGGGCCTGAGCCCGGTTCATTCGCCTGCAGTGCGCATTAATGCTCGAACATGGCGGAGATCGATTCTTCGTTGCTGATACGACGAATGGCTTCTGCCAGCATGCCGGAGAGGGTCAGCGTGCGTACGTTAGGCAGCGCTTTAATCTCTTCCGGAAGCGGAATGGTGTCGCAGACAATCACTTCGTCAATCACCGAATGACGCAGGTTTTCCACGGCGTTGCCGGAGAAAATCGGGTGAGTGGCGTAGGCGAACACGCGCTTGGCGCCGCGCTCTTTCAGCGCTTCCGCTGCTTTACACAGCGTGCCACCGGTGTCGATCATGTCATCAACCAGAATACAGTCGCGACCGGCAACGTCACCGATGATATGCATCACCTGAGATACGTTGGCACGTGGACGACGCTTATCGATGATCGCCATGTCGGTATCGTTGAGCAGCTTGGCGATGGCGCGGGCGCGGACAACGCCACCAATATCCGGAGAAACCACAATCGGATTGACCAGGCCTTTGGTCAGCATATCTTCCAGCAGAATAGGGCTGCCAAAGACGTTATCGACCGGAACATCAAAGAAGCCCTGAATCTGTTCAGCGTGAAGATCCACGGTCAGCACACGGTCAACGCCTACGCTGGAGAGGAAATCGGCGACCACTTTTGCGGTGATTGGCACACGGGCGGAACGCACACGGCGATCCTGACGCGCATAGCCAAAGTAAGGAATCACCGCGGTGATACGACCCGCAGAAGCACGACGCAGCGCGTCGACCATCACAACCAGCTCCATCAGGTTGTCATTGGTCGGGGCACAGGTGGACTGGATGATGAAAATATCACCACCGCGTACATTCTCATTAATCTGTACGCTCACTTCACCATCACTGAAACGACCGACGGCGGCGTCGCCCAGGCTGGTGTAAAGGCGGTTGGCAATACGTTGTGCTAGTTCCGGCGTTGCGTTACCAGCAAAAAGCTTCATATCAGGCACGAGAAAAACCTCAGGCTTTGCGTCGAGAGAATGACCAGCGCAGCAGCACCCGGCGCTCTGCTGCTGCAATGGCCATGCGATAGTTAAGCGTAACGCGCACTGTCTGGATCAGGGTGACAGTGTCACGTTACGCGAATGACCCGTTTAGTATCTGGTGCAGCGGTGAGACGTTAACGCCCCGTGCGACGAACCCTTTTACCTCTTTCGGTGCCATTGCAAGCACCTCACGGGCAGCAGACTCGGTGTCAAATTCAGCAAACACGCAAGCACCTGTGCCAGTCAGGCGCGACGGCGCGTATTCTAGCAGCCAGGAAACAAGCTCATCAACCTCGCGAAAACGTTTTCTTACTACGGCTTCACAATCATTATGAAACGGCAGCTGCATCAGCGCTGACATTTCACGCACCGGCGTATCGCGCGTCAGTGCCTCATCGTTGAACACCGCAGGCGTGGCGATGCTGACACCGGGGTGGGCAACAAGATACCATTTTTCCGCGGGCGACGCAGGCTGTAACGCCTCGCCAACCCCTTCGGCAAAAGCGGCATGGCCTTTCACGAACACCGGCACATCGGCGCCAAGCTGCAGGCCCATCTGCGCCAGCCGATCCGATGATAAGTCAAGTCGCCACAGATGATTCAGCGCCACCAGCACCGTCGCCGCATTTGATGAGCCACCGCCAAGGCCGCCGCCCATCGGCAAGACCTTATCAATGGCGATCGTGGCGCCGGCATGCAGCGGCAGGCGGTTCTCCTGCGCCGCTTCATGCATCAGCAGGCGCGCCGCCCGCACAATCAGGTTCTGCTCATCGGGTACGCCGGCAACCGGCGTCAGCAGGCGAATCTCGCCGCTGCTGTCGGGAGTAATGGTCAGGCTGTCGCCATAATCAAGAAACTGAAACAGCGTTTGCAGGTTGTGGTAGCCGTCAGAGCGACGGCCGGTAATGTAAAGGAACAGGTTAAGCTTCGCCGGAGCGGGCCAGGAGAGGATCATTGCAGGGTCCAGCCATCCATACGCAGTTTGATGCGCTGATCGCCTTCACGCAGTTCGAGGTTAGCAGGCAGCGGCGGCGACACTTTGCTGTCGTAATCCTGGATAGTAACCGTCCATTTTTGACCATTCTGGCTATAGTTGGCCTGGCGTAGCTGATAATTATCGTTCAGCGTATAGTCGGTCGCTTCGCCTGGCAGACCCATCATCCACTGACGCAAATTCTCCAGTGGAATGTCCATACCGGTGAGCTGTGAAATCATTTTCTGCGCGTCGTTGCTGACGTAACGTTTGCCTTTGTTATCGACCAGCTGCACGGTTGAACCTTGTGCATCCAGCTGTAATTCAGTGCTGCCCAGCGGATTGGTCAGCAGCAGGCGATAGCGATCGGGGGCAGTTTGCTGCCAGTTGAAGCGGGCGTAAACTTTTTGTTTATCAGAAAGATAAGCAAAGGCACCGCGGGTTTGATAGTGGCTGACTTTAGCCACGGCCTGCTGATGCTGCTGCCACTGCGGCGAGGTCACGCTTTTGCCCGGGCCTTGTGCGGGTTGGTGTACGGAACAGGCGGCCAGTAACAAACTGGCCAGCGGCAGTAACCGCAACAGGCGGCCTTGTGGCAAATGCTTCATGGGGTCATCTCCTCGACTCGTTTTGAATTCGTAACCGTTAACGCTAACCAGCACCGCGGATATCGTCAATGCGATTTCTGGTTAATCAGCTATATCTTATTACAGTCATAGGCTTTGTATGGCTTTAATTGCGCGCCTGCATCTTGTAGAATGCGCATCACAAAACCCTGGTAACATTGGGACATTCTGACTTTCTGCTATGACGCTGCTTGCTCTGGGAATCAACCACAAAACCGCACCTGTTGCTCTGCGAGAACGTGTAACCTTCACACCTGACACGCTGGATGAGGCGCTTAACAGCCTTCTGGCGCAGCCTATGGTGCAAGGTGGTGTTGTGCTGTCTACCTGTAACCGCACTGAGCTTTATCTCAGCGTGGAGCAGCAGGAGAACCTGCAAGAACAGCTGGTGCGCTGGCTGTGCGACTATCACCAGCTTGGCGAAGAAGAAGTGCGCAACAGCCTCTACTGGCACCACGGCAACGACGCGGTGAGCCATCTGATGCGCGTGGCCAGCGGCCTCGATTCGCTGGTGTTAGGTGAACCGCAAATTCTCGGCCAGGTCAAAAAAGCGTTCTCAGATTCCCAGCGCGGCCACTCGCTTTCCAGCGAGCTGGAGCGCATGTTCCAGAAAAGTTTCTCGGTAGCCAAACGCGTGCGCACCGAAACTGACATTGGTGCCAGCGCGGTCTCGGTGGCGTTTGCCGCGTGTACGCTGGCGCGTCAAATCTTTGAATCGCTCTCCACGGTCAACGTGCTGCTGGTGGGCGCCGGAGAAACCATCGAGCTGGTGGCGCGCCATCTGCGCGAGCACAACGTCAAAAAACTGATGATCGCCAACCGTACCCGTGAACGGGCGCAGGTGCTGGCGGACGAAGTTAACGCCGAAGTGATTGCGCTGGCAGACATCGATGCGCGCCTGGCGGAAGCGGACATTATTATCTCCTCCACCGCCAGCCCGCTGCCGATTATCGGCAAAGGCATGGTTGAACGGGCGCTGAAAGCGCGCCGTAATCAGCCCATGCTGCTGGTGGATATCGCCGTGCCGCGCGATGTGGAGCCGGAAGTAGGCAAGCTGCCGAACGCCTATCTTTACAGCGTTGACGATCTGCAAAACATTATTGAAAAAAACATGGCGCAGCGCAAAGCGGCCGCCGTGCAGGCAGAGACCATCGTAGTGCAGGAAAGCAGTGAGTTTATGTCCTGGCTGCGAGCGCAAAGCGCTGTCTCTACTATCCGTGAATACCGCAGCCAGGCTGAGCAGGTGCGCAGCGAACTGGAAGAGCGGGCGCTGGCTGCGCTGCAGCAGGGCGCCGATCCACAACAGGTGATGCGCGACCTCGCACATAAACTGACCAATCGTTTAATCCACGCCCCGACTAAATCCCTTCAGCAGGCCGCGCGCGACGGCGACGGCGAACGCCTGCAGATCCTTCGTGACAGCCTCGGGCTGGAGTAGTTAACCCCCCTTTACAGGATGACATCCATCGAATGAAGACTTCTATTGTTGCAAAACTGGAAGCCTTGCAGGAGCGCCACGAAGAAGTGGAAGCGATGCTGGGCGATGCGGGCGTCATCGCCGATCAGGATCGCTTTCGCGCACTGTCGCGCGAATATGCCCAGCTGGGCGACGTTACGCACTGTTTCCGCCAGTGGCAGCAGGTTCAGGAAGATTTAGACACCGCCGAGCAGATGCTCGACGATCCTGAGATGCGCGATATGGCGCAGGAAGAGCTGAAAGAGGCGCGCAGCAAAAGCGAAGCGCTGGAACAGCAGTTACAGATGCTGCTGCTGCCGCGCGACCCTGACGACGAGCGCCACTGCTTTATTGAAGTGCGTGCCGGGACCGGCGGCGACGAAGCCGCTATTTTTGCCGGTGACCTGTTTCGCATGTACAGCCGTTATGCAGAGAGCCGCCGCTGGCGCGTGGAGATCATCAGCGCCAACGAAGGCGAGCATGGCGGTTATAAAGAGGTGATTGCCCGCGTCGCTGGCGATGGCGCTTACGGCCGTCTGAAATTTGAATCGGGTGGTCATCGCGTGCAGCGCGTGCCGGAAACCGAATCACAGGGCCGCATTCATACCTCAGCCTGTACGGTAGCGGTGATGGCAGAAGTGCCGGAAGCGGAGCTGCCGGAGATTAACGCCGGCGATCTGAAAATCGACACCTTCCGTTCCTCAGGCGCGGGTGGCCAGCACGTTAACACCACCGATTCTGCTATCCGTATTACCCACCTGCCAACCGGCATCGTGGTGGAATGTCAGGATGAGCGCTCGCAGCATAAAAACAAGGCCAAGGCACTGGCGGTACTGGGTGCACGTATTCGTGCCGCAGAAATCGCCAAACGCCAGGCGGAAGAAGCCTCTGAGCGCCGTAATTTATTAGGCAGCGGCGATCGCTCCGATCGCAATCGCACCTATAACTTCCCGCAGGGCCGCGTGACCGATCACCGTATCAACCTGACGCTCTATCGCCTTGATGAGGTGATGGAAGGCAAGCTGGACGCGCTGATTGAACCGATCGTGCAGGAATATCAGGCGGATCAGCTGGCAGCGCTGGCCGATCACGACTGATGATCATTCGTGACTGGCTCAGGCAGGCGATCGCCACGCTGTGCGGCGGCGACAGCCCTAAACGCGATGCGGAAGTGTTGCTGAGCTTTGTTACCGGCAAATCGCGCAGCTGGCTTATCGCTTTTGATGACACTGAACTTAGCCCGGCCGCGCGTGCCCAGCTTGATGGGCTACTGGCGCGTCGGGCGCAGGGTGAACCGGTGGCGCATCTGGTGGGTGAACGTGAATTCTGGTCGCTGCCGCTGGAGGTGTCACCGACCACGCTGATTCCGCGTCCGGATACCGAACTGCTGGTGGAAGAGGCGCTGACGCGTTTGCCCTCCACGCCAGCCAGCCTGCTCGATCTCGGCACCGGCACCGGTGCCATTGCGCTGGCCGTCGCCAGTGAGCGTGCCGATGTGCAGGTCACCGGTGTCGATCGCATCGCTGATGCCGTAGCGCTGGCGCAACGCAATGCCGCCAGGCTGGCGCTTACTCAGGTCACATTTTTCCACAGTGACTGGTTCTCTTCCCTTGAAAATCAGCGATTTAATGTTATTGTCAGCAATCCCCCGTACATCGACGCTTTAGATCATCATCTACAGCAGGGCGACGTGCGCTTCGAGCCGCTAAGCGCGCTGGTTGCCGCAGAGCAGGGCCTTGCCGATCTGCAGCACATTGTTGCCCACGCCGCCGCGCACCTGTTACCTCAGGGCTGGCTGCTGCTGGAACATGGCTGGCAACAGGCGGAGGCGGTACGCGCGCTACTGGCGCAGGCGGGATTCGATCATATCAGCACGCGTCAGGATTACGCGGGCAATGATCGGGTAACTTCAGGACAATTAGCATAATTACAGGACGCATTATGGCTACTTTCTATCCGTTGCTGACACAGCTGCATCTGCTAACCGTGTTCATCACCATCACACTATTTATTCTGCGTTTTTACTGGCAGCGCAGCGGTTCGCCGATGCAGGCAAAGCGTTGGGTGCGCATTTTACCGCACATTAATGATACGCTGCTGTTGGTGAGCGGAGCCGTGCTGGTTAGCATCACTCACTATTATCCCTTTTCTCCGCAAGGTAGCTGGCTGACTGAGAAGCTGTTTGGCGTTATCATCTACATTGTATTGGGCTTCGTCGCCCTGGGCCGTCGGCCAAAGTCAGACCGGGTGCGCTGGATCGCGTTTAGCGTTGCACTGGTTGCGTTCTGTCTGATTATCGCGCTGGCGACCCGCAAATTGCCATTGTTGGGGATTGTATGACCTCCGTAGCACAACTCGATTTTACGCAGCCATCGCTCTGTGAAGCGGTGATCAAGACCACGCTTGCGATTCGTCATGACTTCCCTCTGGAAAAAGTTAACGCCCAGCTGGACGCACTGGTTGCAGAGGCGCGCGAATTCGTCAGTGGCGAAAGTGAACAGGATCTGCAGCTGGAAAAGCTGCTGGAACTGTTTTATCAGCACTGGAAGTTTGGCGGTGCCAGCGGCATCTATAATCTCTCCGATGCGCTCTGGGTCGATAAAGTGCTCGACACCCGTCAGGGTACCGCGGTGTCGCTGGGCATGATCCTGCTGCACATTGCGCACAAGCTGTCACTGCCGGTAATGCCGGTGATCTTCCCGACGCAGCTGATTCTGCGCGCCGACTGGCTCGATGAAGAGATGTGGCTGATCAATCCGTTCAACGGCGATACGCTGGATACGCATACGCTGGAAGTGTGGTTGAAAGGCAACATCAGTCCGACCACCGAACTGTATGACGAAGATCTGGAAGAAGCGGAGTCGGCGCTGGTGATCCGCAAGATGCTCGACACGCTGAAGGCGGCATTGATGGAAGAGAAGCACATGGAGATGGCGCTCAACGTCAGCCAGGTGCTGCTGCAGCTCGATCCCGATGACCCGTATGAAATCCGCGATCGCGGCCTGATTTACGTGCAGCTCGACTGTGAACACATCGCCCTGAGCGATCTCAACTACTTTGTTGAGCACTGCCCGGAAGATCCAATCAGCGAGATGATCAAAGTACAGATTCATTCCATTGAACAGAAACAGGTAACGCTGCACTAACGCGTTCCGTAAGCAAAAAGGCAAAGGCATGACACAGAAAGTAGTCAATATTGGCGATATCAAAGTAGCAAACGACCTGCCGTTCGTGCTGTTTGGCGGGATGAACGTGCTGGAATCTCAGGATCTGGCTATGCGTATCTGTGAGCATTACGTGAAGGTCACCGAGAAACTCGGCATTCCTTACGTATTCAAGGCGTCGTTCGATAAAGCTAACCGCTCATCCATCCACTCCTACCGCGGTCCGGGTCTGGAAGAGGGCATGAAGATTTTCCAGGCGCTGAAGCAGGCGTTTGGCGTCAAAATCATTACCGATGTGCATGAAGCCTCACAGGCGCAGCCGGTTTCTGAAGTGGTCGATGTGATTCAGCTGCCAGCGTTCCTTGCCCGGCAGACCGATCTGGTGGAAGCGATGGCGAAAACTGGCGCAGTGATCAACATCAAGAAACCACAGTTCGTTAGCCCGGGTCAGATGGGCAATATCGTTGAGAAGTTTGCCGAAGGCGGCAACGAAAACGTGATTCTGTGCGATCGCGGCGCTAACTTTGGCTATGACAACCTGGTTGTCGATATGCTCGGCTTTAACGTCATGAAGAAAGTCAGCAAGAACAGCCCGGTTATTTTTGACGTGACGCATGCGCTGCAAACCCGCGATCCGTTCGGTGCCGCCTCTGGCGGACGTCGCGCACAGGTTGCCGAGCTGGCGCGTGCCGGTATGGCGGTGGGTATCGCCGGTCTGTTTATCGAAGCGCATCCTGAGCCAAACAGCGCAATGTGCGACGGCCCGTCGGCGCTGCCGCTGGACAAGCTGGAGCCGTTCCTCGCGCAGATGAAAGCAATTGACGATCTGGTCAAAGGCTTCCCTGAGCTGGACACCAGCAAGTAAGCTTCTGTAATAAAAAAGGCCGCGTAAGCGGCCTTTTTTATGCGCGTCATCTTTACAGCATAATGGTCATCAGATAGCCGACAAACAGCGCCAGATGCGCCGCGCCGTTCAGCACATTGGTGCGCCCGGTAGAGAACGAAATATGGCAGAGAATCAGCACGGCGATCATCATCACCATGTGCGGAGGCTCCAGCCCAAACACCAGTTCCTGATGGGTCAGCGTGGCGATCAGGGTCACCGCCGGCACGGTCAGGGAGATGGTGGCCAGCACCGAACCAAAAAACAGATTCATCGCGCGCTGCACCTGATTAGCCAGCACCGCTTTGATGGCACCCAGCCCTTCAGGCGACAGGATCAGCAGGGCGACGAGGAAGCCGGTAAACTGCTCCGGCGCATTCAGCTCGGTCAGCAGGTATTCCAGCGGATTGGCATTCATCTTGGTCACGGCGATCACCGCCACCAGATGCACGATCAGCCACAGCGCATGGCGCAGGCTGGTGTGCGCCGACGGCTTGCCGTGATGGGGATCGCCATCGTCACTCTCATCTTCATGCTCGTAGATAAACAGGCTTTGGTGAGTTTTGGTCTGTATCAGCAGAAAAACGCCGTACATCGCCGCGGAGATGGCCGCAATCAGTAACGCCTGACCGGTAGTGAAATTGCCGCCCGGCAGCGCGTTGGGAAACACCAGCACCAGAATCGCCAGCGGAAAGATAGCAATCATATATTGCTTCACGCCAGCCAGGTTGAGGTACTGCGTGGCAAATTTGCGCCCGCCAAGCAGCAGGGCGAAGCCCACCAGCCCGGATGTCACAATCATGATGATGGAGTAGAGCGTGTCGCGCATCAGCGCGGGCGCGGCGCTGCCGGTCGCCATCAGGGCGGAGATCAAACTGACTTCAAGAATCACCACCGACAGGCTCAGGATCAATGAGCCGTAGGGTTCGCCGAGGCGGTGAGCCAGCACGTCGGCGTGACGAACTACACTAAAGGCGCTGCTGAGGATACCGACCAGCGCCAGCGCATTGAGCGCGATGACTAAGGGAAAATTCTGTGAGTTACCAAAAAACCAGAGCGCCGCCAGTGCGGCTATCGGGAGGAAGAGCGTATATTCTGTGTGACGAGTTTTACCTTCGTGTCCGGGCATGTGTCCCTCTCATAAGCCATTAGCCATAAGCAAAATGCAGCGATCCTGCTAAAAACAACCTGATTAAATCATTAACGCGTTAACCTGGTTTTACAAGCGGGTAAAGTGTAGCTGTTCTTAAGTCATTTTTGGGTAAATTTACGTGCTTTTACGCGTATTATTGATTTTTTGTTTAAGATGCGTAAAATCGAATAAATTATAATTTAACCTATATAAAACATTTATTTAATCGTGTTAATTGAATTTTAAATGGAATTATTTCGCTGTTTATTTGGCGATTAGTTGATGTTTATAGGGTTTTGTTAAGCCTTTTTGTATGAATCGGTCTAATCAGGTGGCTTGATTTTTTTATCCGCAGCGACCAGGCTTACCTTCTGTTCAGAGAAAGGAGGAATTATGCCTTATCAGTCACGTGACGATTTACCTGACAACGTCAAACACGTTCTGCCTGCACACGCACAGGATATCTATCAGCAGGCGTTTAACAGCGCCTGGGATCAGTATAAAGATAAGCAGGATCGCCGCGGCGATGAGTCGCAGGAAGAGGTGGCGCACAAAGTGGCCTGGTCCGCCGTCAAAGAGAAGTATGCAAAAGGCGACGACGACAAGTGGCATCCTAAAAAGTGATAACGATCCCGGCGCTCGCCGGGATTTTTCTTTCCCCTCAAGATTTCCCTTATGCCGCCGATGCTTTTTTTAACAGCTATCCGGCGCGGTGCGGCTTGTAAGCGTGGCGCTAAATCGATTAATGTCATTAAAAGAAGGCGAACAATAAGCCGCCTTATTATTCAATTGACGGGAGAGCGAGTCAGTTAAGATGGCAGGCAGTGGCATAAGGAGGTTCAGATGTTAACCCGGGAATTTCTGCTTCAGGCAGACTGTAAAACGGCCTATGGCGACATAGAAGAGTCGCTGTTATTGACCTGTGAGCAACGCGCCGCCTCGCTGGCGGCAACCTTAGCCTGTCGACCCGACAATAGCCCGGTGTGGATTTTTGGTTACGGCTCATTGATGTGGAATCCAGTGTTTGAGAGCGAAGAAGCGGCGGAAGGGCTGCTGCAGGGCTGGCACCGCGCGTTCTGCCTGCGGCTGACCTCAGGACGCGGCACGGCCGCGCAACCAGGACGCATGCTGGCGTTAAAAGAGGGTGGCGCCACCACCGGGCTGGCCTTCCGGCTGCCCGAAGAGACGCTGCATGAGGAGCTGGCGCTGCTGTGGAAACGTGAAATGGTCACCGGCTGCTATTTGCCGACGTGGTGCGACTTAGCGCTTAACGACGGGCGCACGGTGACTGCACTGGTGTTTGTAATGGATCCGCGGCATCCGCTGTACGAAGCGGATTCGTGCCCGCGCACCATCGCGCCGATGATCGCCCGTGCCAGCGGTCCGCTGGGCACCAACGCCCAGTATCTGTTTTCGCTGGAGCAGGAGTTAACGCGGCGGGGCATGTACGATGACTGTCTGACCGATTTGGTGAGCCAGGTGCGTGAGCTGCAAACTGCCCATCATCATATGCAGGGCTAACGTTTTCTTCGCAACGGCCGCCGAACGGCGGCCGCAGAGGGTGTTACGAGCCTGGATTAATCAGCCAGGTCCCCGCTTTATCAATCTTCAGCGTCTGTGAGTGAATGCGATCCTGCGCATGCACTTCGATGGTGTATTCACCAGCCGCCAAATTCAGCGAAGCGTAGCCGCTGTTGCTGGGTTTAACGTCCATCGGCTGACCGTTGATTACGATCGATTCATCATGGCGCAGCTTAAGATAAACCGTGGCCAGCGCAGGGGGGCTGGCGGCGGTCGAGGGTTTAGCCGTTGGCGGCGCGACCGATGTCGTGTTGTCGCTGGCCTGTTGTGTATCGGCGGCGGGTGCCGGGCCGTGTCGATTGACGCCAATTGCCACGGCGATCACCACCAGTGCCGCGATGGCACTCAACACCAGCAGCAGCTTTGATGGTCGTCTGGCGGTGCCGCGGTTCAGCGGTTCTGCGGCGGCGGCGCCGTGATTCACCGCCATAACTTCCGGCTGCGGCATCTCTGTCGGCATCGTCTCAGGCATGGGCTCCGCGGCGGCAGCCATCGGCGTTGGCCAGGTGTTGACCAGTTCCTGCACATCGCTAACCGGCAGATCGATCAGCGCGGCGAACTCATCAATACTTTGCGGACGCTGATCGGGCTTCATCGCCAGTGCCCGGTCGATGGCGTGCAGCAAGGAGAGCGAATAGCCTGCCGGCTGCAGATCGGCCAGCGGCTTGTAGCTGTCTTCGATACAGCGCACCACGCTGACCGGCGGAGGGCTGCCCATGATCAGCGTATGCAGCACCGCGCCCAGCGCATAAATATCGGTCCACGGACCCTGTTCGCTGTCGCTCTCTTCGCTGTATTGTTCAATCGGCGCAAAGCCTGGCTTGAGCATGATCTCGGTTTCGTCAGAGAGGTTGCCAATCTCTTTGCGCGCCGAGCCGAAATCCAGCAGCACCGGCAGCTGGTTTTCCTGAATTTGAATGTTATCCAGCGAGATATCGCGGTGCAGATAGCCCGCCTGATGAATGGTGCTGATAGCGCCAAACAGCGGCGGCAGCAGCTGACGAATCCACGCCTCGTTGATCTGCTCGGGGCTGGTAAGCTGCCACTCTTTCAGGCTCATGCCGCTGTAAAACAGCGTGCCCATATAAGCGGTGCCGTTCTCTTCCCAGAAACGCAGCACGTGCAGCAAGCCGGGATGATTAAAACGGGCCAGCAGGCGCGCTTCCTGAATAAAGCTGGTTAGCCCGGCGGCAAACAGCTTTTGATAGCGCTCGCTGCGCAGACCCAGCGACATATCATCATTGCGTATCGCCAGCGACAGTGGCATATACTCTTTGATGGCGATGGTGCGCTCTAATAAATGATCCCAGGCGCGGTAGACGATGCCGAAGCCGCCGCCGCCAATCACTTCTTTAATCTCAAATTCATTAAAACGGTGACCCGCCGAAAGGGCGTTCGCCATCGTTTTTTGATTCTCATTTGCCGTCATAAAAGAGACTCTCTGAGCACGCGTGATAGGCTGCATTAGTTAAGGCTACGCCAGGCGCCGATAGCCGGATCGGCGAGATCGGCATGCAGCGCGTCAATTAATAACAGATTAATTTTTTGGTCAGGCAGCCACAACGGGCTCCAGGCCTTACGCACCGCATCGGTTCGCACCTTCAGTGCGGGCAGATCCTGCGCCGCACTCTTGTTCATTTTTACCAGCAGCGTGCCGGTAAAATTCCAGACGTGCAGGGTGGGATTAAACGGCAGCACCAGCCAGCTATCGGGCGCATCCGCTTTGGTCACTACCATGCGTTGATTGTTGATTGCCACCACCTGCAGCTTTTCGTTGCCAATGCGCAGTTGGGTAATCGGATAGCCTTCAAAGAAGGTCACCGGCACCGGCGTCTGTTTGCCATCGCTGGAGAGCGTCAGCTGCGTGCCGCCTTCCAGCCAGCCTTCGGTAGAGCAGCGCAGCGCCTTGTCGTCAGGAATAAACAGCGACTGGCCGTTCTCATCCCACCAGGTGCGGAAATGGCAGCCGCCCGGCAGGTCGAAATGTTGCAGCGGCGCGCTGTCAGCGGGGCGCGACAGATCCAGCGGCGCGGCATTCTGCGCCACGGCGTTGGCGGTAGCGTCAGCGGTGACAATCGGCCGCCAGTTTTGCAGCCGGGCCGCCGTACCGCTGGCCAGCACCGCGCCTTCTTTATCCATCATCTGCCAGGGCAGTTCATCCAGCTTGCCGCACTGATTAGCCAGCAGCGTGCCGACGCGCGGCAGAAAGCTGTTCAGCTGCTGCGATTCCCGGCTTTTGCCGGAGACAATACGCAGATGCAGCGTCTCCTGACACCAGTCGGCAGGTGCCTTGCTGGCGACATTATCAATGAAAACTTCCAGCGCCAGGCTGGGCGAATAGACCACGCGATAGTCTTCGGCATGAACAGCAGCGGCAAAAAACAGAGAGAGCACGCCGGGCAACCACAGTTTCATAGCTTTCCTTGGGTATTAGCGCGGCGGCAAAAAGCGCGCCGAATCGGTCGGTGAATGCAGCAGCGTCGTTTCCTGGGGTGACCCAATCCACACGGCTACGGCGCTGAGGTTATCGCTGATGCTGCTGCGATTTACCGCCTGTTGCATTAGCGTTAGCCACTGATCGCAGGCGGTGACCATGCGCAGGGCCTGCTCCATTTCGGCACTGGTCAGGTTCAGCCAAAAGCCATCGGTACAGACCAGAAAAGCGTCGCCATCCTCCAGCGACACCAGTTCGCTGTAGCTCGCGTCGCGCGCGGCGTCGGCACCGAGCGCATTATAAAGTAAATTGCTGTTAATACCGGTATTTTCATAGCCCGCGTCTTCCAGCTGCTGCGCCAGGCTGTGATCGCGGGTAACGTCGCGAACAAAACCGCGGCGAAAGTGATAGACCCGGCTGTCACCGGCATGCGCCCACCATGCCAGCTGCTGTTCACGATCGATAAACAGCGCCGCCAGCGTGGTGCTCATACGGGAAAAATCGGGGTTAAGCTGCTGCGCGTCCAGCACCGATTGCTGGCAGGCGACAATGGCGGCGTGCGTATGCTGCGGGCTGAGCGGCTGCTCGCCATCCAGCGCCGCCAGCAGCGTATCGCGCACCAGCTGGGCAGCGCGGTCGCCACCCGGCAAACCGGCAACGCCATCGCACACTAAAAAGCAGGCGCTGCGGTCGCCGAGCATCGTGCCGGTGCGATCCTGATTGTCGTGACGGGCACCCTGTTCCGAGGTGACGGCATAACTGATTTTCATGACTCATCCGCCTGCGTTTGTGAATCTTTGTACTGGTTAACTTCCACGTCATACGCGTGCAAAAAGGCTTCGCCAAACAGGGTATGAAAGTCGTCTTCGATTTCCCCGGCGGTGCGCTGATAATGACGCGTAAAGTTATCCCACATGGCCGCTTTACGGGTCACCGACAGCGGAATTTTTGAATAGAGGCCTTCCGCTTTTGCCTGATCTTCCAGCCGCTGCGGATTAAACGATTGCAGCATAGCGGCAATAATGGCACGAATACCGGCGATCATGCCCAGCTGATGCGCCTGCAGATCGACCAGCGCGTCGCGCACCGCCTGTTCCGGCTGCATGAAGCCCGGCATTTTGCTCTGATACATTTGCATCAGCACCGTTTTGCCGGAAGGCAGAATTTTAAACGGGTTATTGGCCTCGTTGAGGATCATGGTCATCTCAGCCTTGACGCCACGCTTGAGGATCGAACGTGACGAAAGCAGCGCTACCGTGCCCTGTGAGAACAGGCTGAGCATGCGGCCAGTGGTGCGCATCTGCTCTTCTGTGATGGCGGCATGGTGGCCTTTTTCCAGCCCCATGCCCTCTAAAAAGGCCTGCATCAGCACGTCGGCACTGTCGGTGGATTCACCAGGCAGACGGGCGCCACGCGGTGGCAGCGGATCGATATCCAGGCGTGCGGCGGTGTTGCGGCTGTGGCGCGCCAGGCTATCACTGAGCTGGAGATCGGTAACGATCGGCGCCATCTCCTGCAAAATGCCCAGCGGATCGTCCGGCAGCGCGTCATCTTCCGCAAACAGCGCCAGCGGATCATCGCTGTGCTGCTCCGCCTCATCGGCGCGCGTTGGGTCGGTCACCGCTAACTGATAATCACCAATGGTCAGCGCATCGCCATGCTGCAGCAGCACCTGCCGTCCGCGCTCCAGCGGCAAGCCGTTGACCACCACCGAGGTTACGCTGCCACGGTTGGTGAGTCGGCATTCTCCGTCATTAGAGATGTGCACCAGCGCCTGCAAACGGGAGATGGCGCGGTCATCATCGGGCAACACCAGATCGTTGTCCTGACTGCGGCCAATGGTGCCACCGGGCGGCAGGAAATCAAACGCCTGAACCGGAAGCTCCGTTTTACTCTGCACTATGGTAAATCGCATGATGTTTCCCGCAATAAGAGGCTAAACAGACGCTATTCAAACATCGGTGGATAGAGTCCATTACGACCCGGCTGCGCGCCCGCGGCCGGGTGAAAAAGCAATGAAAAAAGCTGAGCGGTCAAGGCACCGCTGTGTTTATGGGTGGCGTGCGCAAAGCCGTCACTGCGGTTGCTCCACCAGTAGCTCAGGTGCTGCTGCGGCTCAAAACGCTCCGCCACTTCACGCCAGCTCAGGGTACAGGGCAGATCCTGATAGCCGATCACATCCATAATAGCCGAGCGCGCATGCTGAGGTACCGGCAGCGGCGTCATCTTGTTCAGCAGCAGATCGAGCATGTCGGGTGCCAGCTTTTCGCGCACCGCGCGCAGCAGCGTATCGCCCAGTTCCTGATACCATTCACCGGCAATGCTCAGCTGCGCCGGATGCCAGTCGCTGAGCGGAAACGACTGTATCGCCAGCAGCGGCCAGGCGCGGCCAACGCGATCGCGCGAGGGCAACAAACAGCCCATCTGGACGCGCTGCGCACCGGGGCGCACCGGCAAGACAAAGTTCCAGACCGGGGCCGCCAGAAAGTGCTCGGTGGTGCTCAACTGCTGTTCGTGCCAGGCCAGCAAACCCTGCTGAAACCAGTTTGACCAGCCGGAAACCATATTCTCAGCAATCCGACGCTGGAGAAAATCGCCAGTGGCGGGAAGCTTGCCATACCATCCTGGTGCGCGTCGCTCGGCCATTACCTATTCCTGTTTTCTCAGTGCAGATGCATCAGTCGCGACCGATGAAGAGAGCAGACGAGCGTCGCCCGCGCCTTGTAAATTATCCGCCAGCTTGCGCAGCATCAGGGTGTTATCACGCGCATAGGGCGATGACTGTATCTGGCGGTCCAGCAGCTGGCTGAGGTGCCAGTCAAGTTGCTGTAGCTCGCGCGCGCTGACGTGAGCGGGCAAGGTGCGCTGCAAATTGAGCATCAGCCAGCCGCGTAAAAATTCGCCATCGTAGTTGCGCGGCTGATAGAGCATCTGATAAGCACGCAGCGCGTTGCGGCTGTAGTCGCTGTCATCACCGCGATCGTTACGCAGGATATCGGTGATCTGCTGCGCGACGCGCGGCAGCAACAGCGACTTCAGCGCGTTCTGGTACACGCCCCAGGCGGCATCGCCGATCTGATTGCCGCGATAAAGCCCGGCGCGCACGGTCAGCGGCGGCGCATCAATAGAAAAATGGTCCGACTGCGGCAGACGTACCAGATTATTCAGAAAGGGTAGCAGATCAAAAATGTTATCGGCGGGCTGCTGCATCACCTGACGGCCCTGCGTGGTCAGTACCGGCACGCGTTGTGCGACCTCATCAAGGAAGCGCGCATTCTGGTAATAGCTGGTCAGCCACAGGCCGGTCATGGTGGTCAGCGCCGCCGCCAGCACGCCGTAGCCGATCCAGTGCAGCAGCCGATTGCGGTGCTCCCAGCTGCGATTGCTTCCGGCGAGGCCGGACTCGGCAAAAATCAGGTCGCTGAGCAGATCGCGAATAAAAAAGCTCTGGCCCTTGTTACCCGGAATGGGCGCGGCGCGGTTCACCGAATCCCACGAGGCGATGGAGTTCTGGCGGTCCTGCGGCAGTTGCAGCTTGCGGCTCAGCTCGCCCATGATGCGGTCAAACGGCAGGCCTTCCTGGGTGCCGCTGGTAAAGAAGATACCGCGCACTGACCAGGCCACCGCGTCGGGCGCGGGGGAGAACACCACGTCCAGATATTCAGAAAGCAGCGGCCGCAGCGAGGCAAATTCCTGCGGATAAAGGAAGCAGTCGGCGCGCTGGCTGAGATCGTTATGGGTGGTCATCTTTTCCGGTAGCTGCTGCATCAGCTGCTGTTCAAGCAGGTGAAACTGCGTGGTAAAGGTGCGATGCCAGTCGCTGGCACCGGCGCGTGACGGATCCCAGTCAAAAGTAAAACCGCAGATCTGTTCACGCTGGCGCTTATCCAGCGCGCCGTAGTAACACATAAAGCCTTTCAGCAGGTCAGTTTTGGTCACCATGACATAGACCGGGAAATGAATGCCGGTCTGCTGGTGCAGCTCCATCATGCGGTTGCGCAGCATCGTCGCCTGAGAAAAACGCGCCTCGGCCGACTCGCTGAGCAGGTCGGCCACGCTGATGGTCAGAATCACGCCGTTGATTGGCTGGCGCGCGCGATAGCGCTTCAGCAGGTTGATAAAGCTTTGCCATTCGGCGGCATCGCGGGCACGCATGCTTTCCTGCAGCGCATAGCGGCCAGCGGTATCCAGCAGCACGGCGCGATCGGTAAACCACCAGTCGCAGTGACGGGTGCCGCCCACGCCGCGAATCGCGGTTTTGCCCATGCTGTCGGTCAGCGGAAAATCGAGTCCAGAGTTAATTAGCGCGGTGGTTTTTCCGGCACCCGGCGCGCCAATCACCATGTACCACGGCAGTTGATAAAGATACTGGGCGTTAAAGCGATCCAGCCAGCTGCCTTTCTGGCGGCCAAACTGGGTCTGCTTGAGCAGCGAGGCTGCCTCATTAAAACGCTGGGTTAACAGCTCCTCGGTGGCCATCAGCTCTGACTGCGCCTCCGGGGTCTGCTGCTGGATATTGTTGAGCAGCTTGCTGTTAAACCAGGCGCGATAGAGCGACGGGATCAGCTGAAACAGCACCCACATAAAGCAGAGCAGGCCAATCAGCATTTGGCGATTGATCGCGGGTTCCAGCGGACGGTTGTCGTTAAAGGTCCAGAGCGGACCGAGCATCCAGACCACTATCGCCAGCGCGGTAATGCCGATGCCGCTCCAGAACAGACGATGAGAGAGCAGGGATGAAAAAACGCGACGCATTATTGAGTTCCTTGCGCAGGGGCGCTGGCAGGCTCGGGCGTGGCAAACAGCGTGATCTCCACGCGGCGGTTACGCGCCCGATTTTCGCGGCTGTCATTGGGCAACATGGCGTTGCTGTCGCCGCGGCCTTCGGCCTTGATTTGCTGCCCGTGATCGAGCTGCTGGCTGAGCAGCTGAGCAATGGTTCGGGCACGGGCGTGCGAAAATTCAAAATTAGAGGGGAAGCGGCTGTTTTGCGGCGCACTGTCGTCGGTATAGACCGACACCAGAATGGTGCCTTTGACCTCTTCCATGGCGGCACTGACGCGCATGACCAGCGCCCGACCTACCGCATTCAGCGATGTGCCGCCAGCATCAAAGATCTTGTCAGCAGGCAGGATAACCTTGCTGCCAAACGCGCCGTCGCTGACTTCAAGCTGGCCCGCGGCCACCACATCATTCAGGCGCTGGCGCAGATTCAGCAACGCCTGCGAAGAGGCGGATCGCCGCATAGCTGAAGCCTGCGGCAGTGGCGTTTGATAAATGCTGCGCAGCAAGGGTTCGGCGGCGCGACCCAGCCGCCAGTTCAGGCCGCTGTAAATTAAACAGGCGATCAATGCGGCAACGGTGGCGCAGGCCCACAGCGGCACCGGTGGACGCCAGCTGTTGGCTGCCAGCCGCTGCACTTCAACCTTGCTGTGCAGCGCGCTCTGCGCTTTTTCGCGCGTTGCCTGAATCAGCTGCGCCAGCCGCTGGCGAATAGCGTCACACTGTGCACGGCCACGTTCGGCACCGCGATAGCGGCCTTCGTAGCCGAGCAGCAGACAGTAATGGATTAGCTCAAGCAGCCAGATATGCTGTTCCGGCGACTGCGAAATGCGCGACAGCAGCTGAAAGAATTTCTCGCCGCCCCAGCTTTCGTTGTGAAAGGTCACCAGCATGCCGCTGCCGGACCAGACGCCGCGCGTGCCCCACGGGGTTTGCGCCGCTGCCTCATCCAGCGCGCTGCACAGGCAGTAGCGCGCCCCCACGATGGTTTCAAAGGGAACGCCGGCCTGTTTGCAACGGTTCTCAAACTGGCGCAGCTCGCTGATCAATTGCTGACGCAGCCCCGCCGGATCGTCGTGCGTGGCCGCCAGACGAATCTGTACAATGGCGTTCATCAGAGGCGCGGCGGCGTTAAGGATAAAATTATCTGCGCTCGCGGCTCTGGTGCTTAACGCAGTAGGTTCCAGCGTCATGAATAAATGGGTTTCCCGGCGGCAGCTGTTTTTTGGACAAAGGATTCACGGGCACGAAGGCCGGTTAGTCGAGAATCCAGGTGGCGTTATCGTTACGGCAGGCTTTGCTGGCACCGCCGACATCAACGCAGACCTTCTGTTTAGCACCGCTGGCGCGTGGACGCGGACGGTCGCTGCGCACGGTGGCATCATATTTTGCTTCGGCCACGCCGGCTTTTAGCGGCACGTAGCCAATCATCTGGCCTTCCGCTTCATCGCTGATCGCCAGCCAGCTGTTTTCCACCCTGCCGAGCACCTCAAAGGTTTTGCCATTTTCCAGGTAACGCACCACTTTGCCGCTGTAGGCCGGAGTGGTCATCACCGAAGCATTGTACAAGGCGCGATAAGTCTCGTTCACCGGCGTAAAGGATTGCGGAGCCGCAACGGCATAACGGTGTACCAGTTTCACACCCTCAACTTCGCTGGTAACCAGCGTATCATCCGTTAACGGCGGCGGTGGCGCTTTACAGCTGGCTAAGGTGAGCACGGCTAACAATGTCAACGCGAGACTTATTTTCACTATGATCCTCGTGATTTCATCAGGGTATCTGGACAATTTACGTCAAAAAGTCGCCAAAAAGCGCCGAATAAGGGTGAAAATCCAGCGATGACAAACAGCGAAAACGGGACGCAAAATTACTCAGTTTTACATAAAGATAGTGCGGCATTCAGTCTACATGACACTTTTGGGATTTGAAACTATTGCATGCGTTCCATGAACATGATAATTCGACCCGGTATAAAAGGGGGCCAGGCGAGCAGGCACGCGGCCAGCAGCCGTGGTTTAACAAAATTAATGGATGGACTTAACGCCAGGTGGCATTTGTGCCGCTACTCGCTACTTACTGGTAACGCCACTGCCTAATTATCAAGATGCACTTAAGCATTATGCGCCATTTTTAACCAGAGGCCAGTCTGTGATAACGGCAATTATTTCGGACAAAACCGCCACCGCTGCGTCTGTTTTACTGCACTTTACCCGCTGAATAACCCTCTGAACGCTGCTGTTTCTGCCAGAGAGGCATGACTTTTGCTTGCCCTCCAGTCAGTAACCGATCATTACAGGAGCAGGCGATGTTACAGGCAGCAGATTATCTTATTGCCTCACAACAGAGTGAAATGGCCAACCTGGCGCAGCTTCGGCAAACCGGACGCTTTATCAGCCAGGTTAGTCAGCTGGTGCATCTGCTGCAGCGCGAGCGTGGCGCGTCCAATATCTGGCTCTGTTCGCAGGGCACGCTATTTGCCGATGCGCTGGCGCTGGCCGAACAGCAGGTTAGCGCGGCGCTGCTGCAACTGGATGCGGTGATGCCCGCGGCCACGCCACACGCCAGTCACAGCCGCCTGTTCAGCCGTATCGCCTGTGCGCTTTATGGACTTGATTCCCTGACGGCGCTGCGTCAGCAGGTTCGTGAGCAGCGCATCAGCCACAGTGACGCGATGGCGGCGTTTAGCCAGGTGATTCATCAGCTGCTGGCGCTGGTATTTGAAGTGGCCGACAGTGCCGACGAGCCGCGAATTTCGCGTGCGCTGACCGCGCTGTTCAGCTTCATGCAGGGTAAAGAGCTGGCGGGACAGGAACGGGCCACCGGTTCAGCGGGCTTTGCCGCCGGCGTGTTTAATGCCCAACAGAGCGACACCATTGTGGCGCTGATTGAGGCGCAGGAGCGCAGCTTTGGGCTGTTCAGTCAGTTTGCCGATGCGCAAAGTCTGCACCACTGGCAGCAGATGGCCGATGCAGACGGCGATATTGAGCGGCTGCGGCGCATCGCCTGCACGCGTGGTCACAGTGAAAACGGTGCGCTGCGCTGGTATCAGGCGCTAACGCGACGCATTGACGCCATGAAGCAGATTGAAGATCGGCTGGTGACCGCGCTGATGGCCTGCTGCGAGCTGGCGATGGCTGAGGTGCAGACGCCGCAGGGCGTGCCGGTACCGCCGGTGCCCACGCCGTCCTCTGAGAGCTGGCACGGTTTCTGGCTCACTGGCAGCCAGCCATCCGCAGAGAGCGATGCGTTGCCGCAGCCCGGCGGGCGTTCGCTGCTGGCGCTGGTGCGGGAGCAGGCGCAGCGCTTACAGCGCCAGAGCGATGAGCTGGCAGCGATGCGCGAAACGGTGCAGGAGCGCAAGGTGATTGAACAGGCCAAGGCTTGGCTGATGCAGCAGCATCAATATGATGAACAGCAGGCGTGGCAGACGCTGCGTAAAACTGCGATGAATCAGAACAAACGGGTGATCGACATTGCCCAGGCGCTGCTGTCGGTCTCGGCAGCACTGAGCGCAGCGGCGCGGCGCTAGCTGCACAGCCAGCGTGCGCGATCTGCGTCACGCTGGTGCATTCAGCCTCCCGACGCGCGTTAAGCGCCGCGCCAGCAGGGCTTTTTACAGCTGGCACAGCCTTTGCAAGAAGATAACGACAATACGACACGCACTTGTTTCGCCAACGGCGGTGATACGAGTGCTTTGGATAAAGGCGTCCATTCGCATGCTCCGGCAGCGCGAAGGACGCCTTTTTTTGTCTCTTTTTTTCGGGAAGCGATGATGACGAAAGCAACGGGTAGCTGGTCAAGACGGCAGTTTCTGCTGGCAGGCGCGGTGACGGGCGGCAGCTATATGCTGCCCGGTTTGCGCAACGCAGTATGGGCCGCCGGTTCTGACGCACCGGAAAAAAGCGCGCTGCGCGTCGGGTTTATTCCGCTCACCGACTGCGCACCGGTGATTATGGCCGCGGTAAAAGGCTTCGATAAGAAATATGGCCTGCAGCTGCAGCCGAGCAAAGAGGCGAGCTGGGCGGCGGTGCGCGACAAACTTACCTCCGGCGAGCTGGATGCGGCACATGCCCTCTACGGCATGATTTATGGCCTGCAACTGGGCGTTGCCGGTCCGCAGCATGACATGGCGGTCTTGATGACCCTGAACAACAACGGCCAGGCGATCACGCTATCGCGCCAGTTACAGGAGATGAAGATCACCGATGGTGCCAGTCTGCAACGCGCCATCGCCGCCAAAGAGAAGGGCAGTTACACCTTTGCTCATACCTTTCCCACCAGCACCCACGCGATGTGGCTCTATTACTGGCTCGCCAGCGCCGGTATCAATCCCTTTACCGACGTGCGCACGGTCGTGGTACCGCCGCCGCAGATGGTGATGAACATGAAAATAGGCAACCTGAACGGTTACTGCGTGGGCGAGCCGTGGAATCAGCGCGCTATCAGCGACAACCTTGGCTTCACCGCCACCACGTCGCAGGCGATCTGGCCCGATCATCCCGAAAAAGTGCTGGCAACGCGGGCTAACTGGGTGGCGGAGCATCCCCATACCGCCCGTGCGCTCACCGCCGCGGTGCTCGATGCCGCGCGCTGGATCGACGCCTCTGAGGCGAACCGTCAGGAAACCGCCCGTGTAATCGCCCAACGCGCCTGGATCAACACCCGCGTTGAGACCATTGAAGGGCGCATGCTCGGCCGCTACGAGGATGGTCTCGGCAAACGCTGGCAGGATGCGCACCCGATGCGCTTCTTTAATGACGGTGCGGTGAGCTATCCGTGGCTCTCCGACGGCATGTGGTTTTTAACCCAGCAGAAACGCTGGGGCCTCCTAAAGCAGGATCCCGACTATCTGGCGGTCGCCCGTCAGGTCAACCGCATTGATATCTATCAGCAGGCGGCCAGCGCGGTCGGCAACATCAGCGTGCCCGCCACGTCACTGCGCAGCAGCACGCTGTTTGACGGCAGCGTCTGGGATGGCAGCGATCCTGCCGCCTATGCCGCCCATTTCGCGATTAAACGTTGAGGATTGCCCCATGAAAAGCCAAATAGTTGCGCTCCGTCGCCCTGATTCGCCCTCCGCCGAGGTGCTTCCTTTATCGCCCGCGGCCGTCAGGCGTCGCGCGCCCTGGTTACGGCCGCTGATTCAGCGGCTGCTGCCCGGCCTGTGTGGCATCGTGCTGCTGCTGCTGGTATGGCAAATGGCCGCCATCTGGAGCAGCGGCTTTCCTGGTCCCTGGACCACCTGGCAGGCGGCGGTGACGCTGTTTGCTGACCCTTTCTATAACGGCGGTCCCAACGATCGCGGCATCGGCTGGAACGTGCTGGCGTCGTTGCAGCGCGTGGCGGTCGGGTTTGGGCTGGCGGCGCTGGTCGGCATTCCGGCGGGCTTTCTGCTCGGGCGTTACCGCTTTCTGGCCAGCATGTGTAACCCGATCATCGCATTGCTGCGCCCGGTCAGCCCGCTCGCCTGGCTGCCGATTGGGCTGCTGCTGTTTCAGCGGGCGGAACCGGCCTCAAGCTGGACCATTTTTATCTGTTCTGTCTGGCCGATGGTGATTAACACCGCCGAGGGCGTGCAGCGCATTCCCCAGGATTACCTCAACGTGGCGCGGGTGTTGAACCTGTCGGAGTGGACGGTGATGCGCAAAATCCTGTTTCCGGCGGTGCTGCCTGCGGTGCTGACTGGCGTCCGCCTCTCGGTGGGCATCGCCTGGCTGGTGATCGTCGCGGCAGAAATGCTCACCGGCGGCCTGGGTATCGGCTTCTGGATCTGGAACGAGTGGAACAACCTCAATGTGGAAAACATTCTTGTCGCCATTGTGATCATCGGCGTGGTTGGCCTGCTGCTTGAACAGGCGCTGATGCTGCTGGCACGTCGATTCAGCTGGGAAAACCGTTAAGGAGTAGCCAATGCGTAACATTATTCAGGTAGAGCAGGTCAGCCAGCGTTTTACCACCGCCAGCGGCGATTTTCTGGCGCTCGATCGGGTGAGCTTTGCTATCCGCGAAGGGGAAACCCTCAGTCTGATCGGCCATTCCGGCTGCGGCAAATCAACGCTGCTCAATCTGATCGCCGGACTGACGCTGCCCTCCAGCGGCGGCCTGATCTGCGACCAGCGGGAAATCAGCGGGCCAGGCCCGGAGCGCGCGGTGGTGTTTCAGAACCACTCGCTGCTGCCGTGGCTGACCTGTCGCGAGAACGTCGCACTGGCGGTGGATCAGGTGTTCAAAGGCACCATGAGCAAGGCTGAAAAGCAGGCGTGGATTGTCCATAACCTTGAGCTGGTGCAGATGGCGCACGCCCTGGATAAACGGCCCGGTGAGATCTCAGGCGGCATGAAACAGCGGGTGGGCATCGCCAGAGCACTGGCGATGAAGCCGAGGGTGCTGCTGCTTGATGAGCCTTTTGGCGCACTTGATGCGCTGACGCGCGCCCATCTACAGGACGCCGTGATGCGCATTCAACAGAAGCTCAATACCACCATCGTGCTGATCACGCACGACGTCGATGAAGCCGTGCTGCTCTCCGATCGGGTGCTGATGATGACCAATGGCCCGGCGGCGACGGTGGGCGAGATCCTGGCGATCGATCTGCCGCGTCCACGCTCGCGAGTGGCGCTGGCGGATAACCCGCACTATCACCATCTGCGCCAGCAGATCCTGCACTTTCTTTATGAAAAGCAGATTGTGACGGCACAGGAGCAGGCATGAAACCGCATCTGGTGGTGATCGGTAACGGCATGGCGGCGCTGCGCATGGTGGAAACTCTGCTGCAACTGGCGCCAGGGCGTTACCGCATCACCATTATTGGCCGTGAGCCGGGCGGCAACTACAACCGCATCCAGCTGTCGCCGGTGCTGGCGGGTGAGAAAGATTTTGCCGCAACGCTGCTGCATCCGCTGAGCTGGTATCAGCAGCAGGGCATGACGTTATACAGCGGCGAAAGCGTGCAGGCGGTGGATCGCCCGGCGCGCAGGTTGCGCACCGATCGTCGTGAGATCGCCTGGGATTTGCTGGTATTTGCCACCGGTTCGTTACCGTTTATTCCCGGCATCCCCGGCGCAAACTTGATGCACGTCAAAGGGTTCCGCGCCTACGCCGACGTAAAATGGATGCTGGCGGCATCCGGGCCGGTGGTGGTGCTGGGCGGAGGTTTATTAGGCATTGAAGCCGCCGCGGCGCTGCGTCAACAGGGACGGGAGGTCACGCTGGTGCACCGTCAGGGGCATCTGCTTGACCGACAACTTGACCGCCGCGCAGGCGAACTGCTGCGACATACGCTGGAAGCGCGCGGGCTACAGATTCGGGTTAATCAGCAACTGATGCAGATTAATAGTGACAGTGTCACGTTAGATGATGGCAGCACACTGGCGGCGAAGCGGGTGGTTATTGCCACTGGCGTAGTGCCGGAAAAGCGGCTGGCAGCTGCGGCAGGCCTGGCATGCGGCAAAGGCATTCTGGTTGACGGCCAGCTGTGTACTGCCGATCCGGCCATCAGCGCGTTGGGGGAATGCGCCGAAATCAACGGCGAGACCGTTGGCCTGCTGGCACCGTGCCTGGCGCAGGCAGCGGTATTGGCGCACCGGCTGGCCGGACAGCCGATCGACGATTACCGCGCCGTCGACGAGGGTACGCGGTTGAAGGTCAGCGGCATCAGCCTGTTCAGCGTAGGCGACATCAGCGAATCCCTGCCCGGTTACACCAGCTTTGATCCCCTGAGCCAGCACTATCGCCGACTCTTTCTGCGCGACGGGCGGCTGTGCGGCGTCGTGCTGTATGGCGACAGCCGCCAGGCCAACGCGCTGCAGGAAAAACTACAGCAACAGGCGCCGGTCACCGCCGACGCGCTGTTTGATCTTGAGACGTCTGAACAGCAGCCACGGGCTGCGGGGAATACGATGATGAAACCGGTTTTAGCAGTGATTGGCCACGGCATGGTAGGCCACCATTTTCTTGAGCAGCTGGTCGCGAAAGGCCTGCATCAGCACTATCACATCGTGGTTTACGGCGAGGAGCGGCACACCGCCTATGACCGCGTGCATCTCTCAGACTATTTTGCTGGCCGCACGCACGCCGATCTTTGCCTGGTCAGCGGCGACTTTTTTAGCGACAACGCCATCGAGTTGCGTAGCGGCTGCGAAGTGGTGGCGATCGATCGTCAGCGCCGCTGCCTGCGCGACGCCACCGGCCGGGAACTCGCCTTTGACAAGCTGGTGCTCGCCACCGGCTCTTACGCCTTCGTGCCGCCGGTGCCCGGCCACGATCTGCCCGGCTGCCATGTCTATCGCACGCTGGACGATCTCGACGCGATTGCCGCCCGCGCGAAACAGGCACGTCGCGGCACGGTGATCGGCGGCGGTCTACTGGGGCTGGAAGCGGCCAACGCGCTGAAGCAGCTCGGCCTTGCCACCAGCGTGGTGGAATTTGCGCCGCGCCTGATGGCGGTGCAGCTGGATGACGGCGGCGCGCAGATGCTGGCGCGCAAAATCAACGCGCTGGGCGTTGACGTTTTCACCAGTAAAGAGACGCGTGACATCAGCCGTCAACCCGACGGCTCGCTGCGGCTGCAGTTTGCCGATGGCGAAACGCTGGACACCGATCTGCTGCTGTTCTCCGCCGGGATTCGCCCGCGCGATAACCTGGCGCGTGAAGCGGGTTTGACGCTTGGTCCGCGTGGCGGCATCTGCGTTGACGATCGCTGCGTCACTTCCGATGAGCAGATTTTCGCCATCGGCGAATGCGCGTTGTGGAACGGTCAGCTGTTTGGCCTGGTGGCGCCAGGTTACCAGATGGCGCGGGTGGCCGCAGCCGCGCTGGCCGGGGAAGCCACCACCTTTGGCGGCGCTGACATGAGCACCAAACTCAAGCTGCTGGGCGTGGAAGTCGCCTCGTTTGGCGATGCGCATGGTCGCACGCCGGAAAGCCAGAGCTATCACTGGACCAACGGCCCGCAGGAGATCTACAAGAAAATCGTCGTCGACAGCAGCGGTAAGCGGCTACTGGGCGGGGTGCTGGTGGGTGACAGTAGCGAATACAGCACGCTGCTGCAGATGATGCTCAATGAGATGGCACTGCCTGCCCAGCCGGAAACGCTGATTCTGCCAGCGGTCGCCGGTGCGCCGGTGAAAGCGCTCGGCGTGGCGGCGCTGCCGGACAGCGCGCAGATCTGTTCCTGTTACAACGTCAGCAAAGGCGATATCTGTCAGGCGGTCAGCGACGGCCACGGCACCGTTGCCGCCATCAAAAGCCACACTAAAGCGGCCACCGGCTGCGGCGGCTGTGCGGCGCTGGTGAAACAGGTGATGGAACACCAGCTGGAGACGCTGGGCGTGGAGGTGAAAAAAGATATCTGCGAACATTTCGCCTGGTCGCGTCAGGAGCTGTATCACCTGATCCGCGTCGGCAATATTCATAGCTTTGACCAGCTGATTAAACAGCACGGGCGCGGCCACGGCTGCGAAATCTGTAAGCCGCTGGTGGGCTCGCTGCTCGCGTCCTGCTGGAACGATTATCTGCTACAGCCGCAGCATCTGCCGCTGCAGGACACCAACGATCGCTACTTTGCTAATATCCAGAAAGATGGCACCTATTCCGTGGTGCCGCGCATACCGGCCGGTGAGATTACCCCTCAGGGATTGATTGCCATCGGCGAAGTGGCGCAGCGCTATAACCTCTACACCAAAATCACCGGCGGCCAGCGTATCGACCTGTTTGGCGCCCAGCTGGCCCAGCTGCCGGAAATCTGGCAGCAGCTGGCGGCCGCAGGCTTTGAAACCGGCCACGCCTACGGCAAGTCGCTGCGCACGGTGAAATCGTGCGTCGGTTCAACCTGGTGCCGTTACGGCGTTAAGGATTCCACTGGCTTCGCCATTGCGCTGGAGAACCGCTACAAAGGGCTGCGTTCGCCGCATAAAATTAAAATGGCGGTCTCCGGCTGCACCCGAGAATGCGCCGAGGCGCAAAGTAAAGACATTGGCGTCATCGCCACCGAAAAGGGCTGGAATCTTTACGTCTGCGGCAACGGCGGCATGAAGCCGCGCCATGCCGACCTGTTCGCCAGCGATCTTGATGACGCCACGCTGATCCGTTATGTCGATCGCCTGCTGATGTTCTACATCCGCACCGCCGATCGTCTGCAACGTACCAGCGTCTGGAGGGATAATCTGGAAGGCGGCCTGGACTATCTGCGCGACGTGGTGATTAACGATTCGCTGGGACTGGGCGACGAGCTGGAAGCGGAGATGCAGGCGGTGGTCGACAGCTACCAGTGCGAATGGCAAACCACGCTGCAACAGCCGGAAAATCTGGCACGCTTTACCGCTACCGTTAACAGCACGGCGGCCGACGAAACCATTCGCTGGCAACACGAACGCGATCAGATACGCCCGTCAACCGAGACGCTTATTCCGGTGATGCAGCTGCCGGAGGAGCCGTGGAGCGCCATTTGCCCACAGGAAACCATTCCGGCGCAGGCGGGTATCGGCGCGCGGCTGGGCAACCATCGCATCGCGCTGTTTCGTTTCGACGGCGCGCTCTATGCGCTGGATGATATTGAGCCAGGCACCCAGGCGAGCGTACTGTCGCGCGGGCTGCTGGGCGACGTGGCGGGTGAACCGGTGCTGATCTCGCCGCTCTACAAGCAGCGCTTCCGCCTGCGCGACGGTCAGTCGCTGGAGCAGGCGGACCGTCGGCTGCGTTGCTGGCCGGTGAAAGAGCAGGGAGGCATGGTGTGGGTGGCTAATGCACCGCTGGACGTTGCGCTGGCGGCGGCATCATGAACAGCACCTGCCCCTATTGCGGCGTCGGCTGCGGCGTGACGGTAACGTCGCGCGCGGGCGCAGTGCAGGTCAGCGGCGACGGCGAACATCCGGCTAATGCGGGTCGGCTCTGTGTGAAAGGTGCCGCGCTGGCCGACACGCTGGGCGAGACGGGCAGGTTGCGCTATCCCCATGTCAACGGCAGCCGCGTCAGCTGGGAGACCGCGCTCGACGCGGTAGCCAGCGGACTGCAGCAGGTCATTGACCAGCATGGCTCGCAGGCGGTGGCGTTTTACGCTTCCGGTCAGCTGCTGACCGAAGATTATTATGTCGCTAACAAGCTGATGAAGGGATTTATCGGTGCGGGCAACATCGACACCAATTCGCGGCTCTGTATGGCCTCCGCAGTGGTGGGCTACAAGCGCGCTTTTGGCGCCGATGCCGTGCCGTGCAGTTATGCGGATCTTGATCATGCCGATCTGGTGATCCTCTGCGGTTCCAATACCGCCTGGGCGCACCCGGTGCTCTGGCAGCGGCTGGTGCAGGCGAAGCTGCAGCGGCCAGCGATGCAGGTGGTGGTGATCGATCCGCGCCGCACCGCCAGCTGTGATATCGCCGATGTGCATCTGGCGCTGCGTGCCGGCAGCGACGCCGCGCTGTTTAACGGTCTGCTGCACTGGCTGGCGCAGCAGGGCACCGACAGCAGCATGCTGCCGCATCTGGCGGATGTGCCCGCAGCGCTTGATGCGGCCAGCAACTGGTCGCCAGCGCAGGTGGCCGCGTACTGCCAGCTCAGCGAAGAGCAGGTAACGGCGTTTTATCGCGCCTTTGCCAGCCAGCGCAACGTGCTCACGCTCTACTGCATGGGGATTAACCAGTCCACCAGCGGCAGCGACAAGTGCAACGCCATCATTAACTGCCATCTGCTGAGTGGCAAAATCGGCCGTAACGGCAGCGGGCCGTTCTCGCTCACCGGCCAGCCAAACGCCATGGGCGGGCGTGAAGTCGGCGGGCTGGCGACTCAGCTGGCGGCGCACATGGATTTCAGCGCAGAGAACGTGGCGCGCCTGCAACGCTTCTGGGGCAGTGAACGGGTCGCCCAACAGCCGGGCCTCTCGGCGGTGGCGCTGTTTGATGCGGTAGCCCGCGGCGAGGTGAAAGCGATCTGGATCATGGGCACCAATCCGGCGGTATCGCTGCCGGAGGCCAGCCGCGTGCGCCAGGCGCTTGCCCGTTGCCCGCTGGTGATCGTCTCTGATGTTGCTGCGCAGACGGACACCAGTGAGCTGGCGCATATCTGCCTGCCCGCGGCGGCATGGGGCGAGAAAAATGGCACCGTGACCAATTCCGAACGCCGCATTTCTCGTCAGCGCGCCTTTGTGCCGCCGGTGGGCGAGGCGCGCCCGGACTGGTGGATCCTGGCGCAGGTGGCGCAACGGCTCGGTTTCCATCAGGCGTTTGCCTGGCACCACCCAGCGGAAATTTTTTGTGAGCATGCGGCACTCTCCGGTTTTGAAAACCACGGCAGCCGCGCGTTTGATATCAGCGGGCTGGCCTCGCTCTCGGTGGCGGAATGGGATCGCCTGCTGCCGGTGCAATGGCCGGTTAACGCCAGCGCACCGCAGGGCACCGCGCGCCTGTTTAGCGATCGGCGCTTTTTTCACCCCGACGGCCGCGCCCGACTGATTGCGGTGACGCCGCGGCTGCCGCTCGCCGCCTGCACGACCGCGTATCCGCTGCTGCTTAACACCGGCCGCATTCGCGATCAGTGGCATACCATGACGCGTACCGGCCAGGTTCCACGCCTGATGCAGCACGTCAGCGAGCCGTATGTGGCGATGCACCCGCAGGACGCGGCGGATTATCAGCTACAGGCGCGGGATTTGGTGCGCGTGCAGTCGTCGCAAGGTTGGATGATCGCCCGCGCGGTGCTGACCGACGATCAGCCGGTGGGCACGCTGTTTGCGCCGATGCACTGGAATCGCCAGTTTGCGGCACAGAGCAGCGTGGGCGCGCTGGTCGCGGCACAGGTCTGTCCGCTTTCCGGTCAGCCGGAGAGCAAACAAACCGCAGTGCAGATTGCGCGCTGGCAAAGTCACTGGCAGGGCACGCTGTTTTCTCGTGACAACGTCACTTTTCCCGACGGCGTATGGTGGAGCCGTATTCCCCATACGCATGCGACGCGCTATCAGCTGGCTGGCAGCGGTCCACTATCCGCACTGCTTAGCGCACTCGATCTCAACGATATGGCCTGTCAACGCATGGAAGGCACAAACGAATTACGCCTGCTGGCATGGCGTGATGGCGAGCTAATGCTGGCGCTGTGGCTGAGCCCGCGGGTGCCAGAGCTTGATTTGGCATTCATTGATGCGGCTTTCGCCTCGCCACCGACCCGCGCCGCCGATCGCCATGCGCTGCTCGGTGGTCGCGCTGCCGAGCGTGAGAACGCCGGGCGCACCGTTTGTAGCTGCTTCGGTACCGGCGAACAGACCATTCTGTGTGCGGTCGCCGCTGGCGACAACAGCCTGGCCGCACTGGGGGCGCGCCTCAAATGCGGCACTAACTGCGGCTCCTGCATTCCTGAACTTAAACAGCTGATTGCGCGCTTTCCTGCGCACGCCTGAACGAGGTAAATCTCATGACGCAACAGATTGCTGGCATTAATACGCTTTTTCATATGCAGGGCAGCGACCTGCCGGGCCGCGTGTCGCTGGTGGGTGCCGGGCCGGGCGATCCCGATCTGCTGACGGTGAAGGCGCTGCGCCTGATTGAGCAGGCGAAGGTGGTGGTTTACGATCGGCTGGTGAGCGAAGCGGTGCTGGCGCTGCTACCGGCGCAGGCGCTGGCGATTGACGTGGGTAAATCACCAGGCTGCCACGGCATGAAGCAGCAGGATATCAATCAGCTGATGGTGGATCTGGCGCGCGGCGGTCACGACGTGGTTCGGCTGAAAGGGGGCGATCCCTTTGTTTTTGGTCGCGGCGGAGAGGAGATGCAGGCGCTGCAGCAGGCGGGTATCGACTGGCAGGTTGTGCCGGGCATTACCGCCGCGGTGGGCTGCGCGGCGGCCACCGGCATTCCGCTGACGCATCGTGACATGGCACAGTCGGTACGTCTGATCACCGGCCACGGCAAGCAGGGCAAGCCGCAGATGGATTATCACAGCCTGAGCGATGCGCGGCAGACGCTGGTGTTTTACATGGGGTTGAGCTGGTGCGGCGAACTGGCACATCAGCTCAGCCAGGCGGGCCGCAGCGCGCAGACGCCGGTGGCGATCGTTGAACGCGGTACGCGGCCTGAGCAACGCACGCTGGTAACCACCCTTGAGGAGCTTGCCGACACGGTAAGCAGAGAGCAGGTGCAGTCTCCCGCTTTGCTGATTGTCGGTGAGGTGGTAAACCTTTACGTAGCACCCGCAACGCCCCGTGCCGTGCCTGCTGCCGCGCCGCACAACATTGATAGCGCGCTTATTATGTCGTAAGCTGCCGAAGCGGCACGCTGTCGCTTCGCCTTTCAGATATTTCCTGCAATTCAAGACCTGTCCTGGTGGTCAGGCCCCTGTACTGAGGTATGTTTGACTTTTTTGTATGTCGTCCCGCTGTGTGGACAGAAAAACGTTAACGCACCCTATGGAAAATTGCGCTACACCCAAAATGTTATCGCGCGCGTCGCTGACCGCGCTGCTGTTTACCCTGGCCCCGCCTGACGTGCACGCGCTGCAAAGCGAGACGCGGGTTGCCCCTTATCCTTTTGATAATCCTGCTCGCTTCAGCGAAAGCGCCGATCGGCTGCCCGATCTCGGCAGCGCCGCCAGCGACAGTGACTTCTCTACCCGTTTAGCCACTATTGCGAAAAGCATTGGCGAAGCCAGCCAGAATGCCAGCAGTGACAGCTCGCTGGGCGATCAGGCGGGCATCTGGGCGTTTAATCATTTCCGTGATGAAGTGGCCAGCCGGGTGGAAAACGAGGGCAGGTCGATGCTTTCGCCTTACGGCAACGCTGAAATGAGCCTGCAGATTGACCGCCTCGGCAACCTCAGCGGCAGCAAAGCGCAGCTGTTTACCAGCTGGGCGGAAAAATATAATTATCTGACCTTTAGCCAGGTGGGCGTGACCCAGCAGGATGAGCATCTGCTGGCCAATATCGGCGCCGGACAGCGCTGGACGGTAGGCAACTGGCTGCTGGGTTACAACGCGTTTCTTGACCGTGCGATCGATGACGGTCAACAGCGCGCCTCGCTGGGCACCGAGGCGTGGGGCGATTTTCTGCGTTTCTCGGCGAACTACTATCAGCCGCTGGGCGGCTGGCGCAACCAGAGCAGCCAGCAACAGCAGCGCATGGCGCGCGGCTATGACATCACCACGCAGGGCTATCTGCCTTTTTATCGTCATATCGGCATGTCGCTGAGTTGGGAGCGCTATCTCGGCAACGGCGTTGATCTGTTTAATAACGGCAGCCGCTATGATAATCCCTCGGCGCTGAAGTTTGGTCTGAACTATACGCCGGTGCCGCTGGTTACACTTTCCGCCAGTCACAAAGAGGGCAGCGGCGGACAGTCGCAGGATCAGCTCGGCCTGAAGCTTAACTATCGTTTCGGCGTGGCACTGGAACAGCAGCTCTCGGCCAGCAACGTCGCCAAAGTGCGATCGTTACGCGGCAGCCGCTATGACAACGTGGAGCGCAGTGATACGCCGGTGCTGGAGTTTCGCCAGCGTAAAAACCTGTCGGTGTTTCTTGCTACGCCGCCGTGGCAGCTGAATCCGGGCGAAACCCTGCCGCTGAAGCTGCAGGTGCGCGCCAGTAATGCGGTGAAGCAGGTGAGTTGGCAGGGCGACACGCAGGCGCTGAGCCTGACGCCGCCGGCCAATAACAGTGATGTGCAGGGCTGGAGTATTATTATGCCGCAGTGGGACAGCACGCCCGGTGCCAGCAATGAGTATCGCCTGTCGGTGACGGTGGAAGATGCGCAACAGCAGCGCGTCACCTCGAACTGGATTACCTTAAAGCTGGCCCCGCCGATGACGCTCCAGCAGACCGACAATTTCGATCTGCTGGCACCTTCATCAATGCACCTTTAATCCCGCCGCGGTCATCATCAGCCGGAACAGCGAGGCGACCACAAACAGGGCGAGCACGCTGCCCACCCAGATCGCCACCAGCCAGAACAGCCGCTTCGCCAGCGGCTGTTTTTTTACGCCCGCTTTTAAGGGTTGGATGCGCATCGTCGCTCTCCTCAGTGATAGCCGTGGTCAGGATTAATTTTGCCGCGGAACACGTAGTAGCTCCAGAAGGTGTAAACCAGAATCAGCGGAATGATCAGCAGCGCACCGACCAGCATAAAGCCCTGGCTTTGCGGCGGCGATGAGGCGGCGCGGAAGCTGATGTCCGGCGGAATCAGGTTTGGCCAGATGCTGATGCCAAGGCCGCTGAAGCCGAGAAATACCAGCGCCAGCGTCAGGATAAATGGCGTGTAATGCAGCGTTTCATTCCACGCGCTGCGCCACAGCGCCAGCGAAACCAGCACCACCAGTACCGGCACCGGCAGGAAGAACCACAGGTTCGGCTGGGTAAACCAGCGGTCGGAAATCGCCTGATGGCTCAGCGGCGTCCAGATACTGACGATGCCCATCACCACCAGCAGGGCGATCAGCAGCGGACGCGCCAGTTTGCGCATGGTTTGCAGCAGGTCGCCTTCGGTTTTGATGATCAGCCAGCTGCAGCCGAGCAGCGCATAGGCGATGGTCAGGCCCACGCCGCAAAACAGGCTGAACGGCGAAATCCAGTCAAACACCGAACCGGCCCAGACGCGGCCTTCCACCGGAATACCGTCGAGAAACGCCCCCAGCACAATGCCCTGAGAAAACGTCGCCAGCAGCGAGCCGCCGATAAACGAGAGATCCCAGAACGGCCGGTGCGACACCGTGGCCTTGAAGCGAAATTCAAAGGCGACGCCGCGGAAAATCAGGCCGATTAGCATCATGGTTAGCGGAATCGCCAGCGCATCAAGGATCACCGAATAGGCCAGCGGGAAGGCGCCAAACAGACCGGCACCGCCCATCACCAGCCAGGTTTCGTTACCGTCCCAAACCGGCGCCACGGTGTTCATCATCACGTCACGATCGTGATCGTCGCGCACCATCGGATAGAGCAGGCCGATGCCAAGGTCAAAACCGTCCATCACCACGTACATCATGATGCTGAACACAATAATGATGAACCAGATAAGCGGAAGATCGATGCCCATCATTCGCTCCTTTTAAGCTGATCTTTGGAAGGGTGATCGAGCGCCTCATCGGCCGCCGACAGAGGACGTGCTGGCGTACGCGCCTGGCCAGGGCCGCCCGATGGCGGATGGTCGACGTAAGGCTGCGGACCCCGGCCAACCAGCTTGAGCAGGTAGACCGTGCCGACGCCAAATACCGAGCAGTAAACAATCAGGAAGGCGAGCAGGCTCAGCGACATATGCAGCGTGCCGTGATTGGAAACCGCGTCGCGGGTGCGCAGCAAACCGTAAACCACCCACGGCTGACGACCCACTTCGGTGGTGAACCAGCCGGCGAGAATGGCTAGCAGGCCGGAGGGGCCCATCAGCAGCACAAAGCGGTGGAACAGCCGCTGATCGTAAAGTTTACGGCGCAGGCGCAGCACCAGGCTCCAGACGCCCGCGGTGATCATCAGCAGGCCCAGCGCCACCATAATGCGGAACGACCAGAACACCACCGGTGAAAACGGCCGCTCATCTTTTGGAAAGCTGCTCAGCGCGGGAATTTGCTTGTCGAGACTGTGGGTCAAAATGATGCTGCCGAGGTAGGGCAACTCCACCGCATATTTGGTCTCTTCGGCCTGCATATCGGGCAGGCCAAACAGGATCAGCGGAGAGGGTTCGCCCGGCGTGTTATGCCAGTGGCCTTCGATAGCAGCGATCTTCGCGGGCTGATGCTCCAGCGTGTTCAGACCGTGCGCATCGCCAATACCCGCCTGAATCGGCGCGACGATCAGCGCCATCCACATCGCCATTGAGAACATGCGCTTCACCGCCGGGGTCTTGTTGCCGTGTAGCAGATGCCACGCCGCGGAAGAGCCCACAAAAAAAGCAGCAGCCAGAAACGAGGCGGTTGCCATGTGCATCAGGCGATAAGGGAAAGAGGGATTGAACACCACCTTGAACCAGTCAACCGGGATCAGCTGATTGTTGACGATTTCATAGCCCTGCGGCGTGTGCATAAAGCTGTTGGAGGCGAGGATCCAGAAGGTCGACATCAGCGTGCCGAGCGCTACCATGCAGGTGGAGAAAAAGTGCAGCCCCGGTCCCACGCGGTTCCAGCCAAACATCATTACGCCCAGAAAGCCCGCTTCAAGGAAGAAGGCGGTCAGCACTTCATAGGTTAATAGTGGACCGGTGATACTGCCGGCAAAAGCGGAGAAGCCGCTCCAGTTGGTACCAAACTGGTAGGCCATCACCAGCCCGGAGACCACGCCCATGCCGAAGTTAACGGCAAAAATCCTTAACCAGAAATGATAGAGATCGCGCCAGACGTCGTTACGGGTGCGCAACCAGCACGCCTCGACCACCATTAAAAAACTGGCGAGGCCGATGGTAATTGCCGGAAAGATAATGTGAAACGACACCGTAAACGCGAATTGGATGCGAGCCAGTTCAAACGCGTCTAATCCAAACATAGCTACCTCATGAAAACCTGTTGTTATCTGCCGTTACGCTGTGATAACGGCTGCTCGATCAAGTGTAGTGGAGTTGCCTAAAGTGCCAGAAAAAAAGCATCGATAACAGATTCAATAATAAGACAATAAACTATAACAGTGGCGTGTGCGGTTGCCCCATGATCGTGCATGCTGGTCGAAAAGGGTGCATCAGCCGCCCTGTTATGGAAAGAAATCCCATCAGCGATCACAAAAGCAACAGATTATTCCGCCAGTGCATAATTTCTCTCTTTAATCTGCGGCAACATGGCCGCCCTCGGACCTTTATTCACTTTTTATGCATAAATTGTGCATATCGTCGTGATGTAACTCATTGATTTTTGGTTTGTCGCTATAAAATATGCATTTTAACGCTGGCTGGCACGCCCTGTGCAATTCAGAATGGCGCTGTGCTCGTTAACATCATTAACAAATTTAAAACTTTCCATTCACTCTTTTGGTCAGCGTTGAGGTCACTATGTTGCAAGCCGTATCCCGTCACGATTTTGATCGCCTTATGATGCCTACTTATGCGCCCGCGAGTTTTGTTCCGGTGCGCGCGGCGGGTTCACGCTTGTGGGATCAGCAGGAGAAGGAGTACATCGACTTTGCCGGGGGCATTGCGGTTAACGCGCTGGGTCATGCGCATCCGCAGCTGCAGCAGGCGCTGGTGCAACAGGCTTCACAGCTCTGGCATACCGGTAACGGCTACACCAATGAGCCGGTGCTGCGCCTGGCACAACAGCTGGTGGATGCCACCTTTGCTGACCGCGTGTTTTTCTGTAACTCCGGCGCAGAGGCCAACGAAGCCGCGTTGAAGCTGGCACGTAAATATGGTCACGATCGCAGCGGCGGCGCGAAATCAGGCATTGTCGCCTTTACCAACGCTTTTCACGGCCGCACGCTATTTACCGTTTCCGCCGGTGGTCAGCCCGCCTATTCCAAAGATTTTGCTCCGCTGCCGCCAGATATCTCTCACGGCACCTTTAACGATCTCGCCTCAGCTGCCGCGCTAATCAATGAAAATACCTGTGCGGTGATCGTTGAGCCCATTCAGGGTGAAGGTGGCGTGCTGCCAGCCAGCGCCGCGTTTTTACAGGGCCTGCGCGATTTGTGTGATCAACATCAGGCGCTACTGATTTTTGATGAAGTGCAGAGCGGCGTTGGTCGTACCGGTTCGCTTTACGCTTACATGCACTACGGTGTGACGCCTGACGTGCTGACCACTGCCAAAGCGCTGGGTGGCGGTTTTCCCATCGGAGCGATGCTGACGCGGGAATCACTGGCGGCGATCATGGGCGTCGGCACCCACGGGACTACCTACGGTGGCAACCCGCTGGCCGCCGCGGTGGCCGGTAAAGTGATGGAGCTGATCAATACGCCGGAGATGCTGCAGGGCGTGGAAATGCGCCATCGCTGGTTTGTCGATGGGCTGGAAGCGATCAACCAGCGCTGCAATCTGTTCAGTGAAATCCGCGGCCTGGGCCTGCTACTGGGCGCCGTGCTCAATGAAAAATGGGCTGGCAAAGCGAAGATGTTTAACCTTGCCGCCGCCGACGCGGGCGTGATGGTGCTGATTGCCGGTGCTAACGTGGTGCGCTTTGCGCCGGCGCTGAATATCAGCGAAGAGGAGGTGCGCCAGGGGCTGGAACGCTTTGCACGCGCCTGCGAGACGCTGGTTGAGGATGACGCGCGATGATGGTGATTCGACCCATAAACCATGATGACCTGCCGCAGCTGTTGGCGCTGGCAGGCAAAACCGGCGGCGGACTGACCTCGCTGCCGGAAGACAGCGCGACGCTGTCGGCGCGTATCGAGCGTTCGATCCAAACCTGGCAGGATGCGCTGCCGCGTGCCGAGCAGGGTTACGTGTTTGTGCTGGCGGACAGCGATACCGATCGGGCGGTGGGCATCTGCGCCATTGAGGTCGCTGTTGGCCTGCAGGATCCCTGGTATAACTTTCGGGTTGGCACGCAGGTACACGCCTCGAAAGAGCTGAACGTCTACAACAATTTGCCAACGTTGTCGCTGAGCAACGATCACACCGGCAGCAGCGAACTCTGTACGCTGTTTCTCGACCCCGACTGCCGCGACGGCAAAAACGGTCATCTGCTGTCGAAATCGCGCTTTTTGTTTATGGCCAACTTTCGTGACCGGTTTACCCGGCACGTGGTAGCAGAGATGCGCGGCGTCAGTGATGAGCAGGGCCGCTCACCCTTCTGGGATGACGTGGGCAATCGCTTCTTCTCCATGCCGTTCAGCAAGGCGGATTTCCTTAGCGGCACCGGGCAGAAGGCCTTTATTGCCGAGCTGATGCCCAAGCATCCACTCTATATCGATTATCTCTCTGCTGATGCGCGGGCGGTGATTGGCGCGGTGCACCCGCTGACCGCACCCGCGCGCGCGGTGCTGGAGTCGGAAGGCTTCTGCTATCGCAACTACATCGACATTTTTGACGGCGGCCCGACGCTGGAGTGCGACATCGAAAGTATTCGCGCCATCCGTGAGAGCCAGCTGCTGCCGGTGATCATTGATGAACAGGCCGCTGCGGCTGACCTGCCACTGTGCCTGGTGGCCACCGGCAATTACCAGCAGTTTCGCGCCACGCTGTTGCCCGCGGACAACAAGGCCGACGCCGTTCGCCTGACCGCCGCGCAGGCCGATACGCTGCAATGCCACGCGGGCGATATGCTGCGCGTGGTCACCCTTTCCGCCGAGGAGAAAACGGCATGACGCATTTGATTAATGGCCAGTGGCTGCCGGGAGATGGCGTGGCGCTGGAGAAACAGGATCCGGTAACCGGCGCAACGCTGTGGCAGGCAAACAGTGCCGATGAGCAGCAGGTTGCCGCTGCCTGTCAGGCCGCGCGCGACGCCTTTCCCGCCTGGGCGCGCCGCACGTTCAGTGAGCGTCAACAACAGGTTGAGGCCTTTGCCCACCAGCTCAGCGAAAACAAAGCGGAGCTGACGGCGATTATCGCCCAGGAAACCGGTAAACCGCGCTGGGAAGCCGCTACTGAAGTGCAGGCGATGATCAATAAGATCGCGATTTCCGTTCAGGCGTGGCAGGTGCGTACCGGTGAGCAACAGCAGGGCGAAAACAGCCTGCGTCACCGACCACACGGCGTGATGGCGGTATTTGGTCCCTATAACTTTCCCGGTCATCTGCCGAACGGCCATATCGTTCCGGCATTGCTGGCAGGCAATACGCTGGTGTTCAAACCCAGCGAGCTGACGCCGATGACCGCTGAAAAAACCGTGCAGCTCTGGCAGCAGGCCGGGCTGCCCGCGGGCGTCCTTAATCTGGTGCAGGGCGGACGACAAACCGGCCAGGCGCTGGCGCAAAATAGCCAAATCGACGGCCTGCTGTTTACCGGTAGCGCCAATACCGGCTATCAGCTGCACCGGCAGTTTGCCGGTCAGCCGGAAAAAATGCTGGCGCTGGAGATGGGCGGCAATAATGCGCTGATTGTCGACGAACCGCACGATATTGACGGCGCGGTGCATCTGGCGATTCAGTCCGCCTTTATTACTGCTGGTCAGCGCTGTACCTGTGCGCGTCGTCTGCTGGTCAAGCGCGGCGCGGCGGGCGATGCCTTTTTGCAGCGTCTGACCGAGGTTGCGTCACGACTGCAACCGGGACGTTGGGACGACGAGCCGCAGCCGTTCATGGGCAGCGTGATCTCGCCCCAGGCAGCAGAGCACATTTTTGCCGAATGGCAGGCGCGAGTCGCCGCGGGTGGCACCGTGCTGCTGCCGATGCGCTGGCCCGATCGCCACAGCGCGCTGCTGACGCCAGGCATTATCGATCTCACCGACGTTGACGGCATTGCCGATGAAGAAGTGTTCGGGCCGCTGCTGGCGGTGATGCGCTATGACAGCTTCGATGAGGCGATCGCCATGGCCAATAACACCCGCTACGGTCTCGCCTGTGGATTGATTTCGCCCGATCGGGCGTGTTTCGATCGCCTGCTGCTGGAAGCGCGCGCGGGTATCGTCAACTGGAATAAACCGCTGACCGGCGCCGCCAGCACCGCGCCGTTTGGCGGCATTGGCGCCTCGGGAAATCATCGGGCCAGCGCCTGGTATGCCGCCGATTATTGTGCCTGGCCGATGGCCTCGCTGGAAAGCCGCGAGATTGCGCTGCCGTCCACGCTGTCGCCGGGACTCGATTTCACTGCGTCGGGAGAGCGATCATGAGCGGCAGGGAAGTCAATTTTGATGGGCTGGTGGGGCTGACCCACCATTACGCCGGGCTGTCGTTCGGTAACGAAGCCTCAACCCGCAACCAGCTGCAGCCTGCCAATCCGCGACTGGCGGCGAAGCAGGGGTTGATTAAGATGAAAGCGCTGGCGGACATGGGCTTTATCCAGGCGGTGATCCCGCCACATGAGCGGCCGAATCTGGCGGCGCTGCGTCAGCTGGGTTTCTGTGGCAGTGACGAGCAGGTGCTGGCGAAGGCGGCGAAAACCGCGCCGCAGTTGCTGTCAGCCTGCAGCTCCGCCTCGGCGATGTGGGTAGCCAATGCCGCCACGGTTTCACCGTCGGCGGACAGTGCCGATGGCCGTGTACATCTCACCGTCGCCAACCTGAACAACAAGTTTCATCGCGCGATGGAAGCGCCGACCACCACTGCGCTGCTGCGTGCTATCTTTCGCGACAGCGCGCACTTTACGGTGCATGACGCGCTGCCACAGGTAGCCATGTTTGGTGATGAAGGCGCGGCAAACCACAATCGCTTCGGCGGCTACGGCGAGCCTGGCGTGCAGCTGTTTATTTATGGTCGTGAAGAAAACCAGGGTGGTCTGGTGCCGGGTCGCTATCCGGCGAGGCAGACGCGGGAAGCCAGCGAAGCGGTGGCGCGTCTGCATCAGCTCGATCCTGCGCGCACGCTGTTTGCCCAGCAGAATCCGGCGGTGATCGATCAGGGCGTTTTTCATAACGACGTGATCGCGGTGAGCAATCAGCAGGTACTGTTCTGTCATCAACAGGCATTTTTGCATCAGGCTGCGCTGCTCGCCGATCTGGCTGAGCGGGTGCCTGGCTTTACGGCAATTGTGGTGCCGGAAGCGCAGGTTTCGGTCAGCGACGCGGTCAATACTTACCTGTTTAACAGCCAACTGCTAAGCCAGCCCGACGGCAGCATGCTGCTGGTGGTGCCGGAAGAGTCGCGTCAGCACGCTGGCGTCTGGCGCTACCTGTGCGAGCTGGTGGAAAGCGGTGGGCCGATCCGTGAACTGAAGGTGTTCGATCTGCGTGAAAGCATGTGCAACGGCGGCGGCCCGGCCTGCCTGCGGCTGCGTGTGGCGTTAACCGCGGCGGAGCAGGCGGCGGTGAATCCCCAGGTGATCATGAATGACGGGCTGTTTACCCGGCTTAACGCGTGGGTCGACCGCTACTACCGCGATCGGCTGACGCAGCAGGATCTGGCCGATCCGCTGCTGCTGCGTGAGGGACGTGAGGCGCTGGAAGCGCTAACCCGCATGCTGGATTTGGGTAATGTTTATCCGTTTCAACGTTAACAGCGCGCCGCGCTGCTTCAGGGAGCTCTGATGCACGATTTTTTAGCCCATACGCTGCACGGCGAACCGCCCGCAATAACCCAGGCACGTTTACCCGCGCTGCACTGGCAGTGGATTGACGAAGGCATTCTGGAGATCACGCCGGAACAGCCTGCCACCATGGCGCTGGTGATTTCTGCGGGCATTCACGGCAATGAGACCGCGCCGGTAGAGATCCTCAACCGGTTAATTACGCCGCTGCTGCAGGGCGATAAACCGGTTTTGCCGCGTGTGCTGGTGATCCTCGGCAATCCGGCCGCGCTGCGCAGCAATCAGCGTTATACCCGGATTGATGTTAACCGGCTGTTTGGTGGCCGCTGGCAACAGTACGACGACTGCGCGGAAGCGCGTCGCGCCTGGCGGCTGGAGCAGGCGATTGAGCATTTTTATCACTCTGGCTGCTGCGATGAGGTGCGCTGGCATCTCGATCTGCACACTGCCATTCGCGGGTCTTATCATCCGCGTTTTGGCGTGCTGCCGTACAGCGCTCGTCCGTGGCCAGCCGACTTTTTACAGTGGTTAGGCGCCGCCGGGCTGGAGGCGCTGGTGTGGCACAACGCGCCCGGTGGTACCTTTACCCATTTCAGCTGTGAACATTTTGCTGCCAGCAGCTGCACGCTGGAGCTGGGTAAAGCGCAGCCGTTTGGCAGCAACGATTTGAGTCAGTTCGCCGCAGCTGAACAGGCGCTGTCGGCGTTGCTGTATGGCGAGGCGCTGCCCGCTGTGGCGCAGCAACCGCGTCATTACCAGGTCGCCCAGCAGATCACCCGGCAGGGCACGCAGTTTCAACTGCACATCGACGCGGACACGCTGAATTTTGCCCGCTTTTCCCAGGGCGTGCTGCTGGCAGAAGAGGGCGAGCGGCGTTACGTTGTCCAGCATGCTGAGGAGTTCGTGCTGTTCCCGAATCCCAACGTCGCCGCGGGCCAGCGCGCCGGGTTGATGCTGGTGGAAACGCCGCCGCGCAGCGAAACGCAATAAACTGTAAAGCGTCCGATCGGGCGCTTTCGTTTTCCGCCCAACATCGTTACACTCCTCCACGTTTTCTGCCGAAAGCCGAGTAAATTCATACTCTTTTGCAATTCCTCACACCATTCTTCGCATTCTCTTCATGATCGCTGCATTTTTCTCTTTTATGCTTTCAGGGCTTTACTCATGCTCTGAGTAGTTGACGTTCAGCGTCGTAAACTCATTTCCGACATCACGACACAGGCTGTCGTCATTAAACTGAAAAAGAAAAGGACAATATTATGCGTAAACTGACCTCATTAATTATCGCAACTACCATGGCTTTTGGCGCAGCAAATATCGTTCACGCCGCAGCGGACAACCTGACTCCACCGCCAGCAGGCAGTGAGAAAGCGATGCACAAACCCCCTATGCACCGCGGTGGTATGCACGACATGTTTAAAGGTTTGAATTTGACCGACGCGCAGAAACAGCAGATGCGCACCATCATGCAGCAGGGTCATAAAGAGATGAAACGTCCGTCGCTGGAAGAGCGCCGTGCTAATCACGACATTATCGCTTCAGACAGTTTTGACAGCGCCAAAGCCGCTGCTCAGGCCGAGAAAATGACAGCGAACGCGAAAGAGAACGCGGTAGCGATGATGGAAACGCAGAACAAGCTATATAACGTGCTGACTGCCGATCAGAAAAAGCAGTACAACGCGAACTTTGAGAAACGCCTCACGGAAAAACCGCAGCATGAAGGCAAAATGACACCACCGCCAGCGGCTGAATAAGCTGATTGACGAATAGTTAAGGCTGGAAAAGAGACCGCCGGCGTTGTCCACATAGCAGATTTGCAGTGTGGGCAACGCCGGCGGTTTTACGTTGGCAATCAAAAAACGTTATCAGAACGTGCCGGTACCACCGTCTGAGCACCAGACCTGGCCGGAGGCGAAGCTCGCTTCGTCTGAGGCTAGCAGCACATAAAGCGCGGCGATTTCCGCTGGCTGGCCAGGACGACCAAACGGCGCTTCTTCACCAAACTTCATCACTTTTTCCTGTGGCTGGCCGCCGCTTGATTGCAGTGGTGTCCAGTAAGGACCCGGTGCAACCGCATTGACGCGAATGCCTTTTTCTGCGACCTGCTTCGCCAGACCTTTGGTAAAGGCGATGATAGAGGCTTTGGTCTGCGCGTAATCCAGCAGCATTGGGCTTGGTTTGCCCGCCTGCACAGAAGAAGTGTTCACAATGGCTGAACCGGATTTCAGGTGCGGCAGTGCGGCTTTGGTGATCCAGAACATCGCGTAGACGTTGGTTTTGAACGTCTTGTCGAAAGACTCGGTGGTCAAATCGGCGATGGATTCGCAAAACTGCTGGCGTCCGGCGTTGTTCACCAGAATATCCAGACCGCCCAGCTTCTCGACCGCTTCGCTGACCAGCTGCTGGCAGAAGTCTTCGCTGGTGATATCGCCAGGAATCGCAATCGCTTTACGGCCTTCCGCTTCAATCAGCGCGATCACTTCTTTGGCGTCTGACTCTTCAGCGGGCAGATAGTTAATGGCAACGTCTGCACCTTCACGTGCATAGGCAATCGCTGTGGCGCGGCCAATACCGGAGTCACCACCGGTGATCAGCGCTTTGCGGCCCGCAAGGCGACCACTGCCTTTGTAGCTTTTCTCGCCGTGATCCGGGACAGGCACCATTTTGCTGGCAAGCCCTGGTACTTCCTGGGGCTGGCGTTCAAAAGGGGGAACCGGGCGTGAAATCTCATTTGGGTTATGTTGCGACATTATTCCTCCTCATCCAGTGATAAAGTGCGCAATAAACTGCGACACAACAGGCATAAGGGTAGACGCTTATTCTGCCTTTCGCGAAGCGAGGCGGCAGAAAAGGTTATAACGGAACAATTTGGTATTTGCCGCCAATCACCGGGCGACACAGGATTTTATAGCCATCCTGATCGAAGCCGGGCGGTGCACGCTTCAGGGTTTTTGCCTCGTCAAGGTTGCTTACCGAACCAAGATAAAACCAGTTATCGATCACATGAATCTGTGTGATATCCGGGCCTTCTTCAATCAGTCCAACCGGGCCTTGCCACGGCCAGCAAACCACGCGTACCTTGTCCAGCGCGGTCAGTAAACGTTGATGATGCGCTTCCAGCGTCTCTTTGCCGCAGCAGGCACCGGCACAGCGGCCCAGCGCCGAGCGGAAGCAACCGCGGTTTTTGGTCAGGCTTTCCAGCCCCAGCAGGCCATAACAGAGCTGCTGTTCATCAGCGATTTTTTTCAGCGTTTCCAGCGCAGCGCGGCGGTTAGCGTAGAGACCATAAAGGTTAGGCGAGTGGGTAAAATCGACCTCTTTGGCGTAAACCACCTGCGGCTTGTCGTCGTTCAGCTGTAGCGAACAGAGCTGGCGATTTTTACGTAACCGTTTGTTAAACAGCGGCTGCTGAGTCTTGATCATCTGCGCTTCCAGCAGCAGTGCGCCCAGTTCACCGGCGGTGGTGATCCAGCTGACCCGTCGCGCCAGACGCAGCATTTTTGCCTCATCCTGCGTGCGAAAGTGGGACATCACCCGCGAGCGCAGATTGATACTTTTCCCAATATAGAGCGGCAGGGTGTCGCTCTCGCCGTGAAAGGTATAAACACCGGGCACCTTTGGCAGGCCATCAAGCCACTGGCGCAGGTGTTCGGGATATTCATAGATGGTTGCCGCATTAAATTCGAGGCGATGGGTGGATGCACGTCTGACCAAGATTCACTCCGTTTACTGGTTGCCTGTCCAGTGTATCAGCCAGAATGAATGTTGAACAGACGCAGCTAATGGACGATGGGAAAAGGCGATCGCTTCATTTCGCGGCGGGTTCAGAGCAGATGGGCAAAAAAGCGTAAAAACGGGCGAAAGCCTTCGCCCGCAGAGGGAAGGTTATTTTTTCCAGAAATCGTCGAACACGGTAATCGGCGGACGACGTTTATGTTCGGTTTTCAGATACCAGTTTTCGATGGTTTTGGCGGCCTGCGGATCGATGGTTTTACCGGTGAGATAATCGTCGATCTGTTGGTAGGTGACGCCCAGCGCCACTTCATCTTCCAGACCAGGGCGGTCATCTTCAAGATCCGCGGTGGGATGTTTGAGATAAAGATGCTCCGGGCAGCCCAGCGCTTTCAGCAAGGCTTTGCCCTGGCCTTTAGTCAGGCGGAACAGGGGATTGATGTCGGTGCCGCCATCGCCATATTTGGTAAAGAAACCGGTCAGCGCTTCGGCGGCATGATCGGTGCCGACCACCACGCCCGCGGTCATACCGGCAATGCTGTACTGCGCCTTCATGCGTTCACGCGCTTTTTCGTTGCCGCGCACGAAGTCGCTCAGGGTCAGGCCCGCCTCTTTCAGTGCTTTTTCGCTGGCCAGCACCGCCTCTTTGATGTTCACCACCATCACGCGATCGGCTTCGATAAAGTTGATGGCATCCTGACAATCCTGTTCATCTTTCTGGACGCCATAGGGCAGGCGCACGGCGATAAACTGGTAGTCCTGCTTGCCGGTCTCTTCGCGCAGTTCGCTAATCGCCATCTGGCTCAGCTTACCTGCCAGCGTGGAGTCCTGGCCGCCGCTGATGCCCAGCACCAGGGTTTTCAGAAAAGGATGCGCCTTGAGATAGGACTTCAGAAAATCGACGCTGGTGCGAATTTCCTGCTGGGCATCGATAACCGGTTTCGTGTGCAACGCGCTGATTATTTCCTGTTGCAGTGCCATTACTCTCTCCTCATGTCAGTGCCTGTTAGAAAGCTGATGTTATAAAGCTAACGTGCATGCCGCAAAACGACAAGGTCGAATGCGGCAGCAGGACGTAGCGATCAGGCGTGTGCGGGTTTTTTCGCCAGCAGCAGAAACATCAGGATCGCCAGCATGAAGCAGCCAAAAATGGTGGCGGTCATGGTCAGCACCGAGGTGCCGCCGATGCCGGTTATCGGTACGGTAATGGCGCCCAGCGTAAACATAGTGACGCCAATCACCGCCGACGCGCTGCCGGCGCGGTGCCCCTGACTCTGCATCGCCAGCGAGGATGCGGTGGTGGCGATAACGCCGTTACTGGCGATGGTAAAGAACAGCGCCACCAGTACCAGCGGCAACGGTGCGCCGCTGATGCCGAGCAGCAGCAGCGAGCTGGAGGCGATAAACGCCAGCGTCAGGCCGCCCTTCAGCACGCGATATTCACCCCAAAGCGGACAGAGGCGGGCGCTGGTTTGCGAGGCGATCACCAGCCCAATGCCGTTGGCAGCAAAGCAGAAGCTGAATGCCTGCGGCGACAGGCCATAAATCTCCTGCAGGACAAAAGGTGAGGCGCCGATGTAGGCGAACATGCCGGACATCATAAAACCCTGCGTCAGGCAGAAGCCCATAAACGGACGGTGCATAATCACCTGGCCAAGCGCGGCCCAGGCGGAAAACAGCGAACCCTGACTGCGACGTTCAGGCGGCAGCGTCTCTTTCAGCTTGAAGCGGCTGAGCAGCAGCAACAGCACGGCAATCGCCGCCAGCGTCATGAAAATGCCGCGCCAGTCGAGCACGGTCAGCAGCGCGCCGCCCAGCACCGGCGCACCAATGGGCGCGAGGCCGTTGACCAGCATCAGCAGGGCAAAAAATTTCGTGAGCTCATGGCCTGAATACATGTCACGAGCAATCGCGCGCGACAGTACGGCACCGCCTGCGCCGGAGAGACCCTCAAACAGCCGTGCCAGCAGCAGCTGATCGATGGTTTGCGCCATGGCGCAGCCCACCGAGGCGATAAACAGCAGCACCAGCGACAACAGCAACGGGCCAACGCGGCCAAATTTATCGCTCATCGGGCCAAACAGCAGCTGACCTGCGCCGAGGCCGAGCAGGCCGGCGGTCAGGCTAAGCTGTGCAGTCGCGGTTGAGGTTTGTAAGTCTCGCGCCAGCGCCGGTAGCGCGGGCAGATAAAGGTCGATACAGAGCGGACCCAGGGCGGCCAGCAGGCCAAGCGTGATGGCGTAACCCAGGCGATTGGGGTGAGCAGGTGTCATTTATCGGTCTCAAAAAGTTGATGAAAAAGCTGTTGGTAAAGGGGTAAAAGCTGCGCAGCAGCGGCTTTCTGCGGCGTCAGGCGCCGAAAGGCGGTGCCGTCGATCAGCACGGCGATGATTTCCACGCAGGCGCTAAGACGCGCCGCCTCAAGATGCGGATATGCCGCAGCAACTTCACGCCGGGCGTTATCGAACATCAGGCGATCGGCATCGGCAAGAATGTCAGCAATACGCCGATTGCGTGACGCTTCAGCGGCGACTTCCAGCATCAGCAAATCGTCATCATCGTTAAGCGCCTGGCGCCAGGCCAGCAGCTGTGGCAAGCGTTCTGCCGCGGTATTGCCTTCAATCGCTGCCACGCGCGTGGCAACGATGCGTCGCACCATTTCCGCGACGATCTCCTCTTTGTTGGCAAAATAACGGTAGATTTGACCCACGCTGAGCTGTGATTCACTGGCGAGCTGCGACATGCTGGCGCCGTGGAACCCGGCGCGCCTGACACAGCGCCTGGCTGCGGCGATGATCTCATCCTGCCGCTGGTGATGACGGGCATCACGATCGGAATGCGCGGTGGTCATGATTTTTCCCATTTTGAGAACGATCGTTCTCGTTCGCGGCGCAGTGTAACGGATTCGCTCGCCGGAGAAAACCGTGGGATCGGGACAATTGCAGAAGAATTTTCGCCACCACCTTGATAAATCTCCTTTTCTCTTCCAGGCTTATCGCAACATGGATAAAACGAGGAACAACAACATGATGAAATTAACAGGACTTATCGGTGCTGCAGTGGCGCTGGCTGTGTTGTCTGGCTGTTCTGCATACGATCGTGCAGAAAGCTATGTCACCAAGCCGGTGGTAAAGGATGTTAAAAAAGGCATGACCCGCGAGCAGGTTCGTCAGCTGGCTGGCCCTGCTTCAACTGAAATCACCATGGTGCATGCCCGCGGTACTTGCCAGACTTATGTGCTGGGCGAGCGCGATGGCAAAACCCAGACTTACTTCGTCAGCTACAGCGATACCGGTCGCGTCATGAACTACGGCTTCCAGAGCTGTAAAGAGTACGATACCGATCCGCAGGCAAACATGTAATTGCCGGTTGATGAGAAAAAGGCCCGCTGATGCGGGCCTTTTTTTATGCTTACAGTCCCGGCGGCCGGGGCACCTCAAGGTACTCTCCCGCAATATCACGCTGATAGAAATGTCCTTCGCTAACGTAATAACGCTTGCCGTTGTAATCCAGCGCGCGGCGCGGTTCCTCTTGTGGCGGCTCCACCACCACGTAGCTGTCGTTCTGACGCTGGTAATAATTGCCGTTGAGCAAGTAGTAGGTCAGGCCGCCAATCAATACCGCCGTCGCCGCCTCCGGTAAAAAGCGCATGGCGCCATGCCCGTCGCCGTGCCCGTGTGGCGCGTCGTGCCAGCCGCCGCCGCGCCAGCCATCGCCCGGATGGGCAGAAGCGATAACCGGCGCCAGTAAAGTGAGCATAAGTAAGGAAACGATGCGTTTTTTCATGCGGTTTCTCCTGCGTTAACTCAACGCAGCATCGGCGCTCGCCAGGCTAAAGACAAGCAGAAAACCGGGCTTTTTGCCGCTGCTTACCACGCTTAACGTCTTCTTTACGCAGCGCTCACGATTGACGGCGGAATAAGGAGAAAAAGGGGCGCAGTGCGCCCCGAAGAGAGGAGGTTAAGCAGGAACGGACAGGGCTTTCTGACTGCGTGACCAGACCCGATGGGCGGCCATAGCGGTGAGAAAATCGCTCATCAGGGCGCCTTCCGCTTTCGCATCTTCCACCAGGCCTTCTTCCGCTTCATCGTCGCCGACGCTGAACTGCGCTTTAAAACGACGTGCGTCACCGCTCAGGCCAATCACCTTGAGGTGTTTATAGGCTTCCAACAGGAAGTAACGTGCATCGCCGCTGAGCAGCAGGGCATCAATGTTGCCATCCGGCACGATAACCGCATCAAAGGTCAGCGATGGCAGACCAGCAAAAGTGGCGTCAATCGGCAGGGCAGAGCCGTCATCGGCGCGTACCTGACCCATATGGGATGCCAGCAGTTTGGCATGCACGCCTTCCGCTTTCAGTGCCTGCAAAATGGCCAGTACGTCGGCTGCTTTCACGCCGTCGCTAATCAGTAGCGCAACCTGACGGCCTTTGATGCTGCCGCCCGGTTGAGCATACAGGCTCAGGCTTTCCGCTTTGCTCAGGCCATTAACCGGCTGTGGCGGCGTGGTGTTCAGCTGCTCATCGGTAAGCGCCAGGCCGAGGTTCTCCGCTACGCCGCTGGCCAGCTGCACATCAATACGCAGCAGATGATCGACGACCCGCTCGCGGATATAAGCGCGGCCCACTTTGCTCAGTTCAAACGAGAAGGCGCCAATAATGTGCTGCTGTTCAAACGGCAGCTGGCTGAGCCAGAACAGGCGCGGCTGCGAATAATATTCGCCAAAGGAGGGGCTGCGCTCGCGAACTTTATGCCCTTCAACGCGCTCCTGATAACTTTCGAAACCACCGCCTGACGGTGCCGGTGGCGTTTCGCGCGGCCAGTTATCGTTAATGGAGTTCGGCTCGTAGTTTGCCGGATTGGTATCGATATCCATCCGATGCATGCCCTGACGCTGGAAGTTGTGGTACGGGCAAACGGGACGGTTAATCGGGATTTCGTGGAAGTTAGGCCCACCGAGGCGGCTGATTTGCGTATCGGTGTAGGAGAACAGACGGCCCTGCAGCAGCGGATCGTTACTGAAATCCATACCGGGAACGATATGACCAGGGTGGAATGCTACCTGTTCCGTTTCGGCGAAAAAGTTATCCGGGTTACGGTTCAGCACCATTTTGCCCACCAGCTGCACCGGGACCAGCTCTTCCGGAATCAGTTTGGTGGCATCCAGCAGATCGAAATCAAACTTGAACTCATCCTCTTCCGGGATCAGCTGCAGGCCCAGTTCATATTCCGGAAAGTCGCCCGCTTCAATCGATTCCCACAAATCGCGACGGTGGAAGTCGGGATCGCGCCCGGTAAGCTTCTGCGACTCGTCCCACAGCAGTGAGGCTTTGCCCGCCACTGGCTTCCAGTGGAAACGTACAAACGTTGCTTTGCCGTCGGCGTTAATCAGACGGAAGGTGTGAATACCAAAGCCTTCCATGGTGCGATAGCTGCGCGGCAGGCCGCGATCGGACATCGCCCACATCACGTTGTGCAGGGTTTCCGGCTGCAGCGAGACGTAATCCCAGAAGGTGTCGTGTGCGCTCTGACCCTGAGGAATTTCGTTGTGCGGTTCCGGTTTTACCGCGTGCACAAAATCGGGAAACTTGTGCGCATCCTGAATAAAGAACACCGGGGTGTTGTTGCCTACCAGGTCGAATACACCCTCATCGGTGTAGAACTTGGTGGCGAAGCCACGAATATCGCGCACGGTATCCGCCGAGCCGTTGCCGCCCTGGACGGTTGAGAAGCGCACGAAAACCGGTGTGATTTTTTCAGGATCGCTGAGGAAGTCCGCTTTGGTGATCTCTTTCAGCGAAGAGTACGGCTGAAAGTAACCGTGTGCCGCGGAGCCGCGGGCATGCACGATACGCTCAGGAATGCGCTCGTGGTCAAAATGGGTGATCTTTTCCCGCAGGATAAAATCTTCCAGCAGCGTGGGTCCACGCGTACCGGCACGCAGCGAGTTCTGGTCGTTGGCAATGCGCGTGCCCTGATTGGTGGTTAATGGCGCATCGGTACCATTTTTACGATTAGGCTCAAGCTGATCGAGTTTTGCGTTGTGTGTATCCGGTGCTTTCAGGCTGCCAGGCGCGGTGGGTTCTTTGCCCGGAGGCGTGGGCTGCGCGGAGGGCTGATGCGAACCATCGGCCGGCGCCAGCGAATCGCGTGCGGGCTGAACGGAATCGGTACCGGTAAACGGCGCGGTATGAGTGAGTTCTTTTTTATGGGTTTCTTTCGACATGACGCATTGCTCCTGTGGATGTCGCGTTAGGCTTCATTAACTATAGAACAGCCTCCTTAATACGCTGACAAACATCAGGGAATTGCGATAATGCTCGGCCGATGGCGCAAGGTCGGTGCTGAAATAGCGCCAGTGCAGGGTAATTCAATGATTTACAGATAAAAAAAAGCCGGCTTTCACCGGCTTTATGCTGACTGCCTAACGCGCTTTAACGCTGCGCTAATTCCGGACGCTCATCGCTTTCCAGCACACGGCGGTCGGTCATACCCAACCAGCGGCTGGTCAGGGAACCCGCGGTCATTGAACCATTCACGTTCAGTGCCGTACGGCCCATGTCGATCAGTGGCTCAATCGAGATCAGTAGCGCCACCAGCGTCACCGGCAGGCCCATAGCGGGCAGGACGATCAGCGCGGCAAAAGTGGCACCGCCGCCCACGCCAGCAACACCGGCTGAGCTCAGCGTGACAATACCGACCAGCGTGGCAATCCACAGCGGATCAAACGGGTTGATGCCCACGGTTGGTGCCACCATTACCGCCAGCATGGTCGGGTAGAGACCCGCACAGCCGTTCTGACCGATAGTGGCACCGAACGAGGCGGAGAAGCTGGCGATCGACTCGGGCACGCCAAGACGGCGGGTTTGTGCTTCCACGCTCAGTGGAATAGTCGCGGCACTGGAACGGCTGGTAAACGCAAAGGTGATCACCGGCCAGACCTTGCGGAAGAAGCGCAGCGGATTGATTCCGTTGGCCGACAGCAGCAGGGCATGCACGCCAAACATAATCGCCAGGCCAAGATAGGAGGCGATTACAAAACTGCCCAGCTTCATGATGTCCTGCAGGTTAGACGTCCCAACCACTTTGGTCATCAGCGCCAGTACGCCGTACGGCGTTAGCTTCATGATCAGACGCACCAGCTTCATCACCCAGGATTGCAGCGTGTCGATCGCCTGCAGTACGCGCTCGCCTTTCTCTTTATCATCTTTCAGCAGATGCAGCGCCGCCACGCCGAGGAAGGCAGCAAAGATCACCACGCTGATGATAGAGGTTGGGTTGGCACCGGTTAAATCAGCAAACGGGTTTTTAGGGATAAACGACAGCAGCAGCTGCGGCACGGTGAGATCGGCCACTTTGCCCGCGTAGTTGGTCTGGATGGCGGCCAGCCGCGCGGTCTCTTTGGCACCCTGCACCAGGCCGGTAGCGTTGAGATCGAACAGGCCAGTCACCAGTACGCCTACCAGCGCTGAAATGGCGGTGGTCACCAGCAGCACGCCGATGGTCAGCACGCTGATTTTGCCCAGCGACGAGGCGTTGTGCAGACGCGCTACCGCGCTAAGAATTGAGACAAACACCAGCGGCATTACAATCATCTGCAGCAGCTGCACGTAACCGTTGCCAACAATGTTAAACCAGCTGATTGATTCGGTGATGACCGGATCGTTCTCGCCGTAAACGGCGTGCAGACCAAGACCAAATACCACGCCGATCACCAAACCGGTCAAAACCCGTTTGGAGAGGCTCCAGCTGTTACGACCGATTTTCGCCAGCAGCAGTAGCAGGGCGACGAAAATCACAATATTAAGAATGAGCGCTATGTTCATCCAGACTCTCCATTAATAACAATATTCCTGACAGAAATGACCGTATTCCCGTCAGGACAGGCGGTTTTATTCCGCCTCCCAGTGATAATGCCGCCATGTTAGCAGCAGGGCGAATTCATCCCTTATATCCAAAGGTTATTGTTTATAACGTAATGGTTTTTTCTGGCTGATTAATGACCAGGGACCTGCTTTATCAGTTGGTTAAAGCCGCTCTGCGCCTGATTGATAATCTGTGCGGTCCAGCCTTCAGCGCCGAACGGCAACGAGCCCGGCGGAAACCACAGCGCCAGTCCAACCAGCACATAGCAGAAAGCGCGCTCCAGCTGATTGCCATTCTGACTACTGCGCAGCACCGGCAGGCGAAAACGCCAGCGGCACGGCCACAGCAGCGGAACGCCAGCTGGCGTCAGCATGTCCGCGAGAATATGGCTCAGATAGCCCAGCACCATGCCTTGCAGCACATCGGCAGGAATAATCCAGCCCTGAGGAATGTTGACCTGAAACAGCCACAGCCCGCCCAGCACGGCGAGCAGGCTATGGGTAAATCCACGGTGGCCAAAGATGCGGGCAATGGGATGCGATAACCAGCGCAGCCGCTGACCGAGCAGCGATCGTGGATGATCGATGTCGGGCAGCAGACAGGTCAGCAGCGTGGCCGAAATAATGTGCCACCAGTCACCCTGGGCCAGCACTGGCGTAAGTTCGGCGCGCTTGGCAAAAATGGCACTGGCAACGGCAAAAATGATGTGGCCTTCGGCCGTCATGGATAAATCCCTGGGTACATGGCTGTCAATGCATCCAGTATAGGGATTTATCCAGTAAAGTTGAATATGTGACGCTGTAACCAAAGATGAAAATCGTGTCGACCGGCGAAATTATCAGCGCGCCAGCCAGCCACCATCTACTGCCAGCGTATAACCCTGCACGTAGTCAGACGCGGACGAGGCAAGAAACACCACCGGCCCCATCATGTCGTCCGGCAAACCCCAGCGGCCGGCAGGAATGCGGCCGAGAATTTCCTGACTGCGGCCCTCGTCATCACGGATTTGCGCGGTATTGTTGGTCGCCATATAGCCTGGCGCAATGGCGTTGACGTTGATATTGTGCTTCGCCCACTCATTTGCCATCAGCCGCGTCAGGCCCATCACGGCACTTTTCGATGCGGTATACGACGGCACGCGAATGCCACCCTGGAAAGAGAGCATAGAGGCGATATTGATGATTTTGCCGCCGCCGCCCTGAGCGATAAACTGCTTTGCCACCGCCTGCGAGAGGAAAAACAGCGTTTTGCTGTTGATGTTCATCACATCGTCCCAGTCAGCTTCGGTGAAATTCAGCGCATCCTCGCGGCGAATGATTCCCGCGTTGTTAATCAGAATATCGATGCGGCCAAACGCTGAGACCGCCTGTTGCACCACATCCGGCACCACGCGGGTGTCAATCAGATCGGCGTCAATGCCATGAAAGGCGCGGCCGGTTGCTTCAACCAGTGCCTGCGTATCGTCCGGCCCGGAGCGGTTAACGCCAATAATGTCGCAGCCTGCCTGGGCCAGACCGATTGCCATGCCCTGGCCTAAGCCGGTATTACAGCCGGTGATCAGCGCGACTTTCCCTTCCAGATTAAATGCATTCAGTATCATGCTTACGCTCTCTTAAATGTGGATGCTGCGCCTAGCGCAAATCACCGATCTGAACCGGATCCATGTCATCAAATACCTGGTTTTCGCCGACCATACCCCAGATAAAGGTGTACCTTTTGGTGCCGACCCCGGCGTGAATCGACCAGCTTGGCGAAATGACCGCCTGTTCGTTATGCACCAGCAGATGACGCGTCTCCTGCGGCTGGCCCATCATGTGAAAAACTGCGGTCTCTTCATCCATGTCGAAATAGAAATAGACTTCCATGCGCCGCTCATGGGTGTGGCACGGCATGGTGTTCCACAGGCTGCCTTCTTCCAGGCGCGTTAATCCCATGGTCAGCTGACAGGTGGGCAACACATCGGGAACGATGAATTTATTGATGGTGCGGCGGTTGCTGGTGGCGGCATCGCCGAGGGTGGTAGAAGAGGCCTCGGCAAGCGTGATTTTCTTGTCGGGCCAGGCGCGGTGCGCCGGGGCGCTGTTGTAATAAAACTTGGCCGGACGGGCGGCATCATTGCTGCTGAAAATCACTGATTGTCTGCCCATGCCGACGTAAAGCGCTTCCTGGTTGCCGATCTCCCACTGCGTACCGTCAACATCGATCACGCCAGGACCGCCGACGTTAATGACGCCCAGTTCGCGGCGCTCCAGAAAATAGCTGACGCCAAGCTGTTTACCCACTTCGCTGCCGATGGTCACGCTTTGCGTAACCGGCATAATGCCGCCGATGATAATGCGATCGGTATGGCTGTAGGTCATGGTGTAGGTATCGGCGGTGAACAGCGTCTCAATCAGAAATTCGCGGCGCAGTGCGGCAGTGTCGAGCTGCTTTGCATGGTCGCTGTGGATACTTTGACGGACTTGCATATCAGACCTCGTGCGATGAAAGGCGAAAGAACCGTGAAGCAATCGCGGTGTACCCGAGGAATAATAGGCATCCTGAGATGCTAATTCAATAAAAATGAAACGCTGTTTTATTTGTTTTGGAGGCGAGATCAAAGTTTATCAGGCTGCGCGCAGGCAGCCTGTTTATCGTACTTAGCCGCGCAGGTGAAGTGCAGTGAGTTCAGCCAGCGACCTGAGCTGCACATGAGCAACATGCCAGCGAGCATCGTCACGGTTTTCGGCGGCTGGCACCACGATTGAGCGCATGCGGGCGGCGCGCGTGGCGATCATGCCGTTGAAAGAGTCTTCGAGCGTCACGCAGTTCAGCGGGTCGACGCCCAGTTTAGCGGCCGCATCAAGATAGACCTGAGGATGGGGCTTGCTGTAAGGCAACGTCTCGGCCGAGGCCAGTGCTGAAAAATAGTGCCTGAGGTTGAACATCTCCAGCACGCGCTCCAGCATAAACAATGGCGAAGCGGAAGCCAGGCCGATGGCCAGACCTTCTGCCTGACAGAGTTGCAGCGCGTGTTCAACGCCTGGCAGCAGCGGTCGCTGTGCTTCCACCAGCGACAGCGCCCGCGTGATAATACGCTGCGTCACTTCAGCCTGATCGGGGCCGTTCCACGGCTGGGCGTCATACCACATGCGAACCACCTGATCGATGCGCAGGCCGAGCGTATCGGGCAGCTCAGCGCGCCGCGACAGGTCGACACCCAATGCCGAAAATACATCGCTTTCGGCCTGATCCCACAGCGGCTCGGAATCGATCAGTAATCCATCCATGTCAAAGATGGCGGCTAAAACAGGTCGGGAATAGGACATTAGCGGCTCCACTGGTTGATGTGTCACAACCTTAGCATGGCTGATGGCGCACGCTGGCGAGGAGCCGCGGGAATTTTAACGGTGCGCCGATTTTTTCAGGCAGATTTTCTTCGCAGCGGGTAGACTTAGGGCCACATTGAGGTGTTAAGGAGAAACCATGACTTATCAACAGGCTGGCCACATCGGAATTCTGAAGCGTGTGGTTGGCTGGATTATTTTCCTGCCGGCGCTGATCTCAACCATCATTTCGCTGTTGAGCTTCATGTTCAAGCACAGCGAGAAGCAGCCTGGCATCGATGCGGTAATGCTCGATTTCGTGCATGTGATGATCGACATGATCCGCTTTAATACCGGCTTTCTGCACTTTTTCTGGCAGAACTCGCCGGTGCCAGATTTTCACGGTGGCGCGAATCTCGGCTTCTGGTTTATCTATATTCTGATTTTTGTTGGTCTGGCGCTAACCGCTTCCGGTGCCCGCATTTGGCGGCAGTCGCGTTACATTAAAGAAGGCATTGAAGATCAGCTGATAATGGAAAAAGCCAAAGGCGAAGAGGGGCGCTCCCGCCAGCAGCTGGAAACGCGTATTAACGTGCCACATCACACGATATTCCTGCAGATTTTCCCGCTTTATATTCTGCCGATTATCATCGCCATAGCCGGTTATTTTATCCTCTCTCTGCTTGGCTTCATCTGATGTTGTCAGGCCGGACTGGCCTGACTTTCCATCCACTCGTCCGCATCCAGCAGTTCGCCTATTGCCCTTTGTGATTCCAGCAGCCATTCGCCGCCAAACACGTTGGCCCGATTGAGCAAATAATAAAGCTGATAAATCGGCTGCCGCTGTGAGAAACCGGCGGGCAACGGCCAGATAGACTGATAACCCTCATAAATTTGCGGTGGCAAAGCGGTATACCACGAGAGCATCGCCAAATCGCATTCCCGGTCGCCCCAGTAACAGGCGGGATCGTAAATCCATGGACCCTCCGCGCTGCCGCCACAGTTAGTTGGCCAGAGATCGCCATGCAGCAGAGAAGGTTGAGGCTGATGCGTGGCCAGCGCGCGCTGCACGCAGCTGATGATCAGATCGATATTGCCATACTGAATGCCTTTTTCGGCGGCCAGCTGAAGCTGCCAGCCGATGCGCTGTTCGGCAAAGAACACTGACCAGCGACGTAGCCAGCTGTTTGGCTGTGGCGTGGTAGTAATGTTGTTGTCAAAATCGAAGCCGAAGTGCGCCTGTTCGCTCCACTGATGCAGGCGAGCAAGCTGCTGCCCAAGCTCAAGAGCGCTGGTGCTGTCGAGCGGGGTAAGCGGAATGTACTCCAGTAACAGAAAGCTGACGTCGCGATCGCTGCCCACGCCATAGACCGCCGGCACACGTACCGTCTGGCTGCGCGCCAGCAATTCGAGCTGAGCGGCTTCCCAGGTGAAGAGATGAAGCATGTCGCGCTGGTTGCACTTCATAAACACATCGTGCTCACCATAACGAATATGCCAGGCGGGATGAACATCGCCGCCGGAAAGCGGTGTTTTTTCCACAATATCGGCGCTGCCCAACTGTTCACTTAACAGACGACCAATGGCTGACCACATACGGTTACTCCTCTTTCACGGGTGGGGAACGAGTGTTACACGTCAATCGTCATCTAACCTGCGCCGATGTTGCCGGAAGCGTGGCGCGTATATTAAGGCGCGTGTTGCAAAAAATCGTCGAGCGTTTGAACTTCAACCCGCAGTTTATCAGCAGGCAAACTGGCAGATGCGGCGATGATCTCCTGCTGCAGTTCCTCGGCGGTTTTGGTGGTAATCATGCCGAAGCTGTTGAGGCCGAGTTCATGCGACTTGCCATGTTCATCATGCAGCGAGGTCGTGAACCCGCTACGTATCATCGCTGAGGTAAGCTGCTGAATGTCGCCCAGGCTCTCTTCCTGATAATGCAGCGTGACGACAAAATGCTGTAATCCTGTCGGACTCATAATTCACCTCATTGTTATCGAAAGCGTTTTTTAGCGTAGTTCAGGGTCGTCGAGGTGGCGAATTGTTAGCCAACTATGCTGTTATAAAAGCGGAAAAAAGACGGGGAAGCAAGCAGTCTTCAACAGGTGAAATCTGCAAACGCAGCGGCGGACACTTTTTGTTGCAAAATCAGTGCGGCGATAAAAATTACACTCTATACTGCGCGTCGTTAATGGGATGATTCCCATACCGGCGGGGATTTGCGGATAATGCAGCGCACGGCCCGCATTTCATATTTTTTTACAATACTTACTTAAAATTGCATTGATTGGCTGGAGAAATTCTTCAGACTCACTCTTTTTTAAACTGTCGTACGGGTCACAATTAAATGAAAGCGTTAACCAAGCTGTCAGCAGCTCTTTTGCTTCCGTTGGGAGCATTTTGTCACCAGGCCATGGCTGATAACAACGTATTTACCTCCATGGACGATCCTTCCACGGCGAAAAAGCCTTTTGATGGCAGCGCAGCCGCAGGCTATCTGGCCCAGACCGGCAACACCACCAGTTCCTCGTTGACCGCGCAAACCAACATGACCTGGTTTCAGAGCAGAACCGCTTACAGCCTGTGGGGCAACGCGGCGAACACCTCAGCGAATGATGAGCGCTCTTCAGAGACCTACAACATCGGTGGCCGTAGCCGCTATAACATGACCAACTACGATTACCTGTTTGGTCAGGCGAGCTGGTTAAGCGATCGCTTAAATGGTTATGACTCACGTGACGTACTGACCGCCGGTTATGGTCGTCAGGTGCTTAACGGCCCGGTGCATTCACTGCGTATGGAATTTGGTCCTGGCGTTCGCTATGACGATTTCCATGACGGCGGTCATGAAACTAAAGCGCTGGGTTATGGCGCGCTGAGCTACCAGTGGCAGCTCACCGATACCACCAAGTTTGTGCAGGGCGTTTCCGTGCTGAGCAGCTTTGGTGAAGACACGACGGTTAACTCCGAGACCGGCTTGCAGGTGGCTATTAATGAACACTTTGCTCTGAAGCTGGCCTATAACGTGACCTGGAACAACAATCCGCCAGAGTCTGCGCCAGATCGTACCGATACCAAAACCTCCGTTATGCTGTCTTACGCAATGTAAATTAAACAGGCCGCCTCTCTGGCGGCCTGTTTTGTTTCCCCGTGTTTTCCTGTTAGCCATGCAGCCTGCAATGCGTTCAGACGCATGAATGCTTGCTTGCTATAGCGTCTGTTCTACCCGCCCAGTGTGCCCAATCAATCCGTGAGTTGCGCATTATTTTAAGCCGTGTGTAACACAGTGTAAAATTACGCAGAAATAAGCGAAGCGTACGGGTTGCGTTAAATTATTCTATTTTAAATAAAAGTTATTTTGTGCCGTTTTGGTTGTTTTTACATAGCCGTTTCGTTATTTAATGCCAATGTGATTTTTTATATAAATGGATTTGCACTCTCTGATCTGTCACCTAGAATAATTCATGCAACACGAAAAAACGTCCGGCGTAATAGCATTATGCTGGTTGCCATTAAACAAATGACAATATGTTCAGGAGGGAATTATGGCCGAACATCGTGGTGGTTCCGGTAACTTCGCAGAAGATCGCGAAAAAGCATCTGAAGCAGGAAAAAAAGGCGGTCAAAACAGCGGTGGTAATTTCGCTAACGACCGTGAAAAAGCATCAGAAGCAGGAAAGAAAGGTGGCGAACATAGCCATGGTGGCGGGCGCAAGTCTGATTGATTAGAGTTAAATGAACTCTTTTTAATTCCACCAGCCCCGGCGTAATTATGCCGGGGCTAAATTGTATAACATTCTTTGATAATGAAAATATCAAAGCGAGCGCTGATCCTCTCTGGATCCGGCCCCTCCTAATGGGATGTGAAAACACCCTTTTCTCCGCCATACCTGAAATATAATCTTCAACCCTTCCAACTCTCTTCATTAAAGTTATTACTGACTTAAATACATGTTTCTTCGTTAAATAAAATAAACTCCAGCTGTGCAATGCGGTATTTGCACGGGCTTATGCTTGTTGTTTTATTCTGGCATGCCATGCTTAATTTTCTGTACTGCTCCTGTCCTGCATGGAGGAATGATGGGCCAGATAAACTTTTGCTGTCAGGTCTGCGGAAGTAACAAGTTCATCTTCACTACATATAATAAAAAAAGAGGCACGCAACACGGCGCAGTGTGCAGTAAATGTAAAACGCCACTTACGACGGCTTCATTTTCCAAAGTAAATATCATTCGTTTTGCCGGTTAAACAGAGACGTTTACTTTCGCGTTGAGGCAATTACGGGCGTGGTATAACGGTATTACTGCAGTCGTTGAGGCTGATGATGCAGGTTCAATTCCTGCTGCCCGTTCCAACCGGCATTCGCGCTTTGGTTAACGGAACAAAGAGGATGAAATAACCGCCACGCCGGACGGTTATTTCTGCAGGCCTTATGCTGCACCAGTCATAGTACGGCAGGCTTCAGCACACTGATGGCAGGCCCTGGCGCAATGCTGACAATGATCATGTTCATGCTGACCACATTCATCGCCGCAGCGGTCGCAGATCTCTGCACACAGCTTACAGAGTTGAGCGGCATACTCACTTTTCTGCGCCATCAATTGTGCGGATACCCGGCAAATTGCAGCGCACTGTATATCATAGCGAATACAGTCACGCATCATTTCCACATGTTCTTCTTGCAGACAAGAGGTTGCACAATTATCACAGGCAGTAGCACATAAATAACAGGCTTCGATACAGCGTTGAAATTGCTCGTTCATTATTTTTCCCTTTTTTAAATATCTTTTTAAGCCTGGAGGAAGATGGTCATTATGCAAGTGGAAAATAACGATTCATGGTGGGATTGGTTGATAGGTAGCTGCTTTTCTATTTTTAAAAATATGCAATTTTCATCAGGAAAAGCGGCTGATTATCACCTTTATTAGCTATTTACCCTGCGCAATTCCTTTCGCCTTTTTGCCGCGCCGATACTCTTCCAGATAGGGCAGGACCTCCAGCAAAAGAATACCCATTAATACCGAAGCAATGTAACCCACCGGTAAAGGGTCGGGACGCAGATGTAAATCAAAGCGGGCGGATTCCGGCCCTGCACCAAACAATGCCAGAAATTGCAGCCAGTGACGGGAAATAACCAGTAACAGTGCCATAAGTGGAACCATTTCCAAAAAGCTGTGTACATGCTGCTCGATGGGCGATACTTTTCTGGCGGTTACCGCATAACTGACATCCCACAGCGCGGTGGCTTCATGGCAAAAAAACAGCACGATCATAAAGCCTATAATTAACGCGTTAACCTCAAGAAATAATGCTGATAACATCGGGATGCCCATTTGCAAAAACATAAGCAGATGAATCCAGGTTTCTTTTATTCCTGCTGTGGTTTCAATGTGTGTTGCCCGATGACAAAGCCAATCGGCAAAACCTGCTATCAACCATACGGGTAAGACAAACCACAGCAGTAAAAACATCTGCGGATCGGATGACGGCATGATTTCCTCCTCTAAATAATTGTAATTAAGCGTAGCTGCGACTCGCGTATGCGCAATATCTGCGTCGTCATCTCAACGAGGCGGTAATAAAGAAGATTATTTTTTTGACTTCAGCAAGGCGCTATTAATCAGTTAAGCCGGAAAGTGGTTTACAAGGTAAAAAACAGCCGTCGAACAATACCAGCGACGAGTCTACCAGGCGGGGTTAGGCTGAGAAGGCAAGAAACCCTAATCTTTAAGGCATAAGCAGCGCGCAGCCACGCCGCGGAAACCTGCATGCAGCACCATTTTTGCTTCAGGCACGCGCAGGCTGCCCCCCTGATTAGCCGAAATCCCCAGAGAAACAGGACAAGATACCGATTTAAAATCAGCGTCATAGCGTGTAAGATATGCCGTCTTCGTAGGTTATCCAGGGGCGCCGCTGCCATATGTGCAGGTCGAACTGTCTACCAAATTGACGATTGTAGGTCAGTTTTGGTCAGTAACTTACTGAAATAAAGCCACTAATTAATGATTGCATGTAATCTTTCGTGTGGGTTACCACTGCAGTAAGGATATAAAATGCCAGTAATTACTCTTCCTGATGGAAGCCAGCGTACGTACGATCGTGTTGTTAGCGTGATGGATATTGCGCAGGATATCGGCCCCGGCCTGGCGAAAGCCTGTATTGCTGGTCGCGTAAATGGCGAACTGGTCGATGCGGTCGATCCGATCGCCGAAGATGCCAATGTTGCTATCATCACTGCAAAAGATGAAGCCGGTATGGAGATTATTCGCCATTCCTGTGCTCACCTGTTAGGGCACGCCATCAAACAGCTGTGGCCAGATACCAAAATGGCGATCGGCCCGGTCATTGATAACGGCTTCTATTATGATGTCGATCTCGATCATACGCTGACGCAGGAAGATATCGAACTGCTCGAAAAGCGTATGCACGAGCTGGCAGAAAAAAATTACGATGTGATCAAGAAGAAGGTGAGCTGGCAGGAAGCGCGTGATGAGTTTGCCTCACGCGGCGAAAGCTACAAAACCACTATTCTTGATGAAAACATCAGCCGTGACGATCGCCCTGGCCTGTATCATCATGAAGAATATGTTGATATGTGCCGCGGTCCGCACGTACCGAATATGCGTTTTTGCCATCATTTCAAACTGCAGAAAACGTCTGGCGCCTACTGGCGCGGCGACAGCAGCAATAAAATGCTGCAACGCATTTATGGCACTGCCTGGGCTGACAAAAAGCAGCTGGCTGCCTATTTGCAGCGGCTGGAAGAGGCCTCGAAGCGCGATCACCGCAAAATTGGTAAACAGCTCGATCTTTACCATATGCAGGAAGAAGCGCCGGGGATGGTCTTCTGGCATAATGATGGCTGGACGATTTTCCGTGAGCTGGAAGTGTTTGTTCGCAGCAAACTGAAAGAATACCAGTATCAGGAAGTGAAAGGCCCGTTTATGATGGACCGCGTGCTGTGGGAAAAAACAGGGCACTGGGAAAACTACAAAGAAGCGATGTTCACCACCTCATCGGAGAACCGCGAATATTGTATTAAACCAATGAACTGCCCTGGGCACGTGCAAATTTTTAATCAGGGTCTAAAATCTTACCGCGACCTGCCGTTACGTATGGCAGAGTTTGGCAGTTGTCATCGCAACGAGCCGTCAGGCGCGCTGCATGGCCTGATGCGCGTACGCGGATTCACTCAGGACGATGCCCACGTCTTCTGTACAGAAGACCAGGTGCGCGACGAAGTGAACAGCTGCATCAGGATGGTATATGACATGTACAGCACCTTCGGATTTGAAAAAATCGTGGTGAAACTGTCAACCCGTCCTGAGAAGCGCATCGGTAGTGATGAACTGTGGGACCGTGCAGAAGCGGACCTCGCTGCCGCGCTGAAGGAAAACGATATCCCGTTTGACTATCAGCCGGGCGAAGGTGCATTCTACGGCCCGAAAATTGAATTTACGCTGCATGACTGTCTCGACCGAGCCTGGCAGTGCGGTACCGTACAGCTCGACTTCTCTTTGCCGAGCCGTTTAAACGCTTCCTATGTGGGCGAGAGCAATGAACGTCAGGTGCCGGTGATGATCCACCGTGCAATTCTGGGTTCGATGGAACGCTTTATCGGTATTCTTACCGAAGAGTATGCCGGCTTCTTCCCAACATGGCTGGCGCCGGTGCAGGCGGTGATCATGAATATCACCGACGGGCAGGCGGAATATGTCAACGAATTGACCCAAAAATTACAGAATGCGGGCATTCGTGTAAAAGCAGACTTGAGAAACGAGAAGATTGGCTTTAAAATCCGCGAGCACACATTACGCCGTGTCCCTTATATGCTGGTCTGCGGTGATAAAGAGGTAGAAGCGGGCAAAGTTGCCGTTCGTACCCGCCGTGGCAAAGACCTCGGAAGCATGGATGTCAATGTGTTGATCGAGAAGCTGCAACAAGAAATTCGCAGCCGCAATCTTCGACAACTGGAGGAATAAAGTATTAAAGGCGGAAAAAGAGTACAACCTACGCGTCCTAATCGTATCAATGGTGAAATCCGTGCCACAGAAGTGCGTTTAACTGGCGTTGATGGCGAGCCGATTGGTATTGTCAGTCTACGCGAAGCATTGGAAAAAGCCGAAGAAGCAGGCGTTGATTTAGTAGAAATCAGCCCTAATGCTGAGCCGCCGGTTTGCCGCATTATGGACTACGGCAAGTTCCTCTACGAAAAAAGCAAATCTTCTAAGGAACAGAAGAAAAAGCAGAAAGTTATCCAGGTTAAGGAAATCAAATTCCGTCCTGGTACCGATGATGGCGACTATCAGGTCAAACTACGCAACCTGATTCGCTTTCTGGAAGAGGGCGATAAAGCCAAAATCACGCTGCGTTTTCGCGGTCGTGAAATGGCGCACCAACAGATCGGTATGGAAGTGCTTAATCGCGTCCGTAAAGACCTGTGTGAAGATCTGGATTTGGCCATTGTCGAATCTTTCCCTTCGAAAATCGAAGGCCGCCAGATGATCATGGTGCTCGCACCTAAGAAGAAACAGTAGGCCGTCAAGTAATATGCCGCGCAGCGTTCGCGCTGTGCGGTATTATTCGCCTGTCTGATTCATTTTATTAACAATGCGAAGTGGATACAAAAATGCCAAAGATTAAAACTGTACGTGGCGCGGCCAAGCGCTTTAAGAAGACCGCTTCTGGCGGCTTCAAGCGTAAACACGCTAACCTGCGTCATATTCTGACTAAAAAATCTACTAAGCGTAAACGTCACCTGCGTCCGAAAGGCATGGTGTCTAAAGGCGATCTGGGTCTGGTTATTGCCTGCCTGCCGTACGCATAAGTTTATTTTTTAATTTAACCCGATCGCATTCAGCTTCTGCAGACCATGGTCACAGAGCGAGTGAGATAGGGTATCCATCAGAATATAGAACAGGAGAGCTAACATGGCTCGTGTAAAACGTGGTGTAATTGCCCGCGCTCGTCACAAAAAAATCTTAAAACAAGCTAAAGGCTACTATGGTGCACGTTCACGTGTTTACCGCGTTGCCTTCCAGGCTGTTATCAAAGCTGGTCAGTATGCTTACCGCGACCGTCGTCAACGTAAGCGTCAGTTCCGTCAGCTGTGGATCGCGCGTATCAACGCTGCGGCGCGTCAGAATGGCCTTTCTTACAGCCGTTTCATCAATGGCCTGAAAAAAGCGTCCATTGAAATTGACCGTAAAATCCTGGCAGACATCGCTGTATTCGACAAAGTGACCTTTACGGCACTGGTCGAAAAAGCGAAATCAGCTCTGGCGTAAGTCAGTTGAAAGAGGGAGCTTGCTCCCTCTTTTATTTTGTAACTTCAGCAAAATATTGACTTTTTAGCCCATGCGCATTTCAATAGGGCCGAATAATTTCAATAAGGTAAGACAAGCATGCATGCTGCCGTTTTTCGTTTCTTTTTTTACTTTAGCACCTGATTGTCGGGGGCTTCTGCGCAAAAGAGAAGAAACGAAAAATCGCGCCGAAAGCCTCCCTAGTGGAGGCTTTTTTGTTTGTGGCGTAGCGATCAACATCCGGGCTTCAGGTCCCAATAAAAACAGACCGGCCGTTCAGGCTGGAAGAAGAGGAAATCATGTCCCATCTCAACGAGTTGGTTGCCCGAGCAACGGCCGCCATTGAAGATGCACAGGATGCCGCCGCGTTAGATAACGTACGCGTTGAGTATCTGGGTAAAAAAGGGCATCTGACTTTACAGATGAGCACCCTGCGCGAATTACCGGCAGAGGAGCGTCCTGCTGCCGGTGCGGTAATCAATGATGCCAAGCAAAAAGTGCAGGATGTACTGAATGCGCGTAAAGAGAGCATCGATTCCGCCGCCATGAATGCGCGCCTTGCGGCAGAAACCATCGATGTCTCTTTGCCGGGGCGTCGCGTTGAGAATGGCGGTCTGCATCCGGTCACCCGCACCATCGATCGCATTGAGACCTTTTTTGGCGAGCTCGGCTTTGCGGTGGTTACCGGTCCGGAAATCGAAGATGACTATCACAACTTTGATGCGCTGAATATTCCCGGCCACCATCCTGCGCGTGCCGATCATGACACCTTCTGGTTTGATGCCACGCGTTTGCTGCGTACCCAGACTTCTGGCGTGCAGATCCGCACCATGAAAAACCAGCAGCCGCCGATCCGCATTATCGCGCCAGGTCGCGTTTATCGTAACGATTACGATCAAACCCACACGCCAATGTTTCACCAGATGGAAGGGTTGATTGTTGATAAAAACATCAGTTTCACCAACCTGAAAGGCACGCTGCACGATTTTCTGAATAACTTTTTCGAAGAAGATCTGCAGATTCGCTTCCGTCCTTCCTATTTTCCCTTCACCGAGCCCTCTGCTGAGGTTGACGTCATGGGCAAAAATGGCAAATGGCTGGAAGTGTTGGGCTGCGGCATGGTGCACCCGAACGTATTACGCAACGTGGGTATCGACCCGGAAGTGTATTCCGGCTTTGCTTTCGGCATGGGCATGGAACGTTTAACCATGCTGCGTTACGGCGTGACCGATTTACGTGCTTTCTTTGAAAATGATTTACGTTTTCTCAAACAGTTTAAATAAGGGCAGGTTATCCAATGAAATTCAGTGAACTGTGGTTACGCGAATGGGTTAACCCAGCCATGGATAGCGCTGCGCTGTCTGATCAAATTACCATGGCGGGCCTGGAAGTGGACGGCGTTGACGCCGTGGCTGGGGCTTTCCATGGCGTGGTGGTTGGCGAAGTGGTGGAGTGCGGTCAGCATCCGAACGCCGACAAGCTGCGCGTAACGAAGATCAACACCGGCGGCGATCGTCTGCTGGATATCGTCTGCGGCGCGCCTAATTGCCGTCAAGGACTCAAGGTTGCCGTGGCGACCGTTGGCGCCGTGCTGCCGGGCGATTTCAAAATCAAAGCGGCAAAGCTGCGTGGTGAGCCGTCAGAAGGCATGCTCTGCTCGTTCTCCGAGCTGGGAATTTCCGACGATCACAACGGCATCATTGAGCTGCCAGCCGATGCGCCTGTCGGTCAGGATATTCGTCAGTTCCTGCAGCTGGACGATAACACCATCGAAATCAGCGTGACACCAAACCGCGCTGACTGTCTGAGCATCCTCGGCGTCGCCCGCGACGTGGCGGTCATGAATAAGCTGCCGCTGCAGGAGCCTGCGATTCAGCCGGTTGCCGCCTCCCTGGGCGATACTTTCCCGGTACGGGTTGATGCCGTTGAGGCCTGTCCACGTTATTTAGCGCGCGTGGTCAAAGGCATTGATGTCACGGCTGCCACGCCGCTGTGGATGAAAGAAAAACTGCGTCGCTGCGGCATTCGCTCTATCGATCCGGTGGTGGATATCACCAACTTTGTGCTGCTGGAACTCGGTCAGCCGATGCATGCCTTCGATCTCGATCGCCTGGAAGGCGGTATCGTAGTGAGAATGGCGAAAGAGGGTGAAACGCTGACCCTGCTGGATGGCAATGAAGCACGCCTCAGCGCCGACACCCTGGTTATCGCCGATCATCAGAAAGCGCTGGCCATGGGCGGCATTTTTGGTGGTGAACATTCCGGTGTGAATAGCGAAACGCGCAATGTGCTGTTTGAATGCGCCTTCTTCGCGCCACTGTCGATCACTGGCCGCGCGCGCCGTCACGGTTTGCATACCGATGCGTCACATCGCTATGAGCGCGGCGTCGATCCTGCGCTGCAATACAAGGCGCTGGAGCGTGCTACTCAGCTGCTGCTTGATATTTGCGGCGGCGAAGCGGGGCCGGTCATCGATCAGAGCAGCGAGCAGCATCTGCCGCAGCCGGCAACCATCACGCTGCGTCGTGAAAAGCTGGATCGCCTGATTGGTCATGTGATCAGTGACAGCGACGTAACGGATATTCTGACGCGTCTTGGTTGCCAGGTTAGCGTGGGCGAAGGTCAGTGGCAGGCTGTGGCGCCGGGCTGGCGTTTCGATATGGCTATTGAAGAAGATCTGGTTGAAGAGATCGCCCGCGTTTACGGCTACAACAACATTCCTGATGTGCCGGTTCAGGCGGGTTTGATCATGACTAAACATCGTGAAGCCAATCTGTCGCTCAAGCGTGTGAAAACCATGCTAGTGGATAAAGGCTACCAGGAAGCGATCACCTACAGCTTTGTCGATCCGAAAATCCAGGCACTGATCCATCCAGGTGAAGAGCATCTGCTGCTGCCAAGCCCGATTTCAGTCGATATGTCCGCAATGCGGCTGTCGCTGTGGAGCGGGTTGTTGAGCGCGGTGGTCTACAACCAGAACCGTCAGCAGAGCCGCGTGCGTCTGTTTGAGAGCGGTCTGCGCTTTGTGCCGGATACTCAGGCTGATTTAGGCATCCGTCAGGAAGTGATGCTGGCCGGTGTGTTAACCGGCACACGTAATGAAGAGCATTGGGACCTGGCGCGTCAGGCTGTGGACTTCTATGATTTGAAAGGTGATTTGGAGTCGGTGCTGGAACTGACGGGCAAAATGGATGCCATCAGTTTCCGTGCAGAAGCCAATCCGGCACTGCATCCGGGTCAGAGCGCCGCCATTTATTTGCATGATGAACGCATTGGCTTTATCGGTGTAGTCCATCCTGAGCTGGAGCGTAAGCTGGACCTTAACGGCCGCACCTTAGTCTTTGAACTGCTTTGGAATAAGCTCGCAGACCGCGTCCTGCCTGAGGCGCGTGAGATTTCCCGCTTCCCGGCTAACCGACGTGATATCGCTGTTGTCGTGGCAGAAAGTGTGCCCGCAGCAGATATTATCGCCGAATGTAAGAAAGTTGGCGTAAATCAGATAGTTGGCGTAAACTTGTTTGACGTGTACCGCGGTAAGGGTGTGAATGAGGGTGAGAAGAGCCTCGCGATCAGCCTGATTTTGCAGGATACCAGCCGGACACTGGAAGACGAGGAGATCGCTGCAACCGTCGCCAAATGCGTTGCGGCATTAAAAGAGCGATTCCAGGCAACCTTGAGGGATTGAACCCATGGCGCTTACAAAAGCTGAAATGTCAGAATACCTGTTTGAAAAGCTAGGCCTGAGCAAACGGGATGCCAAAGAGCTGGTTGAACTCTTCTTCGAAGAGGTACGCCGCGCGTTGGAGAACGGTGAGCAGGTCAAGTTGTCTGGATTCGGCAACTTTGACCTTCGCGACAAAAATCAACGGCCGGGTCGTAACCCGAAAACCGGTGAGGATATCCCCATTACGGCACGCCGTGTGGTGACATTTCGCCCGGGGCAGAAGCTCAAGAGCCGCGTTGAGAATGCTTCACCGAAAGAAGACTGATTTCAGCACTTTCAAAAGGCCGCGTAAGCGGCCTTTTTTATGCCTGCTGGTTAGCACATCGTCACCCTTCATAGTTTCTGCATACTGTAAGAATTCCGTAAACTACTGGAAAGCATAGCGAAAATCAGCCGAGGCTGCTGGTGTGGGGGAGCGCTGCTTGTTATAACAACGCCGAATATAACTCAGAGGCTAAGCTGATGAAAAAAACGGCGATTGTATTATATCTGTTGTCAGGCATACCGCTGCTGAGTCAGGCGGCGGTCTCGGTCAATATCACTACGCCCGGCGTCAGCGTGCAGGTGGGCGATCGTGATTCCCGCGGCCACTTTTGGGATGGCTACGATTGGCGATCCTCAGAATGGTGGCGAGAGCATCAGGGCCGCCATGTCGGGATGCATGGCTCACGCGGCTACTGGAATGGACATGGCTGGCAGCGAGATCGGCCATCACGTGAGCGCCCGGCATCGCGCGATAATCGTGATGAGCACCAGCGAGACGATAAGCATGACCACAACCGCGACCAGCCACGTAAGCCACCACAACGTTAATACCTGTCCACACAGAGCCAGCTATGCTGGCTCTATCTTTTCCTGCCGATAGCACTACAATCAACACCTTGTTTTCCTGAGATTTAGCGATGTTATGTCACTGCTGAACATCCTGTCGCAGTCAGCCAGACGGCGTCATTTATACTGGATTGTGGCGCTCAGCCTGCTACTGCTGGCGACATTCATTCTCAGCCTGTGCGTCGGTGAGCGCTGGCTACCGCCCAACAGCTGGCTGAGCCCGCAGGCGAAAATATTTGTCTGGCAGCTGCGTTTGCCGCGATCGCTGGCAGTGCTGCTGGTCGGTGCTGCGCTGGCCGTGGCTGGCGTGGCGATGCAGGCGCTGTTTGAAAATCCGCTCGCCGAGCCTGGCCTGCTTGGGGTATCAAGCGGTGCTGGCGTAGGATTAATGCTGGCGATTTTTTTTGGCAGCGGTGATATCTGGCTGCTGGCACTGGCCGCCATGGCCGGTGCGCTGCTGATAACGCTGATTTTGCTGCGGTTCGCCCATCGCCACCTCTCCAATAGCCGGTTGCTGCTTTCCGGCGTGGCGCTGGGCATGATCTGTAGCGCGATGATGACCTGGGCCGTTTACCTGAGCAGCACGCTCGATCTGCGTCAGCTAATGTACTGGATGATGGGGGGTTTTAGCGGCGTTGACTGGCGCTACGGCTGGCTGATGCTGGCGCTGCTGCCGGTACTGTTATGGCTGTGCTCACGCGGAGCGGTGCTTAACCTGCTGGCACTGGGCGAGCTGTCAGCAAGGCAGCTTGGGCTACCGCTGCTATTATGGCGTAATCTGTTAGTGGTGGCAGTCGGCTGGCTGGTTGGCGTTAGCGTCGCGCTGGCCGGGGCAATTGGTTTCATCGGGCTGGTGGTGCCGCACCTCCTGCGTCTGCGCGGCCTGACCGATCACCATGTGCTGTTACCGGCTGCTGCGCTATCTGGCGCGATTATTTTACTGCTGGCTGATGTACTGGCCAGAATGGCCCTGACTTCAGCGGAGTTGCCGATTGGCGTGGTCACCGCCACGCTTGGCGCACCGCTTTTCATCATGCTATTACTGAAATCACAACGCTAGCCACGGCTGGTATTCTTAACCTGAATGAGAGAAGACGATGAGCCTTTTAGAGACAAAACTGGTGACGCTGGACGGCAGAGAAACCACGCTGCAAGAGTGGCAGGGCAAAGTACTGTTGGTGGTTAACGTCGCCTCAAAATGCGGGCTGACGCCACAGTATGAGCAGCTGGAAAATATTCATAAAGCCTGGGCGAGCAGTGGATTTAGCGTGCTTGGCTTCCCATGTAATCAGTTTCTTGAGCAGGAGCCAGGCACCAGCGAAGAGATTAAAACCTTCTGTAGCACGACCTACGGCGTCACCTTCCCGATGTTTGAGAAAATTGAGGTCAACGGCCCCGGTCGTCATCCACTCTATCAGCAGCTGATCGCTGCGCGTCCGGAAGCGGTTGCCCCTGAAGCAAGCGGCTTTTATGAGCGTATGGCCAGTAAAGGCCGGGCGCCAAAGGCACCTGGCGATATTCTGTGGAACTTTGAAAAATTCCTGATCGATCGCGAAGGCAATGTGGTGCAGCGGTTTTCACCCGACATGACGCCGGAAGATCCGATTGTGATGGAAAGCATCAAAGTGGCGCTGGCTAAATAACGATGCTGCAATTGCAGGAGGTAGCCGTCGCGAACAGGCTGCTGCCTTTTACCACACAGGTGGCCGCCGGTAGCCTTATCCACCTGGTGGGCCCTAACGGTGCCGGTAAAAGCAGCCTGCTGTCGCGGCTGGCTGGTATGCTGCCCGGCAGCGGTGAGGTTGTATTTCTCGGGCAACCGCTGCCCGCATGGAGCGGCAACGCGTTGGCGAGGCACCGCGCGTGGCTGCCACAACAGCAGCCGCCCGCTGGCCTGATGGCGGTCTGGCACTATTTGCAGTTGCATCTGGTCAATGGGCAGGGCGACCACGATAACGCGGTGGCCGGGCTGCTGGCCGCGTTACAGCTAACGGATAAGCTGGAGCGTCAGCTACAGCAGCTTTCTGGCGGCGAATGGCAGCGGGTCCGGCTGGCGGCGGTGCTGTTGCAGTGTCATCCGCAGCTCAATCACGATGCCCGCCTGTTGTTGCTCGATGAGCCGATGACCGGACTGGATATTGCGCAGCAGGCGGCAGTGAACCAGCTGATCCGCCAGCACCGTGACGCTGGCATCACGGTGATCATGAGCAGCCACGATCTTAATCACAGCCTGCAACAGGCTGAGAGCGTCTGGCTGATGCATCGCGGCGAGGTACAGCTAACCGGCGATCCGCAGCAGGTGCTGCAACCTACGATTTTACAGCCGATTTATCAGGTTACGTTTCGCCGCGTGGTGCTGGACGACACGCTTTTTTTACTTTCCCCGCGTTAATGCCGTTCGTCAGTTGCTATTCTCTTGCCGTTACCGCTAAATAGTCAGCGGGCTTAATAAAGGGATGTGCGGCTATGCGTTGGGCGATTGTAGTGCTGGTTCTTCTTTTGGCAGGATGTAGCCATCATGCTCCACCGCCAAACGGTCGTCTGTCCGATTCCATCACCGTTATTGCTCAACTCAACGATCAGCTCAGTCAGTGGCATGGCACGCCGTATCGCTACGGCGGCATGAACCGCAACGGCATTGATTGTTCCGGCTTTGTCTATCTGACCTTTCGCGATCGCTTTGCGTTACAGCTCCCGCGTACCACCAAAGCGCAAACCGATATCGGCACGCGCATCGACAAAGAAGAGTTATTGCCGGGCGATCTGGTGTTCTTCAAAACCGGCGGCGGTGAGAATGGCCTGCACGTCGGCATCTACGATACGGATAATCAGTTTATCCATGCTTCAACCAGCCGTGGCGTCATTCGCTCATCGCTGGATAATGTCTATTGGCGGAAAGTTTTCTGGCAGGCGCGACGTATTTAGGCAGAATTGATGTCTGCTGAATACCTGGTTTCAGATAAAGCGTATTTATCCGCTGATTATTTCCTGCCACTATACAAACTCGTGGAAATAGACGGCGTATCAATGAAATAACAGTCAGACAAAACAATGTGGCCCGCAACGCTTATCGTAAAAACGATTAATTTGAGTTAAGTATTTATAAAGAAAACGTAATTAAAAGCGTATTTTTGTTAATCGATAAGCGCAGTTAATTCTTACTTCTCTGCGTAAAGTTGGTCCTGTTGATTGTCATATTTCCTTGTTATAGGATGCAACATCGCCAGTTAATAATGGCTAAAAAAAATGCAAATTCATCTGTCGGCCGATTTTCGGTCACGTAATATTTTTTATCCCTGCTACACACCGCATGGCCGATTAGCGGCCGTTGAAATGAACGTCACTTTTGTTCATGAAACCGCAGATGTAACCCTGCCGCAAAGCATGCTGCTGCCGCAACTTGACGCTACGCAGCGTGCCGCGATCATGCAGGACCAGCTTTCATTACTGGAAAATAACAGCGATTTCTTTAGTAAACATAATGTCAGGGCGACAATCTGTGTCGACAGTTTTTCTGTTGAGTCGATTCTGAATAACGATCTGCTTCAGCACCGCATTCGTCAATTGCCCTGGCTGGAATTACAAATTGATGAAGCCTATCCCGGTTTAGCACTGGGTGAAAATAATGCTGAACTTATGACGCTGCGTAGCATTGCGGCATTATCATTAAGTCATTTCGGCGCCGGAAAAATTCCTGCTAAACCGTTATACGATAATCTTTTTACCCGCGTAAAAATTGATAAAAAATTTTTACAGGCCGCCGCTAAGCGCGCTTCGTTTCCCGCCTTTATTCATGCCATTTTCAGTAATATTGAAGCGCACTGCCAGTACATTGTGCTGCCGGGAATTGATGATGAGCTGCTGTTAAATAAAGTGCTGGCGGTAAATCCCTGGGGTCTGGAAGGCGCTATTTTTCCAACGGTTGATGCGGCTAATCTGGATGCGCTGGTGGCTGCGCCAGCTGTTCTCTCCTCCTGCCAGCACTGATGGCTGACTGCCTTATCCATTAAATACGTTTACACTTAGGGTTTACGTATCGTCGTGGAGAGCAGGAGGAGCAATGCAGTTTTCAAATAGCTGGTATCAGGAGCTGGAAGGGTGGTACAGCAAGGTGATGCCAACGCCGCTGGCCAATACGCGGTTGCTTTATCACAACGCGCCGCTGGCCGCCGAGCTGGAGCTGGACGCCAGTCTGTTTACCTCCCAGCGGCAGGGTATCTGGAACGGCAGCGAGTTGCTGCCGGGCATGCAGCCTTTAGCTCAGGTCTACAGCGGTCATCAGTTTGGCGTCTGGGCCGGTCAGCTTGGGGATGGTCGGGGGCTGCTGCTGGGCGAGCAACAGCTGTCGAATGGTCGCAAGGTTGACTGGCATTTAAAAGGTGCAGGGCTGACGCCTTATTCACGCATGGGTGATGGCCGTGCGGTGCTACGCTCCACCATTCGTGAATTTCTTGCCTCCGAAGCCATTCATCATCTGGGTATTCCCACCACGCGGGCGCTGACCATCTCTGTGAGCGATGAAGCGGTCTATCGTGAAACGCCAGAACCCGGCGCTATGCTAATGCGCATTGCCGAAAGCCATCTGCGCTTTGGCCACTTTGAACATGCGTTTTATCACCAGCGCCCTGAGCAGGTCAGGCAGCTCGCCGACTATGCAATTGCTCATCACTGGCCGCATCTGCAGGATGAGGCAGATAAATACCTGTTGTGGTTCAGCGATGTAGTCGAGCGCACGGCGACATTGATCGCCAGCTGGCAAAGTGTGGGATTCGCCCACGGCGTGATGAACACCGACAACATGTCAGTGCTGGGCCTGACGCTCGATTATGGCCCTTACGGCTTTCTGGATGATTATCAGCCTGGCTTCATCTGCAACCACAGCGATTATCAGGGCCGCTACGCCTTTGAAAATCAGCCGATGGTGGGACTGTGGAACCTCAACCGCTTGGCGCACGCGCTGTCCGGCCTGATGACGACGGAACAGCTTAAGCAGGCGCTCAGTCGCTATGAGAGTGCGCTGATGCGCAGCTGGGGCCAACAGATGCGCGCCAAACTCGGGCTGCTGACCGAAGAGAAAGAGGACAACGACATCCTGACCGGCCTGCTGACGCTGATGACCAATGAACACAGCGATTACAGCTGGACCTTCCGCCAGCTCAGCTACACTCAGCAGCATGAAGCTACTTCGCCGTTGCGCGATGAGTTTATCGATCGCGAGGCCTTTGATCGCTGGTATGCCGGCTGGCGGCAGCGTCTGCTACGGGAAGGGGTGGAAGATGTCGAGCGGCAGCGCATCATGAAAGCAGCCAATCCAGCGGTCATTCTGCGCAATTATCTGGCACAGCAGGCGATTGATGCTGCCAGCGCGGGCGATGTCAGCGTGCTGGCGCGCTTGCATCAGGCACTGATGCGGCCTTTTGATGACGATGACGCCTTCCGCGATTTGCAGCAGCGCGCGCCCGACTGGGGCAAGAAACTGGAAGTGAGCTGTTCAAGTTAGAAAAGAACAAGAAGTGAGCTGTGCAAGCCAGGAGAGGAAATGGGGCGAAACTTTCGCCCCATTGTTTTCACAATCGGGTGGCGACTGCGTCTGCCAACATCTGTAGTACTTCTTCGCTCTGCTCCCAGCCCAGGCATGGGTCGGTAATCGACTGGCCATATTGAAGCGGCTGACCGCTGACCACTTTTTGCGCGCCTTCCTGCAGGAAACTCTCAATCATCACGCCGCCAATCGCTCGCGATCCACCGCGGATCTGCGCACAGATGGATTCAGCCACGTCGCGCTGCCGCTGATGCTGCTTCAGGCAGTTGCCGTGGCTGAAGTCCACCACCAGTTGCTGCGGCAGATCGAATTCCGCCAGGCTGGCTGCGGCGTCGGCGATATCTTCAGTATGGTAATTGGGCTGTTTGCCGCCGCGCATAATGATATGACCGGAAGGATTACCGCTGGTTTGATACACGGTCATCTGGCCATCTTTGTCCGGCGAAAGAAACATATGGCTGACGCGGGCGGCGCGAATGGCATCCACCGCAATGCGCGTGTTGCCATCGGTGCCGTTTTTAAAGCCCACTGGACAGGAGAGTGCCGAGGCCATCTCGCGGTGAATCTGGCTTTCCGTGGTACGCGCGCCGATAGCGCCCCAGCTGATCAGGTCGGCAATAAACTGGCCGATCACCATATCCAAAAACTCGGTGGCAGTAGGCAAATTTAAGCGGTTGATATCCAGCAGCAGTTTGCGTGCAATCGCCAGGCCTTCATTGACCCGGCAGCTTCCATCAAGGTGTGGATCGGAGATCAAACCTTTCCAGCCAACCACAGTGCGCGGTTTTTCAAAATAGGCGCGCATCACAATCTCAAGCTCTCCGGCATGGCGATCGCGCAGCACCGCCAGTTTTTTGGCATACTCCAGCGCAGCGTCCGGATCGTGCAGAGAGCAGGGGCCGATCACTACCAGCAGGCGCGGATCCTCACCGTTCAGGATGCGGGCAATACGCTGGCGCGAGGCGGTAACATTGTCCGCGATTTCAGCTGACACCGGATAGCGGGCGGCAAGTTCCGCAGGCGTGATCAGGCTATCGATGCGCGTGGTGCGCAACTCATCCGTTTTGTTCATGTTCACTCTCAAAATTTTTTCTTCGCATCGGCAGAAGCGCCGGGAAGTGATGGCCATCACCTTAACCCAAAGCGCTGTGAATTCAAGTGTTACCCCGGTGCGTCAGAAAAAATGTTGGCCGCCTGCTCGGGCGACAGCGGGTTAAAACATGCGGCGGTTCAGGCCCATAATGTCCAGAATCTTGGTGGCGATCTCCTCCACCGAATAGTTGGTGCTGTTGAGGTAGCGGATCTGCTGGGTGCGAAACAGCGCTTCGACTTCGCCCACTTCCATACGACACTGGCGCAGCGAGGCGTAACGCGTGTTTTCAGCGCGCTCCTGCCGTATCGCCGCCAGACGTTCGGGATCGATAGTCAGGCCGAACAGCTTATGCTGAAAAGGACGCAGCGCAGCAGGTAGCTTGAGATTATCCATATCATCGGCAATAAAAGGGTAGTTCGCCGCTTTGACGCCAAACTGCATCGCCAGATAGAGGCTGGTGGGCGTTTTGCCACAGCGCGAGACGCCGAGCAGGATCACCTGCGCATCTTCCAGCCCGCGCAGCGAGATGCCATCATCGTGCGCCAGGGTATAATCGATCGCCGCGATGCGAGCATCGTATTTGCCGAGGTTGCTGGCGGTTAAACCGTGCGTGCGATGCACCACCGGCGCGGGCGCAATGCCCAGTTCCTGTTGCAGCGGCGCCACCAGCGTCTGCACGATATCCTGACAGAAGCCTTCGCTCTGCATGATGATCTCTTTGACCTCGGGCGTCACAATCGACAAAAACACCAGCGGCCGCAGTCCACTTTGTTGGCAAATCGCATTAATTTGCGCTTTGACCGCCAACGCACGCTGTACGTTTTCCACGAAGGGCAGCGTGACGCTGATGGTATCAACCGGAAACTGTGACATGACGGCGTGCCCTAACACCTCGGCGGTGATCGCCGTGCCATCAGAAATATAAAAAACGCTTCTTTCTGCGATCATATTCATGTGATTTCCTGAGAGAAGAACGGCCTTGATTAAAATAAATATTCCACAACGGCTGAGATGAATATTTTATTTTGCGCAGCTGATACGCAATATTTAAAAATGAAATGCTGTTTCTTTTATCTGCTTAGCGCTGCAACTGAGTAATTAAGCCCAGCGATAAGTTTGTCTTATTTAACATGATGCAAGCTAATTTATAAGCTATTGTTAAAAAAAGATAAATTTACTTTTTTCTTTTTTATTCTCTTGCGATCATGGCCTGAAAAGCGCCTTATTTACACTAAGGAGTAATCTGAAACTGCTAATTCTGCGACAGCTTTAACGATTCAACATTTTCTTCCTGCAATGAAAGTGTGCCACTCTCAAGACGCGCTTAATCTGCATTTTCTCATTTCTCAGTCACTTTATTGAAAAGGATAACGTCAATGTCTAATCAAGGCGAACGGTCGTTGGTGCTCTGGTATAACCAGCTTGGCATGCACGACGTTGATCGGGTGGGCGGCAAGAATGCGTCTCTGGGTGAAATGATCACTAACCTCTCATCTTTAGGCGTATCGGTGCCCAACGGGTTTGCCACTACGTCCGAAGCCTTTAATCTCTTTCTCGATCAAAGTGGCCTGAATGAGCGCATTTATGCGCTGCTGGATGAAACAGACGTTGATGATGTGTCGGCGCTGGCGAAAGCGGGCCAGCAAATCAGGCAGTGGATTGTGGAAACGCCGTTCCATGGCGAGCTGGAAACGGCGATTGAACAGGCGTATCAGCAGCTTTCTGCCGATGATGCCGAAGCCTCTTTTGCCGTACGCTCTTCGGCTACCGCAGAAGATATGCCCGACGCCTCGTTTGCCGGCCAGCAGGAAACTTTCCTTAACGTGCAGGGCATCGACGCAGTAATGATCGCCGTTAAACACGTTTTCGCCTCGCTGTTTAACGATCGGGCGATCTCCTATCGTGTGCATCAGGGCTATGATCATCGCGGCATTGCGCTTTCTGCAGGCGTGCAGCGCATGGTGCGTTCCGACCTGGCATCATCGGGCGTGATGTTTACCATCGATACGGAGTCGGGCTTCGATCAGGTGGTATTTATCACCGCTGCGTTGGGTCTGGGTGAAATGGTGGTGCAGGGCGCGGTGAATCCGGATGAGTTTTACGTACACAAGCCGACGCTGGCGGCCAATCGTCCGGCTATCGTCCGGCGCAACATGGGTTCGAAAAAGATCCGCATGGTCTATGCCGACTCGCTGGAGCATGGCGAACAGGTAAGAATTGAAGATGTGCTACAGGCCGAACGCGATCGCTTTGCGCTGACCGATGATGAGGTGCAGTCGCTGGCCCGCCAGGCAATGGCCATTGAGCAGCATTATCAGCGTCCAATGGATATTGAGTGGGCAAAAGATGGCCACACCGGCAAGCTGTTTATCGTCCAGGCGCGTCCGGAAACCGTGCGCTCCAACGGGCAGGTGATGGAGCGGTACTCGCTACAGGGCAAAGGCAACGTGGTGGTGGAAGGACGTGCTATCGGCCATCGTATTGGCGCAGGTGAAGTGAAAGTGATTCATGACATCAGCGAAATGGACCGTATCCAGAAAGGCGACGTGCTGGTGACCGACATGACCGATCCCGACTGGGAGCCGATCATGAAGAAAGCTGCCGCTATCGTTACCAATCGCGGCGGCCGCACCTGCCATGCGGCGATCATTGCGCGTGAGCTGGGTATTCCAGCGGTGGTCGGCTGCGGCAATGCCACCGATCTGCTGCGCGATGGCCATCAGGTTACCGTCTCCTGCTCGGAAGGCGATACCGGTTATGTCTACGATGCGCTGCTCGAATTTGAAGTCAAAAGCTCGCAGGTCGATGAGATGCCGGCGCTGCCGCTGAAAATCATGATGAACGTGGGTAATCCCGATCGCGCCTTTGATTTCGCTTGCCTGCCCAATGAGGGCGTTGGCCTGGCACGACTTGAATTCATCATCAACCGCATGATTGGCGTGCACCCCAAAGCGCTGCTGGAGTTTGATCAGCAAACGCCGGAAGTACAGCAGCAGATCCGCGAACTGATGAAAGGCTTTGACGATCCGGTGGAGTTCTACGTGGCGCGCCTGACCGAAGGCATTGCCACGCTGGGCGCGGCGTTTGCGCCGAAGCGGGTGATTGTGCGTCTCTCTGACTTCAAATCCAACGAATACGCCAATCTGGTGGGCGGCGAACGTTATGAGCCGGATGAAGAGAACCCGATGCTCGGCTTCCGCGGCGCCGGACGCTACGTGGCGGACAGCTTCCGTGACTGCTTTGCGCTGGAGTGCGCGGCGGTGAAGCGGGTGCGCAACGAAATGGGCTTAACCAACGTTGAGATTATGATTCCGTTCGTGCGTACCGTCGATCAGGCCCAGGCAGTGGTGGAGGAGCTGGCGCGTCAGGGGCTGAAGCGCGGTCAGGATGGCCTGAAAATCATCATGATGTGCGAAATCCCTTCCAATGCGCTGTTGGCCGAACAGTTTCTTGAGCATTTCGACGGCTTCTCGATCGGCTCTAACGATATGACGCAGCTGACGCTGGGGCTGGATCGTGACTCGGGCGTGGTCTCTGCACTGTTTGATGAACGTAATGAAGCGGTTAAGGCGTTGCTGTCGATGGCGATTCGTGCGGCGAAAAAACACGGTAAATACGTGGGGATTTGCGGTCAGGGACCGTCGGATCATGAAGACTTTGCTGCCTGGTTAATGGAAGAGGGCATCGACAGCTTGTCGCTCAATCCGGATACCGTCGTGCAAACCTGGCTGATGCTGGCGGATTTGCACAAAGCATAATCATTTAACTTTACTAATTTAAGGGCCGGATTATTCGGCCTTTTATTTATATTCAGGCAAAAAAAAGCCCATCACATGGGATGGGCAAAGACTACACACAGCAATTCTTTTACTTTACTCAGGGGAAAAAGGTTGTTTTAAAATCAGGGGTTTGATCTCAAACATGTGACTCATGTTATTCAGCATCGTAGCGGGCGTCTTTAAGAATCCTCTTATTAGTTTACGGCGGATAATCTTTTCCCGTGATTCGACGTTATTTGCCGCAAAAAATGAGAAGCTCAGGTAATGTGTTGCCTGACATTTAAGCGTTTTTTAACAAAAAAAGCGTTTTAAGGTTTAACAGTGTTAATCAGAACGCGGGAAAATATTTTTCAGCGGCCCGGTAATGAAACCGCTGATTTACACTTAGAAGGTCTTGCGTAGCTCTTCCTGATCCTCTGCCAGCTCGTCTATCACTTCCTGCGGCGAGCCATCCGGCGCAGGCGCTTCGTGCATCCATGCCGACACCAGGCGATAAGAGACCGCCAGTACTACCGGGCCAATAAACAGGCCAATCATACCAAAAGCCACCAGGCCGCCGATGACGCCAGAGAGAATCAGGATCATAGGCAGATCGGCGCCCATGCGGATAAGCATCGGCCGCAGGAAGTTATCCAGCGTACCCACTACGCAGCTCCAGACCAGCAGCACAGTGCCCCAGGTGGTGTCGCCGCTCCAGTAGAGCCAGATGATCGCGGGCACCAGCACCAACAGCGGCCCAAGCTGAACCAGGCAAAAGAAAATCATCAGCACGGTGAGCAGCGTGGCGTAGGGAATGCCCGATATCGCCAGGCCAATGCCGCCGAGCACGCCCTGCACCAGCGCGGTGACCACCACACCCAGCGCCACGGCGCGGATCGCCTGACCCGCCAGCAGTACCGCCGCATCACCGCGGCGTGAGGCGAGACGATAGGCAAAATGTCGAATGCCGTTGCCCACCTGCTCACCACGCCAGTAGAGCAGCACGCTGAACAGCAGCATCAAACCGAGATGCAGCATAAAGCGGCCAAAGTGACCCGCCTGGGCAAAAAAGAAACCGGTGGTGCGGCCAATGTAAGGCTGCACCTTGCGCATAATGGCCGTACCCCCGGCATCAACCTGGGTGTGATAACCGGCAAAAAGCTTCTTGCCAATGACCGGCACGTCGTTGAGCCAGGTCAGCGCAGGCAGTTGCAGGTGACCGGAGGTGATCCAGGCGATCACCGGTGCGCTGTTATCGATCAGGCTGTTGACCAGCAGCACCACCGGAATAATGAACACCAGCAGCAAAATCAGCGTCATGGCCACCACCGCCAGCGAACGTCGTCCCCACAACCAGGACTGGAGCTTGAGCATCAGCGGCCAGGTGGCAATCACCACCATGCTCGCCCAGGCAAAGCCGAGGATAAAGGGTTGCACCACCCAAAAGCAGGCGACGATAAGAATAAGAATGAACATCAGTGAAAACAGTATTTGCGGTAAATCCATGCTGCGATGCAGGTTTTTCATTGTCTAACCCGGTCCTTAATCTCTCTCAGGTGGCGCATCCAGATGATGCACGACGGGAATATCATGAAGCATTTACGGGGATTGCAACAGAGGCAGTCACAGGGATTTTATCGCCGCTGAAATCAGAGCGATGGGGTTAAAAATATGATAAAACCACCTATCTCCGACTAACAACGCAATCGATTCGCTCACTGGTTATCCCATCATGATCCCACAGATTTCCCAGGCGCCAGGGTTGGTACAGCTGGTACTGACTTTCCTCAACACCCTTGAGCAGCAAGGCTTTACCGGTGATACCGCCACCAGCTATGCCGATCGCCTTACCGTCTCCACGGACAACAGCATTTATCAGCAGCTGCCCGATGCGGTGATTTTTCCCCGATCTACCGCCGATGTGGCGCTGATTGCACGCGTGGCGGGTGAAACGCGCTTTGAGAGCCTGGTGTTTACACCGCGTGGCGGCGGCACCGGTACTAACGGTCAGTCGCTGAATCAGGGCATCGTGGTCGACATGTCGCGCTACATGAATCGCATTCTGGAAATCAATCCTGAACAGGGCTGGGTACGCGTTGAGGCAGGCGTGATAAAAGATCAGCTCAATGCCTGGCTGAAGCCGTATGGCTTCTTTTTCTCACCGGAGCTTTCCACCAGCAACCGCGCTACGCTGGGCGGCATGATCAATACCGATGCCTCTGGCCAGGGATCGCTGGTGTATGGCAAAACGTCCGATCATGTGCTGGCCCTGCGTGCCGTGCTGTTGGGTGGGGAAATCCTTGATACGCGAGCCATGCCGGTGGCGCTGGCCGAACAACTGGCGCAGGAGCAGACGCCGGAAGGGCGCATCTATGCCACGGTGCTGGAACGCTGCCGCGAGCAGCGCGCGCTGATTGTGGAGAAGTTTCCGGCATTAAATCGCTTTCTGACCGGCTACGACCTGCGCCACGTGCTCAGCGACGATCTGCAAACCTTCGATCTGACGCGTATCCTGTGTGGCGCAGAAGGCACGCTGGCCTTTATCAGCGAAGCACGGCTGGATATCACGCCGATCCCAAAAGCGCGTCAGCTGGTGAATATCAAATACAACTCTTTTGATGCCGCATTGCGTAACGCGCCGTTGCTGGTCGAGGCGCAGGCGTTGTCGGTAGAGACCGCGGATTCAAAAGTGCTCAATCTGGCGCGGGAAGATATCGTCTGGCATTCGGTGCGTGAGCTGATTGCAGATGTGCCGGATCAAGAGATGCTCGGCCTGAATATCGTTGAGTTTGCCGGTAACGACGTGGCGCTGATCGACAGCCAGGTTAACGCGCTCTGTGCCCGGCTTGATGCGCTGATGGCGCAACAGGAAGCGGGCGTCATCGGTTATCAGCTCTGCGAGGACTTAGCGGGGATTGAGCGTATCTATGCGATGCGCAAGAAAGCGGTTGGTCTGCTGGGCAATGCCAAAGGGCGCGCCAAACCCATTCCGTTTGTGGAAGATACCGCCGTGCCGCCGCAGCATCTCGCCGACTATATCAGCGACTTTCGTGCGCTGCTGGACAGCCATGGCCTGAGTTATGGCATGTTTGGTCACGTTGATGCCGGCGTGCTGCATGTGCGACCCGCGTTAGACATGTGCGATCCGCAACAGGAGATGCTGATGAAGCAGATCTCCGATGAAGTGGTGGCGCTGACCGCGCGCTATGGCGGATTACTGTGGGGCGAGCACGGTAAGGGATACCGCGCGCAATACAGTCCCGCCTTTTTTGGCGACACGCTGTACAACGAGCTGCGCCGCATCAAAGCCGCCTTTGATCCGCTGAACCGGCTGAATCCAGGTAAAATCTGTACGCCAATCGGCGTTGACGATCCGATGATGCCGGTTGATGGCGTCAAGCGCGGCACCTTTGACCGCCAGATTCCGGTGGCGGTACGCAGTGACTGGCGCGGCGCCATGGAGTGCAACGGTAACGGGCTGTGCTTTAATTTCGACGTACGCAGTCCGATGTGTCCCTCAATGAAAATCACCGCGAACCGCATTCACTCGCCAAAAGGCCGGGCGACCTTGACCCGTGAATGGTTGCGATTGCTGGTGGAAAAGGGTGTCGATCCGCTGGAGCTGGAGCAGCATCTGCAGACGCGTTCGGTGAGCCTGCGCGCCTTGATCAGCCGCACGCGCAATAGTTGGTACGCCAGCAAAGGGGAATACGACTTTTCGCACGAGGTAAAGGAGGCGATGTCGGGCTGTCTGGCCTGCAAAGCCTGCTCTACCCAGTGCCCGATTAAGATCGACGTGCCTGGCTTCCGATCGCGCTTCCTGCAGCTCTACCATACGCGCTACCTGCGCCCGGTAAGTGATCATCTGGTTGCGGGAGTGGAAACGTACGCGCCGCTGATGGCCAAAGCGCCGAAAGCGTTCAATTTCTTTCTGCGGCAGCCGTGGTTGCGTGAACTGAGCCGCCAGCATATTGGCATGGTGGATCTGCCGCTGCTTTCGTCGCCTTCACTGAAGCAGCAGCTCTCCGGCCATCCCGCCTGCGCAATGACGCTGGAGCAACTGGAAGCCGAAAGCGCAGAGAAAAGAGCCAATCGTGTGTTGATCGTGCAGGATCCTTTCACCAGCTATTATGAAGCGCAACTGGTTAATGACTTTGTTCGCCTGGTCGAAAAGCTGGGTTACCAGCCGGTGCTGCTGCCATTTTCACCAAACGGCAAGGCGCAGCACGTGAAAGGATTTTTACAACGCTTTGCCCGCACCGCCGAAAAAACCGCCGATTTCCTGCGCCGTGTGGCACGGCTGGGTGCGCCGATGGTGGGCGTCGATCCGGCGACGGTACTCTGTTATCGCGATGAGTATCAGCAGACGCTGGGCGACAAGCGCGGCGAGTTCTCGGTCTTGATGGTGCAGGAGTGGCTGAGTGAGGTACTTGCGCCGCGGGCAGTTCAGCCGCAGACCGGTGAATCCTGGTATCTGTTTGCGCATTGTACCGAAGTCACTGCCTTGCCGGCGTCACCAAATCAGTGGCAGGGCATTTTTGCTCGCTTTGGCGCCACGCTGGAAAACGTTAGCGTCGGCTGTTGCGGCATGGCGGGAACCTATGGGCACGAGACCAAAAACCTTGAAAATTCGCTGGGTATTTATGCGCTGTCGTGGCATCCGCAGATGCAGCGGTTGCCGCGTCAGCGTTGCCTGGCTACCGGCTATTCCTGCCGCAGCCAGGTGAAAAGAATTGAGGGTAATGGCGTGAGACATCCGTTACAGGCGCTGCTGGAAATGGTATAATTTTTGTTACGCGTATGTGCTAGAAAATCGAACCGGCGTGTTTAACAAAATCGCTCTGTAACGTAGTGGCTTTGTCCCAGTGGCCCGTCTGTGCCAGGTGATGGCACAGACGGGTCAGTGACAACCGGGCCAGCTGATAGGCCTGAACGCGGAATAACTGTTCACGCTCGGGATTACTCATTTCCTGCACCAGTCGATGATGCAGTTTGCCCAGCGCATGCAGGTAGCTCTGGTCGTCGCCGTTCAGTTGACAAATTTCTGCCATATCGAGACAGGTATCATTGAAGCGTCGCAGCTGTTCGATACCAGCGCCGGAGCGATCAAGTCGGGCCTGCGCCATGTAAAAATCGACGGTGATATCGCGGACAGAAAACTTGTAGTCGTCAATTTTATGCTGCAACCAGGCGGACACGGACCGATTCATGACGCACTCTCCTGCTAATGAGAATCATTATCATAATAACCTACGCGATTTTTAGCGATCGCGCGAGCAAAGTTTTATCGATAAATGCTACCTGTCAGAAAAATTGATATTAACAATCCAGACGCACCGGTAAGGGCGTAAACTGATTATTATTCTCAATAAGCATCAAGATGTCTTCGGTGACTTATTGATATATAATGGAATTATAAAACCAGCATAGCGCTTTTTTGGTGGATCACACCGCTGATTTAAGCGTCTATTCTTAAATATTAGCCGTAAAAAAAGCCGTTTCGCCTTTATCCCTGCAAAACAAGAGGTTGAAGTGATAATTGTTATCACTACCATAGGGGTATCAGCCAAACCAGGCTACGCATCATGAGGTACAGCATATGGCAACAGCAAATCCTGCATCTTTCTCTCCGGATGATTTTGTCTGGAAAGGACTCACGCTGACGGACTCAGCGGCAACGCAAATTCTCAACCTTGTCGCTACCGATCCGGCAGTCAGCGGTTTACGTCTTGGCATTAAGCAATCCGGTTGTGCCGGGTTCGGCTATACCATGGATTTGGTGAGCGCCGCCGAAGAGGATGACCTGGAGTTCACGCACAACGGCGCCTCGCTGTTTGTGCCGCTTCAGGCGATGCCTTTCATCGACGGCACCGAAGTGGATTTTGTCCGCGAAGGCCTGAACCAGATCTTTAAATTCAATAACCCTAAAGCCCAACACGCCTGCGGATGTGGTGAGAGCTTTGGCGTCGAGTAATAGCGATATGTCACAAAACAGCGAAACCCCAGATGATGTACAGGTATGGGATGGCGGCCGTCTGAAGTACAAAGAGGGCTTCTTTACCCAGCTTGAAACCGATGAAATGGCCAACGGCATCAACGAGGACGTGGTGCGGGCAATTTCTGCCAAGCGTAACGAACCCGAGTGGATGCTGGAGTTCCGGCTCAAGGCTTATCATGCCTGGACGCAAATGGAAGAGCCGCACTGGCTGAAGGCGAACTACGCCGGCCTGAACTATCAGGATTACAGCTACTATTCTGCGCCGTCATGCGGTAACTGCGACGACAGCTGTGCATCGGAGCCGGGCGCGACCCAGACCGATGGCAGTCATCCCAACAGTAACTACCTGACGCAGGAAGTGGAAGACGCCTTTAATCAGCTGGGCGTGCCGGTTCGCGAAGGCCGTGAAGTTGCGGTAGATGCCATTTTTGACTCGGTATCGGTGTCAACCACCTACCGCGGCAAGCTGGCGGAACAGGGCATTATCTTCTGCTCATTCGGCGAAGCGATTCACGATCACCCGGAGCTGGTGCAGAAATATCTCGGTACCGTGGTTCCACACAACGACAACTTCTTTGCGGCGCTGAACTCAGCGGTGGCCTCTGACGGCACCTTTGTTTACATCCCGAAAGGCGTGCGTTGCCCGATGGAGCTTTCCACCTATTTCCGCATCAACGCTGCCAAAACCGGCCAGTTTGAGCGCACCATCCTGATCGCTGACGAAGACAGCTACGTCAGCTACATCGAAGGCTGCTCGGCGCCGGTACGTGACAGCTATCAGCTGCACGCGGCGGTTGTGGAAGTGATCATTCACAAAAATGCCGAAGTGAAATATTCCACCGTGCAGAACTGGTTTGCCGGCGGCGAAGCTGAAGGCGGCATTCTGAACTTCGTGACCAAGCGCGCCCTGTGCGAAGGCGATCACAGCAAGATGTCCTGGACGCAGTCTGAAACCGGTTCAGCGATCACCTGGAAATACCCAAGCGTGGTGTTGAAAGGGGATTATTCGATTGGTGAATTCTACTCGGTGGCGTTGACCAGCGGCCGCCAGCAGGCGGATACCGGCACCAAAATGATTCACATCGGTAAAAACACCAAATCGACCATTATCTCTAAAGGGATTTCTGCCGGTAAAAGTCAGAATACCTATCGCGGTCTGGTGAAGATCATGCCGACCGCGACCAATGCGCGTAATTTCACCCAGTGTGATTCGATGCTGATTGGCGCGGAGTGTGGTGCGCATACCTTCCCGTATGTGGAAACGCGCAACAATAGCGCGCAGCTGGAGCATGAAGCGACCACCTCACGTATCGGTGAAGATCAGCTGTTCTATTGTCTGCAGCGTGGCATCAGCGAAGATGACGCCATCTCCATGATTGTAAACGGCTTCTGTAAAGATGTTTTCTCCGAGCTGCCGCTTGAGTTTGCCGTCGAAGCACAAAAATTGTTGGCTATCAGCCTTGAACATAGTGTGGGCTAATTGATAGCGCATTACCCGTTGCCGGAAAGCAATGTGAAGGATAATTTATGTTAAGTATTAAAGATTTACAGGTTAGCGTTGAAGACAAGGAAATCCTGCGTGGTTTGAACCTGGAAGTGAAGCCAGGCGAAGTGCACGCCATCATGGGGCCAAACGGCTCGGGTAAAAGTACCTTGTCTGCCACGCTGGCTGGCCGTGAAGATTATGAAGTCACCAGCGGATCGGTGGCGTTCAACGGCAAAGATCTGCTGGAACTTTCTCCGGAAGATCGCGCTGGCGAAGGCATCTTTATGGCGTTTCAGTACCCGGTTGAAATTCCCGGCGTCAGCAACCAGTTTTTCCTGCAAACCTCGGTTAACGCCGTGCGTAAATACCGTCAGCAGGGTGAACTGGATCGCTTTGACTTCCAGGACTTCATCGAAGAGAAGATCGACCTGCTGAAAATGCCTCAGGATTTGCTGACGCGCTCAGTAAACGTTGGCTTCTCCGGCGGTGAGAAAAAGCGTAACGATATTCTGCAGATGGCTGCCCTTGAGCCGCAGCTCTGTATCCTTGACGAGACTGACTCCGGACTCGACATTGATGCCCTGAAAATCGTGGCTAACGGCGTGAACACGCTGCGCGACGGCAAGCGTTCATTCATCATTGTGACGCACTATCAGCGCATCCTGGATTACATCAAGCCAGATTTCGTGCACGTGCTCTATCAGGGCAAGATTGTGAAATCAGGCGATTTCTCGCTGGTTAAACAGTTGGAGGAGCAAGGCTATGGCTGGCTTACCGACGAAGAGTGAAACCGCGCTGCAACAGTGGCACCATCTGTTTGAATCGCGTGGCGACGCGCGCTCATTACAGGCTCAGGAGCACTGGCAGCAGCTGATGCGTGAAGGCTTGCCTACGCGCAAAAGCGAGCACTGGAAATATACGCCACTGGATAACCTGCTCGGCCAGCAGTTCGTGCTGCCTGAGGTCGCTGAACTTGATGCGGCTCAGCTGCAGGCAATTTCGCTGCCGCTGGAAGCGGTGCGTTTGGTCTATCTGGACGGTGCGTTTCAGCCGTCGTTGAGCGACAGCGAATACGATCTGTTCGATATTCAGCTTTCTCAGGCGGCGCAGCGTCGTGCCTTGCCAGCGCCAGTTCAGCCTGAAGTGTTTCTGCACCTTACTGAAAGTCTGGCTGAACAGGTTACGTCGATTCGCGTTCCGCGTGGAACAACGCCTGCTCGTCCGCTTTACCTGCTGCATATCAGCAGCGGCGACGACAGCAAGTTGAACACCGTGCATTATCGCCATCATCTGCAGCTGGAAGAGGGCGCTGAAGCGCAGGTTATCGAGCATTACGTTACCCTGAATGGCAAAGCGCACTTTACCGGTTCACGACTGACCATGGCGGTAGGCGATAACGCCCGTCTGACCCACACCAAGCTGGCATTTGAAGATGCTGCCAGTTTCCACTTCGCGCATAACGATGTGGTTGCCGGCCGTGACGCACAGATCAACAGCCAGAGCTTCCTGTTGGGTGCGGGCCTGTCGCGTCATCACACCAGCGCGCAGCTGAACGGCGAAAATACCAACCTGCAGATTAATAGTTTGGTGCTGCCGGTGGGTAATGAAGTCTGCGATACCCGCACCTGGCTTGAGCACAACAAAGGCTATTGTCAGAGCCGTCAGCAGCACAAAGTGATTGTGCGCGACAAAGCGAAAGCGGTATTTAACGGCCTAATCAAAGTGGCGAAGCATGCACTGAAAACTGACGGACAGATGACCAACAACAACCTGTTGCTGGGACGTTTGTCTGAGGTCGATACCAAGCCGCAGCTGGAAATTTATGCTGACGACGTCAAGTGTAGCCACGGCGCGACCATTGGCCGTATCGACGATGAACAGATGTTTTACCTGCGCTCGCGCGGTATCGCTGAAGAAGCGGCCGAGCAGATGATTATCTACGCGTTTGCCGCCGAGCTAACCGAAGCGATTGCTGATGACGTGCTGAAAGCCAGCGTGATGCAGCGTATCGCAGACCGTTTTCCTGGAGGAGTGGCATGAGTTACGATCTGGCGCGCATCAGGGCAGAATTTCCGATTTTGTCCCGTGAAGTCAATGGTCAGCCGCTGGCTTATCTCGACAGTGCGGCCAGCGCGCAACGCCCTTTGGCGGTCATTGACGCCGAAAGTTATTTTTATCAGCACGGCTATGCGGCGGTTCACCGCGGCATTCATACGCTGAGTGCTGAAGCGACCACCGCGATGGAACATGTGCGCAGCCAGGCTGCGCGCTTCCTGAACGCCGGTTCTGCCGATGAAATCATCTTTGTTAAGGGCACCACGGAAGGCATCAATCTGGTTGCCAACTGCTGGGGCCTGAGCCAGCTGAAAGCGGGGGATAATATCATTATCACCGCTATGGAACATCACGCCAACATCGTGCCGTGGCAGATGGTGGCGGAACGCACCGGCGCTGAAATTCGCGTGCTGCCGTTAACGGAAAATGGCGAACTGGACATCGATCGCCTCGATGGCCTGATCGACAGCCGTTCACGTCTGCTGGCCGTTACCCACGTTTCTAACGTGCTGGGCACGGTTAACCCGGTCAAGGCGCTGGTGGCGAAAGCCAAAGCGGCCGGACTGGTAACGCTGATTGATGGCGCACAGGCGGTAATGCATGACAAGGTTGACGTGCAGGATATCGACTGCGACTTCTACGTCTTCTCTGGTCACAAGCTGTATGGCCCTAACGGTATTGGTATTCTCTATGGCCGTCAGGCGCTGTTAGAGCAGATGCCACCCTGGATGGGCGGTGGGGCGATGATCGATACCGTGGTGCTACCCGTGGGCACCACCTACGGCAAATCGCCATGGCGTTTTGAAGCAGGCACGCCTAACACCGGCGGCATTATCGGTCTGGGTGCCGCATTTGCCTGGATCGAGACGCTGGGCCTGCCCGCCATCAAGGCGCATGAACGCTCGCTGATGCGTTATGCACTCGACAAACTGGCGTCGGTGCCTGACCTGATTATCTACGGTCCAACCGAGCGTGCTGGTGTGATCGCGTTTAACCTCGGTAAGCATCACGCGTATGACGTTGGCAGCTTCCTGGATCAGTATGGCATTGCCATTCGTACCGGCCACCACTGCGCCATGCCACTGATGCAGCACTACGGCGTGCCGGCCATGTGTCGTGCCTCTTTCGCGCTCTACAACAGCGAAGAGGAAGCCGACCGTCTGGCTGCTGGTTTGACACGTATTCAACGTCTGCTCGGCTAACGGGTAGGCAAGGGAGGAAGGGATGGCAAATTTGCCGGACAGAGAAAGGCTGGTTCGTAACTTTAACCGGTGCGCTAACTGGGAAGAAAAATACCTTTATATGATTGAGTTAGGCGGTCGCTTACCAGAACTGTCTGATTCTTTGCGCCAGCCGGAGAACACCATTTCCGGCTGTCAGAGCCAGGTATGGATCGTCATGGAGCCCCATGAGGATGGTACGCTGAGCCTGCTGGGTGACAGCGATGCTGCAATCGTTAAAGGATTGATGGCTATCGTTTTTATCCTGTATGATCGGCTCACGCCGCAGGAGATTACCACCTTCGAACTGCGCCCTTGGTTTGAAGAACTGGCGTTGACTCAGCACCTGACGCCAACGCGTTCTCAGGGGCTGGAAGCGATGATCCGCGCTATTTTGAACAAGGCGCAGGCGCTCAGCTAGCTACACCTTCCTTGTGCACCTCGTTATGATAGGTAATGAGGTGTTTCACTAATGAAGAGTGTATCCATGAAATCTCTGTTTTGTCTTACAGGCATGCTGCTTAGCACGCTGTTCTGCACCATGCCTGTCGCTCAGGCAACTGAATATCCCCTTCCTCCTGCTAACAGCCGCCTGATTGGCGAAAATGTCACTACCGTTGTGCCCGATGATCATCATCCGCTGGAAGCCGTGGCGGCGAAATACAAGATTGGTTTGTTGGGTATGCTGGAGGCCAATCCTGGGGTCGATCCCTGGCTGCCAAAAGCGGGCACCCGCCTGATTGTTCCCACGCAAATGCTGTTACCAGATACCAAACGTGAAGGCATTGTGGTTAACCTGGCGGAGCTGCGTCTTTATTATTACCCTAAAGGCAGCAATACGGTGGTGGTATATCCCATTGGCATTGGCCAGTTGGGCGCCGCCACGCCAATCATGGTCACCAGCGTTAGCCAAAAAATCCCCAACCCCACCTGGACGCCTACCGTTAATATCCGCAAGCGTTATGCCAAAGAGGGCGTAACGCTGCCCGGCGTGGTGCCCGCGGGTCCGGACAATCCTATGGGTATGTTCGCTATGCGTCTGGCGCGCGGCACCGGGCAATACCTGATTCACGGCACCAATGCAGATTTCGGTATCGGCATGCGTGTCAGTTCAGGCTGCATCCGCCTGCGTCCTGAGGACATTGAGGCGCTGTTTAACAGCGTGCCTAAGGGGACAAGAGTGCAAATCATCAACGAGCCGGTAAAATTCGCTACAGAGCCGGATGGTAAGCGTTACGTTGAGGTGCATCAGCCGCTCTCTCATACGGAGAAGGACGATCCGCAGACCATGAAAATTGCGCTCTCTGCCGGGCTGAAGAAGTTCGCACACAGTAACGAAAGCGATACGGCGCTGTTTAAGCAGGCTCTGGCGCGACGTTCAGGTATGCCGGTGCTGATTAACGACGGAGAGGCGATCGACGAGCACACGCCGTTACCGGCGATTCTGGCCGCACAAACGGCGGCACAACCGGAAAGTACAGAAGCTGGAAAGTAAACTGATGTGCTTTGCCAGGGAAGGCGAAGTGAGAAAGCAGGGCAGGAGGCTGAAAAAAAGATAAAAAAATGGCGCACAATGTGCGCCATTTCAAACCAGAACTCTTACTTACGGTAAGAGTGAGCCTGGTTGTCCAGACGCTGGTTAGCGCGAGCTGCGTCGTCTTTAGCAGCCTGAACGTCAGAACGCACTGCGTTCACGTCGTTGCTCAGCTGGTCAACTTTAGCGTTCAGAGTCTGAACGTCGGTAGACAGCTGATCAATTTTAGCATTGCTTGAACAGCCAGCCAGCAGAGTTGAACCCAGGATTACCGCGCCCAGTACCAGTTTAGTACGATTCATTATTAATACCCTCTAGATTAAGTTAATCTCCATGTAGCGTTACAAGTATTACACAAACTTTTTTGCAATGAGAATAAATTTTTGATGAGAACATGCTTAATTTCGCCTGTTCGGTCAAAGAAACAGCGTTCTGCAGCAAATCTATAAAAAATAGTGCGAAAACAGCAAGATTCTCATCGGAGTTAATCGTGAAAAAGTGGTAATAAAACAGATTTTATCGATTGGAAATTTCTCAGTTTTTGTATTAAGCGAGAAATTAAAAAAGCGCCCGCAGGCGCTTTTAATTAACAGTATTGTAATTAATTACAGTACATGTACGGACGCTGTATTTGTAGTACCGCTCGGTACTAATGCACCCGATACCATCACGACAACGTCGCCTTTCTGACCGTAGCCGCTTTCCAGCGCCACTTCTTTACCAATGCGATAAAAATCATCCGTTGAGGCGATTTCAGTTACCAGACGTGTCTCAATCCCTTTGCTCAGGATCAGCTGACGTGCAGTGGTTTCATTGGTGGTCAGCGCCAGAATGGTGGCGTGCGGGAAATATTTACGCACTGACTTGGCTGATTTACCGCCTTCGGTAGCCACAACAATCAATGGCGCCTCAAGCTTCTCTGCGGTTTCTACCGCGCCGCGGCAGACGGCTTCGGTGATGCGCATTTTGCGGTTGTCTGACTGCGAATCGATGCGCTGTTTCATCACGCGATCGGTACGCTCACAGATGGTGGCCATGATAGTCACCGATTCCAGCGGGTATTTGCCCTTGGCGCTTTCGCCAGAAAGCATAACCGCATCAGTGCCATCGAGAATGGCGTTCGCCACGTCGCCTGCTTCGGCGCGGGTTGGACGCGGGTTCTTGATCATGGAATCAAGCATCTGCGTTGCGGTGATAACGACCTTACGTGCCTTGTTGCACTTTTTGATCATCATCTTCTGGGCAAAGATCACCTCTTCAACAGGAATTTCAACGCCGAGATCGCCACGCGCTACCATGATGCCGTCAGAAGCATCAAGGATTTCGTCGAAGTTGTTCAGGCCTTCCTGGTTTTCGATTTTGGAGATGATCTGAATGTGCTCGCCACCGTGCTGCTTCAGGTGCTCACGGATTTCCAGTACGTCAGAGCGCTTGCGGATAAAGGATGCGGCAACAAAATCAACGCCTTGTTCACAACCAAAAATCAGGTCGCGCTTGTCTTTTTCCGCCAGGGCAGGCAGCTGAATTGACACGCCAGGCAGGTTAACGCCTTTGTTTTCGCCCAGATCGCCATTGTTCAGCACCTTACAAATCACGCTGTTTTCGGTGACTTCGGTCACTTCCATACCGATCAAGCCGTCATCTACCAGCACCGTGTTACCAATTTTCAGGTCAGCGGTGAAGCCAGAATAGGTCACAGCCACGCGCTCGCTGTTGCCAATGATTGACTGGTCAGTGGTGAAAGTAAACGTTTGACCCGCTTTCAGCGCAACGTCGTTGCCGCCTTCCAGCTTCATGGTACGGATTTCAGGGCCTTTGGTGTCGAGCAGAATGGCCGCCTGACGGCCCGTTTTTTCCACCACGGCACGCATGTTGGTGATGCGCTGTCCGTGTTCGGCATAATCGCCATGGGAGAAGTTAAGGCGCATCACGTTCATACCTGCTTCAAGCAGGTTAGTGAGCATCTCTTCTGATTCAGTTTTCGGGCCGATAGTACATACGATTTTAGTCTTTTTCATGACAGTCATCTGTAAGTTGTGATGGATGATAAAGGTGTGGGTTCGATGGCATCGCCATCGTTGAGAATTGGTGCTTCAGCAGCAGAATGCGGTACAGACTAAGAATAGGTGACAGAGATAACGCGTGCAGGGGAAGTTGAGAACAACGCGGCGCATACTGGCCAGGCGGCGTTGCGCAAACGGGACGTAATAGAGTTATTGGCACGTTACGCTGAAACCATTCAAGTGGACAACGGAATTCATTATAAGCGCTAAGTATACGAAAACCAATTAAAAAGGTTGAGCGAAGCAGAATGACCGGAGGATTTCAGGGAGTTGCGCAACAAAAGAGGAGAGAAAAAAGTGGTGCGTTCTAATGGACTCGAACCATCGACCCCCACCATGTCAAGGTGGTGCTCTAACCAACTGAGCTAAGAACGCTTTCAGAAATTGGTGCGTCCGAGTGGACTCGAACCACCGACCCCCACCATGTCAAGGTGGTGCTCTAACCAACTGAGCTACGGACGCACTGTGGTGCGTTCTAATGGACTCGAACCATCGACCCCCACCATGTCAAGGTGGTGCTCTAACCAACTGAGCTAAGAACGCACTGAACTGTCTGGGAGACAGCGGGGACGAATATTAACGGCAGGCATCACGGCTGGCAAGGAAAAAGCGTGATTTTTATTACTGACTGAACATCTGTTGTTCGACACGCCCGAATTTTGGGCGTGTCTTCGTGAAATACGGCGAAAATCAGTGGGCTGCACGCGCGAGAATGTTCTCTGCAGACTGCTTCTGCAAACGAATAATTCGCCAGATCATCATAATTGCCGCCGACGTCAGGCCGATAATAAAGCCGCACCAGAATCCGGCAGGCCCCATGGGCGCGACGACGATATCGGTCAGCGCAAGAATGTATCCGCTGGGCAGGCCGAGGATCCAGTACGCCACAAAGGTAATATAAAAGATGGAGCGGGTATCTTTGTAGCCACGCAAAATGCCGCTGCCGATCACCTGAATCGAATCAGAGAACTGATACACTGCTGCCAGCAGCATCAGTTGCGCCGCCAGCGTCACCACTTCGGGATTGTCGTTATAAAGCAGGGCGATCTGATGGCGAAAAATCACGGTGAACAGGGCAGTGCAGGCCACCATCATCACGCCCACGCCCTGCGCGGTCCAGGCCGCTACGCGGGCATCTTCAGGCGATCCCTGGCCAAGACGATAGCCGACGCGAATCGTGGCGGCGACGCCCATCGACAGTGGCAGCACAAACATCAGCGAACTGAAGTTCAGTGCGATCTGGTGACCGGCCACCTGCACGATACCCATCGGTGATACCAGCAGGGCGACCACCGCAAACAGCGTCACTTCAAAGAACAGCGCCAAAGCAACCGGCAGGCCGAGAGAGGTCAGTCGCCAGATAATTTTCCAGTCGGGCGGCGAATAGAGCGTATTGAGACGCACGTCATGTAGAAAATGCGCGCGGCCAATCCACCATTTCATAATGATAAACATCACCCAATAAACCGACGCGGTGGCGACGCCGCAGCCGATACCGCCCAGCGCAGGCATGCCGAAGTGCCCGTAAATAAAGATGTAGTTCACCGGAATATTGACCATCAATCCGATAAAGCCCATCACCATGCCGGGTTTGGTTTTCGACAGGCCTTCGCACTGGTTGCGTGCTACCTGGAAAAACAGGTATCCCGGCGCCCCCCACAACAGCGCGTGCAGATAGCCGACCGCGATGTCAGCCAGCCGCGGATCGATGTTGTGCATAGCATGGATCGCGTAGCCGGCGTTCCATAACAGCAGCATGATAAGCAGCGAGACCAGCAAGGCGAGCCAGTACGCCTGGCGGACCTGAAGTGCGATGCGTTCGCGACGGCCTGAGCCGTTAAGCTGTGCCACGATTGGCGTCAGGGACAGCAGCAGGCCATGACCAAAAAGGATGGTCGGCAACCAGATTGAGGTGCCGATCGCCACGGCAGCCATGTCGGTGGCGCTCACGCCGCCTGCCATTACGGTGTCGACAAAACCCATCGCCGTTTGGGCGACCTGGGCAAGGATAACCGGAATGGCAAGGCCTAATAATTGACGCGCTTCTGTCCAGTACTTCTGCACGGGGTAAACCTTATTTTTAGAGGTGGGACGGCCAAAAAGAACGGTTTTGAGTAAACCAAAATAATCAGAATAATGAGTGGCATAGTTTAACGATTGGCGCGCATTTAGCCAATGCTGAATAACGGGTTATTACACGCATTACCATGGCGTTATTGCCATGGCAGGCCTTATTCTGGCAGCAGAATATGATAATATGAAAAAAAACCACGGAGGCGGAAGTATGTTTACCGGAATTGTTCAGGGCACAGCCAGGCTGCTTGCCGTTGACGAGAAAACGCAGTTTCGTACCCACGTGGTGCAGCTGCCAGCGGAGTTATTACCGGGTCTGGCGTTAGGCGCGTCTGTTGCACACAACGGCTGCTGTCTGACCGTAACCCATATTGAGGGCGATCGCGTCAGCTTCGACTTAATAAAAGAGACGCTGCGTTTAACCAATCTGGGTGAATTACAGCCGGGCGACGTGGTGAATATCGAGCGCGCGGCAAAATTTAGCGATGAAATAGGCGGCCATCTGATGTCCGGCCATATCATCACCACCGCAGAAATTTGCAAAATCATCAATTCAGAAAATAACCGTGAAATTTGGTTTCGCCCGCAGGACGCCGCGCAGATGAAATATATTCTGCATAAAGGCTATGTGGGTATTGATGGCATCAGCCTGACGGTAGGCGATGTCACGCCGACGCGCTTCTGTGTACATTTAATTCCGGAAACGCTGGCGCGTACTACGCTGGGGACCAAAAAACTGGGTCAGCGAGTGAATATCGAAATTGATCCGCAAACCCAGGCGATTGTCGATACCGTAGAGCGCGTGCTGGCACAGCGCGAAGGCGCGATTATGGCTGCTGCCAGTGGCGAATTTAAATAACGCCGATCTACAAAATAAAAAGGGCCGCTGAGCGGCCTTTTTTATGCTCTTTTTCAGCGGGCTACGCGCAAACCGCCCTCAACCCCACGGCTGAATACCACCTGCCACAGCTGAATATCTCGCGCCCGAAACGCGCCGGCGCAGGCGTTCAAATAGTAGCTAAACATGCGCTTGAAACGTTCGCCATAAGCGGCTTCCAGCTGCGGCCACGCCTGTATAAAGCGTGTATGCCAGGCCATCAGCGTAGTGTCATAATCCGCACCAAAATTATGCCAGTCTTCCATGATGAAATGCGGTTCGCTGGCATCTGCAATATGCCGCACTGAGGGCAAGCAGCCATTAGGGAAGATATATTTATCTATCCAGGGATCGACATTCATATCGGTCTTTATGGCGCCGATGGTATGCAACAGAAAAATACCGTCAGGTTTTAAATTACGATCAACCACATCAAAATAGGTCGCGTAATTTTTCGGACCAACATGTTCAAACATACCTACCGACACAATACGATCAAATTGCTGATCCAGATCGCGATAATCCTGCAGCAGAATAGTGACCGGTAATTCGGCGCAGCGCTGCTGAGCCATTTTTTGCTGTTCAGCGGAGATCGTTACGCCTGTTACCTGCACGCCATAATAACGCGCGGCGAATTCCGCCAGTCCGCCCCAGCCGCAGCCAATATCCAACAGGGTCATACCAGGTTCCAGACCAAGCTTATCGCAAATAAGCGTTAACTTTGCGCGTTGTGCCTCTTCCAGCGTGTCGGCTTTATGCCAGTAACCGCAGGAATATTGCATGTGGGAATCGAGCATGAGCGAAAAAAGATCATTTCCTAAATCGTAATGTTCTTTACCGACAATCCAGGCGCGTTTTTTCGATTGTAGATTTTTCAGACGAGCAGCAGCAATACGCAGAGTATCTTTAAAATGGTGTGGCAACTTCTGATCCAGTTTGCCCTTTAATACGCGATGAAAAAACATATCCAGCCGCGCGCATTCCCACCAGCCATCCATATAACTTTCGCCGAGACCCAGCGATCCATCCTGTAACACCCGTTTAAAAAAATCGGGATGCTTAACCTGAATGTCCCACGGATGCGGCCCATTCACTTCGATACCGACGCCAGCCAGCATTTCATGTGCAATACGATACCAGTGATTCTCTTCCAGATTTACGTCTTCGATGCATGATGAACTCATAGCTTCTCCATCACCCGTATGATCAAAACTTGAGAAAAAGAATAGTCAATTTCTTTTCGTGTTGTGAGAGCACGCACGGAATTTCCATGCCCCTCGACATCGGCTTTTAACAGAGGTTTGAAAACAAAGAAAAAAATAAAACGTGTTGCGAACGCAGCACTGAAAAAAAATTTACAGCCGTAACGGCGCATATTGCTAGCCGTTATGTTACTGATTTTAGATAAAATAATGCCCCGAATGAGTATATGCTCACCCAGGGCAATATTCAATGCATTATTGTTAGCGTGCTAACTTTGTGGCCAATCAGGATTCAGCTAACACCTGCGCAGGACGTTCCGCTGAACGCTGCCACCAGTAACCCGCAGCCGCCAGAAAAACGGTGCTGAGCATGGCGATGCTGGTGGTCAACAGCGGATGCGTCAGCCATTGCGAAACCGCCATGCTGGCGACAAAGCAGAGGCCTAACTGAAGCATATTCTGCAGCGCTGCCGCTTTACCGGTAGCGTGCGGAAAGGGGGATAAAGCACTCGCTACCACAATCGGATAAATTGCGCCGTTGGCCATCGCCATACCACAGAAGGGGATCAGCAGCATAGTGAGCGAAGGATTACCGCTCATCGCCACCATAAACAGGGCAATGATACTGACGCCGTAAAGCACAATCAGCCAGGGCAGCAGACGATCGCCGGTGGTGCGATTTAACGCGGCGCGACAGCTGTAACCGCCTACCAGAAACGCGATGGTTTGAGGAATATAACTCAGGCCGATATCACCAGGCGTCAGGCCCATATCGTGCAAAATAAACGGCGAACCGGTTAGCCAGGCAAAAAAGCTGGCCGAGCAGGCGGCATAAATCAGTACGTTACCGCTGTAGATAGCAGAACGCAGCAGCGTGGCAAAACCAGGCTGCGCCGTGTTGGGCTTGACGCTGCGATCTTTGCTTTTCAGCAGTGAAGTCGGAATCAGCAGCAGCAGGCCAATCACCATCAGGGCGAGGAAAATCGCGCGCCATGAAAAATGCGACAGCAGCCACGCACCCAGCAAAGGCGCCAGCGCGGGCGACAGCGCCACCAGCGGCATAATGGTGGCGAACACCTTGTTAGACTGATGGGCTGGATACGTATCAACCACCAGCGCCTGCCAGCTAACGGCAGCAGCACAGACGCCCACCGCTTGCAGGAAACGTAATACCAGCATCCAGTGGGTATCCTGCACCCACAGCATGCCGCCACAGCCAACGGCAAACAGTGCCAAACCAGCCAGCAGCACCGGCTTGCGGCCGATGCGATCGGAAAGCGGGCCCCAAATCAGCTGGGCAACGGCAAAACCGGCCAGAAAAATCGACAGGCTGGCGCTGATCACCCCAGCTTCAGTGGCAAAATCCTGCTGCATCAGCGAAAAAGCAGGCAGATACATGTCGGTGGCCAGAAAGCCGAGCATGCTTAATAACGCGAGGTAAGGTAAGAAAAAAATATTCCTGGTCATGGGACGCTCATCAAAATTATTGTCGGCGCAGTGTAAAAGCATGCACAGCGCGTTGTGAAACGGTAATATTTGCCTCTGGCTTTGAAATTTTTTGCAGGCAAACAATGTGGTCTGAACATGGGTTAGAAGTGATTGATGCTGTGGCACGTACTGGCAGCTTCAGCGCCGCGGCGGAAGAGCTGCACCGCGTGCCTTCCGCTATCAGTTATACCGTGCGCCAGCTTGAGCGCTGGCTGGCTGTACCGCTGTTCGAACGGCGTCACCGCGACGTAATTTTAACCGCGGCCGGGGAACATTTTGTCGTCGAAGGCCGTTCTGTTATCAAAAAAATGCTTGCCACCCGACGTCAGTGTCAGCAGGTAGCCAACGGCTGGCGCGGCCAGTTGAGCATCGCCGTTGATTGTATTGTTAAGCCGCCACGCACCCGGCAACTGGTGTTGGATTTCTATCGGCATTTCCCGGATATGGAACTGTTAATCAGCATGGAGGTGTTCAACGGCGTCTGGGATGCGCTGGCTGACGGGCGGGTAGACGTGGCCATCGGTGCCACGCAGGCGATCCCGGTGGGTGGGCGCTTTGCCTTCCGCGATATGGGAACCGTTAACTGGCGTTGCGTGGTGGAAAAATCACATCCGCTGGCCAGCATCACGGGTGTGGTCAGCGATGATGCCCTGCGTGAGTGGCCGTCGCTGGTGATGGAAGATACGTCACGTGCCCTGACGCGTCGCACCACCTGGACGCTGGATAATCAGCGTCGACTGGTGGTGCCTGACTGGCAAAGCGGCGTGGAGTGTCTACTGGCGGGATTGTGCGTCGGCATGATACCGGCGCACATTGCTGCGCCGCTTGAGCGGGACGGCACCTTACAGGCGCTGCAGCTGGCCAGCGAGTTCCCGGGCAGCCCCTGCTGTGTCAGTTGGTCTGAACAACAGAGTTCCCCTGCGCTAAGCTGGTTGCTCGATTACCTTGGCGATCCGGCCACGCTGAACCAGGAGTGGCTGCAGGAAAGCCATTAACGACGATAGTCGAGGAAAGGGCCGTCGGCGACTGAACGACGTTCAATCAGCGTCGGTTGCACCTCAATGGTTTGCTGCTGCTCGCGTTTGCTGAGAATGCGCTCCAGCAGCATATCCAGCGCGGTAACGCCCAGCTGCTCTTTTGGCTGATGTACGGTGGTCAGGGCAGGCGTAAAATAGCGCGCATTGCGCACGTTATCATAGCCGATCACTGAAATATCCTGCGGCACGCGCAAACCCATCTCATCCGCGGCACAAATTGCGCCCATCGCCATGATATCGCCACCGCAGAACACAGCAGTTGGCCGCTGTTTTTGTGACAGGATCTGCTGCATCGCCTTGTAGCCCGACTCTGGTTCGAAGTCACCCTGGACGATCCACTCATCGCGCACGGCGATGTTGGCCTCATTTAACGCCTTGAGGAATCCCGCATGGCGACCGCCGCCAGTGTTACGTTCCAGCTGGCCAGGAATCGCACCGATATCGCGATGGCCGCGATCGATCAGATAGCGGCCCGCCAGATAACCACCGTGGAAGGCATTATCAAGTACGGTGTCGGTGAAATCGCCACGCGACTCACTCCAGTCCATCACCACCATTGGAATATTGCGGTTCTCTTCCAGCATTTTAAGCAGGTCATCAGGATATTCAGAGCACATCACCAGCAGGCCATCGACGCGCTTTTGCGCCATCATCGACAGGTAGGCGCGCTGTTTTTGCAGGTCATTATGGGCGTTGCCCAGAATCAATGTATATCCGCGATCAAAGCAGCGGTTTTCTACCGCCTCTATAATTTCGGCGAAATAGGGCGCTTCGCTTGAGGTAGCTAGCAGGCCGATCGACTTGGTGTGATTGACCTTAAGGCTACGGGCAACGGCACTCGGTGAGTAGTGCAACGTTTTGATTGCTGCCCATACCGCTTCGCGCGTCTCTTCAGCGACAAAGCGTGTTTTGTTGATGACGTGCGACACGGTGGTGGTTGAAACACCGGCCAGTTTTGCCACGTCTTTAATTGTTGCCATGGAAGTGCTACTCCTGCGCTTATCGCAAAGGGTTGATAAGCATAATGTTAAACGTTTGCGTCTGCGGAATATAATGCGGCGCAACCGGCCTTAATTGCCGAAATAAACGCCAAAAATAGGGGGGTGACGTCGTTAAAAGCGCTAACAGCAGACAGGTCGCGTAATGTTGCGCAACGCGAAGGGCGAATTCTAGCAAGGCTGCTGCAAGAAAACGAGATGTTTACCCAGCGAGCAAGATAAATCTTACGATAAAAAGAGACCACGAGGATAACCATGAGCACTGATTTAAAAATGGCATTGTTGACTACCGCCGGCGCGCTGGCGGTAATCATCGCATTTAGCGTGACGGCCATTCTGCACTGACGCCGACAAAAAAGGCCGCATCAACGCGGCCTTTTTTTGTTGCGCAACAGCAGGTATCAACGAATATTTTTCGGCGTCATCACGCGACGTGCGCCAACGTAATGGCGCTGCCAGTAATCTTCTCCCAGCGCTGTAATCTGAATATCTTTTCCGGTCCGTGGCGACTGAATGAATTTGCCATCGCCCAGATACACGCCAACATGGTCAGCAGCGCCGCGGTTGTTAATGCGGAAGAACACCAGATCGCCTTTTTGCAGCGATTCGCGGTCGATCTGAGCGGCATCACGCAAATGAAACATCTCGTTGGCGGTGCGCGGAATCTTATACTTAACCAGATCTTTATAGGCATACCATACCAGGCCGCTACAGTCGAAGCCGGTGTGCGGTGAGGCGCCGCCCCACTGATAAGGTTTGCCCAGCTGACCCATCAGCTTATTCATCGCCGTTTCACGGGCTTTCTGATAGCGCGCGCGGTGTGCCTTGCTCATTTTCAATGGCGCCAGTTTTGCCGCGGCGGTTTCCGTCTCAGCGGCATCTGACTGGCGATGACGGCCGTAGCGTTTCAGTGAGCGAAGGGTAGTGCGGGATTTCGGGGTTTGCAGCGAAGCAGTTTGAACCTTGGTGCGTTTTTTAAGCTTTAATTTCTGTACGGCGGTGAGGCGTGACTTTTTCGTTGTGGTTTTTACCGCGCGCTTTTTGCGTCGGTCGTCATCGCGTGCCAGTTTCTTTTCTGCCTTGTGATGGGTGGCGTTGACGGGTGCCTGCGGCGACGCTTCAGCCACATTCATCATCAACTGGGCAAACGCCAGCACAAAAAGCGTAATTAATAGACGCATGAGTCGGTTACAGGTATAGGGCCCAATGAACAGCGTGAGCGAATAAATAGCATTAATCTGACCCGGCGGTCAGACCCGAGCAGCAATTCTAATCGAACTTTTTCACAAAAGGTAAGGTCTTTTTCCATTATTAATTCCAGCAGGCAAAAACGCATTGAAAATAAACAATTTCAGTCGGTTATCGCAGCACATTATTACGAATTATTAATTGATTAACAGTGTGCAATGATAAGAAAATGTTATTTACCGGCTATAATCGTTGTCGCCTTACGGCGCCCGTTCAATCGCGGCTGAAAAGTCGTTTCGGCGGCAGGCGAGAATCGCTACAATAAATAGACACGAAGTCATGAATTAAGGAAGGCAAAAATGAGTACTGTTGAAAAAATTCAGCGCCAGATCGCAGAAAACCCGATCCTGCTGTACATGAAGGGTTCGCCAAAACTGCCAAGCTGTGGTTTTTCTGCTCAGGCCGTGCAGGCGCTTTCTGCCTGTGGTGAGCGCTTCGCCTTTGTGGATATTTTACAAAATCCTGATATCCGCGCTGAGCTGCCAAAGTACGCCAACTGGCCAACCTTCCCACAGCTGTGGGTTGACGGCGAGCTGGTCGGCGGCTGCGACATCATTATTGAGATGTTCCAGCGTGGCGAGCTGCAGCCGCTGATTAAAGAGGCGGCTGAAAAGCACAAAGAAGCAGAATAAAAAAAGGGGCGCGATGCCCCTTTTTCCTGTCAGTTTACGCCTGCTCGTCCTGCTCGTCCTGCTCGTCCTGCTCGTCCTGCGATTCTGCGGCAGCCATCGGTAATGGCCAGCCTCCCAGACGTTTCCAGCGATTCACCAACTCACAAAACAGCGCGGCGGTTTGTTCCGTATCGTACAGCGCAGAGTGCGCCTGCGTACTGTCAAAATCGATCTGCGCCGCAATACAGGCTTTTGCCAGCACGGTTTGTCCGAGCACCAGCCCGCTCAGCGCCGCAGTATCAAAGGTCACAAAAGGGTGAAAGGGGTTACGCTTCATGTTGCAGCGTGCTGACGCCGCCATCACAAAGTTCAGATCAAAGGTCGCATTATGCGCCACCATCACCGCCCGATTGCACTCGTGCTCTTTCATACCCTTACGGATCATTTTAAAGATGGCATGCAGCGCGTCATATTCGCTGACCGCGCCACGTAGCGGGTTTGCCGGATCGATGCCATTAAATGCCAGTGCTTCGGGCTGCAGCACCGAGCCTTCAAAAGGCTCAACGTGAAAATGCAGGGTTTCGTCAGCGTGCAGCCAGCCGGCATCGTCCATTTTTAAGGTCACTGCGGCGATTTCCAGCAGGGCGTTGGTTTTCGAATCAAAACCGGCGGTTTCGACATCAATAACCACGGGATAAAACCCCCGGAAGCGCTGTGACAGGGCATTTAGGTGATTCGATTCAGACATCAGGATCTCATTGAAGGGAAAATGCAGCGCGTATTATGGCAAAAAAGTGCGGGGCTTGCAGCAGGAAGGAAGAAGCGGGGCAGCGACGTGCCCCGAAAATAATCAGCTGCCCAGACCGGCGCCAGCGTGTTTGTTCTCAATCAGTTCAATCTTGTAGCCATCGGGATCTTCTACAAAGGCAATAATCGTGCTGCCGCCTTTGACCGGACCCGGCTCGCGCGTCACTTTCGCGCCCGCTTCACGAATGCGATCGCAGGTTGCTACGATGTCATCCACGCCCAGCGCAATGTGGCCGTAAGCGTCACCGAGGTTGTAGCTCTCAACGCCCCAGTTATAGGTCAGCTCCAGCACCGCACCTTCGCTCTCATCGGTGTAACCCACAAAAGCCAGATCGTATTTATATTCGGTGTTTTTGCTTTCACGCAGCAGACGCATGCCGAGAACGCGGGTGTAAAAATCGAGTGAACGCTGCATATCGCCAACGCGAAGCATAGTATGAAGTAAACGCATAAAGTCCTCTTGGTGTCGGGTCATCATCCGATGACGTTAATTCCAGTATAGTGCCGAACAATGCGGCCAGAAACCTGGCCGCCCTGCACTATAGCGCAGGATAATCGGTATAGCCTTTCGCATCGCCACCGTAAAAGGTTTCCGGCTGCGGCTCATTGAGCGGCGCATTCTGACGCAGACGCTCAACTAAATCAGGATTGGCGATGTAATCGCGGCCAAACGCCACGGCGTCAATCAGGCCCTGAGCAATCAGCGACTCTGCTTTTTCAGCGGTATAGGCACCGGCGCCGATAATCACGCCAGGATAGGCCGCGCGTACCGCTTTACGGAAGGCATCGCTGTAAGGTTTGCCACCGGCCCAGTCAGGCTCGGAAATATGCAGATAGGCAAGATTGCGTTTGGCCAGCTGCTCAATATAGTAAATTGCGGCCTGCTCTTGATCTTCACCGTTGTCGAGGCCGTTAAATGGACCGAGTGGTGAAATACGGATACCGATGCGATCGGCTGCCCAGCCTTCAATCGCGGCATCGACCACTTCCAGCGCGAAACGCGTACGATTTTCAACGCTACCGCCATATTCATCGTCACGCTGGTTAGACGCCGGTGACAGGAACTGGTGGATTAAATAGCCGTGGGCAGAATGCAGCTCCAGCAGATCAAAGTCCGCTTCACGGGCATTGACCGCCGCCTGACGGAAATCTGCAACCGCTTGTTGAATCTCGGCCAGGCTCATGGCGCGTGGCGTTGAGGTCTCTTCGCGAATAGTTTTTCCCTGCTCGTCACGCAACGAGGTGCGTGTATTAGCGGAGATAGCAGAAGGAGCCAGCGGCGCGCGCTGGTGGGGTTGCAGCGACGCATGCGAAATTCGGCCGGTGTGCCACAGTTGAACCGCGCTATGGCCCTGGGCGTCATGAATGCCTGCGTTAATCGCCTTCCATGCCGAAATCTGCTCTGCCGTATGCAGACCTGGCGCACCGGCGTAACCTTTTGCCTCAAACGAGATTTGTGTGGCTTCTGTTATGATCAGACCGGCGCTGGCGCGTTGACGGTAATATTCGCCCATCAGCGGTGTAGGCACGTCGCCCGGCTCAATGCTGCGCAGACGCGTCAGTGGTGCCATAAAAATGCGGTTAGGTACGGTAATCGCACCCACGGTAAGTGGGGTAAACAGCGTGGATAATGACATTCATTGCTCCCTGGAGTAGACCGGTCGTCTCGACCGATCGGTTTTTTAAAAGGTAGACGGGCTGAGCAGGTGGGTAAAGACCCGTAAGGCATTGCTCATCGGTGCCACGTCGCGGGTAATTTTGCTCTGTAAGCTGGCACCCAGCCACAGCAGGTAGAGCGTTTCAGCACATGCCTGCGGCGAGGATTCCAGTGTTAATCCGTGCTGCGCCACCGCTTGCTCCAGCGTGGCGGCCAGCGTCGCCATAGCGGCCTGCGAACCCTGGGTCAGCGCATCGCGCATGCTTTCTGAGAGATCGCACACCTCAGCGGAAATTTTCACGCTCAGGCAGCCATAAATATCGCCCGACTCGCGAAAGCGCTGCTCAATCTGCTGATAAAACGCCAGAATGCGCTGCTGTGGCGGCGCATCGCCCTGAGCCAGAAAGGCGCTGAACTGCTGATGCGAACGTGCAAAATAGCGTTGCAGCAGCGCCACGCCAAAAGCCTCTTTCGACACAAAATGATGATAAAAAGAGCCTTTCGGCACGCCCGCCTGTTGCAGCAGTTCGTTCAATCCCATACCGGTAAAGCCACGCTGCAGACAGAGCTGTTCGCCGGTGTCCAGCAGGTGTGTACGGGTATCCTGTCGGGTGGTAGTTTTCATGCTTATTACCTTAATAGACCGGTCGGTCTAATGCAAACCGCTGCGGCACAAACTGTTCACTAACGCATAAATTCAACTGCGCAACTTGCGCCGTAGCCGTAACGGGGCTTCAATAGAAATATGCCCATTCAGCAGGAGATCCGGTGGCCGAGCAACTAGAGTTTTTCCCGGTGCCCAGTCCGTGTCGGGGGATTTGCCAGTCAGACGAGCGCGGCTATTGCCGTGGCTGTTTGCGCAGCCGAGATGAGCGCTTCAACTGGATGAAATTCACTGACTCGCAAAAGCGCGAGGTGTGGCGTTTGTGTCGCCAGCGTTTCCTGCGCCTGCACCGTCAGGGAAAACCGCCTGAAATTCCTGATCCAGAGCAACCCTCGCTGTTTTAGCCCGCTTTGTCCTGCCGGGGAATCCGTTATACTCAGACGGAAATTACCCTCAAGGAGAATGTCCGTGCTGCAACGTCACCCGATCGCCCCGCAGGGGCCAGAATTTTCATCGCTTATCATGGGCTACTGGCGCCTGATGGAATGGCAGATGAATGCGCATCAGCTGCTCGGCTTTATTGAACAACATGTTGATCTCGGTATCAGCACCGTCGATCACGCCGATATCTATGGCGATTATCAGTGCGAAGCGGCCTTTGGCGATGCGCTGAAACTCTCGCCAGCGCTGCGCCAGCGTCTGCAGATCGTCACCAAATGCGGCATCGCCACGCGGGCGAAACCGGAACATCATATCGGCCATTACATTACCGACCGCGATCATATCTGCCGCAGTGCCGAACAGTCATTGCGCCACTTCCACACCGACTATCTGGATTTGCTGCTGATTCATCGCCCCGATCCGTTGATGGATGCAGATGAGGTGGCAGAAGCCTTTGTTGCGCTGCGTGAAAGCGGCAAAGTGCACCATTTTGGCGTCTCTAATTTCACCCCGGCGCAATTTTCTCTGCTGCAATCACGGCTGCCGTTTTCGCTGGTCACTAATCAGCTGGAAATCTCTCCGCTGCAGCAAGCCTCTTTGCTGGATGGCGCGCTGGATCAATGCCAGCAGCTGCGCTTGCGTCCAATGGCCTGGTCCTGCCTGGGAGGCGGCCAGCTGTTTAATGCGGCGGAATACCAGCCGCTACGCGATGAGCTGGCGCGGGTACAGCAGGAGATCGGCGCCGACAATCTTGAGCAGGTGGTGTATGCCTGGATCATGCGGTTGCCTGCGCAACCACTGCCGATTATTGGCAGCGGTAAAATTGATCGCGTGCGGGCAGCCGTGCGATCCACTGAACTTTCTCTTTCACGACAGCAGTGGTTCCGCATTCGTAAAGCGGCGCTCGGCTACGACGTGCCTTAAGGTAAAGTCGTGTGAATTAGCGGCGAGAACGGTAATTAGCGTCCAGACTTAGGCAGAATGCGCCATTAATAAGGATGAACGATGAAAAAAAGTGTGATCGCCGCAATGCTGCTGGCCGTGGGCACCGCTCATGCCGCCAGTGAGAAAGTCGAACTGCACAGCGTTACCGCCAAAGGTGTCGGTGAAGCCATCGGCAGCGTCACCATTGAAGAGACCGATTGGGGCTTGCAGTTTACGCCCAACCTGAGCGGGTTGACGCCGGGCATTCATGGCTTCCATGTTCATGCCAAAGGCAGCTGTGAACCGGCCACGACCGACGGTAAAGTGGTGGCAGCAGGCGCTGCAGGGGGCCATTTGGATCCCACCAACAGCGGCAAGCATCTGGGACCCTATCATGACGGTCATCTGGGCGATCTGCCCGCTATCTTTGTCACCGATGATGGCAAAGCGACCTATCCGGTGCTGGCACCGCGCATCAAAAAACTTGCGGATATTTCTGGCAAAGCGTTGATGGTGCACGTTGGCGGCGATAACCATGCCGATCATCCGAAGCCGCTGGGAGGCGGGGGCGAACGCTTCGCCTGTGGCGTGATTAAGTAAAACCAAGGGTTGCCGCGTGCAGCCCTTAATCTTTCATAACCCTTTGCCGCTGTTAAAAACATCCTCACTGACGCTATGATAAACGCGCCATGTTTTTGAAAGGAATAAGGGATGAAAAAAACGATGTGCTGGCTGGCAACGGTGCTGCTGCTGGCAGGATGTGAAGGGAAGAGCGATACGCAGCTGGTGATTGACGCCGGCAAACAGCTGCAATACACCATCGATTCCAATCCCGCGCGTGATAAATGCGAGGCGATTGCCAAAGGACGCGAACGGCTCACCTCAGGGGTGATCAAATCGTTGCAGGCGCAGGGCTGCGATGCCGTGCTGCGCAGCGGGACGGAAACCAACTTTACCGATGCCACTGTGTTTCGCCACAGCATGGTGATGGTCTGTGGTGCCATTATTGGGCGCGGCTTTACCGGCAAAACGCTGCACCGCCAGTTTATCTATTCACCCGAAGAGGATGAACTGGTGCTGGAACCTACCTCGCAGGATGACAAAACCCGCTTTGAAGGGAAAAAAACGCTACAGCAGCTGCAGGACGATTTTCAGCGCCAGCACGATCTCTATTGCAAGTAACAGCGGCTCACCGCCGTGTTGCGCCTCATCTTGCGGCGGGCAGGTGCTGCTCGCTGCGCCCCGTAAAAAAGATCGCCTAAAATTTAATATTGCGGGGAATTAACCGGTTTGTGAAGCAACATACAGGCTGTCATTCAGGTTGAGAGGAGAATAGCGCCAACTGGCGCCAGCGAATTCTCAACCAGCCAATTTGTATTTTGGCCGACAAACTCGCAGAATAGACGCGAATCGGGCTTGATTGCTAGCAAGCTAATTATAAGGAGATGAAATTGGATACGCCATTAGGAACGGATTTGGCACGCCTGGTGCGCATCTGGCGGGCACTGATCGATCAGCGTCTGAAGCCGCTGGAGCTGACGCAAACGCATTGGGTGACGCTACATAATATCCATCAGCTGCCGCCAGAACAGTCGCAAATTCAGCTGGCAAAAGCGATCGGTATCGAGCAGCCTTCGCTGGTACGTACGCTGGATCAGCTGGAAGAGAAGGGCTTGATTACTCGCTGCACCTGCGCCAACGATCGGCGCGCCAAGCGCATCAAGCTGACGAAAGAGGCGGAGCCGATTATCAGCGAAGTGGAAAGCGTTATTGACGCCACGCGCGACGACATTCTCTCCGGAATCTCCACGCAGGAGATCACCCAGCTCATCACGTTGATTGCCAAACTGGAAAAAAATATTCTGGATTTGCAGCACAAAGGTGAGTAACAAAAAACCGACGCACAGGCGTCGGTTTTTTTATTATCAACGTGGAGAAACGGTAACTTCGCGTCCGTTTGAGGCTAACAACACGCGCTGACCTACGCTGTAGCGGCTGGCCGCCTGCTTCTGAACCACCAGCACGGTATTGCCGTCGTCCTTACGAATTTCCAGCTCAACACCGTCTGCTTTGTTCATTGCACCCTGCACGCCCTGACCGGCTACGCCACCCAGAACCGCGCCGCCTGCAGTCGCCAGGCTACGTCCTGCGCCCCCACCCACGGTATTGCCCAGGAAACCACCCAGAACCGCACCGCCAATGGCACCAATCACATTGCTTTCATCGCCACCCTGGATTTTAACCGGACGAACTGACACCAGCGTACCGTAGGTGACATTTTGTACCTGTTTCGCCTCGTTAGCGCTGTACACATCGCCCGAAAGCGTATCGGTGTTAGAACAGCCTGCCAGAGTAATGCCGGCAAGCGCCACGGCAACTAAACGCTTAATCATCTGAAGCTCCTTATTTTACTTAATGCTACGCCGCAATTAAGCCACGGATTCGTTATTACTATGGCACAAGTTTGGCAACTGGCCTGGACAACGCATGAAAAAGAAACAGGCCGTAGCATAGACCCGCATCCCTTAACAAAAATTCAATCGCGGCAAAGAAAAAAACGTTTCGTCATAAAAAGGGTGATGGATTCCGAAAAACAGCAATTAATCATAGAATTACCCGGCCTGTTTTGCCAGGCTGGCAGTCAGACTTCTCTTTCCTGCGGGAATAAGGCACACAGATGAAATCAGGACGATATATCGGCGTTATGTCCGGCACCAGCCTCGACGGAGTGGATGTGGTACTGGCGGCTATTGATGAACACCTGGTGGCGCAGCAGGCCAGCTACTGCCACCCGATGCCGCGCGTGCTGCGCCAGCAGATCCTCGATCTCAGTCAGGGACAAACACTGACGCTGTCACAGCTCGGTCAGCTCGATACCCGGCTGGGGCTACTGTTCGCCGAGGCGGTGAGCGTGCTGTTGCAGCGTGAAGGGCTGGAAGCGGGCGACGTGACCGCCATCGGTTGTCACGGCCAAACCGTCTGGCACGAGCCGCTGGGCGATGCGCCAAACACTCTGCAAATTGGCGATAATAACCAGATCGTGGCGGCCACCAATATCACCGTGGTGGGCGATTTCCGCCGTCGCGACATGGCGCTGGGCGGCCAGGGCGCGCCGCTGGTGCCCGCTTTTCATCAGGCACTGCTGATGGATGCTAACGAAAGGCGCATGGTGCTCAATATTGGCGGCATCGCTAATCTGTCGCTGCTGATTCCCGGCAAACCGGTGCGCGGCTTCGATACCGGGCCGGGCAATATGCTGCTGGATGCGTGGATTTGGCGTCAGCAGCAGCAGCCGTTCGATAAAAACGGTGAGTTTGCCGCCGCAGGCCAGCCGGTGATGCCGTTGCTGCAACAGATGCTCAGCGATCCCTGGTTTGCCTTACCAGCGCCGAAAAGCACCGGTCGGGAATATTTCAATTACGGCTGGATTGAGAAACAGTTGACGGCCTTTCCGGCACTGTCACCTGCGGATGTGCAGGCGACGCTGGTTGAGCTTACCGCCTTGACCATCGCGCAGCAGGTGCTCCTGAACGGTGGCTGCGATCGCCTGCTGGTGTGCGGCGGCGGCAGCCGTAATCCGCAGCTGATGATGCGGCTGGCTGCCCAGCTGCCCGGCATTGAAGTCGCCGGCACCGACAGCGCAGGCATCAGCGGTGATGACATGGAAGCCCTCGCCTTTGCCTGGCTGGCGTTTCGTACGCTGTCTGGCGAACCGGGCAATCTGCCGTCGGTCACCGGCGCCCGGCACGAAAGCGTGCTCGGCGCTATCTTTCCCGCCAATCCTTTACCGCATTACCGGAGATAAGCATGAAGAAGATCCTTCCTTTGGCGTTGCTGCTCAGCGGCTGTAGCCTGATGCCACCTAAGCCCGCACCGGTGCAGACGTTGCACTATACCTGCGGCACCATGCCGTTGACCGTGACGCTGGACAACGATAAGCAGCAGGTCAGCTTTATTATGGATGGCAAGCCGTTGACCCTGACGCAAACCATCGCCGCATCGGGCACGCGCTACAGCGACGATAACTATGTCTTCTGGTCGAAAGGTGACGGTGCCTTTATTGAGCGCAATAAAAAGGTCGTGGTCAATGATTGCCTGCTGCAGCCACCGCCACAGCGCTAGCGCATTGCAGGAATGTGCGCCGCGGCGCACAATGAAAATTCCTTCTGGTTTTCGGTGAAAATGATAATGGAAACGAATGCCTTACAGCAGATTGCCCATCTGCGCCGTGAATACACCCGCAGCGGATTGCGTCGCAACGATTTGCCAGCCGATCCGCTGGCGCTGTTTGAACACTGGCTGCGTCAGGCCTGTGATGCGCAGCTGCCCGATCCCACCGCCATGAGCGTGGCGACAGTGGATGCGCAGGGCCAGCCTTATCAGCGCATCGTGCTGCTGAAGCACTTTGATGCGCAGGGCATGATTTTTTACACCAACCTGGGTAGCCGGAAGGCGCAGCAGCTGCAGCACAATCCACGCATCAGCCTGCTGTTTCCGTGGCACATGCTTGAGCGTCAGGTCATGGTTACCGGCGAGGTTGAGCAGCTGTCGGTGCTGGAGGTGATGAAGTACTTCCACAGCCGTCCGCGCGACAGTCAGATCGGCGCCTGGGTATCGAAGCAGTCGAGCCGTATTTCTGCGCGCGGCGTGCTGGAGAGCAAGTTTCTCGAGCTGAAGCAGAAGTTCCAGCAGGGCGAGATTCCGCTGCCCAGCTTCTGGGGCGGTTACCGGGTTAAATTCAACAGCATGGAGTTCTGGCAGGGCGGCGAGCATCGTCTGCATGACCGTTTCTTCTACCAGCGCGAGGGCGATGGCTGGAAAATCGACCGCCTGGCACCCTGACCCCCCCTTTTTTAGCGGTTAAGCGCTGGAAGAGTTGTCGCCAGCGCTTTATGCTATACGCCGTATTTTTTCTCCGCGACTAAGCGGAAAGCCGTGTACCGGTCCAGGTGCAGTCGTTTCAAATGGAGTCTTTAATGACCAGCAGTAACCTGATTACACAATTGCAGGAGCGTGGGCTGATCGCCCAGGTAACGGATGAGGCAGCGTTAGCAGAGCGACTGGCGCAAGGGCCAATTGCACTCTATTGCGGCTTCGATCCGACCGCCGACAGCTTGCATTTGGGCCATCTGGTTCCCTTGCTCTGCCTGAAACGCTTCCAGGACGCCGGTCACAAGCCGGTGGCGCTGGTAGGCGGCGCAACCGGATTGATTGGCGATCCGAGCTTCAAGGCCGCAGAGCGCAAGCTCAACACCGCTGATACGGTTAATGAGTGGGTCGAGAAGATCCGTCAGCAGGTTGCGCCTTTCCTGAGCTTTGACTGCGGCAGCAACAGCGCCATCGCCGCCAATAACTATGACTGGTTCGGCAGCATGAACGTGCTGACCTTTCTGCGCGACATCGGTAAACATTTCTCGGTTAACCAGATGATCAACAAAGAGGCGGTGAAACAGCGCCTGAACCGCGACGATCAGGGCATCTCCTTTACCGAGTTCTCCTACAACCTGCTGCAGGGCTACGATTTTGCCTGCCTGAATGAGCAGCATAACGTGGTGCTGCAAATTGGCGGCTCCGATCAGTGGGGCAACATCACCTCCGGGATCGATCTGACCCGTCGTCTGCACCAGAATCAGGTGTTTGGCCTGACGGTGCCGTTGATCACCAAATCAGACGGCACCAAGTTTGGTAAAACCGAAGGCGGCGCCATCTGGCTCGACGCGAAGAAAACCAGCCCGTACAAGTTCTATCAGTTCTGGATCAATACTGCTGACGCCGACGTTTATCGCTTCCTGAAGTTCTTCACCTTTCTCTCACTGGAAGAGATTACTGCACTGGAAGAAGAGGATAAAAACAGCGGTAAAGCGCCGCGCGCGCAGTATGTGCTGGCCGAACAGGTCACGCGCCTGGTGCATGGCGATGCGGGCCTGCAGGCGGCACAGCGCATCACCGCCAGCCTGTTCTCTGGCGCGCTGAGCGAGATGACCGAAGCGGACTTTGAACAGCTGGCGCAGGATGGCATGCCCACTATCATGCTAACCGATGAAGACGATCTGCAACAGGCGCTGGTCAAAGCGGAGCTGGTACCGTCACGCGGCCAGGCGCGCACCATGATCGGTTCCAATGCGGTGAATCTCAACGGCGAAAAGCAGGGTGATGCCGAATATCGCTTCACCGAGGCGGACAAGCTGTTTGGTCGCTTTACGCTGCTGCGCCGCGGCAAAAAACATTATTGCCTGGCGTGCTGGAAATAAACTTCTTCAGGGCCGGTTTCCGGCCCTTTTTATGGCAAGAGCAGGTTGAGCAATGAAAAATATCCTCGCAATTCAGTCGCACGTAGTGTTCGGCCACGCCGGGAACAGCGCCGCCGAATTTCCGATGCGCCGCATGGGCGCAAACGTGTGGCCGCTGAATACGGTGCAGTTTTCCAACCATACGCAATATGGTCACTGGACCGGCACCGTAATGCCCGCGACCCATCTCAGCGAGATCGTTAAAGGCATTGCGGATATCGATCGCCTGAAAACCTGTGATGCGGTGTTGAGTGGCTATCTGGGATCGGCTGAGCAGGGCGAGCAGATCCTCGCCATCGTGCGCGACGTAAAGGCGGCGAATCCCAACGCCTGGTATTTTTGCGATCCGGTGATGGGTCATCCTGAGAAAGGCTGCATCGTGGCGCCAGGCGTGGCGGAGTTTCATTGCAAACTGGCGCTGCCGGCCAGCGATATCATCGCGCCAAACCTGCTGGAGCTGGAGATGCTCAGCGGCAAAACGGTGAAAGATATCGACGAAGCGGTCGCCGCATCGCGCGAACTGATCGCTCTGGGCCCGCGCATTGTGCTGGTCAAACATCTGGCACGTGCCGGACGTCGCAGCGATCGTTTTGAAATGCTGCTGGTTACCGCCGATGAAGCCTGGCACATCAGCCGCCCGCTGATCGACTTCGGCGTACGTCAGCCGGTGGGCGTCGGCGATCTCACCAGCGGCCTGCTGTTGGTGAACCTGCTGCACGGCAAATCGCTACAGGACGCGCTGGAGCACATCACCGCCGCGGTCTATGAAGTGATGCTGAAAACCCACGCGATGGGCGAATATGAACTGCAGCTGGTGGCGGCACAGGATGCCATCGCCCAGCCGCAGCAACATTTCGCCGCCGAAAAGCTCTGATTTACTGCGGGCGGCGTTCGTCGCCCGTTAATGGTTCAATTCCCTCAGCCTGTAACACCGCCTGCACCGTCGGACGCGCCTCTACGCGTGCTGCCCACGCCTGCAGGGCATCGGTCTCCTCACGGGCAATTTTCAGGGCGGTGGCCCAGCGCCAGATGGGATAGAGATAGCAGTCAGCCAGCGTAAAGCGGCTGCCCTGCAGCCAGGGCTTATCGCCAAGCTGGTTGCTGATATCAATAAAGCGCTGGTTTAGCTGTAGCTTCAACAGCGATTTATAGGCGTCAGCCGCCTCTTTGCGAAACAGCGGGGCAAAACGCTTGTGGATTTCGCTGCTCAGATAGCTGAGCCACTCCAGCGTCTGGTAACGGGTCAGGCTACCCGCTTCCGCCAGCAGCTGACGGTCGGGCTTCAGATCGGCCAGATATTGCGTAATTGCCGCCACTTCGGTAAGCAGCGTGCCGTCGTCAAACATCAGCGCCGGCACCTGGCCGCGTGGGTTGATCTCCAGCCAGGGTTCGCCGCGTTCGGTTACGCCCGCCGCGGTATCAACCCGTACCAGGGTAAAATCAAAATCGCATTCACGCATCACGATGTGCGGCGCCACAGAACAGGCACCGGGCTTGTAGAACAGCTTCATTTTACACTCCTTGCAGCATGGGTCGGGCGACCACCAGCGGCATCCCGACATCGACTATGGCAAAAAGTGTAGTTGCGGTTGGTTGTTCTGACCGCAATAAATGCGCGAAGGCAGCAGGCAAAAAAAATGCCAGTCATCAGACTGGCATTCATGGCGCGCAACAAAGGGCGATTATTTGGTCGCGGTCTGCGGCGCATCCTCGCGGGTCATACGGTTCAACAGCGGCGCGGTCAACAGCATCAGCGCGGCCATCACGCCGGTTACGATACCGATCTGCTGGAACACTTCGCTGTAAACCTGCAGCGACTGCACCGGATCGTTAACGTTTTCCGGTACCGCCATCAGGTTCGCCACTTTACCGGCAATCATCGCTGCGCCAGCGGTGGTCAGGAACCATGAGCCCATAATAAAGCCCATCAGGCGCTGCGGCACCAGCTGCGCCACCATTGCCAGGCCAAGGCCGGAGATCATCAGCTCGCCGATACTCTGCAGGCCGTAACTCAGCACCAGCCAGCCAGAGGAGACAATGCCCATTGCGTTGGCCGTTTTGGCACCCAGCGGCAGCACCAGGAAGGCGGCGGAGCAGAGCAGCATACCGATAGCAAACTTGTGCGGCATCGGCAGACGATCGCCCAGCTTGTTGTAGACCGCCGCCAGCAGCGGGCTGGCAACCATAATCCAGAACGGGTTGAGCGCCTGAAACTGCTCCGGTACAAAGGTAATGCCGAGAATGCTGTGCTCAACGTTACGAATCGCAAAAAAGTTCAGCGACGTCGGCATCTGCATATAGAGCACGAAGAACACGATCGCTTCCAGCATCAGCAGGAAGGCAACAATCATCTTGCGACGCGCCGCGCCCTGCAGACCGAACGCTTCTTTGGCGAACACCAGCACGATGCCGATAGCGATCACCGCCAGCGTCAGGCGGGCAATATCCTGATGGTGCAGCAGCCAGGTAGCAATCACCACCAGCGCCACGATACCGACCAGCGTAATCAGCAGTTTTTTCACGTTAAGCGGCTTAAAGTCGGGCTTTGAACCGTGATTTTTGACCACTTTGCGGCACAGCAAAAAGTTGATCAGGGTAATTACCAGGCCGACGACCGACAGCGAGAACGCCACGCTCCAGCCGTAACGGTCAGCCAGCCAGGGCGTCAGCATCATCGAAAACAGCGAACCGATGTTGATCGACATGTAAAACATGGTGAAGGCGCCATCAATGCGCGGGTCATCTTTTTCATAGCAGGTCGACAACAGTGAAGAGGGGTTAGCTTTGAACAAGCCGCTGCCCACTGCGATGGTTGCCATACCGAAGTAGACCATATTGGTGTCATGGCCAGACCAGGCGATCAGCGAGTAGCCTAGCGCCAGTACAATAATGCCCATCACCATAACGCGCTTGGTGCCGAGCACCTTATCGCCCAGCCAGCCGCCAATCGCAACCATGCCGTAAACCATGGCGCTGAACGACGAGAACAGCGTAATGGAGTCGCCTTCGGACATGCCCAGCTGTTTCACCAGATAGACGGCCATAATGGCCTGCAGGCCATAATAGCCAAAACGTTCCCAGAGCTCGATCGTAAAGATCAGATAAAACGCTTTTGGCTGTTTGAACGCATTGAGGCTTACCGCCTCTTGATCGTGTTTGTTTGCAGTGGACACATCTACCTCTTTTGCTGATCCCGCCTGGAAGCAGGAAATAAGCCAGCGTCATGATGAACCGTCATGCGCTGCATTATTATTGGAAAAACGGCGGTTAATTTCGCTTATTGCGCCGCATCGCGCAAGTTTTTTCCCGAACCTGTTATTTGTCTCATTCACAGCGTTAACGTTTTGTATTGTCGATATTGCACGGTGTTAAATGCTGCAGCACGTATCATTGGTGGTTTTTTAAGCTTGTGTTAGCGCGGCAATCGGTTGCGCTGCGGGGACGGGCTGAAAAAATCGCCAATCTGCGCGCCGTCGGGCTTTTATCCATGTCTTTCATCAATCAGCGACACAAAAAAAACGCACCTTTAGCGGGTGCGTTTTTTTGTCTCATCGCCAGGGGGTTAAATCTCGGTTTTATCAGCGTATTCGCACAGATCTTCGATAATGCAGGCGCCACAACGCGGTTTTCGTGCCACACAGGTATAGCGGCCGTGCAAAATAAACCAGTGATGGCAATCGACTTTAAAAGCGGCTGGCACCACTTTCAGCAGCTTCTCTTCCACCAGATCGACGTTTTTACCCGGGGCAAAACGGGTACGATTGCAGACGCGAAAAATATGCGTATCCACGGCGATGGTTGGCCAGCCAAACGCGGTATTCAGCACGACATTGGCGGTTTTACGCCCAACGCCAGGCAACGCCTCCAGCGCGGCGCGATCTTCCGGCACTACGCTGTTGTGGCGTTCAATCAGCAGGCGGCAGGTCTTGATTACGTTTTCCGCTTTGCTGTTAAACAGGCCAATGGTTTTGATATAGCTTTTCACGCCGTCCACGCCCAGCGCCAGCATCGCTTCCGGCGTATTCGCCACCGGGTAGAGCTTTGCCGTCGCCTTATTGACGCTGACGTCGGTGGCCTGCGCTGACAGCAGTACTGCAATCAGGAGTTCAAAAGGCGAGTTGAACACCAGTTCGGTGGTGGGATGCGGATTGTTGTCCCGCAGCCGGGTCAGAATTTCAATACGTTTTTCTTTGTTCACACCGCTTTACCTGGTTCACCCAGCGATAACGCCTGCTGTTCCGCGGCCCGCAGTGCACGCGCTTTCATTTTCTGATCAATGAGGTATTTTGCCGCCAGCATCATGCCGAGACCGATAAACGCGCCCGGCGGCAGCATCGCCAGCAGCATTGGGGAATCAAAATGGACCACTTCGATGCGCAACGCTTTTGCCCACGGGCCGAGCAGCAGATCGGCGCCGTTGAACAACGTGCCATTACCGATAATTTCGCGCAGCGAACCGAGTACGGTCATGGCGCAGGTCGCACCCATGCCGATAGCAAACCCATCCAGCGCCGCCAGCGGTACACTGGTTTTTGACGCCACCGCTTCCGCGCGGCCCACCACGATGCAGTTGGTAACGATCAGCGGAATAAAGATGCCCAGCGACTGATAAAGGCCATAAGCGTAAGCGTTAATCAGCATCTGCACGCAGCTCACCACCGAAGCAATGATCATCACATAGATCGGAATACGAATTTCAGACGGCACCCAGCGGCGAGTCAGGGAGATACCGCTGTTGGTGCAGACCAGCACCAGCGTGGTCGCCAGGCCAAGGCCCAGCGCGTTGGTGGCAGTTGAGGTGACGGCCAGCAGCGGACAAAGGCCCAGCAGCTGCACCAGCGCCGAGTTGTTTTTCCACAATCCGCCGACCAGCAGATTTTTAGCTTCACTCATTGGACTCTCCACATTCGGGTAACGACGCCAGACGCGGCGGCAGTGAGGCGATAAACAGCGTAGTACGTTTTGTGGCATTCACCACCGCTCGCGGGGTAATGGTAGCGCCGGTGAACTGATCAAAATCACCGCCATCTTTTTTCACGGCAAAATGGCCATCGGCCGCGCCGTGCACCACTTTACCGGCAAAGCTGTTGATCCAGTCAGAGATACGCAAATCGATTTTGTCGCCGAGGCCCGGCGTTTCATGGTGTTCAACCACGCGTACGCCCAGCACCGTGCCGCTGAAATCCGCGCCGACGATCATCTGAATGTTGCCAGAATAGCCATCCGGTGCGGTGGTCTCAAGCGCCACGGCAACCGGCTTGTCATCCTTACGTGCCAGATAGAGCTGATGAGGCGCATTGTTGCCCAGAGCGGGGTCGGTGACAACGTAACATTCCTGCTGAATATTGTTGTTATAGAGCGTTGGCGGCACTACCTGATCGAGCAAAATTTTCTGCTGCACCGCGGTTTGATGTGCGATCACCGGTTTAGTCACGTAATTCACTACCGCGGTCAGGCCGGTGGTAACTGCGGCAAACACCGCCAGCGTCACACCGTTTTTACGTATGGAATCCAGCATGCTCACTCCTTGCGATGCCCGTAAACGCGCGGCTGGGTATAGTAATCAATCAGCGGCACGCAGATATTGGCCAGCAACACCGCAAACGCCACGCCATCTGGGTAGCCGCCGTAACTGCGGATCAACCACACCAGTAGCCCAATCAGCGCGCCATACAGCAAACGGCCTTTATTGGTGGTGGACGCGGTCACCGGATCGGTGGCGATGAAAAAGGCCCCCAGCATGGTGGCACCGGAAAACAGGTGGATCAGCGGCGAAACCAGCGAGCCCGGCGCAATCAACCAGCCAAGGGTGGCGCAGACCGCCAGCGATGCCAGCATGCTCAGCGGGATGTGCCAGCGGATGGTGTTGTTAGCCAGCAGGAACAGACCGCCCAGCAGAAAACCGATATTGATCCACTGCCAGCCCAGCCCGGCAATGACGCCGTGAAAAATCGGCAATGCCAGCAGCTGATCGGCGCTGTGACCGGCGCGCAGGCCAGTTTTAAAGCTGTCCAGCGGCGTCGCCTGACTGACGCCATCAACGCCCATCTGCAACTGCTGCATGGTTTCGCCCGCCAGCGTGTGATGGGTGAAAATCATGCTCAGGGAGTCCAGCAGTCCGGGCTTAATCACCTGCAAGGATTCTGGCGGCAGCCAGCTGGTCATCTGCACCGGGAAGGAGATCAGCAGCACCACGTAGCCAATCATCGCCGGGTTAAACGGGTTTTGCCCCAGCCCGCCATACAGCTGTTTGGCGATGACGATGGCGAACACGGTGCCAATGACAATCAGCCACCACGGCGCCAGCGGCGGCAGGCTGATGCCAAGCAGCAGGGCGGTAAGCAGCGCTGAATTATCGGCCAGATTCAGCGCGATGGGCTGCTTGCGCAGTTTCAGGATCGCCGCTTCGGTACTCCAGGCGGTAATGGCCGCCAGCAGCACCTGTAGCAGGTTACCAGGACCGAAAAAATAATACTGGGCGGCCATGCCCGGAATGGCGGCCAGCAGTACCAGCATCATGATTGAGCTGGTGCTGCGGCGATTGTGCGTATAAGGAGAGCTTGCTATGCGGAACGCCATTTAATCCTCAGATCGATTATGCTGCTGGGCTTTTTTTGCTTTTGCCCGGGCAATCGCTGCCGCAATGGCAGCCTTACGCGGATCCAGCGTTTCTTCTTCATTGTTATCAGCGGCGGCCTGTGCCGCTTTCTTCGCCTTAGCGCGGGCAATCGCCGCATCGATGGCGGCCCTGCGCGGATCGGCAGCTGGCGCGGCTTCAGGCGCATCGGCCTGTGCTTCATTCACTACATCAGCTGCTTGCTGTGGTTCGGCGTCAGATGCAGCGGCCTGCGCTGCTTTCTTCGCCTTAGCGCGGGCAATCGCCGCATCGATGGCGGCCCTGCGCGGATCGGCAGCTGGCGCGGCTTCAGGCGCATCGGCCTGTGCTTCATTCACTACATCAGCTGCTTGCTGTGGTTCGGCGTCAGATGCAGCGGCCTGCGCTGCTTTCTTCGCTTTGGCGCGGGCGATCGCCGCATCGATGGCGGCCCTGCGCGGATCGGCAGCTGGCGCGGCTTCAGGCGCATCGGCCTGTGCTTCATTCACTACATCAGCTGCTTGCTGTGGTTCTGCGTCAGATGCAGCGGCCTGCGCTGCTTTCTTCGCTTTAGCACGGGCGATCGCTGCTTCTACTGCGGCCTTACGTGGATCGGCAGCTGGCGCATCGGCCTGCGGATTTTCTGCGACGCCTGTTGCCTGCTGCGGTGCTGCTTCAGATGCAGCGGCCTGAGCCGCTTTCTTCGCTTTAGCGCGGGCGATCGCCGCCTCTACTGCGGCCTTGCGTGGATCGACGACTGGCGCATCGGCCTGCGGATTTTCTGCGACGTCCGTTGCCTGCTGCGGTGCTGCTTCAGATGCAGCCGCCTGCGCCGCTTTCTGCGCTTTGGCGCGGGCGATCGCCGCTTCTACTGCGGCCTTACGTGGATCGACGGCTGGCGCATCGGCCTGCGGATTTTCTGCGACGTCCGTTGCCTGCTGCGGTGCTGCTTCAGATGCAGCCGCCTGCGCCGCTTTCTTCGCTTTGGCGCGGGCGATCGCTGCTTCTACTGCGGCCTTACGTGGATCGACGGCTGGCGCATCGGCCTGCGGATTTTCTGCGACGTCCGTTGCCTGCTGCGGTTCTGCGTCAGATGCAGCCGCCTGCGCCGCTTTCTTCGCTTTGGCGCGGGCGATCGCTGCCTCTACCGCGGCCTTACGCGGATCGGCAGATTGTTCGGCATCAGCAGAAGCCGCATCAGGCACCGCGTCGCCATGCTGTGCCGCTTTTTTGGCTTTAGCACGAGCAATCGCTGCTTCGACCGCCGCTTTACGCGGATCGACGCCAACTTTTTCAACTCTGGCTGCGCGTGCGGCAGGCGAAGCGTGATTATTCGCCGATTCGCTGGCTACTGCGGCAGAAGCCTGTTTCGCTTTGGCACGGGCAATGGCCGCTTCGACGGCGGCTTTGCGCGGATCAACCGCCTGACGAGTCACCGGCTCGGTTTCCATCTGCTGCTCAGCCTGTTCAACCAGCGCCTGAGCGTGACGTGCTTTCTGTTCGGCCAGCGCCGCCGCATTCAGCGCATCGGTTTCATCAGCCGCGCGGTTTTTGTCATAGACGCGTTCGCGTGCGGCATCAATTTGCGTCTGCTGACTTGCGCTCACCTTGCGCTTCGCCTGTTCATGACGCGCTTCACGCGCCAGCTTCTCGCGCTCAAGACGAGTTTGCCGCGCTTCGAAACGCGCTTTCGCCTCGGCGGTACGCTGTGCTTCCAGATCGATGGCGCGCAGCTCGGCTTTTTCCTGACGATAATATTGCACCAGCGGAATGTTGCTCGGGCAGACATAGGCGCAGGCACCGCATTCAATGCAGTCATCAATATGGTGCGCGCGGGCTTTGTCGTGATCGCCGCCCTGGCTGTACCAGAAGAGCTGCTGCGGCAACAGGTTGGCCGGGCAGGCATCGGCGCAGGCGCTACAGCGAATACAGGATTGCTCTTCCAGCTCTTCGCCCATCTCACTGGCAGAAGGCGCCAGAATGCAGTTGCTGATTTTGACAATCGGCACATCCAGCGCGGGCAGGGTAAAGCCCATCAGCGGACCGCCCATGATCACCATCTGGTTTTTGCCCGGTTTGAAGCCCACTTCGCGCAGCAGGTGGCTGACCGGCGTGCCGAGGCGGCCCCAGACGTTAGCCGGGCGGGCAATCGCTTCGCCGGTCAGGGTGACCACGCGCTCGGTGATCGGTTCGCCGTCGATAATGGCGCGCTTAACCGCCCAGGCGGTGCCGACGTTTTGCATCAGCACGCCGATATCGGTGGAGCGTCCGCCGTGCGGCACCTCTTTACCGGTGAGAATTTTGGTCAGCTGCTTGGCGCCGCCGGACGGATATTTGGTGGGCACCACGCGAATCGCCAGATCGCTCTCTTTACCCAGCGCCTGGCGCAGCGCAGCAATTGCCTGCGGCTTGTTGTCTTCGATGCCAATCAGCACGCGTTCCGCCTGCAGCACCCAGCCGAGAATCCGGCAGCCTTCCAGCACTTCAGCCGCGTAATCCTGCATCAGCCGGTCATCGGCGGTGATATAGGGTTCGCATTCGGCCGCATTGATTATCAGCGTATTGATGCCGCGCAGGCCGCCTTTTAGCTTGGTTGCCGTAGGAAAACCCGCGCCACCCAGACCGGCGACGCCCGCCTGATGAATACGCGTAACCACCTCTTCGCGGGAGAGCTGACGATAATCACTGATCGTCTCGCGCTCAATCCAGCGATCGTCACCGTCCGGCGTAATAAATACGCAGGTTTCAGTTAAGCCAGAAGGGTGCGCGGTCATGTGTGGCGCTATGGCTGTCACGGTGCCGGAAGTCGGCGCGTGTACCGGCAGCATGCGGCCATTGCCAAAGGTCAGCGGCTGGCCGCGCAGCAGGTGGTCACCGGGCTGCACGCAGAGCTCGCCTTCATGACCAATATGCTGTTTCAGCGGGATAATATAGCGATCGGCCAGCGGCAGCTGACGCAGCGGCGTGCCGTTAGACTGGGTTTTCATCTCCGGTGGATGAATGCCGCCGTCGAAATCCCAGATTTTGTCCTTACGGAACAGCGATAACAGATTAAGCATGGCTATCCGCGGGAATGACCCGCACAGGAATCGAATTAAGGTCCCACTTCCAGTTGGCGGTGGTGGTGGCAACCGGGCGCATCTCTATGCAATCGGTGGGGCACGGCGCCACGCAGAGATCGCAGCCGGTGCAAACGTCGCTGAGCACGGTGTGCATGGCGCGCGTGGCACCAACGATAGCGTCAACCGGGCAGGCCTGAATGCATTTGGTGCAGCCAATGCAGTTCTCTTCGTCAATCCAGGCCACGGTACGCACCGGCTCTTTTGCGCTGGCGTCGCCGTCAATCGGCTGTGGCTCGACATTCAGCAGTTCGGCCAGCTTGAGCATGGTTTGCTCGCCGCCGGGGGCGCATTTGTTGATCGCTTCGCCGTTGTTGCCCACCGCGTCGGCGTAAGGGCGACAGCCAGGATAACCGCACTGGCCACACTGGCTTTGCGGCAGCACCGCGTCAATTTGCTCAACGATCGGATCTTCCTCGACCTTGAAACGACGCGATGCGTAGCCGAGCAGGCCGCCAAAAATCAGGCTCAGCGCGCTAATTGAAATGATTGCTATCCAGATTGCCGACATCAGAATTTCACCAGACCTGAGAAGCCCATAAAGGCCAGCGCCATCAGCCCGGCGGTAATCAGGGCGATAGAGGAACCTTTAAAGGGAGCCGGCACGTTGGCCAGCACCAGACGTTCGCGCATGCCGGCAAACAGCACCATCACCAGCGAGAAGCCCAGCGAGGCGCTGAAACCATACAGCGCGGCCTGCAGAAACGAGTGGTTGTAATTCACGCTCAGTAGCGGCACCGCCAGCACGGCGCAGTTGGTGGTGATCAGCGGCAGAAAAATGCCCAGCAGGCGATAGAGCGCCGGGCTGGTTTTACGCACCACCATTTCCGTGAACTGCACCACCACGGCGATCACCAGGATATAGGCCAGGGTGCGCAGATAGATTAAATCGAGCGGAATTAACAACAGGTGATTCACCAGCCACGAACAGATCGAAGCCAGTGTGATAACAAATGTGGTGGCGAGACCCATGCCAATGGCCGTCTCCAGTTTTTTGGAAACGCCCATAAACGGACAAAGGCCGAGAAACTTCACTAACACGAAGTTATTCACCAGCACCGTGCCGATAAAAAGCAGTAAGTATTCGGTCATTTTTTCGCCCGGGAGTCGGAAAGCGGCCTATTATCAGGCAACAGAAATGTGATCACAACCATAGTTCAGTGGGAAAAAGAGGCGATCGCACTCACGATTAAATTTCCACGCAAAACAGCGCCATTACGGCGCTGTGAAGGTGTTTTTTACCCGTTGTGAGCGCTTGAAATAGGGCACCAGCACGGCGGCGGCCAGCAGAGAAATCAGCAATGTCCGAACCGCCGCGCCATCCGCTACCGGCGAAAAGGCAAAGGTCTTCAGCGCCAGCAGCACGGTCAGCAGCAGCCAGATAATGTAATGGCGCGGCAACCGGCGCGATCGCTGACAAAAAATCCACGTTACCCACGCGCTGTACACCCACACGATGGCCGATGTTGCCAGCGACAGCGCCCATTGCAGCGTGAACTGATGGCTGCTGAACAGGGTGTGACGGACTTCCGCCGTGCTGATCACACTCAGATACATCGCCATCACCAGCGCACTGGTAAGCAGCGTCATGATCAGCCAGGCGAGCGGCAGCAATAGCCAGCCGCCGATGCGTGGCTGAGCAGCAGTTACGGTCATAAAACGGCTCCTGAAACAAGCAGATGCGTTCCGGTGCAACCGCGCAGCGGAAGGCGCACAGCGATAAAACGAGATGGCACGATTATATCACGTAACGCCAGACAGATTTGGGTACGCAGCCTAAATCGAACAGCCGCCCGCCCGACACCAGCTCGGCGCGCCGGTGGTCGGCAGCGCGATACATATTGATGATGTCCTGGTCGTCGGTGAGGGAATAATTGAGGTGGTCGTAAAGTTTTTCCAGACTTTCTGCGTTATTAATTTTACGAAACTTCAACAGGTAATCTTGCGCGGTCATGAGGGCCATTTATACAGAGAAGAGAAGGGGCTGAGTATAAAGCGCGTCTTCGGCAAGGCCAAATTTTCCCGCGCCAAAAAGGCTGTTTTTCAGATAATAACTCAGCAAACGGCAGCGAATTGCCTGATTACGACGGTTATCTTCTCGCCTGAAAGCGCCGCTGACTGCACCCGTGCGCCGTGTCTCCCCGTCTGACGGACTGTGCGAGCTATCACAAATATGGAAATTCCCTGATCATTCAGCGTGATGGCAGAAAGTTACGTAAAGCTGTAATCGTTTCCAAAATCAAAGCGGATAAGCACTTCTGTTTATTACAAATATTTAACGTGCCAGAACGGCAAAAAAAGCCGATTTATCCATATTCACCTGATGAAAAACGGGCGATGAAGCGCGCTAAGCTCTTTAAAGCGATAGGATTTGTGAAGCACGTCCATTTTGCCTGAGCACAATTAGTCCAGGCTGTAGGGGCTTTGTACCTGAACAACACACTCCCCGCAGAGGAAAATAATTATGTGGAAGCGTTTACTCTTAACCACGCTCATCAGTGCGGCTTTTTCCGCGTCAGCGCTGGCAGCAGATCTTACCGTTGGCTTTTCTCAGGTTGGTTCCGAATCGGGCTGGCGTGCCGCTGAAACCAGCGTAGCGAAAAGCGAGGCTAAAAAGCGCGGTATTACGCTGAAAATTGCCGATGGCCAGCAGAAACAGGAGAACCAAATCAAGGCGGTGCGCTCTTTTATTGCGCAGGGCGTTGATGCCATTTTCATTGCGCCAGTAGTGCAAACCGGCTGGGAGCCGGTGCTGGAAGAAGCCAAAGATGCGAAGATTCCGGTATTCCTGCTCGATCGCGCCATCGTGGTGAAAGATAAATCGCTCTACATGGCGGTGGTCACCGCTGATAACGTCAAGGAAGGGCGCCTGATTGGTGACTGGCTGGTGAAAACCGTCGGCGACAAACAGTGTAACGTGGTGGAGCTGCAGGGCACGGTAGGCGCCAGCGTGGCGATCGATCGTAAGAAAGGCTTTGCCGAGGCGATTGCCAACGCCAAAAATATCAAGGTCATCCGCTCTCAGTCTGGCGACTTTACCCGCAGCAAAGGCAAAGAGGTGATGGAGAGCTTTATCAAGGCTGAGAACAACGGCAAAAATATCTGCATGGTTTACGCGCATAACGATGATATGGCGATCGGCGCCATTCAGGCGATCAAAGAAGCGGGCCTGAAACCGGGCAAAGATATCCTCACCGGTTCGATTGATGGCGTGCCGGACATCTACAAAGCGATGCTGGCCGGTGAAGCCAACGCCAACGTTGAACTGACGCCAAACATGGCCGGTCCGGCGTTCGATGCGCTGGAGAAATTCCGCAAAGATGGCACCATGCCGCCAAAAATCATTCAGACCGAATCAAAACTCTATCTGCCCGCCGATGCGCAGGCACAGTTAGACACCAAAAAAGGCATGGGTTACTGATCCTCGCGCCGCCCGCATCCGGGCGGCCATTACTTTTGCGTTAAGGTGAGTCATGAGCAGAGCAGACGAATCACTGCTAACCATGCAGGGCATCAGTAAATTCTTTCCCGGCGTTCGCGCCCTCGATAATGTCTCATTCAGCCTGCAGCGCGGAGAAATCATGGCGCTGCTGGGCGAAAACGGTGCCGGTAAATCGACCCTGATCAAAGTGCTGACCGGCGTTTACAGCCGCGATGCTGGTGAAATCAGCCTGAACGGCGTGGCGATTAACCCGCAGAGCACCGCGCAGGCGCAGGCGTTTGGCATCGGCACTGTTTATCAGGAAGTTAACCTGCTGCCCAATATGTCGGTGGCGGATAATCTGTTTATTGGCCGCGAACCGCGCCGTCTGGGCATGATCGATCGTAAGCGTATGGTGCGTGATGCGCAGAAGCTGCTGCACGATTATGGCTTTGAGTTGGACGTCACGCGCCCGCTTGGCCACTACTCGGTGGCAATGCAGCAGATCATCGCCATCTGCCGCGCGGTGGATCTCTCTGCGCAGGTGTTGATCCTGGATGAACCCACCGCCAGCCTCGATGCCAGCGAAGTGGACATGCTGTTTACGCTGATGAATCAGCTGAAAGCCAAAGGCATGAGCCTGATCTTCGTCACCCACTTTCTCGATCAGGTTTACCGCGTCTGCGATCGCATTACCGTGCTGCGCAACGGCCAGTTTATCGCCACTCGCGAGACGCAGAGCCTGCCGCGGCTGGAGCTGATCAAGCTGATGCTGGGGCGCGAACTGTTAGAAACTGCCTTGCAGCGCGCCGGCAGCACCCTGCGTAGCGATCGGCCAGTGGTGGAATTTACCGATTACGGCAAAAAGGGCACCATCGCGCCCTTTAATTTGCAGGTGCGTCCTGGCGAAGCGGTGGGCCTGGCGGGCCTGCTTGGCTCCGGCCGTACCGAAACCGCTGAGCTGTTGTTTGGCATCAAACCGGCCGACAGCGGCACGGCGAAAATTCGCGGCAAGGTCCAGCGCATTCGGACTCCGGCACAGGCCTCAAAGCTCGGCATGGGTTTCTGTCCGGAAGATCGCAAAACCGATGGCATCATTGGCAGCGCCTCGGTGCGGGAAAATATCATCCTTGCCCTGCAGGCGCAGCGCGGCTGGTTAAAGCCGATCGGCAAGCGTGAGCAGCAGGAGATTGCCGATCGCTTTATTAAAAGTCTCGGCATCCGCACGCCCAATGCGGAACAACCGATTGGCCTGCTGTCAGGCGGCAACCAGCAAAAGGTGCTGTTGTCGCGCTGGCTGGTCACCAAACCGCAGTTTCTGATCCTCGACGAACCGACGCGTGGCATTGACGTCGGCGCCCACGCCGAAATCATTCGTCTGATTGAATCACTCTGCGCAGATGGCCTGGCGCTGCTGGTGATCTCCTCTGAACTGGAGGAGCTGGTGGGCTATGCCGATCGGGTAATTATTCTGCGCGATCGCGAGCAGGTCGCTGAAATTCCGTTAGAGAAGCTCTCGGTAGCGGCGATCGTCAACGCTATTGCCGATGGGGGTGCACATGCTTGATTCGCCAACAACTACAGGGAAACCGCCGATGCAAAAGCGCAGGCTACCGCCCGGCATGCCGCAGATTGCGGCGCTGATTCTGGTGCTGCTGGTTGACAGCCTGGTGGCAAACAACTTTTTCGCCATTCATCTGCAGGATGGTCGGCTGTTCGGCAGCCCGATCGACATTCTCAACCGCGCGGCGCCGGTGGCGATTCTGGCTATCGGCATGACGCTGGTGATCGCGACTGGCGGCATCGATCTGTCGGTGGGCGCGGTGATGGCGATTGCCGGTGCCACCGCGGCCACCATGACCGTCGCGGGCTATCCGCTGCTGGCGATTGTGCTGACCACGCTGGCCGCGGGCGTGCTCTGCGGGCTGTGGAACGGCGTGCTGGTGGCGCTGCTGAAAATTCAGCCGTTTGTCGCCACGCTGATTTTGATGGTGGCGGGGCGCGGCATTGCGCAGCTGATTACCCAGGGACAAATTGTGACCTTCGACAGCGATGCGCTGGGCTTTATCGGCAGCGGATCGCTGGCGCTGATTCCGGTGCCGGTGTGGATCACGCTGCTGCTGGCGCTGGTGGTGTGGGTGCTGACGCGCAAAACCGCGCTGGGGCTGTTTATTGAAGCGGTCGGTATCAACCTGCGTGCCGCGCGCAACGCTGGCGTTAACGGCTGGCTGGTGGTGATGTCGACCTACGTGATCAGCGGCCTGTGCGCCGCGGTGGCGGGTTTGATCGTCGCAGCGGATATACGCGGAGCCGATGCCAATAACGCCGGATTGTGGCTGGAGCTGGATGCGATCCTGGCGGTGGTCATTGGCGGTGCGTCGCTGCTCGGCGGGCGCTTTAGCCTGGCACTTTCGCTGATCGGCGCGCTGATTATTCAGGCAATGAACACCGGGATTCTGCTGTCGGGTTTTCCGCCAGAGCTGAATCAGGTGGTTAAAGCGGTGGTGGTGATGTGTGTGCTGCTGCTGCAATCCCCGCGCGTGATTGCGCTGTTTAAACGAGGAGATCGTCATGGTTAAACGTCATCTGCCGCTGATGATCACCTTACTGGTGTTCGTGGCGGGCTACCTGTTTTGTCTGAGCCAGTTTCCAGGCTTCGCTTCTACCCGGGTGATCTGCAACATTCTCACCGACAACGCCTTTTTAGGCATTATCGCCGTGGGTATGACCTTTGTGATCCTCTCGGGCGGTATCGATCTGTCGGTGGGCGCGGTGATCGCCTTTACCGGCGTCTTTCTTGCCCGGGTTATCGGCGATTTTCATCTGTCGCCGTGGCTCGCCTTTACGATCATCCTGCTGGGCGGTGCGCTGTTTGGCGCCATGATGGGCTGGCTGATCGATGCGCTGAAAATCCCGGCGTTTATCATCACCCTGGCGGGCATGTTTTTTCTGCGCGGCTGCAGCTACCTGATCTCTGAAAGCTCGATTCCAATCGACCATCCGCTCTACAGCACGCTCTCCAGCATGGCGTGGAAAATACCCGGCGGCGGACGGCTCAGCCTGCTGGCGCTTATCATGCTGGCGGTGGTGGCGGTGGGCATTCTGGTGGCACACCGTACCCGCTTCGGCAACCAGGTTTATGCCGTCGGCGGCAGTAACGTCTCCGCGCAGCTCATGGGCATCTCCACCCGCGCCACCACGGTGCGTATTTATATGCTGTCCACCACGCTGGCCACGCTGGCGGGCATTGTGTTCTCGATCTATACCTCTGCAGGTTATGCGCTGGCCGGATTAGGCGTCGAGCTGGACGCGATCGCCTCGGTGGTGATCGGTGGCACGCTGCTCTCCGGCGGTGTTGGCACCGTGCTCGGCACGCTGTTCGGCGTGTTAATTCAGGGCTTGATTCAGACCTGGATTAACTTCGACGGCACGCTCAGCTCGTGGTGGACCAAAATCGCTATCGGCGTGCTGCTGTTTGTGTTTATCGCGCTGCAGCGGTTACTTACGGTGATGTGGGATCGTCAGCAGAATGCACCCGTCAGGAGGGTGTTGTAGAGGGCCAGGTCAAGGACCGTTTCGTTCTGCCTGAAGGCAGCCCGAGCAGGGCCGGCAGTCGCCCCGGCCCTGCACCCGCGCTATCCGGCAAACACAACCGCCCGCTGCGCGGGTCCCTTCGTCGGTTCATATTTCTTCACGGACCGCTCGCGATTCGCTCCCCGCTCAACGCTCCCTTGTCCCGCCATCCATGGCGGGACATCCTAAAATGTTCACCTCCTCAGCAGTTGTGATGCCTCCTCAAGGTCAACCCCCAAGTCAAAACCCAAAAGACTAAGACAAGAATTTAAAATAAAACCCAAAACCCAAAACCCAAAACCCAAAACCCAAAAACTGAAAACTGAAAACTGAAAACTGAAAACTGAAAACTGATAACTGATAACTGATAACTGATAACTGATAACTGATAACTGAAAACTGAAAATAAGATTAAGGACAAATCCAAGGCCTGCTACAAAACCTAAAGCCTGGTTTTAAAATTTGAATCAGAAGTGCCGAATTCCATGGCGATTGTAAAGCCCGATAAATCATCCTGTGCATTAAAACGGGTTCTTTATCTGGAACGCAGGCTCTTAATCTTACACATGCATGTCATGGGATTAATCATCTGATTTTAATGATTTATTATTGCTTTTTGGCTGGTTTTTGGCTGGTTTTTGACTGGCTTTTGATTTGGACTTTGACCTGGGTTTTGACCTTGAGGAGGCATCACCACCGCCGAGGGAAAAGCGTTTTCCAGGATGAGCCGCAAGGATGCGGCGAAAAGGCGCGTTGAGCTGGGAGCGAATCGCGGCTGGTCCGTCAGGAAAAGGGTTTTACTGAGGGAACCCGCCTGTGGCGGGCGGTTGTGTTTGCCGGATAGCCGGGGTGCAGGGGCGGGGCGACTGCCGCCCCTGCTCGGCCGCCTGAAAGGCGGAAGAAATCGCTTTTGACCTAAGCGCCTTTGACCTAAACGTCTTTGACCTTAAAAGCGCCCGGCAATCGCCATTGCCTAAAAGCGCTCAGCAATCGCCATTGCCAAAAGCGCCCGGCAATCGCTATTGCCTCACCGCGCTGCTGCCGTTATTTATTCAGCCGGTAATAGAGATCGTTCCAGCGCAGCGTATCTTTAAACCCGTGCATGGTGGTGTGTTCGTCGATCACCACAATCTCAATGTTATGCATCTCGGCATACAGACGCATATCGTCAAGATCCAGCGCCTGGCTGAACACCGTGTGGTGCGCGCCGCCGCCGACAATCCAGGCTTCTGATGCGGTGGCCAGGGAAGGCTGAGCGCGCCACAGGGCGCGGGCGACCGGCAGCTTCGGCAGAGGCTGTGGCTGATCGATGGCATCCACCACGTTAACCAGCAGGCGGAAACGATCGCCGAGGTCGATTACGCTGGCGTTCACCGCACGGCCCGCTGGTGCGGAGAAGATCATGCGCGCCGGATCGGCTTTATTACCGATGCCAAGGAACTGCACATCAATCAACGGCTTCTTCTCTTTGGCGATGGAAGGACAGACTTCCAGCATGTGCGAGCCCAACACCAGATCGTTACCCGGCGAGAAGTGGTAGGTGTAATCTTCCATAAAGGAGGTGCCGCCAGGACGATCGCCAGCCAGCACTTTGAACACACGTAACAGCGCTGCGGTTTTCCAGTCGCCTTCACCGGCAAAGCCGTAACCCTGCGCCATCAGGCGCTGTACCGCCAGCCCCGGCAGCTGCGTCATGCCGTGCAGCGTCTGGAAGTTGGTGGTAAATGCCTGGCAATCTTCCGCTTCTAAAAAACGCTTCAGGCCCAGCTCGATACGCGCCGCATCCAGCACGTTCTGACGCTTTTCGCCGTTGATCGCTGCTACCGCGCTGAATTCGTACAGGCCTTCATATTCGTCGATCAGCGCATTGACGTCGCCATCGCTGACCTGATTGATCACCTCAACCAGATCGCCGACGCCCCAGCCGTTTACCGCATAACCGAACTGAATCTGCGCGGAAACCTTGTTGCCTTCGGTCACCGCCACTTCGCGCATGTTATCGCCAAAACGGGCAACCTTCAGCTGCTGGCTCGCCTGTTTGGCTATCGCGGCGCGCATCCATTTGGCGATACGTGCCAGACTGGCGCTATCCTGCCAGTGACCGGTCACGACGCTGTGCTGCAAACCCATGCGGGCGCCGATGAAGCCAAACTCACGGCCGCCGTGCGCGGTCTGGTTCAGGTTCATAAAGTCCATGTCCATGGAATCCCACGGGATCTCGGCGTTGAACTGGGTATGAAACTGCATCAGCGGTTTGTTCAGCACGCTCAGACCGCCGATCCACATTTTGGCCGGCGAAAAGGTGTGCAGCCAGGTAATGATGCCGACGCAGCTGTTATCGTGATTAGCATCGCGGCAGAGCGCCAGCGCTTCATCCGGGCTTTTCACCAGCGGTTTTACCACCAGTTTCAGCGGCAGCGCCGACTGCTGATTCATACCATCCACCACCTGCTGAGCATGCTGCTCAACCTGGCGCAGCGTCTCCGGGCCATAAAGATGTTGCGTGCCAATAACAAACCAGACGCTCAGGGAATCGAGAGAGTGCATAAAAACTCCTTAAAGTTCAGTGGAAGGGCGCGGCGCATATTGTGGTTCAGCAGCGGCACACCAATGTTGATAACGTTCATAAAGCGCCTGATAGCGCGGCACGCGGCTGGCATCGGGTTGCAGTGTACGTTCAACCGCACAGGCCATGCTCTGCTGCGCGGTAGGCACATCCGGATGCACGCCCGCGGCGACGGCGGCGAAAATGGCCGCGCCGAGCGCGCAGCACTCATCCGAGGCGACGATATCCAGCGGACGGTTCATTACGTCGCAGCAGACCTGCATAATCGCCGGTGACTTACGGGCGATGCCGCCCAGCGCCAGGATGTTCTCGACCGGAATCTGCTGGCGCTCAAAACATTCCATAATGGCGCGGGCGCCAAAGGCGGTGGCCGCAATCAGGCCGCCAAACAGCGTGGGCGCATCGGTGCCGAGGTTGATATCGGTGATCACGCCTTTCAGGCGCTGGTTAGCATCCGGCGTACGCCGACCGTTAAACCAGTCAAGCACCACCGGCAGATGATCGAGCTGCGGATTGGCGATCCAGGCATCGGTAAGCTGACGCAGCAGATTTTGCTGCAGCGCGTTGAGTTCCGGTGCCAGATGTGGATGCTGTTGTGCCGCCTGTTGCAGCGGCCAGCTGAGCAGCCGGTTATACCAGGCATAAATGTCGCCAAAGGCGGACTGGCCCGCTTCGAGGCCGATGGTGCCCGGCGTCACGCTGCCGTCCACCTGACCGCAAATGCCGCTGATGGCGCGATCGCCCACCTGCTGGCTGTCGGCAATCAGAATGTCGCAGGTTGAGGTGCCGATCACTTTCACCAGCGTATAAGGCTGCGCACCGGCACCCACCGCGCCCATGTGGCAGTCAAAGGCGCCGCCCGACAGCGTTACCGCGGTGGAGAGGCCCAGACGCTGCGCCCATTCTACGGTCAGCGTGCCGACCGCAATGTCCGCCGTCCAGGTATCGCGGAACAGCGGGAAATCGAGATCGCGGGTGAGCAGGGGATCGAGCGCATTGAGGAACGCGGCGTCCGGCAGGCCGTCCCACTGCGGATGCCACAGGGATTTGTGTCCGGCGGCGCAGCGGCCACGACGAATGGCCGCGGGCGCGGTAGTGCCGCTCAGCAGTGCCGGTACCCAGTCGCACAGCTCAATCCAGGAGCTGGCTGCTTCACGCACCGCGGCATCTTCGCGCGACACGTGCAAAATTTTTGCCCAGAACCACTCCGAAGAGTAGATGCCGCCGATGTAGCGGCTGTAATCGGGAAACTCGCCGCTGTGGCACAGGCGGTTGATCTCCTCGGCCTCTTCAATGGCGGTATGGTCTTTCCACAACACAAACATCGCGTTGGGATTGTTGGCAAACTCTGGACGCAGCGCCAGCACGCGACCTTCTGCATCGATCGGTGCTGGCGTCGAGCCGGTACTGTCGACGCCGATTCCAGTGACGTTGTCACGTTGTTCCGGCGTTAGTGCGCTCACCACGCTGACAATCGCCTGCTCAAAAGCATCAATATAATCCTGCGGATGGTGGCGAAAGCGGTTACGAGCGGGATCGCAAAATAATCCCTGCTGCCAGCGGGAATAGTTCACCACCGCCTTCTGTAATTCCACGCCGCTCTGGCAATCGACCGCCAGCGCGCGCACCGAGTCGCTGCCGAAATCGAGACCAATGGTAATTGCACCTGCGCGCATCGTTTATCTCCCTCATGAACGTTTTCCACATCCTGAGCGGGTTACGCCAGGCGGGTTAGTCCGCGTTGGCTGCAAATATGCACTTTTCTGTCATCTGCAAAGAAATCGTGACCCCGTTCAAAAGTTAATGGCTGGTTAAATTTGCTAAATCTATGGACGAAATTGTCGAATGCTGACGATGTGATAGCGCTCTACATTTTGTGAAGCGATTGCGGATAAAACTAGCGCTGCATTAATGCTGCTGGCGTGAGAGACAGGGTTAACATCTTGATTTCAGGCTTGCGCAGCGAAGAGAAGCACGCTGAAACCGTTTACACAGAACTGCCGATACGACCCTGAAAACATCATTGAGCCGGAGAGCATCATGCATAAATTCACTAAAGCGTTAGTCGCCGTCGGGCTGGCTGCCGTTATGTCACAATCCGCTATCGCCGAGACCATGAAACTCGGTTTCCTCGTCAAACAACCGGAAGAACCCTGGTTCCAGACCGAGTGGAAATTTGCTGATAAAGCAGGCAAAGATCTGGGATTCGACGTGATTAAAATTGCCGTACCCGATGGTGAAAAAACGCTGAACGCTATCGACAGCCTGGCCGCCAGCGGTGCAAAAGGCTTCGTTATCTGTACGCCCGATCCCAAACTCGGTTCGGCGATTATGGCCAAAGCGCGCAGCTACGATATGAAAGTGATTGCGGTTGATGACCAGTTTGTCACCGCCAAGGGCAAACCGATGACCACGGTGCCGCTGGTGATGATGGCCGCCACCAAAATCGGTGAGCGTCAGGGTCAGGAACTCTATAAAGAGATGCAGAAACGCGGCTGGGATGCGAAAGAGACCGCGGTGATGGCGATTACCGCTAACGAACTTGATACCGCCCGTCGCCGTACCGGTGGTGCCATGGACGCGCTGAAGGCAGCGGGTTTCCCGGAAAAACAGATTTATCAGGTTCCCACCAAATCCAACGATATCCCAGGCGCCTTTGATGCCGGCAACTCGCTGCTGGTTCAACATCCTGAAGTGAAACACTGGCTGATCGTTGGCATGAATGACAACACCGTGCTGGGCGGCGTGCGCGCCACCGAAGGCCAGGGCTTTAAAGCACCGAACGTCATCGGCATCGGCATCAACGGCGTTGACGCCATCAGCGAACTGTCGAAAGGCCAGGCTACCGGCTTCTACGGCTCACTGCTGCCAAGCCCGGATGTCCACGGCTACAAAAGTATCCAGATGCTCTACAACTGGGCCAATAAAGGCGAAGAACCTGCCAAATTCACTGAAGTCACCGATGTGGTGCTGATCACCCGCGATAACTTCAAAACTGAACTGGCGAAAAAAGGCCTGATGTAAGGCACAACGGGAGGCTCCATGAGCACTGATTCTGCATTTCTGTCGTTTCATGGCATCAGCAAAACCTTTCCCGGCGTCAAAGCGTTGCAGGAGATTAGCTTCTCCTGCAATGCAGGCGAGGTGCATGCGCTGATGGGTGAGAATGGCGCCGGTAAATCGACGCTGCTGAAAATATTGAGTGGCAGCTACCAGCCGACCGCCGGTGAAATCCACATTCGGGGAGAGGCGCAGCGCTTCTCCCATACCACCGACGCGCTCGACGCCGGTGTCGCCATCATCTATCAGGAGCTGCATCTGGTACCTGAAATGAGCGTGGCGGAAAACATCTATCTTGGCCAGCTGCCACGCAAGCACGGCATGGTTAATCGCAAGCTGCTGCGGTACGAAGCGGGGCTGCAACTGAAAAACCTCGGCATGGATATCGATCCCGATATGCCGTTGAAATACCTGTCGCTGGGTCAGTGGCAGATGGTGGAGATCGCCAAGGCGCTGGCACGTAACGCCAAAATTATCGCCTTTGATGAGCCCACCAGTTCGCTCTCATCGCGGGAAATTGAACAGCTGTTCCGGGTGATTCGCCAGCTGCGCGCGGAAGGGCGCGTGGTGCTTTATGTCTCACACCGCATGGAAGAGATTTTTGCCCTCAGCGACGCCATTACCGTATTTAAAGATGGCCGCTACGTGCGCACCTTCACCGATATGCAGCAGGTCGATCACGATCAGCTGGTGCAGGCGATGGTTGGGCGCGGCATTGAAGATATTTATGGTTACAGCCCGCGTCCTGGCGGCGCGGTGCGTTTGCAGCTGAAGAATGTTGAGGCGGTTGGCGTGCGTAAGCCGATCTCCTTGCAGGTCAAAGCGGGCGAAATTGTCGGATTATTTGGCCTGGTCGGGGCGGGCCGCAGCGAGCTGATGAAAGGGCTGTTTGGTGCCACCAAACTCAAAGCGGGACAGGTGTTTCTCGACGGTGAGCCGCTGCGCATCACCGCGCCGATTGACGCCATTCGCGCCGGTATCATGCTCTGCCCGGAAGATCGCAAAGCGGACGGCATCATTCCGGTGCACTCGGTGCGCGACAACATCAACATCAGCGCGCGGCGTCACAACCTGCACGCGGGCTGCCTGATCAACAACGGCTGGGAAAGCGATAACGCGCAGAGCCACATTCGCTCGCTGAACATCAAAACGCCGTCGGCGGATCAGCTGATCATGAACCTTTCCGGCGGCAACCAGCAGAAGGCGATTCTCGGCCGCTGGCTGTCGGAAGAGATGAAGGTGATCCTGCTGGACGAGCCGACGCGCGGCATCGACGTGGGCGCCAAGCATGAGATCTACACGCTGATTTACGCGCTGGCCAGCCAGGGCATCGCGGTGCTGTTTGCCTCCAGCGATCTGCCGGAAGTGATGGGGCTGGCGGACCGGATTCTGGTGATGCGCGAAGGGGAAATTGCTGGCGAACTGCTTCATGACGAGGCCACCGAACAACGCACGCTCAGTATGGCGATGCCAAAAACTACACAACAGGCCGCTGTGGCCTGATGCAGGAGAATAACATTATGTCCACGTCCACAACCTCGAATACGCCACCGGCGGCCCGCGGCGGCCTGAAGCTCGGGCGCATCTGGGATAATTTCGGCATGCTGGTGGTGTTTGCGCTGCTGTTTATCTGCTGCACGATCTTTGTGCCGAACTTTGGCTCGTTTATCAATATGAAAGGCCTGGGGCTGGCGATGTCGATGTCAGGCATGGTGGCCTGCGGCATGCTGTTCTGCCTGGCCTCCGGCGATTTTGACCTGTCGGTGGCGTCGGTTATCGCCTGCGCTGGCGTGGTCACCGCGGTGGTGATCAACATGACGGAAAGCCTGTGGATTGGCATTACCGCGGGTCTGCTGCTCGGCATGGCCTGCGGTTTCATCAACGGCTTTGTCATCGCCAAACTGAAAATCAATGCGCTGATCACTACGCTGGCGACCATGCAGATTGTGCGCGGCCTGGCGTATATCTTCTCCGACGGTAAAGCGGTGGGTATCGAAGATGAGCGCTTTTTTGCGCTGGGTTATGCCACCTGGTTTGGCTTGCCAGCACCGATCTGGCTGACCGTGGGCACCATGATTGTGTTTGGTTTCCTGCTGAACAAAACCACCTTTGGCCGCAATACGCTGGCGATCGGCGGCAATGAAGAGGCGGCGCGTCTGGCGGGTGTACCGGTGGTGCGCACGCGCATTATCATCTTTATTCTCTCTGGCCTGGTATCAGCGGCGGCGGGCATCATTCTGGCATCGCGTATGACCAGCGGCCAGCCGATGACCTCGCTGGGCTATGAGCTGATCGTGATCTCTGCCTGCGTGCTGGGCGGCGTGTCGCTGAAAGGCGGTATCGGCAAAATTTCTTACGTGGTGGCGGGGGTATTAATCCTCGGTACGGTAGAGAATGCGATGAATTTATTGAATATCTCGCCTTTCTCACAGTATGTCGTGCGCGGTTTGATATTGTTGGCGGCGGTGATTTTTGACCGTTACAAACAGAAAGGCAAGGTCTGATCGCGGCGTTGCTCTCTCTGCCGTTTGCCGCTTTCCCCCCGGAAGGCGGCAAGAGAGCAATGAAAACCCCACTGAACATTCTGAGGCTGCTATGTATCATCGACAACTGCCTGCGGCGCAGCAAAATCCCCTGCTGCCCGGTTATCCTTTTAACGCCTGGCTGGTTGCCGGGCTGACGCCGGTCAGCGCCGACGGTCCGCTCGACTTTTTTGTCGATCGCCCGCACGGCATGAAGGGCTATATTCTCAACCTCACCATTAAAGGCCAGGGGAGGGTATTCGAAGGCGAAAATGCCTTTGACTGCCGCCCTGGCGATCTGCTGTTGTTCCAGCCAAAAACCGCCCACTATTATGGGCGTTCACCAGAAAGCGACTGCTGGTTTCACCGCTGGGTCTATTTTCGGCCGCGCGCCTACTGGAGCGACTGGCTGCAGTGGCAGGACTTGCATCAGGGCGTTGGCCGTTTGCGCCTGTCGGAAACCCTGCTGGCGGAATTCGATCGCCTGTTCGCCAGCATTGAACAAACACATACCTCGGGCCGCCGCTTTGCCGAAGAGCTGGCGATGAATCTGCTGGAACGCTTGCTGCTGCGCGCGGTGGAAGAAGATCCACGCAGCCATCAGCAGGTACGCGATCCGCGCGTGATCGAAGCCTGCCAGTATCTGACCAGCCAGCTGGCCAGCGAAGTGAAAATAGAAGAGGTGGCGCGCTATGTTTGCCTGTCGCCCTCGAGGCTGGCGCACCTGTTCCGCGAGCAGATGGGCGTCAATCTGCTGCGCTGGCGCGAAGACCAGCGTGTCATTCGGGCGCGTCTGTTGCTGCAAACCACGCAGGAGCCGATAGCGGCGATCGGCCGTCAGGTCGGCTACGACGATCAGCTCTATTTTTCGCGTGTATTTCGCAAACGGGTCGGCATCAGCCCCAGTGATTTTCGCCGCCGAAATCAGGATGCGCACGACGAACTTGTGCAGCAGGAAACATTTATGGCAAAAGGCGCCTGAAATTAGGGGGATTCCACCTTGTCCTCGACCGATTAATCAACTTAAATCTGTCAGGTAAATGGACAAAAGGAAGAACCAATGAGTGAAAAAATTCGTGTTGGCCTGGTCGGTTACGGCTTTGCCAGTAAGACCTTTCATGCGCCGCTGATTGCCGGTACCGCCGAACTGGAACTCGCGGCGGTCTCCAGCAGCGATGCAGCCAAGGTTCACGCCGACTGGCCCTCTGTTGATGTGGTAGCGGAAGCCCAGACCCTGTTTGACGATCCTTCATTACACCTAATTGTTATCCCAACCCCTAACGACACCCACTTTCCGCTGGCCAAAGCCGCGCTGAATGCCGGTAAACACGTGGTGGTGGACAAGCCGTTCACCGTGACGTTGTCACAGGCTCGCGAGCTGGATGCGTTGGCTAAAGCCAAAGGGCTGATGCTGTCAGTGTTTCATAACCGTCGCTGGGACAGTGATTTTCTGACCCTGCAAGGGCTGATCAACGAAGGTCGCCTTGGCGAAGTTCGCTACTTTGAATCGCACTTTGATCGCTTTCGTCCGGAAGTGCGTCAGCGCTGGCGTGAGCAGAAAGGCGCCGGTAGCGGCATCTGGTTTGACCTCGGCCCGCACCTGATCGATCAGGCGCTGCAGCTGTTTGGCCCGCCGGTCTCTATCTATGTTGATCTGGCCGAGCTGCGTCCTGGTGCGCAAACCACCGACTATTTCCATGCCATTTTGACCTATCCGCAACGCCGCGTGGTGCTGCACGGCAGCATGCTGGTGGCCGCTGAATCGGCGCGCTATCAGGTGCACGGCACGCTGGGCAGCTTTGTGAAATATGGCCTCGACCCGCAGGAAGATCGCCTGAAGGCGGGCGAGCGTCCGCCGCAGGAAAACTGGGGTTACGATATGCGCGACGGCACGCTGACGCTGGCCGATGGTGAAGGCGTGAAGGAAGAGACGCTGCTGAGCGTGCCGGGCAATTACCCGGCTTATTACGCCGCCATTCGCGACGCCATTAACGGCAACGGCAAAAATCCGGTCTCTGCCGAAGAGGCGATTCAGGTGATGGAGCTGATTGAGCTCGGCCTGCAATCCGCAGAAAAGCGTCAGGCCGTTTCGATGAAAGGGCTGTAACCAGCCGGTTGCACGCGGTTAAAAACGGGCCATCTGGCCCGTTTTTTTATGCGTGGCGCTGACGCACTTTTTCGCGAATGGCCGCTTTTTCACTGTCGCTGAGGAAGGCGATGGTCAGTCCGTTTTCCTGCGCGCGACGCAGATGTTCACTGTTAAGACCGGCCTGCGGGGCGGCAACCTGATATTCATGTGCCAGTTCGATACCTTGAACTGCCGGGTCGTCGGTGTTCAGCGTGGCCAGAATGCCGTGATCGAGGAACTTCACCAGCGGGTGCTGTGCCAGGCTGGCCACGGTGCTGGTCTGAATATTTGAGGTCAGGCAGGATTCAATACCGATACCTTGCTCCGCGAGAAAATCCATCAGCGCAGCATCTTCAATCGCCTTCACGCCGTGACCAATGCGCTCGGCACCCAGTTCACGGATCGCCTGCCAGATGCTTTCGGCACCTGCCGCTTCACCGGCGTGGACGGTCACGCGGAAACCGGCGTCGCGGGCGCGGGTAAAGTGGCTTAAAAATTCACTGCCGGGAAAGCCCAGTTCATCGCCGGCCAGATCCACAGCAACGATGCCGTCGCGGTGCGCCAGAAAACCGTCGAGTTCCTGCAGGCAGGCTTCTTCGCCAAAGGTGCGGCTCATGATGCCAATCAAACGTACGTCGATATCATGCTGCTGGCGACCCGCGCGGATACCGTCAATCACCGCTTCGACCACACCGGCAATCGGCAGGTTATGGGTCATGGCCATGTAGCCAGGTGAAAAACGCAGCTCGGCATAATCAATTCCGGCACGCGCCGCGTCTTCAACGTTTTCCATGGCGATACGTCGGCAGGCGTCCAGCGAACCCAGCACTTTCACGCCCCAGTCCAGCTTCTGTAAAAAGCTCACCAGGTCCGGCTCATTTTTGGTCACCTGAACGTGCGGGCGCAGAGCAGTGAGATCGTCAGCGGGCAGGGCAAGGTTAAACTGGCGACCCAAATCAAGAATGGTCTGGGCGCGAATGTTGCCATCAAGGTGACGGTGAATATCGGTTACGGGCAGGTGGGAATTGAACATGGCGCACTCACTTAATTATTCGTCTGGAAAAGTGCAGAGCAGTATAAAAACATCTTGCGCAACAGCGCCAGCAGTTTGCGCAAACCAGCATGCCGGATGCTGACAATTTACGCGGTCAGCCAGTAAAATCGGAAACGTGAGCTAAGCGACAACCCCAACATATACCCGGCCCGCGAGGGGCTGATAACCGATCGGGCAGGGCAGGTCACCTATACTGTAATGACCCATAAGGGTAACTGGAGGTGATTATGTCAGAACGTCCTGAACCAACCGATCCGTTAACGGATGATGAACCGGTGCCGCAAACTCCCGAGGATATTGGTGAAGATGACGATGAGGACGATCCCTTATCGGATGACGAGCGCGGGCCTGACCCGACCACCATTGTCTGAGCCATCACCTAAACCGCCCACTGGGCGGTTTTTTTATGTCCCGCAGAGCGATTTCTCTCCCGCCATGGCTGCATCCCGTGGAATAAAACCGCCTTATTACTTTGGTTTTACCGCTTCGCTGCGGTAAAAAAATCACCAATAGATTCAATGGTTATTATTTGGGTAAAACGTTTTACCTGAGCTGTGATATTTCAAATTCCTTATTAGCGTGTATTATAATTTTATTAATAAATTCAGCGTGGTGTAACGTTTTACCACCTGTTATCAAGGCAGGAATTTGCGCTTATGTCACTGAAAAAAACCACAATTAATGATGTTGCCGCGCAGGCGGGTGTCTCAGTCACTACCGTGTCGATGGTGTTGTCAGGTAAAGGCCGAATCTCCTCGGTGACCTCAGAACGGGTTCACGAAGCGATCGAATTACTCGGTTATGTGCCTAACCGCTCCGCCACCATGCTGCGTGGCGGCGGCAGCGGTGCGGTGGGATTGATCGTGCGTGACCTGTGCACGCCGTTTTATGCCGAGATGATTGCCGGTCTTAGCGATGCGCTGGAACAACAGGGCAAGCTGCTGGTGTTGGCGCAGAGCGGTGCAGAAGGCCATCAGCTGCAACGCAGCTTTGATATGCTGGTGGCGCAGGGCGTGGAAGGCATTGTGCTGGCAGGCGGCGTGGAGGGCGCCGGCGAACTGAGTCTGCGTGCTCAGGAGCTGGGCGTGGCCATGGTCTGCGCCTCGCGGGCCAGTACGCTGGAAGAGCTGGACGCTATTCGTCCCGACAACATGCAGGCCGCCAAAATGGCAACGGAATATCTGATCAAACGCGGCCATCGCGCTATCGCCTGGCTCGGTGGCAGCGCGGGCTCGGTAACGCGCGCCGAACGCGTTGGCGGCTACTGCTCAACGCTGATGCAGCACGGTTTGCCGCTGCGGAGCGAATGGGTCATCGAATGCGCCGACCAGCAGCGCGACGCCGCCGAGCGGGCGCATACTCTGCTTCAGCACCATCCGGCGATCACCGCCGTGCTCTGCTATAACGCCGCGGTGGCGATGGGCTGCTATTTTGGTGCGCAGCGGGCGGGACGTCGCATCGGCGGTGAGGTGTCTGCCGCCTCGCTGGCGCTGGTAGGATTTGGCGATGCGCCGGAAGCGGAACTGACCGACCCGCCGCTGACCTTTATCACCAGCTCGGCGCGTGAAATTGGTCGCAACGCTGCTATCCGCCTGCTGCGTCGCATTCAGGATCCGCTGGAGCCGGTGCAGAACGTTATCGTACCGGCGCGGCTGGTGGAGCGCCTGTCGGCGTAAAGCGGGCGGTGAAGCATAAAAAAAGGGTCGCCTGAGCGACCCTTTTTGTTGCAGCGAACCGAAATGGCTTACTGCGGCATGCCAGCGGGAATACCCAGCATGTAATGGGCGAGGAACTGATCGAGCGGCATTTTGTCGCCGTTCATCGTCACCTGACCGGTGGCATATTGCAGGCTGGTGACAATGTTGTCGTCCTGCTGGGTGGTCAGACGGAACATCTGGCCCATCGCGGCAAAACCTTTTACCTGCTGCTCAGCCAGCTTGTTGGCATCGGCTTCGTTGTAACCCTGAGACATGCCGACGCGGCGCATCACTTCGGTGGCCATATCCATATTGATCACCAGCTTGCCATCCACGGTTTTCAGCACGCGATCTACGGCATCACCCAGCGTCTGCGGTTCGCCAGTCACGGTAGCCGGATCTTTGAAATTCACGGCAAAGTTAAGCGTGCTTTCGCCTTTGCTGTTTTTCCAGCTCAGCGGGGCGATGTTGACCACCGGGCTGCCTTTCAACAGCAGAGGCAGGTTATTCGCCAGCACCTGGCGTACGCCCAGCTGATAACGCAGCGGATCCTGCGCGATGCCCGGCTGGTTCATCAGCTGTTCCATCTGCGCGTTGTAGCTGGTCTGGAACGCCTTGAATGCGTCACCATCAAGCTGTGACAGTTTCAGCGTCAGCTTAGCCTGGCCGAAATCCTGATTCAGCAACGTGATTTTGTCTGCGGCCAGATCGGTATCACCGGCGATCAGGTTATCTTTAGCATCAAACGCCGATTTCAGTTTCACGCCCTGTAACGCAAATGCATCCTGACCGTTGACGCTGGCGGTGAGTTTATCCAGCTTGAGGTTCTGATCGCCAATGCGCACGCCCTGCGCGGTCAGATGAGTGTTACCGGACATCTCCATACCGTTAAGGGTAAACAGCACCGGCTGGTCCATCTGGTTTTTACTGGTCACTGCCAGGCTGCCAATCGAGCTGTCGAAAGAGACTTTATCGCCTTTGCTGTCGGCGCTGATGTTGAACTGACCGCCGTTGGTGGCCAGGCGCTCGCCGCTCTGCGCGTTCTGGTAATCCACCGGCAGCATATTCACGGCGGTATCGGTCGCGCCGCTGTAGCCAATACGCGTTTCAGCCTGCACCAGCGATTTGCCCTGGGTCAGCTCAAACAGGCGCTTTAGCGCTTCGGTGTTTTCCAGCTGGCTGTGTACCGACGCCATGCTGGGAATCAGGTTAAACTTTTTCAGCTGGGCAAAAGGAAAGGGGCCGTGATCGATATTTTCATTGAGCACGATGCTCTGGCCCGGGCGCAGAAAGGCGTTATCTTCGGTCTGTGAACTGGCCTGAATCACCACTTTGGCCTGGCTGCTGAACACGCCGCGCTGATAATCCTGATAGCTCACCTTGAGGCGGCTCAACGGGGCGATCTGATTCAGCTGGGCGTTGGCCTGCTGCACCAGCTCATCGCGATGATTTTCCAGCTGCTTACCGGTGAACCAGGCGGCGCCGGTCCATACCACGCCGAGCGCAACGATCACGCCAACGGCAATTTTGCTTTTGTTCATGGATTCATCCTTTTACCGTGTCATTCGCCCGCTGGCTGCCGTTGGGCGAAGAAAAGCGCCCCAGGGGCGCTTAGTTAATTTCTTGAATAATAATAGCATTTGGCACGCAGGCCGTCAGCCGCCGTCAGCAATCATTATAGACCTGCGCCAGACGACCACTGCCGCTGACTGAAACGGGCCAGTCGTTGGCCGCCACGAAGCAGGATTCACCCGCTTTCAGCGTGATGTTGCCGTGCTGCGCGGTCAGCGTCGCCTCGCCTTCGATGCAGAACAGGATCGCTGCGCTGTGCAGGCTAACAGCCTGCGGCTGCGTGTTCAGCGTGTGAATCGCAAAGGCGAAATCGTCCACCGGGATTGGGAAATGCAGGCTGTTGCCCTGCGCCTGCGGCGTGGTCAACAGCGTCGCGGCCGGGCTGGCGCTGAACCTGACGTTGGCCAGCAGCTCGGGAATATCGATGAACTTGGGGGTCAGTCCGGCACGCAACACGTTATCGGAGTTAGCCATCACCTCCAGCGCCATACCGTGCAGGTAGGCGTGCGGCGTTTCCGCAAACAGAAACATCGCTTCGCCCGGCTGCAGCTCAATCACGTTGAGCAGCAGCGGCGAAAACAGGCCGCTGTCATCGGGATATTCGTCGGCGATAAAGGCGATCGCCTGCCACGGCTGACCCTGATGGTTAAGCAGCGCCGATTTCAGCACCGCCAGCGCGCGCGATTTTTCCTCATCGCGCAGCGATAGCAGGCGGGAGAACAGCTCAGCCAGATGCTTCTCGTCGGGCTGCTGCAAAAAATGGGCGATGGCAGGGTGGGCGCCCGCCACCGGCTGCAGCAGTGAAACCATCTCAGGCAGTTCGCGAAAGCCGTTCATCGCCAGGAACGGCGTCAGGGCATAAACCAGCTCCGGCTTGTGGTTGGCATCTTTGTAATTACGATGGGCGGCATCAATTGGCACGCCCTCGTGATCCTCTTTGGCAAAACCGGCTTCCGCGGCGGCTTTGCTCGGATGCACCTGAATGGACAGCGGCTTGTCGGCGCACAGCACCTTAAACAGAAAAGGCAGTTCGCCAAAACGTTTTGCCACGGTATCGCCCAGCATCGATGACTTGTCGTTATCGATCAGCGTGCGCAGCGACGTGGGCTGACCGTTGATTTCAACCTGCGACGGGCTCTTTGGATGGGCACCCATCCAGAGTTCCGCCACCGGCTGCTGCTGAGGATTGGCTATGCCGTAGCGTTCAGCCAGCGCCGTTTTGCTGCCCCATGCGTAATGTTGCAGCGTATTGATCATTTTTTGCATCACAACTCCCTCGTAACCGATTTTTCTGGCGTTATTAAAGCAGAAAGCCAGATGAAAAAACCTGACTAAATGCAATAAGGACGAGCGGCTCGCATAATGTTAAATTATTGTATGTAACACTCATGCCCGCCCGTGGGGCAGAGAATCAGGAACACCACCCTCAGACCGTACAAAAGGAGACGTAGTCATGGCAGCCAACCGCATTGAAAAAGATTCAATGGGCCCAATCGACGTACCGGATGATAAATTATGGGGCGCGCAAACCCAGCGTTCACTTGAGCATTTTCGTATCTCCACCGAGAAGATGCCGGTCGAACTGGTGCATGCGCTGGCGCTGACCAAGCGTGCTGCCGCAAAAGTAAACAGTGACCTGGGATTGTTACTGCAGGAGCGCGCCGAAGCGATTATTCAGGCCGCCGATGAAGTGCTGGCTAACCAGCATAAAGATGAGTTTCCGCTGGCGATCTGGCAGACCGGTTCCGGCACGCAAACCAACATGAACATGAATGAAGTCCTCGCTAACCGCGCCAGCGAAATTCTTGGCGGCGAGCGCGGCATGTCGCGGCTGGTGCATCCCAACGATGACGTTAACAAGAGCCAGAGCTCCAACGACGTTTTCCCGACCGCTATGCACGTTGCCGCGGTCATTGCGGTGCGCGAACATCTGATTCCGCAGCTGCAGGTGCTGAAGCAAACCCTGCACAGCAAGGCAGAGGCGTTCAAGGATATCGTGAAAATTGGCCGTACTCACCTGCAGGACGCCACGCCGCTGACCCTCGGCCAGGAGATTTCCGGCTGGGTCGCGATGCTCGAGCACAATCTCAAACATATCGAACAGAGCATTCCGCACGTTGCTGAGTTAGCGCTGGGCGGCACCGCAGTGGGTACCGGGCTGAACACCCATCCGGAATATGCGGTACGCGTGGCCAAAGAGCTGGCAGAGCTGACGAAACAGCCGTTTGTCACCGCACCGAACAAATTTGAAGCACTGGCCACCTGCGACGCGCTGGTGCATGGGCACGGTGCGCTGAAAGGACTGGCAGCCTCGCTGATGAAAATTGCCAACGATGTGCGCTGGCTTTCGTCAGGCCCGCGCTGCGGCATTGGCGAAATTGCCATTCCCGAAAATGAGCCAGGCAGCTCAATCATGCCGGGTAAAGTCAACCCGACGCAGTGTGAAGCGTTAACCATGCTCTGCTGTCAGGTGATGGGTAACGATGTCGCGGTGAATATCGGCGGCGCCTCCGGTAACTTTGAACTGAACGTGTTCCGTCCGATGGTTATTCATAACTTCCTGCAATCCATTCGCCTGTTGGCTGACGGCATGGACAGCTTTAATCACCATTGCGCCGTGGGCATCGAACCTAATCACGACCGTATCAGCCAGCTGCTGAACGAATCGCTGATGCTGGTGACCGCGCTGAACACGCACATTGGCTACGATAAAGCGGCGGAAATCGCCAAGCAGGCGCATAAACAAGGCCTGACGCTGAAGGCCTCCGCCCTGAAGCTGGGCTATCTCAGCGAAGAGGAGTTCGACCGCTGGGTGCGTCCGGAAGAGATGGTTGGCAGCATGAAGCAGTAACGCTGATTCTGCTGATAATGGCGGCCTGCGGGCCGCCTTTTTTTATGCTAAAACGGCTGCTCACTGAAGAGGTAAAGCCGCGGAATCAGGCTGTATAGCGGAATCGACTGCGGTTTATGCCGATGCTGCACGTTGGCGGCATCGTAATCCAGCAGCTCGCCCGGTACCGGCACGCGGCTGCGATCCGGACAGAGGATCAGCAACGGAGAAGGGCAGGCAAACTGCGTCTGTTTTTGCTGGTCGGCATGCCAGATGCGGGCAATCGGCTGCACCTTGACCGGCCGTTTGATTTTCAGGCACGCGGTTTTCGGCAGCGCCTTAACCAGCGCCAGCTCCTGTTGTACCTTCTCAGCCCACTGCTCTTTGCTCCACGGCGCCCGGGCGCGGCCCGCCTTCAGGCTTTTCTCCAGTTGAGTGATAATCTCATCGCGGCTAACGTTCTTAATGATGTGCTTGTTAGCCCAGCCAAAGCGCACGCTATCCGGCGCATCCAGCAGGGTGATGGTGCGATAGGCATTGAGCGTAATCAGGCCAGGAAAATGCTGGTGAACAAATTCAAAGCGCGCCTCAGAGGGCAGGCCAGCATCGACGGTAATCAGCTGCTCAAACCGCGCCTTGAGTTGATTAATGCTGGCGACCTGCTGATGCAGCAGGGTGGCTGCCGGACCGCTGCTCTCAAAGCAGATTACACCGGGCAAGCGCACCGCGGCTTTGGTGCTGAGCTTCTCCGACTGCTGCTGCATGAACAGGCGGCAGTAGTGTTGCAGGGCGATATCGCGGGCCTTTTGCCCCAACTGCTGTTCGACGTGAATCTGCGTAATTTCCGCATGTTCGGTGCCTTTCTCTATCGGCGGCAGGGTAAATACCCTCGCCATGAGCAGCGGTAAATGCTGTAAATCGTCGCGCAGTGCGGCCAGCTCGGTTTCCAGCTGGCTCAGGCACTGACGCATATCTTCCACCAGATCGTAACGCGACATACGGATTCCTTAGTTACAACACACTAATAAGCACTATAGCAGAAGTAACGCGATCCACTAATAGTTACAACATACAAATTAATTATTATCATATGCAAACATCAGGCATCGTGCAACGTTTGGTCTGACAGAAAAGCAGGCAGCAACATCACCGCCTGCGTCGTGATTACAGCTTGCGTAACAGCAGTCGCCAGCCGGTAAACAGCGCCAGCAACAGCAGGACGCTGATAAACACGGTAATGCCCATCCAGCCGTAGTTATGCCAGAACACCCCCCCCAGGGTTCCGGCCACGCTGGAACCCACGTAATAGCTGAACAGATAAAGTGAGGAGGCCTGGCCTTTTGCACGACGTGCCCGGGCACCAATCCAGCCGCTCGCCACAGCATGCGCGGCAAAGAAGCCTGCGGCAAATAGCATCATGCCCACCAGAATCAGCCAGATGGAGGTGAATGCCGTAATCAACAGGCCACAAAACATGATCGCCGTGGCGCCGAGCATCACCGGGCCGCGGCCATATTTTGCGGTGAGCGCGCCCGCTTTTGGCGAACTCCATGAGCCGGTCAGATAGACCACCGAGAGCAGCCCAACTACCGCCTGGCTTAGCGACCAGGGCGCGCTGAGCAGACGATAACCGATGTAGTTAAACAGCGTCACAAACGCGCCCATTAACAGGAAACCTTCGGCAAACAGCAGCGGCAATCCCTGATCGCGCCAGTGCAGGCGGAAATTAATCAGCAGATTGCGCGGGCGCAGCGAAGCCGGGCGGAAATGGCGTGAAGCCGGTAATATCTTCCAGAACATCAACGCCGAGGCGAGGGCGAAGCAGCCAATCGCCATCACCGCCACGCGCCATGAGGAAAAGTCGGTGATCACGCCGCTAAGCAGGCGTCCGCTCATGCCGCCAATTGAATTGCCGCTGATGTAGAGGCCCATCGAAAAGGCGACCACGCTGGGGTGAATCTCTTCGCTCAGGTAGGTCATGCCTACCGCGGCCACGCCGCTCAGCGAGAGGCCAATCAGCGCGCGCATAATCAGGATGGCATGCCAGCTGGTCATCATCGCCGAAAGCAGGGTGAAAATCGCTGCCAGCAGCAGCGCCACCACCATCACAGATTTGCGGCCAACCGCATCGGACAGCGGCCCGGTAAACAGCAGACCTACAGCCATCAGGCCGGTAGAAATAGAGAGCGAAAAGCTGCTTTCGGCGGGCGATACGCCAAACTCCTGCGACAGCACCGGCAGAATCGGCTGCACGCAGTAGAGCAGGGCAAAAGTGGCGAGGCCAGCGGAAAACAGCGCCAGCGTGACGCGCATAAATTGTGGCGTGCCGCGTTTAATGAACAGCGACGGCGATGGCGCGGCGGAGGTAGCGCGTTGACGAGGCAGGTCCGCAGTCGCGGAAGATCGGTTCACACCCGGTTCCTTACAGTGGCTGAATGAAACTGCACTCTAGGAAATTGGCATTGAGCTGTCTAATATATTAATAATCTCAAATGATATGTTTAAAATATGAATATCGAACTTCGTCATCTCCGTTATTTTGTCGCCGTCGCCGAAGAGCTACATTTTGGCCGCGCCGCGCTGCGCCTGAACATCTCACAACCGCCGCTCAGTCAGCAGATTCAAATCCTCGAGCGCGAGATCAACGCCACGCTGTTTGCCCGTACCAACCGCAGCGTGCAACTCACCGCCGCGGGGAAGCAGTTTCTGCACGATGCGCGACAGATTCTGCAAAATGTTGAGGATGCCGCCGGGCTGGCCGCGCGATTACATCACGGCGATGAAGGTGAACTGCGCATCGGTTTCACCTCCTCGTCGCCATTTATCTCCTCGGTTTCGGCGGCGCTTTATCGGTTTCGTCAGCGTTATCCGCAGGTGCATCTGCAAATGCAGGAGATCAATACTCGTCAGCAGCTGGCACCGCTGAGCGATGGCCGCCTCGATCTCGGTATCATGCGCAATACGCCGTTACCAGAGCCGTTAAACTGGCAGCTGCTGCTGCGCGAGCCGCTTTACGCGCTGGTTCACCGTGAACACCCGCTGGCCCGCGCCGACAGCCTGTCTGTGGAAGCCTTGCGCCGCGAGCCGTTTGTCTTCTTCGATCCGCAGGTCGGCACCGCGCTTTACAGCGACATTCTCAGTCTGTTGCAGCGTTACGATATCGCGCCTTACATCACCCAGGAAGCGGGGGAAGCGATGACCATTATTGGGCTGGTTGCCACCGGACTTGGCGTGTCGATTCTGCCCGCCTCGTTTCAGCGAGTGCGCCTGATTGACGTGGTGTGGATCCCGCTGCAGGAAACCGACGCCATTACCGAAGTCTGGCTGGTGTGGTCAAAACAGCGCGAACTTTCTGCTGCGGCCAAAAACATGCGGGCGCTGCTGCTGCAATATCCAGCAGAACAGGCAGGCGGCTGAGCTTTTGTGTGCAGTAAATCACATTTCGAATCAAATATTTGACGGCGAACTTTTACTGCTCCACCATACCTGCTGTTTATTTAGAAGCGCGAAAATAAGCGGGAGCAGGGTTGTGTTAACGGACAGTCAGCCTGGCCATATTGACCAGATCAAACAGACCAACGCAGGCGTGGTCTATCGTCTGATCGACAGATTTGGCCCGATATCCCGTATCGAGCTTTCCCGCCTTGCGCAGCTGGCGCCCGCCAGCATCACCAAAATCGTTCGTGAAATGCTGGAAGCCCATCTGGTGCAGGAGACGGAGTTTCAGGATCCCGGCAGCCGCGGACGTCCGGCGGTAGGACTGATTCTTGATACCATCGCCTGGCACTTTCTCGCCGCCCGCATTCATCAAGGAAAGCTCACGCTGGCGCTGCGCGACCTCAGCAGCAAACTGGTGCTTGAAGAGCAGGTCGCGCTGGAAACGGCGAGCAGTGAGCCGCTGCTGTCCCGCATCATTCAGCAAATCGACGCCTTTTTCATTCGCCATCAGAAGAAGCTGGAGCGACTAACGGCGATTGCCATTACGCTGCCCGGCATTGTCGATACGCGCGCTGGCGTGGTGCATCGCATGCCGTGGTATGACGTCACCGACATGGCACTGGGCGACGCGCTGGAGCAGCGTACCGGTCTGCCGGTCTATATTCAGCATGATATTCCCGCCTGGACCTTAGCGGAGTCGCTGTTTGGCGATGCGCAGGAGGCGAAGGATGTTATTCAGGTGGTGATTGACGACAACGTCGGCGCCGGCATCATCACCCATGGTCAGTTGCTGCATCGTGGCAGCAGCGCGCTGGTTGAGATTGGTCACACCCAGGTCGATCCCTGGGGCGGCGCCTGTTACTGCGGCAATCACGGCTGTCTGGAAACGGTTGCCAGCATTACCAGCCTGTTAGCCCTAACCCAACAGCGGCTGCAGGCGATGCCGGGCAGTACGCTGCATCATCAACCGTTAACCATCGAAAGCCTGTGCGATGCTGCACTCACCGGTGACTCGCTGGCGCGCGACGTGATCACCGGCGTAGGCGGGCACATTGGCCGCACGCTGGCGCTGATGGTCAATATCTTTGCCCCGCAAAAAATTCTGATCGGCTCACCGCTCAACCGCGCCGCTGATATTCTCTATCCGGCGATGCTTACCGCCATTCGCCAGCAGGCGCTGCCCGCCTATAGCCAGAGCCTGACGCTCGGGCCGACCCGCTATCACGATGCCGGGACCATGCCCGCTGCCGCGTTGGTCAAAGATGCGATGTACAGCGGCACGCTGTTAGTGAAACTGTTACAGGGCTAATCAATCTCGATAAAGCTTGCGTTAGCGCAAGCTCAGCCACCAGCCGCTTACATACACTTTCCCCTCACCGTGCACTGCACCTGTCAACCAGGGGGAATCACCTGATGAATTGTTTGTTTGTCACCGGAACCGATACAGCGGTTGGAAAAACCGTTGTCAGCAGGGCGCTGCTGCAAAAATTCGCCGCCAGCTGGCCGCGCGTGGTGGGCTACAAACCCGTGGCCAAGGGCAGCAAGCTGACCGATGAAGGATGGCGCAATAAAGATGCGCTGGTGCTGCAAAGCGCGTCTTCCGTCGTGTTACCCTACGAAAAAATTAATCCCTTTCCGCTCCCGGAAGAGGAGATCAGCGCGCATCAGTCTGCCCGCATCGATTTCCAGCAGCTCACCGCCGGACTGGCAACGTTACAGCAGCAGGCTGACGTGGTGGTGGTGGAGGGTACCGGCGGCTGGCGCAGCCTGATGAGCGACCGGCAACCGCTTTCCAGCTGGGTAATCGCACAGAATATACCGGTGGTGCTGGTGATAGGTATCAAACCGGGCTGCATCAGCCATGCGCTGCTGACCGCCGAAGCGATCACCGGCGACGGCCTGCCGCTGATTGGCTGGGTCGCCAACCGTATCAACCCGTGTTTACCGCACTATGCCGAGATGATCGCCGTGCTACAGGAGCGCATTGCTGCGCCGATGCTGGGCGAGATCCCCTATCTGCCACGCGCCGAGCAGCGCGATCTGGCGGATTACCTCGATCTGTCACCATTACAACTGGCAGCAACCGCCTGAAAAAAAGGCTGGCGCATTGGCCAGCCTTCTCGTTTACGGGTTCAGCTTACGTCGCGTGCGTCCGGAGCTGAGATAATCGGCAATATAATCCTGCGAGATTTCTCCGCTATAGCGACCCTCTTCGTCAACAATCGGCATCCACACCAGATTGTGCTCATACAATTTGGACAGCACCACGCGCAGGTTCTCCTCCGCTTTGCCGGTCACGCTGAAGTGATGCAGACGATCCTCACAGTTGCCGCTTACCCCGCGCGCCTCGCGACGCTTCACAAAGCCCAGTGGCTTACCGTCGTTGTCCACCACGGTGATCGAGCGCATGTCATTCTCATCCATCATGCCAAAGGCGTCGGCCAGCGGCGTGGTTCGGCGCACGGTAATGGTCGGCTGTTGATCGGTAACGTCGCCAGCCTGCACCAGCAACAGGCGTTTCAGGGTGCGATCCTGACCGACAAAGGATCCAACAAATTCATTGGCCGGTTTGGCTAACAGCTCATCCGGGCTGGCGCACTGCACAATTTTGCCCTGACCAAACACTGCGATGCGGTCGCCCAGCTTCAGCGCCTCATCGATGTCGTGGCTCACCAGCATCACCGTTTTCTTTAACTGGCGCTGCATATCAAGAAACTCATTCTGAATCACTTCGCGGTTGATCGGGTCAACGGCGCCAAAAGGCTCATCCATCAGCAGCACCGGCGGGTCCGCCGCCAGCGCACGGATAACGCCGATGCGCTGCTGCTGGCCGCCGGACATTTCACGCGGATAGCGGTGCAGGAAGGTTTTTGGCTCCAGTGCGACCATGCTCATCAGTTCGGTAGCGCGGGCGTGACAGCTCTTTTTATCCCAGCCCAGCATGCGCGGCACCACGGTGATGTTCTCTTCGATGGTCATGTTGGGAAACAGGCCTATCTGCTGAATGACGTAGCCGATGTTGCGCCGCAGCGTCACCGTGTCCTGGGTGCTGGTATCTTCGCCGTTGATCAGGATCCGGCCGCTGCTGGCGGGGATCAGGCGGTTAATCATTTTCAGCGTGGTGCTTTTGCCGCAGCCGGACGGGCCGAGCAGCACGCACATTTCGCCTTCCGGCACGTTCAGGCTGACATTATCCACCGCATTTATCGCGGTGCCGTTTTTCTGGGTAAAGGTTTTCGTCAGGTTTTCCAGCGTAATCATTATCGAATTCCCCGGGGAGTCAGCGCCAGCTGCAGGCGGTGCAGCAGCCAGTCAAGAATAATAGCCAGCAGACAGATCATCAGCGCACCAGCAATCAACATACGAATATCACTGCCGCTGATGCCGTCCAGCAGCAGCAGGCCGAGGCCACCGGCGCCAATCACTGCGGCGATCGCCATCACGCCAACGTTCATCACTACGGCGGTGCGAATGCCGCCAAAAATCACCGGCAGCGCCATCGGAATTTCCACCCAGCGCAGGCGCTGCCAGAAGGTCATGCCGATGCCGCGACCCGCTTCACGCAGGCCCGGCGGGATGTTTTCCAGTGCGGTATGGGTATTACGCACGATGGGCAGCAGCGAATAGAGAAACACGGCGGTAATCGCTGGCAGCACGCCAATGCCCTGGCCAATTAATGAAAACAGTGGAATCATCAGGCCAAACAGGGCTATAGACGGGATGGTCAGCACGATGGTGGCGATGCCGAGCACCGGCGTCGCCAGCCATTTGAAGCGCACGATCAGCACGCCCAGCGGCACGCCCACCAGAATGGCGCAGCCCACCGCCAGACCCACCAGCCAGAGATGCTGTACGCTCAGCGTCAGCAAATAGGGCCAGTTATCAACAATATAATGCAGGGTATCCACGGTGCCTCCTTAAAGCAGGTTCTTGGATTTCAGGAAGTCGCGTGCGACCTGCTGAGGAGATTGATGATCGATATCGACGCGCTTGTTCATCTCGGTAATCGCGTCATCGGTGATGAACGGCGTCAGCGTGTTCAGCGCCTCTGCCAGCCCTGGATGCGCATCAAGCACGTCCTGGCGTAACACCGGCGTGACGTTGTAACCAGGAAAGAACTGCTTGTCATCTTTCAACACCCGCAAATCAAATCCCTTTACCCGGCCATCGGTGGTGTAAACCAGTCCGGCATCGACAAAACCTTCACGAATGGCATCATAAACCAGCCCCGGATCCATCTGTCTGATCTGCGGACGATCCAGCGGCATGTTGTAGGTCTGTTGTAGCGGCTTCAGCCCGTCAGAACGGCCTGCAAACTCTAAGTCGAGCCCGAGCATCCAGTTGTGGTCGGGATCCTGTTGGCGCACCTGCTCAATCTTCGCCGCCAGCTGCGACAGGGTGCTGATGTGCTCTTTCTCTGCCCGCTCACGCTTCATGGCAAAGGCGTAGGTGTTGTTCATCGGCGCTGGATTCAGCCAGATCAGGCCCAGCTTCGCGTCCAGCTTTTTCACCGTGTCGTAGGCTTCTTCGGTGGTCATCGGCTTTTTAATGTGGTTGAAAATGATCAGCGAGGTCCCGGTGTATTCCCACATCATGTCGATCTGCTTATTGAGCATGGCGTTGCGGCTGATGGTGGTGGCAAGATTGGTTTTTGGCACCACCTGAAAGCCTTTTTTCTCCAGGTAAAGCACGCTCAGCGCGGAAAGAATGTGCTGCTCGGTAAAGCTCTTGGTTGCCATCACAATGGGCGTGGCGGCGTGCGCCACGGTGCTCATGGCCAGCGTGGCGCTCAGCGCCAGTGCTGTACCGCGTAGCCAGGTAGAAAACATCTTCATCATTTCTCCAGGGCCGGTTCAGGCGGCAGTGTGGGGGCTTAACCAGCGGCCTAAGCCCGCCAGCAGCATATCGAGGATCAGGGCGAACAGCGCCGTGGCCACCGCGCCAAGGATCAGCGTCGGAAAGTCGTTCAGGTAGATGCCGGGAAAAATCAGTTCGCCGTAGCTGCTGGCGCCGATCAAAAAGGCCAGCGGCGCGGTACCGACGTTGATGGCGGTGGCGACCCGCACGCCGGAAAGGATCACCGGCAGCGCGTTGGGCAGCTCAACCTGGCGCAGACGCTGCGCTTTGGTCATGCCGATGCCGTTTGCTGCCTCAAGCAGCGAGGGTGGCACGGCGCAGAGTCCGGCATAGGTGTTGCGCACGATCGGCAGCAGCGACGCAAGAAACAACGCAATGATCGCCGGACGATCGCCGATGCCAATCGCCACCATGGCCAGCGCCAGCACCGCCAGCGGTGGCAGGGTGTTGCCGACATTAAAGATCTGCATGACATATTCTGCCCAGCGACGGGCAAACGGGCGGCTCAGCAGAATGCCGCTGGGAATGCCGACCAGCAGGGCAAACAGCATCGACCAGAACACCAGGAACATGTGCTGCTTACCGAGATAAATCAGATCGACCTGGCGCGCCCTGAGCGTATCCAGGCCGAGGCCCCAGACCACCAGCGCGATAATAACAACGACAGCCAGCACGGCCAGCAGCGCGCGCCGACCCAGTGAAGCACTGTGCATGATAGATATTCTCCCTGGTACAGGTTGGGCATCGCTTCCGGGAGAGAAGCATCAGCCCTTGTTATGATGACGTGGCGACAAACGGGCAGAAGCGGCCATAAGGCATAACGTCTGTCGCTACATTTGCTAAACTCATGACTTCGCAGCAAATTTCATTCGAGTGCCGGAAAAGTCCTGGTTATCTATAGCAGTGGTACGCGCAGGTTGCTACTTTTGCGTAACTATTTCATGACGTCAGAAATGACAAAAAACCGGCGTAGCCCGCGTCAAAACTGGCTATTCTGGACGTAGCGATAAAAACGTACCGCTTTGGTGACAACGTCACAACTTGCGCTTTATTCACCGGTTTAGCAGACAAAACCTTCCTCGCCGCGGCGCGTTGCGCCAGCCTTAAGGAAAAAACAACAGGGAACCTATGACCGATACCGCTTTTTCACCGCCGCGTCGCCGCCCACTGATCCTCATCGCCTGCATGTTGGCGATGTTTATGGCGGCCATTGAGGTGACCATTATTGCCACCGCGATGCCGACCATTATTGCTTCGCTGGGCGGCTTCAGCTATTTCGGCTGGGTGTTTTCCGTTTACCTGTTGACGCAGGCGATCAGCGTGCCGATCTATGGCCGGCTGGCCGATCTTTGGGGAAGGAAATCGGTATTATTTACCGGCATCAGCCTGTTTTTACTGGGATCGGTGTTATGTGGGTTTGCGCACGGCATGGTGTGGCTGGTGCTGTTTCGGGCGATTCAGGGACTGGGCGCTGGCGCCATTATGCCGCTCACGTCCACCATCGTGGCTGACATTTATTCGCCGCGCGAACGGGCGGGCATCCAGGGCTGGCTCTCCAGCGTCTGGGGCGTGGCCGCCATCGTCGGGCCGCTGACCGGCGCCTGGCTGGTACAACATTTCCACTGGGCTGCGGTGTTCTGGGTCAACGTGCCGATTGGCATTGTGGCAATGCTGATGCTGGTGCGCTGGTTACCGGCGCATCCCACCGCGGCGCGTGAGCGGCTCAATCTTACCGGCAGCGGCTGGCTGGCGATCTGTATCAGCGCGCTGCTGATTGCGCTGCTGCAGGGCGAAATGCTCGGCTACTGGCTGCTGGCGTTTTTGCTGCTGGCGCTGGTCGCGGGCTACTTTTTGCAGCGCCATGAGCGGCGGGCGGCGAATCCACTGTTTCCGCTGGCGATCTGGCGTAACAAAGTGATCATCGCGGGCAATATGGGCAACATTATCCTGGGCGCCTCAATGATGGGCATCAGCGCCTTTTTGCCGACGTGGATTCAGGGTATTAATAACGGTTCGCCGCTGCAGGCGGGCAGCGCGCTGGCGATGATGTCAATTGGCTGGCCGCTGGCCAGTACATTGAGCGGCCACCTGATGCTGCGCACCTCCTACCGGTTTACCGCGCAGCTTGGCGCTTTGCTGCTGGTTGCGGGCAGCGCCATGCTGTTGTTGCTACACGCACAAAGCCCCATCTGGCAGGCAGGGCTGTCAGCCTTTGTGGTTGGCACCGGCATGGGCATGACCAGCACCACCTTTTTGATTTCCGTGCAGAACAGCGCCGACTATCAGATCCGCGGCATCTGCACCGCCTCAATCATGTTCAGCCGCCTGCTCGGTTCGGCACTGGGCACGGCACTGATGGGCGCGGTACTGAACTGGAATTTGATGCACCGCCTGCCGGATAGCCACGAGCCAGTACAGCTGCTGATGTCCGATGAACGGCACACGCTTTCCAGCGATAGCCTGGCGCATCTGGTGAGTGAGATTGCCCGATCGCTGCACTGGGTATTTGTGGCAGCCCTGTTGATTGCGTTTACCAGCCTGTGGGTGGCGCGCAGAATGCCAAAAGCGCGGCCTGATTAAGCCGATCGGTGTGGTAGGGAGTGAATAAAAGAAGAAGGCCGCATCGATGATGCGGCCGCACGGCAAAAATCAGGGTGAAGGGGCATCCTGCGCGCTGCCCGCATTGGCAGGTACGCGAGCGTCATCGCCGCCATTTTTCTGGTAGACGATTTTCTGACTGTCGTTTTCACAATGCCCGACGACCTGGCCAGCGGTTTGATTTGCCTGATCGTTTGGCACGATCTCCAGCGTAAACGCCGACTCCGGCAGGCCGTTGGCAACGATTTTCTGAGAAATATCCGCTTTCACCGTTTCGCAGGAGGCCTGTGCCAGCATCGGCAGGGCAGCAACCACGGCAGTCACACACCACAGCACTTTTTTCATTTACTCTTCCTTTTTAATGAACCCAGCTTAACTATAGCAGCAGCTGGGCTTACGGCAGTACCGGACGGCCGGTGCGGCGATCCAGACAGCGCAGCGTATTCGGTTCCCAGTAGGCGTTCAGGTTATAGCTGGTTTCGCAGGAGTCGCGGGTATCAAAGGCGCGATCGGCTTTATCGAACTCTTTCTCTTCGCGGCTGAACACTTTTTTACGCAGCATGCGCGTATCGTTGAACACTTCTTTGCTCTGGCGGGCACTTTCATTGCCCACGGCGCTGTTGCCATTTTCGATAATCAGGCGGTCCGTCTTCGCCTGCGCGGCGGGCAGCGCCAGCATCAGCGCCACGGCGCAGAGAATGGATGAAGAAAAGCGGGTAAATTTCATAGCAGATCCCTCGGGTTATCGCCGTATGGCGCGCTGTAGACAGCAACCACTTTAGTATATCATCGCCGCTTATTTCCTCACCAGCGGGCAGCCGCCTGTTTGCGATCCTGAGAGCCGACGTTGATGTTTATCAAAACCACTTTGCTGTTTTTTATCACCGCACTGGCGGAAATTATCGGCTGCTTTCTGCCGTGGCTGTGGCTGCGTAAAGGCGGCAGCATCTGGCTGCTGTTACCGGCGACGCTCAGCCTGGCATTGTTTGTCTGGCTGCTAACACTGCATCCGGCAGCCAGCGGACGGGTTTATGCGGCGTACGGCGGGGTTTATGTGCTGACCGCGCTGCTGTGGTTGCGCGTGGTGGATGGCGTCAGGCTGACGCTGTTTGACTGGACCGGCGCGCTGGTGGCGCTGTGCGGCATGTTGATTATCGTGGCGGGCTGGGGAAAAGCCTGAGGAGCGACTCCTCAGGCGAAAAATTAGCCTTTATTGATCTTCAGACCGGCGGTGGTCTGGCTTACCGGCATCATCTCCAGGCTGTTAATATTGACATGCGCTGGCAGCGTGGCCACCCAGAACACCGCGTCGGTCACATCTTCCGGCGACAGCGCGGTGGTGTCGGCATAGACCTGGCCCGCTTTGTTGTCGTCGCCCTTGAAACGCACGTTGGAAAACTCGGTGCCGCCTACCAGACCTGGCTCAATATTGGTGACGCGCAGGGCGGTGCCGTGCAGGTCGGTGCGTAAATTGAGGCTGAACTGACGCACAAACGCCTTGGTAGCACCATAAACATTGCCGCCAGCGTAAGGCCAGTTACCGGCAACCGAACCAATATTGATAATGTGCCCGATGTTACGCGCCACCATTGCGGGCAGCACCGCATGGGTCATGTACACCAGACCTTTATTATTGGTATCGATCATGTTTTCCCAGTCTTCGATGCTGGCCTTTTGCGCCGGTTCGATGCCCAGCGCCAGGCCGGCATTGTTCACCAGCACGTCAATATCACGCCATTCCGCTGGCAGCGAGGCGATCGCCTGTTCGATATCCGCGCGATTGCGCACGTCCAGCTGCAGCGGCAGCAGGTTATCGCCATATTCCGCCTGCAGCGCCTGTAAACGTTCAGCACGACGGCCGGTAGCGATAACTTTATGACCCGTTTCAATAAAGCGGCGGGTGATACTTTGACCAAAACCGGCGGTAGCACCGGTAACAAAAATAATCATCTCACTGTTCCTCAACGGATTTTCGACTCAAATTACCTTAGCACCTGATGGCGAAGCTGAATAGCGTTGCGCCTTATTTGCTGAAAATCGCCTGCCAGGCACTTTTCTGGTGCAGTACTGCGCCGCAACGGGGCAGCGCTGGTTAACCCGAAAACCGGCCTGTTTCTGCCGGTAAAACCGATAATTTTGCAGGCAAACGGTTGCCAGCGTTAGCAACCGATTGCGCATTCGGTTGCGAGGTATTCCTGCCCGGGCTTTGCCAGACTGAGATAACTTGCTGAAATCGATGAAAATCATTTCTTCCTCTGGCACAGGGCTTGCAACGTCTGCTCATCAACAGCGTGAGCCAGGCTCGCTAATTCAGGAATTGTTATGTCCGCACATCACGTTACCGCCTTACGCGGCAGTTTTTTTGATATCACCGCCGTTACCGATTGCCCGGAAACGCTGGCCGACAATGCACGCTATCTGGAAGATGGTCTGCTGGTGATTGAGCAGGGCAAAATTGTCCGGCTCAGCAGCTGGCAGGAGGGCATCTCGCGCTTGCCGCAGGGCTGTGAGCTTCTTGACTACCGCGGCAAGCTGATTGTGCCAGGCTTTATCGATTGCCACATTCACTATCCGCAGACCGAAATGGTAGCGGCCTATGGCGAACAGCTGCTGCAGTGGCTGGAGCAGTACACTTTTCCGGTAGAGAGCCAATATCACTGCCCGCAGCATGCGGCGGCAATGTCTGACTTCTTTTTGCAGCAGTTGCTCAGCAACGGCACCACCACCGCGCTGGTGTTTGGCACCGTGCATCCGGAATCGGTTGAGGCGCTGTTCAGCGCGGCGGAGCAGCGAGAGATGCGGCTGATCGCTGGCAAGGTGATGATGGATCGCAACGCGCCCGCCGCGCTGCTGGAAACCCCGGAGCAGAGCTATCAACAGAGCCGGGCGCTGCTGCAACGCTGGCACAACCGCGGTCGCCTGGGCTATGCGCTGACGCCGCGCTTTGCGCCGACCTCGTCACCGGCGCTGCTGGAACAGGTACAACGGCTACGCGAGGAGTTTCCCGACGCTTGGCTGCATACCCACCTCAGCGAAAACCCACAGGAGGTCGCCTGGGTAAAAGCGCTGTTTCCGGAGCACGCCAGCTATCTGGACGTTTACCACCATTATCAGCTGACCGGCAAACGCAGCGTGTTTGCCCACGGCCTGCATCTTGAAGAGGAAGAGTGGCGCTGTCTGCATCATACCGATTCCGCCATCGCCTTTTGCCCGACCTCCAACCTGTTTCTTGGCAGCGGGCTGTTTAACCTGCAACGCAGCTGGCAGGAGAAGGTGAAGATTGGCATCGGCACCGATATCGGCGCGGGTACCACGTTTAATCTGCTGCAAACGCTGGGCGAAGCCTACAAAGTATCGCAGCTGCAGCAATACCGTCTTAGCGCCTGCGAAGCGTTTTACCACGCCACGCTCGGCGGCGCCCGGGCGCTGGATCTCGATCATCTGCTGGGCAACTTCACCCCGGGTAAAGAGGCCGATTTCGTGGTGCTGGATCCGGCGGTGTCGCCGCTGCAGCAGCTGCGCATGCACAACAGCACCGATATCTGGCAGCAGCTGTTTGTGCTGATGACGCTCGGCGACGATCGCAACATTGCGCAAACCTGGGTCAACGGCAAACCGGCGTGGCGGCGTGAAGAGAAGGAGAATGCAGCATGATTCAGTTTTTGCTTAACCAGACGCTGATTACCGAAGAGGCGATCGATCCCAATATGACCGTGCTGAACTATCTGCGTCAGACGCAACGGCGCTGCGGCACCAAAGAGGGGTGCGCCACCGGCGATTGCGGCGCCTGCACGGTCACGCTGGGCAAGGTCCGACAGGGCAAGATGCAGTATGAAACCGTTAACAGCTGCCTGACGCTGATGAGCAGCCTGAACGGCACCCAGTTGCTGACGGTGGAAGATCTGCGCGAGGGCGATGCGCTGCACAGCGTGCAGCAGGCGATGGTTGAATGCCACGGCTCGCAGTGCGGATTCTGTACGCCTGGTTTTGTGATGTCGCTGTTTACCCTGCAAAAAAATAGCGCAGGCTGGGATCGCCATCAGGCGGAACTGGCGCTGGCGGGCAATCTGTGCCGCTGTACCGGCTATCGGCCAATCATGGCGGCAGCAGAACAGGCCTGTCAGACACCGCAGGCCGACCGCTTCAGCATGCAGCAGCAGCAGGTCGCTCAGCGGCTGATGGCGCTACACAGCGATGCGGTACAGGAGATTGCGCTGGCCGGCCATCGCTGCCTGCTGCCGAAAACCCTTGATCAGCTGGCCACGCTTTATCAGGCCCATCCACAGGCGACGCTGCTGGCCGGTGGCACCGATCTCACGCTGCACATCACGCAGCGCTACCGGCCAATTCCGCTGCTGATTGCGCTGGCGCAGGTCAGCGAGCTGGCGGAATGCCGTCGTGACGGCAACCGGCTTACGCTGGGCGCGGGCGCCACGCTTAATGCCATAACGCCGTTCATGCAGCAGCATCTGCCGCCGTTTGCCGCCATCCTGCAGCGCTTTGCTTCATTACAGGTGCGCAATCAGGGCACGCTGGGCGGCAATATCGCCAACGCCTCACCGATCGGCGACTGTGCCCCGATGCTACTGGCGCTGGATGCTGTGCTGCTGCTGCAGTGTGGCCAGCAACAGCGCACGCTGCCGCTGGCGGATTTCTTTACCGGCTATCGCCAGACACAGCTCCAGCCAGGCGAGTTTATCCGCGCGGTGGTGATGGAGGACGTGACAGCGTCACCTAATTTTGCCGCATGGAAGGTATCAAAACGGCTGGAAGATGATATCTCAGCGGTGTTTGCCGCCTTTTCCCTGCGGATGGAAGATGGCGTGATTGCCGGTGCGCGCGTGGCGTTTGGCGGCATGGCCGCAGTGCCCGCCCGGGCGCTGGCCTGCGAAGCGGCGCTCAATGGACAGCCGCTGACGCCGCAAACGCTGAGCCAGGCCTGTCGGGCGCTGGCTGAAGATTTTCAGCCGCTGAGCGATTTCCGTGCCAGCGCCGATTACCGTTTGCAGGTGGCAAAAAACCTGCTGCGCCGTTATTTCCACCAGCTCAGCGGTGAGCTGCAGATCACAGAGGTATCGCGCTATGTCTCATAATCGTCCCCGGCAGGCAGAAGAGGTGATCGCCCGGCAGTATCAGGCAGGCATCCAAAGCGGCGTCGGCCGCAGCAATCACCATGAAAGCGCCGCTAAACACGTCACCGGCGAGGCGCAGTTTATAGACGACCGGCTGGAGTTTCCCAATCAGCTGCACCTGTGTCCGCGGCTGAGCGAACATGCTCATGCACGCATTGTGCAGATCGACACCGCGCCCTGTTATGCGGTGCCGGGCGTGGTGCGTGTGCTTACCTGGCAGGATGTGCCGGGCGAACTGGATATCGGCCCGCTGGAACCGGGTGATCCGCTGATGGCCAAAGAGAAGGTGGAGTACGCCGGACAGATTGTGCTGGTGGTCGCCGCTGATTCACCCGCCGCCGCGCGTCAGGCCGCTGAGGCGGCGATTATTGAGTATGCGCCACTGACGCCGGTGCTGGATGTGGAAGCGGCGCTGGCCGCCGGTGATTTTGTCCAGCAGCCACACGTGCACCAGCGCGGCGATGCCGATGCCGCCCTGACGCGCGCACCGCACCGCATTCAGGGATCTTTTCATATCGGCGGTCAGGAGCACTTCTACCTTGAAACCCAGGTGGCGCTGGTGATCCCCGGCGAAGATCGCACGCTACAGGTGTTTTCCTCCACGCAAAACCCCACCGAAGTGCAGAAGCTGGTGGCGTCGGTGATGGGCATCAGCATGAATAACGTCACTATCGATATGCGGCGCATGGGCGGCGGCTTCGGTGGTAAAGAGACGCAGGCAGCGGGCGTGGCCTGCCTCTGTGCGCTGGCGGCGCGACTTACCGGCCGACCCGCGAAAATGCGGCTTTCACGGCGCGACGACATGCAGATTACCGGCAAACGTCATCCGTTCTTTGTGCGCTATGACGTGGGCTTCGACGACGCGGGAGTGTTGTGCGGTGTGAAAATCGATCTGGCGGCCAACTGCGGCTATTCACTGGATCTCTCGGGCTCGATTGTCGATCGGGCAATGTTCCACGCGGACAACGCCTATTACCTTGGCGATGCGTTGATCACCGGTTACCGTTGCCGCACCAATACCGCCTCGAATACCGCCTACCGCGGCTTTGGCGGTCCGCAGGGCATGGTGGCGATTGAACAAATCATGGATCGCATCGCCCGCGAACGCGGTCTCGATCCGCTGACCCTGCGCAAGCGTAACTATTATGGCAAGCAGGATCGCAACATCACCCATTATCATCAGCGCGTGCAGGATAACCTGCTGGATGAGATGACCGAACAGCTGGAGCTCAGCGCGGATTACACCGCGCGGCGGGCGGCAATCCGCGCGTTCAATGCCGCCAGCCCGTTGCTGAAGCGCGGCCTGGCGCTGACGCCGGTGAAGTTTGGTATCTCCTTTACCTCCAGCTTTCTCAATCAGGCCGGCGCGCTGATCCTGATTTATACCGACGGCACGGTGCAGCTTAACCACGGCGGCACCGAGATGGGCCAGGGTCTGAACACCAAGGTGGCGCAGATTGTGGCGGAAGTGCTGCAAATCGACGTCGATCAGATTCAGATCACCGCCACCGATACCGGTAAAGTGCCCAACACGTCGCCTACGGCGGCCTCCAGCGGTACCGATCTCAACGGCAAAGCGGCGCAAAATGCCGCGGAAATTCTGCGTCAGCGCCTGACCGACATGCTCTGCACCCTTTATCACTGCGGCGCAGAGCAGGTGAGCTTCAGCAATGGCATCGTGCGCGTTGGCGAACAGCACTTTACCTTTCCGGACGTAGCGCAAATGGCGTGGCTCAATCAGGTGCCGCTCTCGGCCACCGGTTATTACTGCGTGCCGGGCGTGCATTACGATCGTCAGGCCGGACGCGGTGAGCCGTTCTACTACTTTTCTTACGGTGCGGCCTGCTGCGAGGTGATCATCGACACGCTGACCGGCGAGTATCGTCTGCTGCGCGCCGACATCCTTCACGACGTTGGCGCCTCGCTGAATCCGGCCATCGATATTGGTCAGGTGGAAGGCGGCTTTATTCAGGGCGCAGGCTGGCTGACCAGCGAAGAGCTGGTGTGGAGCGAACAGGGACGGCTGCTGACCGACGGTCCGATGGGCTACAAGATCCCGGCCATCAGCGATGTGCCGGCAGATTTGCGGGTGACGCTGGTGGAGAACCGTAAAAACCCCAAAGATACCGTGTTCCATTCCAAAGCGGTGGGCGAGCCGCCGTTTATGCTGGGTATTGCCGTCTGGTGCGCGCTGCAGGATGCGGTAGCCAGCGTCGCCGATTATCAGCAGCATCCGCACATCGACGCTCCGGCCACGCCGGAACGGGTTTTCTGGGCGGCGCAGCGTTTACGGGCAGGTGTTGATGATTTTTCATGACTGGATCGCCACGCTGCATCAGCTTCGCCAGCAGCGCACGCCCTGTGTGTTGATCACCGTGCTGAGCGAACGCGGCTCGGTGCCGCGTGACAGCGGTAGCAAGATGATTGTCACCGCCAGCGACTGTTTTCAGACCATCGGCGGCGGCCATCTGGAGTATGAGTGCATCGCCATGGCGCGTCGCATGCTGACCGCGAAACAGACCGCCGTGCACAGCGAAACCTTTTCACTCGGCGCGCGGCTGGGGCAGTGCTGCGGCGGCATGACGACCATTCTGTTTGAGCCGTTGTTGCAACCCCAGCCGCAGATCCTGCTGTTTGGTGCCGGGCATGTCGGCCAGGCACTGGTCAGGGTGCTGGCAACGTTACCCTGTCACATCCGCTGGATTGATGAGCGTGACAATCTTTTTGGCGCAGCGCCTGAGGGCGTAAGCTGCTGTCAGCTGGAGGATCCGCTGGATGCGGTGCTGGAGGCGGCGCCGGACAGCTACTTTATTATCATGACCCACGACCATCAGCGCGATCTGGCGTTGTGTGAGGCGATTTTACGGCGCGGTGATTTTCGCTGGTTTGGCGTTATCGGTTCGCAGACAAAACGTGACCGCTTTGTCTATCGCCTGCAGGGAAAAGGCTTCAGCGAACAGCAGCTGGCGACCATGCGCTGTCCGATTGGTTTGCCTGCGGTGACCGGCAAACTACCGGCGGAGATCGCCGTGGCGGTAGCGGCAGAGATTATCAGTCATTATCAGGCCGTTGCGTCATCAGAACAGAGCGCCTAAGCTGGCACTATCTATCCTGAGGAGCCTTTACCATGTCAGAGAATCCCTTCAGCCAGCCATCCTCGTTGCCGATGCAGGCACCGCCATTCGATCGCATTGAAGAGCAGCACTATCTGCCAGCGCTACGCGCGGGCATCGCTGAAAAGCGCCGCCAGGTCAACGCCATCGCCGACTGGAAAGAGCCAGCCAGCTTCAGCAACACCTTTGAAGCGCTGGAGCGCAGCGGCGCACTGTTGAATCGGGTAAACGCGGTGTTCAGCGCCATGACCTCGGCCAATACCAGCCCGGCGTTGCAGGAGATTGATGAAACGATTTCACCGGAGCTGGCGGCGCTGGATGATGAGATCATGCTCAACAGCAAGCTATTTGCCCGGCTCGACAGCGTTTATCAGCAGCGCCATCAGCTGGCGCTCGATCCGGAATCGCTGCGGCTGACCGAGGTGGTGTGGCGCGCGTTTCAGCTGGCCGGTGCGTCGCTGAGTGAGCAGCAAAAAACCGAACTTAAAGCGCTGAATCAGGAAGCGGCCACCCTGAGCACCCGTTTTGGTAATCGCCTGCTGGCGGCCACCAAGGCGGGCGGACTGACGGTAAACGATGCCGCGATGCTGGCGGGTCTCAGCCCTTCAGAACTGGCCGCCGCTGCCGAAGCCGCAACGGCTAAAGGGCTGCACGGTCAGTGGCTATTGGCGCTGCAAAACACCACCCAGCAGCCGCTGTTACAGTCGCTGTCGCGCCGTGATACCCGCGAAGCGCTGTTTACCGCGGCATGGCATCGGGCAGAAAAGGGCGATGATAACGATACGCAGCAGACGCTGATCCGCCTGGCGCAGGTGCGGGCGAAGCAGGCCGCGCTACTCGGCTACGGCAGCTACGCCGAGTGGAAGTTGCAGGATCAGATGGCGAAAACCCCGGCGGCCGCGCTGGAATTTATGCGCAACATCGTTCCGGCGGCCACCGCGCGTGCCCGTCGTGAAGCGGCGGATATTCAGGCGGTGATCGACGCACAACCGCAGCCCTTCAAGCTGGCCGCCTGGGACTGGAATTTCTACGCCGCGCAGGTGCGTAAGGCGAAATATGACCTCGATGAAAGCGAAATCCGGCCTTACTTCGAACTGGAAAATGTGATGCAAAACGGCGTGTTCTACGCCGCGCATCAGCTCTACGGTATTCGCCTGCAGCAGCGTCACGATCTGCCGGTCTATCATCCTGACGTCAAGGTGTATGACATTTTTGATACCGACGGCGCGCCGCTGGCGCTGTTTTACACCGACCTGTTTAAGCGCGATAACAAAGGCGGCGGTGCCTGGATGGGCAACTTTGTTGATCAGTCCACGCTGCTGGGCAGCCAGCCGGTAATCTACAACGTCAGTAATATCAACAAGCCACCAGCAGGCGAGCCGGTGCTGCTGAGCTGGGATGAGGTGATCACGCTGTTTCATGAGTTTGGTCATGCGCTGCATGGGATGTTCGCCAGCCAGCGCTATCCGAGCCTCTCCGGCACCGCCACGCCGCGCGATTTTGTCGAGTTTCCGTCGCAGCTCAACGAGCACTGGGCCAGCAACCCAGAGGTTTTCCGGCATTTTGCCCGCCATTATCAGAGCGGCGAGGTGATGCCATCGGCGCTGCATGACAAGGTCATCAACGCCGAACGTTTCAATAAGGGCTACGACATGACCGAACTGCTGGCCGCGGCGCTGCTCGATCAGCACTGGCATTCGCTCGCGGTGGGCCAGACGCCCGATTCAGTTACTGCGTTTGAGCAGCAGTCGCTGAGCGCTGACCATATCCTGCTGGCAGAGGTGCCCCCGCGCTACCGCTCCAGCTATTTTCAGCATATCTGGGGCGGTGGCTATGCCGCAGGCTATTACGCCTATATCTGGACGCAGATGCTGGCCGATGATGGTTTCATGTGGTTCCGTGAGCATGGCGAGCTGACGCGTGAGAATGGCGATCGCTTCCGGCGGATGGTGCTGTCACGCGGCAACAGCGCTGACCTGGCCGTGGTCTATGAGCGCTGGCGCGGCAAAGCGGCTGAGATTGGCCCGATGCTGAAGAATCGCGGCCTGAGCGAGGCGTAATCGGGCAGGGCGACGCCATGTCGCCCTGCTTATTTTCTAGTTCAGTGGCCCACCGTTGATGGTTTCAATCATTCCCGCCAGCACGTGTTCCCCGGTTTCCCGCGCCAGCGACTGATACCACGCCTGCGTTTGCAGCGGATCTTTCCCATGGGTGATATCACAGCGCTTGCGTGCCTTCAGCACCAGATCTTTTACTCGCCCGACTCGCTGCTCCTGATAGTGCTCCAGACGCTGCGCCACGCTGGCCGCCTGATTTTGCAGGCAGTGGGCCAGCACGATGGCATCTTCCATAGCGGCGCAGCCACCCTGACCGATATCCGGCGTGGTGCTGTGCGCTGCGTCGCCCAGCAGTGCAATGCGGCCACTGACCAGCTGGCTAAAGGGTTCGATATCGTGAATCTCAACCCGGTTGGTGGTATTGGGATCGATCTGCGCAATCAGCCGTTGCACCGGCTCTGCCCAGCCGCTGAAATAACGCGACAAATCGGCGCGCAGTGAATCGCGATCTTCCGCCAGGCCTTTCGGTAGCGGCACATCGAAAAAGAAGTAGAAGCGATTGCCGCTGACCGGCATCAGAGAAACGCGTTTGCCTTCGCCAACAAAGGTGGTCCATTGATCCGCCGGGGCAATCTGCTCATCGATGGTCACCAGGCCGTTCCAGTTAACGTAACCGGCATAGCGGCGCGGCGTCGGGTAGCCCAGCACCTCAGCGCGCACCACGGAATGGGTGCCGTCGGCGGCGATCAGCAGATCGCCGGTTGCCGAACTGCCATCCTCAAACCAGGCGGTTACGCCGTGCGCATCCTGTGCCACGCGTGCGACGCGTTTACCAAACTGCACGCGCTCGCGACCGTAAGTGTCGAGCAGCATCGCCTGCAGTTCCGCGCGGGCAACCGGGCAGGGACGTTCACCCACCGCATCCACCAGCGGTGCCATGCTGAACCGGGTCAGTTCGCTGCCGTAAAGATGATCGCGATAGGCCATTGAGGCCATGTTGCCTGCCAGCGCACGCAGCGGCGCCGCCATGCCCAGCGCATTCAGGCACTTTACGCCGTTGGGCCAGATTGAAATCGCCGCGCCTACCGGTTTTATCACTTTTACCGCTTCATAAACTTCCGTGCTAATTCCTGACCGCTGTAACGCGATGGCGGCGCAGGCTCCGCCGATTCCGCCGCCAATAATTATCGCTTTCATCATGTTCTCCTGTGACATTCTGCTTTAGCGCTGCAACTTTTGTACCAACGCCGCACAGCCGCTGGCGCCGCGGTTTCAGCGGGCGAGCGCAGGAAATCAGAGGGATTTCAGCGCCCGGACAGGGTGCAATGCACCGTAAAAGCGCGCTGCAATGAAACGAAAAAACCATCTGTGCGTATAACGCAATAATCAATATTCAGGCTTTCTTCGTCGTGAACCGAAAGTTTCATCACCTGCAATGACCTTGCGGTTGTCGCGATTAGCCAGGCTACACTATGGGCGTGGCCGCGTTTACTGAATGGACATCACATGAAAATCAGGTTTTTATCAGCAAATGAACAGAAGCTGCTTGAGGTGCGTAAAATCCTCGAGCCGGTTGGTGTTGACGTTATGCCGGTGGCGCGCAAGATTGCCGAGATTCAGACCGAAAATGAAGTGGAGCTGGTGCGCGATAAACTCACCAAGGCGTTCTCGATCATTGGCCGTCCGCTGTTTGTTGAGCATACCGGCCTCTATCTTGATGGCCTGAACGGTTTGCCGGCCGGGCTGACGCGCATCTTCTGGAACCGGCTGGAGGCGGAACGCTTCGTCTCGCTGGTGCAGGGACTGGATACCAACTGCGTGACTGCCAAAACCCTGCTCGGCTACTGTGACGGGCGGAAAATGACGCTGTTTGAAGGACAGGTGCGCGGCACCATCGCCTCGCGTCCGGCGGGCAGCGACGGTTTTCAGTGGGACTGCGTCTTTATTCCCGACGGCTATTCACAAACCTTTGCCGAGATGGGCGAACACAAGCACGAAATTTCCATGCGTCGGCTGGCACTCAATAAGCTGGCGACGCATTTAAAACGCACGCGGGGAACCTGATGAAACCTGAACTGAAAAGGGCCTACAATTCCGGCAAGCTGATTCTGTTTGCCGGTGCCGGCCTTTCCCGCAACCTTGGGCTGCCGGAATGGCATGAGTTGATTGCTCATCTGGCGAAAGAGCTGGGCTACGATCCGCAAATCTTTAACTCCTACGGCAATCATCTGTCACTGGCGGAATACTATAAGCAGGTAAAAGGTTCACTGGGCCCGCTGCGCAGCTGGATGGACCGGGAATGGCATCGCCCCGATATCGATGTGCGGTCATCGGAAATTCATACGCTGATTACTCAGGGTGATTTTTCGCGCATCTACACCACCAACTACGATCGCTGGCTGGAAGTGGCGCATGATGCGCACAACGTGCCCTACAGCAAGGTCGCCAACGCGGCGGATCTGGTATCGCTCACCGAAGAGAAGCGCCATATCATCAAGCTGCATGGCGATTTCGACGACGATACCTCTATCGTGCTCGATGAAAGCAGTTACTTCGAGCGGCTCTATTTTGACTCGCCGCTGGATATCAAGCTGACCCACGACGTCATGGGCAATTCGGTGCTGTTTATCGGCTACAGCATCAGCGATTTTAACATTCGCCTGCTGTTTTATCGTTTAACCAAGATGTGGGGCCGAACCGGCCTTGCCACCGCGCGGCCTAAATCTTATCTGTTTACCAACCGCAATAACCCGGTTGCCCAGGAAGTGCTGGGACAGTGGGGCATCGAGATGATCGTCTCCGAAGAGGATGACCCGCGTAAGGCGCTGAAGGACTTTCTCACCGAGCTGATCGACCGTTAAGGCCCGCATCCATTTGCAGGCCAGCCGTCGAGGCTACCTTGCCAGCCGATAATATTGAAACACACCGTCGGGTTGGCTGCTGCGCCCGACGGTGCCCAACAGCTGCAATCCCTGCTGGTGGCAAAAATCGGGCACGTCACAGGCAACCGGCGTATGACCAAAAAGAATGATCTGGCCGGTTTCGCTGACGATCTCCACCATCCGGCGTAACACCTGTTGCGCCGCCAGGCTCGACATCACCTCATGATTGATAAAACGGCAAATCACGATGTCGTAAGGCTGCGCATGCGGCAATGTCATCACATCGCCAACCACCGCATCAGGAATAGTGCGCCGTGTCTCGGCCACCATTGCCGCGGAACGGTCAGAGGCGATGCAGCGGCTCTGCGGAAAATGGTGCTGTAGCGAACTGATGAATTCACCGGTGGAGCAGGCGGGATCATAAATCCGGCAGCCGGGAGTCACGAGGGTTTTGAGCTGCTCCAGGGTGTGCGCACGAAAATGCGCCTCCTGATCGTTCAGCCGCTGTGGCGTCGCCGCCTGGGAATTCCAGTAGCTCTCCGGGCAGACAAACTCTCCTCCGCTGGCGTCTCGTGGCGGCCAGGGAAAGTGAATATCGTCGCCGTGAAAAAGCCCGTCGCGCCACGTCGCATCGTCCGGTACGCGAACCACGCAGCGCAACTGCGCCGCCTGCTCTTCGCAGTGAATCAGTTCGCCCTTGAGCATCGCCTTTTCCAGAATGCTGTAACGGCTCTGTGCATGCAGCTGCTGGCGCAGGCCGAGCAGATGCTGATGTTTATTTCTGACCAGGAAAAGATTGTGCTGCTGCGCCGGGGCAACCAGCAGCTCCTTATAGAAAGCCATGGCGTTTACTCCCCGTAGCGTTGGGTAGGAATCACATAATTGCCCAGAGAGACAATAGAGAATCGCTCCATGGCGGGCATCACGGCGCAGGCGATGCTGATGCCTGCAGGATCGTCCTCAATGGCTTTCACCCACACCGGCAGATCCTGTTTGTCGCACAGCGTAATCAACAGGGAGAGCTGACCTTCCAGTGAAAGCCGATCGGGATCGGCAGGCAGCGGACGGCGGGTGACGATCTTGTCGCGAATATCCGCCACCAGACAGCGCAGCAGCTTCGGGTATTTTTCCAGATGACGATAGTGTCGCCGCCACTCGTTCTGCACGAAAGGTACGCCTTTCTCAATGGCATGCTGCTGCACCAGCTCTTTGATGGCGCGTGCGGCGGCATGGCTGGGATAGATGGAGCACCCGGCGCCAAACACATGCACGCCGGAGAGCGGGCGCGCAGGGCAGCTGGCAATACAGACCGTGGGTAAACCAGGCTGACTGATATTAAATACCCTGACCGCGTTCTCAAGGCAGGCTTCCGCATCGCGCAGAGTGGAAAAGAGATCCTCAGGTAACGAGTCCGGTTCAATTTCAATAAGCTGATAAGGCAGCTGGTGGAAGAATACCCTCGCCAGAAAAGTGCCTACGCAATGCCGCTCAATAACTTCGCTGATAGCATGAATAGCGGCTTCGGTATAACCCACGCCCGCAGCAAAACCGGTACCGCAGGAATAACGGCGAGCCGAGCGATAATCGGCATCATCGCCAGCGGAACGCTTTTTCACATAATTATAATCAATTAAAAACGACGGCCATAACAGCGAGCCGCGATGTTCATAACCGTCTGGCGGCGAAAAAGGAATAACGGAAAGGGTGGTTGGCTGTCCGCTGCTTATTATTTTTAATGGCAGAAAGTCGCGCATATAAGGCTGATTAATGACGGCAGAAAAGGGCGCCAGTGCGCGATGTTTACGTAAACAAATTAATCCCTGATGATGTTCCCAGGCTTCAAACTTTGCGCCAACCCGCGCTTCCTGCTCATAGCCTTTGCCGCAGCCGACGCATGGCGCTTCTGTCGTGCCGGTAAAATTCAGGGTGGCTACCGTGCTGGATAAGGGCGTGCCGAAGCGTTCAATATCTACAGCGATATTATTCCGGCGGAAATAATCATCTATTTTATTTTCGGCAATTTTCAGAGACACTTTTCTTTCGATAATGGCATTCATTACTCACCTCCCTGTCAAAAAAAGCGGCATAAACTATGCCGCTTTTTTTACTGCTTATGCGTTAATTGCGTCGATCTCGTCTTGCGACAATTTCGATTCAATTACGCCTTCCGTGGTTTTTTCTTCAGAAACCACTTCGTTTTCTTCATAATCATTTGTATACATACAGTTCATATAACCCATGATAATTCTCCATCTATCTATTCAATGCCGCCACATCATTGTGCCGGCAACAGCAGAATATAATAAAGCGTAACGCGACGTCGTATTTAATAGTCAACCCAGGATCCAGATCACAATAAATTAATAACCATCTCGAGAGTTTATTTATATTTTATATAACCATTCATTTTTCTATATTTATATTTAATGCCTCACTGTACTGAATAGAATAAATAGTCATTACCTGTGAGATAAATGCACTTTTTTATTAATTACCGATTTCGCGCGCGCCGCTTGTTAAAGTCAACCATAAGGTTATAATCAAAATACCAAATGGAGGTTCCTATGAAACAGTTTACCTTACCTGCACGGCATCACTCGCCAGAACGCCTCTGGCAGGTTGCCGGGCTGAACAGCGCTGACGGCGTGATGCTAATGGGGCAGATCGATCGCGGGCTGGAAGGCGCGGTGGCCAACCGTATTATTTCGTGGGCGCTGATGACCCAGGCCGATTTGCGTCACGTGACCGGCATTCCTGCCACCACCTTTAACCGCGGCATGAAAGATCGCTTTACCGCCGAGCAGAGCGAGCGCCTGGTGCGCTTTATTCGCGTGATGGATCGCGCCGTTGAGCTGTTTGAAGGCGATAAACACAAGGCGCAGCAGTGGCTGAATGAGCCGGCAAGGGCGCTTGATAACAAAAAGCCTGCCGACCTGGTTTCATCGGAAACCGGCGCCTATGAGGTACTGAAGCTGATTACCCGGCTTGAGCACGGTGTCTATTCGTGAAGTTGTACCGCCTGACCAAAACGCGCTATCTGAGTTCTGCCTGGAGCGGTTACGGTGCCAGGGAAGGCGGCGGGCGCTGGAATAACGTGGGCGTGTCGATGGTCTATGCGTCGGAAACCGCATCGCTGACCATGCTGGAAATACTGGTTCATCTGCAAAGTGCCGCCACGCTGGATGCCTATACCTTGCTTTGTGTTGAGGTGCCCGATGGGCTGATTCAGTGGATTGATGTGACGCAGTTACCGGAAAACTGGCGGGCGGCCGAAGCCCCGGCGGCGCTGCGTGAGATTGGTGATGCCTGGATCAGTAGCGGCGAGTCGGTGGCGCTGCGCATACCCAGTGCGCTGTCGCCGGTGGAACATAACTTTTTGCTTAATCCGGATCATCCCGCCTTCACGGAGCTGGTCAGCCGCGCCAGCCATATTCCGTTTATGTTTGATTCACGCTTTGGTACGGCGCATTCCTGATGGTTCGCGTCAGCCAGACAGCCTGCGGCACACTTGCCGCAGGCTGAGAGGGTTAGCGGGAAGTGTGCGCGCGAACCAGCTTCACGCTTCTCTCCCTGTGGCTTTTACGGTGCAGCACCAGGCTGGTGGCAATAATCAGTAGCGTCAGGCCGCCGGTCGCCAGCAGTTCAACCCGATGCTGGGCATTGAACAGCATCACGACCAGAACGGTGACAATAAACAGCATGGTCAGCCACGTCAGGCCGGGAAACAGCCACATACGGTAGGTCAGCACGTCGCCCGCCTTTTCCCGTTTTTTGCGCAACACCAGATGCGAAGCGGCGATTACCAGGTAAACCAGCAGCGCGATAGCGCCTGAGCTGGCCAGCAGAAACTCAAACACCACGCTGGGCGCCAGATAGTTGGCTATCACCGCGATAAAGGCGGCGGCGGTGGAGAGCAGCACCGCCACCCACGGCGTGCCGCTACGATTGGTGCGCGAAGCGGCGGCAGGCGCATCCTTGCGGCGCGACAGCGAGTAGAGCATGCGCGATGAGGTATAGAGCGCCGAGTTGAGACAGCTGCACACCGCCATCAAGACCACCGCATCAACAATCAGTTTCGCATGCGGAATGCCCATCGCCTGCAGCACGGCCTGATAGGAACCCTGTTGCACCAGTCCAGGCGAATTCCACGGCACCAGCGCCACCACGAAGAAAATCGACAACAGGTAGAACAGGGCGATACGCCAGATCACCGAGTTAGTTGCCTGGGTGATCTGCTTGCCCGGATTCTTCGATTCAGCGGCGGCGATGGTGACAATTTCGGTCCCCATAAATGAGAACATGGTGGTCAGGATGGCGGCCATCACCGCGCCCAGCCCGTTGGGCATAAAGCCGTGCGTATCATACAGGTGTGCCAGCCCGCTGGTGGTGCTGTTCGGCATAAAACCAAACACCGCAATACCGGCCGCACACAGGAAGGCGATAATCGCCACTATTTTGATCAGCGCAAACCAGAATTCAAACTCGCCATAATTTTTCACACTCAACAGATTGGTCACGGTAAGAATAAGTGTGATGGCGAAAGTGAACTGCCAGATGGCGACCTGCGGAAACCAGGCGTGCAAAATAGTGCCGGCGGCGTTGGCTTCCAGCGGGATCACCAGCACCCAAAACCACCAGTAAAGCCAGCCGATGGTAAAGCCTGCCCAGCGGCCCAGCGCCTTATCTGCATAGGTTGAGAAAGAGCCGGAATCGGGCGAGGCCACCGCCATTTCCGCCAGCATGCGCATAATCAACACCACCAGGGCACCGGCAGCAGCATAGGCGATCAGCACCGCCGGGCCCGCTTCAGAAATCGCGTGGCCGGAACCGACAAACAGGCCAGCGCCAATCACGCCAGCAATCGAGAGCATGCGCACGTGGCGCGGTTTCAGGCCTTGAGCCAGAACATCATCATTGGTCTGTATGGGTGTCATGGGAACGCCTCCAGAACGACGCCCGGTCTCAGTTCACCGGGCGAATGGGGATCGGGCCCGCCGCAGCAAGCCCGGGCATCAGGCTGAAATCGTCTCTTGTTCCGCGCGCGTGGCGCAGCTCTCCAGCGTGGCGCTGAGAATCTCCAGCGCCTCAGCGAACTGCCCATCCGGGATGGTCAGCGGATAGAGGAAACGAATGACATTGCCTTTGGCACCACAGGTCAGCAGCAGCAGCCCGTTAGCCATTGCCATTTTTTGCACCGCCTGCGCAGTGCTGGCCCGATCGAATTCAACCGCCACCATCGAACCCAGGCCGCGGACGTCGGTAATCGCCGCATAACGCGCTTTCTGGCCCTGTAGAAAGGTGGTCAGCTGCTCGCCCAGCCCGACCGCGCGCTCGCACAGCTGTTCCTCATCAATCACATCCAGCACCGCATGCGCCGCGGCGATAGCCAGCGGATTGCCGGCATAGGTGCCACCAAGCCCGCCGGGGCCAGGCGCGTCCATCACCTCGGCACGTCCGGCCACGGCGGAGAGCGGCATGCCGCCCGCCAGGCTTTTGGCCATGGTGATCAGATCGGCTTTTACCGGATAGTGGTCCATAGCAAACAGCTTGCCGGTGCGGGCAAAGCCGCTCTGGATCTCATCGGCAATCAGCAGAATGCCGTGGCGGTCGGCCAGCGCACGCAGCGCAAGCAGAAACGCTTCCGGCACCACGTGAAAACCGCCTTCGCCCTGAACCGGCTCCAGCACAATTGCCGCCACGTCCTGCGCCGCAATATCCTGACTGAAAATGTCTTCAAGGCTGGCCAGCGCCGCTTCCACGCTGATGCCCTGAACCGCGCTCGGGTAGCGCGCATGAAACACCGAAGGTGGCATCGGGCCAAAATCACGTTTATAGGGGGCCACTTTGCCGGTCATCGCCAGGGTCATAAAGGTACGACCGTGAAAGGCGTTACCAAAGGTGATGATGCCGTGGCGGCGGGTCGCGGCACGGGCAATCTTCACGGCGTTTTCCACCGCTTCCGCGCCGGTGGTGAAGAAGGCGGTTTTCGCCGCGCCGGCAACGGGGACGCGCTGATTAATGCGTTCGGCCAGCGCCACGTAGCTTTCATACGGGGAGATCTGAAAGGCAGTATGCGTAAATTTTGTTAATTGATCGGCAATGGCCTGTTCCACGCGTGGATGGCGATGGCCGGTGTTCAGCACGGCGATACCGCCGGCGAAATCGATCCAGCTGTTACCCTCGGCATCCCACAGGGTTGCGTTTTCTGCCCGCGCCACATACCAGTCGCACAGCGTGCCGGTACCGCGGGGTAAAGCCTGCGCTTTGCGCTGCTGCAACAGGGTCTGTTTCTCGCTCATTTAACCACCTCACCGTTATCCGTATTTACAATTCTCAACAAACACCTTATTTATGCGTGAGGCGAAGCGAGTTGCCAGAGCCAATTGTTGAGAGAAAGGTGGAGCCAATTGCGGATGTTGTACGCGGATCATCTATTAGAGCGGTTGCAGTTTTTGCAGGAGGGGTCGTTACAGCAGCGTCTGCTGAACTGCATGCAGAGCGCAATAATTGACGGCATTTTTCCGCACGGCGGGCGGCTGCCGCCAACGCGTGACATGGCGCGTGAGCTCGGGGTGTCGCGCAATACGGTATTGCATGTTTATGAAAGTTTGATGGCACAGGGCTACGTCACCGCACGCACCGGCAGCGGCACCTGGATCGCCGAGACGCTGCCGGAAACCTGCCTGCACAGCCATGCCATTGAGGAGGCTCAGCCAGCGGCGGCGCAGCTGTCAGCCACCTTATCAAAACGCGGAGCGAGTCTGCTGGGCCATGCCACGGCATCGCCGTATCAGTGGGGCGCCTTTGTGCCCGGCGCGCCGGACGTCACGGAATTTCCTCACAAACTGTTCAGCCAGATTCAGGCGCGGCTGAATCGCGAGCCGGACGTGCACCGGCTGGTCTACAGCAGCGGCGGCGGCTGTCCCGATCTGCGGCATGCGCTGGCGGCTTATTTGCGCGTAGCGCGATCGGTCAGAGCCGATGCCGATCAAATTTTGATCACCGAAGGGGTGCACCAGGCGGTGGATCTGGTTACTCGCGTGCTGTGCGATCAGGGCGACCGCGTCTGGATGGAAGAGCCAGGCTACTGGGGAACGCGTAATCTGCTACGCATGAATGGCCTCACTATCCGCGCCATGGCGGTGGATGAGCAGGGCATGGTACCGGAAGTCGGGCCGCCGCCGAAGATGATATTTGTGACACCGTCACACCAATATCCGCTGGGTGTGCATCTCAGTCTTGCACGACGTAAAGCGTTGTTAAGTCTGGCAAGAAAGCATAAAAGCTGGATTGTAGAGGACGATTACGACAGTGAATTTCGTTTCTCTGGCCAGCCTTATCCGTCGTTGCAGGGACTGGAGGCGGATGCCCCGGTGATCTACATGGGCACCTTCAGTAAAACGCTTTATCCGGCGCTGCGTATCGGCTATATGGTCGTGCCAAAACAACTGGCTGAGCCTCTGCGCATCGCCGCCGCCGAGCTCTATCGCGGCGGCCATCTGTTAATTCAGCGAGCACTGGCCGAGTTCATCCGTCAGGGCCATTATATGGAACATATTCGTCGCATGCGGTTGCTTTATCGCCAGCGGCGGCAGTTTCTCTGCCGGCTGATTGAGCGCTATCTGGGGCCGGGATTTTTACCGCCGGTGAACCATGAAGCGGGCCTGCATCTGGTGGTGCATTTACCGGCCAATTGCGATGATGTGGCGATCGCCGCGCTGGCGCTGCGCCGTGGCGTAAAAGTGCGGCCGCTTTCGCAATATTATATGCATCAGCAGGAAGCGCGCGGTCTGCTGCTGGGCTACGCCTGCGTCAATGAGAAGCAGTGCCAGGATGCGTTTGGTACCCTGAAAGCCTGTTTGACTGAGTCGGGCATTGCGGTACAGCAGCAGGGATAACGCCGGACGGCGCGGTAAAAAGGAAAGAAAAGGGCGCGAGAATGGCGGGCGACAGCCAGACGCTAAACAGGTTAATAAAGGCCATTTTATCGTGCCATGCACCGGGCATCGTTAACGCCATCGATTTTTGCTCTGGCTTTGGCAGGAACGATTTATCACGTGAAAAGGCTGCCGTTTGCGATCGAAGCCCCCAGCGAGGCGGAATGTGATAAGCGGCGGGCACGGTTGACTGTTGGCGAGCGTGGTTCAGCAATCTGACAACGCTGCGCTGCCCGCTGGAAATTGAAATGGGAGGTTTCAAAACTGCCGCCATTTTCTTTTCTGGAAAAATTGGCAGCGGCAGTCAATGAAATGCCATGTCATATCGATCGGGTTAAGCAGCAACGCTGAGCAAGAAAGCCATCGCAATACGTTCGGTGTCCGTACTTCGGTTTTACACAGCGGGCGACGATCTGCAAAACATCTCGATATGCCAAAGCCGGGCTATTCGATAACGCAGCAGCGTGGCAGCGCAAGATTGAACGACAGGTGAAACAGTTGGCCAGACGTGAAGATGAAGCGCGTTATACAATTCATATCGGCACCAATGGGCCGGAAGCAGATTGGCCACCATTGATGAGTAAATCGGCCTGGCCAGTCTGGGTCAAAAACCCCGGATTTCACGTAGCGCTATCAAGGTGCGCATAATGTATATTATGTTAAATTAGCTATGCGATTGCGTACCGACAACCGGCTGAACCCCTTTAACACGATGCTTCTCTGCCCTTGCCTCTTTCCTCACTGTGGTCGACGAATGCCAATCTTTTCCACGCTGCTGTGATTGCCTCTGTCAGCTAATGTCGATGCTCATCATCTTAATGATGCTTCACCCAACCTGGTGTTCTGCTGGCGCAACGCAACGCGGTGTTCATCTTGCGCATCCTTCTGTCAACTCTGTGGTTTTCTGATTTCGCGATCTTACAGCACCGCTATCAGCGCCGTTTGGACATGCGCCGTCGTCGTGTGAATCGTCTGCGCCATCCGTTCCCGTAGGCCGACGCATTTCATTGATGGTTTTCCATCATCGTCGCCTGTTTCTTCTGCCCGCTATCGTTTCTATAGTGAACCGACTTATTAGCCTGTCGCGGCGGCACATCACCGATCGCAGAATAAAAATACCCGGAGCATCGCTATGTTTCCCTCCGCTTTACCGCGCCCGCGCCTGTTGTCACCTGCTGCTGTTCCAGGTTTGCGCTGGGGTATCATCGGCCCCGGCTGGATTGCCGATCGTTTTGCTGAGGCGCTGCGGCACCATACTCATCAGCAGCTGGTTGCCGTAGCCGGACGCAACGCTGAAAAGACCCAACGTTTTGCGGAAAAATGGGCCATTCCGCAGCGTTTTGACAGCGCCAGCGCGCTCCTGGAGATGAAACAGCTCGATATCGTCTACATTGCCACGCCGCATAACCACCACTTTCCCGACGGCCTGCAGGCGCTGCGCGCGGGCAAACACGTACTGATTGAAAAGCCGCTGGCGCTAAACGCCCATGAAGGCATGGCGTTAAAACAGGAAGCGGAATCGCGCAAGCTGCTCTGTATGGAGGGCATGTGGTGCGATTTTACGCCAAAGTATGACGTTATCACCCAGCTGCTGCTAAACGGTGATTTGGGCGACGTTCACACGCTGTTGGCCGATCATGGCCAATATTTCCCTGCCAATCACCGTATTTTCAATGCCGATCTCGCCGGTGGTCCGCTACTGGATCTCGGCAGCTATCCGATTGCGCTTAGCGTTAAGGTCGCAGGCGGCGTGCCGGAGCAGGTTTTTGCTCAGGGTCAGGCGGCACCACAGGGCGTCAATGGCCAGGCCTCAATGCTCTTTACCCATAGCAACGGCACGCATTCGGTACTGAATACCACGCTGTTCAGCAACACGCCGGGTCGTGCGGTGATTGGCGGTAGCGAGGCGACATTAACGCTGGACGGCCCTTTCTACGCGCCGGGGAATTTTACCCTGAGCGCCAGCCGAAGCTCGCAAACGCTGGTGTGGCAGGATACCGGCCAGCACTACGCCCAGCTGGCACATGAAATTGAGCACGCCGCCTGGTGCGTCGGCCAGGGAATCGGTGATTCGCCGGTACGGCCGTTATCGACCGCGCTGATGACATTGATTACCATGGATGAAGTACGTCGCCAGTTGGGCATCGTGTTCAACGAAGAGCGGCCGCACTGATTGCATACCCGTCCGCCACAGCCTGGGTTGCGCCCTCGCCTGCGATCCGCACCGGATCCGGCAAACGTGACCCCAGGCTGCCGCGTCACCACGGGTTCGGCACAGGGAAACGGAGTAATACATGGCAAAAAAGTTGACCCTGGAAAGCCTGGCCAAACGGGCTGGCGTGGGCATCGCCACGGTCGATCGGGTGCTCAACGAGCGCGGCGGCGTGTCGCCCGATACCACACGCAAGGTATTGAAAGCCGCCCGCGAGCTGGGCATCAAACGCCTGCTGCCGGAGCCTTATAAACATCCGTGGCAGATTGAAGTCTTCCTCAGCAGCAATGACTCCTTCTTTTTTAAACAGCTGGCGCACCATTTTGCTGATATTGCCAGCGCGCTCGGCTATCAGCGCGTCACCCTGCACCGCACTTTTATTCCGGAATCACAGCCGGAGAAGCTGGCCCAGCGCATCATTGACAGCAGCAAAATCCGCGACGGCCTGATGGTGTTTGCCCACGATTATCCGTTTATTCACGATGCGCTGCGCCACTGCCAGCAAACCGGCACGCCGGTGATCACACTGGCCACCGATTTGCCTGCGGCGGCGCGCCTGTGCCACGTTGGCGTCGATCAGTGCCAGGCGGGACGCACCGCCGGGCTACTGATGAGTAAAAGCGTTCATCAGCCCGGCGATATCATTATGGTCAGCGGACGCTTTGATTACCGCGCCCATCGCCAGCGTATCAGCGGCTTTCGGGACGTTGTCAGCCAGCGCGCGCCGCAGTCGCAGCTGCGCGAAGTGCTGGCGGGCATGGATCAACGCCACACTATCCGCGCCCTGCTCGACGATCTGCTGGCTGAATCGAGCCATGTCGTCGGCATTTACAACACCGGCGTCGGCAACAGCGAGATCAAAGAGGTTCTGCTGCGTCATCAGCTGCTCGGCAAATGCGTCTGGATCACGCACGAACTCTATTCTGTTACCCGCCGCCTGCTGGAGCAGGATGCGGTCAGCTTTACCCTCGACCAAAATGCGCGTCAGCATGCCCGGCTGGCGATCGATATTCTGCTGCGCCACCTGGAGAGCGGTTTTCAGCCGGTTGAGTATCAGGACGGCAACGTGGCGCTGAAAATTATCACCGCCGAAAATCTCGACTAGCGGTGCAGCTTTTCGCCCTGAGCGCAAGGCGATCTGTTGGTTTTGCGACGGAGAAAACATTCCTCGCCAATGAGTTTGACCGGCATCGCAAAATGAAATATTTAATCTGAAATTTCATTTTATGAAAATTTTGTTTGCTTATAATCCTGTGATGTTTCATTTACCGCCGTCGCCAACAAGCATCACAGGAGCCCAACATGAAAATCGCTTTTGACGTGGATGTCATCAAAGATTTAGGTATCACGCGCATGGTCCATCAGGTGGCCGACTGGGGGTACAAATATATTGAGCAGTCGCCTCATCCGCAGATCAACCCGTTCTATAAGCACCCGAAAGCCAGCCGTGAGGTGATCACCGAATACAAAAACGCCCTGCGCGCCACCGGTGTGGAAGTCTCCTCTTTTATCGTGGTCTATCGCTGGTCCGGCCCGGATGAGATGCGTCGTCAGGCGGCGGTGACCAACTGGAAGCGCATGATTGAGATTGCGGTAGAAATGGGCGTACAGGTGATCAATACCGAGCTTTCCGGCACGCCAAACGAACCGGAAATCTGTGAAGAGATGTTTTATCGTTCGATGGAAGAGCTGCTGCCCATCGTTGAACGTGAAGGCATCCGCATCGAAATTCAGTCACATCCCTGGGATTTCTGCGAAGAGAACAATGAAACCGCCGATCTGGTGAAATCGTTCCGCAGCGAGAACGTGAAATATCTCTACAGCGTGCCGCACACCTTCTTTTACGACAAGGGCAAGGGCGATGTGAAAAGCATGCTGAATTATGCCGGAGAAGATCTTTCCCACGTGCTGATCGCCGACACCATGAACCACACCAAACATTGCCGCTACATCGTCAACCCGCCGGGCGTGGATGCGGTGGTGCATCAGCATGTTGGCGTCGGCGAAGGCGAAGTCGATTTTGATACGTTGTTTGCCACCCTGCGCGAGATGAATTTTGCCAACCGCCAGTTTAAGGTCGGGGGTGAAGCGATCATCGCCTCGTCGCTGTTTGGCTACCCGGAAAAGATGAAGTATCAGGCAGTGGAAACCCGCGAGCTGATCGAACGTCAGCTGCTGGGACGCTAATCCCTGAACCGCCCTGCAGGGCGGATTATGCTGCCTGGCGTTATGAGCGCCTTGATGTTAACGTCTTGTTGTTATTATTGTTAACGGAAAAATCATCCACGCGCTTTTTCCCTTTTGCGGCGGAATTCTTTTAACCTGTCCGTCGCTTCACGTTACACTAGCGCCACAATTTCTTTGCAGCGCCAGACCATGACCCTTTCCCGCTCGATAATGCAACGACTCACGGCCGCGATAGCAATCGTCGCCGTGCTGTTGCTGTTTGTCGCGCCGGTGATTTCAACCAGCCTTGCGCCGCAGATGATGATGGCGGACATGCCGGAAATGGCGATGGATCAGATGATGCCTTCCCATCACGGCGACGATCACGCGGCGGGCATGATGGACCATGCGGCCATGAACGACGCGGGCTTTGCCTGCGGCTATTGTGACCTGCTGATCCATGTGCCGCTGCTGCTCTGGCTGTTTATTCCTTTTATCTGGCTGGCGCTGCTGCTGTCACGCGCACCACCGCCCGCGCCCATCGCCGCGCCACTGCTGCGACCACGTCGGCAACTCTACCGTCCGCGTGCCCCGCCGCGTCCTGCCCGCATCCTTTTAGCCTAACCGCAACGTCAGCGTGCACCTGCCGCCGCCGACCTGCGTCCTGTTTATTCTGTTAAGAGTAAAATGATGACTTCTACTGGATCCGTGCATGGCGCGCTGTTCACCCTAATTCGCCGCCTTCATTTTTACATCGGCCTGTTTGTCGCGCCGTTTATTTTTGTCGCCGCCCTGACCGGCACGCTCTATGTCCTGACACCACAAATTGAAAACGCGCTCTATGCCGATGCGCTGACCACCCAACCGCAAGGCAAAGCGCAGCCGCTGTCGGCGCAGATTGCTGCCGCGCGCGCCCATACCGGCGAGCGGGCAAAAATCTATGCGGTTCGTCCCGCTCCCGGCGCAACCGACACCACGCGCGTGCAGTTTACCCGTGCCGACTTGGGCGCATCGGAATCGCGCTCGGTGTTTATCGATCCCTACACGCTGGCGATTAAAGGCGATATGACGGTGTACGGCACCACCGGCGTGCTGCCGTTTCGTATGTGGCTCGATCAGCTGCATCGTGGTCTGCTGCTGGGCGACGTCGGTCGCCTGTACAGCGAACTGGCCGCGTCGTGGCTGTGGATCGCCGCGTTGGGCGGCCTGATATTGTGGCTCGGCACGCGTTCCCGTCGCGTGGTGAAAAAGTCGGGTGCCCGCCACTGGCACGTCACGCTGGGGCTGGTGCTGGCGGCCGGCCTGCTGTTCTTCTCCGCCACCGGCCTGACCTGGTCGCAGTGGGCAGGCAGCAATGTCGACCGGATGCGCGCCGCGCTGAACTGGATGACGCCGCAGGTTAACACCGCGCTGGATGGACGTGCTCCCGACAGCGCACCCGATCCGCATGCCGATCATAACGGTTCTTCCAGCATGCCAGGCATGGATATGAGTATGCCGATGCCCGCGGCGCCAAAAGCGCCAGCGCAGCGCAATCGCCCTGACGCCGACTGGGATCGCGTGCTGAGCAGCGCGAAGGCGGCGGGTTTGCAGTCACCTCGTCTGGAGTTGCGTCAGCCAAAAAACAGCGCGTCGGCGTGGACGGTCACCGAAGTGGATCGCAGCTGGCCATCACATGTTGACGCGGTCGCGGTAAATCCCGAGACCTTTAGCGTTATCGATCGTGTGCGCTTCGCCGATTTCCCGCTGGTGGCGAAACTGACCCGCTGGGGCGTTGATGCTCATATGGGCGTGCTGTTTGGCCTGCCGAACCAGCTGCTACTGGCGGCGTTTGGTCTCGGGCTGTGCACGATGATCGTGCTGGGCTATCGCATGTGGTGGCAGCGTCGCCCTAAACAGAGTGAAACCAGCCCGGCGCAGACGCTGGCCGAGGCCTGGCTGGCGCTGCCGGGCTACATCAAAGCGACCAGTTTGCTGATCGCCCTCGCGCTGGGCTACGCCTTGCCGGTGATGGGTGCCAGTCTGCTGCTGTTTGTGCTGTTCGATATTCTGCGCTGGCGCGACGATCATCGCGTGGTGGATGCGTCTGTGGTCTATCCCGATACGCCTATCGGCATTATGCGCGCCCGCTTTGCGGTGAAACGCAAAGAGATGCGCTATTTTCTGCGCTCGCTGGTGGTGCTGATATTGGTGGTGGGCACGGTGATCACCAATGCGGTAATTGGCGGTGTGGTCGATCAATACCAGATCCCGTTCAGCGACTGGACCATCACCATGTACATCATGCAGGGCCTGATGGTCGGCGTGTACAGCCTGGTGATCACCGGACTGTTATCGATTCCGCTATGGTATTTCTTCCTCGGCGAGAGCGATAAACAGGGCGAATAGCCGTCGCGTGTCAGATGATTTTTCGTATGTTACAGGGCCTTTATGGCCCTTTTTTTATCTCTGATCTCCGCCGTCCGGTGCCAGTGCGGCCTTCAGGGCCTCAATAAACAGCGTCACCCGCTGCGGCAGAAAACGCACGCTCGGCAGCACCGCCCAGACCGACAGCGACTGTGGAGTGGCATCCTGCAACGTCACTTCTTGCAGCAGGCCTGCGGCGATCTCCTGCGCGACATCCCAGCGCGTCAGCTGCGCTACGCCCAAACCCTGCACGCATAAAGCACGCACCGCCTCAACGCTGGCCGAGCTGAAACGGCCATCAACGCTGACGCTGCTTACTTGCCCGTCAATCTCGAATGACCAGTGCAGCAGGCTGGAGAGGCGCAGGCAGTGATGATCGTCTAGCTCGCGCAGAGTGCGCGGTGTGCCGTGCTGCGCCAGATACGCCGGTGAGGCGCAGAGTATGCGTGGATTAGCGGAGATACGCCGCGCAATCAGTGACGAATCTCGCAGCGGCGCGACACGTACCGCCACATCAATGCCACGGCCAACGATATCGACCACCTCGTCTGCAAGCTGTAAATCGATGCGCAGTTCGGGGTTGGCGGTCAGTAAGGCAGGAATCAACGGCAACACATGACGTCGACCGAGGCCCGACGGCGCGGTAATGCGTAACAGGCCGCCCGCGCCTTTGGCGTCGGGCAGAAAGCGGGCTTTGGCGCTCTCTTCCGCTTCCGTCATGGCGCGGGCATAGGGAATAAACTCAGCGCCTTCCTCGGTAAGCGAAATGGCGCGCGTGGTGCGTTGAATCAGCCGCCGGCCGATCTCCTGCTCCAGCGCTGCCAGGCGACGAGACACTTTCATCGGCGCCAAATTAAGCCGTCGTGCCGCCTGCGCAAAGCTGTGGCTTTCGGTCACGACCAGAAACAGCCTGACGTCATCAATGTTCATTGGGTATCGCCTGTGCAAGGGGAAGTGTTGAGCCTCTTACGGCTCTGATCAACGCTGATTATATCCGATTTTGATATTCTGGCTTATCAGCAGCCGGGATTTCTTCATCACTCTGGCCGGATTATATTGCTGTACGAGATAAACCGACCCGGAGCGAGCATGTCCACGTCCCCTCTTTTTCACGCAGCAAAGATCAACCAGCTACAACTGACCAACCGGCTGGTGGTGGCCCCGATGACGCGCGTAAGCGCCTCGGAAGATGGCATCGCCAGTGAGCGCATGGTGCGTTACTACGAAGATTTCGCGCGCGGCGGTTTCGGCCTGACGATCAGCGAAGGCATTTACATCGATGATCAGTGGTCACAAACTTACGCCTTTCAGGCTGGCATGGTTAATGCTCGTCAGGCAGAAGCCTGGCGTAAGGTCACCGACGCCGTGCACCGCCAGGGCGGAAAGATCCTGGCGCAGATCCAACACGCCGGTGCGCTTTCTCAGGGCAATCATTACCAGCAGGAGACCGTTGCCCCCTCGGCCATTCAGCCGCTGGGCGAACAGCTGCCGTTTTATCGTGGTGAAGGCGATTATCCGCAGCCGCGCGCCCTGAGTGACGCTGAAATTCATCAGATTATCGACAGCTTCGCCGATGCTGCCGAACGCGCGATAAAGGATGGCGGATTCGATGGCATCGAAATTCACGGCGCCAATGGCTATCTGCTGGATCAGTTTCTCACCCGCTACACCAATCAGCGCAGCGATAAATGGGGTGGCGATACCGCCGGGCGGATGACGTTAAACCTGGCGGTGATCGCCGCGGTACGCGCACGCATTGGTGATACGGTGCCGCTGGGCATTCGTATTTCGCAGGCTAAGGTCAACGATTTTCAGCATAAATGGCAGCATGGCGAGGCGGATGCGCGCACGGTATTCAGCCTGTTGGGCGATTCAGCGATTGATTATATTCATGTCACCGAGCATGAAGCCTGGCAACCGGCTTTTGCGGAGAGCCCACTTTCCCTGGCGGCGCTGGCACGGCAGTTTGCGCCGGGCAAAATCCTGATCGCTAACGGTGGCCTGCATCAGGTGGATAAAGCAGAGCGGCTGCTGGATCAGGGCGCCGATCTGATCGCCCTTGGCCGTGGCGCGCTGGCTAACCACGACTGGCCGCAGCGGGTTAAAAACCAGGCACCGCTGCGCGAATTCGATCGCACCCTTCTGGCGCCGATCGCCGATATCAAAGCCAGCGAACTGCCATCCTGAGGCCGTTGCCGGGCGCTGTGCTATCGCAGTCGCCCGGCACCGATCGCCAGTAAAGAGAGAACGATCAGCGCCCCGCCTGGCGCCAGCACCACCCAACAGGCACGCTCGACATAGGGCATGCCTTCGGCCAGTAGTCGTCCCCATTCCGGCAGCGGCGGCGCGGCGCCCAAGCCTAAAAACCCCAGTGACGCCAGCGCCAGCGCAATGCCCGGCACGCGCAGCATGGCGTGGCGAAACAGCGGTCCGGCCACCGCAGGCAGCAGATAACATAGCCCGGCGCGCAGTGGGCCAACGCCCAGTATCGGCAGCATCTGAACCCATGCGCGCGCCCGCGCCTCACTTAATAACGCCGCGGTATGCGCCGCCAGCGGTGCCCAGCTCACCACGATCACCGCCAACACCGCGCCGCCTGCGCTCGGTCCGGTTAACGCCGCCACAATCAGCCCGGCCATTACCGGCGGCAGTGCGTTTGCCGCCTCAATCGGGCCGCTGCAAAAACGCGGAAAAAAACCGGCCAGCAGGCCGATCAGCAGGCAAATTAGCGCGGCCACAAACGCCATCACGCAGGTATGCAGCGTGCCGTGTGCCACCCGCGCCAGCAGATCGCGGCCCATGGCATCAGCACCAAACGGCAACGCCAGCGACGGTGGCTGCAAACGCGTAAAGCCTGACAGATAAGGATCGCGCGTTAACCCGGCCAACAGCAGCAGGCAAAATAGCGCCAGGCAGAGCGCGGTCAGCCAGATGGCGCCGTGGGAAGATGGAGTGCGGTTAATGGCGGGCGTTGGCATCGCGCCGCCGCGCAGCGCCCGTCCGAGCAGCAGCTGCCGCAGCGCACTGGTTAACAGCCCTGCCACCGCGGCCAGCAACAGCATAATCAGCACGCCCGCCTGCAATGCGGGCAGATCCTGCGCCGCGGCAGCGCCGAGCGTGGCGCGACCGATGCCCGGAATAGCAAAGACTTTTTCCACCGCAATGGCGCCGCCGGTCATCGAAACCAACACCAGGCTCAGCAGCGGCAGCACGCCCGGCAAAGCCCGCGTTAGCAGCGCCAACAGCAGATGACGACGTGCAATGCCAGCCACGCTCCAGGTCAACAGCCATTTTTCGTTCAGCGATTCACTCAAGGCATCAGCAAAAATTCGTCCCAGATAGCCACCGGCCGGAATCCCCAGCGCCAGCGCAGGCAGGATCACATGCTGCACGCCCTGCCAGCCGTAAGGTGGCAGCCAGCACAGCCATACCGCGCCGACGATCAGCAACACGGTGGCCAGCAGAAACTCCGGCAAGGTGGTCAGCGTCGCCGCCGCGATGCCTGAAGAGACCCGCGGTTTTCCATGCAGGCCGCGCCACAATACCGGCAGGCAGAGTGCCGCCGCCAGCAAGGCGGCAACCAGCGCCGCCGCGGCCATCAGGGTTAACGAGACGCCGGCAGCCTGTAACATGCCGGGCAGCACAGGCCGACCGGAAACCCACGACACGCCCGCATCGCCCTGCAGCAGCTGCCACAGCCAGTGGCCAAACAGCGACAGCGGGCCACGATCGAGGCCCAACGACTGACGAATCGCCGTCAGGGTTTCCGCCGTCGCCTCCTGCTCGCCGGAACGGGCGCGCAGCAGCGCCAGTGCCGGGTCGCTGCCGGAAAGCCAGGGCAACATGCCCACGATCAGCAGAATGCCAAAGAAGGTCAGCAACCTGGAGAGCAAAGTTAGCCGGTGCGGCGTACGCACAAGCGTGGCGCAGGTACGGCAGTAAAGGGATTCACTCATGGCGCAGTGGGCACCAGAACGGTGGCTTCATCGATCAACATGCGCTCACGCGGATCGCGCAGCGCACCGTGCAGCTGCGGATTTTCGCCCTGAATTACCCGCTCATGCAGCAGCGGGATCGCCGCGTCGCTGGCCAGAATCAGCTGTTCAGCAGCCACGATCGCCTTACGACGCGCGGTGCCCGCTGGCAGAGCCGCAGCCTGCTCCAGCGCGCGGTCGATGGCCGGGCGGCAGAGCTGAGCAATGTTAAAGGATCCTTTGCAGCTGAAATCGCTGTAAAGATAGGCGACCGGATCGCCGGAATCGAGCACCGTGGCGCGCGAGAGAATAAAGGCATCAAACTTACCGGCCAGCGCATCCGCCTCAATTTGCGCATATTCACGCACCACCTGCTTAACGGTAAAACCGGCGGCGGTCAGCTGTTGTGCCAGATAGACCGCCACTTCAGGCAGCTCCGCGCGGTCGCTGAAGGTGGCCAGCGTAATGGTCTGGCCCTGCGGCGCGCGCACGGGCGTCGGTTCGCTTACCGGCTGGCGTAATTGTGCCGCCCACGGCAGCGCCGGGCCAAGCAGACCCTGCGCCACATCGGCACGTTTTTCGTAGACGTTATCAACCAGCTGCTGGCGATTGACCGCATTACGCACCGCGGCACGCAGCCCGGCGTCGTGGAATGGCCCGGTTTTACTGTTCAGGTAGAGCGTATTGGTGCGCGGCATCGGGACTTCATGCACCATGGCGGGATCGAGCAGCGCCACCTGAGAAACCGGAATCGCCTCGACGATATCTGCCGTACCGGTGCGCAAGGCCGCCGCCCGTGCCGTGCCGTCGGGCACAAAGCTGACGTCAATGCCTGCGGCCTGCGCTTTGTTGCCCCAGTAATCGGCATTGCGATCGAGCGTGGCGCCGCTGGTGCCATTAATGCGTTTCAGCACAAAGGGTCCGCTGCCGGCGTTAAGCGGATTGATGAGCCCTTTCTCACCGTAGGCCGCGCGCGACAGGATCGCCAGCTGCGGGCTGGAGAGCCGCTGCGGCAACAGCGGATCCGCCGTTGCGGTGGAAACGATCACCGCGTTATCACCGTCGGTGCGCACCTGCAGATCCACGCCGTCCAGAATGCGTGGCTTTGGCGCATACGCCGCGGCGGTACTCAGCGCGTTGACGACTGCCGCCGCATTCAACGGCGTGCCATCATGAAAACGCACCCCCTGACGCAGCGTCAGCCGCCAGGCATGGTTCTTCAGCGGTTCCCATCGCGTTGCCAGCCCCGGCTGCGCATCGCCCGCCGCATCAAGTACGATCAGGGTTTCCGCCGTACGCCAGCGTGACAGTTTAAACGCGTCGTCACTGAGCGGCGTCAGCCCGGAACGCGGCGGCTGCAGCATAGCGAGATGAATTCGCCCTTCCCGATCCTGTGATGAATCAGACTCATTAAAGCAGCCCGCCAGCAGCGTGCCGAGCGTCAGTATCAGGGCCGGGCGCAGAAGCGATGTCATGGAAATATCCTTATAGTGAGATAACGGGGATAGCCTGCAGAAGCTGGCAGGTTTGTGGATGGTGCGGTGCAGCAAGCAGATCGTTGGTAGCACGATCTTCGACGATCTCACCGGCGTGCATCACCAACAGGCGATCGCACAGCCCGGCCAGCGCCGAGAAATCATGTGACACCATCAGCAGGCCCATGCCCTGTTCGCGCGTCAGCCGCTGCAACAGACCTTTCATCTGCTCACGCAACGGCAGGTCGAGGCCACTAACCGGTTCATCAGCCAGTAAAAAACGCGGCTCTGGTGCCAGCGCCCGGGCAATGGCCACCCGTTGTGCCTGGCCGCCGGAGAGCTGCCCCGCCGGTACATGCAACAGCGTGCGCGGCAGCTGCACCCGATCGCACAGTTCCGCGACCCGCTGGTGCACGTTTTGCAGGCCGAGCAAATGATGCAGCGGTTCGGCAATGAGCTGCGCCACGCTGTGATGCGGTGCCAGCGCACTGGCGGGATCCTGCGGAATGTATTGCACGCGGCGTCGATACCAGGCAAGTGACGCCACCGAGGCCGGGGCGATCGCCCTGCCTTCACAGCTCATCGCGCCGCGGTCGGCTGCGTCCAGCGCCAGCATCACTTTTAACAACGAGGTTTTTCCGCTGCCGGAGGCGCCTACCAGGCCAACGGTTTCCTGGGATTGCAGACGGAGCGATATCTGATTGAGGATCGGCGCGGCTGGTGAATGGCGCTGCCAGAAAGATCGCGGCGCAAAGCGGCTGATATTATCCAGATGAATAAAATCGTTAGCGATCATCCGGCCAGCGCCTGCCGCGCGGTGAGGATCAGATCGCTGTTCTGACGCGCCGCGGCGATCAGCGTGCGGGTAAAGGGCTGTTGCGGCGACCGTAAGATGCGCTGCATGCTGCCGTTTTCGATCGCCACGCCCTGCTCCAGGATCACTACCCGCTGGCAGAGCCGCGCGGCCACGGCAATATCGTGCGTAATAAACAGCAGCGCCTGCTTGCCTTGCTGCAACAACGTGGTCACCTGCTGTTGTGCCACGACGTCCAGCGCGGTGGTCGGCTCATCGGCGACCAACACATTACTGCTGCTCAGCAGCGCCATCAGCGCACAGATACGCTGACGCTGACCACCTGACAGCTCGCCAGGATAGCGATCGCCCAGACCATGCAGGCCTGCGGCATCAAGCAGCGTGCTCAGGCTGCCCTGCTGCGCACTGCCCGCCACCCATTTCAGCTGTTTAGCCACCGTAAAAAGAGGATGCAGCGCCGAAGCAGAATCCTGAAAGATCGCCGCTACCCGGCCCGCGGTACTGCGCTGTAACGCAGGCTGGTGGGCAACATCGATGCCATTAACCAGAATCTCACCGCTGACCGTGATGCCTGGCGGCAGCGTGCCGGTTAATGCCTGCGCCGTCAGCGATTTCCCACTGCCTGACGCACCCAACAGGCAGAGCCGTTCTCCGGCGTACAGCAGAAAACTGAGATCGTCGATCAGGATTTTTTGCCCTGCGTGGAGGGTCAGATTGTCAACCTGTAAAACAGGCTGCTCAGAAAGGATCATGGTTACGGTGACGAAAGGTTACGATGATTATGTTATAACATAACATATAAAGACATTACCAGCTGATGCAAAACATTTCTCGCTGCGCCTGTTTGCCTTGATTAGCTGAAAAGTCACTGAACTGCGAAGATTTTTAGCGTTAGCCCGGCACAGAGTGCGAAGTTATTTAGGCGGTAAAATTTAGAATGTCCGTTTTCCCTGTAAACGGAATAACCATGAACGACGTTATCAACACTTTTGTCACGCACCGCAGCGAACGCAGCTATCTCGACAAAGCGATCCCGGAAGATATCCTCACTAATATTATCGAATCCGCTTATCACGCACCCACCTCCGTGCACTCGCAGCAGATCTCGTTGATCGTCACCCGCGATAAAGCCACCAAAGAGAAACTGGCGGCACTGTGCGGTGGCCAGCCGTGGATTGCGCAGGCGCCAGTATTTATTACCTTTGTGATCGACCTGCATAAATCAGCGGAAGGCATCAAGCTGACTGGCGAACAGCAAATTGCCCATGAAAGCATCGAAAGCATCGTTTCCGGTAGCCTCGACGCTGGCATCGCGCTGGGTACCGCCATGGCGGCAGCACGGGCGCAGGGTCTGGGCATTGTGCCGATTGGCGGCCTGCGTCGCGATCCGCAGGCGGTCGCCGAACTGCTGAACCTGCCGCCGCTGACCTTCCCGGTGAATGGTCTGGTGCTGGGTTACGTGGATGAACCGGCTGAGCTTAAGCCGCGTCTGCCGATGGCCACATTCCGCCATGAAGAGCGCTACAGCAGCGAAAACCTGCTGGAGAACATCCAGGCACACAATCAGCAGCTGACCGATCACTGGCAGGCGATTGGCCGTGACGGCGGTGAGGACTGGAGCCACACCGTTGCCAACTACTACAAAAATATCTACTTCCCGGCGGTGCGTCCTGCTCTGCTGAAGCAAGGTTTTGGCATCGATAAGTAATCTCCACGGGCGGTGCCGAGTGCCGCCCGTTTTGTTGTCATCTTTTTCAGGCAGGCTGTGCCTGTTTTCCGGCGGGATATTCCCGCCGCTTTGTTATGGGAAAAATCTATGGTGCATTCTGATCAACCGGTGCTAAAGCCTGCATGGGGCGCCGTGTTCGCCATGTCGTTTGGCGTTTTTGGCCTGATTACCGCCGAGTTTCTGCCGGTGAGCCTGCTGACGCCCATTGCCGACAGCCTACAGGTCACCGAAGGCCAGGCGGGACAGACCGTCACGGTTACCGCCCTGATGGCGCTGTTTACCAGTTTGGTGATTTCGCTGGCGACGCGCCGCATCGATCGCCGCTGGGTGCTGCTGGGTTTCTCGTTGATTCTGGTGGCCTCGAATCTGCTGGTGGCGTTTGCCGACAATCTGCATGTGATTCTGGCCGGACGCCTGCTGCTGGGTATCGCCATCGGCGGCTTCTGGACGCTCTCGACCGCGACCGCCATGCGGCTGGTACCCGTCGATCAGGTGCCGAAAGCGCTGTCGATCATCTTCAGCGGCGTGTCGCTGGCAACGATCATCGCCACGCCGTTGGGCAGTTTCCTCGGCGATATCATCGGCTGGCGCAATATCTTCCTGCTGACCGCGCTGCTGGGCGGCCTGGCGTTTATCTGGCAGTTTTTCTCGCTGCCAGCGATGCCTGCCGATCGCGAAAAACGGCATGGCAGCATGCTGTCGGTGCTGATGCGTCCCGGTATGCGCTGGGGCATGGTGGCGATCATTATGCTGTTCACCGGCCACTTCGCCTTTTTCACCTACCTGCGCCCTTTTCTTGAAACCGTGGCGCAGGTCAATGTGCACGCCCTGTCGCTGATCCTGCTGGCCTTTGGCGTGGCAAACTTTGTTGGCACTTTGCTGGCCGGTTATCTGCTGATGCGTAATCTGCATCTGACGCTGGGCGGCACCACGCTGCTGATGGGCATCATGGCGATTTTGCTGGCGGTGTTTGGGCATAATTCACTGCTGGATGGCCTGTGCATTGCACTGTGGGGCATGGCGTTTGGCGCGATTCCGGTTGGCTGGTCAACCTGGATCACCCGTACCGTGCCTGACGAAGCGGAAACCGGCGGCGGCCTGTTGGTTGCCACTATTCAGCTCGCCATTACGGTGGGTGCTGCGGCCGGAGGTTGGGTATTTGATGCCAACGGCGCACGCGGCGTGTTCTTTGCCAGCAGCGTGCTGATCCTGCTCGCCTCGATGACCATTTTTACCCGCTTACGCCAGCGCGCTTGAGCATTGTGCGGCCTCTTTCGGGGCCGCGTGAAAGAAATTGATATAAAGATGATGTTGTTGAATGGTTGAAAGCGGCGTTAACTGAGTCAGTGATCGTTAACACGGGCAAGGCTGTTGCCCCGTTTACCGGAGGCAAAATGATTATTGCCCAGATTTCAGATATCCATGCAGCCGCTGACAACGACAACCTGCAGCGTCTTGAGCGGGCTCTCGCCTGGCTGGCAACGCTGGCGCCCGATGCGCTGGTGCTCACCGGCGATCTGGCGGATAACCGCCACTGCGGGCACGACCTGCTCGCCACCTGCCTTAACGCCGTGCCCTGGCCGCTGTTTATCCTGCCCGGCAATGCCGATAACCGCGATCGGCTGCGCGCCACGTGGCCCGAGCGATTCGTTGACAAGCGGCCTGCGCTGCACTTCACCGCGAACATCGGCGGCATCCGTCTGATTGGCCTGGATTCCACGCTGGAAAACAGCGATGCGGGCAGCGTTGCCGCGCATCTCGGCTGGCTTGACCAGGCGCTGAACGCGTCGCCTGCTCTGCCATCCATCCTGTTTTTACACCATCACCTTTTTCTTTGTGGCATTCCGGGCATCGATAACAGCATCTGTCACGATCGGCGGCAGCTTGAAACGCTGCTGCGTAACAGTATGCGACCGCCGTTGGCTATCGCCTGCGGGCATGTTCATCGCCCAATGATGAGCCTGTTTGCCGGGATTCCCGCTTACGTCTGCGGATCGGTTTGTGCGGCCAACCCGCTGTGGTTTGGCGCCGATACGGTGCCGCCGGTTAACGATCCGGTTTATCTGCTGATTCATCGCTTCAATGATGGCGAGCTGGTGAGTTACCACGTTGCGGTTTAACGCCGCGGCAGCCAGCTTGCTCTTTCTGTCCGACATCTACGTTTCATGAGGATAAAGAATGAAAAGCACGGGCAATACGTTTTTGATTACCGGCGGCGGTACCGGCATTGGACTGGCACTGGCCCAGCGCTGGCACGATAGGGGTAACCACGTCATTATCACCGGTCGACGCCAGCAGGTATTGCAGGATGCCGTTGCCGGTCGCGAACGCATGACGGCGTATGCGCTGGACGTTACCGCGCCGGACGCGGTTGACCGCTTTGTACAGCAGGTGATTGCTGATCATCCGGACATCAATATTCTGGTTAACAATGCCGGTATTTTCAGCGCGGAAAAGGTCACTACCCGGCGTGATATCAGTGATGCAGAGCGGATGATCGAAACCAATATTGTTGGGCCAATGCGCCTCACCAACGCCATGATCGATCATCTCAGCGGTCAACCCAATGCGGCGCTGATCAACGTCTCTTCCGGCCTGGCATTTGTGCCCTTTCCTGCTGCGCCAACCTACAGTGCCACCAAAGCGGCCCTGCACGCCTGGACAGCGGCCATTCGTCCACTGCTGAAAGACAAGGTGGAAGTGATTGAAATTGTACCGCCGCAGGTACAAACCGAACTGACACCGGGTCAGTCGCAGGATGCCAACAGCATGCCGCTGGATGCGTTTACCGACGAGGTGATTGCGCTGCTGCATGCCACGCCAACGCCTGCTGAAGTGTGTGTCGAGCGCGTGCGCTATTTCCGTGAGGCGGAAGCCAAAGGCCAGTTTGACGAAGCGCTGCAGATGTTGGCGCAGTACAGCTAAGATTGCGGGAAATCCAGGGCGAAAAGCATGCTTCATGCCGATCGCCCTTTTTTCTGTTTGGCGCTCTTTTTCACTGAAGCCAATGGAACCGCATTAAGAATTACATATGTATGTTGTAACTATAAAGGATCGCTACATGTGATCTTTTCCTCTGTTTCAGAGTATGCCACGTCTGTCTGCTTTCGCATTCAGGCTGGTTAAGTCATCCCGCCCAGTTAAGTGACGTTGTCACGCCTGCGTATAAGACCGGTCGCAATTTACCTCGCGCGAATAGCCCTGTGCAATCTGGCTCGCTATGATGCTCTCGCTTTCCCTTTCCCGCTCACCTCAAGGATTACACTATGCGCTACCTGCTGCTTATCCTCGCCTGCCTGCTGCCCTCGCTGACGCTGGCAAAATCGGTGGCGGTGAACCTGCAAGCCGCCTGTGATATTGAACAGCTTGAGCTGAAACTGATCGACCGCCAGCGAGCGCCCTACGACATTTTCATGTTCGAAGTGCAGATGACCCTCACCGAAGCCGCTGCACAGCGTCTCTCGACCGTGACACGAGAAAATATGCGGCAGGTGCTGGCGCTGTCACTCAATCACGTTCCTCTCACCTCGGCCACGATTCAGGGCGTGCTGGGTGCAAACATGCGTGTCGTCATCACAGCAGAGAATGCACAACGGCTGCTCCCTGCCCTGCAGGATAAGCGCTGCCCGCTTAACGCAGCAGCTGCCACTGCTGATACGCCTGATTGACCTGCCGTGGTGACGTGAGCCACACCGCTGGCCCCTGCCAGCTCATGCACCACTGTGCGTTACGTCGGGTTTTTGCCGGCATCACGCGCGTAATATAATTCAGCATTTCCCACGTCACCCTGTCATTGTCATCATTAACCCCGCCGTAGCGGTGCTTTTGCCACAGCGTACGCGCCAGATAGCGCCGCAGGCTGGTTAACGTAGAAACCTCCAGCACAATTAATCCGGTCGCCCGAGCCAGCCGGGCCGACAGCAGTCCGGTGTAATTTCCCTCCATTACCCAACGCGGTTCAGCAATCGCCTCAGCGTGCAGCGCATGAAACGCTTCTGTGGGCCGCATTTGCCAGGCGGTGTCGGGATAATGATACAGCCTGTCGAGATACACCACCGGTAGCGCGTGCTGTCGACCAATAGCCGCGGCAAGCGTTGATTTGCCGCTGTTCGACGGGCCGATGATCACGATACGCTCACCCAGTTCTGCTAACGACCGCATAAACACCTTTCTCCATGACAAAAAAAGAGGCCGCAATCATGCGACCTCTTTTCATGTTAATGCAACTATCACGGCTCTTCGATGCGTTCCGCATTCAGCGTGGTGCCAGGGCCTTTGCCCTTCACGTAGCCGCTGACGCGTACTTTATCTTCCGCCGTATACTCTTTGCCTTCAAAGATTTTTTTCGGTGCCATGATAACCATGGTGCCGGTCTGATCGCGGAAATCGTAACGGTTATTACCGTGATCTTTGATGATGTAGCCTTCCAGCGTAACCCACGCATCTTTGCGCATATCACGGGACGCTTTTACCGTGCCCTGACCGGTATCTTCAGAACCTTTGTAACCGGCATCCTGCTTGTGCTGAGGCGGTGGCGTTTCGCCCGCTTTGAATCCACCCTCTTCGGCGTTAACCGACAAACTCACCACGGCCATCAGTGCCGCCAGTGTAATTTTCTTGTACATGCTGTCTCCTTTCTGTACGCCGGAACGCCCGGCATCAAACTCACTGACTTAAGCCTGGCACAAATTTCTATAAGTTGTGGATTGAACAGGTTAAAAGCTGCTGACTGGCTAAAAAAAAAGCCCCGCGTTTCGGCGGGGCTGATATTAACTTAACGCATTTTATTTCAGGCGGAACGCCATCACCGCATCACCCGGTGTGGTGCCCATCGAACCGTGACCACCGGCGGCGATAACAACGTACTGTTTGTTGTCATTGCCCATATAGGTGGCTGGCGTTGCCTGGCCACCGGCTGGCAGCTCGGTTTGCCACAGGATCTCGCCGGTATTGATGTCATAGGCGCGGAAGAAGTTATCTGCCGTTGCGCCGTGGAATACCACGTCACCTGCGGTTACCAGCGGTCCACCGTGTGCCACCATGCCCATTGGAAAACCAATCGGGAAGCGGCCAGGCATGAAGCTGGTTTTCAGGTTTTTAGTGGTGCCCACGCGGCGCAGCCATTCGGTTTTACCGGTTTTCAGATCGACACCTACCATACGGCCCCACGGTGGCGCGATACACGGAATGCCCAGATCGGAAGTGAACTGCTGAATCTGAATGGCATAGTCACCCTGGAAGTTTTCATTCCAGTAAGGCGTGCCATCTTTGCCCAGCAGACGCTTATCCGCGGTTTCCGGCGTACGCTTCAGCAGGTGATATTTATAAGCCAGACGCACCGGAGCGGCGATCAGAATCTGACGCTCCGGATCGATAGCCACTGAACCCCAGTTGAAGACGCCAATGTTACCCGGGAAAACAATCGAGCCTTTCTCGGTGGCTGGCGTCCATGGGTTACCGTCGTAGCGCATGGCGTGGAACTGCGTGCGGCAGGACATCTGATCAAACGGCGTAATGCCCCACATCGATTTCTCGTTGATCGGCGCCGGAATGAAGTTCAGGCGCGATACCGGCTGCGTTGGCGAGAAGGTTTCGCCCGCTACGCCGCCGGTGGTGGAAACATCGACCTGATTAATCGGATAGATCGCCTGACCGGTCAAACGGTTCAGCACAAACAGGTTGCCGGTTTTGGTCGGCAGAATCACCGCTGGCGCACGCGTGCCCTGATAATCGATATCCATCAGCGAAGGCTGCGACGGATTATCACGGTCCCACAGGTCATTTTTCGATGACTGGAAGCGCCATTTAAAGGTACCGGTGTGCAGATCCAGCGCCACCAGCGTATCGCGGAACTTCTCCACGTTGCTGTTGGCATCACGACCACGGCTCAGCTCATCCGGCGAGGCGTTGCCAAACGGCACGTACACCAGACCATTTTTCACATCGGCGCTCAGCGTTGCCCAGGCAACCGGCGTGTCATACGGATAGTTTTCACCCGCGGCAATCGGCTGGGTTTTTTCCGGATTAGCCGGATCAAAGTTCCATACCAGACGACCGCTTTGCGCGTCATAGGCGCGGATCACGCCAGAAGGGTTGCCGGAATGGAAACCGTTGTCCATTACTGAGCCGCCGACGATCACCAGATCGCCCGCCACCAGCGGTGCCGACGTCTGCATCAGTGCATGTGGGCGCACCGTGCCCATATTGGCGCTCAGGTCGATCATGCCGTTGTTACCAAAATCGGCACACAGCTTGCCGGTATCCGCATCCAGCGCAATCAGCTTCGCGTCGGTGGTGGCATTGAAAATGCGCTTACGGCACATTGCGGGTGCCGCACTGACGGTGGCATCCGGGGTGGTCGCCGCAGGTTTCGCTGCCGCTGCCGCATCGTAATAGCTCACGCCACGACAGGTTTGGTGCTGTTGCAGGTAAGAGCGGTTTTTCTCAGGCTGATATTTCCATTTCAGCGCGCCGGTTTCCGGGTTCAGCGCATGCACTTCATTGTGCGGCGTGCAGAAATAGAGGCTGTTATTGACCTTCAGCGGCGTCGCTTCAAAGGTATATTCGCCCGCATCTTTATCGGCATCACGCAGATCGCCGGTGTGATAGGTCCAGGCCAGTTCCAGGTTGCTGGCGTTGTCTTTACCAATCTGCTTCAGGCTGGAGAAACGCAGGCCGTTATCGCTGCCGCCGTAAGCGGTCCAGTCGTTAGCGGCGCCCTGGCTTTCACTGGCCGTACGCGGATTCGTGATATTGCCCGCCTGCGGATAGGGATCGTAAAACATCATGCCGATCACGATAGCGACCATCACCAGCACGGTAGTGCCGAGGAACGGATGGAAACGACGCGGTGAAGAGGATTTATAGAGCGGCGCAACCACCCACGGCATCGCCAGCCAGACACCGATCAGGCCAATCAGATCGCCGCGTGGGATCCACTGCCATTTGTCGAAGCCGACTTCATAGATAATCCAGAACAGTACGATCCACATCAGCAGCGCATAAAGCGACAGCGCGATGCGTTTGTTGCGGAATAGCGTCCAGGCGGTAATTAACAGCCCGAGCGCCATAATGGCATAGAATGGCGACCCGCCGGCAAGCAGCAGTTTTCCGCCCATATACAGCATGGCCACGCCGAGAATGGCGATGACAATACTGGTAATTTTGTTAAGCATTCAAATCCCTCGATGATCGCGAAGCGCGTGTCGGTGTCTTACGAAATCTTACATTTCGCCTACAGAAGTTTAACGCCGATCACAAGTTTGTTAAATAATATTAAATTAATGTTAGCAACGTGATGATTGCTATTGAAAACTACTATTTCTTAGCGATTCCAGTTGGGGATATTTGGCACTATCTGGGGCGGCATCAGGCAGCTTTCAGGCGGTAACGCGGGGAGGTAACGGCGGTGGCGAGGCGGGACAGCACACGCTCCAGGAAACCCGGGCCCGCAGTGGATAGCGGGCCAGTCAGCGTAAAATTGATTAGCGGTGTAACAGCATCAGATTTTAGCCGGTGGGATTGCGTTGTAAATGACTGTGCACAAACGCCCGACAACGATCGGAATGGGGATCGAGAAATACCTGCTCCGGCGGTCCCTGCTCTTCAATCATCCCCTGATGCAGGAAGATCGCCTTGTTCGCCACTTCGCGGGCAAAGCCCATTTCATGAGTCACGATAATCATCGTGCGCCCCTCTTCTGCCAGCTCGCGGATGACCCGCAGCACTTCACCCACCAGCTCGGGATCGAGCGCCGAGGTTGGCTCATCAAACAGCAATGCCTTAGGTTGCTGCGCCAGTGCGCGGGCGATCGCCACCCGCTGCTGTTGGCCGCCGGAGAGCTGCGACGGCCAGGCGTCACGTTTTTGATAAAGCCCCACCTTTTGCAGCAGCCTCTCCGCCTCTTCTGTCGCCTCTTTATGGCTGCGTCCCTGCACATGCACCGGCGCTTCGATAATATTTTGCAGCACGGTGCGATGCGGCCACAGGTTAAAGCTCTGAAACACAAAGCCAAGCTGCATACGCATCTGCTTGATGGTGCGCTGCTGAGCGGCGCTGAGCTTTTCATCGACGTTGTCGATAACAATGCGGTTATCTCCTACGGCGATCTCTCCCGCCTGCGGCACTTCCAGAAACGGAATACAGCGCAGCAGCGTACTTTTACCCGACCCACTGGAGCCAATCAGCGAAATCACGTCGCCATCCTGTGCGGTGAGGCTGATATCGTGCAGTACCTCATGGCCGCCATAACGCTTTTTGATGTTGCTGAGCAAAATGGTGGGTGTGTTCATTAACGCGCTCCAAATTGATACGGTGACAGCCGGTGTTCCAGCAGGGTCAGCAACCTGCTGACGATAAGCGACAGGATCAGATAGATAACCGCCGCGGTGAGAAACACCTCCAGCGCACGAAAGGTGGACGAGACGATAGCATCGGCAATGCCGGTCATCTCCATCAGGCTGATGGTACTGACCAGCGAGGTAGCCTTGAGCATGGAGATCACCTCGTTGCTCCACGCGGGCAAAGCCTGACGCACCGCTATCGGCAGCGTGATGCGGGTGAAAATCTTACGCGATGACATACCGCTGACCTTTGCTGCTTCAATCGACTGTGGGCTAACCGCATTCAGGCCGCCGCGCAGGATTTCGCTGGTATAGGCGGCATCATTGAGAATCAGGGCGATCAGGCCGCACCAGTACGGCTCACGCAGCACCGGCCACAGCACGCTGTCGCGCACCAGTTCAAAACTTCCCAATCCGTAATAGATCATAAAAATCTGAATCAGCAGCGGCGTGCCGCGAAACAGCCAGATATAAAAGCGTACCGGATAGTGCCCGAGCCGCGTCAGTCGCAGCAGGTTAAAGCAGACCGCCAGCAGCGCGCCGCCGATCAATGCCAGCAGTGTCAGATTTAGCGTCAGCGGCAGGCCTCCCAACAGCGCCAGCAGCGTCTGGCTAAAGAAAGCGTTATCCACGCGAACCGTTCCTTGTGGGTGAAGTTGCCTGACCGCGTAGCGCCACCTTCTCGGCGCCACGAAAAACTATATCGGAGAGCGAAGTAATGATCAGGTAGATCACCGCGCCCACCGCATAGAAGAAAAAGGGTTCCTGCGTCGAGCCCGAAGCGGTGGCCACCTGATTCAGCGTTTCCACCAGCCCGGTTACCGACACTAACGCCGACTCCTTGATCACGCTCTGCCACTGATTGCCCATGCCCGGCAGCGCGGTGCGCAGCGCCTGCGGCACAATCATCCGGCGAAACAGCATCAGCCGGCCCATGCCGGTGACCCGTGCTGCTTCCAGCGTGCCCGGCGGAATGACATAAAACGCGCCGCGAAAGACACCGCTCTGGGAGGCGGCGGAGATCAGGCCAATCGCCAGCGCCCCGGCCACAAAGCCGCTGACGTCAAACGGACCGTGAAACCCCAGCGCCTTGCCAAAAAACGCCACCACTTCTCGCCCGCCAAAATAGAACAGGTAGATCACCAGCAGCTCGGGCACGCCGCGAAATACCACCACGTAACTGCCCGCCAGCCGTTTCTGCCAGCGGCTACCGGCCACCTGCATCCAGCAAAGCAGGCTACCCAGCAGCGCACCGATTGCAAAGGCGGTGAGTGAGACCGAAAGCGTAATCCAGGCCGCCTGCAGCAGCGCAGGCCCCCAGCCTTCGTCGCCAAAGCCGATCAGTTGCCAGTCGATGTTCATTACGCTTTCGGCGTCACATCAAGACCGAACCACTTCAGCGACAGCGCCTTCAGCGTGCCGTCGTTGATCATCTCCACCAGCGCCTTATCCAGCGCCGCCTTGAGTTCGGTCTGATCTTTACGCAGTCCGATTGCCGTTCCCCTGCCGAGCAGGCCACCGGTAAAACCGTAGCCGCTGGAGGTCAGGCGATCCGGATGCTTCTTCACATAGGCGGCGAAGTTAGTGCGCGACGCCATTACCGCATCCACGCGCTGATTCATCAGGTCAGCAAAGGTTTCCGGGCCCGCCTGATAGGTACGAATGGTGGCAACATCAGCAAAGTATTTATTCAGGAAGTCCGCCTGAATGGTCGCGACCTGCACGGCGATGGTTTTGCCCTTAAAGCTGGCGCGCAGCGTCTCAATCGCGCTGGCGGTTGCCGCCTCATCGCTGGCGACAATCACTTTGCCATCGCCAGGCAGCACCGCCAGCGGTCCCTTTTTCAGGGTGACGAAGCCAGAGATGCTCTGCGTATAGGGATGGGAAAAGGCGATCGCCTGTTCACGGGCAGGCGTAATCGACACGCCATCAATCACCGCATCATATTTCTCATCCAGCAAGCCGGGAATCATGCCGGACCACTTCTGCGCGCTGATCTCATATTTGAAGCCAACGCGCTTCGCCAGTTCCGCCACCATATCGGGTTCAAAGCCGATGATTTTGCCGCTCGGCGTGCTCTGATTAAACGGTGGGAAGGCGGCTTCGGTAGCGAAATGCAGGGTGCCAAAATCTTTTGCCAGTGCCATAACCGGCGTCGCCAGCAGCAGCACGGCGCCAAAGGTAGCGGTAAACAGGGTCTTACGCAGCGTGGTCATAGGTTTTCCTGAGGTTGAGAAGGAGAAAGCAGATCAAACGCGAGGCGCGCCAGCGCTTCGGTACCAATGGCAATGCTCTGTTCGTCGGGCTGATAGTCGGAATTATGCAGATGATCGTCGCGCCCCGGCGTGGCTGAACCGATGTGGATCTGGCAGCCCGGCACGCGCTCGGTAAACAGTGAGAAATCCTCGGCACCAAAGCTGCTGCTGGGCGCCGCCACAATCGTTTTGCCAAACTGGCTGGAGAGAATGGTTTCCAGCTGGCTCACCAGGTGGTCATCGTTCATCAGCGGTGGAACGCCCCGCTGGAAGTGAATCTCCACCTGCACGTTCATCGCCATCGCGCAGCCCTGACAGATACGGTGAAACGCCTGCTCCATATGCTGGCGAGTCAGCGGCGATTTCGCGCGCAGGGTGCCGCGAAACAGGCAGCTGTCGGGAATAATATTGTGGGTGGTGCCGCCCTGAATATGACCAATGGTCAGCACCGCTGAGTTGGCCGGATCCAGCTCGCGCGCAACGATGGTTTGCAGCTGCGCAATCATCTGAACCGCGGCAATAATCGGATCGCTACCCATATGCGGTCGCGCGGCGTGGGTCGAGCGGCCGCGCACGATGACATCAAACTCATCGCTGGAGGCGGTGCTGGCACCACGCGTCAGTCCAATCTCGCCGGTGGCCAGCTCCGGTTTGTTATGCAGGGTAATTGCCATCGCAATGCCATCGGCAGCTCCGTCGGCAATCATCGCTTCCGCCCCGCTCTCCGGCGTCTCTTCGGCGGGCTGGAATATCAACCGCACCGTGCCGCACAGCCGCTGGCGTTCACGGCTGAGGATATCGGCCACGCCAAGCAGCGTCGCGGTATGCATATCATGCCCGCAGGCGTGCATCTTGCCGGCATAACGACTGCTGAACGGCAGCCCGGTCTGTTCGTGAATCGGTAAGGCATCCATATCGGCGCGCAGCAGCAGCGTTTTGCCGGGCTGCGCACCCTGAATGTCCACCAGCACGCCGCTGCGGCCCACGCCACAACGTGGGCTGAGGCCAAGCCGTTCCAGTTCATCCCTGACCAGCGCCGCGGTGCGCAGCGTATCGAAACCAAGTTCAGGATGGGCGTGAATATCACGGCGGATCGCCACCAGCGACGGCGCAATCGCGTTAACCCGCTGTTTAATGGCAAGGGAGAGTTCCATGTCGCTTTTTACACTCACAGGTGGCTGAAAATTATTACGGGCTGATATCGCGCGGCACATTCATCACTGGCTGAGCCATCATGCCGGGCACGATTCAAGCGCAGCGGCGCAGAGCAATCATTAACAAACTATAGGAATATCCGCAGGATGGAAACAGGAATGTACGGCGAAAAGCGGGTGAAAAGTGAAAAAACAGCAGCGAACGTCGGAGAACCTGGCTGTTATCGCGCAGGGAAATTAATAAATACGATGACAGAGAAATAATTATTCATATCGCTACTGATCTACCCAGGCAGCAGGCGAAACAGACAGCCTTCCCCTTGCCTGCACTTTGCTTAACCGCTCGGCTTAGGCTCGATGCGGGAGTTCGCCTCCCGCCGGTGTTGCACTGTGCTTACAGATCTTGCGCGGTGGGACGGAAAATAATTTCGTTTACGCCAACCTCTTCAGGCTCATTGATGGCAAAAGCGACCATGCGGGCGAACGTTTGGGGCGGAATCGCGACCTTGCCGACATAATCCTGATTCGCCGCCTGTACCGCCTTATCGCTGATATGGTCGAGCAGTTCGGTAGAAACCGCGCCCGGAGAGATTATAGTGGCGCGCACATTGTAAGCGCTGGCTTCTTTTCTCAGTCCTTCTGTCAGTGCACGCACGGCAAATTTGGTGGCTGAGTAGACGGCCGATGCCGGAAAAACCAGATGACCGGCCACCGAGGCGGTATTAATGATATGACCCGACTTTTGCGTTTTCATATACGGCAGCGCGGCGGCAACGCCATACAGCACGCCCCGAAGATTGACATCGATCATCTGATCCCACTCTTCGATTTTTGCTTGATCCAGCATCGACAGCGGCATCACACCGGCATTGTTAATCAGCACATCGATACGTCCCCATTGCTGAATGGCGGTGTCCACTAGCTTTTGCATATCCTCTGCACGCGTAACATCGGTCGCCAGCGCAATCGCCTCGCCGCCCTGCGCATTAATCTCCGCCGCAAGTGCCGCGATACGATCGGTTCGACGGGCGGCCAACACGACCTTTGCCCCCTTTTCGGCAAGCAGCCGCGCGGCTGCTTCACCCAGACCGCTTGACGCACCGGTAATAACGATTGATTTGCCTTTGATATTGTCGGTCATTGTCGTTTCCTCTGTTGAGATAGCAGGTTGCTGCAAGGCGTTATGCCACACAGGCTCTCCTGTGGCATGCGGTCATTATTACGGCTTTTCAGCGCCGGGGCGTTGTCCAATCTGCCGAAAAAATTGCCTGAAACGAGGTTGCAGCTTAAAAACGGCATAAACCGCCATGATAGTGATAACGTAGTGCCATGCTATTTAAACAACGGTATCACCATGGCTGAAAACCCTATTTATGCTGCTGCTGGCACCGCATCGCTGGCGGAGAAGGTGGCAAAGATTGCCCAAAATGACGGCGACTATCCTGCGGCTATCCCGGCGCTGACGCTGCATCGACGGCATGAACCCACCGCGCCCATTCACTGCATTTATCAGATGGGATTAGGTGTGGTGTTGCAGGGAGCAAAAGAGATCGTGCTGGCGGGGAAATCCACCCGTTATCGCGCCGGTGAGTCGCTGTTGAGCACCCTTGATCTGCCGGTAACGTCGCACGTTACTGATGCCAGTGAAGAAAACCCCTTTCTGGGGCTGATGCTAACGCTGGATGCCCGAACGGTGATGGAGACGGCAGCGATGATGCCAGTGGCGACGTCCGTCAGAGAGCGTGGGCAATATCCGCTTTCGGTTGAACCGCTGGACGACGGATTGATTGATGCGCTGACACGTTTGTTGAGCCTGGTTGACGAGCCCGAAATGATCGCCCCGCTGGCGCCGCTGATCCTGCAGGAAATTATCATCCGCTTATTGGCCAGCAATCAGGGTCCACAACTTCGGCAGCTGGCAACGGCGGGTTCACCGGGGCAAAGCATCTCCCGAGTGGTCAGCTGGCTAAAACAAAACTTCACTGATGCTGTCTGTATCGACGATCTGGCCGCCAGTGCCTGCATGAGCCCATCGACGTTTCGCCAGCATTTTCGTCTGTCGACCGGCATGAGCCCGCTGCAGTATCTGAAAAAGCTCAGGTTACAGGAAGCGCGACAGCAAATGCTGCTCAGTCACCTTGATGCTAACCGCGCGGCGTTATACGTCGGCTATGAAAGCGCCTCACAGTTTAGTCGCGAATACCGTCGGGAGTTTGGCGACTCGCCGCGGCGTGACATCCGGCGATTGCGCGTCTCCGCCGGGTAAAGGCGCTGCCTGAAGGCCTTAAAAACGTGGCGCCACTCAGGCGCCACAGACCATCAGGCTTTGGCTTCCGGCTGGCGGTTACTCTGGTAGATCAGCACCAGCGCACCGGCCAGCAGCGCCATCGCCAGCCAGCGACTGCCGGAGACCGGGATGGCGTGATTTCCCAGCCAGCCGTAGTTATCGATGATGATGCTCATCAGCAGCTGACCGAAAATCACCGACACGGTGGCGATCGCCGCACCGATGCGCTGCACCGCCAGCACCATGATAATGATGTATGGCACACCGCACAGCGCGCCCATCACCTGCCAGCGCGGCACCTCCAGCAGGGTTTGCGGCCCCAGCGGCTCAACAAAGAAAATCAGCAGGCCGGTGACCAGCGCACCAAGCGAAAAGGTTAAGAATGCACACTTCAGAATGCCGACCTGTCCGCCGAGACGACCATTAATCGCCGCCTGCACGCTGAGCAGCGCGCCCCCCACAATCGCCAGTAAAACCATCACAATAAGCATTATTCCCCCTTCGCAATCAGCAGCAGTGCGGCCACGATCAATAACAGCGCCAGCAGGCGGCGTTTATCGATGCGGCGATGTTCCATACCAAACAGGCCGTAGTGATCGATGATCACGCTCTTGCCCACCTGACCCGCCAGAATACCGGTCATGGTCATGGCGATGCCGATCGCTGGCGTGGTCAGCGTCAGGATAATCACGTACATCGGTCCCAGCACGCCGCCGAGCAGCGTCCAGCCCGGCTGACGGAAAAAGGATGGCGTATCGCGCGGGCTGAAAAACAGCATCAGCAAAAAGGTCAGCGCCGCGCCGATGCCGAAGATGCTCATGGTAGCCCACAGCTCGCCCACCTCATGCCCCAGCGGCCCCAACAGGCCAGCTTCCACCGACAGCCCCATGCCGCCGACGATCACTAACAGAATTAACAGGATTTTCATTATGTTTCCCCAGCTTCCAAAGGCGGGGAGATTACGGCAGGCTTTAATGCAGAAAAATGCCATAATCAGCGAAACAGTTTTGCGGAATATGCACTAATGAACGATTTACATACCATCAGCCTGCGTTCGCTGGCGCTGTTTGTCGCCGTGGTGGACAGCGGCAGCTTCTCTGAAGTGGCGCGGCGCGAAGGGGTGGCCGCGTCGACCATTTCCCGCATGGTGCAGCAGATGGAAGCCACGCTTGGCAGCCAGCTGCTGTTTCGGAACACCCGAAACGTGTCGCCCACCGAGGCGGGCATGCAGTTTGCCGGGGCAGCACGCACCATGCTGGCGCAGTTCAATACCGCGCAGGCGCAGCTGATCGACCAGCAGCAGCAGCCCGCGGGCTTGGTGCGTATCAACGCGCCGGTGAGCTTTGGCCAGCGTCATCTGGCGCCGTGGCTGGGAGAACTGCTGTTGCGGCATCCGGCGCTGAAGGTAGAGATGATGCAAACCGATGATTTTATCGATCCGCTGCAGGAAGGCACCGACCTGCTGCTGCGCATCGGTGAACTCAAGGATTCCCGCTGCCACGCCCGCGTGCTCGCCCATGAGCACTATATGCTGGTGGCCAGCCCGGCTTACCTGCAGCGCTGCGGCTTTCCCGCGACGCCGGACGATCTGCTGCGCCATCAGTGCCTGCTCTATCGCGGCGTCCACGGCCTGCAGCGCTGGTATTTCCGCGACGACCGCGGCCAGTGGCAGAATCCACCAGTGGCGGGTGCGCTGGTGGCCAACAACGCCGAAACGCTGATTATCGCCGCGGAGAACGGCCTTGGCATGGTGCTGTTCCCGGACTGGCTGGTCGGCGATCGTCTGCAGCAGGGCAAGCTGGTGCGCGTGCTGCCCGCCTGTGAAGCCGCCACCAAAACCGCGCCACAGACGATCTCGCTGATCTGGCCGCGCGCCCACCCGCTGCCGCTGAAAACGCGGGCGGTGATCGACTTCTTCGTGGAGAAATTCGGCCAACCCGCCTACTGGACACGTTGATGCGCTATCGCGGCAACGGCTGAGCTGGCATTAATATTGCTTACCTTTCCTGACAATGGAAATTCAGGAGAAGCCGTATGAATGCCCAACAACCTGCCAGCCGCTATCGTTACCGTATTTTTAGCCTGCTGTTTTTTATCGCCTTAATTAACTATATCGATCGCGGCGCGCTGTCGTTCGCCGCCAACGCCATTTCCCACGAGTACCATTTCAGTAAGGTCGAGCTGGGCGCCGTGCTCAGTTACTTCGGCTTTGGTTATCTGTTTGGGTCGCTGTGCGGCGGTTTTCTGGCCGATCGGCTCGGCAGTCGTAAGGTTTGGCTGCTGGCGGGCGTGCTCTGGTCCCTGCTGGAGATCGCCACCGCCTGGGCGGGCGATCTGGGTATGGCGCTGTTTGGTGGCTCGGCGATCATGGGCTTTGCCGCATTGCGCATCCTGTTTGGCTTTGCCGAGGGTCCGGCCTATGCGCTAATGAACAAAGCGATCGCCCACTGGGCGCCAGATAACGAGCGCGGTATGGCGCTGGGCATCGGCCTGCTTAGCACCCAGGTCGGCGCCCTGCTGACCGCGCCGGTGGCGGTGGGTCTGCTGCTGTTAACCCACGACTGGCGCACCATGTTTATCGTGCTCGGTCTGGGCTCACTGCTGGCGATGGCGCTGTTTGCCCGCACCTTTCGGGACGATCCCGAGCAGCATCCGCACGCTAATGAGGCAGAGCGCAGCCTGATCCGCAACGGCCAGGCGGCACAGCGCTCAGAAGCGACGCTGCCGTGGTGGCATTTTTTCACCAGCCGCACGCTGGTGTGCAATGCACTGGGCTACTTCTCCTTTCTCTATATCACCTTTACGCTGATCACCTGGGGACCGAAATACCTGCAGGATAATTTCCATTACGATCTGCATTCGCTGTGGTACGTGGCGATGATCCCGTGGAGCGGCGCCTGCATCACCGTGCTGCTCGGTGGCCGCATCGCCGACACGCTGCTGCGGCGCTACCGAAACCTGCGCCTGGCGCGCAATCTGTTTGCTGCCGTTACCCTGCTGTTCACCGCCTGCTGCTTTCTGGCGATTCCACTGGTCTCCTCGGCGGCGGCGATCATCGCATTGATGACGCTGGGCAACGCGCTTAACGCGCTGGTCAACAACGTCTACTGGTCAGTGGTGATTGACGTTACGCCGAAAGGCAACGTCGGCACGTACAGCGGGATGACGCTGGCGATCGCCAATCTCGCTTCGATTATCTCGCCGCTGCTCAGCGGCTGGCTGGCGGAATATTATGGCTATAACGCCATGTTCACCGCGACCGCTGCCATCGCCTTTGGCAGCATGCTGGCGATGACGCTGCTACAGCCGGAAAAACGCCTGCAGGCACAGACTTCTGCCACGCTGCGCGAACAGCAGGCGTAACCGCTTTATCGGCCGCCTGTTCGGGCGGCCCTTTCTCCCTTCTTCCTCTGCGCGCTTTTCATGACGGGCGAGGTAAAAATCGCACTTTGCTGATACCTTTTTTGTATAACAAACAGAGCAATTCCGCTGTCTCTGCCAATGGCGTTTACTGGCTGCCTCAACCGCAACAGGAGTCAGAAATGAAAACATATTCACTTGCCAATACCCACCGCGCTATCGAACTGCCTGCCATCGGTTTTGGCGCCATGGGCATTTCAGAATTCTACGGCGAGACCGATCAGGCCAGCGCACAGGCGGCGGTCAGCCACGCGCTGCAACATGGCATCTCTCATTTTGATACCGCCGACAGCTACGCCTTCGGCGATAACGAACGCTGGCTGCGGCAGGCGCTGGCGATGGACAACGACGATCTGCGCGCCAGCCGGATTATCGGCAGCAAGGCCGCGCTGGTTCGCGATGCCAGCCACCCCGAGCGACGTGACATTTGCATTGCGCCAGGCTGGCTGCGCGGTCAGTTACAGCGTTCGCTGGAGAATCTTGGCACCGGTTATCTCGATATCTTTACCGTGCACCGCTTGCCGCCCGCGGCCAGCGAGGCAGAATTATTAACGCTGGCCGATCATCTCAACCGCTGGCGCGATGAGGGCCTGATGCATGCCGTGGGCATCAGCGAACCAAGCCTCGCACAGCTTCGCCTGCTGCATGCCCACTGCCCGCTTAGCGTGGTGCAATCTGAATACAGCCTGCTGGAGCGCAGCGTTGAGCGTAACGGCATCCTCGATTTTTGCCGTGCGGAAGGTATCAGGTTTATCGCCTACAGCCCGCTGTCGCGCGGATTACTCAGCGACGGCTTTCATCCCGACAGCCTCACCGAAACTGATTTTCGCCGCGGCTTACCGCGTTTCAGCGGTGATAATTTTGCTCATAACAATCGGCTACTGACCGCGCTACGCCAGCTGGCGGCGGAGAAGCAGCTGTCGCTGTCGACTTTTGCGCTGGCGTGGCTGCTGGCGCAGCAGGTAGCGGTGATTCCCGGCATGCGCAAGACGCAACGGGTCGATGATGCGCTGGCGGCGCTGGCGGTGAGTTTTACTTCTGAAGAGCTGGCGGCGATTGAGGCGATTGCGCCGCCGGATGCGGCACGGGGCGAACGCTACAGTCGGGCAGCGAGTGAGGTATACGGTTTCAGTGGGAGTCAGCGCTAAACGCGTTGGCTGATGCGATAAAGAGAGGAGCATAAACCGGTAGCACGCGGCAAAGGCGCGCTACCGGTTTAACACAGCGCTCAGTCTTCGCGACTACCGACCGGTAATTTTCGTACTCTGAACCGGTTGTGCGGAAGCCTGACGCTTTTTTTATCCGCCGGACCGTTTTCTGTTGAACCCGGCGCGGCCATCGGACGGAAGAGTTTTCTTGCCTGCCAGTACGACATGATTTTACTTTCATCGGTCGCACCGTCGGCAAACTGCTCAAGCTTACTGAGGATCGCCTGATTGCTCACCGTCTCCTCAGCGTCAAGCAGGCTCAGCACGGCTTCGCCCAGGGCGTTATACATTTCTCTTATTTCATCGTCGTTATTCAAATACTCTCCTCTGCCGGGAATAAAAGAAGCCAGCCAGACACGGGATATTACTAACCACCGACAACGCGGTGTGAAAGCGAAAATGGCGTCGGGACAACTGGCGGTGTTTTAACAGGCACTGAATAAGAGAAGTCAGGCCAGCCAAATATCGAAGAGTGTTGCAGAGGGTATTCATGCGCTTTACTGATTTGCAGGTGTTAAAAAAGCTGGCCGAAGCCAGCGTTTATTAGACAGTTATTCTTTTATTCGCGCCCGAGCAGCAACGCAATTAATTCGTGGTACTGTTTTTCCAGTTCAGGATCCTGATTGTCGGACAGTCTGGCTAACAACTTTGCGCAAATCGCCTTGCGACTTACCGTCTCCCCGGCACGAATAATGTCCGTCACAATGTGGCCCAGCGTCTCTTGCGACGAAGGGAACGCGTCGTTGCTGGACTGCATATAGTCTGAAACCGTATGCTCTGCCTCTGGGGTCCGTCGTTGCTGAAGCATCATTTGCTCCTTCAGGAGAATGGTTGAAAATAAACCTGCATCTGTTATTAGCTAAGTTATACAAAAAAGCAAAAACTGTACAGAAAATTCTGTACAAAATATTTTTTAAGGCCAGGAGTTTTCATATTGCTTTTGTATACCGCTTTGCGTATGCACTGCCCTTTTATTTTCTCTTCGCTTTACCTGAAGAATAAAATTTGCGTCATTAAAAGACTATTTAACAAAAAAAAGCGCCGCTGAGAAGTGCCAGGGCGCCGGTTTTATTGCCTGCCGTTATCATTTATTACCGCAGGCCGTCAGTCAAAATGCTTATTTGCCGTAGCTGAAGGTTAATAATGAATGCCCTCGGGATTGATCACCGACGTTTTAACCGCCTCATCCTGTTCGCCCCAGCGCGCCAAAACCTGTGCGTAGCGCCCGCTGTCGATGGCACTGTTCAGCGAGGCGGAGAGCGCCGCCGCCAGCCCGTTGCCCTTTTTGGTGGTCACTGCTACCCACGCGCGAAATGGCCCGCTGCCCACCAGCCGCGTCTGGCCGTTAAGCGCTGCTTTATATGCCGCGATCGAATGGGGGCCAAACTGCGCATCAGCCCGCCCGGAGAGCAGGCTCAGGGTGGCGGAGGCGTCGTCGGTTAAGTAGATCGGCTCAACCGGCGGCAGCCCTTTTGCCCGATTCTCTTCATCCCACTTCAGCAAAATGCGCTCCTGGTTGGTGCCGGAAGCCACGATGATGCGCTTGCCCGCAATCTCAGCGGGCTGGTTAATGCGCGTGATGGCGCTGCTTTTCTTCACCACAAAGGCGTGGTTATCGGCACGATAAACGGCAAAATCAAAACGTTGCTTACGTTCTTCAGTGACGGCGATATTAAACATCGCCACGTCGTAGCGCCGCGCGGTCAGGCCCAGCGGCCACTCCTCCCACGAGGCGGGCACCAGCTTAAGTTTGAGGCCAAGGCCGTCGGCGATCAGGCGGGCAATATCCGGATCGCTGCCGATGCGGGTCTGGTTATCGCTGGCCAGCAGCGCCAGCGGCGGCGAGTTAGTTGACGAGGTCGCCACGGTCAGAGTGCCCGGCGTCACCAGCACGTTGGGACTTGGCAGCAGCGCCACCGCCGCCGCGCTGACCGGTGCGTTGACTGGCCGTTCGTTGGCCAGCAGATCGATGGCGGATGCCTGCGCGGCCAGCGAGAACAGCGCGCTGGCGATCGCTACCCCTGTTAGGTTTATTCCTGAATATCTCAGCATTTCACAGCACCTTATCAAGAAAACGCCGCGTGCGATGATGCTGCGGATTGTGCAGCACCTGCGCGGCGCTGCCCTGCTCAACGATCTTGCCATCCACCATAAACACCACGTTATCCGCCACCTCACGCGCAAAGCCGATTTCATGGGTGACAATCACCAGCGTGGTGCCCGAGCGCGCCAGCTTTTTAATCACGTCGAGCACCTCGCCCACCAGCTCGGGGTCCAGCGCCGAGGTCGGCTCATCAAACAGCATCACGCGCGGTGACAGCGCCAGCGCGCGGGCGATGGCGATACGCTGCTGCTGACCGCCCGACAGATGGCGCGGCCAGGCATCAGCCTTGTGGCGCAGCCCCACGGTTTCCAGCAGCTGCCACGCCAGCTCCACCGCCTGCGCGCGGCTGCATTTTTTATGGGCGATCGGCGCTTCAATCAGGTTATCCAGCACCGTCATATGGGGAAACAGGTTGAAGTTCTGGAACACATAGCCGACGTTGATGCGCTGACGCAAAATCGCCTTCTCCTTCAGTTCATACAGGCGGTCGCCGCGCCGCTGGTAGCCGATGTAATCGCCGTCGATCTGAATAAAGCCCTCGTCGACCCGCTCCAGATGGTTGATGGCGCGTAGCAGGGTCGATTTGCCCGATCCCGACGGCCCGAGGATCACCGTCACCGAACCCGGTGGCAGCTGCAGCGACACGCCATCCAGCGCCTTGTGTTTGCCAAACCACTTGCTGACGCCGGTAATGACGATCTCTCCCTGCGCCGGCTGCAGGCGGTAATCAATGGCTTCGGACATGATCGGGCTCCTGTTTATCAGTGAATGAACGGATGCGACCGCGCCATTGCCGCCAGATTGACGGCGCGGGCTGGCGATCGACGCTGCGAGCCAGCCAGCGCTCAACGCCATATTGCAGCAGCGACAGCACGCTGGTAATTGCCAGATACCAGGCCGCGCCCACCATCAGCAGCGGAATCACCTGCTGGGTGCGGTTGTAGATCATCTGAATGGTGTAGAACAGCTCCGGCATGGCCAGCACATAGACAATGGCGGTGCCTTTGGTCAGGCTGATGATTTCGTTAAACGCGGTGGGAATAATGGCGCGCAGCGCCTGCGGCAGCACGATGCGCCAGGTGCGCCGCCAGGATGAAAGCCCGAGCGCGGAGGCCGCTTCAAACTGGCCGTGATCGACGCCGAGAAAGCCGCCGCGAATGATCTCAGCGGTATAGGCGCTCTGCACCAGCGTCAGGCCAATCACCGCCGCCGGAAACTGCCCGAGCACGTTGATGGTCTGAAACGATCCCCAACTCAGTGCGGTAAATGGAATGCCCAGCGACAGCGTCTCGTAAAGATAGGAGAAGTTGTAGAGGATAATCAGCACCACGATCAGCGGCAGCGACCGAAACAGCCAGATATAGCCCCAGGCCAGGCTGCTCAGCAGCCACGAGGGCGACAGGCGGGCCAGCGCCAGCAGACCGCCAAACAGCAGGCTGAGCACCGTGCCGCACAGCGTCAGCAGCAGCGTCTGATACAGGCCGTTGAGGATCACCGGATCGAAGAACCAGCGGGCAAACACCGCCCACTCCCAGCGCGGATTCAGCGCCACCGACTGAACCACCGTGGCCAGTATCAGCAGCGCCACACCGGCGCCGAGCAGGCGCAGCGGATAACGTGCCGGTATGACGCGCAGTCCTGGCGTATGTTTCATGATCGTTCTCCTCTGTCAGCTCGCCTGCGCCACGGCGTGGGCATCAATGATTTTGCTAAAGCGCAGTCGGCCATCGTAAGGCGGCTGGCTGTACTCTTCCGGATCGCGGGTGATATCGAACTGCGGCAGATAACCGTGGCCCAGATAGAGTTTCACCGCCTCCGGCTGGCGAAAACCGGTGGTGAGCCACAGGCGCTGATAGCCCGCCCGCAACGCGCGCCGCTCCAGCTCCTGCAGGATCACCAGCGCAATGCCCTGACGCCGCCAGTCGCGGCGCGTCCAGATACGTTTCAGTTCCGCAGTCTGCGGGTCGTAAGGCTTATAGGCGCCGGTGGCGATGATCTCCCCCGCCTGCTCCAGCACCAGAAACAGCCCGTGCGGTGGCAGATACCATTCGGTCAGCTCCTCTTCCGCATCGCGCGAAAAGTAATCCTGATAGCGCTCGGCGTACTCACCAAACAGGCCGTTGAGGATCGGCGCCAGTTCAGGCGCATCGGGTGAAAGTTCACGAAAACGTCGGGTGGTCATGGCTCTCTCCTTAATCGCCCAGTCCGGCGGGGTTAATTTCAGAGCGATCGATGCGCTCGACATTTTCTCCCCAGCGGCTGAGCACCTTGTCATAGTCGCCGTTAGCCATCACGCCGTTCAGCGCGGTGCTGATCGGCTGCGCCAGGCCGCCTGCTTTTTTCAGGGTGACGGCGATGTGCGCCGCTTTCGGCCAGCCACCGTCAACGCTGCCGACCAACCGCGTTTTACCGGTCAGCGCCGCTTTCCACGCGCCGGTGACGTTCGGACCAAACCAGGCGTCGGCGCGTCCGGCCTGCAGCGCCAGCGTCTGTGCGGCATCATCTTTGGTGTAGACCGGCACAAACGGCTTCAGCCCTTTCGCCTGATTCTGTTGATCCCACGCCAGCAAAATCGCCTCCTGATTAGTGCCGGAGCCGACGATGATGCGCAGCCCGGCGATATCTTCCGCTTTGGTGATGGCGTGCAGCGGACCGCTGGCTTTGACATAGAAGCCCAGCGAATCCTTGCGGTAGGTAGCGAAATCAAACCGCGCCTTGCGATCTTTGGTCACGGTGATGTTACTGATCGCCGCGTCATACTTGCCGGAGGCGACGCCCAGCGGCCAGTCTTCCCATGAGGTGGGCACCACGTTGAGCTGTAATCCGAGGCTGTCGGCCACCAGCCGGGCAATGTCCACCTCGCTGCCCATCAGCGTTTTGTTGTCCTCGCTGAACACCGTCAGCGGCGGCGAGTTCAGCGCCGCCACCGCCACGGTGAACTGGCCGGGATGGGCAAAGCGATAGCCCGCCGGTAGCTGGGCGATCGCCTGGCTGTTTTTTGCGGTGTGAATTGGCGTCTGGTTCGCCTCAAGGCTGACGCTGTGGCCATTCAGCGAGACGCTTTCCGCCATAGCGCCGCCGTTAAGCAGCGCCAGCAGGGTCAGCGCGGCGGCGGTTTTTCTCATAATGGTGCTCCTGTGACGGCGTGGCGATAGCGGTTCAGCGGCGTATCCAGCGCAAAACTGGCGCGCAGCGTGGCGCCGGGATAGTCACGGCGGCTCAGTCCGCGCTGCTGCAACAGCGGCACGACGCGATCGACAAAGCGCGGGAAGGTATCCGGCGTGCCGCCCTGAATAATAAAGCCGTCGGCGGCGCGGCCATGAAACCAGGCCTCCAGCCCGTCCGCCACCTGCTCCGGCGTACCGTGAAACAGCGGGCGTGGCGTGGCGGCTTCCAGCGCCGCCTGACGCAGCGACTGGCCCTGCGCCTGCGCCCGCCGTTTGATCTCGTCGGTGGTGCTGCGGAAGCTGTTTTGTCCGAGTTCGCCCAGCGCCGGGAATGGCGCATCCAGCGCGTACTGGCTGAAATCGTGATGATCAAAGAAGCGGCCAAGATAATTCAGCGCATCCTCAATCGAGACCAGCGCCGCGGTCTGCTGATACTGACGCTCAACGTCATCGGCATCGTCACCCACGATCACGCTGACGCCCTGAAAGATGTGCAGTGAATCGGGCCGACGGCCCTGCTTTTCCAGCTGCTGCTTCACGTCGCGATAAAAATCTGCGGCTTCTGCCTGACTGGCGTGATGGGTAAAGATCGCATCGGCATGCTTTGCCGCCAGCGCGCGGCCATCCTCCGAGGCGCCCGCCTGAAAAATCACCGGACGGCCCTGCGGCGTGCGGCCAATGTTCAGCGGTCCCTGCACCTGAAAGAAATCGCCGTGGTGATGCAGCGCATGCATTTTGCTGGCGTCAAAAAAGGTGCCGCTGGCTTTGTCGCGCACAAACGCATCCTCTTCCCACGAATCCCACAGCCCTTTCACCACCTGCAGATACTCATCGGCGATGCGATAGCGCAGCGCGTGCTCCGGGTGCTGTTGACGGGAGAAGTTTTTCGCCGATCCTTCCAGCGGTGAGGTCACCACGTTCCAGCCTGCACGCCCGCCGCTGAGGTGATCGAGGCTGGCAAACTGGCGGGCAACGGTAAACGGCTCGCTATAAGAGGTCGAAACGGTGCCTACCAGGCCAATATGCTGCGTGACGCCCGCCAGCGCGCTGAGCAGCGTCAGCGGCTCAAAGCGGTTGAGAAAATGAGGAATCGATTTTTCATTGATAAACAGCCCGTCGGCCACAAACAGGAAGTCGAGCTTTCCCTGCTCGGCCTTTTGCGCCACCTCGATGGCGTAGTTGAGATTAATGCTGGCATCCGCCACCGCCGCCGGATGGCGCCAGGCGGACATATTTCCGGCAGCGCCGTGCAGCATGGTGCCGAGACGCAGAACGCGTTGAGTCATGATCTTCTCCGTGGGGTGAAATCAGGCTGCGACCAGCAGAGGGCTGGCCAGCTGTTCGATCGACCAGAGCCGTGCGGTGGCGTCGACGATGGGGGTATCGATGATGAACTCATCAATGTCATAGCGCTGATGCAGCGCGTGCAGCTGGGCATGAACCTGCGCCGCGGTGCCTTTCAGCGCGGGAACCTCACGCGGCGTGATGCGGTGTGGCGGATTGCCCGCCTGACGCACCCACGCCTGCGCCTGTTCCTCGCTGCCCACGGTGACCGGCGCGCTGCCTTCCGCCTCCACGCGCCAGAGTTGCAGCGAGGCGGCCAGCGCGGATGCCGCCGCCGGGGAGTCAGCCACAATCGCCTGTACCGCCACCAGCGCCTTTTCGCCGCCGCTGCGCGCGTTGTAGAGCGTCAACGCACGTGCCATCAGCTCCCGATCGCCGTTGAGATGCGCAGCAAACACAAACTGCCAGCCGAGCTGAGCCGCCAGCGCGGCGCTCTCTTCGCTGGCACCGAGCAAAAAGCGCGTGGCGGGTTGTGCTGGCAGCGGCGTCGCCTGTAGCCGATCCTCCGCCGTGTCCTGGGCGCTGCGGTTGCTCAGCCAGCCGTCAAGCTGAGCCAGCTGCGTGGCGAAGTCGCCTTTTAGCGCGGCGTCGCTGCCCGCCTGTAGCGCGCGGGTGGCCAGCGGTAAGCCACCCGGCGCTTTGCCCACGCCGAGATCGACGCGACCCGGCCCCAGCGACGCCAGCAGGTTAAAGTTTTCAGCCACTTTGAACGGGCTGTAATGCTGCAGCATCACGCCGCCGGATCCCACGCGGATCGACGTGGTATGCGCCAGGATCCAGGCGATTAAGATCTCCGGCGCTACGCTGGCCAGCTGCGGCGCATTGTGGTGCTCCGCCAGCCAGAAGCGATGATAGCCCCAGCGTTCAGCGCTTCGCGCCAGCTGCAGGGTGCGGCTCAGCGCCGCGCTGGCGCTCTCGCCATCAGCCAGCGGGCTTTTATCTAACAGACTCAAACGGTATGGCATCGGCCACCTCTTCTCTTCACCAGCAATGGCTCGATAGTGAGACGGGCAACGGATGCAGTAAAACAACAAATCCGGGCAAGTCCATGAGGAAAACAGAAATGCGGCGAACGACGCGATTTTTTGGCCGGTTTAGGCCGTTACGCGCTAACTAAAGCAGAAATTGTGCTTATTCACCGGCAAACAGCCGCCAGCGCAGCGGCTGAATCTGCTGCAAATTCAATCAACTGGTAAATAGCGGTTGCCGCTGCATACAAAATACGCGGTTTCCTTCTTATTATTAATTTTCATCCTACTAAAAGAGAAATCACTATGTCTGAGGTCAGCCGTGCAGGAACCTGGTTACTGGGCGAGAAAAGCGTCTCCCGGATGGGATATGGCACCATGCAGCTTGCCGGGCCACAGGTCTTTGGCCCGCCGCGCGATCGTAATGCCGCGATAAGCGTGCTGCGGGCGGCGCTGGAGAGCGGCATCACCCACTTTGATACCAGTGATTTTTACGGGCCGCACATCACCAATCAGATCGTGCGGGAAGCGCTGAGCCCTTATCGTGATGACGTGACCCTGGTGACCAAAATCGGCGTTAAACGCGGGGAAAAAGGCCAGTGGAATCGGGCGCTGACCCCCGAGGCGATTAACGAGGCGGTGCACGACAACCTGCGCAATCTTGGGCTGGAGGTGCTGGACGTGGTTAACCTGCGGCTGATGTTTAATCCGGCAAAACCGGTTGAGGGAGACATTACCGAGCCGCTGGAGGCGTTGATCGCCCTGAAGGAGCAGGGGCTGATTCGCGAGCTAGGCATCAGCAACGCGACGCTGCAACAGGTGACACAGGCGCGCAGCATGACTGAGATTGTCTGCGTGCAGAATATGTATAACCTGGCGAACCGTCAGGATGACGCGATGATCGACCTGCTGGCCGCGGAAAATATCGCCTATGTGCCCTTTTTCCCGTTGGGCGGTTTCACGCCGTTGCAGTCCGCCGAGCTGGATCGCGTGGCGGCAGAGCATGATGCCACGCCTAAGCAGGTGGCGCTGGCCTGGCTGCTGCAACGTTCGCCTAATATTTTGCTGATCCCCGGTACCTCTTCGCTGGCGCACCTGCGTGAAAATATCGCCAGCGTCAACGTTGAGCTGAGCGACGACGCCGTGGCAGAACTCGACGCCATCGCCGGTTAATCCACTGGCATCAGCAGGATCATTTTCAGCGTGCGGTTGCTGGCCAGCTGCCAGCTCTGCTGATGAAAATGACGTTCACCCTGCTGATGCCGGAATACCCGCTCGCCGCCTTCCCGCGCCACCACCTGCTGGCGCGCCCAGAACAGCCGAAACGCCTCACTCTGCTCAGCCATCTGCTCAACAAAGCGGTTCAGAGTCGCGTCGTGCTGATAATGCGTAGCATCGGCGCGTAACTCTGCCACCACCCGACCGGCACGCGTCTCCCAGTCCGCCACCAGCGTGCGCGCCAGCGGGTGCAGAAACAGAAAATGCATCATATTGGGCGCGGCGTCACGATCGAGCCAGCCGCTGAACAACGTCGCCGCCGCCGCGTTCCACGCCAGCATATTCCAGGTAAGATCCAGCAAATAGCACGGTACGATCACCTGCTGCACCGCGTCGATCGCCATGCGATCCACCTGCGGCACCAGATCCTGCTGCGGATCGTTCTGCTGCGCCAGCGCAAAAAGATAGCGTCTTGCCGCCACGGGCAGCCGCAGGGCATCGGCGATACTGGCAAGCGTCTGCGCCGACACCACAATATCTCTGCCCTGCTCAATCCACGTATACCAGGTCGCGCTGATGCCGCTGAGCTGCGCCACCTCTTCGCGACGAAGCCCCTGCGTGCGGCGACGGCGGCCCGGCGTAATACCCACGCGTTCGGGTGCGGTGTTTTCTCGCTGACGACGCAGAAATGCGCCCAGCGTTTTCGGGCCTGACAACAGTGAATCCGCCATCCGGGTACTCCTGATACCAGTATAACCAGCCATATTGTACCCGTATCAATACGCCGTATAGTCATGCTGAACAACCCCGACCTGATGCATTCGCGAGGAAACCCTGATGAAAAATACGCACGAAGAGAAGATTGAGAAACAGTTTGGCGATCGCGCTGCGGCCTACCTGCAAAGCGAAGTGCATGCCAGCGGCGACGATCTGCAGCGGCTGACGCGCTGGCTGGCCGACGACCGTGCCGCATCGCTGCTCGATCTCGGCTGTGGTGCCGGACACGCCAGCTTTGTTGCCGCCGCGCAGGTGGCGCAGGTCACCGCTTACGATCTGTCGGCAAAGATGTTGACGGTGGTCGATGCCGCGGCAGCCGAACGCGGTCTGCACAATCTGACCACCCGTCAGGGCGTGGCGGAGCAGTTACCCTTTGCTGACCACAGCTTTGAGGTGGTGATTAGCCGTTATTCGGCGCACCACTGGCGTGACGTCGGCATGGCGCTGCGCGAAGTCAGGCGCGTGCTGAAGCCGGGCGGCAAATTTATCCTGATGGATATCGCCTCGCCGGGCTATCCGGTTCTGGATATCTGGCTGCAAACCCTCGAGATGCTGCGTGATCCTTCCCACGTGCGTAACTATTCACAGGGAGAATGGCTGCGGCTGATCAACGAGTGCGGCTTCAATGCCCGCGAGCTGGTGGCCGGTAAGCTGACGCTGGCGTTTGCGCCGTGGATAGCGCGGATGCAAACCTCACCAACGCTGGCCAGCGCCATTCGTGAGCTGCAAGGTCATGCCGCCGATGAGGTTAAAACCTATTTTGCCTTTGCCGACGATGGCTCTTTTTGCAGTGACACGCTGATGTTTGTCGCCTGCTGACGCGCATAAAAAAACCGGGCACGCGGGCCCGGTTGTCATGCTCAGCGATCACTTAGCGCGTGGTGACGCGCCAGACGGTATTGCTGGCGTCATCGGCAATCAGCAGGCCGCCCTGCTGATCCTGCGCCAGGCCAACCGGCAGGCCGCGAACCTGCTTCTGATCCTCGGTCAGGAAACCAGAAACCACGGTTTTTGGTTCGCCCACCGGCTTGCCGTTCTCAAACTTCACCCACGCCACGCGATAGCCATTGAGCGGCTTGCGGTTCCAGCTGCCGTGCTCACTGACAAACGCGCCGCCACGGTATTCTGCGGGCAAACCGTTGCCGGTGTAGAACCACAGTCCCAGCGGCGCCACGTGCGAGCTCAGCGCATAATCTGGCTTGATCGCTTTCTCCACCATATCCGGACGTGCTGGCTTCACGCGCTCATCGACATGCTGACCATAGTAGCTCCACGGCCAGCCATAGAAGCCGTTTTCCTGCACTGAGGTCATGTAATCCGGCACCAGATCGGCACCGATTTCATCACGTTCGTTAACGATGGCCCACAGTTTGCCGGTTTGCGGCTCCCACTGCAGCCCGGTTGGGTTGCGCAGGCCGCTGGCGTAAATACGGCTGGCCCCGCTGGCAGCATCCACTTCCAGCACCGCCGCACGGCGATACTCGGCACCAATGCCATTTTCGGTGATGTTACTGTTCGAGCCGACGCCAACGTAGAGTTTGGTGCCGTCCGGGCTGGCGAGCAGCGATTTGGTCCAGTGATGGTTGATCGGGCCGCCTGGCAGCTCGGTCAGCTCTTTACCGGCGGCGGTGATTTCAGTCTGTCCCGTCTGATAGGGAAAGGTCATCAGGCTGTCGGCATTGGCCACGTACAGCGTATTGCCAATCAGCTGGACGCCAAAAGGCGAGCTAAGCCCTTTGATAAACGGATGCTTCTCCCAGTTGCCGTTGTTGTTGCGCAGCAGCGTAATGCTGTTGCCGCCTTCGCCGCCTTTACCAGAGGCCTTCTGTACGATGCCCATGATCATCTGTTTAGGCCGCGTGGTCGGCTTCGCCGGACCGTTGCCCTCGACCACCAGCACGTCATTATTCGGCAGCACGTAGAGCTGGCGCGGATGCTTAAAGCCATCGGCCAGCTTCTCAATTTTCAGCCCTTCGGCCACGGTGGGCATTTCGCCCGCTTTCCATGCCACGCCTTCCGGCACCTGCATCGGCGGCAGCAGGAAGTTTTTCGCTTCCGGCAGCTGTGGATTAGCCCCGATCTGCTTCGCAGGATCGAGCGTGGAGCCGTTGTCACAGGCGGTCAGCAGCAGTGCGCTGCTCAGGGAAAAGGCGATCAGTTTAATTTTCATTATGCGCGCTCCTTATGCCACACGACGTTCGCGCAGGGCGAGTTGAACATTGGCGATAGCGAGCAGCAACACCACAAGCGTGGAAAGAATAACGCCGGCCGGCACCACCGCGTAGCTGTCACGGCTGTGAATAAAGGCGTTCACAATGGCGAGAATAATGGCCAGCAGATTAGCCCAGAAGGAGAATGCCACACCCGGTCCGCGCAGACGCGCCTTGCCGAACCAGACCTGCACCAGGTTAATCAGGCGCGGAATAATCGCCAGAAAGAGACCAAAGGTGATCAGCCAGCTGGCGGCTTCGGTCCAGAGGATTTCATAGCTGCTGATATAGATGATGTCGAACAGCCAGGCCGCGACAAAAAAACCAAAGGGTATCGGATTCAGCAGTTCAAACAGCCCCACCGCCAACGCGGAATTTCCCGAGGTATATCGATATGACATTAACAGGCTCCTTATCAGAAAAAAGCAGGGCAAGCGCCACCGCTATGCTCTAAAAGGGTAGTCAATAAACGGTGGCCGGGCGGATTAAACGCAGCAGATAAGTAAAATCAGTGCACTAAAGTGGCTGAGCAGCAAGGAAAAAACGCAGGGTGAGGCAAAAGCGGACGTTATCCGGCGGCCTGATTAGCCGCCTGTAGCCGAACGCGCGCATTGGCAGGCTGGCTGAGTATGAGCTGCGCTTCCAGCCACTCAAACAGCGCCGGATAATCCAGCGGAGAGTTTTGATCGCACTGCCAGAGTGGCCCTAATCCCAGCGGCGTGGCGCGCTCGGCCAGTGCCCGCAGCTCCGGCAGATACTCTTCACCGGGATGGCCCGCCGGCCGCTGCGGAATACGCGCCTTGTAGCGCGCCGCCACCCGTTCACCGTCGATCTGGTTCCACACTTCCAGCACGTTGCTGACACCCGCCTGGCGCAGATGCTCCTGCAGCAGCGTCAGCGGTTGAAAGCCAAACCAGGCATCGATGACGTAAACACAGCGCAGCGGCGCCTGCGCCACCGCCGACCAGATTGCCGCATAGGCCGCCTTGCCCAGCTGGCGATTGGTGGCACGATCCACCGGCGCCAGCATCGCCATAAACGGCTCTTTCACCTCATCCAGCGTCAGATAAGGCAGCTGAAAACGATTGGCGATCTCGCGCGCCACGCTGCTTTTTCCCGATGCCGGGACACCATTAACCAGAATGACCGTTTTTCCCGTGATGGTGTTCATAGGATGTCGATAACCTCCATGCGGTGCTGCGCCTGACGCAGGCGGCGCAGCGTTTCATCATCTTCCAGCATTGAGACAATGGCACGAATGCCCTCTTCAATGTGGGCGTTGCTGTCGCGGGCGCCGAACAGGATAACGATATCCGCCATGTCGCTGCCCTGAAATGAGATCGGCTCCGCCAGCAGCAGCAGGCTGAAACAATTTTTGATCACCCCGCTTTCCGGTCGCGCATGGGGAATGGCGATGCCCTCTTCAAAGACATAATAGGCGCCATGCTCTTCCGTGTTGGCGATCACCGCCTGATAATAGGATTCGTGAATATAGCCCTTCGCCACCAGCGGCTGGGCCGCCAGCGCAATCACCGCTTTCCAGTCGCGCTCGGTGACGCCAACCTGAATCGCATCTGCCTCAATCAACAGCTGTTTAATTGACATCGCTACCTCAGAGTGTTGTACGAATGATATTGCGTAACTCATCCATTTTGACAAACAGCGGATCGATGCGGTCACGATGGCTGCGGCTTTTGGCGAACACTTTTATCGCCTGGTTATAGTGCACCAGCAGCTTTTTCTGCGTCTCGCCGTCGCGCGGCGTTTGCGCCAGCTTTTGTTCCAGCAGCGAGAGCTGCTGCGCCAGGGTTTCCGCCTGCGCATCGTAATCCGATGTGTCGCTGGCCTCTTTTTGCCACAGTTTTTTCACGGCATTAAACATGCGATCCTCCAGCCCCGACCCGCGCCGGGGCGCCAGGGTAATCAACAGATAATGAAGAAAGGGTTCAGCGGAACAGCGCGATTTTTTCCATCAGCACGTTGCGCACCGCGTCATTGGCGGGCACGAGGAAGTTGCGCACGCTGTCGTTGACCTTGCCTTTAGAGAAGGTGTTCTGACACTCGCCAACCCACTGCACGTTCATTTCAGTACCGACGTTGACCTTTTCAATGCCGCCCTGCACCGCCTGACGCATATCCTCGTCGCTGACGCCGGTGCCGCCGTGCAGAACCAGTGGCGTTTGCGTCGCAGCGTAGATCTCGGCCAGCCGCTGATGCTGAATTTCCGCTTTGCCGGTGTAGAGGCCATGCACGGTGCCCACCGAGACCGCCAGCATGTCAGGATGCGTCTCTTCCACGAAGCGTTTCGCCTCTTCCACCGTGGTAAAGGCCATATCGCTCATCGCCACGCATTTACCATCTTCTGAGCCGCCGATAGCGCCCAGTTCCGCCTCCACGGTGATATTACGCGGCCGCGCCATGCCGATCACTTCCCGGGTATTGGCAATGTTCTCTTCAAACGGCAGATGCGAGCCGTCATACATCACCGAGCTGAAGCCGGCATCCATGGCGAACTTGATCGCCGCAAGGTCAGAACAGTGGTCGAGGTGCAGACAGGTCGGCACATCTTCGCTCTCAGAGAGCGAGCGGATGGAATCGACCAGCAGTTTGTGTCCGAGATATTTCGCCGTACCGGTAGAGATCTGAATCATCAGCGGGCTGTTGGTTGCTTTCGCCGCTTTAAAATAGGCGGGCAGCATCTCCAGACAGTGCAGATTAAAGGATCCCAGCGCTTTGAAATCACGCTGCTTGGCCACCTGTAACAGCTCGGTGAAATTATAAAGTTTCATGGACTTTTTCCTCATGGGGACGCGTGGATTTACCGTTAACAAACCAGGCAATCAGGGTAATAAAGGCAACAAACAGGGCGACGAACAGCCAGTTGTTCTGGAACGCATGGCCGAGCAGCAGGCCGGTACTGATGACGTCGGAGTCACTGAAGGTGACGCCGGTAAAGCCGTAGCCCTCAAGCATTGGCACCAGAATCGACGGCAACAGGGTGATAAACAGACCGTGCACCACGCCGCCAATCATCGCGCCACGCCGACCGCCGAGCGCGTTACCAAATACCCCTGCCGTGCCGCCAGCAAAGAAGTTGGTCAGCAGGCCGGGCAGAATCATCGCCATACCGAACATCGGGAACACCAGCATGCCAATCACCGACCCGAGCGTGGTGGCCAGAAAGCCGACGATCACCGCGTTAGGGGCATAGGGAAACAGCACCGGACAGTCGAGCGCCGGTTTGGCATCCGGCACGATGCGCATGGCGATACCGCGGAAGGCAGGCACCAGCTCGTTAAGCAGCAGACGTACACCGCTGTAGAGCACAAAGACACCGGCAACAAACTGAATACCCTGCATAAAGGCGTACATCAGGTAATTCATGCCGTTGGAGAACTGGGCGATGTAGGCCGGACCGGCGGCAAGCGCCGGAATCAGGTACATCGGCACCATCACTACCGCCATCGACAGATAGGTGTCCTGCAGGAATTTAAAGTTGTCGGGCAGCTTTAAATCCTCGGTGGATTTCGAGCCTTTCCCAACCACTTTGGCCACCGCCGCCTGCACCAGATAACCGATGGTGCAGAAGTGACCGAGTGCGACATCGTCAGAATCGGTGATGCGACGCACTATCGGCTGGGCCAGCGCTGGCATGATCACCGCCATGATGCCGCCGAACACACCGCCGGTGAGGATCAATGGCAGGCCGGTCAGCCCCGCTTTGTAGCCGATCACCGTGCCGATGGTCGCCATCCACAGCAGCGCCTGGCCGGTGAGGAAGATGTACTTAAACGGCGTGATGCGGGCCAGCAGGATATTGACCAGGAAGATCACCAGCAGCGTTAACGCCACTTCTGAACCCAGCTCGCGGCTGGCCAGCCCGGCAATCGCCGCAACGTCGGTGATATATCCGCGCATGCCGAAGCCGTGGGTGAATATATCGTTCAGAAACGTTAATGTGCCGACAATAATATTGATGCCCGCCATCATAATTAAAAAGCCGAGCAGCGTTTTAAAGGTTCCTTCAACCACTTTCCCTGCGGATTTCTTTTGCAGCAGTAAACCCACCATGGCAATCAAGGCGATCAATATTGACGCCTGGCCAAGCAGATCTTTTACCAGGAAGTTAATAAAGCTGTTCATATTCAGGCTACCTTAGTATCGCGGTCTTTTAAAAAGGCCAGAATTTTCTCTTCGATTTCCTGTTTATCCGTTAACCGGTTTAAAATAATGACGCGTTTCTTCTCCTCATCACTGGCGTCAGCATTTAAAATATCGGCGAAGGTTTTTTGCGTCAGAATAATATCCGATTTAAACGCGTTGGCTTCCGATATGGTGGTATGATCGATCTCAGCATCAATTTCGAGTTTTTTTAATACCGATTTGGCGCTCATTTCGATGGCAAAGCTTGAACCTAAACCGCAACCGCAAACACACAGAATCTTCAACATAATATTTCCTCACAGTATGGATAACTGTTTAGCCAGTTTATAATGGTGCCCTTCGGTATCGACCAGCCGTTTTTGCATGCTAATAAGATCGATTGGAATAGGCTTATTGCTGGAATTAATAATCACAGCTTTATTACGCAGACCTGATGCAATACAACGCACTACTTCACTCGCAATAATCGTTCCCTGATAAATCTCTTCACAGGTCGGATCGCCATTACGCAATCCGTAACCGATAATGGTTTTTCGTATCCGCACGCCGATGCGCGGCTCCAGTCGGGCAATCATGGTGTCGATCGCCCCCTGAAAGCCGGGGGTGTATTCGCGCGTGTAGCCTTCAGAACAGAGCACGATGACGCTGTTTTGCTGCGTCAGCTTATGGCGAATGCGCTCGGCCAGCGTCTCCAGCGGTATTTCGCATTCCGGAATCAACGCAATATCAGCATTGGATTTAATCGCCGCCTGCAGCGTCAGCTCGCCGCAGTAGCCGCCCAGCAGTTCCATCATAAATACCCGGCCCGGCAGTGCCCGCCCGGTATTGCGTAATTTACTGACCTCTTTAATCACCTGTTCGCAGGCGGTGGAAAAGCCCAGCGTATAATCGCTGCCAAAGACATCATTATCGATAGTCATCCCGACGCCAAAACAGACAATGCCATATTCACTGAGCGTATTTAAAAACTGTAGTGAACCGTCCCCGCCCGCCATAATTAGCGCATCAATATGCAGCGCCTTTAATTGTTTGGTGATCGCTTCATATTCCCGGCCGTGCAATTTCCGCGTGGTGCGCCCGGAAGCCATAACCGGAATCGCGCTGATCGAATAATCCAGCAGATCGCGCAGGGAAATTTCCCGCTGGCGATTATCCAGCAATCCCTGAATACCGCCGTCGAACAAAATAATATTGGCCTGCGTCAGGCGCGCAATTTGATAAACAAAGTTATTAATACCGGAAACATCACCACCGCTAATAACCATACCCAATTTCATCGTTGCTCTCCCGTCGCTGGCTACAGGACTTATCTTACGTTTGGCAACAGGGTTATTTGCAACGAATGTCACATTATGGCGATGTTTTACCTGAGTTGACGTCTTGACAGTGCATTGTCAGCACTATTAATTGTGATTCACTTCACATCGTTATTTTTCATGGTTAATGAGATGTTAAAGTGAACATAAGCTAAATCAGCACGTTAGCCAGTTTCATGCTATCTCAACGGCAACAGCTCTATTTTTCTTAGTCGTACTTTTTCTGAGATGATAAAAATGTGAGTGAGTGCGCATTTATTCAGGCAGCGAGTGAACCGGAAAAGAAATAAGGCGTGGGGAGGCGTTTAAGAAGGGCTAAAAAAACGCACAGAAGTAAGACGGGAATAGAATCGGGAGCGCCAGTGCGCGCCCCCTTTACAGATAAGCGTTACTGATTTTTCAGCCAGGCAAATACCGAAGCGAGATCCTGTTCGCCATAGCCCGCCTCAACCGCCTGTTGCCAGACGCGGGTAACATTTTCCAGCGCAGGCAACTGACGATCGCTGGCGGCATCCAGCGCCAGGCGCGCATCTTTCAGCGCCCAGTTAAGGTGCATCTGTGGCGTATAATCGCCGCCGGTGATCATGTCGAGTTTGACTTTGGCATAAGGTGCCGCCAGCGGTCCGCCCTCCAGCACCTGCCACAGATCGTCCGGGCTGAAACCAAACTCTTCGGCCAGCAGCGTGCTCTCCGCCAGGCTCTGCATCATGCCAATCAGCCAGCTGTTGATCACCAGCTTCATGCGCGAACTGGCACCGGCACTGCCCAGCCAGCGCGTGCCTTTACCAATGGCGGCAAACACCGACTCAGCAGCGGCGGCTCGCTCACGCTCACCGCTGGCGAGGATCAGAATCTGCGCATTTTCTGCTGGCGCTTTGGTGCCGGAGACCGGCGCATCGATAAACAGCAGATCGCTGCGCTGCGCTGCGGTCTGCGCAATCAGTGAGTCGGTCATTGCCGTGCCAATGGTGCCCATCTGACACAGGGTAGCGCCCTGCTTCATGGCGGGCAGCGTCTGGTTAACCACGCTTTCGGTCGAAGCCGGATCGGCCAGCATCAGGATCACGACGTCAGCCTGCGCGACCGCGTCAGCAGCCCGATCGGCCAGCTGCAATCCCGCGGCGCAGAGATCTTCCCCTTTCGATCGCGTGCGATTCCAGCCATGCACGGTAAAACCCTTTTTCAGCAGGTTAGCGGCAAAAGCGTGGCCCATAGCGCCTAAGCCCAGTACGGCGACGGTTGGTTGATTCATCTGTTTATCCTTTTTCTGAGTCGAAAATGCAGCTGATAGCCTGGTGCAAGTCGGCAAAAAAGTCGCCGCTGGCGAGGTTTTTTTTCGTCAGCAAGCGTAACCAGCGCGTCTCTTTTTGCGGTGAACGCGGGTAAACGCGCCCGCAACGCCTGGGCAATTAATGCTATCCCGTGAGTGCGCTAAGCGATTATCCTGTGCGCCATCTGTTTCAGCAGAAACATTCCCTCACTTTTACCGAGTAAAAATGGTATGAAAATCACACAATTTTACCCGTTGCCCGCCGCCTTGCTGCTGCTTGCTCCCGGCGTGCAGGCGGAGAACGCTCCCGCCACCCTGGTGGTCAGCGCAGCACCGGCCCCCTCCGGGCTGTCGGAGCTGGAAACGCCCGCGGCGGTCAGCGTGATCGGCGGCGACGATATGCGCCGCGCCGCGCCGCAGATCAACCTGTCAGAATCGCTGGGCGCGGTGCCGGGTTTACAGCTACTTAACCGCCAGAACTATGCGCAGGATTTACAGCTGTCGGTACGCGGTTTCGGTTCGCGCTCTACCTACGGCGTGCGCGGCGTGCGCATGTACGTTGACGGCATTCCGGCCACCATGCCCGATGGCCAGGGGCAAACGTCCAACATCGATATCAACTCAATTGACCACGTTGAAGTGCTGCGCGGCCCTTTTTCGGCGCTTTACGGTAACGCCTCGGGCGGCGTGGTGAATGTTGAAACGGAAACCGGCAGCCAGCCAACGCGGGTACAGGCCAGCAGCTATTACGGCAGCTATGGCACCTGGCGTTACGGCCTGAAGGCCACTGGCGCGGTGGGTGACGGCACCCAGCCCGGCGACGTCAACTACGCGGTGTCCACCACCCGCTTTACCACCCACGGCTATCGCGACCACAGCAGCGCGCAGAAGAATCTTGCTAACGCCAAACTCGGCGTACGCATTGACGATCTCAGCACCCTGACGTTGATCTTTAACAGCGTCGATATCGACGCCAACGATCCGGGCGGATTAACCGGCGATCAGTGGCGATCCAATCCGCGGCAGGTCGCCAGCAACGTGACGCTCTACAACGCGCGCAAAACGGTAAAGCAGACCCAGGCCGGGCTGCGCTATCAGCGCGCCATGAATGAAAACAACGATCTCAGCGTAATGGTGTACGCCGGTGAGCGTGAAACCGTGCAGTATCAGTCGATTCCACGCGCCGTTCAGCTGGCCAGTGCGCAGCATCCCGGTGGCGTGATCGATCTGACTCGTCACTATCAGGGGATTGATACACGCTGGACCCACCGCAATCAGCTGGCGGGCATCCCGCTGACGCTGACCGGCGGCCTCGATTATGAAACCATGACCGAGCAGCGCAAAGGCTATCAGAACTTCACCAGCGCCAGCGATCTCGGTAATAAAGGCGCCCTGCGCCGCGACGAACGCAACCTGATGTGGAACGTCGATCCTTATCTGCAAACCGCGTGGCAGCTCAGCGATAAACTGTCGCTGGATGCCGGGGTACGTTTCAGCACGGTAAATTTTGACTCCAACGATCGTTACATTACCGCGCTAAACGGCGATGACAGCGGCAACGCGCGCTATCACAAATGGCTGCCCGCCGCCGCGCTGAAGTATGCCGCTACCGATGCGTGGAATCTTTACGCCTCGGCGGGACGCGGATTTGAAACGCCGACCATCAATGAACTCTCCTACCGCGCCGGAGGGATTAACGGGCTGAATGTTGCCCTGCAACCTGCCACCAGCGACTCAGTGGAAATTGGCAGCAAAACGCGCATCGGCAACGGACTGTTCAGCGCTGCGCTGTTTCAGACCGAAACCAAAAATGAAATCGTCGTTGATCAGAGCAGCGGCGGACGCAGTAGCTATAAAAACGCCGGTGAGACGCGCCGCCGCGGTATTGAGCTGGCGCTGGATCAACAATTTGCTTATGACTGGCGGCTGCGCATGGCGTGGACGCTGCTTGATGCGACTTATCAGAGCAACGCCTGTGGCGATGAGAGCTGCCGTGGCAACCGCATTCCGGGTATCGCGCGCAACATGCTTTATGCCGCGTTTGGCTATCAGCCGGAGAGCGGCTGGTATGCCGGCACCGATCTGCGCTACATGAGCAATATTGCCGCTGATGATGACAACAGCGCCAAAGCGCCCGCGTACACGCTGGTCGGCCTGAACAGCGGCTATAAATGGGTACAGGAGAACTGGACGCTGGATCTGTTTGGCCGCGTCGATAATCTGTTTGACCGTGACTACGTCGGTTCGGTGATCGTTAACGAAAGCAACGGCCGCTACTTTGAACCGGCACCGGGGCGCAATTATGGCGTCGGTCTCTCGGTCAGCTACGCCTTTCAGTAAATCTCGCTGGCGGCACCGTCGTGCCGCCATTTTCGCGACAGGTCTTGTTGCGCGCGCCCGACTCCCCGCAGAAAATCCGGCTTTTGTTTTCGGAGCCTGTGACCATGCCTGCTATTACCGTACTTTTGCCCGTGTTCAACGGGGCTGAATTTATACAGGAAAGCGTCGACTCCATCCTCGCGCAAACGCTGCCCGACATGGAGCTGCTGGTGATCGACGATGGTTCTCATGACGACACCCGCGACATTCTTGCGCGCATCGACCATCCCCGTTTTCGCACCCTGCTGCTGGCCGAAAATGGCGGCGCGGCCAATGCGCTGAATCAGGGCTGGCAGCAGAGCGACAGTGACTTTGTTGCCTTAATGGATGCCGACGATATCGCCCTGCCGCAACAGGACGGGGCGATTAAAGCCAACCTGCTTGCCGCCGCCTGCAATATCGCCAATCCCACCGCCCTTATCCGCCGCCGCACGCTGGATAAGCTCGGCTTACGCTGGGATCCGGCGATGCAGGGGATTTTCGACTGGGCATTCTGGTGTGAGCTGATGTTGCACAAGGCGGAGTTGGCCAATCATCCGGATGAGCTGCTGCGCTATCGCATTCATCCGCAGCAGCAGTCGCGCGATCAGCGCCCGCTGCGGCCGCTGTTTATGCAGACCCGACTGAAACTGATGGCGCAGCTGTTTCCGCGTCTGTCAGAGGAGCAGCACCGCACCGCGGAGCCGTTGTTGCAATGGGTGAATCCACCAGGCATGTCGATCGCGGCGTTACAAACAGGACTGGCGGTGCTGGAGCAGTTGCTGCGCCAGCCCGCCAGTGCGCTGGGGGAAAGTCGTGCCGCGCGTGATGCGTTGATTCTGCGCTGCATCACGCGCTGGCAAGAGGCGCTGGAGCGCGCCGGTTAATCAGGGAATAATGTGGTTGGCTTTCAGCCGATCAAACAGCTCAAAGAAGCAGTCACGCGTGCTGCGGTAGCCAGTGAAGCCCGCCTTGCGGCTTTTGCTGATGTCGGTGAACACCTCCATCGGCCTGCCGAGATCGGCATCGGTGTGCCACCATGATGCCAGGCGCGTAACGTCTGCTTCTTTCAGATCGTAGCGCGCAGCAATCTCGCGCCACTGCGCGTCGGCCTGCTGCATGCGCGCTTCCAGCGGCTGCGGCTCGCCATTAAAACCCACTGGCTCGATATCAAAATAGCGGGCGATTTCGCCCCACATCCATTTCCAGCGGAAAACGTCGCCGTTGACCACGTTGAAATCCTGGTTTTTGGCATTTTCGCTGGTGGCCGCCCACAGCAGCTGATCCGCCAGCAGATGCGAATCGGTCATGTCGGTGACCCCTTCCCACTGCGCCTGCGAGCCAGGGAAAACAAACGGCTGATTATTGACCTTGCACAGCGTGGCGTAAACCGCCAGCGTCTGGCCCATGTTCATGGCGTTGCCCAGCGCAAAACCGATGATGGTGTGCGGACGGTGCACGCTCCAGCTGAAGTGATACTTTTCCGCCGCGGCGAACAGCTCATCTTCCTGGGCATAGTAGAAGTTGTCGACCGGCTGACGGCCCTGCTCCTCACGGAACGGCGTCATCGGCACGTCGCCCTTGCCGTAGGCGTCGAACGGGCCGAGGTAATGCTTCAGGCCGGTGATCAGCGCGGCGTGACCACCGGTTAAGCGATCGCCCAGCGCCTCAAGCACGTTGCGTACCATCGCCGCGTTAACCCGAATGTTCTCTTTCTCATTTTCCTGACGGGCCCAGACGCTGAAAAATACGCTGTCTACCGTAATATCCTTCAGCGCCTCTTTCACCGCCGCGGCATCGGTCAGATCGACCTGAATCGCCTGGCAGCCTTCCGGCACCGCAGTACGACCGCGAGATAATCCCCAGACCTGCCAGTTTTGTGCGGTCAGCGTTTCTGCCAGCGCCGTGCCGTTGATACCACTGACGCCAACAATAAGTGCGCGCGAGGTCATAAAAAACTCCCGTGTTGTCTGAATGAAGGGCTAATTATAGTGCAGTCATCACATTTTACCGGTGCAGAAACAGCATGTTGCATTTCAGCTTTTAGCTTTTAGCTTTTAGCGTCGGGATAGAGCACCACGTCATGAAATTGCACCATAGTGTTGCCCGCGTTGGCATAGCTGTGCGGCACGTCGGCGGCGAAGCGCAGGGTGTCGCCCTGGGTCAGGCGTAGCCAGCGGGTCTCAATTTTGAGCGCCAATACGCCGCGCACCACCCAGATATGCTCCACCACGCCCGGACGGTGTGGATCGGAATCACTGCGCGAGCCAGGCGCCATCTGGATCAGCAGCATATCCATATTGAATTCGCTGTCGTAAGGAAACAGCTGAGTCACCGAGATCGGCTGGTTAACATCGTGCACCACGGGCTGTGCCGGCTCGGTGGCCAGCGAGTCAGGTTCTATAAAAGTGGTAAAGGGAACATTAAAACCGGTGGCGATTTTCCACAGCGTTGCTACCGTAGGGCTTGATTCAGTGCGCTCGATTTGGCCAAGCATCGCTTTGCTGACGCCGGTGCGTTCGGCGGCTTCCGCCAGACTCCAGCGTCGTTGTTGCCGCAACATCCTGAGTTGCGCAGCCATATACTGGGCTAATTTATGCATCTCTTTCCTTGTTAACTTTATTCTGCTATCTTTTGTGCGTTATAACGTACGCTGGTAGCTTGGACGTTATAACGCACATCAGGAGTTGGTATGCCGGTTCCGCTCGCGCTTCGCCATTTTACCCTGCCCGCCATGGTGGCCGGACTGGTGGCTGTACTGGTGAGCTATACCAGTTCAGCTGCCATTGTTTTCCAGGCGGCCCAGGCAGCGGGTGCCACTGTTGAACAGACGGGCAGTTGGCTGGTGGTACTCGGCCTGGCAATGGGTATCACCACGATCGGTCTGTCGTGGAAATATCGCATTCCGGTACTCACCGCCTGGTCAACACCGGGTGCTGTTGTACTGACAGCGGGCTTTCATGACGTCACCTTGAGTGAAGCGGTCGGCGTGTTTATCTTCAGTAATGCGTTGATTTTGTTATCCGCAGTCACCGGATTGTTCGCGCGGATAATGAGGATCATACCACAGGCAATCTGTGCTGCGATGCTGGCAGGCATACTGCTGCGTTTTGGTTTAAACGCCTTTACTGGCCTGCAGCAGAACTTCCTGCTATGTGGAGCGATGTGTCTGGCATTTGTTATAGGCCGACAGCGCATGGCACGCTATGCAATTTTGTTGACCCTGCTGGTGGGACTGGCGGTGGCGATGGCGCAACAGGCTATTCATCTGCCGCCCCAGCCGCTGCGCTTTGCGCTGCCAGAGTTTGTTGCACCTCACTTTTCTCTCGCCGCACTGCTTGGCGTGGGTATCCCCTTCTTTATTGTTACGATGGCGTCGCAAAATGCGCCCGGCATCGCAACGTTGCAGGCGTTTGGCTATCAGCCACCGGTCTCTTCCCTGATTGGCTGGACGGGCTTTACTGCACTGTTGCTGTCACCTTTTGGCGGCTTTTCTGTTTGTATAGCTGCAATTACCGCCGCCATTTGCATGAGTGAGGACATTCATCCCGATCGCCAGCAACGCTATGCCGCAGCGGTGGTTGCAGGCCTGTTTTATCTCATCGCTGGCGCGCTGGGCGGCGCGGTCGGCTTGCTGTTCAGCGCCCTGCCTGGCGCGCTGATCCAGACGCTGGCTGGCCTGGCGCTGTTGGCCACCATTGCTGGCAGTATTCAGCAGGCACTGGCGCAGGAGACCGAACGTGACGCGGCGATGATCGCCTTTTTAGTCACTGCCAGCGGTATTCAGCTGCTGGGTATTGGTGCGCCGCTGTGGGGGCTGGTAGCAGGCTTGCTGGCCTGCGTTATTCAACGCTTGCTGACTAAACGAAAAACCTAATTGCCCGGCGCGCTGTCGTTGTATTGCTAAACCAGTACAATGGCAGCGCAAAAAGGTTTACCACCCACTGCTCAGGCAATCCCCTGTTTACTTCACTGACGCTCTTACTAATAAGATAAATCACAGAATCCTGTAAAGTTGTACAACCCCTGGAAAAGCTGTCCAATATTCCAGTAAAAAACAAAAAATGGCATTTAAATAGCTAAACCATAAAAACGCGGTGCCGTTAAATGTAATTATTGCTAGCATTGGTTTAAATTCAGCCGGCTATTATTTATCTGCACAAAGAATGATTACGCAAAAAAATTCGTGATGAATAATAAGAAGAGAGCGTGACGAGATTTAATTAGAATGCCTGAGGAGTGAGCGAGTACGGGGTGTAATTTCTCCCGACGATGGAGGGGGAGTATCGTCGGGAGAAATTGACTGCAAGGGATAACTACGGTCGTTAAAGATTAGCTGGCGTTGGTTGCTTCGGCAGCCTTGGCTGGCTTACGGCCGCCACCATGACTGTTCTTGCCGCCCTTGCGGCCTGCTTCGGATGCCTTTTCAGGATTGTTTTTGAAGTTACCGCCGCTACGCTGCCCACCCAGCTTTCCAGCCTCGGACGCGCGCTGACGATCCATTGCAAAATTCCCTGCACCACCACGATGTTGAGCCATTATGAAACTCCTCTTTGACATACACTTAAAATAACGTCTCGCAAAAGGGGGCGAGACGACAGGTCGAACACCATTAAATGTATCCGGTTTCATAATAAGCGCAAGATAAAATATATGAATTTTGTGGTTCTGTTCCCGTTCATTTAAATTACCCACTAACTTTTCATTACAGCCCCTTAAATACCAACCTTTTTCCATTACAAAATAGGAGATCAGAAAATTCTTAAAAACAACCCAGCAACACTCATTGATATTTAATTTGTTAGAATCGGCCCCAGCTTAATCAGAGCCAATTATTTCTGTCAGGTGAAAAATGAAGAAGTGGTATCGCTGCTCGCTGGTTTGCGAACGAAGAAAGTTTGTCGCTCTGCTGCTGGGTGCGCACGTCTATTTATTGATGGAAGATGGTACTACTATTAAACACTCCCGAGCATGGCTAGCCATTAATAAAAAACATTTTACTGCCGTCGAGTAAGTTCGCAGATGTCAGCCCGATCGCCGTTTTGCTTTCGGCTACGCCAGTTTTCTCTGGTTATGCGATGGCGGTCGCGTAAAAAACCACCCGCTACGACGAAAACAGCCCGCTTTCACGCTCTTATCAGGCGTTTGATTTGCCATAATCAGAATTAAAATCATCACAATCGCAGATATCACCCTATTTTCTGCCTCTGGCAACGTCACAAAAGGGCTCAGCAGGTGACAAAAACATTTCTTCGTAGCGGCAGCCTTGATGCCGTACTGGCACTCGGTGAAAACGGCCAGCCAGTGTTTGCTTCTGCCCGACAGCTGCGCGAAACGCTACGCCTGCGCAAGCAGCACGCGCTGGCTGACTGTCTGGCCATTCCACAGATCAACGACGCAGGCGACCGCCTCGACTGGTATGCGCCCTTTACTGGCCGTCTGAAATCCTGGCGTTCAGCCAGTGACAGTGAAAGACGCCACGCTATCCAGCTCCTTGAAAGCCATCAGCTCAGCGTGAATGCCCTGAGCCAGCAGGCGTTGCAGGCGGAAAAGCCCGCAATGAAGCTGTTTGGTGCGCTGCTCAGCAAAGCCTTTCAGTTCCCCGATTGCCAGTATGTTTATCTGGTGGACGGCAAGCCGGTCATCACTTTTTGGGGCTTTGTCGAACTGGATAAAAAAGCCCGTCAGGATGCGCTGGACTGCCTGCGTGACACCCTTGATGAAGCGCCGCCGCTGCTGGTGCAGCCCGCCGAAGCGCCGCCGGTCATCGTTGTTCCCCCCGTGGTCATGGTGACTGAAGCCGTGGCGGAACCGGCGGTGATTGCGCCGGAAGCCGAGCCAGAGATTGTGGCCCCAGCGCCGGTCATCGCCGCGCCAGTGAGTCAGCCCCGTCGCCGACTGCCGATCTGGTGGCTATTGCCGCCGCTAGCGATTGCCGTTGCCGGTGCGGTGGTGTTTCTGACGCCGTCGCAGCAGCCGCCTGTGGCCAGTGCGCCTGTGGCCAGCGACCCAACGCCTGCACGCGCGCCAGCCATTCTGCTCTCTGCACAAAAACTGGCGCAGACGCTGCCACTGCTACCGGCCAGCGTTGCCTCCGTCGCTCCGGCTGCGGCTGCTGCGCCCGCAGCGGCAACCGCAGCCAGGCCCGCAGCCAAAGATGATCTGGTGATCACCGCCGATACCATGCGCATCGGTTCCACCCGCTTCCTTGATGGCCGCTGGCGCGTCACGCTGCCCAACGCCACCCAATCCACCGGCAAACCGGTCACCCTGCGCTATACGCTGCGCCGCGGCAAAGGCAGCGCCAGCGTGGTACAAAGCGACGGCCTGCGTTGTCAGGCAGATGAAATCACCGCTGGCTGGACCAGCACCGGCGATCTGGCGATCAACAGCCGCTTTACCGCTAAATGCAGCGATGGCTCGCGATACCGCATGCCGCAGCTGGTCTGTAAACAAGGTGACGGCGCCGCCCAGTGCGAAGCGCAGTTTGGCGAGACCGCCTCCCCGATGACAATCAAGCGCGAGAGTAAGTAAGCATGCTGGCAACCATTACCGACAATCTGCAAAAGATCGCTTTAATTGAAGAGAGCGGCATTCAGTTTCTCGACTTTGCGCTGCGCGTCAGCGACAGCAGCCAGACGCGGAAATTCGTGCGTCAAACCGCTAACGGCCCGCTGCTGGTGCTGCAACAGGTAGAGAACAGCGATAAGTGCCTGCTGATGCCGCAGAACGGCGGTACCGCCGAAGTGGTCAAGGCGGAATCCAGCGTGGTACTGGCAGACTCACTGGCGCTGCTCGACAGCCTGTGGCTGCCGCTGCCGATCCTGCGCTGCACCGCGCCGCGCAACTTTATTGGCGGCCCGGAAAACTGGGCGCGGGTGCAAATTCTTGCGCTGCCCCAGCCGGATGCCGAAGGCAACACGCACCGCATCTGTCTGGCTTTTGATACCCGCCTGCTTGGCGACGGCGACGAACAGCTTGGCCTGTGCGCCAGCGACGCGCAGAACGGCGTCAATTTTGCCCTTGCCTGGAACAACTATGAGCTGGGCGAGTTTCTCGATCTGCCGTGGGTGGATGGCTGGCTGCGCGAAGTGTTCAGTCAGCAAGTCAGCGCCCTGCAGCAGCGCCGTGAGGCGGATATCAATTCAGCGCTGCGCGAATTTGAGTATCAGGCGCACTACCTTAATTTACTGGCGCTGCTTGGCAGCCAGCTCGGCCTTAGCGATATTCATATTCACGCGGCCACGTTGCAGGAGCCGGTGGTGAATGTCGATCTGATCCTCGATGTCGGTAACTCGCACACCTGCGGCGTGCTGGTGGAAGATCACGCCGATGAGAGCAACGGCCTGAAGCAGACCTATGAGCTGCAGCTGCGCGATCTCTCCCGCCCGCACTATGTCTATAACGAAATGTTCGACAGCCGGGTGGAGTTCGCCGAGGCGCGCTTTGGCAAAACCCATTTTTCCGTGCAGAGCGGCCGTGAAGAGGCGTTTGTCTGGCCTGCACTGACCCGCGCCGGTCGTGAAGCGAGCCGCCTGGCGTTGCAGCGTACCGGCACCGAAGGTGCGACCGGCCTCTCCAGCCCGCGTCGCTATTTATGGGACGAAGAGCCATGGCTGGCAGGCTGGCGGTTCAATCAGGATCAGGAGCCGATGGCCGCTGCCAGTCCGCTGATGACCCTGTTAAATGATGAAGGCGAACCGCTGTATGCGCTGCCCGCCGACGAACGTCTGCCGGTGTTTTCCGCGCAGTACAGCCGCAGCGCGCTGATGACCTTTATGCTCTCCGAGCTGCTGGCGCAGGCGTTGATGCAGATGAACAGCGCGGCGCAGCGGCAGAAAATGCCGCACGTTACGGCGCCGCGTCAGCTGCGACACATTATCCTGACGCTGCCGTCGGCAATGCCAAAGCCTGAACGTGAGATTTTCCGTCGCCGCATGCAGCAGGCGATCGCACTGGTGTGGAAGGCGCAGGGCTGGCATCCGCAGGATGCGGGCTTTGACAGCGAGGCGGATAAAGCACTGAGCCGTAAACCGGTGCCAGACGTCCAGATGGAGTGGGATGAAGCGACCTGCGGCCAGATGGTTTGGCTGTTTAACGAAACCCAGGTGAACTTTGCCGGTCGCGCCGAAGCCTTTTTTGCCAGCATGGCGCGCCCGGATCGCCCGCGCGATGCCGACGAACCGGCGGGCAAGAGCCTGCGCATCGCGTCGATTGATATCGGCGGCGGCACCACCGATCTGGCCATCACGCAATACACGCTGGATGATGGCCAGGGCAACAACGTCAAAATCAACCCGCGCCTGCTGTTCCGTGAAGGCTTTAAGGTGGCGGGCGACGATATCCTGCTCGATATTATTCAGCTTTATGTGCTGCCCGCGATGACCAGCGCGCTGCGCAAAGCGGGCGTCGCTTCACCCGATGCGGTGATGAGCAAACTGTTTGGTTATGACCGGGTTGATGCGCACGCCACGCTGCGTCAGCAGGTGACGCTGCAACTGTTTATTCCGCTGGCCGAGGCGGTGCTGGAGCATTATGAGCGCTTTGATCCGCTCGACAGCCGCGCCGAAATTGATGCGCTGTTTGGCGAGTTGCTGAGCCAGCCACCGACGGCGGCGGTGCTTGATTTTGTTAACGGTGAGATTCAGCGCGTCAGCGACAAGCCGTTTAACGTCCTGCAACTGCCGCTGGTGGTCAGCCTGGCTCAACTGCACAACGAATTTCTCCAGCATCGCATGGCGATTATTCCGGCGCTGCGCTCGATGGCGGAAGTGGTGTCGCTCTACGGCTGTGACGTGCTGCTGCTGACCGGACGCCCTTCGCGTTTTCCTGGCGTGCAGGCGTTGTTCCGTCATTTGCAGCCGCTGCCGGGCAACCGCATTCTGTCGCTGGAGGGCTACCACACCAGCGACTGGTATCCCTTTAATAAAGATGGCCGCATCGATAATCCTAAATCCACGGCGGCGGTGGGCGCGATGCTCTGCCTGCTGGCGCTGGATTTGCGCCTGGCGAGCTTCTATTTTCGCGCCGGAGATTTTCAGCCTTACTCGACCATTCGCTATCTCGGCCTGCTGGATGAAAACCAGGTGCTTAGCGAAGAGAACGTCTGCTACAGCGAGATCGACTTTGATGACGCCAGCTATGCGCTGGATCGTAAAGCGAGCCTGCAGATCCGCGGCAACGTCTGCCTTGGCTTCCGCCAGCTGGATAACGATCGCTGGCCCGCTTCGCCGCTTTACAGCCTGAGCATCACCGACACGGCGCTGGCGCGCAAAGTTGCCGGCGAGAACCTGCTGCGTGTTAAGCTTGCCATCGCGGCCGGGGAACAAGGCCATGAGACGCTGGAGATCAGCGAAGCCCGGCTGGATGATGGCACGCGCGTGCCGTTACACCAACTCAGCCTCAAACTGAACACGTTATCTGGCAGCGGCAATGCCAATGCGCAGTACTGGATCGACAGCGGGAGCGTATATAAGCGATGAAAGTGGTAACGCCGAAACAACAGACCACCCAATTGACCAAACAGTTAACCGCCCTGAATAACGGCATCGCCGCCGCGCTGGAGTGGATTGAGCAGACGCGCGATCGCACACCGCGTCTCGATTTAGAAGCGGATGGCCTGGCGCTGCGCCTGCGCCGTCATCGCCGTCAGCTGCACGGCATGGCTAACAGCCTGGCGCGCGACAACAGCCTGGCGCTGTATGGTCATTCACAGCCGGGCAAAGCCTGGTTGCTGAAAGAGATGGTGGCCGATGCGCAGGGCCATCTGGTGACCACCCTTGGCGGTAAACAGCTGGAGTGGTTCAGCCACATTAATCCGGGCCATCAGGATTATGGTGTGGTCACGCGTTTCAGCCATACCGCTGAGGTAAAGTCCGCCGCCTGGCCGGTGACCATTAGCCTGTTTAACGAAGGCGAAGTGACCCGCATGATGCTAGCCGCCTGGCGGCAACAGCCAGGCACGCCGCCCACCAGCCAGGCGATCGATAATGCCCTGAGTCAGCTACAACGTCACCGGCAGAGCGAGCCGGTAGCCGGTCTCGACAGCGATGAGCTGGTGGCACTCTGGCAATGGAGCGCGCGTCACGATGCGCAGCACAACGCGCTGTTTGATCGTCACTTCTGGCCGCAGGCGCTGGAGCTGGCGCCGTGGCTGTCGGTGGATGACCGTGCACGCCTGTTCGCCCTGCTGTGGGCAGAAGATGACACCCTGACCGAAGCCTGGCGCCAGCTGGTGCATCAGCTGCATCAATGGAAGCTGGCCACCCGCGTGATGGCGCCGCTATCGCTGCTGGTGGATGAGTCGCAGCTACCGGCCGAACTGTTGATCAACCCGCAGGCGGCCGATGGTTTTGGCCAGTCGCAGGATCGCCAGCTGGAAATTTGCCCAATGAACGGTAACCGCATGGGAAAACCGCAGCCGGTAGCGCTGGCTACCCTGCTGATGCTCAGCCGTGAATTGCTGATCCCGCTCGACACGCCGCCGCGTCAGGCGATTTTCGATCAGGCAGATATGCTGGATATTCCCGCCTGGGGCGAGCCGGAAGATGAAGATACCCGATTTGAACGCCGTCGCAGCCAGCAGCGCAATCCGCTGGCCGCACGCTTAATGGCCGCGCGACGCGCGCTATTTCTCAGCAGCTACGCTGAGCGCCGCGCTATCGATCTGATTCTGGTGTGCAACGCCGCCAGTGAGCGCGCCGATGCGGCGACGGCAGGCAAACTGCTCGGCGACTGGGCCAGCCAGCAGCCCGCGGCGGAAAAACCGCGGCTGCTCTGGTCGATTACCCGTCACGATGCGCGCCATCGTCAGCAGCACAGCGTCGATGAAGCCGTGCAGCGTCGCGTGGGTCAGCCCGGCAGCGACTGGGGAACCATGCTGGTGGAGGATCGCGCCGGCGTCGATCGTATGGCGAGCTGGCTGGAAGCGGAGATCCGTCCGGAAACCAGCCGTCAGCAGCTGGCAGAACAGCTTACCGCGCTGCAGCAGGAGATCGCCGAAACCCTGTTTGCCAACTGGTTGCAGGCCGATGCCACGCCACAGCAGGCAGAGCAGAAACAGCAAATTGCCAATCGCCTGCTGAAGGCCCTGCAGCACCGTACCGGATTACATGGCGAGCTGCTGGAGCGTCTGCAACCGTCGCGTGAAGCGCTGCGTCAGCTCTGGCTCCAACCCGAACGTCAGCATGTTGCCGCCGCCGCAGGCCCGCAGCAGCAGCACTTTGGTATTGGCTTTGAATTTGATCTGTTCAACGATGCGCCGGTGACCACGCCGTCGCAACCGGGCCGCGATGCCGCCGACGATGAGAGCCAGTTCGCCCGTCAGGTACAGCGTTTCTGGTTGCAGCATCTGCGGGCACTGCCTGACAGCAGCAGCCTGCTGAGCCTGCTGGATGTGGATAAAACCACGCTGACCCAATTGATTGAAGAGCTGATCGATGCCAGCTTCCGGCTTGATATTGCCGGTGCCCTGCAACGTGCGCTCAGCGAGCATGAGCTACCGGGCGGCAATCGTGAAGCCAAGGCCGATCGCCAGGTATCGCGGGCGCTGACCGTACTCGGTGATTTTGTGGCCTGGCTCGGTTTTTCTCAGTTGCCTGAGGCGCAGCGACCGGCCAGCCGGGTCAATCCGGGCCAGCCGATTTTTGCCCGCCCGCCAGGGCCGTCAGTGACCTTTGGCCAGGCCAGTCGCCTGACCAAACTCTCTGCCACGCCCGCTAACAATACCGCGTTCTATATTTACGACTGGCTGGTTGGGCTGGATCGGCTGATCGTTGATAACAACGGCTACGCCAGCGGCCGTGAACTGGATGCTGCCGCGCGCAATGCGCTGGCAGATATCGTGCGTCAGTTTGCGCCGGTCAAACGGTTCTAATCGATCCTCACTTTGAGTTGGCCTGCCAGCTCAACTTCCGCTTCCCGTAACAGGGCAATCAGCGCCGCAAAGGTTTCCTGCCTGGCGGCGCTGTGCAGATGGCACAGCGCAATCTCCGCCGGTAACGGCATTTCACCGGTTAGCACATCCCATAACGCATCGAGGTTGTTGCCAAAGTGCGCGCTGCTGTGGGTCAGCCGGACGAAATGGCGATAGAAGGCGCTCATGTCGGCGATCTGCCGAAAATCAAAGCTCAGCCGGTGCAGCGTCATCACGGCATCCGGGTAAAAGTGCGATAGTGATCGCGCGTCAGCCAGACGGTGCCGGTGGTTGACCAGATCAGGCGGTCGGCGTTGCGGTGTCCGCACTGATAATTCACATCGGCTTCAAAGAAGCGTTCTCCGGCTGCGGCGGGCAAACGCCCTTCACGATTGGCAAAACGATCGCCACCGATGGCATGGCCGGGCAGACTCACGCATAAATTGCCTTTGGCGGGATCCCAGCCCTGACGACGCGCCTGACTTTTTGTAAGGTAAAACGCAGGTAACTGCTGATGTTGTTGAAGATAACGGGCAACCACCGGCGCAGCGGTGAGCGCACTGATGTCCTGTTGGGCCAACGGAGGCGCGGAAAAATGGGGTTTCAGGCCGATCCAACAGACGATCAGCGCAGCAGCAAGAACGATCCAGCGAAGTGTTGACATGATTAGCAGAGAGCGAAGTGAACGAACTGCGGACTATAACATTTTTTGTGGGTAACGCGGGCCGACGGTGAGGTCGGCCCAACGCGCACATGACTATCCGCGGCTGGCCGTCTGGCTGCTGCTGTTATTACGGTGTTGATGCGCATAAGTGCGACGCCATGCACCTGGCGCCTGGCCAAACTGGCGTTTAAAGCTACGATTAAACGACTGCTGTGAATCAAATCCGAGGGCGATCGCCACGTTAAGGATCGGTTCGTTGCTGGTGGTCAGGCGATCGGCTGATTTCTTCAGCTTTTTCTCGCGGATGTACTCACCCAGCGGATGGCCGGTGTGTTCTTTGAACATACGTTGCAGATGCCATTTTGAGTAGCCAGCCCGTTCAGATACGGTGTCGAGATCAAGGCGGCCTTCAATGTTGTTATCAATCCAGTTAATCAGATCGTGAATAAATACGTCGGTTCTCATTCTCTGTCTCCCGTCGCGGCAGCGAACAGTATTAGTATCAGTTGCAATTACATTTAAAATGGCCCACCTCGGCGTTTAATGCAAGTTTTATTATTACATTTTCGTCCCTGCTCGGCGTGTGGCTATTGCTGTGTCATACCGATCAGCGCCCGCCTGGCCTGTCTTTACAGGATAAATGTATCTGTCACTCTTGCAGATACATTTACCACTTCTTACAATTCAGTGACGTTGCCGCAGCGCCTATCCGCTTTTCCTTTAGCGCTAAGTAAATGCAATGTCTTGTAAATTGCGCGCCCTGCCGCCGATTTGCCGCCAGACTTATAGCCGATCATATTGCGACCGGCCCGCCTGGCCGGTGCACATCAAGGAGAAAAACCGTCATGCTTACGCTTTCCCGCAGCGCACTGCTTTGTGGTGCCCTGCTCGGCTCTACCGCCGCCGTTGCCGCCACGCCGGTTTATGGCCCGGAGTTACAGGGCTTCACCTATCCCTATCCGCTGCAGCAGTTCAGCTTTCAGTCGCAACAGCAAACGCTGCACATGGGTTTTATGGACGTGCAGCCACAGGGCAAGGCTAACGGCCATACGGTGGTGCTGATGCACGGCAAAAATTTCTGTGGTGCCACCTGGCAGGCCACCATTGCTGCACTGAGCAGCAACGGCTATCGCGTCATCGCGCCGGATCAGATCGGTTTTTGCAGCTCCAGCAAACCGGCTAGCTATCAGTACAGCTTTCAGCAGCTGGCGGACAATACCCATGCCCTGCTGAAAAGCCTGCATGTTGATAAGGCGATCGTGATCGGCCACTCCACCGGCGGCATGCTGGCCACACGTTACAGCCTGAGTTATCCGCAGGAGGTTGAAAAAATGGTGCTGGTGAACCCGATCGGGCTGGAAGACTGGAAAGCCAAAGGCGTGCCGTGGCGCAGTGTCGATCAGTGGTATCAACGTGAACTGAAAACCAGCGCGGCGGGCATCAAGCAGTATGAACAGAAAACCTACTACAGCGGCCGCTGGGATAAATCGTACGATAAATGGGTCGATATGCTGGCGGGCCTGAACAATGGACCGGGTAAAACGCGGGTGGCATGGAACTCGGCGCTGATTTACGACATGATTTTTACCCAGCCGGTTTACTATGAGTTCAAAGACCTTAAGGTGCCAACCACGCTGATGATCGGTACCGACGATACCACCGCCATCGGCAGCGATATTGCGCCAGCGGCGGTTAAGTCACAACTGGGTAACTATAAGCAGCTGGGCAAAACGGTTGCCGGTCTGATTCCCGGCGCTCAGCTGATTGAGTTTCCTGGCCTGGGGCACGCACCGCAGATGGAAAAACCAGACATGTTCCATCAGCGCCTGCTTGGCGTGCTGCAAAAGTAATAAAAAAGGGCCGCTTTTGCGGCCCTGTTTGCCCGTGTTGAGGGCTATTTTTTCTCGCTGCTCTGCTCGCAGATATCCGGTACGCGTAAGCAGCCGCTGGTATCACCTTTTTCCAGCTCAAGCAGCGCATCGGCGATGGTGCGTTTTTGCAGCACCTCCAGCGACGCCTGCTCCGCCTCTTCGGCGATCGCCTTGAAGTACCAGCAGGTATTGGCGCTCACCACGCAGCGCGCCTGAACATCCGGTCGCGACGCCCACAGCTTTTTGTCTTCAATCACCGAGCTGTAGATATCACGCAGGGTAATCTCATTAGCCGGACGACCCAGGTGAATCGAACCGGTGCGGCCGAGCGTCGACACAATAATGCCGTCTCGGGTTAAAGGCACCATCAGCTTGCGGATCAAGCTGGGGTTGGCTTCAAGGCCGTAAGCGAGAATAGCGCTGGTAGAGCGTTTACCCATTTGCTCCGCCATCGCTACGCTTAAGACCATCTGCAAAGCTGTCGGGAAGCGGTAATCAAGCATTTGATATTCCTGAGTAGCGGTGAATCTTATTCTTTTTCGCACCGGGGCTGTGAATGTTCATAGGCGATAAATATAACAAACACTGTTGCTTTTTAGAAGCTGGTCAGATGTGCGGGGCACGTAATAACCATTTTGCCGACGCCGCCATGCTGGCTGAACGCCTGTTTTTCAGGCTCTCAGCGAATACAGCGTGACGTTGTCACCACGTCGGCACTTATTGCGGCGAACGGCGTGTTACCAACACGTATCTCAACCCGAGCACTAACAGCACGTTGATCAATGCCAGCAGGCATAACAGCCAGAGCGTGGTGCTGGCCCCTGCCCGATCGAAAACATAACCGCCAATCACCGGCGTCAGCGCCTGGCCGATCAGTGCCGGGCGGGCCATCCTTCCTACCACCAGCGCATACTCCTCCGGCGGCACCATCGCCAGCGGCAACGTACCGCGCACAATCGCCCGCAGGCCATTGCCGGCACCGTAAAGCAGCATGCTGAGCAGCGCCATGCCGGGCCAGATCGCCAACACAATGATGCCAATGGCGACCAGCGCTACCGAGAAAAAGGCGGTCCAGATCGGGTGCCCGCGCCGAAAGGCGATGTCGACCAGACGTGATCCAACCTGGCAAGGCCCAAGAATGGCGCTGATGCCCAGCGCGGCGGCCAGCGAATACCCGCTCGCCTGCAACAGCGTGATCAGCTGCAGCGACATCGCGGTCATGATCACCGATGCGAGGGTAAAAATGGCGCATAACAGCCAGAACAGCTGCGGTGTCAGCGAACTGCTGCGCGTTATGGTCGCCGGGCGCGCTGCCCGTTCTGCCGCCGACGTGGCAGGCAACGCGTAGAGATAGATGGGAATCACGCTAATCAACAACAGCAGCGCACAGAGATAGCAGGCGTCACGCCAGCCAAAAAGGTGAATCAAACCCGCCGTGCCCGGCCACACCAGCGAGGTGCAAAAGCCGGAGATCAGCGTAATGCCGGTAATCATGCTGCGCGCCTGGCCGCCGTAGAGCGTGCCTAAAACGGAAAACAGCGCGTCGTAGAGCCCCAGCGCCATGCCAATGCCAATCACGCACCATGCCAGGAAAAACAGCGCATAGTGATGAGCGAAACCCATCATCACCAGCCCCGCCGCCATCACTATGCCGCTGCCCGCCAGTAGTCGTCGTCCGTGGCCTGCGGCGATCAGCCGGCCAGTTAACGGCGCCAGCAGGCCCGAAATCAAAATGCTGATGGAGAGCGCACCGTAAACCCACTGCTGCGACCAGTGCGTTTCAGCGATAATCGGCCTGGCCATCACCGCCAGTAGATAAAACGATCCGCCCCATGACAGGATTTGTACCACGCCAAGCAGGAAAATTGGCATAAGGCCGGGCTTAACAGAGTGAACAGGCACTATCGCGACTCTGGCTATAAAAGGAGAGCAGCAGAGTAATGCAACCCCGGCAGAGGGTAAACCCTGATTGACAGCAACGATATAATCTGATGGAAAACCAATTATAAGTTCAAATTATTTGAAAGAATTCAATTTATTTGTTTAGCGGAGGTAATGTGTATTCTGCAAAGGCGCTGAATGTGCTTTAATCAGCCCGTTCTGGTCAGATCACTGGCTAATGCGCTTGACGTCAATAATAATCATTTTCACCTGAAAGCTCATTACAGCGGATCCGATTGGCAGATTAATCTGATATTCATGATTAATGGCCTTTTTGCAATTTATCCTAAAGAAGTATTTTTTCAAGAAGTTATGATGCAGACATAACGCAAATCAGGATAAATCAGGCTATATTATCGCTGCGCTTATAAATGAATATTTGAGGTATAAAGAGGTACAAGGCGCCTATTCTAATATTTTCAGCGCCACTAATTTTTAATAAAAAATTCTCGGCTATAGTTATTTGGCTTGATTGTCTTGATTTGACTTAACACAGCAAAAGAGGTGACCTTTCATGGGTAAATATTATTACGTCAACAAAAATTCTGGATATAACGACAACCACGTCGTCCACGCATCAGGCTGTTCGTGGCTGCCAAAAATTAGCCAGCGCCAGTTTTTAGGCACCTTCTATTCCGTGAACGCCGCCCTGCAACAGGCACGGAAATTTTATCAGGGCGCCATGGCCTGCGATGAATGCTGCCCGATCATGGTAAAAAAAAGCCTGCCAACTCAGAATAAATCGGCCCTGAACATGATGGCGAAATTCTGATAACGCTGTCGCTCACGCCATTACGCGTAATACCCAGGCGCAAGAAGCGCAGCTAAAAATGCGCCGGACCCCTCTCCGGCGCATCAGCTTTTCGCCACAGACCGCAAAATCTCACCTTTTTTTCGGTCCGCTGTTTTACTTTTCTGCCTGATAGACCACAATAAGCTCATTCAAAATTGTGACGGACATCACTTTCCGTCCGGTGGGTTTTCGCGTCGGCGAAAGGTCTCTCTTCTCTTATAAGTTATTGAACGCCATGCAAACATCTACTGTTTCTCGTAAAAAGGCCTGGGTGCGCGTTGTGCTGCTCGCCGTGGCTGCCTTTGTCTTTAATACCACCGAATTTGCACCGGTTGGTTTGCTCTCGGATATCGCCGACAGTTTTGCCATGAAAACCGCTGACGTTGGCATCATGCTGACCATTTATGCCTGGGTTGTGGCGCTGATGTCACTGCCGCTGATGCTGGCAACGCGCAACGTTGAGCGACGACTGCTGCTGGCGCTGCTGTTTATCCTGTTTGTGGCCAGCCATCTGTTATCGACCTTTGCATGGAGCTTTGCTTCGCTGGTGGTCTCTCGCATTGGGATTGCGCTGTCGCATGCGGTGTTCTGGTCGATTACCGCCTCGCTGGCTATTCGCGTGGCGCCTGCGGGCAAAAAAACCCAGGCGCTGAGCATGCTGGCCACCGGCACCGCGCTGGCGATGGTGCTTGGCGTCCCGATTGGTCGTATTGTCGGCCAGGCGCTGGGCTGGCGCACCACCTTTGGCATGATTGGGCTGTCCGCGCTGGTGTTAATGCTGATGCTGCTTAAGCTGCTGCCGAAGTTGCCAAGCGAGCACACCGGCTCCCTGAGCAGCGTGCCGATGCTGTTTCGCCGACCGGCGCTGGTTAGCCTGTATGTCCTGGTGACGCTGGTGGTTACTGCGCATTACACCGCCTACAGCTATATCGAACCCTTTATGGAAAGCGTGGCGGATCAGGGCGCGAATTTCACCACCCTGCTGCTGCTGGTGTTTGGCTCCGCCGGGATTCTGGGCAGCATCATTTTCAGCACGCTGGGCAATAAGTTCCCGTCTGCACTGCTGATCAGCGCCATTGCGCTGGTGGTGCTGTGCATGGGCTTGCTGTTTTTTGCCGCCACGCACCCGGGTGCGATCATGACGTTGTGCGTGATTTGGGGCATGGCGATGATGATGATTGGCCTGGCGATGCAGGTGCGGGTACTGTCACTGGCGCCGGATGCAACCGATGTGGCGATGTCGCTGTTTTCCGGCATCTATAACATCGGCATTGGCGCCGGTGCGTTGATCGGTAATCAGGTCAGTATTCATCTGGCGATGGCAGATGTGGGCAATATTGGCGCGATGCTGGGACTGGTGGGCTTGCTGTGGTGTGTGTGGATTTTCCGGCGCTATCCGCAACTGCGAACCAACGGATAAATGAAGCAGGCTGGCAGGCGCCAGCCTTTGCTTTCAATCTTAATTATAAACGGTTGCCGTGCCATACAGACTGCTGCTGCCAGAGGTCGAAATCATGCGGTAGGATTTGGCTCCTGCCGCGTTGGCCTTTCCCGATAGCTGGCTCTCCAGCGACATCAAAGACGTACTGCCGGTGGCATTGACCGCGATAACCTGCGGCCGCTGCGCCTCGTTGAGTATACCCTGCTGCGCTGCTAAGCCGGTTAGCGGTGATATGCCAAATGCAACCAGCGCCACTACCAGAATGCTTTTCATGATCGCCTCTCGCGTTTCATTCAACTCGTCGATTACTGATAAATGACTGCGGTGCCGTGCAGGTTGTTCTGGCCGCTGGTAGAAGTAATACGGAACGATTTTGCGCCCGCTTCTTCCGCTTTGGCATTCAGTTGTGCTTCCAGCGAGCCCAGGTTGGCGCCGCCCTGTGCGGAAATGGTACCGATAGCCTGCTGCTGAGCCGGTTCTTGGGTCACCACATCAGCGGCAAAAGCACCAAATGAAGCGGCAGACAAAGCGATAGTAGCAAGGATCATTTTTACGTTTTTCATGGTCGTCTCTCTTTAATTTTTCAGGGTTATCAGGTTGCCGTCGTTATTAACTTAACGATCGATAACTAAATGATAGGCCTCTCCCCCCTCTGTCGTCAATATTATTTTTTAATGACCGTTAATTTAATAAAACCCTTATACGAAAAGGCCTGTAGGGCCGATCTCATCACCAAATCCCGGCAGCTTAACGCCCACAGAGCACAAAGCGTCAAAGCCAGCTAACGCGGCAGCGGTTGCTCTTGATTAATTTATTAATGAACGGTAATTTAATTGGACACTCCATCCAGCCAAATGAGGATCTATGAGCGTTACGCAGGAAACAAAAGTAAAAAAAGGGCGCGGTCGCCCCAAACTTTTTGACCGCGAACAGGCTCTGGATCGCGCACTGGAACTGTTTTGGGCGCACGGGTATGAAGCCACTTCGCTGGCCGATTTGGTCGCCGCGACCGGGGCAAAAGCCCCGACGCTCTACGCCGAGTTTGAAAATAAAGAGGGATTGTTCCGTGCGGTGATGGAGCGCTATGTGGAGATGTTCTCAGCCCAGCGTAATGCCACCCTGCAATGCAAAGAGAGCGGCGTTGCCACCGGTATCGAAAACTATTTTCGCTCCACCGCGGCCTGCTTTACCGATCGTGATAAGCCTGCGGGCTGCTTCTTTATCTGTACATCGACGGCGCTGTCGGCCGATTCAGAAGAGATTGCTGACATGCTGCGTAAAAAGCACCGCAGTCAGGAAGCGACGCTGAACGCCTTTTTACAGGAGCGTAAAGCGTTGGGCGAACTGGCCGAAGCCACGGACACCGCGGCGCTGTCGCGCTATTTGACCTGCGTGTTGCAGGGGATGTCGGTGCGCGCACGGGAAGGTGCCGATAGGGCTGAACTCGACGGCATTGTCGATACCCTGATGCAGCTGTGGCCGATGTTGTCCGGCGTGTGCCATCAAAAAACGGGCCGCTAAGCGGCCCGTGGGTTTATTCCAGCCAGAACACCGGCTTTAACTCATGACTGACCGGGCTGTTATCGGCATTGCACACCATCAACTCTCGCATCGATGCCCACCAGCGCTGGCACACGTCGGTTTCGGCAACCGCCTGCCAGCGCGCCTCTGACTCAATCTCTACGCTGGCAAACAGCAGGCTGCGCTCGACGTCGAGATAGATAGCGTACTGGTGCGCGCCATGCGCCTTCAGCGTCTCCGCCAGCTCAGGCCAGATCGGCGAATGACGCCGCTGATATTCAGCATGGCAGTGCGGAAACACCTCCATGACAAAGGCTTTACGCACCATGTGCCGGCCCTACGTCCAGCGCCGCCTGCCAGGGCTTGACGTTAAAGCGTTCGCCCAGCGCAATCAGCTCGTCGGTAGTAATGCCCTGACGCATGCCGCCCATCGACAGCACTTTGACCACCACTTCCGAGGCTTTTTCAGCGGTATCAATCAGGCCAAACGCCTCATCCAGCGTTGGTCCGGTACCAAAAATGCCGTGGAATGGCCACATCACCAGCGTATGCGATCGCATCTGCTCGGCGGTTTTAGCGCCGATACCATCGGTGCCCGGCACCATCCACGGCAGAATGCCAACGCCATCGGGGAAGACCACCAGACACTCGGTGCTGCCTTCCCATAACAGGCGGGTAAAGCGGGCGGCATCCAGCTCAACCACATAGCTCAGCGCCATAAAGTTGGTGGCATGGCAATGCATGATGACGCGATCCTGGCCATTGGTAACCGCTTTGCGCACGCAGTGTGACTGAAAATGCGAGGCGAGCTCCGAGGTCGGCACGCCGCCGTTGCTCAGCCCCCAGTGCACTTTGCAGGAGAGCCCTTTGTCGTCAACCTGCAGCAGCGCCAGACTGTCAGCGGGATCCAGCTGCACGTTGCGGAAAAATTTGCCAGAGCCGGTGACCAGAAACCAGTCGTTGGCCAGCGCAGGCGCAGGCTGACTCAGTTCAATACAGCGCGGTTCCGCGTAAAAATCCGCGGCCCACGGCTGCACTTCTTCTGCCGTCAGGCGCAGGCTGACGTTGCCGCCATTGCGTTCGTCCCAGCCTTTGAGCCACATATCACTGGTGGCTTTGACCATGCCCTGCACAAAAGGCGAAGTTAGTATGCTTTGCATCGATAATCCTTAACGTTGAGACAGAATCTGTTGTTCGTAATCACGGACCTTGGTTAACCAACTGGCATCCGCTGGCACGTCGTGGCGCAGGCACCAGGCTTCCCACACCGCCTGCCATGGCAGCGACTTTTGCTCTTCCAACAGCGCTAAACGGCTGGTGAAGTCGCCCTGCACTTCCAGCTGACGCAGCTGGGCGGTCGGCTCCAGCAGCGCGCGCAGCAGCGCTTTTTTGGCGTTGCGCGTGCCGATAACCCAGGCAGCAATGCGGTTGATCGAGGCGTCAAAGAAGTCGAGTCCGATGTGCACTTTGTCAAACAGCTGCTGACGCACAATCTCGCTGGCAATCGCCTGCGTTTCATCATCCAGAATCACCACGTGATCGCTGTCCCAGCGCACCGGACGGCTGACGTGCAACAGCAGGCGCGGCACATAGAGCATGGCGGTGGAAATTTTGTCAGAGATGGTTTCCGTGGGATGGAAATGCCCGGCATCCAGCGTCAGCGCGGTCTGGCGACTGGTGGCGTAACCGAAATAGAACTCGTTGGATCCGACGGTGTAACTTTCGGCACCGATGCCGAACAGTTTGCTCTCCACCGCATCAATGTGGTGCTGCGGGTTAAGCTTCTCGCTGATGATCTCATCCAGTGCCGCCAGCAGGCGCTGACGCGGTGCCATCCGGTCTACCGTCAGATCTTTCATGCCGTCCGGCACCCAGATATTCATCACCGATGGCGTACCGAGCTGCTCGCCAAAGTAAGCAGAAATTTTGCGGCTCGCCTTGCAGTGATCGATCCAAAACTGACGAATGGCATCGTCGGCGTGCGCCAGCGTAAAGCCGTCGGCGCTCAGCGGATGCGAGAAGCAGGTTGGGTTGAAATCGAGGCCAATTTGATGCTGTTTCGCCCAGCTGACCCAGCGGCTGAAATGCTCGGGTTTGATGGCATCACGATCTACTGGCTCATCGCTGTCCAGATAGATGGCATGCAGGTTCAGCCGCTTGGCTCCTGGAATCAGCGACATCGCCATCTCGAGATCGGCGCGCAGCTCTTCCGCGCTACGGGCCCTGCCCGGATAGTTGCCGGTGGCCTGAATGCCGCCGGTCAGCGTGCCTTGAGGATTTTCAAAACCACGCACGTCATCGCCCTGCCAGCAGTGCATGGAAACAGGAAGGGTATCAAGCTGCTGCATCGCTGCTTCGACATCGACGCCAATGGCGGCAAAGCGCTGCTTCGCCAGATCAAAAGCCTGCTCAATAAGCCGTGTCATAAACAAAGTTCCTTAGTGGTTTGGCTGAGCGACTGAAAACGCTGCCAGTACGTTGAAGCGTGCTCCTCGGGATGAGGCTGCACGGTGTGCACGGGAAAGTTAGCGGCGATGCAGTGACGCAGCGCCTGAAGATCGGCGAGTTCGCCAAGGGCAATCAGCTGACAGCCGACGTTGCCCAGCGTGGAGGCCTCCACCGGCCCCGCCTGCACCGCCAGATTGCAGTGGTTGGCGCAGAGCTGATTGAGAAAATGATTCTGGCTGCCACCGCCCACGATATGCAGCTGGCTAAAGGGTTTGCCACGCAGCAGCGTCAGCTGATCCAGCACCTGCCGATACAGCATGGCGAGGCTGTCAAAAATACAGCGCGCCAGCGCGGCGGTGCTTTGTGGCACCGGCATTCCCTGTTCGGCGCAGGCATCCTGAATCGCCTGCACCATGCTGACGGGATTGATAAAACGTTCATCATTGGGATTGATCAGGCTGCGACAGGCGGGCTCAGCTTCAGCTGCGCTCACCAGCCCAGCAATATCCGTGACCTGCAGCTCGTCGCAGATACGCTGCAACAGCCACATGCCCATGATATTTTTCAGCACGCGGTAGCGCCCTTCAATACCGCCTTCGTTGGTCACATTGGCCGCCAGCGCCGCGGCGCCGGTATGCGCGTATGGGCTTTCAAATCCCATCAGCGACCAGGTGCCGGAACTGATCCATGCCGTATCGCTGTGCTCCAGCGGGACGGCCATCACCGCACTGGCGGTATCGTGGCTGGCAACGGCGATCATCGGCACCGCTTTGCCGCTGGCACTCTGCCAGTAACCCACGGTGTTGCCCGGCTGGGTTGGCTTTCCGAACCAGCTTTTATTCGCGCCCGCCCACGCCAGCAGCGTCTCGTCCCACTCACCGCTCTGGATATTCATCAGCTGGGTGGTGGTGGCGTTGGTGTATTCCCAGTTCATCTCGCCGGTAAACCGGTAGTGCAGATAATCGGGAATCATCAACGCATGGGCGACCCGGGCGCACTGCGCCGGTTCGCGCTGGCTGAAGGCGCGCAGCTGCCAAAGGGTGTTAAACGGCAGAAACTGAATGCCGGTACGCTGCCACAGCGCCTCACGTCCCCACTGCTGCTCCGCCTGCGCCATCACGCCGTGGGTGCGGCCATCACGATACGAGACCGTTTCACCCACCCGCTCGCCGTGCTGATCGAGCAGCACCACATCCACTCCCCAAGTATCGATACCGATACTGTCGATATCGATACCCTGCGCATCCAGCCTCGCCAGCCCGGCGCGAATCTCCTGCTCAAGCGCGTCGAGATCCCAGCAGTCATATTCGCCGCGCATCACCCGCCGGTTGGCAAAGCGATGAATCTCCTGCAGCGCGATCTGCCCGGTGTCGCGCTGATAACGCGCTAGCATGACCCGTCCACTGGAGGCGCCGAGATCGACAGCTACAACATTGCGTATTGTCATGGCTTTAGTTTCCTGATGTTCCAATGCCATCAGTCTACGTTTCAGCCGTGCGGCCACCTTGCCCGCAGTGCCAGAGCCTGTAACGCGTTGGCAAGGTTACAAAGAAGCATGCGTAGCAGCTCACAAAATAAGGTTTCAGCCCTCTGTGATGCTGCCCGCATTTCTGACACTTTTAAGCGCTTTCTTGAAGTTTTTGCCTGAATACGCGCTTAGCTTGTTCAAAATTCAAGGTAAGTTCTCTGGTCGCGTAATAGGCTGCAGAATTGTTAAAGGAGGATCAATGATGACCATATTGCACAGCGCAGACTTTTTCGCCGACGGTGATTTTCCCATCACCATCGAGCCACGGGCACCGCAGGATGCGTTTCCCGAGCATCATCACGACTTCCACGAGATCGTGCTGGTGGAGCAAGGCGCGGGCATTCACGTGTTTAATGGTCAGCCGCAGAGCCTGTGCGGCGGCTGCGTCTGTTTTGTGCGCGATCACGATCGCCATCTCTATGAGCAGACCGAAAATCTCTATCTGACCAACGTGCTCTACCGCAGCCCCGACGCGTTTCGTTTTCTCAACGGATTGCAGGATCTGCTGCCGCAGGAGCAGGATGGCCGTTACCCTTCGCACTGGCGCATTGGCAACCGCGTGATGAGCCAGGCGTGCCAGCTGGTGGCGCAAATGACGCCGCTGACGCTGAGCTACTCGCTGGAGAAGCAGGCGCAGCAGGAGCTGTTGTTTTTGCAGCTGCTACTGCTGCTGCGCCAGGGCCGCCATGATGAGCAGAGCAGCGATCAGGAAGCGCGGCTGCATCGCCTGCTCGACTGGCTGAACGATCACTACAGCGAAGAGATTGACTGGGAGGCGTTAGCGGATCGTTTCTCGCTGTCGCTGCGCACCTTGCATCGCCAGATGAAACAGCAAACCGGCATTACGCCACAGCGTTATCTCAACCGGTTGCGGCTGCTGCAGGCGCGTCATCTGTTGCGTCACAGCGAGGCGCGCATCACTGATATCGCCTTCCAGTGCGGTTTTGGCGACAGTAACCACTTTTCCACCCTGTTCAAACGCGAGTTTGGCTGCGCGCCCCGCGCTGAGCGGCAACATATGCTGTAACCGGAGCGCCCGATGCCGTTGATCCTGTCACGCGATGACTACTTTCCTTCGCCCGCTATGCCGGTTGCGGTGGCTGAACGCATGCCGCAGCCCTCATTTCCGCCGCATCAGCACGCCTTTGAGGAGATTGTGATTGTCTGGCGTGGTAATGGCCTGCACGTGCTGAACGATCGGCCATGGCTGATCACCTGCGGCGATATTTTTTATCTGCGTGAAGGCGACTGCCACAGCTACGATTCGGTTAATGATCTGGTGCTGGATAATATTCTGTTCTGCCCGGATCGCTTTACGCTGGGCTTTGACTGGAATGAGCTGCTGCCACCGCGTGACCTGGATCAATCAGCATCATGGCGGCTGACCACCCGCGGCATGGCATTAGCGCGCGGCGTGCTGGTTCAGCTGGAACGCGAGAGCCGCAAAACCGATCGGCTTTCGGTGCAGCTGGCTGAAGCGCTGTTTCTGCAGCTGGCGTTGATTCTGCGTCGTCACCGCTATATTGCGGATGGCAGCCGGGCCTTGCCGGAAGGTGAACAGCTGGATCTGCTGGTGGCGGCGATTCAGGGACACGGCAGTCGACCTTTTGACCTGAGGCTGTTCTGCCAGCAGAACCGCCTCAGTGAGCGCGGTCTGAAGCAGCTGTTTCGCCAGCAAACCGGCATGAGCATTGGCCATTACATTCGTCAGCTGCAACTCTGCCAGGCGAAATATCTGTTGCGCACCAGCAGCTGTTTGATTGGCGAAGTGGCCGCGCGCTGCGGTTTTGATGACAGTAACTATTTCTCCGTGGTGTTTACCCGCGAAACCGGCCTGACACCCAGCGCCTGGCGGCAACGCTTTCATCCTGCCAGTAGCGCCATCATCAGCGAGGCGGGCGCGCCCTGACGCGCACCGCCGTTGCATTACGCTGCCAGACCCAGCCCAACGATATTGGCCGCAATAATAATCACTACACATCCCAGCGACAGCACGCCAACCGGACGACGGCCCGCCGATTTCCACTCTTTCAGCAACAGCCCAACAAGGCCACCGCAGAGTACGTACAGGCTCATGTGCAGCATCCAGCTGACAAAGTCATACTGCGGTGGAATTTTTGCATGGCCCCAGGCGTAAAAGAAAAACTGCAGATACCACATCAGGCCGCCCAGCGTGGCAAACAGCACGTTAGCGATCAGCAGCGGTTTTGCCACTGAGAAATCAGCCTTCACCGACAGCGATGATTTAGTGGCCAGACGGATAAAGCAGTAGCCGAGGTTGACGATCGCCCCACCGCCCATGATCACCACATAACTTGGCAACGCGACATACAGTGGGTCGATACCCAGCTGTGCTGCAGCGTCATGCATCGGCTTTGCCGCATCCATGGCAAAGGACATGCCGGCTGAGAAAAAGCCGCACATTACCGCCAGCACCAACCCTTTCTTCAGGTTGAACTCTTCAGCGTTGATGCCCAGCGCCCGCTCTTTCAGCAGACCGGCGCGTGACACAATGGCCACGCCGATCACCGCCACAAATACGCCGAGCAGCGTCATCCGGCCGCCGGTGGAGGCAAACAGCTCCATAAAGCGCCCCTGCAGCAGCGGCGTCATCAGCGTGCCGACCACCAGCGTCACGCCGATTGCGATGCCGATGCCCATCGACATACCAAGATAGCGCATGGTCAAACCATAATTGATGTTGCCAATGCCCCACATCGCGCCGAACAGAAACACCGGCAGCAGCTGCGACAGGCTAAAGGAGGCGTAGTAAGCCCAAAAGTTTGGCAACAGCACCGCGCTCACCGCCCACGGCAGAATCAGCCAGGAGGTAATGCCGCCCACCGACCACATGGTTTCCCACGACCATCTTTTTACCTGTTTGAAAGGGGCATAAAAGCAGGCGGCACTGGCGGCCCCCACCAGATGCCAGCAGATTCCGGCGATAATGGCACTGTTCATTGTTATTCCTTCGTAAGGTTAAGGCCAACGGGATGCCGGGCCCCTGCCCGGATACGAAGGAGTGTACGGCGAGCCCGATCCTGGCCTCCTTTGAGTGGCTGCCTGCAACCGCAGCGCTCTGGCAATATTCAGGGGGTGCCACAGACCGCGATCACAAATCTGTTTTTCTCCTCTTTTTTGCCCGCATGCAGCCTAAACGCATTATTTTCAAGGATTTTTGTAATTTTGTTGCCTTCGGCTGCTCATTATTGCCATTGCTGCCATTAAGGCGTCAAAGCTGGCACTCAGAAAAAGGTGTTTCAGGCTGGAGTAAGCGAACTTCCCCGGTAGTTACTACTTCACCTCAGCCTTATAACATCCTGTTTTACGGAGAACGCTAACATGGCAACAATTCAGAAAAATATGTACATCAACGGTGAGTTCACCGAACACCGCAGCGGCAAATGGATTGACGTAATTAATCCCGCCACCGAACAGCTAATAGCTCAGGTACCGGAAGGCAGCAAAGAGGATGTGCAGCGCGCGATTGATGCCGCCGAACAGGCCCAGGAGGCATGGGAAGCGTTGCCTGCCGTTCAGCGTGGCGTCTGGCTGCATAAAATCGCCGACGGTATCCGTCAGCGTGAGGCAGAACTCACCGCCACCATTGTCGCCGAAGGCGGCAAAACGCAGGGGTTAGCGCAAACCGAAGTGCTGTTTACCGCCGATTATCTCGACTACATGGCCGAGTGGGCGCGGCGCTATGAGGGCGAAATCGTCAACAGCGATCGTCCCAACGAAAACATTTTTGTGTTTAAGAAAGCGATTGGCGTCACCACCGGTATTCTGCCGTGGAACTTCCCATTCTTCCTGATCGCCCGTAAAGCAGCGCCAGCGCTGATTACCGGCAATACCATCGTGATCAAACCGAGCGAAGTCACGCCGCTGAACGCGGTAATTTTTGCTGAAATCATCGACGCGATTGGCCTGCCCGCGGGCGTGTTGAATATCGTCTTTGGTTACGGCCCGGTAGTCGGCCAGGAGCTGGCGGCCAACCCGAAAGTGGGCATGGTTAGCCTCACCGGCAGCGTTAACGCAGGTATTGCCACGATGGAAGCGGCGGCGAAGAATGTCACCAAGGTGTCGCTGGAATTAGGCGGCAAGGCCCCGGCCATTGTGATGAACGATGCTGATATCGATCTGGCGGTAAAGGCCATTGTGGCCTCGCGCATGATCAACAGTGGACAGGTCTGTAACTGCGTGGAGCGCCTCTATGTTCAGGAAGGCATCTACGATACGTTAATGGCGCGCCTGACCGAGGCATTTCGCGCGGTAACCTTTGGCGATCCGGCGCAGCAACAGCAGCTGGATATGGGGCCGCTGATCAATGCCGCCGCCCTTGAGCGCGTTGAGCAAAAAGTTGCTGAGGCGGTAGCCGACGGGGCACAGGTGGTGCTGGGCGGTCAGCGTGCAGGCAACACCGGCTATTTTTTCCAGCCAACGCTGCTCAGCCACGTTCGTCAGGAGATGGCGATCATGCACGAGGAGATTTTTGGGCCGGTGCTGCCGGTGACCACCTTCAAAACGCTGGATCAGGCGATCGCCTGGGCCAACGACTGTGAATATGGTTTGACCTCATCGATCTATACCCGCGATCTGAATACCGCCATGACCGCGCTGCGCAAGCTGAAGTTCGGTGAAACCTACGTCAACCGCGAGAACTTTGAGGCGATGCAGGGGTTCCACGCCGGCTGGCGTAAGTCAGGCATTGGCGGCGCTGATGGCCGTCACGGGTTGGAAGAGTATCTGCAAACCCACGTTGCCTATCTGCAGTTCAGCTAACCTTTCCCAACCCGCCAGCATCACGCTGGCGGGTTGCGGCTTATACCATGCGTTGGCGGCTGCGGAACAGCGCGACGCCACTCAACACCGCGACCATCATCAAATAGTAGCCCGGTGCCAGGCTGGTACCGGTTGCGCTGATCAACAGGGTACAAATCAGCGGCGCGAAGCCACCAAACACGGTGACCGCAACGTTATAACTGATCGCCATGCCGCTGGCGCGCGTATGAATCGGAAACAGATCGGCCATGACCGAAGGCACGGTAGAGAAATAGACCGATTTGAGCAGTGCCAGCCAGCCCACCATCAGCATCAGGGTCAGCGGCGTGGTGTGATTTACCACCATCGCAAAGGCGGGATAGATGGTCAGAATCAACAGCCCGAGCGCGCCCCACATCAGCGGCGCACGACCAATTTTCTCAGCCCACAGCCCCATCAACGGCGTCACCACGGTTAAGATAATCCCCGCCAGCAGGGTGGCAGAAAAGGCCACGGAGCTGGAGAGGTGCAAATTTTTGGTGGCGTAGGTTGGCACATAGTTCAGCATGTAGTTAATGGCGGTAGAGACCACCATCAGCCCGATGGCCAGCAGCATCAGCTCTTTTTGCTGCCCGATCAGCGTTTTCAGCGGCGCGGCGCTTTTCTCCGCCTTTTTAAAGCTGGCGGGCTCCTGCACATGCCGACGAATATAGAGGCCCACCGGCCCAATCAGCAGGCCGAAGGCAAAGGGAATGCGCCAGCCCCACTGCTGAATATCCGCCTCACTTAACAGCTGCGTCAGACCCAGTCCAAACGCCGAGGCCATCAGCGTGCTGGCGCCCTGGGTGGCAAACTGCCAGCTGGCAATAAAGGCTTTGCGTTCCGGAAAGTGCTCCACCAGAAAGGCAGTGGAGCTGCCAAATTCGCCCCCGGCTGAAAAGCCCTGAATCAGGCGCGCCAGCAGAATCAGCAACGGTGCTGCCAGCCCAATCGTGGCATAGCCAGGCATAAAGGTGATCATTGCGCCGCCCAGCATCATCAAACTGAGCGAAAGCAGCAGCGCATTTTTGCGTCCGGCGCGATCGGCGTAAGCGCCGAGCACGATGGCACCCAGCGGCCGAATCAAAAACGAAACGCCAAAGCTGCCAAAGGTCAGCAGCATCGAAACCGACGCATCGGCGGTGGGGAAAAAGGCGTGAGCGATATAGCTGGCAAAAAAGCCGTAAACCGCAATATCAAACCACTCCAGCGCGTTGCCAATGCAGGTGGCAAACAGCGTTTTGTGCAGATTGGGCTTCATCTGCGTTTCACTGGCAACCAGGCTGCTCATTTTGCCTCCGGCGTGCGATGGGCACGATGACGGGCGATAATCGCATTGCCCTGCTCGCCCAGCTGCCACAGCAGCCGGGTCATGATCAGCAGGCCTTCGCGGGCGATCGATTTCAGCATGTGTTCATTGACGCCGTGCTGGCCGCAGGCGGGATAGGAGTGCGGGATCCACAGCGTCGGCAGACCGAGGATATCAGCGAACACATCATTGGGCAGCGAGCCGCCGAGGTTAGGCAACAGCGCCGGTTTTTTGCCGCTGCTCTCTGCCATGATCGCCAGCGTCCAGTCCACCAACGGGTCAGTGGGATCGAGGCGCGTGGCCGGTGAACCGCGCAGAAAAGTCACCTCAACCTGCGGAAAACCGTGCGCCACCAGATGCGCCTGCAAATGACTGACCAGATTTTGCCAGTCGGTGCCGACCACAAACCGCAGCTGGCACACCGCCGTTGCCGTGGGCGGAATGGCGTTCATTGGTCGTTGCGGGTTGCCGGCGACCATTGACAGCACCTCCAGCGTGTTGGCCGCATAGAGTCGCTCGCTCTGGCTGAGCCCCGCTTCTCCCCAGGTTATATCGGTTTGCGGATCGCCAAGATTTCCGGCCACGATAATGTCACTCAGGATATCGCGCACCGCCGCGCTCACCGGCGGCGCCTTGAGCGCCGTTACCTGCAGTTGTCCCTGCTGATTAACCAGCGAAGCGATAGCGTTAGCCAGTTGAGTGGCAGGATTACTCAGCAGGCCACCCCAGTTGCCCGAATGACAGGCGTTATCCCGCGCGTTGATGCTCAGCTGGAAATTGACGCAGCCGCGCGAGCCTAAAAACAGCGTGGGTCGTTCGGCATTCACGCGCGGGCCGTCAGAGGCGATGAACAGATCGGCCTGCAGCAGCTCGCCATGCTGCTGACACAGCGCTGCCAGGCCTGGTGAGCTGATCTCTTCGCCCATCTCGAACAGCAAGGTGCAGTTAAAACCCAGATGGCCGCCGCGCGCATGAAAAATCTGCTGCAGCGCGGCGATGTTTACGCTGTGCTGCCCTTTGTTATCGGCGCTGCCCCGGCCATACCAGCGATCGCCCTCTTCGCTAAGCTGCCATGGCGTCAGGCCGCTGCGCCAGTTCTCATCGTCGCCAAACACCACGTCGCCGTGGCCGTAACAGAGCATCGTCGGCAATGCATCATTCTCACGGCGTCGCGCCACCAGAAACGGGCAGTGCGCTGCCTCAGCATTCTCCAGCCAGTGCAGCGTAAAGCCCATTTCCACCAGCGACGGCGCAATCTCCTGATGCAGATAGGCGCGCAGTTGCGCCTGACGATCGCTGCGCTGGCTTTCGGTTGCCATCGCCACCCGACGCGCCAGCACTTCACGAAATTCACCCCGGTCAAACCAGGCTGCAGCCTGTTCACTTACCTGTTCTGCTGTCATTGGCTCTCCTCCTGCACGCTGTGAATGGTTCCACTCCATCTAAGCCAATTAATCGCTTTGCCACAATTATCAAATAAACAAACGAGCGTTGCTTTAAAAGCAAAGGTATAGTGCCCTGTTTCAAGGCATGCACCATCGGAGGGCAACATCATGCTCAGTACGGAGATTCGTTATTTTCTTGCCGTCGCCAGCACCGGCTCGCTCAGCGCCGCCAGCCAGCAACTCTATGTGGCGGTTTCGGCCATCAGCCGCCAGATTCAGCGGCTTGAGCAGCAGGTGGGCGCGCCGCTGTTTGAACGTCATCCGCGCGGCATGATTCTGAATGAGGCGGGTGAGATTTTTGCCCATCACGTCCGCAGGAACATGCTGGAGATGGAGCTGGCAGTGGCGGAAATCAAAGGGTTAAATGCGGTACGCCGCGCCCTGATTCGCATCGCCTGCACCGATGGCATGGCGTTTGATCTGCTGCCGACGCTGATGGCGCGCTTTCGTCTGCAAAATCCCGCGGTCACCTTCAGCCTGCAGATTGCCAGCAGCAGCACGGTGGCAGGGCTGATTCGCGAAGGTGAATGCGACGTGGCGTTTCAGTTCAGCCTGCAACCGGAGCGCGCCGTTGACGTGGTGGCCAGCTGGCCCGCCCCGGTGTTGCTGGCGATGCAACAACAGCATCCGTTGGCCGGTGCGGCAATCGGCCTTGCCGACCTCAGCCATTATCCGGTGGCCCTGCCGCAGCAAGGATCGACGGTGCGTCAGCTGTTTGACCTGACCTGCCATATGAACGGTATTTTTATCGAGCCGGTGCTGACCTGCGACAGTTTTGCCACGCTGTGGCACTTCCTGCTCAACACGCCCGGCGCGCTGACGCTGTGCAGCCAGTTCACCGTGCTTTACCAGACCGACAGGCTGGCGCTGAAATCGATTGGTATTAACCAGCTCAGCCAGCGAACCTTGCAGGTGCAGACGCCGACAGGCCGCCGCCGCAGCGCAGCGCTGGCGCTGTGGCTCGATTTTGTCTGCGAAGAGATCACCCGGCAGAATCAGCGCATCCAGCCGATGTGGCAGGATGCATGATGATCGCGACGTGGCGTCAACGATAAACGGCCCGCCGGAAGCGACGGGCCGTAAGGAGACTCAACGTGACATTGTCACGAATAAATCACTCACAAAACAGCGTGATGCTTATTTTGCGATATCAACCTGATAGAAAATATGCTTCCCAAACGGATCCACTTCGTAGTCGGTAACCTCTTTGCGTACCGGTTCGAATATTGTTGAATGGGCGATCATCACCGCGGGTGCCTGGTCATGCATGATCTGCTGCGCTTCGGTATAGAGCTGGATACGTTTGTTGTGATCCTGCTCGGCGCGCGCGGTGGTAATCAGTTTTTCAAATGGCTGATAGCACCATTTTGATGAGTTCGATCCGCCGTTGGCTGAGGTGCAGCTGTAGAGCGGGCCAAAGAAGTTATCGGGATCGCCGGTTGCGGTGGTCCAGCCCATCAGCGCGGCCTGATGTTCACCACTCTTCACGCGCTTCAGGTATTCGCCCCATTCATAGGTCACGATATTGGCTTTGATGCCCACTTTGGCCCAGTCTGACTGAATCATCTCCGCCATGCGGCGTGCATTGGGATTGTAAGGACGCTGCACCGGCATCGCCCACAGCGCAATGGTGGTGCCAGGTTTGATGCCCGCTTCGGCTAACAGCGCCTTGGCCTTTTCCGGATCGTAGTCGTAATCTTTCAGTGCCTGATCGGCGCTCCAGACGCCCGGCGGCAGGATATTTTTAGCCACCGTCCCGGTGCCCTTGAACACGGCCTCAATGATCGCCGGTTTGTTGATCGCCATGGCCAACGCCTGCCGCACTTTGACATTATCCAGCGGCGCTTTCTGCGTGTTAAACGACAGGAACCCGGTGTTCAGCCCCGCCTTCTGTACCAGCTTAATATCCGGGTTCTCTTTCATGCGCGGCAGATCGGCAGGATTGGGGAACGGCATGCCCTGGCATTCGTTTTTCTCCAGCTTGGCGTAGCGCACCGACGCATCGGGCGTGATGGAGAAGATCAGCCGATCGAGCTTCGCTTTGCCCTGCCAGTACTGCGGAAAGGCGCGATAGAGAATGCGTGAATCTTTCTGGTACTGCACCAGTTCAAACGGCCCAGTGCCGATCGGATCGCTGTCGACCTTCTCCGGCGTGCCCGCCTTCAGCATCGCATCGGCATATTCAGCGGAGTGGATAGAGGCAAAATACCAGGCGAGATCGGCGAGGAACGGCGCTTCGGCATGCGCCAGCGTGAAGCGCACGCTGTGATCGTCGACCTTCTCAATTTTCTTGATCAGCGAACCAAATTCCAGACTTTCAAAATTGGAGTAGTTGCCGCTGGAGACGTTGTGGTAGGGATTTTTGGGGTCCATCTGACGCATAAACGAGAAGATCACGTCGTCGGCGTTGAAATCGCGGCTCGGCTTAAACAGCTTGTTGCTGTGGAATTTCACGCCCTGACGCAGATGAAAGGTATACACCGTGCCGTCTGCGCTGATATCCCAGCGTTCCGCCAGGCTTGGCTGCAATTCAGTGGTACCGGTTTTAAAATCGACCAGCCGGTTGAACACCGGTACGGCGCTGGCGTCAACGCTGGTGCCGGAGGTATAAAGCTGCGGGTTGAAGTTCTCCGGTGAACCTTCAGAACACCAGACCAGCGTTTTCGCTGATGCACTTCCCGCCAGCGCCATCACCAACGCCGCCAGGGCAAAACGACCTCTTTTTTTCATGCCGATCCTCGCTTTTTATTTGACTTCCGCTCGTTACGGTTGGTAAATGAAATTCACATCTTTTTAATAAATAACATGAAATCGCCGCGTCGCAGAACATTTCTGGCGTGCTATCTATAAGGAAAAATGATGACTGATAATCTTGCCGCTACCCTTACGCAACGTTTTTTTCGCTATCTGGCCGTCAGCAGCCAGAGCGATGCCAGCGCAACCGAGCTGCCCAGCACGCCACAGCAGCATCAGATGGCCCAGCTGCTCGCCGATGAACTCAACGCCATGGGTCTGCACAATGTGGTCATCGATCGTCACGCCACCGTGACCGCACTCAAGCCAGGGACGAAACCGAACGCGCCGCGCATCGGTTTTATTGCGCATATCGATACCGTTGACGTTGGCCTGTCGCCCGATATTTTTCCGCAGAAGATCGTCTTTCACGGCGATGACGTTTGCCTTAATCCGCAGCAGGACATCTGGTTGCGCACCGCGCAGCACCCGGAAATCCTCGCCTATGAAGGTCAGGAGATCATTTTCAGCGACGGCACCAGCGTACTGGGCGCCGATAACAAAGCGGCGGTCACCGTGGTGATGACCCTGATGGAGCGGCTACAGGGCGATCACGGCGACATCGTGGTGGCGTTTGTTCCCGATGAAGAGATCGGCCTGCGCGGCGCCAAAGCGCTGGATTTGGAGACGCGCTTTAACGTCGATTTCGCCTACACCATCGACTGCTGCGAACTGGGCGAAGTGGTTTATGAAAACTTCAATGCCGCTGCCGCGCAGATTGTCTTTACCGGCGTCACCGCCCACCCGATGTCGGGCAAAGGCGTACTGGTTAACCCGTTGCTGATGGCCCATGACTTTATCAGTCAGTTTGACCGCTATCAGACACCGGAACATACCGAAGGCCGTGAAGGCTATACCTGGTTCAACGACTTGCAGGCCAACGCCAGCGAAGCGCGGTTAAAAGCCTCGGTGCGTGATTTCGATCTGGCACAGTTTGCCGAGCGCAAAAAACAGATTGAGCGCGTTGCCAGTGACATTGCCGCTGCGTATCCCACCGGTAAGGTCGAGGTCAGCATCAGCGACACCTACAGCAATATCAGTAATGCGCTCGGCGACGATCGCCGCGCCATCGACCTGCTGTTTACCGCGCTGGATGAGCTGGCGATCGCGCCAAAAGTGATTCCCATGCGGGGCGGTACCGACGGCGCAGCGCTGTCGGCAAAGGGCCTGTTAACGCCGAACTTCTTCACCGGCGCGCATAATTTTCACTCAAAATTTGAGTTCCTGCCGGTGCCTTCGTTTGTGAAATCTTATGAAGTGGCGGAGAAACTCTGCCTGCTGGCGGCGCGTGACTGAATAAAGGGGCGGCTTTCGCCCCTTTTGTTATTTGCCGGTGGCGACGTCAATGCCAGGGAAATATTTCTTCGCCAGCGCGGTCAGCGTGCCATCCGCCTGCACTTTGTCGATTGCCGTATCCAGCTGCTGCTTCAGCGCGCTGTCATCCTTGCGCAGACCAAAGCCGATGCCGCTACCGAGGATTTTGTCATCTTCTACCGGCTTGCCGATGAAGGCGAACCCTTTGCCCTGCGGCTTATCGAGAAAACCAGACTGACCGGCGGCTGACATCACCAGCGTGCCGTCGAGACGGCCAGCGATCATGTCGTTATAGACCTGATTTTGATCCTGATACGAAGTCACGGTTACGCCTTTTGGCTCCCAGTGTTTCTTCGCGTAGGTTTCCTGAATCGAGCCCTGCAGCACGCCAATGTTCTTACCCTGTAAGCCTTCCGCCGTGGCCTGTTTCAGCCCGGAATCCGCCTTGCCCACCAGCATGCTCGGAATGCGGTACACCGGTTTGGTGAAAGCGATACTCTTTTCCCGCGCTTCGGTGATGTTCATCGCTGAGTTAATGGCGTCAAACTTTTTAGCCGCCAGCGCCGGGATCAGCGCATCAAAACTGCTTTCCACCCAGCTGCAGGAGAGCGCCGCCGCCTTGCAGATCGCATTGCCCAGTTCAATATCAAACCCTTCCAGCTCACCCTGCGCGTTACGGCTTTCAAACGGCGGATACTGCGATTCCACGCCATAACGCAGCGTCTCCTGCGCCAGAACAGAAGCCGATGAAAACAGACCCACAGCCACAAACAGTGCACTTAACTTTTTCATTGATTTTCCCTGCGGTAAGGTGGTTAACGAGGCAGTACCTGACACAGCGCCTGTGCCCCAAGCAGTAAGGTAGCGTCATCTTTAGCAAAGGAGAGACGAATCAGCCGGTTATCGGTGCCGTCGGTGTAAAATGCCGACAGCGGAATGGTCGCCACACCGTGGTCGACAATAAGACGTTTTACCATTTCGCTGTCGCTTTCGTCACTGAAATGTCCGTAGCTGGCGAGCATAAAGAATGAACCGGCGGAAGGCAGCAGCCTAAACGGCGAGTCGCCCAGCGCCTGCGCCAGCAGATCGCGCTTGCGCTGATAAAATTCGCCAAGCGACAGCCAGGTGTGCGGATTGCGCAGATATTCCGCAAAGCCGACCTGCATCGGCGTATCGGCGGAGAACATCATGAACTGATGGACTTTAACCACCTCCTCCATTAGCGCGGCGGGTGCCAGACAGTAGCCGACGCGCCAGCCGGTAACGTGAAAGGTTTTGCCAAATGACGACACCAACACGCTGCGCTCGGCCAGTTCCGCATGGGTGGCCATGCCGCAGTGGCGACGGCCATCAAACAGAATGTGCTCATACACTTCGTCGGAGAGCACCACAATGTCGGTGTGGCGGGTCAGCGCGGCAAGCTGCGCCAGATCGGCATCACTCAGTACCTGCGCACTGGGATTGTGCGGCGTGTTGATAATGATCATCCGCGTGCGCGGCGTGATTGCCGCACGCACCTCGTCCCAGTTGATGGCGAAATCGGGCTGCTGCAGTTTGAGGGCGATCGGCGTGGCGCCCTGCAGACGCACTACCGGCGCGTAACTGTCAAACGCCGGCTCAAAGAAAATCACCTCATCACCGGCGTGCACCAGTCCGGCAATCGCCATATAGAGTCCCTGGCTGGCGCTGCCGGTGATTAATACTTCGCTGCCGGCATCGTAGTCACGGCCATACAGACCCAGCACCTTTTCTGCCAGCACTTCGCGCAGCGCAGGTAAACCGAGCATCGAGGCATATTGATTATGCCCTTCGCGCATCGCGCGGCTGACCGATTCAACCAGCAGCGGATCGCACGGGAAATTGGGCGCGCCCTGCGACAGGTTAATGGCGTTGTGCTGTGCGGAGAGCTGGCCAATCACGCTGAAAATAGTGGTGCCGACGTCGGGTAACTTCGAACGTGGCGCGACGGCTGAGGACAGGGTCATAATGGCTCCCGCGGAGTGCATAAGATAAGCGTAAAATTGATTAGCTATTCAACGACCTTGTGCTTGAGGCGACAACTGATATGTTGTCATAATAGCCATGCAAAAAACTCATAGCTAAGGATGATCATGCCTCGCCGCCCGCTGCCGTTGAACGCCCTGCACGCCTTTCTGGTCACTGCCCGCCATCTCAACCTGACGCGCGCCGCGCAGGAACTCTGCATAACGCAGGGTGCGGTGAGCCGTAAAATCGCCGCGCTGGAAGCCTGGCTGGGGTTTTCGCTGTTTGAGCGCCATGCGCGCGGGCTTTATCTCACCTCGCGCGGTGCGGCGTTGCTGCCCGAGCTGAATCAGGGTTTTGCGTTGATTGCCGACGCCGCCGATAAGGCCACCAGCCAGAGCGCCCGCATGACGTTAAAAGCGCCCACCTGCGCCCTGCGCTGGCTGCTACCTAAGCTGATGGCGTTTGAACAGCAGCATCCTGAGATTGAGGTGGCGTTAACCACGACGCTCGATCACAGCCAGCAGCTGGACGGCTTTGATGCCGCCATTCTGTATGGTGCCCCGTTGGATCAGGCCGATGTGCTGTTTGCGGAGACACTGACGCCGGTGGTGAGCCGCTCGCTGCTGGATGGCGACACGCTGTCGCTGGCGGCGCTTTCCCGCCTGACCTTTTTACACCCGACGCAGGATGATATTGACTGGCGTTTATGGCTGCAGGCGCAGCGGGCCGAGGTGAAAATGGCGCGTAATCAATACTTTGATACTATGGATTTGGCGATCAGCGCGGCGATTCAGGGGTTTGGGGTGACGGTTGCCGATGTGACCTTGATTCAGGCCGATCTGGCGAGCGGCCGACTGCATGCGCCGTTCAGCACCAGCGTGAAAACCGGCGCCGTCTACAGCGTACTGTATCGGCGCCAGGAGACCACGGCAAACCAGGCGGCACTGATCGCCTGGCTGCAGGGCAATTAATCAGAACGACACCCACTCATCGCTGCTGCTGGCAGCGGCAGTGGGCGCAAGACGCGGACGCAGTGGTGTTTGCGGAGCGGCAACCGGTGCCGCAGCGGCCTGGGGTGCCAGCCGGAAACGCGCCACTGAACGCTGCAGCTCTTCGGTCTGACGCTCCAGCGCACCGGCGGCGGCGGAAACTTCTTCCACCAGCGAGGCGTTCTGCTGCGTCACGCTGTCCATTTCCGCCACGGCGGTGCCCACCTGCGAAATGCCTTTGCTCTGCTCATGCGACGCGTCGGCGATCTGCTTCATGATCTCATTCACGTCAGACACCGCTTTTAACATCTCATCCATGGTGCTGCCCGCGGCGTTCACCAGCTGAGAGCCTTTGTCGACGCGCTGTACTGATTCGCTGATTAGCGTTTCAATCTCTTTGGCGGCACCGGCACTGCGCTGCGCCAGATTACGCACTTCGCTGGCAACCACGGCAAAGCCACGGCCCTGCTCACCGGCGCGTGCCGCTTCTACCGCCGCGTTCAGCGCCAGAATATTGGTCTGGAAGGCGATGCTGTTGATCACGCTGGTGATCTCAGCAATTTTCTTCGAGCTGCCGGTGATCTCCTGCATGGTTTGCACCACGTCGTTGACCAGCTCGCCGCCCTTGCTGGCGGTTTTGGTGGCGGTCTGTGCCAGGCTACTCGCCTGTTGCGCGTTGTCAGCGTTGAACTTCACCGTGGCGGTGAGCTGCTCCATGCTGGCTGCGGTCTGCTCCAGCGCGGCGGCCTGCTGTTCGGTGCGTGAGGAGAGATCGTTGTTGCCCATCGAAATCTCGGCCGCGCCGCGATAGATATTGTCGGTGCCGCTGCGAATGGCACTCACCGCATCACGCAGGCTATCCTGCATGGCGTTGAGTAACGGCACCAGCTTGCCGACGCAGTTGCGGCCAAATTCCTGTACCGGATGGCTGAGGTCGCCATCGGCAATAAACTGGAAATGCTGGCGAATTTTATCCAGCGGACGCACCAGCATAGTGACCAGATAACGATCGGTGAACAGCAGGATCACCAGGCCAAAAACCACCGCCGCGATGATGATCGATTTAGTGATATCGGTCAGACGATCGACCGTAACGCGCGTTTGATCGAGCAATTCGCTGGCACGCTGATTGTACTGCTCAGCGCTGGCGCCGAAAGCGCGACTCAGTGCAGGCGTTACGTTGCTGGCGTGCGTGCGAAACGCCGCCAGATCGCCACTTTTGGCCAGCGTCATCTGCGGCACAATACCGGCATCAAGCAGCTTCTGCCAGCTGTCGATCACCGCAGCTGACGTAGCCGCGTCCATCGGGCCGGGCGCGCCCGCTTTAAATTTCACCAGCTGCGCTTCCATCGCATCAAGCGCGGCGGCGGCTGGCGCGTAATCGGCGGCCTGTGGCGTTTTGCCGGCGGCGGCACCGTCCATCACCCGCGACAGGCGCGTGATGAAACGAAAATATTGGTCATTGCCTTTGCTCAGCAGGGTCATTTGCGACACCAGCTGACGGTCAACGGTGTTACCGTCGCCCAGTTTACCCAGCGCATGCACGCTGTAGAGACCAACCCCTGACCAAAGCAGACAAAAAACGCCGAGTATCCACAACATGACACTGCGAATAGAGAAGTTTTTAAGAATTGCCATAATGAGTTCCTTGCTGACCCATACTGTTATTGCCCGACACACGCGGGATTAAGCAGGTTATCGGCAGCAAAGAAAGAAAATGTAAGAAAAAACGTCGCGACACTATTTACCCGCGACATCAGTGTGGTTATTTGAGTTTTACCATCGCCTGACGAAACAGCGACAGAATACGTAGCCGACGCTTCATAAAGTTCTCTTTCAGCGAGATATGAGCCTCGCCCTGTCGTCCCAGACAGAGGGTGATGTCATTATCCGGCCGCCAGGCAGGCCAGGCGATCTTGCCGTCGAGCGTTGAGGAAAACGGCGTGGCGTAACGGGCAAAGTTAAGCCAGTACTGGCTCACCTCTTCGGCAAAGGCGCGGTCGCCGTCGGTGATTTCCCGACCGGCTTCAATGGCCGGTACCTGATCCAGTGTGTTGAGCGTATAGACGATCTCTGCGCCGTGCCACGCGCCGTCAGGACAAAGATCGCGCGAACGTTCGGAAACATAGTCGAACCAGTAGCGCCAGCCCGGCATTCCCACCCGGCACTGCGCGGCAACCACCAACTGACTCATCGCGGTAAAAGCCATATCGCGTGATACTGCCCGGCCCAGCGCGCGATCGTCATGCAGGTCATACATCCAGTTCAGCAGCTTATAAACCGGCCGACGACGACGACGCAGATCCGCCACCAGCGCCGAGGCGTTTACGCCAAAATAGTCGAGCACGCTGCTTTCGTCGCTGTTGCTGCCGATCAATATCGGCAATTTATGCTGCCGGGCGCGGGCAAACACCTTGAGCATGGGCAACGGCAATACCGCATCCCCGGCAATCGGCGTCGGCCCGATACGCATGCCCGGCGGCAACAGGGTAAACGCCTCGGCTGGCAAAGCGCGCAGCTGTTCGGCGCTGGGCTGCTCAAGGGAGAAATGACGGGCAACTTTTTCGCCTAGCGCCAGCGCTTCAGTGCGTGATACATCAGGCAGTGCATAGGCGCTCTGCGCAATGCCTTTGTGAAACAGCCCCTGCGCCAGCGGCGAACAAAACAGCGACAGCACGCTGCGCGCGCCGGAAGATTCACCCATGATGGTGACGTTGTGGCGATCGCCACCGAAAGCGGGAATATTGCGTTGCACCCACTGCAGCGCGGCGATTTGATCGAGCAGCGCAAAATTATTGATGGTTTTGCCCGCCGGATATTCCGCATCCAGCGCCGGATGTGCAAAAAAGCCGAGATGGCCGAGGCGATAATTAAGGGTCACCATCACCACGCCGCGCGCGGCCAGGGGTTTACCGCTGTAGGGTGCCAGCGAGCCAGCACCCAGCGCGTAGCCGCCGCCGTGGATCCAGACTATCACCGGCAAAGGGCGAACCGGTTCAATTTCCGGCGTCCAGACATTGAGATAGAGGCAGTCTTCATCCGGCAAAGCGGGATCGCCGCCGCCAATTTCCATGCACACCTCACGGCTCTGCCAGCTGGCGCTGCCCCAGGCCAAAGCATCACGGCAACCGTGCCAGGGCGTGACCGCAGCCGGTGGTCGCCAGCGACGTTCGCCTGTCGGTGGCGCGGCGTAAGGGATGCCTTTAAATACCGCGATCTCTCCCTCGGCGGTGCCCGCCAGTTGGCCTTCGGCGGTATTCACCGTGATGTGCTGCTGATTTTTCATTTTCTGTTCCATGGCTTTACCTCTGCTTATTATTTCCGTCAGCAGCGGTCTTGTCCATGTTGTGGGGCGATTTGCAGAGTAAGTCGGGGGGAGATTGACTGGCAACAGAGCAGGCCCGCTTTCGGATGAAGCGGGCAAAAAAATCAGCTGGCAAAGCGGCTTTTAGCGATCAGCATCAGCGTGGTTAACACCGCCGGGATCGCCAGCAGCAGGAAAACCTGGCTGAAGCTCCAGCCGAGCGTCAGCATTTCAGCACCGGCAAAGGCGCTGAGAATGGCGCCGATGCGGCCCACGCCGTGCATCCAGCTGGAGCCGGTCGCGCGGGCATGCGTGGGATAATAGCTGGCGGCCAGCGCGTTCATGCCGGTATTAGCACCGTTGAAACAGAAACCGCTGCAGAAGGCGATGCCACTCATGATGGCGGCATGCGCCGGGCTGAAGCCCAGCGTCACGATGGCGATGCCGCCGCAAAAGTAGATCGCGGCCAGCGCCAGATTAGCGTTGAAACGATCCATCAGCCAACCCGCAAACAGCGATCCAACGGTGCCGCCCGCCTGATACATGGCAGTAATAATCGCCGCTTCGGTGACCGTCATGCCGACGTTATTGACCAGCGTTGGCAGCCAGCTGCCAATCAGGTAAACCAGAAACAGCCCCATAAAATAGCTGCCCCACAGCATCAGGCTGCCGAAGAGGTATTGCTGCGACAGTACGGTGCTGATGGCGCCCTGCTGCTGAGTGCGCGGATCGGGCAGACAGTAACGATCGCCCACCTGGGTGGTGCCCGGCAGCAGACGCGACAGAATCTGATGAATACGCTCGGCGGGTGCGTGACGAGAAATCAGGAAGCGCACCGATTCCGGCAAAAAGAGGATCAGCAGCGGCAACACCAGCAGCGGCAGGATACCGCCCAACAGCATCACAGAGTGCCAGCCATAGCGCGGGATCAGCCACGAAGCCGCAAAGCCACCGGCGGCCGCACCAAAGGTGAAGCCGCAGAACACCACGGTAATAATAAAGGAGCGCCGACGCTCGGGGGAAAACTCTGCCACCAGCGTGCCGACGTTGGGCATCGCAGCGCCCAGCCCCAGGCCGGTGAGGAAGCGGAACAGCATCATCTGTTCGATGGAATTGGCCATGGCGGTGGCCAGCGTCCACAGGCCAAAAAAGAACACGCTGAAGATGATAATCATGCGACGGCCGTAGCGATCGGCCAGCGGCCCGGCAAAAATCGCGCCCAACGCCAGGCCAATCAGCGCGGCGCTGATCACCATACCTAGCTGGTGATTGCTGACCTGCCAGATAGCGCGTAACGACGGCGCGATAAAGCCCATCAGCGCGATATCCATGCCATCCAGCGCCACCACGATAAAACAGAGCGCGATGATTTTTTTCTGCCAGGCGCTCAACGCGCTCTGATTAATAAGTTGGCGAACATCAATCGCCTCAGCCTGGCTCGCGCCTGGAAATAGCATTTTTACCGCCATCAGTTTTGGTAAAAAATTTGGCCGCTATGATAGCGGATCGTTAACTATCCCGCCTGCGGATTTTAATAATAATGAGAATTATTCAATGCAACAGCATTTCAAGCTACTGTATTCCAAAAGGTTAATAATTTGGCTTTTATGCAGCAGAGGTGGATTTTGAGCTAAGTCTCTCTTTTACTGCTATTTTTGACGCTGACGCGCAAATGTTAAATATATTTTGCAATAAGGTTAACAAAACGGAGTTTTGTTGCTTGCCTGACCGGCCCTGCATTCACTAATTTGCAGCTATGGACAAAAACTATATTTTTAATCAGCGCATCCGCCTGCGCCACTTATACACCTTTGTTGCCGTTGCGCAGCAAGGCACTTTAGGCCGCGCCGCAGAGACGCTGAATCTTAGTCAGCCTGCCCTTTCCAAAACGCTTAACGAGCTGGAAGAGCTGGCCGGGACACGGTTGTTCGAACGGGGCCGACTTGGCGCGCAGCTCACTACTATGGGTGAACAGTTTCTCACCCATGCCGTGCGGGTGCTTGACGCGCTGAATCATGCCGGGCAAAGCTTCAGCCCGGCGGTGGAAGGCCAGCCAGAAATCATTCGCCTTGGCGCACTGACTACCGCGGCAATGGGCATGCTGCCGTTGATTCTCGATCGCTTTCACAAACAGCAACCGCAAACCACCGTTCAGGTGGCCACGCTGCATAACAACGTGCTGCTGGCGGGCCTGAAAGGCGGTGATTTTGATGTGGCGATTGGGCGCATGGCGGACGCCGACATGATGACCGGCCTCACCTATGAACTGCTGTTTCTCGAATCGCTGAAGCTGGTGGTCAGGCCCGATCATCCCCTGCTTAACGACAACGTGACGTTGTCACGCGCATTGCAGTGGCCGGTGGTGATTTCGCCGGAGGGCACGGCACCGCGTCGCATTGCAGAAGCGATGATGGCTGAGCAGCAATGTTCACTGCCAACGCACTGCGTGGAGACCTCATCGACCTCGCTGGCACGGCAGCTGGCGCAGCGTTACAACTACGTCTGGTTTGTGCCTTCTGGCGCAATAAAGGAAGATTTAACGCATAACGCGATGGTTGCGCTGCCGATCGCCTCCAGCGGTCCCGGCGAGCCGGTGGGCATTATTACCCGCACCGGCCACGCGCTGACCCTGAGCGGCGAGATTTTACTGGCGACCATCCGCAAATGCCATTCCGGCTAACGGCTGCGCTTGGCGTGCCGCTCGCGATTATCCAGCCGCGCCTGCTCACTTTTACGCAGGCCAACGTACAGCGCGCCCGAGCCGCCATGATGCGGCTGTGCGGCGCAGTAAGTCTGCACCTCGTCAAACTGCTGTAGCCAACAGGCGAGGTAGCTGCGCACCACATTAGCGTGCGATTCGTCATCGCGCCCTTTGCCGTGAATAATAAGCAGGTTACGCAAATTGTCCTTGCGCGCCTGAATCATAAAATTGAACAACGCCTGACGGCAGCTCTCCACTGGCTGACGCCGCAGATTCAGGCTGGCGTCCAGCTGATATTTTCCTAACCGCAGTTTATCGAGCACGCCCTGCTGAATGCCTTCCGCTTTATATTCCAGCGGTGTGTCCAGCGGGATCACATCAATAAAATCTCGAGTAAGAAAGTTATCTACCAGCGCCTGCTCGTGTTGCGCACGCGTTAATTTGGGGGTAGGTGATTTCAGCCAGTGAATATTGGCACAATCTTTCAGTGGTGTGACGTCTTCCATGGCGTCCAGGAACAGGTTTTTATCATCAAGGATCATGGTTTCCTCTCACGCCGCTAAGGCCTGCGCTATGGGCCTGGTTCACAGACAACCGCGAAAGTTTAGCAAACCCCGCCGGATTGCCTCAACTGGCAACCGAAGAATTCTCGGCGACGCTCGCAATCGGCAATAAAATAAGAAAACCTTATCTCAGATCAAACCCTGGGCTTTTTAATCAAAAAATCCCTGTAATTTATATGCCTTCCTGTCCGGCTATCGGTTTATTCTGATAGGGGAAAATGTTAAAATTGATGTCAGTCAATTATCGTCGAGCGTACATTATGATCCCGGAAAAGAGAATTATTCGGCGCATTCAATCTGGTGGTTGTGCAATCCACTGCCAGGATTGCAGCATTAGTCAACTCTGCATTCCCTTCACTCTGAACGAACACGAACTGGATCAACTGGACAATATTATTGAGCGCAAAAAGCCTATTCAAAAAGGCCAGACGCTGTTCAAGGCGGGCGACGAACTGCGTTCACTTTACGCCATTCGTTCCGGCACCATCAAAAGCTACACCATCACCGAACAAGGCGACGAGCAGATCACCGGTTTTCATCTCGCCGGGGATTTAGTCGGCTTTGATGCCATCGGCAATGCGCAGCATCCAAGCTTTGCGCAGGCGCTGGAAACCGCCATGGTGTGCGAGATTCCTTTTGAGACGCTCGATGACCTCTCCGGCAAGATGCCGGCGCTGCGTCAGCAGATGATGCGACTGATGAGCGGCGAAATCAAAGGCGATCAGGATATGATTTTGCTGCTGTCGAAAAAGAACGCGGAAGAGCGTCTGGCCGCTTTTGTCTGGCGTCTGGCGCACCGTTTTGGCCAGCGCGGCTTTTCTCAGCGCGAGTTTCGTCTGACCATGACGCGCGGCGATATCGGCAACTATCTTGGCCTGACCGTAGAAACCATCAGCCGCCTGCTCGGACGTTTTCAGAAGAGCGGTATGCTGGCGGTGAAAGGCAAATATATCACCATCGAAAATCACGCCATGCTGGCTGAACTGGCTGGACAAAGCCGCGGCGCAGCCTGATTCCGTGCCGGATCAATAAATGTTATTTTATTGATCCGGCTGGAACTTTTTCACTTCTTCCGCGACCCTACTTAGGCTATCTTTAAACCAGACTAGCTTTGGAGTAAGGAGTTGCCATCATGCTTAAATTCAATAATATCCTGGTTGCCATCGATCCCCAGCAGGACGATCAGCCAGCGTTGCGCCGTGCGGTTTACCTCAATCAACGCATTGGTGGCAAAATCAAGGCCTTTCTGCCCATCTATGACTTCTCTTATGAAATGACCACCCTGCTGTCGCCAGATGAGCGCACCAACATGCGCAAAGGGGTGATCAGTCAGCGCACCGAGTGGATTCGCGAGCAGGCAGCGGCCTACGTTGAAGCCGGTGTCGATATTGAAATCAAAGTGATCTGGCACAATCGTCCGTTCGAGGCGATTATCCAGGAAGTGCTCAGCCATCAGCACGATTTGGTGCTGAAAATGACCCACCAGCACGATCGGCTGGAGGCGGTAATCTTTACTCCAACCGACTGGCATTTACTGCGCAAATGCCCTTGCCCGGTATGGATGGTGAAAGACCAGCCGTGGCCGGTGAATGGCAAAGCGGTAGTGGCGGTCAACTTAGCCAGCGAAGAGCCGCATCATGATGCGCTGAATCAGAAGCTGATTCGTGAAACCACTCAGCTGGCCGAAATGGTTAACCATACCGAGGTGCATTTAGTCGGCGCCTATCCGGTTACGCCAATCAATATTGCTATCGAGCTGCCCGATTTTGATCCCAGCGTTTATAACGACGCCATTCGCGGCCAGCACCTGGTAGCCATGAAAGCGCTGCGTCAGAAGTTCAGCATCGGCGAAGAGTTTACCCACGTTGCAAAAGGTATGCCTGAAGAGGTGATCCCGGAGATTGCTCTGCAGCTTGACGCTGGCGTGGTGGTGCTGGGCACCATTGGTCGCACCGGCTTATCAGCCGCCTTCCTCGGCAACACGGCCGAACAGGTGATCGATCATTTGCGCTGCGATCTGCTGGCAATTAAGCCAGATGATTTTGTCTCGCCGATTGCGCTGGATAATGATGAAGAGGATTAAGCTGTCGATATGACGGTGTAATGAAGAAACGGGGCTAACGCCCCGTTTTTTATGGCCTGACTACGCTTCCAGCGCTTTCAGAATCGCCTCGACGCTCTGTTTGGCATCACCGAACAGCATCTGCGTATTCTCTTTGAAGAACAGCGGATTTTGTACCCCGGCGTAGCCGGTGTTCATTGAGCGCTTAAACACGATGACGTTCTGCGCCTTCCACACTTCCAGCACCGGCATCCCGGCAATCGGGCTGCGTGGATCGTCCTGCGCCGCCGGATTCACCGTATCATTGGCCCCGATGACCAGCACCGTGTCAGTGTCGCTGAAATCATCGTTGATCTCATCCATCTCCAGCACGACGTCATAAGGCACTTTGGCTTCGGCCAGCAGCACGTTCATATGGCCAGGTAAGCGCCCTGCTACCGGATGAATACCAAAGCGCACCTTAATGCCGCGCTTACGCAGACGCGCGGTAATGTCAGCCACCGGATACTGCGCCTGCGCCACCGCCATACCATAGCCGGGGGTGATAATTACCGAACTGCTGTTTTTCAGCAGCTCGGCGGTCTCAGCCGCGCTGATTTCACGGTGCTCGCCCGCCTCTTCTGCTTCGCTTCCTGCACTGCTGTCGGTACCAAAACCGCCGGCAATCACGCTGATAAACGAGCGGTTCATCGCCTTACACATGATGTAAGAGAGGATGGCACCGGACGATCCTACCAGTGCGCCGGTGACAATCAGCAGGTCATTGCTTAGCATAAAGCCCGCCGCCGCCGCCGCCCAGCCTGAGTAGGAGTTGAGCATTGACACCACGACCGGCATATCCGCGCCGCCGATTGAAGCGACCAGATGCCAGCCAAATGCCAGAGCAATCACCGTCATCACCAGCAAGGCAAACGCCTGCGCACCGGTGCTCTCGGTGCTGACAAACCACAGCAGCAGCAGAAACGACACCACCAGCGCCAGCAGGTTAAGCCGATGACGATGCGGTAACATCAGCGGTTTCGACGACAGGCTACCGCGCAGCTTGCCAAAGGCAACAATCGAGCCGGTAAAGGTCACCGCACCGATAAAGATGCCGAGGAACACTTCCGTAAGATGGATGTTTTCCATTACCGGCAGCAGGCCTGGTGCATGATCGAGATAGCTGTTAAAGCCGACCAGCACCGCGGCCAGGCCAACAAAACTGTGCAACACCGCAACCAGCTCCGGCATCTGCGTCATTTCTACTTTTTTAGCCAGCCGAATACCGATTGCGCCGCCAATCACCATCGCCACCAGCACCCAGCCAACATTGCCGCTGTAAGGGCCGAAGATGGTGGCCAGCAGCGCAATCGCCATGCCGCTCATGCCAAAAAGATTGCCCTGCTTCGAGGTCTCGTGCTTTGACAGCCCCGCGAGGCTACAAATAAAAAGAATTGCGGCAACAATGTATGCTGCAGTCACTAATCCGCCAGACATGCTGTTACCTCTCAGTGTTTACGGAACATTTTCAGCATGCGCTGAGTGACGGTGAAACCACCGAAAATATTGATGCTGGCAATCAGCACCGCCACAAAAGCAAAGAACGTGACCCAGCCGCCATGACCAATTTGCAGCACTGCGCCAATCACAATGATGCCGGATATGGCGTTGGTGACCGACATTAACGGCGTATGCAGCGCATGACTGACGTTCCAGACCACGTAGTAACCGACCACGCAGGAGAGCGCAAACACGGTAAAATGCGACAGAAATTCGGCGGGCGCGACGTTAGCCAGCGAAGCAAACAGCACAATCGCCAGCGCGATCGGGCCATATTTACGCCACGGTGAAGCGGGTTTGGCCGGCTGAACCTCGATCGCCGCGATTTTCGGTGCAGCAGCTTTTGGCGCGGCTGAAACCTGAATCGGTGGCGCGGGCCAGGTCACTTCGCCGTCGCGCACCACGGTCACACCGCGGATCACCACGTCGTCGAAATCAATGGTCACGCGGCCATCTTTCTCTTTGCACAGCAGCTTCAGCAGGTTGACCAGGTTGGTGCCATAAAGCTGAGAAGATTGCGTCGGCAGGCGGCTGGGCAGATCGGTGTAGCCGATGATTTTTACACCGTTATCCGTCACCACGATCTCATCCGCGCGGGTTAAGGCGCAGTTTCCGCCGGTTTGCGCTGCCAGATCGACAATCACGCTGCCCGGTTTCATCGCGGCCACCATTTCTGCGGTAATCAGCTCCGGTGCCGGTTTGCCCGGAATCAGCGCCGTGGTGACGATGATATCGACATCACGTGCCTGAGCGGTGAACAGCGACATCTCAGCGGCAATAAACGCCGGTGACATCTCTTTGGCATAGCCATCACCGCTGCCCGCCTCTTCTTCGACATGCAGCTCAAGGAACTCGGCACCCATACTCTGCACCTGCTCTTTGACCTCCGGCCGCGTGTCGAACGCGCGTACGATAGCGCCCAAACTGCCCGCCGCGCCAATCGCCGCCAGCCCGGCCACGCCTGCACCAATGACCAGTACTTTGGCCGGTGGCACTTTACCCGCCGCGGTGATCTGGCCGGTAAAGAAGCGTCCAAACTCATGGGCCGCTTCGACAATGGCGCGGTAACCCGCAATGTTAGCCATTGAACTTAGCGCATCCAGCGACTGCGCTCGCGAGATACGGGGCACTGCATCCATCGACATCACGCTGACCTGTTGCGCGGCCAGCTTCGCCATCAGCTCTGGGTTCTGTGCTGGCCAGATAAAGCTGATCAGCAGCGTGCCCGCGCGCATCAGCGCTATTTCGCTGTCGGTTGGCGCATTAACCTTGAGAATAATCTCTGACTGCCAGACGGTAGCCGTGTCGACCACGCTGGCGCCCGCCTCACTGAAGGCGCGATCGTCAAAGCTCGCCCGCTGACCCGCCTGCGCTTCAATAGCCACACTGAAACCCAGCGCGATCAGCTGCTCCACCGTTTTCGGTGTTGCCGCCACGCGGGATTCATTGGGCAGCCGCTCTTTCGGTACACCAATCAACATAATGTTCCCTTTCATCAAATGAACGATATCTTGTTATATAGCGTTTTGAATTAGCGTGATACGACCTGTATCAAACTGTTAATAAGCTACTGAAATTCGGGATAGCGATCTATTGCTTATCGCCAGGCAGGAAGTTTTTGCCTTTATATTGTCGGATTGTCGCGTTGCACTATCCTGCTCTGCGGTGAATGGGCTATTTACTGACATATTCTGCTGAGCCGAATCGTGTCGAAGATGATTTACTGCTGATAAAAAACAAATACTTAACAGCTAGTTAGCTGATTTTCCGTTAAGTCTAACCACGCCAAGTGGTTAATGTGCCGTCGCAGAGGAGATATTTTGCGAAATTGTTATTTTATGCGCGGTAATTTGTTATTTTTTGGTGCGATGAAAATCATTAAAAAGATAAAATCGCACAATGTTTTCACAATAAGGCATTGCGAAATAAGCGAGAAAACGATCGGCAACACTATCACCGCTTTATGACATTATTTAATTCGTTATCCTCGGCTTAGCGATAAATATTATGCCTTGCGCGCCGTCTTGCGGAGGGATCGGCCGTCTGCTATGGTGGCTACCGCCTCCGGCGGCGCAGATGCCGTCGTCTATTCCCTCGTGCAGATAACTGACCCTCTCGACAACCGCGTTTCTCCACAGCACGGCCGGGCAGAAAAATCACAGGACGGTGAGGCAGTACAATGAAAAGCCGATATTGTGGGCGGTGCAGACCGGTGCGTTTTTGATCTTTTTTGCGTAAGGCGAAGGACACTTTATATGAAGCTGAAGAATTCCATTCTGGCGTCAACCCTGTTAACGCTGCTGGCGGCAAATGCCTGGGCAGCCGAGGAGATTTCGCCAGAGAAAGCGGCCACGTTGCAACCATTCGAACGTATTAATGTCAGCGGCCGTTTTAATGCCATCGGCGACGCCAGCGACGCGGTCTCCAAACGTGCCGATGAGATGGGCGCGGCGTATTACTATATTCAGGGTATTAACGATACCAACGGCAACGGCGGCAACTGGCGTGTGACTGCCGATCTCTATCGTGCCGATGCCCCTGCTGCCAGCGATAAGCAAACCTACCGCAAGTTCAACGGTGTACGTGAACTGCCAAAGGCCGAGGCGTATCAGCTGGAGCCGTTTGATACCGTTTCAGTAAGCGGGTTCTATCGCAGCCAGCCCGATGTGAATGATGCCATTTCCAAAGCCGCCAAAGAAAAAGGCGCGGAGTCATTCTTTATCGTTCGTCAAATTGATGCCAACAACGGCGGCAACCAGTACGTTACCGCCTATGTTTACAAAGCCGACGCGAAGAAACGTGCGGTGCAGAGTCCAAACCTGATCCCACGTGATTCAGAAGCGGGCAAAGCGGCACTGGCGGCGGGCGGTGCGGCGGCGAAACAGGTTGAACTGCCGGGCGTTGCCTCGTCAGAAACCCCAAGCGCCAGCGTGGGCCGTTTTTATGAAACGCAGAGCTCAACCGGCAAACGTTATACCGTCAATCTGCCAAATGGCCAGTCGGTGCAGGAAGTTAACGCCATCAGCGCGGCGCAAATGCAGCCCTTTGATACTGTTACCTTTACCGGTCACTTCGGCACGCCAACTGAAATTTCAGAAGAAGTGGCGAAACGTGGTGCCGCCAAGGGCGCGAAGTATTATCACATCACGCGTCAGTGGCAGAACCAAAGCGGTGGTAACCTCACTGTTACCGCCGATTTGTTCAAGTAATTCACTTCGGGCAGCATTTATGCTGCCCTTTTTGCTTCATCCCCAGTCTTTTCTGCATATCCATGCATTGCACTTGCCTGCCGCTCTCCGTAGAATCAGCCGCCGATAAGTCGGCGCACCTTTGCCCCGAACAGATGATTTTTAACGGCACAGTTGGCATATAACAGGCCAACGCAGGACAGCATTTTGGAAAAAAAACTTGGTCTTACCGCGCTAACCGCACTGGTTCTCAGCTCGATGCTTGGCGCGGGCGTTTTCAGCCTGCCGCAAAACATGGCGGCGGTGGCCAGCCCGGCCGCGCTCCTGATTGGCTGGGCGATTACCGGCGTCGGCATTGTGATGCTGGCGATGGCGATGCTGCTGCTGACGCGCATCAAACCTGAACTCGACGGCGGCATTTTCAGCTACGCGCGCGCTGGCTTTGGTGAAGTGATGGGCTTTTGCTCCGCCTGGGGCTACTGGCTCTGCGCGGTGATCGCCAACGTCTCCTATCTGGTGATTGTCTTTTCCGCCTTCAGCTTCTTTACCGACACGCCCGATCGGGTGATTTTCGGCGACGGCAACACCTGGCAATCGATGATCGGCGCCTCGGTGCTGCTCTGGCTGGTGCACTGGCTGGTGTTGCGTGGCGTACAGACGGCGGCGGGCATCAATCTGCTGGCCACGCTGGGCAAGCTGGTCCCTTTGGCAGTGTTTGTGGTGTTGGCGATTGCCGCGTTTAACCTCGACAAGTTCCGCCTCGATTTCACCGGCATTGAACTGGGCCAGCCGGTCTGGCAGCAGGTAAAGCAGACCATGCTGATTACGTTATGGGTATTTATTGGCGTTGAAGGCGCGGTGGTGGTTTCATCGCGCGCCAGCAATAAGCGCGACGTTGGCCGCGCCACCATGTTAGCGGTGCTGGCAGCGCTGGTGGTTTACCTGCTGGTAACGATGCTGTCGCTGGGCATTATTCCGCGCGCTGAGCTGGCGGAAATGCGTAACCCTTCAATGGGTGGCCTGATGGCGCTGCTGCTGGGCGGTGGCGGTCATGTGCTGATCGCGGTTGGGCTGCTGATTTCCGTCTGTGGCGCCTATCTCAGCTGGACTATCATGGCCGCTGAAGTGCCGTTTATTGCCGCCCAACAGGGTGCCTTCCCGCGTTCACTCAGCAAGCAAAATGCCCGTCAGGCTCCGGCCGCTTCACTGTGGCTCACCAACGGCAGCGTGCAAATTTGCCTGATTCTGATCGCCCTGACCCATGCTGATTACAACACGCTGCTGACCATCGCCTCAGAGATGATTCTGGTGCCTTATCTGCTGGTTGGGCTGTATCTGTGGAAAGTGGCGGCGGGCAAACCCAAAGTGCTGTTTGTTGCCGCAGGCGCGACGATTTATGGTTTGTGGCTGCTCTACGCATCGGGGCCGATGCATCTGCTGATGTCCGTGGTGCTTTACGCGCCGGGGCTGCTGCTGTTCCTGTTCGCCCGTCGTGGCGGACGCGGCACCAGCCCGTTGCATATCGCGGAAAAAGCGCTGATGGTGCTGTTGATTGCGGCGGCAGTGCCGGCGGTATGGATGCTGCTGCGTTAGTGCGCGACGGCAGGAATTAACACGGTAAGCCGCTCATCCTGTTGCGACAGCTCGAGCGGTTTGCCATATTCCTGATGGATGGCGGCAAGCTGTTTATCGGATAGCGCGTACGGCAGCAGAATATCAAACTGAGCGATCTGCTGCTGCTCAGCCAGCGTGACCAGGCGGGCGAGATTGATCTCATCGCTGACCTGAGTGGAAATGATTTGTAATGCTAATTCTTTCAGGCGGTCGTTGTTTGCCTGTGGCGTGCTGGCTGACTGACGTGTCACCATGCCAAAGATAGGCAGGACGCCGTAGATGGCATCAACAAAGCTCCAGCGTTTCTTACACGAGGCGGAGAGAAAATCAATATAATTGAAGCAGATGCGGCCACCAATTCCAGCCGTTACCGGCGCCTTGTCAGACACTCTCGCTCTCCTCACGTTCATCCCGTTAAACTGCTGTCTGCACCCTTGCAGCTGCCAATGATGGCACAAACCAGGGGCTTGATACTATAGATAGCAGGTTATTTAATATTGATGAATAGAGCTGCAAACTCAGAAAGGATATGCTGCGCTAATCGGTGACCATGGCTCATAAAGATGAATAAAATTGTATTTGTAGAAGATGACGCTGAAGTCGGCGAGCTGATTGCCGCCTATTTAGGCCGACATGATATTCATGTCATCGTTGAGGGCCGCGGCGATCGCGCTGAAGAGGTGATTCAGCGGGAAAACCCGGAGCTGGTCATGCTGGATATCATGCTGCCGGGCAAAGATGGCATGACGCTGTGTCGCGATTTACGCGCCAGCTGGCAGGGGCCAATCGTGCTGCTGACCTCGCTGGACAGCGATATGAATCATATCCTTTCGCTGGAAATGGGCGCCAACGATTACATCCTGAAAACCACGCCGCCCGCGGTGTTACTGGCACGGCTGCGCCTGCATCTGCGTCAGGCAAGCAGCAGCGGCGAAGAGATTGCACCGGTGGTAAGCCGCCACAAGCTGCTGCAATTTGGCACGCTGAGCATCGACCCGGTGAATCGCCAGGTTCAGCTGCAGGACGAAGAGATTGTGCTCTCCACCGCCGACTTTGATCTGCTGTGGGAGCTGGCGACCCACGCCGGACAGATCCTTAATCGCGATGCGCTACTGAAAACCCTGCGCGGCGTCAGCTATGACGGCATGGATCGCAGCATCGATGTCGCGATATCGCGCCTGCGTAAAAAGCTCAACGACAGCGCCACGGAACCCTATCGCATCAAGACCATACGCAATAAAGGTTATCTGTTTGCGCCGCACGCCTGGCAATCGGCATGAGAAAGTTATTTATTCAGTTTTACCTGCTGCTGTTCGTCTGCTTCCTGGTCATGGCGATGATGGTCGGGCTGGTATACAAATTTACCGCCGAGCGCGCGGGGCGCCAGTCGATGGATGACCTGATGAAAAGCTCGCTGTATCTGATGCGCAGCGAGCTGCGGGAGATCCCGCCCCGTGACTGGAACAAAACCATCAAGAATCTCGATCTCAACCTGTCGTTTAAGCTGCACATTGAGCCGTTGAGCAAGTTCACGCTCGATCCGCCGACGCTGCGCCGTCTGCGCGCCGGTGAGATCATTGCTCAGGACGATCAATACACCTTTCTGCAGCATATTCCGCGCAGCCACTATGTGCTGGTGGTCGGACCGATTCCCTATCTGTTCTATTTACATGAGATGCGCCTGCTGGATATCGCGCTGCTGGCGTTTATCGGCGTGTCGCTGGCGCTGCCGGTATTTATCTGGATGCGGCCACACTGGAAAGAGATGTTAAAACTGGAAGCGGCCGCACAGCGTTTTGGTAAGGGCCATCTTGATGAACGAATACATTTTGACAGCGCTTCCAGCCTGCTGCGGTTGGGCATTGCCTTTAACCAGATGGCCGATAATATCAACACCCTGGTCGCCAGCAAGAAACGGCTGATTGATGGCATTGCTCATGAGTTACGCACGCCGCTGGTGCGGCTGCGCTATCGACTGGAAATGAGTGAAAACCTGACCGCCAGCGAATCGCAGGCGCTAAATCGCGATATCGGCCAGCTGGAATCGCTGATTGAAGAGCTGCTGACCTATGCGCGTCTCGATCGTCCCCGGGTCGATCTCCAGTTGCAGCGCGTCGATCTCGCCGCCTGGCTACGGGAACGCATTGAGGATGCCCGTTCGCTCAATCCGCAGCACGATATCGAACTGGATATGCCGCAGCGTGAAAATATTGGCCTGTCCGATAATCGGCTGATGGAGCGTGTGCTGGATAATTTGATCAACAACGCGCTGCGCTATGCGCAACAGCGTCTGCGCGTCAGCCTGTGGTTTGACAGCGGGCTCGCCTGCTTGCAGGTTGAAGACGATGGTCCCGGCATACCGCAGGCGGAACGCGAGCGAGTGTTTGAGCCCTTTGTTCGTCTTGATCCCAGCCGCGATCGCGCCACCGGCGGCTGTGGGCTGGGGCTGGCGATTGTGCACTCTATTGCGCTGGCATTTAATGGCGAGGTACTGATTGAAAGCAGCCCGCTGGGCGGCGCCAGCGTTCGCTTTTGCTGGCCGGTTGATCTACCCTTGCGTACTATCCAGCAGGTTTAATTAAAGATAAATCAGGGAGTTCTGTTATGAGCACCGCCTACCAGCAGCTAACCGCTACCTTTTTGCGCCTGTCGCGCTTTGGCCACCTTTCCGCTATTGCCGGCTGGGATATGCAGACCATGATGCCGCCCGCCGGTAGCCGCGTGCGCGGCGAGGCGCTGGCTGAGCTCAGCGTATTGCAGCATGAAATTCTCACCGATAAACGCACCGCGGCGCTGCTGGACGAAGCAGAACAGGCGTCGCTGAATGACGTGGAGCGCGCCAACCTGCTCGAAATGCGCCGCGCCTGGCAACAGGCAGCGCTGCTGCCCGCCTCACTGGTTGAAGCGAAATCGATCGCCGGTTCGCGCTGCGAACACGCCTGGCGTCAGCAGCGCCCGGCAAATGACTGGCAGGGCTTTGCTGCCAACCTGAAAGAGGTGGTAAAACTCAGCCGGGAAGAAGCGGCGATGCGTGCCGATGCCAACGGCGGCTCACGCTATGACGCCCTGCTCGACCTGTTTGAACCGGGTATGAACAGCGCACAGCTCGATCAAACCTTCGGCGATTTGAAAACCTGGCTGCCCGATTTGCTGCAGCGAGTGCAGGAAAAACAGGCACAGCAGCCGATCGACTTTCCGCTGGGGCCGTTTGTCGTTGAGGGCCAGCGTCAGCTTGGTCTTGCAGTAATGAAGCAGCTTGGCTTTGATTTCAACGCGGGCCGACTTGACGTCAGCGCGCACCCATTCTGCGGCGGTGTGCCGGAAGATGTCCGCATCACCACCCGCTACAGCGAAAACGAATTCCTCAGCGCGCTGATGGGCGTCATCCATGAAACGGGCCATGCGCGTTATGAACAGAACCTGCCGAAGCAGTGGCCAGGCCAGCCGGTTGCACTGGCGCGCTCCACCGCCATTCATGAGTCGCAGAGCCTGTTTATGGAGATGCAACTCGGCCGCAGCGCCCCTTTCCTGCAGCTCATCCTGCCGCAAATCAAAGCGCAGCTCGGCGACCAGCCCGCGCTGGATGCCGACAACTACATTCGCCTGACGCAGCGGGTTAAATCGAGCCTGATTCGCGTCGATGCCGATGAGGTGAGCTATCCGGCACACGTCATTCTGCGCTACGAAATCGAGCGTGCGCTGATCGAAGGGGAAATCGAGGTAGACGATATTCCTGCTATGTGGGATGAAAAGATGATGGCCTATCTTAATCTTGATACGCGTGGCAACTATCGTGACGGCTGCATGCAGGATATTCACTGGACCGACGGCGCCTTTGGCTATTTCCCTACCTACACGCTGGGTGCGATGTATGCGGCGCAGCTGTTCCAGGCGGTCAAACGTGCGCTGCCACAGCTCGACAGCCTGATCCAAAGTGGCGATCTGCAGCCCATATTCGACTGGTTGCAGCAGAACATCTGGCAGCACGGCAGCCGTTTCAGTACACAGCAGCTGATGGTTAATGCCACCGGTGAGCCGCTCAATCCGCATTGGTTCCGTCAGCATCTTGAAACACGTTACCTCGGCGCATAAGCTTTTCGGCGGCCTGCGGGCCGCCTTTATCTCTCCCTTTGAGTTGCTGCTTACCCACCGCTGTACAATCGGTTACACGCCGATACCAAACACTCACGGAAACTTGTCATCGCTTCTCATATAGTCTTTTCACCGGCCCCGCAGTGGGCTGCTACATGAAAAACACTTTTGAGGGTTTAACGATGAAAAAATTAGTAACTCTGGTTGTCGCCGCTGCAATGGGTCTTTCTTCAGCTGCGTTTGCTGCTGAAACTACCGCCGCTCCTGCCACAACAGATTCAGCTGCAGCAACTACCCACACCACACATGTTGCTAAAAAGCATCATAAAATGGCGAAGAAAACCGTTGCTCAGAAAGCGCAGGCCGCTAAGCAGCACAAGAAAACTGCTAAAAAACCTGTTGCCCAGAAAGCGCAGGCGGCTAAGAAGCATCACAAAGCCAGCAAAAAACCTGTAGCGCAGACAGCTCAGGCCGCTAAAAAGCACCACAAAGCAGCGACCAAACCTGTAGCACAGAAAGCGCAGGCGGCTAAAAAGCATCATAAAGCCACCAAAAAACCTGTAGCGCAGAAAGCGCAGGCGGCTAAAAAGCATCACAAAGCTGTTAAGAAAACCGCTGCTAAATAAGTTTCATGCAGACGTAATGGTATCAGCGAAACACCCGGTTATGCCGGGTGTTTGTTTAATGGAGGCGCGGAAATGGCCCGTCGCTATCGCTTCGAAATCATTTTATTTGTGATGATCCTCTGTGGGATCGCGGCCGCCTGCTGCTATATTTGAACGCTGTAGCGTGCTGATATTTCGTAGTAAACTCCCTGTTTCACTTTGCACCGTCTATAGTTAACGCATCTGCGACAATCTACTATTTGTTGGTACTTACGCTCTTCTGAGAGAACTATGCGCCTATCTGCTCTGTTTTTGGTTGGACTGTGCTCTGTTTCTTTTACCAGCCACGCTGATGACGATGCACCTGATGCAAACGACACCCGTACGCTTTTTTTTGGCAAAGATGACCGTGTGGCCATCACCGACCCGGCAACTCTGCCGTGGGAAGCGATTGGACAGCTTGAAACGGAGAGCGGCAATCTCTGCACCGCAACGCTGATTTCCGCGCATCTCGCCCTGACGGCTGGCCATTGCCTGCTCACCCCGCCGGGAAAGTTTGACCCGCCGGTTGCGGTGCGCTTTATGGCCAATGCGAAAGGCTGGCGTTACGAAATTCATGATGTGGAAGCGCGCGTTGAGCCCTCTTTGGCAAAAAAACTCAAGGCAGATGGCGAAGGCTGGATTGTCCCGGCAAAGGCGGCACCCTTTGATTATGGGCTGATTGTGCTGCGTAACCCCCCTTCTGGCATTACGCCGATTCCGCTGTTCAGCGGCAGTCGCAGCGATTTAACCGCCGCGCTAAAACTCACCGGCCGCAAGGTGACGCAGGCGGGCTATCCCGAAGATCATCTTGATACGCTCTATTCTCACAGCGATTGCCTGATCACCGGCTGGGCGCAAAACGCCGTGCTTTCGCACCAGTGTGACACGTTACCGGGCGACAGCGGATCACCGTTACTGCTGAATACCGCCGACGGCTGGCAGCTGATCGCGGTGCAAAGCTCGGCGCCGGCGGCGAAAGATCGCTATCTGGCCGATAATCGCGCCATCGCCGTCACCTCGTTTCGCGATCGCCTGGAAGATCTGGCGCTGTAAAACAGCGCCCTTGTTTACTGCCCAATTGCCTCCATCGCCTGCTGAATACGCTTCTCTGAAATCGGGAAAGGCGTGCCGAGTTGCTGCGCGAAATAACTGATGCGCAGCTCTTCAATCATCCAGCGGATCTCTTCCACGTCGCTGTCATGACGTCGCGTTGCTGGCAGCTTATTCAGCCAGCTCTGCCTCGCCTGCTCCATCGCCTGCACTTTCAGCATGCGCGCGCGATCGCTGTGCGGATCTACCGGCAGCTTTTCCAGCCGACGTTCAATGCCGTGCAAATAGCGCAACGTATCGCCCAGCCTTTTCCAGCCGTTGCCGGTCACAAACCCGCGATACACCAGGCCGCTCATCTGCGCCTTGATATCCGACAATGCCAGTGCCATGGTCATATCGACCCGTCCTTTCAGGCGTTTATTGATGTTAAACACCGCGGTAAGAATCTGCTCGACCTGTTTAGCAATCTCCACCACCGTATCGTTAAGCTCACCGCGTACCTTTTCATGCAGCCGCTCAAACTCTGCGGCTTTCCAGGTTGGGCCGCCAAAATCGGCAATCAGCTTGTCGATGCCGCAGGCGATGCAGTCGTCGATCAGCTCCAGCACTTTGCCATACGGGTTGAAATAGAGACCCAGCTTCGCCTTATTGGGCAATTTTTCATGCAGGTATTTCACCGGCGACGGCACGTTTAACAGCAGAAGACGGCGCTGCCCCTGCCACATCGCCTGTTGCTGATCGTGTTCGTTATCAAACAGTCGAATGGCGACGCTCTCTTTCTCGTCCACCAGCGCGGGCCAGGCTTTCATCTTGTAGCCGCCCCGTTTCTGCTCGAAGTGATCCGGCAGGTCGCCAAAGCTCCAGATATGCAGGCCGCTCTGTTCCAGGCCATCATCGGCCACCAGCGACAGCGTTTCCTGCACCTTCTCTTTCAGGCTCGCCTTCAGCGCGTTGAGATCTTTGCCCTCACGCAGCTTGCGATTATGCTCGTCCACCACGCGGAAGGTGATTTTCAGATGATCGGGTACCTGATCCCATTGCCAGGCGTCCCGCTCAATGGTCACGCCGGTCATGCGGCGGAACTCGCGCTCCAGCGCATCCAGCAGCGGCATCTCCATCGCCGTGACGCGCCCCAGAAAGGCGTCGGCGTAATTAGGCGCAGGCACCAGATTCCGTCGTACCGGTTTTGGCAGCGATTTAATCAACGCGACGATCAGCTCACGCCGCACGCCGGGGATCTGCCACTCAAAGCCCGCTTCTTCCACCTGATTCAGCAGCGGCAGCGGGATGTGCACGGTCACGCCATCGGCATCGGCGCCGGGTTCAAACTGGTAGCTGAGTTTCAGCTTGAGATTGCCCTGATGCCAGAAGTTAGGGTAATCGAGCTGGCTAATGTTGCCTGCGCCCTCTTTGATCAGCATCTGTTTGTCAAAGTTAAGCAACTCTGGCGTCTCGCGGCTCGCCTTTTTCCACCAGCTGTCAAAATGTCGTCCCGACACCACATCCTGCCCGATACGCCGATCGTAAAAGGCAAACAGCGTTTCATCATCGACCAGAATGTCGCGGCGGCGGGATTTGTGCTCCAGATCTTCGACTTCACTGCGTAGTTTCTGGTTGCTGCGGAAGAAGGCGTGGCGGGTTTGCCAGTCACCTTCCACCAGCGCATGGCGAATAAACAGCTCGCGTGACAGCACCGGATCGATGCTGCCGTAGTTAACCTTACGGGCCGCGACGATCGGCAGGCCATACAGCGTCACCTTTTCCGTGGCCATTACCGCGCCCTGGGCTTTTTCCCAGTGCGGTTCGCTGTAACTGCGTTTGATCAGATGCTGCGCCAGCGGCTCAATCCATTCCGGATCGATGCGCGCCGCAATACGGCCCCACAGGCGGCTGGTTTCAACCAGCTCGGCCACCATGGTCCACTTCGGCGGCTTTTTAAACAGCGCAGAGCCCGGGAAAATCGAAAAACGGGCGTTACGCGCGCCGGTGAATTCCTGCTTTTCGGCATCTTTGAGGCCGATGTGCGACAGCAGCCCGCTCAGCAGCGCCAGATGGATTTCGCGGAACGGCGCAGGCTCGCTGTTCACCGGCATGCCCAGCTCACGCACCACCTGCCGCAGCTGAGTATAAATATCCTGCCATTCCCGCACGCGCAGGTAGTTGAGGTAATCGACTTTGCACTGGCGGCGGAACTGATTGCCGGAGAGCGCTTTTTGCTGCTCCTGCACGTAGTTCCACAGATTAACCCAGGCCAAAAAGTCCGACTCTTTATCGGCGAAGCGGCGATGTTTTTCATCGGAGGCCTGCTGTTTATCCGCCGGCCGCTCGCGCGGATCCTGAATTGACAGCGCGGCGGTGATAATCATCACCTCGCGCACGCAGCCATATTTCTGCGCCGCCAGCACCATGCGCGCCAGGCGCGGATCCACCGGCAGCTGCGCCAGCTGGCGGCCATCCGGCGTCAGCGTATAGCGCTGATCGTCAACCACCTCAATCGCGCCCAGCTCTTCCAGCAGGCGCACGCCATCCTGAATATGCCGCTTATCCGGCGCCTCAACAAATGGAAAGGCGCTGATATCACCGAGGCCCAGCGCGGTCATCTGTAAAATCACCGACGCCAGATTGGTGCGTAAAATTTCCGGATCGGTAAATTCCGGGCGGTTATTGAAATCCTCTTCGGCATAGAGGCGAATACAGATGCCTTCGGAGACGCGTCCGCAACGCCCTTTACGCTGGTTAGCTGATGCCTGTGACACCGGCTCAATCGGCAGACGTTGCACCTTGGTACGGTAGCTGTAGCGGCTGATGCGTGCGGTGCCGGGATCGATAACATACTTAATGCCCGGCACGGTCAGCGAGGTTTCCGCGACGTTGGTCGCCAGCACGATGCGACGGCCGCTGTGCGACTGGAAAACCCGGTTCTGCTCAGCGTTAGAGAGCCGCGCGTAGAGCGGTAAAATCTCGGTATGCGGCAAATCGCGACGGTTCAGCGCGTCGGCGGTATCGCGAATTTCACGCTCACCGCTCATAAAAATCAGGATATCGCCGCGACTTTCGTTGCCCAGCTCATCAACGGCATCAAAAATGGCCTGTAGCTGATCGCGATCGCCCTCGTCGCTCTCTTCGCTGACCGGACGATAGCGTACTTCTACCGGATAGGTGCGGCCCGAGACTTCCACCACCGGCGCATTGTTAAAGTGGCGCGAAAAACGCTGCGGATCGATGGTTGCCGAGGTAATGATCACCTTTAAATCGGGACGGCGCGGCAGCAGCTGACGCAGATAGCCGAGCAGGAAATCGATGTTCAGGCTGCGTTCATGTGCTTCATCAATGATGATGGTGTCGTACTGCATCAACAGGCGGTCCTGCTGGATTTCTGCCAGCAGAATACCGTCGGTCATCAGTTTTACCTGGGTGGTTTCACTGACCTGATCGTTGAAGCGCACCTTATAGCCGATGCAACCGCCGAGCGTGGTCTCCAGCTCTTCGGCGATGCGGTTGGCGACCGTGCGGGCCGCCAGTCGACGCGGCTGCGTGTGACCGATCAGCCCTTTAATTCCGCGCCCCAGCGACATACAGATTTTAGGCAGCTGCGTGGTTTTGCCCGAGCCGGTTTCCCCGGCCACGATCACCACCTGATGATCGCGAATGGCATCGGCAATCACCTGCTGCTTTTGGCTGACCGGCAAATTTTCCGGAAAAGTGATACGCGGCGTGGCCGCGCGGCGCTGGGCAACCCGCTGTTCCGCTTGGGCGATCTCAGCGGCCAGCGTTTCAGCGATATCCTGCTGCGCAGCGCCCTGTCTGGCTTTTTTAGCGCCCTGCAACCGGCGCATCAGTCGCTGGCGATCGCGCAGCATCAGGTTGTCCAGCCGGGGCATTAGCGCAGAAAGTTGGGCGTGCTGTGAATCTGAAGACATAGTTATATTTACCTGGTCGGCGCGGCGCCGGCTAACGTGCCGCCTGTTACTGACGGCTGAGATGCATTGTTTTGCCACGCATTTTAGCACAAAGCGAAAGGGGCAGGTTTAAGCGGATGTTGTTCAATAAATTCGAACATAGCTCTCGAAATATTCAACTTTCACTGGCAGAAGTTTGTCCCTAAAGTGTACTGCATTGAGCGGATATCCCTCCGCGTAAAACAGGAAACAGACATGAGCAAAGTATTGGTTCTCAAATCCAGCATTCTTGCCGGTTATTCGCAATCAAGCCAGCTGGCTGATTTCTACATTGAGCAGGCTAAAAGCAACGGCGATGATGTCACCGTACGCGATCTGGCTGCTAACCCGATTCCGGTGCTGGATGGTGAACTGGTTGGCGCATTACGCCCTTCCGACGCCGAGCTGAGCGCACGTCAGCAGGAAGCGCTGGCGCTGTCCGATGAGCTGATTGCTGAGCTGCAGGCACATGACGTGTTTGTTATTGCGGCACCGATGTACAATTTCAACATCCCGACGCAGTTAAAAAACTATTTTGACCTGGTGGCTCGTGCAGGCGTGACGTTCCGTTACACCGAAGCGGGCCCGGAAGGCCTGATCACCGGCAAACGCGCGATTATCATCTCCAGCCGCGGCGGGATCCACAAAGACACCCCAAGCGATCTGCTGACGCCTTACCTGAAGCTGTTCCTCGGCTTCCTCGGCATCGCTGACGTTGAGTTCGTTTTTGCAGAAGGCATCGCGTACGGTCCGGAAGTGGCAGCTAAAGCCACGGACGACGCTAAAAAATCATTAGAACAGCTTGCTACCGCTTAATTTTTCGCGCTAACACCGCACAGGGACAACCGGCCATTTTCTGGCCGGTTTTTTTTCGCCTGTCAGTCGGCGCTTTTACGCAGCCACTGGCCGTTAATGCCGCGTACGTATTCACCCGCCGCCGCCCGCTGCACCAGCTTTTCGCCCGCAATGCGCGCTACCTCATCGCGGCTAAGGTGATTTTGATCGGCCAACCGCTGATAGTGTTCCCGTCGGCCATCGTTAATGCGTGCCACCAGCGCCTGCGTCTCGACATCATCACGCACCGCAGCGAGATAGCCGCTGAAGGTTTCCCCGACCCGTCCCTGCTGCCGCCCCTCTTCCAGCGTCAGTGACCATGCGGCGGGCGTCAGCAGCAGGCCAGCAATCAGCAGTGCCCAGGAGGTTCTCAAAACAGATCGCTCTGATTTTTCAGCAGCGCCTCCACGTCTTTATCCACCTTGATGTGGATCTCATGCTCGATTTTCACGTTCATGTTAATGGTGATCGGCTCTTTTGGTGCCGCCACTTCGATACGCGGAATGCAGCCGCTGAGCAGAACCAGCGCGGGCAGGCAGCCGAGCACGTAAACAAACAACCTCATGGTGAATTTTCCTTTTGCGTGGGCAAGCTGGCGTGCTGCTCAATCCAGGATTGCAAGTTATCGCCAAAGCGCAGGCTTCGCCACAGCTGGAACAGATTTTCCTGCTGTTGATAACTGAGATTTACCCGCTGATCGCGGTTACTGAAACGGCTGGTGCCCTGCACCTGCGCGCCGAGCCGGGCGTTGCCCAGATTATCCAGGTTCAATGTCGCCCAGGCGCGCGAAATTTCCATGTAGCGCAGCCAGTCAATCGCTGCCCCGGCGGCGATATTATTGCTGGCGATAGCATCAGCCATATCTTTATCCATCCGCAGCGTCAGATTGCCACTGTTGGCAATCCACCCCTCTTTCACCAGCCATTGCGGATGATTGAGCCACAGCGGCAGCTCGCCGTTGATGCGGCCCGACAGCGCAATTTGCTTGGGTTTAATCGCGGTGATCAGTTCACTGAGGCTAATCGCCTGTAGCTTGAGCACCGCTGCTCGCCGCTGCGGCAGACGCAAGCTGGCCATGCTGACCTGGCCGCCCAGCAGATCGACGCTGAGATTTTGCAGCGTTAACGGCCGCGCCTCATTAAAGGGATACCAGCCCTGAAGCTCAGCGTGGATATTTTTCAGCGTGAACTGGTTTTCGATAGCGGCAATTTGCAGGCTGACCGGACGGCGGGCACCAAACTGCCACTGCTGCGCCCTGAGCCGAAACGGCAGGGAAAAATCGACGCCGCTGATGCGATTATCGGGCGTCCAGACGCCGCCATCTTTCACCGCCCAGTGCCCGCCCGCCTCAAATCCCTGATCGGCGGCGGCCGAAAACGCCACCTGCGCGCGCAGCGTACCGCTGTTGATTTTCATTTTCAGATCGGGGCTAAGCAGCGGTTGAAACACGCTCAGCGGCTGCGTCGGCCACCACGCCTGTCCGCGCAGCCGGCTACCATCCCAGCGCCCGTTGACGCTGACCGGGCCAATCTTCTGCGCATGCAACGCCCCTTTAAACTGAAAGCGTGCCGGATCGCTGCCTTTGAGTGCCAGCTCCAGCTGTGACGGCGGCAGGTAGCCACCGCTGGTAAAGCGGGTTTCTTGAGCATCCAGCCTGACGGCCCCCGAAAACGCCGGCTTTTCAGCATCGCGCTGCCAGCGGATGGGCTGCGTCATGGTAAGGCGCGGCGCACGCACAGTGGCCAGACCGTAGCTTAGCTGGTCGAAGCCGGTTGAGAGCCTGTCCAGCGTGATCAGCGTCTCCTGCCAGCTGCCGGTGCCGCGCACATCCCATTTGGCGGCCAGCGGTGCCAGTTCGCCCTCGCCCCAATATTTCCATAACCAGCGGCCTTTATCGGGCCAGAATCCGCGGGCGCCGCCGTCGAGATGCAGGCTGAAGCGGCCGAAGCTCGGATCGTGCGCCTTGAGGATCGCCTGCAGGCGTCCATTGACGCCCTGCGATGAGACGCTGACGCCGGCCAGCGGCCAGCGCGCCTCGTCCACCTCCAGCGTCGACAGCAGCCGTCCCCGCATGCGCAGCAGCGCGCCGGGTTTGAGCTGCAGCAGTGGATCGGCGAGCGGCCCAACCAGCACGCCGGGCAGCGCGGCAAAAAACTGCAGCGCGGCCAGCTTCATGTCGCCGGTGAGCTGAAACGGCAACTGGCTGTTAAGCAGATCCAGATGGCCCGGCCCAAAACTCAATACCGCATTACCTTTGCCACCGCGCCCCTGCGTCAGCACGTTCAAACGGCCGCCGATCGTGGTGGCGGCCAGCCCCTGCTGCCAGTCGCTCAGCCGCAGGGCAACATTGCCCGCCAGCGGCTGCGTCGCCCACGGCCAGCGCCACTGCCCCCCTTCAATCACGATCTCGCGGTTATCGGCTCGCCACGGCAGCGTCAGCAGCGGCGTTTTATCCTGTACGGTGCTGAGCAGCAGCGTGCCCTGCTGACCCTGCCAGTGCAGCGCGGCGTTGAGCGGCTCAGGCGCAGCATTAAGCGCCAGCCTGGCCTGTAATTCGCCATCGACCGGCAGGCCGGTAAGAAATTTTCCGAGGTTTAGCTGGCCGCTGAGGGTCAGCGGCGCGGCGCCGGCGATCAGACTCAGCTCATCGACCTTTAGCGTCTGACCGCTGAGGCTGGCATGCAGGCGCAGGTTATCACCCTGATAATCGATGTGTTGGTGCTGTGCGCTCAGCGCCAGCGTCAGACGCCCGGCAAACTGCTGCCACGGCAAAACGGTGAGCTTATCGAACTGCACATCCGCCGCGGGCAACATCGCCTGCCATTCGGCCAGTGAGCGTGGCGCGTCCGCGTTCTCCTGCTGCGGCAACCGATCAAGGCATTGGGTGTTAATCTCTACGCCAGCAGCATGCAGCTGCCAGCGATGTTTATGCCAGCCCAGCGAAGCTTGTTTGATCTCAGCCAGCTGGCAAGCCTGCGCATGGTAACGAACCACCGGAAAGAACAGCGCGCCGTCATGCCAGCGCAGATTGCCAGCCAGTTCAATGCGCGTGTCGTCGGGTAGCCAGAAGCCCGCCAGACGCGGTAACCATTGCCCGGTAGTCAGCAGCAGCCCGAGCACCAGTAAAATCAGCGCCAGTATCGCTGCCAGAAAAATCTTTAACGCCCGCGTCATGGCAATAACAACCCTGTTTTCCGGTGGGAAATCCTGTGGCAAATGATGGCATGTTCATCGATTAGGGTGAAGTATTTCCCCTTTCGTCTGTGGCCGAAAACGTTTTATGCTGAGCAGCCGTTATTATGACCCCACTATTCAGGCTACACTGAGACCATCAACCAGAGGAATCAGCGATGAAATTAGCGGTTTACAGCACCAAACAGTATGACAGGAAATACCTGGCACAGGTTAACGAGCGCTACGGTTTTACCGTAGAGTATTTCGATTTTCTGCTCAGCGAAAGCACGGCTAAAACCGCCGTGGGGTTTGATGCGGTGTGCATTTTCGTCAATGACGATGGCAGCCGTGCGGTACTGGAAGAGCTGGCCGAGCTGGGCGTGAAGGTTATCGCGCTGCGCTGCGCCGGTTTCAACAACGTCGATCTCAAGGCAGCGGAGGAGCTCGGTCTGCAGGTGGTACGCGTGCCGGCCTATTCACCGGAAGCGGTGGGCGAGCATACTATCGGTATGATGATGACGCTCAACCGGCGTATTCATCGCGCTTATCAACGCACGCGCGACGCCAACTTTTCTCTGGAAGGCCTGATCGGCTTTAATATGCACGGCAAAACCGCAGGGGTGATCGGCACCGGTAAAATCGGCCTGGCCACGCTGCGGATTTTAAAAGGGTTTGGTATGCGCCTGCTGGTTTCCGACCCCTATCCGAGCGCTGCTGCGCTGGAACTGGGCGCGGAATATGTTGATGTCGCCACGCTGTTTCGCGAATCCGACGTTATCAGCCTGCACTGTCCGCTGACAGAAGATAACTATCACCTGCTTAATGAAGCGGCGTTTAGTCAGATGAAAGATGGCGTGATGATCATTAACACCAGCCGTGGTGCGCTGATCGATTCACAAGCGGCCATTGATGCGTTAAAGCAGCAGAAAATCGGCTCGCTGGGCATGGACGTCTATGAAAATGAGCGCGATCTGTTCTTTGAAGATAAGTCGAACGACGTGATTCAGGATGATGTGTTTCGTCGCCTGTCAGCCTGCCACAACGTGCTGTTCACCGGCCACCAGGCCTTTCTGACCGCGGAAGCGCTGATTGCGATTTCGGAAACCACGCTGAATAATTTACAGCAGGTTACCGCGGGTGAAATTTGCCCCAATCTGGTCAAGGCGTAACAACAACGGCGGCCGCAATGCCGCCTTTTTGTTAACGGGCGCAGCGACCGCCGACCAGCGCACCTTCATCGCAACGACGGCCATTTGCCAGCTGGCACATGCCCACCCGCGAACCATCCAGCTGATGGGAAAACGCCAGCGTTCCACCGGCGCTATTGCAGTTGGTTTCCGCTAGTGAGGACATCACAACGCTGGGTTGAATATGGGCTGCGGTGGCTTGTTGCGGTGGTTCGTTGTCGTTGTCAACGTCGCTGCTGCAGCCAGAAAGCAGCAGAGCGGCGCCGACAAGCAGAGTAATCGCTGCTTTCATGTATCGGGCTCCGGGAGAGAGAAAAGAGGACGCCTGAGCAGAATATGTCACCTTCTCCATCCGGTCGAGGGCTGACATGATTTTTTACCAAATTAGTTGCCGACAAAATGCAATCGGCCAGCTCTTATTTCACATCCAGGCCCGCATTTGAGTGACACTGTCACCATAAGGCATTTCGCTCAGGGCGTGGTAAAATGAACAGATTATGAAAACCCAAGGAGAACATCATGAGTGATAAAGCGATTGTGATTGTCGCCAAGTTTATGGCGCAACCGGGTAAAGCGGACGAGCTGAAAAAGGTGCTGAGTGCCGGTGTACCGGGAAGCCGGGCCGAAGATGGCAACGTACATTACGATCTCTATCGCAGCGTGGAAGATGGCAACGTCTTTCTGTTTCACGAGCGCTGGAAAAGCCAGCAGGCAGTGGATGCCCACGGTGAACAGCCGCATTTCAAAACGCTGATGGAGCGCTCAGCGCATCTTATTCAACAGCCGCCTGAAATTACGCTGTTTTAAGCGGTAGTCGGGGCGCCTGGCGCCCCGCTTCTCTTATTTACTGCAGCAGCATGGCGCGACAGGTTTTTCCTTTGATCTTGCCCTGCTTGAGTTTAATCAACGCCTGTTTAGCCTGTTTTGCGCTGATGGCCACGTAGGCGTGAGTCGGTGTCAGATCAATCTTGCCAATATCAGCAGCATCCACACCCGCATCACCCGTCAGCGCGCCTAAAATATCGCCCGCTCTGATTTTCGCCTTGCGCCCACCATCAATGCACAGCGTCATCATTTTTGCTGGCAACGCTTTGATCGGCTGGTTCTTCAGGCTGGCAGCATCGCTCCACGTCAGCGGCTTTTGCAGGTAATCTTCCAGCGCATGCGCGCGCACCATCTCATCCGGCGCGACAAAACTCACCGCTTTACCCTCTTCACCGGCGCGTGCGGTACGACCAATGCGGTGCACGTGCACTTCCGGATCGAAAGAGAGCTGGAAGTTGACCACCATCGCCAGTGATTTGATATCCAGCCCGCGTGCCGCAACGTCGGTTGCGACCAGCACGCGAATGCTGCCGTTGGAAAAGCGGATCAGTACCCGATCGCGATCGCGCTGTTCGAGGTCGCCGTGCAGCGCCAGCGCGTTGATCTCTTTACTGTTGAGCATCGCCGCGACGTCGTCGCATTCGCGTTTAGTGTTACAAAACACCACGCAGGATGAGGGCTGTTCGCTGCTTAACAAGCCGAGCAGCAGCGTCATTTTGTCGCGGCTGCCCACTTCATAAAAGTGCTGCTCAATCACCGGCAGTTCAGTGACATCTTCTGTGGAAACCGCCAGCGCATCGCGTTGAAAACGGGCGCTGATCGCCACAATGTCCTGCGGCCAGGTGGCAGAAAACAGCAGCGTCTGGCGCGACGCAGGCGCATGGCCAATGATCGCGTCCATGTCGTCACGGAAACCCATCTCCAGCATACGGTCAGCTTCATCCAGCACCAGCACACGCAGCTGAGACAGATCCAGCGATTCGCGCTTCAGATGATCGAGAATACGGCCAGGTGTGCCGACCACGATGTGCGGTGCATGCACCAGCGAATCGCGCTGGGCGCCCATCGGCTGGCCGCCGCACAGGGTAAGAATCTTAATATTGCGGGTGAAACGGGCTAGACGGCGCAGTTCATTGCTGACCTGATCCGCCAGTTCACGGGTCGGACAGAGCACCAGCGCCTGGGTCTGATAGATCGTGGTGTCGATCTGCTGTAATACGCCCAGCCCAAATGCTGCCGTTTTACCGCTGCCGGTTTTTGCCTGCGCACGCACGTCGCGCCCGTCAAGGATCGCGGGCAGCGCCGCCGCCTGAATAGGCGTCATGGCGTCGTAACCCATTTCACGGAGGTTATCGAGTTGGCTGGCAGGAAGTTGGGTCAGGGTAGAAAAAGCAGTCACGGGAGATTCTCATTAACAGGCAGATTTGCGGCTGTCAGTCTGGCAGAAAGTCAGGCTGACAGCAATTCTGATGGCCGGTTGACGGGTGGCGCCGATAAAATAATTACCGCGGCTGGCTAACATTCCGTGCCCTTTTCCGCCTCAGCGGCGATTAGCCTAAAATCGCACTGGAAATTAGCACGCTAATCCGTACCATACGGCCAGAGAATCTTTTCCACTGGCCCGAGGCCAGTATGCGTGCAACAGGCCCGAGACATCCGTGACCAGTCAAAAAGAGCAGTACAACCTCAATAAACTTCAGAAGCGCCTGCGTCGTAACGTTGGCCAGGCGATTGCCGATTTCAATATGATTGAAGAAGGCGATCGCATCATGGTCTGTCTTTCCGGCGGTAAAGACAGCTATACCATGCTGGAGATCCTGCGCAATTTACAGCAGAGCGCGCCGGTGAACTTTTCGCTGGTGGCGGTCAATCTCGATCAAAAACAGCCTGGCTTCCCGCAACACATTCTGCCGGAGTATCTGGATAATCTTGGCGTTGAGTACAAGATTGTCGAGGAAGATACCTACTCCATCGTCAAAGAGAAAATTCCGGAAGGCAAAACCACCTGTTCGCTCTGTTCTCGTCTGCGCCGCGGCATTCTCTATCGTACCGCGACCGAACTCGGCTGCACGAAAGTGGCGCTGGGCCATCATCGCGATGACATTTTACAGACGCTGTTTCTGAACATGTTTTACGGCGGCAAACTCAAAGGCATGCCACCTAAGCTGATGAGCGACGACGGCAAACAGATCGTTATCCGCCCGCTCGCCTACTGCCGTGAAAAAGACATCATTCGTTTTGCCGAAGCGCGTCAGTTCCCAATCATTCCATGCAACCTGTGCGGCTCGCAGCCGAACCTGCAGCGCCAGGTGGTGGCTGATATGCTGCGCGACTGGGATAAGCGTTTTCCTGGCCGCATCGAGACCATGTTCAGTGCCATGCAGAACGTGGTGCCCTCGCATCTTGCCGACGGCAACCTGTTTGATTTTAAAGCGCTGCAGCATGGCGATCCGATCGTTGACGGTGGCGATATCGCCTTTGACCGCGAAACGCTACCGGTACAGCCAGCGGGCTGGCAGCCGGAAGATGGCGACGATACGTTGCCTGAGCGTTTGCCGGTGATGGAAATCAAATAAACGCCAGCAATAAAAAAGGGCACCTGCGGGTGCCCTTTTTTTTGCTCACATATGTGGCGGCGGATCGAGAATCGGGTCCGGCTCGCCCGGTGGCGGATCGGGCATCGGTTGCGGTGTTGGAATGGGATCGGGAATCGGCGTTGGGTCAGTTGGGACCGGATCGGAAGCGCGAATAAATGGCATGTCCTTCTCCTGTAATCAATGAGGATGCTGCGGCACCAAAGCGCACGGCGCATCAGATAACACCCTTTAAGCGTAGGCCAAATTCAGCGATCCTGGCGCACAGGCAAAAAAAAAGCCGGCGTTAAGCCGGCACATCAAGCATCGAAAGGTGCTATGCAGTAACTCAAATTGGAAGTCAGACAATATGGAGCGCAACGCCCATCGCTTGACGTTGCATTCACCTGCGGGACTAAGTCTGCCCCAGCCCCGGAGGTGAGTTCTTGACCTCGATCAGCTTTTAGCCGGTTGCTGCGGCTAATCTACTGGCGGCTACAGCCACTTGCGTTTTTTTAACCACATCGCAACCGCCACCACGATCACCACCAGCGACAGGCAAAACACACCAAAACCTAAATGCCATTCGCCGCCGGGAATACCGCCCAGGTTGACACCAAACAGCCCAGTAAGAAATGTCGTGGGCAGGAACAGCATCGCCATCAGCGACATGGTGTAGGTGCGCCGGTTCATTGATTCGGCCATCACCGAGGCGATCTCATCGGAGAGCACGCCGGTACGCGCAATGCCGGAATCGAGATCTTCCAGCCCGCGACCGAGTCGGTCGGCAATCTCCTGCATACGACGCCGTTCATCATCATCCATCCAGCCCAGCTTCTCGCTGGCCAGCCGGGCGTAAACGTCGCGCTGCGGCGTCATATAGCGACGCATTACGATCAGCTGTTTGCGCAGCAGTGCCAGCTCGCCGCGCGGCGGCACCTGCTGATCCATCAGCGCATCTTCCAGCGCGATAATTTTCTCGTGCAGCTCATCGATAAACTCACTGGCGTGATCGGTGAGCGTGTCACATAAATCCACCAGCCAGCCGCCGCAGTCCACCGGGCCGTTACCGTTTTGCAACTCAATCAGCACGTCATCAATGGCGGAGACTTTGCGCCGCCGGGTAGAAACGATCAGTTTGTCATTGATAAAAACGCGCACCGCCACCAGCTGATCCGGCCGCGAATCGCTGTTCAGGTTGACGCTGCGCAGGGTAATCATAAAGCCATCGCCAAGACGACTGACGCGCGGACGCATGCTGTCGCCCGCCAGCCCGTCACGCACGGCATCGGGAATCAGATGGGTTGACTGCAACCATTCGGCGCTGCGCTGCTGCGTGTAGTTAAGATGCAACCAGCAGGGCCGATCGCAGTTGATCACGTCGTTCTCCGCAATCGGAATCACGCCGCCCTTGCCGTCAAGCTGGCAGGCGATGATGGCGTCGGAGACCTGGAGAGCTTTACCTTCAATGACGTTCAATTCGGGAGCCTCAATAAAAAAACATGCGCCCTCAGGCGCAGTAAGAAAGTCGTGGTGGCGTCAGCGCAACAGGCTGGCTAACGCCTGGCGGTTAATGTTTCAGCAGATAGAGTTCGCGGCTGTAAGCGACATCTTCCGCATTCTGGATCGGATAGCCTTTAACCCAGGGTTTAATCAGCCGCCCATTGGTGTACTGATAAACCGGTGCGATCGGCGCCTGCTCGGCCAGGATATGCTCGGCACGGTTGTAATCATCGTTACGCGCGCTGTCGCTGCTCTCCATGCTGGCCTGCGCCATCACCGCATCATAATCGCTGTTTTTGAATCGCGCGATATTGCCACTGTGTCCGGACGTTAACAGGCTCAAAAAGGTGGAAGGCTCGTTGTAATCGCCTACCCACGAGGCGCGGATAACATCGAAATTGCCGCTGTTACGGCTGTCGATATAGGTTTTCCACTCCTGATTTTGCAGCTTCACGTCGGCGCCGAGCGTTTTTTTCCACATGGAAGCCACGGCGATCGCCAGCTTCTGGTGATTTTCAGAGGTATTATAGAGCAGGTTGAGATGCAGCGGTTTAGAGGGTCCGTATCCCGCAGCGGCCAGCAGCGTCCTTGCCTGCACGTTCAACTCCTCCTGCGAATGCTGCTGCAACATGCTCTGTGCCGGGGTAAAACCCGCGGTGACGTCTGGCGTGAAGTGCCAGGCGGGCTTCTCGCCGGTGCCTAACACTTTCTCAGCGATGATACGGCGATCGATGGTCATCGAGAGCGCCTGGCGCACACGCACGTCAGCGGTGGGTCCTTTTTCGGTATTAAAAGCGTAGTAATAGGTGCCGAGCTGATCCGGCGTATAGACCTCTCCGGGCAGGGTTTTCTTCAGCAGCGCATACATGTTTTTGGGAAAGGATTCGGTGATATCGATATCACCGGCGCGATAACGTTTGGTGGCGCTCGACTCTTCATTGATTGGCAGGAACGTGACTTTGGTCAGCACCGAGTGCGCGTTGTCCCAGTAACGATCGTTGCGCACCAGCACGATTTTTTCATTCACCACGCGGTCCTGCAGCTTATAGGCGCCGTTGCCCACCAGGTTGGCTGGCTGGGTCCAGTCGCTGCCGTGCTGAGCAATAATCGTTTTCGATACCGGATAGAGGCTAAAGTTGGCGGTGAGGCTGGGAAAATAGGGTACCGGACGCACCAGCGTGACTTTCAGGCGATGTTTGTCCAGCGCCGTTACGCCGAGCTTATCAACGCCCATACTGCCTTTGGCAATCGCATCGGCATTTTCGATGCCGCTCAACCCGGCAAACCAGGCAAAAGGGGAACTGGTTTTAGGATCGACCAGTCGCTGCCAGCTATAGACAAAATCGTCGGAGGTGACCGGCTCGCCGTTGGACCAGCGCGCGTCTTTTCGCAGGGTGAAAATCCAGGTTTTGTTATCGCTGCTCTGCCAGCTTTCGGCAACGCCGGGCACCACTTTGCCGCTGGCGTCCTGATTGGTTAAGCCTTCATAGAGATCGCGAATGACCTGAATTTCCGGCAGGCCCACCGCTTTGGCCGGATCCAGCGAGGCGGGCTCATCTTTGATATGCCGTACAATTTCCTGCTTTTCGGCCAATTGCGTACCGGGTGGCACATCGGCGGCAAACGCAGTGGAACCGTAGCTGGCGACCAGCAGTGCGGTCAGGGTAAAACGCAAATTTATCATCAAGCCATCCTCACGCCGTGCAAGACAGAACGCTGTCGGGAAACAGCAGGCACTGTAGCGCAAATCCTTGATCGGCAAAAAGCTATTTTCTGTTGGGCCGATCCAGGCTAGCTTGTTTTGAGATGACCTTCACAGGAGCCAAAAGATGAGTCCGTTACATCCCCGCCAGGCACGCGGGCAGTTGCATGCCCATCGTGAAGTTTATGGTCAGTCGGTGTTGGGTGCACCGCTGCTCTGGTTCCCGGCTTCGCAGGCGGACGCCGATAGCGGGCTGATTCTTGCGGGCACGCACGGCGATGAAACCGCCGCTATCGCCACGCTCTCCGGTGCGATGCGAACTCTGCCCGATGCGCTGCGGCGTCATCATGTAGTGCTGGCGGTCAATCCCGATGGCTGTCAGCTGGGTCTGCGAGGCAACGCCCGCGGCGTCGATCTCAACCGCAATTTTCCGGCCGCCAACTGGCAGCCTGGCGGCACGGTTTATCGCTGGAACAGCGCGGCGGATGAACGTGACGTCGCGATCTCAACCGGTGACCGCCCCGCTTCAGAGCCGGAAACCCACGCGCTGTGCGCCCTGATTCATCAGCTCAAACCGGCGTGGGTGGTAACTTTTCACGAACCGCTGGCCTGCATTGACGATCCGCAACACAGCGCGCTCGGGCAGTGGCTGGCGGAGCAAACCGGCATGCCACTGGTAGGCAGCGTCGGCTATGACACGCCGGGCTCGTTCGGTAGCTGGTGCGCCGATATCGGCCTGCTCTGCATCACCGCCGAGCTGCCGCCGATTTCGGTGGATGAAGCGAGCGAATGCTGGCTGCAGCCGATGATCAACCTGCTGCGCTGGCAGGCGTAAGATGCAGCACACCGCTGGTAAAACGCAGCGCGGGTTCAGCATCGACCGCCAGCCAGGTAGGGCCATCAAGATCGGCCCAGGTGGCGCGGGTGGCCAGCGGTAAGGCAGCACGAATAGCGCGTGAGGTGCACAGCATGCAGCCCAGCATCAGGCCAAACCCCGCCGCTTGTGCCGCATCGGCCAGCGCCAGCGCTTCGGTTAAGCCGCCGGTTTTATCCAGTTTGATGTTGATCATCTCATAGCGCCCGCGCAGCGCGGGCAGGCTCTCCCGCGTGTGGCAGCTCTCATCCGCGCAGATCGGCAACGGGTGAATAAAGTTGGCAAGTGCCTCATCCTGATCGGCGGGCAGCGGCTGCTCAAGCATCGCAATGCCAAGATCGGCCAGCAGCTGACAGCGCGCCGCCAACCCCTCACCGTGCCAGGATTCATTAGCATCAACAATCAGCGTCGCCTCCGGCACCGCGGCGCGAATCGCCATCAGCCGCTCGGTAATAAAATGATCGTCCATTTTGATTTTCAGCAGCCGCGCGCCGTTCTGCCACAGCGCCAGTGCACTGCTGGCCATCGCTTCCGGCATATCGATGCTGATGGTTTGCGCGGTAATCATCTGTTCCGGCGCCAGCTGCTGCGTCATCTGCCAGAGATCTTCGCCGCGCTGCTGCGCCGCGAGGTGCCAAAGCGCACTGTCGATAGCGTTGCGGGCGGCACCCGCTGGCAGCGCCAGCTGCAACGCCTCGCGGCTCATACCCTCTTCAAGCTGCGACTGCAAAGAAGCGATCTGCGCCAGCACTGATGCTTCGCTTTCACCGTAGCGCGGATAAGGCGTCGCCTCGCCAATGCCCTTCACGCCGTCCTGCTCCAGTTCGACCACCACCACGCCGGTTTCGGTTCGGCTGCCGCGGGCAATCACAAAGGGAGTATGCAGAGGCCAGGCTTCGGGATAAATTTTTACACTACGCATTCCGTTTCCTTGAGGTAAGGTCAACTGGTTACTGGCAGAACAGGAAGGCTCATCACAGGATGCGCACTGTCATCGCAGCGTCACGCTTTTTCGCTATCCCTGACCTGAGCACTTCACTACACTGAATATGATTCTGAACCTAATTAAGGAAAAACTATGTCTCAGACCGTCCATTTTCAGGGCAATCCGGTTAACGTCAGCGGCACGCTGCCTGCGCCAGGCGACGTTGCTAAGCCCTTCACGCTGGTGGCAAAAAACCTTACCGATGTCTCTCTTACAGAGTATGCGGGAAAACGCAAAGTGCTGAATATTTTTCCAAGTATTGATACCGGCGTCTGCGCCGCGTCAGTGCGTAAATTTAATCAGCTGGCGAGTGAAATGGATAACGCCGTCGTGTTGTGCATTTCATCTGACCTGCCGTTTGCCCAGTCGCGTTTTTGCGGCAGCGACGGCCTCAGCAACGTGGTCACGCTCTCCACGCTGCGCGGCACCGATTTCAAAGAAGATTATGGCGTGGCGATCGTTGACGGTCCGCTGAAAGGCCTGGCTGCTCGCGCCGTGGTGGTGCTGGACAGCAATGACAAAGTGCTTTACAGCGAACTGGTGAATGAGATCACCACCGAACCTGATTACGATGCTGCGATGGCCGCGCTGAAATAATCAGTGGCTTCCCCGCGGGGAAGCCTTTTTTATCCCCTATTCGCCGCCCGTCGCTTCCCCTTTCTTCTGACTCAGACCATATTCACGCAGCTTGTTAGCAATTGCCGTATGGGACACGCCCAGCCGTTTTGCCAGCTTACGCGTGCTGGGATAGGAGAGATAAAGCCGGGTCAGCACCGAACGCTCGAAACGGCCGGTGATCTCATCCAGCGTACCTTCGATCGCCTCTTCGCCCAGCGACACATCCATCGCCTGCTCAGGCAGGATAATATCCTGTGGGCGCAGTTCATAGCCTTCCAGCTGCGCCAGCGCGCGATAGAGCGCATGCTTAAGCTGACGCACGTTGCCCGGCCAGCTGTAGCGCGCAAGATAGGCATTCAGCTGCGGCGACAGACGCGGCCGCGAGATGCCCTGCTCATCGGCAAATCGCGCGACGAACATTTCGGTCAGCGGCAGAATATCCTGCGAGCGTTCGCGTAACGGCGGCAGGTTCAGCGTCAGCACGTTGAGCCGATAAAAGAGATCTTCACGGAAATCACCGCGACGCACCAGCTCCACCAGGTTCTTTTGCGTAGCACAGATCACCCGCACATCCACCCGCACCTCGTGCTCTTCGCCTACCCGACGGAAGGTGCCGTCATTCAGGAAGCGCAGCAGCTTGGTTTGCATGCGCGGCGTCATTTCGCCAATCTCATCCAGCAACACCGAGCCGCCGTTGGCCTGTTCGAAAAAGCCTTTTTTGCCGGTAAGCGCATTGGGATAGGCACCGGCGGCATGGCCGAACAGCTCGCTTTCCGCCACGTCGTCGGGCAGCGAGGCGCAGTTCAACGCCATAAATGGCTTTTTACCGCGCGCGCTGCGCAGATGACAGGCGCGCGCCAGCATATCTTTACCGGTGCCGGTATCGCCGATAATCAGCAGTGGCGCATCCAGCATCGCCAGCTTGCGCGCCTGATCCAGCACCTGGCGCATTTTCGGGCTAACCGCCACAATGTGCTCGAAATCGGAATCGTCATTGACGCTGAGGTTTTGCAGCTGACGCCCCATGCGCGCGGTGGATTTAAGCATCACCATGGCGCCCACCAGCGCGTTGGTATTGCCTTCCTGCTCATCGGCCAGGTAAAGCGGACGCAGCTCCAGCAAAAAATCGCGGCCATGGATCACCACGTGCTGGGTTTGGGCGTCGGGACGCTCGCCCTCGAGCCAGCGGCTGAAGTTAAAACCGGGAATCAGGGTGCTGGCATTTTGATTGCGCAGCTTCTGCTCTTCCAGGGCAAACACCAGCTGCGCCGCCGGGTTGGCCAGTTCAATTTTGCCCTTCATGTCGATGGACAACACCGGTTCCGGCATCGCCACCAGCAGCGCGCTGAGCGCCCGGTGCTCGCGTTCTGAAGGCATCCACGACACGGTGCGCACATCGGTTACGCCGGGAATACGACGGATTTCAGCCATCAGTTGGCTAAAGGGCTCAAAGGCCACGGAGGAGAAATTCAGGTAGATACGCCCGATAGGCGCAATTTCGATGCCGCGTAAATCGATACTACGTTCGACCAGCAGATCGAGCAGTTCACGCGTAAGACCAATTCGGTCCTGGCAGAAGACTTCCAAACGCATGGTTTAGCCTTAATCAGATGCGGAAAAAGCGAATAAATAAATCATACGCCAACTTCAGTAACGGCTGTAGCCTGGGTGTCATTTATTGTTGACACCCAAGCCAGCCTGAAGCGCGCTATGTTATCGCGACCACCAGATTATTCACCAGCAACCTTTACTTCAACAGTGATTGAAGCCGATATTTTCGCCATTATCCACATTAGACAGCTACTAAGCAGGTTATAAACAGCATTATTTGCTGCTTTTATCGCCGCTTTTTTGTATCGCCTCTTTTAACTGACTGGTCAGCTCGCCGCGAAAATCGCCCAGACGCGGTTTATCTTTTTCCAGCCACGGCAGCGGACGGCACAGCTCCATCGCTTTAATACCGAGGCGTGCAGTGAGCAGCCCGGCGCCGATACCCTGCGCGGCGCGCGCCGACCAGCGTGCAGCAATATCCTGTGAAATCCAGTCCATGCCCACTTCACGCACCAGCTCTGAAGCACCGGCAAAGGCGATATTCAGCAGCACCAGCCGGAACAGGCGCAGGCGGCTGAAATAGCCCAGTTCGATGCCATAAATGGCAGCAATGCGGTTCACCAGACGAATGTTACGCCAGGCGATAAACGCCATATCCACCAGCGCCAGCGGGCTGACGGCGATCATCAGCGTCGATTCTGCGGCGTGACGGCTGATTTCGCGGCGAGCCTGGCGATCCATCACCGGCTGTACCAGCTGCGCATAGAGCGCTACCACTTCATGATCGTTGTGGGTTTCATGCAGCGAGGCGTGCCAGCGTTGCAGCGCCGGATGAGCGTTGTCGAGACCAGCCTGCTGCGCCAGTTTTTCGCAGAATGGACGACCGCGCCCCATGGCCTGACTGTTGAGCAATTCACGCCCGATCTCGCGCTCTTCGGCGCGCTGCCGCAGCTTATACAGCCGACGCCATTCGCTGGCTAATGCGCCAACGCCAGCGATCACTATCAGCGCGCCAGCGGCACCGGCGCCTAGCGTGATCCACTCTTTTTGCAGCCAGGCCTGATGCAGGGTCTGCGCGCCCTGCGCCACCACGCTGGCAGCAAACAGCAGCGCCGCAGCGCCGGTCAGCCGCCGCCACAGGCTGCGCTTCGGGCGTAAGGCCTCATCCACCATGCGCTCGCCTGCGCCTTCCGGCAGCGCATTGCTCTCGTCGTCATCGACCGCGACAAAATTCTGCTGCTGCGCGTCAAAATCCACCGCCGGTTTTAGCGGCGGTGATTTCTGCGGTTCCAGCGGCTGTGAAAAATCGATACGCGGTTTAATCGGGGCGTTCATCGCAGTTTATCTCCCAGTAAAAATTCCAGCGCAGCATCCATCCTGATGTGGGGCAACGGACGATCGGTATCCAGCTGCTGTGGCCGAAACTGTTCAAAATGAAAGCCTTGCTCTTGCCAGAACGCGTTGCCCGGCAGACGCGCTGGCACTTCACCCGGATAGACGGTGAGCGGCGTGCCATCATCCAGACGGTTGCCACGCAAGGCAGGCAGCTTTTCGCCCTGATGATCGACTAACCCGCCCTGCGTTGCCTGCACCGACGCGAGGCCAATGCACTCCATGGCGATGCCTTCAAAGGCGGCGTTTTGCCAGGCGTCCTGCACCAGCTGTTGCAGCAGTGACACCATGTTCGCATGCTGATCGCCGGTAATATGATCGGCCTTGGTGGCCGCAAACAGCAGCTTATCGATCACCGGCGAAAACAGGCGGCGAAACAGCGTGCGCTGACCATAGTGAAAGCTTTGCATCAGCTGGGTAAGTGCCAGCCGCATGTCATTGAACGCCTGCGGTCCGCTGTTCAGCGGCTGTAAGCAATCGACCAGCACAATTTGCCGGTCGAAGCGCAGAAAGTAATCTTTATAAAAGCCCTTCACCACGTTCTGACAGTAGTAGTGATAGCGCGCACGCAGCATGCCGATGTTGGTCTCTTTGCCCGCCTGCGCCAGCTTCGCTTCGCCCGCTTCATCCACGCTGGGCCAGGGGAAAAACTGCAGCGCCGGTGCGCCAGCCATATCGCCAGGCAGCACAAAGCGGCCAGGCTGAATAAAATGCAGCCCTTCACGTTTGCAGGTCAGTAAATAGTCGGTCCACGCCTGGGCAATCGCTGCCAGACGGTTCTCATCAGCAGGAGCCAGCGGATCGAGATCCTGACAGAGTCCGCGCCACGGTTTTGCCCATTCGGCCCGATAGCCCTGCAGCAGGCCGGTCATCTGGCGTGACCAGCTGAGATAATCCTGCGCCAGCATCGGCAGATCAAGCAGCCATTCGCCGGGATAATCGACGATTTCAAGGTACAGCGTGGAGGTCTCTTTGAAATGGCGCAGCAGAGAATCGCGGGATTTGAAGCGCAGCGCCAGGCGCATTTCGCTAACGCCGCGCGTGGGCGTCGGCCAGGCCGGCGGCACGCCATACAGCTGCGCCAGGCCTTCATCGTAGGTGAAACGCGGCGTGCCCATGTTGTGATGCGGCACGCGCTTAACACCGAGCAGCCGCTCATCGCGGGCGGCGGAAAACAGCGGCAACCGTGCGCCGCCGTGAATGTTCAGAAGTTGATTGACCAGCGACGTAATAAAAGCGGTTTTTCCGCTGCGGCTCAGGCCAGTGACCGCCAGCCGCAAATGGCGGTCGACGCCGCGGTTAACCAGTGAAGCAAACTCATCTTGTAATTTTCTCATCACTTTCCCTGATAAAACGCGCCGTCATCCTTTTCATGGCCCGTGCCAGCAACGGCTCCAGAGCCATCGTTAACAGCAGGCGCAATGGACGACGAGCGACTGATTTCACTGCCCAACCGGCCACGCCCGCCGGGCCATACGTAACGGCATTGATAATGATAAATTTTCCTGCCGACTTCAACGCGGGGGCCGCGCGGCGGCGGAATGTCGATTGCCATGATGACGGCATGAAAACCTCCAGCAACAGTATAGAAGGTGGCTCGCAACCCGAGCCGGGTAATGATAATCAGAGCTGGCGGAAACGGCTGCGCACGCTGAAGGTTTCAGAAGTTACGTAGCGCTCCATCTCACGGATGGCGGTTTCGCCGCCCTGCAATGCGTGCTCTAAATCATCCAGCAGCTCACTGGCGCTCGGCGTGCCCTGCTCTTCAGCGTCAGCGGGCATCGGATCGAGCACAAAGCCGAGCGCGAAATAGGCTACCAGCGTGAAGAAAAACAGGCCAAAAATCATCGACAGCACGACGATCACGCGCAGCAGGCGCACCGGAATATCCAGATAGTGAGCCAGACCGGCGCAAACGCCCATCAGCTTGCCCTGCTGCGGAATGCGCCACAGCGTTTTTCCACGAATAGCAATGCGCGTCATGGCTGCCTCCAGTTTGGATGCTCGGCATCGAGAATCGCTTCCAGTGCCTGAATGCGTTCACGCATCCGGCGCGCGTCCTGCGTCATCTGCTGCAGGCGCTGCAAATCGCTGTTAGAAAGTTCGCTGCCCGCGCTGCGACGGCCGCTGTAATGCAGCCATAGCCAGATAGGTGCCACGAACAGAACAAAAATGGTTAGCGGTATCGCTAGAAATAAGGCGCTCATTCAGACTCCTTGCAAAATTAACCCCTCTGCCGGACGCCTTAGCGCGTCCGGCAGCTGTGCTTATTCACCGGCCGGGCGGTTCATCTTCGCTTTCAGTGCCGCCAGCTGCTCGCTGATTTCATCGTCGGCATGCAGTTCGGCAAACTGCTGGTCCAGCGTTTTTGATTTGCCAAAGCTGTGGCTTTCCGCCTCGGCTTCCATATGGTCGATGCGGCGTTCAAACGATTCAAAACGCGCCATTGCTTCGTCAATTTTACCGCTGTCCAGCTGACGACGAACATCGCGTGATGAGGAAGCAGCCTGATGACGCAGCGTTAACGCCTGCTGACGCGCGCGGGTTTCGCCCAGTTTTTTCTCCAGCTCGCCGATTTCGCCTTTCATGCGCAACAGGCTTTCATCAATCTGCGTCGCTTCGCTGGTCAGCGTTACCATCAGATCGGTCAGCTTCTGTTTTTCAATCAGCGCCGCACGGGCCAGATCGTCTTTGTCTTTACGCAGGGCCAGTTCCGCTTTTTCCTGCCATTCGGCCTGCTGCATATCCGCCTGCTCAATGCGACGGTTGAGCTGCTTTTTCTCCGCCAGCGCACGCGCTGAGGTGGAACGCACTTCAACCAGCGTATCTTCCATCTCCTGGATCATCAGACGAACCAGTTTTTGTGGATCTTCTGCTTTTTCCAGCAGTGAATTAATGTTGGCGTTAACGATGTCAGCAAAACGAGAAAAAATACCCATAATCACGATCCTCCAGGACTGTTTAAAAGTTATCAAGCGCTGGTTTCTCTATTCAATTAGTGTGCCAATTATTAAGTTACTGTTTTTTAAAAACTTTTAAATTACACGCCACGCAATCCAGCAGTTAATATGGTGAAATTAATCAACATCTGGTGAAATTGATGATGGCCGACCACATTGAAAACCTGTTAGGCGAGTCGAATAACTTTCTTGAGGTGCTGGAACAGGTGTCACGACTGGCACCGCTCAATAAGCCGGTGCTGGTTATCGGTGAACGCGGCACCGGTAAAGAGCTGATTGCCAGCCGCCTGCACTACCTTTCCGACCGCTGGCAAGGGCCTTTTATTTCGCTGAACTGCGCGGCCCTGAATGAAAACCTGCTTGATTCCGAACTCTTCGGTCACGAAGCGGGCGCCTTCACCGGCGCGCAAAAGCGTCACCTTGGACGCTTCGAGCGCGCGGACGGCGGCACGCTGTTTCTCGACGAGTTGGCCACCGCGCCCATGCTGGTGCAGGAGAAGCTGCTGCGGGTGATCGAGTATGGTCAGCTGGAACGCGTCGGCGGCAGCCAGCCGCTGCAGGTTAACGTTCGGCTGGTCTGCGCCACCAATGAAGATTTACCGGCGCTGGCGCAGGCGGGTAAATTCCGCGCCGATCTGCTCGACCGCCTGGCGTTTGATGTGGTGCAACTGCCGCCGTTGCGTGAGCGACGCAGCGATATTCTGGTCATGGCGAATCACTTTGCTATTCAAATGTGTCGCGAGCTGGGCATGCCGCTGTTCAGCGGCTTTAGTGAGCAGGCGCAGCAGGTGCTGCTTAACTGGCGCTGGCCGGGCAACGTGCGCGAACTGAAAAACGTGGTTGAGCGTTCAGTCTACCGGCATGCCACAGTGGATGATCCGCTGGATACCATCATTATCGATCCCTTTGCCCGCACCTCGCTGGCGCAGCCGGAAATCACCCAGGTTACGACGCCTCAAGCCTTGCCGACTTTACCGCTCGATCTGCGCCACTGGCAAAATCAGCAGGAACAACAGCTGGTGGAGCAGAGCCTGGCGCAGGCGAAGTTTAGCCAGCGCCGCGCCGCTGAACTGTTAGGTGTGACCTACCATCAGCTGCGGGCAATGATGAAAAAACATGGCATTCAGGTTCGCGACGAGCTGAGTTAACGGCAGCCTTGCTGCCCTTCTTTCATCCAGCGAGGGCAAAAAAAAGCCCGCACAAGGCGGGCAACTAATACTGGAAGCAATGTGAGCAATGTCGTGCTCTTCTTCGGCAGAGCCGCCGTTGAAGCGCAAATGAATAGTAATCATTCTCAATATCATCTGTAAAGCAGTTTGTTGAGAATTTTTCTCATTACCACAGCGATATTGGGTGTATTTACAGCAGCCTGTCTTGCGGAATGACGCAGAGAGCCAGCAAATTTGGGCGACAGCGCGGAGTAAGATACACTTTCATTAACGAACTATAGCCCGAAGAATCTATGTCCAGACTTATAATGATGCTCCTTCTGGGGTCAGCGCTGCTGAGCTCTGCGGCCAGATCGGCGCTGCCTGCCGATATTCGTCACAGTGGCTTTGTCTACTGCGTAAACGGCGCGATTAACACTTTTAATCCGCAGCTGGCCAGCAGCGGATTGATTGTCGATACCCTTGCCGCACAGCTTTATGACCGGCTGCTGGATGTGGATCCCAACACCTATCGTCTGGCACCCGAGCTGGCGAGAAGCTGGGAAGTGCGCGACAACGGTGCCACCTATCGCCTCTATCTGCGTCACGATGTAAATTTTCAAAAGACCGCGACCTTTACGCCCAGCCGTCGATTGAATGCCGATGATGTGGTGTTCAGCCTGGCGCGGATGTTTGATGTGCATCATCCGTGGCACAACGTTAACGGCGGCAGCTATCCCTATTTTGACAGCCTGCAGTTTACCGACAGCGTGCAGAGCATCAAAAAGCTGGATAACTACACGGTTGAGATCCGGCTCAACAGCCCGGACGCCTCGTTTTTATGGCATCTGGCTACCCATTACGCGCCGGTGCTGTCGAAAGAATACGCTGACCAGCTCACCGCGCGCGGCATGCAGGAAGCGCTGGATCGCGAGCCGGTTGGCAGCGGCCCGTTTATGCTCAGCGAGTACCGCGCCGGACAATATATTCGCCTCGCCCGCAATCCAGGCTACTGGAAAGGCGTGCCGCGCATGCCGCAGGTAGTGATCGACATGGGTGCGGGTGGCACCGGTCGTCTGTCAAAGCTGCTGACCGGCGAATGTGACGTGCTGGCGTATCCTGCCGCCAGCCAGCTGACCATTCTGCGCGACGATCCGCGGCTGCGCATGACGCTGCGCCCCGGCATGAACATCGCCTATCTGGCATTTAACACCCGCAAACCGCCGCTGAACCGCCCGGAAGTCCGGCAGGCACTGGCGCTGGCGATCAACAATGAACGCCTGATGGAGTCGATCTATTACGGCACGGCAGAAACCGCAGCGTCGATTTTGCCGCGCGCCTCCTGGGCTTATGACGGCAGCGCGCGCGTGACCGAATACAATCCGCAAAAATCACGCGAGCAGCTACGGGCGCTGGGCGTGGAAAATCTGGAAATGTCGCTGTGGGTGCCCGCTGCCTCACAATCCTGGAACCCGAGCCCGCTGAAAACCGCCGAGCTGATTCAGGCCGATCTGGCGCAGGTCGGCGTGAAAGTTACCATCGTGCCGGTGGATGGGCGCTTTCAGGAGGCGCGGCTGATGGAGATGAATCACGATTTGACGCTCAGCGGCTGGAGCACCGACAGCAACGATCCCGACAGCTTTTTCCGTCCGCTGCTGAGCTGCGCGGCGATCACCTCGCAAACTAACTATGCGCACTGGTGCAACAGCACCTTTGATCAGACGCTGCATAAAGCCCTGCTGTCACAGCAGCTGGCGAGCCGCATCGACAGCTATAATCATGCCCAGAAAATTCTGGCGCAGGAGCTGCCGGTGCTGCCGCTGGCGTCGTCGTTACGCATTCAGGCCTATCGCCACGACATTAAAGGCCTGGTGCTGAGCCCGTTTGGCAACGCCTCGTTTGCCGGTGTTTATCGTGAGGGCGCTACGCCATGATTATCTACTCGCTGCGGCGCCTGGTGCTGCTGCTGATCACGCTGTTTCTGCTGTCGCTGGTCAGCTTTAGTCTGAGCTATTTCACCCCCAACGCTCCGCTGTTGGGCGCCTCGCTGCTTGATGCCTGGTGGTTCTGGTTTAAAGGCATGCTGACCTTTGATTTTGGTATCTCGAGCATTAACGGCCAGCCGATCGGCGATCAGCTGCTTGAGGTGCTGCCCGCTACGCTGGAGCTTTGCATCGTCGCCTTTGTTCTGGCGCTGCTGATTGGCATTCCGGTAGGGATTATTGCGGGTGTGATGCGCAATAAATGGCAGGATAAAGCGATCAGTGCCGTCGCGCTGATCGGTTTTTCCATGCCGGTGTTCTGGCTGGCGCTGCTGATGACGCTGTTTTTCTCGCTGACGCTCGGCTGGCTGCCGGTGTCGGGTCGCTTCGATCTGCTCTATCAGGTGAAAACCATTACCGGCTTTGCGCTGATTGATGCCTGGCTCAGTGATTCGCCGTGGCGCGATGAGATGATGACCAGCGTGCTGCTGCACATGCTGCTGCCGGTGATTACGCTGGCGGTGGCGCCGACCACCGAAGTGATTCGCCTGATGCGCATCTCCACCAGCGAGGTGATCGATAAAAACTACATCAAGGCCGCCGCTACGCGCGGGTTGTCGCGCTTTGCGGTGATTCGTCGCCACGTGCTACACAATGCGCTGCCACCGGTCATACCGCGGCTGGGGTTACAGTTTTCGTCCATGCTGACGCTGGCGATGATCACCGAAATGGTCTTCAACTGGCCCGGCCTTGGGCGCTGGATGATCAACGCCATTCGTCAGCAGGATTATGCGGCTATTTCAGCGGGCGTAATGGTGGTCGGCGGGATGGTGATCGTGGTGAACGTGCTGTCAGATATTCTTGGCGCGGCAACGAATCCGTTGAAACATAAGGAATGGTATGCCCTCAGATAATATTTATGCCGAGAAGAAGCTGCCTGGCCCATTTCTGCACACCTGGCGGTTGTTTTATCGCGATACGGTAGCGATGATCGGCTTTTACAGTTTCATCGCTCTGCTGCTGCTCTGTATTTTTGGCGGCCTGATGGCGCCGTATGGGCTGGATCAGCAGTTCCTCGGCTATCAGCTGCAGCCGCCATCGTGGTCGCGTTACGGTGACGTCTCTTTTTTCCTCGGCACCGATGATTTGGGCCGCGATGTGCTGAGCCGGCTGTTGAGCGGCGCGGCGCCTACCGTCGGCTCGGCGCTGTTGGTGACGCTGTTTGCTGCGCTCTGCGCTACCGGGCTGGGCATGCTCGCCGGGATGACGCACGGTCTGCGCTCGGCTTTTTTGAATCACCTGCTTGATACGCTGCTGTCGATCCCGTCGCTGCTGCTGGCGATTATCGTGGTGGCCTTTCTTGGTCCGCGGCTGGAGCATGCGCTGTTGGCCGTCTGGCTGGCGATTTTACCGCGCATGGTGCGCGACATTTACAGCGCCATTCACGATGAGCTGGAGAAGGATTATGTTGTCGCCGCCCGGCTGGATGGTGCCAGCAACATCAATATTCTCTGGCATGCGATTTTGCCTAATATCCTCGGCCTGCTGATCGCTGAGTTTACCCGCGCTTTTTCGATGGCGATTCTGGATATCGCCGCGCTCGGCTTTCTCGACCTCGGCGCTCAGCTGCCGTCGCCGGAATGGGGAGCGATGCTGGGTGATTCGCTGGAGCTGATCTACGTTGCGCCGTGGACGGTTATGCTGCCCGGTGCGGCGATTACCGCCAGCGTGTTGTCGGTTAACCTTCTTGGCGACGGCATCAGACGCGCGCTGGATGCGGGAGTGGAATAATCATGCCATTACTTGATATTCGTAATCTGACCATTGAATTTATGACCGCCGACGGACCGGTAAAAGCGGTGGATCGCGTGAATCTTACCCTTAACGAAGGGGAAATCCGCGGCATTGTGGGTGAATCGGGTTCGGGCAAAAGTCTGATCGCCAAGGCGATCTGCGGCGTGACCAAAGATAACTGGCGCGTCACTGCCGACCGCATGCGCTTTAATGATATCGATCTGCTGCAGCTGTCGCCGCGCGAGCGACGTCGCGTAATGGGACACAACGTCTCTATGATTTTTCAGGAGCCGCAATCCTGTCTCGATCCCTCCGCCAGCATTGGCCGTCAGCTGATGCAGGCGATTCCCGGCTGGACATGGAAAGGCCGCTGGTATCAGCGTTTTCGCTGGCGCCACGTGCGCGCTATTGAGCTGCTACATCGCGTTGGCATCAAAGATCACAAAGACATCATGAGCAGTTTTCCCTATGAGTTAACCGAAGGGGAATGCCAGAAAGTGATGATCGCCATTGCGCTGGCCAATCAGCCGCGGCTGTTGATTGCCGATGAGCCAACCAACGCCATGGAGCCAACAACGCAGGCACAAATTTTTCGCCTGCTAAGCCGACTCAATCAGAACAACAGCACCACGATTTTGCTGATCAGCCACGATTTACAGATGCTGAGCCACTGGGCGAACCGCATCAACGTGATGTACTGCGGGCAAACCATGGAAACGGCGCAAAGCGAAGAGCTGATCGCCGTGCCGCACCATCCTTATACTCAGGCGCTGATCCGCGCCATGCCCGACTTTGGGCGGGCGATTCCGCACAAAAGCCGCCTGAATACGCTGCCGGGTGCCATTCCTTCGCTGGAGCATCTGCCGATCGGCTGTCGGCTCGGGCCACGCTGCCCTTATGCGCAGAAAAAGTGCATTGAAACGCCGCGGCTGGCGGGTGGCAAAAGCCATCTCTTCGCCTGCCACTTCCCGCTCAATCGCGGAGGCCAGTAATGAACGATATGCTGCTCAGGGTTAGCAACCTCAGCAAGACCTGGCGTTACCGCACCGGGCTGTTTCGCCGCCAGCACGTTGAGGCGGTGAAAAATGTCAGCTTTACCCTGCAAGAGAGGCAGACGCTGGCGATCATCGGCGAAAACGGCTCGGGTAAATCGACGCTGGCCAAAATGCTCAGCGGCATGGTGCCGCCCAGCGCCGGTGAAATGGCCATCGACGATCACCTGCTGCAATGGGGCGATTACGCCTGGCGCAGTCAGCGTATCCGCATGATCTTTCAGGACCCGTCTACCGCGCTGAATCCGCGCCAGCGTATCAGTCAGATTCTGGAATTCCCGCTGCGACTCAATACCGACCTCGACGCCGTGGCGCGGGAGAAACGCATTATCGATACTCTGCGTCAGGTCGGCTTGCTGCGCGATCACGCCGCCTATTATCCGCACATGCTGGCGCCAGGCCAGAAACAGCGTATTGGCCTGGCGCGCGCGCTGATTCTGCAGCCGCAGGTTATCGTCGCCGATGAGGCGCTCGCTTCACTGGATATGTCGATGCGTTCACAGTTGATCAATTTGATGCTGGAACTGCAGGAGAAACACGGTATTGCTTATATTTACGTCACCCAACACCTGGGCATGATGAAGCACATCAGCGATCAGGTGCTGGTGATGCATCAGGGTGAAGTGGTCGAGCGCGGCAACACCGCTGAAGTACTGGCAAATCCGCAGCACGACCAGACCAAACGGCTGATTAACAGCCACTTTGGTGAACCCTTAACCGCTGAAGCCTGGCGGCAACATAGCGAATGATCCGATAGCGAGGTCAGATTAACGCTCGCTGGAGACTCGTGCTAGAATCGCCGGGTCGATTATCGTCGGTCGCCTGATTTTTAACCTGCGGCCGCCAACAACAATGACCACAAGGACTACAACTATGGGTTTTCTTTCCGGTAAGCGCATTCTGATTACTGGCGTTGCCAGTAAACTCTCTATCGCCTACGGTATTGCGCAGGCGATGCACAAGCAGGGCGCAGAACTGGCATTCACCTACCAGAACGACAAATTGAAAAGTCGTGTGGAAGAGTTTGCGAAAGATCTGGGTTCAAGCATCGTATTACCTTGCGATGTCGCTGAAGATGAGAGCATCACCGCGCTGTTTACCGAACTGGCTAAAACCTGGGACAAATTTGACGGTTTTGTTCACTCTATCGGCTTCGCTCCTGGCGACCAGCTGGATGGCGACTATGTGAACGCCGTTACGCGTGAAGGCTTTAAAATCGCTCACGACATCAGCGCCTACAGCTTTGTTGCCATGGCCAAAGAGTGTCGCGCCATGCTGAACCCAAATTCAGCGCTGCTGACGCTCTCTTACCTCGGTGCCGAGCGCGCTATTCCAAACTACAACGTGATGGGCCTGGCGAAAGCGTCGCTGGAAGCCAACGTGCGTTACATGGCCAACGCGATGGGTCCGGAAGGCGTGCGTGTTAACGCCGTTTCCGCTGGTCCAATCCGCACCCTGGCAGCATCAGGCATCAAAGATTTCCGTAAGATGCTGGCCCACTGCGAAGCGGTTACCCCGATTCGTCGTACCGTAACCATCGAAGATGTCGGCAACTCAGCGGCCTTCCTGTGTTCTGACCTGGCAGGCGGCATCACCGGTGAAATCGTTCACGTTGATGGCGGCTTCAGCATCGCCGCAATGAATGAACTGGAACTGAAATAAGTTTTACAGGGCGAGGTTCTCTCGCCCTGCTCTCGCCTGCCTGCACCGCCCGCCCTGCGTTATAGCATCTTGCTATTTATTATCACCGATCATTCTTTTGCAGCCTGCCAGCCATAAGCGACGATAGCGACAGCTATTCAGAGCCGCTGCGCCTTCGCGTACCGGAAGCTGTTAATCTGTAAAAGGAATCCACATGGAACATCGCCGCCTCTCCGGCAACAGCCACTGGTATCATGAAACACAATCCTGTCGCTGTTCAGCACCCGCGCCGTCAGGCGACTCTTCTGCCGCCGCTGACGCCTTCCTGCTGGATCTTACCTGGTCTGTTCCGCCGCAGCTGCAGGAGGTTTTTCATACCGCCCGCCATCTCGGTGCGACGCTGTTTCCACAGCATTGCCCTACCTCGTTAACCCATACGCTTTCTCTTTACGATCGTCTGAGCACGGCACTGACCGTGGCGCAGGTAGCGGGTGTGCAACGACTGTGCAATCACTATGCTACCCGACTCTATCCCCTCTCCAGCACCGACTCATCGCGGGAGAGTAATAATCGACTGACGCAGATGACCCAGTTTGCCCGTCAGCTGGCGATGCAGCCGTCGCTGATCGATGGCGACGCAATGGCTGCGCTGGATGCGGTGGGCCTGACCGAGCCCGACATCGTGACGCTGTGTCAGATTGTTGGCTTTATCAGCTATCAGGCGCGCGTCGTCGCGGGCGTACAGGCGCTAAACGGCCTGCCGGTGCGCTGGCTGCCCGGCCTCAGCGCTGCGCCCGATGCGGACGAGCAGCACCCGCGCGCGGCCTGTACACTTAACCCGGTCACGTCCGGCTATGCCACGCCTGAACAGCAGCAGGCGGTGCGCTTTGCCGCGACGACGCTTTCTTCTGAGACGCTGCGCTGGCGGCTGGCACACGATGCCAGCGCCCTTAGCGCATGGTGTGCGTTGCATCAACAGCTGGAGACCTTGTCGGCAACGGCATTGGTGATGGCGGTCACTGCGCGCCTCAACGGCAATCGCCTCACCGCGGCTGCGCCACCTGATGCAACCTTAACCGCTGAGACGGAGAATGGGCTGATTCAGCTGGCGACGCAGCTGACCCGCCTGCCGGCCACCTTTAGCGCGGCGCATCTGCAGACGTTAAAAGAACAGGGATTTGATGAGCCGACGCTGGCGCTGCTGATTCAGCACGTTGCGCTGGCTAACTGGGATGACCGGCTGCTGCCCGCCTTTACTGACTAAGGTGCCGACGCAGCTCATCGAAGAAGTGCTGAGCCAGCGGTGACGCACGCCCTGGTTCAGCTACCACCAGCGCCGCATGGCGCGACATCGGCGGGATATCCAGCTTACGGCGCGCCAGCTGTTGCAGATTGCTTTCCAGCAGATGCCCGACCGGCGCAATCATGCAGCCCAGCCCCACCTCCACCGCCTGCAGCAGTTGAAATACCGATGTGGTTTCGAGAATAACCCGCGGCTGCAGTCCTGCATCGCGAAAATGGTTATCAAGATAGCGGCGAAAATAGCGCGTCGGCTCAGCCAGACAGAGCGGCAGATCTTTAAGCTGCGCGATGGTCAGCGCCTCAGCCTGTTCCAGCGCTGGAAAATGGTGCGGATGAAAAACCAGTTCCACGCCTTCATCGGCTAAAAGCTCAGCCTGAAAGTGCAGTTCGCGCAGCGTGGAGAGTTCGAAAAATCCAATACCGGCATCCACCGTGTGACTGTTTAGCGCCTCAAGCAGCTGATCGGCGCTCAGCACCGCGATGCGATAATCGAGCTGGGGATAGCGCTCCTGCACCGCTTTCAGCAATTTTGGCAGTGATATGCTGCACTGCGGCACCACGCCAATGCGCAGCGTGCCGTTTACGCCATGCTTGAGCGATTCTACTTCCAGCTTCAGGCCCTGATAAACCGACACGATTTCCCGCGCCCAGGTCAGCACGCGTTCCCCTTCGGCGGTAAAGCCATCAAAATTGTTGCTGCGGTTGATCAGCGACAGGCCAAGCTCACGCTCCAGATTCTTTAGGCGCATGGAGAGCGTTGGCTGACTGACAAAGCTCGCCTCTGCCGCCCGGCCAAAGTGGCGTTCGCGCTCAAGATTACAGAGATAGATAAGCTGTTTTATGTCCATTATTTTTATTTATCAACCACTTAAATTTAATACAGAGATCAGTTAAAAAACGGTGTACGTCGTTATGTGCGCGTAAAATTTTACCCTGTTAAGCCCGTCGCTTATCTGCCGAATAGCAGCGATCAGCGTCGGTTAATGGGCGCTTTATAGTAGCATGGCAGGCATTGTGAGCTTTGCGGATCAGGCTGTAGGAGATAATTCTTACGCTTGTATTGCTGGCTGAGCATAGCAAGCCAGAACAGGATGACGTTACCCGCGGAATGAAAGGATTTTATTGTCAGCAGAGTGTCGCTGACGGTTCGCTGCGTTTAACTGGCGTGAATGACTGATAAACCTGTTAACGCTGGCTGGGGCATTTTTTGCCCTCTTTTTACAGGCTATTTTTATTCTATTGATTAGCAGAACTGATTTCCCTGGTGCGCTTACTGCTTATTTAGTGGGATACGGCCATGCGTGATCCATACCGATCATCGATAGTGAACCGCTGGCGGCGAAGTACACAATCATTAACGTAAATATTACAAATGCCGTGATTTCAATAGATTTTATCAGATGATGCTTAGCCATAAATAGCCCTCTTACGGTTGTGTGTATTGAACTGCTCCTGTGTAATTTAGAATGTTACCGGTAAAGTGCAAGCCTGTTTTACATAAGGAAACATAAAGAGTTAGCCGTCTCATAGCGCAGAACATGTGTGCTCGGAGGGTAAGTAAACAACAGGTAGGAAATGATGAAGTCGCAGTGAATGATGTTGTGTCCTGGCACATGGCTTATCTTTCTGCATTAGCTTCAAGGCGAGCGGTGCAAATAGCGGAAAATGCCTGATGAGGGATCGGCCAGCAGCATGCGGGTTTCAACAGATTCAGCGAAAGCGAGCAGAACGGGATAACACAGACGAAGATAATGCGCCGTTGCCGCAGGGCAATGGCGCAGGGATGAACATCAGAGGATGGCGGCTTCGCTACATCGTTGAGGCGGCTACGTTATCAAGTGCCTGACTAGCTGCTCAGCGATTTAGTCTGTACCAATATTAACGGGCATTTTCTGACCTTGCAGGCCTGTGAATAGGCCAGCTCGCAAACGTCACAGAGATCTCTTATATCTGACTCATATTCATATTCCATGTAATAACGAAAGTTGCCATCACAGGGCTGGGTTCTCCAGAATCGTTGCGGCTCCAGCACTTCATCAAGTTGCCTGAATGTCAGGCCCGTTGGGTTATGAAAACCCACTCTTACCAGGTATGTAGTCATGCAACGATTATTCCCCTAACCGTGACCGGGTAGCCAGCCGGTATTAATTCTCATTGAGATAGGAGAAACCTAACCTGAAGGCTTATGGCCGCCACGTTATCAACGGGATAATACCTGAGAATCCCCGCAAGCAACTGAGCGTGAGCACGCGGAAGATAAAAGGCGGCGGCTTCCTTTGGTGGTTGAAGAAGGAGTAATGGTATGGCGTGAAAGGTAGAGAGGTTTGCCGGACAACGCCGCAGAGAAAAGCAAGGTTGCCAGGCGAGACGAACGTCTCTGATAGGGTGCCGAAAAAGCTGAGAGCAAGGAATGTGCTGAGAAAAGGTGCCTGCTTTCGCGGCAGGCGTTATATCCCTTCCGCGTGGTTAGCCTGCTGAGCGCTGTAATACCGGCTCGGCCTGAAGCTCCAGCAGCTGCATCACTTTATTCATGGTATTCCGCTCATCGGCTGAATAGGTTTTATTGGCAATGAGGTCGATATTCAGCAGTGTCATAATGCTTTCAGCACAGGTTGGGCTGGCCACCGCCATTGACAGCATCGCCTGTCCGACCAGAAAGCAGGTATTTTTATACTGCGGATTCACGTCATTATTCTTAGCCATTTGCCCTCCGGGATAAGTTAACACAACGGATTAAAACAGACACATCAGCTAATGACTACGTCTGATTATCGTCAACCCGATGATTGTAAAAGAGTTCTGAATTATTATGCAGGCAGTTTCATTACGTCTGATTTCCCATTAATTGCGTTGAGCCATCACTCATTTCAGCCGCAACGGCAGATCAATCGAGGGCGTATCGCACTGTCAGCGCAAGCGGATGCCTTGCCTTTCACCGGGCATCATTCGCTGTGGATCATCACCCTGAGCACCGCGCAACAGGCCACTTTCCCCCAACAAAACGTCAAGATTTGTCAATCTTCTTACCGCGCCGTTTTCAGCCGCCGTTACTCTGCCGCCATTCAGTAACCATCTGTTTAGTCACTTCTTTTTTGTAGCATATCGGCGCATAGCCGCCCGCTTTGCTCCAGGCACTGCGCCTGCCGCAACTGCTGCCGTTACGGGCGCTGTTAAACGGACAGGCGCAGGTGCCCGGATAGTCAGCGATCGAATCATCGATAATCTGCTGTTTCACTTCATCGTCACTGAGCGCGTTTTTTTTAGCCAGGGCTGGGTTGCCAGAGAGCATGCCCGCTATTAACACCATCAGCGGTAAAAGCGTTCTGCATCGCATCATTATTCCCTCCGTGATGAAGAAGAAAAATTAACCTTTTTCAGCCTGTTTCAATTGGCCGATTAAACAGCAAAAACGCGTTTTTGCGCTGAAATTGTTCCATGCGGTCAAAATAACAGCACCTTATAACAGGCTATATCGCCGCGACGTTGCTGCTGCGCTTGAGTCCGCGGCGCTTTGCAACTAAACCTGGTAATCTGGCTTGCAACGTTAAGGATGAAAAAATGAAGAAGTGGTTTGTTTCGTACGTGGTAAAGCCGCAGGGTCAGGAGCACAAAACCCTGCATGCGTTTATTGAAGGGGATGACGTTGAGGAAGAACTGACGGCCTATATTTATGGCATCAAAGAGTTGATGAAACTGGAAACGGAAGAGATTACCGTGCTGTCGGTAAGCCTGGTATAAGTGGGAAAAGAGATCGCCCCGCTGCTGCGGGGCGCGTCTTACAGAATATCGCTGTCGCCGTTAGCTTTTACTGAGCACATAGCTGAACACCCTGCCGTTTTTCATCTGCACCGTCAGCGTTTTGCCTTCGGTGGTGTCCATCGCTCTGGCTTCGCTGTACGTCCACATCAGCAGTTGCTGACCATCGGGATAAGGCGTTTCGGTGTCAGGCTGACCAAACAGCGAGATCAGTTCCGCCCGTGTGGTGCTGCCTTTGTGGATTTGTTGCACGCCATCAGCATCGATATTGCGCCCAACTGAGTTTGAACAGGCGCTAATTAATACAATGATCGCGCTGAAAATTATCGCTTTATTCACAACCGGCTTCCTGTGAAAACCTTGAGCTGATGGGTAAATGGCGTAACAGAAGCCACCCGCAGGTGGCTTATTGATAACCTGCCCGGTTTAGCGAGCGCGTGGCGCCAGCCAGTGCTCAATGTCGCTGGCAGGAATGGGCTTCGAGCAAAAATAGCCCTGTACCTGATCGCAGCCGTACTGCTTGAGCAGAGTCAGCGTCGCTTCGGTTTCTACCCCTTCAGCCAGCACCGTGTAGTTCAGCTCCTTCAGCATACGAATGATATTACTGACAATAATCCGCGAGGTGGCATCGTTTGCCAGCCGCGTAATCAGCGACATATCAATTTTAACCACGTCCAGCGGCAGATCCTGCAGGTAGCTGATGTTGCTGTAACCGATGCCGAAATCGTCCAGCGAGATGTCAAAGCCGTGCGCTTTCAGCGATTGCAACCCTTCCACCGCCACGCGACTCTCTGTCACTAATTCGTTTTCCAGACATTCGATGCCCATTACCGATGCTGGCAACTGCGCGTCCTGCAATTTTGCCGCCAGCGCATCGGCAAAGCCTGGCTTGGAGAAATCCCGCTCACTGGCGTTAATCGATACCGGAATCAGCGTGTATTCCTGATTCCAGGTTTTCAGCTGCGCAATCACGCGATTGATGACCCAATCGGTCAGCTCAGACAGCAGATTGGTTTTCTTCGCCAGCGGAATGAACTGTGACGGGAACAGCTCGCCGCGCAGCGGGTGATCCCAGCGTATCAGCGCTTCCAGACCCACGGTTTTACCGCTGTGCAGGCAAATCTTCGGCTGATACACCAGATATAAGTCTTCATCCATTTTAAGCGCGCTGGCGAGATCGTTCATGATCAGAAAATCGTCGGTGCGCCGGGAATCGTATGAGGTGTCAAAAGGCATGGCGGTAACGTTGGTATGAATACCTTCGTGCAGCGCGCTGACCGCCTGACGCAGCGCCTCGTTGGCGCTGAGCTGGCCCGGTAAAAACTCGGTTTCGCCGGTGAACACTTCCAGCGCAATGGAGATATTCTCGCCAAGATCGGCATTCATGTTGCTGAGCGTGTTAACCACATCCTGCGCCTGCAGTGCTGTCTCGCTCGGCTGAAGGATAGCAAAACGTCCCGGGGCGAAGGCATACAGCGTGGTTTCGCCATTCATCTTCAGACGATGGAAAACGGAAATAGCGATGTGCTTCAGCAGCTGCTCGGCCGGGCCGGTGCCCACGGTGCGAGCCAGCTCATAGGCGCGCTGGATCTCAATGCAGTCAATCAGCATCAGCTTGTGAGATTGTTCGGGATTATCCAGCGCCAGTTGCTGAATATCGCGCACCAGACGTTGACGGTTTGGCAGATTGGTAATGACATCAACAAAACCGGCGTGGCTCCAGGCATCCAGAAATGAGGTCACCAGTTCCGACAGAAACTTCAGCGTGATGAGCTGCTCGTCAGAGAACACCCGTGGTTCAACATCGGTGACGCACAGCGTGCCCAGTACAAAACCATCTTCATTGGTCAGCGACACGCCCGCGTAAAAACGCATAAACGGCTGGCCGGTCACGAAGGGATGGCTCACAAAGCGATCGTCAAGCAGCGTATCTTCCACCACCAGCTCACCATTGCCATCAACAACGTGTCGGCACAGGGAATCACCGCGGGTCGACTGCTTTAAATCGAAATTCTGCGACGCTTTAATGTATTGGTTATTATCATCAATGATTGAGATAAAACTGCCTGAAATACCTAATACGCGGCTGGCCAAACGGACAAACTTATCCAGTGCTTCATCTCTGGTTTCATCGGGTGACAGCAATGTATTCACCGCTCTGAGACGACTTTTCTCAGTATCACTTTGATTATTATGCACTTAGGCCTCCCTGTATGCTGGCCATAAAAACTTAACAGAGGTTAAGATTAATAACGTTCCGGGTGAAATTTAATTAATTGCTGTCACTTTAATATAATGATTTCACTGGTGAATAGTGTCATAAGGCAGCCTTTTTTTCCAAGCATTTAGGCAGAAGCGGACACGAAAAACCGCGCCCTGTTTTATCGGGCCGCTACGCGACGCTGCGGCTCATGCGGCATCGTGGCGCGCTGCGTCGGGGTGTGTACGCGGGATAACATGCGCCGCATCATCTGTTTAGCAGGAAAGGCAGCCCATGTGCCGCTGCACAATAATGCCCTTGTCTCCGTCTCGGTTTAATTCGCAGTAAAAACTCGAATGTTAAAAATCAGATTAAGGCGAAAGCACACTAAAATATTATTGCGGCTGGCAGTCATAGTCGCCGGAAATACGAATCTGGCTTTGCTGAGTACGCATGATCTCCACATGCATCGTCGGCTTATCATCAGCGTTAACATAATCCATCGCGTAATTACCGCTGAACTTTGTCGCGGCCACCACCCAGTGTATTTTCACCCGCTGATAATCGCCTTTTTGCTGCAAAAAGGTGACCTTTTGCACTTTAGGCTTTACCCCATTAATGCGCACCGTGCCGTTGGCACCGGGCGACACGCTAAACGCGCCGCATTTCATTGCCGGCACGGCGTCGAGGGCCGCAGAGACTTTGCCCGCCATGAGCATGGCGCTGGCGATCAGGATAAGGGTTTTCATTTTCACGGCGTCAGGGTTCTCGCGGTAAGGGTCATGTCGAATGGATAAGCTGATGCCGGCACGCGTCGCACAGGCAATCAGATCAGTAAAAGGTGGTTTCCAGCGTCGCCTTAAGGGTCACGCCTGCGCTGTTAGCACCCGGCTGGCGCACAATATCGCAGGCCACAGGAATTTTTTTCTGGTATTCGCAACGCATCGAAATGGTGCTTTCCCCTTCTGGCGTCTTTATGTTCATCGTGTAGTCAGCGGGCCTGGCGGCTTTTTGCGGCCATATGTAATGAATCTCTTCTATTGTTCTGTTCTCCGCACTGCCGATCACGCTGAGCTGCAATCCAGTATCGTCGTAGGCGTAGCGATAACGCACGCCCGCATATTCCGGTATCGATTCCACCAGCCAGCCCTGCTCGTTGTAACGGAACCGGGTGCGCTGTTTCTTAGCAAGATTGAACTTGCTTTCAATTTCACACTGTTGATTCAGCTCATACACCACCGCCTCGCCATTTTCATCACCGGTCAGCTGGGCAGCCTGTCGCTTAAGATGGACGCGGCCGGAAAGATCGCTGTCCATGGCAAAGGCAATAATGCAGCCCTGACGATCAAACTCAGCATTCACCTCGTGCACTACGCTACCGCTGCTGTCGGTGGCGCGCTGGTGCAGCTTATGCACGCGGCCGGGCAACGTTTCGAAATCGTAAAGTGATGATAGAGTCATCATGTTGCCTTTGGTCACAGGCGCTTCGCGGTCACAGCCCATCAGCATACAGAGCGGTAACAGCACAAGCCGATGCGTTTTCATTATTCACCCTTGTTGTTATTGAATGACATGCCCTGTCGCCTTATTTGCGGTGCGCTTGTGTGACCTGCCCGGCAATCCGGTGCGTTAAAAAAAGGCTTTCGCTAAAAGGAATTATAATCAGGTTACTGCTGCCCACGAAGGAAGGTTTTTATGCTGTGGATCGAACAAGGCCTCTATTTACGTGTGGAGGAGTTAACCAACGGCCCGCGTCCGTTGCCGTTGCTGAGTGGATTTAATCGCGATACCGCCTATCGGGCGCTGGGCTGCTTCAACCCTTCAGAAACCTCCGACGCTTACTATATTCTCTCCAACGACCGCGATGAAATCTGGTTTATCTGTAATCGCCATCTGCGAACCGCTTTTCTGGCACCGGCCAGCGACGCTTTTCGGCTGGCGCTGACCCCCGCTGCATTGCTGGCCCGCGCTGCCGAGGTTTTGCCAGCGGCCGTTCCGCTTCATCTTAGCCGCTAGCATACCGGGATGGCTCGTCAGCCGGGCCATCCCGCCTCAGGCAATACCCAATGCGTTTTTAACATCGTTGGCTATTTTTTCCACCTGCGGACCGTAGATCACCTGCACATCATGATCGCTGACCCGATTAACGCCGTTTGCGCCGGTGGTCATCAGCGTCTGATCCACCACCTCTTTCATCTCTTTGACCCGCACGCGCAACCGGGTGAAGCAGCAATCGACCTCTTCGATGTTGGCCTCGCCGCCCAGCCCGCTGATGATCACGCTGGTGCGCTGATCGGCGGCGACCGCTTCTGGCTTCGCTTCTTCTTCTGATTCCCGTCCCGGCGTTTCCACATTCATACGCGTAATCACAAACCGGAAGCCGTAATAGTAAACGGGCACGTAAACCGCACCGAGCACCAGCGTCCACCACCAGTGGGTTTTACTGCCGCCCAGAATACCGAATACCACCAGATCGATAGCGCCGCCCTGCACGTTGCCGATCATCAGGTGCAGCATCGACATCAGCATAAAGGAGAGGCCGGTCAGCAACGCATGCAGCACATAAAGCACCGGCGAGACGAACATAAAGCAGAACTCCAGCGGCTCGGTAATGCCGGTGGTGAATGAGGTCAGCGCGCCGGCCATAACCAGCGCCTTAACCCGCTGTTTATGTTCCGGGCGTGCGGTGTGATAAATCGCCAGTGCCGCTGCCGGCAGACCAAACATCATCACCGGAATTTTACCCTGTGCCAGAAAGCGGGTGGCAGAGCGAATGGTGTCGTCGGGAATGGTACCGGGATGGGTCAGCGAGGCGTTGAAAATATTCAGCGCGCCCACCAGCGTCTGGTTATCCACGGTGGCAATGCCGCCAATCGGCGTAAAGCGCACTGTCTCATTCAGAATGTGGTGCAGCCCGGTAGGAATCAGCAAACGTTCAAAGGTGCCGAGCAAAAACGCACCGTACTGGCCGCTTTTGCCAATCATCATGCCAATCCATGCAATGCCCTGCCCAATGGTCGGCCAGACCAGCGCCAGCAGAACGCCAATCAGCGGTAATACCACCACGGTAACGATCGGTACAAAGCGACGGCCACCAAAAAAGCTGATGGCGGTCGGCAACTGTTGGGTATAAAAGCGGTTGTGCAGGAACACGGTAACCAGGCCCGCGATCACCCCGCCCAGCACGCTCATGTTGTAGGTAAAGATGCCCAGCATGTCGATATATTCGGCGGAGACCATCATCGACGCCGTTTGATCCATCCCCGCACGTTGCAGCGCTTCCGGCGTGGTAGTGGCGGCGGTCAGCCCTTTAGACGCCAGGGTAGCGCTGATGCCGACATGCATGGAGATAAAGCCGATGACTGCGGCAAAGGCGGCGGTCGGCTTCTCCGCTTTTGCCAGGCCAATGGCGCTGGCAACGGCAAAGAACACCGGCAGATTGGCAAACAGCGCACCCGCGACTTTACGGATGAAGCCGATGATCAGCTGCGGAACCTGCAAACTGGCAAAGGCTTCGCCGGTGATAGCGGGATTCTGCATCGCGGCAGCCACGCCGAGAAAAATACCGGCAGCGGCGATCACCGAAATCGGCATCATCAGCGCCTTGCCAAAGGCGTGAATCTGGCTGGCCATTTTTTTCATCTTCATCGCTCTCTTGTGCGGTTGAAAGCTTCATTATTAGCCAACAAATCCTGCAGGGCGGCGCAGAGGCCACCTTACAGCGGCCAAAATTTGACCTGCATCACAAATAAAAGCGCGACGCGATAAACGGCACCTATCACACCATTAAAGCAATCAATTAGACAATCCTGCATGTCGGGAGCAGACTCCTGCGAAAAGAAGACATAATTTCTTAACAACTCATAAACAAGAAAAGCCTGCAAATATCATGAAATTTAAAACTAAAATTCAGCCTTACCGGGCCGCTGCTGGCGGCTGGGGTTCACTGGAAGCCACCACCCGTTTTGTTTTTGACAGCAAACAAGCGTTGAAAAACATGCGTAACCTGATGCGCATGAACAAAGCCAAAGGCTTTGACTGCCCTGGCTGCGCATGGGGCGATGACAATAAAAGTACCTTCAGCTTCTGTGAGAACGGCGCTAAAGCGGTGACCTGGGAAGCGACCCGCCGCTTTGTGGATGCCTCATTCTTTAAAAAACACAGCGTGTCGGCGCTCTATCAGCAGAGTGATTACTTCCTGGAGTATCAGGGCCGTTTGACCGAGCCGTTGCGCTACAACGCCGAAACCGATCACTACGAAGCGGTGAGCTGGGATGAGGCTTTTGCGCTGATCGCGAAGCACATCAAGGCGATGGATAATCCGCATCAGATGGAGCTGTACACCTCCGGCCGCGCCAGCAATGAAGCGTCGTGGCTCTATCAGCTGTTTGGCCGCATGAACGGCAGCAATAACTTCCCTGACTGCTCTAACATGTGCCACGAAGCCAGTGGTAGCGGGCTCAAACGCAGCATTGGCGTAGGCAAAGGCACTATTCGCCTCGACGATTTCGACCATGCTGATGCCATTTTTGTCTTTGGCCAGAACCCGGGTACAAACCACCCGCGCATGCTGCACAGCCTGCGTCATGCGGCCGATCATGGCGCAAAAATTGTCACCTTCAACACCCTGCGTGAGCGCGGTCTTGAGCGTTTTGCCGATCCACAAAAGCCGCTGGAAGTGGTGACCTCAAAAGCGGGCACCATCAGCTCAACCTATTATCAGCCCAACCTCGGCGGCGATATGGCGGCGGTACGTGGCATGGTGAAAGCGCTGGCGGAAACCCATCGTGCTCGCGTGGCCGCAGGCGAAAAAGGCCTGTTTGATGAAGCCTTCCTTAACGCTAAAACTCAGGGTGTCGACGCCTATCTGGCGGCGGTGGACAACACCGACTGGGCGCAGATTGTGCAGCAGTCAGGCCTGAGCGAGCAGCAACTGCGCGAGGCCGCGGCGATTTACCAAAGCGCCGACCGCGTCATTTGTACCTGGGCGATGGGTATCACCCAGCACAAACATTCTGTGGATACGGTGCGCGAGATCGTTAACCTGCAGCTGCTGTTTGGACAGCTGGGAAAAAAAGGCGCAGGCCTTTGTCCGGTGCGTGGCCACAGCAACGTACAGGGCAACCGCACCATGGGCATTGATGAGAAGCCGAGTCAGGCGTTTCTTGATGCGCTGGGTAGCCATTTTGATTTCGAGCCACCTCGCGCCGCCGGCCACAACACCGTGGAAGCGCTGGAAGCGATGCTGCGCGATGAAATCCATGTGTTTATCGCGCTGGGTGGCAACCTCGCGGCGGCAGCACCGGATAGCCCGCGCACCGAAGAAGCCCTGCAGCGTTGCGGCCTGACCGTGCATGTCAGCACCAAACTGAACCGCAGCCATCTGGTGCCGGGCGCAGAATCGCTGATCCTGCCTACCATTGGCCGTACCGAACTGGATATGCAGGCCACTGGCTCGCAGTTTATTACCGTTGAAGATTCGTTCAGCATGGTGCATGCCTCAGAAGGCATCGGCAAACCGCTGGCGACGACGCAGCGTTCAGAAACCGCCATTGTGGCAGGCATTGCTAACGCAGTGCTGGGCAGTGAAAAAGTGGACTGGATGGCGCTGGCCGCGGATTACAACCTGATCCGCGAGCACATTGCGGCGACTATTCCTGGCTTCCAGGATTTCAATGCCAAGTGCGAGCAGCCAGGCGGTTTTTATCTCGGCAACGCGGCGGCAGAACTGCGCTTCAATACGCCATCGCAGAAAGCGGAGTTCAGCGCAGCTGCCCTGCCCGTCTCACTGTTCCCGGATTTAGGCGAAGGTGTTACCGCGCCGTTTACCTTGCAAACGCTGCGTTCACACGATCAGTACAACACCACGATTTACGGCCTCGATGACCGTTACCGCGGTGTATATGGCCAGCGCGAAGTGCTGTTTATTAATCCGGAAGACCTGGCTGAGATGGGCATGATGGAAGGTCAGAACGTCGATATTGAAACGCTGTGGAACGACGGCATTACGCGTCGCGTCAGCAACTTCAAGCTGGTGCCGTACAATATTCCGCGTGGCAACCTTGCGGCGTATTATCCGGAAACCAACCCGCTGGTGCCGCTTTCCAGCTATGGCGACGTGAGCTTCACGCCGACCTCAAAATCGGTGCCGGTGAAGATTTCCCTCTCTGCCGCCGTAGTCACTCAACGCATTGCCTGATAGAGTGTCAGCGCCATGTAAAAAGCCGGTTCGTCCGGCTTTTTACGTTTTTTTCACCTTGCCGCCAGGCAGTGATTCGCGTAAAACTGTCAGCCGCTTACAGCCACGAAATTAAACGACTATGTTCCAGGATAACCCGCTGCTCGCGCAGCTTAAAGAGAAGCTCCACGCGCAGACGCCTCGTGTGGAAGGTGTGGTAAAAGGTACCGAAAAAGGTTTCGGATTTTTAGAAGTAGATGCGCAAAAAAGCTACTTCATTCCACCACCGCAAATGAAAAAGGTGATGCACGGTGACCGCGTCGCGGCGGTGATCCAGACGGATAAAGATCGTGAAATCGCTGAACCCGAAAAACTGATTGAGCCTTTTCTGACACGCTTTGTTGGCCGTATCCAGAAAAAAGACGATCGCCTCTCCATCGTTCCCGATCATCCTTTATTAAAGGATGCGATTTCCTGTCGTCCCGATCGCGGTGTAAAGCACGATTTTCAGGCGGGCGACTGGGCGGTTGCCGAAATGCGCCGTCATCCGCTGAAAGGCGATCGGGGCTTCTACGCTGAGCTCACCGAGTTCATCATTGAAGGCGACAATCATCTGGCACCGTGGTGGGTGACGCTGTCACGTCATAACCTTGAACGCGAAGCGCCAAGCGTCGGCTTTGGCGAGATGCTGGATGAACAGCTGACCCGCGAAGATCTTACCGCGCTGGATTTCGTCACCATTGACAGCGCCAGCACGGAAGATATGGATGATGCGCTGTATGTGGAAGCGCTGGATGAGGGTGCCCTCAAGCTGACCATCGCCATTGCCGATCCTACCGCCTACGTGGCGGAAGGCAGCGCGCTGGATGCGCTGGCCGCAGAACGCGCGTTCACCAACTATTTACCGGGCTTCAATATTCCGATGTTGCCGCGTGAGCTGAGCGATAACGTCTGCTCGCTGCGCGCCAACGAACGTCGTCCGGCGCTGGTGTGCCGTGTCACCATCGCTAAAGATGGCACACTCGGCGACGATGTTGCCTTCTCCGCCGCGTGGATTGAATCGAAAGCTAAGCTGGTGTACGACAACGTTTCTGACTGGCTGGAAAACAGCGGTGAATGGCAACCGGAGAGCGACGCGATTGCTCAGCAGATTCGTCTGCTGCACGCCGTTTGTCTGGCCCGCAGCGAATGGCGTAAAACCCACGCGCTGGTGTTTAAAGATCGCCCCGATTACCGCTTTGTGCTGGGTGAAAAAGGCGAAGTGCTGGATATCGTTGCCGAACCGCGCCGTATTGCCAACCGCATTGTGGAAGAGGCGATGATCACCGCCAACGTCTGCGCCGCGAAGGTGCTGCGTGAGAAACTCGGCTTTGGTATCTACAACGTGCATCTGGGCTTTGATGCTGCCAACGCTGAATTGGCGGCGGCGGTGCTGGCCAATCATGGCGTAACGGCCGATCCGCAGGCTATCGCCACGCTGGAAGGTTTCCGCGTATTGCGCCGCGAACTGGATGCCCAGCCAACGCAGTTCCTTGACAGCCGTATTCGTCGCTTCCAGTCGTTTGCTGAAATCAGCACCGAACCCGGCCCGCACTTTGGCCTTGGTCTGGAAGCGTACGCAACCTGGACCTCACCGATTCGTAAATTTGGCGACATGGTCAACCATCGTCTGCTGAAAGCGATCGTGCGTGGCAAACAGGCGCAGCGTCCGGCTGATGATATCACCCTGAAAATGGGTGAACGTCGTCGTCTGGGCCGCATGGCCGAGCGCGATGTCGGCGACTGGCTCTATGCTCGTTACCTGCAGAAAGCTGCCGGTACCGATCAGAAGTTCAGCGCGGAAATTATCGATGTTTCCCGTGGCGGTATGCGTGTTCGCCTGCTGGATATCGGCGCCGTAGCCTTTATTCCTGCCCCTTTCCTGCACAGCGTGCGTGATGAACTGGTTTGCAGCCAGGAAAACGGCACCGTGCAGATCAAAGGCGAAGTGGCCTATCGCGTGACGGATGTGATTGACGTGACCATCGCTGAAGTGCGCATGGAAACGCGTAGCGTTGTCGCGCGGCCAGCCGTATAAAGATCTTCCCTGCGGGACAGCCCTGTCCCGCAGTTTTTCATCCCGCTCTGTGAAATTCGCTTTGCCGCTCACACTTCTCCTCTGATTCACTTTCCTTAACAAACTATTACATTACTTTTAACTTGTTGTTTATCTGACGGCCTTTTTTGGTTTCAACAAGGAGTGGGTTATGCAAAACGTCAAAACCGGCGTTATCTGGTTAGCGGTGGCGTTAGTGGGAGGATTCGCTTTTGCGATGCTGGCGCTGAGCCGCGGCGAACATGTGAACGCCGTCTGGCTGGTGGTGGCCTCCGTGGCCTGTTACAGCATCGCTTATCGTTTTTACAGTCGTTTTATCGCCAAAAATATTTTCGAGCTGGACGATCGGCGCCGTACCCCTGCGGAACGGCTGAACGACGGTCTGGATTATGTACCGACCAATAAATGGGTGCTGTTTGGCCACCATTTTGCCGCCATCGCCGGTGCCGGTCCGCTGGTCGGCCCGATTCTGGCCGCACAGATGGGCTTTTTACCCGGCACTATCTGGATTTTAGTCGGCGTGATGCTGGCCGGTGCGGTACAGGATTTTCTGATCCTGTTTATCTCTACCCGCCGCGATGGCCGTTCGCTGGGTGAAATGGCGCGTCAGGAACTGGGCGCTTTCGCTGGCGTGGTGACCATGCTCGGTGCGCTGGGTGTGATGATCATTATTTTGTCGGCGCTGGCGCTGGTGGTGGTTAAAGCGCTGGCAAACAGTCCGTGGGGTCTGTTCACCATCGCGGCGACCATTCCGATTGCCCTGTTTATGGGCGTATACATGCGCTTTATTCGGCCAGGAAAAATCGCTGAGGTCTCGCTGATCGGTTTTGTCCTAATGATGGCAGCGATCATTTACGGCGGCGATATTGCCCAGCATCCTTACTGGGGCCCGTTTTTTACGCTGAAAGGCACTTCGCTGACCTGGGTGCTGGTGATTTACGGCTTTGTCGCGTCGGTGTTGCCGGTATGGCTGCTGCTGGCGCCGCGTGATTATCTCTCAACCTTCCTGAAAATCGGCGTTATCGTCGGTTTGGCTGTGGGCATCGTCTTTGCCATGCCGGAGATGAAAATGCCGGCGGTATCGCGCTTTATTGACGGCAGCGGTCCGGTATTCTCTGGCGCGCTGTTCCCTTTCCTGTTTATTACCATCGCCTGCGGCGCGATTTCCGGCTTCCATGCGCTGGTCTCCAGCGGCACCACGCCGAAGCTGATTGAGCGCGAAAGCCACATTCGCTTTATCGGTTACGGTGCGATGCTGATGGAATCCTTTGTCGCCATCATGGCGCTGATCTGCGCTTCGGTGATTGAACCTGGCGTTTACTTCGCCATGAACTCACCGGCCGCACTGATTGGTACCACGGTTGAAACCGCTTCTCAGGCGATTAATGGCTGGGGTTTTGTGGTGACGCCGGAGATGCTGAGCGGCATCGCCCGCGACGTCGGCGAGACGTCGATACTGTCGCGCGCCGGTGGCGCCCCGACTTTCGCCGTGGGCATGGCGCATATCATCACCGAGGTATTTAACAGCCGGGCGATGATGGCGTTCTGGTATCACTTTGCTATTTTATTTGAGGCGCTGTTTATCCTCACCGCGGTGGATGCCGGGACCCGCGCCTGTCGCTTTATGGTGCAGGATCTGGCCGGTACCTTTATTCCGTCGATGGCCAATAACCGCTCCTGGCTGGGCAACATGGCGGGCACCACCGTGGCCGTCGCCGGTTGGGGCTTCTTTGTTTATCAGGGCGTGGTCGATCCGCTGGGCGGCATCAACACCCTGTGGCCGCTGTTTGGCATCGGTAACCAGATGCTGGCGTCGATGGCGCTGATCCTCGGCACCGTGGTGCTGTTCAAGATGAAGAAGCAGCGCTACGCCTGGGTGACCATCCTGCCTACGGTCTGGCTGTTCATTACTTCGATGACCGCCGGCTGGCAGAAAATTTTTCACGAGAAACCGAGTATTGGCTTCCTGGCGCAGGCCAACAAGTTCAGCCAAGGTATCGATCAGGGCGTGATTATTGCACCCGCGAAAAGCGTAGCGGATATGCAAACCATCGTGCTGAGCAACCATATCAACGCGGCGCTGTGCGGCTTCTTTATGCTGGTGGCGGTAACGATGCTGGTAGCAGCGGTATTGGTGATTCGTCGGGCGCTGAGCAATCCGCAACCGAGCGTACATGAATCGCCGGTAGCATTACGTGAGGAGGTGCGTCATGGCTAAACTGATTTATCGGGTTGCACGGCCTTTAGTACCGCCGGTGATTATACGCTGCCAGCAGATAGCACCGCCGTCGCCGGAAAAACTCACCTTGCGGCTGGTGATGCAACGGCTGGCGCAGTGCTTTCGTTTAATGGTGGGCGTGCAGGATTATGGCAACTATGTGCGGCACATGCAGGCGCATCATCCGGACCAGCCGGCGATGAGTGAACGCGACTTTCATCGCTACTGTCTCGACGCGCGATTTCCTGGTAAAGGGGGCAAGCTGGGTAAGTGTCCTTGCTAGCCCTGGCCCCTGCGGGGGCTTTTATTGTTACCCTGAGATTGTCAATAAAAATAGTTTTTAAATGCATCTTGTGCCGGGACAAGTTGACGAATACTGTTGCTGAAATAATAAGATAACTGCCTGCATTGCTTTCCCGGAGGAAGATTTCATGACCGATGAACAAGGGCAAACGTTAATGTATGCCCTTTTTGGTACCACCAGCCCTCATTGGCGCCTTACTGCAGACAGCGATGCTCTTAATTTCGCCGAGGATGAACAGGCGAAAACCAATCTTGCTATTCCCCTTACCTCTTCTCAGGCCGGGCTGCTTCGCGCCATGACGGTAATCACCTCCAGCGTCAACATCACGCTTTCACTGCGTGGCGAATATCTCGCGATGCATTTTGTCGGCCGTAAAGTTGATCAATATACCTGGGCGGGCAGCGCGTCAGCCTGGGGCGACACCACTGCCGTGGCCAGGGATTTGACCCAGGGGCTGTCGTTTGCTGAGCAGGTTGTCTCGGAGGCGAACTCGGTGATCGTGATACTCGATCAGCGGGGAAACATTCAGCGATTTAACCGTTTGTGCGAAGAATATACCGGCCTGAAGGAACAGGAAGTTATCGGCCGTAATGTGTTTCAGCTGTTTATGACTCGCCAGGAAGCCAGTGAGTCGCGCCGCAATATTGCCGGTTTTTTCCGCGATGGCAGCTCTTACGAAGTGGAACGCTGGGTGAAGACCAAAAAAGGTCAGCGGCTGTTCCTGTTTCGCAACAAGTTTGTGCACAGCGGCAGCGGAAAAAACGAGGTTTTTCTAATCTGTTCCGGTACGGATATCACTGAAGAACGACGGGCGCAGGAGCGTTTACGCGTGCTGGCCAATACCGATACGGTGACCGGCCTGCCGAACCGCAATGCGATTCACCAGCAGATTGCTCAGGTGATTGAAGCCCGCGAAAACTCTACTATTGGCGTGGTCTATCTTGACCTCGACAACTTTAAAAAAGTGAACGACGCCTACGGCCATATGTTTGGCGATCAGCTTTTACAGGCTGTTTCACTGGCTATCTTAAGCTGCCTCGATAAAAATCAGACACTTGCCCGCCTTGGCGGCGACGAGTTTCTGGTGCTGGCTGAAGATACCTCGCAGGAGAAGATGGAAGCGATGGCCACGCGGATTCTGGAGCACCTGCGCCAGCCTTTCCGCATCGGCTTAATCGAAGTCTACAGTGGCTGTTCCATCGGCATTGCGCTGTCTCCTGCTCATGGTGAAGAGCGGGAAAGCCTGATTCGTAATGCCGATACCGCCATGTATTACGCCAAAGAGCATGGCCGTGGCCGCTATTGCCTCTTCTCGGCGGAGATGAACAAGCGGGTTTTCGAGTATGTCTGGCTCGACACCAACCTGCGTAAGGCGCTGGAGCAGGATCAGCTGCTGCTGCACTATCAGCCTAAGATCGACCAGGGCGGCGCGGTCAGCAGCGTTGAAGCGCTGGTGCGCTGGAACTCACCAGAACGCGGCATGGTGTCGCCAGGGGAGTTCATCGCCTATGCCGAGGAGTCGGGTCTGATTGTGCCGCTGGGGCGCTGGGTGATGCTCACCGCGGTGAAACAGATCGTGGAATGGCGCAAGCAAGGCATTATGTTGCGCGTTGCGGTAAACGTTTCTGCGCGCCAGCTGATCGATCAGAGCATCTACCTCGACTTACAGCAGGCGCTGCAGGAGAACGGGCTGGATGACTGCCCGATCGATATTGAGCTGACCGAAAGCTGCCTGATTGAGAATGAAGAGAAGGCGCTGATGCTGATGAAGCAGTTTCAGCAGCTGGGTGCCGAAGTGCATCTGGATGATTTTGGTACCGGCTACTCGTCGCTGTCACAGCTGGCGCGCGTGCCTATCGACGCCATCAAGCTGGATCAAAGCTTTGTGCGCGACGTAAATACCCAGCCGGTGGCGCAATCGCTGGTGCGCGCTATCGTTGCCGTGGCCAAGGCGCTGGAGCTGAAGGTGATTGCGGAAGGCATCGAAACTGAAGCGGAAGAGACGTTCGTGATGGAAAGCGGTGTCGATGTGCGACAGGGCTACCTTTATGCGAAGCCAATGCCCGCAGAAGATATCGGGCATTGGCTGGTTAAGCGTCCTGCCCTTGGCTAATTATCCCGCTTTACGTAACTGCGCACTGTGGCGGTTTTGCAACTGCACCAGGCGCGTCATGTAAGCGAGGTCCTTTGGTTCGATGGTAAAGGCAAAGTCGACCCAGTCTTCGGTAATATCCATCAGCTCGGCGCGTGACAGCTGCAACACACGCTGACGCGCTTTCAACATCGCCCTGACCCCGTTGAGCTTGGGCTGTAACGTATCGATAAAGGTACGTACCGCCCGATAGCCTTCACCGGGTTGAAACACCTTATCCACCAAGCCACGGGTTTCAAACCACTCCGCAGAGTGTGATTCCCCCTCACAAATCAGCTCCTCCGCCAGCTTCATGCCGGAACGGCGAGCCACCAGCGAATAGCCGCCCATTCCCGGAAACAGGTTAAAGGCAATTTCCGGAAAACCCATCCGTGCGTTGTTCTGCGCCAAAATAAAGTGATGCGCCAGCGCGGCCTCAAATCCACCGCCCAGTGCGCTTCCCTCAATCATCGCCAGTGACACCGCGCCGGTGTCAAAACCCCGAGCCGCCGCGTGGATGCAATCCACACAGGCGCGCGCATACGCACGCAGCGCCTCACGACGGTTGTTTTGGATGCAGTCAACAAAGAAGCCGAGATCACCTCCTGCGTTGAACATCGAGGGCACCAGCGACCCGGTGACCCAAAAGTCAATCTTCAGGCCCGAGCGTTGCGCGGCATAGCTCAGATTCATGATCTCTTCAATCAGAGCATGGTTAAAACTGGGACGCGGTTGCGCACGCAACATCATCCACATGGTTCGGCGGCCTTCCTCGTAATAAGCAGAAAGTTGCGTGGTTTGTCCTGCTTCGGTAAACACTCTGCATGCCGCCTGGTTTAAAACTGTCATAATGGTATCCTCTCGTTATATGAATGCGTTAACCGCAACACCAGCGTAAACGAGAGTGAGGCCAAACTTAATAAGAGTAAGATTTTTAAGAAAAAACCGTGCTAAATCGCTGACTTAGCACGGTTTTAAAACATTAGCGCGGCTATTTTATTGCGGCATGCTGCGCCGAGGCCACTTGCAGACGCTTAATGCGTCGTGAATAGAGCGCGGTGAGTATCGGCACTAAAATCGAGGTGACAATCACCGAGGTCGCGACCAGTGCGGTGGCAGCGGGCGCTACCGCCTTAAACTGTGGCAACATTTCAGCAATCAGCACCGGCGTGGCTACCGCGGCGCCAGCGGAACTGGAGGCAGCGATACCCGCCGTGCCGTCACCGCCGCCAATCCAGCGGTCGGCGAAAATCAATGGGATGCCAGTGACCACAATTACCGCCAGGCCGAGCATGATACCGAGCAGACCGGTCTGTGCGATGACCGTAAGATCGATGGTGTTGCCAAGGGCGAAGGCGAAGAAAGGGATCAGCGTCTGAATCGCCTTGCTGAAAAACTCGCGCAGTTCAGGATCGATATTGCCCAGCGTGAAGCCAATCACAAATGGCAGCACCGCGCCGACAAACACATGTGGTTCAAAAGAGGCGATACCGGCGGTGCCGAGGATTACCATGGTCATCAGCGGGCCCGATTCCAGCGACATCAGGACAAAGGCGCCCGCCTCTTCTTTGGTGCCATATTGTTGCATCACCGAGGCGTACAGGCCGCCGTTGGTCATGTCCATTGCCGCAACCAGCGCCAGGGTGGACAACCCCGCCAGCATACCGACCTCAAAGCCATTCTCTGGAATCAATCGCGATGCAACCGCAGCGACGATCCAGGCCACGGCAATTTTTGTCACCACCAGCGTACCGGATTTGCGTAGTACGGTGCCGGTAGCACTGAGCTTGATCGACGCGCCCATGCAGAAAAACCATACCGCCAGAATCGGTACCGTGCCGCCAATCAGGCCGTTGGTAAATGAGCCAAAATATTTGCCGGCACCGGGCGCAAGCGTGTGGCAGAGAGCGCCAAGGAAAAGCGGCACTAACATCATGCCGCCAGGGATTTTGTCAATCGCGCGTTTGATATGCATTTTGTTTTCACCTTGATTCAGCAAGACGAAGTCGTCGGTTGCAGAGGCCCGGATGGGCGGTGAAAGCAAGATAGCGGAATAGTCACGCTGCAAAAGTGATCTGGTCGATATTTTTAAAACAACGTTTCATTTTTATAGATCTGCCATTTTGAAAGGCAAATCACTCCTTTTGACCGTACCAGGCATCTTTGCCGTGCTTGCGCAAATAGTGCTTATCCAGCAGTGCCGGATTGATGGCGGGCAGCTGCGGCGTCAGTTGCTGGCTGAACAGAGCCATGTAGGCCACCTCTTCCAGCACTACCGCGCTGTGCACCGCATCCTGCGCACTTTTTCCCCAGGCAAAAGGCCCGTGTGAATTGACCAGCACAGCGGGAATCGCCAGCGGATCGATCTGCCGTTCGCGCAGCGTCTCAATGATCACCTGCCCGGTTTGCCACTCATAGCGCTCAATGATTTCATCATCACGCATGGCACGTGAACAGGGAATGGTGCCGTAAAAATCATCGGCGTGCGTGGTGCCCCAGGCAGGAATATCGCGTCCGGCCTGTGCCCAGATGGTCGCATGTCGGGAATGGGTATGGACAATTCCGCCTGCTTCTGGCCAGGCCAGATAGAGTGCACGATGGGTATCGGTATCAGAAGAAGGACGTTTTGTGCCCTCCACTACGCGGCCGGTTTCCACTTCAACCACCACCATGTCGGCTTCCGTCATCTCACTGTATTTCACACCAGAAGGTTTGATCACCATCAGCCCAGAGGCGCGGTCTATCTCGCTAACGTTACCCCAGGTAAAGGTCACCAGATTGTGCTCCGGTAAGGCCAGATTTGCCTCGAGCACCTGCTTTTTCAGTTGTTCCAGCATCCTGTTTCTCCTTGCAAATAAACAGCAACAGTGTTGCCTGAAGCGAGCCTGGAGAATATGGATTGACTGGCTGTAATGCCGTCGGAAAGTCGCTGATGAGAGGAAACTGTGATGGAAATTGAGAGTTTTTAACCTGTTCAGGCGAAGCGGAAAACCTACAATACTCGGGTCAGCTACCTGTGCACAGGACATGACATTATCGCGTTATGCCTTGCTTATGCGCACATAATGAAAAATTATACACAGAGCGGAATAAGAGAAACAGAAGACCATCTATACTTGTGGTGTTGTCTCTGAGATCAATAACAAAGGAGTAGTGATGACAATCAATTTTAAACGCGTATCAGCGGTGGTTTTGGCCACCACGTTAGTCATTTCATTGAGCGGATGTTCTAACTGGTCAAAACGCGATCGCAACACCGCGATCGGCGCAGGCGCAGGTGCTATCGGCGGTTCTGTACTGACCAACGGCAGCGGCCTGGGCACCGTAGGTGGTGCAGCAGTAGGCGGCATTATCGGCCACCAGATCAGCCGCTAACGCACTTACCTGATACTTCACACAGCGTAATAACAATAAGCAAAAGGCCACTAATCAGTGGCCTTTTTTTTATCCGCCCGCCAGCTTAACCTTCAGCCCTTTCGCTTCCAGCAGGCTTTTCAACAGATCGCGCTTATCGCCCTGGATTTCGATGACGCCGTCTTTAATCGCGCCACCGCAGCCGCATTTCTTTTTCAGCTCGGCAGCCAGCGTGCTCAGCGCCGCATCATCCAGATCGAGGCCGGTGATCAAACAGACGCCCTTGCCCTTGCGTCCGCTGGTTTGCCGCTGAATACGCACAATACCGTCACCTTTGGGCCGCACCGGTGCTGCTTTTGGTGTATCGATACGGCCGCTGTCGGTTGAATATACCAGAGGATTGTCGCGACTCATTTTGCTTCCTGTAACGATGCCAGAATAGTGTTCAGTGTAGCGCCCGGATCGGTGGATTGGGTGATCGGGCGTCCAATGACCATGTAATCCACGCCGGCGCGCTGCGCATCCACCGGCGTCATGATGCGACGCTGATCGCCAGCCTCGCTGCCCGCTGGACGAATGCCTGGCGTTACCAGCCTGAATGCGCTGCCCAGCTCTGCTTTGAACGTTGCGGCTTCCTGCGCCGAGCACACCACGCCGTCCAGGCCATTTTGTTGTGCCAGCCGTGCCAGACGTCCGGCATATTCTGCCGGTGACGCCTGAATACCCAGATCAAGCAGATCGCTGCTTTCCATACTGGTGAGTACGGTAACGGCGATCAATAACGGCGCATCTTTGCCAAATGGCAGCAGCGCCTCTTTGGCCGCCGTCATCATGCGCGCCCCGCCGCTGGCATGCACGTTGACCATCCAGACGCCAAGATCGGCCGCTGCGGCAACGGCGTGCGCGGTTGTGTTGGGAATATCATGAAATTTGAGGTCGAGGAAAATCTCGAAGCCACGCTGCTGCAGTGTGGCGACAAAGTCAGGGCCAAAGCGGGTAAACATCTCTTTACCCACTTTCAGACGGCAACTGCGCGGATCGATGCCATCCACAAAGGCCAGCGCACGGTCGCGATCGGCATAATCAAGAGCGACCAGAATCGGTGAAGTGATCGGAGCAGGTGAAGTCATGAATTGTCCTTGGCTGAGCACCGGCGGGCGCATTGATAAACGGCAGCATTCTACCTGCGGTCACCGCCCTGTGACAACGTTGCAACGGCCGGTCACCGTTGTTCTTTTGCCAGACCATTAGTCGACCTGTGCTCCGGGGTAAAGTTAATCTTGCCTATACTAAATAGTATGTTGTAACTAGATTAGCCATTAAAAAAATGGGCAACATTATTGCCCATCCAGCCCGCGAATCGGTTTTACCGAGGACCATGCGCGGCACGAAGGACAGTGCCAGTAAAGCGCATGCGCGGTAAAACCGCATTTGTGACAGCGATAACGCGGCTTGGTGCGAATCTGTTCGCCAACCATATCGCGCAGCACCATCAGGCTCTCTTTCGCGCGACCGTCTTCAGCCTCCTGCAGGTGAAAATCCATCAGACGATGGAAAACACGCATTGTGGGATGGCGTTGCAACTGGCGGTTTACATAGGCTTCGGCGGTTTCTGCGCCTTCCTGTGCTTCCACAATGTCCGCCAGATAAAGTTCGGCCGCTGCACCGGTGTTTTCTTCCACGCAGCGCTGCAGATATTCCGCCCACTGATCGGCACGTTGCAGATGGCCATAACAGGTTTCCAGCATCGGCAGCGTTTCGCTCACCAGCTCTTTGTCCTGCTCAATCACGCGCTGCAGAAAACCGGTGGCTTTGGCAAACTCTTCCTGCGCCATCAGAATACGGCCCATCATAATGGACACGCGCGCGCTCTGCCGATCGGCCGCCTCGCCCTTTTTCAACAGGCTCATCGCCCGTTCAAGATCGTCACTGCCCATCGCCTGCAGCGCCAGCTCGCAGTAAAAGTGCGCAATCTCCATCTTCTGCTTATCTTTACCGAGCTTGACCAGCCGCTCAGCGACGTCAATTGCCTGCTGCCATTCGCTGGTTGCCTGATGAATCAGCAGCAGCTGTTGCAGGGCGCTGACGCGAAACTCAGTTTCATCGGTCAACTGGGTAAACATATCTTCCGCGCGGTCATACATACCGGCGGCCATGTAGTCGCGGCCCAGCTGCTGCACTGCCAGCAAGCGCTGATCGTAGTTCAGCGAGGCGCTTTCCATTAAAGACTGGTGAATGCGGATGGCGCGATCCACTTCGCCGCGTGAACGAAAAAGATTGCCCAGCGTCAGGTGCGCTTCCACGGTGCCGCTGTCCTCTTTCAACATATCGAGAAACAGATCGACCGCTTTGTCCTGCTGATTTGAGAGCAGGAAGTTAACCCCCGTCACGTAATCCCGCGACAGGCGGCTCGCTTCCTGTTGCTTATCCTGCTGTGCGCTTCGTCTGCCCATATACCATCCGTAAGCAGCGGCAACGGGAAGGAGCAGGAATAGCAATTCCAACATAAGAGGTTATTCCTTGACCACAACACTGCGCGAGGCGGCAGATTTCGATTCGTTCTGCTGGCTGATCTGCTGTTGCAGACGTTTTAGCTTACGTTGTGTGTGGCCCAACGAGACGCGCACGCGCAGCCAGAACAGGCCGCATATCGCCCAGCCAAGCAGGAAGCCCGCGGCAAACAAGCTCGCCAGAAGCGTGGAGATGCTGAACTGTCCTTGTGCGAGCAGGTAGTTAAAGGTGACCACCTGATCGTTATGTGCGCCAAGCGTGACGGAAATGATAAAAATGACCAGCACGACTAAAAAAATCAGCAAATATTTCACGTTTCTTCCCGTATGGAATGGTAACTAAAAGAATTATGCCAAAAAAGCGCGGCGGATGCTGCAACGTCATCATCAGCAGCGCGCGCTTTTCCTCTCCTGGCTGCCTGAATTATTTGGGGGCGAAATGTGTCAATGCAATCACCTGCCCTGCTCTTCCCGCTGATTTATCTCCTGCGACTCTTCAACCGGCACGGTAAGCGGGCCACACACTCTTTGCGCCAGCCACACGGCGAGGGTAACCAGCAACCAGCTTATCAGCGTGGCCACGATCAAATCACGCGGCCAGTGCATGCCGAGCAACATACGGCTGATCATCACGCCGGTAGCCCACAGCAGTAGCACCACGATGGTCAGGGTACGGCGGCGCGGCCACAGTAAACCTACACCCAATAATGCCCAGCTGGCGGCAAACAGGGTATGACCGGATGGAAAAGCAAAGCCGGTTTCAAACGCCCAGTGCCGTTTTAGCCATCCCGGAATCTGTTGTTCGTCCTGCAACAGGTTAGTGACCATTTCGCCACGCGCCTTACGCTTGAGCTGATAGAACGTCTCTTCATTGACGCCGTGCGTTTTTTCCAGCCAGAGTACGTAGGGCCGCGGTTCCTGCACGCGCTCTTTAATGAAAGATTTGGTGTACTGGCCCGCCATAATGGCCGCAAGCATAATAGCGACAAGGAAAAGCGCGGGTTTAAGGCGAAAGCGTAAACACCATAAAAACCAGGCGGTCAGCAGGATAAAAGTGATGATGCCCCAGGGACGAGTCACGGTTTCAGTCATCCAGAACAGGCCTTTCAGCCACAAGGTATTCTGCCCCGGCTGCCATTGCCAACCTGACAGCCATACCACCAGCGGTATGATCAGCAACAGCAATGCGCCCAAAGCGGTTCGCCTGGCGATGTCAAACATCCGAGCTCCTTGGTGATGGCAAAAAATCTGCAAAGCAATACAATAGCTTAAAAAATAATAACATAACGATTACTACTTGGATAATTGTGCTTTATCACTACAATCGCTGATACAGGTTACCCCTTACAATAGCGGTTATGGCAAAATAGCCGCCATCATTCAGGTCAGTCGGGCCTGCAAGCGTTACCATTATGATAGCGCAACAGATCAAGGTTCTGGAGAGTTACATGCAGCTGAAACGGGTGGCAGAAGCCAAACTGCCAACGCCATGGGGAGATTTCCTGATGGTGGGATTTGAAGAACTGGCCACCGGGCACGACCATGTTGCCCTGATTTATGGCGATATCAACGACAATGAGCCAGTGCTGGCGCGAATTCATTCAGAGTGTCTCACCGGTGATGCGCTGTTCAGCTTGCGCTGTGACTGCGGCTTTCAGCTGGAAGCCGCGCTGACCGCCATCGCTGAAGAGGGTCGCGGTGCGCTGCTTTATCATCGTCAGGAAGGTCGCAATATTGGCTTGTTAAATAAGATTCGCGCCTATGCGTTGCAGGATAAGGGTTACGACACGGTTGAGGCTAACCATCAGCTCGGCTTCGCTGCCGATGAGCGTGATTTCACCCTCTGCGCCGATATGTTTAAGCTGTTGGGCGTCAATGAAGTCCGTCTGCTGACTAACAACCCACGCAAGGTTGAGATCCTCAGCGAAGCGGGCATCAATATTGTCGAGCGCGTGCCGCTGATAGTGGGGAGAAATCCTAAGAATGCCCATTATCTCGATACCAAAGCTGAGAAAATGGGCCATTTGTTGCCTAAAGGATAAGAGGAAAAAGGCCGTTACCGGCCTTTTTTTTAGCTCTTCAGCATGTTCCTGATAACAAAATGCAGGATGCCATCGTTGCGGTAATAGGTCAGTTCATTACCGGTATCAATGCGACAACGCGTCACCAGTTCCTCTTTGCTGCCATCGGAACGCGTTAAGGTCACGCGCACCGTACAGCCTGGCTGCAAATCTTCCAGATCTTCCACGTCAATCAGCTCTTCCCCGGTGAGATTAAGGGTTTTACGCGTGACGTCTTGCGGAAACTCCAGCGGTAAAATCCCCATGCCAATCAGGTTTGAGCGGTGAATACGCTCGAAAGACTCAGCGATTACTACGCGAACGCCCTGCAATCGTGGCCCTTTTGCCGCCCAGTCACGGCTGGACCCTGAGCCGTACTCTTTGCCGGCTATGATCGCCAGCGGCACGTTCTCCTGCTGATATTTCATTGCGGCATCGTAAATCGCCAGCTGCTCGCCGCTGGGGTAATGCTTGGTTATCCCCCCTTCCACGCCCGGCACCATCTCATTGCGAATACGAATATTGGCAAAGGTGCCACGCATCATGACTTCATGGTTACCACGGCGTGAACCGTAGGAGTTGAAGTCATTGCGCTCGACGCCATGCTGTTGCAGATAGCGTCCCGCTGGACTTTCGGCTTTGATGCTGCCCGCAGGAGAGATATGGTCAGTGGTCACCGAATCGCCGAGCATAGCCAGAATCCGGGCGCCGCGAATATCTTTCACCGGTTTAGGCTCCGCTTCCATATCGTCAAAGAACGGCGACAGACGGATGTAGGTTGATCCTTCATCCCAGTCATAGGTTGCCGCCTCGCTGACCTTGATCTCCTGCCATTCCGGCGTGCCGTCGAACACTTCGGCATACTCTTTGTGGAACATGTCCACCGAAACCTGCTGCACCGCTTCCGCAATCTCTTCCGGCGTCGGCCAGAGATCTTTCAGATAAACCGGCTTGCCGCTGAGATCGTTACCCAGCGGTTCAGTTTGCAGGTTGATGTGCATATTGCCTGCCAGCGCATAAGCCACAACCAGCGGCGGTGAAGCGAGCCAGTTGGTTTTGATCAGCGGATGAATTCGCCCTTCAAAGTTGCGGTTGCCTGAGAGCACGGCCGCAACGGTGAGATCGCCTTCTTTGATGCCGTTTTCAATGGCGTCCGGCAGCGGCCCGGAGTTACCGATACAGGTGGTGCAGCCGTAGCCAACCAGATTAAAACCAAGCTTATCGAGATGCGGCGTCAACCGGGCTTTGGCAAGATAATCAGAGACCACTTTCGAACCCGGCGCCAACGACGCCTTCACCCACGGCTTACGCCGCAGTCCCAGTGTGACCGCTTTTTTCGCTACCAGGCCCGCCGCCATTAACACACTGGGGTTGGATGTGTTGGTACAGGAGGTAATGGCGGCAATCACTACCGCGCCATCCTCCAGCTCATATTCGTGTCCGCTTTCACTGTCGGACCATTTCACCGTCTTGTGGGCTTTCTGGGCACGGTTAACTTCCAGTTCGTTGCTGGCGTTGAACGCATTAGGCACATCGCCCAGCGATACGCGGTCCTGCGGACGTTTTGGTCCGGCAATACTGGATTCAACATCGTGCATATCCAGCGACAATGAGCTGGTAAAGACCGGCTCGTCGCCTGGATTACGCCACAGGCCCTGCGCTTTGGCATAGGCTTCCACCAGCGCTACCTGTTCATCGCTACGGCCTGTCAGACGTAAATAGCCCACCATTACCTCGTCGACCGGGAAAAAGCCGCAGGTTGCGCCATATTCAGGGGCCATATTGGCAATGGTGGCACGATCGGCCAGCGGCAGATCGGCCAGGCCGTCCCCGTAAAACTCAACAAATTTTCCCACCACGCCATGCTTGCGCAGCATCTGCGTAACCGTTAATACCAGGTCGGTCGCGGTAATACCCGGCTGTAGCTTGCCGGTGAGTTTAAAGCCAACCACATCCGGAATGAGCATGGAGACCGGCTGACCGAGCATTGCTGCCTCAGCTTCGATGCCGCCTACGCCCCAGCCAAGCACGCCGAGCGCGTTGATCATCGTTGTGTGGGAGTCAGTACCTACCAGCGTATCCGGCCAGGCGTAATGTTCGCCATCGCGCTCTTCCTGCCAGATAGCTTTACCGAGATACTCCAAATTGACCTGATGGCAGATGCCGGTGCCCGGCGGCACGACACGAAACTGATTAAAGGCTTTTTGTCCCCAGCGCAAAAACACATAGCGCTCGTGGTTACGCTCCATTTCCAGGCGCACGTTCTCTTCGAACGCATCGTCATTGCCAAAATGGTCGACGGTCACCGAGTGGTCAATGACCAGATCGACCGGGGAGAGCGGATTGACCTTCGCCACGTCGCCGCCCAGCCGGTTAACGGCTTCACGCATTGCCGCCAGATCAACCACCGCCGGAACGCCGGTAAAATCCTGCATTAACACACGTGCCGGGCGATAAGCAATCTCTCGATCGGCATGAGCGGTCTGCTGCCAGTCTGCCAGCGCCTGAATATCTTCAGCCGTAACGGAATCGCCGTCCTGCCAACGCAGCAGATTTTCAAGCAGGACCTTGAGGGATTTGGGCAGACGATCAACATTGCCCAGCTGTTCAGCAGCACGCGGCAGGCTAAAGTAATGGTAAGACTTACCTTCCACATCCAGCCTGTCCTGACTTATTTCGTGTAGGGATAACGACATAGCTCCTCCATATTATTGTACGAGCGTTCACCCTAAAGGCTCAGGGCATACAATAAAGATAGTCCACACAGTCATTAACGTTTTGATAACAACACAAATTGACACTTTTAAATAAAACGATAGAAACAAAAACGCCCCGCGAATAACTCGCAGGGCGTTTGTTAAAATTTGTGTTAATTACATTACCAGAACTGCAGCGCCGCTCCAGAATGCACAAGACAGGGCCCAGGCGCTATACCACGTAATTTTAGTAAGATTCATATATAACTCGCTCAGGCCGGAATACGGCCAATAAAAAACGTACATTCAGAATCAAGCAGTTAGCGCCGATCCAACCGATTTTTAGAGACCCAGAAGTGTTGATGTTTATGGACATCAAACGCTATAAGCGAAAACAATATTACTTAAATCAAATTAACCACATTGCGCAGTTAGCTTTACGGCAAATATAACAAACAGCTTATTTTACTTTCTCATCGAACATCGATTCGATGAAATTTCTCTGCTTCTCGTTCAGGTTCCATGATGGGGGTATATTCACTGTGTCCGCATCCCTGGCTTTGCAGTAGGGAGAGGCTTCAACATTGCGCGCCTGCTTCGGTTTGTGACTCAGCGTATGTCCCAACATGATTTACCCCCAGAAGCGCCAAATCATTACTGCAATCCCCACCCAGAACAGGGCAGACACAGCAAAAACGGATAACCATGCGTTGCGGCGGGTGTTACCACTACGCTCGACCTTAGTGCTTTTTGCCCGGAAGCCGGGTTGTACAGTTATTCTGGTAGCCATAGTTTTTGATAATCACTCTCAATGAAACGATTGTTAGGACCGATGAAGAATTAGGACGAATCCTAAACTCTTACCCAATTAAAATCCAGCTATTTTTATTGAACACAACGATTAACGTTATTAATCAAATTGGCAATTATCGTTCAGTAAACTGCTGCTCTTTAACTGCGACATAATTGCTCCGTAACTTAAATTAAAATAATCGGCACAAAAATCAGATCCATCTATTAATAGAGCCACCCGGTTGCATTAGCGGTGCAGCTGACCTAAGCCACATCGGATAACTGGAGTATGAGATTTATCCTGGCTTTCTGCAAAACAGAACATAGGAAAATGTGCTGCATTTCTCATTTAAGAAACAACAATGAATAAACCTGTGAGCCATGTTTCATTTACAATAAATTAATAAAACAGATGTGAAAATGGGGCTTTAGGACCAACCAGACATAAAAAAAGCCGCATAAGCGGCTGAGAAAAGAAGGAAATGCTGACTAAACTCTATTTGACAGGCAATTTTATATCTTTGAACATGGCTTCAATGTCATCGTTAGATCGTAATGCCACGGCGGTATCCACGACGTCTCGCGTCAGGTGTGGCGCAAAACGTTGAATAAAATCATACATATAGCTTCTCAGGAATGTGCTACGGCGAAAGCCAATTTTGGTCGTGCTATAGGTAAAAGTATCTGTCGCTTCTATGCGGATTAAGTCAGGGTCTGCAACAGGATCGACTGCCATGCTGGCAATAACCCCGACTCCCAGCCCTAAACGCACGTAAGTTTTGATCACGTCAGCATCGGTGGCGGTAAAAATTATTTTCGGCGTCAGGCCAGCGCGATTGAAAGCAGTATCCAGTTCAGATCGTCCGGTAAAGCCGAAGGTGTAGGTTACCAACGGATATTCAGCCAACTCCTCAATCGATACTTTGCTTTTCGCCGCCAGTGGATGGTCCGGGGTGACCACGATAGCGCGGTTCCAGTGATAGCAAGGCAGCATGATTAAATCGTCATACAGGTGCAGCGCTTCGGTGGCGATAGCAAAATCGGCATTCCCCTTGGATACCGCCTCTGCAATCTGCGTAGGCGAGCCCTGATGCATATGCAATGAGACACGCGGATAGCGCTCGATAAAGCCCTTAATGACGTTTGGCAGTGCATAGCGCGCCTGAGTATGTGTGGTGGCGACGTATAGCGATCCCTTATCCGGCCAGGTGTGCTCGCCTGCTACCGACTTAATCGCCTCAACCTTTGACAACACTTCACGGGCGATGCGGATAATCTCCTCACCGGCCGGTGTAACCTGCGTCAGGTGTTTGCCACTGCGCGCAAATATTTGAATGCCAAGCTCGTCTTCCAGCATGCGCACTTGTTTACTGATGCCCGGCTGCGAGGTGTAAAGCCCTTCAGCGGTAGAGGAAACGTTAAGATTGTGGTTAACGACTTCGACGATATAACGCAGCTGTTGCAGTTTCATAATGGTGTTCCCGGTTAGCGTCCAGTGCACGCCCTCTTTCCGTTCGTGAAGTGATGCAGGCGACGGGTAAAGGTCAGGCAAAATGGTGGGGTTTTACTATAACAACTATATCATTTTACGTTCGGATGTAGAGGATATTGTTATAAGCAGCGCCATAAAAAAAGGCCAGCAAAGCTGGCCTTTTCATTAGCGAACATTAAGCGAGGGCTACTTTTTCGCTTCCTGCCATTTGCCATCAACAAAAAAAGCTGACCAGCCGGTGGCTTTTCCCTCTTTTTCTGAGCTGACATACTGCTGTTTTGTCTTGCGACTGAAGCGAACGACCGTCTTATTCCCCTCTTTATCGGCTACAGGCGCATCGGCCAGGTAGCGCAATTTCTCAGGCAGACGATCTTTAAAGCGTTGTAGCTCTTCCACCAGCGGCGCACGTGTTTCGCGCGATTTCGGGAAGGTGTTAGCGGCAAGGAACACGCCTGCCGCACCGTCACGCAGCACGAAGTAGGCATCCGACTTCTCGCACGCCAATTCAGGCAGCGGTACCGGATCTTCTTTTGGTGGCGCAACGTCGCCATTACGCAGAATTTTACGCGTGTTTTTGCACTCTTCGTTGGTGCAGGCCATGTATTTACCGAAACGACCCATCTTCAGGTGCATCTCAGAACCACATTTTTCACATTCTACGATAGGGCCGTCGTAGCCCTTGATGCGAAACTCGCCCTGCTCAATTTCGTAGCCATCACAGCCGGGATTGTTACCACAGACGTGCAGCTTGCGCTGGTTGTCGATCAGATAACTGTCCATGGCGGTGCCGCACTTCTCACAGCGGCGACGGGCACGTAACGCATTGGTTTCGGCATCGTCACCTTCAAGAATGTTCAGCACTTCATTTTCAGGAATCAGGTTAATCGTCTGCTTACAGCGCTCTTTAGGCGGTAACGCGTAACCTGAACATCCTAAAAACACGCCGGTGCTGGCGGTGCGAATACCCATTTGACGGCTACAGGTTGGGCAGTCAATAGTGGTCATCACCATCGCATTCGGCTGCATGCCGCCTTCTTCCGGATCTTTTTCAGCCTGCTCAAGCTGCTGGCTAAAATCGCTAAAGAAGCTGTCGAGCACCCCTTTCCATTTCGCTTCGTTGTTCGCGACCTGGTCAAGGCTATTTTCCATATGCGCGGTAAAATCGTAGTTCATCAGCTCGCGGAAATTTGCTTCCAGCCGATCGGTAACGATTTCACCCATTTTTTCCGCATAGAAACGGCGACTTTCAACGCGCACATAACCGCGATCCTGAATAGTCGAAATAATTGACGCATAGGTTGACGGTCGGCCAATGCCGCGCTTTTCCAGTTCACGCACCAGTGAGGCTTCGCTGAAGCGCGCCGGCGGCTTGGTAAAGTGCTGACTTGGCGTCAACTGCACCAGCGTGAGATCGTCACCGACGTTGACCGGCGGCAGAGTGCGATCTTCATCGCCTTTGCGCAGCGCTGGCATCACTTTGGTCCAGCCGTCAAAACGCAGCGTACGGCCTTTCGCTTTCAGTTTGAAATCACCAGCATTGACGGTCAGCGTCGTTGAATCGTACTGCGCAGGCATCATCTGACAGGCAACAAACTGGCGCCAGATCAGCTGATAAAGCTTCTGTGCATCCGCTTCCATATCCTTCAGGCTTTCCGCCAGCACGTTGACATCAGAAGGACGAATCGCTTCGTGTGCCTCCTGCGAATTGTCTTTGCTGGCGTACTGATTTGCCGCTTCCGGCAGATACTTTTTACCGAACTCGCCGCCGATATAGTCGCGTACCATGCTTACCGCATCCTGACTCAGATTGGTTGAGTCAGTACGCATATAGGTGATGTGACCCGCTTCATACAGCCGTTGGGCCATCATCATGGTTTTTTTGACGCCAAAACTCAGGCGGGTACTGGCGGCCTGCTGCAGCGTCGAGGTAATAAAAGGTGCACCCGGTTTGCTGCTGGTCGGCTTATCTTCACGATCGGCAACGGTAAAGCGCGCTTTTTCCAGCAGGCTCAACGCCGCCTGGGTCTGCTCACCGTTTACCGGGCGAAATGCTTTGTCGCCCTGATGCGTGACCTGCATGGCCAGATCGCTGCCTTTTGGCGTGGTGAAATCAGCATCCAGCTCCCAGTACTCTTCGGGAACGAAGGCTTTGATCTCACGCTCACGTTCTACGACCAGACGTACCGCTACCGACTGAACGCGTCCCGCGGAGAGACCACGTGCGATTTTTTTCCACAGCAAAGGGGAAACCATGTAACCCACCACGCGATCCATAAAGCGTCGCGCCTGCTGTGCGTTAACCCGGTTAATGTTCAGTTCGCCCGGCTTTTCAAACGCCTGACGAATGGCATTTTTGGTGATCTCGTTAAAGACCACGCGACTGAAGCGGGAATCATCACCGCCAATCACTTCCCGCAGGTGCCACGCAATGGCTTCCCCTTCGCGGTCAAGGTCAGTTGCGAGATAGATGTGGTCAGCGTTTTCAGCCAGTGCTTTCAGCTCGGCAACCACTTTTTCTTTGCCCGGGAGAATTTGATAATCCGCTTCCCAGTCATGCCATGGGTCAACGCCCATGCGGTTGACCAGCGCCGCTTTCTCATCTTTCTTAACTTTTTTGGCAGGTTTACTGGTTGTAGAGTCAGCGCTCTTTTTAACTGTTGATCCACTGGTCGGCAAATCACGAATATGACCTACGCTGGATTTCACCACGAAGTCATTGCCGAGATATTTATTGATTGTTTTGGCTTTTGCCGGGGACTCAACGATTACCAGAGCTTTTCCCATAATTACCTTTACCTGAATATAACGTCTGACCGTAAATGAAATGAAAGGATGACGACCGGTTGCGGTACAGAGGAATCTGATGCCTCATCAGAACCACAACGAAATGTCTTTATCCAACCTACTGAAAAGGCATGCCTTTTAACAGCGATGCAACTCCAGCACAACAAAATTTACTGCCAGAACCTGAATCGCCCACACTCTACCTGATAAAATCTGTTACGCAACCTTATTAGCACTCAGGTTAAAATCGCGCCATAAACTGCGAAGCAGTAAACAGATTTGAGCGAGTGTAGCCCGGCCAGTAATATAGAAGGATTCTCTTCACTGTCAAAAAATGAGGCAATAATGATGCTGACTACAACCGCCCTTTCGCGTGAAGCATTACTGGAACGGGCAAATGCCATGCTTGAAGCGCACGACGATTATTTTCCTGGTGTGCAGGTTGATGGCGTAGAGCAAAAAGGCGACGTGCTGGTGTTCAACGGCAATTTTTGGCTGGATGAGCAGGGATTACCCACGGCAAAAAGCACGCGGGTATTTAATCTGTATAAATTTTTGGCAACCGAACTGTCGAAACAGTATCACCTGGCGTAATGCCCGGCGATAAACCGGGCAACATTGACTACAGCAGCGGTTTATCGCCGCGCTGCCACAGCTTCAGCAGCGAGCGTTCGGCGCTGGCGGCCGCGCTCTGCGTAAAGCGATCGAACATTTTTTTGCGGCGAGCATAGCGCACGCTCAACACGTCAAAACGCTCCAGTTGCGAGATGATCAGCGTATCGCTGGTGCCAATCTCATCAACCAGTCCCAGCTCAAGTGCCTGACGTCCAAACCAGTGTTCGCCGGTGGCGACCTGCTCAATATCCAGCGAAGGACGCATCTCATGCACAAAATCTTTAAACAGCAGATGCGTTTCGTTTAAATCCTCACGGAATTTTTCACGGCCTTCTTCGGTATTCTCACCAAACAGAGTCAGCGTGCGCTTATATTGCCCGGCGGTATGCAGCTCAACATCAATATTGTTACGCTTCAGCAGGCGGTTAAAGTTAGGCACCTGCGCCACCACACCAATCGAGCCGACAATCGCAAAAGGCGCGGCGACGATACGATCGGCCACGCAGGCCATCATGTAGCCGCCACTGGCCGCCACTTTATCCACCGCAGCAGTAAAGGTGATACCGCTGTCGCGCAAACGCTGCAGCTGCGATGCAGCCAGGCCATAACCGTGCACTACGCCGCCTGGGCTTTCCAGTCTGAGCAGCACTTCATCGCCGGGTACGGCAACGGCAAGAATGGCGGAAATCTCTTCGCGCAACGATGCCACTTCGCCGGCGTCTATGCTGCCCTTGAAATCGAGCACGTAGAGTGAAGGTTTGGTGCTGTCACGCTTAATGCCTTGTTTCGCGTTGCGCTTAGCCAGCTTGTTTTTTTCTTTCTCGCGCTTTTTATGCTCTTTCAGCCAGGTTTTTTGCTCCAGTGGCGGCAGTTTAGCCAGCGTCATCTCCTCTTTGACATGACGATAGTCATCGCCAATACGCACTACCTTCAGCTGTCCTGCCTGACCACGCTTACGCTGCGCCACGTTCACCAGAATAATGGCGATGGCCGCGATGGCGGCCACAATGGTGATGGTTTTCGCCAGAAACAGTCCATACCAGAAAAGTAATTCCATTCGTCCGCCCTGTTGCACATGTTGTTAATTGTCTTTCAGTTTATCACAGCGTGACCGCTTCACATCACGCGCCCTGTGCTGGTTTGCACTGCCTGGTTTTTTCAGGCATAAAGCGAACACCATGAACAATTGCACGTGACGGCAATCTGCCGAGGAGCCGCTATGGATTACCAACCGAAAAACAACCTGCTTGAAGGCCGCATTATTTTGGTGACCGGTGCCACTGACGGCATCGGTCGCGAGGCAGCACTGACTTATGCCCGCCATGGCGCCGAGGTTTTGCTGTTAGGGCGCAACAGTGAAAAGCTCAGCCAGGTCGCTGCAGAGGTCGCGACCATAACCCGCAAGCCCGGCAAAACGTTCGTGCTGGATATGAATAACGCTACCCCCGCAACCTGCCAGACGCTGGCAGCGTCGATTGCCGCTGAGGTTCCTCGGCTGGATGGTCTGCTGCATAACGCTGGCGTGCTGGGCGACATTGCGCCAATGTCAGAGATTAAACCGCACGTCTGGCGCGAAGTAATGCAGGTTAACGTAGACGCCACTTTTTGGCTGACGCAGGCGCTGTTGCCATTACTGTTGAAATCGGCTGCCGGCTCGCTGGTGTTTACCACCTCAAGCGTTGGCCGTACCGGTCGCGCCGGATGGGGCAGCTATGCGGTTTCCAAGTTTGCTACCGAGGGCATGATGCAAGTGCTTGCCGATGAGTATAAAGATCGTCATTTACGGGTGAACTGCATCAATCCTGGCGGAACGCGTACCAAAATGCGCGCCAGCGCCTTCCCACAGGAAGACGCCAATAAGCTGAAAATGCCAGCTGATTTAATGCCGCTTTACCTCTATCTAATGGGCGACGACAGCCGCAACGAGAACGGTGTCAGCTTTGATGCTCAGCCGGGCCGCAAGCCAGGAGCTGCAGAATAATGGCCGCTGAAGATCGTCATCAACAGCGCCAGCAGCGGTTGAAAGATCAGGTTGACGCCCGCATCGCCGCGGCAACGGACATGCGCGGCATTGTGATGGTGTTCACCGGCAACGGCAAAGGCAAAACCACCGCGGCTTTCGGCACGGCTACGCGGGCGGTCGGTCATGGCAAGCGCGTCGGCGTGATTCAGTTTATCAAAGGCGAATGGCCAAACGGTGAACGCCAGCTGCTGGAGCCGCAGGGCGTGGAGTTTCAGGTGATGGCCACCGGTTTTACCTGGGAAACACAGAGCCGGGAAACGGACAGCGTCGCCTGCGCGGAAGTGTGGCAACATGGCCTGCGCATGCTGGCTGATGCGCGTCTCGATCTGGTGATTCTGGATGAGCTAACTTACATGGTGAGTTACGATTACTTGCCGCTGGACGCGCTGCTCACGGCATTACGGCAACGCCCCGCTCATCAGAGCGTGATCATTACCGGCCGCGGCTGCCATCGTGACATTTTGGAACTGGCGGATACGGTGACGGAGATGCGACCGGTCAAACATGCGTTTGATGCCGGCATTCAGGCACAGCAGGGAATTGACTGGTAAAAAAAAGGCGCCCCGAAGGCGCCTTTTTTGTTATCCGCGTTTGCTATTGCTGTTAGTACGACGCGAACCGCTGCTGACATTGCTGTGACGTTTCACCGCCCGGCGAATCTGGTTCGCCTTGGTGCGACGGCGATCTTTTTCTACCGCCACCTTGGTGACCGTTTCCGCAGGCAGATCCACCAGCTCGCGCAAATAGTTAATTGGTGGCAGCTCCAGTTCGGTCCAGCCACCGCGTGGCAGACCTTTTGGCAACGGAATATCGCCATAACGCACGCGAATCAGACGGCTAACCTGTACACCCACGGCTTCCCACAGGCGGCGCACTTCACGGTTACGGCCTTCGGTCAATGTGACGTTGTACCACTGGTTGATGCCTTCACCGCCGGCAAACTTGATGGTTTTAAATGCTGCCGGACCATCTTCCAGTTGCACACCGCGGCTCAGCTGGCGAATTTTATCATCGTCAACCTGGCCAAAAACGCGTACCGCATATTCACGCTCAACTTCGCGACTTGGGTGCATCAGGCGATTGGCCAGCTCACCATCGGTGGTGAACAGCAACAGACCACAGGTGTTAACATCGAGACGACCCACCGCTACCCACCGCGCGCCGCGCAGGCGTGGCAGGCGATCAAATACGGTTGGGCGACCTTCGGGATCGTTGCGCGTGCACAGCTCGCCTTCCGGCTTATAGTAAGCGAGCACACGGCACACTTCCGTGGCCGATTCGGTGATGGCAACAATGTGCCCATCAATACGGATTTTCATCGATTTGTCGACTTCAACGCGATCGCCGAGGGTGGCAATTTTGCCATCGACGCTGACGCGTCCGGCGCTGATCATCGTTTCAATTTCGCGTCGTGAGCCATGGCCCGCGCGCGCTAAAACTTTTTGTAACTTTTCGCTCATTGAGCTGCCTCGCTGTCGCCTTCACAGGCGTCGTGGAAAAAACATTCAGGCAATTTTGGTCATTCCGCAGGAATTAACGCCGGGGATTGCACACCGCACTCTGATCGCGGCGAATCGTCGCTCTGCGCAGAGGCGGCATATTCTATACCAGTTAACTGCATAAAGCTGTGAAATCTTCACCCCGTAGTTAACGTCTGCGTAACGGCTCGTACCGCATAAGTTTATTGATTTATTTACCGCGTAATTAACCGCACCGATTATTTTCGACAAATAAATATTATCGATAATTATCGATATAGTCTTATTTACAAGAATGCGTACTGCGCTAGGATTTGACTGGCAAATTAACACCAGGGAAATAGTCGTTACAGTAACCCGTAATATATAGCCAGCCCGCGCAGGCTGATTATCTGCACGCTTATTTTTTAATAATTATCTCACAACAGCAATTAAAAGGATTCAGGATGAACATGTTTTCCTGTTCGGCACTGCTACGCAAAGGAACGCTATTAGCTCTCTTTTTTACGCCCCCATCCATGGCGCTGATCGAAATACGTGACGGCTTTGTTTACGGTCCTTCTGCGCCCTATGATGACTATGTAAAATGGACCAACCCGGCGCTGCTCGATTTCCACTTTTCTCATATTCGTTCAATACGCAGCGTCGCGCCTGAAGGTGAACACGGCTCCGTCACCGTGTTTCTCAACGATACGTTAGTGTCAGGTGCGGATGGCACAGCCATCGATCTCACCGCTCAGGACCACAGTTTCCAGGTCGGCCCCTGGCTGGATGTTAACAACAGTACTGTAACCAGCAATCGCGACAGCGTGGTGAAATTAGACGAGCGCGGCATTATTCGCATGGACAATGGAAAAATCATTGCAGGGGAAAATGGCGAGCATGGTGTTGAATTACGCAGCGGATATATGACGTTAACCAATGGCAGTGAAATTATCGGCAACGATGTCGGTTTATTATGGGGAGGCGGCTATTTCCCAAACCAGACTAATACATCAATTGGTGTTGACAACGGATCGATTATCTCAGGACGGAATGGTCCGGCTGTACGCGTTGAGGATAATATAAAACAAATCAAATATCTCAACATGACGAATGACAGCAAATTAATCTCCGGCACCGACACGATTGTCGAAGCGGTGGGTGAAAATACCCTGCTTGATATTCTGTTCAGAAATACCACCATTGAAGGCGATGTGGTTGCCCGTAATGGTGCAGAAATGCTGTTGTGGCTCGATCGCAACGCAAATTTTACTGGCAACGTACGGAACGCCACGCACATGACCTTAAGTCGCAACAGCACCTGGTATCTACCCGCCGACAATGATTTACAACAGCTTGAACTGGATGCCGACAGCAAAATTGTGTTTGGTGACGGTTCCGCACCCCGTACCCTGACGGCCAACGACCTCTACGGTGGTGGCCATTTTTATATGAACGCCTGGACAGCCGACAACCGCAGCGATTTTCTGCGCATCAATAATCGCGCCACCGGCGACTATTATCTGCATTTCACGCATCAGGGCAGCGAGCCGGGTAAGAATAACCAGCCTCTTAATGTGGCGCATATCGCCGGAGGCGATGCCTCGTTTTATCTTCCAGGCGGCAGCGTTGATTTAGGCACCTGGCAATACACGCTGGTACAACAGGATCAGGATTACTTTCTCTGCCAGAACAGCGTCACCTGCCTGACTGGCGAACCGGTTACTCCTGAAGAACCTGAGGAGCCAGGTACCCCTGAAGAACCTGAGGAGCCGGGTAAGCCGGAAGAACCCGAGGAGCCGGTTAAACCGGTTGAACCAGAAAAGCCTGTCGATCCCTGCGCGCACGGCGGCTGTGTAACCACACCCTCTACCGATGCTCTGATTGCCATGGGTGTCGCACCGCGAATGATCTTTAATGCGCATCTGCCCGCCTGGCGAACCCGCAGCGGCGACACCGGCGGCGTTAAGCGACAGCAGGAGCAGGAGCAGGTTAATGCTCGTTTCCTCGGCGGTACCCGTCGTTATCAGGGCGCGGCTAACAGCGAATGGAAAATGCAGAGCCGTGGCGTGGAAGTGGCAATCAATACACCCTTTGCTTTTGAAGGAGGAGAGGCTTATTTCGGGCCGGTTGCTACCTTCTCTTCGCAGACCCTTACCGATCGGCGTGGTGCAAACGGTCAGGTTGACAGCTGGGGTATTGGCCTGGAGGCCAGCTGGGTATTCGACAATGGCGCCTGGATCGACACGCTGCTGACCACCAGCCGATATGACCATCGGCTGGGTACCCGAATGAGCAGCGGCACAGAGGTAAGCGGAGAATGGGCTCGTCAGGGTTTTGGCGCCGCGCTGGAGTCAGGCTATCGCATTGCCACCACCGGTGCCGTTTGGCTCGAGCCCTATGCCCGGCTGACCGCCTTCACCGCTGGCAGCAAAAATGTGGCGCTGGATAACGGCATGCGGGCGCATTTCAGTCGTGACCGTTCGCTAATGGGTGAAGCGGGCCTCTATGTAGGAGGAACGTTGCAGCTGGCTTCTCTACCGGTTACGCCCTGGCTTAAAGCGGCCATGAGTTATGAAACGCTAAAAGGCAAGGACACGGTGATCAACGATCGTTATCGCTTTGATAACGACTTTAGCGGCGCGTTTGCCACCTATGCCGCCGGCGTTTCATTAGCCGTGAGCGATACGACGCGTCTGTTCGGGGAAATTGGCGGTCAAAAAGGCGCCTCAATAACCGCTCCGCTTAACGCATCGCTTGGCGTGAACATCGCGTTTTAAACGCTCACTTGCCGTTTGGCGCAAGGTTTCACAGCCTGACGCTGAGCCACGCTTTCCTTCTGCCTGCGGCCTGAATGACTGTCAGCTCGCAGGCAGACCAGGATTTTCCTCATAAAACAAGGAATTGTAATATTAATCAGCAAAAGACACTGCAAAAAACAACCGTAAAAGCAGCTTATAACGCCTTAAGCTATATTCTCTGTTTTATCCTGACACCGGCAGGGAAATTTTCAGCTTAAGTAATTTATGGATTAACTTAACTCTATATCATTAATATTATTTGATTCTTCTCCTTTTGAATTACGTTGTCGAATTAATTAATCAGTGTATTATTCAATCACTGATGCGCAAAGGTTTAATGACTTAACTAAAATATAACCTTCGCATTATTAAAATAATTAAAATAACTCATTTTTAACAAAAAATATCATCTGCCGGACTGGATGAAATAATCTGCAATTGACTGCCCACTTAATATGCCATGAGTCTTCACCAGGGATTTTTCGGCATATAACACTAACGATGTGAACACCATGAAAACACTGCCATTATTGTCAGTAGTAGCTGCGCTATTACTCAGTGGCTGCTCAGTGGGAAAATATGAGTACAGCCGGGAAGCGATGGAACGCGTTGATATGAGCGTAACGGGTATACCGACCATTCTGGGCCTCGGCACAATGGGTACCAGCATACCGCTCACGCCTGAATACAGCCTGACCGCTGCGCACGTGGCGAAGTTCGCCGTGCAGCGCGTAAAGGCCTACCATCCCTATTGCGATCTGGCGATCATTTATCATAAAAACGATTTGAAAACGCTGCCCGCTTTTCGTGCCGGTAAGCCGGGTGACGCGGTCAAAATGTTTGGCTACAGCTTTTATTCTGCCATGCCGGTCGAATCCAGCGGCGTTAATTTAGCGCGCACCGGCATTCGCAATGAGTGGAATAAAAGTCCCTGCATTGCTATGGCGTCAAACGCTGGCGTGGTGCAGGGTATGTCCGGCGGCGCGGTATATAACAGCGATAACACCGTTGCGGGCGTGATTATTGGTTATTCACGTGAAATTAAAAGTCGTCGCCGCGATCAGCCAGTGCTGAAAGATGTCTCGCTCTATATTCCTTATAGCGACTTCTCGAAATGGCTGGCGCGCGAAACCACTTCCTGAATAATCATTAATACACCAAGCAGGCGCATTATTGTTTAAAAACAATAATGCGCCGCGTATTTATTCAAACGGTTTTGTCGGGCCTACGCCTTCGCGAATGATCTCCGGTGCGTCACCGGTGAGATCGATTACCGTGGTCGGATGCTGACCAATCGCCCCGCCATCGATAATTAAATCCACCACTTTGCCTATGCTGTGCTGAATATCTTCGGGATCGGACTCGGTAAAGTCATTGCCTGGCAACATTAACGAGGTCGACATCATCGGCTCGTTTAGCGCCTCCAGCAGCGCCAGCGCAATAGCGTTTGAAGGCACGCGTAATCCAATGGTTTTACGCTTGTCATTCATTAACCGCCGCGGCACCTCTTTCGTCGCCTTGAGGATAAAGGTATAGCTGCCCGGCGTATTATTTTTAATCAGTCTGAATGCGCTGTTATCAACATAGGCGTAGGTCGACAGCTCAGAGAGATCGCGACACATCAGGGTGAAGTGATGGTTACCATCCAGCTGGCGAATACGGCAGATACGCTCCATAGCATTTTTGTCTTCCAGACGGCAGCCCAGCGCGTAGCCGGAATCCGTTGGGTAGACGATCACGCCGCCTTTAGTGAGGTATTCCACCGCCTGTTTAATCAGACGTGGTTGGGGATTCTCTGGATGTACGGGAAAAAGTTGACTCATAATATCCTCTTGTCACTGTGCCATATCGACCAGCTGTGGCGTGATATGTGGATGGCGCGTCCAGACTGGCTCCACACCACCGGGCAACCACAGTTTTCGACCCAGCTCGATCCACGGGCAAGGTTGATGAAAATCGGAACCTTGCGAAGCGGCCAGGTTATGATCTCTGGCGTAGACCGCCAGTTGGCTACGTTCATTGGGCGGTTGCTGACACTGCGCGACTTCCATCGCATCGCCGCCGCTCAGGGTAAATTGGGCGATCAAACGCTTAAGCCATTTTGCTGAGAGTCCGTAGCGGCCAGGGTGCGCCAGTACCGCGCAGCCGCCCGAATGATGAATAGCATCAATGGCTTGTTTCATTGTACACCACTCTGGCGGCACGTAACCGGTTTTGCCCCTGGCCAGATAATTTTTAAACACCTGCGCCATATTCTCCGCTTTTCCCTGCTCGATTAAAAAGCGGGCGAAATGGCCACGGGTGATATTTTCGCCCTGAGCCAGCCGCTGCGCGCCAGCAAGCGCATCCGGTATGCGCGCCTTCTCCAGCCGCTCAGCAATACGTTCAGCCCGCTGCCAACGCGTGCTGGCCTGCCCGGCAAGAAAGGCGGTCAGCGCCGGATGGGCGATATCCATGCCCAACCCGACAATGTGTATCTCATGATTCTCCCACAGCGTGGACGCCTCAACGCCAGCAACGATATGCAACGGCAGGTCGCTCTGCTGAACCGCTGCGCGAGCGGGTACGACCCCGGCGACGGTATCGTGATCGGTGATCGCCAGCACACCTACTCGCATGTCCACCGCACGTTGCACCAGCGCTTCCGGGCTTAGCAGGCCATCGGAGGCGGTGGTATGGCTGTGCAGATCGTATAAAGGAAAGGTGCTATTGGGGATTGAAGCGGTCAAAGGTACTCCGGAAATCGTGGCAAACAACTGACATGATAACCAAAGCTGGCCGTCAGAGAAAAAGAGTATTGACATTTTTCCGCTGAACCAGTTAACTAGTACACAAGTTCACACGTATGGGGTGTTAATCATGGCTCAGTTTGGTACGTCTTTAAATGGTTGGTGGCGCGCTTCTCCCGAATCAGGGCGACGTCGTCATGCACATTTCGCGTAACTGCCGTGCAGACACCCAGCCCGCTTAAGCGGGCTTTTTTTTGAGTGAAATTCAGAGAAATCATCATGCCAAATGCGAAACCTACAGTGAAGTTGATTACCGGGAATGCGCCTTATCGCGAAGATCCGGCCGCGGTATTCCATCAGTTATGCGGCGCACGTCCGGCAAGCCTGCTGCTTGAGTCAGCGGATATTGACAGCAAACATAATTTAAAAAGCCTGCTGATCGTCGACAGCGCGCTGCGGATTACCGCGCTGGACAACGTGGTCACCCTTCAGGCGCTGTCTGAAAATGGCCGCGCGCTGCTGCCGCTGCTGGATGCCGCGCTGCCAGCCAGCGTCATCAACCAGCCCCGCCCTGATGGCCGTGAGCTGCGTTTCCCCGCCGTTGAGGACGTTCAGGATGAAGATTCACGTCTGCAGTCGCTGTCGGTGTTTGATGCCCTGCGCCTGCTGCCGCAGTTAGTGAATACGCCAGAAGATGAGCGCGAAGCGATGCTGCTCGGTGGCCTGTTCGCCTACGATCTGGTCGCTGGCTTTGAGTCCCTGCCCGCGCTCGATAACCACCAGCGCTGCCCGGATTTCTGCTTCTATCTGGCCGAAACCCTACTGGTGATCGACCATCAGAGCCGCAGCGCACGTTTACAGGCGAGCCTGTTTACACCGTCTACTCACGAGTTTCAGCGTTTGCAGGGCCGCATCGAGCAGCTGCACGGACAGATGCTGCAACCGGCGCCCGCATTGCCGGTGCAACAGGTGGAAAGCATGACGCTGAACTGCAGCCAGAGCGATGAAGCGTACTGTGATGTCGTACGCAATATGCAGCAGGCGATTCGCGTGGGTGAGATTTTTCAGGTCGTGCCCTCACGCCGCTTCTCACTGCCTTGCCCTTCTCCGCTGGCGGCTTATGACACACTGAAGCGCAGCAACCCAAGCCCGTACATGTTCTTTATGCAGGACAATGACTTCACGCTGTTCGGCGCCTCGCCTGAAAGCTCACTGAAATATGACGCGCAGTCGCGGCAGATTGAAATCTACCCCATCGCCGGTTCACGCCCACGGGGCCGTCATGCCGATGGTTCACTCGATCGCGATCTCGACAGCCGCATTGAGCTGGAAATGCGTACCGATCATAAAGAGCTGGCTGAACACCTGATGCTGGTTGATCTGGCGCGCAACGATCTGGCCCGTATCTGTGAACCCGGCAGCCGCTATGTTGCCGACCTGACTAAAGTCGATCGTTACTCTTTTATTATGCATCTGGTTTCACGCGTGGTCGGTACGCTGCGTAACGATCTGGATGTGCTGCACGCCTATCGCGCCTGTATGAACATGGGCACGCTGAGCGGTGCACCAAAAGTTCGCGCCATGCAGTTAATCGCTGCTGCTGAAGGCACGCGACGCGGCAGCTACGGCGGCGCAGTGGGCTACTTTACCGCCAGTGGCGATCTCGACACCTGTATCGTGATTCGCTCCGCCTATGTTGAAGATGGCATCGCCACCGTACAGGCTGGCGCTGGCGTGGTGCTCGACTCCAATCCGCAGGCGGAAGCCGATGAGAGCCGTAATAAAGCCCGCGCCGTGCTGCGCGCCATCGCTACTGCCCATCACTGCAAGGAGATCTTCTGATGGCCGATATCTTACTGCTCGATAATATCGACTCCTTTACCTATAACCTCGTCGACCAGTTACGCACCTTCGGCCATAACGTGGTGATTTATCGCAACAGCGTGCCGGCAGAAACGTTAATTGAACGTCTGCAGCACATGGAAAATCCAATACTGATGCTGTCGCCTGGTCCCGGCGCACCGGCAGACGCGGGCTGCATGCCTGAGCTTCTACAACGCCTGCGCGGCGAACTGCCAATTATCGGTATCTGCCTCGGTCATCAGGCGATTGTCGAAGCCTATGGCGGCCATGTTGGCCAGGCGGGCGAAATTCTGCATGGCAAAGCCTCTGCCGTGACCCATGACGACAGCGCCATGTTTGTCGGGCTGCCTAATCCGCTGCCGGTGGCGCGTTATCACTCACTGGTCGGCAGCAACACGCCACAGGAACTCACGGTGAATGCCACCTTTAACGGCATGGTGATGGCGGTGCGTCATGAAGGCGATCGCGTCTGCGGCTTCCAGTTCCACCCGGAATCGATATTGACCACGCACGGCGCAACCCTGCTGGAACAGACTTTAGCCTGGGCACTGGCGTAACAAGGAGAAGCACATGCAAAACTTACTGGAGAAGCTTTACCAGGCGCAAACCCTTACTCAGGATGAGAGCCACCAGCTGTTTAGCGCGATTATCAGTGGTCAGCTGGAGCCTACTCAGCTGGCAGGTGCGCTGGTTGCCATGAAGGTGCGCGGCGAAAGGCCGGAAGAAATCGCCGGTGCGGCGTCAGCGCTACTGGCGGATGCCAAACCTTTTCCCCGTCCCGATTACGCTTTTGCGGATATCGTTGGCACCGGTGGCGACGGCAGCAACAGCATCAATATTTCCACCGCCAGCGCCTTTGTTGCCGCTGCCTGTGGCCTGAAGGTGGCGAAACATGGCAACCGCAGCGTGTCCAGCAAATCCGGTTCCTCCGACCTGCTGGCCGCGTTTGGCATCAGCCTGGATTTGCCTGCTGAGCAGGCGCGCCAGGCGCTGGACGATCTCAACGTCTGTTTTTTGTTTGCGCCGCAGTATCACAGTGGCTTCCGTCATGCGATGCCGGTACGTCAGCAGCTGAAAACGCGGACGCTGTTTAACGTACTTGGCCCGTTGATCAACCCGGCTCGTCCGCCGCTGGCGGTGATCGGTGTTTACAGCCCGGAACTGGTGCTGCCGATTGCACAGACGTTGCGCGTTCTCGGCTATCATCGCGCGGCGGTGGTACACGGTGGCGGCATGGATGAAGTGGCAGTGCACAGCGCAACCTTAGTAGCAGAGCTGCGCGAAGGTGAAATCACCAGCTATCAGCTCTCGCCGGAAGACTTTGGCTGCAGCATGCACAGCCAGGATGCGCTGGCAGGCGGCACGCCGGAAGAAAATCGTGACATTCTCACACGTTTACTTCAGGGTAATGGCGACCTCGCACACGAGGAAGCCGTCGCCGTTAACGTCGCGATGCTTTTAAAAGTTTTTGGACATGAAGACCTGCGCGAAAACGCTCAGCGTGCGCTGGCTGTTATCCGTAGCGGCCAACCTTATGAGCGTGTTACCGCGCTGGCAGCCAGGAGAGGTTAATCATGCAGGACACCGTACTGACAAAAATCGTGCAGGATAAGGCCATTTGGGTCAATGCACGTCGGGCACAACAGCCTTTAGCCTCGTTCCAGAATGCGATCACCCCCGCCACGCGCCACTTTTATGAAGCGCTTAAGGGCACGCGCACCGTATTTATTCTGGAATGCAAAAAAGCATCGCCTTCCAAAGGCGTTATCCGCGAGGATTTCGATCCTGCCGCCATTGCTGACGTCTACCGTCATTACGCCTCTGCTGTGTCGGTCTTAACCGACGAAAAATATTTCCAGGGCAGCTTTGATTTCCTGCCGGTGGTGAGCGCCGCGCTGACGCAACCGGTGCTGTGCAAAGACTTCATCATTGATCCTTATCAGATTTATCTGGCGCGTCACTATCAGGCCGATGCCATTCTGCTGATGCTGTCGGTGCTGAATGATGACGAGTATCGCCAGCTTGCCGCCGTCGCGCACAGCCTGAACATGGGCGTGCTGACCGAAGTAAGCAATGAAGAAGAGCTGGAGCGCGCGATTGCACTGGAAGCAAAAGTGGTGGGCATCAATAATCGCGATCTGCGCGATCTGTCGATCGATCTCAATCGCACCCGCGAACTGGCGCCGCGCCTTTCTCATGGCGTGACGGTGATCAGCGAATCGGGCATCAATACCTATGCGCAAATCCGCGAGTTGAGCAATTTTGCCAACGGTTTCCTGATCGGCTCAGCGCTGATGGCAGAACAGGATCTGCACGCCGCCGTGCGCCGCGTGCTGACCGGCGAAAACAAAGTGTGCGGCCTGACCCGGACGGAAGATGCGCAAACCGCGCATGCGGCCGGTGCCATTTTCGGTGGCCTGATTTTTGCCGCGGGTTCACCGCGCCAGATTGATGTCAGCCAGGCTGCGCGCGTGATTGCCGCGGCGCCGCTGAAATATGTTGGCGTATTCCGCAATACGCCCGTTGAAGAAGTGGCGCAGGTGGCCCGCGAGCTGGGCCTTGCTGCGGTGCAGCTGCACGGTGATGAAGATCGTGACTTTGTGGCTGCCCTGCGCGATATGCTGCCCGCCAGCACGCAGATCTGGAAGGCGTTCAGCGTCAAAGAGACCTTGCCTGCGCGTGACTGGCCGCACGTCGATCGCTACGTGCTGGATAACGGCGCTGGTGGCAGTGGTCAACGCTTCGACTGGAATCTGCTGCAGGGTGAAAAGCTGGACAACGTTCTGTTGGCAGGCGGACTGGCCGCCGACAACGCGGTCTCTGCCGCCCAGTTGGGCTGTGCCGGCCTGGACTTTAACTCCGGCGTTGAAAGCGCACCCGGCATCAAAGATCACAGCAAACTTGCCGCCGTGTTTCAAACACTGCGCGCCTACTGATTCATCGGGGCGGCGGCGATCGCCCCGAACTGAGAAAGGGAGACATAATGACGCTTTTAAATCCATGGTTTGGTGAGTACGGCGGCATGTTCGTACCACAAATTCTTATGCCGGCGCTCAATCAGCTTGAAGCGGCGTTTGTTGAGGCGCAGCAGGATCCTGCGTTTCAGGCGGAGTTCACCGATCTGCTGAAAAACTATGCCGGTCGCCCTACCGCGCTGACGCTCTGTCAGAACCTGACCAAAGGCACCAAAACGCGCCTCTACCTGAAGCGTGAAGATCTGCTGCACGGCGGCGCGCACAAAACTAACCAGGTGCTGGGTCAGGCGCTGTTAGCGAAGCGCATGGGCAAAAAAGAGATCATCGCAGAGACCGGCGCCGGTCAGCACGGCGTGGCATCAGCGCTGGCCTGCGCACTGCTCGGCCTGAAGTGCCGCATTTATATGGGCGCGAAAGATATTGAACGTCAGTCGCCTAACGTTTTCCGTATGCGGCTGATGGGCGCGGAAGTTATTCCGGTACACAGCGGTTCCGCCACGCTGAAAGATGCCTGTAACGAAGCGCTGCGCGACTGGTCCGGCAGCTATGAAACGTCACATTACATGCTCGGCACCGCCGCTGGTCCGCATCCTTTCCCGACCATCGTGCGCGAATTCCAGCGCATGATCGGCGAAGAGACCAAAGCGCAGATTCTGGAAAAAGAGGGCCGTCTGCCTGATGCGCTGCTGGCCTGCGTGGGCGGTGGTTCCAATGCCATCGGTATGTTTGCCGATTTCATCGACGATACCGAAGTTAAGCTGATCGGCATTGAGCCCGGCGGACACGGCATTGAAAGCGGTGAGCACGGCGCGCCGCTCAAGCATGGCCGTACCGGCATCTATTTCGGCATGAAAGCGCCGATGATGCAGACCGAAGATGGTCAGATCGAAGAGTCTTATTCGATTTCAGCCGGCCTGGACTTTCCGTCGGTAGGACCGCAGCACGCACACCTCAACAGTATTGGTCGCGCAGACTACGTTTCGATCACCGATACCGAAGCGCTGGACGCGTTCAAGCTACTTTGCCGCTCAGAAGGGATTATTCCGGCGCTGGAATCGTCGCATGCGCTGGCACATGCGCTGAAAATGATACATGCCGAACCGGAGAAAGAGCAGCTGCTGGTGGTTAATCTCTCCGGCCGCGGTGATAAAGACATCTTCACCGTTCACGACATTCTGACCGCGCAGGGAGAAATCTGATGGAGCGTTATCAGCAACTGTTTAACCGCCTTGCCGAACGCAAGGAAGGCGCCTTTGTGCCCTTTGTTACCCTCGGCGATCCCTCTCCGGAACTGTCGCTGCAGATTATCGACGCGCTGGTCGCGGGCGGTGCCGATGCGCTGGAGCTGGGCATTCCCTTCTCCGATCCGCTGGCTGATGGCCCAACCATTCAGAATGCCACGCTGCGCGCCTTCGCTTCCGGCACCACGCCAGCGCGCTGCTTCGAGATGCTGGCCACAGTAAGGCAGAAGTATCCCGATCTGCCAATCGGCCTGCTGATGTACGCCAACCTGGTATTCACCAACGGCGTTGACAGTTTTTATGCCCGCTGTGCGGAAGTGGGTGTCGATTCCGTTCTGGTGGCCGACGTGCCGGTGGAACAGTCTGCGCCTTTCCGCGAAGCAGCGATGAAGCACAACGTGGCGCCAATCTTTATCTGTCCGCCGAATGCTGATGACGATTTGCTGCGTGAAATCGCCTCGCACGGCCGCGGCTACACCTATCTGCTGTCGCGAGCGGGCGTCACCGGCGCAGAAAATCGCGCTCAGCTGCCGTTGAAGCATCTGGTCGATAAGCTGAAAGAGTACAATGCGGCGCCTTCTCTGCAGGGATTTGGTATTTCTGAACCTTCGCAGGTCAAAGAGGCGATTGCGCTGGGTGCCGCAGGTGCGATCTCCGGCTCGGCTATCGTAAAAATCATCGAAAAACATCATGCCACGCCGGATGTGATGCTGGCTGAACTGCAGCAGTTTGTCAGCAACCTGAAGGCAGCCACGCGTCAATAATAATCTGTGCCTTATCGCTGGATAAGGCACTCTTTCCCCTCTCTTTTATTTTCTTTCGCCATTTGTAGTTCCGCCAATCCTGAACCACACTTACGACGTATTCACCGCCCGGTGAAGCGTGACCAATGATTACGACAGGGAGATAAAATAATGAAGATGGTTAAAGTCCTGGCAAGCGCAGCAATGGCAGCAGTAGTGGCATTAACGTTAAGTGCCTGTGCCCCAACACCAACCAAAGAAGGCACTGGCGGTTATATCGATGACACCGTGGTAACCACCAAAGTTAAAACCCAGCTGCTGGGCGATGACGCGCTGAAATCACGCGAAATCAACGTTGAAACCTTTAAAGGCCGTGTGCAGCTGAGCGGTTTTGTTTCCTCGCCACAGATGGCGCGTCACGCGGTAGAAGTGACCCGTAGCGTACCAGGCGTGAAATCTGTTGTGAACAACATGCAGGTTAAATAAGTTTATTGATCAACCGGGCCCTGCGGCCCGGTTTTTTTATGTTCAGAAGCGGTAACCGACGCCAAAGAAAAATACCCACGGGTCGATGCGCATATTGATGTTCTGCTGCTGTCCGTTGGCCTTGAATTTCACTTCCGTATCGATGTCCATGTACCAGACAGAGGCGTTGATCATCCAGTTATCATCGACCTTGTAATCCAGCCCCGCCTGACCCGCCATACCCCAGGAATCTTTGACGCTTAAATCGCTGAGCCCGGCATCACGTCCGGTCTGATTAAAATCAGCGTCATAAAACGTGGTGTAGTTAATACCGGCGCCGACATATGGACGCAGCTTGCTGGCGCTGTCAAAGAAATAGTATTGCGCCATCAACGTCGGCGGCAGCTGACGAACGGTAGCCAGCGTGCCGGTAGCGGCTAAGCCGACCTTATGACGAAACGGCGTGGCGGCCAGCAGCTCAACACCAATATTATCGGTGGCCATCCAGGTAAAGGTCAGGCCAAGCTGCGTATTGTTATCGACGTCAAACGAGCCCAGCCCCATGACGTTATCAGAACCCTCGGTTGGCCTTACGGTTGCGCTGCCTGCGCGCATAAAAAAATCACCTTCCTGATGTGCACTCGCGACAATCGGCATTGCCGCCACCATAGCCAATGCAAGGGCTGCCAGTTTCATAACCACTCCTGTTTTCTCTTCGGGAAGCGGGCCACCGCCCAGACGATGCACCCGTGTTTTCAGCGGCCTCTTTTTTACAATGAAAACGGGCAAAGATCATGCGGAGAACGTCTTCTATTCTGCTTAAAAAACAATGATTTGATCTGGATCAAAAACGCCATCACCCTGAGGTCCGGTAAACCCCTGTTGTGCGCATTATTCTGCTGATAGCCAGCGGAGAGCCGATTATCGCGGGCGCAGACCGCAGCGGCTTTTCACATTTGCGGAAAGTTATGTAAGTCGGGGTGCCAGCATTCCCTCAGACCATGTACAATCGCCGGGTTAATTAACCCGGTTTTTCCAAGGAGAGTACATGTCTATCACGGCGGGTTCGCTATACCGTGACACAGGAAATTTTTTCCGCGATCAGCTGGTGACCATCGTGCTGATGGCCCTGCTGACCTCATTCATTACGGTGATCGTCGGTCACGCCCTGACGCCCAACGCCGAGCAGCTTTCCCTGCTGGCTGAAGGCAGCAGCGACAGCGCCAGCTCGCTGTTTGAAATGGTGCAGAATATGTCTCCTGAACAGCAAAGCGTGCTGCTGCGCACCTCGGCTGCCGGTACCTTTGCGTCGTTGATCGGCAATACGCTGCTGCTTGGTGGCATGCTGTGTCTGATTCCAATGGCATCGTCACAGAAGCGCGTCAGCGCGCTGCGCGCCATCGGCACGGCGGCGCCGCTGCTGCCTAAGCTGCTGCTGCAGACCTTTCTGATCACCCTGCTGGTACAGCTGGGATTCATGGCGGTATTTGTGCCGGGGGTCATTCTGGCGATTCTCTTTTCGCTGGCGCCGGTTATGCTGGCCAACGATAAGCTGGGCGTGTTTGGCTCACTCAAGGCCAGCAGCAAGCTGGCGTGGCGCAACGTGAAGCTCATCGCGCCGGCCATCATGTTATGGCTGCTGGCAAAAGTCGCCATCATGCTCTTCTTTTCCACGCTGACGCTGCTGCCTGCTAATGTCTCAGCGGTGGTGCTGAACGCGCTGGGCAATCTGGTTTCCGCCCTGCTGGTTATCTATCTGTACCGTCTCTATATGCTGGTACGTTAATGCACAGGCGGCGCCCGCTGCGCCGCCCCTACTCTGGACGCGCTATGAAGCAGTTACTCGATTTCCTTCCGCTGGTGGTGTTTTTTGTCTTTTACAAAATGTACGACATCTTTGTCGCTTCGGGCGCACTGATCGTCGCCACCGGTCTGGCTCTGGTCGCCAGCTGGATCCTGTTCCGGAAAGTTGAAAAAATGACCATCGTGACCTTTGTGCTGGTCGCGGTGTTTGGCACCCTGACGCTGGTATTCCACAACGATGAGTTCATCAAATGGAAAGTGACGGTGATCTACAGCCTGTTTGCGCTGGCGCTGTTGTTCAGCCAGTTCTTTATGCAGAAGCCCCTGATTCAGACCATGCTCGGCAAAGAGCTGCAGTTACCCACCCACGCCTGGCGCCGGTTGAACGTTGCCTGGGCAATTTTCTTTCTCGCCTGTGGCGTTGCCAATATTTATGTCGCGTTCTGGCTGCCGCAGGAAGTGTGGGTTAATTTTAAAGTCTTTGGCCTGACCGGTTTGACCCTGCTGTTTACCCTGCTGAGCGGCATCTATATCTACCGCCTGATGCCGCAGGAACAAAAATAAGCCAGCGGCTTTTGATACGTGAACCCTTAAGGGAGCCATCAGGCTCCTTTTTTTATTCTGGCCTAAAAAAACGTTTAACTGCGGTAAAAACATACACGCGTAGAGTGCGCGGGCAATCTGTATTTTTCCAGTAAGTCACGAAGAACAGGCACCGCTGCAAGGTCATTATTACGCCCCTGGCCCGGATATTTTATTCATAAAGTCATTAAAGCGTCCCGCAGGCAGGCCGATAATCTGCTCACTTAGTCGTCGATAAATTGGCAATTTTTTCAATAGTGAGTGACAACATGTTCAAAAATCTTCCTGTGCGGATCAAATTTATTATTTCTTTTGGCTCAGTCGCGACGCTATTACTGGTACTTTGCAGCACTTTTTACCTTAACTTTTCGCGCATTGTTGATTCCAACTACTGGAACGTTCACACCTGGCGCGTAATTGATGAGAGCAGATCGCTGGTCCAGAGTCTGGTCAATATGGAAACTGGTTTACGCGGCTATGCATTAAACGGTAAAGAAGAGATGCTCGATCCCTGGACTGAAGGTCAAAAAGCCTTTACTCAGCATATTGCGCAGGCAAAATCGTTGACCTCTGATAACCCAAGGCAGCAGGCACGCCTGACGGCACTGGCGGCACAGCAACAGGCCTGGCAAAACTCATTTGTTACGCCTTTGCTCAATCATCGCCGGGCGCTTAATGCGGGCTCGTTATCTCATGACGCTTTTCTGGCCTCGTTTGAGGCAAATACCGGGAAGGCACAAATGGATGATATGCGAAAAATCATCGCTGATATCGCCACAGAAGAACAAGGTTTACTGGTTGTCCGCCAGACTGAAGTCGATACGCTGGAAAAGCAGACCACCCTTACTCTGATTGTGGGCGCATTGCTGGGGCTGGGCATCGCTTCTGCCCTCGGCTATCTGCTTGCACGTTCAATCACCGTGCCGTTGCATCAGGCAGTAAAAGCGGCGAAGGCCATTGCCGCAGGCGATCTCTCTACGGTACTGGTTGCTCAGTCTAAAGATGAAACAGGCATATTAATTTCGACGTTTGCGTTGATGCAGGCACAGCTTACTCAGGTCGTATCAGACATTCAGAGCGCCACAGCATCGATCGATAGCGCAGCAAAAGAGGTGGCGATGGGAAATAACGACCTTTCCAGTCGTACTGAACAGCAGGCCGCGTCGCTGGAAGAGACCTCAGCCAGCATGGAGCAGCTTACCGCCACGGTGCGGCAGAATGCATCCAATGCCCGGCACGCTACTGAACTCGCCTCCGATGCTTCCCGTATTGCCGAGCGCGGCGGTCATGTCGTGGGCCAGGTTGTTACCACAATGTCCGCTATTCATGACAGCTCAAAAAGCGTGGTAGATATCATCAGCACAATTGAGGGCATCGCATTCCAGACCAACATTCTGGCCCTTAATGCAGCGGTTGAAGCGGCAAGAGCTGGCGAACAGGGCCGTGGATTTGCCGTTGTTGCCACGGAAGTAAGGGCACTGGCACAACGCAGTGCCAACGCGGCCAGAGAAATCAAGGCGCTGATTGAAGCCTCAAATCTGCGTATTTCACAGGGGAGCGAGCTGGTCACGCGCGCCGGAGCAACCATGGGCGATATTGTCAATTCCATCAATAACGTTGCGCATATCATGTCCGATATCTTTACCGCGTCCGGTGAGCAAGTTAATGGTATTGAGCATGTGAGCCTTGCGGTAAATCAGATGGATGAAGTAACGCAGCAGAATGCGGCCTTGGTTGAACAAGCAGCGGCAGCGGCAGCCTCGCTGGAAGAGCAGGCTGCGCAGTTAACCCGCACCACTGCTATTTTTAAAGTGGCCTGATTACAGGACTCAGCGTGGCGTTCCTACCTGCCCGGACAGCAGCCTTGCGAGTGCAAAATCACTGCTGTCATTCTCCGGTTGGGACAGGGCTGGATAATGGCGTAAAAAGAACGGCTGCCAAATCAGCAGTCGATACGTTTCACACCACTTTTGCGCTGACAGAATGTGTGAGCAGGATTGAAATTTTAGAGCAGCATTCAGAGCGTTATCTTTTACTGCGCTGCTTTGTTACACCGAGCTTGATGGCTCAGCCTCTACCTCACATCGCTATCCGGCAAACCCGGATTGGTTTCCCCTGCAAAAGAGTTGAGCAATGAACAAAGATCGTAAAATGCCGCAAGGCGAAATGGTTATGCGCACCCTGGCGATGCCAGCTGATACCAATGCCAATGGCGATATTTTTGGCGGCTGGCTGATGGCGCAGATGGATATGGGCGGCGCGATCATGGCGAAGGAGATCGCTGAAGGTCGTGTGGTAACGGTGCGGGTGGACGGCATGAGCTTTCTTAAGCCGGTCGCCGTGGGTGATGTGGTGAGCTGTCACGCGACTTGTTTACGCACCGGCAGCAGTTCCATCACCATCAACGTGGAAGTGTGGATCAAGAAGGTCTCTTCTGAACCCATTGGCCAGACCTACTGTGCTACCGAAGCGGTGTTCATCTATGTTGCCGTGGACGAAGCGGGCAAATCGCGTCCGTTACCGGCGGATAAAAGCCACTTTACGGCTGAAACCGATCCTGCCTGAAACCGGGGCGGCAATGCCGCCCCTCTGCGTTACTCGACGCTCGCCCCGCCGTTGATCCGGAACACAATATTCATGGTCATGTTCTGCCCGGGTTTGCCGCTCTGATAGCGCCACTTTTTCATCGCCTGCTTCACTTCACGCTCAAACATATTGCGCGGCTCAGCCGAAAGGATACGAATGTTGTCCACGCGGCCATCGCTGTCGACATCAAACTGCACGCGTACTTTTCCTTCGACCCGCAAGGCAAACGCACGCGCCGGATAAGCCGGTTTGCTGACGCTCAGCGCCTGTGGGCCTGTTGCCACGCTTTGCGACGGTGCAGGTGAAGGTGAAGGTGAAGGTGAAGGTTTAGGTGCCGTTTGCGGCTTGCTCTGCGTGGTTGGTGCCTTCTGATCAAACGGCGATGCAGCACGCGGCTCCGCAGGCTTAACCGGCTGCTTTGGCTTTACCGCCTCGTGCTTAACCGGTTTGGGCTTAGGCTTGGGTTTAGGCTTTGGCTCGGGTTTTGGAATCGGCACCGGCTCGGGTTTTGGCGGCTCGGGTGCAGGTTCCGGCACGGGCTCCGGCTCAGGTTGCGGCTCGGCAACGGGTTCAGGCGGCGGCTGTACGGCAGGCGCTGGCGCCGGCATCGGCTGAACTTCCGGCGCGACCATCGTGACACTGATCGGTTGAGACGCTTTAGGCACTTCAATAACCTGGTGAAAAGATGCATAGAGCAAGCCTGCAATCACCGAGCCGTGAAGCGCAACGGAGAGCAATACCGGAAGAGAAAGTCGTTTGGGTAATGTCGAAGTCAGCGTCGTCATAACAATCTGGTTGATAGAGTGAGGCGATAATTTTAAATGCAAATAGCAATCAGTTTCAATAACATTAGGCCATCGCGGCCATAAAAGCGTTTCGTGCCCGGCAACGGTGCTTTCGCAGCGGCAATTTTATCTTTCAATTGCACTCTCGATCACGATGACTTACCGTGTCAGCCACATCATTTGATCCGACAGGAGTCACTCTGTGCTCTATGTAATTTATGCCGAAGATACCGCTGATTCACTGGAAAAACGCACGGCGGTTCGCCCGGCGCATCTGGCACGCCTGCAGCTGCTGCAGGACGAAGGCCGCGTGATCGCCGCAGGCCCGCTGCCCGCAGTGGACAGCAACGATCCAGGTGCCGCGGGCTTTACCGGCTCGGTGATTATTGCTGAATTTTCATCGCTGGAAGCGGCGCAATCCTGGGCGCAGGATGACCCTTATGTTGCGGCGGGCGTCTATAAACAGGTGGCCGTGAAGCCATTTAAACGTGTGATGTAATTCAGGGCGCTTCGGCGCCCTGATTATTAATGATGCTGTGAGATAAACAGAATGGAGCGTCGCTGCTGTTGCGCCAGCTGATGACGAACCGCATGAATCCGGCCATAGCGCCGCGATTGCCCTTCAACCCAGCGTGCACGCCGCCGTTGCACCTGCCGCATCATTCTCCAGCGCGCCACTTCATTCCTGCTTCTTCTCATCTGACTTTCTCCGCGATTTAATACGCGGCGCAGTATAGACCTTTCTTCGTCGTAACCAGATCGGATCTGTTATCGTAGTCATTGCCGCCAAAGGGTTCCTTAACCCGCAATCTGCACGTAAACTTCTCACATCAATGCGCGAACGGGATGTCCACGTAATGTCCACTTTTTTTACTTTTGTTAGCTGGTTACTGCTGTTTGGCTATTGGTTGCTGATTGCCGGTGTGACATTGCGCATTTTAATGAAGCGCCGGGCGGTCACCTCGGCGATGGCCTGGCTGCTGATTATCTTTATCCTGCCGCTGGTGGGCATCATCGCCTATCTCTCATTTGGCGAACTGCACCTGGGTAAGCGTCGCGCCGAGCGCGCGCGGACCATGTGGCCCTCCACCGCCAAATGGCTGTCTGAGCTCAAGCAGAGCCACCATATTTTCGCGACCGAATACAGCGACGTGGCGCGTTCGCTGTTTCAGCTGTGTGAAAATCGCCAGGGCGTCGCCGGGGTGCGCGGCAATCAGCTGCAGCTGCTGACCAGCGCGGAAGAGACCATGGCGGCGCTAATTCGTGATATTCAGCTCGCCCGGCATAATATTGAGATGGTGTTTTACATCTGGCATCCCGGCGGTTTGGCCGACGAGGTTGCTGAATCGCTGATGGCGGCGTCGCGGCGCGGCGTGCATTGTCGACTGATGCTGGACTCTGCCGGCAGCGTGACCTTTTTCCGCAGCCCGATGGCCGCCATGATGCGCAATGCCGGCGTGGACGTGGTTGAAGCGTTACAGGTGAGCCTGCTGCGCGTATTTCTGCGCCGTATGGATCTGCGTCAGCATCGCAAAGTGGTGCTGATCGACAATTACATCGCCTATACCGGCAGCATGAACCTGGTCGATCCGCGCTTCTTCAAGCAGGATGCCGGTGTCGGACAATGGGTTGATTTGATGGCGCGTATGGAAGGCCCGATCGCCACCACCATGGGCATTGTCTACGCCTGCGACTGGGAGATTGAGACCGGCAAGCGCATTTTGCCCCCGGCGCCGGACGGCAATATCATGCCGTTTGAACAGGAGAGCGGCCATACTATTCAGGTGATCGCCTCCGGGCCCGGCTTCCCGGAAGATATGATTCATCAGGCGCTGCTGACCGCGGTTTATTCCGCGCGTGAGCAGCTGATCATGACCACGCCCTACTTTGTGCCCAGCGACGATCTGCTGCATGCTATTTGCACCGCCGCCCTGCGCGGCGTCGACGTCAGCATTATCGTGCCGCGTCACAACGATTCCCTGCTGGTCGGCTGGGCCAGCCGCGCCTTCTTCACTGAACTGCTGGAAGCGGGCGTGAAAATATATCAGTTTGAAAGCGGCCTGCTGCACACCAAAAGCGTACTGGTCGACGGTCAGCTCAGTTTAATCGGCACGGTTAACCTGGATATGCGCAGCCTGTGGCTAAACTTTGAGATCACGCTGGTGATCGATGATGCCGGTTTTGGCGGCGATTTGGCCCACGTTCAGGATGATTATATTGCCCGTTCCCGCCTGTTGGATGCGCGCCGCTGGTCGCAGCGCGCCTGGTGGCAGCGCATTGTGGAACGACTGTTTTACTTCTTCAGCCCTTTGCTGTAAAACGAGCGAAATTGCAAACTGCCCGCGGGCAAACAGGACATATTATGGACCTCAATAATCGTCTTACTGAAGATGAAACACTGGAACAGGCTTACGATATTTTTCTTGAGCTGGCAGGCGATAACCTCGATCCGGCAGACATTATTCTCTTCAATCTACAGTTTGAAGAACGCGGCGGCGCGGAGTTATTTGATCCATCAGAAGACTGGCATGAGCATGTTGATTTTGACGTCAATCCCGATTTCTTTTCAGAAGTGGTGATTGGTCTGGGTGATGCTGATGGCGAACCGATCAACGATATTTTTGCCCGCGTGCTGCTGTGCCGGGAAAAAGATCACAAGCTCTGCCATATTTTGTGGCGGGAATAAGACGATAAAAAAGGCCGGAAATTATCCGGCCTTTTTTATTACAGCGGATCGACTTTCAGGCAGGAGACCGCATGGCGGAAGCTGCCTTCCAGCAGCGGACGGGTTTTCGCGCACTCCGGACCGGCAATCGGACAGCGGGTGCGGAAGACGCAGCCCGACGGCGGATTAATCGGCGACGGCAGTTCCCCTTCCAGCAGCTGAATGACTTTGTTCTTCTCCAGATCCGGATCGGGAATCGGCACTGCTGACATCAACGCTTTGGTATAGGGATGCTGTGGATTGTTGTACACCGAATCGTAGGTGCCTAATTCCACCGCGTGTCCGAGATACATCACCAGCACGCGATCGGAAATGTGTTTTACCACCGCCAAATCGTGCGCGATAAAGATCAGCGACAGCCCCATTTCACGCTGCAATTTCTGCAGCAGATTAACCACCTGCGCCTGAATAGAAACATCCAGTGCGGATACCGGCTCATCACAGATGATCAGCTTAGGTTCCAGAATCAGCGCACGCGCGATACCAATACGCTGGCACTGACCGCCGGAAAACTCATGCGGGTAGCGGTTGATCAGGTTAGGCAGCAGGCCGACCTTCATCATCATGTTTTTGACGCGCTCTTTGACTTCCTGGCGCGGCATTTCTGGATGATAGGTGCGCAATGGCTCAGCGATGATATCGCCGATGTTCATGCGTGGATTGAGCGAAGCAAGCGGATCCTGGAAAATCATCTGGATATCGCTGCGTGCACGGCGCCACTCCTCTTCGCTCTGCCCCAGCAGGTTACGTCCCAGCCAGGCAACGCGGCCATCGGTGGCTTTAACCAGGCCGATAATGGCACGCGCCAGCGTCGATTTACCGCAGCCTGATTCGCCCACCACGCCCAGCGTTTCGCCTTCGTACAAACGCAGGCTAACGCCATCGACCGCCTTCAGGGTTTTAGAAGGCTGCCAGAACCACTGGCGGCCATCTTTAATATCAAAGTGCACCTTCAGATCGGCTACTTCAAGCAGGACTTTTTTCTCGGCAACATCACTCATACTAACTCCTCAACCGGCTTAAAGCAGGCGCGCAGGCGGCCTTCGCCAAAGGCTTCCAGCGGTGGCGGGCTGGAGCAGATTTCCATGGCATAAGGACAACGTGGCTGGAACGGACAACCTGACGGCAAGCGCAGCAGGTTCGGCGGGTTGCCCGGAATGGTCATCAGGGATTCCCCTTCAGCATCCAGACGCGGCACCGCGTTGAGCAGACCAATGGCATACGGATGCGCCGGACGATAAAAAACGTCGCGTGCCTGACCATATTCCATAGTACGCCCGGCATACATCACCAGCACTTTATCGCAGATACCGGCCACCACGCCGAGATCGTGGGTGATCATGATGATCGCCGTATTGAACTCATGCTTAAGCTCATTCAGCAGCGTCATGATCTGCGCCTGTACAGTCACATCCAGCGCCGTGGTCGGCTCATCGGCAATCAGCAGTTTTGGCCGACACAGCAGCGCCATAGCGATCATCACGCGCTGGCGCATCCCGCCTGAAAATTCATGCGGAAACATTTTCATGCGTTTCCGCGCTTCCGGCATTTTCACCGCGTCCAGCATGCGCACCGACTCTTCAAACGCCTGGCTGTTACTCATGCCTTTATGCAGCTGCAAAACTTCCATCAACTGCTCGCCCACGCGCATATACGGGTTCAGCGAGGTCATCGGATCCTGAAAAATCATCGCAATCTGCTCGGCGCGCAGCTTGTTCAGCTCGTGCTCCGGCAGGTTGAGGATTTCGCGGCCGTTAAAGCGCGCTGAGCCGCCGATGCGGCCGTTGTTGGCCAGCAGTCCCATCAGGGCAAAGGCGGTCTGTGATTTCCCGGAACCAGACTCACCCACGATACCCAGCGTCTCACCGGCGCGCAGGTTAAAGTTGAGGTCGTTCACCGCGGTAACATCACCATCTGCCGTGCTAAAGGTCACGCGCAGATCTTTTACGTCTAATAACAGATCGCTTCCCGCGCTCTGCACCGTTGCTGGCTGCATTTCAATCGTACTCATCGGGAACTCCTTAGCGATCTTTCGGGTCAAGGGCATCACGCAAGCCATCGCCGATAAAGTTAAAGCAGAACAGCGTAATCACCAGAAAACCTGCCGGAAACAGCAGCAGCCACGGCGACACTTCCATCGAGTTAGCGCCATCGCTGAGCAGCGCGCCCCAGCTACTTAACGGCTCCTGCGTACCCAACCCCAGAAAGCTGAGAAAAGATTCAAACAGGATCATGCTCGGCACCAGCAGCGAAGCGTAAACCACCACCACGCCAAGCACGTTCGGCACGATGTGGCGGGTAACGATTTTCATGGTGGACACGCCGCCCACGTGCGCAGCTTCGATAAACTCTTTGCGCTTCAGGCTCAAGGTCTGACCACGTACGATACGCGCCATATCCAGCCACGACACCATGCCGATCGCCACAAAGATCAGCAGGATGTTCTGACCAAAGAAGGTCACCAGCAGGATAACGAAGAACATGAACGGAAAGGAGTTGAGGATCTCCAGCAGGCGCATCATCACCGAATCGGTTTTTCCGCCCAGATAACCCGCCAGTGATCCGTACAGCGTGCCGAGCACCACCGCCACCAGCGCGGCAGAGACGCCCACCATCAGCGAAATACGACCGCCAATGGCGACGCGCACCAGCAAATCGCGGCCGGAGGAGTCGGTACCAAACCAGTGGCCGGAAACGGTGTCCGGCGGCGCGGACATCATCGCCCAGTCGGTGTCATCGTAGGTGAACTGCGCCACCATCGGTGCAATCGTCACGAACAACGCGATTAACAGCAACACAAACAGGCTGGCCAGCGCCGCCTTGTTGTGGATAAAACGACGGCGGGCATCCTGCCACAAGCTACGGCCTTCTACTTCCAGTTTTTCACTGAATGTGTCGAGAGCCTCGCTATTTTTTTTAGTCAACATCACGGCGAGCCTCGCTTAATAACGAATTTTAGGATCGATAACGGCGTATAACACATCAACAATCGCGTTAAACAGAATGGTGAGCGCCCCCACCAGAATGGTCAGGCTGAGCACCAGCGAATAGTCGCGGTTCAGCGCGCCATTGACGAACAGCTGGCCAATGCCAGGTAATCCGTAAATGGTCTCAATGACCATTGAACCGGTGATAATGCCGACAAAAGCGGGACCCAAATAGGAGAGCACCGGCAGCAGCGCAGGCTTCAGCGCGTGACGCAGAATAATGCGGCGCATCGGCAGCCCTTTAGCGCGCGCGGTACGGATGAAGTTGGAATGCAGGATTTCAATCATCGAGCCACGCATGATACGCGCAATACTGGCAATATAAGCCAGCGACAACGCCACCATTGGCAAAATCATAAATTTCAGCGCCCCGCCGTTCCAGCCGCCGCCCGGAAGCCAGCGCAGCAGAATCGCAAACACCAGCACCAGCAACGGCGCAACGACAAAGCTGGGGATAACCACGCCGGTCATCGCCACGCCCATCACCGCATAATCCCATTTGGTATTTTGCTTCAGCGCCGCGACCACGCCCGCGGTAACACCCAGCACCAGCGCCAGCAGGAACGCCGCCAGGCCAAGCTTGATCGAAACCGGAAACGCACCGGCGACCAGATCATTGACGCTGTAATCTTTGTACTTAAACGACGGCCCTAAATCACCGTGCGCCAGTTGCAACAGATAGTTGCCGTACTGTTTGATCATCGGATCGTTAAGATGATATTTCGCTTCGATGTTGGCCATCACTTCCGGGGCCAGCGTTCGTTCGCCGGTAAACGGGCTACCGGGTGCTAAGCGCATCATAAAGAAGGAGATAGTGATCAGAATAAAGAGCGTTGGAATCGCTTCAAGACAGCGACGAAAGATGAATTTTAACATTGCCTGTACCCACGTGCTGCCAGTTCCGCTCCCGCAGGAGCGGATCCACATTGCCTTATCAGAGGCGGAAAATTCCGCCTCTCAAACTGTCATTAGTGCTTAATGATATAAAGGTTCTTGTCGTAAACGTTATCCAGCGGATCTTTGCCGGTATAACCGCCGACATAAGGTTTCACCAGGCGCGCGTTGACGTAATAATAAACCGGCACGATCACCGAATCTTTATCCAGAATCTGCTCTGCCTGCGCGTAAAGCGCGCTGCGTTTTGCATCATCCGGCGCCTTCAGTGTCTCACCCATGATCTTATCGAACGCCGGGCTCTTATAGTGCGCGGTGTTGTTGCTGCTGTCTGACAGCATGGTGTTCAGGAAGGTGGTCGGTTCGTTGTAATCCGCACACCAGCCAGCACGCGCCACGTCAAAGTTGCCCTGATGACGCGTGTCGAGGAAGGTTTTCCACTCCTGGTTTTCCAGCTTGACGTTGACGCCGAGGTTTTTCTTCCAGATCGACGCCACGGCGATAGCCAGCTTCTTGTGCAGGTCAGAAGTGTTGTACAGCAGATCGAAAGTCAGCGGTTTATCCGCGGTGTAACCCGCTTCAGCCAACAGCTTCTTCGCCTCTTCGTTGCGCTTTTCCTGTGACCAGGTAAACCACTCCGGTGGCGTTAACTTGATGCCGTCGGTGTAAGGCGGTGTATAACCGTAGGCTGGCAGATCGCCCTGGTTTTTCACTTTGTTAACGATGATATCGCGATCGACACCCAGCTTAAGGGCAGCACGGACGCGCGGATCGTTAAATGGCGGCTTCTGGTTATTGATTTCGTAATAGTAAGTACAGAGGTAAGGATCGACGTGTACCTCGGTCGGGATCTCTTTCTTCAGCTTCTGGAACAGCTCAATTGGCATGTTGTTGTAGGTCATATCGCTGCCGCCGCTGCGATAGCGGTTAACATCGGTGACTTCAGAAGAGATCGGCAGGAAAGTCACTTTATCCAGTTTGGTATTGGCGTTGTCCCAATAATTGGTGTTGCGCACCAGCACCAGACGCTCATTCACCACCCACTGCGACAGCTTAAATGCGCCGTTGCCGACCCAGTTTTCTGGCTGCGTCCACTTATCGCCAAACTTCTCAATGGCGGCTTTATTCACCGGTGACATGGAAGGATGGATCAGCAGCTTAAAGAAGTACGGTACCGGTTCGCTCAGCGTGACTTCAAGCGTATGTTCATCAAGCGCCTTCACACCGAGCTGATCGGGTTTTTTCTTACCGGAGATAATGTCATCCACGTTGAGCAGGTGACCATATTGCAGGTAGCTGGCATACGGAGACGCGGTTTTAGGATCGGCCAGGCGCTGCCAGCTGTAGACAAAGTCCTGCGCCGTCAGCGGTTCGCCATTTGACCATTTAGCATCTTTGCGCAGGTGGAAGGTCCACACTTTGCCATCTTTATTGTCCCAGCTCTCTGCCACGCCAGGAATCGGATGCCCCTGCACGTCACTGATGATCAGCCCTTCCAGCACGTCGCGGTTGGCGTTGGATTCGGGTACGCCCTCGATTTTATGCGGATCGAGTGACTGCAGTTCCGCACCGTTGCCTTTCACCAGCTCTTGTTTCGGAGCCAGTTCGGTGCCGGCAGGAACGGTTGCCGCCATAACGATGTTGCTGCTCATTGCGCTGAGCGCGGTGAAAACACCAATAGCAACAAGGCTTTTCTTTGTGATGTTGGTCATTATTACACTCCAGTGTTTTTTATCATCGCTGAGCCAGTCTGCTCAGCGTTTTTCCGTTTTCCGGAAGGCGCTTCACGGTGAGGAACGTCAGCCGCTAACGCCGTGACCCGTAATGGTCTTATCGTGACTCAGGCGCGCCCGGCTGTACCGCCGGATAACGCCTGCGCTCAATGATTCCTGATAAAGTAGTATTTCAGATCGGTGTAGTCCTGCGGATCTTTACCGGTGAACCCACCCACCCACGGCTTCACCAGCCGTACGCTGACGCGATAGTAGACCGGCACGATTGCTGAATCCTTATCCAGCTGCGCTTCCGCCTGCTGATAAAGCGCTGCCCGTGCATCGCTGTCGGTTGCCGCCAGGGTTTTCGCCATAATGGCGTCGAACGCCGGGCTGCGATAGAACGCGGTGTTGGTCGACGAGTTCGACAGCAGCATATTCAGGAAGGTTGACGGCTCGTTATAGTCAGAGCACCAGGTGGCACGTACCACGTCGTACTGCCCTTCATGACGCGTGGTCAGCAGCGTTTTCCACTCCTGATTTTGCAGGGTGACTTTCGCACCAAGATTTTTCTGCCACATTGACGCCGCCGCAATCGCCTGCTTTTTATTCTGATCGGAGGTGTTGTAGAGCAGAGTAAATTGCAACGGGTGCCCGGCGTTATAGCCCGCTTCAGCCAACAGCTTTTTCGCTTCGTCGTTACGTTGCTGCTGCGTCCAGCCAAACCAGGCCGGTGGCGTAAGCTTAGCACCGTCGGTAAACGGTGGCGTCAGGCCGTAAGCCGGGATTTGTCCCTGCCCCATGATTTTCTGCGCGATGATGTCACGATCAAGCGTCAGCTTGATGGCGCTGCGCACGCGCGCATCGTTAAAGGGCGCGCGCTGATTATTGATTTCGTAATAAAAGGTGCAGAGATAAGGGCTGACGCGCATCTCACCGCCCAGCTCTTTCTTCAGTCGGCCATAAAGCTCCGGCGGCACCGCACTGTTGGTCATATCGATACCGCCGGCACGATAACGGTTGATATCGCTGTTTTCGGAGGCGATCGGTAAAAATGTGCCCTGCTCAATCACCGTATGCGCGTTGTTCCAATAGTGCGGATTACGCTTAAGCACGATTTTTTCATTCACCACCCACTCGCTCAGCGTATAGGCGCCATTGCCAACATAATGATCCGGCTGCGTCCATTTATCGCCCCAGCGCGCGATGACCCGAGCGTTGACCGGGCGCATGGCGGTGTGGGTCAGCATCGATAGCAGATAAGGCACCGGCTCACTCAGCGTGACCTGCAAACGATGCGCATCCAGCGCTTTCACGCCTAAGGTATCGGGGGATTTTTTGCCGCTGATAATTTCATCAACGTTGGCAATGTGCGCATATTGCGCATAGCTGGCGTAAGGCGATGCGGTTTTGGGATCGACCAGGCGACGCCAGCTATAAACAAAGTCCTCAGCGGTCACCGGCGTGCCGTCGCTCCATTTGGCATCGTCACGCAGGGTGAAGATCCACTCTGTGCCCTTCTGCTGCCAGGATGTGGCCACGCCAGGCACAACATGGCCATTATTGTCAGTTGAAACCAGCCCTTCCAGCAGATTAAGAATCACGTTGGATTCCGGTACGCCTTCGACTTTTTGCGGATCCAGCGAGGAAACTTCCGTGCCGTTGTTAATAACGATATTTTGCTGTGTAGCGAGAGAGGTTCCCGCAGGGACCTCAGCAGCACAGACAGTAAATGAGAACAGAATGCCTGCGACAGCCGTGCCTATGCGCGTAAGGGAGAGCTCATTCATTAAACGTTAACCAACCTCAATTAGATGACCTTACTGGCTACTAGCAAATTTCGTTCTCATTTTGCCGGTAAGCGCAAAAAATTCTGAATGCAGGCAAGCTATCAGAAGGAAACGACGTGCGCTAAGAGTAAATAACAAAAATGTTACCTATTTCTCTTTTAACATTTTTATTCTGGTGTGCAAAGTATTAATTTTCGCTAAAAAATAATAGCTAACTTAATGAAAAATAGTACTTTACCGGACATTCCCTCTCTGCATCAGCGGAATGACGAAACTCGCCTTTCGCGGCAACGCAATTCGTTCCAAATGCCTTTTTTGTAGCACGATCGCCTACTATTAATTGCATTTCAGGCGGGTCTCACTGCTTCTTAAATTTTAACCAGCATTATTTAATGTTAGAAAAATCACATTTTTTCACGCTGTTTTGCCGGGTTTATTTTTAAGAAAAAAAACTGATGGGCTGTTGCTCCTGTTAAGCCGCGTGAATAATTGCACCTTAATGGAACATAAAAATGGCCCGCTGCACTAATTAAGTGCGGCGGGCCATTATCATTGCGAAATAAGCTGTGATTGGGTTGGTTAAATGCTGAGCATTCAGGGCGTTATTTAATTCACCAGGCCAGGAAATAGCGCACGCAATCCGGTCACCACAAATTCGATGCCTAACGCCATTAGCAGCAAGCCCATAATACGGGTAATGACGTTAATGCCGGTTTGTCCCAGTACGCGTGCCATCAGCGGCGCGGCACGGAAAAGCAACCAGCAACAGCCCGCAAATAAGGCGATAGCCAGGCTGAAGCCCAGCAGGTTTATCCAGCTGTGATAGCGCGTACTCCAGACAATGGTGGAGCTGATGGCACCCGGACCGGCCATTAACGGCAGCGCCAGTGGTACCACGCCGATGCTTTCACGAATCGCGGTTTCTGATTTCTCCTGCTTGTTCTGTTTATCCTCACCCAATTTACCGCTGATCATCGACATGGCAATGGTCACCACCAGAATGCCACCAGCGATACGGAATGAATCGATCGAAATGCCAAACAGACGCAGGATGGCGTCACCTAAAAACAGCGAACTCCAGAGAATAATCGCTACCGCCAGGTTGGCGGTAAAATTGGTTTTATTACGCTCGGCGACCGCCTGATAGCTGGTCATGCTGATAAAAACTGGAATGATGCCCACTGGATTCACCAGGGCAAAAAGACCGACAAAAAATTTTATGTAGCCTGATAAATCAAGAATAGCCGGATTCATTGCGCGCTCCTGAGCCGGTAAATCACTGTGCTAAATACGTTTAACCCCCTGACAGGCAGCCAGACCGAGGCCACCGGTTTTCTGCCTTTATAAAGTAACTCTGTCAATACTTGATCCTTAACAAGCTGAATGGTGTCAGCATGCGTAAAAATTGATCCAAATCATTATTCACTGCCTCCGATAAGAGTAATCTTTAATCAGACAAAGCAGATAAACACTCATAGTAAAGCGCTCAGGGCAGCATTTTAGCCAAACACTTTTAGTAATAAGCATGATAAAGCACTATTTAATGCAATTCTCGTTTATCTCAGCCAACAGAGGGCGGACAAACGAAAAACATGCTCCTTAACTAAAAGAGTTTACCTTTATCAGGAGAGCATTATGGCCGTTACTAATGTTGCTGAACTAAATGCAATGGTTGCCCGTGTAAAACAGGCACAGCGTGAGTACGCAAACTTCACGCAGGAGCAGGTTGATAAAATCTTCCGTGCTGCTGCCTTTGCCGCCGCCGACGCCCGCATCCCGCTGGCAAAAATGGCGGTTGCCGAATCTGGCATGGGCATCGTTGAAGATAAAGTGATTAAAAACCACTTTGCCTCTGAATATATTTACAACGCCTATAAAGACGAAAAAACCTGCGGCATTCTGGAAAGTGATGACACCTTCGGTACCATTACCATCGCGGAGCCAACCGGCTTGATCTGCGGGATTGTACCGACAACTAACCCAACGTCCACCGCAATCTTCAAGGCGCTTATCAGCCTTAAAACTCGTAACGGCATTATTTTCTCTCCGCATCCACGGGCGAAAAACGCTACCAACAAGGCGGCGGACATTGTCCTGCAGGCCGCGATTGCTGCCGGAGCGCCTAAAGACATTATTGGCTGGATCGATGCGCCTTCCGTCGAACTCTCCAATCAGCTGATGCACCATCCCGATATCAACCTGATCCTCGCAACCGGTGGTCCGGGCATGGTGAAAGCGGCCTACAGTTCAGGCAAGCCGGCTATCGGCGTAGGTGCGGGTAACACGCCGGTGGTAATTGATGAAACCGCTGATATCAAGCGTGCCGTCGCCTCTATTCTGATGTCAAAAACCTTTGATAACGGCGTGATTTGCGCCTCTGAACAATCCGTCATCGTGGTCGACAGCGTTTATGATGCGGTGCGTGAACGTTTTGCCAGCCATGGTGGCTATTTGCTGCAGGGCGCAGAGCTGAAAGCAGTGCAGAATATTATTCTGAAAAACGGCGGCCTGAATGCGGCGATTGTAGGTCAGTCAGCGGTCAAGATTGCTGAAATGGCCGGAATCAGCGTGCCGGTCAATACCCGTATCCTGATTGGTGAAGTGGTGTTGGTCGATGAGTCCGAGCCGTTCGCTCATGAAAAACTCTCGCCAACGCTGGCGATGTATCGAGCCAAAAGCTTTGAAGATGCCGTAGAGAAAGCGGAAAAACTGGTGGCAATGGGCGGCATCGGCCATACCTCCTGCCTCTATACTGACCAGGATAACCAACTGCAGCGCGTGCACCACTTTGGCGACAAAATGAAAACCGCGCGCATTCTGATCAATACGCCTGCTTCTCAGGGCGGCATCGGCGACCTCTACAACTTCAAACTGGCACCATCCCTGACGCTGGGTTGCGGTTCATGGGGCGGTAACTCTATCTCTGAAAACGTCGGTCCAAAACATCTGATCAATAAGAAAACCGTGGCTAAGCGAGCAGAAAATATGTTGTGGCACAAACTGCCGAAATCTATTTACTTCCGTCGCGGTTCACTGCCGATTGCCCTGGAAGAAGTGGCAACAGACGGTGCGAAACGCGCGTTTATCGTGACCGACCGTTATCTGTTTAACAACGGTTATGCCGACCAGATTATCAACGTTCTGAAACGTCACGGTATTGAAACCGAAGTGTTCTTTGAAGTGGAAGCGGATCCAACCCTGAGCGTGGTGCGTAAAGGCGCTGAGCAGATGCACTCATTCAAACCGGATGTGATTATCGCCCTGGGCGGTGGTTCGCCGATGGATGCGGCTAAAATCATGTGGGTAATGTACGAGCATCCGGAAACCCATTTCGAAGAGCTAGCGCTGCGCTTTATGGACATTCGTAAACGCATCTACAAATTCCCGAAAATGGGCGTCAAAGCCAAAATGGTGGCGATTACCACCACTTCCGGTACCGGTTCAGAAGTGACACCGTTCGCGGTAGTAACTGATGACGCCACCGGTCAGAAATATCCGCTGGCAGACTATGCGCTGACGCCGGATATGGCTATCGTCGATGCAAATCTGGTGATGAACATGCCGAAGTCTCTCTGCGCTTTTGGCGGCATTGACGCGGTAACCCATTCACTGGAAGCCTACGTTTCTGTACTGGCAAATGAATATTCAGACGGTCAGGCATTGCAGGCACTGAAGCTGCTGAAAGAGAACCTGCCAGCCAGCTATCGTGACGGCGCGAGCAATCCGGTTGCCCGTGAACGCGTACACAATGCTGCGACTATCGCCGGTATCGCCTTTGCCAACGCCTTCCTTGGGGTCTGCCACTCCATGGCGCATAAGCTGGGCTCTGAATTCCACATTCCGCACGGTTTATCGAACGCGCTGCTGATTTGTAACGTCATCCGCTATAACGCGAACGACAATCCAACTAAGCAGACTGCCTTTAGCCAGTACGACCGTCCGCAGGCGCGTCGTCGCTACGCAGAAATCGCCGAGCATCTGGGTCTGGTTCAGCCTGGCGACCGCACCGCCCAAAAAATTGAGCGGTTACTGGCCTGGATTGAAGAGCTGAAAGCGCAGTTGGGCATTCCAAAATCGATTCGCGAAGCAGGCGTGCAGGAGGCAGATTTCCTGGCCAAAGTGGATAAGCTGGCTGAGGATGCCTTTGATGACCAGTGTACCGGTGCTAACCCACGCTATCCGCTGATTGCTGAACTGAAACAGGTTATGCTCGACAGCTTCTACGGTCGTCCGTATGACGAACCTTTTGCTTCAGTAGCAGAAGCAATTGCCGAGCAGCCGGTGAAAGCAGAGAAAAAAGCGAAGAAAGTGTAAAACGCTGACAATAAAAAACCCGCTAAGGCGGGTTTTTTTTGGCCTGCTGGCGGTCAAATCGAACGCACGGGTACGCCATGAACCTCTTCCAGCGAACCGCTGCTCAACGCCTGCTTATAATGCTTACGGCAGACCGATACATAACGCTCGTTGCCGCCAATCACAACTTGCTCCCCTTCGTGACGGGGACGCCCTTCGCTGTCCAGCCGTAGCACCATGGTCGCTTTGCGTCCGCAATGACAAATAGTTTTCAGCTCGACCAGCTTATCCGCCCACGCGAGCAGATATTCGCTACCACTAAACAGCTCACCGCGAAAATCGGTGCGCAAACCGTAACAGAGCACCGGTATATCCAGTTCGTCGACCACATCTGACAATTCCCTGACCTGCTCTTTCGTCAGGAACTGGCATTCATCAATAAGCACGCAGTGAATAGGCTGCCGCTGATGCTCAGAGGAAATTTCCGTATAAAGCGCGGTTTGGGTATTAAACAGGCTGGCCGGCGAACTGAGTCCGATACGTGAGCTGACCTGTCCGGCACCAAAGCGATCGTCAATTTCTGCGGTGTAAACCACGGAGCGCATGCCTCGCTCCTGATAATTATAGGAAGATTGTAACAGGGCAGTAGATTTTCCGGCATTCATCGCCGAATAATAGAAATAAAGCTGCGCCATCGGGCTGGGCTCCGCAGTAAAAGATATTTATGCCGCCGATTCTAACATGCAGGCGAAAATTTTCACTAAGACAGCAACCTGCCCCCAGGTTAATGTTAAGCGCGTTATCTGTTTTAAAAGCCTGCCGTTAAGATTTAGCCGACAGGATGAAATGCCGCTGCAACGGATTAAATGCCATTACGTTCTGCCGCAACCGCTAATCAACAAGGCGATTAACGGCATATTCAAATGAGAAAAGGCTTAATGAATCTGTTTATGGCTGACAAAAGATTACGGATATAACTACGAGCGTAGCGGCAGTTAAAAAAGGGCACTTTGCTAGCTATCAATGATTAATTCTAATTTTATAAGGGACTAAGCGGGTTAAGTGCTCGCGTTATAGGGTTTATTTTTCATTACACAATGCTGCTAAAATAGGATTTGTGAGTTTCTTACAAAATTAACTATTGCAGTTCTTTTTTGCCATCACTACTATTACCTGGCAGAACAACTCTCCCGATGAATATATAAAAGAGATTAAGATAATGAGCGAAGCCCTTAAAATTTTAAACAACATCCGCACCCTTCGCGCTCAGGCCAGAGAGTGCACCCTCGAAACGCTGGAAGAAATGCTGGAAAAATTAGAAGTTGTCGTTAATGAACGCCGCGAAGAAGATAATCAAACCGCAGCAGAAAACGAAGAGCGTACGCGCAAACTGCAACAATATCGTGAAATGCTGATTGCTGACGGTATTGATCCTAATGAATTACTGCAGACCATGGCGGCGACTAAAGCACCTGGCAAGACCAAGCGTGCGGCCCGTCCGGCTAAATATCACTACACTGATGAAAATGGCGAAGCCAGAACCTGGACCGGTCAGGGCCGTACGCCAGCGGTGATTAAGAAAGCTATCGAAGATGAAGGCAAACAGCTGGATGACTTCCTGCTTTAACGCTTTTAAGGTGCTACGCTTTTAGCCCCATCTATTAATGGGGTTTTAATGACGAAACTTTGTCACTTAATCACATCATGCAGGGCATAAAAAAAGGAAGCCTGGCTTCCTTTTTTTAATTCCACTGGTTTATTGTTGATAGAATGCTTTATACCAGCTGACAAAGCGGGCAATGCCCTCTTCCACCGTTGTTTCCGGTTTAAAACCAATCGTCTTGTAAAGCGCGCTGGTATCGGCACTGGTTTCCAGTACGTCGCCAGGCTGCATTGGCAGCAGATTCTTTTTGGCCTCAATACCCAACGCTTTCTCCAGCGCCTCAATATAAGCCATCAGCGTCACTGGCTGACTGTTGCCAATATTATATACACGATATGGCGCAGAGCTGGTTGCTGGCGAGCCTGTTTCTACCGTCCAGTTTTCATCACGTTGCGGAATCACATCCTGTAAACGCACGATAGCTTCGGCAATATCATCAATATAAGTGAAATCGCGGCGCATTTTTCCGTGGTTATAAACATCAATGCTTTCGCCCGCGATGATTGCTTTAGTAAATTTAAATAAAGCCATATCAGGCCGACCCCATGGACCATACACGGTAAAAAAGCGCAGGCCTGTGGTGGGCAGATTATAAAGATGGGAATAGGTGTGCGACATTAACTCATTAGCTTTTTTCGTCGCTGCATAGAGCGATACCGGATGATCGACGCTGTCATCGGTAGAAAAAGGCGTTTTACGATTTAATCCATAAACAGAACTGGAGGACGCGTATAATAAATGGCCAATCTTATGATGGCGGCATCCTTCAAGAATATTGAGGTGACCCACTAAATTGGCATCAGCATAGGCGTGAGGATTATCAATGGAATAACGTACGCCAGCCTGGGCGGCCAGATGTATTACCCGTTCAAAGCCGTTCTGCTCAAACAACGAGGCTATTGCCTGCCGATCGGCAAGATCGCCATGACAGAACGTAAACTGAGAATGGTGAAGGAGTTGATCCAGACGGGCTTGCTTGAGGCTGATATCGTAATAATCATTCAGGTTGTCGAGACCGACAACCTGGTGACCGGCGTCCAGCAGGCGCTGGCTAACATGAAAACCAATAAAACCTGCTGCGCCGGTAACCAGATATTTCATACTTTCCTCGTTAATTATGCAATGTCGATAGACTTCCCGCGGCCGATTGCATAATAAACGAAACCGCGTTTGCTGATTCTTTCTGGATCATACAGGTTACGACCATCAAAAATCACGGGTTCTTTTAGGGCATTTTTAATGACATCAAAATCCGGTGCGCGGAAGTTCTGCCATTCGGTACAGATGACAAGGCCATCAGCACCCTGCAGAGCAGATTCTTTCGTGCCCATCAGTTTCAGGTCACTACGATGTCCGTAGATGCGCTGTGCTTCATCCATCGCTTCTGGGTCAAATGCCTGTACGCTGGCGCCCGCTTCCCACAGCGTTTCCATCAGTACACGACTTGACGCCTCACGCATATCATCGGTATTCGGTTTAAAAGAGAGACCCCACAATGCAAAGGTTTTCCCTTTGAGGTCATCACCGAAATGACGTTTGATAAACGTTGGCAGCTTGGTTTTCTGCTTGTCATTCACATCTTCAACCGCCTGCAGCAGGCGCGGTGTGTAACCGATAGATTCAGCCGTGCGAATTAACGCCTGCACATCTTTCGGGAAACATGAACCGCCGTAGCCACAGCCTGGATAGATGAAGTGGTAGCCAATACGTGGGTCAGAACCGATCCCCTGGCGCACTTTCTCAATGTCTGCACCCAGACGTTCTGCCAGGTTAGACATCTCATTCATAAAGCTGATTTTGGTGGCCAGCATGCAGTTAGCCGCATATTTGGTCAGCTCAGCACTACGGATATCCATCAGGATCAGACGATCGTGATTGCGGTTAAACGGCTCGTAGAGTTCACGCAGCAGTTCAACCACGTCATCGTTATCAGTACCGACAACGATACGCTCAGGACGCATACAGTCGCTGACCGCCGCGCCTTCTTTCAGAAACTCTGGGTTCGACACCACATCAAACGTGACGTCAAGGCCGCGCGCCTTCAGGGTCTCTTCCATTACTGCGCGTACTTTATCTGCCGTGCCAACCGGTACGGTAGATTTGTCCAGCACCACTTTGTGCTCGGTCATGTATTGAGCAATGGTACGGGCTACTGCCGTCACATATTTCAGGTCTGCTGAGCCATCTTCGTCAGGAGGCGTGCCCACTGCGATGAACTGCATCACACCGTGGTTAACACCTTCTTCCGCGTCGGTAGTGAACTTCAGGCGACCCGCTTCATAGTTCTGTTTTACCAGCGGGGTAAGGCCCGGCTCATAAATAGGGATGATGCCCTTTTTCAGATTTTCGACTTTGTTCGCGTCAACATCGACACAAAGAACGTCATGTCCAACTTCAGCCAATACTGCAGCCTGAACCAGACCAACATAGCCGATACCAAATACGGAGACTTTCATTGAGTTATCCCGTTCCTAATAATTACTTGTTGCTGCCGACTTCGCTTTCAAGCCACTTTTTAAAGTCGCTGCCCAGCGTTTCATGACGCACGCCGTATTCAACAAATGCCTGCATGTAGCCCAGCTTGTTGCCGCAGTCATGGCTCACACCTTTCAGGTGATACGCTTCAACGGTCTCTTTTTCCATCAGCATTGCAATGGAGTCAGTCAGCTGTACTTCGCCGCCTGCGCCCGCTGGGGTTTTAGCCAGCAGAGGCCAGATATCAGCAGACAGGACATAACGACCCACTACCGCCAGGTTAGAAGGCGCTTCAGCCGCTTTAGGCTTCTCAACTACGCCCACCATTGGTGCGCTGTCACCTGGGTTCAGGGTTGCGCCCTGGCAATCAACCACGCCGTAAGCGGTTACATCGGCAACGGGCTCAACCATGATCTGGCTACGGCCGGTTTCGTCATAACGCTGCAGCATTTCTGCCAGGTTTTCTTTAGACAGATCGGATTCATATTCATCAATGATCACGTCTGGCAGGATAACCACGAATGGCTCGTTGCCAACCAGTGGCTGCGCACACATAACAGCGTGGCCCAGGCCTTTAGCGATACCCTGACGAACCTGCATGATGGTCACGTGTGGTGGGCAGATTGACTGGATTTCGTCCAGAAGCTGACGCTTAACGCGTTTTTCCAGCATGGACTCAAGTTCAAAGCTGGTATCAAAATGGTTTTCGATAGCATTTTTTGAAGAGTGGGTAACCAGTACGATTTCGTTGATACCGGCAGCGATACATTCGTTCACGACATACTGGATCAGTGGCTTATCAACCAGCGGTAACATTTCTTTTGGAATTGCTTTGGTGGCAGGCAGCATACGCGTGCCTAAACCTGCAACTGGGATTACCGCTTTTTTTACTTTTGACTTATAGGCAGACATTAAGATACCCCTCTTAGGCAGTTCAAGTTATTACTTGATATGTCGATTTAAAAACGAAATGAGTATATCAGGTGAATAGCGCCGGATTTATCCTGGTTAGGTCATATCCGACGAAATTAAGATTATTACCCAAGTGTAAAGCTTAAATTTGGCACTGCTGGGAAGTGCCAAAAAATATATTTTTTACTGGCTTAATCGGTCGCTAACATCAGGCGTAGCCTGCCACCAGCGCCCCATACCTGACATTGCCATGCATCGCCTTTTTGGCTTATTTGATTAAGATGTGTGCTTCCCATTGTGCCGAGCGGAACACCATTGCTCAGCTGTATTTGATGAGTATTAATGTTCAAAGTGGCGTTTAAACCAGCAGAAACGAGGATAAGGCTCTTTAAGGTCTGATGGTAATAACCCACCAGCAGCGGAAATTGCCCCTGTAAATTAGCCTGCCGTAATAAAAGGTTCACCTGTTTTAACAGCCCGGTTAATTCCGGCAGCCTTTGTTTGCGCTCTGAAATCTGCTCCTGCAACAGGCCGTTAAACAGCGCACGCAACAACAAGGCGGCCAGCACGCCGTTATCCCCTGCCCGTGTCACATCCAGACAATAAAACGCCAGATCTTTATCCGAGAGCGCAGCGATATCCAGGACCAGGCCTGGCTGCTCGGCCATCGTCAGCTGGCGATAATTGATACGGCAATTAGCGATGGTTTGCTGCACCGGCGGCTGCAACTGTTTCAACAGCTTGGCGGCGGCGCTGGGATCGCGCACCAGCGCATCCCAATCCTGAAACAGCTGTTCATCCTCTTCTACTTTTGAGGTAAACATTGAAGGATAGAGACATTCGTAAACGGCTTCGCGCAGCCGCTCAAGATTTTTAAGCGGTTTCAACAGCACATCCTGCACGCCAAGCCGCAGCACATGGGCAATATCCGCCATATTCTCGGTGGCCGAGATCACCAACACAGGGATCACCGAGCCCTGCGTACGCAGATGTTCCACAAACTTGATGCCGTTCATGCGTGGCATTTCAAGATCGCAAATAATCAGATCCGGCGCGGCGACCTTAAGCTTCTCAATCCCTTCAAGACCGTCACCAGCGGTAGCGATTTCGCCACCCATTGCCTGGAGGAAGTTTTCCAGCAGAGAGCGGAAAATGACCTCATCTTCAATGATGAGAATCTTTTTCCCAATTAGCGGCTTTTCCATTTATCTCCCCCTGGTACCAGATATTTCAATAGTGGCTCAAAAACTGCTGTTTTGCCTGTCAGAATTGGCTGAACTCGTTGTGTTTTTTGTTCAGACACAATCAAATGTTTCGTAATAGTGGTAAAAGCTCATCCATTTTCTTCTCTACGGCCGCTTTCCCTGCGGCAATCGCCTCTTCTGCCCGATGAAAATCCAGCGTCGATATCTGCGGACAGAAGGGCTGAATCAGCACATCTGGCGGATCGCCTGCCATACGATGGCGCTTGACGCGGTTTTCCAGCATTTGAATAGAGGTCGTCATGATCTCCATCGCACCGGGCGTCTGATTATTCCGCCTTTGAGTCATACCCATTAGCCGCTGGCGGATTGACGTACGCCAGCCGCGGCTTTCAGGTGCTACCGGCTCATCCACCGGCGGCGTGACGGACAGGAGATCCTGCTGCATGAGGTGAGCATCATGTTGTAAATCAACGGCGATCACAATATCTGCTCCAAGGGCGCGTGTCAGTGAGACAGGAACCGGGTTGACCACCGCGCCATCCACCAACCAGTATCCATTGTAGCTTACTGGCGCCAGAAGGCCGGGCATACTGCAAGAGGCGCGCACGGCACGCTGAAGATCACCATCGGTTAGCCAGAGCTCACGCCCGGTGCTTAAGTTGGTGGCCACCACGCCGAAGAGTTTGCCGCATTCCTCGATGGTCTCGTGCGGAATCAGACGATGAATATGATTAAATACCTTCTCGCCGCGCAGCAGGCCGCCACGCCGCCAGGAAAAATCCATAAGCCGGATGACATCCCAATAGCTGAATGAGCAGACCCACTTTTCCATCAGCGGAAGACGCTGGTTAACGTAGGCAGAGCCAACCAACGCGCCGACCGAACAACCCGCCACGACATCTATCTGAATGCCCGCCCGCTCCAGCGCCTTAATCACACCGATGTGCGCCCAGCCTTTTGCCGCGCCTGCGCCAAGGGCCAGGCCTATTTTTACCTGTCTCATACAACCTCTACTCTCAGCGGCATCACCCTGATGACTTCAATTCCCTGACTCGGGTAACATAGGGCGCTTGTAAACGCTCTCATTAATCACAGTTTGGAGTTAACGTGTCAGAACCCTGTCCCTGCTGCAGTGGCCAGCAGTATAGCCTATGTTGCCAGCCCTACTTAGCGCGGGCTGCTCAGCCCCCTACAGCAGAAGCCCTGATGCGTTCACGCTACAGCGCCTACGTTAAGCACGACCTTGCCTGGCTGCTGGCCACCTGGCATCCCGCTCAGCGTTCGCCTTCACTAAGTGCGTCATTATCTGAAAGTTTTCAAAATACACAATGGCTTGGATTGAATGTAACCGCTTGCGAAGCGGGAAACCATGAGAATGAAAGCCTGGTAACCTTTTTTGCGCGCTATGTCGAAAACCACACCAACGGCTTTATCTATGAACGTTCGCGCTTTCTTCGCGAGGATCATCGCTGGTACTATGTCGACGGTACGTACCCGCAGCCAGGCCGCAATGACGCCTGTCCATGTGGCTCGGGCAAAAAATACAAAAAATGCTGCGGCCTTTGATGTCTGGCTCAAAAACCAGCGGATTGATTGTTTCACAGGATGCTAATTGATATGCAAGCGCAAACCATCGAAAGAAAAGTGCTTCGGACCGTTTGTCCGGATGCAAAAGGCCTGATCGCCAAAATCACCAATATTTGTTACAAGCACGAGCTTAACATCGTGCAAAACAACGAGTTCGTTGACCATCGCACCGGGCGCTTTTTTATGCGCACCGAGCTGGAAGGTATTTTCAACGACGCAACCCTGTTGGCCGATCTGGATGGCGCCCTGCCGCAGGGTGCCACTCGCGAGCTGAACTCTGCCGGTCGTCGGCGCATCGTCATTCTGGTCACTAAAGAAGCGCACTGTCTTGGCGATCTGCTGATGAAAAGCGCTTACGGTGGGCTGGATGTGGAGATCGCAGCAGTCATCGGTAATCACGATACGCTGCGCACGCTGGTTGAACGCTTTGACATTCCGTTTGTGTTAGTCAGCCATGAAGGCCTGACGCGCGAAGAGCATGACATTAATATGGCCGTGGAGATTGAGCGCCACCAGCCTGACTATGTTGTGTTGGCCAAATATATGCGCGTGTTAACGCCTGCCTTTGTTCAGCGCTTCCCCAATCAGATTATTAATATTCACCACTCATTTTTACCGGCGTTTATCGGCGCACGTCCTTATCATCAGGCGTATGAGCGCGGGGTGAAAATCATTGGCGCCACGGCGCACTATGTGAATGATAATCTCGATGAAGGCCCGATCATCATGCAGGATGTGATTCACGTTGATCACAATTACACCGCTGAAGATATGATGCGTGCTGGTCGTGACGTCGAAAAGAACGTGCTGAGTCGTGCGCTGTATAAAGTGCTGGGGCAACGGGTGTTTGTTTACGGCAACCGCACCATCATTTTATAAGCCTTTTCATGCTGGTTTGTATGACGAACCAGCATGATGTTTAAATAATGGGCAAACGCCGCGGCTTTATGATGATGGCGCTTTACAGCCACATTTCATTTGGTATGATGCGCCCGCTTTCAGTAATAAGCAGCCCCGTGGTGGGGTTCCCGAGCGGCCAAAGGGAGCAGACTGTAAATCTGCCGTCACAGACTTCGAAGGTTCGAATCCTTCTCCCACCACCATTTACTTCGCTGCTGCTAAGCACGTTAAACTGAATGCATGTACTACAACATGATCCCCGGTGGGATTCCCGAGCGGCCAAAGGGAGCAGACTGTAAATCTGCCGTCACAGACTTCGAAGGTTCGAATCCTTCTCCCACCACCATTTCAGTTCGCCTCGCTCCTTCTTGCTCTATTTTCCTGAAGACTTCTTGTTCTTCCCTTTCTGTTAATTTCGTACGCTTCATCCTGCCCGAAAATGACGCCTGTTGATTCGCAATGCCAGGGTGTCTGCCGCCCTTCCGCCTCGTTAAATTCACCCTCGCGCCTGTAGAAGCTTCGACAATTCGCCGGGCTCTCTGCTACCATCGCGGCATATTTTCCCTGCACTATGGCAACTGAAATGAAATTTGTTTCTTTTAACATCAATGGGCTGCGCGCGCGTCCTCATCAACTGGCCGCGTTGGTTGAACAGCACCAGCCTGACGTCATCGGCTTGCAGGAAACAAAAGTCCATGACGATATGTTTCCGCTTGAAGAGGTCAGTAAGCTGGGCTATCACGTTTTTTATCACGGCCAGAAAGGCCATTATGGCGTGGCGCTGCTGACTAAAACCGCCCCCACCGAGGTGCGTTATGGTTTTCCCGGCGATGAAGAAGACGCGCAGCGTCGGCTGATCATGGCCGACATCCCGAGCCCGCTGGGCGACATCACGGTGATTAACGGCTATTTCCCCCAGGGCGAAAGCCGCGACCATCCCACCAAGTTTCCCGCCAAGGCGCGCTTTTATCGCGATTTACAGGATTATCTGCAGGCGCAGCCAATGGATAAGCCCATCCTGGTGATGGGTGATATGAACATCAGCGCAACCGATCTGGATATTGGCATTGGTGAAGAGAGCCGCAAACGCTGGCTGCGAACCGGCAAATGTTCATTTTTACCGGAAGAGCGTGAATGGATGGATCGGCTGCTGGGCTGGGGGCTGGTCGATACCTGGCGCCTGCAGCATCCTGAAGATAACGGGCAGTTCTCGTGGTTTGACTACCGTTCCAAAGGGTTTGATGACAATCGCGGATTGCGCATCGACCTGCTGCTGGCCAGCCAGCCACTGGCGGAACGCCTTGCTGAAACCGGCATCGATTATCAGATCCGTGCGATGGAGAAGCCCTCCGATCATGCGCCGGTCTGGGCCAGCTTTACGCTGTAATCGCAACGAGCCGCGGCTAATCCGCGGCCCGTTCGACTATTTCAGGACTTTCCAGATCAAATTATTGGTGCCCAGTGATTTCTCGTCACGGGAACATTGCAGAATAATGCCCTCCGCTTTAACGAGCGATCCTTCACTGTAGCGCCGATTCTCGTAAGTACAGCAACGCTGACAGTCATCCTGCTGCCGCTGCTGATTTTGCGTCCAGACTTCCGGCGGCAGATCAACCACCACATCCGCGTTACCGCCCTGAGAAGGCATTGAGTTGTACTCTTCACGGTGCGCCATCGCTGCACTACTGACCATCAACATTATTGCTATTGCCGCCGCTCTTTTTCGCACTGGTCTTTCTCCGATAGGTCGTCTGTTTAGCCGGGCGGCTGCCTTTTTTCGCTGCGGGCAGGCCACGGAATGCATGCGCAGCGGGTTGTTGACGCGCCTGCGCAATAAGCTGATAGAGCGTCTCAACCAGCGGCTGCATAAAGTCCTGATAGCGACACTGCTTCTCGCTGATTTTAGTCAGCGTTGATTCCCACTGCGCGGTCATATCGGGCCGGGCAGCCATTTCCGGCAGCGAATGAATCAGGGCGCGCCCCGCTTCGCTGGCATGAATGGCGCGCCCCTGCTTAAACAAGAAGGTACGTTTGAATAGCAGCTCAATGATGCCGGCACGTGTCGCCTCAGTGCCTAAACCATCGGTCGATCGGAGGATTTTCTTTAGATCTTTATCCTGCACAAAGCGGGCAATGCCGGTCATGGCGGAGAGCAACGTCGCATCGGTGAAGGGCCGCGGTGGCTGCGTTTGCTTGGCCAGCACTTCGCCATGCTCACAGTGCAGCTCATCGCCTTTAGCCACCACCGGCAGCGGCGTACCGTCATTTTCCTCATCGCGCTCTTTGCTTCCCAGCATGGCGCGCCAGCCCGCTTCCGCCAGAAAACGGGCTCTGGCGCTGAATTTGCCGCCCGCAATATCGAGATCGATCACGCATTTGCGGAACAGCGCATCCTGACAGAATTGCATCAAATATTGTCTGGCCACCAGCGCATAAATATTGGCTTCGTTTTCACTGAGATTAACGCTGCTGCTGCGTGCAGTTGGAATGATGGCGTGGTGAGCGTCAACTTTTTTATCATCCCAGCAGCGGTTACGGCGATTAGTATCGGCATCTTCCGGCAACGCCAGCGTCGGCTGATGCTGCTGAATCGCCTTGAGCACCGCGTGACGTCCGTTGAAATGCTCATCGGGCAAATACCGGCTGTCCGAGCGCGGATAGGTGATCAGCTTGTGCGTTTCATAGAGCCGCTGGCAGGTATCCAGCACGGTTTGCGCACTCAGCCCAAAACGCTTAGCGGCTTCAATTTGCAGGCTGGAGAGAGAGAACGGCAGCGGCGCGGTTTCACTTTCACGCTTATCCTGATAGCCGCTGACCCTAGCTGGCACGCCATGAATACGCGCTACTACGTGATCGGCCAGCGGACGGTGCAGCAATCGGCCCTCTTCATCCTGCCAGGGTTCACAGGATTCGCTGGGCTGCCATAGCGCGGTAAACCGTACGCCATCGGGCGTAATAATGTGCGCTTTGACTTCGAAATAGTCTTTGGCGACGAAGTTTTCGATCTCTTCATCGCGGCGCACCACCAGCCCTAACACCGGCGTTTGCACCCGTCCGACCGAAAGCACACCATCGTAACCAGCGTTGCGCCCCAGCAGCGTATAGGCACGGGTCATATTGATGCCGTAAAGCCAGTCGGCGCGAGAACGGGCCAGCGCAGAGACACAAAGTGACACAAACTCACGGTTTTCACGCAGTCGGCCAATCGCCTTCTCCACCGCCTGCGGATTGAGATCGTTAATCAGGCAGCGCTGCACTTTTTCGCGTTTCTCTGCCGACAGACCAAGATAGTCGATCACTTCATCGACCAGCAGCTGGCCTTCGCGGTCCGGATCGCCTGCGTGCACCACTTGTGAAGCCTGCGTCAGTAAGCCTTTGATCACTTTCAGCTGTTTCGCCACCGACGGACGCGGCTGCAGCTGCCATTTTTCCGGTACGATAGGCAGATCGGCCAGTGACCAACGGGCGTACTTACTGTCATAGCTGTCCGGCTGAGCCTGCTCCAGCAGGTGACCTACGCACCAGGTCACCATTTGATCGTTGCCACAGGCAATGAAGCCATCGCCGCGACGATGTGGCTTGGGCAGCACATCTGCAATGGCGCGGGCGAGGCTGGGTTTTTCTGCAATAAACAAACGCATCTGTTGCCGGCAACCTTCTACTCGAAAAGACAAAAATCCTCGGCGTTGTCTTGCGCCGAATAAATCCGCCAGGGCTTAATCAGCCCTGTGCAGAGAGGCGAAATCTTAACGTGCTGCGGCGCCTGCGCACCAGCAGATTGCGCCGAGATGCGCGCGGCATCGCAAGATTTTGCGGCGGCTATAGTAGCGTTTTCAACGTAAGCTGATAAGGGGATTGAGAAATTTCGCGGACAGGGCACACGGCAAGCCCGGCAGGGCAAGCACTGCCCTGCTTTACGCCATCAGAAATAACGGACAAACGGCGCGTGATCGGGTGGCAGAACGGTAGTGGAGGATTTAAGTTGCGGCGTACCTAAGTAGAGAAAGCCCACAATGGCATCCTGCTCGCGGCAGCCAAACGCCTCACGCACCGCCGCGTGATCGGTCCATGGGCCGCTACGCCAGATGCCGTTAAAGCCCTGCGCCTGCGCCGCCATCTGCATGGCCATCACCGCACAGCCTGCGGACACCACCTGTTCCCAGCGCGGGACTTTATGATGTGCTTCGCAATGCGCCACCACAGTAATGATCATCGGTGCGCGGAATGGCGATTTTTGCGCTTTATCAATCGCCTTCTGTTCCATGTCATCATCGCGCGCGCATTTTTCCAGCAGCTGGCTGAAGCGGTCGCGCCCTTCCCCTTCGACAATAATGAAGCGCCACGGCTGAAGTGTACCGTGATCGGGGGCGCGCATGCCCGCCCTGATGATATTCTCCAGCGCCTCGCCGGCTGGCGCGGGCTCACTGAGCCGCGATGCAGAACGTCGGTTTACCAATAAATCCAGCGCATCCATCTGAGCCTCCTGATAATGATTAGCATTAACAACAAACTAGCACAGGCCAGCACTTTGTAACAGTCGCGCTCGATTTCATGCTGACTTTTAGCACGCCGCTCTTTAGGATGAGTGCGGTAATCGGACCTCTGCGGTCTAAATGAGATAATAGGGAGATGCTATGCGCACCTTGTGGCGAATTATTGCTGGTTTCTTTAAGTGGAGCTGGCGCGTTTTAAATTTTATCAGGGAATTTATCCTGAACCTTTTTTTGATTTTTTTAGTGCTGGTGGGCGTAGGCATCTGGCTGCAAATTAATCATGCGTCTGCTCCCGCTGATGTGCAGCGCGGCGCGCTAAAAATCGATCTGACCGGCGTGGTGGTGGATAAGCCCTCGGTCAGCAATAAGCTCAGCAAACTGAGCCGTCAGCTTCTGGGTGCCAGCAGCGATCGCCTCAAAGAAAACTCCCTGTTTGATGTCGTTGATGCCATTCGCCAGGCAAGAGATGACAAAAACATCACCGGCATTGTGCTCGATTTACGCGATTTTGCCGGCGCCGATCAGCCTTCGCTGCAATACATCGGTAAAGCGCTGCGCCAGTTCCGTGACGCGGGCAAACCTATATTCGCCACCGGCGACAGCTACACGCAGGCACAATATTATCTGGCCAGCTATGCCAATAAAATCTATCTCTCGCCGCAGGGCGCGGTTGACCTGCACGGTTTTGCCACTAACGGCCTTTACTACAAATCGCTGCTGGATAAATTAAAGGTCAGCTCGCACGTCTTCCGCGTGGGTACCTATAAGTCTGCCGTGGAACCCTTCCTGCGTGATGACATGTCGCCTGCCGCCCGCGAAGCGGACAGCCGCTGGATTGGCGAGCTGTGGCAGAACTATCTCAATACCGTTTCCGCTAACCGCCAGATTACCCCGGATCAGCTGTTCCCGGGTGCTCAGGGCGTGATTGCCGGCCTGCAGAAAGCAGAAGGCGATACCGCGAAGTATGCGCTTGATAACAAGCTGGTAGATCAGCTCGCCACGCGAGCCGACATTGAGCAGCTGTTCAGCAAAACCTTTGGCTGGGACAAGCAGAGCAACGATTATCATGCGATCAGCATTTACGATTATCCGCTGCACGCCAGCACCCAGGATAACGGCAATATCGCGGTAATCCTGGCTAACGGTGCCATCATGGATGGCGAAGAGACCGCCAGCAGCGTTGGCGGCGACACCACCGCCATGCAAATTCGTGAAGCGCGTCTCGATCCTAAAATCAAGGCGATAGTGTTCCGTGTGAACAGCCCTGGCGGCAGCGTTACCGCTTCTGAGGTGATTCGCGAAGAGCTGGCGGCGGCGCGTGCAGCCGGCAAGCCGGTGGTAGTCTCAATGGGCGGCATGGCGGCCTCCGGCGGCTACTGGATCTCTACGCCAGCGGATTACATTTTGGCCAGCCCAACCACACTAACCGGTTCAATTGGTATTTTTGGCGTCATCAACACCGTTGAAAACAGCCTGAACGAAATTGGCGTGCATGGCGATGGCGTTGCTACATCGCCGCTGGCCGACGTATCAACCACCAAGGCGTTGCCGCCAGAAGTGCAGCAGATGATGCAAATCAGCATTGAAAGCGGCTATAAAAACTTCATTGGTCTGGTTGCCAAATCGCGTAACAAAACGCCGCAAGAGATCGATCAGATTGCGCAGGGCCATGTCTGGACCGGCAGCGATGCCAAAGCCAATGGTCTGGTGGACGCGCTGGGCGACTTCGATGATGCCGTCGACAAAGCGGCCGCGCTGGCCAAACTGAGTCAGCCGCAGCTGAGCTGGTATCAGGATGAACCAGGACTGGTTGACATGATGCTTAATCAGGTTGACGCATCGGTTCGCGCCACGCTGCCTGCTGCCGTCCAGGCGCTGCTGCCTGCGCCGGTTGCCGAAGTGATGTCAGCCATGCAATCTCAGCCTGGCATGATGACCAAAATGAACGATCCGGCCCATCGTTATGCCTTCTGTCTGACCTGCGGACAGGTGCGATAAAGTTCACAGCCCGGCCACTGGTCGGGCTGTTTTTCCCCCGCTTTCCTTCTATAATGCGCCTTTCGTGGCAAGCCTGAGTTACCCATGCATAAGAAAAATATTTACGTCGCCTATACGGGCGGAACCATCGGGATGCAGCGTTCAGCGCAGGGCTATATTCCGGTTTCAGGACATCTTCAGCAGCAGCTGGCCAATATGCCCGAGTTCCACCGCGCCGAAATGCCGCTGTTTACCATTCATGAATATCAGCCGCTGATGGACTCTTCAGACATGACCCCTGAAGACTGGCTGGCCATCGCCAATGACATCAAAAAGAACTACGATCGCTATGATGGCTTTGTGATCCTGCACGGTACCGACACCATGGCGTTCACCGCATCGGCGCTGTCGTTTATGCTGGAAAACCTCACCAAACCCGTGATCGTCACCGGCTCGCAAATTCCGCTGGCTGAGCTGCGTTCTGATGGTCAGCAGAATCTACTCAATTCGCTGTTTGTCGCGGCCAACTATCCCATCAGCGAAGTCACCTTGTTCTTCAATAACACCCTGTTTCGCGGCAACCGCACCACCAAAGCCCACGCCGACGGTTTCAATGCTTTTGCCTCGCCAAATCTGGCGCCGTTGCTGGAAGCGGGTATTCATATTCGCCGCCTCGGCACGCCGCCTGCGCCACAGGGCAAGGGTGAGCTGATCGTTCATCCGATCACGCCACAGCCAATCGGCGTGGTCACTATCTATCCGGGTATTTCTGCGGAGGTGGTGCGCAACTTTTTACGACAACCGGTCAAAGCGCTGATTTTGCGCTCGTACGGCGTTGGTAATGCGCCGCAAAACCCGGAGTTTATTAATGAGCTGAAGCAGGCAGCAGAACGCGGCATCGTGGTGGTGAACCTGACGCAGTGTATGTCCGGCAAGGTCAATATGGGCGGTTACGCCACCGGCAACGCGCTGGCGCATGCTGGTGTCGTCAGCGGTTCTGACCTGACGGTGGAGGCGACGCTGACCAAGCTACACTTCCTGCTCAGCCAGTCATTGACCAGCGATCAGGTCCGCCAGCAGATGCAGGCTAACCTGCGCGGCGAACTCACCCCTGACGAATAAGCAGGAGAAACAATGAAACGGGCACTGGTACTTATCGATCTGCAAAACGATTTTTGCCCCGGCGGGCCGATGGCGGTAGCCGAGGGCGATTTAACCGTTGAAGTAGCAAATCAGTATGCACAGGCGTTTAAGCAACGTGGTGAATGCGTAATCGCTTTACAGGACTGGCACCCTGCCAGACACGGCAGTTTTGCTTCGGTTTCGGGCGAACCGGTTTATACCCTCGGCGAACTCAACGGTCTGCCGCAAATTTGGTGGCCCGATCACGCGATTCAACACAGCCCGGGCGCCGATTTTCATCCCGCGCTCGATCGCAGCGTCATCGAAGCGATTTTCCACAAAGGCGAAGATGTGGATGTTGACAGCTACAGCGCCTTTTTCGATAACGGTCACCGGCGCCAGACAGAACTGCACGGCTGGTTGCAGGCGCGCGGCATTACGCATTTAGTGATGCTGGGGCTGGCAACCGATTATTGCGTGAAGTACAGCGTGCTGGATGCGCTGGAGCTGGGTTATCAGGTTGACGTGATCAAAGCAGGCTGTCGCGGGGTAAATTTATCGCCGGAAGACAGCGACATCGCGTTCGCACAGATGGCCGCGCAGGGCGCGACGCTGATTTAAAAACAGAGGCTGCCGCGGCAGCCTTTGTCATATTAGTGCAGAGTAAGCCGGGTAATGTCGTCATCAATACCCAGTTCTTGCTTGAGCTGCTTTTTGCTTTTGGTGACGATCTCGCCGCCCTTCGCAATGCTCATATGCTGCGCCTGCTCGTTGTGCTGAGACTGCCACAGCATCACTAGCTGTAGCGAATGCGCTTTTTGTTCCGGGGTCAGCGCCACGCCGTCTGGCCATTTCCCCAGCTCAACGGCCGTCGCCAGACGTTGATAAACTTCTGGCGTCATTGCCGCCAGTACACTCTGTAGATCCTTATCCATGGCTTACCCTTTTACCTGATTGCCGTCGTCGTCGGTAAAACGCATTGACGCAGAATTCACGCAGTAGCGTTCGCCGGTAGGCTGCGGGCCGTCAGGGAAAACGTGGCCCAGGTGCGCATCGCAACTTCCACAGCGGATTTCCGTGCGGTGCATGCCGTGAGTATTATCTTCCAGATAACGAATCGCATCATCCTTCACCGGCTCATAAAAACTGGGCCAGCCACAGCCAGAGTCGTACTTGCTTTCAGAAAGAAACAGCGGTGCATTACAGACCAGGCAGTGATAGATACCTTCAGCTTTGTTGTGCAATAACGCGCCTGAGTAAGGCGGTTCGGTGCCACGTTGCTGGGTAACGTAACGCTGCATTTCGTTCAGCTCAACGTCTGATGCATGGTGCGTATCGGGTTTTGCCATAATTGAAGGTCTCGAGGAAGGTGAATCTGGAAATTTCGGCTAATATTCTAACAAACACCTAACAATGGCAGCTGAATAATTTGTGCCCTGCCCTGTTCGGTAGCAACAAGAGTCTGAATTTGTGATGAAGATCACTCTTAGCGATGCAGGGTCTTTTCGGGACTGTGCAGAGCAAAGCGAAGTGAGCAAAAATCAGCTGTCAGAGGCGATCGGCAGAGGAATAATTCCTCGCCGAGGAATTGACCTGTCGCAACTATTGACACGATTCCGCTTGACGCCTGGTAAGGTTTTTGTAATTTTACAGCCAACCTTTTATTCACTAACAAATAGCTGGTGGAATATATGACTATCAAAGTAGGTATCAACGGTTTTGGCCGTATCGGTCGCATCGTTTTCCGTGCTGCTCAGCAGCGTTCTGACATCGAGATCGTGGCAATCAACGATCTGCTGGATGCGGAATACATGGCTTACATGCTGAAGTATGACTCCACTCACGGCCGTTTCGACGGTACCGTTGACGTGAAAGATGGTCATCTGGTCGTAAACGGCAAAACCATTCGCGTTACCGCTGAGAAAGATCCGGCTAACCTCAAATGGGGCGACGTAGGTGTTGATGTTGTTGCTGAAGCAACCGGTATCTTCCTGACCGACGAAACTGCGCGTAAACACATCGCTGCAGGCGCGAAGAAAGTGGTTCTGACCGGTCCATCGAAAGATGACACCCCAATGTTTGTTCGCGGTGCCAACTTCGACAAATATGCTGGCCAGGATATCGTTTCTAACGCCTCCTGTACCACCAACTGCCTGGCGCCACTGGCTAAAGTTATCAACGACAAGTTTGGTATCGTTGAAGGCCTGATGACCACCGTTCACGCGACCACCGCTACCCAGAAAACCGTTGATGGCCCGTCTCACAAAGACTGGCGCGGCGGCCGCGGCGCATCGCAGAACATCATTCCATCTTCAACTGGCGCAGCGAAAGCTGTAGGCAAAGTGCTGCCAGAACTGAATGGCAAACTGACCGGTATGGCTTTCCGCGTACCAACGCCAAACGTTTCTGTGGTTGACCTGACTGTACGTCTGGAAAAACCAGCGTCTTACAAAGAAATTTGTGAAGCGATCAAAGCCGCTGCTGAAGGCGAAATGAAAGATGTACTGGGCTACGTTGAAGACGACGTGGTTTCTACTGACTTCAACGGCGAAGTGCTGACCTCTGTATTTGATGCGAAGGCCGGTATTGCCCTGAACGACAACTTTGTGAAACTGGTTTCCTGGTACGATAACGAAACTGGCTACTCAAACAAAGTTCTCGACCTGATTGCACTGGTTTCTGCAAAATAATTTGCAGCTCCGTTTCAGGCAAAGGGCGACTTCGGTCGCCCTTTTTTATCGTGCCGCTGATGGAAGGATTAGCTTATGACCCACACCATTTTTTCGCTGCCGGTGGTTAACCAGATTTCACCTTATCTCTCACAACGCCAGCTGGGAGAACTGCCGGTTATCGCCATTAATCACCCGTTATTTCGTGCAGCTGTGACCCTGCAGGGTGCTCAGCTGATTGCCTGGCAGCCCAATGGCGAAGCGCCAGCGATTTGGCTCAGTGAAAAATCCGCATTCTCACCGGGTAAGGCGATTCGCGGCGGCGTGCCGATCTGCTGGCCGTGGTTTGGTCCGGCGGGAGAACCGGCGCACGGCTTTGCCCGTACGTTGCCGTGGACGCTAAGCGCCCACGATGAAAACGATCAGAGCGTCATGTTGACCTTTGTGCTGGAAAGCAGTGAACAGACGAAAAAGCTGTGGCCGCACGACTTCACGCTGTTTGCCCGCTTCCGCATTGGTGAACGCTGTGAAATCGAGCTGGAAGCGCATGGCGACTACACCGCTACCGCAGCGCTGCACACCTACTTTGCCGTGGGTGATATCAACCAGACGGAAGTCACTGGCTTAGGCAACACCTTCATCGATAAGGTGAAAAACGGTGAAAACGGCACCTCTGATGACGGCAAACAGCGTTATACGCAGCGGGTTGACCGCATCTATACGCAGCCCGAAGATTGCAGCCTGATCAACGATGCGGCCAATAACCGCATCATTGAGGTATATCACCATTATCATCAGGATGTGGTGACCTGGAACCCAGGCGCTGAGCTCTCCTGCAGCATGCAGGATATGGCCAACGACGGCTACAAAACCATGGTTTGCGTGGAGACCGCGAGCATCAACCAGCCGATGAAAAGTGCGGGCGAAACGCCTGCCCGACTGGCTACCACCTTCCGCTTGCGCCGCAAAGCGTAATCTCTCCGCGGCGAGCATCGTCTCGCCGCGTCATACCATATCAAGCGGCTGTTTGCCGTTCGGCGGCGGAAAAGCCTGATTGATCAGCGCCAGTTCTTCACTGCTCAGCGTGACCTGCATCGCCAGCGCATTCTCTTTCACATGCGCCGTTGAACTGGCTTTGGGAATCGCCATTACACCCTCTTTACGGATAACCCATGCCAGTAACAGCTGAGCCACGCTGATGCCCTTTTGTTGTGCAATTTCCTGCAGCAACGGATGCGTAAGCAACTGATGGCGCAATTTACCTGCCTGTGCCAGCGGACAATAGGCCATTATCGGCAGGCTGCGCTGCTGACATTCCGGCAGCAAATCGTATTCGACACCGCGTGAAGCCAGATGATAGAGAACCTGATTTGTCGCACAGGCATCACCGCCCGCTTCCTGCCACAGCTCATGCAGATCCTCGACGTCAAAGTTAGAGACGCCCCAGCGACCGATTTTACCCTGCTGCTGAAGCGTCTGCATGGCCAGCAGCGTCTCTTCCAGCGGCACGTTGCCACGCCAGTGCAGCAGATAGAGATCAAGATAATCGGTCTGTAGCCGTTTCAGGCTGCGCTCGCACGCGTCTATCGCCTCAGTTGCGCTGGCGTGCCAGGGATAGAATTTCGATACCAGAAATGCCCGATCGCGACGTCCCTTCAACGCCATGCCAACCACCTTTTCCGCGCCGCCTTCAGCATACATTTCCGCGGTATCGATCAGCGTCAAACCGGCATCAAGGCCCGCCTGCAGCGCCGCTATTTCGCGCTGCTGTTCAGCAGGCTGCTCACCCATGAACCACGTACCCTGTCCCACAGCGGGTAATGCGATACCGCCAAGGTTTACATGCTGTGTCATCTTGCCTCCTGTTGCGCCATTGTTGTGCCCCGTAAATGCACAAAAGGGCGCAAGCGCCCTTTTATCGTGCAGATCAGCGGACGATTAGAATGAATAGCTGATGCCTGTCCAGACAGAAACCTGATCGTCACGATCCACCATAGGACTGTCTTTGACTTCGCTGGAGAGACGGGTATAGCGACCCGAGACAGTGGCATTCCACTGCGTGCTGAGCTGATAGCTGGCGTTCAGCTCAACGTACGGATTCCAGCTGTCATCAGGATCGTAGCTGTTAATGCCGGTACGCGTCGATTCATGATCTGACACGCCAAAATAGTAGCGGTTTTGATTGGCGCTGCTCCACAAGGCACCAATGCCCGGCGTCAACGTAAGCTGACCAAGCTTAACCGGGTAGAGCCAGGTTAAATCCCAGATGATGCCGTTGCTGTTGTTCAGCACATCTCCTAATAACGCGGTGCGCACCACGCCCCACTCGGCGGTGTGGCGATAGGTTGCGCCCGCCATCAGCGTCATGCGGCGCTTATCCAGCGCTTTCATGTCGCTGTGATCGTTGTCTTTAGGATCATATTTCTGCGGCGATCCCACCAGCGTTAAAGACAGCTGATCCTGCTGATCTTTCCACAGGTAGTAACCTCCCTGCAGGCTACGGAACCAAAAGCTGTCGCCTTCATAATTAATGATCGGAATCGGCAGATAACGATCCTGCCCACCGCGATAAGGGCTCTGTGCATAAAGCACTGAGGCACCCAGTGAGAGCGTTTCCGCCTGAGTTAATGCAGAGGTAAAAGCACAAGGTAAAATAATGGTCAGCGCGCTAAGTTTGAAATAGTTCACAATTTATTAATTCCATAAATATAACAATGACAATATCGGTGCCACAGCTAAGGCGACAGCGTATACCTGTTTGTGTGGCGCAACGTATATAGCAAAATAGCATCAACCGTGACAGAGTGAAGGGCACACGAGATTTACAAATCCCCGCCAGGCCGCGCTATATGCAGGAACCACGCAAGTTTCGCAAACTTTCTTATTGAAAAATCATCAAAAAGGGCTTTTTGCCCGAGAATTAATCTGGAGGTCGATCTACAGTTAACTCTCATACCAACTCAATTCTGAGAGAAGAGTAACCCTATAATTTGTGTATTTCCAGGAGAATACGCCAGGTTGGCATAAGGGTTGCTGTACTTAATTAAAGGATATCTTCCGGGAGCAGCTGGGTTTCCTTTTACGCTCCTTACCTGTGCTAAAAACAAAAGGACGGGCATTGCTATGAATATATTCGATCACTATCGTCAGCGTTATGAAGCTGCCAAGGACGAAGAGTTCACACTGCAGGAATTTCTTGCTACCTGTAAGCAGGATCGCAGTGCATACGCCAACGCGGCAGAGCGACTGTTAATGGCCATTGGTGAGCCAGTAATGGTTGATACTGCTCTCGAGCCACGCCTTTCCCGCTTATTTTCCAATCGTGTTATTGCACGTTATCCCGCCTTTGAAGAGTTTTACGGCATGGAAGAGGCGATCGAACAGATTGTCTCTTATCTGCGTCATGCAGCCCAGGGGCTGGAAGAGAAGAAACAAATTCTCTATCTGCTGGGCCCGGTAGGTGGCGGTAAATCCTCGCTGGCTGAACGCTTAAAAGCGCTGATGCAGCGCGTGCCTATTTACGTACTTAGCGCCGATGGCGAACGCAGCCCGGTCAACGACCACCCGCTCTGCCTGTTTAATCCGCAGGAAGATGCGCATATTCTGGAAAAAGAGTATGGCGTGCCACGGCGTTATCTCGGCACCATCATGTCACCCTGGGCGGCCAAACGCCTGCATGACTTTGGCGGCGATATCACCCGTTTCAAGGTGGTTAAAGTCTGGCCGTCGATTCTCGAGCAGGTGGCGATAGCGAAAACCGAGCCGGGTGATGAGAACAACCAGGACATCTCCGCGCTGGTCGGTAAAGTGGATATTCGTAAACTGGAAAACCACGCGCAAAACGATCCCGATGCCTACGGTTACTCCGGTGCCTTGTGCCGCGCCAATCAGGGCATCATGGAATTCGTCGAGATGTTTAAGGCACCGATCAAAGTGCTGCACCCGCTGTTAACCGCCACTCAGGAAGGTAACTATAACGGCACCGAGGGGATCTCTGCCCTGCCCTTTAACGGCATCATTCTGGCTCACTCTAACGAATCAGAATGGGTGACCTTCCGTAATAACAAAAATAATGAAGCGTTCCTTGACCGTGTTTACATCGTCAAAGTGCCGTATTGCCTGCGCGTGTCGGAAGAGATCAAAATCTACGACAAACTGCTGACCCACAGTGAGCTGACCACCGCGCCCTGTGCGCCAGGCACGCTGGAAACGCTGGCACGCTTCTCAATCCTTTCACGTCTGAAGGAGCCGGAAAACTCCAGCACCTACTCAAAAATGCGTGTCTATGACGGTGAAAGTCTTAAAGATACCGATCCGAAAGCGAAGTCCTATCAGGAATATCGCGATTATGCTGGTGTCGACGAAGGCATGAACGGCCTGTCGACGCGTTTTGCCTTTAAGATTCTGTCACGCGTATTTAACTTTGATCATGCCGAGGTCGCGGCGAACCCGGTACATCTGTTCTATGTCATTGAGCGGCAGATAGAGCGCGAACAGTTTCCTCAGGAGCAGGCGGATAAATACCTCGAGCATCTCAAAGGCTATCTGATCCCTAAATATGCCGAGTTTATTGGCAAAGAGATTCAGACCGCCTATCTGGAATCCTATTCCGAATATGGTCAGAACATCTTTGATCGCTATGTCACCTACGCTGATTTCTGGATTCAGGATCAGGAATACCGCGATCCCGATACCGGACAGCTGTTCGATCGTGAATCACTCAACGCTGAACTGGAGAAAATTGAAAAACCGGCTGGCATCAGCAATCCCAAAGACTTCCGTAATGAGATCGTTAACTTTGTCTTACGGGCGCGGGCGCAGAACAGTGGACGAAATCCTAACTGGACCAGCTATGAAAAATTGCGCACGGTGATTGAGAAAAAAATGTTCTCGAATACCGAAGAGCTGCTGCCGGTTATTTCATTCAATGCCAAAACCTCAACGGATGAGCAGAAAAAGCATGACGACTTTGTCGATCGTATGATGGAAAAAGGCTATACCCGCAAACAGGTACGTTTGCTGTGTGAATGGTATTTGCGCGTGCGAAAATCGTCATAAATCATTGCGTACCATCAGGCCGGGGAAGCCCGGCCTGCCAGCCATGTGGTTTGGGGGAAAGTTATGGCCTATTTCATCGATCGGCGTCTTAACGGTAAGAACAAGAGCGCGGTTAACCGCCAGCGCTTTCTGCGCCGTTATAAGTCGCAAATTAAGCAATCGATATCCGAGGCCATCAATAAGCGTTCGGTTACCGATGTGGAAAGTGGCGAATCCGTATCCATTCCTGTTGATGATATTAATGAGCCGGTATTTCATCAGGGTCGCGGCGGCAACCGCCAGCGCGTCCATCCTGGCAACGATCACTTTGTGCAGAACGATCGCATCGAACGCCCACAGGGCGGCAGCGGTGGCGGCGGAAGCGGCCAGGGCAATGCCAGTCAGGATGGCGAAGGGGAAGATGAATTCGTCTTTAATATCTCCAAAGATGAATATCTCGACCTGCTGTTTGAAGATCTCGCCCTGCCCAACCTGCGTAAAAACCAGCATCGTCAGATGAATGAGTATAAAACCCACCGTGCCGGTTACACTGCCAATGGCGTACCGGCCAATATCAGCGTGGTGCGGTCATTACAGAATTCACTCGCGCGTCGCACCGCGATGACCGCTGGCAAGCGGCGCCAGCTTGGTGAGCTGGAAGAGGCCCTGTTAACGCTGGAAAATGCCGAACCGGCACAGCTGCTGGAGGAGGAACGGCTGCGCAAGGAAATTGCCGAGCTGCGGGCACGCATTGCGCGCGTGCCGTTTATCGACACCTTTGATCTGCGCTACAAAAACTTTGAGAAGCGGCCAGAACCGTCCAGTCAGGCGGTGATGTTCTGTTTGATGGACGTTTCAGGCTCAATGGATCAGGCCACTAAGGACATGGCTAAACGCTTTTATATTCTGCTCTATCTGTTCCTGAGCCGAACCTATAAAAACGTCGATGTGGTCTATATCCGCCATCATACACAGGCGAAAGAAGTGGATGAGCAGGAGTTTTTCTACTCGCAGGAAACCGGCGGCACTATTGTTTCCAGCGCGCTGAAGCTGATGGATGAGGTGGTGAAAGAGCGTTACGATCCGAATCAGTGGAACATCTACGCTGCACAGGCTTCAGATGGCGATAACTGGGCGGATGATTCACCGTTGTGTCATGAGATTTTAGCGAAAAACATCCTGCCCGTGGTGCGTTATTACAGCTATATTGAGATTACCCGACGGGCGCACCAAACCCTGTGGCGCGAATATGAACATCTGCAGTCGATGTTTGATAACTTTGCTATTCAGCATATTCGCGAGCAAGAAGATATCTATCCGGTATTCAGAGAGCTGTTTCATCGCCAGGCCGCAGAAGCCTGACGCAAGCACTAAAAAGCCGGCTAATCACCGGCTTTTTTATGGGCTGCAAGATAAAGAGAGAACGCCTGGCATCAGGCCGCTGCGCCCCGCGGATGTGCCGCCAGATGCGAAGCCCACAGGCTGGCAATCCACTTCACCCCTTTTGCCGTAAAGCGCGCCTGTGAAAAAGTGTGCGCGTTTTCACCCACACCAGCACGCAGCGTAAAGCGGCCAGCCGCGATGTGCTGCTGATGCGGCGCCATGCTGTTATTGATACGGTACATCACGTTGCGCTCCAGCAGGAACTGGCGAAAATCGGTCTCTTTCGCCTTGAGCATTTTACACACCTGGCGAAAACCCAGTGACTCGTCCACCGTGACATAGCGATCAAAAAACTCCGCCTTTGGCGCAAACAGGGCCAGCTGTTTTTCTGCTGCCTGCCGCTGTTCAAACTGCTCTGCCCAGGCGCGAGCCGCTACCGCCGGATTGGTAAAATCGGGCAGATGGTTGACCTGTTCGCGCGCCTGCCAGCGATCCAGCGCTTCCGCGGTAAAGCCAGGCGATAAACGGGCAACCGCCAGTAACGAGTCGCGTTTGTTAAGGCGATACTCCTGACGAACCTCGCCCGAGGCAGATTCATAGTCCCATGCCGTTAACGGTTCAGTTAAACGCTGGGCGGTTTCCAGGCTGTTAATCAGTCGCTTAACTTCGCCGTGCGTGATGCCTGTCAGTTCGGCAATTTCACGGCTGCTCATTGTGACTGATTGATGAAGAGAATTAAGGCTCTCAGTTGAAATCATCATAGGCTTCACCAGGTAGTTGTTAACGACATCCACTCTGACCAGAGTTCAAATATTATACCAAACACTGTTTAAACATCCAGTATTTATTTTAACCATTTCCGTGTTTATTACTGCTGCAATTAACAGCTTGTTTTTACTGTTAAAAGGGCAACAAGTTATTGATAATGCGTTATGTTTTGACAACCCATTGGCTTATGCAACACACTGGAAGCCTGAATGTTTATCTAACTGAGGAGAAAATGTCTTGGAAGACAGCGCGATTTACAGTTTGTATATCATTGGTTCGGTGTTGGTCGCTGCCAGCATCCTGCTGAGTTCATTTTCATCGCGCCTTGGCATTCCTATTCTGGTTATCTTTCTTGCACTTGGCATGCTGGCGGGCGTGGATGGCATCGGCGGTATCGCCTTTGATAACTATCCCATGGCCTACCTGATTTCTAACCTTGCGCTGGCGGTGATTCTGCTCGACGGGGGCATGCGTACTAAAGCGACCTCCCTGCGCATCGCGCTTGGGCCCGCCCTGTCGCTGGCAACCGTGGGCGTTCTGATTACCGCTGGCCTGACCGGCATGGCGGCGGCATGGCTGTTTAATCTCGATATGATGCAGGGCTTTCTTGTTGGTGCGATCATCGGCTCCACCGACGCTGCTGCGGTGTTCTCACTGCTGGGCGATAAGGGGCTGAATGAACGTGTCAGCTCAACGCTGGAGATTGAATCAGGTAGCAACGATCCGATGGCAGTGTTCCTGACCATCACGCTCATTGAGATGATTCAACAGGGCGAAACCGGCATCAGCTGGATGTTTGTTGTGCATCTTATTCAGCAGTTCGGTCTGGGAATTGTGCTGGGGTTGGGCGGCGGCTGGGCCCTGCAGCAATTAATCAACCGCATCACCCTGCCACAAGGGCTCTATCCCCTGCTCGCGGTTAGCGGCGGTATTCTGGTGTTTGCGCTGACCACGGTGCTGGAAGGCAGCGGTATTCTCGCCGTTTATCTATGCGGTTTTCTGTTGGGTAACCGGCCGATTCGCAACCGTCACGGTATTTTACAGACCTTTGACGGCATGGCCTGGCTGAGCCAGATCGGCATGTTCCTGGTGTTGGGCCTGCTGGTGACGCCTTCCAGCTTGTGGCAGATCGCCGTACCGGCCATGCTGCTCTCATTGTGGCTGATCCTGGTTGCCCGCCCGTTATCGGTGTTTGTTGGCCTGCTGCCTTTCCGGGCCTTTACGCTGCGCGAGCGCGGCTTTATTAGCTGGGTGGGACTGCGCGGCGCGGTGCCGATTATCCTCGCGGTATTCCCGATGATGGCAGGCCTGGAAAACGCCACGCTGTTCTTTAATATCGCGTTCTTTGTGGTGCTGGTCTCGCTGATGGTTCAGGGCACTTCGCTGGGGTTTGCGGCGCGTAAAGCCAAGGTAGTGATACCGCCGATGGCCTCGCCAATTAACCGCGTGGGTCTGGATATTCATCCGGAAAATCCGTGGGAGCAGTTTGTTTATCAGCTCAGCGCCGATAAGTGGTGCGTAGGTGCGGCGCTGCGTGATTTAAAAATGCCGCGTGAAACCCGCATTGCCGCGCTATTTCGCGACAATGTGTTGATGCACCCCACCGGCAGCACCCGCCTGAAAGAGAACGATGTGCTGTGTGTCATTGGCCGTGAGCGCGATCTGCCTGCGCTGGGCAAGATGTTTAGCCAGACGCCACCGGTTGCCCTCGATCAGCGTTTCTTTGGTGACTTTATTCTTGAGGCTGACGCGCGGCTGCGCGATGTGGCGCAAATTTATGGTCTTGAGCTCGATGAAAACACCAACGACCGCCAGACGCTGGGCCAGCTTATCATGGGCCTGCTTAACGGCACGCCGGTTATCGGCGATCAGGTGGAATGGAATAACCTGATCTGGACGGTGGCAGAAAAAGAGGAAAATCAGGTGGTTCGTATCGGTGTGCGTATGGCAGAAGAGAAGGATTAATCCTGGAGAATAAGCCTCGTAATTCCTGTGGCAGGAGCTACGCTTAATGTTCACCGTATTAACAGGAGGTCATCATGGGACATGTAGTCAAAATTGGTCGCTACGAAATTGTAGACGCCGAACTGGACGTGCAAAACCTCGATACGGTTAGTATTCCTTGCAATACTAATCCGGGCTTAATAACCCAGCTCGATGGCTGGGATAAAGAGACCAGCGTGCCGGCATGGATCGATGGTAAGAAGGTTGATTTAAAGCTTGGTCATTATGATAAAGAGCAGGACCTCTGGATATTAAAGAAGCCTGCCTGAGCCAATAATCTGACCCGCTATTTCACCTGAATAGCGGGTTGTCCTAATTGTTACGCTTGACACTCTCCACTGCACTTAACTTCATCGATAATAAAATCTTATATTTCAATAAATTAATATTATTTCCCTAATAAGCATTTCTCGCCTTTTCAGACAAACTCCATATTAACTAAGTCCCACTTCTCCTGCATACTCTGATCCGTTGCTGCACAATTTCGTGAGTTTCATCACGCTACGTTTATTCTTTTTATGCAGCGCCTATGGCAGCAAAAACTTCATGTACTGGTAATTAATCCTTATTAATTAACCGGTGAGAACCCCTGAGCGTGTACTTGATTCTGGTCAGGCATCTTTTACTTTAGAAAAGAGAGCAGGTTTTATGGCAAGTACCATTGTGTTAAACAGTGCGGGTCGCACTTATAGCGGCTTGCGTAAAAATATCATCGCCAAAGTGACGTTATCCCTTTCCGATCTTCTGGCGTTGAATCTGGCACTTTTTCTCTCGGCTGCTACGGTGCAGGGTATTTGGGGCAATCTCGACCACTTTATTCCGCCGCAGCAAATTGAAAACCGCTTCATGGCGCAATTTGTCATGTCGGTATTGTGCACCGGATGGTTTTGGATACGCATGCGCCACTATACGTATCGCAAACCTTTCTGGTTTGAGTTGAAAGAGATCATCAAAACCTTGTTTGTGTTTTCGCTGCTGGATCTGGCGCTGATCGCCTTTTCCAAGTGGGATTTCTCACGTCTGATTTGGGGCTTCAGCTGGACCTACGCGCTGATCCTGCTGCCGCTGTTCCGGTCGCTGGTGAAACATGTGATCCACAAAGCGGGTCAGTGGCATAAAGAGACGGTGATCATCGGCTCCGGCAAAAACGCCATGGAAGCCTATGCGGCGTTGCAGAGCGAAGAGATCCTTGGCTACAAGGTCACTGCCTTTGTGGCGCTGGAAAATGAGCGCTTCCCGGAGAGCGTGAACGGCGTACCGGTTATTACCCAGAAAGATATCAACTGGGAGAAAATGGACCTGGATAACACGCAGTTCATCGTTGCCATGGAGTACGAACAGCAGGCCACGCGGGATAAATGGCTGAAGTTCCTCTCCAAAATGAAATGCCGCTCGGTTTCAGTCATTCCAACGCTGCGCGGCGTGCCGCTGTATGGCACCGATATGTCGTTTATTTTCAGCCATGAAGTGATGATCCTGCGCGTCAGTAATAACCTCGCCAAGCACTCATCGCGCTTTCTGAAACGCACCTTTGATATTGTGGTGGCATCGATGCTGCTGCTGTTCCTCGCGCCGGTGTTTGGCCTGATCTGCTGGCTGGTCAAGCGCGACGGCAGTAACGCGATCTATGGGCATGAGCGTGTTGGGCAAAATGGCGTGAAGTTTAAATGCCTTAAGTTTCGTTCAATGGTGACCAACTCGCAGGAAGTGCTGCAAAACCTGCTGGCGACCAGCGCCGAGGCGCGCGCTGAATGGGACAAAGATTTTAAACTCAAAAACGATCCGCGTATCACCCGCATCGGCGGCATTCTGCGCAAAACCAGCCTCGACGAGCTGCCGCAGTTGTGGAACGTGATTCGTGGTGAGATGAGCCTGGTGGGCCCGCGTCCGGTAATTGAAGCCGAGCTGGAACGCTACGCCGGTGACGTCGATTACTATTTGATGGCCAAGCCTGGCATGACCGGTTTGTGGCAGGTCAGCGGACGTAATGACATTGATTACGATACGCGCGTTTACTTTGACTCCTGGTATGTCAAAAACTGGGCGCTGTGGACCGACATCGCTATCCTGTTTAAAACCGCGGGCGTGGTGTTCCGTCGTGACGGCGCCTATTGATCCCGCTCAAAAGCCTGTGCGGCGCTGCCGCGCAGGCTTTCCTGCCGAAACGCACAATCCGCCTTCCTTTTTGACGCTGAACTCACTACCCTGTCCGGCTTGATTTTACGGGATGTGAATCGACTGTTATGCGCTCTTTTACTTTATTACTGCTGAGTCTGGTGCTGTTAGGGCCGCTCGGTATCGATCTTTATTTGCCTACCCTGCCCCAAATTGCCGCCGGACTGGACACGCCGATTGCCTCAATTCAGTCGACGATTCCGCTGTTTCTGCTGGTGATGGGCCTGGGCCAAATTGTTGCCGGTCCGCTGGTGGATAATTTTGGCCGCAAGCCGCTGGCCCTGATTGGCCTGGCGCTTTATGCCGTCGGCAGCATCGTCGCGGCAACGGCGGCATGGTGGCCGATGTTCCTGGTAGCGCGCATTATTCAGGGCTGTGCCGTGTGTTGTACCGCGGTGGTCGCCTTCAGCGGGGTACGCGATCGTCTTTCCGGCGACGATGCCGCGCGCGCCTACGGCTTTCTTAACGGCGCATTAAATATCGTTCCTGCGCTGGCGCCGATGCTGGGCGGTTTTCTGGCCGAAGCCTTTGGCTGGCGTGCTAACTTCTGGTTTCTCACCGGTTATGCCGTGTTCATCACGCTGATTGTCGTGCTCTGGCTACCGGAAACGCGTCCGGCTGACACCCAGCGCGTCGCAAGCCTGCCCTTGCGCCAGTATGCCGCGATTTTACGTGAGCCACGTTTTCTCGCCTTTGCCTTTGCCAACGCTGGCGCGCTGGGCATGGTATTAACTTACGTTTCGCTGGCACCGCACGTCTTGATGAGCACCGGCGGGCTGAGCGCCCTGCAGTTCTCGGTGGCGTTTGGCGCCAACGGCCTGTGGATCATGCTGGTCAGCGTGCTGGTGAATAAGATCATTCGCAAGGTTGGACGTCCTTTCTGCCTTGCTGCGGGCTGCCTGACCATGCTGAGCGGCTGTATATTGCTCAGCGCTGGCGAGCATTTGCTGCCCGGCAGCTGGCAGACGCACTGGGCGCTCTATATGATTCCGGTGGCGGTTTCCGTTGCGGGACTGGCGTTTACCGTGGGCCCGGCAACCAGCTATGCGCTGGAACCTTATCAGCAGCAGGCAGGTGTGGCATCAGCGTTACAGGGATGTATTCAGATGGCAGGCGGTGCCGCGGGCGGGCTACTGTTTATGGCGCTGCCGCTGACTGAAAAAACGGCGCTGGCGGGTATGATGCTGCTGGGTTCATTGCTGGCGTTCATCGCCTGGCGCTGCAGTCGAAAAATGCGCGGTACGCTGACCGCGCTCTGATTCAGATAACGTTAACCGGTACCCGCGGGGCGAGCGCGCACATTAGCTCATAACCCACGGTGCCGGCAGCCTGCGCCACATCATCGATTTTTACCTGATTGCCCCACAATTCCACCGATGTACCGATGCCTGCCTGCGGGCACGGCGTCAAATCGACCATCATCATATCCATGGAAATCGCGCCAATGGTTTGGGTTAGCACGCCATCCACCAGCACTGGCGTGCCGGTTGGCGCATGACGCGGATAGCCATCAGCATAGCCACAGGCCACGATACCGATACGCTGTTCGCCACTGGCGCGATAACGGTAGCCGTAACCCACGCCATCACCCGCAGCCAGTTGCTGCACGCCGATAATTTCACTCTGCAGCGTCATCACCGGCTGTAAGCCGCTACTGGCGATATCGCACCACTGACCGCTGGGTGAGGCGCCATAAAGAACAATACCGGGCCGCACCCAGTCGTAATGCGTTTCAGGATGCCACAGCGTCGCAGCGGAGTTTGCCAGCGAGCGCGGTGCTTCCAGCCCTTCTGCCGCCTGCTCAACCAGCCGCAACGGCGCGGTAATGCCATCCGCTTTCTCCGCTTCGGCAAAATGGGCCATCAGGGTCATTTCGCCCACGGTCGCTAAGCTGCGCAGCTTGCGCCACACGGCGTTAATTTGCTCTGGCCGAAAACCAAGCCGGTTCATCCCGCTGTTCATCTTCAGATAGATGTCGACCGGCGCACTCAGCTCTGCTCTTGCCAGCGCCTGAATCTGCCAGTTACTGTGAATGCTGGTGGTGAGGCGGTAGCGATCGATGATCGCCAGGTCATCCGCATGAAAAAAGCCTTCCAGCAGCAAAATGGGCTTTTTCCAGCCCTGTTCACGCAATAACACCGCTTCTTCAAGATTCAACAGCGCAAAACCGTCAGTATCGCTGAGCGCCTGCCAGCAGCGTGCAATGCCGTGACCATAGGCATTGGCTTTCACCACCGACCAGACACGAGAATGCGGGGCCGCCTTACGGGCAACCTGCAGGTTATGCCGCAACGCAGCGCTATCGAGGGTTGCGACAACTGGGCGTGACATAAAACGTCTCCTTGTAAAACTTATTGCGCCACATCCGCACGCTGCAATGGGCGATGAGAGTCTGTGCTAAAGCCAGGCAGATAACGGAATACCGACAGATCATCAGCCGCAATCGCTGGCGTAGTACCAGAGATGATGTCCGCCAGCAGCTGACCCGATCCGCAAGCCATCGTCCAGCCAAGCGTGCCATGTCCGGTATTCAAAAACAGATTGCTCAGCGGTGTCCGTCCTACAATCGGCGTGCCATCCGGCGTCATCGGACGCAATCCGCTCCAGAAAGTGGCCTGTTCAATATGGCCGCCTTCAGGATAGAGATCCTGCACCACCATCTCCAGCGTTTCACGTCGTGCCGGCAGCAGTTTGCTGTTAAAACCAACGATTTCTGCCATGCCGCCGACGCGAATGCGCTGGTCGAATCGCGTCACGGCAACTTTGTAAGTTTCATCCAGCACAGTTGATAGCGGTGCCGCCTCGGCGTTTTTAATCGGGATAGTCAGTGAATAGCCTTTCAGCGGATAGACCGGCACGGCGACGATATTGCGCAGCAGCGCCGTTGACCAGGAACCAAAGGCCACAACGTAAGCATCACCTTTGATCACCTCATCGCCACATTTAACGCCGTAGATGCGGTTGCCTTCACGCAGCAGTTGATCGACGCTGAGATTGAAACGGAAGGTCACGCCCGCCTCTTTGGCCATTTCCGTCAGCCGTTGGGTGAACAGCTGGCAGTCGCCGGTTTCATCATTCGGCAAACGTAAACCACCGGTGAGCTTATGCTGCGTTGCCGCCAGCGCTGGTTCAACGCGCGCCAGCTCATGAGCTTCCAACAGTTCATAGGGCACGCCCGCTTCCTGCAGCACGGCAATATCTTTGCTCGCGCTTTCATACTGTTGCGCGGTGCGAAACAGCTGCAGCGTGCCGCCCTGGCGACCTTCATAGGCAATCGCGGTCTCTTCACGCAGCGCCTTCAGGCAGTCACGGCTGTATTCCGCGATGCGCACCATACGGCTCTTGTTTTGCTGATAGTGCGTCATGTCGCAGTTGCGCAGCATTTGCCACATCCATTCCATCTGAAAGCGACTGCCGTCCGGGCGAATCGCGAGCGGCGCATGACGCTGAAACATCCATTTAATCGCCTTTAACGGCACGCCCGGTGCAGCCCATGGCGCAGCATAGCCCGGTGAAATTTGCCCGGCGTTTCCGGCGCTGGTTTCCATCGCTGAAGCGGGCTGACGATCGATCACCGTGACCTCGTGTCCCGCTTTAGCCAGATACCAGGCGCTGGCAACGCCGACTACACCACTTCCAAGAATGACAACCCGCATAGTGTCTCCACCGCATCAACAAAAGAGGAATAAACCAGTTTATCGCCTGCACTCAGGTTGAATATGCTACTCAACTTTGTCGTACAGTTCATGAAGGTATTTCACATCTTTTTTACTTTTTTGGTAACTAAAAACAGGCGCTAAGGTGAAATACAGAATATTGTGCGCAGGATAGGCGTTTTATGGCGGCTTATGAGTTTGTCAGCCGCAAAAAACGAAGCCAGCAGCAGAAAAGAGTCGCATCATCGCTTTCACTTATAAACAGAACTTTATTCTTCATAAACAGCAAAAACCCAACAGATACTTCAGGCAACCGGCTAAATTTGGCTCACAGCCTGTTTTTCCTCAAACTTTTCCGTTGAGTTCATGATTCGGATGGGTCACAGTGATCTATCATTGAAGTGTTCGCTCAGTTTATTTGGGCTGTCTTTCTCAGGATGAAGCCTTGAACAATCTGAACTGGTCGTGATGCCATCAGGGTGCGCGGCAGGTTTGCAAAACAGAGGTGCGCTATGACGACTATCTTTGACGATCCGATTAAGGACAGCAAACGACTCAGTGATGGACCCGACTGGACATTCGACCTGCTGGACGATTATCTGGCTGAAATTGACCGCGTGGCCAAGCTCTACCGGCTCGATACCTACCCGCATCAGATTGAAATCATTACCTCCGAACAGATGATGGATGCCTATTCCAGCGTCGGCATGCCCATCAATTATACCCACTGGTCGTTTGGCAAAAAATTCATCGAAACCGAACAGCGCTATAAACATGGTCAGCAGGGCCTGGCTTATGAAATCGTCATTAATTCGAACCCTTGTATCGCCTATCTGATGGAGGAGAACACCATCACCATGCAGGCGCTGGTGATGGCGCACGCCTGTTACGGGCATAATTCGTTCTTCAAAAACAACTATCTGTTTCGCAGCTGGACCGATGCCAGCTCGATTGTCGATTATCTGCTGTTTGCGCGTAATTACATCTCGGAATGCGAAGAGCGATATGGCGTTGAAGAAGTGGAACGGCTGCTCGATTCCTGTCATGCGCTGATGAACTATGGTGTCGATCGCTACAAGCGCCCGTCGAAGATCTCACTACAGGAAGAGAAGGCACGGCAGAAGAGCCGTGAAGAGTATTTGCAGAGTCAGGTGAATACGCTGTGGCGCACGCTGCCACGCCGCGAAAAAGAGGAAGTACATGTCTCCGCCGCGCGCTATCCATCTGAGCCGCAGGAGAACTTACTCTATTTTATGGAGAAAAACGCCCCGCTGCTGGAATCCTGGCAGCGTGAAGTGCTGCGTATCGTGCGCAAGGTCAGCCAATATTTCTACCCGCAAAAACAGACGCAGGTGATGAACGAAGGCTGGGCGACCTTCTGGCACTACACTATTCTTAATCATCTTTATGATGAGGGTAAGCTGTCCGATCGGGCGATGCTGGAATTTCTGCACAGCCATACCAACGTTATCTATCAGCCGCCTTACAACAGCCAGTGGTACAACGGCATCAATCCTTACGCGCTGGGTTTTGCCATGTTCCAGGACATCAAGCGCATCTGTGAATCCCCTACTGAGGAAGATCGCTACTGGTTCCCGGATATTGCTGGCAAAGACTGGCTGGAGACGCTGCACTTCGCCATGCGCGAGTTTAAGGATGAGAGCTTTATCAGCCAGTTTCTCTCACCGAAAGTGATGCGGGATTTCAGGCTGTTTAGCGTACTGGATGACGATCGCAATAACTATCTGGAGATCGCGGCGATTCACGACGAAGCGGGTTACCGTGCGATTCGCCAGCAGCTTTCTGCGCAATATAATCTGAGCAACCTTGAGCCAAATATTCAGGTCTATAACGTCGATTTGCGTGGCGATCGGTCACTCACCCTGAGCTATGTGCCGCAAAGCCGCGCGCCGCTTGATAAGAGCCGCCGAGAAGTGCTGAAACACGTTAACCGGCTCTGGGGCTTTGATGTTTATCTTGAGCAACAGAATGAAGATGGTAGCGTGGAGCTGCTCGACCGCTGCCCGCCGCGCCCGGCTTCACTCTGAATCAGCGCCATAAAAAAAGCCGGAGCAATCCGGCTTCTTTCTGGCTGTTTAACGCCGCGCGGGCGGCAAATCGGCGGGCATCGATTTTTGCATCCCGTGCCAGATTTCTCCGCTGCGACGGCCATATTCACGTACCACGTCAACCACCGCCTCTTTTTCCCCTTTCTCACACAGCGTCAGCAAATGGCGATAAAAATCGCGAGCCAGCTGACGTGCTTCAGGATTGGAAAAATAGTAGCGACCCACGCGGGTGTACAAACCTTTCAGACCGTTTAGAATCAGACCATAAATAGGATTGCCGGAAGCGTAAGCCAGCCCGCGGAAAATACGGTAATCGAGTTGGGTATAGGCATCCGCCTCGTCAGCGGCCAGTTCAGCGGTAAGCAGCACTTCCCTCGCCTTCTCCGGGTGGTGTCCAACGGCGCGACGGATAAAAATCGAGGAAATATTGGTGCGGACAGAGAGCAGATTATCGATCAGCTGCGGCACGCTATCGTGATCCAGACGCGCCAGCGTTTCGAGAATATTCAGGCTGGAAGTTTCCCAAAAATCATTAACCTGCGTTGGTTTACCATGTTGAATGGTCAACCAGCCATCGCGCGCCAGACGCTGCAACACTTCACGCAGCGTAGTGCGCGTCACGCCAATTAATTCTGACAGCTCACGTTCGGCGGGCAGAATGGACCCGGGCGGAAAGCGGCTGTTCCAGATGCTCTCAATAATATACTCTTCAGCGAACCCGGCAGGGCTCTGCGCCTTAATGACCATAGCGTAATAATCTCGTTGCTTTATTAATCGGCGTAATGGACTCATCATACCAGACGGCCTGGCGCGGATACAGACTACGTGCGGATTTAGGGCATTTCGCAGCAGAAAATACTGCCCCGATCGCTTTCCGAGGGTAAGCCTGCGTCGACCCGATCGATCCTGCCTGCGTAAAAGTGCCTGACAACCCCTAATAAGTTAATTTAAGTCATTTTTTTCCGCGATTTCTGGTAGCGCGTGCTGGCAGCGCCTGGCTTTTGGTTTACACTGCCGTGTCGATTTTCACTGTATGGGAAGAGGTATGTTGCGATATTTGAATCAGTGTTCTCGCGGGCGCGGTGCCTGGCTGTTAATGGCTTTTACCGCGTTTGTGCTTGAAATGGTTGCGCTTTACTTCCAGCATGTGATGCTGCTAAAGCCCTGCGTGATGTGCATTTATGAGCGTTGCGCGCTGTTTGGCGTTATGGGCGCCGGGATTGTTGGCGCAATTGCGCCGCGCACGCCGCTGCGTTTTATCGCGCTGGGTATCTGGATTTACAGCGCGTGGCAGGGTATTCGTCTCTCTTATGAACACACCATGATTCAGCTCCATCCTAATCCCTTTACCACCTGCGATTTTGCCGCACGCTTTCCGGCCTGGCTGCCGCTGGATAAATGGTTGCCTTCGGTGTTTGTGGCCAGCGGCGACTGCGCCGAGCGCGGCTGGACCTTTCTGTCGCTGAGCATGCCGCAGTGGATGATTGTGGTATTTGCCTTTTACCTGATCGCCGCCGTACTGGTCACGCTGGCCCAGCCTTTCAAGCCAAAGCGTCGCGACCTCTTCTCCCGCTGAATCAGCAGCAATAAAAAAGGGCCCTGCGGCCCTTTTATCTTATTCAATGGTCCATTCAGGACGATTGATGATGTGCTCTTCCCAGTCTCTCACCTGACTTTCGCGTACGGCGATGTGCCGGACAGAAATACGCGCGCTGTGCATAGCGGCTTTGTTGCCCGCCCGCAGCGGATGCCACTGCGGTAAGCCTTTGCCCTCGCCTAACAGACGATAAGCGCAGCTGGGCGGCAGCCAGGAGAAGGTGGTGAGATTTTCACGCGTCAGTTTGATGCAACCCTCTTCCATCTCAAAACGGCGCTCATAGTTACGGCACTGACAGGTTTTGATGTTGAGCTGGTTGCAGGCGACGTTAGTGAAGTAAATCTCGTCGGTATCAGCATCCTGCAGCTTGTTCAGACAGCACTGGCCGCAGCCATCACACAAGGATTCCCATTCCTCATCGCTCATCTGCTCAAGGCTTTTTTGTTGCCAGAATGGAATCTCAGTCATGATGATTGTCCGCTAATGAAAAACCGCACCTTATATAGGGTTGCACGCTGTGATGCAACCTTTTAAAGCACGCGAGTAGAAATGCGTTCGCCGTTAAGCGAGATATCCAGCTTGTCACCCGAGCTCATCGGACCAACGCCTTCCGGCGTGCCGGTGAGAATAACATCGCCCGCACGCAGCGTGAAATAGTGACTCATGTAGGCAATCAGCGGCAGAATCGTGTGAATCATATCAGCGGTGCTGCCGTGCTGGCGTACCTCGCCATTGACCGACAGCTGTAACTCGCAGTTTTGCGGATCGCCGGCAAACGCGTTAACCGGAATAAAGCCGGAAAGTGGGCAGGAGTTATCGAACGCTTTGGATTTTTCCCACGGCTGCCCAGCTTTCTTCAGCGTCGCCTGCAGGTCACGCAGGGTTAAATCCAGCGCCACACCGTAGCCCGCAATCGCCTTCAGCACATGATCTTCAGAGGCTTGCTTCAGCGTCGCGCCAATCAGCACCGCCAGTTCCACTTCATGATGCACTTCGCCAAATTGGGTGGGCAACGAGAGTGGCTGACGCAGATCGCACAGCGCGGTTTCCGGCTTGATAAAAATCACCGGCTCGGTTGGCGTTGCACTGCCCATTTCTTTGATGTGTTTCGCGTAATTGCTGCCCACGCACACCACTTTGCCTGCGGGATAATCTAATAAGGCGCCCTGCCAGTTACGATGCTGATACATGCTAACCTCTGCATTCAATGAGTGATGATGCCAGCCGAAGCTGACCTCTGTTTACGGCGAGATCGCATCGGCCAGACGACCAATGCTGATGGCAAAATAATAGGACCGATTCCACTGCATGATAGTGCGAAAATTGTCATAAACCATAAACGCGCGTCCCTGTAGGTCATCGGGCAGAATAATCCATGCGCGCTGCGTATCGGCTGAGGACGCGCCCGCTGACGCCTGTACGCCGAGGCGACGCCATTCGGCAACGCTTTTTGCCTTGCGGGTCTCGATACCGGCCAGTGACGCGGTAAACTCAGCAGGTAGCGTCACTTCTTCTCCCCAGCGTTGCGTCTGATGCCACCCCTCTTTCGCCAGGTAGTTCGCAGTGGACGCAAAGACATCGTCGAGATTATTCCAGATATCGATTTTGCCGTCGCCATCTCCGTCCGCGCCGTAGTTGAGAAAGGAGCTGGGCATAAACTGATTCTGCCCCATCGCACCCGCCCAGGAGCCAGACATCGCACGATCTGGCAGATGTCCCTGCTCGATGATGGTCAGTGCAGCCAGCAATTCACGGGTAAAAAACGCCTCGCGGCGGCCTTCAAACGCCAGCGTTGCCAGTGCAGAAATGACATCTTCTTTGCCCTGAATACGACCAAACTGGCTCTCCATCGCCCATAACGCCACGATGTACTGTGGCGGCACACCATAACGCTGGCTGACACGTTGCAAAGCCGCCTGGTGATCCTGCATGGCAGCTTTCGCCTGTGTAATTTTACTGTCAGGCAGAACGCGGCGCAGATAGTCATCAAGGGTAATCTGCTGTTCCGGTTGCTGCTGATCAGCCTTGATCACCCGATCGACAAAATGCACGCTGGCAAAGGCGCGCTCGAGAGTGGGCTGGCTGATGCCCTGCGCGCGCGCTTTGGCTTTAAGCGACTCTACAAAGGCGGGAAACTCGGCGGGGTCGCGCCCCTGTTGCGACAAGGTTTGTTGCGCTTGATCCGGGGCAGCCGCGCGGCTCGCTGGCACGACGCATCCTGCCATCAAAAGCGCACCCAAAATGATGCCTGGCGCAGGATGTTTCATGTTGAGTTCCTTATATTACGACGCTTACAAAATTAAATATTGTGTCGCGGAAGACAAGGGGGTGTATATATTTACAGATGAATCCGAATTAATCCTGACCGCTATTTTCCAGATGCATCTTTAACAGGCTTTCCGGCGGCGGCGGTATTTGTAAATAATAGCCCTGATCTAATAAAGCCTGCTGCACTTTTTTAATATCCGCGCCCGCCAGCTTCTCCCGCTTGCCCAGGTTTAAAACCATAGATAACTGTGGCTTACCAAAGCTCTTCAGCAGCGCTTCCGGCACCCGCGAAAAATCGTCTTTTTTTTCAACATAAAGGTAAGTTTGGTCGCGCAATGCGCTTCTGTAGATCACACAAAACATATTTTTTACTCGAATTAACGGGAATGGTGGCTTGCCTGAATATAGCGGTAACTATAACATGCTTGCAGTACTTCGGAATAATGTCCCGCCGCGATTAAGCATTGATTAAATCAGGCATAATTTAACCAGGTAAGACATAACAGGACTGAGTCAGGACAGATGTCGCAAACGCCAATCGAGTTAAAGGGCAGCAGTTTTACGCTGTCTGTCATTCATTTACACCACACTCAGCCCGAGGTGGTTAGTCAGGCGCTACAGGACAAGATCGACCAGGCTCCGGCTTTTTTGAAAAATGCACCTGTGGTGCTGAATGTATCCAGCCTTAATGGCGCGGTGAACTGGAAAGAGATGCAGCAGGCGATAGTAGCCACCGGGCTGCGCATCGTCGGCGTCAGCGGCTGTAAAGATGACGCGCTGAAACGCATGATCACCCGCGCCGGGCTTCCGGTCCTCTCCGAAGGTAAAGAATCAAAGCCTCAGGCTGAGGCACTGCCAGAACCGATTGTCCAGGCGCCTGAAGCGTCGAAAACGCGCATCATTAATACGCCAGTGCGATCGGGTCAGCAGATTTATGCGCGGAATGCGGATTTGATCGTAACCAGCAGCGTCAGTGCCGGTGCCGAACTGGTTGCTGATGGCAACATTCATATTTACGGCACGATGCGTGGCCGTGCGTTGGCCGGTGCCAGCGGCGATCGCGATTGCCAGATTTTTTGCACCAGTCTCTCAGCGGAGCTGGTCTCAATAGCCGGTGAATACTGGATTATGGATCAACTGCCGGCTGAATTTTTCGGTAAGGCCGCCCGCCTGTGCTTACAGGACGGCGTGCTTACCATTAAGACTTTACTTTAGGCCCCTTTTCTTTCGTTAAGGAAATCACTCTATATGGCACGCATTATTGTTGTTACATCAGGCAAAGGGGGCGTTGGCAAGACCACGTCAAGCGCGGCCATCGCGACCGGTCTGGCGCAGAAAGGTAAGAAAACAGTCGTTATCGATTTTGATATCGGTCTGCGTAATCTCGATTTAATCATGGGTTGCGAACGTCGTGTGGTATACGACTTCGTCAACGTTATTCAGGGTGATGCCACGCTGAATCAGGCGCTGATTAAAGACAAGCGCACGGAAAAACTGTTTATTCTGCCTGCGTCACAGACCCGTGATAAAGATGCACTGACCCGTGAAGGGGTTGAGAAAGTGCTGAACGACTTGGCCGCGATGGATTTCGATTTTATCGTGTGCGACTCGCCAGCGGGCATCGAAACCGGTGCGTTGATGGCGCTCTACTTCGCCGATGAAGCGATCATTACCACCAACCCTGAGGTCTCCTCAGTACGTGACTCCGACCGCATTCTGGGCATTATCGCCTCAAAATCGCGCCGTTCGGAAAACAGCCAGGATCCGGTAAAAGAGCATCTGCTGTTGACCCGTTACAATCCGGGACGCGTCAATCGCGGCGACATGCTGAGCATGGAAGACGTGCTGGAAATTCTGCGTATTCCACTGGCTGGCGTGATTCCGGAAGATCAGTCGGTACTGCGCGCCTCTAACCAGGGTGAGCCGGTCATTCTGGATACCGAATCTGACGCTGGTAAAGCTTATTCCGACACCGTTGATCGCTTGCTCGGTGAAGAACGCCCCTTCCGCTTCATTGAAGAAGAGAAGAAGGGTTTCCTGAAACGCCTGTTCGGGGGATAAACCATGGCCTTACTTGACTTCTTTTTATCCCGAAAGAAGAACACCGCAAACATCGCTAAAGAACGGCTGCAGATTATCGTGGCTGAGCGCAGGAGGGGCGACAGTGAGCCCCACTATCTGCCGCAGCTGAAGCGTGACATTCTGGAAGTGATTTGCCGTTATGTGAAAATCGATCCGGAAATGGTTACCGTGCAGCTGGATCAAAAAGGCGATGATATTTCAATTCTGGAGCTGAACGTGACGCTGCCGGAAGTGGAAGAAGCCGACACTAAATGATCACCCAACGCGTATAGCGTTCCCCTGCTGTTGAGCAGGGGAATGTTTACCGGGTCTATTCCACGTTCAGTATGTGTTGGATGCGTGCGGCCAGCAGTTCACCGCGCCAGCCTGCTAACAGCTCTGGCTCGCGTTTTTGCGGCTTCAGCTTCCAGTGCCAGCTTAATAACTGGTTGATTTGCCTGCGTGACGCCAGCAGCTCCGGGCTAAATCCGCTCTCTTCCGATACCGTCTTAATCAGCGCCTTAATCTCTTTGAACGCCGTTTTGTATTGCGGATGATCGATCAGGTTAGCCAGCGGCTCAGGCAGGCTGCTTTCGTCAGCGGCCATCGCTTCCGCGACACAGGCAAGCATCGCTTTGCCATGAAACCGAATCTCATTGCCTGCCAGGCCAAGATGGTCCAGTTCGCCCAGTGAACCGGGCAGAAAACGTGCCACTTTCCAGAGGTGTTCTTCGCGCACGACGAAATTAACCGCCATGTCTTTCTCGCGCGCGACCTTCAGGCGCCATGCCGCCAGGCGCTGCAGCGCCGCCAGCTGACGCGGGCGCAGCTGCCAGGCGTTGGTGATTTCCCGCCATGCGTCTTCCGGCTGCAGCACATCGGTACGACGCTGGCAGAGCAGCGCGCATTCGCTTAATGCCGCGGCCATATTGCCCGCTTCCTCGGTTTCCTCCATCAGCTGATGCGCGATGGGCAGCAGATACCAGACGTCGGCGGCGGCATACTGACACTGCTTCTCGGTCAGCGGACGCGCCAGCCAGTCGGTGCGCGATTCGCTCTTATCCAGCGCAATGCCGGTAAAAGATTCCACCATGGTGGCGAAGCCGCAGGAGAGCGCGCGACCGCTGAAGGCTGCCAGAATTTGTGTGTCGATAAGAGGTTCAGGCAGCTGGCGAAACTGGTTGAGGAACACTTCAAGATCTTCACTGCCGGCATGCAGAAACTTGGTGATGCTTCTGTTGCTCATCAGCGCGACAAACGGTGTCCAGTCAGTGATTTTAAGCGGATCGATCAGGCTAACCTGTTCGCCATCAAACAGCTGAATCAGCCCCAGCTGAGGATAATAGGTGCGGGTGCGCACAAATTCTGTATCCAGCGCCACGCTGTCGTGGCGGCCAGCGGCTTCACACACTTCAGCCAGCAACTGGTCATTCTCAATCAGTAAATAATCCAATGTCATTTCTCTCTCAGTCCGCGTTTAGCGGCGGACCGTTAAAATAATCTCAATAAAAACGCCGGTAAGGATACCGGCGTAATGCGTCTGTTGTTAACAACAAGGTTAAGAGGCGGTTTTCTTCAACGCTTCATCGCGCAGCTCACGGCGTAAGATTTTACCGACGTTGCTTTTCGGCAGTTCGTCACGGAACTCAATGATTTTAGGTACTTTGTAGCCGGTTAACTGGCGGCGGCAGTGATCCAGCAGCTCTTCTTTGGTCAGCGACGGATCTTTCTTCACTACGCACACCTTCACAGCTTCACCCGACAGGTCACTGGGCACGCCAATCGCGGCGGCTTCCCGTACCTTGCTGTGCTGCATCAGCACATCTTCAATCTCGTTGGGATAGACGTTAAATCCGGAGACCAGAATCATATCTTTCTTGCGGTCGACGATGCGGATAAACCCTTCACGATCAACGGTAACAATATCGCCGCTGTGAAGCCATCCATTTTTCATCACTTCTTCAGTGGCTTCAGGATGTTGCCAGTAACCGCGCATCACCTGGGGCCCGCGAATGCACAGCTCACCGGGTTCGCCCGGCGCGACCTCATTGCCCTGCTCATCGCTGACCCGAATGTCGGTAGAGGGAATCGGCAGGCCGATGCTGCCATTATGGCAGGTGATATCGTAAGGATTGACCGAAACCAGCGGCGCGCATTCGGTCAGGCCGTAGCCTTCAAGCAGATAGTGACCGGTGAGTTTTTCCCAACGCTCGGCAACCACTTTCTGCACCGACATGCCGCCACCGGCGGAAAGGCGCAGGCTGGAGAAATCGAGCTTCTGAAAATGGCTGTCGTTCAGCAGCGCGTTGAACAAGGTATTAACGCCGGTAATGGCGGTAAAGGGGTATTTCGCCATCTCTTTCACAAAGCCCGGGATGTCGCGCGGGTTGGTAATCAGCAGGTTGGTGCCGCCGAGATCGAGAAACAGCAGGCCGTTTACCGTCAACGCAAAGATGTGATACAGCGGCAGTGCGGTGACTACCAGCTCTTTGCCATCGCGGAGCACCGAACCGTAGGTCGCTTTTGTCTGCTCCAGATTCGCCTGCATATTGCGGTGGGTCAGCATTGCGCCTTTGGCCACGCCGGTGGTGCCGCCGGTATATTGCAGAAAGGCCAGATCGTCATTGCTCATCGCTGGCCGTTCGTAGCTCAGCGCTTTTCCCTGCTGCAGCACGTCGCGAAAAGAGATGGCGTTAGGCAGATGATATTTTGGCACCAGCCGTTTGACATATTTAACGACGAAGTTGACCAGCGTGCCTTTTACCGGCGACAGCTGATCGCCCAGCCGGGTCAGCACTACCTGTTTAATCGCCGTCTCTGCCACCACTTTTTCCAGCGTATGCGCAAAGTTCGAGACGATGACAATGGCGCTGGCGCCGCTGTCGTTCAGCTGATGCTTCAGCTCGCGCGGCGTATAAAGCGGATTGACGTTAACCACGATCATCCCGGCGCGTAAGACGCCAAACAGCGCCACCGGATATTGCAGCAGGTTCGGCATCATCAATGCCACGCGATCGCCTTTTTTCAGACCCAGCCCCTGCTGTAACCAGGCGGCAAACGCACGACTGCGCTCCTCCAGCTGGTTGAAGCTCATCTGCTGACCCATATTGATAAAGGCCGCCCGGTCGCCATAGCGTTTCACCGCCGCTTCAAACAACCCGACCAGTGATTCATAGCGATCGGCATTAATTTCAGCCGGTACATCAGCTGGATAGCGGTTAAGCCATACTTTGTTCAACGCATCACCTCGATACTCGTTTTTGATCGCCATCGCCGCCTCAAACCGGTTCAGTGTTAACAATATTTTAACTTATTAGACCAGTTGAGCCTTCATGCCCGTTTGCAGCTTGCGAGACGCATCACTAATTTTCTCATTCCATGAGAACACCAATAAAAAGGCCCGCTCACATCGCTGCAAGCGGGCCGTTTACTATTTTATCCTGGACAGCCGGTTTATTCAGTTAAAAAGGTTTGTACCTGCGCCGGTGCACCCATATTAAAGCCGTACCACGGGTTTGGACCCCAGTAACCGTGCCGGTGGCGCGTCGGGCCATACCAGATCCATGGATCCATCGGCTGCGGTGGCATCACGACCTGCTGGCTGACGCGCCAGCGCTGATAGCCACTGACATCAATAACCAGATAGTTGTAGCTGGCCTCGCCAATCTGCCCTTTTTCAGTGCCTTTAATGGTGCCGACCACGGTGACCATCTGCTGGTTAACATCTACCGGATCGACAAAGCCGTTGATGTCGGCGTAAAGGCGACCGTTAGAAGCGGCACCTAACGTCGGACGCGCACCTTCATCCAACGGCTGGGCGGCAATTTCCAGGCGGGTTTTACCGTTGAGATTGCTGACTTTGACTACTTTGCCGCCAAAACGAGACTCCTGACCTACGTAGAGCTGCGGAGCATTCATTACCCGCACCAGATCATCCTGCGGCGTGGCCGAATGACCTTTAATTGCATCAGGGACCGTCACACAGCCTGCAAGTAACACTGTGGCCAACATCAGAGCAGCGCGCTGCCCTATTACCGCGTAACGCATCGCCATCTCCTGTGGAAAATCTGACCATCGTCTAAATAGTACAATCTTAGCAATTAGACTATGCCGCCAACGTTAAGTTGCTGCCTTATTCGCGGCCAGGTAACTTTTTCCATGCGACGGTATTACGCAGATAGGTTGGCTCCGCCTGCTCCACCGCAACCGCCTGATTTGCTCGTAGCGCGGCCTGCGCCAGCGGCAGCATATCTTCAGCGACAGGCAGTTCCACACCGGCAGAACGCAGTTGCAGAGCGTGGCCCGTCGCCAGTTCAGGATAGGCCTGCCAGCCGGTGCCCACGGTGGACCATTCCCCGCTCAGCGCCGCCATGCGCTGCTGCGCTGCGGCGGGCGTCAGCACCGCTTCGCTCGCTTCACCGAGCCAGTTGCCCTGCTCATCGCGCTGGTATTCCGCCCAATAGACTTCGCCCATACGCGCGTCTATCGCAGCCAGCACGCGGGTTGCACCGGCCAGACGCCATGCGCCCTGCGCCATGGTTGCCAGCGTGGAAACGCCAATCATCGGCAGTTCGGCGCCCAGCGCCAGACCCTGCGCGATGCCAATACCGATGCGCACGCCGGTAAAGCTGCCGGGTCCGCGGCCATAGGCCAGCGCATCCAGCGTATGCAAAGTGGCCTGCTGCTGCTGCAGCACCAACTGCACCATGGGCAAAATGCGCTGCGTGTGCTCGCGCGGGCAGATTTCAAACAGGGCATTAACGGTGTCACCGTTGGACAAGGCAACCGAGCAGGCTTCCGTTGCCGTATCAACGGCTAAAATTCGGGCAGACATATTAACCTCTGGCAGGAATGACTTTTTTGCGGCGCGCAGTTTACCATAGCGCGCCAGTAATTACCGATCTTCGCGCTCACGGAGAAAGGCGGCGGCGCGGTCAATATCACGCGTACGTGGCGTTGGCGGCAGGCTGTTGAGAAACAGTGCACCGTACGGACGCATGACCAGCCGGTTATCACAAATCACCAGCACGCCACGATCGTCAACGTCACGGATCAGGCGACCAACGCCCTGCTTCAGGGTAATCACCGCGTCAGGCAGCTGCACATCGTCAAACGGCTCGCCACCACGCAGACGGCAATCTTCCATGCGCGCTTTGAGCAGCGGATCTTCTGGCGAGGTAAACGGCAATTTGTCGATAATCACCAGCGACAGCGCATCGCCGCGCACGTCAACCCCTTCCCAAAAACTGCTGGTGGCCACCAGCAGCGCATTGCCCGCGGCAACGAACTGTTTGAGCAACTGCCCTTTGCTGGTTTCTCCCTGCAACAGCACCGGTAGCGTCAGCATGGCGCGAAACTGTGCCGCCAGCTCACGCATCACCTGATGTGAGGTACAGAGAAAAAAGCAGCGGCCATTGTTCGCTTCGATCAGCGGCGCCAGCATAATCGCCAGCTGGCGTGCACCTCCCGGCTGATTCGGCGACGGCAGATTACGTGGCACGCACAGCAGCGCCTGACGGGTGTAATCGAACGGGCTGGAGAGGATCAGCGTTTTCGCGCCTTTAACCCCTAACCGGTCGATAAAGTGATCCATATTTTCATTCACCGCCAGCGTTGCCGAGGTGAAGATCCACGCCGCAGGCCGATCGTTCATCACTTCGCGAAAACGATCCGATACCGACAGCGGCGTTAATGCCAGGATGAAGTGGCGCGAGTTACATTCGTACCAGTAACTAAAGCCAGGCTGGCTGGTATCCCGCAGCCGTTTCAGGCGTGCACGATAGAGCGCGGCTCGGTCAAAGGCGGCATCCAGCAGTGCGGAGCGTCCCAGCGAGAGTTTGATCACGTCATAACAGAGCTCCAGCGCATCATCCAGCAACGTAAACGCGCGCTGAACCTCTTTATCCTGCATCAGTTCACGCAGGTTGCCACGGAAGCTCGAATCGCCAAGGCGCAAACGGAAGTCCTGTGCGCACTGCGCAAGACGATCGGCCGACTTCTGCAGCTGCTGCACATCCCGAATTTCAGTGCGATAGGCGATATTGATGTCTTTTGCCAGATCGAGCAGTTGGCGGCTGGAGAGTTGTTGACCAAAATACTGACTGGCGATATCGGGGATCTGATGGGCTTCATCAAAGATCATCACGTCGGCTTCCGGGATCAGCTCTCCAAACCCGCTGTCTTTGACTACCATGTCCGCCAGAAATAAGTGGTGATTCACCACCACCACGTCGGCATCCATCGATTTGCGGCGTGCTTTAACCACAAAGCACTCTTTATAGAGCGGGCAATCACTGCCGAGGCAGTTGTCGTTGGTGCTGGTCACTAAGGGCCAGATAGTGCTGTCTTCGGCCACTGCGGCGCAGGTGCTGATATCACCATCAACGGTTTCGCTTGCCCAGCCGCGCAGGTGTACCAGATCGCTCATCGCCTGTGCCTGAAGCTCACCGCCCGCCATCGACTGCTGTTCCATGCGTTCCAGGCAAAGGTAGTTGGAGCGCCCTTTCAACAGCGCCAGTCGGCCTTTGAAATCCAGCGCGCGCGCGATGGTCGGCAGATCGCGACTGTATAGCTGATCCTGCAACGCTTTGGAGCCGGTCGAGATGATAACCTTTTTACCCGAACGTAAGGCCGGCGCCAGATAGGCATAGGTTTTACCGGTGCCGGTTCCCGCTTCCACCACCAGCTCACCGCGATCGCTGATGATGTCACTGACCGCCTGCGCCATTTCACGCTGGGCCGCCCGCGGTTTAAAACCTGGAATCGCCTGCGCTAACAGGCCTTCTGCTGCAAAATCGTCTGCCACACTTCCTCTCAACCCTGCGAAAACACCTGTGATTATGTCAGTATCCGACCTGCAACGCACTCACCGCATTTTTGCGGACATGTCGGGTTCAATAGATGACATAAAGCGTCAGCAGGGCCAGCACAACGAAAAGGCCGATAAAGGTGAGGACGCCTTTACGCGGGGTTTGCGATTTACCCACCATCACCGAAACAAAGGTGATCAAGAGCGTCAGTGCGCCCGCCATGACCCAAAAAAGATATTGTTGATTCGCCATTTTTTGCGTTCAGTCCTCGTAAACCGTGCTTTTTTTAGAGCGGCTTTTATACCATTTTTCACCCGCTCTCGCCTTAGCTTACGCCGCTATGGCGGTGGGTTTCAGTGTCGGCGTTGCGAGAGCAGACGATGATTTAACAGAAAGGGAGCAGGAACAAGCAAAATTGGTTGAAATACTGTATATAAATACAGTATAAAGATGAGCATAAATTAACCTGTTGGCTGCGTGTTAGCAGGCGTGCCGGGCTTTTACGAGTGAAGACGTATGACGATTATTCTTTACGGCAGGGTTAGCCGCGAAACGGCGAAGGCCCGTCGTCATGCGCGACGACGGGCTGCCGGCCTCACCGCAAAACGGCATGAGAAAGCGCGACATGCGGAAAAAACTGCAGCGGGATACGCCAGGCCCTGCTGTCGCATTGAAAAAGCGGTTAGAGCGCCTTCCCTGCGCGATACGGCGACCGCTGGCGCGGTCTGTTTACCGGGCGTGGCAATTTACGCTGTTCGTCCACGGGCAAAAGTGTAGCGGCCGATCACCCTTCAATCGCTTCCAGCCCTCGCCAGTATCGCCCCAGTGATTCGGTCACCAGCACCGCAGGGTTGGCGCTGATGCGCTCGGCCAGTGCGAATACCTTGTGCATGATCTCCTGGCGATATTCGGTGCCGACGTAGGCAAACTCATCGCTGGGAAGACGATAGTTGATGCCTCCTTTACACATCAGCGTGCGCATAAAGCCATGCTGTTTCATCTCATCCCGCAGCCGGGCATAAGCCGCTGGCGGCGCGTTACGTAATTCAATGCGAACAATGTAGCTACCCATGAATGTAATCCTGATACGGTGACCTCAAAAATTTAAGTTTACTTAACTTTCCATTTTTTGCCTGCTGAGGCTGTAAAAAAAGTGCAATCACGCAGTTTTCAACACTGCATTTTGCTTAAGTTTTCGTTTAACAAATTGAAAATAAAGATTAATTTCAGCCCTATGCAGCTGAAAATAAAACCGCTATTTTATGGGGTTTTCGCGCGGGAAAGTATCGCAGCATAGCCGCGGTTGCACTTTTGTGGCAGGCTTGGGCGCCATGATTCTCAGGAGTAAAACAGATGACCATTAAACGCATTGACCCGGAACATCGTATGTCGGAAGCCGTGATTCATAATGACACGGTATATTATACCAGCGTGCCTGAAAACCTTGATGATGATGCCGAAGCGCAAACCACCAATGCCCTTGCGGTCATTGATGCGTTGCTGACGCGAGTAGGATCGGATAAAAGCCGCATTCTTGATGCGACCATCTTTCTGGTCAATAAAGAAGATTTCGCTGCAATGAACCGCGCCTGGGATGCCTGGGTTTCTCCCGACAATGCGCCAGTGCGCTGCACGGTTCAGGCGGGATTGATGAATCCCAAATACCTGGTGGAAATCAAAGTGGTTGCCGCGCTGTAAGCGAAGCGGGCTTATTCCTCGTCGTCTTCATCTTCAAAACGCGCGGTAATATGCCCGCCGGTGTGGGTTTCACGAATCTCTTGCGCCACCAGCGCAATCGCCTCGCCGCTGCTCATGCCTTCGGACATCAGTTTATGGATACGATCGACCGCTTCTTGCTGCTGATCGTAAGATAACGCAGGTAATCCAGTAATCATTTTGCTCTCCTGTGGGTATCACGCGATTCTACGCTAAAGCGAGATGCTACCAGTAAATTATTGTGGCAGGCTAACTGCCCAGAGAAATGAACGGTTAATAACTATGCCGCCCGTCTACACCTCGCTTGATTATCAACCCGATTCGCTGACCTCGCTGTTCTCTGCGGTGGCCGATTGCCCGTGGGCGATGCTGCTCAGCTCCGGTCAGGCGGATCACGCTGATAATCGCTTTGATATCATGGTCTGTGAGCCGCGTGTTCGGCTGGTGACCCAGGGAGCCCTCACCGAAATCGCCGACGATAACGGCGTCAGGCTCACAGAGGACGATCCCTTAACCTTACTGCAGGACGCGCTGCTGGCATCGAACCTCAGCACACCCGCCCATCCCGACATTCCTTTTCAGGGCGGCGCGCTGGGGCTGTTTGGCTACGATTTGGGCCGTCGCTACGAACAGATCGCCAGCCTGGCACAAGATGATTTGCGTACGCCCGATATGGCGGTGGGCATTTATGACTGGGCGCTGATCGCCGATCATCATCTGCGCAAGCTGACCCTCGTCACGCAGGCAGATGACGGTGAGCGGGTAAACTGGCTGCAACGGCTGGTGCCGCGTGCCGCCGCGCCGTTTACCCTTACCCGCCGCTGGCAGTCGAATATGTCCCCGGAGGAATATCGTCAGCGTTTTGCGGCGGTGCAGCGCTATCTGCTGGCGGGCGACTGCTATCAGGTCAATCTGGCACAGCGCTTTCAGGCGCCCTATCGCGGCGACGAATGGCACGCTTTTTGTCTGCTTAATGAGCAGAACCGTGCGCCGTTCAGCGCCTTTCTGCGCCTGCCGACGAGCACCATTCTCAGCTTATCGCCGGAACGGTTTCTTTCGCTACAGGGCGACGTGGTGGAAACCCGTCCGATCAAAGGCACGCTGCCACGGCTGGATGATGCCGCCGCAGACCAGCAGCAGGCGCTGAAGCTGGCGGCATCGGAAAAAGATCGCGCTGAGAACCTGATGATTGTCGATCTGCTACGCAACGACATTGGCCGCGTCGCCGCGCCCGGCAGCGTATCGGTGCCAGAACTGTTTGTGGTGGAACCTTTTCCGGCAGTGCACCATCTGGTCAGCACGGTGCGTGCCCGTCTGAAACCGCCGCTACAGGCGACCGATCTGTTGCGTGCCTGTTTTCCCGGCGGTTCAATCACCGGCGCGCCCAAGGTACGGGCAATGCAAATTATCGAAGAGCTTGAGCCACAGCGGCGTAACGCCTGGTGCGGCAGCATTGGCTACATCAGTTTTTGTGGACGCATGGATACCAGCATTACCATTCGCACTCTGATAGCCGAACAGGGTCAGCTGTTTTGTGCCGCGGGCGGTGGCATTGTGGCCGATAGCGACGTTGACGCGGAATATGCCGAGACGTTGCACAAGCTGAAGCGCATTTTACCCTGCCTGCCGCAGGAGGCTGACGATGCAGAATAGCCTGACGCTGGATAACTTTTTAACCCGTTTTCTGCTGCATCCGCCGGCGGTAAAAACCGCCGAGCTGCCGACGCGCCATGCGGCGGTGCTGGTGCCGATCGTGGCAGCGGCTGAGCCTCGCCTGCTGTTGACCCGCCGCGCCCGCACCTTGCGTAAACACGCTGGCCAGGTCGCTTTTCCCGGCGGCATGCAGGATGCGGAAGATGCGTCACTGATTGCTACTGCCCTGCGCGAAGCGATGGAAGAAGTGGCGATCCCGCCGGATCGGGTCAAGGTACTGGGCACGCTGCCGCCAGTCACCAGCAGCACCGGTTTTCAGGTCACGCCGGTGGTCGGCCTGATCCCACCCGCGATTGATTACCGCATGAATCCGGCGGAGGTGGAATCGCTGTTTGAGATGCCGCTACAGGAAGCGCTGCGCGTTTCGCGCTACAGTGAACTCAGCGTTCATCGTCAGGGCAGACGCTTGCCGGTCTGGCTTTCCTGGTATGATGACTACTTTATCTGGGGAATGACCGCAGGCATTATTCGCGAGCTCAGCCTGCAGCTTTACCCCGACGTGCCGGAATAGTCTGATTAATCAATTCCGCTTGCCACCAGCACGTCCCATGCCGGTGAGCCATAACTTTTTCTGTGGAAAAGCATTACTATTTTTCATGTGAAAATCGCCATTTCCTGCCCCATTGACGTTTACTATTACGCCGATAACCAGCACATAACATTTACCCCAGGAGTTCATTACGTGATTAGCGTTTTTGACATGTTTAAAGTGGGCATCGGCCCATCAAGTTCGCATACGGTTGGCCCTATGAAAGCGGGAAAACTGTTTGTCGATGAACTCCTGCAATCGGGGCGACTGCACGACATTACGCGCCTGTCGGTAGACGTTTATGGCTCGCTGTCGCTGACCGGCAAAGGTCACCATACCGACATTGCCATTATTATGGGCCTTTCCGGCGCCATGCCTGACACGGTGGATATCGATGCGATTCCGGCATTTATCAGCCAGGTTGAACAGCAGCAGCGTCTGCCGCTGGCGAATGGCCAACATGAAGTCGATTTCCCACGCGAAGGCGGCATGGTGTTTCGCAGCGATAATCTGTCGCTGCACGAGAACGGCATGCGCATTAACGCCTTTGCCGGCGATCTGCTGGTATCAAGCAAGGTCTATTACTCGATTGGCGGCGGCTTCATCGTTGATGAGGCGCATTTTGGTCAGTCAACGCTGGATGAGGTCAATGTGCCCTGGCCATTTGACTCAGCCAAAGCGCTGCTGGCGCATTGTCATCAAACCGGCCTGTCGCTTTCTGGCCTGGTGATGAAAAATGAACTGGCGCTGCATAGTCAGCAGGAGATCACCGATTACTTCAGCAACGTCTGGCAAACCATGCAGGCCTGCATCGAACGCGGGTTAAATACCGAAGGCGTGCTGCCCGGCCCGCTGCGTGTGCCGCGCCGCGCCGCCGCCCTGCGCCGCATGTTGGGATCGGCCAGTAAAAACTCCAGCGATCCAATGAACGTTATTGACTGGATCAACATGTTTGCACTGGCGGTCAACGAAGAGAACGCCGCGGGTGGCCGCGTGGTTACCGCACCGACCAACGGCGCCTGCGGCATTATTCCTGCAGTGCTGGCCTATTACGATCACTTTATTGAGAGCGTCACGCCGGCTATTTTCATTCGTTATTTCCTCGCTTCCGGTGCCATTGGCACGCTCTACAAAATGAACGCCTCTATTTCTGGTGCGGAAGTGGGCTGTCAGGGCGAAGTGGGCGTGGCCTGTTCAATGGCTGCCGCTGGGCTGGCCGAACTGATGGGCGGTAGCCCGGAGCAGGTGTGCGTCGCCGCTGAAATCGGCATGGAACATAACCTCGGGCTGACCTGCGATCCGGTGGCCGGTCAGGTACAGGTGCCGTGCATTGAACGCAATGCGATTGCCGCCGTTAAAGCGATCAACTCAGCGCGTATGGCACTGCGTCGCACCAGTGCACCACGCGTTTCTCTCGATAAGGTGATCGAGACGATGTATGAGACCGGCAAAGACATGAACGCCAAATACCGCGAAACCTCGCGCGGCGGCCTGGCGATCAAGGTGCAGTGTGACTAAGTGACAATGTCACTTATTTTTATTGCGCATAACGCCACATAACCGCATTCGTTTCTGGTCGCTCTGCCCATTCCACGCCACAATGACATCTTCATAGCGCAACCGTTTGTCCCCGGGCAAACGGCCACACTTTTAATCTGTCCAGCTAAACTCAGCGACTGTCATGCCGATAACAGAACGTCGAGGATTAATTGTGCATTTTTAGGATGGTAGCTGATGCAGACGTCCCAGCAGATCGTTGGACAGTTCCGCCGTAAGCGCTTGTTCATTGCTGCAATGGTCGCCGTGCTGGTGCTGGTTCTTACGCTTAGCTTTCGTTTTTTTGAAGAAAAAAGCCGTATAGAGCAGCAATCGCGCGACTTTGCCAATCACACGATAGCGCGTTTTGATCGTATGTTTTCTCCCCTCGATGTGTCAGCGAATAACACGCAGGCGTTGGTAGGATTACGCTGTGGCGAAGTGCGTTTTCCGTTAATTGAAAACCTGGCTTCGCTGCAAACCGTGCGCGCTATTTTGCTGGTCGATCACGGTAATATCTACTGCTCCAGCATTTACGGCGAGCGCGCGATCTCCTTCAGCGAAGCCTATCCTGAGCTGGCTATCTCCAGCCAGCGTATGTTACTGACTACCGACAACTATCTGCTGAAAGGCTCACCGGTATTGATGCTGTGGACGCCGAAAACGCTGGATAACCATTCCGGCTTAATCCAGGTGATCAATATTGAGCTAATGAGCAACTATCTGCTTGAGCCAACGCTGCCCTGGGTAGAACGCGCGGTTTTTAACGTTGGTGGTAGAAGCCTGGAATATGGTAATCCGCTGATTGAAGAAGCGCTGCCTTCGGCGGATGAAGTGAGCTATGAAGAGTCGTCGCTGCGCTATCCCTTTTCCATTACGCTGTTTGGTCCCCCCCCGGCGCGTCTGGCGCTGATGACGCTGCCGTCGCAACTGCCACTGGCGCTGCTGCTCAGCATGCTGACCAGCTATATCGTCTGGCTGGCCACCGCCAACCGCATGAGCATGGCGTGGCAGATCAGCTACGGCCTGACGGCGAAAGAGTTTATGGTTTACTGCCAGCCGATCATTAACGCCAGCAGCGGCAACTGCGACGGCATTGAACTGCTGCTGCGTTGGCATAATGCACGTCAGGGCTGGATTCCACCCGATGTTTTTATTCCGCTTGCCGAACGACAAAACCTGATCGCGCCGCTCACACGCTTTGTCATCACCGAAATGGTGGCGCACCTGCCGGTAATGCCGCGCTGCAAATCTTTTCATGTGGCGATTAACGTGGCGGCCAGCCATTTCCGCGATCGGGCGATTCTTGACGACTTACAAACCCTGTGGTGGCCCGCCAACCCCGTTCCACAATTGGTGGTTGAACTCACCGAACGTGACGCATTGCCGGTGGTCGATCAGCGGGTAATTTCCCATCTGCACAAGGTGGGCGTCCAGCTGGCAATTGATGATTTCGGCACCGGGCACAGCTCGCTCTCCTACCTGAAAACGCTGCAGCCTGATGTTCTTAAGATCGACAAGATGTTTACCGCCGCCATCGGCACCGATGCGATAAACGCCACGGTGACTGATATGGTGATTTCGCTGGCACAGCGGCTGAACATCAGCCTGGTGGCGGAGGGTGTGGAAACCGAGGAGCAGGCAAATTACCTGCGTGAGCGCGGCGTTGATCGCCTGCAGGGCTATTTCTATGCCCGCCCGATGCCACTGGGTGACTTCCCGGCGTGGATGGATCGCCACCTGGCGCATATCGCAGCATAAAAAACGGCGCCCGAAGGCGCCGTTTTGTCGTTGTCGTCTGCGGTTATTCCGCTTCAGATTCATCATGCTCATGGCGATCGCGCGTGACCCGCACCAGATCGATGCGGTAATCGGTCGCTTCCAGCACCAGAAAGTGCAGCGGCGGCAGATCGATCACTTCGCCCGGTACCGGAAGCTGGCCTTTTTGTGCAATCAGCAGGCCCGCCAGCGAAGCGTGGTCATCTTCCGGCCTGACCAGATCGTGAATATCAAACAGCTGCTGCAGCGAATGCAGATCGGTGCCGCCTTTAACCAACCAGCCATCGGCGTCCGCCACAATATCCGGCGTTTCATCTTCATCCGGGAACTCACCGGCAATCGCTTCCAGCACATCCAGCGGCGTAATCAGCCCCTGCACCACGCCAAATTCGTTGGTGACAATCACAAAGCTGCCTTTGGCACGACGCAGCACGCTCAGCAGGTTAATGGGATCCAGCGTTTCCGGCACCACAATCGCCGGATTGGTGGCAGCAAAGCTGGCCACGTCAACGCCATGATCAAGTGCCACCAGCAGCTCTTTGGCGCGCACAACGCCCACAATCTCATCCAGCTCACCACGACAGACCGGAAACAGGCTGTGTGGCGTATCCAGCAGCTGCCTGCGCACGTCGTCCAGCGGGCGATTGACATCCACCCACGAGATTTCGCCACGCGGCGTCATGATGCTGCGGATGGAACGTGATGCCAGCGTCAGCACGCCGTTGATCATAAAGCGCTCTTCATCCTTAAAGGTCTCCTGCGGCATCACCGTGTTCAGCGTTTCGCCTTCGCTGCTGCTTTGCTGCGCGCTGCGACGCCCGCCCATCAGGCGTTGAATCGCCTCTGCGGTGCGTTCTCGCATCGGACGGCGCGCCTGATGACGCATAAAGTTATGACGCGCAATCTGGTTGAACAGCTCAATCAGAATCGAGAAGCCGATCGCCGCATAGAGATACCCTTTCGGAATGTGGAAACCAAAGCCTTCGGCCACCAGGCTGAGGCCAATCATCAGCAGGAAGCTCAGACAAAGCACCACAACGGTAGGATGCTTGTTAACGAAGTTGGTTAACGGCTTCGACGCCAGCAGCATCACGCCCATGGCGATAATCACCGCCGTCATCATCACCGGCAGGTTGTTTACCATGCCCACCGCGGTGATCACCGCATCCAGTGAGAAGACCGCATCCAACACCACAATCTGCATCACTACCGCCCAGAAACTGGCGTAGCCCTTATTGCCGCCGCTGTCGTGATCGCGGTTTTCCAGCCGTTCATGCAGCTCCATCGTGGCCTTGAACAACAGGAAGAGTCCACCCGCCAACAGAATTAAATCGCGTCCTGAGAAGGCAAACTGCCCGACTTCAAACAGCGGACGCGTCAGCGTCACAATCCACGAGATCAACGACAGCAGGCCGAGGCGCATGATCAGCGCCAGCGACAGGCCGATCAGACGCGCTTTATCGCGCTGCTTAGGCGGCAGCTTGTCAGCAAGAATGGCGATAAACACCAGGTTGTCGATGCCGAGCACGATTTCCAGTACCACCAGCGTGAGTAGCCCGGCCCATATTGAGGGATCGAGAAGAAATTCCATTACAGGCTCCTGTGACTCAAATAGCGGTTAGCGCACCACGGCCATGAATGTGGCGGTGCCGGGAATAAGCGTGAGGTGAAAACGTGGGAAATAAGCGCTGCTGAAAAGCAGGTTAAAGCAGTGAAATGACGTCGGTGACAGTCCATGCGAGGGGCTGAGGCCCGTTACTCCTGAGTAATAAACAGAGGATTACTCTATCAGTTGCAATCTTACCGTCAAAATATTTTCTTACATTTACAATAGTTACGATGGCGATCAAGGTTTAGCCATGTTTTCGCTCTTGACGGCCTATTTCAGCGCCAAATAGGCGGCACAGGTCACATAATAATTTTTTTCACTCTCTAAAATAATTCGCGGTTTTAGGCTCTTCACAGACATAAATTTACAGAACACCGTGTCATTTCTGTCACGCGCCTGCCCGCTTCACTCAGCGGCGGCAGCGTGACCATGCATCAATCCCTCAACGGAGGTAGCAAGTGGCTATTGCTATTATGATCGGCACTCACGGTTGGGCAGCGGAGCAGCTGCTGAAGACCGCTGAAATGTTATTAGGGGAGCAGGATAACGTCGGCTGGATCGATTTCGTGCCCGGCGAAAATGCGGAAACCCTGATGGAGAAATATCAGGCGCGCCTTGCTGCGCTTGACTGTCAGGAGGGCGTGCTGTTCCTGGTGGATACCTGGGGCGGCAGCCCATTTAATGCGGCCAGCCGCCTGGTGGTCGATCGCGAGAATTATGAAGTGGTCGCCGGGGTGAATATTCCCATGCTGGTGGAAACCCTGATGGCGCGTGACGATAACCCGGCGTTCAACGCACTGGTGGCTATCGCCGTGGAAACCGGTCGCGAAGGCGTTAAAGCGCTGAAGCTGCCGGAACCGGAGCAAAAGCCGGCCGCCACGGCCAGCAAAACGCCCCCGCCAGCAACTGCGCCGCAGGGCAGCGGTGGCCACATGAAAATTGGCCTGGCACGTATAGACGATCGTCTGATTCATGGCCAGGTCGCCACCCGCTGGACCAAAGAGACCAACGTAAACCGCATTATCGTGGTCAGCGATGAAGTTGCCGCCGACCACGTGCGTAAAACGCTGCTCACTCAGGTTGCGCCGCCCGGCGTGACGGCACACGTAGTGGGCGTGGATAAGATGGTGCGCGTCTGGAACAACGACAAATATGCGCAGGATCGGGTGATGCTGCTGTTTACCAATCCCACCGACGTTGAGCGGCTGGTTGCCCAGGGCGTGGAAATCAAAAGCGTTAATATCGGCGGTATGGCGTTCCGTCAGGGGAAAACGCAGGTCAACAACGCGGTTTCTGTGGATCAGAAAGATATCGAGGCGTTTCGCAAGCTGCATGCGCGCGGCATTGAGCTGGAAGTGCGGAAAGTGTCCAGCGACCAGCAGTTAAAGATGATGGATTTGATTGCCAAAGTCAGTGCCTGACCGCGTGCGGTTTAGCACCTTTTTACTACCGAATCGATTTACCACAGGAGAGACGTTATGGAGATCACCACGCTACAAATCGTGTTGATATTTATCGTTGCGTGTATTGCGGGCATGGGTTCCATTCTTGATGAGTTTCAGTTTCACCGGCCACTGGTGGCCTGTACGTTGATCGGCTTTGTATTGGGTGATGTAAAAACGGGCATCATTATCGGCGGTACGCTGGAGATGATTGCGTTGGGCTGGATGAACATCGGCGCCGCGGTGGCACCCGATGCCGCGCTCGCCTCGATCATCTCCACCATTCTGGTGATTGCCGGCGGGCAGAGCGTGGGTGCCGGTATTGCGCTGGCCATTCCGCTGGCCGCTGCAGGCCAGGTCCTGACCATTATCGTGCGTACCATCACCGTTGCTTTCCAGCATGCGGCGGATAAAGCCGCCGATAACGGCAACCTCACCGCTATTTCCTGGATCCATGTGTCTGCGCTGGTTTTGCAGGCGATGCGCATCGCGGTGCCAGCAGTGATTGTTGCGGTATCGGTAGGTACCGACGCCGTGCACACCCTGCTTAGCTCGATTCCGGAAGTGGTGACCAACGGTTTGAACATCGCGGGCGGTATGATCGTGGTAGTAGGTTACGCCATGGTGATCAACATGATGCGCGCGGGCTATTTAATGCCGTTCTTCTATCTGGGCTTTGTTACCGCTGCTTTTACCAATTTCAATCTGGTGGCGCTGGGCGTCATTGGCGTGGTGATGGCCGTGCTCTATATCCAGCTCAGTCCTAAATATAACCGCGTTGCAGGTGCGCCAACCGCTGGCCCGGCAAACGATCTTGATAACGAACTCGATTAAGGAACAGGTGCACTCATGGTCGATACAACCACTACAGCTAAAAAGTTAACGCCTGGCGATATCCGCGGCGTATTTATGCGCTCTAACCTGTTCCAGGGCTCGTGGAACTTTGAACGTATGCAGGCGCTGGGCTTCTGTTTTTCGATGGTGCCGGTGATCCGTCGCCTTTATCCGGAAAACAACGATGCGCGTAAGCAGGCGATCAAGCGCCATCTTGAGTTTTTTAACACGCATCCTTATGTTGCTGCGCCGGTGCTCGGCGTCACCATGGCGATGGAAGAGCAGCGGGCTAACGGCGCACCCATCGACGATGCGGCGATCAACGGTATCAAGGTTGGCCTGATGGGCCCACTGGCGGGCGTGGGCGATCCGATCTTCTGGGGCACCGTGCGCCCGGTGTTTGCTGCGCTGGGAGCCGGTATTGCCATGAGCGGCAGCCTGCTCGGTCCCCTGCTGTTTTTCGTCCTGTTTAACCTGGTGCGCCTCGCCACCCGTTATTACGGCGTGGCATACGGCTACCGCAAAGGCATCGACATCGTCAACGACATGGGCGGCGGCTTCCTGCAGAAGCTGACGGAGGGCGCATCCATTCTTGGCCTGTTTGTCATGGGGGCACTGGTCAATAAATGGACCCATGTAAACATTCCGCTGGTGGTGTCGCGCATTACCGATCAAACCGGGAAAACCACGGTCACTACCGTGCAAACCATTCTTGATCAATTGATGCCCGGCCTGATTCCGTTGTTGCTGACCTTTGCCTGCATGTGGCTGTTGCGCAGAAAAGTGAATGCGCTGTGGATCATTATGGGCTTCTTCGTCATCGGTATCGTTGGCTTCTGGGCTGGCGTGCTGGGCCTGTAACCTTCTCACCGGAGGCCATGCGGCTTCCGGTTTTTTCGCCTGTCTGAAGAGCCGTTATGACATTAACCGATAGCCTTATTCTGGCGCTGATTGTCCTGCTGCTGGGCTACGCCATTTATGATGAATTGATTATGCCGCGCCGCTATGGTCCGACTCGCCTGCGGGTGCCGCTACGCCGTCGCGCACGCCTCGACAGTCTGATTTTCATCGGCCTGCTGGTCATTCTGGTATGGAACAATATCTCCCGCCAGGGCCAGCCGCTGACCACCACGCTGCTGCTAACGTTAATTTTTATGGCGGTTTATCTTTTCTGGATTAGGCGACCCAAATTATTATTAAAAGAGGATGGCTTTTTTTTCAGCAATATCTGGATACGCTGGCCGCGTGTGCAAGCGATGAATTTATCCGAAGATGGCGTGCTGGTGATGCAGCTTGAGCAGAAGCAGTTACTGATCCACGTCTGTGAATTAGACGATCTGGAGAAAATTTATCATACAATCGTTAAAAATTAGCCACTTAAAAATATAGCAAAGGTTATACTTCTATCCCTCTGCTTATTTATTTAGCATCAGCTTGTTATTTTTTTTACTATTTAATAACCCCAAAAAAATAACGATTACTATTTACCCACCTTTATTGCGGCTATTTTTGAATAGTCTCAAAGGCAATATTTTTATTTGCCGCTAAATCGCGTTGTGTTAATGTAGCCGCCGTCGTTGGGGAGTAGCCGGCTTCTGTTTTTTCAGAAGCGCACCAGTCAACATACTCGTTCCGCAGAACGTGGTTGGTGCGACCTGTCAGGTTGGCGAGACCAAAGACACATGGGCCGGTCAGGTTGGGAAGGCTTGTGTGTTATTTGGATTCCCGGCCGAGGTCATGACTTCGATGAATATCACCGCCACACTTTTTCTCGCCTTCGGCATGTCCATGGATGCCTTCGCCGCTTCGCTCTGTAAGGGCGCTGCGCTGCGTAACCCCCGTTTTTCCGATGCGCTGCGTACCGGCCTGATTTTTGGCGTGGTAGAAGCCATTACGCCGTTAATTGGCTGGAGCATTGGTCAGTTTGCCACTCAGTATGTCATGCGCTGGGATCACTGGATCGCCTTTACGTTGCTGTTAATTTTGGGTGGCAGGATGATCATGGAGGGCGTACGCGGCCACGATTGCGACTGTGAACCGGTGCTGCGTCATGGCTTCTGGCTACTGGTAATGACCGCCATTGCCACCAGCATTGATGCGATGGCGGTTGGCGTCAGCCTGGCCTTTATGCAGGTGAATATTGTGCAAACCGCGCTCTGTATCGGCACGGCAACCTTTATTATGTCGACGCTCGGCATGACCCTTGGCCGCGTCATCGGTCCGCTGCTTGGTAACCGTGCCGAGATCCTCGGCGGCGTGGTGCTGATTGCCATTGGCAGCCATCTGCTCTACGCCGCGCTGGTTTAATCCCGGCGCCAGAGCCGCAGCATGAAATCGGTCTCACAGCTGAATTCGCCCTGCTCCGCCAGATGTTCCCACACCGCCGGTTTTGCCCGCCAGGCAAATGGCGTCATCTGTAGTAACGTCGTCGCACTTTTGCCATCCAGCCTCATCTCATACGCCAGCTGTGATTCCTGTTGCAGCGTCATTCCCGGCAGCAGTTCCGCTTCGGCGGCGTGCAGCTGCACCTCAGAATAGATCAGCGATTTGAACTGAATCAGATGACGCGGTCCCGGCGTGACGGTGAGCATGATGCCGCCCGGCTTTAACACGCGCGTCAGCTCACTCGCCTTACAGGGCGCATAAATGCGCACCACCGCATCCAGACTGGCGTCGGCAAAAGGCAGACGGTGGCTTGATGCCACACAAAAGGCGACGTCGGCATAGCGTTTTGCCGCCGCGCGAATAGCCACTTTAGCCACATCCAGCCCGATAACCTCACGCTGCTCGCGGTCTTCAAAGCGTTTGGCGATCGCTGCCGTGTAATAGCCTTCACCACAGCCAATATCCAGAATGGTTAACTTCTGCTGCGGCAGGTTATTGCTTAACAGCGTCGTTACCGCCTGTTGCAGCGGCTGGTAAAAACCGGCATCAAGAAAGTCGCGACGCGCCTGCATCATTTCCGCGCTGTCGCCCGGCTGTTTGGAACGCTTGTGCTGCACGGGCAACAGATTGATGTAACCCTCTTTTGCCCGGTCAAAATGGTGCTGACTGGCACAACGCAGGCCGTTATTGGCAGGGGTCAGTGGCTGCTGGCAGAGGGGACAATTCCAGATCATGGTTCGCTCCGGTTACGCAAAAGAGGCGCAGTTTACCTGTTAATCAGGCGGCTCGAAACCAAAGAAAAGCCCCGGCAAAATGCCGGGGCTTTACTGTACCGAATCAGAGGTGCTTAGCACCGCATCAGGCGGCTAATCAGATAGCAGTGACGTTAACTGCAGCTGGACCTTTCTGACCATCCTGGATTTCGAATTCAACGTTCTGGCCTTCAGCCAGAGTTTTGAAGCCATTACCCTGAATTGCAGAGAAGTGTACGAACACATCTTTGCTGCCGTCTGCAGGAGTAATAAAGCCAAAGCCTTTAGACTCGTTGAACCACTTAACCTGACCTTTAATCTTTGCCATTTTGCAAATTCCTTAGAGTGTTTATATAGCCCGAGGGCTGACTTACAGAGAAACCAGAGACATTACTGCATGAGGCACTAATTAAGGCTCGGCAAGGAAGCGGTATTCAACGAAAACGTTTTTACTCAGAACTTCTTTACTCAAGATGCCACACATAAACAGAGCTGTACCTCGTTTTATCCGGAAATTGTTATCACATATTCGATAATTAATGGCAAGGGTTTTTTAAACGCTGAGCGACTGGACGCACATATTTTATGAACAGCCGCAGCGGAATGCATAAATATGCTTAAGCGAAGCGAAATGTGTTGTTGAACTGCCGTAATTGTGACTACTGCCACGGCACTTGTGCATAGCTCGATCGCCGTTTTTGGCCTCTGTACCTTGCCATTCGGTCGCCTGAGCGATGCCAGCAAAGATGACAGCAATATGACATGACTATTTCGGTAATGCTTTACTGAATTAATTATTTAGGCCTGAATGAAGCCGCCAATTAGTTTAGGGCTAATTATAAAAGCGCAGCGGAAAAACATTTTTTGCACCAAAATCATGAAAAAAATAATCGCGCTGCCCCAATTAAATGCAGCGCAAGGATTGCTAGCAAGGATTTATTTGCGACACTTATTTATTTCTGCTGAATGCGTGTTGTTCTATATCAGCCTTACCTGCCATTTAAGATAAATCTTACTAAATAAAATTTAGCGCCCTGCTTTCACCAATACGCCATGCACTGAACAGGCGCTCATCCAACTGTGCCGCCTGCATCGCCTGCGACAAAACCGCCGGTGGCGCATCCAGCGACTCATCTGCCAGCTCAAACACACCCCAGTGAATCGGAATGGTCAGCGGACAGCCAGCAGCACGGTGTAATGCCACGGCCTGCGTCGGATTCATATGCTGGCCCTGCATAAACCATTCCGGTGCCCAGGCACCGATGGGCAACGCAGCCAGATTAAAGGGTCCCAGTCGGCGTGGAATCTCCAGCAGATTGTCTGAATAACCGCTGTCGCCGCTGAACCAGAAGCGCAGCGTCTGGCTGTGAACCGTCCATCCGCACCATAAAGAACGATTACGATCCTTTAAGGTTCGCATGCTCCAGTGGCGCGCGGGCACAGCATGCACCTGAATATCGCCGAATGTCGCCTGCTGCCACCAGTCAAGCTGGACAACGTGCCGGGCGCCCTGTCGCGTAAACCAGGGTTTTAATCCCAATGGCACAACAAAGCGCACGTCCGGAAAGCGCTTAAGAATCTGTCGGATTGTGGGCGCATCAAGATGATCGTAATGATTATGAGAGATCAGCACATAGTCCAGCCGCGGCAGCTGCGCGATCGCTAACGGTGCCGGGGTGTGCCGTTTTGGGCCGTAAAAACGCAGCGGTGAAGCGCGTGGCGACAGCGCAGGATCGATCAGCACCACCTGCTGCTGCAAACGCAGCATGATACAGGCATGGCCGAGAAACCAGACCGCATCGTCATCGCCCTGCAAATGCGCAGGCTGATACCATTGCTGCCGGAAGGCGTCATAACCACCGGCAGGGGGAAAAGGCAATCCGCTGGCTTTACGTTCTTTGCGCCAGCGCTGCAGATCGCCCTGCTGGCGCGTGTCCGCCTCCGGATTACGAAAACCCTGTGGGGTATGATGCGCTTTGGTGGCGTCATACCAGGGATTTTTCCATACCATGCTGTTCTGCCTTGTGCTTAGCGTTCAGGAATAACCCGGATAAAGTCGCGTTCGATCTCTTCCTGCGGCTTGATCTCCGGCTCCGGCTGCAACCATTTTTTCAGCAGGGCATTCTGCTTTTTCTGCTCGTCGAGCAGGTTTTGCAGCAGACGGATCTGTTCATTGGCCCGCACGCTGGCGCGATTGACAAAGAACCACAGCACCAGTCCGATCGCCGTGCCAATCAGGACCGCGACGGGCAACAGTAAACCGCTCGTATTCAACTCGTTCATAGCTGCCTCAACATCTTATTATGCGTTTATTCAGGGCAAGATAATAAGGGTTCCGCTGGTCTGCTGCCAGCAGCAAGGCGGTTTTCAGCCAGATCCGATCGACGCCGCTGCGCTTTTGCCGCATGCTGCAACTGAAACCATTACAGCGCAGGCGACAAGCCACAGGGAGAGAAGATGAAAACTATCACGCGACTGACCGGATTAGTGCTGATTATCTGGTTAGCGATGTTGTTAACCGGCTACGGCGTGTTAGCGGGAAGCACCAAAAATGCCGCAGGCATGGGATTGCGCTGCGATTACCTTACGGCCCGTGGCCTGGTTACCGCGCAGTATCTGCATAGCGAAAGCGGCATTATCGGCGTTACCGATTGCCCGCTGCTGAAAAAAAGCACGCAGGTCATCGATAATTAAGCCGGTTTTAGCGAGGGTTAAAACGGATAATCGTGATAGCCCATCTGTGAAGAGAGCGTACGACCCGCGCGATGCAGCATCTCGACGTACTCAACTTTGCGCTCTTCCGAGAAGCGGATGGTCGGGAACGAGATGCTTAATCCGGCAATCACCACGCCAAAACGATCGAAAACCGGCACGGCGATGCAGCGTAAGCCAATCTCCTGCTCTTCATTATCTTCACCAAAGCCCTGCGCTTTGACCTGATCAAGCACCTTCAGCAAGGCGTCCACGCTGAGAATAGTGTGTTCAGTGCTTGCCCGAAACTCCACATCCTTCAGTAAATCGGCAACCTCACTGCGATCGCGCCAGGCGAGCAGCACCTTACCAATCGCGGTGGTGTGCAGCGGATTGCGGCGTCCAATACGCGAGTACATGCGCAGGTTGTAGAGCGAATCGATTTTGTGGATATAGACAATGCTGTCTTCTTCCAGCGCACCAAGGTGAATCGTTTCTTTGGTGAGCCGAGAAATTTCGCGCATCTGAATATCCGCGCTGCGAATCAGATCGACGTTTTGCAGCGCTTTGGCACCCAGTTCAAACAGCTTCAGCGTCAGCGCATACTTCTCGGATTCCCCTTCCTGGCTGACATAGCCGAGGGTTTTCATGGTTTGCAGAAAGCGATAGACGGTGCTTTTCGACATCATCACCCGTTGCGACAGCTCGGTAATGCCATTTTCGCGCTCTTCACCCAGCGCCTGCAAAATGCCGAACACCTTCATCACAGACGAGACGGCGTCGGGTTGTTTATCGTTATCAGCGGCAGACATGGCATTAACCCTCAGGGTTGTTTCATAAAAACTGGAACAGGTTTTTCAGTATAAAGTGACAGCCCTCGCCACCGCAATCGCGTTGCAACAAAGCAGACATATTTGCCGCTGTTTTAGCACAGGCATGCTGCCATTAACGCACAAAGCCCTCAGTCTGAGGGTATTCACCCTGCTTAACCTTTCTCATCACTGAATTAGCTTCTTTTTCTGCTGCTATCGCACTGCCAGAGCGCCATTACGCCGATTGCGCGCTTCCTCCTTTGCCTGTGACCTAGACGCGTAATCCGCTACACCCTGCTGGATCGATTAGCGGCATAGCGGATCCCACCGGAAAAACGTGACCGAAGTCACCTTTCCTTGTCGTAGCGCAAAAAATAGAATGTCAATTTATGTCAACTTTGTTCGCAGAGAGAATAAACAACTATTCTAAACTTTGATGGGAATGGCTCAGATGAAAATTTCAATAATTGCTGTACTGGTAATGGCTGCTTCTTCATTCGCTGCTCAGGCTCAGACAATGGCGCAAGCCTCTGAAGCTGTTTCTCATGCCTCTCGTATGTTGGACGCTGCTCAGGCCCGTGTAGATGCAGCTGCCAATGCTTACGGAACGGGCTCTGTTCAGGGATGGGCTGATGCATCAAGACAAGCAGCAACTGAACGTGCTGAGGCTCAGGCAACCCTAAATGGTGCTGTAAACAGCCTGGCGAATGCAATTGCTTCAGGACGCATTGCCGCCTCTACCCTGACTGCCGCTAAAGCCCCGGTAACTATCAATGTTGCCGCCTCTACGCTGACACCTTCAACGCCGGTTAGCGTCACGGTGAACGGTGTAACCCAGACGGTTGCAGCGTCCACCCTGGCACCCTCTGTTCAGGTTACCGTTCCTCAGACTGTGTCTTACTTCGCGGGCGTGACTCCCCATACGGCAAATGGTGGGCGTGACTCTGTGGGCAATCGCTCAGAACACGGAACCGGCAACGGCAGCAATAACGCGGCGAATTCGAACAGCGCGCATGGATTAGGTGGCGGCAACCATATCGGCGGTGGCTCAGCACAGTCCGGCAGCCGCAACATAGGCCACTGGTAAGGCTCTCATCCTTGCCTTAATGTTGTCAGACATCGGGCTGATTGCGGTTTGGCAGCACATTCCTCACTGCCTAAGCGTTATGGTAAACCGCGGACCATTGCATCAGGCAAGGATCGTGGCGCCTCGCCCGGCAACCGCAAGCGGGTTGCAATAAAGCAGACATATTTGCTGATGATTAATTGCAGGCAAACAATGCATTTAGCGCAAATAATCATTAGCATGATGATATTCACCCCGCTTACCTTTTAACATCATGACACCTTCTTCTGTTTCTGATGGACTGCCGCTGCCACGTCGCTACGGTGCCATTGCGGCGATCGCGCTCGGCCTGACCATGGCTGTGCTGGACGGTGCAATCGCTAACGTTGCGCTGCCGACCATTGCCCGTGATTTACACGCCAGCCCCGCTGCGTCGATCTGGATCGTGAACGCCTATCAGCTGGCGATCATCGTCTCACTGCTGTCGCTCTCTTTTCTTGGCGATATTCTGGGCTACCGGCGCATCTATCAGGCGGGCCTGGTCATGTTTACCTTTACCTCGCTGTTCTGCGCGCTGTCTGATTCACTCAGCATGCTGACATTTGCACGCGTGCTGCAGGGTTTTGGCGGCGCGGCGCTGATGAGCGTCAATACCGCCCTGATCCGCATCATCTATCCGCAACGCCAGCTGGGACGCGGCATGGCGATCAACTCGCTGATCGTGGCGGTTTCAACTGCGGCTGGCCCTACGGTTGCCGCGGCGATTTTGTCGGTTGCATCGTGGAAATGGCTGTTTTTTATCAATGTGCCGGTGGGCTTTATCGCCTTCTGGCTGGCGCTACGCTTTTTGCCGGACAACCTGCAAAAAGCCAAAGGTCAGCGTTTCGATATTCCCAGCGCGGTAATGAATGCCTTAACTTTTGGGCTGCTGCTCTCGGCGCTGAGCGGCATGGCGCAGGGCAGCCCGCTTTGGCTCATTGTGGTTCAACTGTTAGCGCTGATGATCATCGGCACGCTGTTTATTCGTCGCCAGCTCAGTATGGAATTTCCTTTGCTACCGGTCGATCTGCTGCGCCTGCCGATTTTTTCCCTGTCGATAGGCACCTCGGTCTGCTCGTTTACCGCACAAATGTTGGCGATGGTGTCGCTGCCGTTCTATCTGCAAAATGTGCTGGGGCGCGATGAAGTCGCAACCGGCCTGCTGCTGACACCCTGGCCGCTGGCGACGATGGTCTTCGCGCCGATCGCCGGTCGGCTGATCGAGCGTTATCACGCCGGGCTGCTCGGTGGCATTGGGCTGATGATGTTTGCCGGCGGGCTGTTTGCGCTCGCGTTACTGCCCACTTCGCCTTCCGACCTGGACATTATCTGGCGCATGATGCTGTGCGGCGCAGGCTTTGGGCTGTTTCAGTCGCCCAATAATCACACTATTATCTCTTCGGCACCGCGTCAGCGCAGCGGCGGAGCCAGCGGCATGCTCGGCACGGCGCGTCTGCTGGGTCAGACCACCGGCGCCGCGCTGGTCGCCATGATGTTTAATCTGTTTGGCGACAGCGGCACTCACGCATCGCTGATTGCTGCCGGTATCTTTTCCAGCGTGGCAGCGGCGATCAGCCTGACGCGCATGAGTCAGCAGCGCCCCGACGCGGCCGGATAGCGGACATAAAAAAAGGCGACCGAAGTCGCCTTTTTTGCAGTGCAGCCTTTATTTCAGGTAGTCGCCATTGCGCAGTGCTTCAATACGCTTATCCAGCGGCGGATGCGACATGAAAAACTCGCTCAACGATTTTGACTTACCGTTGATACAGAACGCCATCATGCTGCCCGCTTCCTGCGGCTCATAGCTGGTTTTCAGGCGCTGCAAAGCAGCAATCATCTTTTCACGGCCCACCAGCTTGGCTGAACCGGCATCGGCATGGAATTCACGGTGACGCGAGAACCACATGGTGATCATGCTCGCCAGAATGCCAAACACCAGCTCCAGCACGGTTGCCACCGCGAAATAGACCAGCGGATTACCGTTGCTGCTGCCCTCTTCATCGCGGTTACCCGACAGAAAGCCGGAAGCCAGCTGCGCCAGAATACGCGAGATAAAAATAACAAAGGTGTTCACCACGCCCTGAATCAGGGTCATCGTCACCATGTCGCCGTTAGCGATGTGGCTCATCTCGTGTGCCAGCACCGCTTCCGCCTCATCGCGGCTCATGTTCTGCAACAGGCCGGTGGAAACCGCCACCAGCGAGGCATCGCGGCGTGCGCCGGTGGCGAAGGCGTTGATATCCGGCGCATGATAAATGGCGACCTGCGGCATAGCGACGCCTGCCTGCTGAGCCTGCTGCGCAACGGTATGCAGCAACCAGCGTTCGGTCTCATTTCGTGGCTGTTCAATAACTTCACCGCCAACGGATCTCAGCGCCATCCACTTCGACATCAGCAGTGAAACAAACGCACCGCCAAAGCCAAACAGACCTGCCATAATCATCAGACCCTGAACACTGCTTGACTGGATTCCCGTCAGGCTGAGGATCAGCCCAAATACCAACATCACAGCCAGGTTGGTTACCAGGAACAAAGCAATACGCATCATAAAGGTTATTTTCCTCACTTAACTAAGCGCAGTTGCGCGGACATATATCGTAGGGCTATTGCACCGCTTTTCAAGCATGAAAAAGGTTTAATTGCCTGAAAACAGATAACTTTACACTTGGTTCTCTCCGGCACGCAGACATAAAAAAGGCACCCGATAAAGGTGCCTTTTCATCCGTGCTGCATGGCAGCTCAAGAACTATTTCTGTGGCTGCGCTTTTTCCAGCTGCGCCAGATCGTTAGCGATATTCACTGTCTCATCAAGATAAGGATCGGGCTCTTTGTACTCTTTCGGCAGATCGTCCAGCTTCGCCAGCGGTTTCTTGCCTTCAGCCTGATAGCGCGCGTTGATACGTTCCAGACGCAGCGCATCCTCTTCCCGATTCTCTTTTTCGCGTTTTGCCAGATTAAGCGACACAATGTTGCGCTTATCCTTCATCGCGTTGAAACGGGCGATATCTTTAATGATGTACTGAAATTCGCGATCTTTAGCGATACGGGCGGCGTGCTCTTTCGTCAACTGCGGCACCAGCGGCGTAATATCGCCGGACTTGGTGTAGCTTGCGGCATTGATGCTATCCCACGGCAGCGCGTTGTCTTCGAATTTCTCACCGGTTTCAGAGGCTTCAACACCGGTTGGCATCAGCAGATCGGGCGTAACGCCTTTACGCTGCGTACTGCCGCCGTTAATACGGTAAAACTTCTGAATGGTGTATTGCACCGAGCCCAGCGCTGGCCATTCCGGACGCAGCATCTGATCGTAGATGCGGTTCAGCGAGCGGTACTGCTGCACCGTGCCTTTCCCGAAGGTCGGCTCACCCACCACCAGCGCGCGGCCATAATCCTGCATTGCCGCAGCAAAGATCTCTGACGCAGAGGCACTGAAGCGATCCACCAGCACCACTAACGGGCCGTTGTAATAAACGATGCCGTCGGTGTCACTGTCTTCACGTACGCGGCCGTTGTTATCACGCACCTGCACCGCCGGACCGCTGGGAATAAACAGCCCTGACAGCGATACCGCTTCGGTTAACGCACCGCCGCCGTTGGTCCGCAGATCGATCACCACGCTGTCGACGTTCTGCTTCTGCAGTTTCTGCAGCTGCACTTTAACGTCGTCAGTCAGGCCAACGTAGAAGCCAGGAATGTCCAGCACGCCGACTTTCTCTTTACCGACGTTATGCACCGACATCTTCACCGCGCGATCTTCGAGACGGATTTTCTCGCGGGTCAGCGATACGATGCGGGTTTTGCTGCCTTTACCGGCAGGCAGGATCTCCAGGCGAACCTTGCTGCCTTTCGGCCCTTTAATTTTGGCAACCACGTCATCCAGACGCCAGCCGATGACATCTTCCATCGGCTTGCCTGGCTGCGCGACGCCTACAATGCGGTCACCTACGCTGATGGTTTTGCTGCGCGCAGCCGGGCCGCCCGCGACCATCGAGTTGATCACCGTGTAATCTTCGTCCATCTGTAACACCGCACCGATACCTTCCAGAGACAGGCTCATTTCGGTATTGAACTGCTCGGTGTTGCGCGGCGACAGGTAGTTGGTGTGCGGGTCAATCTCATGCGCAAAGGCATTCATCGCCAGCTGGAACACATCTTCACTGTTGCTCTGCGCCAGACGGCGAATGGCAAAGTTGTAGCGCTTGGTCAGGATGTCACGAATTTCCTGCTCAGTTTTGCCGGTCAGCTTCAGGCTCAACTCATCATATTTGACCTTGGCATCCCACAGCGCATTCAGCTCAGGCGTGGTTTTTGGCCACGGCGCCTTGCTGCGATCGACATCAATGGTGTCATCGCCGGTGAAATTCATCGGCTTGCTCAGCACCTGCAGCGCATATTGATAGCGCTCAAAACGGCGCTTCTGCGCCAGATTGTAAAGATCGTAAAACACGTTGAGCTTGCCGCTGCGGAACTCATCGCCCACAGTGGCTTTTTTATTGGCAAATTGGGCGACATCAGACGCCAGCAGCACGTTGTGGCTGTAATCCAGCATGTTCAGATAACGGTCAAAAATCTTGGCGGAAAAATCACCGTTAAGATCGAACTGACGATAGTGAGAACGGGTAAAGCGTGAGGTCACGCGCTCACTTACCGTGGCATGCTGTGGTTCTTCTTTTAGCTGAGGAATTTGATCCGCGCGGGTAATGTTATCGGCGGCAAAAGCATGGCCTGCAACAAGCAGGCCAGCGATGATACTCATTTTAAACAGTTTGTTCATGCCCTGGTCAGCCTCCGTATCAGAACTGCAAGTGTTCTGCGCGCACAATCATTGCCATGCCGGAAGCGAGCTGCACCCGAACGCCATCCTTTGAAACTTCAAGGATAGTGGCGTCCATCGCATTTTTGCCTGCTTTGACTTTGATATTTTGGCCTGGTTGCAAGGTAGATGTGTCAGTAACGGGCTTAGCGCGTGGTTGGCGTGGCGCAGCGTCAGCTCGTGGTGACTCAGAGCGAGGCGTTTTAGGCCGTGGCTTACGTGCCTGCTCACCTTCTGCCGCTTTACGCGGCGCGGGCTTGCGAGGACGACGCGGAGCCGCACCTTCTTCACCCTCAGCCTCACGCTTTTTAGCCTGCTGCTGTTCGCGCTGCGCCTGCACACGTGCTTTCGCCTCTTCCAGCTGCTTGCGGGCGTGCTCAACGTGTTGCTCATCCAGCACGCCACAGGCGTTACCGTCGAGATCGACACGGATTGCGCCAGCTTTGATGCCGTAAAGATAACGCCAGCTGGAGGTATAAAGACGCAGGGCTGAACGCAGTTGCGTTTTGCTCAGGTTCATTTCTCCCTGAACGCGCTCAACAAGATCCTGAAAGATGCCGATTTTTAATGGGCGAGCTTCGCCTTCGGCACTAAAGCATTGCGGAAACCGCTCAGCCAGAAAGGCAATAACTTCTTTACTACTATTCAACTTAGGTTGATTTTCCATGAAATTTCCTGATTACAACGGGTTTGCCAACCAGCGCAGGCATGAACAGCCGACATTATAATGACACCATCGGCAAATGCTACGTGATCCAGCATATAAGCTGCTTCAGGGACAAAGAATTTTTTCGATGTCGCTGTCAGCCAGCAGGTTACAAAGCCCATCAGTCAGGGTTTTTAACCCAGCTTCGTCATCACTGTCGAAGCGGTTGTATGCGGTGCTGTCGATATCAAGCACGCCAATAACACGTCCGTTTACCGTTAACGGCAACACGATTTCGGCGTTGCTGGCGGCATCGCAGGCGATATGTCCGGGGAACGCGTGCACGTCTTCAACGCGCTGAATGCGGGCTTCCGCCACGGCGGTACCACAAACGCCTTTGCCAACCGGAATGCGTACGCAGGCGATTTTGCCCTGGAACGGGCCGAGCACCAGCGTGTTCGCTTCGGTCAACAGATAGAAGCCCGCCCAGTTGACGTCATGCAGACGTTCAAACAGCAGCGCGCTACAGTTACCTAACAACGGCAGAAACTGAGTTTCGCCCGCCAGCAATGCTGACATATCTCGATTCAGATCGTGGTAAAACGCTTTTTTGTCCATTTCCCAACCATAACAATCCCAAACGGCAACAACATGTTGCCGCTCGTTAAAATAAGCACTAAATATATGGGGCCACAAGGTGAATCACAGGATTAGTTAATATAACCTTAGAATCTTGTGGACCTGACACGCAACGGCGATGTCATACACGCGTTACGTTACGCTTGCGCCTGGTGGCGAAGCGCCGTCTTTTTGCGTTACAGGGCTATGCTGCTTTAACTATGAAAATTACCGCTATCAGCCATGCTTTGCCCCACGCACGTTATCAGCGTTGCCCGCAATGCGATACCCTTTTTTCCTTGCCGGATGTTAAATCATTTCAATCCGCGCATTGCCCGCGCTGCAACGCACGAATCGTTAATGGACGCGACTGGTCGATGACCCGTTTGACCGCCGCCGCGATGGCCATGCTGCTGTTAATGCCCTTCGCTTACACCTTCTCTTTAGTGGATATTCGCCTGCTCGGCGTCAACATCAGCGCCAGTTTATTGGGTGGCGTGGTGCAGATGGCTGAACAGGGTAACGTTATCGCCGCCGCCATGGTCGCCTTCTGCGCCATCGGCGCGCCGGTGACGCTGGTCACCGCCATCTGCTACCTCTATTTCGGTCACCGGCTCGGCATGAATCTCCGGCCAGTGTTGCTGATCATGGATCGCCTGAAAGAGTGGGTAATGCTGGATATCTATCTGGTGGGCATCGGCGTGGCGTCGATCAAAGTGATGGATTATGCCGATATCGCCATCGGCACCGGGCTGTACGCCTTTCTGGCGCTGACGCTGCTCAGTCTGGTCACGCTCATTCATCTCAACGTTGAGCAGCTGTGGCAGCGTTTTTACCCGCAGCCGGAAGCTCAAGTGGCGCTGGAAAAGCTGCAGGTGTGCCTGAATTGTCATCATACCGGCCTGCCCGATGCGCGTGGCCGCTGTCCGCGCTGCCACTCACCGCTCGATTTTCGTCGGCGTTACAGCCTGCAAAAATCCTGGGCGGCGCTGATCGCCTCGGTGGTGCTGCTGATTCCGGCTAACCTGCTGCCGATCTCCATCATTTACCTGAACGGCAGCCGTCAGGAAGACACCATCTTCTCTGGCATCATGTCACTCGGGTCGGGCAATATTCCGGTGGCGGCGATTGTCTTTATCGCCAGTATTCTGGTGCCGTTTACCAAGGTATTTGTGCTGCTGGCGCTGCTGCTCAGCATTCACTTTAAATGCGAGCAGGGATTAAAAACCCGCGTTCGCCTGCTGCGCGTAGTGACCTGGGTCGGTCGCTGGTCAATGCTGGATCTGTTCGTTATTTCGTTAACCATGTCGCTGGTCAATCGTGATCAGCTGCTGGCTTTTACTATGGGACCGGCCGCCATCTATTTTGGCGCAGCGGTTATTCTCACTATCATGGCCGTTGAATGGCTCGATAGCCGACTGCTTTGGGATGCACATGCAACAGGAAACGCCGACTACACCGACTAGCGCCCACATTAAAAACAAGCGCAAAATCTCCCCTTTTTGGCTATTACCGGTTATCGCTTTACTGATTGCCGGCTGGCTGTTGTGGACCAATTATCAGGAGCGCGGCACCACGGTTACTATCGACTTTGTCTCAGCGGACGGCATCGTGCCAGGCCGGACGCCGGTGCGCTATCAGGGTGTTGAGGTCGGTACCGTGCAGGGCATCAGCATGACCGACGATCTGCGCACGATAAAAATTCGCGCCAGCATCAAAAGCGACATGCGCGATGCGCTGCGCGATGACACGCAGTTCTGGCTGGTGACGCCAAAAGCATCGCTGGCGGGCGTGTCCGGGCTGGATGCGCTGGTCGGCGGCAACTATATCGGCATGATGCCTGGCAAGGGCAAACCGCAGGATCATTTTGTCGCGCTGGATACGCAGCCAAAATACCGCGTTAATAGCGGCGAGATGATGATTCACCTGCAGGCGCCCGATTTAAGCTCGCTGAACACCGGCTCGCTCATCTATTACCGCAAAATTCCGGTGGGCCGTGTTTATGACTACAGCATCAATCCCGATAACAGCGGCGTCACGGTCGATGTGCTGATTGAACGGCGCTTCACCAACCTGGTGAAAAAAGATAGCCGCTTCTGGAACGTCTCCGGCGTCAAAGCCGATGTCGGTCTGGGCGGTGCCAAAGTGCAACTGGAAAGCGTTGCAGCGCTGGTCAATGGCGCAGTCGCCTTTGATTCACCGGTCAATTCTGAACAGGCAAAAGGCGAAGCGACTTATCATCTCTATCCGGATCTGGCGCACAGCCAGCGCGGCGTTGAGGTGACGCTGGACCTGCCGGATGGCCGCGATCTCAAGGCGGGCAGCACGCCGCTGCTCTATCAGGGCCTGGAAGTCGGCACCTTAACCGGCCTCAATCTTCATGACGGTGGCAAAGTCACCGGCGAGCTGACGCTGGATCCGTCGGTGGTTGGCCTGATGCGCAGCGGCACGCGCATTGAAATGCGCAGCCCGAAAATCAGCCTGACCGATACCAGCCTGAGTAGCCTGCTAACCGGCAACACGCTGGAACTGGTGCCTGGCGAAGGCGAGCCGAAAAATCACTTTACCGTGCTGGCCAGTAACGAAACGCTGCTGCAACAGCCGCAGGTGTTGTCCGTCACGCTGACCGCACCGGAAAGCTACGGCATTGATGCCGGTCAGCCGGTCATGCTCTACGGCATGCGCATCGGCCAGGTCATCAGTCGCGATCTCACCGCACGTGGCGTCAGCTTTAAAGCCGCCATTGAACCGCAGTATCGCCAGCTGGTTCACGGCGACAGTTTGTTCGTGATGAACAGCCGCCTCGATGTGAAGTTCGGCCTCGACGGTATGCAGGTGCTGGGCGCCAGCGCCCGTGAATGGGTCGACGGCGGCATCCGTTTGATTCCAGGATCAAAAGCGGGCCCGCGTGACAGCTATCCGCTCTATGCCGATGAAGAGAAAGCGCGCGAAGGCATTATCGGTAACCGTGCGCCGACCACCTTAATGCTGACCGCCAGCAGCCTGCCCGATGTGCAGGCGGGATCGGTGGTGCTCTACCGCAAATTCCAGGTCGGTGAAATTGTCGACGTAACGCCTAAAGCCAACGAGTTTGACGTCGCCGTGCACATCAAGCCGGAATACCGCAAACTGCTCACCGCCGACAGCGTCTTCTGGTCAGAAGGCGGCGCGCGCGTGCAGCTCAACGGCGGCGGCTTAACCGTGCAGGCTTCACCGTTGAACCGGGCGTTAAAAGGTGCAATCAGCTTCGACAATTTGGCCGGTGCTGATAAAGGCCTGAGCCGCAGCGCGAAACGCATGCTCTACCCTTCGGAAACCGCCGCTCGCGCGGTGGGCAGCCAGATCGTGCTGCACACCTATGACGGCAGTAAACTCGCCTCCGGCATGCCGATTCGCTACCTCGGTATCGATATTGGTCAGGTAGAATCGCTGCAGTTAAGTAAGGATAACAATCAGGTGATCGCCAAAGCGGTGCTCTATCCTGAATACGTTGACGATTTTGCCCGTCAGGGCAGCCGTTTCTCCGTGGTGTCGCCGCAGATTTCCGCCGCGGGCGTCAACCATCTGGAAACTATCCTGCAGCCTTATCTCAACGTTGATCCGGGCAAAGGCCGCGCCACGCGTAACTTCGAGCTGCAAGAGACGACGATCACCGATTCACGTTATCTCAACGGTCTGAGCATCGTAGTGGATACCGCTGACGCCGGTTCGCTCTCAATCGGCACGCCGGTGCTGTTCCGCGGTGTTGAAGTCGGCACCGTTACCGGTACCTCGCTGGGCAATATGGCCGATCGCGTGCAGGTGACGCTGAAGATCAGCCAGAAATATCAGCATCTGGTGCGCAACAACTCGATCTTCTGGCAGGCTTCCGGCTACAACTTCGATTTCGGTCTGATCGGTGGCGTAGTGAAAACCGGCACCTTCCAGCAGTTCATTCGCGGTGGCATCCAGTTTGCCACGCCGCCGACGGTGCCGCTGGCGCCTCAGGCGACCTCCAACAAGCACTTCCTGCTGGAAGATGCGGAGCCGAAAGAGTGGCGTAAATGGGGAACCGCCATTCCTCAGCCCAACTGATTCACCGGGGCAGCGAAAGCTGCCCCATTTTTTTGCCTGTGATAAACTCGCCGCCTGCTTATTTTCTGGAAATTACTGTGTCCAATCCTGCTCCTCACTTTCCCCCCGCTTTTATCGATCTCATGCGTGACACCCTTGGCAATGACGCACAGCTGGCAGCGTTCCTGGCCATCAGCCAACAGCCGCTGCGCCGCAGCCTGCGGGTTAACACCCTGAAAATCAGCGTGGCCGATTTTTTACAGCAGGTCAGTGGCTACGGCTGGCAGCTTGAGCCGATTCCCTGGTGTGCGGAAGGATTCTGGATCCAGCGTGCGGAAGCGGATGAAGCATTGCCACTGGGTAGCGTGGCCGAGCACCTGAGCGGATTGTTTTATATTCAGGAAGCGAGTTCCATGCTGCCGGTCAGCGCGCTCATCGACCGCGTGCCGCAGCCTGAAACCGTAATGGACATGGCCGCCGCGCCCGGCTCTAAAACCACCCAGCTGGCCGCGCTGATGCAAAATCAGGGGGCGATTGTCGCCAACGAATTTTCCGCCAGTCGGGTCAAGGTACTGCACGCTAACCTCAGCCGCTGCGGCGTCAGCAACACCGCGCTGACCCATTTCGACGGTCGGGTATTTGGCGCCGCACTGCCGGAGCAGTTCGATGCCATTCTGTTGGATGCCCCCTGCTCCGGCGAAGGCGTGATCCGCAAGGACGCCGATGCGCTGCGCAACTGGTCGCTGGAGAGCACTCACGACATTGCCGCAACCCAGCGCGATCTGCTGGAAAGCGCTTTTCATGCCCTGAAGCCCGGCGGCACACTGGTGTATTCCACCTGCACGCTGAATCGCATTGAGAATCAACAGGTGATCGAAGATTTGCTGCAGCGCTATCCGCAGGCGGTGGAAATTGACTCGCTGACGGGACTATTTGCGGGTGCTGAACAGGCGCTGACGCCGGAAGGTTTTCTGCACGTATTTCCGATGCTGTTCGACAGCGAAGGCTTTTTTGTCGCTCGTCTGCGCAAAACCGCTGCGGTGGCCCCCTTGCCTGCGCCGCACTACAAGCTGGGCAAACTGCCGTTTACGCCGGTGCCGCGCAAGCTGGTGGAGGAAATCCGCCAGGCCGCTAAAAAGGTGGGTTTGTACTGGGAGGAGACGCAGGAACTGTGGCAGCGTGATAAAGAGCTGTGGCTTTTTCCCACGCCGATTGTGCCGATGCTGGCACGGGTGCGCTTTTCACGCATTGGCCTCAAACTGGCCGAGACGTTTCCCAAAGGCTACCGCTGGCAGCATGAAGCGATCGTCGCCCTTGCCAGCCCGCAGGCCAGCAACCGCGTTGAGCTGACGGAAGAACAGGCACATGAATGGTATCGCGGACGCGATGTTTACCCTGAGCAGCCGCTACCGGCTGATGAAGTGATCGTGACCTTTCAACAGCAGCCGCTGGGGCTGGCTAAAAAGGTCAATACGCGACTAAAGAACAGCTATCCGCGTGAGCTGGTACGCGACGGCAAACTGTTCCGCCTTTAACCTACTGCACCTGCACCAAAGTCAGCGTATTACCGAACACGGCGCCGGTATCGATGTAATGCACGTTACCGGCATCCAGCACCTTATCCAGCGGCGTATGGCCGAAGTAAAAGGCATCAGCGCCTGCGATATCGCGCACAACGCCGCGCTGGATTTCACCAATGCGCGCCCGGCTCCAGACCACCTGCTGTTCATCCACCGGCTGATCATAAGCATAATGATCGGCGGGATAATCGGCGTGCGCCACCACCACCACTCGCTCACCAAGTTGCAGGTGCACTATCAGCGGCAGTTTCGAGCAGCGCTTCAAAGCATGCCGCGCCGACACCATCGCCGCGCCTTTCATGCTCCAGAACCAGTTGCCGCCGTTGCGTTGCCACATTTCGCGTGAGCCGCCCGCTAACGCCTGCAGCGCCATCTCCTCATGATTGCCGCGCACGCTGCGAAACCAGGGTGCATCCAACAGCCGCAGGCAGCCAAGGCTGTCTGGCCCGCGGTCAATCAAATCGCCGACTGACACCAACAAATCCTTTTCGATATCAAAACCCTGCGCAATAAGCTGCGCATCCAGCAGGCTACGACAGCCGTGCAGATCGCCGACAATATAGATGTGTCGCCAGTGTTGACCGTTAAGCATTTGATACAGCATGTCTTGAGCCTGCGCAGGATAATGAATGATGAAGATGACGTCGGGAATATGCGCTTTACACTAAAGCAAAGTATCGCCAGCGCAACTGCGTCCGGCCCGTTCAACGTGCTGCTGGCGGCCATTAAAGGGGCGATCATCCATACCTGCCGATAAGCAAAGCCTTATCCGGCGCGGCCTGGCACGGCATTAGCCGATCCAGTTATCACTTTGCCTGGCATCTCACTATCAGAATTTGCCGCATAGATCACAGTGTGGAAACTTAGCCCCTGGCGGTTGACAACTGGCTGGAAAATCTACGCCCCTCTTCTACAGTTTAGCTGTAAGGCGAAGACGCCTGCGTAATGCCAACTTTTAGCGCACGGCTCACCAAGAGCCATTTCCCTGGACCGGATACAGGAATCGTATTCGGTCTTTTTTTGTTCGCCATTATAAAACAGTAACTTATATTAAAAACAATCACTTAACGCTTATCCTCTTCTACTGTCTTCTACCCTGCCTGAACCTCCGCCGCCATTTTGCCGCCACTCTTTTTCGCCATGATCGCCAGAGGATTGCAGTGCACAGCATCCTCTAAATGACTTGGCGCAAAGTGCGCGTAGCGCATCGTCACGCGTATATCTGAGTGGCCAAGAATACGTTGCAACACCAGAATGTTGCCTCCGGCCATCATAAAGTGACTCGCGAAGCTGTGGCGCAGTACATGGCTCATTTGCCCTTCCGGCAATTCAATACCGGCAAGGCGAATTACTCGGTAGAACTGTCGGTAACATTCAGCAAAAAACCGCCCTTCTTTTGTGCTGAGCTGTTGATAGAGATCGTCGCTAATAGGAACTGTGCGGTTCTTTTTGCCTTTGGTATTGATGAAGGTAATTTTGCCAGGCGAGAGCTGCGTAGATTTGAGGTTAGCCGCTTCACTCCAGCGGCAACCGGTCGAAAGGCAAACTTTGATGATGAGAGTGAGGTCTGGATTGCCGTGCAGTTCACAAGCAGCAAAGAGCTTTTCAATCTGACTTTCTGTTAGCCAGGCCATCTCTTTTTCTGGCTGGTCGAACTCACGGATATTCTTCAGCGGGTTGGGAAAATTGATCTCGCCGAGTCGTTCCAGCTCATTGAATAAAGCGCGCAAGAAGGCATGTTCGCAGTTGATGGTTCCTGCTGATACCTGTAGGGATTTCTGGCTGGTCTTATATCCGTTTGCAATCAGTCCCTGCATACGACGATCGCGATAGTGGGCCCAATCGCGGGCGGTGATAGTGGATGCGATGGGGTTACCCATGCCATTGCAGATGATGTTGAGCTTACCGAGTCGCCCTTTCTTATCACTTAATGAACAGCCGTGTAGCTTGTACCAGAGATCTATTAGTTCACTTAGCTTTCGAGTATCTTCTTTATCAGCCAGCCACGGCTTCGCTTTGGTTTCTTCCTGTGTGTACTTCTCGAACGCGATGGCTTCAGCGCGAGTTTTAAATTGCCTCCTGACCCGCTTGCCTTCTCGCCCGTTGAGATAGCATTCACATAACCACTTCCCTGTACTTAGCTTTCTGATCGCCATAATGCCCCCGGCAAAAGGGCAAAAATACTGTATATAATAACAGTTATCAATGTTTATTCGGTTGAAAACATACATGAAAAAGCCCGCATTTGCGGGCTTAATTAGTGCAGCAGAGAGGGTTGCCTTTCGTGGCTGGTAAAGAGCGGCACCTTATTAACTGTCCCCGGTGAGACAATCATTGCTGCCACTGACTCATGAGTTTTGAAGGTGCAGCTGCAATTGATGTTTTGGCACTGGTGATAACGCTCTTTGGTTTCTTTAGAAATATAGCGGCTGCTCTTAGCGTGAGCGGCGGTCTGGCACAGCGGGCAATGCATCATTGTGTTTATTCCTGAAGCAAACAGGTCGGAAGATGTTTGCATTTTAATAACCAAACTTGATATTGCAAACTTTAGTTTGCTTTTTCATCATCAATTTCTTCATCGTCGCTTTCAGCCTGATATTCCACATCAGAAAGCAGCACCTCAAAATCCAGCGTCGTCGTGTAGCCGCTGCCGTTCAGGCTGTGCGTGACCTTGCTGATAAGCCACGGCTGCGCATCGATAACCGACTTAAACCCGCTCACCTGCACCGGCGTCTCCGGGAACAGGTCGGCCCGTCCCATCGCCAGCGTAACCGAGAACTCCGCAACGCCGCGCTGCAGCCTGTCCCACTTTGCCTTTGCGGCCCGCATGGCGGCCGCTTTAGTGGCGTAAACCGTGGTCAGCGTAAAGACGTTATCCTCGCTGCCCGCCAGATAGTCGCCTTCTTTTGCCTCGGGCGTTTTGGTGGTGGTCGCCTTCTTTTTCTTCGCGGCCGGATGCTCCAGCGCACGCAGGTGCTTCTCTTTCGGCCTGCGTTTGAGCTTCACCTTTTTCGGCTTCGGGTCTTTGGTATGCAGCCAGCTGGCCGACACGCCGGTGTAGGCGCCACGGTCGGCAATGCTGAAGCTGTGCCGGTCGCCGTCCTGGCGGGTGAGGGTCAGCTGCGGGATCGGCTTGCCGCTGACGGTTACGCCGTTGCCGGGGCGCAGGAACAGCAGTCGCCCGGCCTTTACCGCCGCCACCGCGCCGTACAGCGTGGCCAGCCGTGTCAGAAAGCTGGCGTCGGTTTCCTGTGTCTGGTCGATGTGTGCCACCGTCATCCGGGCAAAGCCTTCAGCCAGCTGAGGTGTGAGTCTGTTGCGCTCGGCTATCTGCTTCACCACCTCGCCCAGCGTGGTGTCGTGATACGACACCTCCCGGCGTGAATTGAGCGTACCGCGAAAGTCGGCGCTGCGGGCGCGGATGGTCAGGGTATCCGGCGCGCCGTGGTGCTCCACCTCATCAACCGTGAATTCGCCCTTGCCGGTGAGCGGCTGTCCCTTCCAGCCGAGGAACAGCTTCAGCACCGCGCCGCGCACCGGCATCGCCAGCTGGCCGTCGGCGTCGTCCAGCTCGATGTCCAGCTGGTCGGCCTCAAAGCCGCGGTTATCGGTGAGCGTCAGCGACAGCAGGCGCGCGCGAAGGTTGCCCGTGACGTCCTTTGCGTTCACCGTCAGCATAAAGTCGGGCGCCAGCTGCGCCCCGGCCTGCATCGGCAGGCTGCTGATGCCCGTCATGATAAAAACCCGCCCACGGATGAAATCAGATTGCCCGCCGCCGACTGCGCGCTGCTGATGGCCGACGTGACCTGGCCCGGCAGATTACCGGCGCCGCTTATCAGCCCGTCGGCCTGCTTTTTCAGGTCGCCGAACATGGCGGTCAGCGACTCGTCCACGCGCTTCAGGTTCAGGGTGAACAGGATTTTCCTGGCGCTGCCGTCGCAGAAAAACTCGCTGTGCGTGGTCGCGTAGTTCTCCACCACGTACATGCCGAAGATGGTGCCGTTACCGCCAATCAGCGGCCACGCCCGGCCCTCGTCGGCCAGCAGCTTAAGCGTGAGCAGCGAGACGGCGCCGCCGGTAATTTCCGGGCGCAGCTCGCCCGACAGCGTAATTTTCTCATCGCCCACGCCGGTAAACTGTGCCGACGCCCGCTGGCCAACGCGGCTGTTGGTCGGCCAGCGGTAATCGATGCTCTGCTGCAGCTCCGCATAGGGCAGCGTCTGGCGCATAAACGGCATCATGCCGTAAATCATCATCATGTTTATTCCCATCCCATTTTACTGCGCTGCTGTGCCTGCCGGTTGCGCTGCTCACGCGCCTGATGCTCTGCCATCAGCGCCAGCGCGTCGTCTCTGGTCATGCCCGGATGCATGTTGATTTCATACTGGTAGCTGTTCTGGCTCTGGTCGCTGTAACCGGGATTTGCGGCGGGCGTGATCACCGGCCTGTACGGCGCGCCGGTAGCGTTCAGGCTCTGCTGCAGGCCGCCCGGCGCCGCGTCGTCATGCTCCGGAATTTTGTCCTTCAGGCCGTCCGATTTGGTGTCGATTATGCCGAGCTTGTCCAGCACCCAGTCGATGCCGCTGCGCAGCTGGTCCAGCGCCTGCCCCGGAATCTTCAGCGCGTCGGCCAGCATGTTGCCGAACCTTTTACCCATGTCTCCGGCGGTGGCCAGCTCCGCCTGCGTGGATTTCACCGGCTCCAGCAGCTTTCCAAACCAGTCCCACAGCGCCTTAACCTTTTCCGTCACCCAGTCAAACACCGGCTTCAGCGTGCCGAACGACTCGCCGATCGGCCCCATCGCGGCGGCGAAGCCCTCCGCCACGCCCGCGATAAAGACACTTATCGGCTCCCAGTATTTGCGGATGAGCAGCGCCCCGGCCACGATGGCGGCGGCAACGGCCACCACGGGCAGCGTTATCAGCCCGAGCGCGCCGGTAATGGCGCCGCCCGCAATGCTGAATCCGGTGGCCAGCAGCCCGGCCCCGGCGATGATGGCGTTAATGCCCGCCATCACCGGCCACGCAATCAGCCCAATGGCGCCCAGCACGCCCACGAAAATCAGCCCGGCCACGGCCGCTCTGGCGATGCCGCCAGCCAGCTCGGGGTTGGCCTGTATCCATTTATCCACCGTCAGCAAAAATGCGGTGGTGTCCTGCGTCAGCTGGCGCAGGGTGCCGTCGAGCTGGTCATAAAGGTCGGTGCCGATGGCCTCCTGCGCCGACTGCAGTTCTTTAAAGTCGCCGCCGAGGTTGTCCTGCTGCACCTTAACCAGCGCGCCCGTACTGCCGTCCGACTGCTGAAAGGTTTTCGTCAGGTCGTCCAGCAGCCCGCTTGTGGCACCCTTCATCAGCGTGACCGCCGAGGAGGCGGCCTCTTCGCCGAAGATGGTCTTCAGGTACTCCGCCTGCTGCGCCGTGCCGAGCTTATTTTTCTCAAAGGATTTCTGCATTTCCTTAAGGATGGTGAAGAACGGTCGCATGTTTCCCTTACTGTCCGCGGTCTTCACGCCCAGCTCTTTAATCGCCTTGAACGCCTCGCCGGTCGGCGCCTGCACGCGCAGCAGCATGGCGCGCACGCCCGTCCCGGCCATGCTGCCGGTGGTGCCCTCCTTCGCCAGCGCGCCGATCATCGCCGTGGTCTGCTCGACGCTCACGCCCGCGTTTTTCGCCACCGGGGCGATGTAGGTCAGGGCGTCGTTGAGGCCGTCGAAGTCCGCCGCCGTTTTGTTCAGCGTTGCCGATATCACGTCGCCCAGGTGCGCCACCTGGCTGTTGGCGAGGCCGAAGGCGTTTTTGGTGCTCATCAGCAGCCTGGCGCTTTCTTCCATCGTCCGGTTGTTGGCCAGCGACATGTTGAGCGTGACCGGCGTTGCCGCCCTGATGTCGTCAACCGTGCCGCCCGACTTGGCGATGATGATCTGCGCCTGCGCGGCGTCGTTGGCCGACGCGGCGGTGTTGTCGCCGATGCTGCGCGCCTGCGTCCTCAGCGACTGAAATTCGGGCGAGGCTTTATCCACGCCGAGCGTGGCCTGCAGCGTGGAGTTGGCCAGCGCAAAGTCGTAGCCGGGACGCAGCACTGACGACGCTGCCACGGCGCCCACGGTGGCCGCCCCGACACCGGCCGCGCCGACGTTGCGCACGCCCGCGGACAGCGCCTGCCCGCGGCGGTAGCGCTCGCTGATGTGGTTCAGCCTTTCCTGCTGCTGGTTCAGGCGCTGCAGTTCCTGCCGCTGGCGGCTCAGGCTCAGCGTGGCCTGCGCGGCCTCGCTTCTCAGGCGCTGCTGCTCGCTGCTCAGCCTGCGGGTGGAAATGCCCGCGGCGTTCAGCGCCTCACGCTGCTGCTGCACGCTCAGGCGCAGGCTGTTGGTTTTGGTCTGCAGGGCGGCGGCGGCCTGCCGGGCCTTCTCCAGCTCCCGCGCCTGCGCCGCCGTGGGGCGGGCGGTGCTCCTGAAGGCCACCGCGAGCGCGGCCGCCTCGTCTTTCGCGTTCTTCAGCTTCTGCTGCGTCACGGCAAGCTGGCTGCTTGTCCGCCGGAATCCGTCGATTTTTGACGCCTGCGCGTCCAGCTGCTTCAACCGGTCCTGTGTCTCGCGGATGCCGCCCGACAGCCGGGTGGTTTCGTTGCGGATGGCCTTAAACGGGCGCGTCGCCTGGTCTACCGCCTTCAGCAGCACCTGCAGCTTAAGGTTATTGCTCATCGGTTTTTGCTCCGCTGCGGATCAGCGCCTGATGCCGCCAGTCGAGCAGCTCGGCCAGCGGCATGGCGTACATTTCAGAGGGGGGCCAGTGAAACACGGTGGCCACGTCGGCCATCAGGTCGCTGACCGTCAGGCCGCCGGGCCAGCTCAGTCGTCCGACTTCGGCGACAAAAAACCGATCACCTTCCCGGCCAGCGCAATCAGGTCGGCCGGGTCGAGGGCGTTGCACTCCGCTTTGGTCAGCGCCGGGACGGTGATGCGCGGCAGCACGGTGATCAGCGCGTCCACGTCGGAGCCTGCGAGGTCGGCCAGCCGCACGCCGCGCAGCGCGCCCGCGTTGGGTTTAATCAGCTCCAGCTGCGTGATGTCGGACTCGCCGCGCTTCAAGGGAAATTCCAGTACCACGACGTTTTCTTTCTGTTCCATGTTGTCTGTCTCTATGTTCAGTTGATTACTGGCCAGCGGCGGGCGCTGGCGTCGGGTTTACATCAGGCCGATGTTTTTGCGGCGCTGCTCCAGCCGGTCAACGCCGCCGACCTTCTCCACCATGTTGATGGTGTCGATTTCAATCAGCTCTTTGCCGTTCCACGTCAGTTTGAAATAGGTGTTTTTGGTGGTGATTTTGGTTTCGGTATCCTCGCCGGTTTTGGCCTCGCCAAAGTCAAACGCCTGATGCCGTCCGCGCACCTCGATCTCGACGGCAATTTCCTCGCCGGTGTCGTCGCGCTGGTAGGAGCCGGTAAAGCGCAGCGGCACGTTAGCCGAGGCGCCCCACTGCGTCAGCACCAGGTCGTCCATGCCGCCGATGCTCCATTCCATATCCAGCGCGTCGTCGTCCAGGCCGTTATCGATGTGCGCGGCGCCGTTCATGCCGCCCCCCCGGAACGGGTCGAGCTTGCGCGACAGCTTCGGCAGGGTCACGGCGGTGACCACGCCCTGATAGCTGTTCGAGTCGTTGAAAAGGTTCATTGCCTTCAGTTTTCTTGGCAGTGCCATTTATCCGGCTCCTCAGCTGTTAACGGATGCGGCGAAGGTCGCCAGGTATTTGTCGGTGATGCGCTGGCGCAGGGTCAGGTCTTCCAGCGGCGGCACCGGCGTGTAGTCGTAGTCAATCGACAGCCTGCCCGCCTTCAGCGTGTCCTTGTCGTTGGCCGTGTCGTCGTACCAGCAGGACGCGCCCAGCAGATAACCGGCGCTGACCAGCTCGCGGAATTTGGCGTTGATACCCGCGATAATCTCGCGCACCAGTACCGGCGTCAGCGGCCTGTCGTTCGCCCACATGTGCGCCTCCGCCATCGTGTCGGCCAGCACCTGCGCCGTGCGGGTGTAGTTCTCAAACTGAAACAGCGGATCGTCGCTGCAGGTGCGGTTGCCCCAGAAGCGGAAGCCGTCCTTACGGATAAGGGTGGTGACGCACGCCTGATTGAGCAGGTCGGCGTCGGTGCCGGTCTGCTGCAAATCCCAGAACACGCCCGCCGAAATGCCGGTGACGCCGTTCACGCCGACGTTGGACAGGGTTTTGTGCCAGCCGGTGTCGTTGTCGATTCTGGCGCGCAGGCCGAGCGCACGCGCCGTGGCGTATGCGGTTTCGGATTGGTTGGCCGTGGTGTTCCAGGCGAGGAAGTCCGGCCAGACAACCATCAGCTCGCGCTGGCTGAAGTTGTCGCGGTATTTCATGGCGTCGGAAATGGTTTTGCAGTTCCAGGCGGAGACGTAGGCAAAGGCGCGCAGCTGCTGCGCGATGCTGGCCAGCGACGTCGCCACCTCCAGCGAATCCAGCCCCGGCACGCCGAGAATGCGCGGCTTGACGTCGAGCTGCGTCTGCGCGGAAAGCAGCGCCTTCATGCCGGTGTACTGGCCGTTCTCGTCGGTGGTGCCGATGATGTTGGAAATGGTCTCCGCGTCGGTGGCGCCTTCGGCCACGCGCACCACCACGGTCACGGGTTTGGCCTGGTCAGCGATGGCCTGCAGGGCGCTGGCCAGCGTGCCTTTTTTACCGGCCCTGCCGATGGCCGACAGCACGTTGGTCAGCAGCACCGGCGTGTTGAGCGGGAACGCCGCGGCGTCGGCATCATCTGCAGTGCAGACCATGCCAACGATGGCGGTTGAGACGGTGGAAATGGTGCGCGTGCCGTCGTTGATTTCGACGACACGGACACCGTGATGATAATCAGACATCTGATGCACTCCGTGTTATGGGTGCGCTCAGATTGTCAGCTCAGGGAAAGGGATGCATGCGCTTGCGGTTTGCTGAGTGATGGCACAACAAACTCATTGCCTGTACATCATTCAGTGGCTTAAATAGCTGGCTTATAACACAAAGATGCTGAGTGAGGCCTTTATGCAGATCGAAGAGCATGATTATTATTTTACACGCGGCAGCGACGTAATAAGGGATGGCATGTTTTTGGAAGTATCACGGGACGCAGAAAGTGGAACTGAGCTGGTTGCAGAAGTATTTTTTTCAGATATCACGCTTAACTACACGCTGACTTGCTTTATGGAAGACGTTCCACTGGAGCTTATTGAGGAGCTGATCAGGCAGGCCAAAATTCGGCTTCCCCCGGTTAATGAGAGCAATGGTTAATCTGCAAATTAAGCTACCCCCTTCTAAAAGGGGGATAGATTTACGCAGGCAATGCTGGCCAGTTGATGTTGGGGGCACCTGATATATCTGTTGTCTGTACCGCCTGAATATATTTCATCCATGCGGTCAGCGAGGCTTTATCGTCGTCGGTGATCATGTCGAGGCGCAGCTGCGTCTGCCATGCCTGGGTCACACTATTCGCTTCGTTAATCAGCGCTGCCTGCTGTTTCTCTGCGGCTTCAATATCTGCCGCATTCTGTGCAGCTGCATCCGTCACCCATTTGCTGCCGTCCCAATTATCCCAGGCGGTAGCCGGTTTCAGCGGGGTGGTGTCGGCAGGATAGTCACCCGGCTCCGTCAGTAATACGGGCGAACCGTCGGCGATTGCGTAGACCGTTTCGCCCCGGTGATCGGCGACGACCAACCACCTGCCATCGCGGTAAATTGCCACGCTGCCAGTTTTACCGGCAGGCGGCGCAACGGTACAGGCACTCCCCGGCAGGCCAACTCCCTGCATAAGATACTCATCAGACGCGCCGGTAAACTCACCGCTTTTGCCGTCAAAGTTATAAACCGTCAGCGTGCCGGCCGATGTTGCCAGCCCGTTTTTATCAAGCGTTACCTTTGTCATTATGCTGCTCTCACAATGTAGTTTAATGCCACGTTACGTGGCCTAAATTCGCTTGCGGTAGGCACCTGTCGGGACGCGTCCATTACGGATGTCATACCTTGGGTAGCGGGAACCCCGGCCTGAGGAGCAAGAACAGTACCCGGGTCTAATGCTAAGTTGAAGAAAACACCTGACGAATTGCCGCGAAATGCGTAGAAGTTTGATCCCATCACTTGCCCCGTCAGGTTGCGCATCGCATCTCCCTGCGTGGTGCCGATTCCGCGTCCTGCATCTGCCCCGCGCGCATCATCCCATCCGCGAATAAACTCACCGCGCAAATCAAGTAGTTTCAGAGCCGGATAAACTTTTGCCAGTACGGGGTAAGCCGTCGCGCTGAATGATGCACCGTTGCATTTCAGCCAGCCCTCCGGGGGCTTCGCCGTTGGCCACGGGACAGGGACGCCAACAGGTACGGCAGAGCCTTCGCCTAAACCAAGGTTTTTGAGAAGTTCAGCAACCAGCCCGGCATCCCTGATTTCGGCCAGCGCGCTGGCCGTCTGCAGGTACTGGCCGTGCGGATTGTCTGCGGCAACATGTTTACCCATCAGACTGTCGGCGTAGTCCTTCACCTCGATCACGGCATTGTCCACGTATTTACGCGTTGCCAGCACCACGGACGGGTCGATTTTAAGCGTCACGGCGGTGGTGCTGTTCACGATGAGGATCATGCGCACGGTCTGCGTGCGGCCGCTGCCCTCCTGCAGCTGCGGCTTGTAGGTCTCCGCGCAGTTGGCCACCGCAAGCAGCACGCCGTCGGCATCAAACAGACCGATTTCGCGTATCCAGAAACCACCCTCACTTTCGGGAATAATCTGCTCGGCAATAATCTGGCTGCTGTTGGCGGCATCCACCGTCAGCGAGTTAAGTGGCGCCCGGCGCTTTTCACCGATGAGCCTGGTCTGCGAGGCGTCAGGCGTGGGCAGCGTGCCGCCGCCGTCGCCCAGGGCCATTTCGGTGATCTGCAGCTTTGTGCCGAGCGCGGTGGCGTTGGCCAGCTTCGCGGCGCCCTGGCTGGTCAGCAGGGCAAAGTATTTAGTCGTCATGCTCTCACTTCCGTCAGGTCAATAAGATGGACCGCCGCGCCGGTATAACCGGAGCCGCCAGCGGTGATGATTTCGGGCGTGTACGGGTAAACGGTCAGCTCGTCGCCGCTGTAGCAGGCGGCGGCCGTCGGCAGCCCGCCGGTGGAATCAAGATTGATGGACAGGCCGATAAGGTGGCGACTGCACGGCCTGGCATCTGCTATCAGCCGCTCCAGCTCGTTATACATCTCTTCGGTAATGCCGGTATCCAGCACGCCCACGTCCAGGCGAAACGTGCCGGGCACGTCGTCGGTTTTCCACCATTCAATAATGCGGATAAGGTAGCCGAGCGGCTCCACCACGCGCCGGATTGAGCCGATGGTGCCCTTGTGCCGGTGAACGTATTCCGACGCGGCCACCACGGCGCGTTTGGTGCTTTCGCTCCAGCCGGAATCCCAGCGGTCAACCGACCACGCCCACGCCAGATACGGCAGCAGCTCCGCCGGGCAGTCCTGTGCGCTCCAGAGCCTGCGCAGTGGCACGGGAAGTGTTTCAATCATGGCGCAGGCTTCGGCGGCGGCTACCTCCAGCGCCGACGAGCCAGCCGGCAGCAGGCGATCACTCATCCGAACCCCCGACCACGATGCGGTAGCCGGTGCAGTATGCGGCCTGCGTTTTATCCAGCACCACATCCTGAGCGGGTGCTGCCAGCTCGACGCGCTGTACGCCCTCAACGTGCAGCGCGGCATACAGCGCCGACCGGCGGATGTCACGGCCTAGCCGGGCCTGCGCCGTCACGAACGCGGCAAGCCTGGCTTCTGCGGCGGCGCGCACCGGCTCCGCCTCCGGTCCGGGATACAGGTAAAGCGTCGCGTCAATCGCATAGTCCACGATAGCAGCCGACTGCACGGTGACGCGGTCGGCAACCGGCCGCACGTCCTCATCGTTCAGCACGCTGTCCACCGCGGCCAGCAGGTCAGCGGCGGCAACGCCGTTGCCCTCACGCGACAGCACGGTAATGGTGACGCAGGCGGGCGACGGGCTGATGGCCGAGGCATCCGCCACGCGGCCGTCGGCGCTTTTCGCGTGATACTCATAGGCGCCGGTCGGCCCGGCCACGCTTAAGCCTTCAAACGCGGCGGCGATGCGCATGCGAAAATCATCGTTGCTTTCCATCACGGCGGCGACGGGCGGAATGGCCGACGCGTCGCCGGGCGTCAGCGTCAGGCGGGTTACGCCGTTATTGGCCCCGAGCTGGTCCAGATCGCCGTCGCGCGCCCACGCCACCATGACGGCTTTGGCCGCCTCGTTGATGCGCTGGCGCAGGATTACCTCACGATAGGCGTTCTCCTGCAGCAGCTTCACCACCGGCTCGGACTCCAGCGCCAGCGTGCGCACAATGGCGTCCTGCCGGTCAGCCGGATAAAGTGAAATCAGCGTGGCCTTGCGCTCGGCCAGCAGGGTTTCATAGTCCAGCGTTTCCACCACGTCGGGCGCGGGCAGCTGGCTCAGGTCGATAGTTGCCATAGTTTCAGCTCACAGGAACGGTCAGGGAAAAATCCTGCGCGGTGTCGGTGCGGCTGCCGGTGATTTCCACCACCATGCCGCCGTCAAACGCGGATTCGTAACGGATGCCGGTCAGCTTCAGGCGCGGCTCCCACTGCAAGATCGCCATGTAGCAGGCCGACATAATCTGCAGGCGCAGCGCCGTATTCTGCGGCTGGTCGATAAGGGCGGACAGCAGCGAGCCATAGCTGCGGCGCATTACCCTGGTGCCAACCGGCGTCAGGAGAATGTCGCGCACCGACTGCCGGATATGGTCAAGGTCTGACACCGCCGCACCGGTCTCGCGACTCATACCGGTATATTTAGCGGTCATAGCGGCCCCCCCGTCTGGCCACCGCTGTCGCCAGGGTGTTTATGGGTGTGCAGCACCGTGCCGTTGGATGAGAGGCTGCCGCCGCTGTGCGTGATGTCGCCGTACATCTTGCCGCCTTCGGTGACTTCGAGCGTGGCGGTTTTCAGAAGCTCGGTGCACTCCACCTCCGGCGAGTCGAGCAGGATTTTTACGGCGGCTTTGATGGTTGCGGTCTGGATGCCTTCCGCCTTCAGCGCGCCCGTTTCCGGCTCGTACTCGATTACCGCGCCGTCCGGGAAAGACCAGTGCAGCGCATCAGCCGAGGCTGACGGCGCCGGATTGTTGTCAGAAAAAATGCCGGGTAATACAAAGCCGGTATCCAGCTCTCCACCAATGCACAGGACAAGCACCTGCTCACCGATCGATGGCGCATTCCAGGAGCATGTCTTACCGGCACGGGCGGTCAGCCAGTGCAGCCAGGTTGTGGTGTTATTTCCCGTCGCCACGCGGCAGGTGCCGTCGGTGAGATTTACCTCGGCGACGGTGCCAATGCGGATCAGGTTGCGCAGCAAGCGCAGGATTTCTGGGAGTTGTTCGTTCATGATTTAGATTTTATTTTTCTTACGAGCTAAAGCTAACTGAACCTGTTTGCCTGATGATGAGCAAGCACACAACACAATGACAAATTGCTTGAATTAAAATCAGCAGAGAAGTAAATTGCTTATAAGATTATTCTTAAACAAGGAGCGACCATGAATATAATTTCAATTTTCAATAATAAAGGTGGAGTTGGAAAATCAACGTTAACCTACCATTTAGGCTCAGCATTAAGTGAGATGGGAAAGAAAGTTTTATTAGTTGATTTAGATCCGCAGTCAAATTTAACTTTATATGGCCTTTCCGAACCTGAATTGGAATCAATTTGGGAAAAGGAAGATGCTTTTATAGATGATTTCTCTTCAGCAAAAAAATCTATGTCGCCAAAGGATTTCGAAAACTATCAAAAAAGCTTTCACTCGATACACTATCTTCTTAAACCAGTTGAGGACGGTGAGTCGGATGAAACTCACCTGGCTGCTCCGGTCATGCTTAATGATAATCTCGGACTTTTGCCGGGGCGTCTTACATTGCACATGTTTGAAAGCAAAATAGCTAAACAATGGAGTGAAGCATTTTTAGGTGAACCGCAAGCAATTAGAACTGTTACAGCCATAAGAAAAAAATGTGAGGACTATGCAAAGGAATTTAATTTTGAAATAGTTCTGATAGACACATCACCAAGTTTAAGTGCCTTAAATAAGGTTATAATATCGACATCGGATTGTTTCATAATCCCCTGCGCCCCAGATATGTTTTCAGACTATGGGATAAGAAACATAGGCAACTCTTTAAAGGTTTGGAGCAAAGAACTGCAAACTATGATCTCTTTATTAAATGATACTAAGAGAGATTATTTCCCCAAAAAATTTGTCAAACTATTAGGCTATACAATTTATAACGCAAGAAAACGTTCAGATGCTCAGAACGGTTTGAAAATAGCGGCGGCCCATGCTAATCATGCAAAAAAACTTCCAGAAACCATTAAGAATTTCGTTCCAGAAGAATGCTATGATTTTTTAGCTGATGATGCTATATTTAAATCTATCGGTGAAAACGCTCTCATCCATAGCCATAACACATATCCTGCAAGCTCTCAAAAATATAAGCTCCCTATGTGGAAAGTTCCGGAAAGCCCTATGCTTGATGATAGTGATATTGGTACTATTAAAGCATCTGCAAAAGATTATAGAGCGACGAGAGATAGCTATATTAGTTTTGCGGAGGATGTATTAAAAAGATTGGAGGCGTTGAAATGAATGACTTAAACGCACCACATATAAATAATTGCATTGACCATATAAACAATAACATTCATCTTTATGAGCTATTTAATGACAAAATAATATCCATAATAACTCGTGATAAAAGATTAAAGAGTCTGATTCATAGCTTTAAAAATAGATTTAAAGATGAGCAGCACCTACGGAAGAAAATAATAAGAAAGAACTTAGAGGATCTAGAGCGCCCTGTTGAAGAACAGGTTGGTCCAATTACACCTCAAAATATCATGAATCGCATTACAGACATTTGCGGTGTTAGGGTTATACATCTTTATCAAGCCCAATTTGACGGCATTCATCAAGCCATAATGGATTATGTAGGACAGGGCGAGATATTTTTGTACGAACAACCCAAAGCATACACTTGGGATCCGGAGTACAGAGAGTCTTTCAGCGCATTAGGTTTGAACTCTATACTGCGCGGGAGTTTATACACAAGCGTTCATTATGTAGTCAGACCTAGGGCGGATAGTGATGTTACTTGTGAAATACAAGTTAGAACATTATTTGAAGAGGCCTGGGGCGAGATTGATCACACTTTAAATTATCCGACTGAAACTAATAATGTTGCAGTCCAAGAGCAGTTAAAAGTTTTAGCTAGAATTGTAGGTGCAGGAACAAGATTATCTAATGCCATTTTTAAGACATCTGAAGCAAGCTAGACCACCAATAAGGCACCATCCGGTGCCTTAATTTTTCATTAATGCCATAAGTAATAACTCTTCAATAGTTAATCTATCCATTTCATTTAATCCCAGCAACGGCCGCTCATCATATGGCACCTCTTTCGCACCGCGTGCCGGGCGGTCGCGCAGCCCGTAATGATGCACCCGCGCCATGCGCTGTACCTTGCCAACAAACTCCACGCTGGCCTCGCTGTTGGTGGCTTTTGCCTTCATGTACTTCGCGGTGCGCAGCTTCACGAACATCTCACGCTTTACCCGACCTTTTTTCTTCCGTACCGGCTCCGCACGCCGGGGCTTGAACGGCGTGCCGTCCGGCGCCTGCTGGCGTTTGATGTTCTGTTGCTGGCTGGCGCGCAGGCGTTTTGCAATGGCTCTGGCCATCTCCTTTTGCGCGGGCGGCTCAAGGTTGTTAATCAGGGCGCCCAGCCGTTCGGCAAAGCTCTCCAGCGGCCTCATGGCTGCCGCTCGCTGACCAGCTCACCCTTAACGAACAGCCGGAGCGGCCGCGCATCATCAACCGGCGCCGGGTTCTCGTTCAGGTGGGTGACGTGCAGGGCGCCGCCCTCCTGCTTCACCAGCACGCGCTCGGTCAGCTGCAGGTCAATGCTGATGTCGCACAGCGTGTCGCTGATGATGTCCGCCTTGAAGGTGAAGCCGGTGCGGCGCTTCTCCTCCGTGGCCATGATGTCGGGCTGGTTTTCGCGCAGCCAGGCCAGCACCGGCACCATCACCAGGTCGATGTCGTCGCCGTAGTCGGTGATCACCAGGTTCAGCTGATACTGGTACTCAAACGACAGCGAGCTGGCCAGCGTCGAGGCCAGCCGCCCGGCGTCGATAAACATGTTCAGGCTGTCAGGGTTTCGCTGCAGCAGCGGCACGCTGTCGGTCAGCGCCCGGCGCAGCTGGTTCGGTTTCAGCATCGTGTTCCTCCTGGCATTCCCTGATGATTTCCACCTGCAGCCCGCACGACGCGAGCGCGGCCTCCAGCTGCCGGTTATCCGCCGCCAGATCGCCCTGCGTCAGCAGGCTGTTTCCCGGCAGCGGGCAGCTTGTCACGCGTGCACAGCCAGTCCAGATAATCGCGGGCGTTGCTGAAGGCGGGACGGCCGTGCAGCCGGATAACGTCAGCAGGCAGGGCAGCAGCAGTCCAGTTACGTAAAGCCGGATTGGCATCGGTTTCCCTCTGTATGGTCAGTTCACGGTTCAGCGCGCCGGTGCTGGCGCGCCCCTGCTGCAGGCGCAGCGTGGCCTCGCGTTTCTGGCTGGCCTTCGCGTCGGCGTTCAGCCGGGCTATGGTCCTGTCCCGGCTCTCAATGCCCGCCGACAGCGTGCCGATGATGCGCTGCGCGTCGCCGAGTTCGCCCGTTACGGCGCCGAGCCGCCAGCCGGTCAGGCAGAGCGCGGCGAGCAGCACGGCCAGCACGGTCACAAACAGGCGCATCACGCCGCCCCCTTGAGGCACCAGGCCATTTCACGCTGGCGCCGGTTATCCAGCCCCGGCGTGAACGCGCCTTTCACGTACACCCAGCGCGGCAGCTGCAGGCAGGCGGCGCGCCACTGGCCGCGGTTGATAAAGGTCGCCAGCGTCGAGGCGCAGGCGGCGCGCACGCCGACGTTGAAGGCAAACGACACCACCGCGTCGTACACCTGCGGCGGCATGTCGCGGCGCATGCAGGCGTCAATCCCGCGTTCGACGCGCATCACGTCGTACGCCAGGTTTACCGCCGCCTGCCTTTCGGTTATCCGGCTGTGCGGCGTGACGCCTGCGGTGTGCCCGATGCCGCTGGTCCACACTCCGGCGCTGCACTGATAGGCCGAGGTGCGGCACCCCTCGGCGTCGGCGATCAGCTGCAGCCCGGCCTCCGAGGTGCGCAGGGTTTTAAACTGCGGCAGCAGCGCGGCGATGGCCAGCACGGCGGCGACGGCACAGCGCTTAGCGGTCTGGCTCAAGGTTCACCCCCTGCGTACTCCGGCGCTGCAGCTCAAAGGTCTTGCGGCGGTAGTGCCAGTTGATAAAGAACGTGGCCACGTTGGTGACCAGCGTCACCACGGCCACGCCGGAACCGACCATAAAGGCGATGTCCTGCGGCGTGTGGCGGCCGAACCACATCAGAACGAGGCCAATCAGGTAGTTAATCAGCGAGCTGACTTTCTCCATTTTCATTAGTCCCACAGGTTAACGGTTTCAGCCGCCGGGGCGTCCGGCAGGTCGTGCAGCGTCACTCCGCAGCCGTGAGGCAGCACGGCGCCGCTTTCTGCCAGCCCCGGATTGGCCGCGTAGACCCGCTCGACCACCTGCTGCGTGCGCCCGTAATGGCGCCAGCAGATGTCGTCCACGGTGTCACCCTGCTGCGCGATAACCCTCATCACAGCAGGCTCACGATGCAGCCCGGCCGGTCGCCGATGCGGCTGATGCTGAAGCGGGCGTCGCGCCAGTATTCGTCGGCGCTGGCCTCCACCTCTCCGGCCTTTTTGCCGCCGCTGGCGTCATAGCCGCGGTAGCGCTCGACGATTTCCGCCGAGGTGAGGGCGCCGACGGCGGCGAGGTAGTGCGATATTTTTTCGCTCTCGCCGTCGAGGCGCTCCGCGGGCACCTCGGCCAGCGTCCCGAAGCCCGCCGCCATCTGCGCGGCGCGCCAGTCGTACAGCTCGGCGTTCACTTCTGAAATCGCCGTTTTCACCGCGAGGCGCAGGCGCTGCGCGGTCACGGTGCCCTCATAGCGCAGCGACTCCCTGAGCTGCTGAAGGTCGACGTCAGGCCAGAAAAACGTGTTCTTTACCGGCGGCTCGGCGCTTTCTGCCGGTCGCGGGGCGGGGATAACTACCGTTGCGTTCATAGTTGGCCTTTGAATAGGTGGGCGGTGGAGGACGACGCAGACGCTGAAAGCGCATTGCCGTCCTGCCGCCCGGCGCGGGGCGCGTTCTGTCAGCGGCGGGCTGCTGCCTGTTTTTTCATTTCAGTGGCCAGCCGCTCTATGTCCTTGACGACGCCGCAGCGGTCATGCAGCTGCAGCGCCCGTGTTAAGTGGCTCATCGCCTCCTGAGTCCTGCCCGCATCGCGAAGCGCATACCCGGTGATTTTGTGCAGCTTGGCGCGCACCTGGTCCGGCATGTCTTCGGATTCCGTCAGCGCAAGGGTGGCCAGCAGCGGCTCAATATCGACCGGCGCCTTTGCCGTCCAGGCGCGGGTCGCGGCGCTGGCCACCTCCTCGGCGAGCAGGTAGGCCGTGGCGTCACGCTTAAAGCCGTCGGGCGGCACCAGCCCGTGCGTCAGGGCGTACCGGGCAATCTCCAGCGCGCCCGGCACGTCGCCCGCGTCCAGCCGCCAGATCATGACGGTCATCAGCACGGCGTCCTGTGCGCCCCTGCCCCGGCTCAGCACGCCCGACACCCACGGCAGGTACTCCGGCAGCATCTGCTGCTTGAGTTCCGCCTTGCGCTCGGTTGAGCGCACCTTTTTCAGGCGGCGCCTGTCGTCGTTGAGCTTCATCAGCATCAGCTCGTAGCCGCTGGCGTGGCGCAGCGGGTTGTCGGCCTTCTGCGAGGCATCAATGGCCTGCTGGCGCATGCGGTGACGTCGGGCAGGACTCAACATGCGTTACGCCTCCGGGGTGGCCGCTTGTGGCGCCTTCACGGTCGTGAAGTCACCCAGCACGATATTTTCAATCAGGCATCCGGCCGCGTAGTCCTCGATCACGTAGTCCTCGTTAATCGATTCGTAGTTTTCGATGCGGTCGCGCTTCGGCACCTCGTCGATCATCCGGCGGTGGGTGCCCTCCTGGAAATAAATCGACAGGTTATCGAGACGGGTAACCATCAGGGCGTCGGCCGGGAAGTACGGCACGCGCACCGCGGGCAGGTTGCCGATGCGCTTCTGGCTGATGATCAGGTCGGCGGCCAGCGCCTCGGTGTTCGCCTGAGACTGATTGACCAGCGGGAAGTACTTGTCGGCCAGCAGCTGACGGCCGCAGATCACAACCAGCTCCGGGTCTTCCTGATACCACGGCTCAATCAGGGTGTTGGTGCTGTCCATCACCAGCGCGTCGAGGTTGGCGTAGTCGCCGCCCCTGCCGATGCGGACCGTCTCCGAGACCACGCTGCCGTCGTCGGCCAGCACCCTGCTCAGCACGCGTTCCGGGGCGTGGTCGCGGTACTTCTGCAGCCAGCCCACGGCCACGTCCTGCAGCATCGGATACTTGGCGCGGTTTGAGGTTTTGGCGCGCTGCACGCCGTTAAAGCCGATCATGATGCGGTCAAGGCTCTGCCGCTTCACGATGGCGTCGCGCAGGCGGCTCTGAAAGTCCTCATAGCGCGCCCACAGGTCGAGCGTGTTGTAGCGAATGTGAAAGTCGTAGTTGACCTGCACGCACTCGTAGCCGTTGCTGTCCAGCGCAGCAAAGTCGGCGGTTTCGCGCTCGTCGCCGCCCGCCGTGTCGGTGGTGCTGGCAATCGAGCCGCTCACGCCGATGCCGATTTTCTCGCCCTTCATTTCGGAGACCGGCACGACGTTGATGCGGGTCAGGAAGTCGGACGACTCCTGCACGCGGTTCATCAGCGTCTGCGTCACCGACGGCTCGACGGTGAATTTCTTGTTCATGTCGTCGGCCTCAATGCCGTTCAGCTCGGCGAGGCGGGACATAAAGGCGTTAAATTTAAAGCGGGTGTTCTTACGCATGTTAGGGCGTTCCTGTTCTGTGGAGGTGTGGTTTCAGGCGGCGCCTGATTAGCAGTCGGTCTGCGTCCCGGCCTTCGGGTCGCTGCCGGTTGCGGCCGGTCGGCGGCTGAAGCTGCCGTCGGTGGTTTCGAGCTGGCCCTGCAGCGCGGCAAACGCGGCGCGGTCTTCCCCGGCCTGCTGCTCGATGGCCTCAAGGCGTCCGGTCAGTGCGCTTTCCAGCGCGGACAGCTTTTGCGCCTGGCTCTCCGCGTTCAGCTGCACCTGCTCCGCCACGGCCGTCACCGCCGCGCCAACGTCGGCAAACTGCTCGCCGCTGGCCTTTTTCTGGCCGGTGAACATGGCGGAAATGCGCGCCAGCAGGGACGGCGCCGGGTCGGCCACGTCCTCAAACTCGATCACGGTCTCTTCGGCGGCGGTGAACAGGTTGCCCCTGTCCTGCTTGCGGGACGCCAGCGGGTTAGCCTTTGCGGTGGCGCTGAAGCTCAGAATTTCGGTGCCGAGGCTCGCCGGGTCGTCGGTCACGGCGAGGCCAACCAGGTACGCCTCGCCGGTGTCGGCAAACGTCGGGTTGACCTCAATCGAGGTGTAAATTTTCTGGCGGGACCGGGTCAGCTCCACCAGTTCCGGCGTCGGGTCAATCCAGCCGAAAAGCGCCAGCTTTCCCTTCAGCGCACCGTCGGCAATTTCCTCAGCCTCAACGGCGGTCACGTCGCCAAAGCGGCGGAAGGTGCTGTCGGCGGCGTAGCCGCGGATGTGCTCCATGTTGATGCGGGCGCCGTAAACCGCAGGGTCGTAGTTCGCGGCCATCTGCGAGATCCAGTCGCGCGAAATCTCGCGGCCGTCGGTGGTTGCGCCTTCAACTGCGATGCGAAAACGCTTTGCTTTAGTTGCCATTAATCAGGCTCCGGTCAGTGGGTTGGTTCAGGTCGGGGCCAGTTTCTCCGCCCCGCTCCTTTCCCTCAACGAAAGCCAGCCCGCTCAGCCCTCAGCAAACAGGGACCGCGGGCGCGGCGTTTTGGCCACCGGTAGCCTTATGGCCATGAACATGACACCGACAACCACCATCAGCGATCCGCGCCGTCAGGCCGCGCTGCTTTACTGGCAGGGATATTCCGTGCGCCAGATTGCGGAGACGCTCAAACAGAAAACGCCGACCGTGCAGAGCTGGAAGCTGCGCGACGCGTGGGACGACGTTGCGCCCATCAGTCGCGTGGAGTTCAGCCTGGAGGCGCGGCTTACGCAGCTCATTCTTAAGGACGTCAAGGGGGGAAGTGACTACAAGGAGATCGACCTGCTCGGCCGACAGATTGAGCGGCTGGCCCGCGTGGAGCGCTACCGCAGCTCGGGCAACGAGGCGGATTTAAATCCCAACGTGCGCAACCGCAACCGGGGCGAGCGCCAGCCGGTCGTGAAAAACGAGTTCAGCGAGGAGCAGACCGCCAGGCTGACCGGGCTGTTTATGGACGCCTGCTTTGAGTACCAGCTCAACTGGCACCGCGCCGGGCTGGCGCACCGCATCCGCAACATCCTCAAGTCGCGCCAGATTGGGGCCACGTTCTACTTTGCCCGCGAGGCGCTGATTGATGCGCTGACCACCGGCCGCAACCAGATATTTCTCTCCGCCAGCAAGGCGCAGGCGCACGTCTTTAAAAACTACATCATCGACTTTGCCCGGCAGGTTGACGTTGACCTGAAGGGCGATCCGATTGTGCTGCCGAACGGCGCCCGCCTGATATTTCTCGGCACCAACGTGCGCACCGCGCAGAGCTACACCGGCAACCTGTACCTAGATGAATATTTCTGGATACCGAAGTTTCAGGAGCTGCGCAAGGTGGCCAGCGGCATGTCGCTGCACAAGAAGTGGCGCACCACCTATTTTTCCACCCCGTCGAGCCTGTCGCACAGCGCCTATCCGTTCTGGTCGGGCGCGCTGTTTAACAAGGGGCGCAGCAGTAAGGAAGACCGGATCGAAATTGACCTGTCGCACTCGCACCTGGCGAAAGGCGCGCTGTGCGACGACGGCCAGTGGCGCCAGATTGTCACGGTCGAGGACGCGCTGACCGGCGGCTGTAACCTGTTTGACATTAACCAGCTGCAGCTTGAGTACGGCCCGTCGGAGTACGACAACCTGCTGATGTGCGAGTTTGTGGACGACGAGGCGAGCGTGTTCCCGTTCAAAGAGCTGCAGACCTGCATGATCGACAGCCTGGAGGAGTGGGAAGACTTCAATCCGTACGCCCTGCGCCCGTTTGAGTACCGGCCGGTGTGGATTGGTTACGATCCGTCACACACCGGGGACAGCGCGGGCTGCGCCGTAATTGCGCCGCCGGTCGTGGCGGGCGGCAAGTTTCGCGTGCTGGAGCGCCATCAGTGGCGCGGCATGGACTTCGCCGCGCAGGCGAAATCGATTGAGGAGCTGACGCGCAAGTACACCGTGGAGTATATCGGCGTGGACGCCACCGGCATCGGCCAGGGCGTTTTTCAGCTGGTCCGCCAGTTCTTCCCTGCCGCACGGGAAATCCGCTATTCGCCCGAGGTGAAGACCGCGATGGTGCTGAAGGCAAAGGACACCATCGGCAGCGGCCGCCTGGAGTACGACGCCGGGCACACCGACATCACGCAGTCGTTTATGGCCATTCGCAAGACCATGACCGCCAGCGGCAACCGCTCCACCTATGAGGCCAGCCGCAGCGAGGACGCCAGCCACGCCGACGTCGCCTGGGCGATTATGCACGCCCTACTCAATGAACCGCTGACCGCCGCCAGCGGCGGCGCCAACCCTTCAATTCTGGAATTTTACTGATGAGCAAACGCAGCCGGAAGGCATACAAAGCACAACCCCAGTCCGCACACCCCGTCGCGCCGCAGCCGGTCGAGGCGTTCACCTTCGGCGAGCCGACGCCGGTCATGGATAAGCGCGACATTCTGGATTACGCGGAGTGCATCGGCAACGGCCGCTGGTACGAGCCGCCGGTCAGTTTTCACGGGCTGGCCAAGAGCCTGCGATCGGCCGTTCATCACAGCTCGCCGATTTACGTGAAGCGCAATATTCTGGCCTCAACGTTTATCCCCCACCCGATAATGAGCCAGCAGGAGTTCAGCAAGTTCGCGCTGGATTACCTGGTGTTTGGCAACGCCTTTGCCGAGCTGCGCCGCAATGGCCTCGGCAGGCCGCTCCGGCTGGAGACCACCCCCGCCAAGTTTACCCGCAAGGGGGTTGAGGATGGCGTGTACTGGTTCGTGAACGACTGGAAGGAGCCGCACGAGTTTGCGGCCGGCAGCGTGTTCCACCTTATCGAACCGGACATTAATCAGGAGCTGTACGGCCTGCCGGAATACCTTAGCGCGCTTAACTCCGCCTGGCTGAATGAGGCGGCGACGCTGTTTCGCCGCAAGTATTACCAGAACGGGGCGCACGCGGGTTATATCCTCTACATGACCGACGCGGCGCAGAGCAGCAGCGACGTGGATCGGATGCGTCAGGCAATGCGCGACACTAAAGGCCTGGGCAATTTCCGCAACCTGTTTATGTACGCCCCGAACGGCAAGCCGGACGGCATCAAAATCCTGCCGCTCAGCGAGGTGGCCACAAAGGATGATTTCTTTAACATCAAAAAATCCAGCCGGGACGATTTGCTAAGCGCGCACCGTGTGCCGCCTCAGATGATGGGGATTATCCCGGATAACTCAGGCGGCTTCGGGGATGTGGTGAAGGCGGCGCAGGTTTTTGTAAGAAACGAACTGACACCTCTGCAGGAGCGCCTGAAAGAGTTGAACAACTGGTTGGGCGAGGATGTGATCGCTTTCAGACCATATTCATTAGAGATAAATATGTCAAACTAATGATTAGAATCTTCATATTCAATGCACTATCAGCTTAAATTCAATAATTTTCTAAATGTTTTTACGTTCTGAAAATGAAAATTATTGGATAAGTTTAATCTTTTTAATAAAAACATTAATTTAATTCTGGCATAGTGAGCCAGAATTTTTAGTGTTTATTTATGCCAACCCTCGAATAAGATTAGCGCTAAATATTAGCGCTAGCTCATCAACGACAGTCATTAAACTCAAAAAATTTCTTCACATCAAATCATAGAATCTCAATAAAACCAAACGGATGCGGATCTTATTCATCCATATTAAGAAACCCTGCTCAGTGCTACGCTTACATCCATAGCCATACTTGTTATTATTTTCCAATCAAGTGGCCATTCAGCTTCAACCGCACTTTTTTTACGCCTAATCAACCAATAGACAAATATTATTACGCTCTGCATATAGAACTTGTTTTTTACAGACTTCTCTTTAATAACATCAACAAGGTATGAATTACCTGCAAGAAACCGTAACAAATCTTCTTCAAGCCTATCATTAATTAAATGCTTAAAGGCATCCAAAATAATAATTGTAGAATTTAGCTTAATAGGATCGAGGCCAATTACTTCGATAAAAATTGAGTCTAGAGTTGATTCAACATCCGAAACTTCTTTAGACTCTGTCTTTTTTACAACATCTAAGAAAAATTCATCAGCTGTTTCAATAAATGCCATTGTTTTAGCAACCGTACGAGCAACATCCGGTTCGACTAAGGTTTTCTTTTTATATATAGCATCATGTGTTAATTCCGCATAAGCATGCTGAAGTAAAGAGCGAACTTGAACTTCACAAGGTGTATTTTCTTTTATTACAACTTTATCAGCAACAATAGCTTGGCAATTTCTTATTATAAAATGATGTGATTGGTAGGTGAAAAGCATAGGGGATAAAATACGTTCTTCGTTATAATTTCTACATTGTATCGCATTCCAGCCCATGGTCTCAGAGACATGCATAATAACATCGCAAACTTTCTCTGCATCCGTCTGGAGCATCACAACAAAACGCACACCCACCTTATCTTCAATATCATCGTAAGGATCCTGATAGTTCTTATTACGATAAAAAGCTTTGTCAATAAGGGAATTGACGTCCTTTACACGGTGTTCCACCGGAATTTTAAGAAAATCTTTAAGATCAATATTTAGGTCAGTTCGAAGAGATAAAGATATTGAATCCGAAATAAGCTGCCCCCATGCATTATACATGGTTTTTTCAGCACACCAGCGTTCACGGAATTCAATCTCATTCATTATTGGTCTACAATCTCATCTTTAACAATAATTTTCGTCCAAGTAGATTTTTTCCCATTTGTATCAGGTTCCCCTATTACTGTTTCAATAGTGACAAACTCTTCAAATATCTCAGACGGTGCGCTAATACGAATATTCTTACTGAATTTTACACGTCTATTTTTCAATTTGCTAGTTATATACTCTATGTCTTTAATAAAAGGGGCAACTTGAAAATTAGCATCCTCAAGATGATTTCTAAAGTTATCAATATCATCTGTGGACATATATGCGCCAGCAAATGCCATGGGGTCTATTTTTTGAGATTTTCCTGATTTGAGTTGCGCATAGAGAACGTTGTGCAAATCACTACGCTCCTCGTTCGGAATATTCATTTTATTAATAAAACCACACGCAAGCTCAAAGTATGCTTTAGTTGTTCTGGCGCTTGATAATGGGTAATCGCACCCTAAAAATGTTTGATAAAAATACTGTGCGGCTGCTTTCCCGTCAGATTTGTCAATCTGATAATCTGATATGTGAACTATCCACTTTTGCGCAAGAGAGCTATCATTGTCTAAACCTTCTCTTTTAAAAAATCCTGCCGATTTGTAAAGCCTTGTTGATGGTGTAAGTAGGAGTTCCTTAACATGCTTGAGGGATATTATTCCAGTACTCGCATCCAGTTTTTTTTCATAACCACTATATAGATCAGCCTTTATAATACCAACAAAGGGTAATTTATTATACTGATATGTGGCGCTGAAAATGACAATTATGCCGCCAGATATTCCTCTGCGTGTCTGAGCCTTAGACAAATTCTTAGCAATTTCATAGCTGGTAGTAATGAAATTTTTTTCATCGCAGTCACATAGATTATCAATATAAAATGGCGTACCCCCACTTTTATTGTCTGTGATTACCATCTCAACTGCAGATGAGTCATAGCCGAGAGAGTTATAAATACGCTGCTTAAAGTCGCTCAATGCGTCATTATCGAACTTAATGAGTTCTGTACCTTTACCAGGAGGAATTTCTTTACCATCCTCTCCACGGGGAAATACTTGATGGATGGCAATTTTATCAATATTCAACTGTACAAAATTCATAAATAGGCTCTTAAATATCAGCAGGTTTTTGAGGAGCTTCAGAGGCAGCGCTATAAATTTGCGCCCAATTATCGGTATCTTGTTCCCAAACGGACTGGTAATTTTTAAAAAGTTCTCGCACTCTAGGTAAATGCTCTTCACCATCTTTTAAAATTCTCAGTTCATTTTCAATACGATACAAGCCAAATAACGTCGATTTTTGCCGCACGTAGAGTTTTTTATAATCAAAAACGACCATCCAGCCATTTACGAGCGTAAGTACTAAGCCTAGGCAAAGTGCTATATTCTTTTGAGCAACAGTATGTCCAGGCAAGTCTAAACCTACCGTAACAGTAATAGCTGCACTAAAAGCAATAGATCCCGCAGTAATCCATTGAAAAAAAAGCTTGTTTGATCTGCACTTAGGTTTGAGCTTTATGATCTTTTCACTGATCATTTCAAGCAGTATCGTTCTCTCTGATTTATTTGTCATAGCGTCCTGAATGAATATAAAACTTCCGTTGACTGGGTCAATATGAAAACGATTATGCCATTGATTTCAAATGATTATTTAAATTTCCCAGATGCGCATGAAGCTTAATCATCACTTCCGCTAATGAAACTGTCAATATTTATATCAGTAAATTCCTAAAAATCACCCTCATTTTGCTTATGACTTTATCTAAAATCCTCCTGTGCGCTTTCATTTTACTCAGCTCAGAGTACTTATGAACATACCTCCTCAGCGCGCAATGCTATCCCCGCCACGCCTGCCCGCTTTATGCATCGCTTTTCATGCAACTGCATGCCCTGCCCGGAGCCTTGCCAGCACTGACGTTTAAAGCGATTTGTGATCCTGTCTGGATCATGCAAAACCATGCACGCACATGCGCAGTCATCATATGAAAAAAGCCACCTCAAAAAGGTGGCCTCAGTCATACAAATCTCTAACGAAAGCAACTATTCGACATGGTAGAAAATCTTGTTCTGAAGGGTAGCCGTATCGATAGTTCCAGCCATATCACTAATCATCGACAGTGCCATTTTTAATTCATCTGATTTGCACTGCGCGACAAGTGATACATCCGCCACAAATTGAATACGTGCAATAGTCTCGCTTAGTTTATCAATATCCATCAGTTGGTTACCTCCTACCTGTAAATAATACTGTATATAACAACAGTATCACGCAGATTAGGAATCGTAAACATTCGTATGGTTCGGATTAGTCTGAACGCTTATTTGTTGAGCAGGCTTCGTTGTTGAGTGCCTGGCCGCCAGCGCCTGGAAACGCTCCAGCGGTGACGGTTTTAAGGGCTTGCCTCTGTATAGCTGACCACGGCTGCCGCTCCAGTACGTTTGCCCTCCAATTTTGACACCATGCCCACGCATCATGCGTGTTACTTCTCCGGCTGAAAGCCGCATACGTGAGATATCAAAGACAGTAGTTTGTAAGTTCTCCCCTGCTTCGTTGATTGTGGGCGGGCTCGTTGCTTTTTTATGAGTTGCGGGCTCTTTACTACGTATTCGCGACAGTAGTTTTCGCCGCTCTTTACGTGGTTGCGCCTTTGAAAAGTCGAATTCTGTACCTGGCTCATCGGCGGGCTTACCTGCTCCCGTACAGTTATTGACAGAACTCCAAGGGGACGCGGACGCGTCCCGAAGTTCAACACCCAAATCAACGGCACGCTTCGGCACAATCTTCCACTGTGCGAGGCGGGTTAAAATCGGGGTATCTTCACCAACAGACGTGGCATAAACGCCCTTGATGCGCACAGTCTCCTCGCCGTACTCGTTGCAGTCTTCGCTTGCCTGATACCAGGTGCGCACGGCCAGCTCATCACGTTTCACGAATGGGCCACCCTGCGCGTTGACGTATTCAGCCCACTGCCCGGCATCAGCGGCATCATGCACTGCTGCAAACTCAACACTCAGGCCATGAGCGGTTTCGCTGTCAGCCATGCGGCGCAGTTCACGATAAACTGTTACCGGCGCACCACCGACAAACTGAAACTGGCGTATGTGCCAGCGCGCCGCCCAGGCAGAAACGGCCGGGGCGGTTTCTTTCAGCTCTTTGCCGCTTTCATCGTCCAGCTCGCCGTCGAGTGCATAGCCGTCGATGTTCTTTGAAATGTATTTAGCTACGTAACCAGTGGCGCTGCCTTTCTGCGGATCGATGGCTTCAGCGTGAAAGCGCGCTTTTCTGGCTTTGTCTGTGGTCAGCTCATGGCCATCTTTTTCAAAAGCGTAAGCCTGGATGATGCTGCGCACGCGCTGCACATCTTCAGGGCGCATAAACATCAGCATATGCCAGTGCGGCGTGCCGTCATGGTGTGGCTCGGCAACACGAATGCCAAAGATGCGGATGTCTTCCCGGTGGAGCTTGGCGCGCACCTTCTGCCAGACGTTGCAAAGGTAACGCTGCGTTTCGGCCGGGCTGGCACCGTCCCATTTACGGTTACGGTGGCCGGTTTTGATTGTGGCGTGAAAGCGGGCTGGCGCCGTCAGCGTGTAGAACTCGCCAACAAATCCCATTTCATTGCAGATATTTTCAAAGCCACGGATGCGGGTCATCAACTCGCAGCGACGAATAGCCGGATTGGCCACGCTGCCGTCGTACTTCTCAATCAGGCTGATGCGGTTGCCATCCTCATCTTCAAGCTCCATGCCTTTGAGAAACTCGCGGGTACGGCGCTTTTGCTCGCGCCATTCAGATACGGTCATGTTGCTGGCGTAGGGAGTATGTTTCTTGCTGACGTTGGCCAAGGCAATCTGCAGGTGTTCACGCCACGATGCAGCGACGCGGCGCAGGCGCCCTTTCCACCATTTTTCTGTCTGCATACGCATGATCGCCGGGGTGACTTCTTCCGGGTCAAAAAGACGTGATGTAACTTTATCCCACAGAGGCGGTGTCTGGTTCAGTTCGCGGGTGATGGTTGCGGCGGCCATATAAACACGGTGCGTATATTTATAATCTGACTCATCGCTGGCCTGAGCATGGACCTGCACCATTTCCGCCAGGATAAAATTAGCAATATCGCCAGCCAGCAGATCCACATCTGCGCGAGCCATGTCAGGCAGCCGGTTATAACGCTTAATCAGCTCCCATAACATCGCTGCTGCATGAGCCGCACCTTGTGGTTTAGCCTGATTACCAGCAAGCATTGTTGCGATGCCGCGATTCATCTCATTAAGTCGGTATTGAGCGCTGACGCATTCAACTCGTGGCAATGTGCGCTCAACAAAGGTTTTTGCAAAGTACGCATTGGCACGGGCTATGCCGTTTGTTTTTTCCAGCTCGCTGATACGCCGTTTTACATCGAGTTGCACGATCGAAGGTTGTACAGCCAGCAGCTGCTGCGCATGCGACAAAGCCGCAATCATTTGATCGCGGCGACGCTGTTCGTCATAGGTAAGATAAGGACTGGCAATAGCTTCCCGTGGAATGTTCCACGGGTAAGCGTATTCTTGCTGGCTTTTAGTTTCAGATTTAGAGTGTCCTCTCTTATCATTTGAGAGAATGGACGATGCCTCAGAAACCATTTACAGACCGCCTTCACTACACGGATCGTATGCATTTCCCGCTCGACGCGTCTTCACTTCCAAACGCTGCAAAACTTTTATCAGCGACCGACATGTGTGCCGCTTGTGACGCGTTTTTGAATCAGACGCAAAATTACGAAGTTGAGCGCTGGCTTCCCGAAAAATCCTGTCGAAATGAGCTTGCTCGTCGTGTGCAATGGAATACCGAAGCAACGTGGCCACATCGCGAAGAGTGGTTAAAAGTAGTGCTGACCTCATTGAAAAACGTAAGCCAACAATATGAGAACACCCGAGTACGCGGATTCCTTCAGTGGGAGACAGTGGAATCTCTAGAGTCAGATATTCATATAGCGGTTCAGGCAACAAAGAAGACTGTTGCGTTTTTCCGTAGCGGGGAGAGGCAATTTCTTCCAATGCCGACAGAACTTTTTCTTGTTCCTGGGCATTTTGGCGAGTTTCTGGCTTCGCTCGTAGCGGGCAATGTTTATCCTCTTTGGTTTGGCCGAGTTGATACGGCTGATACGCCAGGGTGTCGAGATGGGCAGTATCCGTTATATTCCCCTCGAACAATTTAATTACGGTGTTGGCAGGGCTGTTTGCTGCAAAATTCATAATTAATGACCTTTGAAGTGAGTAGCTTTGAGTTCAAATATTTGCTGGCAGCTGACGCAGCGAGTAACACCATAAATAGCCCGGCGCCGCGCTTCTGGTATTGGCGTGTCGCACTCTTCACAAAAGGAAGCGCTGACCGCCACCGGACGATGAATGATTTGCGCAATGCTACGGGCAAGCACTTCTTCACTGCGTTGTTGCGCCATGTCGATTGCGTCAGCCATTAGTGCAGCTCCCTTGATTCATTTTCGTAACGCTCTGCTTCGCGGCGAATCAGTTCGGCGGCTTCAATGCCGTTTAACCCTTGCTGATGAACATGCACAGCCAACTCTGCCAGGCGTGCAGATACAACCAATGCACGATCTCTGCGTTCTTCACTGCGGGCTTTATTCAGCATTGCGGTCATTGCTTCCACATCAGCGGTGTAATAATGGGTTTCGATATTTCGCATTTAACTCTCTCCAGTTTTAGGCAAAACAATGCCCGACGGGTTTACGTCAATTATTTCGATACGGGCTATTTAATCAGGCAGAAAACAATCCGCAGTTGAGAACCGATGCGGCAGGATATTTCCCCAGCGCACTATTTTATTCATGGCAATGATGATTAACTCTCGGCGCTTTTCATCAAAATACTCGAACGGCCGGCCAATCTCGTCTTGCTTAAAAGTACCCGGCTGTTCTCGGTTTGCCAGTGTCAAAACACAGAATTTAAACTCGTCATTCTGGCGATTAAAATATCTCAGAGCCGGATTGCTGTTGTTGTCTCGCATATGTCGCCAGCTTTTCCGAAACTCATCAAAAGTCATCCTTTCAACTTTATCTACACGGGCATGTACCAGACGAATTTCGGTAAAAGATGCCGGTGCGTTCTTACCTGTCAGTGCGAGAGCGGCGTTTGCCATATTTAACCCCCGATAAAACATTTGATGCGCTGTAATACGCTTTGGCGCCTGGTGGACAGTTCACGCAACAACTGCTGCTGATCGTTGCAAGGGTGCCAACGCTTACATGATTTAGTGGCTATCCAGCCATGTCCGAAAGGTGGCGACTGATTCTGGCGCTTGAGCAAAGGCGCAATTGAAAAGGACATAACCACCTCAGCTCAGACCGATTGATGCGCCGAGCCCGCTGATAGCATCAACCGTCGATGCCATAGTGGGATTTGCCTGGATACGGGCCTGTACAGCCAGAGCAGCTAATGTCAGGCAACGAATACCTGTATTCACGTTTTGCAGCAAACCGCGTTTGCAGCTCGCAGTCATACGCTCAGTAGATATTGCACCGGCAGCAAGCTGACCGATCTCAGACGTAGCTTTCATGACGTAAACGGGAAGGCTTTCAGTGGCCAGCTCATTTACAGCGACTGCTGGCAGGCAGTTAAGCTGCGAAAGCGCGCCATCCATCAGCGACATGTCCTCAGTAATGGCAATTAGCGATAGCATCTCTTTAACGGTCAGTTCGTGGAACTGTTCCGGGTTGAGTTTATTGCGCAGCGTCTGCGGTTTAATCCCTGCCCTTTCTGCCAGCTTTGCCAGGTTGTGTCGGTTAGCAAAATCACGGCATGCATTATCGAAATGCGGATGTGAAGAAAGCTCAAAATCAAACATGCTGGAATCCTTTCAAACTTGCAAAATCAAATTAGGGTTTGATGTAGCGACATTTAAGTGCCTGTTGACGGTTTTTTTCACGCCATGCAGCCACGTTGATAAGGGGATTTCCATGTTTGGTCATGGTGGTTTCTACAATCTCGCCCGTCTTCTTGTTCTTGCGAGCTTGGGTATAGGTAACAGAGGGTGTTGGTGCCAGAAGGACAACGCCATTGGCAATCCATTTTTCCAGTACGGACATGCTGATACAGTTGGCCGAGGCGAAATCCTGCTTTGACATGGTGGGTGACGTAGAAAGAGATACAGCTTTCTCTACTGCCTCGTTTACCGCTTCACTTAGCGCAGGCATCAGAATAGCCGCTACGCTGGCAATGAAATCTTTGGATTGCACCAAGTCAAATGCGTTCTGGCTGTTTGCATTTTCAGTATGCATAACGCAATATCTCCTTTTGAGTCGTTGTGTTCTATCGTGTTACATGTGGTGTGCAAACACTTTAGATCGTAAATACGATTCAGTAAATGATTATTTATCACTTATTGGTGTTTTATGATTCCAGAGAAGGGCAATAGCGCTCAGATTCTCGAAAGGCTTATGTCTTCGTATGGCGTTAACACTCAGAAAGAGCTTGCGGTAGCTCTTGATATACCAGCGAACAACATCAGCGGCTGGACTCAGCGAGATAGCGTGCCTGGTAATGCCATTATCAAATGCGCATTAGATACAGGCGCTGATCTTCAGTGGCTGATGACAGGTGATCTTGCAAAAGCAAATTTCATTGCTGCACCTTCAGTACGTAAGGGCGCCGCCCTTTATAAAGAAATCATGTCAAATGGTGGGAAGCCCGTCCTGCGTCGCATCATGGATGCATATGGTTTCACCTTGCAAAAGCAACTTTGTGATTTATTGAATATTTCTTCTGGCACTGTGAGCACCTGGATTCGGCGGAATTATTTTCCTGGTGACGTAGTCGTCACTTGCGCACTTGATACGGGCGCATCTTTGGCATGGCTTGCAACTGGCAAAGGAAGTGAGGAAGCGTTTAATTTTTCAGAAAATAAATTGACTAAAATACCTAAAAAGATTTTAAACGCTGGTTCGTTAGAGGATTGCGGCGATTGGTTTTCAGACCTATCTTTTCTTTCTAAAAACCCCATTAGGCCGATATTTGTTGTTGGTAGTCTTAACTCATGGTTAGTAGATACTGCAGTGACAAGTATCAGCAATGGCCGATGGTTATTAACCATTGACGGTAAATACGATATTTATGATGTATCTTTACTGCCGAAAAGAACCATGACAGTTACAAATAAATTAGCCAACTTTACTTGTAGCAGCGAGGACATAATTACTATCGGCAAATCAATATTGACATTTAGTTATGATTTCTAATTTATGCTATATAACAAGGGGCCATGCCCCTTGCTCTATATATTTAAGCCAATTAACTCAAGATAAAACAATTTACTCTTATCCTTATCTTTTAATATATGAGGTGGACACAGTCCGAGATCCCACCGTCTATCCATATATGAAAGTAACTTAACACTCCTTTCTTTTATTTCGTTTGGACCCCATTCTAAAAACTCAGTTATTTCGTTTTCAGAAAAGCATCCATATCTAAACCCTCGACTAATTTTTTCTTTAAATATCCTATTTGATAAAGATGAGTTTTTTCTAGTCGAAAGCGGCACTAAATTACCCAAAGCATGCCTAAACTGTCTTTTTTCCCGAGTGTTATATTTTATAAACTTCTCAGTCCAATATGGATGACGAGCTCTTTGTGGGTAGATATGTTCGATCGTGATGTAATCTGAATCTTTTTCTTTTTTACGGAAAATATCCCAATCAAGTTTTTCTCTTTGTGTTTTCGATTGAGATTGAAGATGATACTCATAATCATATAAAAAATATCTAATTCCTTTCCAACTGTAAAAATCCGCATCTTTAAATTTTGTTTGAAAACTTAGAGCGATTGACTTTTGCAATTTATCAACACCATTTTTGAGATCGGTTATAACCTCATCAATGCTATTGTTTACTTTGAGTTTTAACGCTAAATTTGAATAATTTACTCTTCCGAAATAATAGGGATCAGAAAGGAAAGTACCGATGAATAACCCCCTTTCGATGGAAGCTATTAAAGTAGTAGTCTTACTCTTTTCGACTGGACGGTTTAACATCTCGAGAAGAAGTAACCTAGTATTTTTCCAAGTAGGAATTTTATTACATCTTGCAATCCATTCTTTTATATCATCAGGGTAGTTGCTTTCATATGGATTATGGATGTTATACCATGTCTGAACAGATTGCTTTAAACTACTAACATAATTTGCAATAAATTCCGCAGTGACTTCTCTAGTTCTAGATTTATCATTTATCGGTTTAGATGAAAATATATCGTCTATCAGTGCCCTTTTATGATCATGACTTGAATGAAAAGGTACAAGATCTATTACCAGTTCGCCATCAAAATATATATCTTCCTCTTCTGCTTCATTCTTTAACTCTCTAAAATAGAGGTTGTAATGATGGTACAAAAATTCATCATCGTCCAAACGAACTTTCATCCCTTTCCCAAGAAAATGGTACATGGATTTCCAACACTCGTTAATAGAATGTCTCAATGAGTCTGGATAGAAATCTTCTGTAGGTAACTTTGTTGTAAGGTATATAAGTCTATTTTTTAACAATTCTAAATGTGATAAAACTTTACCTCTGTTATTCATAGTCTCAAATGCAACAAATGTGTCAATTTCGTCGTCTAGAGAGTATATATTAAAAAGAAAGTGTTGGGTTATTTTAGTGTAAACCTCTTCCACCTGACTTAATGAGAAATCTTTCATCTGGTCTAGGAAATAATCTTTTGCATTGCTCAAGTTTTGAGTATAAATCGTATTTTCAATTTCTCCTGAAGCTACTGATGGCTCACCAAATATAACTCTTTTTAGATATTCATAGCTTGGGTTATCTTTGTCATAGCCAAATAAATATGAGCGGGAAGCGTCAGCTGTTTTTCTTTCATATATGAATTTTTTTCTTATATCTTTTAAATCAGTGTAGTTTAATTGTATTTCGTCCCCCAGAGATTGGCATTTTTCAAGAATTGACTGAAGTAGAATTATTACAGTTGTGATACGTTGTTGCCCATCAACCACAAAATGAGGTGAGTAATGCCTTGATTTGATAATCCACTCATCCTCAACCCAAGACTCTATGCTTTTACTAGGAACATCTTCAAGAGTCAAAACTCCTAAATAATGACTTTTACCTATCTCCAAATGCTGCAGGTCACTCCAAAATTCAGAGACTTCTTTTGTAGTCCATGCATAACCCCTCTGATAATCAGGGATTCTCAATAATCTCTCAGTAAATATTTTAGATAGTGAAGTTAAATTAGATTCCAAAATCGCCTCCTTAGCGGATACTTTTCATATCACTTTTTTAAATTAAAGTAAACAGCGAAGATCTTAAATGATTTTATGTTTAAAATTCACCCTAATCTTACTTTCTATTTTTTATTAAGTAGTGAAAATTTTGCAGCCATAAACAAGCCACAAGATAATGCAACTTATTGATTTTATATAACTATATTAGTATTCGGTCTTTTTTTAGCAACTTAACTACTTCTGGATACAAAACTTCCTCCATGCTAACAGGGCTACTAACCCTGACTGGTTGACTTTATATTCAGGCAAAGCTCAACATCAGGAATCCTCACAGGAGCCTTTTCATTTCTAAAATTGTTATCCATTCCCTTACTTCAATCGCCTCTTATCCCCTGAACAAGCAACCCTCTCCAATAGCCAAACTCCATCCTGCCTCTTCTCACTCCTCATATCTCGCCAACTCAATCAGGTTTAAATCCGGGTCGCGTACGTAAACCGAGGTAATTGGGCCGCGGGCACCGGTGCGCGTAACCGGTCCTTCGATGATATGGGTTTGTGTGGCGTGCAGATGCGCAATCAACTCTTCAAGCGAGATGTTGCATATAAAACAGAGATCCAGCGAGCCTGGCACCGGCAAATGTGCCTTCGGTTTAAACTCATGGCCATACTGATGGACGTTGATTTTCTGTGCGCCGTAAACCAGCGCCTGACGATTTTCACCGAAGGTGCTCAGCTGCATGCCCAATACGCGGGTGTAAAAGGCTGTGCAGGCTTCTGCGTTGTGGGTGGTTAACACCAGATGATCAAGGTGGTCGATCATAACTCATCCTCTGTTTTTTAGGCGGCGCTTAGGTGTACCAGGCGGAAAGCGCGATCGAGGTGAGGATCTGTTGCGGTGGGGAGAGAGAGAAATACTACTGCGGATTTAACGGCAATGGCTACGGCGAAAAGATCCTCCCCACCAAAACGGGGAGGATCGCGTCAGAGATTAAAAGCTCTCCCAACTGCTGTCGCCCGCGGCAACCGGCTGTTTGACACTCAGAGGCGCCGGACGACGAAGCGCTTCCTGCGGTTTATTTACCGCATGATGGTCGCCGATCATTTTGAATGAGGAGACCAGTCGGGTCAGGATTTCCGCCTGATCCTGCAGCGAACGGGAGGCAGAAGATGCCTCTTCCACCAGCGCGGCGTTCTGCTGGGTCACTTCATCCATTTGGCCAATCGCCTGATGCACCTGCTCAATGCCCCGGCTCTGCTCAATAGCGGATGTCGCTATTTCATGCACGATGGTGGCCACCTGATTGATCGCATCGGTGACTTTTTCTGAGTTTTCACCCACGCCCGCCGCCTGCTGTGCGCCGTTCGCGACCTGCTGCACCGAGGTGCTGATCAGATCTTTGATTTCACGGGCGGCAGACGATGAACGCTGCGCCAGATTGCGCACTTCGCTGGCAACTACCGCAAAGCCACGGCCATGTTCACCAGCGCGGGCCGCTTCAACCGCGGCGTTCAGTGCGAGGATATTGGTCTGGAAGGCGATACCTTCGATCAGGCCGGTGATTTCAGAGATCTTACCGGAGCTGGTGCGGATATCTTCCATGGTGGTCAGCATCGCTTTCACCGAACCCCCGTTTTCTGCAGAGAGTTTGTTGGCCGCGTTAGCCAGCGCGCTGGCTTCATCGGCGCTGAGCGAGTTGTTTTTCACCGTTTCACTGAGCGCCGCCATGCTGGCCGAGGTCTGCTCCAGCGAGGCCGCCTGCTCTTCCGTGCGCGATGAAAGATCTTCGTTACCGGCGGCAATCTGCGTTGAGCCGGTGCTCACCGACAGCGCAGAGCTGTTTACCGAAGATAACGTCTCAGAGAATTTGCGCATCAGGCGGTTAAAGGCAGCGGCGGTTTTGCCAATTTCATCATGACGGCTTTCATCAGCCAGGCGTGATAAATCCAGGCTGTTGCTGACGTCGGTCATGGTATTTTCGATGCCGGTCAGACTTTTTCGAATGCTAATAATGGTACGGAAGGCGAAAAAGCTTAATAAGACGATAGCAGCAGTCACGCTGGTGGACATAATCCAGAACGTCCGGCTGTAGGTTTCATTATTTTGCTTTCTGAGTTCGTCACCAATTTTAATGTTAAGCTCAATCTGATTATTTAGATCCGTAGCCAGTTTCCTGCCAGCAGTACCAATGCCTGACTCGCCCTGTAATAACGCGAGCGAAGCATTTTTATCCTGTGCACGTGAGGCGGCGATAAAAGCGGGCAGCGCAGCTTTAACCGCATCAATATCGCGATAGATCTCTTCACTCATTTGACGATCTTCATCATTTGATACGTCATTCTTCAGATAGTGATCGGTCAGCGTCTTTAGCTCATCAAGAATTGAGTTGATGTGCTGCTCCGCTGCAGGCATGCCAGACGCATCGGCCAGCGTTTGATGGCGGTAGAGCGCAATGCCAAGGTTGCTGGAAGCGCTGATCGATTTGTTGAGATCCTTGATGCTGGGTATCGAGTTTGCCTGCACATATTCAAAGCGGGACTGAAATCCCGATATCACCGACAGAGACATAAAGGCCAGCACGCAAAGCGCGGCAGCCAGCAATGAAAATGTTAAAACCAACCGCTGTGTAATTGTCATGCTCACCCCATCCTCAAAAAGTGTTAATAAACGAAAAGGTGGCATTGTGCCCCTGAACAGGAGTTATCGGCTGGCGGGTTTTATACTTTATTGGGGACAGCGTTAATTAATCATTGGTGGTTGGTATTTACGCTAAGCCTATTATTACGCTGCTTTTTTTGTTTGTAATAAAATATTTTCTTTCTTGATGAACGAAACTTGTTAATTTTATTAACATTGTGATCGCCGCTGCTGAAGAATTTAACGGCTTATTTATTCACGACTTTATTTATGCAGGGTTCAAGCAATGTTGTATGCCCGGACGAAGTAGCGATACTGCGCATCGATAAGCCGATGCGCATTTTGTCCGTCAGGAATGATAGAACGGGAAAGCGCCAAAAATGATGCCGCCGAGCAGCAGAGCGAAGCTGACCAGCAGCCCCCATTTAATGGCGAAGCGTTGATGGTCGCCGATATCCACTTTTGCCAGGCCCACCAGCAGATAGACTGACGGCACCAGCGGACTGAGCAGATGGAACGGCTGGCCGATGATCGAGGCGCGGGCAATCTCTTCGGCTGAAATGCCATATCCCGCTGCCGTTTGGGCGATAACCGGCAAGATGCCGAAGTAGAACGCATCGTTGGACATAAAGAAGGTAAACGGCAGGCTGACAATGGCGGTGAAAACGGCGAGATAAGGCCCAAAGCTGTGCGGAATAACCGCCAGCAGGCTTTTCGCCATGGCATCAACCATACCGGTGCCGGATAAAATACCGGTGAAGATACCGGCAGCAAAAATCAATGAGGTCACGGCCAGCACGTTGCCAGCATGCTCATTGATGCGCGCTTTCTGCTGCTCCAGCGTGGGATAGTTCAGCATCACCGCCACCGCAAACGCCATCATAAACAGGATCTGAATCGGCATTGCGCCCATAACCAGCAGCACCAGCAGCACGGTGGTCAGAATGAAGTTGGGCCAGAACATTTTTGGCCTGCGGTTCGCTTCACACTCTTCGGCGTTGCCAAAGCCCAGGCTGATGTCGTTGAGATGCTGGTTATCTATTTTAATCACGCCCAGCCGACGACGCTCAAGAATGCCAAACCAGAACGCCATGCCCACCAGCGTGGCGCAGGCAAAGATCATCGCCGGAATCATTGGAATAAAAATATCAAGCGCGTCGATACGCAGCGCTGCCGCGGCACGCGCGGTTGGCCCGCCCCACGGCGAAAGGTTCATGATGCCGCTGGCCAGGTTAATCAAACAGGTCATCGCCAGGATGTTCATGCCCAGCTTACGATAGAGCGGCAAAAACGCGGCGACGGCAATCATATAGGTGGTGGAGCTGTCGCCATCCAGCGAAACCAGCAGGGTCAGCACGGCGGTACCGACCAGCACTTTAAGCGGATCGCCGCGCACGATTTTAAGGATAAAGCGCACCAGCGGATCGAACAGACCGGCATCGATCATGATGCCGAAGTAGAGAATAGAAAAGGTCAGCATCACGCCGGTCGGTGCCAGCGCTTTCACGCCGGTGAGCATCATGTCGCCCAGACCATGATAAAAACCGCCAATCAGCGCAAACACGGTCGGTACAATGATCAGAGCAATCAGCGCCGACATCCGCTTGGTCATGATCAGGTACATGAAACAGGTCACCATGGTAAAACCCAATATGGTCAGCACAGGGCACTCCTTACAGCGTTAGCAGGCTCACAACAGAGGCACACCTTCCATTCCAGTGGGTTATCAAAAGATCGCTTAACCGCATCAGAATCTATAGGCATTTTTGCCAAATGGTTGTTTTATGGTTTATTTGTTAATTAAGCTAACAATAAAATTTAACAATTCTGCATCTTTTGAGCGAAAAAGTGATGGTCTTCAAGCTTTCGATTTTTGCACGTGAGATTTTGTGATGAATATCGTGTTACCGGTATCCGTTACAACCAGTCATTATCAGAGTGAGTTAAGGAAGAGGCAGGAATAAGGGAGAAAGCAGAACGGCGGCACGGGTGTACCGCCGGAAAACATTTACATAATGCCAGCAACCGACTTTGCCAGTTGCGCTTCCAGTACCGGTTTCGCCTCTTCAAACTTAAGGTTAACCTTGTTGGCATTGGAGACCACACGCGTCTGGTACTTGATGCGGTTGCCCTCTTCGCTGCTGGTTTGCAATTTCACGCTTGCGGTGCCCTGACGCAAGGCCGAAACGCTGTCCGTGGTGACGCTGGCTTTGCTGCGCTCGGAAATTTGCAGATCGGTGACCATGGTGAAATTAACATCTTCAACCAGCGCATCTGCCGCCAGCCCGGCCAGTCCTGCCGCTAAGCCAATGCCCAACACCGCACCGCCGGAATTACCGTTATAGGCGCTAATGCCTGCACCAAGCGCTGCACCGGTTGCCGCGCCTTCATAGCCTCCGCCCAGCATGCCCTGTGCAGTGCGCAGATCCATTTTCTCCGCTTTTAACACGTTGGCCTGGATCCAGTAATAGGCGCTGTCCGGTGAGGAGGTAATGGTAAAGCCTTTTGCCCGCAGATCGTTCGCCAACAGCGTCTGCAAATCGCTCATATCTTTATCGGAGGTGTTACGCACCTGCAAATAGACGGTTTTTTCGCTGGATGGCTCAAGCCAGATGGTTTGGCTCATTTGCGTTTTGACGTCGAGGTTACGTTTTTTAATCGCGGTGCCCATGGCGCTACAGCCTGAAAGCACAAGGCACGCAGCAACCAGGGTTGCCAGAAGAGTATTACGGGTATTCATGTGGGGTTTCCTTGTCAAATTCGTTCAGGGCCAACCTGCCCCCGGCGCGCTCAGTGACTGAATGCCTGCGAAAAGAGAAGCTTTCCGTAGCGGCGCCGCTTTCGTTATCGGATAGCACCTGCGAAACTTGAATGATTTTAATCAATGGCTTGGCGTCGTCAGGCGTGAGGTTGAGCGTCCGCCTCGCTTTTTCGTCAGCCATGACGCTTAGCGCTACACGTCAGCCATTAACTGGTTTACAGTGCTCGCCTGCGCGTTTGGGCGGAAGCCGGAGCGTCACCACACAACAATAGAAAACCGTAAGGATCCTCACATGACACCTGTAACAGCACTGCTGGGTTTAATGGCAGGCGCATGGTCAGTACGCAGCATCTGCATCAAAACGCAGAGCACGCCAAAAAAAGTGATCAAATCGATCGTTGCCGCCGGTTTCTTTTTAGGTCTGGGTGGTCTCGGGGCGGAAGAAGATAAGTTTGTACCGGTAATGATCTTATTAGCGGTGGGCGCCGTTATTCAGCTTATTGCCAATAAAAGAGATAAATCCGCCGCAGAAAAGAATAATAAAATCTAATCGCGGCGCTGCTGCACTATGACTCTGTTATCCCAGCCACCTGCGCGCCTGTTTAATGCACACGCATTTATAAACCAGGCGATGGATAACGACGCCACAACGGCATTCGGCGTGAAGATAGATACTGGGATAGGCGCGGCCATCCGGCGCTGTTGCGGTAGTGTGTTGCCAGCTGATAATACGCCAGCGATGCCAGTGCGGGATCACGGCAGGCTCCGGTTATTTAGCGTGGCGCGATTCTGAAGTAATTTTTAGCGGCGTCCGTTGATGAATATCAATTAACGCGCCAAGCCTGGGCGGCGATGATTAAAAAGCGTAAAAATGCCCATCAGAATCATATTTAGTGATTACCCTGGCTTTGTGTGAAATAACTCATTTGATGGCGTGAGGAAGGGTTCTATTCAGTAATATGACCGGAACGGTATTCCGGTCATATTCAGCATTATTACTTGTCACACAACTGTTGTGCGCGATCAATAAACGGCTGCAGGCTCATTTTTTGCTGCGGATCTTTAGGATCGTTAAGGCGAATCACGTCAATTGACTGGCCGCGTGCTTCACCGCTGTTCACTTTCGCCTTAGCACGATCGTTCAGCGGATAAGGCATCAGCGTGCTGGGATTAATAGCAAACAAGGAGCCATCTTTCTCACAGGTCAGCATCACTTCTTCACGGTTAAATGCCCACTTTTCTTTGCCCACTTCAAAACGGCTGACGGTGATGATTTGTGCCGCCATGGCGTTGGCGCAAAAGCCCAGCGCCAGCAGCAGGGAAATGCTCTTTTTCATGCTTAACTCACTGTATCTGCGGCGCCCACGGCGCCATTTGTCGATATCAAACCGGCGACAGCGTGGCAAAAATGCTGACCAGCGCCACCACCAGTAAGGCTAAAATCAATTCTGCCTGCGTCAGACGAATAAACTGTTGCTGTGCCCTGTCGCCCGCCGTGCGAAAACGTGGCACCAATACGTAGCGATTGATCAAAGCAATCGCGATCATCAGCATCACCAGCACTACTTTGGCCACCAGCAGCTGATAATAAAGCACCCATGCGGGCAGTTGCCAGTCAGCAATAAACAGGCTGTTCATTACGCCGGTGAGCACGGCCAGCGCCACTGCCAGATGCCCATAGCGCGAGAAGCGCATCATGGTGCGGATCGCTTCCTGACGTAAGTCCGTCTGCCGGGCATGGCGCATCAACAGGCACATCGGCAGCAGCCCGCCAGCCCAAAAACTGGTGGCGATCAGATGAATCGCCTGGTTGAGCCGGTGTGCGCTGCCGACGACGCCGTCGTGCATCGCCGCATGCCCCACCAGCGACAACGTCGCCAGTTGCAGCAGGCCACTCACCAGCAAAGCGGGCTGGCACAGGCGATGACGCACCAGCAACAACATGCAACCGATCAGCCCCAACAGCAGCTGCCAGCACCAGGCGCGACCAAAGCCGGTGGTTAATACCGCCTGCCAGACCGACGGCACCGCAATGTTATGCCAGTCACCGCTCATCAGCCCGGTTTGCACCGCCAGCATCGCCACCGCGCTAAGCAGTGCGATGATCACGCCAGCGCTAACCGGCATGGAGAGCGCCAGTGCCAGCCGCGGTCGATAGCGGCGCGGTGCCAGCCAGACCGAAAAAAACAGGCTGCCGGTCATCAACATCAAACTGCTAAAATGCAGGCCGCGCAGCACAATATAAAAGGTTGCCAGCGTCATCTTACTTTACGCTAAAGCTGTATTTTCCCTGCGTCTTATGGCCATCAACCGAGAGCACATGCCAGTCGACCTGATACTCTCCGCCAGGCAGCGGCTTCTCCAGCGGCACAATCATCTGGTTATGTTTGGCGGCGGTACGCCCGACTTTACCGGTTGGCATTGGCTGCTGTTTTTCGTTGGTCAGGGTGGCACCGCTGAACGCGGGTTCAATATCCTCAGAGAAGGTCAGCGTCAGCGCCTGAGGCGAGGCCTCAACCTTCGCGTTAGCCGCAGGGTATTGATTTTTAAGATGGGCGTGAGCCAGAGCCGCGGGTGAGACGAACAGCGCGGTGGCTAACGCCGAGGCCGTTAATAGCGGCCAGCAAGTGATTTTCAGCATCGTATTATCCTGTTGTGTGCAGGCAATCTGCAATCTGGCGCAAGGATACTCCGCAGCAGGAAAGCTGTCGAGGCGCCGGGGTGCTATCCGCCACCTTGCTAATCAATGCTTTCTGCATTATTTTTGCCGCTGCTTCAGAGGAGAACAGCATGAGTCACAATCTCGCTCGCCTGGAAAAGGCAGAGAAAGATAAAATTAACGTCGAGTTGGCCGCGGCCGGTGTAGCGTTCAAAGAGCGTTACAATATGCCGGTGATCCCTGAGATGGTTGAGCGTGAACAGCCTGAAGCGCTGCGTGATTGGTTTCGCCAGCGCCTGATGCATTATCGTCAGGCATCGCTCGCCTTCTCGCGCCTGCCCTATGAACCTAAGCAGAAATAAGCATGACATTGCTACGCGTTATTGATACCGAAACCTGCGGTCTGCAGGGCGGCATTGTCGAAGTCGCCTCGGTTGACGTGGTCGACGGACAGATCGTTAATCCGATGAGCGATTTGATCTCTCCCGACCGGCCAATCAGCCGTCAGGCCATGGCGATTCACCGCATCACGCCCGCCATGGTGCGCGGCAAACCCACCATTGAAGAGGCGATCGCCCGCTATCACGGCAGTAGCCATTACGTGGCGCATAACGCCAGCTTTGATCGCCGCATGCTGCCAGCGATGCCCGGCGAATGGATTTGCACCATGACGCTGGCGCGGCAGGTTTGGCCGGGTCGCAAATATGGCAACCAGGCGCTGCGTGAGAGTTTGCAGTTGCAGGTGGAGCCGCCTGAAGATCTGTATGCGCACCGGGCGCTGTACGATTGCTACGTCACCGCCGCGCTGCTGATTCGCATTATGGAAACCTCCGGCTGGGACGCGGCCGAAATGGTAACCCGCATGCAGCCCGCCAGCGGCAGCGAACACCTGCCGTTCGGCAAGTATCGCGGTCAGCGCATCGCCGACATCGCTGAGCGCGATCCTGGCTATCTGCGCTGGCTGCTCGATAACGTGGCGGATTTGCGCCGCGATCTGCGCAGCGCCCTGATCAAACACCTTGGCTGACGCCGCTATGCCGGGGCGCCGAGTGTGCCCTGCATCAGCGCGATCAGGAAGGTGTACTCCAGCGCCACGCCCTCATACGATTTGAATCGTCCCGATTTACCGCCGTGGCCGGAATCCATGTCCGTGCACAGCAACAGCAGATGATCGTCAGTTTTTAGCTCCCGCAGTTTTGCTACCCATTTAGCCGGTTCCCAATATTGCACCTGCGAATCGTGCAGGCCGGTGGTCACCAGCAGATGCGGATAGGCCTGCGCGCTGACGTTGTCATAAGGGCTGTACTGTTTGATGTAATGATAGAACGCGGCATCCTGCGGATTGCCCCATTCATCATATTCGCCGGTAGTCAGCGGAATCGACTCATCCAACATGGTGGTAACCACATCCACAAACGGCACCTGCGCCACCACGCCGTGAAACAACTGCGGCGCCATGTTGATTACCGCGCCCATTAACAGGCCGCCAGCGCTGCCGCCCATGGCGTAGAGCCGCTGTGCATTTCCGTAACGCTTCTGCACCAGCGCTTCTGCAACATCGATAAAGTCGTGGAAGGTATTGAGCTTGTTCATCAGACGGCCATCGTCGTACCACTGCTGGCCCATTTCGCCGCCGCCGCGCACGTGAGCCAGCGCAAAGACAAAACCCCGATCGAGCAGGCTCAGGCGGCTGGCGCTGAAATCGGCGTCCATGCTTGAACCGTAAGAACCGTAGCCGTAAAGCAGCAGCGGATTAGCGCCAGGCTGAAAGTGTTCGCTGTGATAGACCAGCGAAACCGGCACCTCCACGCCATCGCGCACGGTGATCCAGATATGCTCGCTTTTATACTTGCTGGCCTCAAAGCCTTTAACCTGTGACTGCTTCAACACCAGTCGATCGCCGGTCTCCATATCCAGTTCAAACAGCGTGGCGGGCGTGGTCATTGACGAGTAGCCGTAGCGCAGCTTGTTGGTCTCCGGCGTCGGGTTCCAGCCCAGCCAGGTGACATAGGCCGGATCGTCAAAGGCGATACCAAAGCTTTCGCCGGTTTTACGGCAAATTTGCCGCAGGCTGGTCAGGCCCCGCTGGCGCTCTTCGACCACCAGCCAGTCACGGAACAGCTGAAAATCCTCCAGCACAACATGTTCGCGTGGCGCGATCAGCGGCTGCCATGCTGATTCCTGTAGCCGCTCGCTGCGGTAAAGACCAAAGTTTTTGCCTTCACGGTTTGAGCGAATATAGAAATGATGCTGATAGTGATCGAGGGTGTATTCGTGATCGGTACGACGGGGAATAAACAGCTGCGGCTGCGCATCGGCATATTCGGCATCAACCAGATGAATTTCGCTGGTGGTGCTGCTTTGCAAGGCAATCAGAATGAAATGCTGGGAAGTGGTTTTATGCACGCTGACGTAAAACGTATCATCCTGTTCTTCATAAACCAGTTCGTCGTCCTGCTGCGGCATACCCAGCCGATGGCGCCACACCTGCCAGGGTAGCAGCGTCTGTTTGTCCTTGCGCACGTAATAAATGGTTTTGGCATCGTTTGCCCAGGCAAAGCTGGAAGAGACGTTATCCAGTAATTCCGGATACCAGCCACCGGTCTCGAGATTGCGAAAACGAATGCCATATTGCCGACGGGAGAGAAAATCTTCGGCCAGGGCCATCACCTTGTTATCCGGACTGACTTCCAGCCCGCCCATGGTGTAAAAATCGCTGTGTGCGGCGCGCTGGTTAGCATCCAGCAGCAGCTCCCACTCTTCATCCGGGCTGCGATCCTCCGGCTGACGGCGATAAATCGCGTATTCGTTGCCCGGCTCATAGAAGCTCTGATAGCGATAACCGTTTCGCACGTAGGGCACGCTGTGATCCTGCTGGGGAATGCGACCAATCATCTCTTCCAGCAGCTGATCCTGCAGCGCCTGCTGGCTGGACATGATCTGCTGGCCGTAGCGGTTCTCCGCGCGTAAATAGTCCAGCACCTCCGGATCGGCACGCTGATCGTCACGCAGCCAGAAATAGTTGTCGATACGCGTGTCACCGTGCAGCGTAAGGGCATGCGGTTTTTTAGAAGCAACAGGTGGAGTCATGGCAATTGAACCTTAAGTGAAACATATCCTAAGGTTGGCAGGTGCCATGATGAATGCCAAGGATTAACCAGGAAAAATCTCATGAAAAGCAGGCCAGCGAACGCTGGCCAGATCGGTCAGGCGGAAAGTTGTTTTTTCTCCGCCCGGATATCATTTTCAATGCCGTCCCGCACGTCCTGCGGAATTTTCAGGGCGTCACCCAGCGCATTGAGGTAGCTGCGCTCCATAAAGTGATCAACATCGATAGCCGCGCAGCTGAGGAAGTAAAGTTCCAATGCCTCTTCCTCATTTTTAATGCCCTGCGCCAGCCATTGCGGATCAAGCGGGCGATCAATCGCCTGCTGAATCAGTTGTTCACCCGCGGCACCAATACCCGCTTCCTGCATACTGCGTTCAATCGCTTTACGCTCGTCACCATCGATGTGACCATCGCTTTTGGCGGCAAACACCAGCGCCGCAATCAGTCGCTCGGCACGCTGATCAACCGGCGTGGCGCTCTGCCCAAACTGCGGATCGTCACGATGGGTTTCGCTGACGCGCTGTTTGTATTTGTTCCACAACACCGCACCCGCTGCCGCACCGCCGCCAATGATCAGCGCGTTTTTGCCATACTTTGCCAGCAGCTTACGCGACGAACCGTTTGCCACCAGCAGGCCAGCCAGGCCGCCCAGCGCACCGGGCGACAACATCTTGCCCAGCCCTTCGATTCCGCCTTTACCACCGCTGCTGCTGTTACCTAACACCGACTGCAATTGTTTTAACCAGTTGTTCATATTTTTATTCCTGAGTTGCATCGCGGAATAAGCGTAGAACATTCGGTGTCAAGAACCGTCAGCACAGGAAAAGACCGGAAAACATCAGCTTATCGGCAGGCTGCCAACAAATTACGCAGCATCCACCGCACGAATTTTCGCCGCACTTTTGCCTTTGGTCGCTTTCTCGGCGGACTCGCTCTCATCAGCCTGCGCAGCGGCATCCGGCTGCTTGCCGGTGCGCAGAATGTGCTGCAGCGCATCTTTATTTTCCGCCAACCACAATCCCAGCCCTTCGTGCTGCGCTTCATCAAGCGGCAGGCTGCTGCTTTCAAACCATCCGGTGAAGGCCTCAGCAAGGTCCAGCATTTTGTCGTAAGCATCAGCCTCTTTTTTGCTGGCAAAAGTCATTTTCTCGGCACCCTTTCTGACAACCACATATTGAATTTCTACGGCCATAACCTGCTCCAGGTAACTGTTTTTATATACAGTATATCAGCGATGGGGTTTAAAGCAAGCCTGACAACAGATGCCTGCGCAATCGTTTTCGTTTACACTGTGCGCGGTTTTTTTATCCCTTTCAGGTGGTGCTTATGAAAAATTTTGGAACGGCTCTGCGTCCGGCGGCCACTCGCGTCATGCTGCTGGGTTCAGGCGAACTCGGTAAGGAAGTGGCAATTGAGTGTCAACGGCTCGGCATTGAGGTGATCGCGGTCGATCGCTACGCCGATGCCCCGGCGATGCACGTAGCGCATCGCAGCCATGTGATCAACATGCTGGACGGCGCGGCGCTGCAAAAGCTGGTTGCCGAAGAACGCCCTGATTTTATCGTGCCGGAAATTGAAGCGATCGCTACCGATATGCTGGTTGAGCTGGAAAAAAATGGACAGCATGTGGTGCCCACCGCCCGTGCCGCACGGCTCACCATGAATCGTGAAGGCATTCGCCGCCTGGCGGCTGAAGAGCTGGCGTTGCCGACGTCGAGCTATCGCTTTGCCGACAGTCAGGCTGATTTTGTTCAGGCGGCAGAGGCGATCGGCTTCCCTTGCATCGTCAAGCCGGTGATGAGCTCATCAGGTAAAGGGCAGAGTTTTGTGCGTGATGCCACGGCGCTTGATCACGCCTGGGATTACGCACAGCAAGGCGGACGTGCTGGTGCGGGCCGCGTTATCGTTGAAGGCGTGGTGAAATTTGACTTTGAAATCACTCTGCTAACCATCAGTGCGGTCGATGGCATCCATTTCTGCGCGCCGATTGGCCATCGTCAGGAAGAAGGCGACTATCGGGAATCCTGGCAGCCGCAGCAGATGAGCGAGCTGGCATTGCAGCGCGCGCAGCAGATTGCCGAACGCGTGGTAAAAGCGCTGGGTGGCTACGGTTTGTTTGGCGTTGAGCTGTTTGTCTGCGGTGATGAAGTGATTTTCAGTGAAGTTTCTCCGCGCCCACACGACACCGGCATGGTGACGCTGATTTCGCAGGATTTATCGGAGTTTGCGCTGCACGTGCGCGCTTTCCTCGGCCTGCCGATAGGCGGCATTCGCCAGTTTGGTCCCGCCGCTTCGGCGGTGATTTTACCCGAACTGCACAGCAGCAACGTACAGTTCAGCGGCCTTGCCGACGCTATCGGTGCCGGTTTACAGCTGCGGCTGTTTGGCAAACCTGACATCGCTGGCAGACGCCGCTTAGGCGTGGCGCTGGCCACCGGTGAGGATTGCGAACAGGCCGTAGCGCGGGCCATTGCCTGCGCCTCCGCGGTCAGGGTCAGCGGCTAAATCCAGTGGCATAAAAAAAGGCGCATTGATCTGCGCCTTTTTTGTGTCTGCATCGCGTAACTTAACGGGCGCCGGCTACCGCCTCACGCGCCAGTTCAGTGATGCGGTTCCAGTCGCCCTGCTCCAGCGCATCGGCTGGCACCAGCCAGGAGCCGCCAATGCAGAGCACGCTTTTCAGCGCCAGATAGTCACGGTAGTTAGCTGGCGTGATGCCGCCGGTTGGGCAGAAGCGCACCTGCGGGAAAGGTCCGGCAATCGCCTGCAGCGCTTTCACACCGCCGTTGGCCTCAGCCGGGAAAAATTTGAATTCACGCAGGCCATAATCCATACCGGTCATCAGTTCAGAAACGGTGCTGATGCCAGGAATCAGGGGGATCGGGCCGTCGGTTGCCGCTTTCAACAAGGATTCAGTGATACCAGGGCTGATCACAAACTGCGCGCCCGCTTCCGTCACTTCATGCAGCTGCTGGGTATTCAACACCGTGCCAGCGCCAACAATCGCTTCCGGCACCTCTTTAATGATGGCGCGCAAGGCCTCCATGGCAACCGGCGTCCGCAGCGTCACTTCCAGCACGCGCACGCCGCCAGCAACCAGCGCTTTCGCCATGGGAACGGCATGCTTCAGATCGTTGACCACAATTACCGGCACAACCGGGCCTGTTTTTAACACCGTTTCCGCGCTGACTTTCCAGTTTTTCATCGTGTGACTTCTCCTCGCTGGCCGGATCGATACCGGCTGATTGATGCGGTCAGTGGCCGCATGCTGTCGCAATTCCGGGAACTACCATACATGATAGCTTTGTCTGACGTCCAGATAGCACATGAGCAAATTGAAACTGTGGTTCATTTTTTTGCCCTAACCTACAGGCGTAAAAAAACCCGCCGTGGCGGGTTTTGTTTTAAGCGTTACTCAAACTCATTCCATGAGCGGCCATCGCGGGTGATCATCGCAACAGAGGCCACCGGCCCCCAGGTACCTGCCTGATAAGGCTTAGGCACGTCGTTGTCGTTTGACCATGCATCGATAATGGAATCAACCCATGTCCATGCCGCCTCAACTTCGTCACGGCGCACAAACAATGCCTGAATGCCGCGCATGGTTTCCAACAGCAGACGCTCGTAGGCATCGGCAAGGTGCGACTGGTTGAAGGTCTCGGAGTAGCTCAGGTCAAGCTTGGTGGTTTGCAGATTGTGTTTGTGATCGAGGCCCGGCACTTTGTTGAGGATCTCGATATCCACACCTTCATCCGGCTGCAGGCGAATAGTCAGTTTGTTCGGCGGCAGCTCTTTCCATGACTCTTTAAACAGGTTCATTTCCGGATTTTTAAAGTAGACCACCACTTCTGAGCATTTGGTTGGCAGGCGTTTGCCGGTACGCAGGTAGAACGGCACGCCAGCCCAGCGCCAGTTATCGATATCAACCCGAATCGAGACAAAGGTTTCGGTGCTGCTCGATTTATCGGCGCCCTCTTCATCGAGATAGCCTGGTACTTTGTGGCCCTGCACAAAGCCACCGGTGTACTGACCGCGAACGGTTTTTTCACGCACGTTGCTGTGATCGATGCGGCGCAGGGATTTCAGCACCTTCACTTTTTCGTCACGAATGCTGTCAGCGCTGAGATCGGATGGCGGCGACATGGCGATCATGGTCAGCACCTGCAGCAGGTGGTTCTGAATCATGTCGCGCATCTGGCCCGCTTTGTCGAAATAGCCCCAGCGGCCTTCGATACCCACTTCTTCGGCCACGGTAATCTGCACATGATCGATGGTACGATTATCCCAGTTGTTGGCGAATAGCGCATTGGCGAAACGCAGCGCCAGCAGGTTGAGCACCGTTTCTTTACCGAGATAATGGTCGATGCGGAACACCTGGCTTTCGTCAAAGTATTCGCCGACCTGGTCGTTGATTTCACGCGAGGTTTCCAGCGAGGTGCCCAGCGGTTTTTCCATCACTACGCGCGCCGGCTTTTCATTCAGCTTTGCTTTGCCTAAGCCTTTGCAAATCGCGCCAAAGGTACTTGGCGGCATGGCAAAATAGTTGATGGTGGCGCGGTTTTTCTGGTCCAGCATTTTACCCAAGCGGGGAAAGTGTGAGGTTTCATTGACATCAAGGTTGCAGAAATCGAGGCGGCTACTGAGTTTATCCCACAGCGCTTCGTCAATTTTCTCCTTCATGAAGGTTTCCAGCGCTTCACGCACCACCTTGGTGTAAGCGGCTTTGTCCCAGTCGGCGCGGCCAACGCCAATCACGCGCGTCTCTTCATGAATCTGCCCGGCTTTTTCCAGCTGGTATAGCGAAGGCAGCAGTTTCCGGCGAGCAAGATCGCCTTTGGCACCGAAAATCACCAGATCGCATGCCTGGGCTGTTTGAGTTACCGCCATTTTCCTCTCCTCGTTGCAGGATAGGCCGGACTGCAAAAATCCTTCGCAGGTCAGACCTTTATTGTAATTTCTAACGACACAATGTACTGCTTTTCGCGGTTCCGGGTAAACCAGCGTGGCACGTCAGGCCAAATAAGGGCATAACGTCCGCTGCCGCGTGCTGTCCTTTTTCCGTCAACTGCTGAAAAATGTGACAAACGGGTCGGCGCTGGCGTAACGTGAGCGCGGGCTATCTTCGCAAAAAAGCGGCATTGAAATCACCTGTAAATGAAATCGCCCAAACCAGCCGGTTTTTGTGCGGCGATTATGCTGGACGAAATCGGGCACCGTGCCGATAACCTTAGCAAATCAGTCAGGCTTGTCGCAGCAGTAATTGTTGTCTTATCGTAACCCGATTGCTGTCGCGTTGACGTTCGACGCGTCGCGGAGGGAGTTTTACGCTCTTCCAGCCGTGAAATAGCGGCGTAACCTGCCGTGCGTCAAAGACGCTCTGTGGGGATAGCGGGTAGAGTAAGGCGCCCTTTTGTTATGCGGGCTGAAATTTTTTTAACATCAGGTTTACAATGTGAGTCGAATCACGATGCCGCTATGCGTTAAGATAAGCGAAGCATCACCAGGTCATGCCTCGCATCGTCACGTTTACCATATAATATGGAGTCTTACATGTCTCGACGTCTCAGAAGAACCAAGATCGTAACAACGCTGGGTCCGGCAACCGATCGTGATAATAATCTCGAAAAAATCATCGCCGCCGGCGCTAACGTTGTTCGACTTAACTTCTCGCATGGCACCCCGGAAGATCATCAGATGCGCGCCGACAAAGTGCGTGAGATTGCCGCCAAGCTGGGCCGCCACGTTGCGATCCTCGGCGACCTGCAGGGGCCTAAAATTCGCGTCTCCACCTTTAAAGAGGGCAAAGTATTCCTCAGCATTGGCGACCGCTTCCTGCTGGATGCGTCGCTGGGCAAAGGTGAAGGCGATAAAGAAAAAGTCGGCATCGATTATAAAAATCTGCCGTCTGATGTGGTTCCGGGCGACATTCTGCTGCTCGACGACGGTCGCGTTCAGCTGAAAGTGCTGTCGGTTGACGGCAGCAAAGTCTTTACCGAAGTGACCGTGGGCGGTCCGCTGTCCAACAACAAAGGCATTAACAAGCTCGGCGGCGGCCTGTCAGCCGAAGCGCTGACCGAAAAAGATAAAGCGGACATCCTGACCGCAGCCAAAATTAACGTCGATTTCCTGGCGGTCTCCTTCCCGCGCAACGGCGAAGACCTGAACTATGCGCGCCGTCTGGCTCGTGAAGCGGGCTGCGAAGCGAAAATTGTCGCTAAAGTTGAGCGTGCAGAAGCAGTTGCCACGCAGGAAGCGATGGATGAAATTATCCTCGCCTGTGACGTGGTGATGGTGGCACGCGGCGATTTAGGCGTTGAAATTGGCGATCCGGAACTGGTCGGCATTCAGAAAGCGTTGATTCGTCGTGCCCGTCAGCTTAACCGCACCAGCATTACCGCCACGCAGATGATGGAATCGATGATTACTAATCCGATGCCAACCCGCGCAGAAGTGATGGACGTCGCCAACGCCGTGCTCGACGGCACCGATGCGGTGATGCTGTCAGCGGAAACCGCAGCGGGTCAATATCCGGCTGAAACCGTCAGTGCGATGGCGAAAGTCTGTCTTGGCGCGGAAAAAATTCCCAGCGTTAACGTCTCGAAACACCGTTTGGATGTGCAGTTCGACAATATCGAAGAAGCGATTGCCATGTCGGCGATGTATGCCGCCAACCATCTGCAGGGCGTAACGGCGATCATCACCATGACGGAATCGGGCCGCACGGCGCTGATGACCTCACGCATCACGTCCGGCCTGCCGATTTTCGCTATGTCGCGTCATGAGCGTACGCTGAATCTCACCGCGCTCTACCGTGGCGTGACGCCAGTTTACTTTGACAGCAACAACGACGGCGTGGTTGCCGCGCATGATGCGATCAACCTGCTGCGCGACAAAGGCTTCCTGGTTTCTGGCGATCTGGTGATCGTCACCCAGGGCGATGTGATGGGCGCCACCGGCACCACCAACACCAGCCGTGTGCTGCGTGTTGACTAAGCATCAGCCTTAAATAAAAAACGCGACCCTCGGGTCGCGTTTTTTTATCACTTCGGATAGATATCCTTGCGCTTGTAGGGTTCGATATCTCCGTCCTTGCGCGTCTTCAGCAATTTAAGGATCCAGGCGTACTGCTCCGGATGCGGCGCAACAAATTTCTCCACCTCTTCGTTCATGCGCCTTGCCAGCGTGATGTCGTCCGCTTCCACCAGATCGTCCATCGGCTGGCCAAAAATCATGGTGACGCCGTGGGTTTCGCTGTTGTAGACCGGAAACAGCGGAATCACGCGGGCGCGACTCACTTTCATCAAGCGTCCCAGCGCGGGCAGCGTCGCCTTATACGTTGCGAAGAAATCCACAAACTCGCTGTGCTCAGGACCGTGATCCTGATCGGGCAGATAGTAACCGCAGAAGCCTTTGCGAATTGAGCTGATGAACGGCTTGATGCCGTTGTCGCGCGCATGCAGGCGGCCGTTGTAGCGCAGGCGGACTGAATTCCAGACGTAATCAATCACCGGATCGCTTTGATGATTGAACATCGCCGCCACTTTTTCCCCTTCATGCGCTAACAGCATGGCGGGAATATCCACGCCCCAGCCGTGCGGCACCAGCAAAATCACGTTCTCTTTTTCAGCGCGCAGGCGGTCAAACACTTCGCGGCCCTGCCACTGGATACGCTGGCCCATCTTAGCCGGATTACGCAGCGCCAGCTCGGCCATAAACACGATGGTTTGCGGCGCGGTGGCAAACATGCGATCGACGATGGCCTCACGCTGGGCTTCAGACAGTTCAGGGAAACAGTACAACAGGTTGATTTGGGCTCGACGGCGGGCGCTCTTTGCCAGCTTACCGACTTTGCGGCCCAGCGTGCCCAGTAAAGGATCGCGTAATTTAGCCGGAATCAGCGCCATCGCGGCGCAGGCGCCTATCGCCAGCCAGGTTCCCCAGTGTTTGGGTTTCAGAAATGACCGCTTAAAAACGGGGATAAACTCACTGTTACTGTTCTTGCTGGTTTCCATGCACTCGCCTCAATCAATGACCGGCTAATGATAGTGGCCGCGTAATATTTTGCAATGCCTGTGCTGGCACCATAAAAAAACCGACGGCCTTGACCGTCGGTTTTGCGCAGCCACTGGAAGATTAATTGATCTTCAGCTGCGGCAGGACTTCTTTCACCTGCGCCAGATAGCTGCTGCGATCTTTACCGGTCAATCCTTCGGTACGCGGCAACTTCGCGGTCAGCGGGTTCACTGCCTGGTTGTTGATCCAGATTTCAAAGTGCAGATGCGGCCCGGTTGAGCGACCGGTGTTCCCGGAGATGGCGATACGATCGCCGCGCTTCACGCGCTGTCCTGGTTTCACCAGCAGTCGGCTCAGGTGCATATAGCGCGTCATGTACTGGCGACCATGGCGAATCGCCACGTAGTTACCGGCGCCACCGCCATGTTTAGCCACCACCACTTCCCCGTCGCCCACCGCCAGCACCGGCGTACCGATTGGCATCGCAAAGTCAGCACCGTTGTGTGGTGCTACACGACCTGTCACCGGGTTCAGACGGCGCGGATTGAAGTTAGAGGATACGCGATACTGCTTAACGGTTGGAAAGCGCATAAAGCCACGAGCCAGGCCGGACGCATTGCGATCGTAGTACTTGCCATCTTCGGCACGAATCGCGTAATAATCTTTGCCGCCGGTACGCAGGCGCACGCCCAGCAGTTGGCTCTGCTCACTTTTACCATTCAGCATTTCACGCGACATCAGCACGCTGAATTTGTCGCCGGCACGCAGCTTGCGAAAATCCATCTGCCACTGCAGCGCTTTAATGACGTTGCTGACTTCGCCACTGCTGAGGCCTGCTTTACGTGCGCTGGTGACGAAGCTGCCCTGCACGACGCCGGTCATGACATTATTCTGCCATTCGCCTTTTTGCAGCGCGCTGCTCGATTTAAAGCCATTGCCGCTGCGATCGTAAGTGCGGGTTTCGCGGCGCGAAATATCCCAGCTTACGCGTTGCAGCTGGCCATCATCGTTAAGCGTCCAGGAGAGCTGTTGACCGACCTTAAGATTACGCAAATCGCCGTCGGCTTTTACCAGCGCGTTAATGTCAGACATATCGATGCCGAACTGATTAAGGGCGCTGCTCAGCGTATCGCCAGAGGAGATGGTGTAATCGTGAATGCCCGCTTCGACCGGCACATCCTCATCAATCTCATCTTTTGGGATATCTTCTTCCGGCGCAGGGGTCGGCTGGTCGATGGGCTCGCTGGCTTCAGGCAGCAGCGTGCGGAGTTCATTTTTCTCCAGCTCGATATGCCTGACAATTGGCATGCTTTCACTGGGATGGTAGATGTAAGGCCGCCAGATGGCGACGGCCAGAGTAATCACCGTCAGCGACCCCAACATTACGCGATGGGGGCGCGGCAAACTGTTAAATGTCATGGCGACAGAGCGGGCTATCTGCTGCACGTTGTACTTATCCTCTAGGCTCCATTCAGGCAGCTCGCATACTGGCTCGACAGTTGTGAGAGGAATTTCACATAGCTGTCTTTGGTTAAGCTGATGTTCATGCCCAGTGGATCGAGCGTGCCTTTACGTACGCTGGTTCCCCGGGCCACGGCATCGATGACGGCCGGCCTGAACTGTGGTTCAGCAAAGACGCAGACCGCCTTATGCTCAACCAACTCTGTTCTGATTTGATGTAACCGCTGCGCGCCAGGCTGAATTTCCGGGTTGACGGTAAAATGCCCCAATGGTGACAAACCGTAATGTTTTTCAAAGTAGCTGTACGCATCATGAAAAACGAAATAGCCCTTACTTTTCACCGGCGTCAGCGCGGCGTTGATATCGTGGTCTGTTTTGGTCAAACCCGCTTCAAACTGCTGCAGGTTTGCGTCAAGTTTGTCTCTGCTTTGCGGCATAAGTTCCAATAATTTCCCATGGATTGCAACCGCAGATTGTCTTGCTATATCAGGTGATAACCACAGGTGCATGTTATATTGACCATGCTCATGGTGAGCATGAGACCCGTCTTGATGTTCGGAATTTTCGTGTGCGGCATGACCCGCTTCTTCTTCATCGTCTTCACCCCCGCTAATGAGTTGTGACTTCACGCCCGGCAACTGGCTTATTTCGATATTTTTTTGGGCAGGAATGGCGGCAGCTGACTTAGTGAGAAACGCTTCCATTTCCGGTCCCACCCATACCAGTAAGTCTGCGTTTTTTAAACGTTTTATATCCGAAGGACGTAATGCGTAATCGTGCTCTGAAGCGCCGTCCGGCAGCAGCACTTCCACAGGCGTCACGCCGTCAGCAATGGCTGACGCGATAAAACCCAACGGCTTGATGGAGGTAACAACCGCAGCGCTGGCGCCAGGGGTGATAAAAGGGGTAAAAATCAGAGGAATGAGCAACGACAATAGTGACTTTTTATTATGTAACATAATGATACTTTCCATCGTGAGCGGCTGATGGATTGTGATATTATAACATTATAAATCTTCTGCAACCTGTAATCATTTATGCCTTCATTAGTCACTCTGAACAACATTTCGGTCAGGTTTGGCGAACGCCGCGTGCTCAGCGATATTTCGCTGACCCTGCAACCGGGTCGCATTCTGACGCTGCTCGGGCCAAACGGTGCGGGCAAGTCAACGCTGGTGCGCGTGGTGCTTGGGCTGCTGCCGGTGAGCGGCGGCACGGTTGAGCGCGATCGCGATCTGCGCATCGGCTACGTGCCGCAAAAACTGCATATCGATGCCACGCTGCCGCTCAGCGTTGAACGCTTTATGCGCCTGCGTCCCGGCGTGCGTAAGGCCGACGTGCTGCCCGCGCTGAAACGCGTTCAGGCGGGTCATCTGCTTAACTCACCGCTGCAGAAGCTCTCCGGCGGTGAAACCCAGCGCGTGCTGCTGGCCCGGGCGCTGCTGAATCAGCCGCAGCTGCTGGTGCTGGATGAGCCCACCCAGGGCGTTGACGTCAATGGACAGGTCGCGCTGTATGACCTGATTAACCAACTGCGTAACGAACTCAACTGCGCGGTGCTGATGGTTTCTCACGACCTGCATCTGGTTATGGCAAAGACCGACGACGTCCTGTGTCTTAATCACCATATCTGCTGTTCAGGCACGCCAGAAGTGGTGTCGCAACATCCGGAATTCATCGCGATGTTTGGCCCGCGCGGCGCTGAGCAGCTGGCGATTTATCGTCATAATCACAACCACCGTCACGACCTACAGGGACGCATCGTTTTACGCAGAGGACAAGGTCCGTCATGATTGAATTACTGCTTCCCGGCTGGCTGGCCGGCATGCTGCTGGCGCTCGCCGCCGGGCCGCTGGGCTCGTTTGTGGTCTGGCGTAGAATGTCCTATTTCGGCGATACACTGGCGCACGCATCGCTGCTCGGCGTGGCGTTTGGCCTGCTGCTGAACATCAATCCTTTCTATGCGGTAGTGGCGGTTACGCTGCTGCTGGCGCTGGCGCTGGTCTGGCTGGAGCGTCGGCCACAGCTCGCCATCGATACGCTGTTGGGGATTCTGGCACACAGCGCGCTGTCGCTGGGTTTGGTGGTGGTCAGCCTGATGGCCGACGTCCGCGTCGATTTAATGGCCTATCTGTTTGGTGATTTGCTGGCGGTGACGCCGCAGGATCTCTGGACGCTGGGCATTGGCGTCGCCTGCGTGCTGGCGGTGCTGGCGTGGCAGTGGCAGGCGTTGCTGTCCATTACCATTAGCCCAGAGCTGGCGCAGGTAGATGGCGTAAATATGCAGCGCTCACGCCTGCTGCTGATGCTGGTCACCGCGTTAACCATCGGCGTGGCAATGAAGTTTGTCGGCGCGTTGATCATCACTTCGCTGTTGATCATTCCGGCTGCCACCGCACGCCGTTTTGCCCCATCGCCGGAGCGCATGGCGGGCCTGGCAGTGGTGATGGGTATGTTGGCGGTCAGCGGCGGGCTCTGCCTGTCGGCGTTCTACGATACACCCGCGGGCCCGTCGGTGGTGCTCTGCGCCGCGGCGTTGTTTATGGTCAGCATGATGAAACGTCCTGCGGTCTGAGCCGCGGGGCAGACAAAAAAAGAGCCGCACACGTGCGGCTCTTTTTTTTAGGGTTACGCAGCGGCTTACTCTTCGCGAGTGATACCAAAATGCTTGTACGCATGTTGAGTAGCAATGCGCCCGCGTGGCGTACGCTGAATGAACCCCTGCTGAATCAGATAGGGTTCCAGCACATCTTCAATGGTTTCTCGCTCTTCGCCGATGGCTGCCGCCAGGTTGTCCAGACCAACCGGACCGCCGGTGAATTTATCGATAATCGCCAGCAGCAGCTTGCGGTCCATATAGTCAAACCCTTCGGTATCGACGTTCAGCAGATTCAGCGCTTTGATCGCCACCTCGCCACTCAGCTCACCGGAATGGCGCACCTCTGAGAAGTCACGCACCCGGCGCAGCAGGCGGTTAGCGATACGCGGCGTACCGCGTGCGCGGCGGGCCACTTCCAGCGCGCCTTCTTCACTCAGCGGCAAACCCAGACGCGATGCGCTGCGGCTGACAATGTGCTGTAAATCCTCAACGCGATAGAACTCCAGCCGCTGAACAATGCCAAAACGATCGCGCAGCGGTGAGGTCAGCGAGCCAGCACGCGTGGTGGCGCCGATCAGGGTAAACGGCGGCAGATCGAGCTTGATCGAGCGCGCGGCCGGCCCTTCGCCAATCATGATATCGAGCTGGTAATCTTCCATGGCGGGATAGAGCACTTCTTCCACCACCGGCGACAGACGATGGATCTCATCGATAAACAGCACGTCGTGCGGTTCAAGATTGGTCAGCATCGCCGCCAGATCGCCCGCCTTTTCCAGTACCGGACCCGACGTGGTGCGCAGATTAACGCCCATTTCGTTGGCAACGATGTTAGCCAGCGTGGTTTTACCCAGGCCCGGCGGGCCGAAAATCAGCAGATGATCCAGCGCATCGCCACGCATTTTCGCCGCCTGGATGAAGATTTCCATCTGCTCGCGCACCTGTGGCTGCCCGACATACTCTTCCAGCAGCTTCGGCCGAATAGCGCGGTCGATGCTCTCTTCTTCGTTCAGGGTGCCAGGCGAGACCAGGCGATCGGCTTCAATCATTATTTACCTCAGAGGGCTGCACGAAGGGCTTCGCGGATCAGCGTTTCGCAGTCGGCATCTTTACGGCCAACTTTGCTGATCATGCGGCTCGCTTCCTGCGGTTTATAACCCAGCGCCACCAGCGCCGCTACCGCTTCGCCTTCCGCATCGTTCGCCGCAGGCTGTTCGCCCGGCGCAGTAAGCGTAAAGGCGGAGTCGCTGCCGAACAGATCGCCATGCATGCCCTTAAAGCGATCTTTCATTTCCACCACCAGACGTTCAGCGGTTTTCTTGCCAACGCCCGGGAGTTTGATCAGCGTGGCGACTTCTTCACGCTCAACGGCGGTCACAAACTGCTGGCCGGACATGCCGGAGAGGATTGCCAGCGCCAGCTTAGGCCCGACGCCAATCACTTTAATCAGCTCGCGGAACAGCGCGCGCTCCTGTTTGGTGTTAAAGCCAAACAGCAGCTGAGCATCTTCTCTGACCACAAAATGGGTAAAAATCACCGCTTCTTGATGCAGCTCAGGCAGCTCGTAGAAACAGGTCATCGGCATGTGAACTTCGTAGCCCACGCCGTTTGCTTCGATCAGCACCTGCGGCGGCTGCTTCTCCAGAATATTGCCTCGTAAACGACCTATCACAGCATTGCTTCCTGTAAAATTATGCGCATATGCGGCTGTTTATAACATAAAAAAAGCTGGATGAATATCCAGCTCAGGAGGAACGTAAGCGGCCGCGCGCCAGGCTAAGTCGGTTTTCACTCATTTTCGCGGCGTTCTGCGTAATGTGGCAGTGCGTAATGGCGATGGCCAGCGCATCCGCCGCATCCGCCTGGGGATTGGCGGCCAGTTTCAGCAACGTGCGTACCATGTGCGCCACCTGGCTTTTCTCTGCGCTACCGATGCCAACCACCGTTTGCTTCACCTGGCGTGCGGCGTATTCAAACACCGGCAAATCCTGGTTCACCGCGGCAACAATCGCCGCGCCGCGTGCCTGGCCAAGCTTAAGCGCCGAGTCGGCATTTTTCGCCATAAAGACCTGCTCAATGGCGAAAAAGTCAGGCTGGAACTGGGTGATGATTTCACTGACGCCCGCATAAATCAGCTTCAGTCGCGTGGGTAAATCATCCACCCCGGTGCGAATACAGCCGCTGCCGAGATAGGTCAGCTGGCGGCCGGTTTGACGAATAACGCCGTAGCCGGTGATGCGTGAGCCGGGATCAATGCCAAGAATAATCGCCATCACGCCTCTCCGCTAAGTGCTGCAGGCAACGTCATCAAAGCGTCGCCGCCACCTCGTCAGAAATTTCACCGTTATGGTAAACCTCCTGCACGTCGTCGCAATCTTCCAGCATATCGATCAGGCGCATCAATTTTGGCGCAGTTTCCGCATCCATATCCGCTTTGGTGGATGGGATCATCGCCACTTCAGCGCTTTCTGGCTGCAGGCCAGCGGCAATCAGCTGATCTTTTACTTCGCCGAGGTTTTCCCAAGCGGTAAAGATATCGATGGTGCCATCGTCGTAGGTCACAACATCTTCCGCGCCCGCTTCCAGCGCCGCTTCCATCACCTGATCTTCATCCAGGCCCGGCTCAAACGAGATCACGCCTTTTTTGCTGAACAGGTAAGCCACGGAACCATCGGTGCCGAGGTTGCCACCGGTTTTGGTAAATGCGTGGCGCACTTCAGAAACGGTACGGTTGCGGTTATCGCTCAGACACTCAATCATCACCGCTGAGCCGCCTGGGCCGTAACCTTCATAAATGATGGTTTCCATGTTGGCGTTATCATCGCCACCGACGCCGCGCGCAATAGCACGATCCATGGTGTCACGCGTCATGTTGTTGGATAACGCTTTATCCATCGCCGCACGCAGACGCGGGTTTGAAGCAGGATCGCCGCCGCCCAGTTTCGCTGCCGTCACCAGCTCACGAATGATTTTGGTAAAGATTTTACCGCGTTTGGCATCCTGCGCCGCTTTGCGGTGCTTGGTGTTTGCCCATTTACTGTGTCCAGCCATTACTTCATCTCTCTTTGTAATCACTTGCCAGGCTATCTGACTGGCGATCGTATTCCCCGGCGATGCACACTTTCCCTGGCGCGATGCGATGCGCTGCGGTTGCGGCGTGCTGGCGGTCAATACCTCGCTGCGACGATAACGCCTGTAGGTTGACAAGGTATCCCTGAACGCCCGGTCAGGCTTCAGAGGTTTGCTGTTAACTTAACGATATCGCTAACGGCGCGCTTGTAAGCCGATCGTTCACGCTGCCGTTAGCCAATAAACTCTTCAATTGCCTGGCGATTGCTCCAGGACTTAGTCAGCTGAGCGGCATCGCGCGGCGCAAGCCACTGCGATGCCAGATGCTCACTGACGATAACGTTCCGCTCAGCGGGCAACGCCAGCAAAAACCAGTGCTCGCGGTTATGCGTCACGTCTGGCGCATAACGATGACGAAAATGGGCGAAGATTTCGAATTCTATCTCACGGTGGCAGTCAACAACCTTGAGCTGCTCCGCATCAATATCAATCTCCACCTCTTCCTGCACTTCCCTTCGCGCCGCCTGCACGGGCGATTCACCCGCTTCGAGGCTACCGGTCACCGACTGCCAGAAAGTGGGATCATCGCGCCGCTGCAGCATCAGCACCCGTCCCGTATCCACAGCATAGATAACCACCAGGACCGACACGGGATGCTTGAACGCCATTATTTGTTCTCTGCGCTCTCAGGCTTCTCTTTCTTCACTACCTGAATCGCCAGCTCGTTCAGCGCCGCCGGGCTGGCGAAGCTTGGCGCTTCGGTCATCAGGCAGGCTGCCGCGGTGGTTTTCGGGAACGCAATCACATCACGGATGTTATCGGTGCCGGTCAGCAGCATCACCAGACGATCCAGACCAAAGGCCAGGCCGGCGTGCGGCGGCGTACCGAATTTCAGCGCATCCAGCAGGAAGCCAAACTTCTCACGCTGTTCTTCAGCGGTGATACCCAGCAGGCTGAACACTGCCTGTTGCATCTCACCGTGGTGAATACGCACCGAACCACCGCCCACTTCATAGCCGTTGATCACCATGTCATAAGCGTTGGCAATGGCGTTTTCCGGCGACTGCGTCAGCTGCTCTGGCGTCATCGCTTTTGGTGCGGTGAACGGATGGTGCATCGCTGCCAGGCCGCCTTCGCCATCTTCCTCGAACATTGGGAAGTCGATAACCCACAGCGGTGCCCAGCTGTCGGTGCGGGTGATGTTCAGATCGCGGCCCACTTTCAGGCGCAGCGCACCCAGCGCATCGGCCACCACTTTCGCGCTGTCAGCGCCGAAGAAGATCAGATCGCCATCTTCTGCAGCGGTGCGCTGTAGCATGGTTTCAACGATTTCAGCGGTGAGGAACTTGGCGATCGGGCTCTGTACGCCTTCTGCACCCGCGGCACGGCTGTTGACCTTCATCCAGGCCAGGCCTTTCGCGCCATAAATTTCTACAAACTTGCCGTAGTCGTCAATCTGTTTGCGGCTCAGCTGTGCGCCGCCCGGCACGCGCAGTGCGGCAACACGGCCTTTGGCATCGTTCGCCGGGCCAGAGAACACCTTGAACTCCACCGCTTTCAGCAGATCGCCGACGTCCACCAGCTCCATCGGGTTACGCAGATCGGGCTTGTCAGAGCCGTAACGCGTCATCGCTTCAGCAAAGGTCATCTGCGGAAACTCGCCAAGGTCTTCGCCTTTGATTTCCAGCCATAAGTTGCGGATCAGACGCTCCATCAGCTCGCGCACCTGTGGCGCGGTCAGGAACGAGGTTTCCACATCGATCTGGGTAAATTCAGGCTGACGATCGGCACGCAAATCTTCATCACGGAAACATTTCACGATCTGATAATAGCGGTCAAAACCGGACATCATCAGCAGCTGTTTAAACAGCTGTGGCGACTGCGGCAGCGCATAAAACTTGCCTTTGTGCACGCGGCTTGGCACCAGATAGTCACGCGCGCCTTCCGGCGTGGCCTTGGTCAGCATCGGCGTTTCGATATCCAGAAAGCCGTTGTCATCCATAAAGCGACGCACAAAGCTGCTAATTTTAGCGCGCGCTTTCAGGCGCTGGGCCATTTCCGGGCGACGCAGATCGAGATAACGATATTTCAGACGCGCTTCTTCGCTGTTGGTCTGATTGGAATCGAGCGGCAGCGGATCGGCACGATTGATGATGGTCAGCGCGGTCGCGAACACTTCCACTTCGCCGGTCGCCATGTCGCTGTTTTTGTTCTTCTCGTCGCGCGCTTTTACCGTACCGGTCAGCTGAATGCAGAATTCATTGCGCAGTTCAGACGCGAGCTGGAAAGCATCCTGATGATCCGGGTCGAAAAAGACCTGCACGATGCCTTCGCGGTCACGCATATCGATAAAGATCAGGCTGCCAAGATCACGGCGACGGTTAACCCAGCCGCAAAGTGTAACCTGCTGACCTACATGTGACAGGTTGAGCTGTCCGCAATATTCTGTACGCATAACGCATTCCTTTTAACTTCGCCGCTGCAGCATTGGTAACATCCCTGCGTGAGGTAAAGGGACGCTACCGCAAAAAAGGCGGCTATTATAATGGAAAATGGTGATAACGATAAGTGTTGCCGCGGCGATCTGGCGCTTTCGGCCGCAACTAAACCCTTAGCAGACATATTAATTCACAATAAGGGATAATTTTGCACACTCTTCCTTACCACAGCGACATAAATCCGTGGCAGGCTTAACCTTTTCCCTTTTTAACAGGATTCCAGCATGAAACTTAACACCGCAACCACCGCTCTGGTGTTGATCGATCTTCAGGAAGGCATTCTGCCTTTTGCAGGCGGACCGCACAGCGCGCAGGATGTGGTCAGTCGCGCCGCCACGTTAGCCGCGGCATTTCGCGCCCACAGTGCGCCGGTAGTGCTGGTGCGCGTTGGCTGGTCCGCCGATTTTGCCGATGCGCCGAAACAGGAAGTCGATGCACCCGCCCACGGCGCACTGCCTGAAAACTGGTGGGATTATCCGGCGGCGCTGGGCAAACAGGAGAGCGACCTGCAGATCACGAAACATCAATGGGGCGCGTTTTATGGCACCGATCTGGAGCTGCAGCTGCGTCGTCGCGGCATCGATACCATTGTTCTTGGCGGCATCTCCACCAACATTGGCGTGGAATCCACCGCCCGCAATGCGTGGGAGCTGGGCTTTAACCTCGTGGTGGTCGAAGATATCTGTAGCGCCTTCAGTGCCGAACAGCACAACAGCAGCGTTGAGTGGATTTTCCCGCGCCTCGGCAAGGTTCGTCAGTCGGCGGATGTGATCGCGGCACTGTAATCATTTCCGGATGGCGAGCCATCCCCTTTTTTAAGTCAGGCTTATGCGCATCGGTTTACCACAGTGGCAGCACCCGCACTGGAAGAAAATGGGGCTGGAAACCCTGGCGGATTATGCCCGCTACTTTAATTGCGTCGAGGGCAACACCACGCTTTACGCGCTGCCAAAAGGTGAAACCGTGCTGCGCTGGCGTGATATGACCGATGACGCCTTTCGCTTTTGCTTTAAATTCCCGGCGACCATTACCCATCAGGCCGGATTGCGCCAGTGCGACGAGCTGGTCGATACCTTTTTCCGTACGCTCGATCCGCTGGCGGCGCGCATTGGTCAATACTGGCTACAGATGCCGGCCAGCTTTGGCCCGGAGCATCTTTCCGCACTGTGGCCGTTTCTCGACGCGTTGCCCGGCTGCTTCAGCTACGGCATCGAGGTGCGCCATGCGCAGTTTTTTGCCAAAGGCGAAGCGGAACAGGCGCTGAACCGCGGCCTGCATCAGCGCGGCGTTAACCGCGTAATCCTCGACAGCCGACCGGTTCATCTCTCCCCTTCCACCAGCGCGGCGTCACTGGATGCCAAACAGAAAAAGCCGCAGGTGCCGGTGCATGCGGTGCGCACGGCAACCCAGCCGATGGTGCGTTTTATCGGTGGCGATGAGCTGGACGCCAACGAGCAGCTGTTCCAGCCCTGGCTGAAGAAACTGGCGGCATGGCAGACGGAAGGCGAACCCTGGCTATTTCTGCATACGCCGGATATCGGCGAGGTGCTGCATCTGGTTCAGCGGCTGTGGCCTCATCTGGCGCAGCATTTGTCGCTGACGCTGCCGCCGCCCGACTGGCCGCAACAGGATGCGCTGTTCTGACCGTTGCCACAGGTTAATGTGGCAGAAGAGGTGCAGCCCGCCTCAGTTTCTGCCAAAATAGCGCCCTTTCCGTAGCTACCTGTCGGACTTACCGTTATGTCTAATCGCGATACGCTGTTCTCCGCCCCGATCGATAAGCTGGGCGACTGGACTTTTGACGAGCGCGTTGCTGAAGTTTTCCCGGATATGATCCAGCGCTCGGTGCCGGGTTATTCCAACATCATTTCCATGATCGGCATGCTGGCGGAGCGCTTTGTGCAACCCCACAGCCAGGTTTACGATCTCGGCTGTTCGCTCGGGGCCGCCACCTTGTCGGTACGCCGCAATATTCAGGTCGACGGCTGTAAAATTATCGCTATCGACAATTCACCGGCGATGGTCGAGCGCTGCCGTCGTCACATCGACGCCTTTCGCGCCGATACGCCGGTTGAGGTGATTGAAGCGGATATCCGTGCGGTGCCGATCGAAAACGCCTCGCTGGTGGTGCTTAATTTTACCCTGCAGTTTCTCGATCCCAACGAGCGCCTGGCGCTGCTGGAGCGCATCTGGCACGGCCTGAAACCCGGCGGTGCGCTGGTGGTTTCTGAGAAGTTCAGCTTTGACGATGCGGAAGTAGGCGAACTGCTGTTCAACATGCATCATGACTTTAAGCGCGCTAACGGTTACAGCGAGCTGGAAATCAGCCAGAAGCGCAGCATGCTGGAAAACGTGATGCTGACCGACAGCGTTAACACCCATAAAGCGCGGCTGAAACAGGCGGGCTTTACCCATGCTGAACTCTGGTTTCAGTGTTTTAACTTCGGCTCGCTGGTGGCGTTGAAATGATCGACTTTGGAAATTTTTATCGTCACATCGCTACCGGTCCACTGGCCAGCTGGCTGGAAGTGCTGCCGGCGCAGATCGCCACCTGGCAGCGTGAAAATCTGCATGGCCACTTTCGCAACTGGGAAAAAGCGGTGGATTACCTGCCTGCGATGGTGCCGGAGCAGCTCGATCTGTTGCACAGCGTCAGCGCCGACAGCAGCCAGCTCACCGACCGCCAGCGTGCGGGCATTGAGAAACTGCTGCGCAACCTGATGCCGTGGCGTAAAGGCCCGTATCAGCTTTACGGCACCACCATCGATACCGAATGGCGCTCCGACTGGAAATGGCAGCGGGTGCTGCCGCATATTTCGTCGCTGGCCGGACGCACGGTGCTGGACGTGGGCTGCGGCAGCGGCTATCACATGTGGCGTATGCTGGGTGCCGGTGCTCACTTTGTGGTGGGTATCGACCCGATGCAACTGTTTCTCTGCCAGTTTGAAGCGGTACGTAAACTGCTTGGCAACGATCAGCGTGCGCATCTGTTGCCGATTGGCATCGAGCAGTTACCGGAGCTGAAGGCGTTTGATACCGTGTTCTCTATGGGCGTGCTGTATCACCGCCGTTCCCCGCTGGATCATCTGTATCAGCTGAAAAATCAGCTGGTCAGCGGTGGCGAACTGGTGCTGGAAACGCTGGTCGTGGAAGGCGACGAGCACAGCGTGCTGGTGCCGGGCGAACGCTACGCGCAGATGCGCAATATCTACTTCCTGCCGTCGGCCGCCGCGCTGAAAAGCTGGCTGGAGAAGTGCGGATTTGAAGATGTGCGCATCGTCGATTATGCACTGACCTCAACCGACGAGCAGCGCCGCACCAGCTGGATGACCAGCGAATCCCTGGCGGAGTTCCTCGATCCCAACGACAGCAGCAAAACCGTTGAAGGTTATCCGGCGCCGCTGCGCGCGGTCCTGGTCGCCCGTAAACCCTGACTTACACGGGCGGTACGCTGCCGCCCGTTTTCCCGCCTGTTTTCTTCTTGCTACGCATAATCAAAACCACATTGGCTCTCCTGTGCCAGGCTTAACCAGCTTATTTTCATCAACGTTAAGGAGTGCAGCACTATGAGCAGATTCATATTTTCCTCTCCACGTAAGTATGTTCAGGGCGCCGGCGTGATCGCTGAGCTGGGTACCTATGTTGCCGATCTGGGCAAACAGGCCTTTCTGGTCGCGGATGAAATCGTCTGGGGGCTGATTGGTCAGCAGGCGCAACAGGCGTTGCAGCAGGGAGGCGTCGAAAGCCACTATCAGCAGTTCAACGGCGAAGCCTCCAGCAATGAAATCTCGCGCCTCAGCCAGCTGGCACGGGAAAAAGGCAGCAATGTGATTGTCGGGCTTGGCGGCGGTAAAACGCTGGATACGGTCAAGGCGGTGGCCGATGAGCTGGCGCTGCCGGTGGTAATTGTACCGACCGTGGCCTCTACCGATGCGCCGTGCAGCGCCCTGTCGGTGATCTATTCCGATACCGGCGTATTTGAAACCTATCGTTTTTACAGCAAAAACCCCGATCTGGTGCTGGTGGATACCTTCGTCTGCGCGCAGGCACCGGTACGCCTGTTCGCCTCCGGCATTGCTGACGGACTCGCCACCTATGTTGAAGCGCAGGCGGTGCAGCGCTCTCACGCCAAATCGATGGTCAACGGCGATCCGACCATTGCCGGGATGGCAATCGCCCGCGCCTGTGAAGAGACGTTGTTAACCTGGGGCTTCAGCGCCTATCAGGCCGTTGCGCAAAAACTGGTGACACCGGCGGTGGAAGCGGTAGTGGAAGCCAATACGCTGCTGTCAGGACTGGGTTTCGAAAACGCCGGACTGGCGGGCGCGCACGCTATTCATAATGGCTTTACCGCCATTGACGGCGATATTCACCATCTGACGCACGGTGAAAAAGTGGCCTACGGCACGCTGACACAGATGGTGCTGGAACAGCGGCCTGATGAAGAGATCGCCCGCTATATTCGCTTTTATCGCTCCATCAATATGCCCACCACGCTGGCGGAATTGCATCTGGAAAACGAACGCTGGGAAAACCTGGTGAAAATCGGCGAGCTGGCTAACAGCGAAGGCGATACGTTGAAGAACCTCAACCCCAACCTGAGCGCGGAGACCATCGCCCATGCGATTCGTGCGGTTGATGCCTTCAGCAAAACGGTGAAGTAATGCAGCCTGCGGCGTCTGCGGACGCCGCTACTCCTTTTGCCCGTAATAGTCATAGCGATAAGCGGTGCCGAAGTTGCGCTGTAGCGTGCCGTTGGCATAGGTTTCCGTCTGACGGGAATAGCTGAGCGTACAGTTGCCAATCGCATCCCACAGCTGACACTCATCCAGCGTATCGAGCGTGCTGACCGCGGTCACGTGCGTGCCGTGAATCCGCAGTTCCCGCTGCAAATTATCGTAGCTGTAGAGATCCTTGCCCTTCTCCGAGCGCATTGCCGCGATCAATCCGCGCCGATCCCATTGGTAACGCATCACGCCGTTGGCCTCGTCATCGCTGCCGCGCGCCACGCTGTTTTGCAGGCGCAGCTGGCTATCGTGCTGATAGGTGGTTTCGGTAAAGCCTTTCTTGCCCATATTGGTAAAGCTATCGGTAGCGCTGAGAATGGTGCCCTGTTTGCCGACCTGCCAGCTGATGGTGCCCTGCCGGTTATCCACTACCGTTTGTTTACCCGCTTTTTCGACCTTTACCAGCCAGGCATATTCCGCCACCCAGCCGTGCGCCACGCGGGAAATATGCTGCTGCATGGTCAGCAGCACATTGTTTTCATTTTTGTCGTAGCTGATATCGGCCACGGTCAGGCTGCCGCAGGGATCGAACTGGCCAAGAATGCGCTTTTGCGAGTTAACGTCTTTGCCAAACTCTCCGCCGACAAACTGGCGAATCTGCCCCTTTGCCGTGCCGCCCAGCATAATGAGATTGTTGCTGTCAGCCACCTGCCTGCTGTGCGGGCTGCAGGTTTCATCTGCTAACAGTGAGGTCGAGAAAAAGCCTGCACAGATCAACACGTAACCACGATATTTCATCGCTGCGTCCGCCTGAAGAGAAGATAAGAAAAGGTAAACACCTTACGATGGGCTGGCAATATTTTTATTGGCAGAGAGGCAACGACAGAAGCGTGCAAAGCAGAAAAAGCAGAGGCATCCGGCACGGTGCGCCGGATGCCCGATCAACTAACTAACAGCTTATTTATAGATATCAGCGGTAGCGCTGAAGCGGCCATGTTCACGACCGGCAACCACCATGTAATAGGTTGCGCCTTTCTCATCGGCCATTTTTGACAGCTCGCGCTTGGCATCCATTGGCGAGGTAGTTTTAGCCGTGGTGTTCACGGTGCCAATTTTTTCCAGGTTCATTTTCTGCACTTCTTCTTTGGTCACTTCTTTTGCAGCAAACGCAGAGAAAGATACGGCACTAACAACCAGAGCAGTTACGACGGTTTTCATCATGTTCATCATCCATTCCTCATTTATTATTGATTTACCTGTGTTTACCGCCGCTCGCTCCACGAACCGGAAAACATCGTGAACGGTAGTAAAGGGGTACAAAGCGGTTGATCTACATGAAACAGTATTGTCGCGTAACTATATTTTGCCAGTGACCAGCAGAAGTTTTTGTAAACAACGCGTTGGCGGTGGGGTTTTGCATGAGAAATGGCTGAACACGGCAGATCGATTTGCCTGAATAACGGGCAAAAAAAACCCCAACAAGGCGCTGGGGTCTGGTACTTGCAAACATCACGTCGGTTAGGGCGTGCTGCGCGGCAAAATCGGTGATGATTCAGGCAACGCGCGCTCCGTTCATCTGGATTAACGCCTGCATCGCCTCAACCATATCGCCATCTACGCTGTAGCGGCTGAATTCTTCCGTTTCGGAGTCTGAACACATCGATACGCCCGCTTTACGGTAACGCATCGACGAGGATAATAACCGGCTGGCCGAGCTGTGCACCTCTCTGATGCCGCAATCCAGAAACTTCTGCAGATTGCTTAAACGGACCCCAGCACCAGCCATAACGATTGGACCTTCAGGCAGCTGATTAAGTTCCCGCAGCAGCGCAATTCCGTTTTCTGCACTTTGCTGCTGGCCTGAAGTCAGAATGCGCGCAATGCCGAGATCGGTCAACTCCTGATACGCGCGCTTCGGGCTGTGACACAGGTCAAAGGCGCGGTGAAAGGTCACCGCCATATCGCCGGTCAGCGCCATCAGCTGCTGCATTCTCGCCCGGTCGATATGGCCATCCTGATCGAGCAGCCCAACCACCACGCCGGGAAAGCCCATTTCGCGGATCAGGGTGACGTCAGACTTAATGGCGTCAAATTCCGCCTCGCCGTAGCAAAAATCGCCGCCGCGTGGCCGCACGATTGGGTGCACCGGAATCGAGACCCGTTCCCGCGCCTGTTGCAGCATGCCAAACGACGGCGTAATGCCGCCCTCTTTGGGCGCCGCACACAGCTCGATGCGGTCCGCACCGGCCCGCTGTGCAGTCACGGCGCAATCCACGCCATAGCAGCATATTTCCAGTATTGTCATTCTGCTCTCCTGTTTAATGACCGCTGGCTGGGCACCAGAATCTCAGTTAGTCTGCCATCAGCAGCTAAGTCTAACGGGAAACGCGCACATGACATTCAATTTTGACCAGGGTATAGACCGTCGTCACAGCGATAGCCTTAAATGGAATAAATATGGCGACGATGTGCTGCCTCTCTGGGTAGCAGATACCGACTTTCGTTCACCGGATTGCATCATTGATGCGTTAACCGCCCGCGTTCAGCACGGCGTATTTGGTTACGGCACCACGCCGCACGATTTTATTGCCATTGCCTGCCAGCGCATGCAGCAGCGTTACGGCTGGCAAGTGCAACCGGAATGGCTGGTGGTGTTACCGGGGGTGGTCAGCGGCCTGAATCTGGCGGTGCGCGCCTTTACCGATGCGCAGCAGAGCACTATTGCGCCCACCCCCATTTATCCGCCATTCCGTCTTGCTGCGAAGCTGGCCGGTCGTCCGCAGCGCAATGCGCAGATGCGGCTGGAACAGGGCCGCTGGCTGATGGATCTTGATGCTTTGGCGCCGCAGCTTGACGGCAGTGAAAAGCTACTGATGCTCTGTCATCCGCACAATCCATGCGGCACCGTCTGGCGACGCGACGAGCTGGAGGCGCAGCTGGCGTTCGCCCGGCGTCACAATCTGATCGTCTGTTCCGATGAGATCCACAGCGATCTGATCCTCGAGCCCGATCTCAAACATATCCCTTTTGCCAGCCTGAGCGAAGACGCTGAGCAGCGCTCGATCACCCTGCTCTCGCCGTCGAAAACCTTTAACATCGCCGGTCTCGGCGCCTCACTGGCGATCATTCCCAACGCTGAACTGCGTGAGCGCTTTAATCAGACGCGCAAAGGCATCGTGCCCGAGGTGGATATTCTGGCGCTGGTGGCCGCCTGCGCCGCCTGGCGTGACGGACAGCCGTGGCTGGATGCGCAGCTCGATTACCTGCGCGGCAATCGTGACTGGCTGGTGAACGCGGTCAATCAACTGCCCGGCTTGCAGATGCAGTCGCCGGAAGCGACCTACCTCGGCTGGATCAACGCCCGGAAATTATCGGTAGCCAGCCCGGCGCTGTTCTTTGAAAAGCACGGGCTGGGTTTCTCTCCAGGCCGCGATTTTGGCGACGATGCGTTTATCCGCATTAACTTCGGCTGCACCCGCGCCACGCTGGAAGACGCACTGCAGCGCATGCAGCGCGCGCTGGCGACGCTGGCTTAACGCTGCTCGCTGGCCACAATCTCCTTCAGGCTCCACGGATGGAACTTGATGGTGGTTTGCCCGTCGCTCACCGCCAGCGTGGGATTGGGTAAACGCTCATTTTCGCCCTGTGGCGAACTGGTTTTGACGCTGATGCCCTGCTGGCTCAGCCCTTCATCACTCATCATCGACAGCGCGCGAGCCGCTACCGTCTCCGGATCGCCGCGCAGCACTATTTCAATGTGCTCCCAGCCTTCGTGCGGATAGCGTTTGTTGCCCGGCCACGGCAGTTCCACGACGTCAATTTGTAACGGGCCAATCTGCAGCGGCCGATCAAGCGCAAACAGACAAATCGGGCGGCCATTAATCATATTTTCTGAAAACATCTTACCGCAGCTTATCAGCCCGGTTTTCCAGCGTTCCGCCGTAGTGTTCTGGTGACAACGCAGCGAAATGTGGTCCGCTTCCAGCCCCTCCAGAGCGAGCCCGAGTCGTTCGGCCAGCGCCAGCAGCGAAGCGGTAAAACGATCGATATCCTGTTCCAGATCGGCCAATAACGCAGAGTGAAAAGCTGATGCCACAACGTCTCCTTAAAGATGAAAAAATGATTACTCACGGGATTAAAACAGATGTTACTATCACAGCCGAAAATGAGATTTGTTGCGGCTTTTTACCAAAAACCACGTTTCTGTCTGCTTTTTCCTTTCAGACTCGGCTGAAAAATTGGACTTTAGTACCAGCAGTATGTTTATAAAAAACAGTTAACTCTTTGTTTTTTTAAGTCATTAATTATTCAATGGGATAACTCTCATTTGGTTGGTGATGAATTGCAGCGGTGACGGCTTTCTATTAAGTTTGTCACGACCATCATAAAAGGAATGGCTTATGTCTATGTTAATCGTTTCGGCAGTTCTCATCGCCCTGATGGGATTTGCAATTACTCGCCACTGGAAGATTCGTGCCGATAAAACTGTTAAGAACCCACGTCGTCATTTGCGTCGTCGTTAACACCCCGCTTTTACGGCGGAAACAGTGGCCGCCATGTTTCCGCCCATCTTAATGCAGGCTACTGACGCCTGAAAACAAATCACGTATACTTTTCCCCTTCTTTTTCCGCTTTGCGAACATTCTTTGTTCAGCTAAGGCGATGTTCCGGTGCGTTTTTTTCAAACGAACCGCTTAAGCGCATATAGGTAACTTGGTGAATATTCAGGCTCTTCTTTCCGAAAAAGTCAGTCAGGCAATGATCGCGGTCGGCGCACCAGCGGATTGCGAACCGCAGGTTCGTCAGTCGGCGAAGGCGCAGTTTGGCGACTATCAGGCTAACGGCATCATGGCAGTGGCGAAAAAACTGGGTCAGGCGCCACGTCAGCTGGCCGAGCAGGTGCTGCAGCATCTTGATCTGCAAGGTATTGCCAGTAAGGTTGAGATTGCCGGTCCAGGTTTTATCAATATCTTTCTTGAGCGCGCCTGGCTGGGTCAGCAGGTGGCGGCCGCACTGACCGCGCCAAAACTGGGCGTTGCGTCGGTCACGCCGCAGACTATCGTGGTTGATTACTCCGCGCCCAACGTGGCCAAAGAGATGCACGTTGGCCACCTGCGTTCCACCATCATTGGCGATGCGGCCGTGCGCACGCTGGAATTTCTTGGCCACCATGTCATTCGCGCTAACCACGTCGGCGACTGGGGCACACAGTTCGGCATGCTGATCGCCTTTTTAGAAAAGCAGCAGAAAGAGCATCACGAAGAGATTGCGCTGGCCGATCTGGAAGCGTTCTACCGCGAAGCTAAGCGCACTTATGACGAAGATGCCGCCTTTGCTGAGCGCGCGCGCAGCTACGTGGTGAAACTGCAGGGCGGCGATGAGTATTGCCGTAAAATGTGGCGTCGTTTGGTGGATGTCACCATGACGCAGAATCAGCACGGCTACGATCGCCTCAATGTCACCCTGACGCGTGACGATGTGATGGGCGAAAGCCTCTACAACGACATGCTGCCGGGCATCGTTGCCGACCTGAAAGCCAAAGGGCTGGCGGTGGAAAGCGAAGGCGCCACCGTGGTGTTCCTCGATGAATATAAAAACAAAGAGGGCGAACCGATGGGCGTCATCATCCAGAAAAAGGATGGCGGCTACCTCTACACCACCACGGATATCGCCTGCGCCAAATACCGCTACGAAACGCTGCATGCCGATCGCGTGCTCTATTACATCGATTCCCGTCAGCACCAGCATCTGATGCAGGCGTGGACCATCGTGCGTAAAGCGGGCTACGTGCCGGAATCGGTGCCGCTTGAGCACCATATGTTCGGCATGATGTTGGGTAAAGATGGCCGTCCGTTTAAGACGCGCAGCGGCGGCACCATCAAGCTGGCCGATCTGCTCGACGAAGCGCACGAGCGCGCGCTGACGTTGATCAAATCGAAAAACCCGGATATGGCTGACGATGAAGCGAATCGCATGGCGGAAGTGATTGGCATCGGCGCGGTGAAGTATGCCGATCTGTCGAAGAGCCGCACCACCGATTACGTATTTGACTGGGATAACATGCTGGCGTTTGATGGCAACACCGCGCCTTACATGCAGTATGCCTACACGCGTGTGCTGTCGGTGTTCCGCAAGGCGGGCATTGATCAAGCGAGCCTGTCAGGTGATGTGCTGGTCAGTGACGATCGCGAAGCGGCGCTGGCGGCGCGCCTGCTGCAGTTTGAAGAGACGATTACTCAGGTTGCGCGTGACGGAACGCCCCATGTGATGTGTGCTTATCTGTACGACCTGGCGGGTCTGTTCTCCAGCTTCTATGAGCACTGCCCGATTCTTAGCGCGGAAGATGACAACGTGCGCCAGAGTCGTCTGATGCTGGCCAGCCTCACCGCCAAAACACTGAAGCAAGGCCTGCAAACGCTGGGTATTGATACGGTAGACAGAATGTAAAACTGCCCTCCCCGTTTCTTCTGCGGAAACGGGGAAAGGTTATTGCGCGCCGCGATAGTTGACCATCACGTCGGCGTTGAGTACCCGCAACACCCTTTTCAACTGCCCCGATCCTTCCACACCAAAAATAAAACGTAACGGCTCATCGGCGCTGACGTTGGTTAATCCACGCGTCGCGCCGCTGGCGCCTTCCAGCGGGACACAGCGCTGGCTGGAACAGAGACGCGCCTGCAATCCGGCCGGTGCCGGACCATTCAGCTCATAACGCCAGTAAACCAGCGTCATGGTGCCGTTGATTTTCTCACTGGCGGTCAGCGGTTGTGATGAGGCCTGCACACCTGCGTTGCTTAACGCCGGGCCGCGCGCCGAGGCGCTCCACGCGCCATCATTGGCCTGTGCCATCAGCGGCAGCAGCGCTAATATCGCCATCACTCTGCGTTTCATCATTTACCTCCAATGGTCGCGGTCATGCGAATCTGACGGGTATCGCTCAGTTCCATATTGGAGAGCACCACCAGCTGCGGCAGATTGCGGCGCAGGAAGCGCGACAGCAACGCACGCAGCGGATGATTGACCAGCAGCACCGGCGGAGCGCCCAACACTTCCTGACGCTGCAACGCGGCCTGCGCTTGATCCAGCAAACGATCGGCAAGGCCCGGTTCCAGCCCGCCGCCGCCTTGCAACGCCTGCAGCAGCAGACGTTCCAGCGTTGAGTCGAGACCAATCACCTGCACTTCGCCATTACCCGGGAACCACTGTTGGGTGATCGCCCGGCCCAGCGCCACGCGGACTACCGTAGTCAGCTCCTGCGGATCGTTCTGTACCGGCGCATGTTCTGCCAGCGTTTCGATGATGGTGCGCATATCACGCATCGAGACGCGCTCCACCAGCAGGTTCTGCAACACTTTGTGCAGCGTGGTCAGCGTGATCACGCCAGGAATCAGATCTTCGGTCAGCTTCGGCATCTCCTGACTGACGCGATCCAACAGCTGCTGCGCTTCCTGACGACCAAACAGCTCGCTGGAATACTGGCCCAGCAGATGGTTGAGGTGCGTGGCAACCACGGTACTTGCTTCAACCACGGTGTAGCCCTGAATCTGTGCCTGCTCTTTCAGCGCGCTGTCGATCCAGATCGCCGCCAGCCCAAATGCCGGATCCACCGTGGCTTCGCCCGGCAAGGTGCCGGCGGCAGTGCCGGGGTTAATCGCCATCCAGCGGCCTGGGTAAGCGTCGCCGCTGCCAATCTCCACCCCTTTCATCAGGATGCGATAGCGTGCCGGAGGCAGATCCATGTTGTCGCGGATGTGCACCACCGGTGGCAGGAAGCCCACTTCCTGCGCAAATTTCTTACGAATACTGCGGATACGGCCCAGCAGCTCACCGTTTTGTTCATGATCGACCATCGGAATCAGGCGATAGCCCACTTCCATGCCCAGTGAATCTTCCAGCTGCACGTCGGTCCACGACGCTTCCACCGACGCGGCGGTCTCTTGGGGTTTAATGCTGATGCTCTGCGCAGGCGTTTTCGTCTGCTGCATCTGGCGACCGCGTTGCCACCAGGCGAGGCCGAGCAGGCCAGCGGTGAACAGCAGGAAAACAAAGTTTGGCATACCGGGCACCAGGCCGAGTAAACCGATCACGCCGCCGCTCAGCATCATGACGCGCGGGTTAGCAAACAGCTGGGTCACCATCTGCTCGCCGACATCCTGGTCGGTGCCGACGCGGGTGACGATAACACCCGCAGCGGTGGAGATTACCAGCGCAGGAATCTGTGCCACCAGGCCGTCACCGATGGTCAGCAGCGTGTAGCTTTCTGCTGCGTGGCCCATGTCCATGCCGTGCTGAATCACCCCCACCAGCAGGCCGCCGACCACGTTGATGATCATGATCATGATGCCGGCGATGGCGTCGCCACGAACGAACTTACTCGCACCGTCCATCGATCCATAGAAGTCCGCTTCCTGGGTCACGTCGGAGCGGCGTTTTTTCGCCTCTTCTTCGCCAATCAAACCGGCGTTCAGGTCGGCGTCGATCGCCATCTGCTTACCGGGCATACCGTCCAGCACAAAGCGCGCGCCTACTTCAGCGATACGGCCCGCACCTTTGGTGATAACCATAAAGTTGATGATCACGAGGATGATAAACACCACGATACCGATGGCGAAGTTACCGCCGACCAGAAAGTGGCCAAACGCTTCGACCACCTGGCCCGCCGCGGCACCGCCGGTATGGCCTTCCATCAGGATGATACGCGTGGAGGCGACGTTCAGCGCCAGGCGCAGCAGCGTTGAGAACAGCAGAATGGTAGGAAACGCCGCAAACTCCAGCGTTTTCTGGGTAAACATCGCCACCAACAGCACCATAATCGACAGCGCAATGTTGAAGGTAAACAGCAAATCGAGGATGAACGGCGGTAACGGCAGCACCATCATCGACAGGATAATCAGGATCAGGATGGGCCCGGCCAGCACCTGCCACTGCGTATCTTTAAAGTTGCCCGGCAGACGGAGCATCGTGGACAGATTAGACATCGTTTTTCTTCTCTCCAGCAAAATCGAGTTCTGCCGGGACCGGCAGGTTATTTGGTTTCTTCGGAATCAGGCCGCCTTCACGCTTCCAGCGTCGCACCTGCCAGACCCAGGCCAGCACTTCCGCGACCGCGCCATACAGCGTGCCGGGAATATGCTGTCCAATCTCACTGTGGCGATAGAGCGCACGCGCCAGCGGCGGTGCCTCCAGAATCGGAATGCGGTGCTCCATACCCAGCTCGCGAATACGCAGCGCAATCTCTCCGGCGCCTTTTGCCAATACCTTTGGTGCGCTCATCTTCTTCTCGTTGTAGGCCAGTGCCACGGCGTAGTGCGTTGGGTTGGTCACAATCACGTCCGCCTTCGGCACATCGGCCATCATGCGGCGACGTGACGCGGCGCGCATCTGCTGGCGAATACGCCCTTTCACGTGCGGGTCGCCATCCTGTTCTTTGTGTTCGTCGCGAATCTCCTGGCGGGTCATGCGCAGCCCTTTAAAGAAGCTGTAGAGCTGCCAGAAGACGTCAAAGCCCACCATCGGAATCAGCCCAAGCAGAATCAGCAGCCCGCAGACGGCGATCATATTCAGGCCGTGGCCCAGCGCGCTGAACGGTGATTCGCTGATCAGACGCAGCATCTCAGGCCAGTGGCTGCGCAGGTAAAACCAGGTGACGCAGCCGACGATAATCGCCTTCAGGATGCCCTTAAACAGTTCGGCCCAAGCCTGGCCAGCCACAATACGCTTCAGGCCTTTCAGCGGGTTCATCTTGCCCACGTCAAACTTGATCGATTTCCCGCTGAGCACCACGCCGCCGAGCAGCATCGGCGCGGCAATCGCCACCAGCACCAGCCCGGCAAACACCGGCACCAGCGCGCCAATTGCCTGGCTGATCAGGTTGGCAATGTGGCGAATGATCAGCTTGTCGTCGTTGACCATGCTGTGGTCAAAATTGAGTCCCGCTCGCAGCATCGCCGCCATCTGGCGCGCCATTGATTCGCCTCCAACCCAGAGGATCATCAGGCCCACCACCAGCATCAGCAGAGAAGTCAGCTCGCGCGAACGCGGTATCTGGCCTTCCTCTCGTGCTTTATCAAGTCGGTGAGCCGTGGGGGATTCTGTTTTTTCCTCTTCGCTATCTCCGGACACGGCGATAATTCTCAGGCGGGGAATGAGTGAGGATAGAGTGCCAGAGTCGCGCAAAAGCGATGGCAAGAGTAATGAGGCGAAATTGCGGTTATTTCAGGGATGGAATAGCAAAAAGGCCAGGCCGAAGAGCATCGGCCCGGTTACATCATGGGGCGACCAGCACGGCCGCCCAAAGGTCCAACATCAGAATCCGAGGCTGTCCAGCAGGTCATCAACCTGGTCCTGGTTCGCCACAACGCCTGGCGCTGCCGCATTGACCTGTGGGCCATTCAGCAGGCTGTCGTTGTCGCGCTTCTGCCGCGCGTTCGCTTCCGGCATGTTTTCCAACAGCACCATCAGCAGCTGACGCTCGATCTCCTGAATCACATCCATCATGCGCTTGATTACCTGACCGGTAAGGTCCTGGAAATCCTGCGCCATCATGATGTCGAGCAGCTGCGAGTTCGTAAATGACGTATGAGTGGGCACCTCGCCAAGATACGCACGCGTATCTGAAACCAGTGACCGGGCATCCGTCAGCTCAATAGGGTTCTCAAACCATTCATCCCAACGGCCTTGCAGGTGTTTCGCACCGTTTTCCAGCGCATCCTGATGAGGCTGTGCCGCTTCCACGCTGTTCAGTGCACGATCGGCAGCCTGCGCCGTCATCTGCACCACGTAGTCAAGACGGTCACGCGCATCAGGAATGGCTTCCGCCGCTTCAGCAATCGCCTGGTCCAGTCCCAACTCACGCAGGCTGTCGCGCAGCATGCGTGTTAATGAACCAATGCGGCCAATGATGTCTTGTGCAGACGCCGCATCGGTCGATGGTTTCTGAAGTTCACTCATCACGACTCCTTACATACCCAGTTTTTCGAAGATCTTGCCCAGCTTCTCTTCAAGGGTTGCAGCGGTAAAAGGTTTAACAACGTAGCCACTGGCGCCTGCCTGAGCGGCAGCAATGATATTTTCTTTCTTCGCTTCCGCGGTCACCATCAGCACCGGCAGCTTGTTCAGCGTGCTGTCTGCACGAATGGTTTGCAGCAGCTCAAGCCCATCCATGTTTGGCATGTTCCAGTCGGATACCACGAAATCAAAGCCGCCTGCGCGCAGTTTGTTCAGCGCGTCAACGCCATCTTCAGCTTCTTCTACGTTGTTGAAGCCCAGCTCTTTCAGCAGGTTACGCACAATACGACGCATCGTATTGAAGTCGTCCACCACCAAAAAGCGCATATTCTTGTCAGCCATATCTACTCCTGAGTTATCTGCCTGACTCTGCTAAATACGCAGAGCCTGTCCGGCGCTAATTTTTGCCAGCATGTGCTGACTGATTTGGTGTAAGTCCACCACTTCACTGGCTCCCCCGAGAGCGATCGCTTCTCGCGGCATGCCGAATACCACACAACTCGCCTCATTCTGGGCGATGGTCCAGGCGCCAGCGCGATGCATTTCCAGCATGCCCGCCGCGCCGTCGTTACCCATGCCGGTGAGGATCACGCCTACGGCGTTACGCCCCGCGTGGATCGCCACCGACTTAAACAGTACGTCGACCGACGGTTTGTGTCGGTTGACCGGCGGGCCGTCGTTCAGCTTCACCTGATAGTTGGCGCCGCTGCGTGCCAGCTCCATGTGCATCGCACCCGGTGCGATGTAGGCGTGGCCGGGCAGAATACGTTCGCCATCCTCCGCCTCTTTCACCGTGATCTGGCACAGCTTGTTCAGCCGCTCGGCAAATGAGCGGGTAAAGCCAGGCGGCATGTGCTGCGTAATCAGCAGCGCCGGGCTGGTCGCCGGCAGCGGCTGCAACACATGACGAATCGCCTCGGTGCCGCCGGTTGAGGAGCCGATAGCAATCAGCTTCTCGCTGCTGAGCATCGGTCCCGCCTTCAGCATCACCGTCGGCCCTTTCGGCCCACGCATCTGCAAACGGGCACGGGCCGCGGCACGTACTTTATCGGCGATCATCTGGCTATAGGCGATCATGCCTTCGCGGATGCCCAATGCCGGTTTGGTGACAAAATCCACCGCACCCAGCTCCAGCGCCCGCAACGTAATTTCTGAACCTTTACCGGTCAGCGAGGAGACCATCACCACCGGCATCGGCCGCAAGCGCATCAGTTTTTCAAGAAAATCGAGCCCATCCATGCGCGGCATTTCAACATCAAGCGTCAGCACCTGCGGGTTGAACTGCTTAATCAGATCCCGCGCCACCAGAGGATCTGGCGCGGTTGCCACCATTTCCATATCCGGATGACTGTTAATGATCTCGGTCATCAGCTGACGCATCAGCGCAGAGTCATCAACACACATTACGGTGATTTTGCTCATTATCTTTCCTTAGTCAGCCCGTAAACCGTCTGGCCACGCAGCCAAAATTCTTTGCTGATCTGGCTGAAGTTTTCTGAGTGTCCGGCAAACAGCAAACCACCTGGTTTCAGCATGGGAACAAAACGCCGCAGGATCTTCTCTTGTGTCTCTTTGTCGAAATAGATCATCACGTTGCGGCAAAAAATTGCATCAAACGGGCCGGGCACCGCCCACTCGTTGCCCAACAGGTTGAGCTGGCTAAAGTTAACCAGATTGGTCAGCTCCGGCCGGGCGCGTACCATGCCAGCGTGCGGGCCGGTGCCGCGCAGAAAAAAGCGCTGCATCTGCGGCTGCGACAGCGTACGCAGCTCTTCCTGACGGTAAACGCCTGATATCGCCTTCTCCAGCACCTGGGTGTCGATATCACTGGCATGCACCTGAAACTTGCCAGGTCCACCGCCCAGCGTTTCGGCCAGCGTCATGGCGATAGAATAGGGCTCCTCACCGGTTGAGGCCGCCGTGCTCCAGACGCTGTAGCTGCCGCCGCGTTTTTTCGCATGCTCAGCCAGAATCGGAAAATGGTGCGCCTCACGAAAAAATGCCGTCAGGTTGGTGGTCAGCGCATTGATAAACGCCTGCCACTCGGCGCTGTTCGGATCGGACTCCAGCAGCGCCAGATAACGACCAAAGTCGTCGATGTTCAGCGTGCGCAGGCGACGCACCAGGCGGTTGTAAACCATCTCCCGCTTGTGGTCGGCCAGTACAATGCCGGCACGCTGGTAAATCAGCTGGCTGATACGACGAAAGTGCGTATCAGACAACGGTAGCCGCTGCACCATCTGTGAGAGCAGAGTGGTGTTCTCATTCTGATCCAGTAACGTTGATTTTTTCATGTATAGCCACCCGGCAAAGTACGGATTAAAGAGATAAAAAGGGTTCAGTTTCCCCGAATGCCAGCGTAGCGTCAGACTGAAGCGCCTTTTTGCGCCGCAACCCTGACAGGCCTCAGTCATTCGCCTGTCCAACGCCGTGGTGACCGGTACCGCTTTCAGGTATCAGCGCGGCCTTCTGTCGTAATCACTACGCTGATGGCTCTGCCTGAGCGCACCACCTGAAGTGACATTGTCACGTTTTATCAGTCTGTTCTTCTGTCAGTGCCGCCCTTGCGGGCGGCCTGCGATTCAGAAGGTTTCCCAGTTGTCGTTTGCATTCGCGGCGGACTTACCGCCAGCGGCTAAAACCGGCACAGTTAAGGGATTCTTACTTTCTCTAACTTGGTTAACGGCCTGGCCGCCGAATTCTTTACGGATATTGAACGCGGAGACCGCTTGTTTTAGTCGGCTTGCCTGATCTTCGAGCGATGCGGCCGCCGCAGCGGACTCCTGTACCAGCGAGGCGTTCTGCTGCGTCACCTGATCCATCTCGGTTACCGCAATGCCAATCTGGTCGATACCGCGGCTCTGCTCGTCCGACGCCGAGGCGATTTCGCCCATGATGTCGGTGACGCGCGTTACGGCATTAACGATATCGTTCATGGTTGCACCGGCGACGCTGACCTGGTTGGAGCCGCTGTCCACCCGGCTGACCGAATCCTGAATCAGCGATTTGATCTCTTTTGCTGCCTGAGCACTGCGCTGCGCCAGGTTACGGACTTCGCCTGCCACCACCGCAAAGCCACGACCCTGCTCACCGGCGCGCGCCGCTTCCACCGCGGCGTTGAGCGCGAGGATGTTGGTCTGGAAGGCGATGCCGTCGATCACGCTGATGATGTCAGCAATCTTTTTCGAGCTGCCGGCGATTTCGTTCATGGTTTTCACCACGCCCGCCACCACGCTGCCGCCCTTCTCGGCGGTTTCTGAGGCGCTGAGCGCCAGCTGAGAGGCCTGACGAGCGTTCTCGGCGTTCTGCTTCACCGTGGCGGTGAGCTGCTCCATGCTGGCTGCAGTCTCCTCCAGCGAGGCTGCCTGCTGCTCGGTACGGGCGGAAAGATCGTTGTTACCGGCGGCAATTTCACTGGCACCGGTGTAGATCGCATCGGATCCGTCACGTACCCGGCTCACGGTAGAGATCAGCTCCTGCTGCATGTGTTGCAGCGAGGCCAGCAATTCACCGATTTCGTTACGGCTTTCAACCTCAATCTTCTGCGTCAAATCACCGGCGGCAATATGGCGAATGTGAGCAATGCTGCTTTTCAGCGGCGCGACCAGTAGCTTCTGCATACCGCTCCACACCAGCAACATCACGCTCAGCGAGACGATCAGCACCAGGGTCAGCATCCAGATGGTGCGCTGCCAGGCGCTTTCATTGGTTGCCACGCCATCTGCCATCAGCTGATTGATCACCTTCTGCCAGTTGGCATAAGAGGCACCCATGCGATCCTGAAATCCCTGGGTAGGCTGATCGATAAACGCCTGAAACTGGTTGGTGGTAAAAAACACCGTCAGCTCATCCAGCGCCTGACGATAGGCTTTGTAATCGTTCAGCAACGCCTGTACATCCGGTGCTGTGCGGCCTTCGTCGCTCAGCGTGGCGTTGAACACCGCCATCGAACGATCGGCGGTTTCCAGCTCGCTTTTCGCCAGCGTGACCAATTTAGCCACCGCGGCGACCGATTCGGCTGAGGTTGCATCCTGCAAATGTTGAATACCGGCGCGGTTCAGCGTGTTACGCGCCTGTACCAGCGAGACCCATGAGGTGCCCATTGCGCGTTGCAGGTTGCTCATCTGTTGGCTAAAAGCAAAATTATCCTTATCCGCTTTTACGGTGTGAAAAAACATGCCGCCCATGGCAAGTTGAATAACAGCGAATAACACCAGCACGCCCAGCAGGCCGGTGACGATACGAATACGCTTTAGCATAGAAACCTCTTTTATTGTTGGTTCCTGAGTTATCGACCGATTCTGTTTGGGCTTTATCGCCTGCGCAGCGATCTCAGCTGTTTATCTGTACAGCCCGGATTTTTGACATAAAAAAGGCGGAGTTTCCTCCGCCTGTAGCAGATTATCCTGCTAATTAGAAAGTTTCCCAGTTATCCGTCGGCGGTGTGCCCGCCGCGGCACGCAGCACCGGCTGTGGCACTACCCGGCTCAGCGGCTGGCTGGTGCGTCCGCTACCGCTGTTGCTGATGCGGAACACCGATACTGCCTGACTCAGGCGGCTCGCCTGCGCTTCCAGCGACGAAGCCGCCGCAGCCGATTCCTGCACCAGCGAGGCGTTCTGCTGCGTCACCCGATCCATCTCGGTCACCGCCTGACCCACCTGGTCGATACCGCGGCTCTGCTCGTCCGACGCTGAGGCAATTTCGCCCATGATGTCGGTGACGCGCGTCACCGCGCTAACGATGTCGTTCATGGTGTCACCGGCGACGCTGACCTGCGCCGATCCGCTGTCCACCCGGCTGACCGAATCCTGGATCAGCGATTTGATCTCTTTTGCCGCCTGGGCACTGCGCTGGGCCAGGCTACGCACTTCGCCTGCCACCACCGCAAAGCCACGCCCTTGCTCACCGGCACGCGCCGCTTCCACCGCGGCGTTCAGCGCCAGAATATTGGTCTGGAAGGCGATGCCGTCGATTACGCTGATGATGTCGGCAATCTTCTTCGAGCTGCCGGCGATATCGTTCATGGTTTTCACCACACCCGCCACCACGTTGCCGCCTTTCTCGGCGGTGGCTGAGGCGCTGAGCGCCAGCTGTGATGCCTGACGGGCATTCTCAGCGTTCTGCTTCACCGTGGCGGTGAGCTGCTCCATGCTGGCCGCGGTCTCTTCCAGCGAGGCCGCCTGCTGCTCGGTACGGGCTGAGAGATCGTTGTTACCGGCGGAGATTTCGCTGGCGCCGGTAAAGATGGCGTCTGAACCGGTGCGCACGTCGCTGACCGTGCGAACCAGCTCCTGCTGCATGTGTTGCAGGCTCGACGCCAGCTGGCTCATTTCGTTGCGCCCTTCCACCGCGATCGACTGGGTCAGATCGCCCGCCGCAATGGCGCGGATGTTGCCGATGATCGCGTTCAGCGGCAGAATCAGCACGCTGCGCAGGCCAAACCAGCTGGCCAGGATTACCGCAAACACCACAGCCAGCACCAGGCCAATCACCCACATCATCTGCACAAAGGCCGCGTGATTCTTCGCTTCGCCTTTGGCCGCCATTGATGCCTGCGCCTCACGCCATTCGGTATAGGCTTTCTGCATCTCGCCCTGCTTCTGCTCAATGTTGAGTTTCAGCATGCCCTGCAGATCGTTGGCCTGCATCAATTGCAGCATCATCTTCAGTGCTTCGTTATAGCTGCCGTAACGGCTTTCCAGCTCATCGGTAATGCGGGTATCGAAATTTGGCAGCTCCGGCAGGTTGTAATAGATCTTGTAGTGCGCCTCAGCATCCGCCAGCAGCTGCTGCGTTTTGGCAATCACGCTGTCAAGATTACCGCCGTTCATGTTTTCCACCGCGCTGCTCTGCATACGCAGCATGCCGCGGTTAAGCTGAATGCGCGTCTGGTTCAGCGCAATCCACGCATCGGTCATTGAGGTGACGTTTTCCGTCGCCAGCTGTGAAACGGCAAAGCTCGCTTTGTCATTTTCCAGCGCCCGGAAACTGAGCCAGCTGGAGGAGAGCTGGATAATACCGAACAGGCAGAGCACCGCGACCAGGCTGGTCACGACTTTGATTCTTTTAAACATGGTTATCCCTGAATTTGGAAAAAAACTAACGAGGGCGTTATCGGCGCGGGCGCCATAGCGACTAGGTATTTTGTGCGCTGCCTGGATCCGTATTACCGGCGCGTGGGTCAGTCCGACCCGGTGTGTTTTACGCGGCGCCCCTTGAGGAGGCACGCGTCAGGGCAACGTCAGACGCCGCCCTGGGTGTGTTAGAAGGTTTCCCAGTTGCTGTCACCGGCTGGCGCACTGGCCGCTGCACGCAGCACCGGCTGCGGTGCCACACGGCCGGTCGGCTGGCTGGCGCGCACGCTGCCGCTGATGCGGAACACCGACACCGCCTGGCTGAGACGACTCGCCTGCTCTTCCAGCGAGGCCGCCGCCGCCGCTGACTCTTCCACCAGCGAGGCGTTCTGCTGCGTCACGCGATCCATCTCGGTTACCGCCTGGCCAACCTGATCGATACCGCGGCTCTGCTCATCCGACGCCGAGGCAATTTCACCCATGATGTCGGTAACGCGCGTTACCGCATTGACGATGTCGTTCATGGTGGCACCGGCCACGCTGACCTGGTTGGAACCGCTGTCGACGCGGCTGACCGAATCCTGAATCAACGATTTGATCTCTTTCGCCGCCTGGGCGCTGCGCTGCGCCAGGTTACGGACTTCGCCCGCGACCACCGCAAAGCCACGGCCCTGCTCACCGGCGCGCGCCGCTTCCACCGCAGCGTTCAGCGCGAGAATGTTAGTCTGGAAGGCGATGCCGTCGATCACGCTGATGATGTCAGCAATTTTCTTCGAGCTGCCAGCGATTTCGTTCATGGTTTTCACCACGCCCGCGACCACCGTTCCGCCCTTCTCGGCGGTTTCCGACGCGCTGAGCGCCAGCTGCGATGCCTGACGAGCGTTCTCGGCGTTCTGCTTCACCGTGGCGGTGAGCTGCTCCATACTGGCCGCAGTCTCCTCCAGCGAAGCCGCCTGCTGCTCGGTACGCGCTGAGAGATCGTTGTTACCGGCGGAGATTTCGCTGGCGCCGGTAAAGATGGCGTCTGAGCCGGTGCGCACGTCACTGACCGTGCGGACCAGTTCCTGCTGCATGTGCTGCAGGCTGGATGCCAGCTGGCTCATTTCGTTGCGCCCTTCCACTGCGATCGGCTGGGTCAGATCGCCCGCCGCGATGGCACGGATGTGGCCGATAATCGCGTTCAGCGGCTGGATCAGCACGCTACGCAGGCCAAACCAGCTGGCCAGAATCACCGCCAGCACCACCGCCAGCACCAGTCCAATCACCCACATCATCTGGGTAAAGGCCGCATGGTTTTTCACTTCGCCTTCGGCTGAAATCGCCGCCTGCGCTTCACGCCATTCGGTATAGGCAGTTTGCATCTCGCCCTGCTTCTGCTCGATGTTGAGCTTGAACATGCCCTGCAGATCGTTGGCCTGCATCTGCTTCAGCATCGCTTTCAGCGCCTCATCGTAGGTGGCATAGCTGGCTTCCAGCTTGTCGCGGACGCGGACATCAAAACCCGGCGTGGCGGGCAGGTTGTAGTAAACCGTGTAGTGCTTCTGCGCTTCGTCCAGCAGCTGCTGGGTCTGCGTAATAATGCCGTCCAGCTGGCCGCCGTTAATCTTCGACGCCATATCGCTCTGCATGCGCAGCATGCCGCGGTTGAGCTGGATGCGCGTCTGGTTCAGCGCAATCCACGCGTCGGTCATTGAGGTCACGTTATCGGTGGCTATCTGTGAGACGGCGAAGCTGTTTTTATCGTTTTGCAGCGCCTGAACGCTCAGCCAGCCAGAGAACAGCTGAATAATGCCAAACAGGCACAGTACCGCGACCAGGCTGGTCACGACTTTAATTCGCTTAAACATGTTTACCCTTGGTGATTAATAGAAAACGGGAAATAGTAAAAAGACAACAACAGGCAGGTTATCGGCGAACGGCGGCGGGAGTTTAGAGAGCAACAGTCAGAAATGGTGAAAAAACGGGCAATTAACGCAATAAAACAGCAGCACGCGGCGGTGTAGCTGAATCGTGACAGGCGTCAGCGAGGCAGCGTGGAATTCACTGGCCGCGCAGCGCGGATTGACGAAAAAAAAACAGCCCGGGCGATCGGTATCGCCGCGGGCTGTCAGGCAGGATTATGCGCTACGCAGTGTATCCACCAGCGCCATCTCGTCGCTGTTGAGCAGCTTCTCGATGTCGACCAGAATCAGCATACGTTCGCCGAGCGCACCGAGGCCGGTCATGTATTCGGTTGACATGGTCACCGCGAATTCCGGCGCCGGGCGGATCTGATCCTGGGTCAGCGACAGCACGTCAGAGACGCCATCAACCACGATACCCACCACGCGCTGTACCAGATTCAGCACGATCACCACGGTGTTGTCATTGTACTCGACATCGGGCTGGTCGAACTTCAGACGCAGGTCGATGATCGGCACGATAACGCCGCGCAGGTTGGTCACGCCTTTGATAAACGACGGGGTGTTGGCGATACGCGTTACCTGATCGTAACCGCGAATCTCCTGCACTTTCAGGATGTCGATGCCGTACTCTTCATCACCTAAGGTGAATACCAGAAACTCCTGGCCTACGGTTTCGCCAGCCAGTTTCGTAACGGTTGCCATTCCACTCATTTTTTTACCCTTTTTGGTTTCGGTTACGCTGCGGCGCCGGCCACACGCTTCTCACGGTTCAAAGTTTGCAGTGCGGAGACATCAACAATCAGCGCAACACTGCCATCGCCAAGGATGGTGCCAGCGGAAATGCCCGGCACCTTGCGGTAGTTACTTTCGAGGTTTTTCACCACCACCTGATGCTGACCAATTAACTGGTCTACCAACAACGCATAGCGCTTGCCGGCGCTTTGCAGGATCACCACGATGCCCTGCGTCGCTTCGGTTTTCGCATTCTTCACGTCGAAGACGTTCCACAGCTCAACCAGCGGCAGATATTCGCCACGCACTTCCAGCACGCGCTCGCCACCGGCCAGCGGTTTCAGGTCGTCCGCCAGCGGCTGCAACGATTCCATTACGGCGTTCAGCGGCAGAATAAACACCTCATTCGCCACGCGCACCGACATGCCATCAAGGATAGCGAGCGTCAGCGGCAGCAGAATGCGAATGGTGGTGCCTTTGCCCTGCTTCGAGGAGATTTCGACGTGGCCGCCCATCTCCTGAATATTACGTTTCACCACGTCCATGCCGACGCCGCGTCCGGAGACGTCGGTAACCTGCTCAGCGGTGGAGAAGCCTGGGGCGAAGATCAGCATGCCAACGTCTTCGTCGCTCATGTTCTCGCTGACCGGCAGACCGGAAGAGAGCGCCTTGGCGAGAATACGTTCACGGTTCAGACCGGCACCGTCGTCAATCACTTCGATACAGATGTTGCCGCCCTGATGTTCCGCTGAAAGCGTCAGGTTGCCTACGGCATCCTTGCCGTTTTCCAGGCGTTTTTCCGGCGATTCAATCCCGTGGTCGAGGCTGTTACGCACCAGGTGCGTTAACGGATCGATAATGCGTTCAATCAGGCTCTTATCGAGTTCGGTTGAACTGCCCATCAGGGTCAGTTCCACTTCTTTGCCCAGTTTGCTGGCCAGATCGCGCACCAGACGCGGGAAGCGACTGAAGACATATTCCATCGGCATCATACGAATCGACATCACCGATTCCTGCAGATCGCGGGCGTTACGCTCAAGCTGACCCATGCTGTTCAGCAGGTCGCCGTGCGCCACCGGATCCAACTCGCCGGAACGCTGTGCCAGCATCGACTGGGTAATCACCAGCTCGCCGACCAGGTTGATCAGCTGATCCACTTTCTCTACCGCCACGCGAATACTGCTTGATTCGCTGGTTTTCGCCGGTGCAGCAGCGCGTTTCGCTTCGCGTTTGGCCGGGGGGGCAATCTCGGTGACGCTGGCCAGCGCAGGCGCGGGCGCGGGCTCGGCCTCTGGCGCGGCAGCAGCCGGTGCAGCTTCAGCGGCAGGCGCTGAGGCATCCGGGAAGTGAATCTGCGACTCTTCGATCACGAAGCAGAGCACCGCCACGATGTCATCTTTACCGACGGAATCGATGTTAGCTTCCAGGGTGTTTTCCCCTTCCACCACGTTGCTCAGCGTGCCGAGGTTACCCAGCTCTTCGCGCATCAGCTTCACTTCGCCGCTTTTCAGCTCGGTGAGTTTCACGCGCAGGCCGCTGTTGGCAACCGCTGCGGCGGCCGTTGTCGGCGCGGCAGCAGCAGGTGCTACCGCTTCGCCTTTGGCTTCCAGCGCCAGCTGACGTAAAGCTTCACAAATGTACTTGAAGCTTTCCTCGTTCGGTTCCTGCCCGGTTTTATAGGCATCGAGCTGTTCCTGCATAATATCTTTGGTTTCCAAAAACAGGTTGATGATGTCGGTGCTGAGCTGCATTTCGCCGCGACGAGCACCATCCAGAATGTTTTCCAGAATGTGGGTAGTTTCCTGTAGTACACGGAAACCAAATGTTCCTGCACCGCCTTTAATGGAGTGGGCGGCACGGAAAATGGCATTGAGCTGCTCGGAGTCCGGCTCCTGCGGGTCGAGACCCAACAGGTGCTGCTCCATATCGGCCAGCAGCTCGTCTGCCTCGTCAAAAAACGTCTGGTAAAAATCGCTGATGTCCATACTCACGGGATCACCTCTGCTGTGAGGAGCGGTCTTGTTATTGCGTCGCGTTGGCAGGTGCCGCTACGGGAGCAGGCGCTGCTGGCGCAGTAATTTGTTCAATGCTGGCGACGTCATTGACCGCCATCGCATCACTTTCGGTATTCTCTTTTTCAATCGCGGCCTCAGTGTCATGGTTCAACACCAGCAGGCTCATACGCCGGTTCACGGCATCATCCCCGCCGCGATTTTTCAGTTTCATGGTGTCGGACATGCCCACCACGCGCAGCATCTTGTCAGAAGCCAGGCCACCGATAACCAGTTCCCGCCGCGAGGCGTTGGCACGATCGGTAGAAAGCTCCCAGTTGCTGTAACCACGCTGTCCGTTGGCATACTGAATGTCATCGGTATGGCCAGCGATACTGATTTTGTTCGGTATATCATTCAAAATCGGTGCAATGGCCCGCAGGATATCGCGCATATAAGGTTCCACATCCGCGCTGCCGGTTTTAAACATTGGCCGATTCTGGCTATCAATAATCTGAATACGCAGCCCCTGCTCCACCATGTTGATGATCAGGTGCGGACGGAGCGCCTTCAGTCGCGGATCCGCTTCGATCAGCTGATCGAGCTTTTCCCGTAACCGGTTAAGGCGAATATCGTCCAGCTTGCGTTTTTGCGCCTCCATATCAATCTTCGGCTGCTTGTTCACTTCACCCTGCTTTTGCGTGGGATCGTCACCGCCGCCTGGAATGGGGCTGGAGCTGTCACTGCTGCGCTGGCCACCGGTTACCGCCACTTTCAGCGGCGTCTTAAAGTAATCGGCAATTTGCACCAATTGCTGAGGGTTAGAGATCGAAATTAGCCACATCACCAAAAAGAAAGCCATCATGGCGGTCATAAAGTCGGCGTAAGCGATTTTCCATGAGCCGTGACTGCCCTCATGCTTTTTATGTTTGCGCCGTTTGACCAGCACGATCGGGTGATTATCGTGTTTCATCAGCAGTTATTCCGTTTTAGCCGGTGACTTGGCATTACGTACGTGTTCTTCCAGTTCAGTGAACGACGGGCGTTCGGTGGAATAGAGCGTCTTACGGCCAAATTCCACGGCGATCTGCGGCGCGTAGCCGTTCAGGCTCGATAGCAGCGTCACCTTGATGCACTGCATCATCTTGGTGGTTTCCGCACATTTCTGCCGCAGCACGTTAGCCAGTGGCGAAATAAAGCCGTACGCCAACAGGATGCCGAGGAAAGTTCCCACCATGGCGTGTGCAATCAGCGCGCCCAGCTCAGCGGCCGGACGGTCTGCTGACGCCAGCGCGTGCACCACGCCCATTACCGCTGCCACGATACCGAACGCTGGCAGGCCGTCGCCGATTTGCGCGATACTCTGCGCCGGGACGTCACACTCGTGTTCGTAGGTTTCGATCTCTTCGTCCATCAACGCTTCGATTTCAAAGGCGTTCATGTTGCCGCTGACCATCAGACGCAAATAGTCGTTGATGAAATCCACCAGCCGGTTATCGGCCAAAATGCGCGGGTAATTAGCGAAAATTTCGCTCTCTTTTGGATTGTCGATATCGCTTTCCAGTGACAGCATGCCCTGCTGACGCGATTTAGCCATCAGCCGGTAAAGCAACGCCATCAGGTCCATATACACGGCTTTGTTATATTTCGAACCGCGGAACAGCAGCGGTAACGCTTTGCCCGTGGCTTTGATCGCCTTGCCGTTGTTGCCAACCAGGAAAGCACCCAATCCGGCGCCGCCGATAATGATCAGCTCCGAAGGTTGATAGAGCGCGCCAAGATGGCCACCGACCATCATGTATCCGCCCAGTACTGAGCCCAGTACCACGATGTAGCCCAAGATAACCAGCACAATAAATCCTTACGTCTGTAACGTGTTGGTGGAAGTTAAGCCAGAGAGCCGAAGGTGTCGTTTCTGAACGCGGAGCAAAAAAAAAGCAGCGGTTAAAAACCGCTGCTGGATGCATCTCACGTAGCGAACAAACTTAAACGGCGTGTTTAACCTGTTCATCCAGCAGTTGTGAAATGTTATCGGCAGATTCTACAGAAAGTTTACGCCTTTTTACCGCACGAGATGGCGGCTGGCACAGGCTGCAGCAGAAGCTACCGATCGGCTGATGTGCATGATTAATAAAGCTTCCATGGCATGATTTGCAGTCAGATAACTCCAGCATGCCGCTTTCAACGAATCGTACCAGGGTCCATGCACGCGTCAGCGCCAACAGAGGGCCTTCGTCCGATTGCGGACACTGTTCAAGGTAAAGACGGTACGCTTTAATCACCGCATCCACGCCGCTGCACAGGCCGCTTTTCAGCAGGAACTGCCAGGCGTTACTGAAGATCGACGCGTGAATATTCTGTTCCCAGGTCATAAACCAGTCGGTAGAGAAAGGCAGCATGCCTTTTGGCGGTGGGCTGCCACGCAGTTCTTTATACAGCTTGATCAAACGACCACGGCTGAGCTGCGTTTCGCTCTCTAACATCTGGAGGCGTGCGCCTAAGGTAATAAGCTCCATCGCCAGTTGAATATCACGAGCTTCCTGAACGATACTTTTGTCGCTCATAATGCCGCCCTTTTCTTTGGTAATTCGGTTACTTTTGCTGAAGCTTCACGCAGTAAACGGCTGGAGAGCAGGATACCGGTATGGATCTGCTGTAAGTCATCCACGCGCGATTCTTGCGTCAGGCGGTTGATCAGGTTGTGATCGTTAAAGCGGAACTGGCACACCAGCTGATTGGTTTCAGCTAATTTCACCATTTCTGGCAGAGTCAGCTTTGCCAACGTGTCAGCCATGGCTTCATCGATACCCAGGCGAAACATTGCGGAAGCTTTTTCCTGATTAATTAAACGTTGCGCTAACAGTAAATAAGACAAGTTGATGTCGTAAATATGCTTGAGTAATTCAGATGTACCCATTTTGTTTTCCATCCTGACTGACACGACTTTTAACGTTCGCGGCACTATCCCGCGCTTGAGTTTGTTGGTTGGTAAATCTAAAGATGGCAAAACGTTATTAGGTATAGAACCAAACATGCACTGTTATCTGTTCGCATCCCAGAGGGGTGCTGATGCAGTAATTAGTCATAACTCCAGGCCAATCTTTCTTTGAATCCTCGCCCTCTTCCGTGACGTTCGCTTACATCTTTTTAAGACTATTCCTAAAAACAACGCAACTCTAGCTGCTCTAATTTCTACATACAACGAATATTTTGCGAAATTTTAGATAAAGTGTGATGCGCATCACACTTTTAAGGCAAATCCTTTACCGAAACCATCAGCATTGCTTTTGAATAGGTCACTTTTTGACCTATTTTAGCTTTTCCTTTACAAAACTGGACACAACTACGCATTTCTAAATAGAAATGATTAGCTTTTAGACTCTCAGGATCGATACGTTGTCAAATCGCGGCTAGCGCCCTATTAAACGCTGGTTTTTTAATTTTATGCAGCGTTATTCACTGTTATGCCTGGGAATTTACCCCCTATAAATTAGTGACTTAGCGTTACAGTTCCCCTTATGGATAGCTGTACAAGGCAATAAAAGCGGCTTTTTGCGATCGGCAGAGATAAGCGGGTGTTAACAGAGTGAGGGTTATGTCAGCGGGGAAGAACCAGATGTAACAATGAGTTACATTAACAGCATAAATGTATTTCAGAAAAGCGCAGTCTGAGTGCAGTAAACATCGGCCGCAAAATGGCAAACTTTAACGCTTTCTTTAAATTTGCTACCCGGCCCTGCTCTTTTTTTATCGACCTTCAGGCCTGGCGGAAAAAAGCATTACCGCCGTTGATGCACGACGAAAAATTCAAGACCAATCAAAGGTAAAGTCCTGATAACCTGATTGCCAGCCCGCGAAATCAGCACGCATAATTACCGACAAAGATAATTCTTAGAGGCCGTCAGCATAAAATGCTCTTTGCTTACCCGGGCGACAGACATAAAAAAAGGACGCCGAAGCGTCCTTGTTTATTTCAGGGTGAGTCAGGCCAGCTTGGGCAAGCTGGTGACCTTGTTATCATCCTGCGTCTCATCATGACGCGCGTCGATCGCACGCAGATCTTTCAGGAAGCTTTCACGCCATGCGCTGATGTCATTTTTGCGCAGCACCGCCATCATGTCGTTGTAACGCGAAATGCGTTCGGTGCGCGGCATGGTCAGCGCGGTGTTCAGCGCGGCGGCCACTTCATCGCGATCGTAAGGGTTAACGATCAGCGCCGAGGTCAGCTCGTTCGCCGCACCGGCAAAGCGCGACAGTACCAGCACACCCGGATCGTCCGGGTCCTGCGCCGCCACATACTCTTTCGCCACCAGGTTCATGCCGTCACGTAACGGCGTCACCAGACCCACATCGGTCAGGCGGAAGATTTTCATCAGCAGACGACGATCGAAGTGCTGGTTGAGATAATAGAGCGGGGTCCAGCCCAGCGTGCCGTACTTACCGTTAATACGCCCCGCTTCCGTCTCCAGCTGATGACGAATGTCCTGATAGGCCTGCACATCGCCACGCGACGTAGGAGCAATCTGCGAATAGCGGATTTTGCCACGGTGTTCCGGGAAGTTTTCCAGCAGCGCTTCATACGCCAGGAAACGTTCCGGCAAGCCTTTGGAATAATCGAGACGCTCACAGGCAATAATGTTTTTCGCATCGCCCAGCTCGCGCTTCATCGCGGCCATTTTTGGCGGCAGCGGGCCTTCAGCCATCTCTTTGATGCTGTCCGGCTCAATGCCGATCGGATAAACCTCGGTTGCGAAGGTGTGGCCAAACGCGTGATGCAGCTTATCGCCCGTGCTTTCCAGCTCTGTCAGCTGGGTCAGGCAATCAATGAACGCCACGCGATCGTTTTCGGTCTGGAAGCCCAGCAGATCGTAGTCGCACAGCATTTCCAGCAGCTCTTCGTGCGGCGGCAGCGCGTTGAAAATCTCTGGCGTCGGGAAAGGAATGTGCAGGAAGAAGCCGATGCGGTTAGTAATGCCCAGCTTGCGCAGCGCGGCAGCAAACGGCAGCAGATGATAATCGTGGATCCACAGAATATCGTCCGGCTGAATCAGCGGCTGCAGGCGGCGAGCCAGCTTTTCATTGACGTCACAGTAACCTTCCCAGGCTTCGCGCTGGAACTGCACCAGATCGAGACGGTAATGGAAGGCGGGCCAGACTACCGTGTTGGAGAACTGGCAGTAGTAAAGATCGTATTCGTTCTGATCAAGAGGGAAAGAGGCATAGGTGATGCCATCGTGCTCGACGATGCCCAGCTCTTCATCTTCCTCTTCTGTGACGGCGCTGATTTCGCCATCCCAGCCAAACCACAATCCACCGGTAGTTTTTAACGCATCAAGTATGCCGACTGCGAGGCCACCGGCGCTCGCTTTTGAACCATCCGGGATAGCGATGCGGTTAGATACGACCACTAAACGACTCATAACCTTAACTCCTTACCGACGTTGTCTTGTCTTGCTCTAATTGTAATGTGATCTGCTCCAGCCAGGCGTAAACCTCGCTAACGCCTTTAAGGCGATAACCGGCCTGGCTGGCGCCTTCGCCGACCTTCACTGAAATTCCGTTCAACGCGTTGACGGCGAGGAATCCTTTCTCATCAGTTAAGTCGTCACCAATAAATACCGGGATGCGTCCGATAAAAGGCGCTTCCTGCATAAATGCGCCGATCGCCGCGCCCTTGTCGATGCCCAGCGGTTTAATTTCCACCACGCATTTGCCTGGCTGCAACGCCAGCGCCGGATACTGCTCCACCACCGACTGAGCCAGCGCGAGGATCGGCTGCTCATATTGCATCGCCTGGCGATAATGCAGTGCAAAAGCCATGCCTTTGCTCTCCAGCTGCGTGCCCGGCCAGCCGTTGATTTTCTCGGTCAGCATGGCGCGCAGAGTTTGCTCAACCTCAGCCGGCAATGTGGTGCGATGCATCTCGCCGCTGGCATCGCGGCGCTCTGCGCCGTGCACGCCCGCCATCGGCGGCAGTAACGGCGCAGCCAGCTGCTCCAGCTCATGCACCGGACGGCCGGAAACCAGCGCCATGGCACCCTGCGTTAAGGTGGCGATCTGCTGCAAAGAGGCGATAACGGAATCGGGAATGAAAACATCTTCGGGACGAGGCTGAATAGCGGCTAACGTACCATCAACATCAAAAAAGAAGGCGTAACGTCCGCCGCTTAATGCGGGTAATGGTGCGTGTTCAATCAGTACGCTGGTCACTCCTTTCCTCCTGGTCGCGTGTGATGACAGGCATCATTCACGTCATTAAATTACTTGCTGCCAGCAGAAAGGGTAAAACCGTTGAAGTCAGACGTTTCTGACATAGAGTCGGTGAGGTGAAACGCGATGGTGTTAAGACGTTCTGTTTTCTCCTGAAAACCGGTTCAACACGTGTACTCGCAACTGCCTTTCTGCGGACATGAACAGCATTCAGTATAGCCACTCTTCGGGGGGTTGCCAGACGAAGCGGCAGCGCCACGCCGGTACTGACGCGGCCAGGCAGCTTTTTTCTCAAAAAATTGTTCTGCATCCCTGAACACTGGAAATCCTTACAGCACGGCCTCTTCCGACCGGTTTTTCTGTTTCTTCCTGTTAATAAACAAGCAGAAACCGCGCAAAATAGCGGCAACGCGTCAGCCGCTAGCAGCATGATATTCAGAAATATCCGAGCAGACACAGCGTATCATCAGAGGGATTTGCTTAATAACCAGACGATAACCGCCGGTCAATGCCGACACGCTGCTGATTATGCTCGCCAGCTTAGGGAACGATGGCTACTCCGCTGAGGTATGTGATTCAGGCGAAAGAGAGTGCAGGTAAAATAAAGCGGCTTGTTAGCCAGTCTCCTGGTGCACTCTGATAAGACCTCTTAACCGGTCTTATCAGAGGCAGAAATGGCTAATCTTATCCTTAGTGATACCAGCGCGAGTGTCAGCGAGCTGAAAAAAAACCCCATGGCTACCGTTGAAGCCGGTGCCGGCATGCCAGTGGCGATTCTTAACCGAAACCAACCCGTATTCTATTGTGTGCCTGCGCATCTGTACGAAAAAATGCTTGAAATCATTGACGATCAGGAGCTGGCAACGCTAGTAAAAGCACGCGAAAATCAGCCTTTGCTTGATCTGGATTTGGACTGAAGGATATGGGCTATACAATTAAAATCAGGGAAGAGGCGCTGAAAGAATGGAATGGGCTCGACAGCATCATTCGTGAGCAGTTTAAAAAGAAGCTCAAAAAGCCGCTTGAAAATCCGCACATCCCTGCAGCACGGTTATCCGGTATGCCAGACTGCTATAAAATCAAGCTCAGGGCATCCGGCTTCAGGTTGGTTTATCAGGTGATGGATGATGTGCTGATTGTCGCCGTGGTCGCGGTAGGTAAACGAGAGCGTAGCCAGGCCTATAAGCTGGCGAGCGAAAGATTACGTTGATGGCCTGAAAGCGCATTGTTTACCCGACTTATTTAACCACGAGAAGTTCATCAAGACAGGTTGTATAGCGCGGGCTCAACATCTCCCGCTTCATCAGCCACGGGTTATCGGTGCCCTGACCGGCAAACCATACTTTACCCATGCCAGAGCGATTGATCTTATCCAGCGCAAACATCAACGCCTCTGCCCCCGGCTTAGGCTGGTTTTCACTGAACATATCCAGCTGAGCAATGCCCGTCTGATAGAAGTCACCCAACATGATGCCCGCCTTGGCATAGCGATATCCCTGACGCCAGATGGCCGCAAGGCCGCGATGAGCCAACCTGATAATGTCGCGGGTGTCACTGGTGGGATATTCACAGATCATCGATACCGAATTGGCATATTGCGGCTCATCGCCGTGACGCGCCGTGGCGATAAACACGCCAACGTGTCGACAGTTTGACCTCTGCTCACGCAGTTTCTCAGCCGCGCGTGTCGCATAGGTGACCACCGCATGCTGCATATCCTCCAGTTCAAGGATGCGTTTTCCAAAGCTTCTTGAGCAGATTATCTGTTGTTTGGGCGGCGGGGCCTCTTCAAGCGCAATGCACGATTCGCCATTGAGCTCCCGAACGGTTCGTTCGAGCACCACGTTAAAGTTTTTTCGAATCATCGCGGTGTTGCAGTTAGCCAGGTCGATAACTTTATTGACGCCGATTGACTGTAAACGCTTTTGTAGACGTCCGCCGACGCCCCACACTTCGCCAATATCGATCAGTGCCATCAGCTTTCGCTGACGCTGCGGGCAGGATAGATCAATAACACCCTGGGCTTTGGTCCACTTTTTGGCGGCGTAGTTAGCCAGCTTAGCCAGCGTTTTGGTGGGCGCGATGCCGACGCCCACCGTCAGTCCGGTATGGCGCAACACGGTGCTGCGCAAATGATACCCAAACGTCTCCAGCACCAGGCAGCTGCTGACGCCGGTGAGATCCATAAAGGCCTCATCGATGGAATAGACCTCCAGCGCGGGGCCTTCGGCGCTTAACACGGTCATCATGCGATGGCTCATATCGGCATACAGCGTATAGTTTGAACTGAACACCACCACCCCCTGCCGCTGCAGTTGCTGCTTAATTTTAAAATAGGGTTCACCCATTTTTAAGCCCAGCGCTTTGGCTTCCGCGGAGCGCGAAATAATACAGCCATCGTTATTCGAGACCACCACAATGGGCCTTCCCGTTAAGTCAGGCCTGAATACCGTTTCGCAGGTGGTATAAAAATTATTCGCATCGATTAACGCAAACATTTATTCCACGCCCGCGATATGTTGGCCGTCGCAATAATGACCACCAGGATGAAAGCGGTGGCGTAACACTGCCGCAGACAGGCAGCGCGGCGTGAAACAGGGGGTGATGGCCATCGGCCATGTCAGGTGATAAGCAGGCTGCATGATTGCACCCTCAACAAATACTGTATTTACATACAGTATAGAGTGAGTTCCGCTAAATCAAGCCGCTTTCTGTAAAGGTTATCTTGCTGACATGCCCAGCACCGCTTTTTATTAATGCGATTAAGGGGCAGACGTTATTATTTTCTGCGCGATGGCAGTCGGGAAATAGTGATGTTTATGATTGAATGACGCTGCGGATAAATAAGCACGATTAATGCCAGCGTCATTATTTCGTGCAGATCAGCAGAATGTGGGACGGGAATAGTGGCATGACATGGCGCGCGACGCAGAAGGTTGAAACCGCCCGGCGTCGCGCTCACCGCGCACTGATTAGCGCTTCAACAGACGCGGCAGCTGGTTTTCCAGCTCCAGCACACAGCTGTCCATCATCTTGCGGGTTTCTTCACTGACCTTCTGGTATTGATTAGCCCGCCAGTCACTTAACGCGGCGGTTTTTACCGCAGGCGCGCATTCAGAAATGATGTAGGCGCTGAATATATTGCCGCCTTCTGGACGCTTATAGAACAGCACGCGATAGGTTAAATCGTAGTTACTGTTGTCGGCGGACATATCGCTGTAGACCAGCGACCACTGCGCGGCACCGATATACAACGGCTGCGTGTAAGCGTAGCTGCTGCCCTGTTTGTCGAGCCACTGACGAATCACCGTGCCCGCTTTCAGCGTCAGATAACTGGCGGTCGGTTCCGGCATTGCGTCAATGGCGTTGCCTTTGTAGTTACTCTTATCAAAAGCGTTGCTGCTGATACCGCCGCCCAGCACCGCGGTCATCACCGACAGCCCCATGCCAACGCCGGACACTGCAGGCGTCACTTCGCGCAGTTTCGGATCGGCGTAGCGGTTATTGTTCATATCCGGTGGCGTAAAGAGGGTAGCAACCTCAAGGCTGCTGCCATTAGTCGATTTAACGACGGTGGGCTGCTGATGCGCGCATCCGCTTAACAGAGCCACGACGATGGCACCGGGAATCAACTTCTTGAATTTCACCTGTTATCCTTTTCTGGCTACAGCGGCAGCAGGCCGATCCACGGACCACAACATCGCTGATGAAGAGTGTGTGCAAGTAATAACGGACGCGGTGACGGAAACTTTATTTTTTGTTTGGCATGGCGCGCGAGTAAAAAGCCCGCAGGATGCGGGCCGGAGAAATTTTGTTGAACGGGCATCGCATCGCCGTAAGTCGCAGCGATAGCCGAGCGCGCGGTCAGTGCCTGCCGATCGCTTTGACCACCCAGGTCACTCGCCCAAACACCTGCAGCGGCTGTTCATCAGCGATAGCGATCGGCAGATACTTTTTATTGTGGGCCACCAGCTGCGTCACCGGCGTGGTGCACAGCTCCCTGATGGTGAAGGCACCGGCCACCGGCGCAATCACAATATCGCCGTGCGCAACCGGAACGGCGCGATCGACCACCACCATATCGCCATCGCTGAATCCGCGATCCTGCATGGCATCACCACGCAGCCGCATAAAATAGGTGGCGGTAGGATGGCCAACCATCAGCGCGTTGAGATCGATATCCGTTGCCAGACAGCCCGGCATCGCGTCCGCGCCTTCCCACGGTAGATGCGCAGCCTCGGCCTGCCCTTTCGGTAGATGAACAGATGACATAATAACCCTCCTCAATTACTGTATAAAAACACAGTATTACCCAGCGGCGGCGATTTACAAGCGCGCCGTGCGTAAAGTCAGGCATTGAGCGCGCAAGCGGCGCTTTTTAGCGCAGTCCGTTGAAAAAAAGCGCGGTGCGCTTCTTAAGGTTGTCTTAATCTGTTTGCGCGACACTCGTGGCAATCAACGAGGAGAGCCCATGAAACGATTTATTTCCGCCCCGGTTAGCGAATATCTCAGCGTGATGTTTTGCATCGCCGTGATCCTCTGCTTCCTGCGCATCTGGTTTACCAGCTAACGCGCTACGCCGTATCACCAAAAACAATGCGTGCCTGACAGCCCACCTGCTGTGGTCGATTTTCCAGAAAGAACTGCGCCTGATGCAGCTGGACGATCCGCGTCACGATGCTCAACCCCAGCCCAATGCCGCCGTAACGACTGTCCATGCGGGTAAAGGCTTTGCTGAGCTCTCCACGCTTGCTTTCATCTATTCCCGGCCCCTCATCCTGCACCATTAGCATCGGCAAGGCGCCGTGGCTGATGGTCACCGAAATCACCGAATGCTCAGGGCTGTAGCGATGGGCGTTTTCCACCAGATTACGCAACAGCATTCTTAGCAGCGTGGCATCTCCGCGCACGATAACCTCATCATGCATCGCCAGGCGCAGCGTCTGCTGGCGCGACAGCAGCATGGTGTGCAGCTCTGGCTCCATCGGCAGGATCACATCCTGTTTTAACGCCACGCTTTGATAGTTGCCCGAGGTAAACGATTGCCCGACGCGCGCCAGCTGCAGCAGTTGGGTAACGCTGAGCGTCATCTGATCCAGCCGCTGAATCAGCGGTTGCAGATCCAGAGCGTGTTTTCTTTCCAGCAGCTCAAGGTGCAGCCGCAATCCGGCCAGCGGCGTACGCAGCTCGTGCGCGACGTCGGCGGTGAACAGCCGCTCGCGTTCAATGCTGCCGGTCAGACGAGAGACCAGGCTGTTGATCGCCTGGGTCACCGCCTCAATTTCCAGCACCGATCCGGCGCAGTCTACCGGCGCCAGATCCTCTTCGCTGCGATTTTCCAGCTGCTGTTGCAGCCTCGACAGCGGCCGGGTAATCCACTTCACCGCCTGCAGGCAGAGCGCCAGCGCCAGCACAATCATTACCAGGCTCGGCACCGCCAGGCTGGCCACCGCCTCATGAATTTCGCGTTCAACGTGCCGGTGCTGATCGTGTTTATAGAGCGCGGCATCCACCAGCAGCTGAATCTGCTCTTTGCTTTCATGCCACAGCCAGGCCACGCTGATCACCTGGCAGAACAGCAGAATCAGGCTGATGGCGATCAGCAGCCGAAAGCGCAGCGTGTTGCTGTAGCGCTGCAGCGCGCGTTTAGTCATGCGGGATTCCTTCATCCTCAGGTTTGATCAGGGCGTAGCCAAAACCGCGCACCGTGCGAATCGCCGCCTTGCCGATCTTGTCGCGCAGATTATGGATATGCACCTCCAGCGTATTGGTGGAGGGTTCGGTTTCCCAGTTATAGATGTCGTTATAGAGGATTTCTCGGTGCACCGGCTGCCCCGCCTTGAGCATCAGCCGTGACAAAATGGCGTACTCTTTGGGCGTTAACTCAAGCCGCTTGCCAGCGAGTTCGATTTGCCGGTGCGTCATATCCAGCGCCAGCGGCCCTACCCGCAGCTGGCTGTCGCCCTGATTCACATGGCGGCGAATCAGCGCCCGCACGCGCGCCAGCAGCTCATCCAGCGCAAAGGGCTTGATCAGGTAGTCGTCGGCACCGGCATCCAGCCCGGCGATGCGATCTTCAACGGTATCGCGCGCGGTAAGGATCAGCACTGGCTGCATCTTTTTCTGTCGACGCAGCCGCAGCAACAGCCGCAGGCCATCTTCATCAGGCAGGCCGAGATCGAGCACCAGCATGCTGTACAGCCCCGCCGCCAGATGCGCCTCGGCAGCCTGGCTGGTTGAGACGCCATCGCACACGTAGCCCTCGCCTTCCAGCGCCATGACCAGCCCCTGCAACAGCAACGCATCATCTTCCACAATCAGTATTTTCATCTACTTGCTGCTCCGACAGGCGCTGAGAATATCATCGCCGGGCACATATTCGTGGGTTTGGGTGCCGGTTAATCCCAGCATGGTGGAGAACAGATTATCCTGCGAATAATCCAGCGTCGCCGCCTGTTTATTCAGGCAGTGCATATCAATGCCGTAACGCTGCCGGTAATCGGGCGAGAGCCAGATTACCATCGGCACATGCTTCTGCGCATCGGGCGCAATCGCATAGGGCATGCCATGCAGATACTCGCCGTTTTCACCCAGCGACTCGCCGTGATCGGAGAGATACACCAGGCTGGTGGTAAAACGGTCCTGATGTGACTTCAGCACGCCTATCGCCTTATCGACAATATAATCGACATACAGCAGCGTATTATCGTAGGTATTGACCAGCTGTGTTTGTGAACACTCCTGAATCTCGTTGGTGTCGCAGGTCGGCGTAAATTTGCGGAACTGCGGCGGATAACGATGATAATAGGTTGGCCCGTGGCTGCCGATGGTATGCAGCACAATCACGCCGTCTCCTTTCAGCTGCTGAATATAGGCTTCAAGTCCGTGAAACAGCACCTCGTCGTAGCATTCACCGTTGATGCACATACCCGGCAGGTCCAGACTGGTGATGTCCTGATGCGGTACCCGATCGCAGGCGCCTTTACAGCCGCCGTCGTTTTCATTCCACAGCACATTGATTCCGGCACGCTGTATGATATCCAGCACTCCTTCCTGATGGCTGGCCAGCGCTTCATCGTAATGTGCGCGTGGCATGTTAGAGAACATGCAGGGCACCGACACTGCCGTTGCGGTGCCGCAGGAGGTGGTATTGGGAAAGTAGGTCACGTCATCGTTGGCCAGCCGCGGATTGGTCAGCCGCGGGTATCCGGAGAGTGAGAAATTGCGGCCGCGCGAAGTTTCCCCCACGATCAGAATGGTCAGGTTCTTTTTGGCGCCGTTGAGCATCAGCGGATTGCGGTGCGCATCCTCACCGATTCTCACCAGCGGCTGATTCGTCAGGCGATGATGTTTGTACCACGACAGCGACGCCGCAATGCTGTTGGAAGGGCTTAAGCCTTTGATCAGCTCTTTGTTGTTGCGGAACAGCGAGGCGTAATCTTTATAGAAGCAGAGCGCCACCAGCAGGATCAGCGCCACCGAAAGCAGCAGGCTGCCAGCACGCCAGGCCAGTGCTTTCCACCACGACGGCGCTTTTTTGATGCGGATCCAGAAAGCCACCGCCACCATCGCCACACCCGATACCAGCAGGCTAAACAGCAGCTGCGGCGTCAGCAGCGCAAAGCTTTCCGACGCGGTGGTATCCAGCATGTTCACAATCATTGAGCGATCGACCACGATGCCATAATTGTGAATGAAGTATTGTGCGCTCGCTGAAAGCATAATAAACAGCGCAATCAGCAGCTTATCGAGCCACACTAACGAGGCGAGCACCAGAACGATGTTAATAACGCTGATTACGACCAGCGGCATCGACAGAAACACCAGCACGTTATGCGCCGTATGTAGCGGCATGACGGCAAGCACCTGACGATACCAGGCGACATTCAAAAACAGCGCAATATAAGCAGAGAACAGCAAAATAAAAGCCACGCGGTTGAGCGTCGGCCTTTTTAACAGCGTCAGGCGCATAACAACAATCCGATCGATCACAGGGATAATCAGCTTGTCAGAGCAAGTTTAGGAAAACCTTAAGAAGCTTAAGATTCACGCTTCAGGTCGCCTTGATGACAAAAGTCACCACGCCAAATATCTCCAGCTCCGCTTCGCCATGCAGCGTTACCGGCGCATAGTGGCAGTTATGCGGCACCAGCTGCACCTGTGGCCGCAACCGCAGCTCCTTCACCGTGAATTCGCCATCCAGCGCCGCCACGATAATTGCGCCGTGTTCAGCGGTCATCGAACGATCAACCACCAGCAGATCGCCTTCGTTAATCCCCGCGTCGATCATCGAATCGCCACTGACCTTAACGAAGTAGGTCGCACCCGGATGTTTGATAATGAGCTTGTTCAGATCGAGGCGCTCTTCAATATAATCCTGCGCCGGGCTGGGAAAGCCGCAGGGCACGCGATCCATAAACAGCGGCAGGTGAATGAGCGCATCCAGCCCGGACGGCCGATAGATATCCATAATGTGTCGGTCTCAGATGTAACTGTATATAAATACAGTAATCGCGAAAGGCCCTGTTGATCAAGCGAGACGCCAACTATTTTTGTCAACGCGTGCTCGCGCCCCCGGTGTTAGCGGCCTGACGCGGCGTTATTGTCTACACTTAGCGCCAGGCTGCTCGCGAAATATGAGTTCGATGGCTTGAAAAGCAGCGTATCGATCTCCACTGATTACAGACAGACCAAGCAGGAGTAAGTAAATGGCTATTGAATATGCAGTAATCGCTGGCGGCTGTTTCTGGTGTACCGAAGCGGTATTTAAAGACGTTATCGGCGTGGAAAGCGTGGAGAGCGGCTATACCGGCGGCGCGCGCCCTAATCCAACCTACGAGCAGGTATGCAGCGGTGCCACCGGCCATGCCGAAGCGATCCGTATCGGTTTTGATCCCGCTCAGGTCAGCTATGGCGATCTGCTCGATATCAGCTTTGTGACCCACGATCCCACCCAGCTGAACCGTCAGGGCAACGATATTGGTACCCAGTATCGCTCCGCCATCTTCCCGGCCAATGCCGAACAGGAAGCGGAAGCCAAAGCGGCTATCGCCCGCGCCCAGCAGGATCATGATGTGCCAGTGGTCACCACCATTGAGCCGCTGAAAGAGTGGTATCCCGCTGAGGCTTATCATCAGGATTACTGGGAAGGCGCAGGCCAGCGCAACGGCTACTGCATGGCGGTAATCCCACCGAAATTGCAGAAGCTGCGTAAGAGCTTTGCGAATCGGGTGAAAGCGTAATCCCTCGGGCGGAACCGGTTTCCGCCCTTTCTTCTTTCTGTTGTCTCACTGTGGTTTTCTCCCCTCTTCCATCGCATTTTTTGACCGCAAAAACAGGCGCTGTATGAGAGTTAACCGAACGAAACAGCAGGAAAAAATAGTGCTTGACCCAATTCCCGCGACTCCCTATAGTAGCGCCCCGTTGCCCCCCTGCGGGATGACGAGAAAAATTTGGTGAGGTGTCCGAGTGGCTGAAGGAGCACGCCTGGAAAGTGTGTATACGGCAACGTATCGGGGGTTCGAATCCCCCTCTCACCGCCAAATTTAAAGAAGAGTCCAGACGATTGTCTGGACTTTTTTTTGCACTTTTTAATGCGGCGGCAATCAGACGCTCCGCTGGATTGAATGGCAGAGCAGGACAAACTGGTCGCCGTTGTACTCTTCCATCTGGACTCAGCCCATCCCTTCCCCAGCGACATTGGCTGCACGCACTCAAGCCAGAAATAAAAGGCATGCCATCAGGCTGAACCCATAGCCACACACAGAAAGTTGAATGGTTAAATAATAAAAGCCAGGCATTTATTGGCTACTCTTCGCCCGATTACCTTTATTACATTCAATACCGCACTGAAAATATCATCCATAAAAGTAAACGTAAAAATAAAAATTTCAGCAGATCACGTCGGCATAATTAAAGGCGAGAGTCCTTCGGCAGGAAAAAACGCGTTTTCTCCTGAGTTGTCGGCGCAGGAAAAGCCTGTTTTATACTGAGAGGTAAACGCGGGTATTTCTACTCTTCCTGCCATTCCTCATACCACTGTTCTTTCCACGACGTTGTTTCGGGGCTAAATACACCTGATAATCCTGGATTGCATTTATATACATACTCCATAAATATCGGATGCCTGAACCCCGCTTTAGCCACAATACTCAGACGGTGGTGATACAACGTCTTGACCGCACACCCCAGCCGTTCAGACAGTACTGACAGACTTACCCCGGCCGTAAAAAAGGGCAGCAGACGACGCTCCGTCTGTGTCAGTCTGACCGGCCTGACGCATTCTGCTTTTTTACGTGTCACCGGCCGTTGTGTTTTTCCACTGATGGTGAGTTCAAGCGATGAAATATCCTGCTTCTGCGTAAGGATCCTGTCGCCCTGGCTTGTTGCCGGAAAAATCCGCCCCGTATGTTCCCGGGTAAGCCATACCACGGTTATATCCTCCCGGCAGTGACGGAGAGTATTAAATGTAAGCCATTCACCGCGGAAAAATATCAGACTGTCCACGACAACGGTGATGCTGCAGGCATGTTCAACTTCCTGTGGCATATATTGGGTGTCATAGCCCATCTTCAGGCAGGTCATCTCCGGCAACAGAGTAGTCAGCCCCGTGAACAACCAGTTATTCTCCGTCAATACGACAAGAAGTTTGTTATCCATTAGCGTCAATTTCCTGGTTTATGTTTTTTCAACACAATGTATTATTTCTATGAAAAAAATTACCCATGCAGCAGCATCATGCCCATCAATATTAAATTGACAGGCTGAGCAGTAAGCATTACTCGTAGCTGAACAGGCATGTTTAACGTTTATATAGGTATGCAGATGATTATTTAAAAGTCACATGGCATCTATTTTTTATCAGTAAGCACGCGTAAAAACCGGAAGCGAAAGCAACTTCCAGTTCGGTACGTTGATATGAAATGTTAAACTTATATATTAATATAATGCATGCTAAATATTAATGCGCTTTCATGAAATCGATGATTGTCTGCAAACCATTATTATGGTTTTTATGATATTGCAGAGACAGAATCGTTCCCCAGAACATAAAACGGTACGGCATAACTTCTTCGGGGATGTCCTCAAGGGTATTCACATTGAAAAACACCTGAAATCGCTGCTCAAGAACCTTTTCTACTGACTCCCTTAGATCTTTATCCGCAAACGTGGCCTGCCATATTTCCATGATTAGCACCAGCGGGTTCTCAACAGGCTGTTGCTGCATAAACAGGATCAATTCCAGAATACGGGACTTGCAGTCTTGAGTATGGCTGGCAGGTATCTGCTGAAAAAGTTGTGGAATCAGTTCATTCAGTAAATCATACCGGCCCGCGGGAAAATGATACCGGAGGGCGCCCCGGGTAACGCCAGCCTGTTCGCAAATTTTATTCTCGCTGATGGCAATATAGCCTTCCTCTGCCAGGATCTCTCTTGCCGCACTTATCAATTTCTTTTTGGTGTCATCCGCATTACGGCGAATCATGTCCATCTTCATCAGCATTACACTCCGGATACATTTCTTTTGTTGTCATCTGGCCAGCCAGGAACAGAGCGGAAAAGTGCTACCAGCTCCCCAATCCTGAGCAAAAGGGATCTGTTCCTGAATGCCTCAATACCCACGCTCCCCTGCTGCATATCAATCATCAACTGGCTTAACCGACTGTCGATAGCCGGTATACTGTCCGGCTCACTTTGCAGTGCTTGTGCATAGCGCTTCACTTCAGCCGACAGGGTCTGTAGCACCGGACTGGCAAGCATAACAGCATGGTGCTGCTTAGGCCCCCCGATAGCCCGTGCATACTCGGTTTCCAGCCTGTAAAGCGCAACGTGAATGTCGCGTAGTTTACCCAGCAACAGCTGACAGGCCAGCGTGAGCTCCTCATTGTCGTTGCTGCGCCAGTTGGGTTCGAGCGCCACCTGAGCGAGGAGTTTGTGCGTGGCATCCAGTTTTAACCAGCCTTCCGCATGGGTATTTGTTTTCCATACCATGGGATGCATTCTTTCAGCCATATACTCAAACAAGCCAGCCAGCGAATGACGCCATGTTTTTCCTTCAGCTTCCGACCCGATCAAACCGTGTATCTCAGTTCCATTGTTAACAAAGAAAAATTAATAAAAAACAGGAGCCAGTGCCCCATTGATCAAAGGGTGATCAGCAGCGGATAAATCACCACGTAAGGGAATAGCCCGCTATTTTTCCCGAACGTTGTCAGTGATATGTATATTAGAGCTGAGGCCAGACATCCGCCGGAAATGCAAAATAATCAGTCCGAAAAGTAGGCACTGAGTATATTGACCGAAGAAGAATGCGCCAGGCAGCCGTTTAGCTGAAATGTCATAACAGCCAGCCAAAGTAATCTGCACTTCATAAATAAACGGGTCATTAGATTTTGACATAGCATAGATAAACCCACAGCAACATACAACCCTGTATTTTGTAGGTGAATAGCGTAACCCTGGCTTACTGACGCTAACCGAAGCGACTGTCGGCAATATCAAAAATCACAGCCTCAATGCTGTCTCCGTCAGTGAAAAATAACTGGCAGGTTGACAGAATGTTCAAAATACAGTGCAGGCAGGCGCTTTTTTGAGGCTAAATAGACTTACCAGCCCATGCGCCGCAGTAATGGTTTACCCTTTAGCTGATGACTGACTACTGCCAGAATATGTCCGACGATCAGTATTCCTAAAGTCATACACGAAATGATATGTAATGTATTAAAAAAGCCAGTAATGCTGGTGTCATGCAACAAATAAGGTAATTTAAAAAGACCAAAGACGTTTAAAGGTTTTTCCATCATCATTACGCCAGTGACTAATACTAAAGCAATGTTGCTGTAAAGGAGAAGATGTCCAGCCGCCGCAAGCTTTTCTTCTTTTTGACTGAGCAAACTATCGTCAGGTTTACCGTGACGCCACGCAAACCAGATCCTTAGCATAATGAGAGGGATATAAATCGTTGTAAGGGATACATTAAGGAAGCCAATCCAGCTTTCGCGCTGCAGGTCGTGATTAAATAACGCAACGTAAAATCCACTGAGAGTGGCCCAGATGATAATAGCGGCGGAAATCCAGTGCAGCCAAATCTGCGGCCATGAATAACGTGATGACATAAAGTCAATTCCCTGTAACTAAATTTATTAATAATACTGATTGTTATTTTAATTAAATATTACCACAGATTTATTGGCGGGCATCGCAAAAAAAGCAGAGGTGAGATAATATAGGATGATTCTTGCAAAGGTAAATAATTACACTTTAAGCAAGTATGATTTCCCTAAAACCCGTAATTTTAGTACCAGCATAAGCTGTAGACTGGCTATTTTTTAGAAAAAACATCAATGTCGTAATATATATTTTTTACCATTGCCGTTTACCCTCTTACGCTGCCAGTTATAAAAAATAGACAGTAAACCAGCCGGTCTGCTTCTGGTGGATTAATACCCCGCAATATTGGAATGTCTTCATTCATTTCGCTTGTGCTCCAGACCTGCCACCTTGCCGTAAAAGTTGCCTGTCAACGTAGCATGATAGTCAGTCCGGTTTATGCCTGAGAAGAGCAATAACATAAGATTAAACTGTTCTTTCTCCGGAAACGATAATTCATCAGAACAGTTTTCTGGATCACGGCTCTTTTTTGACGGTTCCCCCTGCCCCAAAAAAAAACCCGGCCTGAGCCGGGTTTTATCGTTGCGGTAATGCGGGTTAGCCGTAGGCGAGCAGCGTTCGCTGGCAAAGTGCGGAGCGCACACAGTCATCTTTGCCAAAGCGCACAATGCTCACCATTTCATCTTCCTCAAAGCGCGCCAGCGCATCGGCGAGGCCGGAAGGAACATGAGCCGGTAAGTCGCACTGGGTGATATCGCCGTTGACGATAACCGTCACGTTTTCACCCAGGCGCGTCAGAAACATCTTCATCTGTGAGGCGGTGACGTTTTGCGCCTCGTCCAGAATCACAACGGCATTCTCAAAGGTGCGTCCGCGCATATAGGCAAAGGGGGCGATCTCCACCTTGCCAATTTCAGGACGCAGGCAATATTGCATAAAGGAAGCACCAAGACGTTTAACCAGAACGTCGTAAACCGGCCGAAAATAGGGAGCAAACTTTTCTGAGATATCACCGGGCAAAAAGCCCAGATCCTCATCCGCCTGCAGCACCGGACGTGTAACGATAATCCTCTCTACATCCTTGTGGATCAGCGCTTCTGCCGCTTTCGCGGCGCTGATCCAGGTCTTGCCGCAGCCGGCTTCACCGGTAGCAAAGATCAGCTTTTTCGTTTCTATGGCGTTGAGATAGTGCGCCTGAGCGTCATTGCGAGCTTCAATTGGCGAGTGGTCGCGGTTATCGCGCGCCATGCCGATGGAGTCCAGTCCGCCCATATGCACCAGCGTGGTGACCGATTCTTCTTCACGCTGACGATGGCTGCGTGAATCACTGCGAAGAACACGTCTTGCTTCACGACGCGCTTTGATCACTGCTTTCTGTCTTCCCATAGTGGCACCTTTCATGTGGTTTCATTTCCCGCATCAACGCATGATGCGATTACGTGAACGCTTTTGAAGTTTGGCTTCCTTTTAAGCCCTGTACAGCCGCTGAAAAAAAGTATGCGTCAACGCGCCTACCAGAAGAGAAGGTTGAATGTGAGTGAAGGTGGAAAGAAAAAAGCGAAGCGAGAAATCGGAGAGGAAACGTTGTCCTCCGGATGGAGCATCTTTTTAGGGTAGTGACAGCTTGTCCTGAAAAGGACTTATCCATTCGCGATCTCCATAGTGATACAGAAACACAACCGACAACCGCTACAAACGTAAATTGCACTATTTCCCCGAGGGATTGCAATATCAATTCTAGAATAAATTTTAAAACAGCGTGCGGTATGGCGCAGGGAAAACAGCACTTAAGATAAATTAGCCTGCTAATTCAACAGCTTTAGGTGGGAAGAAAAAAGAGTGGAAAACAGAAAAATCTCACTGCGGATTTAGTGAATAAAAAACAGCCGATTAGACAAAAAAACCCGCCGCTTTCCGGGCGAAAACGGCGGGTAAAGGATGATGTTCAGGCTTCCAGCAGCCCCTGTGCCAGATAATGCCGCGCGTCGGCTACGCCAGGCAAGGCAAAAAAGTAGCCGCCGCCAATGGGCCGAATATACTCTTCCAGCGCTTCGCCATTTAACCGTCGCTGCACGGTAAGAAATCCCTTCTCCAGATCATGCTGATAGCAGACAAACAGCAGCCCCATCTCCAGCTGTCCAGCCGCCGATACGCCCTGCGAATAGCTGTAACCACGGCGCAGCATCAGGTTCGGTTGCGTCTCTGGCGTACGCGGATTGGCCAGGCGAATGTGCGCATCCAGCGCGATCACGTCGCCATCCGGATCCTTGCCATAATCGGGCACATCGTGCTCATTCTGCATACCCAGCGGTGCGCCTGAGCGCTTGTCGCGGCCAAAAATCGTTTGCTGCTCACCCAGCGGCGTACGATCCCAGAACTCAACGTGAAACTGGATAATGCGTATCGCCTGATAGCTGCCACCGCGCGCCCAGACGGGCTCATCCTGCTCCTGCGTCACCCACAGAATATGATCCATCAGCGCCTGATTATGGGTATCGGGATTGGCGGTACCATCCTTGAAGCCCAGCAGATTGATTGGCGTTTCGCTGCCGTTGCTGCGCGCGGCGTGATCGGAGATAAAGCCTTCACGTCGCCAGCGCACGCTCAGCAGATCCGGCGTGTGCTTGATGATATCGCGCAGCGCATGGATCACCGTATCGTTGGTGTTGGCGCAGATTTGCAGCAGCAGATCGCCATGACACTGGCTGGCATCCAGCGCATCGTTGGGAAAACGCGTCATGGTTTGCAACTTGCGCGGCATCTGCGCCTGTAGGCCAAAACGCTCATCAAACAGCGCGTGTCCCAGCGACACGGTGATGGTGAGATTGTCAGGATAAATCTGCGCACCGAGAATACCGGAATCCATCGGTGGTAGCTGTGGATTGGCCACTTCAGGCGCGCTGCCGCCGGTAGTCAAAAAGGCGATGCGCGCCGTCAACAGCTGGAACAGCCGCTGTAAGTCGGCGCGATCGCTGGCCAGCACGTCAAACGCCACCAGCATCATCGCCGCCTGTTGCGGTGTGGTGATCCCGGCCTGATGCTCACCGTAGAAAGGTTGCACCTGCATGCGTGCGTTGGGTGAAACCGTGCCCGGCGAAAACGCCTGCTGCGGTTCCGCTGCCCTGCCGCTAAACGGACAGCCACCCGCCAGCGCCGTGGCGCCACCGAGCAGGCCGAGTTGTTTCAACAGTTGCCGACGCGCAGGTTGCACGGCGGCGGGTTTCTTACTCATGATTTAATCCAGGCCCAGCGTGCCACGCAGCAGTGCCAAATCTTCCGCCAGCGCGGTAATCGACCCTTTCATGGCGTTGCGATCGGCAGTCGTCAGCTTTTCATAGGATTCAAAACCCTCGGCGGTGCGGTACTTCGCCAGAATGGTATCGACTTTTTTGAAGTTGCCGTCGATTTTCGCCAGCAGCTGTGGATTGGCCTGTTGCAGCATCGGACGCAGCAGGCTAACAATCTTCTGCGCACCATCGACATTAGCCTGGAAATCCCACAGGTCGGTACGGCTGTAGCGATCTTCTTCACCGGAAATCTTACTGGAGGCCACTTCTTCGATCAGCCCGGCGGCCCCGCCCACGACTTTCGCCGGTGGGAACGCCAGCTGGCTGATGCGCTGCTGCAGATCCTGCGTATCTTTATAGAGGCGGTCAGCATAGCTGCTCATGCCCGCGTTGTTGCCGTCGGCAAACAGCGCTTTTTCCAGCCGGTGGAAGCCGGTGAATTTCGGGTCAGCGGCTTTTTTCTCGTAATCGTCTTCACGGGCATCAATGCTGCCGTCGAGATCGGAGAACAGTTCGGCAATCGGCTCAATCCGCTCATAGTGCTGACGTGCAGGTGCATAGAGCGCTTTGGCTTTGTTGATGTCGCCCGCTTTCACCGCGTCGGTGAAGGCTTTAGTGGTGCTGACCAGCTGTGCCACTTCCTGCATCACGTAGGCTTTATAGTCGGTAATCGGCTGGGCGAGCTGCATCACATCTGGTTTGCCGCTGGCGACTTTCGTCGCGCCGCCGGCGGTCACCGTCAGCTTACCTTTTGGGTTGCTTAACAGGCCGCAGGTCATCTCATAGTCGCCCGCTTCCAGGTTGGCGGTGAGCTTTTGCGTAAAGCCCGGCGCGATATTTTCGCGCTCTTCCACCACCATTACGCCTTTGAGGATTTCCCACTCCAGCGCCTTCTGGCTGTTATTTTTAATGATGAACTGGGTTTTCCCGGCGTTGACCGTGACCGCCATCGGTTCGCATTGCGTGTCGGTGACGCTGATCTTAACCTGTGGAATATCAGCCGCGCCCGCCGTGGCGGAGAGCGCCAGCAGCGAGGCCAGCAGCGTTTTACGTGTGCGGTAAGTCATGGTATTTCCCTGTAAAAAAAATAAAAAAACACTAACGGGCAACGCGCGTGGTCGCCGGAGCGAGCCGCGCAGGCATAAAGAACAGCAACAGCGCCGGAATCAGGTAAATCAGCCACACCGCCACTTCACTGACCGTTGGCGCTTCCTGATAGCCGAGCAATCCTTCCAGCAGCGTGCCAAACAGGCTGTGGGTGGAGAGCGTCTGGCTGAAGTCAAAGGCGACGTTTTGCCAGTGGTTCCACAGGCCCGCTTCATGGAAGGCACGAATAGCACCCGCGGCCAGCCCGGCGGCAACAAACAGAATGAATAAGCTGGTCCAGAAGAAGAACCGTTGCAGGTTAAGGCGCACGCCGCCCCAGTAGAGCAAGCCACCCAGCAGCGCGGCACACAGCAGACCCAGCACCGCGCCCAGCGGCGGCGCATAGCCAACATCCTGGGTGAACGCTGCCAGCAGGAAAAACACCGATTCCAGGCCTTCCCGCGCCACGGCGAGAAACACCATCAGCACCAGTGCGAAGCCGCCGCCGCCTTTGTTCAAGGCCTGGTCAACCGCCTGCTCCAGCTCGGTTTTGATGCTGCGCGCGACGCGGCGCATCCAGAACACCATCGACGTCAGGATAACCACCGCAATCGCCGCAACGATGCCTTCAAACAGCTCCTGCTGTTTTTGAGGAAACTCACCGCTGGTTTCATTGATGAAGATGCCCAGTGCCAGACAAAGCAGCATGGCAATCAAGACGCCGGCCCACATCGCCGGAAACCAGCGTGTGCGACCGGTACGTTTGAGGTAACTGGCGATCAGACTCACGATCAGCGCGGCTTCGAGCCCTTCGCGCAGCATGATCAGAAATGGAACGAACATGGGCAGACACCTTAAACGTTATGCACGGTCAAATACCGTAAAGAACCGTAAAATCTTAATCGAAACGATACCGATTATCATTACCAAAAAAGAAAATACAAGCGTGCACAGCGTGATTATTTCACTTTTGCGTCGGCGGAGAGGAAATGGAAAGGAAAACGGCCCGCAGAACGCGGGCCGAAAAGCGATTACTTGGTGTTGAACTCCGCTTCAGCGGCGGCAAAACGCTGCTGTGCGGCGGCCGATGGCGCGCGATCCAGCAGGCTGAACAGCACGATGGCGACGCTGGCGAAGATGAAGCCAGGAATGATTTCGTAGAGATCAAACAGGCTGAAGTGCTTCCACACCACCACGGTTACCGCACCGACAATCATGCCTGCCAGCGCACCGTTGCGCGTCATGCGCTGCCAGCAGACGCCAAACAGTACGACAGGTCCGAATGCCGCACCGAAACCTGCCCAGGCGTAGCTCACCAGACCCAGCACGCGGTTATTGGGATCGGAAGCCAGCGCGATAGCGATCAGCGCCACCAGCAGCACCATGAAACGGCCCACCCACACCAGCTCTTTCTGGCTGGCATTTTTACGCAGGAAACCTTTGTAGAGATCTTCGGTCAGCGCGCTGGAACAGACCAGCAGCTGGCAGCTCAGCGTCGACATCACCGCCGCAAGAATAGCGGAGAGCAGGATACCGGCGATCCACGGGTTGAACAGGATACGTGCCAGCTCGATAAAGATACGTTCGCCGTTCTCGCTCACGCCCGCGGCGTGCTCAGGATGGTTCTGGAAGTACGCGATGCCGAAGAAGCCCACCGCCACCGCACCAGCCAGACACAGCACCATCCACGCCATACCGATGCGACGGGCAGTACGAATTGAACGGTGCGAATCGGCAGCCATAAAGCGCGCCAGAATATGCGGCTGGCCAAAATAACCCAGGCCCCAGCCGAGCAGCGAGACCACGGCCACAAAGTTCATGCCTTTGAACATGTCGAGGTTTTCAACGCTCTTCGCTTCAATGACCGCCAGCGAATCGCTCAGCCCACCGACCGCCATGATGACGATAACCGGCGTCAGGATCAGCGCAAAAATCATCAGGCTGGCCTGCACGGTATCGGTCCAGCTTACCGCGAGGAAGCCGCCAAGGAAGGTATAGGCGATAGTTGCCAATGCACCGGCCCACAGCGCCGTTTCGTAGCTCATGCCGAAGGTGCTTTCAAACAGGCGCGCGCCGGCAACGATGCCGGAAGCACAATAGATAGTGAAGAACACCAGAATCACGATGGCGGAGATCACGCGCAGGATTTTGCTTTTGTCCTCAAACCGGCTGGAGAAGAAGTCCGGCAGGGTCAGCGCATTATCGTGATATTCCGTCTGCACGCGCAGGCGACCCGCCACGATTTTCCAGTTCAGCCAGGCACCGATGGTCAGACCGATGGCGATCCAGCTTTCCGAAATACCGGAGAGAAAGATGGCGCCGGGTAAACCCATCAGCAACCAGCCGCTCATATCGGAGGCGCCCGCCGAGAGCGCGGTCACCACGCTGCCGAGGCTACGGCCGCCAAGAATATAGTCGTCAAAGTTTTTGGTTGATCGCCACGCCATAAAACCGATCAGCAGCATACCGCCGATGTAAACGAAAAAGGTCACCAACATGGGTGTACTTACATTCATCAGGTTCTCCACTTATTTTTTTAAATTTCTGATCAGGGATGCTTTCCTGTATCGCCGCCGGAACGGAGCGGCGTAAACCTCTGTTTCCCAGGGCGCGGTATCCTGCCGTAAAGCAGTCAGGCGCACAATGGATTTAACACACCTGTTACAACGGTTACACGCTCTTTTGGCAAAAAATGCTCAGAGGTTGCACTGGTTCACACTTCTTCGGTTGCACCAGCGCAAACCAGACAAAGCCTTGTTTCACGCCACCTGCAAAGCTGGCGAGAATCTTGCAGCAATATCCATGCCGCTTTATTACGGGCCAAAAAAACCGGCTCTTGTCACAGTGTTAAGCGGCTCACAGTTACGAGGTTGCACAAAGTTGCAACATGGGTGATATTGCAGACCAACCGGGTCGTTCTACATTTTTTTAGGAGTATGTCAGGCATGGCGACAACCACCATGGGTGTGAAACTGGATGAGGCAACGCGCGACCGCATTAAACTCGCCGCACAGAGAATTGACCGTACGCCGCACTGGCTGATCAAACAGGCAATTTTCAACTACTTAACGCAGGTCGAAGCGGGAGAAAGCCTGACTGAGTTTCCCCTGGCGGGCAGCCAGCCAGAAGGTGAAGAGGCGTTGCCTGACGAGCCTTATCAGCCGTTTCTGAACTTTGCCGAGCATATTCTGCCGCAGACCGTAACGCGCGCGGCGATCACCTCAGCGTGGCGTCGCCCGGAGACGGAAGCGGTGCCCATGATGCTGGAGCAAGCACGCCTGCCGCAGCCGCTGGCGGAGAAAACTCATCAGCTGGCGTATCAGCTCGCAGAGAAGCTGCGGCACCAGAAAGGTGCAACCGGACGCGCTGGCATGGTGCAAAGCCTGCTGCAGGAGTTCTCCCTCTCCTCGCAGGAAGGCGTGGCATTGATGTGTCTGGCCGAAGCGCTGCTGCGTATTCCCGATAAGCCCACGCGCGACGCGCTGATTCGCGACAAAATCAGCAACGGCAACTGGCAGTCGCACCTTGGCCGCAGCCCGTCAATGTTTGTTAACGCTGCGACCTGGGGCCTGCTGTTTACCGGTCGTCTGGTCTCCACGCACAACGAAGCCAACCTCTCCCATTCGCTGAACCGCATTATTGGCCGCAGCGGCGAACCGCTGATCCGCAAAGGCGTGGATATGGCGATGCGTCTGATGGGCGAGCAGTTCGTCACCGGTGAAACCATCGCTGAAGCGCTGGCCAACGCGCGCAAGCTGGAAGAGAAAGGCTTCCGTTACTCCTACGACATGCTGGGCGAAGCGGCACTGACCGCCAGCGATGCTAAGGCTTACCTGGTCTCTTACCAGCAGGCGATTCACGCCATCGGCAAAGCGTCTAACGGCCGCGGCATCTATGAAGGTCCGGGCATTTCGATCAAGCTGTCGGCGCTGCATCCGCGCTACAGCCGTGCGCAGTACGATCGCGTGATGGACGAGCTTTACCCGACGCTGAAGTCGCTGACCCTGCTGGCGCGCTCCTATGATGTCGGCATCAATATTGACGCCGAAGAGGCGGATCGCCTTGAGCTGTCGCTCGACCTGCTGGAAAAACTCTGCTTTGAGCCGGAGCTGGAAGGCTGGAACGGCATCGGCTTTGTGATTCAGGCCTACCAAAAACGCTGCCCGATGGTGATCGACTATCTGGCCGATCTGGCACAGCGCAGCCGTCGCCGTCTGATGATTCGTCTGGTGAAAGGCGCCTACTGGGACAGCGAGATCAAACGTGCGCAGATGGAAGGCCTTGAAGGCTATCCGGTTTATACGCGCAAGGTGTACACAGATATTTCGTTCCTCGCCTGCGCGCGCAAGCTGCTGGCGGTGCCAAACCTGATCTATCCGCAGTTTGCCACCCACAATGCGCACACGCTGGCGGCCATTTATCAGATGGCGGGCAACAACTACTATCCCGGCCAGTATGAGTTCCAGTGCCTGCACGGCATGGGCGAGCCGCTGTACGAGCAGGTGGTGGGCAAAATTGCCGACGGCAAGCTGAATCGCCCGTGTCGCATCTATGCCCCGGTGGGTACGCACGAAACGCTGCTGGCTTATCTGGTACGTCGCCTGCTGGAAAACGGCGCCAATACCTCATTTGTTAACCGCATCGCTGATACTTCGCTGCCGCTGGATGAACTGGTAGCCGACCCGGTTGTTGCGGTGGAAAAAATGGCCGCCAGCGAAGGCGCGGTTGGTCTGCCGCATCCAAAAATTCCGCTGCCGCGCGATCTCTATGGCAGCACGCGGGTTAACTCTGCCGGTATCGATTTAGCCAACGAACATCGCCTCGCCTCGCTCTCCAGCGCGCTGCTCAACAGCGCCTCGCAGCAGTGGCTGGCACAGCCGATGATTGATGGTGAACTGGCCGTGGGCGACACCCAGCCGGTACGCAATCCGGCCGAACTCAACGATATCGTTGGTCAGGTGCGCGAAGCGACGCAGGAAGAGGTCTCGCAGGCGCTGGATGCCGCTGCCAACGCCGGTGCGATCTGGTTCGCCACGCCGCCAGCCGAACGTGCGGCGATCCTCAGCCGTGCCGCGGTGATGATGGAAGGCCAAATCCAGCAGCTGATCGGCATTCTGGTGCGTGAAGCGGGCAAAACCTTTAACAACGCCATCGCAGAAGTGCGCGAAGCGGTGGACTTCCTGCACTATTACGCCGGTCAGGTACGCGACGATTTCGATAATGAAACCCATCGCCCGCTTGGCCCGGTGGTCTGCATCAGCCCGTGGAACTTCCCGCTGGCGATTTTCACCGGCCAGATTGCCGCCGCGCTTGCCGCCGGTAACAGCGTGCTGGCGAAACCGGCTGAACAGACGCCACTGATCGCCGCACAGGCGGTACAGATCCTGCTGGATGCTGGCGTGCCGTTAGGCGCGATTCAGCTGCTGCCAGGACGCGGTGAAACCGTCGGCGCACAGCTCACCGGCGACGATCGCGTTCGCGGCGTGATGTTTACTGGCTCAACCGCCGTCGCCACGCTGCTGCAACGCAACATCGCTGGCCGCCTCGATCCGCAGGGTCGCCCGACGCCACTGGTGGCTGAGACCGGCGGCATGAACGCCATGATCGTCGACTCCTCGGCGCTGACCGAGCAGGTGGTAGTGGACATCGTGGCCTCCGCTTTTGACAGCGCCGGACAGCGCTGCTCCGCACTGCGTCTGCTGTGCGTGCAGGAAGATGTTGCTGACCACACGCTAAAAATGCTGCGCGGTGCCATGGCTGAATGCCGTATGGGCAACCCGGAATGTCTGGCGACCGACGTCGGCCCGGTGATCGATCAGGAAGCGAAGGAAAATATCGAGCGTCATATTCAGGCGATGCGCGCCAAAGGGCTAACCGTCTATCAGGCGGTGAATGAAAATGCCCAGGACAGCGCGGTATGGCCACACGGCACTTACATCAAGCCAACCCTGATTGAGCTGAACAGCGTTGACGATCTCGATAAAGAGATTTTCGGGCCAGTGCTGCACGTAGTGCGTTTTACCCGCACCGCGCTGCCGAAGCTGGTTGAGCAGATCAACAACTCCGGCTATGGCCTGACGCTGGGCGTGCACACCCGTATCGATGAAACGATCGGCCAGGTGACGCAGCGGGCGCGCGTCGGCAACCTCTACGTGAACCGTAATATGGTTGGCGCGGTGGTCGGCGTGCAGCCGTTTGGCGGCGAAGGCCTGTCGGGCACCGGCCCGAAAGCGGGCGGTCCACTCTATCTCTATCGCCTGCTGTCTCATCGTCCGGATGGCGCGTTGCGCAGCACGCTGGATCGCCACGACTATGAGCGTCCGGTGGATGCCACGCTGCGGCCAATGTTGCAGCAGGCACATCAGGCGCTGCAGGCATGGGCTAAAGACAAGCCTGACTTTGCGGCACTCTGCCAGCGCTACGGCGATCTGGCGCAGGGCGGCACGGTGCGTATTCTGCCTGGCCCAACCGGCGAGCGAAATACTTTTGCCCTGCTGCCACGCGATCGCGTGTTGTGCATCAGCGACAATCAGGATGATGCGCTGGTGCAGCTGGCGGCGGTGACCAGCGTAGGCAGCCGTGTGCTGTGGCAGGATGATGAACTGCACCGCACGCTGGCCCGCTCACTGCCGCAGCCGGTTCAGGCGCGCATCGACTTCAGCAAGGATCCGTCAGGCGCCGAGTACGACGCGGTGATCTATCACGGCGATGCCGATCAGCTACGTGCGTTGTGCGAGCAGATCGCCACCCGCGAAGGCCCGATTGTGTCGGTGCAGGGCTTTGCCCGCGGCGAAACCAATCTGCTGCTGGAGCGACTGCTGATCGAGCGTTCACTGAGCGTGAATACCGCGGCCGCAGGTGGCAATGCCAGCCTGATGACCATCGGGTGAGGTGATGGCGGCGGGGACGCCCGGAGGCGGGCGGGCTTTGCCTTGCAGGCGGCTTTAAGGTCAACGTCTTTAAGGTCAACGTCCATTTCGTTCTGCCCTTCGGGCCGCCCGAGCAGGGGCGGCAGTCGCCCCGCCCCTGCACCCCGGCTATCCGGCAAACACAACCGCCCGCCGCAGGCGGGTACCTTCGTCGGCTCACATTTCTTCACGGACCGCTCGCGATTCGCTCCAAGCTCAACGCTCCCTTGTCCCGCCATCCATGGCGGGACATCCTAAAATGTTCACCTCCTCAGCGGTGGTGATGCCTCCTCAAGGTCAACACCCACGTCAAAACCTACGTCAAAACCTACGTCAAAACCTACGTCAAAACCTACGTCAAAACCCAAACATCTAAGCCAAAACCAACAAAGGCAAAGGCAAAGGCAAAGAGGCACTTCAATTTTTAGTTTCAGATATCAGATTAAGGAGCATGGGTTCTGGGTTCTGGGTTCTGGGTTCTGGGTTCTGGGTTCTGAATTTCGAGCTTTGAGCTTTGAGCTTTGAGCTTTGAGCTTTGAGCTTTGAGCTTTGAGCTTTGAGCTTTGAGCTTTGAGCTTTGAGCTTTGAATTGTAGGGTTGGAGTTTTAGGTTTTATGTAGAATTTCATCTTTTATCTTTTCGATTTTGACCTGGGTGTTGACCTTTAGAGGCATCACAAACGCCGAGGGAAAAGCGTTTTCCAGGATGAGCCGCAGGGAGGCGGCGAGAGGGCGCGCTGAGCCGGGAGCGAATCGCGCCTGGTCCGTCAGGAAAACGCTTTTGCTGAGGGCACCCGCGCAGCGGGCGGTTGTGTTTGCCGGATAGCGCGGGTGCAGGGCCGGGGCGACTGCCGGCCCTGCTCGGGCTGCCTTCAGGCAGAACGAAATGGCCCTTGAACTTGACCTGGGTGTTGACCTTTGGAGGCATCACAAACGCCGAGGGAAAAGTGTTTTCCAGGACGAGCCGCAGGGATGCGGCGAGAAGGCGCGTTGAGCCGGGAGCGAATCGCGCCGGGTCCGTCAGGAAAACGCTTTTGCCGAGGGCACCCGCGCAGCGGGCGGTTGTGTTTGCCGGATAGCGCGGGTGCAGGGCCGGGGCGACTGCCGGCCCTGCTCGGGCAGGCTTTAGCCTGTACGAAATGGCTTTTGACCTGGCCCTGCCCGGGCTGCCTTCAGGCAGAACGAAATCGCCCTTGAACTTGACCTGGGTGTTGACCTTTAGAGGCATCACAAACGCCGAGGGAAAAGCGTTTTCCAGGATGAGCCGCAGGGATGCGGCGAGAAGGCGCGTTGAGCCGGGAGCGAATCGCGCCGGGTCCGTCAGGAAAACGCTTTTGCCGAGGGCACCCACGCAGCGGGCGGTTGTGTTTGCCGGATAGCCCGGGTGCAGGGCCGGGGCGACTGCCGGCCATGCTCGGGCAGGCTTTAGCCTGTACGAAATGGCTTTTGACCTGGCCCTGCCTGGGCTGCCTTCAGGCAGAACGAAATCGCCCCTGAACTTGACCTGGGTGTTGACCTTTAGAGGCATCACAAACGCCGAGGCAAAAGTGTTTTCCAGGACGAGCCGCAGGGAGGCGGCGAGAAGGTGCGTTGAGCCTGGAGCGAATCGCGCCGGGTCCGTCAGGAAAACGCTTTTGCTGAGGGTACCCACGCAGCGGGCGGTTGTGCTTGCCGGATAGCGCGGGTGCAGGGCCGGGGCGACTGCCGGCCCTGCTCGGGCAGGCTTTAGCCTGTACGAAATGGCTTTTGACCTGGCCCTGCTCGGGCTGCCTTCAGGCAGAACGAAATCGCCTTTGACCTGGCCCTTAAAAGGCGGCCTGCCTTCAGGCAGAACGAAATGGCCGTTGACCTTAAAGACGTTGACCTTAAAGCCGCCTGCAAGGCAAAGCCCGCCCGCTTCCGGGCATCCCCCCCTCCCCTTAGGCTTTCTTCTTTATGCCAATCAGCGTCGGGAATATAAACAACGATTTCCCCAGTCCGCGGTTAGTCAGCGTCCAGACGCCCACCGAACAGACTACGCAGAGCACCACCATCAGCAACGGATAGAGGCTGGCCCACAGGAAGGCGAACAGCGGTATCTCGAACAACCCGTGGCGCTGAGCGAACAGGATCGCCGACATGCCAAAAAACTCGATAAAGATGCGGTGGATAACGTAGATCTGCAGCGTATTTTTGCCGACCCAGTTGAGGGCCGACATGTTAAAGCGGGCGTTAAGATAGCGGCACAGCGCCACGCTGGCCAGAATGGTCAACACGCACATAAACAAACTCTTATCGAGGCCGAACAGCATGTGAACACCGGCTAACACCGCCAGCGCGGCCCAGGGCACGATATTCTCACGTCGCCATTCGCTGAGTTTCAGCATGGTGCTGCTCCAGTAGGCGCCCAGCAGGAAGTAGACAAAATATTGTCCGACGCTCTGCGGCCCCCAGAAAGGAATAACCCGCTCGACTGACAGATAATTAAGTACCACCGCAAGCAAGAGTAATATTAACGGCTGGCGACGGAAAATTTTGGCCACGAGAAAATAAAGTGCCAAACCATATAAATACCAGGAAGTAGTCATAGCTAAAAAGGTGAGCTTAATAAACTCAAGCAGCGAACCGGCATAAGAGGCATTAAGGTTCTGAGAAATACGCTGGCCGGTTATTTCTGTAGAAATGCCGTATATCGACATCCACTGAATAAAGCTCCATAAAATATAGAGATAGAACAGATTGGTAATACGGCTGGTAAAGACATTTTTCCAAGGACGGTTGACGATGCCGTTTGCCGCCAGCAGGCCGGAAACAAAGAAGAAGGCAGGCATGCGCAGCGGCGACAGCACAGTGTTGAACGTGACCCACAGCTCGGCTGGCAGGCTACCCGCGCTAAGCGATTTCAGCGTACCGGCAAAGCCGGGCAAGACCACATGATAAAGCACCACTAATAATATACAGGCGCCTTTAAGCGTATTAATCCACAGAATCTCTTCTGTTTTACCGTTATTCATTGCACAGACTCCGGCTATTCAGGTCACAAACAGGGAATAGTCCGCTTTCATGACGAAGACCCTATTAATAGCAATCCCGGCAGGCAATGAATGTAGCTATTATCCTAAAAGAAATTATTGGCCGTGGAATATGCAAAAGTCGAAATAAACTGAATCTTATTTACAAAATCGACAACCTATTTTTAGCGGATGTTATTTCAACTTATTTTGCTGAATCCGCCTGCACGGATTCAGCATAAGTTGCGCTACACTTTCAGACTTAACTGCAATTTTTTATTCCAGTTAATTATTGAGGAATTTCTCGAGGAATTGTTTGGTACGGGTTTCCTGCGGCTGTGAGAACAGCATTTTTGCTGCGCCCTGCTCCACAATCTTGCCCTGATCCATAAAGATTGCCCGATCGGCCACGTCGCGAGCAAAGCTCATTTCATGGGTCACGATCACCAGAGTGCGCTTCTCTTCCGCCAGTGAACGAATGGTGTTTAACACCTCGCCCACCAGCTCCGGATCCAGCGCCGAGGTTGGCTCATCAAACAGAATCACCTCCGGCCGCATCGCCAGCGCACGGGCAATCGCCACGCGCTGTTGTTGACCGCCAGAAAGCCGCCGCGGATAGCTCTCCTCTTTGCCCTGCAGACCAACCTTTAGTAGCAGCTCGCGCGCCCGGGCGATCGCCTCCGCTTTGGGTTCACCTTTCACAATCACCGGGCCTTCAATGATGTTTTCCAGCACCGAGCGGTGCGGGAACAGATTGAAGTTCTGGAACACAAAGCCCACCTGCTGACGCAAACGTCGCACCTGCTCTTTCTGCTTGTTCAGCGATTGCTCCGCGTTAACGGTGATATCACCGACGCGAATGGTGCCGCCGTCGGGCTGCTCCAGCAGATTAATGCTGCGCAATAGCGTGGTTTTGCCGGAGCCGCTCGGCCCGATAATCGCCACCACTTCACCACGCGCCACCTGCAGATCGATGCCGTGCAGCACCGTCTGGCCATTGAATTTCTTGACCAGCTTACTGACTTCAATGGCACTCATTTTGACTCCCGATCCTGACGATTAACGTGGTTTTCCAGCCGGTTTTGCAGGGCAGAAAGCAGCGTCGCCATCACCCAGTAAATCAGCGAGGCGGCCAGATACATGGTGAATACCTCCAGCGTGCGCGAAGTGATCAGCTGCGCCTGACGAAACAGCTCCGGCACCTGAATGGTGGCCGCCAGCGAGGTATCTTTCACCAGGCTGATAAAGCTGTTGCCCAGCGGCGGTAACGCGGTGCGTGCCGCCTGCGGCAGGATGACCCGACGCAGTGTCTGCCATGAGGTCATGCCGATGCTGGACGCCGCTTCCCACTGTCCACGCTCAATAGACGCGATAGCACCGCGCAGCGATTCCGAGGCGTAGGCCGCGGTATTCAGCGACAGGCCAATCATCGCCGACGGGATGGGATCCAGTTCGATGCCAAACTGCGGCAGGCCGTAATAGATCATAAACAGCTGAGCGATCAGCGGCGTACCACGAAAGATGGAAACATAAATGCGTGCCAGCCAGTTAACGGGCCAGAAGCGTGACAGGCGCATCAGCGCCAGCACAAAGCCGAGCACCAGGCCGAAAAACATGCCGCCGATGCTCAGCTGCAGGGTAAACAGCGCCCCTTTTAATAAAAAAGGTGCTGAATCCAGCACCAGTTGAATACTTTCTTGCATTATTTAGTCACGTCCGCGCCAAACCATTTCTGTGACAGTTTGCTCAGCGAACCATCTTTCTGCATCTCGGCGATGGCCTGATCGATCGCCTTCAGCAGATCGTCATTGCCCTTACGCAGCGCCACGCCTGACTCCTGACGGGAGAAGGCCGGGCCCGCTACCGCCATGGTGTTGCCGGTTTTCTTCACCAGATCCAGCGCGGCCAGACGATCGACCAGGATCGCATCAAGACGACCAGAACGCAGATCCTGATACTTGGTTGGGTCATCATCGTAGGTACGGATGTCGACGCCCTTCACGTTCTCGCGCAGCCACTGCTCATAGTTCGAGCCGAGACCGACGCCCACTTTTTTGCTGGCCAGATCTTCCGGCTTGTTCACGCTGCCCGCTTTGTCTTTACGCGTCAGTGCCTGAATACCGGAAACGGTGTATGGCGTGGAGAAGTCATATTTTTTCTTACGATCGGCGGAGATGGTCACCTGATTGATCACCACGTCGATGCGTTTGGAATCCAGCGACGCCAGCATGCCATCCCATTTGGTTGGCTTCAGGCTCGCCTTCAGGCCAAGGTGCTGCGCCAGCTGCTCGGCAAATTCCACCTCAAAACCGGTGAGCTTACCGTTTTCATCCTGGAAGCTGAACGGCGGATAAGTGCCTTCCAGACCGACCAGCAGCGTGCCGCGCTCTTTGACCTTGTTAAGCAGGTTTTCAGCCGCGTGCGTTTTCACATTCACACCGGCAACCAGCGCCAGCGCAACTGCTCCCATCACCAGGTGGCGACGAGCCAGAGAAAAGTTCATATCAGTACCCCGTTGTTATGATTTTAGGCCCGCAGGCCGGTCCCCACATCAGCGGCAAACTGCCGCCGTTATTTTTACTGTGCGATTCTAGCGTAGTTTATCTGGCGAAATTAGACCGAAGGGTGATAAGCAAATAACGCAGGCGCACCGCCGGTATGAATAAACAGCAGCGGGCCTTCGCGGCGAAAGCGCTGTTGACGAATACCGTCGATCAGCCCGGCCATCGCCTTGCCGGTGTAAACCGGATCGAGGAAGATGCCTTCGAGCCGCGCCAGCAGTTTGATCGCCTCCATGCCCTCTTCATTTGGCTCGCCGTAGCGCGGGGCAAAATAGTCATCCCATAAGACGATTGGCGCCTGGCTGGTGAGGTTCATCGACTGCGCCAGCTGCTGTTGAATCAGCGCCACTTTCGGCCGCTGTTCATCAGCTTTGCGCGAAACCGTCACGCCAATTAGCTCGCTTTCCGGCAGCAGTTGTTCCAGGCCCACCGCCAGCCCGGCGTGAGTACCTGCGCTGCCCGAGGCGACCACCACGGCGGCAAAATCGACCACGCCTTCGCTCTGATGGGCGATCTCCTGCGCGCACTCGATGTAGCCCAGCGCGCCCAGCGCATTAGAGCCGCCAACCGGTACAACATAAGGGCGAAAACCCTGTGCTTCAAGGCGCGTGGCTTCTTCCTCCAGCTGCGCCTGCGGATCGTGCAGGGCATTCACCATCACGATTTCAGCATCCAGCAGATCGAGCAGCAGGCGGTTACCGTTGTGCAGGTAGTTATCGGCGGAAGTTGCCAGCGGGTTTTCCAGCAGCGCGACGCACTTCAGCCCCAGCTTTGCGGCTACGGCGGCGGTCTGGCGAACATGATTTGACTGAATAGCACCGGCGGTGAGCAGCACATCGGCACCCTGACGCAGCGCGTCGGCAGCCAGATATTCCAGCTTGCGCAGCTTGTTGCCGCCCAGCGCCATCGGCGTCAAGTCGTCACGTTTGATGAAAATATCACGGCCAAGGAAATCGGAAAATCGCGGCAGATGCTCTAAGGGCGTTGGGGCGCCGAGCAGTTCCAGCTTGGGGAAAGGAATAAGGGATTGTAAGGACAACGTAGCCTCCACGCTCGTTTGACTCAGTTATCCTTACAGTGTTGCAGAAGATGACCTCGCGGTCATCCTGCTAAGCGCGCTGCCAGCCTAAAAACTGGTCATACTTACGCAGCGCGATACGGTAGTTATTGTTCCCCGCATCGGGCAAATCCTGCTCAAGACACTCATGCCAGCTGTTGCCGCTGAGTCGTTCTGGCGGAAAGTTTTTCGCTTTCAACATGTCGTCAAGACGACGCAGGCGAACCACATACTCACGAATGGTGCTGTGGCTCATCTCGGTCTCTTCAAACAGATACTGTTTGAACGCCATGATGTCGAAATAGTTAGGGTGCGTGTTGCAGAAAATATCGCTGCAAAAACGGCACAGCGCGGTCAGCTCATTCTGCAATTTCATCCATACCAGATCGTCGATCGGCTGATCCATCCGGGCAATGGCTTCTTTGTTAATGATCTGACCACGAAACACCAGCGCCATACGATCCAGCACTTTGTCACAATGTGAACAGTTGGTCTGGCTGTGTTTGTAGTCTTTCAAGTAACGGCTTAACGGTCTTGTTTTTGTTCTGGTTCCCATTCAAAAGTCCCCGGTTATCTTCTGGTAAGCGAGAACTGATGCTGTCAGCGCGCTCCCGTTAACCGGGCACGCAGACGTTTTATCGCCTGACTGTGCAGTTGGCTGACCCGTGATTCCCCCACGTCCAGCACTGCGCCAATCTCTTTCAGATTCAGTTCTTCCTGGTAATACAGTGTCAGCACCATCTTTTCGCGATCGGGCAAGGCTTCGATCGCTTCGATGACACGTTCACGCAGACTCCCTTCCATCAACTGATGAAGCGGATTTGCCTCTTCGTGCCCTTCCGTCACCAGCTCCGCACTATCGCCGTGTTCTTCACGATATTCGTCGTAGGAGAAAAGCTGGCTATTGTTCGTGTCGAGCAACATTTGCCGGTACTCTTCCAGCGAAACATCCAGCTGTTGAGCCACCTCCTGCTCGGTTGCCGCCCGCCCTAAGGACTGCTCAACGCGATGCATGGCACCGGAGACCTCACGCGCGTTACGACGCACGCTGCGGGGTGCCCAGTCGCGGCTGCGCAATTCATCCAGCATCGCGCCACGAATACGCTGCACGGCATAGGTGGTAAAGGCTGTGCCCTGTAGCGCGTCGTAGCGCTCAACGGCATTCAATAAGCCAATCCCACCAGCCTGCAATAAATCATCCAGCTCTACGCTGGCGGGCAAACGCACCTGCAGGCGTAGCGCTTCGTGGCGCACCAGCGGGATGTAGCGCTGCCACAGCGAGTGCTTGTCCATTACTCCATCGGCGGTATAGAAATCGTTCACATTGACTACCCTGCGTTAAAGATGTTATCGGCATGATTATCCGATCCTGTAGGGTATTTGATTGGTGGAATAGACGGGGTAAAGCGAGGCTATTCAGAATATTCTTAAGAATGGCAGCGACGTTTATCACTGCCAATTGGGGTTAACGCAGGCGGCGCAGGCGCTCGCGAGTGGTGGCCGGAACAAGATGCCAGAGCTGGCAAGGCTTGCCGCTAATCTGTTGATAAAACTCACTGAGTTTATTTTCTGTCGCGTCAGCCGAAGCGATGGAAACTTCGCCAGAATCAGCATGAATGCTTAACAATTTATTGTTAAATAGTCGCTGTAGGTCACTACGTAAGAACAGGCCGTTATCAACATTATTATCTGCCAGAAACCCCTCTTCATTTTCCCGCATATCGATATGGCACGCTTCGACCCACGGCGTTAGCGGATGGGCGGTCAACGGCGTGCCGGTGATGACGCAGGCGCCATAGCGCGCCCTTACCGCCTCAGCGAATGCCGTCTGGCTGGCGCGCTGCCACAGCCGTGCCTTGACGCGACGTCCTACCTGCGTACCGGGCATCACCGCCGCCGGCACCTTCAGCAGCGGGCTTTGCAGCACCACGATGAACTGAATGCGCCGCGACTGCGGGAAACAGGCGTGCGCCTGCGCATCATAAAGCTGCCAGTACGCCTCTTCGCCTTCGTAACGCATGATCGACAGCGTGTAGCCGCGGCTGGTAAACAGGTTCTGCGCCGCCGCCGACGCGGGATCGAGCATGGCGTAGACCCGGCTTTCACCCATGATCCGCCACAGGTTGTCACGTCGCTCCGCCTCACCGCGGCGTAAATAGAGGAACGGCAGCTGCTGCTGCAGATAGTGCTCCAACCGTCGCAGGTAGTTTTTGCGTTCGTTGTCGTTGGCGACGAACAGCAGCTCATCCAGCGGACTGTTGCTCTCTTCGTTGGCGAAAATAGCGCGGATCACCATGCTGCGGTTGCTGGTTGACGGGCTCAGCAGGCCGCGCGCCGTCAGCTCTTTCTCATCCGGGTATTTTTCGGCATAGCGCTGCGCAATCTCCTCAAAGCTGAGCAACGCGCCGGGTAATAAGTCGTTATTAAAGCGCATAGACACTCCGGAAAAAAAGCCAGCATTGCCCCATCATCACTCTCCCTGAGAGACGCTTTTATTTCAGGAGATAGATGAGCGAAAGATCGTCATTAACTTTGGTGCTTTCAATGAATTGCTTAAAGACTTTTGCGCAATCCTTATCGTGTTTGGTGACCGAGTGGAAGCTGTAAATAATATTCACCACATCATCTTCGATCACTTCACCGACCAGATCGGCACAGGCAGAGATCAGCGATTTTAATAAAAACCATTCGGCGGTCAGCAGATAAAGCTCAGACAAATGGGTTCCATTTTCACTGGCAGGGAAATTGTCGTTATAAACACGATATTGCAGATAGTTACTCATCACATGCGGATGCGCATGCAGCCAGGGCAGCACTTTATTATTCCATGCGCGATCTAAACGCTGCATGGAGACGCTGACATCATTTTGTTCCAGCCCTTCCGCCTGCAAATAGATCAGCTTGGTGACGTAATGTTGCAGCGTGCTGCTGGAACGGGATGTTGTTTTACTGGCGAGGAAAGTCTGCATCAGCATCAGTAATGACCATTGCAGATTATAATCCGGCTTAAGCTGTGCCAGTTGCGGCGTCACATTACCGGCATTTAACGCATCGAGGCTCTGGAAAAAGTAATTTTCCATTTTCTCGAGTCTGTTTTCATCGTTTTTGATTTTGTCAAAATAGAGGAACATGCCAACCAGAGAATAGATGCCTTCTTCAGCGTGAATGCCGCTGTCCTTTAACAGCGTACTGCACATCAGGCTAATCAGCCGTTGTTCCTGGTTGACATCACCAGCGCTATTAGGCTGGGGTTGCAACGTTTTTGTTTCATTGAAGAGCATCGCTTCCGGCTGCGCGACTAACTGACGCGCGGCTTCCGGACAGGAGAGCGTAATGGTATTACGCACTTCATATTTAAAAACATTATGAGCACGCGGAAAGGTCGCACAGGTATGGCTTAAAGCCGACGCACCTAATTTTTTATGAATGCGGCACAGCTTCTCTTCATCCATAAACGCGCAGTTGGAACCGGCAGCAATTTTCATTTTGCCCCAGCGGCCAAAACTTTCCTTCGTGGTGATAATATTTTCCACGGCAATATTTTTGATCTCAATCTGACTGCTTTTGAGATAACGGTTAACGGTATTTTTATCCAGCGTAATATCCCAGCTTTTACAACAGTGATCTTTGCACGCACTGCCAATACATTTGAAAGATGTCACAAAGGCGGGTTCAACGATGTTAATTTCTCTCATTTTTTTCTCGCGCGAAATTTAAGGTTCTGTTGTAAAAAAAGGCGGCCAATGGCCGCCCTTTAGGAGAACGAGGTTGCTATTAGCCCTGCAGCAGAGACAGAACCTGCTGTGGAACCTGGTTAGCTTTAGACAATACTGAGTTACCAGCCTGCTGTACGATCTGCGCTTTAGACATGTTAGACACTTCTGTTGCGTAGTCAGCATCCTGAATACGAGACTGTGCTGCGGACAGGTTAGTCGTCGTGTTGTTCAGGTTAGTTACCGCTGAGTTCAGACGGTTCTGTACCGCACCCAGGCTTGAACGGAAGGTATCAACAGAAGCGATAGCTTTGTCCAGCATGGCCAGTGGGTCAGCAGAAGCTGCACCTTTGAACTGAGCAGTAGCGCCAGTTCCTGACAGCTCAACGGTCACTTTGTTACCAGTTGCAGTTGCAGCGGTGTCATCTTTCAGTGCAGCACCCGCTGTGGTAGCGAAGTTTTTGCCCTGGAAGGTCACGTAGCCTTGTGCTGCGCCAGTTGCGTCAGAACCTACTTTGATCAGCTGATCTTTCTGCGTTGCAGCAGTAGTCAGGCCGTTAGCGCTGTCGGTGTACTCAACGTCAGCTTTGTTCAGGGTTACTGCGCCAGTTGAGTGGTCGATAGAAGCTGAGTAGAAATCGCTTCCGCTCTGAACCACGAACTGTTTAGACGCTGCACCGGTTGAATCCAGGGTGTTGTGCAGAGACAGTTTAGAGGCATCCACACCCAGTGAAGTTGCAGCAGCAGACAGGTCCGCTTTAACTGGAGCAGTATCAGCAGCGCCAGTGATCTGAGTGATAGAATCGCTAACTTTCAGTGCGTTACCCGCTACAGAGAAGCCTGACAGGCCCAGAGTAGAGGAGTCGATTTTCTTCAGGTCGATAGAGATGGTTTCACCATCGTTAGCGCCAACCTGAATTTTCATGCTGCCGTCTTTAGCCAGTACGTTCACGCCGTTGAACTGAGTCTGACCAGATACGCGGTCGATTTCGCCCAGACGGGATTTGATTTCGTCCTGGATTGAACCGAGGTCGGAATCAGAGTTGGTGCCGTTCTGTGCCTGTACAGTCAGTTCACGAACACGCTGTAAGTTGTTGTTGATTTCTGACAGTGCGCCTTCAGTAGTCTGCGCAGCAGAGATACCGTCGTTAGCGTTGCGAGAAGCCTGAGTCAAACCTTTAATGTTAGAGGTGAAACGGTTAGCAATCGCCTGACCAGCAGCGTCATCTTTCGCGCTGTTGATACGCAGGCCAGATGACAGACGCTCCATTGAAGTAGACAGAGCAGACTGGTTTTTGTTGATGTTGTTCTGAGTGATCAGCGAGAGGCTGTTGGTATTAATGACTTGGGCCATGATAAATTTTCCTGTTAATCAAGTCTTTCGGTTAAGGTGTGGGCTTCAACCCGCCGGCTTCAGCGCCGTCAATGTTGTTATCGTCTGCCCTTGAACAACCTTTAGAATTTTTTTAGTACCAGGCCAATTTTTTCGTTTGTGCCTGTCACGCTAATGATTATCGCCAGACCCGCCGACATCTTTAGGGTAAAAGATCATTATTTCTAGTCGCTGAATTGCCCTTCTCTATATGCCCTATTCTCGTTATTAGCGGCAGCCAAATAATCGTAAACTTTATTGAAGAAACGCCGATAACTCCGGTATTCCATCTCCGTGTTATCAACTAAGGATTAATCATGGCGAGTGTATCTTCATTAGGCGTCGGCTCAGGCCTTGAGCTGAGCAGTATTCTGGATAGCTTACAAACAGCGGAAAAGGCCTCTTTAAAGCCTATTTCAACCCAGCAGACGGCCAATACCGCTAAGCTCAGCGCCTACGGCACGTTAAAAAGCGCGCTGACCACCTTTCAGACGGCGAACAGCACGCTAAATAATGCCAACCTGTTTGGCTCCAGTAAGGCCACCAGCACCTCTACTGCGTTTAGTGCTACTACCACCAGCAGCGCTGCGGCGGGTAAATACACCGTTAGCGTCACGCAGCTGGCAGCCGCACAAACGCTGACGTCTGGTGTTAAAAGCGACGCGACGACGGCGCTGGCTACCTCAGACAGCACCATTACTATTCAGCAGGGCGGCGGCAAAAAGCCGATTACCGTGCCGGTTACCGCAGCAAACTCCTCGCTGAACGGCATTCGTGATGCCATTAATAAGGCGGATTCCGGGGTTAACGCCAGCGTGATCAAAGTCGCTGACGGCAGCTATCGTCTGTCGCTGACCTCGAAAGATTCTGGCACTGATAATGCGATGACCCTTAGCGTCACCGGCGACAGCGATCTGCAAAGTTTTATCGCTTACGACGGCACGGCAAGCGGCAACATGACGCAGAGCGTTGCGGCGCAGAACGCCAAGCTGACGGTCAACAACGTCGCAATTGAAAACAGCAGCAACACCATCAGCGATGCGCTGGATGGCGTGACCCTGACCCTGAGCGATCTCACCACCGGCAACCAGTCACTGAGCGTCACAAAAGATACCACCAGCGCCAGCAGTGCCCTAAGTGCCTGGGTTGACGCCTATAACACATTGCAGGACAGCTTCAGCAGCCTGACCAAATTTACCGCTGCTGATAAAAACTCTGATACTCAGGACAAAAATAATGGCGCCCTGATTGGTGACAGCACGCTGCGTACTATTCAGACGCAGCTGAAAACCATGCTGACCAATTCGCAGAGTTCCTCCACGTTTAAATCGCTGTCGCAGATTGGCATTACTACCGATCCGCAGACCGGCAAACTTAATCTGGATAAAGAGAAGCTGTCGACCACGCTGGCAAAAGATCCTGATGGCATCAAGGCGATGATCATTGGCGACGGTAAAACCACCGGCGTCACCACTAAAATCGCCGATAACCTGACTGGCTGGCTGTCGTCGAAAGGCCTTGTGCAGACCGCCACCGACAGCGTCAGTAAAACGCTGAACAACCTCACTCAACAGTACAACGCCGCCAGCGATCGTGTGGATGCCCTGATTGCACGCTATAAGACGCAGTTTACCCAACTCGATCTGCTGGTCAGCAAGCTGAATAACACCAGCAGCTATCTCACTAACCAATTCGAAACGAGCTCAAGCTCGAACAAATAAGGGGTCATCATGTACAGCGCAAACGGCACGCAAGCCTATGCCAAAATCGGGGTGGAAAGCGCGGTTCTCAGCGCCGACCAGAACCAGCTGGTTACCCTGCTGTTCGACGGCGCGCTTAGCGCGCTGGTTCGTGGCCGCCTGTTTATGCAGGATGGCAATATTGCCGGTAAAGGCACCTCGCTCTCAAAAGCGATCAACATCATCGAAGCGGGCCTGAAAAAAGGGCTGGATGAGCACAACGGTGATGCGCTGGCCGACAATATGCTGGAGCTTTACAACTATATGGTGCGCCGACTGCTGCACGCCAACCTGCACAACGACGTGGCGGCCATCGAAGAAGTAGAAGGTCTGCTACGCAATATCGCTGATGCATGGAAACAATCCTTGAACCCGAACGCTTATCAGGACGCTGTCTAATGACTCTTGCACCGCACATGCTCGTGACTTACCAACAACTGCTGTCGCTGAGTCAGGCGATGCTGCGCCTGGCTACAGACGGTAGCTGGGATGAATTGATCGAAACGGAAGTCGATTACGTCAGTGCGGTGGAAAAGCTGGCGAAAACCACCCAGGATATGCCGCTCTCCAGCGAAGCGCTGGAGCAGCTGCGTCCGGTTTTACGTCATATTCTTGATAACGAGGCGGAAGTGAAACGGCTGCTGCAGGGCCGCATGAGCGAGCTGAGCGATCTGGTTAGCCAGTCCAGCCGCCAAAAATCGGTGAATAACGCCTACGGCAGTATGCGTGGCAACGTGCTTTATCCGCAGCAGGATCCGCTCTAACCCCCTCTTCCCGTTTTCTACGGTTTAGCAGCGATAAATATATTTCTGCTAAACCGCGCGTTTCGCTTAACCTCCTCCATACTTCAATTCTCAGGCAGACACATTGGAGCACGGAGATGCAAAACCCCACGTTGTTGCAGTTTTTCCACTGGTATTATCCGGATGGCGGCAAACTCTGGCCTGAAGCTGCGGAACGCGCGGCCTGGCTGGGAGAAATTGGTATCAGCGCGGTCTGGCTGCCACCGGCCTATAAAGGGGAATCAGGTGGCTATTCAGTCGGTTATGACACCTACGATCTGTTTGACCTTGGCGAGTTTGATCAAAAAGGCAGCCAGGCCACCAAATATGGCGACAAAGCGCAATTACTCAACGCGGTGGATAAACTGCGCCAGCATCATGTTGGCGTGATCATGGACGTGGTGCTCAACCATAAAATGGGCGCTGACGAAAAAGAGACCATGGCGGTCAACCGCGTCAATCCTGATAACCGCGAAGAAATTAGCAGCGAAGAGATCGTGGCGGAAGCCTGGACGAAGTTCTCTTTCCCGGTGCGTAACGGCCAGTATTCAAAATTTGTCTGGGACTACAAATGCTTCAACGGCGTTGACCATATCGAAAACCCGGATGAAAACGGCCTGTTTAAGATCGTCAATGATTATACCGGCGACGGCTGGAACGATCAGGTCGACGGCGAGCTGGGCAACTTCGACTATTTGATGGGTGCTAACATCGATTTCCGCAACACCGCGGTGACCGAAGAGCTGAAATACTGGGCGCGCTGGATGATGGAACAGCTGCCGTGCACCGGTTTTCGTCTGGATGCGGTGAAGCACATTCCGGCCTGGTTCTATAAAGAGTGGATCGATCACATTCAGGACGTGGCGCAGGATCCGATGTTTATCGTGGCCGAATATTGGTCGCACGACACCGACACGCTGATGAACTATATCCATCAGGTCGAAGGCAAAACCATGCTCTTTGATGCGCCGCTGCAGATGAATTTTCATCAGGCATCAAAGTCAGGCTCCTCTTACGACATGAGCACCATCTTTGATAATACGCTGGTAGAGCGCGATCCCTTCCATGCGGTGACCATTGTCGCCAACCACGATACCCAGCCGTTGCAGTCGCTGGAAGCGCCGGTTGAACCCTGGTTTAAGCCGCTGGCCTATGCGCTGATTCTGCTGCGTGAACAAGGTGTGCCTACCGTGTTTTATCCCGACCTGTTTGGCGCCAGCTATGGCGACGAAGGCAGCGACGGTGAAACACATCAGGTGGAGATGCCGGCGATACCGGAACTGGAAGCGTTGATTCGCGCGCGCCAGCAGTATGCGCACGGCGTGCAGACCAACTATTTCGATCATCCAAACTGCGTGGCGTTCAGCCGCAGCGGCACCGCTGAACAGCCGGGCTGCGTGGTGGTGCTCTCCAACGGCGATGAAGGCGAAAAAACCGTGGCGCTGGGTGACGGCTTTGCCAATACGCAGTGGCGCGACTATCTCGGCCATCGCGATGATCTGGTGCAGTGTGATGAGGCGGGCAATGGACAGTTCCGCTGTAACGGCGGCAGCGTAAGCGTCTGGGTAAAAGCGGACTAAAATGGGCTGAAGCAACAAACAAAAAAGGGCGCAACCCATGCGCCCTTTTTTACGGTTATTTTTCGACTTGTGCAGCCGCTGGCTTCGCTTCGGTGGCCTGGGTAATCCGCGTTTTCAGGCTTTCCGGCTCAATATTCTGAATCACCTGCACTTTGGCATCCTGCTCTGCCATCTGCAGCGCCTGCTGGCACTCCACCGTTGGCCGCTCGACTTTACGCAACGTCAGGCCGTCGTAATGGAGCTCGCTGCCTTCCTGCTCCAGCGGCATCACGCGCAGCTGGCGGGTCACGTTAACATAATCACCGTTCAGCTGGGTTAACTTACCCGGTTTTGCGATCACGCGCTGCCACTGACGGCAATCCAGCGTATCGCCGGACGCGTTGACAATCAGGCTGCCGATCGCTTTATCACTGCGCAGGCCGCTTTGCGGGCCAAACGTCTGCCAGTTGCCCTGCAAATTAGCCGGTGCCGGCGTCTTTACCGCCTGCTGATAATCAGTGATTTGCGCACAGCCGCCCAGCGCCAGCGCGCTCAGTAACATCCACTTTTTCATCTTCAATCCCTAACCATCAATGCGATGGCCGCTACGTTATAATTTTTCTCACCGGTTATGCAAGCCGCACACGGCTTCCGGGCGCCTGACAGCATCAACGATAGCAGTTACACTGGGCGCACGCCCATTTTCAGGAGCAGGTAATGAAAACCCCCGAAGAGTATTACGTCCTTGCGCGCAGTATGTTTTTATCCGCGCAGCCCGATTTTCAGCAGGCGCTCGAGCAGCTGACCGAATCCGATGCCCGCACCGCTGGCATGTCGCTGCGTCAGCTGCGTGATTTGCAGGCCGATCGGATTTACGCCGCCTTTTTACGGCAGAAGAAGCAGGATGCAATGCTGTTTTCTATTCAGCTGGCCGAGCCGGACAAAGCGGTGGCCGCCGAAGCGATTGAAGCCTATCTGAAATCGCATGCTGAAGCGCTGGGCATGACGTGGGAAGAGTTCTGCCGTAAGAACGAGCTGTAAAGTGAAGCGGCCTCTGGAGGTGCGGCAGTTTTCACTACCAGAGGTAGCCCGACGTCAGGCGGTTTTGCTTTCGACGTAGCTGGTGACGGCGAGCAGGCGGTTGACGTGGGTCAGCAGCAGATCGACATCGGTTTGCAGAAAATCAGTGGAGGAGCGCGACGCGGTGACAATCGCATCCTGAACGGTGTCGGAAATACTCTGATCGTTGGTGTTTCTGGCGTTGATCAGCAGCGCCGCAATTAGCAGTGATTGCGCTTCGACCTGCGCGGTGAGCTCTTTTGTATCAACATCCATTTTTGCCAGCTTCAATAAGATGTCGACGACCAGTTGTTTCATGGGTTTTCCCTGTAGCAATTGCGCTATGAAATAATTTCCACAATCTGCCAAATAGTCGCCCGATATACAACCTTCACGTGATAAACCCTGAGCCACGGCGTTTTTTACTTGATACTGTATACGCAACCAGTATTATGATATGCAATGAAAGCGTGTCTCAATAAGGGCAATAAAAATGTTTGTGGAACTGGTTTACGATAAGCGCAACGTGGCAGGGTTGCCCGGCGCAAATGAGATGATTTTAGAAGAGCTGACCAAGCGCATTCAGCGTGTCTTTCCGGCGATGGAAGTGAAAGTAAAGCCGATGCAGCGTAACGCGATTGATACCGACGCCAGCAAAGGTGACAAGGCCATTATGGCGCGCATCATTGAAGAGATGTTTGAAGAAGCCGACATGTGGCTGGTGGCAGAATAAGCAAAAAAAACGGCCCGCACTGTTCTGCGGGCCTTTTTATTTTTCTGTATCAAACTGTATCAATCAGCGGGCTTAGCCTTCCTGCTCGCTGCGATTGACAGAAATCTCCAGGTCCTCAATCAGGACATCAATATCTTCCATCAGTTTGCCCTGCTCGTTCAGCAGTGTATTGATGCGTCCCGCGAATTCATCATCTTTGTATTCGCCGGCTTCGAAAGCCAGATACTGAGAAGAGAGCGTCTTGGTGTTGTTTTCTGCGTAGTGGCGCATCTCTTTCAACTGTGAAGCGACGTCACGCAGATAATCGGTTTTCGTTTTCGGTGTTACTTCGATTTCATCACTCATGCTCGTTTCCCTCTGGTTGGATATTGGATAAAAATCCTGACTACCTTTTAAAGCGTAGCGGATAATCCCGTTTCGTCCTTAAGAATAATCGGAAGCCGTTTCGCTTGTTTATTTATACAGTAGAAATCGAAACGTCTGCCGGAGCCTGGCTACACTAATAGACTCCCCTTTGTGCTACAGGAGCGTATTCGTGAAAGCATTGACCTATCATGGTCCGCACAATGTCAGCGTTGATAATGTTGCCGATCCGATTATTGAAGCGCAGGACGACATTATTCTTCGCGTTACCGCCACGGCGATTTGTGGATCCGATCTGCACCTTTATCGCGGCAAAATTCCACAGACCAAACACGGTGATATTTTTGGCCATGAGTTCATGGGCGAAGTGGTGGAAACCGGCCGCGACGTTACCGCGGTGCAGAAAGGCGATCGCGTCATCATTCCTTTTGTTATCGCCTGCGGCGAATGTTTCTTCTGTCATCTCGATCAGTTTGCTGCCTGTGAAAACACCAACAGCGGCCGTGGCGCTATCATCAATAAAAAGCAGATTCCACCTCCGGCGGCGCTGTTTGGCTTCAGTCACCTTTACGGCGGCGTGCCGGGCGGCCAGGCGGAATACGTGCGCGTACCGAAAGCCAACACCGGCCCGTTCAAAGTGCCGCAGACGTTGTCAGACGATAAGGTGTTGTTCCTGACCGATATCCTGCCCACTGCCTGGCAGGCGGTAAAAAATGCCCAGGTGAGCAAAGGCTCCAGCCTGGCCATTTTTGGTGCCGGACCGGTTGGCCTGCTGGCTGCCGCCTGCGCCCGCTATGCCGGTGCGGAACAGATCTTTATGGTCGATCATCACCCGTATCGCCTGCAGTTTGCTCAGCAGCGTTACGGTGTTATCCCGATCAACTTTGATGAAATTGACGATCCGGCAGAAGCGATCATCGAACACACCGCGGGCAATCGCGGCGTTGATGCGGTGATTGATGCAGTGGGCTTTGAGGCTAAAGGCAGCACCACCGAAACCATTCTGACCAACCTGAAACTGGAAGGCAGCAGCGGCAAAGCGCTACGCCAGTGTATTGCCGCGGTACGTCGCGGCGGCATCGTCAGCGTGCCGGGCGTTTATGCCGGATTTATTCACGGCTTCCTGTTTGGCGACGCCTTCGATAAAGGTCTGACCTTTAAAATGGGTCAGACGCACGTGCACGCCTATCTGCCGGAATTGCTGGCGCTGATTGAAAAAGGGCTGCTAACGCCCGAAGAGATCGTGACGCATCATCTGCCGCTTAACGATGCGGCAGAGGCGTATAAAATTTTTGAGAAGCGTAAAGAGGATTGTCGCAAGGTGATTCTGGTACCTGGTCTGGCGGCGACCTCGCCGACTGATATCACCAGTGCCAGCGTGGGTAACGTATAACCGAGCTGTTCACCGGCCCGCCATCGCGGGCCGGTTCATGACTTACAGATACTTCTTCGCCAGCAGCTTCAGTTCATCTTTAGCCGCCTGCCCCAGCCGGGCAATGCCTTGCTCAACAAAATCAAACGCCTGTTCAAAATCATTCACGCCTGCGGTTACCGCGTCGTGCACGCTCTGCTGCTCATCCGCTTCAGACGGATAAGCTACCGCGTTATCCGCCGTCGGCGTGCTGCTGAGCGCCGGAGGGATCTCAATCGGTGCGGCCGGTGCGGCTTCAGCGGGTGCGGCGCTAGGGGTTGCGGCGACATCGGCCGGTTCAGCGGGCGCAGCATCAGCATTAGGCGCGGCTGGCTCAGCGGCAACATCGGCTGGCGCAGCGGTTACCGCTTCTGGCGCGGCGCTGGCAGTTTCGACGACATCGGCCGGTTCAGCGGGCGCAGCATCAGCATTAGGTGCGGCTGGCTCAGCGGCAACATCTACTGGTGCAGCGGTTACCGCTTTCGGCGCGGCTGGTGTGGCTTCCAGCGGTGCGGCGCTGACGGCATCGGCGGCATCGGTAGCTTTTTCGGCTGGCGCGGTGGCCGCCGGTGCGGCGGTTGACGCCTCTTCGACAGCGTCAATCGTACGCGCGGGCGGAGCATCAAACATCGGATCGCGTGGGCTGGCCTCAGTGGGCGTTTCTGCCGCTGTCGCGGCGGGTTGCGCACTTTGTACCGCTGCCGAATCGACCAGATTTTGCTCAGGGTTTGCGGCGGTATTTGGGGTAACTGCATTGATATCGGACATAGTAGACTCCTGCGTCTTTTTAAAGAAAAGCAGCGCGTTAAAAGCGCTCCAGATTAAAGGGGTAACATTCATGGCTAATTCCTTGGGGGGGTAAAACAGGCAGTGACAACATAAACGCCACTGCCAAGGTGCTTAACGGGCGTTTTCTTCCTTAACCACCGACTTGACTTTATCTGCCGTCATGTCCGCCGTCCGGTTCGGCAGCACATCCAGTTTGTGCTGTAATTGCTTTACCTGTTCAGATACCGCATCGACCTTGGCTTCGCGGCGCATAGCCGCTTCACGATAATCCTTACGAATACTGTCCAGCTGTTGGTTTGCCTGATTACTGACGTAGGCAAAAATCACCGTCATCACCACGCAGAACACCGCGGCAATCAGCAGAATACTGCCGAGTATGATGTTGCGCCTGAAGTTCCGGGGCCGTATTGAGTCGTTAACAGTTGTCATCGCTGATAGTCTCCAAAGTGGTGATTAAACGATTGATCTCCTTACTGAACTTGTCGCTTTGCTCAACCTCGGTCATTGTGCGCAGGATGCCAAGCGAGTTCTTCATCAGGCGCATATCGGTTTCGAGTGAAGAGATGCAACGCATGTTCTGTTCATGACGCGTACGCAGATCGTCGTTCTCTTTTCTGAGCGCGATGTTGGCTTCCTTAAGCCACACGACCTGCTCTTTGTAGCTGGTAATAATTTCACCTCCTGCCCGATTGCTGGTGATGATGGTGGCTAAGCCCGCCATCAGGGGTTTCCAGAACAGTGCCGCGGCACTACCGCCAAGAAGGAGTGCGCCGATGCTGGTAATCAAACTACTTTCCATGCCACACCTCTTCGACTTGGCTAAAAAACGTTAACAAGGATAAAAAGGGATATTTGCTCATCGTTATTTCCGCTAAAACCTGCCACAAATGAGGTTGTCGTAAGAAACGCGATTCCCGCTCGGGTAGCCGGTCGCGTTGACAACAACCCGCCCTCATTTCAGAAGCTCATGCATTTGCTTGTGCTTCTGCGTGTTAACAATCAGCCAAAGTCTGGTGGTGCGGGTAAGTCGTGGTGGTTTAGCGTGCGCGGGAAATCCTGATGCCCATGGTATTGCCCCAAAACGGGTGCGGTTATAAGGCAGGTAAAGCGCCTGCGGAGTACAAAGCGGGCAACGGCGAGCGCTGCTGGCGATGCAATAAAATGTGGTCATGATGCCTCCTGACGTCACTAATGAACTGCCATAGCGCACCAGGCAGCGCCAAAAGCAAGGCGCCAGCACGGGTGCATAATTGTGAGAAAAAAACGTATCAGGGAGAGTGCAGGCACCTCGCGACGGACGTAGCGGGGCCTGACGTTATAAATGCAGGAAATCACTGCAAAGAATTGCCACCTGTTCGGCGGCTATAGGACATCATGTCCGTTGTGAAAGAGCGGGTAATTCAGCTTCGTTAACCAATTGACTGATTAGCACCAGCCAAAGATAAAGAATACTTAAATTATTTATCTAAAGAAAACTTAAGTCAAGCTCATTTAAGGTTACTTAACTATGAACAGACAAACTATCGGCGATCGCATTCGGGCGAGACGCAAAGAATGCCGGCTCACGCAGAAAGCGTTAGCGGCAAAAGTCGGCGTTTCACACGTCGCGATTTCTCAGTGGGAGAAGGATGAAACCGTGCCACGCGGGGAAAACCTGCTGCGGGTTGCGGCAGCACTCGGCTGCACGCCCGCCTGGGTTTTTGATGGTGAAGGCGATCTGTTTATGCTGCCCACCAGCCCGACGGAGCGCGCGCATGCGGTGCCGATTATCAGCTATCAACAGGCCGCTAACTGGCGCGGCACAGCCTTTCTTGAGTCGCCTGAAGGGGTTAGCTGGCTACAGAGTAATGTGGATCTCTCCAGCGCTGCCTTCGCCCTGATCATTACCGGTAACGCAATGGAGCCGGAATTTCGAGCCGGTGACGCCATCATCATCGACCCGGCGGTCACGCCGATACCCGGTGATTTTGTGGTGGCCGCCACCGGCAGCGAAGCGCTGTTTGCGAAATACCGGCCGCGCGGCATGGTGGAAGGTGAAGAGGTGTTCGAACTGGTGCCGCTGAATGACGATTACCCTTCCCTGCGATCTAATCAAACGCCGGTGAGCCTGGCAGGCACGCTGATAGAGCATCGTCGTTATCGGCAAAAAACCACGACTCAGGCGTAGCGACAGATTACCGTCACTGACTTTTTTTCATTGAGCGCGCAATAAGCTTGCAATTTTATTTAAGTTATCTTTAATATGGTTGCTAGCAGGACGATGCCGGGACCGCAGCGCTGGCGCTGCTCAGTGAGTGGCGCCAGCGATGACGTGCTGTCATCAATGCGTTTATGCGGAAACATGTGCCGCAGCGCGAATGGGAGAGTTTTTTTGGCCACTGCCGCAAGGTGTGTGGCCCTTTTTTTGTTGTGGAGGGTGCGAGGCAAGCGCTGTTGCCGGGCGGCAATAGCCGTTATAATTCCGGTCCGTTGCGCCAGTTGCGCACAGTTCAACCTCAAGGAAACAGAGATGCGTATCGGTGTGCTTTTTCCCATCGCGATCATTATCGCCGGCGTGGGTTTGCTGGTCTGGTTTATCGCCAGCGGCGCTTACCTGCCTGGTGCCAGTTAGTTCGTGCGCCTCCGCGGCAAGACCACCCGATCACGTTAGCCAGCGGCGTCGCGTAATCGGGTGGGGTTAATGTGTGCCTGTTTTACAGGCAGTCCAGTGCCTCAAGTCCCCGCCAGGTGCGGCCGGTCGATTCCGTGACCAGCACTGCCGGATTGACGTTGACCTCAGTGGCCAGTTGAAAAGCGCGATCGAGAATCTCCTGTCGTGTATCAAAACTGACGCAGACATACTCCTCATGCGGCAACCAGTAAACGGTGCCCTGCTTGCAAATCAGGCTGCGCCGGAAGCCGTGATGTTTCATCCGTTCATGCAAGTTTTCATAATCCTCTGCCGTGGCATCGCGTAGTTCAACGCGGATGGTATAACTAGCCATATGGTACCCCTTACCCTGTCGAGAAATGAGATTTAAGTTTACTTTAATTTAGTTAAGTTGGGGGACTTTTGCGCAGGAAACAGATTAATCTGGTATGAGCGTCTCTTTTACCACGCAGCCTTTTTGGCCTTACGCCGCGTAAAAATCGCGCGCCCGGTCAACTTTTTTACTTTTTATTCATCAGGAACGGGAATTATTACCCCTTGCGGCTATAGTCAATATTTAGAATTTCAGGCGACGCTTTTTCGAGGCGTGCGCTGTTGCCCAGCAAGGTCCCTATGATAACCATCACCGGCGCGATAAAAGTTCCCGAGTTTCTTAGCTTTCTGTCCTCATTAATGGGCACGCTCACACAGCAAAAAGTTGAGGTGCTCAGCGGCTATCCGGCCAACTGCAGCCGCTGGCTGACGATTTATCATTATCGCCACACCAACCGCTGGTCGCTGGAGTGGTATGACAAACCGGGCTACGGTCGTCCGCCGATGTTAAACAATGACGACTGCCTGATGCGCGAAGCCAGTAAAGGCGCGTCGAGCGAAGAGCTCGATTATGCGCGCCGCCTGCTGGAGAAAACCGGCTTCTGCGATGCCTGATAATCGACCGTTAGCAGGCTGTTTACCGTAGCAGAACCACATTAGCGGTTAACCCTCGCCGCCATTCTTGTTATGGTGCGCGCTAACCGTTAATCGATTTGTGGATATCCCATGCAGGAATTTGAACGCCCTCTTCTTACCTTGCCCGCCGGTGAAAAAAAACTGCTGCTGCACTCCTGCTGCGCGCCCTGCTCAGGAGAAGTGATGGAAGCCATTCAGGCTTCTGGCATCGAGTACACCATCTTTTTCTATAACCCTAATATCCATCCGCAAAAGGAATATCTTCTCCGCAAAGAAGAAAATATTCGTTTTGCCGAAAAGCACAACGTGCCCTTCGTCGACGCCGATTACGATACCGATAACTGGTTTGAACGTGCCAAAGGCATGGAGTGGGAACCGGAACGCGGTCCGCGCTGCACCATGTGTTTTGATATGCGCTTCGAGCGCACCGCGCTGTACGGCGCGGAACACGGCTTCAACGTGATCAGCAGCTCGCTGGGCATTTCGCGCTGGAAAGATATGAAGCAGATCAACGACTGTGGGCATCGCGCCGCCGCGGGCTATGGCCTGACTTACTGGGACTATAACTGGCGGAAACAGGGCGGATCGTCGCGCATGATTGAGATCAGCAAGCGCGAGCAGTTCTATCAGCAGGAATATTGTGGCTGTGTTTACTCGCTGCGCGACACTAACCTGCATCGTAAATCGCAGGGCAGGCCCTTAATTAAATTAGGCCAGCTCTATTACGGTGCCGACGACGCGGATAAAGAGCGTGACTGAAGTTGCAGCGCCGGGTGCCTCCCGGTAAACAAACCAGGTCAAGTTTGTTTGCGCTCTCAGGCAGGTATCGACTCTGCGCCCCGCCGCTCAGGGGGATTCGCTGCCGGTTAAAGATAGCAGCCGAAACGGCAGCGTGCCCGGCAAGCCGTCCCTTTTTTGGCGAGGATACGCCAGAAAAAACGATCGGCTGACGCCGGCGATGACAGCAGGCTGCCAGGCGGCAGCCGTGATAACCGTCACGAGAGATCGATTTCTTTCAGCCCGCGCCATGCCCGTCCGGCCGCTTCGGTAACCATCACGCCGGGATCGGGAATAAACTCCACCAGAATCAGATAGACTTTATCCAGCACCTCGTGGCGCGTGGCATACCCTGACCAGGTATATTCATCACGCGGCAGACGAAAATGCGTGCCGGTTTTATCCGAGACGCTGTGCCTGAAACCGTGCTCGCTCATTTTGCTGCGCAGCCGTCGATAGTCAGCTGCCGCATCGTCTTCCCCACGCAGTTCAATCGAAATGTTAAAACTCGCCATATTACACTCCTAAAAAATCACTCTGAAATTTAAGTTTACTTAAATTTTAAGCGAAGCGCGCCCTTTTTTTGTGACGCCTGTTTCACAGAAAGACGATCGCATGCGGCTGGCCAGCCAGTGCAGAAGTGTGACAAAGGTTAACTGAGGGGGGATCGAGCAAGAATAATGCGGCGGGTCCGGCAAGGCCCGCCGAGGTAAAAGCGACATTTAATGAAAGGAAAACGGACTATCGGCCACTATTTTTTATTTTCCAGCTCGGCCTCCGCAGCGATGGTCAGCGCCGAAAGCTCCTGATGGTCGACTTCAGGATCCTCACTTTCGATCAGCTTTGAAATCGCCAGCAGTTCCTGAAACTCGCCGAGCAAAATCGCCGCATCTGATTTTAAACCGGCATCGTCTTCCGCTGAGTTCAGCACCGAGTTGATCGCTTTGTTGACGCTCTCAATCATATTAATGACGCCGCCATTTTTCCCTACAGCCAGCACCAGCGCGCCGATCAGCAGCGACTGCGCTTCTACTCTGGCGCTCAGCTGCTTGGTGGTGACATCCATTTTAGAAATTTTCGCCAGTATGCTCAGAACAACATTTTTCATTTTACGTCCCCTGGAAAATAAACGGCCTGCTCGCCGCCATAACGACCCCAGGCCCGGGCTGATTAGCGCACCCTGATGCCGCTCAGCAGGTCTTTCTGCCCGCCAACAGCCTAACTCAAAAGGCGGGTCAGAAGAAATCGGCGCAAGCTGAGTTCAGCGTAACGCGGCACACTGGCCGCTGCGGGCGCGGAAATTTTACAGAAAGCAGTAAAGTTTCGATGTGATGTGGTCGATTAATAAGGTAAGGCGAAATAAGCGATGACATGAAGCGGAGTGAATAAAATGAATGCACAACCTATGAGCTGGTCAGTAAGTTACATCGTGAAGAAAAGCGGTCAGGCTATTGAAGATACGCTGCTGATTCAGGGTGAAAGCGTGGTACGCGCGCTGAACGATTTCTTTGAAGAGCAGGCATCAAAGCACGGCATCTTCCGTTCAGACATCGATGTGAAAGCGCTGAAAGCGGCGTAATCCAGCACAGTTGGCAAAAAAGGTCGCGCAAGCGGCCTTTTTTTATGCGCTTTTGCGCTGGTGATAACAACAACCGCCGCTGCCGGGCATTTTAGCGTGCAGCAAGGCAAGCTGGACCAGCCTGAACTTTCACCCCGGATAACGAAGAAGACACTGTTTCGCAGATAACTGAAGAGAATAAGCGCATCGTTTTAATGCAGAGAGGGGTCAGCGTAGCTAACCGTTAACGGGAGGCGTGTTATGGCAGCTAATATCATCAGGCGCACTCCAGGAATGCGCCTTGTGATACCGTCTTACCAATGAGGGTTGGCGTCACTTTTTACTAAATTCAACATTATCGCTTGTACAGTCCAGCATGCCGAAGTACGCCTCGGTCACCGACTGGCCTGTGCGCTGAGTGAAAGGAACCAGCCAAATATCATTACCAAATGATATCTGATCGGGGTCGATAAGCATTCCACTTTTCTCAGCGACATCCTGAGCATCAGAGAAGCTTTTCCACGGAGACCTGTCACCCGATTTAGCCCTGATAACCTTTGACATGATTGCCTGATTATCATAGTGGCGACATGCTTCAACGTCGGAAGCTTCGATCTTTGAAGGTCTGCTCCAGATAATCAGAACGATCAGCGCAGCTAAAGCAAGCACGCCTGACGCTATGGCGGTCATAACTAAAAATTTTACTACTCCTTTCATATGACTCCTCCTTCAGGCAACAAGATGAAAATCTTACTCGTTTACCTTTTAGAACTTAACAGCGGTTTCACCATTAATTTCTATCTTATAAGGCACACCGTTGAAGCGCTCGCCCATCCATCGACCGATGGTGGTCAAGTCTTCGTTAGTTTTACTTCGGTGCGTACTGGCGTTGAAATCATATAAATCTGGCGCCTGAGCTCTGACCACGCCATCAAAAGACCAGGTTCCGGTAGCATTACGGGTAAAAGTACCATCAAGTTGCAGCGTAATATTGCCCAGAATATAAGGCATAAACACATTAGAGCTGGCTGTGTTATAAGGGAACGAAAATGTCAGATCATGACGCCCCGGGTTGCCGATTGCATTCATTCGTTCATTGAAACCAGGGATGTTACCTGCCTGAATAAATTGCAATGAAAGTGCACCGATATCCACACTCATTGTTCTGCCATTACCCCATAAAAAATTGCTTAGCGCAGCTGCAATTGCATAAGGAGAGTTGCTTAACTGAGGCGGACCATTATCAGGGGAGAAATTAATTCGCTCGCGCGTATCAAATCGACTAGCCAATTCTGCAACAGGGCTTGCTGCGAGCTCGCACATATTAATGAATACACAGTTCTTAAACCACCACATCGCATTCTCTAATTTCTTTTCCTCAGATAAATTACCTTTTAAATCTTTCGCTATAACGGGTGTGGCGTTGCGGTAATAACTCCCACCATGCAATTCTGTCGCATATCTTACATTGGGTGGCGGGCCGCCTGCTGCTGCGCCGCCGCCATTACCACCGGGATACATCACACTACTGCCGCCCGTAGTAACCACAGGAGGAGAAATAACAATCATATCAGACATAAATTTTCCTTTTATAACTCAGCCAAAAAACGCATTAACATCACGCAGTTTATTTTTCATACACGCAAAAAATAAACGTATAGCCAGGGAGTGACTGTCAGTCATTCACCCTGGCTTTACTATTTTCAAAAAATCACAGAACGGATAATTGCCGAAGACGTTTATATTTAAACGCACTCCGAAGAGTGCGCCTTGGGATAAACGCTGTTTGAAGTGATTAGAAATACGCGAGCTTGCGGTTAACGCCATTGATCTTAACGGTGATATACCCCGCTGGTGTCGCGGAGGCAGCAGGTGCCGAAGTCACTTCCGAAGCCAGCGTAACGACCTTGCCGTCAAAACCAACGCCAGCTGCGCCATTGTGATAATTCATCACGGTTGACAGAGCCACACGACTTTTGTTCTCGAGATTTAACGTCTTATCTTCGGTAAAATCAGGATAGAACAGCGAGCTCTGACCTTCATCAAAGTGGGTTGGGCCGGTGGTAATGAGATTAACCACGACATCCCCGCTCTGCGCCTTCAATTTAACCCATGCTTCACAGGTTGCACCGTCGTTAGTAGAAAGCAAATAGCAGTCGCTTACGCCTGAATCCCCTTCAAAATGCATATTACCGCCTACCGAGCTTGACCCACGATAGAAGTTAATCAGGGTCTTACCGCAAACATTACTCAACAACGGATTAACGGTTGGTGAGGTGGCGGTATCACGCAGGGTTTTGCCGTTAAATTCCAGATGCCAGTGCTGGTTAGCATGACGGAAATTAAACGAACCCACGCGGAACCACTTATCGGTATCACTGTTATTGGTCACGCGATGACCCGAGTACCAGCCCGCCTTCATTGAGCCGGTCATCTCAGTGCCATAGTTCTCATCACGCCGCCAGCCATGTTCATAGCTTGAAAGCAGTGCAGAACCGGTGCGCTCGGTATCAATGCTGGCACCAGACTGCAAGCTCAGCTGGCGCATTAGTACGCGTGAATAATTGAGCTTTAAGGGGTTAACGGAAGATTCAATGCTCAGCGCATCAATGATCCACTGACCATTACTCAGATCGCCAGGGAATCGCGTGTGCTCGATCCACACATTACGAATCAGCCCCTGGCCCACGCGTGGCATAAATAGCGTGGCTTCACCATACCCATACTGGAAGTTGGAGTTGGTTAACTCCACGGCTGTCGAGTGATCCCACTTACCGTTCGGTGAATCTGACCAGGTGATGTCAAATACCCGACTATAGGTATTTTTGGAGTAGATCTGATCCAGTCGTGTATCAAGCGTATCAATAAACTTGAACACGGAGTTACCGGTGTTTTCTGCGCGAAAACAGGTGACATTAATATACTGCCCTTCGATCGTGATGTTTTGAAAAAATGGCTGCTGATTACTTACCATGGCAGAGGTAATTGCGCCAGTATTTGCAGTGGTATCGGCGGTCGCCTGACCATCCCAGAAAATACCGCGAATAGCCGTACGTCGCGCTTTAACCTTGAATACTGTATTAGCAGATTTATCAGAGGTAATAATTGTTCTGGGCGCAACGCCATATTCGCAGTCGTCGCCATACATATTGAAAAATGGTAGTTCACCCTCACCGGTTAAATCAACAGGGTTAATGATGAACTTACCGGCTGGAAAACGAATACCGATATCACGGATAGGGCTTTTGGACGCATCATCGATCGGTGATACAAAGCTTTTGGCCCAGCGATACATGTTAATGCAGGCGTCGTGGTTAACCGTGCCGTTGTCTGCATCAAATGAAGCCGAACCACGTAAGCGCTTACCGCCAAAATGGAAAATATTGATAGTAGAAACATCATCAATAATACGTTGCCAGTAATAATCTCCGGCAGAAGATACCGCAATGGTGCCATTGTCATCCGCAGGCGCTTTCCCCTTGGTGTCAATAAAACCTGCGAAGCGGCCGCCGCCATTAAAAGTTGAATCCTTGTCGTAATAACGTTTAAGAAATGCGATTTCGCCTGATGCAGAAGGCTTGGTGGTACGGAGTTCAGCAAATGAATTTACTTCGATCATGGTATTTCCTTTCATGGTTTGTTGAGCATTTTGCTCATGGGGGGATGTTTATTTATTCTTTAAAATAAATAATCTTTAAAATGCAGTTAGCTATTAATTTATAAATTACCTGAGGGATTCAATTTCTTTTATGGCTCGTTTATCCCGGTTACAGTTTTCAATCGATGTCATAAGCTTTTCATTCATTTCGAGAACGTCGCCATAGGTCACCGACTCTGGTACGGGAGGTATTTCACAGTCAGCCAGCAGTTCTGCCGGAATGGGCACTGCCGGAAGCTGAACGTATTCTTTCGTTGTGTTTGCGCAGGCTGTCAGCAACATCAGCGGGAACAGGATGAGCAGCGCACGCATCGCGTTGAATTGACTGCCTGATGTAAACAATACGCCTCTCACTTTCTGTCTCGTTTTGATACCGAGCATCGTGGGCCGCCTTTCCGATATCGTTAAAGAGCGTCACGGCAGTGATAAGGTTACTGGCGATCGACTCTGCCTTTTTCCGGGCCTGTAGTGCCGCCGATACCTTTTCCTGTGCCTGCAACATCCTGGCGTGATAGTGGCTGGCAGCGGTGCCAAACGTCACCACAGCCGCCACCAGCAAGAACCACAATACCGAACGCCAGTTATTTGCCAGCCAGATCATCAGCATTCTCCGCCAGGCACATTGACCGCTCCATATCGCGGCGATTCATCAATCCACGCCAATTCTGGCCGCCTGCATAAACCCAGTGACGAAGCGCCTGACAGGCACCCTTCACATCACCGGCATTCAGCTGTTTTAGCAGCGTTGATGTAGAAAATGCGCGGGTGCCGACGTTATAGGTGAAGCTGTAGAGCGCGGCGCGCTGATATTCGCCCAGCGGGATTTTTACCATGCTGTCGACCGTCTTTTTGACCGGCTGCAGGTCAACCGATAACAGATGATTGCATTCACGATCGGTGTACTGCTTACTTTGAACGATATCGCTGCCGGTGTGCCCGTCACAGACCGTCCAGACACCAGCCACATCCTGATAGGGCGTATACTGTCGCCCTTCCACCCCCTCCTTTCCGCCAAGGAACGCCATAGCGATAAACATGGCGCCGCTGCCCGCAGCAGTCATTAGCTTATTGCGCAGGCTGTTTGACATAGCCATGGGTTAGTCCTCTGTAATATGTGATGCGATGGGCCAGCATTGAAGCGCCTTGATCTGCGCCAGCGTGGCCTTGCGTTTGTAATACCAGTTGATCCCGAGCGTAATAAGCGCCACCACAATACCGGCCAGCACCCCTACAGCACTCCATTCATCGGGACTTAAGCAGGTCAAAAGCCCGTTGGCGATCGTCCCGGCAGATGCGCCATAAGCAGCGCCTGATGCCAGTTTGCTCATATCAATACTCATATCACCTCCATGACGACGGTCGGTGCTGTTGATGGTTGGAAAGAAAGCACGTCACTTCGTTGGCAGGCGTATATTGAGAAATATCGAGTGGCGTGAAACGCAAAAAGGCCGCTCTGATGGCGGCCTTTAAAAAGTGATTAACGTGCAGGAGTCAAATAAACAGCGCACCGAGATGAGCGATCAGCCGTGAGGTATGCTTCAACCTGGTGCCAGAGATACCCATTCTCATTCCGGTATGACTTTCACAGCAAAATGATGCTGTGGCGACTAAATACCCCTGCTATTGCCTGCCCCTGCAGAGAAAATGTTGCCCCCTGAATTCTGTTAGAGAGCTTCGTCAGCAGAGACAGGTAATACATACATCTCTTCACGACGTTATCGGCTGTGTATTTCGACAGCGAGTGATTCGCTCATACTGCTTTAAACGCCAGCAACATAGGGATGTTTATAGCAGTCGCGTTTTCAGCGAGAGATCTACGCATTGTCGACAGCAGCAGCGGCACTTTTGTCAGGGCCTGCTACAACGATTCGGTTAAACCCGCTGCTTTCGACCTCGTTGCTTTTTTTCGCGTCCTGTAGCCGACAACGCCTTAACCCGTATTTAACCGGTGTGGCAGTGCGGTGAGCAGGTCACGTAATTTTTCACCAGACGCCTTCTCGGCATAGGGTGAGGGTTCAAATTGATAAAGAGCGGTCGTGCTTAACTTGCTACAGGCGGCCTGCCTAATCCGGAAGACACGCTTGTGCTTTAACGTTCACAAAAATGTTAAAAGCATCCATTCCACCACCGTGTAACTCGCACTACTTAGTGGGATGCATCACCCTGTGCAGGAACAGGCGCTTTACCGGCTCCCTGTAAGGATGGCGACTTTATAAATAGTCTGGCCGCCATCAATTATTCACATTCGTATTGCATGCCACAAACAATAGCAATAAGTATTATTTGACGCAATACCTTTTTGCAATTGACGTGCAATACGCACGGCTATAAATTGCCTCTCATGAAAACAACTCTTGCTGAACGGCTCACGCAGGCCATGACTGCGCGTAATTTCTCTCAGGGTGCTTTAGCTAAAGCGTCTGGCGTTGCTCAACCTACTATCTGGCGACTTGCGAACGGACAGGCGAAGGGCTCAACCAAGCTGGTGGATATCGCTAATGCTTTGTCAGTCAATATTGACTGGCTTGCAAATGGCGTTGGGGAAATGGACGCTGGCGGAAAGATGAGTTACCCACATCCTCCAGCAAACAGCATGCAGCCAGGCGGCGTATTTTCTGTCAGCATCTGGGATCAGGATGGCAGGACTGGACAAGAAGTGTATGTTCCTGACGTTGTTAAGAGCAACGACTGCAGGGCTTACGTCCTGCCAAGAAACAGCGGATGCGCAGAAGCACCAGCGGGAACCATCGTGGTTATCGATACCGGTGAAAAGCCCGGGAATGGCGATCTGGTCTATGCGAAAGTCAATTCATCATATTCAATTTATCGCTTTTTGGATGGCGGAGAATCTGGATTTCTTGCAGTAGATGATCCACGCGTTCCCTTGCTGGATATCTCATCCTCTGCCGAACTCATCGGCGTTGCTGTTTTTCTTCTTCGCGATTTAAAACGTAGAAAATAGCGCTCGTCCCGTGCCGGCGGGACGTATTCAACATATCCTCCTTTTCCTGTTCTCAGCAACGCTATAGCCACAACTCCTCCGTTTCGTGACGAGATTAATCAATGGGTTATCTCACGATAATCCAGTGAACTGTTTTTATATACAGTGTTTTAATACTGTGCCACAGAATGAAGAAATTACAAGGCAGTGACGTTAATTATTCGCATCAATCCATTTCAATCGATACTTTTCCGCCCAATCTCCTCCTCCTGTCGAAAATATTTTTCTTTTCATGGCAAGCATTTATGCGTTTAGCTATTGATTATCAGCCAATACTCTTTGCCGAAATCAATACCAAAAGGTATTATTTATCCCGCTAACAGGCAGCATTAACCGTCACGAAGCCAATGCGCTTTAACACTCAACGTTATTGATACCTTATGCCGGGCGACCGCTGGATAAAAAATCCAGTTACCGCTTGTGGTTATAACGTTCTGTACCGGACAAAGAGAGGTCATGATGAATGCAAGACAACGTTGCCGGGCGCGTCGCCATGCACGTAGGGAAAATGAGCGCAGTATCCTTGCTGCAACAGGTGGCCTGTATGGCGGTGGAAGCATCACGACGCTTTATAACATTGGGCACGCTAAGCCGACCAAAGCAGTAACCGCGAGATAGGCGATGAAAGGGACAGGCTACGCCATAGCGCTACCAGACATCTTAAAGATGAGCGTCGACGATAAAGTTAAATGGTGATGAGGCACAGATGCAGGCAGGCAGGAAAAATAACGATCTCTTTGTAAGGAGGTGAGCTGATGCTGATTACCCTGATAATGTCAGTATTATCAGTCGCAGTGGGATTGACTACATTGACAGCCCGCACCACCCTGACAATTCGTCGCCAATGGGTCGGGTGATGTTGAGTCGCCGTGGTGGAACAAACACAGACAGGTCGCGCAAGCGGCCTTTTTTTATGTGCTTTTGTATGAACAACGGCGGCCACGCGCAGGTGATTTCCGTGTCGATCAGCCCGCACCGGCAGGCGTAACCGCTCCGGCGCACTGTACCGTTTTCAGTTGGCTAAGCTGATGTAATCGCGCCTGCGCTTTGCCAGTAGCGCGGCTTTTGGCGATGCCATTCCCCAGACCGAAATCACCAACAAAGCCCATCACCGTCAGCACATCGAAGCGGCCGGTTTCATCGATTTCATGTTGCACGCTACGCGCACTGGCAATTTCCTGATCCAGCGCCCGGCAATCAAAGGCGGCAGCTTCTTCAGCAGTGACCGCGGGTGCCTGTGGATACTGTTTGGTGGCGCAGCCAGCCAGCAGCATCAGGGCCACGGCAAGCAGTTTTTTTTTCATTATTTTATCCTGAAATCGCTGCGGTTGAACGCACGGCCCGGCCCTTTTCAGAGGCTGGAAGCCGCACGACACATCCGCTGCGTCAGACCGCAGCGTGCAACTCTGCCCCGGTCAGTTTGCAGACCGGCAAAGCAGCGCGAACGCGCCAGATTATTGGGGGAATGACAACAACGGGTGCGGTGAAAACAAGGCGACGTGCATGATTATCGCGGCGGCTGTCCACCCGCGATCCTGTACGCCGTGCTCATTTAAGGGCGTGGCATGCAGGCTGGCCGCAACACGGCGCGCCTGCGGATGCGCGATGTTACAGCTGCATATTCATGATATCGCTGTAGGCGCTGACCAGCTTGTTACGCACCTGAATGCCCATCTGCATAGAGATAGAAGACTTTTGCAGATCGACCATCACATCATTTAGCGCGATGCCCGGCTTACCTAATTCAAAATCCTGCGCCTGCTGACGTGCGCTGGTTTGTGTCTCGCTGATTTTATCCAGCGCTGAACGCATTTCTGCGGCGAAGTCGGCATGGCCTTCATTCGCTTTACTGCTCTGATTGCCCGCCTGCAGCGCGGTTTGCTGCAGCTGTTGAATCATACTTTCGATGCCCTGAATCGCCATTATTGCCTCGGTTTGCTACGGGATATTTTTTCGATGGACGAGAAGTTAGCACATTGTCAATGAGACAAAGGCTGTAAATGACATCAAAAAGCATGGCTTATCCACCCATCGAAATTTCGGTTTAGGAAAATAATGGCACTCCATTGGGGTGGAACTTAATAAAGCCGTCGTATCAGGGAGTCAGTTTTGTCACCACTACACATTAAGTCGGGTCAACCGTCAGGCAGGAATGGGTCATGAATGCTACCGCAACACAGGATTCCGAACAAAAGAAGGGCTTAGGTGACCTGTTAGCACGTCTGCGCGCTAATCCCCGTATTCCATTGATCATCGCCGCCGCAGCTGCCATCGCAGTTGTGATCGCTATGGTGTTATGGGCTAAGTCACCTGCTTACAGCGTCCTTTATAACAACCTCTCCGATGAGGATGGCGGCGCCATTGTCACCCAGCTGACACAGATGAACATTCCTTACCGCTTTGCTGAGCAAGGCGCGCTAATGGTGCCAGAGGCAAATGTTCACGAGCTGCGTCTGCGCCTTGCGCAGCAGGGTCTGCCAAAAGGCGGATCGGTCGGCTTTGAGCTGCTGGATAAAGAGAAGTTTGGTATCAGCCAGTTCAGCGAGCAGATTAACTACCAGCGTGCGCTGGAAGGGGAACTCGCTCGTACCATCGAAACGCTGGGCCCGGTTAAGAACGTGCGCGTTCATCTGGCGATGCCAAAACCGACCCTGTTTGTGCGCGAACAGAAAGCGCCTTCAGCATCCGTGACGCTGAACCTACAGCCGGGTCGCGCCCTGGATGAAGGCCAGATCAGCGCCATCGTTCATATGGTTTCAAGCAGCGTTGCCGGCCTGCCGCCGGGCAACGTTACCGTGGTTGATCAGACCGGTCGTCTGTTAACCCGCTCCGATTCGGAAGGCCGCGATCTGAATGATGCGCAGCTGAAGTACGCCAGCGAAGTGGAAAGCCGCTATCAGCAGCGTATCGAAGCGATTCTGAATCCGATTGTTGGCATGGGCAACGTGCATGCGCAGGTCACCGCGCAGATTAACTTCGACACCCGTGAGCAGACCGATGAGCAATATAAGCCGAACGGTTCGCCGGAAAACAGCGCCATCCGTTCACGTCAGAGCAGCAACAGCGAGCAGATTGGTAGCCCGTATCCGGGCGGCGTGCCGGGTGCACTCTCTAACCAACCGGCGCCAGCAAACAGCGCCCCACTGACCACCCCAGCGGCGAATAACGCGCAAAATGGTCAGGCGGGTCAGAACGGTAATGCAGCGAATAACGCCAACGCTAACGCCGGTACCAGTGCCAGCACCACGGCACGTGCAGCGGGCCCGTCGAATACGCGTCAGGACAACACCACTAACTACGAGCTGGACCGTACGATTCGCCACACCAAAATGAACGTCGGTGATGTGCAGCGTCTGTCGGTAGCCGTGGTGGTGAACTACCGCGCCGATGCGAAAGGCAAGGCGATTGCGCTGACCGACGCACAGCTGAAACAGATCGACGACCTGACCCGTGAAGCGATCGGTTTCTCTACCAACCGTGGCGACAGCGTTAACGTGGTGAACTCGCAGTTCAGCGCCGAAGATAACAGCATTGCTGAATTGCCGTTCTGGCAGCAGCAGGCCTTCTTCGACCAGATGATGAATGCCGGTCGCTGGCTGCTGGTGGCGTTGGTTGCCTTCATCCTCTACCGCAAGCTGGTGCGTCCGCAGCTGAAGAAGAAACAGCTGCAGGAACAGGCGGTCATCGACGCTACTGCCGCACGCAGCGAGCAGAAACAAGATGGCGAGGCCTACTCGGTCACGCTGAGCAAAGATGAGCAGGATCAGGAACGTAAATCTCAGCAGCGCATGAGCGCCGAAGTGATGAGCCAGCGTATCCGCGATATGTCTGAGAACGATCCGCGCGTTGTAGCGCTGGTTATCCGCCAATGGATGAGTAACGAACTATGAGTCTGACCGGAACCGAAAAAAGCGCCATCCTGATGATGACCGTTGGCGAAGAGCGCGCGGCTGAGGTGTTCAAGCACCTCAGCGCCCGCGAAGTCCAGCACCTCAGTGCGGCGATGGCCAACATGCAGCAGATTTCACACAAGCAGCTGACCGAAGTGCTGCGCGAGTTTGAGATCGATGCCGAGCAGTTCGCGGCGCTGAGCCTCAACTCCAACGATTACCTGCGTTCAGTGCTGGTCAAGGCGCTGGGCGAAGAGCGCGCAGCGACGCTGCTGGAAGATATCCTCGAGACGCGCGAAACCACCACCGGTATGGAAACGCTGAACTTCATGGAGCCGCAGAGCGCGGCCGACCTGATCCGCGACGAGCATCCGCAGATCATCGCCACCATTCTGGTGCACCTGAAGCGTTCTCAGGCGGCCGATATTCTGGCGCAGTTCGACGATCGCCTGCGTCACGATGTGATGCTGCGTATCGCCACCTTTGGCGGCGTCCAGCCAGCGGCGCTGGCCGAGCTGACCGAAGTGCTCAACTCGCTGCTTGATGGTCAGAACCTCAAGCGGGCGAAGATGGGCGGCGTGAGAACCGCAGCGGAGATCATCAACCTGATGAAAACCAACCAGGAAGAGGCGGTTATGCAGGCAGTGCGCGAGTTCGACGGCGAACTGGCACAGAAAATCATCGACGAGATGTTCCTGTTCGAAAACTTGGTGGATGTCGACGACCGCAGTATCCAGCGCCTGTTGCAGGAAGTGGAATCGGAGCAGTTGCTGGTCGCCCTGAAAGGCGCCGAGCAGCCGCTGCGCGAGAAGTTCCTCAAGAACATGTCGAACCGTGCGGCCGATATTCTGCGCGACGACCTTGCCAACCGTGGTCCGGTACGTATGTCTGCGGTAGAAGGCGAACAGAAAGCGATCCTGCTGGTCGTGCGTCGCCTGGCAGAGAGTGGCGAAATGGTAATTGGTAGCAGTGAGGAAACCTATGTCTGATGCCTTTTCAGCCCGCCCATGGCAACCCTGGCTGCCGCAGGATTTAGGCCGCAGCGATGAGCCAACGTTTGAAGAGATTGTACTGCCGGAAGGCGTGCCGGAAGATCAGGTTGATGAACAGCAGCAGATGCTGGAGCGCCTGCAGATGCAGGTGCGCACCGAAGCGCAGGGCAAAGGTTACAGCGAAGGCCATCAACAGGGTCTGAGTGAAGGTCAGCGTGCAGGTTACGACGCCGGGTTTCAACAGGGTCTGCTGGAAGCCCAGCAGCAACAGGCGCCATTGCAGGCGCGCATGCAGCAGATGGTGACCGAATTCCAGCACACGCTGGAAGCGCTCGACAGCGTGATCGCCGCTCGCCTGATGCAGATGGCCTTAGCCGCCGCGCGTCAGGTGATTGGTCAGGCCACGCAGATTGATGGCTCCGCGCTGCTGAAGCAGATTCAGAACATGCTGCAGCAGGAGCCGATGTTCAGCGGTAAACCGCAGCTGCGGGTGCACCCGGACGATCTGCCGCGCATCGAGCAGACGCTGGGCGTGACGCTGGATATGCACGGCTGGCGCCTGCTGGCCGACAGCACGCTGCATCCGGGCGGATGCAAAGTCACCGCTGAAGATGGCGATCTTGACGCCAGCGTCGCCACACGCTGGCACGAACTCTGCCGCCTTGCCGCGCCAGGAGAACTGTAATGACTTCATCACGTCTTTCCCGCTGGTTGGGTGCGCTCGACGCGTTTGAAAAACGTATTCCCGAAGTGCCGAACGTGCGCCGTTATGGACGGCTGGTGCGCGCTACCGGCCTGGTGCTGGAGGCAACCGGTCTGCAGCTGCCGCTCGGCGCCACCTGCGTGATTGAACGTAATGATGGCCGCGGCGTGACCGAAGTAGAAAGCGAAGTGGTGGGTTTTAATGGCCAGCGGCTGTTTCTGATGCCGCTGGAAGAAGTGGAAGGTATTTTGCCCGGCGCGCGCGTGTTTGCTCGCGTCAGCGGTGATAACGCGCAAAGCGGCAAACAGCTGCCGCTGGGTCCGGAACTGCTGGGCCGCGTACTTGATGGCCAGGCGCGTCCGCTGGATGGTTTGCCCGCGCCCGATACCGGCTACCGCGCTCCGCTGATCACGCCACCTTTTAACCCGTTGCAGCGTACGCCGATCACCGATGTGCTTGACACCGGCGTGCGGGCGATCAACGCCCTTCTCACCGTCGGTCGCGGTCAGCGTATGGGTTTGTTTGCCGGTTCCGGCGTCGGTAAAAGCGTGTTGCTCGGCATGATGGCGCGCTACACCAAAGCGGACGTCATTGTGGTCGGGCTGATTGGCGAACGTGGTCGCGAAGTAAAAGACTTTATTGAAAATATTCTCGGCACCGAAGGCCGCGCCCGCGCGGTGGTCATCGCCGCCCCGGCTGACGTCTCGCCGCTGCTGCGTATGCAGGGTGCCGCCTACGCCACGCGCATCGCCGAAGATTTTCGTGACCGTGGCCAGCACGTGCTGCTGATCATGGATTCCCTGACCCGTTATGCCATGGCACAGCGTGAAATCGCCCTCGCTATCGGCGAACCACCGGCCACCAAAGGCTATCCGCCTTCGGTATTTGCCAAGCTGCCAGCGCTGGTGGAACGCGCCGGTAACGGCATTGACGGCGGCGGTTCCATCACCGCGTTTTATACCGTATTAACCGAAGGCGATGACCAGCAGGATCCCATCGCCGACTCCGCGCGTGCCATCCTCGATGGTCACGTGGTGTTGTCGCGCCGCCTGGCGGAAGCGGGCCATTATCCGGCGATTGATATCGAAGCCTCGATTAGCCGTGCAATGACCTCGCTAATCGACGAAACACATTACGCCCGCGTGAGGCAATTTAAACAACTGCTTTCCAGCTTTCAGCGCAACCGCGATTTGGTCAGCGTCGGCGCCTATGCGCATGGCAGCGATCCGCAGCTGGATAAAGCGATAAAGCTCTACCCGGAACTTGAATCGTTCCTGCAGCAGGGCATTTTTGAACGCAGCAGCTATGACGATGCCTGCCTGCACTTGCAGGCGATCTTCGGCTGACGCCGGTTGGAGTTAAATCATGGCATCAGGTAGTGCAATTGACACCCTGCGCGATCTGGCACAGCAGGAGCTGGAAAAAGCGGCGATTCATCTCGGCGATATGCGCCGTGGCCAGAAGCAGGCGGACGAACAGCTCACCATGCTGATGGATTATCAGGATGAGTATCGCAACAAACTGAATACCGATATGTCCGGCGGCATCGCCAACAACCGCTGGAGCAACTACCACCAGTTTATTCAGACGCTGGAAAAAGCGATCGATCAGCATCGCAGCCAGCTCCTGCAGTGGAATCAGAAGCTGGAAAAAGCGCTGAGCCACTGGCGCGAAAAACAGCAGCGGCTGCATGCCTACGAAACGCTGATCTCGCGCGCAGAAGTACAACACCTACAACAAGAAAACCGTCTCGATCAGAAACGGATGGATGAATTTGCCCAACGGGCCGCACTGAGGAAAGGCGAATGATTACGTTGCCCCTGCTTGCCACCGGTGTCAAAGCTGGCGCTCATGCCGGCAAAGCCGATGCCAGCGGATTGACCGATGCCCTGACCGGCGACGGTACCGGCGCACTGCCGGAAGGATTTGTCACGCTGCTGGGCAATCGCCTGCTGGCGCTGGCGCAGAGCGGTGCCGAAAACGGCAAAGCGGCGATTAAAGCTGCGCCCGCCGATGAGAAAACGACGCCGGTTGGCGAGCTGAGCGCCCTGCTCTCCTCGCTGGAGCAGCCGGGCAGCTTAAGCACATTGTTGCAGCCGGAAAATGCTAAAGGCGCGGTGAAATCCGCCGATGATAAAGAGAAGCAGCCGCTGGAAGCGCTGTCCGACAGCGACAAGCAGACCTTGCAGGCGCTGTTCGCCATGCTGCCGCAGGCGGCACCGATCGTGCCCGCTGCGCAGCAGGTCACGCAGGCCACCAGCAGCGATCTGTCTGTGCTTTCTGGCGGCGGTAAAAGCGGCGGCAATAATGCGCTGCTGAGCGCGCTGCTGGGCAAGGCTTCCGCCAGCGGTGAAACCGATGACGATGGCGTCACCACGCCAGGCAGCCTGCTGACCAGCGCGGGCGCCAGCACGTCCGGCACCACGACGGCGTCGAGCGCTGCCGCTGGCGCGATGGGTTTGCAGGCAGGTAGCAGTAACAGCAACGCGCAGCAGCTGGACGCCAGCTTCCAGCAGATGCTGGGCGGCGCGTTAAAAGAGAGCATCAAAGATCAGAATGACAACAGCGCTGCGGTGACGCTGACCAGCGCCAGCAGTGTGGCGATGGCACCCACCGCGTCGGCCACCACCAGCACACCGATGACGCCGCAGCTCAATTCACAGCTCGGCAGCCCGGAATGGCAGCAGGCGCTGAGCCAACAGGTGTTGATGTTCAGCCGCAACGGTCAGCAACACGCTGAGCTGCGTCTGCATCCGGAAGATCTGGGTTCAATTCAGATCAGCCTGAAAATCGACAACGATCAGGCGCAAATGAGCATGGTGTCGGGTCACAGCCAGGTGCGTGCCGCGCTGGAAGCGGCAATGCCGCAGCTGAGAACCGCCCTGGCGGATAGCGGAATCAACCTGGGCCAGAGCGACGTCAGCGGTGAAACACTGCCACAGAATCAAGGCTTTACTGGCCAGCAGGAGAACCGCCGTGATGCACAAAGCGGGATGTTCAGCCTCGGCCAGGATGATGAACACGAGATAACGCCTATTGCCGTCCCGGCAGCCCTCCAGGCGCGCGCGAACGGCAGCGGCTCTGTCGATATTTTTGCCTGACAGCGACAAACGCTGAAGGTAAGCGCAAAACCCGCGTCTTTTCTTGCCATTGGTTTGGCTTAAGACGCGGGATAATCTCTTCTACCGGGCCACTCCGCCCGTCGATAAATTCACAGGAAGTACAGCAAAAATGGCTGACAACGCAAAAGCTAAAAGTGGCAAACGTAAAATCTTAATCCCGGTGTTGCTGGTATTGACGCTGGCCGCTTGTAGTGTGGCAGGCTATGCAGTCTGGCGAATGATGAATAAAACCGACGGTCATGACAAAGCGGCAGCCGCGAAAGTGGAACCGCCAGCGGCACCGGTATTTTTTGCACTTGATACATTTACGGTTAACCTGGTCAATCCCGATAACGATCCCGATCGCGTGCTGTATGTGGGTTTCACCCTGCGTCTGCCCGATGAAGCGACCCGTGTTCGGATGAATGATTATTTGCCTGAGGTGCGTAGCCGTCTGCTGCTGCTGCTCTCTCGTCAGAACGCACAAGGTCTGGCGGTTGAGCAAGGTAAGCAAGAACTGGTCAAACAGATCGTTCAGGTGCTGGCGCCTCCGCTGGTGAAAGGTCAACCTCCGCAGGTAGTAAGCGATGTGCTGTTTACTGCCTTCATTTTGAGGTGAATCAATGGGCGATAGCATTCTTTCCCAGGCTGAAATCGATGCGCTGCTAAATGGCGACAGCGACAGCGCGGAAGATGAGAGTAAAAGTACGGTTGGTGAGAGCAACATTCGCCCTTACGACCCGAATACCCAGCGTCGCGTGGTGCGCGAGCGTTTACAGGCGCTGGAAATCATTAATGAACGTTTTGCCCGTCAGTTTCGTATGGGCCTGTTTAACCTGCTGCGCCGCAGTCCGGATATCAGCGTCGGGGCGATCAAGATTCAGCCGTACCATGAGTTTGCCCGCAACCTGCCGGTGCCGACCAACCTGAACCTGATCCACCTGAAACCGCTGCGCGGCACCGCTCTGTTTGTGTTTTCACCAAGCCTGGTGTTCATTGCGGTGGACAACCTGTTTGGCGGTGACGGTCGTTTCCCGACCAAAGTGGAAGGCCGTGAGTTTACTCATACTGAGCAGCGTGTGATCCGCCGCATGCTTAAGCTGGCGCTGGAAGGCTACAGTGATGCATGGAAAGCGATTTACCCGCTCGACGTAGAGTATGTGCGTTCCGAGATGCAGGTGAAGTTCACCAACATCACCACTTCACCGAACGACATCGTGGTCACCACGCCGTTCCAGGTGGAGATTGGTAACCTGGTCGGTGAGTTCAACATCTGTATTCCGTTTTCGATGATTGAACCGCTGCGTGAACTGCTGGTTAACCCGCCGCTGGAGAACTCGCGGCAGGAAGACCGTCACTGGCGTGACACGCTGGTGAAGCAGGTTCAGCATTCAGAGCTGGAGTTGATCGCTAACTTCGCCGACGTCTCGCTGCGCCTGTCACGGATTTTGCAGCTGAAGCCTGGCGATGTATTACCGATAGACAAACCAGACAGAATTATTGCGCACGTCGACGGTGTGCCGGTGCTGACCAGCCAGTATGGCACCATCAATGGCCAGTACGCCTTGCGTGTCGAGCATTTGATTAACCCAATTTTGAATTCGCTTAATGAGGAACAGCCCGATGAGTGACAGTAATAAGCCGTCCGATGATGTCTCTGCGGACGATCTGTGGGCTGAGGCAATGAACGAGCAGATCAGCACGCCAGCTGCGTCGACTGACAACGTATTTAAGTCGCTGGAAGCGGGTGAGCTTGGCGGCTCGCTGCAGGATATCGACCTGATCATGGACATTCCCGTTAAGCTCACCGTTGAGCTGGGTCGTACCAAGATGACCATCAAAGAGCTGCTGCGCCTGACGCAGGGTTCGGTGGTGTCGCTGGATGGCCTGGCGGGTGAGCCGCTGGATATCCTAATCAATGGTTACCTTATCGCCCAGGGCGAAGTGGTGGTCGTGGCGGATAAATACGGTGTTCGTATCACCGATATCATTACGCCTTCTGAACGCATGCGTCGTCTGAGCCGCTAAGTATGAAAAGCCAAACCCAGCAGGTAGAGAGTATCGGCGCGCCGGCGATGTCGCCTGGCTCGGTACTGACCCAGGTCAGCGGCGTACTGGCGCTGATTGTGATGTTGATTCTCGTCTGCGCGTGGCTGGCTCGTCGTACCGGTTTTGCGCCGAAACGCGGCAACCTGCGCGGACTGAACGTCAGCGCCAGCGTGACCGTCGGCCAGCGCGAACGCGTGGTGATTGTTGATATAGAGGACGCGCGGCTGGTGCTGGGCGTCACTGCTCAGCAGATTACCCATCTGCATACCCTGCCACCGCGTGAACCCCAGGCTGATGCGCCTGATGCGCCCGCCCCGGCAGATTTCCGTCAGATTCTTCACACGTTAATTAAACGTCCCGGTAAACCGCAATGATTCGACGCCTGTTGATACTGCTGCCACTGCTGATGCTGGCGGCCCCGGTTGCTCACGCTCAGCTGCCGGGTTTGGTCAGTCAGCCACTGGCCAACGGTGGCCAGAGCTGGTCGCTGCCGGTGCAGACGCTGGTATTTATTACCTCGTTAACGTTTCTGCCCGCTATTTTGCTGATGATGACCAGCTTTACGCGCATCATCATCGTGTTCGGCCTGCTGCGTAACGCACTGGGCACGCCATCCGCACCGCCAAACCAGGTGATGATGGGCCTCGCGCTGTTTTTAACCTTCTTTATTATGGCGCCGGTGTTCGACAAAATTTATCAGGATGCCTATCTGCCGTTTAGCCAGGATAAGATCAGCATGGAAGTGGCGATCGATAAAGGCATCCAGCCGCTGCGCGCCTTTATGCTGCGTCAGACCCGGGAAGCGGATCTCGCCCTGTTTGCACGCCTGGCCAACACCGCGCCGATTGCCGGACCGGAAGAGGTGCCAATGCGCATCCTGCTGCCTTCTTATGTCACCAGCGAATTAAAGACGGCATTTCAGATTGGCTTTACCGTGTTTATCCCGTTTTTGATTATCGATCTGGTGGTCGCCAGCGTGCTGATGGCGCTGGGTATGATGATGGTGCCACCGGCGACCATTTCACTGCCGTTCAAACTGATGCTGTTTGTACTTGTTGATGGCTGGCAGCTGCTGATTGGCTCACTGGCGCAAAGCTTCTACTCCTGATCACCCTCTGCAACGGCGGCGTAACGCGGCCATAACCGGGACTCTTACCATGTCACCAGAATCAATTATGGCTATGGGCCATGAGGCGATGAAAGTCGCGCTCATTATGGCTGCCCCGCTGCTGCTGGCGGCGCTGGTCAGCGGTTTGTTCATCAGTTTGCTGCAGGCAGCGACCCAGATTAACGAACAGACACTGTCATTCATTCCGAAAATTCTCGCCGTTGCGGCGACCGCAGTTATCGCTGGTCCGTGGATGTTGAACCTGATCCTCGATTATATGCGCACGTTATTTACTAATATCCCGAACATGATCGGCTGATGATTAATTTCGAGAGCGGCCAGCTAATGCTTTTGGTCAGCCAGTTCTTCTGGCCACTGGCCCGCGTACTGGCATTAATTACTACCGCTCCCATCCTGAGTGAGCGCAGCATCAGTAAAAAGGTGAAAATCGGCCTCGCGGTGATGATCACCTGGCTACTGGTGCCTTCGCTGCCGCCGGTGAACGTCACCATCTTCTCGGCTAACGGCTTGGGCCTGCTGCTGCAACAGATGCTGATCGGCGTGGCTATTGGCTTTACCATGCAGTTCGCCTTTGCCGCGGTGCGTCTGGCGGGAGAGATTATTGGCCTGCAAATGGGCATTTCCTTCGCAACTTTTTTCGATCCTGGGAGCCGGCTCAACATGCCGGTACTTGCTCGTTTCCTTGATATGCTCGCCATGCTACTGTTTCTGTCATTCAACGGGCATTTATGGTTGATCTCGCTGTTAGCCGACAGTTTTCACACCTTACCGATAGGCGGCAGCCTGATAAACTCCAATGCTTTCATGGCACTGGCCAAAGCAGCCGGGCTAATTTTCCTTAATGGCATGATGTTAGCGTTACCCTTAATAGTTTTGCTCCTCACCTTAAATATGGCCCTGGGTTTGTTAAACCGTGTTTCACCTCAGCTGTCGGTGTTCGCGATCGGTTTTCCCATTACCTTGTCCATCGGTATTCTGACCATGGGTCTGCTAATGCCCTTGGTTGCGCCGTTCTGCGAACATCTCTTTAGTGAAGTATTTGATTTACTTTCTGAGATCCTTTCTGAATTACCCCGAATCAATAGTTAAGGTTTCGCACCTTATTACTTATCGATAGTTAAGCGTTTAAAATCAATCAGCCTGTTTTTCGCACCATTTTTTTTAGAATTTCACTAAGGAAATTCTGATAAAGCGACTTTTTATCTGAAAATCATTCTTATTAGGTCCGGCTTCAAGTATTTTACCGCTGTGATTTTAGGATTACGTCCAGTACTGATTTTGCAGGTAAAAAAATCAACTGGCTGTTTTTAAAGGAAAAATACTCAAGTACAATTTTTCTTGTCTAAACTCACTTTTTACGGCATTGTCAACACGCTCAAAAACGTCACACATTCGGGATTTAAATGTTTTTAAGAATTGTCCTATCAGAAAGTTCCTGCTTCTGCGCGATAGTGACAACGCTCGCAAAACGTTTAAACAATATGTGCAGTGTCACACTTTTCCGGCAAGCTATTTGCTGGCGTGTGGCCGGCGGCATACGAGCATTTTGACATCGCAATAACCCAACTATGCAGCAATATCATGGAAGAAGAGATGACTTCTGAAAGGGGCAACACCAGGCCTTTCGAAGAGGCACGTTATTTGTGTCGATCGAAATCTCTCTCAAATACTACCTATTCATCGTTGATTTAAACGGATAACAAATTGGTGAGGGTCGCTAACATGCCAACGATTATTATGGATTCATGCAACTACACACGACTGGGTTTAATGGACTACATGTCAGTGAAGGGAGTCAAAAAGAAGAATATTTATTCCGTTGCAGATATTGAACAACTACACACAAAATGCCAACAACTTCAGCCAGGCGTTGTATTTATCAACGAAGACTGCTTCATTCATGAAACAGACGCCAGCGAACGCATTAGAAATATAATTAATCAGCACCCTGAAACACTCTTTTTTATTTTTATGGCGATTTCAAACATCCATTTTGAGGAATATCTCTACGTTCGTAAGAACCTGATTATTACGTCAAAATCGGTCAAGACGTCGACACTTGATTCGCTGCTGAGTACCTATTTGCAAAAGAAAATTAACGCATCGCCACGGATTTCTGCCGGGCTCGACATTCATCCACTGACCCTGAGTCAGACTGAATCAAATATGTTGAAAATGTGGATGTCCGGGCACGATACCATTCAGATTTCCGACAAGATGCAAATAAAGGCTAAGACGGTTTCCTCTCATAAAGGAAATATTAAGCGTAAAATTAAAACCCATAATAAGCAGGTTATTTATCATGTGGTGCGCTTAACTGACAACGTCACCTCCGGGATTTACGTCAACATCCGTTGATAGCCGCCCGCAGCCTGAACACAAAAAGCCGACGCTCGTCGGCTTTTTTTATGCCCAAAGTGCGATGCCGATCGCACTTTTTACGCTCATCCTTTCTCCGGCCTTGCCGATCTTATTAGCAGACAAACGGCAGCCCCTTCCCCTGAATGAGAGCAAAGGATATGAACAACACTTCGTCTACTGCCGCGCCCGGCAGCGTGGGTTTCTGGCAAAATGTGCGGCTGATGCCGCTGTTCGCCACGATTTTCACCGGCATTTTATTATTGTTCGCGCTATCGATTGGCCTGGCGAGCTGGTTCCTGAATAAAAGCAACGACTATCTGGCACAGTCCAATCAGGAAATTCAGATTCGCATGGCTATTTCCAATAGCTCAAACCACCTGCGTACCGCGCGCCTGAATGTTATTCACGCCGGTGCCGCCGCACGGATTGGCGAAATGGATGAGTTTCGCGCCAACTTAGCAAAAACAGAAAAACGCATTCAGCAGGCGCAGGAAGGGTTCACGACCTATTACAACCGCCCCAATAAAACGCCGGAAGGCATAGCGCTGGATAAACCGTTAAAAGAACACTTTGACGCCTACGTTAATCAGGGCCTGCTGCCGATGGTGAAGTCAGCCAAAGATGGCAGCTTTGAAGGGGTTATTGCTCAGGAAACTGATGTGACCCGCAAGCTGGATGACGCTTATAACGACGTGCTGTTGCAGGCCATTAAGCTGCGTAATAAACGTGCAGACGGTATTAAAACCAACGCCGCGCAGCAGAGCGCGCTGGGTTACAGCTTTATGGCCGGTGCCTTTATTCTGGCGCTGGTATTGGTGCTGATGACCTTTGTGGCCCTGCGCCGCATTGTTATTTCGCCGTTACGCCTGTCAGTGGATCGCATTGAACGTATTGCGCAGGGCGACTTAACCCAGCCGGAACAGCAGTGGGGACGCAACGAAATTGGTTCGCTGGGCCACAATCTGCAATTAATGCAGCAGTCGCTGGTGAAAACCGTGGGCACGGTGCGCGAAGGCGCAATGGCCATCTTCCAGGGTTCCGGTGAAATCTCAGCGGGCAACACCGATCTCTCTTCCCGTACCGAGCAGCAGGCCGCCGCGCTGGAGCAAACCGCTGCCAGCATGGAGCAGCTGACCGCCACGGTGAAACAGAATGCTGAAAACGCCCATCACGCCAGCCAGCTGGCCGCCGATGCTTCCGGCAAGGCGCGTAACGGTGGTGATATCGTCAGCGGCGTGGTTAACACCATGAACAATATCTCCAGCAGCTCGAAGAAAATTGCTGAAATTACTACCGTGATCAACAGCATCGCTTTCCAGACCAATATTCTGGCGCTGAACGCCGCCGTGGAAGCAGCGCGTGCCGGTGAGCAGGGGCGTGGATTTGCCGTGGTCGCCAGCGAAGTACGTAATCTGGCGCAGCGCAGCGCCCAGGCAGCGAAAGAGATTGAAGGACTGATTGCGGAATCGGTAGATTTGATCGGCAAAGGCTCTAACCAGGCGAGCCACGCCGGTAACACTATGACCGATATCGTTGATGCGGTGCGTCGCGTTACCGACATCATGGCCGAGATTGCCGCCGCCTCCGACGAACAGAGTCGCGGCATTCAGCAGGTCAGCCAGGCGGTGACCGAGATGGACAACGTCACGCAGCAAAACGCCGCGCTTGTGGAAGAAGCCTCAGCCGCCGCCTCTTCGCTGGAAGATCAGGCAGGCAAACTGACCCAGGCGGTTGCCACCTTCCGCGTCACCGCGCAGGAAGCGCCGCAGTCGCTCGCTGGCAGCGCCCCACTGAAGAAGCCGCAGCTGTCGCCGCGTCCGGCGCTGGCCGCTGATGGCGGCAACTGGGAAACCTTCTGATAAAAAAGGGGCCTGCAATGCAGGCCCCTGTTGTCAGGCGGGCTGATCGAGCGGCTCAACAAAGATGCCGTCAGCGTGCCCCACCTCGTTGAAGAACCAAATCCCCAACGGATAATCCTCAAGCGCCACCAGATACATGGTGCCTTCGTTAAAATCTTCTACCGCTAACACGGTGCCTTTGCGGCGCGGGCCGCCATCGGTTTTAACAGAAACGCGATCGTTTACCTTCATGAACAGTCTCTCTCTGTGGCATAAGGCTCATCCGGCGCGCCGTGCGGTTAGCGACGGGCAATAATCCAGATGGCATGAATAATGCCCGGAATATACCCTAACAGCGTCAGCAAAATATTGAGCCAGAACGCCCCGGCGAAACCCACCTGCATAAAAACACCCAGCGGCGGCAGAATAATCGCAATAATAATGCGTAACAGATCCATAAACAGGTCCTCATCATGGTTATTAGTCTTGACTACAGGCAATAAACATAGCATTTCCAGCAGGATATGCTGAGGTCTGAAGGTAAAACAAGGTAAGTATCAGCGGGATGCGGGCGGAAAATAAAAAAAGCCCGCGCTGCGCGGGCAAAATCCTTGTTACTTTTTAGCTTACTGCGCCTTTTGGGGGTGGCGCTGTGAAAAAAATTCTACCCTGCCCGCCTGTCAGAAATCTTTCTGTGAAGCGTAAAGCAAACGAAAAGAAGATGAGCAACTATAGTGTGGGTGTTATCAGGTGGAGGAATCGATCATGACAACAGAGCAGGAACGGAATGAAACGGCGCAGCGTGAAGTCGATGTTGACGCGCTGCTGCAGGCTATTCAGCGACACACCTCGGGCGATATACAGGAATTTATGCAGGCCAGCGCGCCGCGTGAGAGCAGCTGTCGCCAACTTGCCGATGCGTTTGAACTCGATATTCACGACTGCCGCTGCACCGAGAGCGATCGCTGAATAAAAAAAACCCGGCGCCAGGCCGGGTAAACTATTTAGCAAATTCGTTACGCAGGAGAAATTCTCTTACTGCGCTATTTTACGCCAGCCATTTCACTAACAAAAGCCGGATAATTCGCGTTTTATGCGGTGGCCTCCTCTGGGCAGGTTTTGCCGCCCTGTTTCACCGCCTCTCACCTTTTTTTCAGAGATTTCCTGGTCGTTTACGGCACATAAATCGCCAACTATCCGCCCTGCCGCCTGTCAATTTAGCGTTAACCATTATACTTAACCGACCTGTCAGCCCTTATGCCAGCAGAGTGGTGAGGAGGATTTCATATGTTGTCATTACAGGATTCACTGTTGGTCATCACCGATCTCGACGGTTCGCTACTCGATCATCACACTTACAGCTGGCAGGCGGCCGAAGCCTGGCTGGCACGGCTGGAGGAACATGAGGTGCCGCTGGTGATCTGCTCAAGCAAAACCGCAGCGGAGATCGTGCCCCTGCAAAAACAGCTGGGCATTGAGGGCACGCCTTTTATTGCCGAAAACGGCGCGCGCATTCATTTAACCGACCCGGCGGGCGAACCGGTGGTCAATGGCGATGCCCGTGACTACAGCGATATCGTTGAGTCGCTGCGCCGTCTGGAGCACCAGTTTCGCTTCACCGGCTTTGCCGATTTCAGCGACAAAGAGGTCTCAGACATCACTGGCCTGACGCTGCGCGACGCACAGCTGGCGCGTATCCGCGAAGCCTCTGAGGCGCTGGTGTGGCGCGACAGCGAAGAGCAGTTTGATCGTTTCCGCGAGGCGCTGGCCGCCGATGGACTGTCGCTAACCCAGGGCGGCCGCTTCTGGCACGTGATGGCGACCGGTAGCGGCAAAGGCGCGGCGGTAAACTGGCTGCTCGATCAGCTGCCGCAGCGGCCGGTCACGCTGGGCTTGGGCGATGGTCCCAACGACGCGCCGATGCTCGACGTGGTCGATTATGCCGTGGTGATCAAAGGCTACAGTAAAAACCCGGTTGTGCTGCAGCGCACCGATGAACAACGCGTTTACCACACCGCTCATCATGGCCCACAGGGCTGGAGTGAAGGTCTGGACTACTTTATTACTCAGCCGTAAGGCTGCGTTATTCTCTGTCGGAGCGTAAGAATGAGTGATTTTTTCCAGAATGGCGTTATCACTAACTTCCATAATTTAACCGGTCGCCCCGTTGAGGATTTGGAACAAGATCTGGTCAGTTTCTCCAGTAAACGCACCATGGGATTGATGTTGCCTTCGCTGTTCTCCGAGCTGGAAGGCCCGGCGCTGAATCATATCGTTGATGAACTGGCGAAAGTGCCCTACCTGGAAGAGATCGTGATCGGCCTCGATCGTGCCGATCGCGATCAGTTTCTGTTTGCCCGCGACTTTTTTTCCCGTCTGCCGCAGCGCCACCGTATTTTATGGAACGATGGTCCGCGCCTGAAGGCGATTGACGCTGAGCTGGATAAAGAAGGCCTGTCGCCCACCCAACCGGGCAAAGGCCGCAACGTCTGGTTCTGCACCGGCTATACGCTGGCGTCCGATCGTTCCGACTGCGTGGCGCTGCACGATTGCGACATCGTCACCTATGAACGCGGTATGCTGGCGCGCCTGCTCTATCCACTGGCCAATCCGTCCTTTCAGTATGAGTTCTGCAAAGGCTTTTACGCACGCGTGTCCGATAACAAGCTGAATGGCCGCGTTGGTCGTCTGCTGGTTGGTCCGCTGCTGCGCTCACTGCAACAGGTCTACGGTCATTCGGAATATCTCGATTACCTCACCAGCTTCCGTTATCCACTGTCAGGAGAATTTGCCATGCGCAGCCACGTGCTGAACGGCATTAAGATTCCGGGCGATTGGGGGCTGGAGATTGGCGTGCTGTCGGAGATTTACCGTAATTACACCACCCGCCAGAGCTGTCAGGTTGAGATCGCCCACAATTACGACCACAAGCATCAGCCGCTGTCGGAAGAGGATGGCACTGGCGGCCTGCGCCGTATGAGCGGCGATATCGTGCAGTCGCTGCTGCGCAAAATGGCGACCATGGGCGTGCATCTCTCCAGCGATTCCTTCCGCGTACTGAAAGCAACCTACTACCGTAACGCGCTGGATATGATGGAAATCTATAATCATGAAGCGACGATGAACGGACTGAAGTTCGATCAGCACAGCGAAGAAGCCGCGGTGGAGATGTTTACCCAGGCGATTCTCGAAGCGGGCCAGGCGTTTATGGAACGGCCCAACGACAAGCCGTTTATTCCCAGCTGGAGTCGCGTGCAGTCGGCATTCCCGGATATTTTGCAGCGGATTTATCAGGCGGTAGAAGAGGATAACGAAGGCAACGTATAAACGGCGCCGCCGCGTAAGGCATGGCATTCCTTTGCCGGTGCGGGCCTACTTGCCCGCATTATCCTTACGTGGCGGCAGCGTACGTGCTTTTGGGTTGGGGTGAAAAAGCGTGGGTCGGACGGAACATGAATAGCGTTGCAATAGCGCTGTGCGTTTACGCTGTTCGGCACGGTTGTCTCGCCAGATCATCAAGGCGCGAAGCGCGGCGCAAAATGCACCAATCAGACAGCTCCACTCCTGCACGGTCAGATGAACCAGACAGCCTTTTGCCACGCCAAACAGCACCACCAGCGCATTTGTTATAAACTCCATTATTATCCTCCTGCTCAGTGACAACAGGTTAATAATGTACTTTTAGTTCACACATAACAAGGACTATTAGTTCATTATGTGACGCGTGCGACTAACCTAAATTCTCCCATTTCGCTTCCACCACCACGCCGATAATGCGGCAATCGTCATGAATCTCCTGCATTTTATAGTCGGGATTTAACGGCTTGAGGTATTTATGGCCGCCATCTTCGACATAGCGTTTGAAGGTCGCTTCGTTGGCATCGGTGAGTTTGGCGATCACCAGCTTGCCGGAGGTGGCTGCGACTTCAGGATCGACCAGAATCATCATGCCTTCAGGAATGCTCAGGCCCACCTGAGCGGTCATTGAATCCCCTTTGACCTCCAGCCAGAAGCTATTTTCGCTGACGTGGCGCGTGGTGGAGGGCCAGCGATCAACTTCCGTGTGTGGCCAGGGCTCAAAGGCTTCGCTCCATAAACCGGCGCTAACCCAGCTAATGAGCGGATAGCTGTTATACCCCTGCGGCTGCGAAGTGGGCTGCACGTTGTTGTCCCAGACGTAGCCGAGCTGCAGCCATTCACGGGGTACGTCCAAAAACTGCGCCAGCTGTTCCATTTTAGCGCCACGCGGCACCGACTCGGCGTTCAGCCATTTTCCGACCGCGCGGGGCGTCACCGACAGCGCGCGCGCAATGGCGACGCCGCGGCCATGACTTTCCAGCCCTTTCTTATCGCAGGCTTGTTGTAAACGTTGGGCAAAAGCATCTGGTGAGGCGAGATCGTAAGTCATCAAAATTACCCGCTGGTTCAAAATAAACTAAAAGTCTATCTTATCGCGGATAAAATGAAAAGCCCGCTCAGAGGCGGGCGGATTGGTACGGTCAGGCAAGCCTTAACTGGCCAGCGATGTTGGCATGGCCGCAGCCAGAACCAGCTCATCCTTGCGAAACGCTTCGTGTTGCAGCGCATAGCCGTCATGCCAGCAGCACTCCACCATGCCGCTGGCGTAGCCAGTCACAATCATGAGCGGGCCATTTTCCTCTTTACGCACTTCATCGCCAATTGCCAGATACATGCTGTTGCCTCCAGAAAAAAACAGGTTTTTTTAGGTATAGCAGCTTATGGCGATTTGCCCAGCAACGGGCGAGGTGAAAAGCAAATGGCGGGAGATTTTGAGAATAAGCCGAAAAAAAGCGGATAATGATTATCCGCTTTTCAGATCGCTGCGTGCCGTCAGATTTTGCAGCCTTCGCAATCCGCGTCGTCGCTGAGATCGGCAGGCACTTCGCTGGCTTTTTTCTCGGCGTTGGCTTGCGCCTCTTCCAGCTGTGCATCGATATCAAATTCAAAAATGTCGTCGTTCATGTTTGCTCCTTTGCTTCAGGTACCTGAACCTGCCTTTATACTGATTTACCCCGTAGCTTCGCAATCAGATTTACCACCAACAGCACGATGGAACCAATAATAAAGCCGATCACCAGGTTAGCGCCGTTGCTGATCAGCATGGCAACCAGCCCGCCGTAGCCGTGGCTCATCGCCTCAATCCAGTGGTGCAATTTTGCGATGCCGTGCACCACAATGCCGCCGCCGACCAAAAACATCGCCAGCGTACCGACCACGGTGAGAATTTTCATCAGCCAGGGCGCAGCAAACAGCAGTGCGCTACCGATGCCCTGTGCCACCGACGATGACTTCTTACGCAGCCACAGGCCGAGATCATCAAGCTTCACGATACCGGCTACGATGCCGTAGACGCCGATAGTGACCAGAATCGCGATGCCAGCCAGCACAATCACCTGATTCAGCAGCGGTGCTTCCGAGACGATGCCCAGTGTAATGGCGACAATCTCCGCCGAAAGAATAAAATCGGTGCGGACCGCGCCTTTGATCTTTTTCTTTTCGTAGGCGGCAGGATCTTTTTCAATCTCCTTTTGCAGGCGCTGCTGGCGCGCATCGGCGCTCTCCTGCGACTTGTCCTTGTGGAAGCTGTGCATCACCTTCTCAACACCCTCATAACAGAGGTAGGCGCCGCCAATCATCAACAAGGGCGTAATCGCCCACGGCGCAAATGCGCTGATCACCAGCGCCAGCGGCACCAGAATCAGCTTGTTGAGAAAAGACCCTTTTGCGACGCCCCAGACCACGGGCAATTCACGGTTGGCTTTAAAGCCGGTGACCTGCTGCGCATTAAGCGATAAGTCGTCCCCCAATACCCCTGCGGTTTTCTTCGCCGCTATCTTTCCCATCACGGAAATATCATCCAGCAGGGTGGCAATATCATCTAATAACGTCAGTAAGCTGCTCGCGGCCAAAATCTGTTCCTTATCTTATTCGTGCCCGTCATGCTGGCAGCATGGACAGAGGGCAATATCGGTCACTGTCATATCGGCAATGCCATTACAATCCCACTCGACACGCACCGGCAGCGTCGCCGACAGTTGATGATGCAGATATTTGCTGACCGGGCTTTCCGTCATGCCACCAATCTCTTCGCTGGCAATCAGCGTGTCGCCAACGTAGATGCGCGCCGTTGCCTGCGCGTTGACCATGCGCTCATCCTGAAGCCGGTAAAGCCTGCGTACCGTCAATTTCACTGTGGCCATCACGCCCGCCTGTGTTTGCCGATGGGAAACCATCGATCTAAGCAATTATGTATCAATATGGCAATCGTCGCCGTGGAAATTACGCCGGGTTAGCTGGCTTAAGCAGATGAATGCCCTGGTAATCTATCTCCGCAGCGCCGTCGATGGTAAACAGCCACTCTTCCAGCCGATCGCCGATCGCCTGATCGTCCAGCCTGAGCTTGCCGCGCAGCGCGCACTCCCACACCACCAGCACCTTCCAGCCCTGCTCGCGTAACGCCTGGCGGTCACGCGCGTCACGGGTCACGTTGCCATCGATCTTATCCAGCCAGAACTGCGTGCGCGTGGCTGGCGTCTTAAACAGATAGCAGTGATGGTGATGCCAAAAACAGCCGTGCACCAACAGGATCGCCTGATGTTCCGGCACCACAAAGTCGGGCTTGCCGGGCAGGGTTTTATCCTGCGTGTGAAAGGTGAAACCGCGTTGCTCCAGCAGCGCCGCCACCCGCAGTTCGATGGCGGTATCCTGCGTACGGATTGCACGCATGTTTTTGCTGCGTGTGGCAGCAGAATGTACGTCGGCCATACCTTCTCCTTGTTTTCCTGCCTTGATCTTAGCCTGGATGCAGCGGTGGATAAGCGTGGATAATCATTCCCCCCTTCCTCTGCGCCTGCTGCGCCTGGCTTTTCAGATCCACTCACTGACAGAGCGGGCCTAAGGAAAATCTGTAAAGCATCATTAAAACTTGCCGTCGCGCTCTCCGTGGCATTGATAAAAATAGCGTTATTTCAGCCAGTTAATATGACTGGCTTTCAAGACTGCTATCTCACTGGCCCTGCCTCCCGCTGCGTCTGTAAATCGATATACTCACTAAGCTGTCTCTTTTTTCATCAATCCTCAAGGAACCTTTAATGGCGAACGAAAACCCAAATACCTCTGCCGCTTCGGCCAACGGCCTGCGCGTGGTGGATAAGCAAGGCAATCCGCTCGACTTTGGTAAGGTATTGATTGAACTGGCCAGCCTGACCACCGGCGCCAACGTAAACGTTACGCAGATTGCCGATATCGACACGCTGCGTAAAACGGAACCCAGCCATCCCGGCGATATGGCGGTGGTGCTGGAGTATGCCAACAACACCCGCATGGGTGGCGGGCTGTTTATCTATCATCCCGATGACACCAGCAAAGACGATTCTGGCGTGGTGATCGTTACCGCGGGCGGCAAGCGCTGGAAACGTCACATCACCGATTATAACGCGCTGACCGTGCTTGATTTTGGTGCCATTGAGGGCGGTGAAGTCGACTGTGCCGTGGCCGTGAAACGCATGCATGACTGGTCGCAAAGTACGGCACGTTTCAATGCCGTCGGCATCCGTTTTCCGGCTGGGAAGTTTATGCTCTCAACGCTCAACTTCGTTGATAAAGCGGCCTCCCGCTTCAAGGTTTCCGGTGCGCCGGTGGATTTTGGCTATTTTGCCGCCACCCATCTGATTTCCGATCGTAAAAACGGCGAGTATGTGTTTGATGTACAGGCCAAGCGGGTTGAGATTGTCGGCATCAACTTCAATGGCGAATACAACCTGCAGGCTAATACCAAAGGCTTCTATCGCAACCATATCATCGAAGGCCAGTATCTGCGGATCAGCTGTGTCAATTTTGACCAGGTCGGCGGCCGCTGCGTCAGCGTGCTCGATACGCTCGACTGTAAAATCGACCAGTGGTACGCCAGCGATTGTCAGGATACGGTGATCTACGGCTCCTGGACCGACGGCGAACACGGCTGGAATCATCTCACCGCCATCGAGCTCTCCAATTTCAACGCACAGAACTGCAAAAATAAGCCGGTCATTGATTTACAGCGTGCAACCCAATCACTGATACGCAACGGCTGGATCGAACATTGCGAATATCCGGGTGATATCTCCAACGGCCAGTGGATTATCGATGCACTGAGTATCGAAAGCACCAGGGAACCGATGAAATGCCACTACACCCGTGCCATTACTCTGCAACGCAATATGCAGTCAGGCGCCTCAATGGATTTCTCCCCGGTTGGCGACCGCTATTTATCGGAATATGAATTGGGTGACGTGGATATCGCCAACCACGGCGTCAATATTAATGGCTCACTGAACTATCTCTATGAAACCGGTCAGGTACACGTTTCGAATCTTGTTGAAAAGGAGAACTGGTTCAAACTGGGCATGATCGACATGCCAGGCGTGGGTTGTCAGGCGCACCTTCGTATCATCGGTTCCGGTAGCTACAATGCCATCAAAGAGACGCCAACGGCATGGACAACCCGTACCGCCGAAGGCGTTGCCGATATCTTTTTTCAACGCATCCAGGCCTACGGCGATATTCAGCTGGACCTTGGCGTTACCTGGTCCAGCAAGGGGTCCTCGCCCGTCACTAACGTCTGGCTCGATCGCTTAAACAACGGCAAGGCTGATGTTTACGTCAAGCTGTCCGCCTACTCCTCGCATAATATTGTTCTTATCACCACCAACGTGGACGACCAGTTTCAGAATGGGGTGCATTTTCGTTTTATCCCGGCGCTGTCGCCTGATAATAAACACAGCTACCTGGCCTGTGACGAAGCGCAAAATGCCGTACTTAACGGGAAAACCGACTACGCCTTTCACCAGCACTGGGAAGGCAACAGCAAAGTCGGCTACGGCTATAACAACAACAACGAGCTGTTGATTCAGGGCACGCTGGCGAATGAGAGCAATTTTAACGTCTCCACTGCCTGCCTGAAGGTCATTATCAACGGCAAGCAATATGGGCTGCCCCTGCGCGAACTCAAAAGCTGATCGCGAGCCGATTCTCTCTGGGTCAAATGAGTGATAGCATGGCACGCATTTGACCCTAAGGAATCACCATGCACGCTACGGACGCCCTTGCACAACGGTTGCAGCAGGAACATCTGCTGCAACAGCAAACCAAGCTCGCACAGGATCAACACCTGTTGCAGCACACCATCGATATTTATGGCCAGAAGGCGATCGCTGAAGCGCTGCGCAAAGTGGGTGCCAACGACTGGACGCGCGAAAGCCTCAACCGCTACATCAACGGCAAAGCGCGCGCCCGTGCGCTGCTGGACGTCGAAGTAAAAATGTTGCAGGCGCTGCTGCCTGAACGCCCCGCCCATTACGATCGTCCGCTGTTTCGTTTTATCGATCTGTTCGCCGGCATCGGTGGCATTCGCACCGGCTTTGATGCTATTGGCGGCAAATGCGTGTTCACCAGCGAGTGGAACAGCGCCTCGATCAAAACCTATCGCGCCAATCATTACAGCTGCCCCGACGAGCACCGCTTCAACAGCGATATTCGCGACGTTACACTCTCCGCCACGCCAGCAAGCGATGAAGAGGCCGCAGCGCACATTGATGCGCAGATCCCCGATCATCAGGTGCTGCTGGCCGGCTTTCCGTGCCAGCCCTTCTCGCTCGCTGGCGTCAGCAAAAAGAATGCGCTGGGCCGTGCGCACGGCTTCGCCTGTGAAGCGCAGGGCACGCTGTTTTTCGACGTGGCGCGTATCATCGCCGCCAAAAAACCGGCTATTTTTGTGCTGGAGAACGTGAAAAACCTCAAAAGCCACGATCAGGGCCGCACGTTCCGCGTGATCATGGATACCCTCGATCAGCTTGGCTACGATGTCGCTAACGCAGCCGACAACGCGCCGGACCGCAAGATCATCGACGCGCGTCACTTTCTGCCGCAGCATCGCGAGCGCATTGTGCTGGTGGGCATTCGCCGCGACTACCCCTTCAGCGCCGATTTCTCACTGAATGGCGTGCTGCAGGCGCTGCCGCAGCCCCGTCCCGCTTTCCGCGATCTGCTGGATGAAGAGCAGGAGAAATACATTCTGTCGCCCAAGCTGTGGGGCTATCTGTGGCATTACGCGAAAAAGCACAAGGCCAAAGGCAACGGTTTTGGGTTTGGCCTGCTTGATACCCATAATCCGCTGGCCTGCGCACGCACCCTCTCCGCGCGCTACTACAAAGATGGTTCGGAAATCCTCATCGATCGTGGCTGGGACAGCGCGCTGGCGGAAGAAGATTTTAGCCACGCGGAGAATATGCAGCGTCGCCCTCGCCGTCTGACGCCGCGCGAGTGCGCACGTCTGATGGGCTTCGAGCAGCCCGGCGAAACCCGCTTTCGTATCCCGGTTTCCGATACGCAGGCGTACAAACAGTTTGGCAACTCGGTGGTGGTGCCGGTGTTCGCCGCGGTGGCGCATCAGCTGTTGCCGTTTATCAAACAGGTTGTGGCGCAGCCTGAAGCCCGCTAACGTTATCCTCCCTGAAAATAAAAAAAGGACGTGCAGTGATGAATTTGATGGAAAAGTATCCCGATGCCCTGCAATGGGGCTTTGGCGATTTACCGGCGCTGACCGATGCGCTGGCAGCGCTGGTGGTTGCCGGTAAGAAGACCGCCTCCTGCGGCTCGCTGGCGGCGTATCAGCAGGAAGCGCACAAGATCACCCCCGGCAGCTTTCACATCATTCTCGACGGTCAGGCGCAGCCGGTGTGCGTGATTCAAACCGTGGCCATGCGACTGGTGCGCTTCTGTGACGTCACGGCTGAAATGGCGCAAAAAGAGGGTGAAGGCGACTTGAGCCTGGCGTACTGGCGGCAGGCACATCAGGAATTTTTTCAACGGGAAGGGTTGTTTGCGACCGATATGGAACTCATATATGAGGAGTTCCGGCTGGTTGAGGTGCTGTAACAACAGGGCCGCATCACGGCCCTGCGTCAGATTAGACCTTACGTTTTTTGCTTTTTTTCAGCAGGCTACGAATCTGTTTCAGTTCGCCGTCGGTGAGCTGCGGGGTTTCCTGCTCTTCGGTATGTGAACTGTCGATCTCAGGGCGCTGCTGACTGAGGCTTAACTGTAAACGCTGGCAAATCTCCTGGCTCATGGAAACCTGATTCTCAAGCGCGAGGTTCTTAATGGTCTCTTTGAGTTCAGGGTCAATTTTAATGGTCAGATTAACGGTGTCGTTCATGCAATCACTCCTGTTTATTGTTTGCGACACCCTGCCATGCGCAACGGCTAATTCATAGATTGTCACAAAAATTTAATATTTGGTTTTATCAGAAGTGAAATCGCGTAACACCGACGCATCCTTGCCGATCAGGTCGCCCTGCAGTTCTGAGCAGAGCTTTGCCATGAAATCTACAACAAAATCAGCGTTGTGTTGCGCCAGCTTTTTGCCGGTTTCTGTCTGCATGGTTTCTGGCAGACGCAGCATTTTTATCTGGAAATGGTCGAGCGTCCACAGCTTGTCATCCAGCGGCCGCGCCTTGCCCAGCGGGTCGTTGCTGTCGAACAGCGAGCGACCGAGCGCGCCGGAGGTGTAGAAAACGCGAGCCAGGCCGATAGCACCTAATGATTCCAGACGATCGGCGTCCTGCACGATTTTGGCTTCCAGCGTGCGCGGCACGATTCCGGCGCTGAAGCTGTGCGCCTGCACGGCATGCGCAATGTCATCGTGCAGCTCATGGGGAAAGTCAGGGAAAGATTCCAGCAGGATGCGGCGCGTCGCGGCGGCGGCCTGGCTGGAGGCGAGATGACGCTCGGGATGATCTTTTGGCAGATTCACCACGTCGTGAAAATAGCAGGCCGCCAGCACCACCAGCGGCGTGGCATCGGTGCCCTGCATAATCTGCTGCGCGGTTTGCCAGACACGACGCAGGTGCGCGACGTCATGGGCCTGGTCACCGTGCTGCCAGTGTTGGTTCATCCAGTTTTCAAAGCGCGATTGCCAGTGATGTAGCGACATAAACTTCTCCCTTTGTGCGATGAAGTGGTGCAGGTGTTTAACGGGCGAAGCCAAACATGCATGAGAGTAGCGTGATGAGAATGACAGTTTGATGATTGCTATCGCAATCAGGATGTAAGTACTGCAACGGTTTGATTGAAAAAGTGATCTTCTTCAATTTATAGCAGATCCTGCGCATCACCTGGACCCTAAGCAGTAAATAAGGCAGGAACAGAGAGGCGAGCTGATGCTTTTTCAAACCAAAAGCATTAGCCAAAGTAATATAATTTAGGGATTATTCCTGGCCGCAAAAATGCGTTTACGCCAGATAATCGCCAATTTTTATGTTAGCTTTACGGCTTACCTTTGACGCGCTAATCAGGTATTTCGGCGGCTTAGCGAAATTTTAGCGCTGAAATCGATGAAAAACGCGTTGATCGTAAACCCTGATACCATACAGCGCATGATTATAACCGGTCCACGATTAAACAGAAAAATTGGTTGTTGTGCTTGTTTTTCGCGCAGGCGAAAATTCGGAAAAATTGCACAACTCCGATAAGCAAACCAGGGTAAACGTGGTATCTTGAGCAAGGTTAAGATTAATCTGATTGTATTTTACACGATTGGATAGCGCATAAACACAATAAGAGGTATGCAATGAAAGAACGGCCGATTCTTTTTTCTGAGCAACGGGTACGCGCCCTGTTAATTGGCCAGCAAACGCAAACCCGGCGCATCATGAAATCCCAGGCTTTTGGCCCTGGTCAGGATAATCATGAAGGCTGTTACGCTTTTGACGTCAGCAGTAACCATCTCCAGGGTTATAAGATGGTGAACATGAACGACCTGAGCTACCGCTGTCCTTACGGTCAGCCCGGCGACCGGCTCTGGGTGCGTGAAACCTGGCGTGGTCCGGTGGTGCCCACCGACGCGCTACCTGATTATGAACGTTCGCCGGCCAAATTCCGCCGGCCGGAATATTGCCAGTACCGCGCGGCGAACAACGAGCTGGGCCATCCTTATGACAAGGATAAAAACAGCGAAGAGTTTGGCTGGCAGACGGCGATTCACATGCCGCGCTGGGCAAGCCGTATCGATCTGCTGATTACCGCCGTACGGGCGGAAAAGATCCAGGATATCAGCGATGAAGATGTGATGGCAGAAGGCGTGCAGACCGATTCGCACTTTCTCAACAACTTCTTCACCATGAACAACAACACCGTTTCGCCAAAAGAGGCCTATAAAAAGGCCTGGCAAAAACAGTATGGCGGCACCAGCTGGGAGGTAAATCCCTGGGTGTGGGTGATTGAGTTCGAAAAGATCGGATAACCTAAAAAGGCGGGCTCTCCCGCCTTTTTCATTTGTGCGTTAGCTCACAGACAACGCGCCCGCTTGCTGCATTTTTACCCGCCATTGATTAGCATCTGCCGGATCCTTCGCCTTTCATCTGCAGGAACAGCCCAACCATCATGATCAAGTGGCCATGGAAATCCCAGGCTGAAGAAGCCCTCGCTGCCCTGCCCTGGCAACAGGCGCTGTCGGCCCCGCTGTTTAGCGTGCTGTCCAGTCAGGAACAGCAGCAGCTTATCGCCCTTGCCAGCCAGTTTCTGCGGCAAAAGCGGCTGGTGGCGCTGCAGGATCTGCAACTGGATGCCGAGAGCCATGCACGTATCGCGCTGCTGTTCTGCCTGCCGGTGATGCAGCTGGGCCTCGCCTGGCTGGATGGCTTTCATGAAGTGCTGATCTATCCGGCGCCGTTTATCGTTAACGACAGCTGGCAGGATGAGGATGGTCTGGTGCACGCTGAGCGCACCACGCAGTCGGGACAGAGCTGGCTGCAGGGTCCGGTGGTGCTCAACTGGCAGGATATTCTCGATTCGTTTGATTTCTCCGGTTTTAACCTGGTGATCCATGAAGTGGCACACAAGCTGGAGGCGCGCGGCAGTGGCTATAACAACGGCGTACCGCCGGTGGCACTGCGTGACGTGGCGCGCTGGGAACGGGAAATCCAGCTAGCGATGGCCGATATTGAACAGGAAATTATGCTGGTGGGCGAATACGCTACCCGTATCGATGCTTATGCCGCCAGCGATGCCGCCGAGTGCTTCGCGGTGTTATCAGAATACTTCTTTACCGCGCCCGAACTCTTAATGGAGCGCTTCCCCACGCTTTATGGGCTTTACCGTGGATTTTATCAACAGGATCCGCTGCTGCGGCTGACAAATCAGGCCACAACTGGCGATTGAATCAGCCGATTGCTGCAAAGCTAGCCACTTGAAAGCAAAACGCTTTCTGGCTGTTGACAGCGTTCACCGACGCCGATAATATTCGCCTCGTTCACACGATTCCTCTGTAGTTCAGTCGGTAGAACGGCGGACTGTTAATCCGTATGTCACTGGTTCGAGTCCAGTCAGAGGAGCCAAATTTAGAGAAGCCCGCTCAGGGAAACCCGAGCGGGCTTTTTGTTTTGATTAAACCTGAATGAGTCTTTATAAGATTTAAATTCAACGAGAACGGGTTAATGTGAAACGTCTTCCCGGTGCATTTTCATTTCCCCTTCCGCATCGGGCAAGAGTGGTGGTCTGATTTGCGGTCATTTCAGTTCGATTATGACGTGACCACCCTATGTCTCTGAACCACACTAAAAACCGCAGCTTAAAACCATCTGCTTAACCTTTCAACGTTTCCGATTCTCATGGCCTGTACCTTTTAGTCAATCCAGGCGGTTCACGTCTCTGGTATCTGAAATATCGTATCAATGGTAAAGACTCACGCCTCGGCTCAGGTGCCTGTTCCGATGTTTCTCTGGCTTACGCCCGACAGCAACGTATCGCAGAGAAAGCAGCACCTGTATTTCAGACCCAGACCGATGTCAGGGCAGACAAAATGGATTAACAGTTCGCCAATGCAGGTGATGCTGTGGCCACGTATTAACGGTGTCCCTCCGCCATCACTCCGGGAGTGGGTGTTGCTCTGAAGGCATTCAGAGTTTTATCTATCACAACCTGGCCGTCAGTGCCTGAGTCCAGGATGGTATTTTGCTGCGAGTCTGCTTCTATCTGGACGGTGGTCACCGTCAGCGTTTCAAGGCCCTGGGTAGACAGCAACGCACTGACCTGGGTAGAGAAACATGCACTGGCGTTAGCGACTGCCTGTACGTCGGCAGTTTCGGTAGTGGCAACAATATGGTTATTAGAAATAGTATTTCCTTTGCCAGAGACAACCCGAATAATAACCGGGGTTGCGCCAGCTGGCATAATATATTGCGTATCAATGGTTTCAGAAATATGGTTGGCAATGATCGAGTTATTATCGCCACTGATATACAGCAGTCCATATAAATCATCTAACCCATTATTGTAAGCCTGCATCGGCGCCCATGGTTCACGCTCCCGGAATAAATGGTTGGACGAAACCAGGTTTTCAGCGCAGCCATTTTCCATAACCAGCATGCCTGGGTAAAATGAATGGAAGCGATTACTACTAATGGATGAACGAACCACATTGGAAAAATGAACGCTGCTTTTTCCACGCGGGAAGATATTGTTGGCTGTAATTAACAGACCACCGAAGTTTTCTGCGTAAACAGAATATCCTCTGTAGCCAGCGCCTATCAAGTTATCGGTTATTTTCGAGGCCTGGCCGGACCCGCGTAACTCGATGCAGTTGCCGCATTCAGCGATGAAGTTGTTATGGATAGCCAGCGCATCAGCATTATAAATCGTCACCCCGTGTTCAAGGTAAACCAGCCCCATGCCGTTAATACGGAATGAGTCTTGTGCGCTGGCAATGTAAATACCCGTCTTGCCGTTGAGATAGCTGTTCTCTGGATCATTGCTTACTGAACCGTCTTCGACAAAGTGTAAGCCGTCAATACAGAAGTCGGCAAACTCGACGGAGCTTATACGTGGGTCGCCACTGCGTGCGATATAGAATGCGGCACCGGCGGATTCCGCCGCGCCATCTTCCGGTAACATATCCACAAGGATACGGCTGCCACCCGGCCATAATTCGTGCCAGTTTGCCCAATTACTTTCGGGGGTATTAAAGCGGATGCTGGAGGATGTAAAACCATGCCCGGAACCCATGATTTTTAGATAACTAATATCTATCACGATTTGGGTGAGAAGATGATAATCTCCAGGTGGAATATAAATCACCGCGCCAGGTTTACCGCCTTCATTCACATCGGCATGTGTTTGTCGGTTCTTAATATCGGCAATGATGCTGTTAATTACTTCACCAATATCTTTATACGGATTACCGCTATTCCAATCAGTGACATCGTAATAATTATGAATCGGCATGTGTTAAATCCTTCTGGGAAAGTAAAGTTAAACCATGTTACTGTTGGCCTTGTTTGACATCAAACAACCGGAGCACCTTTATACTCCTGAGTCTGGGTAGAGCTGTTTTGCAGTTCTCGTTTAGCAAGGTCAACTTTTATTTTTTCGAGGAACGTATCGTTCAGTTTGAAATAGCGCACTATCCAGGCGCTAAAGAAGTAGCTCACCATAGGCAATAACGAGAACATCATAATAATGCCATCGAGGGTCTGCGTATTTTGTTGGGGTTTATTGGCAATATAACCGGTGTAAGACAATATCCACGCAACAATTGCTCCGGCAACAGCCAGCCCCATTTTTAGCATAAACAGGTTACCGGCAAACGAAATACCGGTCAGGCGTTTCCCTAATTTCCAGTCACCGTAATCGTCAACGTCGGACATCATTGCCCACAAAATAGGGCCCGACTGAATCAGGTGCAGAACATTAATCACAATAAACAGTGCCAGCAGTGGCGTCAGTGAATGTGGATCGACAAACCACAGAGCAAAAGAGAGGATGCCGAGAATAACATTAATAATGCGGAATAATTTAATTTTATCAAAACGATCGGTCAGCGGTTTAGCAATGACGCTACCAAGCATATTGCAGGCCACACCGAGCGCCATGAAGAAGGTAATAAAGCCTACCGAAGCCTGCATTACATAGGTGGCATAATAAATAGTCACTGCCCCGCGAATAAATGCCGGGAAAACGTTCAGGAAGGTAATCGAGATCATCAGAATCCATTGATCATTTTTAATAATGTCTTTGAGATCTTTTCTTAAGGTCTCATTGGCTCTCATTGAGACCACCCGCTCTTTAATACTGGCGAAGCAGAACAGGAACATTAAGGTGGCTGCGCCGCCCATGATGATCATTGTTAACTGGAAACCGGATGCACGATTGCCGTCACCCAGCCACTCGGTTAACGGTAAAATCGAGGAAGAGACAATCAGTGTGGCTAAACCGTTGAGGAAGAATCGCCATGACAGGCACCCCATGCGTTCTTTCTGGTTGAGGGTAATGACCCCTGCGACCGAGCAATAAGGGATATTTATCGCTGTATAAATCAATGACATGATTAAATAGGTTACCCAGGCATAAATGATTTTCCCATTCATGCTCAACTCAGGTGTGGTGAACATCAAGACAGCGCCGAGGCCAAATGGAACAGCCATCCATAATATCCACGGTCGGAACTTACCCCAGCGGGTGCGGGTCCGGTCACAAATAGCGCCCATAACCGGATCGCTGAAGGCATCAAAAACGCGGATCACCAGAAAGAGAGTGCCGACAATAGCCGGATCAAGGCCATAGACGTCGGTATAAAACCAGGTCAGATAAAGCGCCAGTACGCTCCAAATCATACAGGAACCGGCATCACCCATACCGTAGCCAATCTTTTCTTTCAGGCTCAATTTTTCATAAGCGCTGTTTATTTCGGTGGCTGTATTTGACATACCTATCCCTCAATATGGAACTGTCATAATTACAAAGCATGGTATACGACGACCCATGCCGTAGTAAAAAATAGGGGGGCTTTCTAAGCTACATTATATTTAATTGGTAAATACAATGATTACAGAGCAGTAATATTAATATTGATACTGCTCTCACGGATAATTAATCGAGAGATGATTTCATACATTTCGATACTTTCCCGCTTATTTTTATTACTGACCATCTGAAATGCCAGATGCGCAATTTCACTTATTGGTTGAGCGATACTTGTTATTTTTTTAGTTTGTGCCAATAACGTGTTGTCAAAACTGACGATGGCAATGTCCTGTGGGACAGAAATGCCCTTACTGTTTAACCCATCGATAATATAACTGGCGGCGACATCGTTATATACCATTAAGCAGGTGCATATCGTTTCCCGGCTAGCTAACCTTTCAATAATATCGTCCATAGTATTGATATGTCCTGATATTTTTTCACCCTCGCCTTTCGCAATCCAAAATTGATTCTGTGGGTTAAGAGTTAGTCCATAACCAGTAATTTTTTTACTCCAGGCTGACACTTTGCGATTGTCGACCCCCTCCTGTGCAATGAAACCTAATGCGGTATGTCCGGTCTGGATAAAATGCTCGGCAATGCTTTCTGCCCCTTTGCTCTGATTAATCGATACCGAATTAAAAAAACGGGATACCTGTGTCACCACCGCAACCGGAATGTGGGTGGCCGTGAGCCACTCTGCCAGTTCGGCTTCCGCTTCCGTGGGTACCCACAGCAAACTGTCAATTCCCATCCCAATCAGGGTATGAACTATCTGTTTATCCTGTAGCGGTTGGTTCTGGTGTGTTTTAACGAGCACCGTCTTGCCAATGTATCGCGCTTCTTCTTCGAAGGTCGCCAGCAGTTCACAAAAGTGCGGATTGACCAGGTTAGGCAGTACGACGGCTACAAGGCCAGAGCATTTTCCGCTCAGTTGAATCGCGCTTTTACTGGGCACATAACACAAATAATCCATTGCTTCACGTACTGCCTGACGTGTTTCGGCCACCACGCTGGGATGATTGTTCAGCACCCGCGATACAGTAGCGGTTGATACGCCTGCTTTTTTTGCAACATCTTTAATGGAAGCCATGATGATGAACGGTACCCTCTAAAACATGATGTCACTATAAAGTGTGATAGAGGTCAAAATTGTAAGCCAGTTCACATGTTGTTGCGTTACATGAAACCCGGTTCGCGATCTCACTTCAATTGGCGTTAACGTTGCGAAACATTCAATCCCCGCGCGTTTGCTGATTTGCCAGGTATTGTAGGGTTAAGGTGCGACCGGTGGCAGGGTGGCCTGTCTCCCGACGGGTAAATGCCTTTTCCTGATGTTTAAAACGTCCGCTGTTGACACTCAGGAGACGCTCAGGCCCGGCATGGTGAGGAAAGAACCGGTACCAATCAGGCGGTAACGCCAGTTCTGACAAGCTCGATGGAGCCACGGCGCAATAATTCGTTATGATGAAAATGAGCCGATTATCGAAGATGAAAACAGCCTAAGTTTTGCTGTACACCCTAAAACCAGCTACTGACCAAGGCGATCCCAGTCAGTGAGCCACATTCGAGAAGCCCGTTCAGGGAAACCTGAGCGGGCTTTTTCTGTTCTGCGCTATGGTGTTTCCAGATCAATCACCACTTTACCTTTGGCCCTTCCCTGCGCCAGCCAGGCGAGCCCCTGCGCACTTTGCGTAAACGGCAGCACCCGGTCAATCACCGGCCTGAGCTGCCCGGCTTCCACCCGCTGTGCAATGTGCTTCAGTTGCTCACCATCGGGCTGCACAAACAGAAAGCGATAATCGATGCCCTGTCTGCGTGCGAGGCGTTTAATTTTACGGCTCATCAGCCAGAACAGCGCCGTCAGCACGCGGTTCAGCCGCCGTTTGCGGGCGAACGCCACATCCAGCGGCCCGACCAGCGAAATGATCTTCCCGCCAGGCCTCAGAATAGCGAGCGATTTTTCAAGCGCGTCGCCGCGCAGGGTTCCCAGCACCAGGTCGTAATGACGCAGCACCTCATCGAATGACTGCTTTTTATAATCGATAACCTGATCGGCGCCGAGCTGGCGCACCCAGTCAACATTCTCCGTGCTGGTGGTGGTCGCCACGGTTGCGCCGAGCGCTTTCGCCAGCTGAATCGCGATGCTGCCGATGCCGCCCGATCCGGCGGGAATAAACACCTTCTCACCCGCTTGCAGCCTGGCGTGCTCGTGCAGCGCTTGCCAGCTGGTCAGGCTGACCATCGGTAGCGCTGCCGCCTCGACAAAACTCAGGTTTGTTGGCTTCAAGGCGGCCAGACGTTCAGGAACCACGGCGAAATCGGCCAGCGCACCCTGGCCAGTATCAAAGATGCTGGCAAATACCGCATCACCCGGCGTAAAGCGCGTCACGCCGCTGCCCACCGCGGTAACAATGCCGGCCAGATCGCTACCCAGGGTGGCCGGTAGCGTCATGCGTAACACCGGCTTAAAGGTGCCGCTAATGATCATGTTATCAATGGGATTGAGGCTCGCCGCACAGACTTTCACCAGCAGCTCGTCCGGTTTCAGCGTCGGGATCGCAACGTGTTCAATGCCTAGCGCCGGTTTCTTGCCGTAGCGTTTAAAGGTAAAGGCCTGCATGGTATTGGTTCTCATCGGTTGCTCTGCGCAGTGGGTAAGAATGACTATAATGATGATAATCGTCATCTAAAAAGTCAATGGTTTTGATTATGTTCATCATCATTGTATAATCAGGCCCCAGGTCGTACCGGAAGGAGTCATGAATGAAAGTGTCAAAAGAGCAAGTGCAGGAGAACCGCAGGCGTATCGTGCAAACCGCGTCGACGCTGTTTCGCGAACGGGGATTTGATGGCGTTGGCGTTGCCGATCTGATGTCAGCGGCTGGCCTGACTCACGGCGGATTTTATAAGCATTTTGCCTCCAAGGCCGATCTGATGGCGGAGGCGATGCGCTGCGGCTTTATGCAGTCTGCCGAAGATGCACAGGGCGTCACGCGAGATCAATTTGTTGCGCACTATCTCTCGCGCCAGCATCGTGATGGGATGGGCCAGGGCTGCGTGATGGCGTCACTGGGCAGCGATGCCGCGCGACAATCCGACGCCATTAAAAGCGAGTTTGCCGCGGGCATCGAAAACCTGTTGGCCATCGCCAAGGCTGACGGCGGCGAGACGCGTGCCGATCTGATCGCCACGCTGTCGCAGATGGTGGGCGCGCTGGTGCTGTCACGCGGCTGCCCGGATGACTCCGCGCTGGCCGATGAAATTTTGCAGGTCTGTCGTGCTCGATTGCTGCCGGAAAACGGTGAAGCACGTTAACTAAGTGGCGCGCAGCATTAGCGGTTAGCCGCCTCTGCCATCAGGCTCGCTCAAGCGGCGTTTTTTTCACCGGCTGCTCTCCGCGCGACGGATTTTTACCGGCATGACAGGGCTGTTGCGTACCGGGCAGATAAAACTTACCGTCCTGCGACGGAGCCGTGCCGCCAGGACAGCCAGGCAGTCCCGGGCGCCCCGCTTTGCCCGGCAAGCCATCGCCGCCGTTCGCTGTCACCGCGAATGCGGCGCAGGGCAACATCATGATAGCCAGCGCAACGCAGCCACTTTTCAGCATCATCATCACTCTCCTCTCTGCACAATAGCCTGCTTACGTTACGCCGTGGCGCGCACGGAATCCAGGTGAGGCTTCACACTATGCGGTGAAGATTTTATGACAGCGCTCGACGGAGAGCAGGCAAAAAAATCCCCGGCGTACCGGGGAGAATGGATGACTGAGTTAACGCCAGCCGAGTTCCGGCGCGACGTACTTGAGGATCGCCTCAATCACGTGGGCGTTGTAATCGACGCCGAGCTGATTCGGCACGGTCAGTAACAGGGTATCCGCTTCGGCAATCGCCTCATCGTCGGCCAGCAGCTTGATCAGCTTTTCCGGTTCAGCGGCGTAGCTACGGCCAAAAATGGCACGGGTTTTCTCATCCAGATAGCCCACGCTGTCGCGCTCCTGACCGCTGCGGCCAAAGTAGGCGCGGTCACGATCGTCCACCAGCGCAAAAATACTGCGACTGACCGACACCCGCGGCTGACGCGTATGACCGGCAGCCTGCCAGGCGGCGCGGTAAGCGCGAATCTGCTTCGCCTGCTGAATATGGAACGGCTCGCCGGTTTCATCATCTTTCAGCGTCGAGCTTTGCAGGTTCATGCCCAGCTTTGCCGCCCATTCGGCGGTGGCATTGGAGCCAGCGCCCCACCAGATACGCTCGCGCAGCCCTTCAGAATAAGGTTCCAGGCGCAGCAGCCCCGGCGGATTAGGAAACATCGGCTGCGGATTCGGTTTGGCAAAGCCCTCGCCGCGCAGCACGTCAAGCAGCACTTCGGTATGCTTACGCGCCATATCCGATTCGGTTTCGCCCGCTTCCGGCTGATAGCCAAAGTAGTTCCAGCCGTCGATCACCTGCTCCGGCGAGCCACGGCTGATGCCGAGCTGCAACCGCCCACCGGCAATCAGATCGGCCACGCCCGCATCTTCCGCCATGTAGAGCGGATTTTCATAGCGCATGTCGATCACGCCGGTGCCGATCTCAATGCGGCTGGTTTTCGCGCCCACCGCCGCCAGCAGCGGAAACGGTGCGCTCAGCTGACGGGCAAAGTGATGCACGCGGAAATAGGCGCCGTCTGCGCCTAACTCTTCAGCCGCCACGGCAAGATCGATCGACTGCAGCAGCGCATCGGCCGCCGAGCGGGTGCCGGACTGCGGCGACGGCGACCAGTGGCCAAATGACAAAAACCCAATCTTCTTCATGATAACTCTCCATCCTGAAACAGTGGCCTGAACGGTCAGGCGCCTTAACAACCATGATACGCCGCCGCCGGACAAAGGGTTATCGAAGGATATTGATGAAGAGATTCAACCTGGCTGAATATGCGGATACCACCATCTGTCAGGTTTCGGTCCAGCCACGCAGCAGGTTGTGATAAAGATTCAGCAGCGACAGCTGCTCGTCGCTCTCACCATGGTGCGCTTTCAGCGTCTGAATCGTGCGATCCAGCTCGAACAACATGGCGCGCTGTTTGTCATCGCGCACCATCGACTGAATCCACAAAAAAGAGGCGATGCGCTCGCCCGCCGTTACCGGCGTGACACAGTGCAGGCTGCTTGAGGGGTAGAGCACCAGATCGCCCGCTGGCAGTTTGACCTTGTGCTGACCGTAGGTGTCATTCACCACCAGTTCGCCGCCCTGATACTCATCCGGCTCGCTGAGAAACAGCGTGGCGGAGAGATCGGTACGCATCCAGCCCTGGCTGCCGTTGTGCCGCACCGCGCCATCAACGTGAAAGCCGTAGGTTTCATTCTGCTGATAGCGGTTAAACAGCGGCGTGGAGATGTGCAGCGGCAGCGCGGCGGCAAAAAACAGTGGGCTGTTATTCAGCGCCTGCAGCACCTGCGCCTGGAGCCGATCGTACAGCGGCGTATGGATATCGATCTGCTGATTATTTTTGACCTGTGCGCCCTGGCTGCCGGTGGTGGCGCGGCCGTCAATCCAGCTGGCCTGCTGCAACGCGTCGCGAAAGCTGCTCAGCGCATCAGGCGTCAGCACGGCGGGAATGTGATACATCATTCGCAGTTACTCATGAAGTAAAGGGGCGTGACGCCCCTTGCAGATTAGAAATGCACGTTTGCTGATAACAGGAAGGTGCGTGGCTCGACGGGATGGTAGCGATAGCCGCTCTTGTTGATCGAGGAAACAGCGTGCGTATCGAAAACGTTATAGACGTTGAGTTGCAGATCGAGGTTGGCGTTGACCTTGTAGCCCGCTTTCGCATCGGCCACCCAGTAGCCTTCCGTGGAAGAGGGTGTGCCGACCGCGCCGTCGGTGCCGCGGTGCATGCCGCCAACATAGCGCGCGCCGCCGCCCAGAGCGATGCTGTCGCTGGCCTGATACTGCGTCCAGAGCGTGAATGCATGCTCCGGGGTGTAAGGTACGGTCGATCCGCCATCCTGTGCGGTCTTCGCCCCTTCGCGTACGCTGGCGTGCTGCAAGGTATAACCTGCCAGCAGCTGCCACTCCGGCGTGATATTGCCGGCGGCGGTCAGCTCATAGCCCTCTACCCGCTTGCGGCCATACTGCGACGAAGTACCGTCGTCGTTCTGCTCAACTTCATTTTCGATGTCGGTGCGGAACAGCGCGGCGCTCAGCTGCAGACGCTTATCCAGCACTTCCCACTTCGTGCCCAGCTCACTGGTTTTGGCTTTTTGCGGCTTGAAATCAGTGCGGTTAGCGTTACTGCCGGTGCCGCTCTGCGCCAGGGTAAAGCTGCTGCCGCCCGGCGGCTGCTGGGAAATGGCGTAGTTAACGTACAGATTGCCGTTGTCGGTCAGGTGATAGAGCGCGCCCGCCTTCCAGTTCACCAGGTTACCCGACTTTGCGGTATCGATGGTGGTGATCGGCGTGTTGCGCGGCGTGCCCGCCGGGCAGGCCAGCGCGCCACGACCGGTGCCGCCGCAGGCGGTGGCGCTGTCATATTCGGTGCGGTAATTGTCGAGGCGCACGCCGCCGTTCAGCTCAATGTCGTGGGTAATTTGCAGCGTGTCAAAGGCGTAAACACCAAAAGTATCGGTTTGCCCGTTAGCGTTGGCACCGTTGCGATCGAGTCCGCCCACGGAAATTGAACTGACCGGATGATAGATATTCACCGGCGGCGGCGTAATCGCCCGGACGCCGTAGTTGGTCTGCGTTTCGCGCGTAAACTCCACGCCCGCGCTGACATCGTGACCCACCGATCCGGTCTGGAAACGTGAGCTGATATTGGTCTGGTTAGTCAGAATTTTATTGCTGACATCTTTGGTATTCGCCAGCCGTGACCAGCTCCAGCTCTGCACATCGTTGCGGTTGGGCTGCACGATATTCGTGGCGCCGCCCATTACCGCGGTCAGCAGATAATCCTGCTTCACCCGCGCCCAGCGCGTGGTGTTGCGCACGGTGGTGCTGTCGCTGAGATCGTGCTCAAGGCGCAGCGTCGCGCTGTCGGTGGTGGAGTCGTCGTAGTCAGAATCGGTGCCGTAAAAGTTCTCGCTGTTCACCCGGCCCGCACCGTTTAGCGCCGCGGTGCCGGCCGATGGCGCACGATAGCCACGCAGACCAATGGTCGGCACGCCGCCATCCGGCGTGTTGTTCTGCTCGACGTGCAGCACGTTGAGATAGAGACGCGTCGGCGTATCCAGGCCGAACGCCAGCGACGGCGCCACGCCCCAGCGACGGTTTTTCACATTGTCGCGACCGGCATCGTGCGTCTCCTCGCCCATCAGATTGAGGCGGAAAGCGCTGTTGTCGTTGATCGCCTGATCGAGATCGAGCGTGCCACTGCGGAACCAGGCGCTGCCGACGCTCACCGAGGCATCCAGGCCGGAGTCAAGACGCGGCTGTTTGCTGATGGTATTGATCGAACCGGTCGGCGCGCTGCGGCCATAATCACTGCCCGAAGGCCCTTTGATCACCTCAACCTGCTGGGTGTTAAAGGTGTCGCGCGAGACGCTGCCGATATCGCGAATGCCGTCCGAATAGATGCTGTTTGAGGTATCGGCACCGCGCATATAGATCGCATCGCCGGTGGTGGAGTTACCGTTTTCACCGGCAAAAAACGCGCCGACGCCGGGCACGTTTTTCAGCGCGTCGGATAAATTAGTGACGCCCTGATCCTGCATCACCTTTTCCGGGATCACCGTGATGGTGCGGGTGGTATCAACCAGCGGTCGGCTGAATTTCGGGTCTGCCGAGGCGTTTGGCGCATAGAGCGACGGCGCACTGGCCTCAACGAGCATCTCATCCTGGTCAACGGCAAGCGCAGCAGCAGGCGTGACGCCAATGCACAAACCGGTAAATAAGGTCAAAGAACTAAAATTACCAAAAGGCAGGTTGCGATTTTTATCCATTTTTTAAATTGTTCAGCGGCTTTTTATTGTTATCTCTGTTCCGTCACCCGCAGCCAGTTACGACGTAATCAACCGATTCTCCGCTAACGGGTCGGCGCGGTGACACCTTAAATGATAAGCTGAAAGATAATGATTATCATTTATGTTCACATTATTATCACGCAGCTCAATTTAAATAAATACATTTGTTTACATAAACCCGACGCTATTCATACAGTTGGCGAAAGAAGCAGCATCACGCTGAAATAACAGGCACAAAAAAGCCCGCACGGTTGGCGGGCTGTCGCGTTTCACATCAGGCAGTACTCAGTGAAAAGCGGGATTATTTTCCATAATAGCGATGAAGCGAGGGGTGCGGTTCGATGCCGTAAAGCTGGCTCATCGGGATCACCAGCTCAAAATAGTGTCGCGCATCGCTGTCGTCCTGTTCTGACTGTCGGGCATTCTGGCCGAGGTTCTTCCATAACTGCAGTAATCTGCGCATCGGTGACTCCTGACGGTAACAAGGTGAAGCCCTGAGTTAACGCCGATTGCGCACAAAACGGAAGCCACTAATTCTCACCTGCTTAGCAGGAAAAGTACTAAAGCCCGGCGTTAAAACTCAGCCGGTTCGCCCGGCAGCGGCTCCGACAGCGCCTGCCCTTCCACGCCTGCATAGGCGATCAGCAGCTCTGCCGCCACGCCGGTAGTATAACCCCGGTGCGCGCTGTTTACCGATTCGTTAATCGCCTGACCGGCGCGAAAAGTGTGGGTTTCACCGCTCTCTTTATCTTCCACCGTCAGCTCACCGGAGAGCAGATAGGCCACGTTGGGCATCGGGTGCGTGTGCCACGGCAGCGAGGTGTGTGGCGGAATAGAGAGCCGCATCAGCGACAGCTGCGGCGTGCCCTGCGGATAAGCCCCATAGAGCTGACCATTCCACGCGCAGTTGCACTCCAGCAGCAGTTCACTCGCAATTTTTGCCTCATCCTGCTTCTCTTTCGTCATCCCTTTACTCCCATTAATCACCCTGCTGACGCGCGCGCAGCGGATTGTCTGCGCAGGTCGCTCTTTCATCAGGGAACTATAAAGGTGTAGTTAATATCCTGAATAATTTCAATTATTCCTCCGGCCTTTGCCTGACTGCGGACATAAAAAAGCCTGCCACGTTGGGCAGGCTGAGAGACGACACCGCGCTTAGCGCGTGACGGTGACTACCCAGTTGGCACCGGTGCCGCAGGCCGCTTCGCCGACGCGCGCCAGCGTGCCGTCCTTGTCGTTGATCGCGTAGCTGCCGACCACCGCGCTCTTCTCGCCGCTGACCAGCAACCACTTGCCGCTACCGTCTATCGCCATGCCGCGCGGCTGCTTTTCTACCGGCCAGCTGCCGATCAGCGTTAAGGCCCCGCTTTGCGCATCGATGCGATAGCCGGAGACGGTGCTGGAGGTGCGTTCAGACATGTAAAGAAAACGGCCATCCGGGGTGATTTTGAGATCGGCCGCCCAGATGCGCGGCGTGGGATCGCTGTAATCGGCCGGTCGCTGACGACCGTGCGCCAGCTGATAACGTGCCGCCACCGCATTCGGCCAGCTCTGGAGTTTTTCCAGCGCGCCGTCGGGCTGACGGCGATATTGCGTAATGGTGCCGCCCATCTCGGTGAGGTTATAGAGAAAACGGTTATCCGGCGACATCACCGAATGACGCGGCCCGCTCTCTTTCTCGTCGCTGACGTAGCCTTTGCCAATCTCACTGATGGCGCCGTCTGCGCCCAGCGCCAGTTGCAGCACGCGGTCGTTGCCGAGGTTAGCGACATACAGCGAACGGTTGCTGTTATCCACCACCACCGAATGGGCGTGCGGCCCGGTTTTGTAACGTCCGCTTACCCGACCGGTTACCAGTCCGTGCTCAATGCGCTGGCTGGCCACCACGTCGCTGTCATAGGAGGCAGCGAGCAGATAGCGTCCGCTTTTATCGGTGGTGATCCACGGATAGCTCGCGTCCACCGCGGCGCTGGCGCGCTGCTGTAAATCGCCGTTTTTACCCTTTATTGACCAGCTGATAATCGACCACGGCTTGCTGCGGACCGCACCGTAGAGAAAGTGCTTATCGGGACTGACCGCCAGCGGCATGATTTTGCCGCCGACCAACGTGGTGCCGGTTGGCGTCAGCGCGCCGCTGGCGCTGTCGAGCTGATAGCGGGAAATTGAGCCGGACGTGGCGTTGGAGACATAGACAAAGGTGGTGGCCCACAACGACGGGCTGGCCAGCAGACACACCATTAACAGCGTTTTTTTCAAAGCCATAACGACCCCACAAAGCGAATAAAAGCGGCGGCAGGCGCCTCCAGGCTTTTAAACTAGCCGGACGGTGGGCGGCGCGCTTCAGGAGTCCGCCCTAATTTCTCCGGCAATATCGCGCTTTGTGCGCTGCGTCATGATTTATTGCGGCGGCGTCGGCACCGTTTGCGCGGCTTCGCTGGCGCTGAGCCTGGCCATCATTTTGCGGTAGTTATTCAGCCAGCTGCCGCTTTTCAGGCGCCACCAGAAGAAGGCACCGCGTACCGCCCAGTCCATGACCATGCCAAGCCAGACGCCGATGACGCCCATGCCAAGCACAATGCCGAGCAGATAACCAAACACGATGCGCGCGCCCCACATACCCGCCATGGAAACGTACATAGTAAAGCGGGCGTCGCGGGCACCTTTCAGTCCGGCAGGCAGCACCCAGCTGGCGGCCCAAATCGGCATAAACAGCGCGTTGAGCCAGATCAGGTGTTTCACCACGGTGATCACCTCTTCATCACGGGTATAAAACCGCGCGATGGTGCCCGCCAGCGGCACCGAGAGCAGCGCCAGCGCGCACAGGCCGATGGTGGAGAGCCAGAACACATGCTTGATCTGCCGCTCCGCCTGCATCACCTGATTTTTCCCGAGGCGCGTGCCGACGATAATGGTGGAAGCGGAACCGAGCGCATTGCCCGGCAGGTTGATCAGCGATGCGATGGAAAAAGCGATGAAGTTACCGGCAATTTCGTTGGTACCCATACCCGCAACAAACACTTGCGTCAGTAGCTTACCGCCGTTGAACAGCACCGATTCGATGCTGGCGGGAATGCCGATACTCAGCACCTCACGCAAAATATCGCCGTTCCAGCGCCGAAAGTAGCTGGGAATGCTGATACGCAGCTTGGGGTTGAAGCCGATGACCAGCACATAAATCACCCCAATCGCGCCGATATAACGGGAAATAGTCAGCCCCAGCGCCGCGCCGTCGAAGCCCATTCCCTGCCACGAGAAACAGCCATAAATCAGCACGCTGCTGATAATGATATTGAGGATGTTCATGCCGCCGTTGATCAGCATCGGGATTTTGGTATTGCCCGCGCCACGCAGCGCGCCGCTGCCGATCAGGGTAATCGCCGCCGCCGGATAGCTCCAGGCTGACATCTGCAAATAGCTCAGCGCCAGCTGCTTCACCTGCGGATCCGCCTGACCGGCGATCAGGTCAATGATCTGCGGACCGATAAACTCAATGCCTATCGCCAGCAGCAGCGCCAGCACGGTCATCGCCGCCAGCGACTGTCGCGTTGCCGCCCGTGCGCGCTTGCCGTTGCGTTTCGCCAGGCTAAAGGCCACCACCACGGTAGTGCCGAGGTCGATGGCGGCGAAAAAGGAGATCACCACCATGTTAAAGCTATCCGCCAGACCGACGCCCGCCATCGCCTCTTTACCAATCCAGCTCACCAAAAAGGTGCTGAGCACGCCCATCAGCATGACGCAGAGGTTTTCGATAAAGATAGGAATGGCTAAAGGGGTAATTTCGCGCCAGAACAGCACATTATAAGAACGACGTTTGGGATACCACGCCGTGCGTTTAACTGCCTGCACCAGTAATACGCCAGGATTTTGCAATTTAATACCAGCTTGAAGAGTCGATCGCCAGAGGAGTAATAATCATGATCAATGGCCTGGAAAAACGCAAAGTCTTTCCGGCGTTTAGTTATTTTTTATTACAACTCTGCCCAGGGGAAACCGTCTCATTCTCACCGCTCATCAACCCCAAACCGCGAGTTCTGATGCATACTGTTGACAGTAGCGTAACCGGGGATGACCTGCGGTTTTTATGATGCGACGCGATCCCGATGTCAGTCGCGCGACAACAAGGAGATTTTATGCCTGAGAAGCACTTTTCCGGTCTCACCAGCGTGCAGGCGCTGGACAAGCTCGAAGAGCAGTATCAAAACGCCGTCGAGGCGCTGCGTGAGGCGATCAAAACCTACATTGCCGACGGCAGCCTGCCCGATGCCGCCGTCCGTGCTGCCGGGCTGTTTGTCTACCCGGAACTGCGTATCAGCTGGGATGGCGAGAATGCGCCGCTGAATCGCACCCGCGCCTGGGGACGCTTTACCCGTCCGGGCAGCTACAGCACCACCATCGCCCGTCCAGCGCTGCTGCGACACTATCTGCGCGAGCAGCTGGCGATGATTGAGAAAGATTACGATGTCACCATCGAAGTCCGGCCATCGCAGCAGGAGATTCCGTTTCCCTACGTGATCGACGGCTCCGATCTGGTGCTGGATCGCTCGATGAGTGCGGGTATCGCCAAACATTTCCCCACCACCGAGCTGGCGAATATCGGCGATGAAACCGCCGATGGCCTGTTCAACGCTGAAACCATTTTTCCGCTTTCGCATTTTGACGCCCTGCGCACCGATTTTTCGCTGGCCCGCCTGCGCCACTACACCGGCACCGCCGTGGAGCATTTCCAGCCGTTTGTGCTGTTTACCAACTACACGCGTTATGTCGATGAGTTTGTCCGCTGGTCGATAGAACAGATTCGCGATGAAAACTCACCTTATGACAGCCTCGCCTGCGCTGGTGGTGCGGTGATTACCGCCGAAAGCGAAAACGCTGATGCGCTGATCTCCAGCCTGGCGTGGAAGAATCATCAGATGCCCGCCTGGCATTTGACCTCGCCCAACGGCCGCGGCATTACCCTGGTGAACATCGGCGTCGGTCCATCCAATGCCAAGACCATCTGCGATCATCTGGCGGTGCTGCGTCCGCACGCCTGGCTGATGATTGGCCACTGCGGCGGCCTGCGCGAGAGCCAGAACATCGGCGATTACGTGCTGGCGCACGCCTATCTGCGTGACGATCACGTGCTGGACAGCGTGCTGCCGCCGGATATTCCGATTCCCAGCATTGCTGAAGTACAGCGCGCGCTGTATGACGCCACCAAAGCGGTCAGCGGCATGCCGGGCGAAGAGGTCAAACAGCGCCTGCGCACCGGCACGGTGGTCACCACCGACGATCGCAACTGGGAACTGCGTTACTCCGCCTCCGCGCTGCGCTTCAACCTCAGCCGCGCCGTGGCCGTAGACATGGAGAGCGCCACCATCGCCGCCCAGGGTTACCGCTTCCGCGTGCCTTACGGCACCCTGCTCTGCGTCTCTGACAAGCCACTGCACGGCGAGATCAAGCTGCCGGGTCAGGCCAACCGCTTTTACGAAGGCGCGATTTCCGAGCACCTGCAGATCGGTATTTACGCGGTGGAGCAGCTGCGCGCCGAGGGCGATAAGCTACATTCCAGGAAGCTGAGGACGTTTAACGAGCCGCCATTCCGCTGAGGGGCCGGGGAACGCCGGGGGATCGTTTTCCTCTGGCCGGAAAGGCCATTTCGTTCTGCCTTGCAGGCGGGCTTTTAAGGTCAATGTCTTTAAGGTCAACGTCAACGGCTATTTCGTTCTGCCTTGCAGGCGGGCTTTTAGGTTCAACGTCAACGGCCATTTCGTTCTGCCTTGCAGGCGCGCTTTTAGGGTCAACGTCAACGGCCATTTCGTTCTGCCTTGCAGGCGGGCTTTTAGGGTCAACGTCAACGGCCATTTCGTTCTGCCTGAAGGCAGCCCGAGCAGGGGCGGCAGTCGCCCCGCCCCTGCACCCCGGCTATCCGGCAAACACAACCGCCCGCCGCAGGCGGGTACCTTCGTCGGCTCACATTTCCTCACGGACCGCTCGCGATTCGCTCCTGCTCAGCGCTCCCTTGTCCCGCCATCCATGGCGGGCCATCCTAAAATGTTCACCTCCTCAGCGGTGGTGATGCCTCCTCAAGGTCAACACCCAAGTCAAAACCCACGTCAAAACCCACGTCAAAACCCAAACATCTAAGCCAAAACCAACAAAGGTAAAGGCAAAGGCAAAGGCAAAGGCAAAGGCACTTCAATTTTTAGTTTCAGATATCAGATTAAGGAGCATGGATTCTGGATTCTGGATTCTGGGTTCTGAATTTCGAGCTTTGAGCTTTGAGCTTTGAGCTTTGAGCTTTGAGCTTTGAGCTTTGAGCTTTGAGCTTTGAATTGTAGGGTTGGAGTTTTAGGTTTTATTTAGAATTTCATCTTTTATCTTTTCGATTTTGACCTGGGTTTTGACCTTGAGGAGGCATCACAAACGCCGAGGGAAAAGTGTTTTCCAGGACGAGCCGCAGGGATGCGGCGAGAAGGTGCGTTGAGCCTGGAGCGAATCGCGCCGGGTCCGTCAGGAAAACGCTTTTGCTGAGGGTACCCGCGCAGCGGGCGGTTGTGTTTGCCGGATAGCGCGGGTGCAGGGCCGGGGCGACTGCCGGCCCTGCTCGGGCAGGCTTTAGCCTGTACGAAATCGCTTTTGACCTGGCCCTGCCCGGGCTGCCTTCAGGCAGAACGAAATGGTCTTTGACCTGGCCCTTAAAAGGCGGCCTGCCTTCAGGCAGAACGAAATCGCCTTTGACCTTGTCCTGGGTTTTGACCTTGAGGAGGCATCACCGCCGCCGAGGGAAAAGTGTTTTCCAGGACGAGCCGCAGGGATGCGGCGAGAGGGCGCGCTGAGCTGGGAGCGAATCGCGCCTGGTCCGTCAGGAAAAGGCTTTTGCTGAGGGTACCCACGAAGTGGGCGGTTGTGTTTGCCGGATAGCGCGGGTGCAGGGCCGGGGCGACTGCCGGCCCTGCTCGGGCTGCCCGAAGGGCAGAATGAAATGGCTTTTGACGTTGACCTTAAAGCCGCCTGCAAGGCAAAGCTCCCCTGGCCTTTCCGGCCAGAGGAAAACGCCCACGCGCCGTTATGCGCTCAACCACCCAAGTTTAATCACGAACAGCAGCGACAGCACGATCAGCGCCAGATTCACCTCTTTCAGTCGGCCGCTCAGCAGCTTGACCACTGTCCAGGTAATAAAACCAAAGGCGATGCCGTTGGCTATCGAATAGGTCAGCGGCATGGTCAGGGCGGTGACCGTAACCGGAGCGGCGGTGGTGATATCTTTCCAGTCAATCTCAGCGAGGCCAGAGGCCATCAGTACGGCGATAAACAGCAGCGCGGGCGCGGTGGCGAAGGCAGGCACGCTGGCGGCCAGCGGCGAGAAAAACAGGCTCAGCACAAACAGCGCGGCCACTACCACGGCGGTCAGACCGGTACGGCCACCGGCGCTGACGCCCGCCGCCGATTCGATATAGCTGGTGGTGGTCGAGGTGCCAAGCAGCGAACCAAACAGCGCAGCGGCGCTGTCTGCCACCAGTGCTCGGCCCATTTTGGGGATATTGCCCTGCGCGTCAGTTAATCCGGCGCGTTTGGTGACGCCAATCAGCGTGCCCGAGTTATCAAACACATCGACAAACAGAAAGGCAAAAATCACGCTGATCAGGCCGACGTTCAGCGCGCCTTTGATATCAAGCTGTAAAAAGGTCGGTGCAATCGACGGTGGCGCAGAAAACACGCCGCCAAACGGCGTCAGGCCAATGCCCATCGCAATGAACGTCACCACCATAATACCAATCAGCACCGCGCCGGTGACGCGTCGCGCTTCCAGCACCACGATAATGATAAAGCCGAGGATCGCCAGCAGCGGGCCGGGCTTAGTCAAATCGCCTAATCCCACCAGCGTCGCCGGATTGGCCACCACCACGCCCGCACCTTCCAGCGCGATAATGGCCAGAAACAGGCCGATACCGGCGGCAATGCCAGCGCGCAGCGGCAGCGGAATACTGGTAATGATCCATTCGCGAATTTTAAAAATCGACAGCGCAAAGAAAATCAGCGCCGAAATAAACACCGCGCCCAGCGCCACCTGCCAGGTGTAGCCCATGTGCAATACCACGGTGTAGGTGAAAAAGGCATTCAGCCCCATGCCAGGTGCCAGCGCAATCGGATAGTTGGCGATCAGTCCCATCAGCAGTGAACCGATAGCCGCCGCCAGACAGGTGGCGACAAACACCGCACCTTTGTCCATACCGGTGGCGCTGAGGATGCTGGGGTTCACAAACAGGATATAGGCCATCGCCAGGAAGGTAGTCACCCCCGCCAGCAGTTCGGTCCGCACGGTGGTGTTATGCGCTTTAAGCTGGAACAATTTTTCTAACATGCGTGATCTCTCATGAATGGGGCGCTGTTGCTGGCCCGCTTGCCTGAAAAGTGGTGCGATTTCTTATCGTTGTGAGGCGCAAACGCGCGGATCAACACGGCGCTGGCCATGGGCTCTAGCAATTGCTATGCCATGCCTGATGGCACAGCGCACAGCCCTGCGGTTTAGCGACTGCGGCACGCTGCTTCAGCAGAGGGCAAAACCGTGCTGTGCATGCCCTTTTTTGGCGCAATCCGCCCTAAAAAAGTGCAGTGCGATTCCTTAAGACGCGTCTCACAATTCTGTACACCGTCACTCTTCTGGCGCGCAGGCTCGGTTACACTCGCTTAACTCTTTTTTAACGGTGAGATTTGCGGCATGAAACCAGCCATTTTAGTGGTGGATGACGATCCTGAAATCTGTGCGCTGCTTCAGGACGTACTGAGTGAGCATGTTTTCACGGTCTTCTGCTGTCATCGCGGAAGCGATGCGCTGAGCCTGCTGGCGCAGCATCCGGAGATTTCACTGGTGATGCTCGATATGATCCTGCCCGACACCAACGGCCTGCTGGTGCTACAGCAGATGCAGCGTAGCCGGGCCGGATTGCTGGTGATCATGCTTACCGGCATGGGTTCAGAATCGGATGTGGTGGTGGGCCTGGAGATGGGCGCCGACGACTATATCGCCAAGCCGTTTAATCCACGTGTGGTGGTGGCGCGGGCGAAGGCGGTGTTGCGCCGCAGTGGGCTGTTGAGTATGGAAAGCCCCTTTCAACAGCGCACGCCGGGCTGGCAGTTCAACGGCTGGCTGCTCGACGAAAGCCGCTGCATGCTGCTCAATCCTCAGCGTCAGGAAGTAGTGCTGACCCAGGGCGAATTTTCCCTGCTGCTGGCGATGGTGCGCCATGCCCGCAAGGTGCTGACGCGCGATCAGCTGCTGGAACTGACCCACAGCGAAACGCTGGAGGTATTTGATCGTACCATTGACGTGCTGATCATGCGCCTGCGCCGTAAGATCGAAACCAATCCGCATCAGCCGATGTTGATCCGCACCATTCGCGGCCTCGGCTATGTGTTTGCCGCCGACGTGCAGCGCCCGGAAGCTGAGCCACTGCAAACCCGCATCGCCTGAATCACGGGCGGCATCGCGCCGCCCGACGCCCTTATTTCACCGTCCAGCCTTTGTAGCCGCTGACGCTGTTGCGATCGATCAACGTCACCGGAATCAGCACCGGTTTATCCGGCGCAGGCTTGCCCTGCAGAATGTCATAGCCAATCTCCACCGCCTTTGAGGCCATCACCTGCGGATCCTGCGCGGGCGTCGCCACAAACAGAGAGTTTTTACGCTTCAGCGCCTCTTCGCCATCTGGCGATCCATCGACGCCAACGATAAAGAATTCGCTCCGCTGCGCCTGCTTCGCCGCCAGATCGGCACCGATCGCCGTCGGATCGTTGATCGCAAACACCGCATCAATTTTTGGATTGGCCGACAGCAGCGAGGTCATGATCTCCAGCCCACCTTCACGGCTGCCTTTGGCGTTCTGGTTATGCGACAGCAGCTTGATGTTTGGGTGCAGTTTCAGCTCATTCATGCAGCCTTCCACGCGGTTCTGTACCGCAGAAACCGGCGGTCCGTTGATGATCACTACGTTGCCTTTGTCTTTCAGGCGGTCGGCAATGTATTTACACGCCATCTGCCCCGCTTCGGTGTTATCAGAGGTGATGGTCGCATTGGCACCTTCTGCCGACACGTCCACCGCCACCACCACAATACCGGCATCGCGCGCACGTTTTACCGCCGGGCCAATGCCTTTGGAATCGGCGGCGTTAAGAATGATCATATCGACCTTCGCGGCGATAAAGTTATCGATCTGCCCCACCTGCTGACCCAAATCGTAGCCGCTCGACACCAGCGTCACGTTCACCTTGTCGCCCGCCAGCTGGCGCGCCTTCAGCTCCGCGCCCTTGGTAATCTGCACAAAGAACGGGTTAGCCAGATCGCCCACCGTCACCCCAATCGACTTCAGCTCTTTCGCCTGCAACAGCGGCGCGGTCAGCAGCGTGGCCGCCAGCAGCCCGCTGACAATAGGATTAAAACGCATAGTCATTCTCCAGTCTGTTTAATGGTGCCAACCGCTAAATGGCGCTCTGTTACCGATACCGCTTGCCTGATCTCTTGCCCTTGCCTGTCTCTTGCCCTTGCCTGTCTTTTACCTTTAACTTGCTTTTGCTTTTGCTTTTGCTTTTATCTTTCCACACGGGTCGAGGGCGTTATTGTCGCCGCCAGTGTGTTCACGGCCAGCGCACAGCAACCGGAGCGTACTGCAGTACGTGAGGATTGCGCGCACTGCCCGGGGACAAAATGGCAAGTAAAATAGCCCGCTATACGCACACTTCCAGCGCACAGCAACCGGAGCGTACTGAAGTACGTGAGGATTGCGCGCACTGCCCGGGGACAAAATGGCAAGTAAAATAGCCCGCTATAGGCACGCTCCAGGTAAAATAGCCCGCTATACGCACACTTAATGCACATGCCCCCGCGTACGATACTTATCAATCAACACCGCAATAATGATCACCGCCCCTTTAATCACCAGCTGCCAGAAATAGGACACCCCCATCAGCGTCATGCCGTTATTCAGCGTGGCGATAATCAGCGCGCCCACCAGCGTGCCGGTAATCGTGCCGATGCCGCCGACAAAGCTGGTGCCGCCGAGGATCACCGCCGCAATGGCATCCAGCTCATAGCCAACGCCGAGATTGCCGTTGGCGCTATAGAGTCGCGAGGCGCTCATCAGCCCGCCCAGCCCGGAGAGCAGGCCGCTGGTGGCGTAGGCAAAAATCAGCACCGCGCCCACTTTGATGCCGGTCAGTCGCGCCGCCATCATGTTGCCGCCCACCGCGTAAATGTGGACCCCAAGCGTGGTGCGACGCAGGATAAACCAGCAGATGGCGATCACCGCGAAGGCGATAATGATCAGCCACGGCACCGGCCCGAGATAGCCGTTGCCGATCCACTCAAAGTTGATGTCGGAGTTGATCACCGTGGTGCCATCGGCCAGCAGATAGGCAGCGCCACGCAGCGCGGTATAGGTGCCGAGCGTGACGATAAACGGCGGCAGACCAGCCCAGGCAACCAGAATGCCGTTGAACAGGCCCATCAGCAGGCCCGCACCCAGCGCGGCGGGAATGGTCAGTGCCTGAAACGCCGGATCCAGCGAGGTCACCATCGCCACCACCGCGGTGGTACCGAGCATCGATCCCACCGAGAGATCGATACCGCCGGTGAGAATGATGAAGGTCATGCCCGCCGCCAGCACAATGTTGATCGACGCCTGGCGCGTGATGTTCAGCAGGTTGGCTTCGGTGAAGAAGTTAGGTGCGACAAAGCCAAATATCGCCACGATTAAGATCAGGATCGGCAGAATGCCGACCGTTTGCATCAGGTCGCCCAGCAGGGCACGTTTCATGCCGGGTGCGCTCGCGCGGGCAGATTCGCTGCTCATAGTTATCTCCTGTTACTGCGCGGTGCGCGCCAGTTCAGCGCCGGTAGCCAGCGCCATAATGTGTTCCTGCGTAATGGTCGCATCGGCCAGTTCGCCCGCGATTTGCCCCTCCTGCATCACATAGACCCGATCACTCATGCCCACTACCTCCGGCAGTTCGCTGGAGATCATCAGAATTGCCACGCCCTGCCCGGCCATCTGGTTCATCATGCGGTAGATTTCGCTTTTGGCACCGACATCCACGCCGCGCGTCGGCTCATCAAGAATCAGAATGCGCGGGCCGATAGAGACCCAGCGTGAAATCAGCAGCTTTTGCTGATTCCCGCCCGACAGGCCACCCGCACGCACCTGTGCATGCGGCACGCGGATATTCAGCAGCGCAATGGCATCGGTGGAAATTCGCTGTCCTTTACGTCGGTTAAGCAACCCGTATTGCGCGTCGCGTTCAAGGGTGGCCATCACGATGTTTTCATGCGCCGCCAGCTCAAGAAACAGACCCTGCTCTTTGCGGTTTTCGGTCAGAAAACCGATGCCCGCGGCGATCGCCTCACGCGGCGACGCAATGGAAACCGTTTCACCATCGAGCTGCACCGTGCCGCCGCTGGCTTTGTGTACGCCAAAAATCAGCTGCGCCAGCTCGCTGCGACCGGCGCCGACCAGCCCGGCGAGGCCGACAATCTCCCCGGCGTGTACCACCAGTGAACAGGGCTTGATCTTGCCGCCGTCGGTCAACCCATCGATGCGCAACCGCGCTTTGCCTTTGGCGATGGAGCGGTCTTTGTTAAACAGATCGCTCAGCGGCCGTCCAACCATCATGCGTACCAGTTCGTGAGCGTTGAGTTCTTCTCGCGTCAGGCTGCCGACATACTGGCCGTCGCGCAGCACGCTGACCCGATCGGACAGCTCATAGACTTCCGCCATGCGATGGCTGATATAGATGATCGCCATGCCTTCGCTGCGCAGCCGTTTAATCAGCGCAAACAGCTGTTCCGTTTCCCGCGTCGACAGCGCCGCCGTTGGCTCATCCATTACCAGAATGCGGCTGTTGCGATGCAGTGCGCGGGCGATCTCTACCTGCTGCTGTTCGGCAATGCTCAGGCGCATCACCAGATCGCTGGCGCGAAACTGCGCGCCGAGACGGTCGATCACCTGCTGGGCATCGGCAACCATCTGACGCCGGTTCACCAGCCCGCCGCGATGAATTTCGCTGCCGAGAAAGATGTTCTCCGCCACCGTCAGGTTGGGGGCCAGGTTGATCTCCTGATAGATCAGCGTAATGCCCGCCGCCAGCGCCTCTTTCGGCCCTTTGATCAGCACCGGTTTGCCATCTATAAAAATCTCGCCGCCGCTGGCGGTATAGGCACCGGCCAGAATTTTCATCAGCGTGCTTTTACCGGCGCCGTTTTCGCCCATCAGCGCATGCACCTCACCGGGAAAAACCGTCAGGTTCACCGACTTCAGCGCATAGAACTGACCAAAGCGGCGCGAGATATCTCTCATTTCAAGGATTGGGGTGGTTGCCATCGTCTCTCTCCATTACGGCTCTGCTTGCAGTAAAGCAGCGCCAGATAAATGGAAAATGTCAGCGGCCGTTCATCTTTGTCATAGTGTGAATGCGCGGCGCTTTTATACTCGCGCTATCGGGCGTAATCGGGACGGATGATGAACAGAAAGCTGCACTGGCTGGCGGGCGCACGCGGTCGCCTGCTGTTGTTTAACCTGCTGGTGGTGGTGGTCACGCTGATGGTCAGCACGGTGGCGATTGTCGGTTTCAACCATGCCGGGCGCATTCAGGAGCAGGCGCAGGCACAAACCCTGCGCGACATGACCAGCAGCCTGGCCCTGGCGCGTGATACCGCCAACGTGGCAACCGCGGCGGTGCGGCTGTCGCAGGTAGTGGGCGCGCTGGAATATCAGAGCGAGTCGCAGCGCCTGCAGCAGACGCAGCGCGCGCTGCAACAGTCGCTGAACGATCTCGCCGCCGCACCGCTGGCCGCGCGCGAACCGCAGCTGGTGGCGCGCATTCGCCAGCGCAGCAACCGGCTGGAAGCGAGCATTTCGCGGCTGCTGGAAAGCGGTCATCGCCGCCATTTGCAGCGCAATCAGATGCTCAGCGGCCTGTGGCAGACGCAAATTCTGTTACAGCACATCGGCATTCTGCTGGCGAACGATGCCAGCACCGCCGCGCTGCGCGAGCAGATCGACGGCCTGCTCAACGTCGGTATTCGCAGCAGCGCCTCACGGGCGTTGATCAGCCGCATCGACACGCTACTAGCTCGCTGGCCCGCACAGCCGCTGGCGCCGCTGGTGGCGGAAAAAATGGCGCGCTTTCGCGATAACGAACGGCAGTTGCTGCCGCTGGCCGATCGGCTGGAGGAGAGCGATCTGGCGATCGCCTATGACACCTACCAGATCAAAGCGCTGGTGGCGATGCTTAATCAGGATATCAATCTCTACGTGCAGCAGGTGGCGTTGCAAACCGAACGGCGCACCGCCAGCACCCATCGCGAGCTGAGTTCAATCATTCTGTTTATCGTGCTGTTTGCCCTGCTGGCGCTGGTGATTACCGGCTACGCCGGTTTCTATATCTACCGCAACCTCGGCTCAAACCTCACCGCCATTGCCAGCGCCATGACCCGGCTGGCGCAAGGGCAAAAGGTAGTCAGCGTCCCGGCACTGGAGCGGCGCGATGAGCTGGGCGATCTGGCGCGCGCCTTTAACGTCTTTGCGCGCAATACCGCCTCGCTGGAGCACACCTCGCGTCTGTTGAAAGAGAAAAGCAGCCAGCTGGAGTCGACTTTTCTCGCCATGCGCGACGGCTTTGCGCTGTTTGACAGTGACGGCCAGCTGGTGGTGTGGAACGCGCAATATCCGCTGCTGCTCGGGCTCGCCGCCGATGATTTGCAGCGCGGTCAACATTATCAGCAGCTGATGGAACGGCTGGGCATTCGCGCCTCGCCGGAGGGCGAACCGCAGGAGATCCGGCTGGCCGATGGCCGTACGCTGGAACTGCGCTACAGCCCGGTGCCGCACCGCGGCATGGTCAACACCGTGCTCGATCGCACCACGCGCAAAGCGCTGGAAGAGGCGTTGCTGCACAGCCAGAAAATGAAGGCGGTGGGCCAGCTGGCGGGCGGTCTCGCCCACGATTTCAACAACCTGCTGGCGGTGATTATTGGCAGCCTCGAGCTGGCGCAGCCCAATTCACACGCCACGCGCATCAGTCGGGCGCTGAAGGCAGCAGAGCGTGCCGCTCAGCTCACGCAACGCCTGCTGGCCTTTTCCCGCAAGCAGGCGCTGCATCCGCGCTCGGTGCAGGTGGCCACGCTGGTGGAAAACCTGCAGGAACTGATGTCGCCTTCGCTACTGCCGGGACAAACGCTGGTGGTCGAGGCGCAGCAATCGGGCTGGCCGGCATGGATCGACGCCAGCCAGCTGGAGAATGCGCTAATTAATTTAGTGGTCAATGCGCGTGACGCGATGGAACAGCAGCCGGGCGAAATCCGCATCCGCGTCGCGAATCAGCGGCAGCAAAAAGCGGACGGCAGCGAACGCGACGTGGTGGCAGTAGAGGTGATCGACAGCGGCTGCGGCATGAGTGAGGCGGTACGGGCGCAGGTGTTTGAACCCTTTTTTACCACTAAAGCGCCGGGCAGCGGCAGCGGCCTTGGCCTGTCGATGGTGTATGGCTTTGTGCGTCAATCCGGTGGTCGCGTGGAGCTGGAAACTGCGCCCGGCGTCGGCACCTGCGTGCGCCTGCAGCTGCCGCGCGCCAGTCATGCCGCCGTTGAGATGCCGCCTGCACCCGTGGCGTTAGCGCCGCCCGCCAGCGATCAACTGGTGCTGGTGCTGGACGATGATGAGGCGGTGCGCCAGACGCTGTGCGATCAGCTGCACCCGCTGGGCTATCTGACGCTGGAGTGCGCCGATGGCCACAGCGCCCTCACCCTGCTACAACAGACGCCGGAGATTGCGCTGCTGGTCAGCGACCTGATGCTGCAGGATGGGCTGAACGGCGCCGAGGTGATACGCCAGGCGCAGCGGCTGCGTCCCGGCCTGGCGACGCTGCTGATCAGCGGCCAGGATCTGCGCCAGCAGCAGGATGCCGATCTGCCACCGTGCGAGCAGCTGGCCAAACCCTTCAGTCAACAGCAGCTGGCGAGCGCGCTTCGCCGGAGTTGGCGGCGGGCGTCTGCCACAGCGGAATCGGCTTGCCGGTAATATAGCGCTGGCGCAGACGGGCGGAGAGCAGATCCATAATCATCACCACCGCCACCAGCAGCAGGGTGATAAACATCACCACGTCCCAGTTCCACAGGCGCATGTTTTCGGCATAGACCAGTCCGATGCCGCCGGCACCGACAAAGCCGAGCACCGCCGCCGAGCGAGTATTGGATTCAATCTGATAGAGGCTGAGCGCCAGAAAGGTGGGAAACGACTGGGTGAAAATGCCGAAGCGATGCTTCTGCAAGCTGGTAGCCCCCAGCGCACCCAGCCCGCGGCTGGGCGAGCGTTCAACCGCCTCGTGCCCTTCCGAGTAGAGTTTTCCCAGTAGCCCAACATCCTGCATGATAATCGCCAGCACCCCGGCCAGCGGTCCCATGCCCACGGCGCGCACAAAAATCAGCCCCCAGATCGCCATATCGATGCCGCGCAGCAGATCCAGCAGGCGGCGCACCAGTAGCGCAATGCCACGCAGCGGCTTGTCGTGCATCACGTTACGCGCGGCGAAAAACGACAGCGGCAGCGCGATCAACGACGCGGTCAGGGTGCCAGCGAACACAATGCCGAGAGTAATGCCAATCTGCGAAAAGTAATAACCAAACGGCCAGCTGGCGAACTCATGCCAGACAAACATGCGCAGAAAGTAGCGGCTCAGCTGCTGACAGCCGCCGATCCACTGCTGCCAGCTGATGCCAAAAGCGTGAAAGAACCAGAGATAATAGAGCGTGACCGCCAGCGCCAGCAGCGCCAGACGGCGCAGGTAGCGGCGCTGAGCGCTGAACAGCGTGGCGTGCTGCCGCTTACACAGCGCCAGTGAATCCGTGGTACTCATTGTCCGGCTCCTTCCACAATGCGGCGACGCAACTGGCCCGACAGCGTGTCGAGCAGCGAGACCACCAGAATAATCAGCAGCAGCGTAATGCTGACCTGATCGTAGCGATCGAGTTTGATATTGGTCATCAGCTCCTGGCCGATGCCACCGGCGCCCACCAGCCCGAGAATGGTGGAGGAGCGAAAGTTGACCTCAAAGCGCATAAAGCTGTAGGAGAGAAAGATCGGTTTCACCTGCGGCCAGAAGGCGAAGCGCATGCGCTGCAGTTGGCTGCCACCGCAGGCGGCAAGCCCGCGTACCGGCTTATCGGAGGCGGACTCCAGCGCCTCGTAAAACAGCTTGGTCAGGCTGCCGATGGTGTGCAGCGTCAGCGCCAGAAAACCGGGGATCATGCCGATACCAAAGGCCATCACAAACATCACCGCCCAGGCGAGCTCCGGCATGGTGCGCAAAAATGCCACCAGCGCGCGAATGGCAAAACGCAGCGTGGCGGGCATGCCGGTGTTGGCGGCGGCCAGAAAGGCCAGCACGCTGGCGATGCCGACCGCACAGAGCGTTGCGGCCAACGCCAGTTGCAGCGTTTCCCAGATCAGCGGCAGCTGAATTGGCAGGCGATAGCCCCAGTACGCCAGCGATCCCTGGGTGCGCACATCGGCAAACAGCTGCTGCCAGTGCAGCACCGGCAGAGTTTCCGCCAGATAGTCGAAGAAGTGCGGCAGCGACTGCCAGACGGTAAACAGGTTGAACTCCGCGACGTAGCCTGCGCTCAGATAGAGCGAGATCAGCAGCAGCGACCAGAGCACGGTGTCGCGTTTCTGGCGGGATCGGATCTGCTGGTAGTAGCGTTCGAAGTTGTCGGACATAGCTAGCGGTTCCTGTGGGTGGATCAGGCGGAGCCTGTGTTCAGGCGAGGCCTGTGTTCAGGCGAGGCCTGTGTTCAGGCGAGGCCTGATTAAAGGGCCAGGTCAACGGCGGTTTCGTTCTGCCCTTCGGGCCGACCGAGCAGGGGCGGCATGCGCCCCGCCCCTGCACCCCGGCTATCCGGCAAACACAACCGCCCGCTGCGCGGGTGCCCTCAGCGAAACCCTTTTCCTGACGGACCCGGCGCGATTCGGAGTATTCGCCTCATCCTGAGGCTCACCCCTTCGGGGCAGCGCAAGCGCTGTTCAAAAACGCTCCCGGCGTTTTTGTCCCGCTCAACGCGCCCTCTCGCCGCTTCCCTGCGGCTCGTCCTGGAAAACGCTTTTGCCTCGGCGGTGGTGATGCCTCCTCAAGGCCAAGGTCCAAGTCAACGGCTAAAACAGCACCAGCTCAAAAGCCAACATAAAACTGGGACAGTGACCAACCTGTAAACGGGTTTTGCGGTTACAACCCGGTCGGTGTGTGGACCGGGAGTAAACCAGGGTGGCGATGCCGAGTGGCCAGCGCTGCTTTTCGGGGTTAGCCGCGTTCGCCTTTCATCAGGTCGCGCTTCATGTCGATGACGTTTTGGTAATCGGCGACGGTGGCGGGCGCGATGTGCTGGGCGCCGCCCATGGCTTTGATGAAGCAGCTGTGGTTGTCGGTGTCGAGTTTCTTGATGGCGGCGACCACCTGCTGTTTGAAATCAGCAGGCAGCTTGTTGCTGACCAGCAGCGGGCCGTTGGGGATCAGCGGCGATTGCCAGATGATGCGGATATCTTTCATCAGGTTAGGATGATCCATGCGAATCAGGCGGTTGAAGGCACCGACGCTGTAGCCCTGATTGTAATCGCCCACCATTGAGGTCCAGGTCACGGCACCGGCAAACTGGTTATTCAGCACACCGAGAATGTCCTGTTCATGGCCGCCGGAGAAGGTGACGCTGGAGAACGTATTGTTGTACTTGTTATCGATATTGCCGCCAAACTGCTTGATAAACGCCTGGTTGGGCATCAGGTAGCCAGAGGTGGAGTCGGGATCGGCCATGCCAAATGACTGGCCTTTGAGATCTTCCAGCTTCTTATACGGGCTGTCCGCTTTCACGATCACCACTGAGTGATAGCCCTTTGACTGATCCTTGTCATCAACCGGGATGCCAACGATATCCACCGCCTGCGGATCCTTCAGATAAACCGAGGCGTAGGAGGCGGGCGACATGCTCAGCACCACATCCACCTTGCCGCCCAGCAGGCCCTGAATCACGCCGGAATAGTCTGACGAGTTGCGCAGTTTGGTGTCCACGTCCAGCTCTTTATCGAGAAACGTCTTTACGCACTGGTTATCGCCGATCTGCTGCGTGGCGTTCTGTCCACCCAAAATGCCGAGGTTCAGCGTCTTTGGTGCGTCGGCCGCCGTGGCGCCGAATGCCATCATAATTCCGCCCATCAGTGTCGCAAGGTTACGCTTTTTCATGTTTTCGCCTGTGTGAAAATATCAACGGTTAATGGTCGATCTGATTGATTTCATCGCCGTACAAACGCTGTAACAGCGCCTCGGTCAGCCCGGAAGGCGCGCCGTCATAAATAATTCGACCCTGCTGAATACCAATGACCCGCGTACACCAGTTGTGCACCAGCTCAATCGAGTGCAGGTTGACCATCACGCTGATGCCCTGCTCGCTGACCTGTTGTAGCGCCGCCATAATGCGGCGGGTATTTTTGGGATCGAGCGAGGCCACCGGCTCATCGGCCAGCAGGATGTTGGGCTGCTGCATCAGCGCACGGCAGATCGCCACGCGCTGCATCTGGCCGCCAGAGAGGTTCTCCGCCCGCTGCAGCGCCTGCGGCAGAATGTTCATCCACTGCAACAGCTCAATGGCGCGGGCACGATCGCTGTCGGCAAAGATTTTGAAAAACGATTTCAGCGTGCTGGTCTGGCTCAGTCGCCCCAGCAGCACGTTGGTCAATACGTCGAGCCGCGGCACCAGACAGAAATCCTGGAAAATCATCCCGCACTCGCTGCGCCACTGGCGCATCTCACCGCGGCTGAGCCGGGTGACATCCTGATGCTCGCTGCCGTCCCGGAAGTTAACGATCGCGCCTTCGCTGGCGGCAATGGTACCGTTGAGCATGTGCAGCAGCGTCGATTTACCGGCGCCGGAGCGCCCGATAACCGCCACCAGTTCGCCCGCGTGCAGATCGAAATTGATCTCATCCAGCACCCGCTGCTGTGGCGTCCAGGCTTTGCCTAATCCGCGCACGGAGAGCACCTTGTGTTTAGCCGCCGGGCGTAGCGGGTAGACGGGTTCAGTAACGGTCTTGAGCAGGGCCTGTGCCATGGTTGGCTCCGTTGCAGAGAGGTTTTCGCACGCCTATTTAGGCCGCTGCGGATGAAAGCTTCATGACAGTTCGGTGATTAAGCCGTGACAACCAGGCCATCCCACGCCGCCGCCACGCCATCCGGCAGCGCGTGCTGCTGTAGCCAGCAGTCCACCTCATGGCTGAGATGGCAGAGCCAGCCCTGACGCGGCCGCAGATCCTGCAGGATAGCCAGCGCCAGCGTGATGTCATTGTGATTGCGCGGCGGCGCAGGCTGCGGCGCATGGCTACAGTCGAGCACCAGGTGATCCAGCGGCTGATGACGCAGGAAATCGCGCGTGGCATCGGGCAAGCCGACGGTGTCGCATAGCCAGGCGATGCGCTGCTGCTGCCAGGCGAGAAGATAACCGAAGGTAGGTTTGGAGTGATTCAGCGGCAGCGGCGTCACGCTCAGCGGCCCCAACTGCACCGGCTGAAACGCCTGCAGCGGCGGCTGAAACGCCAGCAGACCGGGATGCTTCAGCAGGTCGTCGCAGCCTGCGGCATCGGGCGGTCCCCACACCGGGATCGGCGTGCCGATGCCCCAGCGCAGCGGAAACAGCCCCTGCACATGGTCCATATGGTAATGGGTCAGCAGAATGTGGTTCAGCTCGCCGGGGCGAAAGCGCTGCTCAAGATGCAGCTGGCCAGCATCCAACAGCAGCGTTTCGCCGTCGCAGTTAATCAGCGCGCTACAGGGCGTGCGCCGTCGCGCAGGCTGCTGATGAGCCAGCAGGCAGGCGGCGCAGTCGCAGCCGAACACCGGCACCTGCTGCGCGCCGCCGGTGCCGAGAAAGGTGAGCTTCATGCGCTCATCTCAGGGTGTAACAGCTGCTGTAGCTGCGCCAGCGTTGTCGCCAGCGCACCGTCGTTGTTCAGTACCGTACAGCCCGTGGGCAGCGGCTGTGCCGCCCGCACCAGCCGACGATCGATCTCGCTGCTGCTCTCGCGCCCACGCTGCGTCAGCCGCTGGCGTAAAATCGCCGGTGAGACCTGCAAACAGAGCGGCAGCAGGCGCGGTCCGTAGCGTTCGCGCGCCGCCTGCAGATGCAGTCTCGAACCGTTGACCAGCACATCCAGCCCGGCCTCCAGCCAGAGATCGATCTCGCTGCCCAGCGCATAGTGATAGCCGTGCGCCTGCCACTGCATAGCGAACAGGCCGAGGTCGGCACGCCGTTGAAACTCGGACAGGCTGAGCGCGATGTGATTTTCGCCGCCGGCGTCGGCATCGCGGGTAATGTAACGATGGGCGATCAGCAGCCGCGGCGGTGGCTGCTCCGCCAGCAGGCGCAGCAGGCTGTCTTTGCCGGAGCCGGAGGCGCCCATCAGCCAGATGAGGCGCGCCATCACCACACCATCCTGCCCTGCGTCCAGACGTGGCGCACGTGCGCATGGCCGTGATCGGTATGCGCCAGCACCAGATCGGCGCGCAGGCCGGGCGCAAGCAAGCCGCGATCGTTTAGCCCCAACGCCCGCGCCGGATTGCGGCTCACCATCGCCGCCGCCTGCGGCAGCGTACAGGCGTTGCGCGTATCGTTCGCCAGCCGGAATACCGCATCAAGCAGGCTGGCGGGATAGTAATCCGAACTGAGAATATCGAGCAGGCCCTGCTCCGCCAGCGCAGCCGCCGCCACGTTGCCGGAGTGCGAGCCGCCGCGCACGATGTTCGGCGCGCCCATCAGCACCTGCATGCCGGTGGCCCGCGAGCGCGTCGCCGCCGCCAGCGTGGTGGGAAACTCCGCAATGGTGACGCCAATCTCCCGCGACTCATCCACGTGCGCCGCGGTGGCATCATCGTGGCTGGCCAGCGGAATCGTGCGCGCCCGGCAGTGGGCGGCGATCGCCTGACGATTGGGCTGCGACCAGCGCGCCGCCAGCGCAATCTGTTCGGTTTCCCACTCATCCATCTGCCGATCGTTCATCTGATATTTGCCCTGGAAATATTCGCGGTATTTCTCCAGCGAGACATACTGACGCTGCCCCGGCGAGTGATCCATCAACGATACCAGTGCCAGTTCCGGCGTGGTCATCAGCGCCTCAAACAGCGCCAGCGTGCGCTCGTTGGGCAGCTCGCAGCGCAGGTGCAGCCGGTGTTCGGCGCGGTTAACGCCCTGCCGGTTGCTCTGCTGTATCGCGCCGATCATTTTATTAAGGTTATCCAGCCGGTGGCCGCCGTCGCGCACATCGCCTACCGCCACCGCGTCGAGCACCGTGGTGATGCCGTTGGCTACCATCAGCGCATCGTGGCTGCTCATCGCCGAGTGCGACGGCCAGTCAACGCCGGGCCGCGGGGTGAAAAATTTATCCAGGTTATCGGTGTGCAGTTCAATCAGGCCCGGCAGCAGAAACGCCCCTTCGCCATCCAGCGCGCCGGGCAGCTGGCTACGACCCTGATCGATAGCCGCAATCTCGCCATCGCGCATCAGCAGCGAGCCGCTGACCACCTCGTTCTCCAGCACCAGCTGCACGTTATTGACGATCATGATTCCGCTCCCGCCGTCACCGGCTGCAACGTATAAAGTCGATCGGCCACGCGGTCGCGCACTGCCTTATCGTGAAAAATGCCGACGATGGCCGCGCCGCGCTCCCGCGCTTCTTCTATTAGCGTGACCACCGCCGCGCTGTTGCGGCTGTCGAGCGACGCGGTGGGTTCATCCAGCAGCAGCAGCGGCGAGTCGGCAATAAAACCACGGGCGATGTTGACGCGCTGCTGTTCACCGCCGGAAAAGGTGGAGGGCGCCAGCGACCAGAGCCGCTGCGGCACGTTCAGCCGGCTGAGCAGCTGGCTGGCACGCGCTTCGCACGCCTGACGCTCAACGCCGCGGGCCAGCAGCGGCTGCATGACGATCTCCAGCGTCGGTACCCGCGGGATCACGCGCAGAAACTGACTGACCCAGCCGATGGTGTCGCGGCGCATGGCGATGATAGTGCGCGCCGGGGCGCTGGCGAGATCGATCCACTGCTGCTGATGCTGGATCCAGATATGGCCACCGTTGGGCTGATAGTTGCCGTAGAGCGAGCGCAGCAGCGTCGATTTGCCGCTGCCCGACTGCCCGTCCAGCACCACGCACTCGCCGCCATCGACCTGAAAAGTGGCGTTGCGCAGCACCGGTAATTCAGCGCCCTGTTGATTGTGCAGCACAAAGGTTTTGTGCAGCTGTTCGACGCGAAGTCGTCTGTTCATGAGTTTTCCTGTCGCAAATTAGCCCAGCACCGAAGAGACCAGCAGCTGCGTATAGGCGTGATGCGGATCGTCGAGCACGCGATCGGTTAGCCCGCTCTCCACCACTCTGCCCTCTTTCATCACCAGCAGCCGGTGCGCCAGCAGACGCGCCACGCCGAGATCGTGGGTGACAATGATTACCGCCAGATTCATCTCCTGCACCAGCGTGCGCAGCAGATCGAGCAGCCGCGCCTGCACCGATACGTCCAGCCCGCCGGTGGGTTCATCCATAAACACCAGCTTCGGCTGCGTCACCAGATTGCGGGCAATTTGCAGTCGCTGCTGCATGCCGCCGGAAAAGGTCACCGGCAGATCGTCGAGGCGGGAAACCGGGATCTCCACCTCTTCCACCCAGCGGCTCGCCTGCTGCCGAATCTCTCCGTAATGCCGCTGGCCCACCGCCATGAGCCGTTCGCCAATGTTGCCGCCAGCGGAGACCTGTGGGCGCAGGCCGTCCAGCGGATGCTGATGCACCACGCCCCATTCGGTACGCAGCAGCCGACGACGATCGCTTTCGCTCATGGCGTAGAGATCGCGGCCCTGATAGTGGATCCGGCCCTGCTGCGGCGTCAGTCGCGCGGACAGCGCGCGCAGCAGCGTGCTTTTGCCGGAGCCCGATTCGCCGACGATGCCGAGCACTTCGCCAGGAAAGAGATCGAAACTGACCTGTTCAAAGCCTTTGCCGGGCGCATAGAGGTGGCTGAGGTCGCTGACCGCCAGCAAGGGTTGTTCACTGTTCATGCTGATTTTCCTGCTGCTGACGGCAATAGTCGGTATCGGAACAGACGAACAGGCGCGTGCCGCGATCGTCCATTACCACCTCATCGAGATAGCTGCTGCGCGAGCCACAGAGCGCACAAGGCTCATCCCACTGCTGTACGCTGAACGGATGATCCTCAAAGTCGAGGCTTTCCACTTTGGTAAACGGCGGCAGCGCATAAATGCGCTTTTCCCGTCCGGCGCCAAACAGCTGTAGCGCGGGCATCATGTGCATTTTGGGGTTGTCGAATTTCGGTATCGGCGACGGATCCATGACGTAGCGATCGTTGACCCGCACCGGATAGGCGTAGGTGGTGGCGATATGGCCGTAGCGGGCGATATCTTCATAGAGTTTTACCTGCATCACGCCGTACTCCTCCAGCGCATGCATGGTGCGCGTTTCGGTTTCGCGCGGTTCGATAAAACGCAGCGGCTCGGGGATCGGCACCTGATAAATCAGCACCTGATCGCTGCCCAGCGGCGTTTCGGGAATGCGGTGCCGCGTCTGGATCAGCGTCGCTTCCCGGGTGCGCTCGGTGGTGGCCGCGCCGCTGACCCGCTGGAAAAACTGCCGAATCGACACGGCGTTGGTGGTGTCGTCGGCGCCCTGATCGATCACCTTCAGCACATCCTCTTCGCCAATCAGGCTGGCGGTGAGCTGAATGCCGCCGGTGCCCCAGCCATAAGGCATCGGCATTTCACGTCCGGCGAACGGCACCTGATAGCCAGGAATCGCCACCGCTTTCAGGATGGCGCGACGCAGCGTGCGCTTGCTTTGCTCATCGAGATAACCGCTGTTGTAGCCCTGTAAGTCAGCCATGTTGCTGCTCCTGCCAGGCCTGTTGTAGCTGCTTCAGCAACGCCAGTTCCGCCTGAAAATCGACGTAGTGCGGCAGCTTCAGGTGCGAGACAAAGCCCGCCGCCTCAACGTTGTCCGCATGGGCCAGCACAAACTCTTCATCCTGCGCCGGACTGCTGATGCGCTCGTGATGCTCGCGACTTTGCAGGGCGCGATCCACCAGCGCCATCGCCATGGTTTTACGCTCGGCGCGGCCAAAAGCGAGACCGTAGCCGCGGGTAAAATGCGGCGCGGCGGTATCCGGCACGGTAAAACCGTTGACCATTTCGCACTCGGTCAGCAGGATTTCGCCAATGTCGATGGTAAAGCCGAGCTCTTCCGGGCAGATCGCCAGCGTCAGCATGCCGGTGCGGATCTCACCGGCAAACGGATGGGTACGGCCATAGCCGCGCTGGGTAGAGTAGCCCAGCGCCAGCAGCCAGCCCTCATCGGCGCGCATGAGTTGTTGCAGCCGGGCGCTGCGCGCGGTGGGAAACGACGGCGGTTCGCGGGTGATGTCCACCGGCTCGCTGCCATCGTCCTGCTCTTGCGCCGCCAGCCCTTCGCTAACCAGCAGGTCAAACATCGGCGGGCAGTGTGCCTCCAGCGGCGCCTCGGCCTGCTGCGCTGCGGGCACCTCGCCGTTGGCCAGCAGGGTAAAATCGAGCAGTCGGTGGCTGTAATCACTGGTCGGCCCCAGCACCTGGCCGCCCGGCAAATCCTTCCATACTGCGGAAATACGCCGTTCCGGGCGCATGTTTTGCGTCGCCAGCGGCAGGCTGTCCGCCAGCCGTGGCAGCGTGGTGCGATAGGCGCGCAGCAGGAAAATCGCCTCCACCAAATCGCCGCTGGCCTGTTTTATCGCCAGTGCCGCCAGTTCCGCATCGCAGATACCGCCTTCGGTCATCACCCGATCCACCGCCAGGCCGAGCTGATCGGCAATCTGATCGCAGCCCACCGCCGGTCTCAGCCGATCGCCGCGGCGCAGATCGGCCTGCAGCCGGTGCGCCTGGGCAATCGCTTTTTCACCGCCCTTCACCGCAACATACATCAGCAGACCTCCACTTGTGTGGTGCGCGGCACCGCCATCATGCTTTCGCCGCAGGTGAAAATCAGATCGATGCCCTGCGGAAAATGGTGCGGGCGTTCGCGCAGATAGTGCAGCACACGCGGCGGCAGCTGCGGCGCGATGGCGCGGGTCTCGCGAATGCCAGGGCCGTTGAGCCGCAGCGTCAGGCCGCCGCTCAGCGCGGGCAGATCGATAATCAGCGTGGTGGCGGTTTCCGGTGCCAGATTGTCTCCGGCGGCGAACGCCAGCGGATCGGGATCGGCGGCGGCGTGGGTCAGGGCAAAAGGCGCACAGCGCGCTTCACACGACGGCACGCCAATATGAAAACGCAGATTGCTGCGCAGCGTGTCGCCATCCAGCGCCGGATCGATCCACAGCGCGGTTTCATTATCGACCAGCGTCAGCAGCGTAGCGGTTGCCGCCGGTGAGAGATCGCCCCAGCCCTGCTGCAACGGCAGCATCACCATGACGCCAGGCTCGCTCATTGCCTTGAGAATGCGGCGAAAGGCGCGCTGGGAATCGGCCACCGGATGATTAAAACTTGCCAGTAAGGTCATGCATTGTCTCCACGAACCAGGGTAAAGAAGTCGACTTTGCTGCTGGCGATTTCACGCGCACGCTTATCACGTCGCGCCTGTTGTGCCGCCAGCAAGGGTTGAATCAGATTTTCCTGCAACAGCGGCGCGTGCTCTGGCTGTTGCAGCAGCGCATCGATCAGCGCGCAGCGTTCGGCATGCGCCTTGTCGCGGCCAATCACGTAGCTGTAGCCGCAGGTGCCGTTGCTCAGCTGCACCACCGCGCGGGTGACGGTGACATCCCCGGCGATAAAGCGATTGCCGCTGCCGCCCATGCGCGCCTGCAGCCGGGTCAGGCCAATTTCCGCCGGGCGAATCAGCTGATAATCGGGTTGCAGTTGCAGCTGCTGCCAACGGGCCGCCAGCTCGGCGGGCTGGCTGTGGGCCAGCGTGGAGATCCAGTGCTGGCGCGGAGTTGAGTGATTCATGGGTGCTCCAGCGTCAGTTCAATCATGTCGCCGCGGGTCAGGCTAACGGAGTATTCCGCCATCTCGCCGCTGGCGGTGCGGTTCAGGGTACGCACGCAGAGCAGCGGCGCATGCAGGCTGATCTCCAGCCGCTGGCACTCTTTGGCCTGCGCGCGGCGGGTGCTGATGCGCGTCTGCTGGCGGGTGAGATCGTGATTCAGCTCGCGGCTGATAAAGCTGTGCAGCGATCCGTTCTGAAACTGCTGCAGCGTTGGCCACCAGGCGAGCTGGGGCAGATAGTGATTAATGATGCAGACCGGCACGCCGTTAACCCGACGCAGGGTGCGCAGATGAATGACGCTGGCGCCCTCTTCGATCGCCAGTGCCAGCGCCACTTCCTGACTCGCCGGTCGCAGCACCGCCAGCAGCCGTTCGCTGGTGGGATGACTGCCCTGCTCCATCAGGTTTTGACTGAAGCGCGCCTGCGCATGCAGCGGGTAATCCCAGGGCCGGGTCAGCACTAAAATGCCAACGCCGTGGCGACGCTGCACCAGCCCTTTGATCACCAGTTCATCCACCGCACGGCGCAGCGTGTGGCGGTTCACCGCATAGTGGCTGGCCAGCTGCTGCTCGGAAGGCAGCCAGTCGCCGCAGCGATAATCTTGTTGCAGCGACGCTTCCAGCTGGGCGGCAATCGCCTGGTAGACTCTGGTCGGATGTCTGGATAACTCACTCACCGTAAAATCCTCCATTAACATGAGGGGAACCCGCAGCGCACGTCGCTGCGTTGTTGACGACGACTTTGCGCCCGCACTGTGACAGCGGGGTGAAAGGCAGATGGCGAAAACATGAAGATGCCCACTTTGGGCCAGACCGCAGGGAGCGGATGGCGAAAGGATCTTTAACCGCAGCGGCGTTGACCGTAAACTGGCCGCCTGCCCGGCAACAGAGCTGGCCCCGCTTTACAACCCTTAAGGAATCGTTATGCCGGCGTTGATGCGCTACGTACAGGACAACGCCCATCTGCCCGACAGCGCGGATGTGGTGATCATCGGCGCGGGCATTGCCGGTGCCGCCGCTGCTTATGAACTGGCGAGGCGCGGCGTTCGGGTGGTGCTGCTGGAAAAAGGACTGGTCAGCGGCGAACAGTCGAGTCGTAACTGGGGCTGGTGTCGCCAGCAGAACCGCGACGAGCGCGAGTTGCCGCTAAGCATGTATGCCCTGCGACGCTGGGGCGAGCTGGAAGCGGAAACCGGCGAAACGCTGGGTTTCCGTCGCTCGGGCCTGGTGTACGCCACCTGCAACCCACAGGAGATCGCTACCTGGGAACGCTGGAATCAGATGGCGAAAGGCTACGGCATGCACAGCGAGATCCTCAATGCGCAGCAGGCGAAGGCGATGACGCCCGGCAGCCGTACCGCATGGCGCGGCGGCCTGTCGTCGCCGACCGATGGCCACGCAGAACCGGCACTGGCCGCCGCCGGACTGGTTATCGCCGCCCAGCGCCTCGGCGCGCAGCTCTTTCAGCAGTGCGCGGTGCGTGGGCTGGATATTACAGCCGGACGGGTCAGCGGCGTCTGGACGGAGCGCGGACGGATCAAAACCAGCAGCGTGCTGCTGGCCGCGGGTGCCTGGAGTTCGCTGTTCTGTCGCCGTCACGGCATCGACCTGCCGCTGGGCAACGTTATCGGTACCGCCTTTCGCACCGCGCCCATTGCCCAGGCGATCGCCGCACCGCTCTACACGCCAGATTTTGCCTGTCGACCTCAGCGCGACGGCAGCTATACCGTATCGGTCTCGGGCAAAGGGCGGCTTGAGCCAGGCATTCAGAGCCTGCGCTATGCGCGCCAGTTCTATCCCACCTTTAAAAAGCGCCGTAACAACCTGCATATTTCGCTGGGGCTGCGGCCTTTTCTGCACGGCCCGGAAGCCTGGGTTAACTGGCAGTTTGATCGCCAGTCGCCGTTTGAAAAGTGCAGAATCCTCGATCCCGCCGCCGATCGGCAGATCGTTGAGCAGGGACTGGCGGCGATGCGTAACGAATATCCGGCGCTGGCGGGCCTACAGCTGGCGCAGGCGTGGGGCGGCATGATCGACAGCACGCCCGATGCCATTCCGGTGATTTCTGCCGTGCCTGCCCTGCCCGGCCTGCTGATCTCAGCGGGTTTCAGCGGCCACGGTTTTGGCATCGGTCCCGGCGCCGGACGGCTGGCCGCCGATCTGATCATGAACGCCGATCCGATCGTCGATCCGGCACCCTATCGTTATTCCCGGCTGGTGGATGGCACCGGCCTTGATCAACCCGGCATGATGTAAGGAGTTGAGATGACCATTATCCTCAGGAACATGACCGAGGCCGATCTGCCTCAGGTGAAGGCGCTTACGCAGCAGCTACAGTGGCCGCACCGGCTCAGCGATTTGCAGCAGATGCTGCAGCTGGGTGAAGGCACGGTCATCGTCGATGGCACGCGCGTGCTCGGTTCGGCGATGGGCTGGCGCTGGGGCGATCGCATCGCGTCGCTGGGCGTGGTGATTGTTGCCGAGGCGCTGCGCGGTCAGGGCTATGGCCGCCAGCTGATGCGTAACATGCTGGCGCGGTTTAGCGATTGTCAGGTGCGCCTGCATGCCACCGAAATGGGCCGCGGCCTGTATGAAAAACTCGGTTTTGTCGTCACCGGTCAGGTGATGCAGCACCAAACCCGTCAGCTGGGTGATGTCGCCGCGCCGCTGCTGCCCCCTGGCTGGCAGCTCCGCGCCGGAGAGAACGGCGATCTTGCGGCGTTAACGGCGCTGGATTATCAGGCCAGCGGCATGGTGCGCACCCGCCTGCTGACGCGCCTGCTGACGGACGCGTCGCTGCGCGTTCTGCTGGATGAACAGCAGCAAATGCGCGGCTTCGCCGTGACGCGGCGTTTTGGCCACGGCCACACCGTCGGGCCGCTGCTGGCAACGGATGAGGCGTCGGCGAAACGGCTGGTCAGCGACGCGCTGTGCCGTCTGGCAGGCGAATTTGTGCGGCTCGATACGCCGGTAAGCCGCTTCAGCCCGTGGCTGACTGAGTGCGGACTAACGAAGGTCGACAGCCCGGTCGCGATGATTCACGGCACGCCGTGGCAGCCGCAGGGCGCGCAGACCTTTGGCCTGATGTCGCAGGCGATGGCCTGATCGGCGCGATAGCAGGCGCAGCGGCAGATCGCCGATTTTCCATGCTCTTTGTCCGCTAATCCCGCTTTTTCAGCCGCTTCTGCCCAGGGTGCCGTTAACCTCAACTATGCTTATTCCTCTCGACCGCATTCATCAGAAGGAATAAGCAATGAGCACGATGACCAGTGATTTTTTCGTTGAACGCCTGCAGGCCTGGGGCGTTACGCGTATTTATGGCTATCCCGGCGACGGTATCAACGGCGTGCTCGGCGCCATTCAGCGCGCCAACAAGAAAGGCGCGGGCATCGAATTTATTCAGGTACGACACGAAGAGATGGCGGCGTTTATGGCCGCCGGGCATGCCAAGTTCACCGGCGAGCTGGGCGTTTGCCTCTCCACCGGTGGGCCAGGCGCCACCCATCTGCTGACCGGCCTCTATGATGCCAAAGTCGACCATGTGCCGGTGCTGGCAATTTCTGGCCAGGCGGAAGCGACCTCACGTGGTGCCACCTATCAGCAGGAATTAAACCTCGATCGCGTATTTGCTGATGTGGCTAACTTCGTACAGGAAGCGGCAGCACCGGCACAGATCCGCCATCTGGTGGATCGCGGCGTGCGCATCGCTATCGCGCAGAACGGCGTGTCGGTGCTGATCCTGCCGAAAGATATTCAGGATGAGCCGTGGCAGCCGCCGCAGCACGCACACGGTTTTACCCACTCTGGCACCGGCTATCAGCGGCCAAAAGTGGTGCCGTACGAGGCAGACCTGCAAAAAGCGGCGGCGATCCTTAACGCCGGTAAAAAGGTCGCCATTCTGATCGGCGCGGGCGCACGCGGCGCGGCGGTGGAAGTGGTACAGGTCGCGAACCTGCTCGGTGCCGGCGTTGCCAAAGCGCTGCTCGGCAAGGATGTGCTGCCGGACGACGCGCCGTTTGTCACCGGATCCATTGGTCTGCTCGGCACCAAGCCCTCTTCTGACATGATGGCCGAATGCGACACGCTATTGATGATCGGCAGCGGCTTCCCGTGGACCGAATTCCTGCCGAAAGAGGGCCAGGCGCGGGCGGTGCAGATCGATATCGACCCGTCGATGCTTGGCCTGCGCTATCCCAACGAGATTAACCTGCACGGCGATGCAGCGGAAACACTGCGTGCGCTGCTGCCGTTGCTGGAACACAAAGACGATCGCCAGTGGCAGGAGCAGATTGCCCTCAACGTCAAAGCGTGGTGGCAAGTGATGGAAGAGCGCGCCATGGCACCGGCCAATCCGGTTAACCCGCAGCGCGTGGTGTGGGAGATGTCGCCGCTGCTGGCGGATAACGCCATTGTCACCTCCGATTCCGGCTCCTGCGCTAACTGGTTCGCCCGTGATTTCCGTGTCAAACAGGGGCAGCGCGCCACGCTCTCCGGCGGCCTCGCCTGCATGGGCGCCGCGGTGCCTTTTGCCATCGCCGCCAAGTTTGCTTATCCCGATCGCCCAGTGGTGGCGCTGGTCGGCGACGGCGCGATGCAGATGAACAACATGGCCGAACTGATCACCATTCAGAAATACTGGCAGGGCTGGGCCACGCCGCAGCTGGTGGTGTGCGTGTTCAATAATCAGGATCTCAATCAGGTCACCTGGGAGCAGCGCGTCATGGAAGGCAATCCGCGTTTCGAGGCGAGCCAGCAGGTGCCTGACGTACGCTATTCGCAGTTTGCTGAGATGCTTGGCCTGAAAGGCATTTACGTTGATGACCCTGAGCAGCTAAGTGCCGCCTGGCAGGAAGCGCTGAGCGCCGATCGCCCGGTGGTGCTGGAAGTGAAAACCGATCCGGAAGTGGCACCGCTGCCGCCGCACATTACGCTGAAACAGGCGAAAGCGTTTATGGCGTCGATGATCAAAGGCGACCGCGGAGCAGCTCAGGTGATTGGCGATACCGCCAGCCAGCTGTTTAACGAGATTTTACCGGGTAAGAAGTAAGCGCGACGGCGGCCCTGCAATGGGGCCGCCCTGAATCAGATTTGAAAATCGAGCACCGGTTCCGTGGTGCTCTCATCATGCAGCGACAGCGCCTGCCGTTTGATCTCTTCAATCGACAGGTTAGCGTTGCACAACTCCAGAAACTGCCAGACGTAGTTGCGCTGCAGCTGGCCGCGTTTCAGACCCAACCAGACGGTATTGGACTCAAACAGATGACCAACATCCAGCCGCACCAGTGACGAATGCTCATCAAGCTGGCACGCCTGATCGGCAAGAATCCCCACGCCCAATCCCAGTTCAACATAGGTTTTTACCACGTCGGAATCCTGCGCGCTCAGCACGATATCGGGCTTCAGCCCTGCGGCATGAAACGCCCGATCCACCTTTGAACGACCGGTAATGCCCTGACGGTAAGTGATCAGCGGATAACGGCTGAGCGCCGCCAGCGACACCGGATCCTGGCGGGTCAGCTCATGCGCTTTAGGCACCAGCAGCGCATGGTGCCAGCCAAACCACGGAAAAGCCGCCAGCGCGCTGTGATTCACCAGCTGTTCACTGGCGATGCCAACGTCCGCCTCCCCGGCCACCAGCATCGATACAATCTCCTGCGGCGATCCCTGATTCAGCTCCAGCCGTACGTTGGGATAGAGTGCGCGAAAGGCTTTGATCACCCGCGGCAGGCTGTAACGCGCCTGGGTATGAGTGGTGGCGATAGTCAGCACGCCGCTGCTTTCGCTGGTAAAGACATCCGCCAGCCGCCGCACTTTGCCCGCCTCATCAAGGATACGTTCGGCGATGGTGAGCAGCGCTTTGCCCGGCTCGGTCATGCCCAGCAGCCGCTTGCCGCGACGGATAAAAATCTCCACGCCCAGCTCATCTTCCAGATCGCGGATATGACGACTGACGCCCGATTGCGAAGTGAACAGCGCATTGGCCACTTCGGTCAGATTGAATTCGCAACGGGCGGCTTCCCGAATAATTTTAAGCTGCTGGAAATTCACGCGCGTACCCCTGTAATTATTTGTCAGATAAGGTCATCTTAAGAATGCTTATCCATAGCAACAAATAATAAAAACGGTTTTTATATGCGATTTAGTGATAACGCTAAGGGTGGGATAAAGCAGGCGCGCGACTGCGCGCCGTGGGGAAAGGTTAACTCACCAGCATCAGTTCACGGTCTTCAACCGCTGGCTTGCTGACCAGCGACAGCAGAATATCTTTCACCGCCTGTGCAGAAGGTGAAAGCGGCAGGCGTGAAGAGACGTTCAGCGACAGCGGCAGGTTAAGTGACGGGCTGTTGATGCGCGCCATCCATGCTGGAGTGGAACTGACCAGCGCCCGTGCCGCAGATTCCGGTAACACGGTGACGCCCATCTGGCTGGAGATCGCCGCCGTCAGCGTGGCAATCGATTCAATTTCGCCGATAATGCGCGCGCTCAGACGACGCAGTGAAAACGCCTCGTCAACACGCTTGCGCACCGCGCTGTAGTCGCGCGGCAGGAACAGGTTCATCTGCGCCACGTCAGCCAGATCCACTGTCAGGCCCGGCGAATCGGTCGCGCCCACCAGATAAAGCTCTTCTTTCATCAGCGGTGTGCTGGTGATACCGGCGGTAGGCGCCCGATCGTAGAGCACCGCCATATCGAGCTGGCCGTTAATCACCTTCTCATTCAGCGAGGCGCCGCTGTTTTCATGCAGATAGACCAGCACATCGGGCAGGCGATCGCGCACCGTTTGCAGCAGCGGCATGGTCAGCGAAGAGGCCGCGGTGCCTGGCGCCAGGCCAATTGACACCTGGCCGCTTAACGTTTGCCCGGCATTGATCACCGCTTTTTGCGCCTGCTCGCACTGACGTAAAATGGTGCGGGCATGCGCATAGAGAATTTTTCCGGCGTCGGTAGGCGTGACGCCGCGTTTGGTGCGAATCAGCAGCTGTTGATCCAGCTCGTTTTCCAGCGTGGCCACCTGCTGACTTAGTGCAGGCTGTGCAATATGCAACACTTCCGCTGCCTGCGTCAGGCTGCCGATATCGACGATTTTCACAAAGTACTTCAGTCGTCTTAAGTTCATTTTGCCTCCGTTATGGATCCCCGGGAACCCACTGGGTCATCAGATCAAAAGCCTTACGGCCAATATAATCAGTAACGTTGCAATTAGCAGGCCAGGTTTTTTTATCAGGCAAGGAGCAGATCGCTAACAGGCGGTTAAATAAGAGAATCTGATTACCCCGGGCGGAGTAATCAGTTGTGGTTATCCACTGGCTGGCGCGTTGCGCACCCTTTCAGTGCAAATAAGCGCAGCCAGCGTGCAAATGGCTGCGCTTACCCTGAGGTTTAGCGCTTCTGGCGGTTGCGGTACATATCGATCGACACCGCCGCGACGATAATCATCCCTTTGATAATGTCCTGCACGTAGGCATCGACGCCCACAAAGGTGAAGCCGCTTTTGATCAGGCCCAAAATCACGGCGCCAATCAGCGTGCCGGTAATACGCCCCACGCCGCCCATCAGGCTGCTGCCGCCGATGACCGCCGCAGCAATGGCATCCAGCTCATAGCCAACGCCCATGCTCGACTGCCCGCTGCTGACGCGCGCCGCCAGCACCACGCCCGCCAGCCCGGATAAGCCGCCCGCAATGGTATAGACGATCACCAGATATTTATTCACGTTGATGCCGGAGACCTTCGCCGAGGTCATGTTGCCGCCGATGGCGTAAACATATTTGCCGTAGCGGGTATGCTTCAGGGCGATATGGAACACCAGCGCCACCGCCAGGAAGATGATCACCGGCATGGCACCCTCGCCGATGGAGGTGAAGCCATCGGAGAGGAAGCTGATCGGATTACCCTGAGTGTAATATTGTGCCAGGCCGCGCGCCGACACCATCATCCCCAGCGTGGCGATAAACGGCGGAATGCCGGTTTTGGTGGTCAATACGCCGTTGAGCAGCCCACAAATCAGGCCAACCGCAATCCCGGCGCCAATCGGCACCGCCGCAGGCAGATCCACCAGCGAAGGAAACATCGGCGTCAGGCTGTCAGAGGTTTGCGCCAGGCTGGCCGCCACCACCGCGGTTAACGCTATCACCGAGCCCGACGACAGGTCGATGCCGGTGGTAATGATCACCTGTGTCACGCCCACCGCAATAATGCCGATAATCGCCACCTGCAGCAGAATCAGCACCAGACGGTTGGTGTTCATCAGGAAAGATTGATCGCGCACATACCAGCCGGCAATTTCAAAAATCAGCGCAATGCCGATCATGACGATAAAAATGCCGGTGTCTTTTGGCACCCGATGCTTCAGTCGGTCAGAGAGCGAACGCTGCTCCGCCGGCTGTTGAACGTTAACTTTCGTGTTGCTCATAATGGTTCCTCGCGCCCTATTCCGATGCCAGCGACAAGATGTTCTCTTGCGTAGCCTGCTCTTTATCCAGAATCCCGGTGATCCGACCGCCGTGCATGACCATGACCCGATCGCTCATGCCGATAATTTCCGGCAGCTCTGAGGAGACCATGATGATGGCAACGCCGCGGTTGGCCAGTTCGCTGATCAGCCGATAGATCTCCGCCTTTGCACCGACATCAATGCCGCGCGTCGGCTCGTCAAGAATGAGGATTTTCGGCTGCGCCAGCAGCCAGCGGGCGATGAGCACCTTTTGCTGGTTGCCGCCGCTCAGGTTATTGATGATCTGATCCATGGTTGGCGTTTTGATATTGAGCTTGCGGATCTGCTCCATGCAATCCTGCGCCATCTGCACATGGCTGACGAAACCCGCCTTGCTGCTGTATTCCGGCATGTTGACGATGCTCATGTTTTCCATCACCGACAGCACCAGAAACAGACCGGACTTTTTGCGGTCTTCGGTCAGAAACGCCATGCCCTTTTCAATCGCGGTGGACGGCGAATCGATGTTCACCGGCACGCCGTCAATCAGCACTTCGCCGCCGTCGGTGCTGGTCATGCCGAACAGGCTTTCCATCACCTCGCTGCGGCCCGCGCCGACTAATCCGGCAACGCCAAGGATTTCACCGCGCCGTACGCTGAAGCTGATATCGTGAAAGGTGCTTTTGCGCTGCAGGTTGCGTACCGTCAGCACCTCTTCACCGATAGCGTTGTTGAACTTAGGAAACAGCTGCGTCAGTTCGCGGCCCACCATCTGCGTGATCAGCGACTGGCGGGTAAAATTGGCGGTGTGATCGCTGCTGACCCATTTGCCATCGCGAAAGATGCTGATCTCATCGGTAATGTTGAAGATCTCATCCATTTTGTGGCTGATGTAGACGATAGCTTTACCCTGGGATCGCAAGTCGCGAATAATGGTAAACAGGTGCGCCACTTCACTCTCGGTCAGCGCCGAGGTGGGCTCATCCATAATAACGATGTCGGCATTCCATGAGACCGCCTTGGCGATCTCCACCATCTGCTGCGCGGCGATGCTCAGTTCGCCGACCATGCTGTCCGCCTGCAGGCGGATATTAAGCTTGCTCAGCAGCGCCTGCGTTTGCGTACGTAAGGCATGGTGATCGACGAAGCCATATTTCATCGGCTCGCGACCCAGCCAGATGTTTTCCGCCACCGTCATGTGCGGCACCAGGTTAAGTTCCTGGTGAATCATTGAGATACCGGAACGCAGCGCGTCCAGCGTGTCGACAAACTGCACCGGCTCACCCTTGACGCGAATGGTGCCCTCATCGGGACGGTAAATCCCGATGAGGCACTTCATTAACGTCGATTTGCCCGCGCCATTTTCACCCATCAAGGCATGTACCGTTCCGGGACGCACGCGCAGTGAGACATTGCTCAGTGCTTTAACGCCAGGAAAGAACTTGCTGATGCCTTCGGCTTCCAGCGCATAAGCAACCATAAATCACCTCCATCCTGCTGATTAGACAGAATTATTTCTGGTTAAGGTTGAGGTATTTTTCGTAGTTGTCTTTAGTCACTAACTGGAAAGGAATGTCGACGATGCTCTGGACTTTCTCACCTTTCGCCAGCTTAACGGCGGTTTTAATCGCGCCTTCACCCTGACCTTTCGCATCCTGGAACACGGTGGCTACCATTTTGCCGTTTTTGATCATCTGCAGCGCATCCGGCGTGCCATCGACGCCAGCAATCAGCACGTTGTCTTTGTTTTTGCCCAGTGCCTGCAGGGCACCAATCGCCATTTCATCGTTGTTGGAAGCGATGGCATTGATATCATCACCGGCGGTCATCCAGTTACTGACCACGTCCACGGCATCGTTACGCATAAACTTCGCCGTCTGTTTTTGCACAATTTTGATGCCTGGGTATTTTTTGGCCACCGCTTCCACACCTTTGGTGCGTTCACGGGTGGATTCGTTGGCCAGATCGCCCATCAGAATCGCCACGTTACCTTTGCCGTTCATCGCTTTTGCCAGCGCTTCCATCTGCAGACGGCCCGCCAGTTCAGAGTCGGAGCCGACATAGGCCATTTTATCGCCCAGCTCAATCTGCGGCTTACGGTTCACAAACAGCAGCGGCACGCCTGCTTTCTTCGCCTGATCGACAATCGGCTTCACCGCGTTGGTGTCTACCGGATTGACGATGATCACGTCAACGCCTTGACCAATGAAGTTCTGCACCTGTTGCAGCTGCTGCGCGACGTCGTTTTTGGCATCTTCAACCTGACCGCTGACCTGCTCATTTTTCATTTCACGCTGCATGGAGTTGCGCAAAATGGTGAGAAAGTTGTCATCAAACAACGCCATTGAGACGCCTACGGTAATATCTTTCGCCATGACGGCGGCAGGCAACATACACACCAGCAAAGAGGCAATAACGGTTTTTCTAATGTTCATGGGTGACCCTTTTTTCATCATTAATATGCGCAGGTTGGCTGGAACGACGAATGAAAAAATTCTTTTACATTCATCCAACGGCACTGACGAATCCGTAGAGCATGAGTGAGATAACACGATGCAGTCTTCAGGCGTTTGAGCGTTCTCCTGTGTATCAATCAACTGATAACGTAGTGGATTATTGCTTAATACCCCCTTTCGTAACGGGCGGAACGCGCCGCCGGTCAGAAAGATTTATTTATTTCATTAAATTATTATTTGAAACTTTAATTATAAAACCACTGAAACGTATGTTTTAAAAATGCCCAATTACAAAACTTTGACACGCCTCTAACATCTCCAGCGAAATTGCCTCAAAGTGAGATCCGCCCAGCAGTTTAGTTTTGCAGCAGGACGCGGCTTAAGCGGGCAATCTGCTGCTTTTGCCAGCAAACGATCGAAAAAGCGGGATTCGGGCTTTGACATTTACCAGGGCCATCGCTACTATTCGCCCCGTTCACACGATTCCTCTGTAGTTCAGTCGGTAGAACGGCGGACTGTTAATCCGTATGTCACTGGTTCGAGTCCAGTCAGAGGAGCCAAATTCGAGAAGCCCGCTCAGGGAAACCTGAGCGGGCTTTTTCATGGCCGTCATTTATTGCTGCAGGGTGATTATCGAACGCCCGAGCCCGCAGCTTGATGACCGCAACCGATGCCAGATCACGCTTCGGCACAATAATGCGCGGCCCAGTGCGCGAAGTGTGGGCCAGCGCATAAAAAAAGGGCGTCCAGTTGCCTGAACGCCCTACTCTCTTCACGATTAGTTGGCGGCTTTATGCGAAACCCGAAGGCATACATCGCTGGCAGAAACACCCGCATGAGGGTATCTGCGCCAAAACGGCTACATCATTCCCTCTTTTCCAGCGACTGCGCCACCGGTCTCTAAAGCTGCTTAATGATACGGGCTGGATTTCCCCCTACGACGCAGTTAGACGGCACCTCTTTTGTCACCACCGCGCCGGAAGCCACCACCACATTATCGCCCAAGGTTACACCGGGGTTGATCACCGCACGTCCACCGATCCACACATTATTGCCAATCGTTACCGGCTTGCCGAATTCTTTCCCGCTGATACGCAGTTGAGCATCAAGCGGATGAGTGGCGGTATAGATGTGCACTCCCGGTGCCAGCATGCAGTTATCGCCAATATGCACCTCACATACGTCAAGGATCACGCAGTCAAAATTGGCGTAGAAATTTTTGCCCAGATGAATGTTGTAACCATAATCACAGCGGAAAGTCGGCTCGATATACGCTCCCTGATGAGTGCCTAACAGTTCGTTAAGCCACTGCTTCCGCCGTTCTTCATCATCTGGCGATGAGTGATTGTAATCATGTAAAAGCTGGCGTGCGCGTCTGCGCTCGCTAATAAGTAATGCATCACCGCTCTTATAGAGTTCACCGGCGATCATTTTTTGTTTTTCGCTATTCAACGTCATAGTGCGATATCCTTTAGTGATGCGCTCATGCCAATTCCCCGTATCAGATTTTTACGGCAACCGGTGTCAGAAAAGATATTTAAAGCGTACGCGCGCACCATAGCGGTCATCGGTATTACCCGTTTTAACGGTCGGCGATTCAAGCCAGGAGGCATAAGCGCCCAGGTAAATATTGAAGTTAGGCATATCCATGATATCGGGCAGATGCCATGAAGCATGGAGAGTATGAATGTCATACTTACCCGGTGCCAGAATCGCGCAGTCGCTGTCGCAGTCACTGGCCATTCCGGCCATATTGAATTTGTCGATATTGTTGTGCGCATAGATGTAGCCCAACTCCACGCGGTGCCATAAGGCATTGATGCCTGCGCTGAAATCTTTTTCATCAGCAGCGTCGAGATAAGCCGTACTCAGGTTCACGACCGCACCGTTTTCTGCATCCGTTTTAAGCGTGTTCCAGCTCGTCGTTATGCCGTAACCGGTCCGGCTCGACTGGTCCACCCAGGTCCCCTGCGTATTCTGATACCCATAGGCATTATTCACCAGATTGCTTTCGACAGCGGCGGCCACCGACCACTCGCCAGATTGCCAGGCCACAACCGGGCGGGCATACACCACATTTTTACGGTTATCTAACGCATTACCGTGATAGTTATTGTCGACAAATAGCGAGCTGCCATCTTCTATCAGCGTGTTGAGTTCGAAATACCAGTTATCAAGGGTCTTACTGAGCAGGAAATTGCCACCGCTGCTGCTGCGTCCACGGCCCTCTTTCATCATATAGATATAACCGTAACCGTCACTGTAGAGATCGTTGGCGGTATTACCGGAATATTCAATGAACGTATCCTGATTAAGCGGGAACATATCCCACGCCTCGAAACGACCGATTTTAATTTTCCAGTCATCCTGCTGACCAAAGAAAAATGCCGCATCGTCGAGGTTCATTTTTCCGTTAATATCAGCCAGTGGCTGAACGCTGAACCCGGCATATTTTCCATTAATACCCTTTCGCATACCATCAAAGCCGAGCAAAATACGACCATTGATATCCCAGCGCTCTTTATCTTCCGGAGCCCAGTTTTTATTTGTGCTGGTTTTTATCGAGGTCAGACTGCCGGTACGGCTGGCGCCATCCATATTAAATTCAACGTCGCCATAAAATTTAATATCACCATAGCCCGTAAGCTGCAGAGCCGGAGCCGGAGCGGCGGGCACTGCGGGCACTGCGGGAGTATTGTTTACCACGGGGGACGATTGTTTCTCCTGCTTGAGGGCGCGAATTTCTGCCTCCGCACCCGCCGCGCGCTGCTCAGTGGCCTTCAGCCGCTGCTCCATTTGTTCCAGCCGCTGTTCGAGGGAAAGCGTATCCTGTGCATGGGCTACCGAGGTACATACAGACGTCAAAATAGCTCCGACCCAGATTTTATTCATCGGAAAATCCTTCTTATTATTTATATTAATTTGTCATTTTTGTATAAACAGAGCCCGAAGATAAACGCGATAACAACCCGCCCATCATTAAAGACGGGTTATTATCGATACTGAAATAGTTTATTCCAGCTGCCAGGCTCCAGCCTCTGATAATGTCGCCGTGCCATGCCAGGCGAATAAACTTAATTGGCGGCGATCGGCATCAGGATATATTCGGCTACTGAGGCATGCCTCGCCGTCATTAACGAATACTTCGATCGACGAGCTGTCAATAAACAGACGTAAAGCCAGAGGCGCGCCGGGAACCAAGGGTACGCTGCGTGTGCCGCATAATCCGTACTGCGGATAACGGCGCTCAAGCACCAGACGCCGCATCTGTGTATCAACATAAACACGCAGACCCTCTCCCAGGCTAAGTCCATACTGTTCCGCGTCACTGCTTGTGCAGTCCCAGTGAAGCACGACTTCCATGGCCTCCGCTTTGTTCGCCATGAGAGTCTGCTGGTTTTTCAAGCTACTGACCGGCCACGGCAGCCAAGCCTGGCGCAGAGCTTCCACCTCTTTCGCGGGGCGCATTTGCAGACGATTGTTCTCATTAAGCGTCAGCTCACGCGGCAAAGACAACATTCCGCACCAGCCGTCCTGTTGCTCCGGCATCGGCGACTCCCACATATTCAGCCAGCCAATCACGATGCGGCGGCCATCCGGCGTCAGGAAACTCTGCGGGGCATAGAAATCATGTCCGTGATCCATTTCGACGAACTCCCCTGCGCGGACAAACGGCTCTCCGGGCTGCCAGTCACCCACCAGATAACCGCTCTGAAACAGATTACGGTTCTCAAAACCCTGTGCGGCTATCCCCTGCGGAGAAAACATCAAAACACGTTTGCCATTCAGGCTAAACAAATCAGGGCACTCCCACATAAAGCCCATACCGGCTTCCGCCTCATCGAGGATCCCCTCATCCTGCCACTGACGCAGATCGGCTGAACGATACAAGCGTATTTGCCCGGTATCACCAACGCGTGCACCAACGACCATGTACCAGTTATCCCCTTCGCGCCAGACCTTAGGATCGCGGAAATGATGCAAATCCGCCGGGGTATCGATAACCATCCCCTGACGCGTAAAGTGAACGCCATCGCGACTGGTTGCCAGGCACTGAACCTGATAAAGGTTCTCGTCGTCGCTGACATCACCACGAAATTTATGTCCGGTGTAAATCAGCGCCAGGGTATCGCCGTCAATAACCGCTGAACCAGAAAAACAGCCGTCTTTGTCTTCCGGCCCTTCCGGGGCCAGAGCAACCGGTAAATGCTCCCAGTGAAGCAAATCTTTACTCCGCGCGTGTCCCCAATGCATCGGCCCCCACTGAGTGGAATAAGGATGATGCTGATAAAAGGCGTGATACCAGCCATCAAACCAGATCAGGCCATTAGGATCGTTAATCCAGCCAGCCTTGGCGGCAAGGTGATAGCGCGGATACCAGCGCAGGTTTAGCTTCTCGCATTTAGCCTGCAGTTCCTGTTCAGCCTGAGCAATTATGTAGGTCATAATTTTTACCCTTTTCAATCAGATAGTGGAAAGTTGGCTTACCTGCGGATCCAGTGAAGCTTTACCGGAGCGCAACAAGAAAATAGAAATAAAGGTGATACAGAACACCATCGCTCCCATAAACAGGTAGGACTGAGCAAATCCGTATTTTTCGTAGCTGTAGCCAGCGAGGGGTGACAACACGGTGGCAATCACTGAACTGGTACAGGCAAAGCCCACCAGATAGAGCGTGGAAGAGAGGCGTTTATCGAAGTTAAGACTGTTGTATTTGAAGATAGCGATTAACAGTATCGGGAGTTCAACGGCATGCAGCAGCTTAGTAATAGAGATAAGCAGCGGGCCTTCCACTAACCCGGAAGCGACCATGCGCATCGCCATCACCATTCCAGCGAAAATTAGCCCGTTTTTAGCGCCGACACGATTGACCAGCCATGGCGCACAAAACATGCCTGCGGCCTCAAGGAATACCTGAAACGAATTAAGATAACCGTACATGGCATTCCCTTCATGTTGCGTCGGGAACTGTGATGAAAAATAGACCGGGAACTGTTGATCGTAGACACCGTAAATACAGGTGCCGACCACAAAGAAGACTAACGCCCAGAAACGCGGCAGGGTCAGCAGGCGTAATGCATCCTCAAGCGTGACTTTTCCCCCTGCCACCGCCTCCTCCATTGCATGGGGGGCTGAAGAGACGCGTAAGCGCATCAAAAGCAGGAAGAAGATCAAACCCGAACAGCTGGCGACGGCGAAGTTTAATGCCGGGTTAATATTAAATAAGAGTCCGGCAAAAAAGGTTGCCACGGCCCAACCCAGCGACCCCCACATCCTTGCTTTTCCGAATTCAAACTGGCTCTGACGGGCGACACGCTCGGTGTAAGATTCCAGTACGCCAATACCGCCATTGAATGTCAGACCAATATAAATGCCGCCAAAAAAACTGCCCAGAAAGACGTTAATTTTTAGCAGATGGCCAAACAACAGATAGGCCGGGCCGGAAAAAATCAATAATGCGGTGATAAACCAGAGCAGATGCTTACGCAGCCCCAGCTTATCCTGAATAAAGCCATAACAAATTTGCACAAACAGCGTGGAAAAAGAGACCACTGAAAAAATGATTCCGGTATCCCCTGCTTTCAGACCGACTTCCTGATGTAGCCAGATCGAGAGCAGTGAGCCGGTAGAAGACCAGGTGACAAAGAAAAAGAACAATAAAAAACTGAGTATCAGATAACTGTGAGAATGACGGGTTTTCATTATGACAATCTCATACCGAGGTGGGGCCAAAATGATAACGTTAACATTAAAAAAGGCGCATGGCGTTTTGCTGCAATTCTGGATGTTAATCACAAAAGTTAACGTTAACATACGCAGTATGAGATCATGATCAATATTTCTTATTTACTGCAACCCACTTCCGTCGTCCAAAATCACGAATGATCCTTTTACATCAGCAAGTTAGTTTTATAACCTGTGGCATAGACCAGAGCTGGAGCAAAACGCATGGCGTCCCTGAAAGATGTGGCAAAACTGGCGAATGTCTCGCTGATGACGGTTTCCAGGGCATTAAACTCCCCGGAACGCCTAAAGCCGGAGACCTTGTCCCGCGTACAGTCTGCTATTGATGCGACCAATTACGTGCCCGATTTATCGGCAAAAAAAATACGCGGCGCTCATGCAATTGCAAAAACGATCGGTGTGCTGGCGCTGGATACCGTCACTACCCCGTTTTCGGTGGAAATCACCCTCTCCATTGAAGAAACGGCACGGGCGCATGGCTGGAATAGCTTTGTGGTAAACATGTTTTCGGATGACAGCCCGGAAAATATGGTTGATCTGCTTCTCTCACACCGGCCGGATGGCATTATCTATACAACAATGGGATTGCGGCAGGTGCCGCTACCCGAGAAGTTGTTAAACCTGCCCTGTGTACTCGCCAACTGCGAAAGCCTGCATCAGCAGGTAGCGAGTTATATTCCGGATGACGAACATGGACAATATGCTGCGGTACGTGCGCTTTTATCTGCAGGCTATCGTCGCCCGCTCTGCTTACATTTGCCGGCAGCCGATGTTGCCACGGTAAGACGCCGCAAAGGTCTGGAACAGGCATGCAGAGAGGCTGGAGTGGCCCCTGAGACACTGGCCCACTGTTACATGGCATATGGCGATGAGCATTATCGGGATATTCCGGCGGTTGTGCAGGCACATATTCATCAGCAAAAACCCTTATTCGATTCGGTGATCTGTGGTAACGATCGCATCGCGTTTATGGTGTACCAGACGCTCATGGCACAAGGCCTGAGGATCCCCGAAGATGTGGCAGTGATTGGCTACGATAATATGGTGGGGATCGGTGATTTGTTCCTGCCGCCGTTGTCCACGGTGCAATTACCCCATTATGAAATTGGCAGGCTGAGTGCGCTTCACATTATCGAAGGTAAAGCCCATCGCGATGTCATAAAAGTCGACAGCCCATTACTGCTCCGTCAGTCAATGAATGCAGTAAAGTGAATCGCCACGGGTTTCCGACGCCGAAGCGTTAAAAAGCGAAGCGGTTAAACAGATTGTTGATTGCGGCCATTGCACCGTATGCGTTGCCTGCTTTTTGATATCACCGCGCACCGCCACGGATACGCCGCTCGATACTCGATCACGCTGCGGCCCAATAGTGCGTGGCCCAGCGCATAAAAAAAGGCGTCCAGTTGCCTGAACGCCCCCCTCTCTCTTTAGCGATTAGCTGGCGGCGTTATCGCGGCCATCCGGCTTAATGCGAAACCAGAGGGCGTACATCGCTGGCAAGAACACCAGCGTGACGAGGGTGCCACCAAAGGTGCCGCCGATCAGCGTGTAGGCCAGCGTGCCCCAGAACACCGAATGGGTCAGCGGGATAAAGGCCAAAATGGCGGCGATTGCCGTCAGTAATACTGGCCGCGCCCGCTGCACCGTCGCTTCCACCACGGCATGAAACGGATCCAGCCCTTCGCGCTCATTGTGGTGAATCTGCCCAATCAGAATCAGCGTGTTGCGCATCAGTATCCCTGACAGCGCAATCAGCCCCACCAGCGCATTGATACCAAACGGCTGATTAAACAGCAGCAGCGTCGGCACCACGCCAATCAGCCCCAGCGGCGCGGTAAGAAACACCATGATCATCGCTGACATCGATCGCACCTGCAGAATGATAATCAGCAGCGTCATGGCGATCATGATCGGAAACAGCGGCGCCATCGCTTTGGTGGCCTTAGCGGACTCTTCAATCGATCCCGCCTGCTCAATGCGGTAGCCCGCAGGCAGTGCATCGATCACCGGCTGCAGTAAAGGCGCAAGCCGCGCAGAGACGTCCGGGGGCTGCAACGCCTCATCAATATCACCGCGCACGGTAATGGTGGGCGTGCGATCGCGGCGGCGCAGCAGCGGATCTTCCATGCGCACCGCGACTTCGCCCACCTGCGACAGCGGAATGCGTTGTCCGGCGCTGCCCACCAGCGTAAAGCCCGCGATTTTGGCGGGATCGAGACGAATATCCCCTGCTGCCCGGCCCATTACCTGCACCGAACGAATGTCTTCGCGCACGGCGGTAATCGGCACGCCGGAGAGCAGGAATTGCAGCTGCTGCGCTACCGCGCTGGAAGTCAGCCCTACCGCCTGCAAACGATCCTGATCGAGGCTGAAGTGCAGCGTCGGCACGCGTGCGCCCCAGTCAGTGTTCACGGTGCGCATCATCGGGCTGGCCTGCATGATCGCCTCTACTTTCGCCGCAATATCGCGCAGCGTATCCGGGTTCGGCCCCATCACCCGCCACGCCACCGGATAAGGTGAGTAAGGACCGAACACCAGCTGCGTAACGCGAACGCGCGCTTCTGACGCCAGCCCACCGGCAATCGCCTGGCGCAGACGCTGTTTCAGCGCCTCACGCGCCTGTTGATCGGCGGTCAGCACCACAATTTTCGCAAACGAGGGATCGGGCAACTCTGGCGCCATCGCCAGATAGAAACGCGGCGATCCCTGCCCGATATAGCTGGTCACGATGTGCGCTTCCGGCTGCTGTTGCAGCCACTGCTCAACCTTTACGGCGGCAGCGTTGGTCTGGGCAATGGCGCTGCCATAAGGCATCTGGATTTCCACCAGCACTTCCGGGCGATCTGACGTTGGGAAAAACTGCTTCTTCACCAGTCCCATGCCCAGCACCGCCAGCACAAATACCACGACCACCGCCGCCGCGACCCAGCCTTTGCGGGCAATCACCGCGCCGAGCAGCCGACGAAAGCGCTGATAGTGCCGCGTGTTGTAGATCGCCGCATGGCCGCCCGCCACGGTTTTGATCTCCGGCAGCATTTTTACGCCGAGATAAGGCGTAAACACCACCGCCACCACCCATGAAGCGATCAGCGCGATGCCGACAATCCAGAACATGTTGCTGGTGTATTCCCCGGCGGTGGAGTGCGCAAAGCCATTCGGCATAAACCCCACCGCGGTGACCAGCGTGCCCGCCAGCATCGGCGCGGCGGTGTGGCTCCAGGCGTAGGCCGAAGCTTTGATGCGATCGTAGCCCTCCTCCATTTTCACCACCATCATCTCAATGGCGATAATCGCGTCATCCACCAGCAGGCCAAGCGCCAGAATCAGCGAGCCCAACGTAATGCGGTCGAAGTTTTTACCCGACGCCGCCATAATCACAAAAACGATCGCCAGCGTGAGCGGCACCGCCGCGGCCACCACCACGCCCACGCGCCAGCCCATGCTGATAAAGCAGACCACCATCACCACCAGCAGGGCGACGAAAAACTTCACCATGAACTCATCCACCGAGGCGCTGATGTTCACCGCCTGATCGGTGACCTTGACCAGCGACATGCCCAGCGGCATCGATGCATTGATCTGCGTGGTTTCCGCCGCCAGCGCCTTACCGAGTTCCAGCCCGTTCCAGCCTTCGCGCATGATGATGCCGAGCAGCAGCGCCGGTTCCCCCTGATTGCGAATCATAAAGGTGGCGGGATCTTCATAGCCGCGCGCCACGGTGGCGACATCGGCCAGCTTCAGCGTTTTGCCCTGCACCACAATCGGCGTGTTGCGAATTTTTTCCAGCGAATCCAGCGCGCCGTCCAGCCGCAGAAAAATCTCCGGGCCTTTAGTGGCAATTGAACCGGCGGGCGTCAGTACGTTTTGTTCGTTGAGCGCGGCAAAAATATCCTGCGGCGCGATGCCCAGCGTCGCCAGCCGATCGTGTGAGAACGAGACAAAAATGCGTTCAGCCTGTTCGCCGATAATATTGACCTTTTTTACCCCCGGCACGTGCAGCAACTGCTGGCGCAGCTGTTCGGCATCGCGCGCCAGCAGGCGCTGCGGCTCACCTTTGGCCTTCAGCGCATAGAGCGCAAAGGTCACGTCGGAAAACTCATCGTTGACCATCGGGCCGATGACGCTCGCGGGCAGCGTTTTGGCTGCGTCGCTGATTTTCTTGCGCGCCTGATAAAACTCTTCCTGCACCTCGGCAGGCGGCGCGCTGTCCTGCAACGACAGCATGGTGAATGCCAGCCCTGGCCGCGTGTAGGTTTCGCTGCGGTCATACCATTTCAGCTCCTGCAGGCGCTTTTCCAGCGGTTCCGCCACCTGATCCTGCATCTCCTGAGCGGTGGCGCCCGGCCATGCGGTAATCACCGTCATCTGCTTCACGGTAAACGGCGGATCTTCGGCGCGTCCCAGCTCGAAAAACGACAGGATGCCCGCCACCACGATCAGGATAATCAGGAACAAGGTTATGGCGCGCTCACGGACGGCAAGCGCGGAGAGGTTAAAGCGGCCGCTGCTCATGGCTGACTCCCGGCGGGAGCAGCGTGATGCATGTCCGGCAGACGCACCGCTTCCCCTTCATGCAGCAGATGTGCGCCGAGCGCGACCACCTGCTCATTGGGCCGCAGGTTGCCGGTGACGCTGGCCGCCTCATCGCTGATGCCGATCACCTGCACCGGCTGCCAGGAGACGCTGGCGGGCTGACCGCTAATCCGCCAGACGCCGCTGCCTTTGCCCGCATCGTACAGTGCGGCGACCGGCACCTGCATCAGCGTCAACGCGGCTGCATCACCGATCGCCAACGTCACGGTAGCGCCCAGCGGCGCGTTGGCCAGCGCGCCGGTCAGCACATAACGCGCTTCATAGGTGCGGGTCAGCGGATCGGCCGCATCGGAAAGCAGCCGCAGCGTAGCCGGTTCGGCATCCTGACTGGCACCGTATAAGGTTGCCCGCGCGGTGCTGCCTACGGCGGGACGCAACGTTTCCGGCAGCTGCACCCGCGCTTCGCGTTGCCCGGCGTGCGCCAGTCGCACCACCGGCTGTCCGGCGCTGACCACCTGCCCCGGCTCCGCCAGCGTTTCAACCACCACGCCATCGGCATCGGCCAGTAACACGGCGTAGCCAGTGGCATTCCGCGCCACATCGGCCTGCGCCTGTGCGGCGCTGAGCTCCGCTTTAGCGGTATCAGCCGCGACCTTAATGCGATCGTAATCGGAGGCAGAGACCGCACCGGCGCTAACCAGCCCGCGATAGCGCGCAGCATCGTCGGCGGTTTGTCGTGCGCGCGCGCGGGCGGCGGCGACCGCCTGCTGCTGAGACTGCGCCTGCAGACGCAGGTCAACCGGATCCAGACGCAGCAGCGGCTGACCGCGCCGCACGCGCTGGCCGGTTTCCACCAGCCGTGCAAGGATTTTGCCGGAGACGCGAAAGCCGAGGTCGCTTTGCGTACGGGCCACCACCACGCCGCTAAATGCCCGTGCGTTGTGCTGCGCAGGCGTCACGGCGGCGACCCGCACCAGCGGAGGCTGGGTACGCGGATCGGTGGCGTCGGGATTGTCGCCGCAGGCCGTCAGGGCAAGCGGTAACAGTAAAACGGCGATGGAGGCAGCATTAAGCCGGAGCATGGGTTCCCTTACTGAAGTATCAGGACAGAAACCGCATTCTCCGACTAGTGACCAAAAATGTCAATCGTCACAAATTAAGGGGCCAGGCTGCGCAGGATCAGCGAAGAGAGGTGCTGAGCCGCCTCAGCGGCGGTATCCAGATTGTACTGCAGCTGAACGGGGCTGATATAAGGGCGCAGCACCAGAAAAATGGCATGTGACGCCTCATCCAGCGGCGTTTTGCGCTCAAACTCCCCTGACTGACGACCCGCCAGCAAAATCTCCTGCACCAGCTGCAGTAGCTGCGCCTCATGCGCCACGGCGGAAGGCCATTTATCGCGGGACGAGACGGTCGCAATGTCATACAGCTTACGATCGTGGAAAAAGAGATCGCTGCCTGCTTCAACCAACGCCTTGAAAAAACGGCGTAATTTTTCCGATGCTGTGGGCGCATCGGCGATCGCCGACAGCACGATATCCCGCAGCATCGCCAGGCGATTGCTGCAGATCACCTCGCCAATCGCCTGTTTGGAATCAAAAAATTTATAGATATAGGCTTTGGAAAAGCCGATGGCTTTGGCTAAATCAGATACGGTGGTTTTTTCATAACCAAAGTGGCTGAAATACTCGGTGGCCGCGGCCACCACCTGTTCGCGAACGCTGTGATCCAGAGGGCCACGCGTGTGGGAGTTCTTCATAAGTGTCGTCATTTCTCCAGCTTAGCCCGCACCGGCCTGATTGACAATGAGTGACCAAAGTATAATATGGTCACAAATTCAGTTGTTCAAGGAATGTTCATGTTTGTTCTGCGTGCTCTTTCTCTGCTGGTCAGCGGCAGCCTGTTGGCAGGCTGCGCGGTGGGACCCGATTATCATCGTCCCGATCTCGCGCTGTCCGATCGCTATCAGACCTCATCCGCTGTTTCGCAGAGTGGCACCGGTCAGCCCGCCAGTTTTAGCCTCTGGTGGCAAGCGTTCCATGATCCCCTGTTAAGCCACCTGGTTTCAAGCGCACTGGCGCAGAATCTTGATATCGCCCAGGCGGCAGCCCGTCTCAGCCAGGCGCGTGCGGGCGTTGGCGCGGCCACGGCGGCGCTGCTGCCCTCTGCCACGGTCAGCGCGGAGGGCGCGCGCGCCAGACAGTCGCTGGAAACCCCGATCGGTCAGCTGCTTAACGCCACGCCGGACTACTCGCGTTATGGCAGCGCCTGGCAAACCGATCTCAACGCCAGCTGGGAGCTGGATCTGTTTGGCGGCCTGCGCCGGGGCAGAGAAGCGGCGCTGGCAGAGTATCAGGCCGCACAGGCGGCGGTGGTGGCGACCCGGTTGGCAGTTGCCGCGCAAACGGCAGACAGCTATATCACGCTGCGCGGTTTACAGGCACGGCTGGAGATCGCCAGACAACAGGTGGCGGCACAGCGTGAGCTGACCGAAAAGGTCAGGCTGCTTACCGCGCAGGGGCTGGTGGAAACTCGTCAGCTGCAACAGAGCGAAGGCGCGCTGGCACAGGTTGAAGCCCGTATTTCTGCCCTGCAACAGGCCATTGATGCCGCGATGAATGCGCTGGACGTGATGCTGGCCACGCCGCCGGGCACCCATCGCACGCTGCTGGCCAAACCTGCTGCCATACCATCGGTGCCGCAAATGACCGCCACCGGCACGCCTGCCGACCTGCTGCGACGCCGACCCGATCTGATCGTGGCCGAGCGCCGTCTCGCGGCGACTAACGCGCGCATCGGCCAGGCGATTGGCGAATACTACCCCACCTTTTCGCTGAGTGCGTTGCTCGGCAGCGCCACGGCAATCTCCGAGGGCCATCTCTTTTCCGGTGCTGCCAGCCAGGCGTCCGGCGTCATCGGCTTACGCTGGCGGCTGTTTGATTTCGGCCGCATCAACGCGCAGATCGCGCAGGCAAAAGGCGAGCAGGCTGAAGCGCTGGCGGCGTATCGACAGGCCGCATTACGGGCCACGGCGGACGTGGAAAATGCGCTCTCCGCGTTGACCAATAATGAAAAACAAACCGCCACGTTGATCGCCGGGGAAACTGCGCTGAGCAGCGCACGCAATGCAACCTTTAGCGCCTGGCAACAGGGTGCTGCCAGCCTGATTGAGGTGCTGTATGACGACCAAAATCTGCTGCAGGCGGCCGATGCCCGAGCCCAGGCACAAACGGCCACGGCGCGTGCGGCGGTGGCGACCTTCAACGCGCTGGGCGGTGGCTGGCAGCCCGAGAAGGGGGATGTCGCACCGGCTGGCATCGATACGCGGGCAGCGCCGTAACCGGCCAAGGCGCCTGACAGTTTCGGTTTAAATCAGCCTGGCGGCAGAGAAAGGCCAGAGAGCCGTGGCCGCCATGCGTGGCGTTAAATCCTGCTGCTGTTCCCTGCCGCGCCGGCGTTTTTATTCCGGCGTCCCGCTTTACTGACGCGTAAAGCCCTGTGCTACCATGCCGCTTTGCTTCTTATTTTGCTGAGCATGATGTGGACAGTTCAAAACGTAAAAATGACCCGGAAGGGCTAAAAAAACGCATTATCGCCGCCGCGCTGGCTAATTTTGCCGAATTTGGCATGCAGGGTGCGCGCATGGAAGAGATCGCTGAAAAAGCGCAGACCACTAAGCGCATGGTGGTGTATCACTTCGCCAGTAAAGAGCAGCTCTATGTTGTGGTGCTCGAGCAGGTCTATCAGGCGATGCGCGAGCATGAAAGCGGACTGGATCTCGCCAGCCTGCCGCCGCGCGAGGCGATGATTCGGCTGGTGGAAGCAAGCTTTGATTATCACACTCAGCATCCCGATTTTATGCGGCTGGTCTGCACCGAAAACCTTCTGCGTGGCCGCTATATCTCCCGTTCCGCGCGCATCAAGGCGCTGAACAAAAGCGCGCTGGATGTGCTGGAGGCGGTATTGCAGCGTGGCCAGCGCGACGCGGTTTTCCTCCCGTCCATCGATACGGTGGATGTACACCGACTGATCAGCAGCATTTGCGTGCATCATGTTGCAAATCGTTACACCTTCAACACCCTCTTCACCCCCAACGACAGCGAGGCGGAAAGCATTCGCCGCAACCGTCAGTTAGCCGTTGATGCCACACTGGGCTACATCTGCCCGCGTTAGTCGGGTGGCATTAACGTAGCGGCGGGTTCCTGGTCTACGCTTACTTCACCATTGCGTAAAGAGACGCAATTCACCGAGCTGACAAAAGGAACGCCGTCTTGAACGAAGAGACACTCTATCCGCTGCGTAATACGCATGCCACCGAACAGGATCCGCAGTTGTGGAACTGGGCGCATAACGCCACCCTCGGCAATCGCCAGCAGCTGCGTCGTCCGCAAAACGAAGCGGAATTGCAGCAGCTGGTCGCGTCTCATCACGGCAAAATCCGCGTTATTGGCAGCCGCATGGCGCCAGGTCGCATGCTGGATATCGCCGCCGGTGGCGATCTGCTGCTCGACCTCAGCGCGTTGAGTGGGCTGATTGCCAGCACCGATGACACCGTGACTTTTGCCGGTGCCACGTTGCTGAGCGACGTCTATGACTGCCTGACGCAGATGGACCGCATGCTTGCCTCGTCGCCGGGCGTGATTTCCGTGCAAACGCTGGCGGGTGCCATGGCCACCGGCACCCACGGTCAGGGATTACAACAAAGCTCGCTGGCCGACGAGGCGATCATGATTCGCCTGCTGATGGCCGACGGCACGCTGCGTGAGTTTACGCCGCAGGACAGTGAATTTGGCGCGGTGCAGGTGTCGATGGGCGCGCTCGGCATCGTTACCGCCGTGACGCTGCGCACCCGGCCAGCGCACATCTATACCTGTTTCAAAACCGCCCTTAGCGCCGATACGCTGGAGCAAGATCTGCCGCAGTGGAATCGCGATTTTGCCCTCAGCAAAGCCTGGTGGTTTGTTGATGACAACCAGATGCACGTCTGGAATGCGCGCGAGGCGACGGCGGAAGAGACCCAGGAGTATCAGCAGAACAACCGTGAAGTCGTTAAGCAGAATGAAGGCGAAGGCAATAGCCAGCTGAATCAGACCATCGATCAGACGCTGGAACATATGCACCGTGATACGCAGATTCGCGGCGAAGGCGGCAAACAGTTCCGTACCGTGACCCGCTTCCGCGATTTCTCCGACGTTACCGGCGACATCTATCAGCTGTTCTGCCGTGGGATTGCCGTGCCGCAGATCAACGTCGAGATTGGCGTGCCGCTGGCGAAAACGCCGCAGATCATCAGCAAGATCAAACGCTGGTATGCGGAAAACCAGCCGCACATGCACTACCCCATTATCATTCGCTGCACCGGTGCCTCTTCTGGCTGGCTTAACCCGTCGGCGCAGCAGGAGACCTGCTACTTCGGCTTTGTCGTCTATTACGCCGATGACGGTACGCTGTCTGAAGCGGGGCTGCATTTCCTGACCGAAGTCGAGAAGCTGCTGGCGGCGGAAGGCGGCCGTCCGCACTGGGGCAAATATTACAATCAGTCGCTCTATAACTGGGGTGCAATCTATCCGCAGTGGGACGCCTTCCGCGCCCTTCGCAGCCAGTTCGATCCGCAACAGAAATTCAGCAACGACTATCTTGCTAAGCTGTTCGATTAATTTTTTGAGTAAAGGGATGACATGAAAGCCTGGATTACGCTGCTTACCCAGCCGGAATACCTGATTGGGGTGCAGGCACTGCACAAATCACTCCAGCAGAGCCAGAGCGCCTGGCCGCTGGTGGTGATGGTGACCGACAACATTGGTGAAGATGACCGTGCGCGCCTGCAACAGGCGGGCTGCCTGCTGCGTGCCGTGGAACCGCTGGCCCCAAAAACCGAACTGGAACAGCATTACGCCTCGGCACAATTCAGCGAAGTCTGGACCAAGCTGCGCGCCTGGCAGCTTACCGAGTTTAGTCGGCTGGTGTTTCTCGATGCCGATATGCTGGTGCTGAAAAACATGGATGAGCTGTTTGATCAGCCGCTGGCGCCCGGCGAGATTGCCGCCTGCCACGCCTGCCGCTGTAACCCAAATAAGGTGGCGAGTTATCCCGCCAGCTGGCAGCCGGAAAACTGCTTTTACACCTGGCAGGATCGCGCCCTGCCCGCTCCGGCGTCGCTGGATAACTACCTTAACGGCGGCTTCCTGGTGCTGACGCCAGACGACGCGCAATTTGCTGCGCTGGCCAACAGCATTGCGGCCATTGACGATCTTTCCGCTTATGCCTTCTCTGAACAGGATTTGCTGAATGAGGTGTTCGACGGGCGTTGGCAGCCGCTTTCGTGGGTTTATAACGCATTAAAAACCTTGCCTTATCAGCACGCCGCGAGCTGTAAAGTCGACGAGATTAAAAACCTGCACTATATCCAGGCGAAGCCCTGGCACCGCGATCTGAACCAGCCAGAAAGCGAGCGCGATAAATATTACGCGCTCGATAAACTCTGGTGGCAGACGATGGCCGACTAACGCTTACGGCGCAGGATCAGACGTTGATCCAGCGCCGTTCTTTCGCTGATACCGCAATCGCTTCCAGTACCTTTGAAACCTGCAACCCTTCGGCAAAATCGGGCCACATCGGATCGTCCGCGGCCACGCCGTTGATCAAATCACGGATCTCCACGGTTTTCTGATCGTTAAAGCCGATGCCGTGACCCGCTGAAACGCAGAAATTGGCATAATCCGGGTGCGCCGGGCCGGTAAGAATAGTTTTAAAGCCCTGCCGTCCCGCCTCGTCATCATGCAGATAAAGCGCCAGCTCCGCCATTCTCTCCTGGGTGTAACGCAGCGTGCCTTTGGTGCCGGTCACCACATAGGTTAAGCCCATTTTGCTGCCGCAGGCGATACGCGACGTTTCGATGACGCCGTGCGCACCGTTGCTGAAACGCAGCAGCGCGCTGGCCTGATCTTCATTTTCCACCGGCAACAGGCGATCCAGCGCCTGCGGATCGGGCCGCTCGGTGATCACCGTTTGCATGTCGCCGCTGACCTCAGTAATGCCGCCCACCAGATAGTGCGCCATATTGACGATATGGGCAGCCAGATCGCCCAGCGCGCCCAACCCAGCCAGCGCCTGCTGGCAATGCCAGTCGCGTGGCGTGGCTGGATTAGCCAGATAATCCTCGTTGTGCGTGCCGTAAAAATGCACCACCTTGCCAATCTCACCGCGGGCGATAATCTCTTTCGCCAGCTGGCTGGTGGGGTTTTTCATGTAGTTAAAGCCCACCAGCGTTTTCACGCCTGCCTGCTGCGCGGCACGGGTCATCGCTTCGGCATCGGCGACGCTCAGGGCTAACGGCTTCTCTGAATAGACGTGCTTGCCGTGACGAATCGCCTCCAGCGCCATCTCTTTATGCAAAAAGTTAGGCGCGCAGATATCGACCACATCGATCTGCGGATCGCTGACCAGCTCGCGCCAGTCGCCGGTGGCTCGGGTAAAACCAAACGCCTGGGCTTTCTCCTGCGCCAGCTGCGGATTCACCTCCGCCAGCATTTCACGCACGATTTCACCCTTTAGCGCAAAGACCGTTGCCGCCTGTGCGTAGGCGATCGCGTGACAGCGACCGATGTAGCCACTGCCAATCATGCCGATGCGGACCTTTTTCATGCTGCGCTCCTGATAAATGAGTAATCAGATGAAATCTATATTTCATTTATCGCAGCGACAATGACAAAATGAAATAATTGTGATCACCGTGCGGTCACGCATCACGCCTGCCGCTACAGCAGATCTTCCCATGCCAGTATCAGCGCGGCGGGTAGTGGATCGGCACGCAGCGCCGGAGCGGGTTGCCAGCTATCCCAGTGGCGAAAGGCGGAGAAATCGAGTCCGGTCAGGCTCTCCAGACCGGCAACGGTAATACGGAACTCATCGACATCCGGCGCGCTCTCTGCCGGCGTGCGCGCCAGCAAGCGCCGCGGCTCATCCATTAATGCCGCCTGCGAGGCGATCAGCGCGGTCGCCTGCGGTTCTCCGTCCGGGCCAATGCGTAGCACAACTTTCCAGAACAGCAGCGGCACGCTCACCTCGCCGTAGGGTCGCGCGTCGCCGTTAAGCACCGGGCCGGTCAGCACGGTAATGCGGTTTTTAGATTTCAATACGCCGAATTCCAGAATATAGCGTTCAATCCCCTGCCAGTATTTCAGGCTCTGATTGAAGCGGAAATGCTGCGGCGAACAGTTGGTAAAGTGAAAGGTGTCACGGTTAGCGCGCATCGCCTCTTCTGCCGTGCCCCAGGTCGGATCGCTACGGCGCGTCAGATGGCCGCGGTCGAACCAGCGGCTGAATTCACGGTAAAACGCCTGGCCTGTCTGATAGCGGCTGTCGAGGCGGCTCTCCTCCACCCAGCTGTCCGCCTCGGCAAGCAGCGACGGCTGACCGCTGGCGCGATCGATTGCCACATAACGCGCGCCGTCGATGTTGGTGGCGGTGAAGAACGCCAGTCGACGGCTGGCATGCATTACCAGCGAAAAGTGTTCATAGTTAAGAATGGCATCGCTGCCGCTGCGGCCATCCAGCAAGGGCGCCACCTCTGCCGCCCGCGGTGCCACAATATCCTTCAATGTCACCGTCTGCTCGCCAAGAAAAGCGGGCTGATAGCCGTCGCGGTTGGCGTAATAGCTGTCCGGCGCGCCGACCAGCGGCTGCGCATGCAGATCGCCACGCAGGGCGTTTTGTAACTGCGGCTGCATCGGTGACGGCAACTGCGGCAGCATTTCGCTAAGCCAGGCGATCAGCGCGCTGGCGGCGAGGCCTTCATTAATGCGCTGGCCCTCTGCATCGGGTACGCTGCCGTGATGCACGCCGACCAGCTGCCAGCGATCGTTAAATACCGGCGCACCGGACGAACCGGCTTCGGTGTCAGAGGCGTAATGCAGCCAGGGTTTCGGATTAGCAAGCAGCACATTATTGCGCAGCACCACCTGCTGCGCCCGGCCACCGGGATGCTGAATGATATTGAGGTAGCCGCCCGGCTCCGCCATGCCCGCCACCAGCGGAATTGCCAGCGGCAGATCGCCGCGACCGCCGTCACGAAAAGCACCCAGCGCCACCACCGTACAATCCAGCGCCGCAAGCGGGCTGGTCAGCCAGAAGCGTTCGGCGTCAATCTCGCACAGCGTTCCCGGCTGCACCACGCCCTGCTCATCCAGCCAGAAGCCAAAGGTCAGCGTAATCTTACCCGGCGCCGGGCGCTCCGGCAGCACATGATGATTAGTGACAAACAGCCCGCCGGGAATGAGAAATCCAGTGCCCTTCGGCACGCCATCTTCGCGGATCATCGCCACCGCCCGGGCGCGGGCCACGCCCTGAGTCATAAAGGCGGTGGGCAACAGGTCGTTTTGCCCGCCGGTAATCACCGTTTGCGGTTGCGGCATGGCCTGCGCCACGCGGTGTTGAATCATAGCCTGCAGTTGCTGGTTCATGGTTTCTCTCCGGCGCGGTCAAAGGGCGCTTTCTAACCATAGTCGCTAAAGATGACGCTGGCATGGCAAGGGTAAAAAGCGCAGATTGCCGTTTTATTCAGCAATCAGTAAAATTTATGAAATCAGCCTTTGACAAGGCGTAACCTGCCCGATAATATGCGCCCCGTTCACACGATTCCTCTGTAGTTCAGTCGGTAGAACGGCGGACTGTTAATCCGTATGTCACTGGTTCGAGTCCAGTCAGAGGAGCCAAATTTAGAGAAGCCCGCTCAGGGAAACCCGAGCGGGCTTTTTGTATTGGTCGATCGCGGCTGGCATCGGGCTGGGTAATCTGCCAGGTTATGCCTTTCTGCTGACAATAACGGAGGGAGAAGGATGCGTATTCTGGTGGTCGGTGCGGGTGCAACCGGCGGATATTTTGGTGCCCGACTGGCGCAGGCCGGGCTGGATGTGGCTTTTCTGGTACGGGCGCAGCGCGCGCAACAGCTGAAGCGCGATGGTCTGCAGATCATCAGCCCGCACGGCGATCTGACTCTCAAACCGCAGCTGCTGCAGGCACATGAACTCAGCCAGCCGTTCGATCTGATTATTCTCTCGGTGAAAAGCTTCGCGCTGAACCAGGCAATGGACGATATTGCCCCGGCGGTCGGCGAGCAGACGATGATTATGCCGATTCTCAACGGCATGCAGCATATTGCCACCCTGCGCCAGCGCTTTGGTGAGGCGCGCGTTGTGGGCGGCCTGTGCAAAATCATCGCCACGCTGAATGACCAGCAGCAGATTGTGCAGATGACGCCGCTGCATCAGCTGATCTACGGTGAATTCTCCGGCGAGATGACGCCCCGCATTGAGCAGCTTAATCGGCTGCTGCGTCAGGCGAATATCGAGGCACAGCTCAGTGATAATGTGCAGCGCGATCTGTGGGAGAAATGGCTGTTTCTGGCCAGCCTGGGCGCGGTATGTTGCCTGATGCGCGGCGATACCGCGCAGGTCATGGCCGCGCCGCAGGGCGAACAGCTGATCGGCGCGCTGTTTGCCGAGGTGCTGGCGACGCTGGTCGCCTCCGGCTATGAGGATCGCCCCGCCGTCACCGCGCGCCTGCTGGAAAGCCTGTGTCAGGCTGATAAACCGATGACCTCATCGATGTATCGCGATCTGATGCAGGGCAACGCCATCGAGGCGCAGCAAATTATTGGCGATCTGGTCGAGCGCGCGCAGCGACACAGCGTGCCAACGCCGCTGCTCAGCGCGACATGGACGCAGCTTAACGTCTGGCAACAGCAACGACAGGCATAACGCCACCGCAGATTATTCAGGAGAAGGTCATGGCATCCCGCTCGGTGACGCTCGACGACGTGGCCCGTGCGGCTGGCGTTTCATATCAGACCGTGTCGCGCGTCCTAAACCGCTCGCAGCAGGTGGCACCCGACACGCGGCAGCGGGTGGAAGCGGCAATGCGTCAGCTCAACTACGTGCCCAACCGCGTTGCTCAACAGCTGGCGGGCAAAACCCGGCGCACCATCGGTCTGGCGACCAGCGATCTGGTGCTGCAGGCACCGGCGCAGATCGCTTCGGCCATTCAACATGAAGCCTCGGCGCAGGGTTATCAGTTGGTGATCGCCATGGCCGATGCGCCCGGTGTTGACGCAGCGCGCGCAGCGGTCAACGAACTGCTGGCTCAGCGGGTAGATGGCCTGCTACTCAACCTGCCGCTGCACACCGCCGACGCCTGTGAGCTGAGCGAACTGCTGGCGACGCTGCCTGCATTGTTTATGGACGTGGCAGCGGATGCGCCGGTGGCCCAGTGCGTCTGTTCGGCAGAATGGGGCGCGCGTCTGGGTGCTGAACATCTGCTGGCGCTCGGTCATCGGCGCATCGCCCTGCTCAACGGCCCCGCCTCTTCTGTTGCGGCAAAACAGCGCTTTGACGTCTGGCAACAGGTGCTGGCGGAACATCAGCTGCAACCGCACAGCGTGCTGGAAGGCGACTGGAGCGCGCGCGCCGGTTATCAGGCGATGCTAACGCTGCTGCCGGATAACCTGCCCGATGCGCTGCTGACCGCTAATGACCAGATGGCGCTCGGTGCTCTGCGCGCATTGCATCAACACGGCGTGCGGATCCCGGCGGATGTGTCGGTGGTGGGCTACGACGATACGGCGGAAAGCGCCTGGTATCAGCCGCCGTTGACCACCGTACGTCAGGATTTACGGCAGCTTGGCCAACAGAGTGTGTTGCAACTGGTAGCGAATATCGAACAACGCAGCTGGCAGGCGCCGCCGCTGACCACGGAACTGGTGATTCGCGAGACCACCGCCAGAGCGGGTATCGCTGATGAAGAGAAGGAGATTGCCGATGAGCTGGCGAGGCTGGCGCAGAGGCTGCGGGCGCGGAAGCCGCGCCGCGAATAGCATTCCCTCATCCTGCAATGAGGATGAGGGACGGTCGATTACTGCGGTTTCGGCTCGCCCATCGCCTTCAGGCGCTTGGAGAGATCACGACGCTCTTTCGACAAATCGGCGTTTCTGATGATGTAATCGTCAACGCGATCTTCGTAATCCACACGCATGCTGGCGATGATTTCCTGAATCGCCTCAACGCTCATGCCAGGTTTGATATATTCGCTCAGGTTATCCAGCAGCAGCACGCGTTTCTGGTTGTCACGAATCTTCTTCTCGTTATCGTGAATTTCGCGCTGCAGCTTGTTCTTGCGGCGGAACATACGTACAAACTCCAGCACGTCCTGAAATGATTGCTTAGCATTTTCCATGATGACACCTTTGATTGGGCCTGCATGAGCAGGCGTAACAAGTTCAGCCTTCAGCTTAGCGGCTCGCCGACACCGATGGCAATTTTCACATTTAAATTCGGACTGGTGCTTATATTAGCGCGAAAATACCTTTCCACACAGTATGTTGTTATTTGCGCAGCGCCAGCCGAATCAGATCGCTTAACCTTTCCAGCTGCTTAGCCAGTTCCAGACTCAGCCAGGCATAGCCGTGAATCGGCGTTTCCACACCCTCACCAATTTTAGCGGCGTTAATCAGCGTACGCAGTTCGCTGGCGATTTCAGCCAGCTCGTGGCTGTTGCTCGCCACCTTCTCCGGATCGCCGCTGATCAGTACCTCAGCCAGATTGCGCAGCGTTGCCTCGCTCATCTGCTGGGCGCGTCGTAGCGCCGGGGCGTTTAGCAGGATCAGATGGCTTTCGCGTGATGCCCACCAGGCGTTGATTTGCAGCTCAAGCGTACAGACGATGTTGCGGTTCACCGTCTGAATCGCATCCATTACCGAGCGCGGAATACGCGTCTCTTTGCTGGCTGGCTCCAGCAGCGCGCGCAGCTTCACCACGTCGGCCAGCACCCGCTGTAGCGGTTTATTGAGACGCGGCTGCTGTACCACATTGGGGGAAAAACCGGCGTGATAGATTTTTGCCGTTGAGGTGAGCGTTTCTGCCAGGCGGATGCGCCACTGAATGTAGGCTTTCTGCGGCCAGATGCAGGTAAAAAACAGCGCCAGCAGCGAGCCGAGGATCACATCGCCGCCGCGCCACAGTGCGGTAACCATATCGCCTGCCGGTGAACCCACCACTACACTAAGCGTAATGCCGATCAGCAGCGCCATATAAGGCTGTTTACCCAGCGCCAGATAGCCGCTGACAAACATCACTACCGCGCACCAGGCGAGCATCCACGGCAGCGAAATCAGCTCCAGTTTCAACGCCACCAGCCCGGAGAGTGAACCGGCGATGGTACCGCCAATGCGCTGAATCGCGCGCGGGAACACATTTCCCCACGAGGAAACCGGCCCCATCACCACCACCAGCGTGATCAGCGGCCAGGTGCCCTCCGGAATATCGGTCAGGCGCACCAGCAGAAAAGAGAGAATGAAGGCGATGGCGATGCGCACCCCGTGAACGATGCGGTAATGTAAGTAAAGGCGGAATTCAAAGGCCGATATCGGCTTATCGGGACGCAAGGCAGGCTCCATAATAGCGAACAATTTACGCGCTATCTTACGCCTGAGCGCCGGGATTAGCGCGGCTTTATGGTGATATTTCTCTATATTTTACAACGCGGTAACGCGCGGCAACATCAACGTTACAACCTTGTGCTGCCGCGCGCCAGCGTTACAGCTTGAGCTTCAGATAATCTTCGATACGCGTCACAATACCGCCCTGGTTAACCGCGTTCAGCGTGACCAGCGGATAGGTGGCCAGCGTTTTGCCTTTATCCAGCACTTTGATGGTGCCGATCGGCTCATTCGCCTTCAGCGGCGCTTCCAGCAGCGGGCGATCGATCACGTAGGTGGCCTTGACGTCTTTGACTTCGCTGCGCGGCACCGACAGATAATAGTCCTGCTGCGTGCCCACCGCGACCTGATGCGGATTGCCGTACCAGACCTGCTCATCGCCGATCTTTTTCCCGGCATGGAACAGCTGCACGGTATCAAAGGTGTTCTGTCCCCAGGTCAGCAGTTTGCGCGCCTGCTCTTCGCGGCCTTTGCTGCTTTTACCGCCCATGATCACCGCGATCAGGCGATGCTGGCCTTCGACGCTGGAGGCGATGATATTAAAGCCCGCCGAGGCAGTATGACCGGTTTTCAGGCCGTCAACGTGCAGGGTTTTATCCCACAGCAGGCCGTTGCGGTTCTGCTGGGTGATGCCGTTCCAGGTCAGCGATTTCTCACTGTACATCTGATAAAAATCGGGCTCACCAGCGATAATAGCGCGCGACAGTTTTGCCAAATCGCGGGCGGTGGAGAACTGGCCAGGCGCATCCAGCCCGTGCACGGTTTCAAAATGGGTGTTTGCCAGGCCCAGTTTGCTGACGTACTGGTTCATCAGCGTAACGAAATTGGCCTGGCTGCCCGCCACGTAGTCGGCCAGCGCCACACAGGCATCGTTGCCGGAATCGATAATGACGCCGCGGCTCAGATCGCGCACGCTGACCTTCTCGTTGGGCTTGAGAAACATCAGTGACGAGCCTTTGAACTCCGGATTACCGGCAGCCCACGCGTCTTTGCCAACGGTCACCACGTCATCACGCGTGATACGTTTCTGATCGATTGCCCGATCCACCACATAGCCGGTCATCAGTTTGGTCAGGCTGGCCGGATTGCGCCGCTCATCAGGATTGCCCGCAGTGAGGATCTGCCCGGTGGTGGCATCCATCAATACCCAGGAAGCGGCATCGATCGCCGGTGGCGTCAGGGGGAAAGGCATCGTATCGTCATCGGCATATGCCGAAGAAATCAGAGCCACAACAACGGATAACGAAACACTCAGACGCCTTTTCAACACAACTTCCTCATCTAAAAAATAAATCTCCGGCGCACTTTGTACGGCAAAGCGCGGCGTTTTGTTGCGGGCAATTGCAAGAAAATATGAATGATGACGCTGGCGCTAAATTTTGCGCCGCTGCGCCCGCCGCGAGGCGGTTTTTCAGGCCGGGCGATGAACTTAATCGCTGGTTTTATCAGCAATCGTGAGGAAATAAAGGAGATTCATTTCCGGGTGTACACAATGATAATTATTATCATTATCATGCGCATTCGCTTCTAATTGTTTCCAGGTACAGGAAAACCCCCGGTGAATGTAACTAAACATGACAAAAAACGTCCTACCGCCCTGCTGTTAACCGTGCTAGTCAGCACCAGCACGCTGGCCGCTGACGACACAGAACGCCTTGCCGCCGACGAGGCGATGATCGTGACCGCCGAGCAGGAATTGAAGCAGCAGCCTGGCGCCTCGGTGATCACCGCGGAAGATATCAAAAAGAGCCCGCCGGTAAACGATCTCTCCGATATCATTCGCAAAATGCCCGGCGTCAACCTCACCGGTAACAGCGCCAGCGGCAGCCGCGGCAACAATCGCCAGATCGATATTCGCGGCATGGGACCGGAAAATACCCTGATTCTGATCGATGGCGTGCCGGTCACCTCGCGCAACGCCGTTCGCTACAGCTGGCGCGGCGAGCGTGATACGCGCGGCGACAGCAACTGGGTGCCTGCGGAAATGGTGGAGCGCATCGACGTGCTGCGCGGCCCCGCTGCGGCGCGCTATGGCTCCGGTGCCGCGGGCGGCGTGGTCAATATCATTACCAAACGCCCTACCCGTGACTGGCACGGCTCGCTTTCGCTGTTTACCAACCAGCCGGAAGATGATGCCGAAGGCGACACCCGCCGCGCCAACTTCAATCTCAGCGGCCCGCTGGCCGGCGACGCGCTGACCATGCGCCTTTACGGCAACATCAACAGAACCGATGCCGACGCCTGGGACATCAACAATCAGCAAAACGGCTCTTACGCCGCCGGTCGCGAAGGTGTGCGCAATAAAGATATCAATGCGCTGCTATCGTGGAAAATCACGCCGTTGCAGGTGGTGGATTTTAGCTATGGCTACAGCCGCCAGGGCAATATTTACGCCGGTGATACGCAGTACAGCAACGCCAACGCCAGCCCGAATGGCCTGGTAGAATCACTGTATGGCCATGAGACCAATCGTCTTTATCGTCAGAGCTATGGAGTTGCGCATAACGGCATCTGGGATTGGGGACAGTCAACGCTCAGTTTCAACTATGAAAAAACCAATAATACCCGCCTGACCGAAGGCTCGACCGGCCGCGTTGAGGGCATGATCAACGACAACAGCTTCAACACCAGCCGTCTGGAGAGCTATCGCGTCAATGGCGAAGTTAACGTGCCGTTTGAGCTGTGGGTCGACCATACGCTGACGCTGGGCGCAGAATGGAACCGCGATCGGCTGAACGATCCCGCTTCAATGTCAGCTACTGATGCGGCGGGCGTAACCATCGGCGGGACGTCCGGCGATCCTGCCGGACGCAGCAGCGAAAACAGCGCCGACCTCAGCGGCATCTATCTGGAAGATAATATTGCCGCCACCTCCTCTACCGAACTGATTCCCGGTCTGCGTTTCGACTATCACGATAGCTTTGGCGGTAACTGGAGTCCGAGCCTGAACCTCTCCCAGAGCCTCGGCGATAACTTCACCCTGAAAGCGGGCATCGCGCGCGCCTTTAAGGCACCGAACCTTTATCAGTCCACCGAAGGCTATCTGCTGGCCACGCGCGGCAACGGCTGTCCGTTAACCCTGACCAGCGGCAGCTGTTATCTGCTGGGCAATGATGATCTGGATCCGGAGATCAGCATCAACAAAGAAGTTGGCCTTGAGTTTGCGCATGACGGCTGGATCGCGGGCGTCACCTGGTTCCGCAACGATTATAAAAACAAAATCGTCTCCGGCACCGATCGGGTGGGCAGAGCCTCCAACGGCTACAACATTCTGCGCTGGGAGAATGGCGGCAAGGCGGTAGTGGAAGGACTGGAAGGCAATCTGAGCGTGCCGGTTATTCGCGACACGCTGGAATGGCGCACTAATGCCACGTGGATGATCACCTCCGAGAGCAAGCAAACCGGCAATCCGCTGTCGATCATCCCGGAATACACCATCAATACGCAGCTCGACTGGCAGGTAACCGACAAGCTCTCCACCAATGTGAACTGGACGATGTATGGCCGCCAGAAGCCGCGCGAGTATGCCGAGATTCGTACCGAAGCGGGCACGCTCTCCAACCGCGAAGTGGCTGCCTATTCGGTGGTTGGTCTGAACCTTAATTACGATCTCACCAAAAATCTGCGTGCCACCACGGGTATCAATAACCTGCTGGATAAGCGCGTCTATCGCGAGAACGAAGGTGCCTCGACCTACAACGAACCGGGACGTGCCTGGTACGCAGGCGTCACCCTGTCGTTTTGATACGCTAACCCTTAACAGCCCGGCACCCGCCGGGTTTTTTTATGATTTTTTACATAATCGGCCAGTGGCGATGCCACAAGGCGCGGCGGCCAGCAAGCAAAACGGCAGCGAAGGTGGCTGGCGGGCAAGCTTTTGCCGGGCGGATATAATCACTGTTCCCATGATTACCGTCTGGAGTTGCAGTCGTCATGAAACAGGATGATATTTCACTTTCGGATGTCACCCGTTTGGTTTTGGGCAGCCATCCTCCGCTATTTTTACTTGAAGTGGTGATCCGCGCGTTGATCTGTTTTGTCATTATCATCGTCGCACTGCGCCTGCTGGGTCGCCGCGTCGCCTCGCAATATACGCTGATTGAACTCTCTGCGGTGATTACCCTCGCGGGCACCATGGGCGTGCCACTGCTGGACGATAAGCGCGGCCTGTTGCCACCGCTGCTGATCGTAATCGGCCTGCTGGCGATGCAGCATCTGATGGGCCATATCAGCCTGCGCTATCGTTCTGTGGATCGGCTGTTGGTCGGGCCGGAACGCATCGCGCTGGAGGATGGCCGCCTACAGCTTGATACGCTGCGCGGTGCCGTGCTCTCTCGCGAAAAAATGTTCTCTTTGCTGCGTTGTCGTGGCGTGCAGCAGCTTGGTCAGCTCAGCCGCGTCTATCTTGAGCCTTCTGGGGCGCTGACGTTGATCTGGAGCGACACACCGCAGCCGGGCCTGCCGATTGTGCCGCACGATGATAAAGCCTTGCTGGCCGCCATGCAGGATGACGGGCATCTGGCCTGTGCATCCTGTGGTCATGTGATTGAACAGCAACCGGCTCCAAACTGCGCCTGCGCCCGCTGCCATGCGCAACACTGGCTGCCAGCCTGCGTCTCGGTGGAGGATTAATCATGGAGAGGCTGAACAGATGGCTGATAGGCGAAGCGCCGTGGAGCTTTGCCGCTGAAGTGATGCTGCGCTTTGTGGTCATCTATCTGGTGCTGCTGCTGGTTTTGCGTCTGATGGGCCGCCGCTTTGCCGGACAGCTGAGCATCATCGATTTGGCGATCATGGTGATGCTCGGCGCGGCAATTGGTGCGCCGCTGCAGACGCCGGATAAAGGCATTCTGACCACCCTGCTGTTGCTGATCACGCTGCTGGGCTGTTTTCGCCTGCTGTCGCTGTGCTCATTTTATTATCGCCGGGTAGAGACCCTGACCCAGGGCGATGCCACGCCGCTGGTTATGGACGGACGGCTGGCGCTGGAGCACTTGCAGCACGCCGAGCTATCACGCCATCGGGCGTTTTCCGAACTGCGCGCAATGGGGGTTCAGCACCTCGGCGAAGTGCGCCGTGCCTGGCTGGAACCCTCTGGCCAGGTTAGCCTGTTGCTGTATCGGCAACCCCGCGCGGGATTATGGCTACTGCCGGGACAGAGCAAAACGTTTACCCAACGTATCGCGGTGGACCACTGCTTTGCCTGCGGACACTGCGGCTATGTGGTCAATGCGCAATGCCCGCCGGAAGATCATTGCGAACATTGCGGCAGGCAACAATGGCAGCCTGCGGTAAAACGGCTCGGCATCGACAAGATTTATGGTGCGCATGAAGAAAAGCAGCGCAGGGAAGCGGGTTGAAGGGTGTGGTTTAATTATTAGGGTGCTGGCGGAAGGCTGCAGGCAAGAAATAATGGTTCGCCCCGGCTGGATAAAGCCTCAGGTGAGGTGTCGAAAAAAAACGCGGCCAGAATGCGCGGCGGGTTCCGCCAATGTTCCGTTTGATAACAAGGATGCCAATTCCTGGGTATAATAAGCGCTTATTACCTCAATCCAGCCCTCTGAACCGGATACCATTTTGTCAAAAACAGCCCAACAACCTACCTTCCTTTTCCACGATTATGAGACCTTCGGCAAGAGCCCGTCGCTGGATCGGCCGGCGCAATTTGCCGGTATCCGTACCGATATGGATTTCAATATTATCGGTGAGCCGGAGGTGTTTTATTGCCAGCCTGCGGATGATTATCTGCCGCAGCCGGAGGCGGTGATGATCACCGGCATTACGCCACAGCTGGCGAAGGCGCGCGGCATCAGTGAGGTGGAGTTTGCGGCGCGGATTCATGCGCTGTTTACGGTGCCGGGCACCTGCGTGGTGGGCTACAACAACGTGCGTTTTGATGATGAAGTGACGCGCAATATCTTTTATCGCAACTTCTACGATCCTTACGCCTGGAGCTGGCAAAACGGTAATTCGCGCTGGGATCTGCTCGATGTCATGCGCGCCTGCTATGCGTTGCGCCCCGATGGCATTAACTGGCCGGAAAATGAAGAAGGCTTTCCCAGCTTCCGCCTTGAGCTGCTGACCAAAGCCAACGGCGTGGCGCATGAAAATGCGCACGATGCGATGTCAGATGTGTACGCCACTATCGCCATGGCCAGGCTGGTAAAAGAGAAGCAGCCCAAACTGTTCGACTTCCTGTTTAGCCATCGCAACAAGCAGAAACTCAATACGCTGATTGATATCCCGCAGATGAAACCGCTGCTGCATATTTCCGGCATGTTTGGCGCCTGGCGCGGCAATACCAGTTGGATCGCGCCGCTGGCCTGGCATCCGGAAAACCGTAATGCGCTGATTGTTTGCGATCTGGCTGGCGATATTACGCCGTTGCTGACGCTGGATGCCGACGCCCTGCGCGAGCGGCTTTATACTCGCGCCGATGCGCTGAACGGTGAAGCGGCGGTGCCGATCAAGCTGGTGCACATCAATAAATGCCCGGTGCTGGCGCCCGCCAATACGCTGCGGCCGGAAGATGCGCAACGGTTGGACATCGATCGCCAGCACTGCCTGAATAATCTGGCAACGCTGCGCCAGCAAAGCGACATCCGTGAAAAAGTGGTGGCGCTGTTTGCTGAAGCTGAACCGTTTATCCCGTCCGAGGATGTTGACGCGCAGATCTATAACGGCTTTTTCAGTGATGCCGATAAAGCCGCCATGACCATTTTGCAGCAGACTGAGGCGAAGAATCTGCCAGCGCTGGATCTGACGTTCAACGATGCGCGCATTGAGAAATTGCTGTTTCGCTACCGGGCGCGCAACTTTCCCGGCACGCTGGATGATGCTGAACAGCAGCGCTGGTTGCAGCATCGTCGGGAAGTGTTGAATCCGGAGCGGGTGCAGAGTTTCCTGCTGGAGCTTGAATCGCTGGCCAGCCTGCATGAGGCGGACAGCGATAAGATAGCGCAGCTGAAAGCGCTGTATGAGTACGCGCGCGAACTGGTTTCGTAACGAATAATCCCCTCGGCAGAGGGGATTTTTTTGCCTTATACCATCGCCCAGACCAGCCAGGTCAGGGCAAAACCGCAGACGCCCATCACCGTGGTGAGCACCGTCCAGGTGCGCAGGCCATCGGCGACCGACAGGCCAAGATAGCGCGTGACCACCCAAAATCCGGCGTCATTAACGTGCGATAATCCGAGGCCGCCGAAGCAGGCCGCCAGCGTAATCAACACCCGTTGCATCTCACTGACGCCGGTTAGCGCCTGTGCCAGCAGGCCGCTGGTGGTGAGAATGGCGACCGTGGCCGACCCCTGGGAGGCGCGCAGCGCCAGCGACAGGATAAACGCCGCGGGCATCAGGGGCAGATGCAGCGCCTCCAGCGTCAGGGCCAGCGCTTTACCGACGCCCGACTCCACCAGCACTTTGCCGAAAGCGCCGCCCGCGCCCGCCACCAGAATCACACTGGCAGAACCAGGAATAGCGTGGGCAGTAAGCTGCTCCAGCTTGTCTTTGCTCCAGCCGCGGCGCAGCCCCAACAGCCAGGCGGCCAGCGCCAGCGCAATCAGCAGCGCAATCGGCGGTGTGCCGATCACCGTCATTACTTTACGCAGCATGCTGGCTTCATCCAGCAGCGTGTGCGACAGCGTGCCCAGCACGATCAATACAATCGGCACCACGATCAGTCCGCTAATGGTCAGCGCACCCGGCGGTGCAGGCTCATGTTTTTTCGGCGCGCCTTCTGGCTTCGCCATCTGCAATTGCTCAAGGACCTCAACGCTAAGCTGAAAATGGCGGCGGTTCATCAGCTTCGCCACGTAATAACCGACAATGCCCACCGGAATCGAAATCACGATGCCAAGCATCATCAGCCAGCCCATATCGGTATGCAGAATACCCGCCGCCGCTGCTGCGCCCGGATGGGTTGGCAAGGCGACATGCACCGTTAACATTACGCCCGCCATCGGCAAACCAAACTTCAGCGGCGAAACGCGCGCCACCTTGGTAAAGCCATAAATCAGCGGAATCACGATGATAAAGCCGACCTCGAAAAACACCGGAATCCCAAGGATAAACGCCGCCATGGTCAGCGCGGCTACCGTGCGCTTGATACCCAGCGATTTGCTAAAGCGCTGCGCCAGCGACTCAGCGCCGCCGGAGGCTTCGATCACCGCGCCGAGCATGGCGCCCAGCACGATGATAATGGTGATATGCCCGAGCAATCCGCCCATGCCGCTGGTGATCGTTTCCATGATTTTTTCAGCGGGAATGCCGGTGGCGATCGCCACAAACAGGCTCACTATCAGCAAGGCAACAAAAGGATGAACTTTGGCTTTAATAACCAGCAGCAGCAAAATGACAATGCTGGCGGTCGCAATGGCTAACAGCAACGCGGTCGACATGGTAAACCTCAGGAAAAGTTTTGTTATCAGCAGACAGGAACGGGGCAGCAGTTGCCTGCCGCCCTGGCGTTAACGGCGCGTTGCCCACGGCTGAAACCAGCCCAGGCCGTCCAGCGTGTTGCCGCGGGGAAAGTATTCACAGCCGATCCAGCCGCGGTATCCCACCTCATCGAGCAACGCAAACAGCCACGGATAGTTAATCTCGCCGCTGTCCGGTTCATGCCGATCGGGCGCAGAAGCGATCTGCACGTGGCGATAGCAGCCAGCAAAATGGCGAATCAGGTGACTGAGGTTGCCGTCAACCAACTGCGCATGGAACAGATCCAGCTGGGTATAGACGCCAGGCCGATCGATGCGCTTTACCATCTCCAGCGTCTGATACTGGCTGGCATAGAGATAGTTGGGTTTGGTCAGCGGGTTCAGCGCCTCAATCAGCAGATCGATGTTGTACGGTGCAAAGCGCTCGGCGGCGTAGCGCATATTGCTGATGAACGTCTGGCAAAAGGCTTCACGATCGGCATCCTCTGGCAGCGTGGCTGCCATGATGTGTACCTGCGGACAATCGAGTGCACGCGCATATTCCAGCGCGCGATCGATATCCGCTCGCGCCTCCGCTTCGCGTCCCGGAATGGCAGATACGCCCCACTCGCCCGCCGCGACGTTGCCTGGTGCGGTATTAAACAGCACCAGCTGCAGCTGATTCTCGTTCAGCAACTGCTTCAGCTGCGCCGCCGGATATTCATAGGGGAACAGAAATTCCACCGCCTCGAAGCCCGCAGCGGCAGCCGCAGCAAAGCGTTCGATAAAAGGCAGTTCGGTGAACTGTGTCGACAGGTTAGCCGCAAACTTTGGCATGATTAGCTCCTTAATTCCGCGACTTCGCCGTCGGTGAGATAACGCACAGGCCGATCGCCAAGGGTGAAGATCAGGCGCGCCGTCTCCTCCAGCTCCTCGGTATTATCTGCCGCCTCACGTAACGAACCGCCGACCACCACCGAGCCGTGATTCGCCAGCAGGAAACCCCGATAGCGCGGCGCCAGCACGGCGAGATCTTCCGCCAGCCGCACATCACCTGGCCGATAATAGGGCACCACCGGCACGTCGCCGACGCGCATCACCACATAGGGCGTGAAGGGTCGAATGCAGTTTTTGGTATCAAGATCCTGGAGGCAAGAGAGCGCGGTAAGGTAATGGCTGTGCAGATGCACCACCGCTTTGCAGGCAGGATTATTCAGATAGAGCGCGCGATGAAAGGCGATCTCTTTGGATGGCTTATCGCCCGCCAGCCACTCGCCCTGCAGCGTCACGGTAGACAGGTTTTCTGCCTGCAGCTCGCCGAGGCAGGAGCCGGTTGGCGTGGCCAGCAAACGGCTATCCTCCAGTAATACCGAGAGGTTGCCCGCCGAGCCGGTGGCGTAGCCGCGCTGGAACAGCGACGCGCCAAGCTGCACCATCTCCTGTCGTGCCTGTTGTTCAGTCATAGTGGAAACTCCGTTTGTGCCCGCGCAAAGAATTGCTCATCGCCAAAATTGCCCGATTTCAGTGCCAGCGACAGCGGCTGATCGATATCGCGTACCCAGGGCACGCCCGGCGAAATGGTGGGGCCAATATGAAAGCCGGTCACGCCCAGACTTTGCGCCACCACACCGGAGGTTTCGCCACCGGCGACAATGAAGCGCTGCCAGCCACGGCTTTTGAGTTCGCGCGCCACGGCGGCAAACAGCTGCTCCACCGCTTCGCTGCTGCGTGCGGCGCCGTAGCGCTGCTGAATGGTTTGTAGCTGCTGCGCGTCGGCGGTGGCGTAGAGCAGCGGCGCCAGCGGCTGATGCGTGTTGGCCTCAACCCAGTCACAAAGCAGTTGAGCATAGCTTTCGACCTGTTGCAGGCACGCTTCCACGTCCACTTCCCGCGCCGGTGCCTGTTGGCGATAGGCACTGACCTGGCGATTAGTCATCTGCGAACAGGAACCGGAGATCACCACCGCCCGATCGCCACGCGGCCTGCCCGCCTGCTCTGCCTGAAGATTCACCGTGCTGTTATTGGCCCACTGCCGCGCCAGGCCAATCGCCAGGCCAGAACCGCCGGTCACCAGCCGCATCTCGCGCAACGCTTCGCCCTGCACCAGCAGATGCTGTTCGTGTAACGCATCCAGCACCACGTAACGAACCTGCTGCTGCGCCAGCGCCGTGAGCTGCTCACGCACCGCCCCGGCGCCGCGATCCAGCGTGGTGACGCCGATCACCGCCGCCTTGCCGTGCGCCTGCTGTTCCATCAGTCGCGGCAGATAGCTGTCGGTCATCGGCGTGACCGGATGATGGCGCATGCCGGAGTCAGAGAGCAGCTGGTCATTCACAAACAGATAGCCCTGATAGACCGTGCGGCCGTTAACCGGCAACGCCGGAGAGATCACCGTTAAGGTTTCATCCAGCGCCGCCAGCAGCGCATCGGTCACCGGGCCGATGTTGCCCGTGGCGGTGCTGTCAAAGGTGGAGCAATACTTAAAGTAAAAGCGATCGCAGCCCTGCTGTTGCAGCCAGCTCAGCGCCGCCAGCGACTGGCTAATCGCCTGCGCCGGCGAGCAGGAACGTGATTTCAGGCTGACAACAATCGCCTGTGCATTCACCTTTTCATCGCCCTGCGGCACGCCGTTAAACTGAATGGTGGCGAGGCCGTTCTGCACCAGAAAGCTGGCGATGTCGGTGGCGCCGGTAAAATCATCGGCGATAACGCCTAAACGGCTCATGCCTCCCCCTTTGCCTGCGGCAGCGTGATGCCACTAAAAATCTTGATCACCGCGCTGTCATCTTCCCGGCCATATCCGGCGTTGCTCGCTTCGGTAAACATATTGAGCGCGGTCGAGGCCAGCGGCAGAGGGAAATGCAGCGACTTGGCGGTTTCTGCTACCAGGTTAAGATCTTTCACAAAGATATCGACCGCGGATTTCGGACTGTAGTCGCCGTCCACCACGTGCTGCATGCGGTTTTCAAACATCCACGAATTACCGGCGGCATTGGTCACCACGTCATACATGGTTGCCAGCGGAATGCCCGCCCGGGCCGCCAGCGCCATCGCCTCGGCGCCTACCGCGATATGCACACCCGCCAACAGCTGATGAATAATTTTGACCGTTGAACCGAGACCGATCTCAGTGCCGACGCGATAGACTTTGGCGGCGATGGCATCCAGCACCGGCTGCAGGCGGGTAAAGGCGTCGTCGCTGCCGGAAGCCATTACCGTCATGTCGCCGGTAGCCGCTTTAGCCGCACCGCCGGATACCGGCGCATCCAGCATCACCAGCTGATGTTCCGCCAGCTGCTGGGCAAACGCCTGCGCATCGGCAGCTGAAATGGTGGAGGAGATCATCACTACGGTGCCCGGCTTCAGGCTGGCGGCCAGTCCGTTGTCACCAAACAGGATGGCGCGCACCTGTTGCGCGTTAACCACCAGCAGCAGGACCGCGTCGAGCTCGGCGGCAAAGTCATGAGCGGCAGGCTGCGCATCGCGCGCGCCCGCCTGACGTAGCGTCTCCAGCGCCGTGGGATTGAGATCGGCGCCCCAAGTGTTGAGACCTGCGCGAATACAGGATTGCGCTGCGCCCATGCCCATGGAGCCCAGACCGATTACACAGATGTTGCGAACTGTTGAAAGCACATGCGCCTCCGCTGTTAAATTAAGTGATTATTTGTTTGTTACTGTTAATCCTGGCAGAGAAGCGGCGCAATAAACGTGCTCAACCTCACAATAATTAACACATATGGCCGCTAATTTTCACAGGAGTTAACAGGAAAGCGCATGAATACCGACTACAACTGCCGCTGGCAGCGGTGATTTTCGCTGGCGTCGATGCGCTGTTACATTACAATGTGAAAAAATGATAACGCAGGGGGGTAAGCAGTGATTCCCGTAGAACGACATCAACAAATTCTGGCGCTGGTGGCTGAACGCGGCGTGGTAAGCATCAGCGAGCTGACCGAACGGCTTGGCGTGTCGCATATGACCATTCGGCGTGATGTGCAAAAGCTGGAGGAACAAGGTGCGGTGCTGTCGGTATCGGGTGGCGTGCGAACGGCGGAGCGGCTGGCGGCAGAGCCATCGCATCTGGCAAAAAGTGCCATGTACAACGATGAAAAGCGGGCGATTGGCCTGCTGGCGGCACAGCACATTCCGCGTCACAGCTGCATTTATCTTGATGCTGGCACCACCACGCTGGCGCTGGCGCGTCAGTTAACCGAACGTGATGATCTGCTGGTGGTGACCAACGACTTTGAGATTGCCAATCTGCTGATTGACAGCAGCGGTTGCCGAGTGATTCACACCGGCGGCATCGTCTGCCGGGAGAATCGCTCCTGCGTCGGCCATGCGGCGGCGGCGGCCTTGCGCCATCTGGCGATCGATATCGCCTTTATTTCCGCCTCCTGCTGGGGCCCGCGCGGCATTTTCACGCCGGATGAAGACAAGGTCACGGTGAAACAAACGGTAAGCGAGGTTAGCAGCAAACGCGTGCTGCTGAGCGACAGCTCCAAATACAACAAGATTGCCACCTGGCTGGCGCTGCCGCTGGCGACGTTTGATGTGATTATTACCGATTCGCAGCTGAGCGCCACGGCAAAGGAGAATGTAGGTAAGGGGAACGGGGAACTGCTACTGGCGGGATGAATGATTTCGCCCCGCAGCATGGCGGGGCGAAAGATCGGACTATCGCTTACAGCTCTTCGCTGTATTGCGGCACCGGATTGCGGAAGCTACGGGTAACGAATGCCAGGTAAATAATACCCAACGTCGCCCACACCAGGCCGAGAACCATTGAGCTCTCTTCCAGGTTAACCCACAGCGCGCCCACGGTCAGCGCGCCCATCAACGGCAGCACCAGGAACTGGAAGTGGTCTTTCAGCGTTTTGTTACGCTTCTCACGGATCCAGAACTGTGAAATCACCGACAGGTTCACAAAGGTGAACGCCACCAGCGCACCAAAGTTAATCAGCGCCGTCGCGGTAACCAGGTCAAACCAGATAGCGCTTAATGCCACCAGGCCTACCAGAATCACGTTGAAGGTCGGCGTGTGCCATTTCGGACTGATATAACCGAAGAAACGCTCCGGGAAGACGCCGTCACGGCCCATCACGTACATCAGGCGCGAGACGCCCGCGTGCGCGGCCATACCGGATGCCAGCACGGTTACGCAGGAGAAGATCAGGATGCCAAACTGGAAGGTGCGACCCGCCACGTAAAGCATGATTTCTGGCTGCGATGCGTCCGGATCTTTGAAGCGCGTGATATCCGGGAAGTAGAGCTGCAGGAAGTAAGAGACCACGATAAAGATCACGCCACCGAACAGCGCGGTGAGGAAAATCGCCCGTGGAATGGTGCGCTCTGCGTCTTTGGTCTCTTCTGACAGCGAACTGATGCCATCAAAGCCAAGGAACGAGAAGCAGAGAATGGTCGCGCCGGTGATCATCGGCACAACATGCGCGTCCTCAGACCAGAATGGACGGCTGCTGACCAGCGTACCGGCACCTTCGCCGTGCGCCACGCCGTACACGACCATCACCATCAGCGCGATCATGACTGCAACCTGCAGCACCACAATGACGCTGTTGAAGTTAGCCACGGTCTTGATGCCCTTGAGGTTGGACAGGGTCATAAAGCCGACTAACGCCACCACGAATATCCACGAAGGCACCGCGGGAACAAGCGCTTCGAAATAGATTTTCGCCAGCAGGATGTTGATCATTGGCATGATCAAATAATCGAGCAGCGATGACCAACCCACCATAAAGCCTACGTGCGGGCTGATCGATTTTTGTGCATAGGTATAGGCTGAACCGGCGGACGGGAAACGGCGCACCAGCTTGCCATAGCTCACCGCGGTGAACAGGATGGCAATTAACGCAAAGGCGTAAGCGGTCGCGACGTGGCCGTCGGTGAGGCCCGATACAATGCCGAAGGTATCAAACAGGGTCATTGGCTGCATGTATGCAAGGCCAATCATTACCACCGGCAGTAAAGTCAGAGTTTTTTTCAGATGGGCACCTTGAGGTGCGGCAGACTGCTTATGCGTCATGATTCAGACTCCCCATAGCAGCAACCTTGCTGGATTGCCCCACAGGGAAATTTCGCGCGAGGCGAAAGAAAGGATATGAGTTAGCGGCCAGCGTGGCGCCATAATCATCACGGAGTCGACCAGCCATAGCTGGTGCAAGGTTAACAAAGTGACCCATTGTACTTTTCCTTAACATGACACGTTTTGCGTGCTTTTTTAGTGAGTATCTATCCGGAACGTTGTCCGGCCTCAGCGATGGTAAATTCACAGAAACATGCAAAAAAATAACCGGCGCGGGTAGCGTCGGTTATTTTTTCATTTTGCAGGGCGCGTATTTTGCACCATTCGCAGTGATGAATACAAGACGTTCAGGCCTTCCTCGATAATTTCTTTACTGGCGGTCAGCGGAATCAGAAAACGGATCACGTTACCGCGTACGCCGCAGGAGAGTAGCACCAGCCCCTGACGGCCCGCTTCCTGCACCAGCGCCTGCGTCAGCAGCTTGTCCGGGCACTGCCGATCGCCCGCTTCCACCAGCTCCATCGCCACCATTGCGCCGCAGCCACGCACGTCGCCGATGCAGTCAAATTCGCTGGCCATTGCGTGCAGCGCCGCCTGTAACAGCTCGCCCTGCTGCTCCGCGCGCTGGTTCAACTGTTCCTCTTCAATGATCTCCAGCACCGCCAGCGCGGCGGCAATGCCGATCGGTGAGCCAGCGTAGGTGCCGCCAAGCCCGCCAGGCAGCGCTTTTTGCATCAGCTCACGACGGCCAACAATCGCCGAAAGCGGAAAACCACCGGCAAGACTTTTCGCCATAGTCATGATATCCGGCTCCACGCCGCTGTGCTCAATGGCAAAGGTTTTACCGGTGCGGCAGAAGCCGCTCTGAATCTCATCGGCAATCAGTACGATGCCGTGCTCGTCACACAGCTTTCGCAGCTGGCGCAGAAAATCGGATGAGGCAGCATAAAAACCGCCCTCGCCCTGAACCGGCTCAATAATGATCGCGGCGACATCGTCGGGTGCCACGTCAGCGGCAAAAATGCCCTGCAGCGCGCCCAGCGCCTGATTGTCTGAAATACCCAGATAGCTGGCGGGGTACGGCGCATGAAAAATGCCGCCTGGAAACGGGCCGTAACCTTTTTTATAGGGCTGCACCTTGCCGGTCAGCGCCATGCCCAACAGCGTGCGGCCATGAAAACCGCCGCGAAAGGCGATGATCGCGCTGCGTCCGGTAGCAATGCGCGCCACCTTGATAGCATTTTCCACCGCTTCGGCACCGGTCGACATTAGCAGTGTTTGCGTGGGCGCCTGAATCGGCACCAGCGCATTAAGCTTTTCCGCCAGCTCAACGTAGCTGCCGTACGGCGTAACCTGAAAACAGGGATGCGTGAACTGCTCCAGCTGCGCCTGCACCGCGGCAATGACCTTTGGATGGTTATGGCCGGTGTTCAACACCGCAATGCCGGACGCAAAATCGATGTAGCGCCGCCCTTCCACGTCCCACAGCTCGGCGTTGCGTGCTTTGGCGAGATAACAGTTCAGCGCGCTGGCTACGCCGGGTGTGACTGCCGCCTCGCGACGGGACTGCCACTGATGATTAGAGTGCGACATGCTGAACTCCTTGCGCCGGGAGGCCTGAAATTGGGGATCAACAGCGGGTTGCCTGTAACGGCGGCTTATATAAAGCACCTCATCCGCCAGCCTGATTTGCTGCCTCCCTGCGGCCTGGGTCAGAAAAAACGCGCGGCGATGCTGCCTGCCCCGCAGGATGCCGGACGGTGCAACATACCGCCACGGCTTTGCGGGTCAGGCGCAGGTTTTAACCGCCGACCATGCGCACTGGCTCAGGCATTTTTCAGCATCCAGTCGATTTCGGTGGCGGTGATTAACCGCTCAAAGTGCATCATTTCGTGGTGTTTGCAGCGATACCAGACGAAACCGAACCGATCGCCCAGCAGCTTGCGCAGCGCGTGACTCTCTTCAAAGGCGAGCAGCGCATCGCTCTGACGAATCGGTAGCGGATTGCCATCGGCTTCATGGCCATTGCCGGTAACCGGGTGCGGCAACGGCAACTGGTTATCAAGCCCGTGCAAAATACCGGCAAGTATTGCCGCCATGACCAGATAGGGATTGGCATCGGCGCCCGCAACACGGTATTCCACGCGATGATTTTCCACGTCGCCACAGGGAATGCGTAGCGCCACGGTTCGGTTGTTATGCCCCCAGGAGGCCTGCAAAGGCACAAAAGATTCTGGTAAAAAGCGGCGGTAGGCGTTGACGTTCGGTGCCAGCAGCGCCATAGAGGCGGGCATCAAATCGATCATCCCGGCTAGGGCGCGTTTCAACAGCGGCGAATCGCTGCCGTCGTCGCTGGCCAGCGCATTATGATCGGCGGCATCCAGCATGCTGATATGCACATGCATTCCGCTGCCCGCGTACTCTTCATAAGGCTTGGCCATGAAAGTGGCGGTCATGCCGTGTTTTTCAGCCACCTGACGCACCAGTCGCTTGAGCTGAATGGCATGATCGCAGGCGCTTAACACGTTGCGCGTGTGATGCAGGTTGATTTCGAACTGCCCTGGCGACGCCTCTGCCAGCGCGCCATCGGCAGGAATGCCCTGCAAACGTGCCAGCTCATCAATCTCGCTGAGCACTGCGGAAAAGTGATCGAGATTATCCACCGAATAGACCTGCGACTGCATGTTGCGATCGTCGCTGCCCGGCGTACAGGGCGGCTGGATAAAGCCTTCGGCATCGCGGATTTTATCCACCAGATAGAACTCCAGCTCTACCGCTACCACCGGAAACAATCCCCGGTTGCGCAAGCGCTGCCAGAGGTGATTGAGTACGTTTCGGGGTTCAACGTCAAAGGGAGTGCCATCTTGATTGCGCATGGTGAGCAGAATTTGCGCCAGATGGTGAGGATCGGTAGCAGAGGGAACCAGCGTATCGGCAACCGGCAAACAGATGTTGTCCGGTTCGCCCATCGACTGGCCAAGACCGGCGGCTTCCACCGTGTTACCCAGAATGTCCATGGCGAACACCGAGGCGGGAAAATAGCAGCCCTTTTCCAGCTTTGCCAGGCTGGCAACCGGAATGCGCTTGCCGCGAAAAACACCGTTTAAATCATTGAGAAGAATATCGACGTGCTGCGTTTCAGGATAGCGTTCCAGGTAAGTTTGCACTTCGCGCTGGAACGCGCTGGTTCGTTTCTCTTCACTGTGCCGCGTGAAGTCTTCTACTTCGACAAGATTGGTCATGATCCCACCCGCCCTTTACCGTTTTTGAAGGTTGCGCGATGCTCAAAAAAACAGCCACTTCTCTAACATAGCGCCTCCCTAAAAAGTGTGCAAATGTAACATTATTGTTTGAATATCCACCGGTGCGTTGCTAGATTGACAATATATTGCACAGATTTACAGCAAAAGGGCTTTTTCGGAAGAAATTTTGAACAGTGAGCAGGAGAGGCGATGGGCATTATTTTTAACAAGCCGTTGATTGGCGTAATAATGTGCCAAATCGACATGCAAGGTCATCCCAGCCAGATGGTGCATAACAAATACCTTGATGCCATCCTGCTGGCGGGCGGTATTCCGCTGGCGCTGCCGCACGGCTTGCTGGCAGCACCCGATTTGCTTGAGCAGGCGCTGGCTCCGCTTAGCGGCATTCTGTTAACCGGCAGCCCCAGTAATATCGAACCCTGGCACTATGGTGAATCTGGCGATGAGCCGTACGCCGATCCCGGCCGCGATAAGCTCGCCTTCGCGTTGATTAATGCGCTGATTGCGCACCGCACGCCGCTGCTGGCCATCTGCCGTGGCTTGCAGGAGCTGGTGGTGGCCACTGGCGGCACACTGCATCGTCAGCTTCATGTGCAGCCGGGTTTACGCGATCATCGCGAAGACGGCACCTTATCGCTGGATGAACAATATGCCCCTGCGCACGATATTGTTATCGAGCCGGATGGCCTGCTGCGCGAACTGATGGCTGGCGAAACTGCTTCTTGTGTTAATTCGCTGCACCAGCAAGGCATTAAAACGCTGGGACCCTCGTTGCGCAGTGAAGCGCGTAGCGCCGATGGCCTGATTGAAGCAGTGAGCCTGCGCGATCATCCGTTTGCGCTGGGGGTGCAGTGGCATCCGGAATGGCACGCCGCTGAATCAGTGCTGTCACAACAGCTGTTCGGCGGCTTTATCCGCGCCAGCCAGCGTTATCAGCAGGACGCACGACCATGAGCGAAGCCACTCTGGCGCCCGGACGGCGCCTGTCGCAGATTCGTCAGGAAAAGGGATTATCGCAGCGGCGCGTAGCCGAGCTCTCCGGGCTGACGCACAGCGCCATCAGCACCATTGAGCAGGACAAGGTCAGCCCGGCGGTAAGCACGCTGCAAAAGCTGCTCAAGGTCTATAACCTGTCTCTGTCGGAATTCTTCTCTGAACCGGTGATCGCCGCAGCGCCAAAAGTGGTGATTCGGCCCGAGGATCTGATCGATATTGGCGGTCAGGGCGTCTCACTGAAGCTGATCCACAATGGTAATGCTCTGCGCACGCTGGCGATGCTGTTGGAAACCTACGAGCCCGGTGCCACCACCGGCGAGAAAATTCGGCATCAGGGAGAAGAGACCGGCACCCTGCTGGAGGGCGAAATTATCCTGACGGTTGGCGGCCAGCGTTATCACCTCTGTGCTGGCGAAAGTTATGTCATTGATACCGGGCAGCCGCACAGTTTCAGTAATCTGTCCGCAACGCCGTGCCGCATCGTTAGCGCCCACACGCCCGCCACGTTTTAGGCGGTTTTCCAGCCGAGGTCATGATGAAACATATCGAGAGTTTTTACGCGGCGACCGCCAATGACCACGACGACTGGCCGCGGCTGGAAGAGTCGATTCAGACCGATGTCTGCATCATTGGCGGCGGCTTTACCGGCCTCTCTTCTGCGCTGTTTCTCACCGAAGCGGGTTATGACGTGGTGGTGCTGGAAGCGGCGCGCGTTGGCTATGGTGCCAGCGGCCGCAACGGCGGTCAGGTGGTTAATTCTTACAGCCGCGATATCGACGTTATTGAACAGCGCTATGGCGCAGAAAGCGCGCGCATGCTGGGCAGCATGATGTTCGAAGGCGCAGCGATCATCCGCGATCGCATCGATCGTTACGCGATCGCCTGTGATTATCGTCCCGGCGGCATTTTCGCCGCGCTCAATAACCGGCAGCTGAATCACCTGCGGGCGCAGAAAGCCCGCTGGGAACATTACGGCAATCATCAACTGGAACTGCTGGACGAAACCGGCATTCGACGCGAAGTTGCCTCAGAGCGCTACGTTGGCGGGCTGCTCGATCTGCAAGGCGGCCATCTGCATCCGTTAAACCTCGCGCTTGGCGAAGCCGAAGCGATTCGCCGTCACGGCGGCCGCATCTATGAGTTTTCCGCCGCCACGGCCATTGATTACGGCAACCCAAACCGTGTTAAAACCGCCAGCGGTGAAGTCACCGCGAAATTTGTGATTTTTGCGGGCAATGCCTACATTTCGCCGCAGGTCGAGCCGCGTCTGAGTGGCAAAAGCATGCCCTGCGGTTCGCAGATTATCACCACCGAACCGTTGAGCCGCGATCAGGCGTTAAGCCTGCTGCCGAATAATTACTGCGTGGAAGATTGTAACTATCTGCTCGATTATTTCCGTCTTACTGCCGATAACCGCCTGCTCTACGGCGGCGGTGTGATCTACGGCGCCCGCGAGCCGCAGGATATCGACAACCTGATTTTGCCCAAGCTGCTGCGCACCTTCCCGCAGTTGCAGGGGGTGAAAATCAGCCATCGCTGGAGTGGAAACTTCCTGCTGACGCTGTCGCGCATGCCGCATTTTGGTCGGCTGGAGCACAACACCTATTTTATGCAAGGCGACAGCGGCCACGGCGTGACCTTTACTCATCTGGCAGGAAAGCTGATTGCTGAAACGCTACGCGGCGACGCCGAACGCTTCGACGCCTTCGCCAACATTCCACACCTGCCTTTCCCCGGCGGCCGGCGCTTCAAGGTACCGCTGACCGCCATGGGCGCGGTGTGGTACGCGCTGAGGGACAGGCTGGGGGTGTGAATTCGCAGGCGCATAAAAATCAAAAATTTCTGACATGCATCAGCACGTTCATGTTTTGAGCTGCACCAGCAAAATTTAAGCATTTGTAGGTAAACGGCATTAAAGTTGGGTTCCATTTTCAGGACTTCTCTTCTTACTTAGGTGTAATCAGAGTGTTGCGAGCAAGTATCAATTTTTTTGTGAGATGTTCGCTCACTGGCCGAACGAGTGGCGAGCACACCATTTCAAAAGCCTCAACGTAATTCCTCGATACATAACACTGCTGAAAAAAGAGAATTAAAAACGATCTTCGGGATTTTGTTAAAGCGTATCTTAGCGGACAGAGATTTTTCAAAAACAGTGGCAACGTCATACTTGCCTTACGCTTTTTCTAATGCCAGGATCGCTTTCTTTTTTCAGGGTGCGATGATGGTTAAACTTTTCGCTCGATATGTTTCGGTTGGAGCGCTCAATACAGCGATTCATTGGGTTGTATTCTCAGCTTTGTATGCAAGCCATTTTTCTCAATCTATAGCGAACCTGGTTGCTTTTTGTATTGCTGTCACATTTTCTTTTTATGCCAATGCAAAGTGGACGTTTAAGGCAGAGGCGACAACCACCCGCTATCTGCTTTTTGTCTTGTTTATGGGAATGATGGCCTTAGCCGTTGGCTGGGGTGCTGACAGATTACATATCCTGCCGATTTTTACCTTAGTGTTTTTTTCCGCGATTAGTCTGATCTGTGGATTTATATATTCAAAACTGGTCATATTCAGGGAGAGGAAATGAAGATATCACTTATTGTTCCTGTATTGAATGAAGAGGAGGCTGTGCCGATTTTTTATCATGCTGTGCGCAACTTTGAATCATTTGACGGAAATCAAGTTGAGATCGTTTTTATCAATGATGGAAGCACTGACAATACCGAAGATGTAATCACTGAGTTGGAAAAAAAAGACAACTTGATTCATCATATATCCTTTACACGCAACTTTGGTAAAGAGCCAGCACTGTTCGCCGGTTTAGAAGCTGCATCGGGAGAAGTTGTTATTCCCATTGATGTAGACTTGCAGGATCCCATCAATGTCATCCCTGAATTAATAAAAAAATATCTCGCAGGTGCTGATGTGGTATTAGCTAAAAGAATTGACAGAAGTTCTGATAGCCACCTCAAAAGGAAGTCTGCTGAACTTTTTTATAAATTGCATAATAAAATCAGCACACCCAAAATTGAAGAGAACGTTGGTGATTTTAGACTAATGTCTCGTGAAGTAGTTGACAACATTCGTCATTTAAAAGAACGTAATTTGTTTATGAAAGGCGTGCTTAGCTGGGTCGGCGGAAAGACGGAAGTTGTAGAGTATGTTCGCGCAGAAAGAGTCGCTGGTAGCACCAAGTTTAATGGGTGGAAATTATGGAACCTCGCCTTAGAAGGAATAACATCGTTTTCAACCTTTCCTCTTCGTATGTGGACTTATATAGGATTTATTGTTGCTGCAATTTCTTTTATTTATGGCGTATGGATGATAGTCGATAAATTGGTATGGGGGAACTCGGTCGCTGGTTATCCTTCACTGCTGGTATCAATCCTTTTTCTTGGTGGCATTCAGTTAATTGGCATAGGTGTTCTGGGTGAATATATAGGCAGGATTTATATTGAGTCAAAACAAAGGCCTCGGTATATAAAAAAAATAAAAAGGAGTAAAGAATGAACAGCACTATTTCGGAACAAAGATTAATCGATAAGAATGAGTTTGAAAGTAACTTCATTCTTTACTTTAGTGTGGCTTTACTTGCTTATTTAGTGGTATATGGCTTCGAAATCACTCATTTCTCGCTTTCCATTGATGAAGAGCCGCGCAACAATTTTGCTCAAACCCTCTCTGCTGGAAGGTGGGGTCATGCCTTATTGAGGGAATATTTACTTCCAGAACCTTATGTGCCGTTCTTTACTACTTTTTTTTCAGTAGTGACACTGTCTATATCAGGCTCTCTTAGCGCAATATTCCTCAGACTAGGACGTTCAGTTTCGGTGCCTTATCTGATTATGTTGGCAGCATTGCCACAGCTGTCTTATCAGCTGGAGTTCAGTAATCAGGCTGATACAGTTGCTATATCTATGTTTTTCTCAGTCGCATCATTATTTATGTTGCGTAATATCAGCATTTTAAAATCGATTTTTTTTGTCATTCTTACTGTATGTTCACTGTCTGTTTATCAATCCATATTCCTCTATTCAGCATCGATTGTTTGTGTCTGGATGGCTATTCGCTGTACTAAGAAAGAAATCAACTTTATTTCTTCACTTAAAATCATCATATTATTTATTTTACTTACCGCACTATCACTTATAATCAATAGCTTTCTGGCAAAAAATGTCGCTGGTTATTTTGGCGTAATGCAGTCAGATTACCTTTCCTCAATGATTGGTTGGGGCAAAAGAGGAAATGGTGAAGTCCTTAGCTCACTTTGGCGATTTATAAGAGATTACCTTACATTCAAAGCTGCTTATGGGCTAAATGCTTTTCCTTTTTGCATCATATGGCTTGTTGGTTCGATAGTGCTCGCCTTTAAAAATAAATATAATGTTGTACTGACGTTGTTTTATTGCCTGGCTGCATTGCTGTCAGCATTCCTGCTAAATATAGCTATTGGCTCGAGCATGCCCCCCAGAGCAATGACTCAAATCCCAGTGGTATTTGCAGGATTATTTGCTATTTTCTTGACTATGTTGCAAAAAAAACACATCGGCTTAATAATATCAGTGTTGTTTTTAATCAATGGTTCAGCGGCATCTAATAGCTTGTTTTATAGTGATTACATGGCGAGAGTGTCAGATAGAGCTTTTTCAGAAAGGCTTATAGCCAGAATTTATTCTGAAATACCCTCATTTAATGTAGAGGACAACCCCGTATTCTTTTACGGGAGCTATTCACCAAAAAACAACTGGAAAATCCCAACAGCTGATGTCTTTGGTTCATCTTTTTTTGAGTGGGATAGCGGTAATAATCGCCGAATGTATCAATATCTTGAAACAGCAAATATTATACAGTTTAAAATTCCCAACCCAGCACAAGTCAGCAAGGCTATAGATGATGCGAAAGATATGCCTGAATGGCCAGCAGCGAACTCAGTTCAACTTAAAGATGGTGTTGTGATAGTTAAACTCAGTAATAAATTAAGCCCGTATAATAGATGAATTAAAACGGGCTGCCTGCTAAACTTTATTATTATTACTTAGCATGCAGTCCGTTTATATCAAGCCACGCCTGACTGAAGAAAAACCCAGTTTCTTTATAAAATCGTTGAAATTTCAAGTACTTTAAAAAAATCTCAAGATCCTCTCGCAAGAAATAACGATTTTACAAAAAGAAAACAATAACAAATTTAATTAGCCTTAAGACTTTATCACTACGATTTAATAAGAGCTGATTTCACAGCTCTTTGCAAAAAAAATCAACCCAGCGGCATCACCGTTGGATCGCTGTAGCTGTACTCAAATCCCAGCTCATGACAAATTTTTCCGCCATCGATCACTTTGCCTGGTTCACCCGGATCGGCGACAAAGGTGGGCGCGGTCAGCCCCAGCTGTTTTGCCACTGTCGGATAAAACTGGTTGCGTGCCGGATGCTGAGGCGCGCAGAGGTTATAAACGTGCCCGCCTTTTGGGGTTTGCAGCAGCAGGATGATGGCATTGATCACATCATCAAGGTGCACCAGATTGACCCCTTGCCCGCCATCCTGCAGATCGGTTTTGCCCGCAAGAAAGCGGCCCGGATGACGATTGGGCCCCACCAGCCCCGCCAGACGCAGAATATCCACTGAGGTATTTGGTAAACCGTGCAGCCAGTTCTCCAGCTCCACCAGCGTTTTGCCCGCTACGGTTTCCGGCACCAGCTCGCTGCTTTCTTTTATCACGCCCGCACCTTTGCCATAAACCGAGGTTGAGCTGGTGAACAGGATACGCGGCACGTTGTAAGCCAGCGCGCTATCGACGATGTTCTGCACCGCCTGCATATATTTCTCCCCGCCTTCCACCGTGCGGCTGGCGGGCAGCGTCACAATCAGAACATCCACTTTAAGCAGTGATTCGAGCTCATCGGCATCGCACACAATTTCAGGTGTCAGTTCCAACTGGCAGGCATCAATGCCACAGCGGCGCGCGGCATCCACACCGTCGGGCGTGGTTTTGGTGCCGCTGACCTGCCAGCCACGCGCGGCCAGCGCTATGGCTAACGGCATGCCCAGCCAACCCAGGCCAACAATCGCTACCTTTTTCATCCTTTATTCCTCTTTAAGACGGTTCTTGGCTTAAGCTACGTCAGCCCGCCGTGGCTGACAATGGCTGATTGTTTCCATCCGGTAACATGCTGAAAAAAAGGGTTGCCTTCGTTGGCTAATCTGGTTAGGTTAATTGGCAGACTAATGAATAGACATTCACACGGATTTATATGACCAGCGTACAGTTCACCCACCATCATCACCATCACCCTGACTAGTCTTTCAGGCGATGAGTGCTGGAAGACGTTTAGGATCTTCCAGTGGCGCGAACAACGCAAAGAGAGCCCCCGGAAGATTATCTTCCGGGGGTTTTTTTATGGGCTGACGTAAAACATCCGCCAGCCATCAACAGGATTTTATGAGGACAGGACCGATGTTAGATAACACCCGTTTACGCATAGCTATGCAGAAATCTGGCCGTTTAAGCGATGAATCACGCGAATTGCTGACGCGCTGCGGCATCAAAATCAATCTGCAGGAGCAGCGTTTGATCGCCTTCGCTGAGAACATGCCTATCGACATCCTGCGCGTGCGCGATGACGATATTCCAGGTCTGGTGATGGACGGTGTGGTTGACCTCGGCATTATTGGCGAAAACGTACTCGAAGAAGAGCTGCTGGACCGTCGTGCTCAGGGCGATGATCCGCGTTACTTTACCCTGCGCCGCCTTGATTTCGGCGGCTGCCGTCTGTCGCTGGCGATGCCGGTTGATGAAGAGTACACCGGCCCGCAGTGTCTGGAAAATGCCCGCATCGCGACCTCTTATCCCCACATCCTGAAGCAATATCTGGACAAGAAAGGCATTCCTTTTAAATCCTGCCTGCTGAACGGTTCGGTTGAGGTGGCACCGCGTGCCGGTCTGGCCGATGCCATTTGCGATCTGGTCTCTACCGGCGCCACGCTGGAAGCCAATGGCCTGCGCGAAGTCGATGTCATTTATCGTTCCAAAGCGGTGCTGATTCAGCGTGACGGCGAAATGTCCGCCGCCAAGCAGGAGCTGATCGACAAGCTGATGACGCGCATTCAGGGCGTCATCAAAGCGCGCGAATCAAAATACATCATGCTGCACGCGCCAAGCGATCGTCTGGAAGAGGTGATTGGTCTGCTGCCGGGCGCTGAACGTCCAACCGTGCTGCCGCTGGCGGGCGACAAGAGCCGCGTGGCGATGCACATGGTCAGCAGCGAAACGCTGTTCTGGGAAACCATGGAAAAACTGAAGGCGCTGGGTGCCAGCTCCATTCTGGTATTGCCAATTGAGAAGATGATGGAGTAAGACGATGAGCGCATTCAATACCCTTATTGACTGGAATCAGTGCAGTGACGAGCAACAGCAACGTCTGCTGATGCGCCCGGCGATTTCTGCGTCTGATGCCATTACGCAGACGGTGCGCACCATCCTTGACAAGGTGAAAGCGGAAGGCGACGACGCCCTGCGTTATTACAGCGCCACCTTCGATAAAACTCAGGTCGATGCGTTGCGCGTGTCGCAGGCGGAGATCGACGCGGCGTCCGCGCGCCTTGACGACAAGGTCAAACAGGCGATGGCGATCGCCGTACGCAATATCGAGACCTTTCACGTCGCCCAGCAGCTGCCGGCTGTGGATATCGAAACGCAGCCTGGCGTGCGCTGCCAGCAGGTGACGCGCCCGGTGCGCTCGGTTGGCCTGTATATTCCTGGCGGCTCTGCGCCGCTGTTTTCCACCGTATTAATGTTGGCGACGCCTGCCCGCATCGCCGGTTGTGGTCGCGTGGTGCTCTGTTCCCCGCCGCCGGTGGCTGATGAAATTCTGTATGCGGCACAGCTGTGTGGCGTCCAGGAAGTGTTTCAGGTTGGCGGCGCGCAGGCGATTGCTGCGCTGGCACTGGGTACCGAATCGGTGCCTAAAGTGGATAAGATCTTTGGCCCGGGTAACGCCTGGGTAACCGAATCCAAGCGCCAGGTGAGCCAGCGTCTGGATGGCGCGGCGATCGATATGCCTGCGGGTCCATCTGAAGTGCTGGTGATTGCCGATGCTGAAGCCACACCCGATTTTGTCGCCTCCGATCTGCTTTCACAGGCGGAACACGGTCCCGACTCACAGGTGATTCTGCTCACGCCATCCGCCGAGCTGGCGACGGCGGTGGCTGAAGCAGTAGAGCGCCAGCTGGCGCAACTGCCGCGTGCGGAAACCGCCCGTAAGGCGCTGGAGAGCAGTCGCCTGATTGTGGCCCGCGATCTGGCGCAGTGCGTGGAGATCTCCAACCGCTACGGCCCTGAGCACCTGATCATCCAGACGCGCCAGGCGCGTGACTGGGTGGAGAGCATCACCAGCGCTGGTTCAGTGTTTCTCGGCGATTGGTCGCCCGAATCGGCAGGCGATTACGCCTCCGGCACCAACCACGTGCTGCCAACTTATGGTTATACCGCCACCTGCTCGAGCCTTGGCCTGGCCGATTTCCAGAAGCGTATGACGGTGCAGGAGCTGACGCCGCAGGGCTTTTTGCAGCTGGCGCCGACGATTGAAACCCTGGCTGCTGCCGAGCAGCTGATTGCCCACAAAAATGCCGTTACGCTGCGCGTTGCCGCCCTTAAGGAGAAAGCATGACCGATATCACTGCGCTGGCCCGGGCCAACGTGCGCGACTTAACGCCTTACCAGTCGGCGCGCCGCTTGGGTGGCAACGGCGACGTCTGGCTGAATGCCAACGAGTTTCCACTGCCGGTGCCGTTTGAGCTGTCGCAAAATACGCTGAATCGCTATCCGGAATGTCAGCCGAAGTTGGTGATCGAGCGCTACGCCCGTTATGCCGGTTTGCAACCCGATCAGGTGCTGGTGAGCCGCGGTGCCGATGAAGGCATTGAGCTGCTGATGCGCGCCTTCTGTGAACCAGGCAAAGATGCGATTCTGTTCTGCCCGCCGACCTACGGCATGTACAGCGTCAGCGCGGAGACCATCGGGATTGAATACCGTACCGTGGCGGCCACCGATAACTGGCAGCTGAACCTGCCTGCTATCGCTGAACAGCTGGATGGCGTCAAGCTGGTCTATATGTGCAGCCCGAACAATCCTACCGGCAATCTGATCAGCGCTGACGATATTCGCCAGCTGCTGGAGATGACGCGCGGCAAGGCGCTGCTGATTGCCGATGAAGCTTATATTGAGTTCTGTCCACAGGCGACGCTGGCGAGCTGGCTGGCGGAGTATCCGCACCTGGTGATTCTGCGCACGCTGTCCAAAGCCTTTGCGCTGGCCGGTCTGCGCTGCGGTTTTACCCTGGCGAATCCGCCGGTGATCGATCTGCTGATGAAGGTGATTGCACCCTACCCGCTTTCCACGCCGGTGGCAGACATTGCCGGCCAGGCATTAAGCGATGATGGTATTACGCTGATGCGCCAGCATGTCGCGCAGCTGAACGATAATCGCCAGTGGCTGATCGATGCGCTGCGTCAGTGCGCCTGCGTGGAGCAGGTTTTCGCCAGCGAAACCAACTATGTTCTGGCGCGCTTTAGCGATTCTCCCACTATCTTTAAAACCTTGTGGGATCAGGGCATTATTTTGCGCGATCAAAACAAACAGCCGGGGCTGGCGGGATGCTTACGCATTTCTATCGGTACCCGCGACGAGTGCGAACGCGTTATCGCTGCACTGCAACTTTTATCCGGCGCTTCCAGGGAGCACGCATGAGCCAGAAAACGCTTTTTATTGACCGCGACGGCACCATTATTTCTGAGCCGCCCGAAGATTTTCAGGTCGACCGTATGGACAAGCTCGCCTTTGAGCCGGATGCCATTCCAGCGCTGCTGAAGCTGCAGAAAGCGGGCTATCAGCTGGTGATGATCACCAATCAGGATGGTTTAGGTACCAGCAGCTTTCCGCAGGCGGATTTTGATGGCCCACACAACCTGATGATGCAGATCCTCACTTCGCAGGGCATCACCTTCAGCGATGTGCTGATCTGCCCGCATAAGCCGGAAGATCACTGCGACTGCCGCAAGCCTAAGGTCAAAATGGTGGAAGCCTGGCTCACTGACGGTGCGCTGGATAAGGCCAATAGCTATGTGATCGGCGACCGGGCTACTGATATCGAGCTGGCCGAAAACATGGGCATTCAGGGTCTGCGTTACGGTAACGAGAACCTCGACTGGAACGCGATTGCCGCGCAGCTGACCAAACGCGATCGTCATGCGCTGGTGGAACGCAACACCAAAGAGACGCAAATCAAAGTAGAAGTCTGGCTGGATCGCGAAGGCGGTAGCCGCTTTAACACCGGCGTTGGCTTCTTTGACCATATGCTGGATCAGATCGCCACCCACGGCGGCTTTCGCATGAACATTGAGGTGAAAGGCGATCTCTATATTGACGATCACCACACCGTGGAAGATACCGGCCTTGCGCTGGGTGAAGCGCTGCTGAAAGCGCTGGGCGATAAGCGTGGCATCGGCCGCTTCGGTTTTGTATTGCCGATGGACGAATGCCTGGCGCGCTGCGCGCTGGATATCTCCGGCCGGCCGCATCTCGAATACAAGGCGGAGTTTACCTATCAGCGCGTCGGCGATCTCAGCACCGAAATGGTTGAGCACTTCTTCCGCTCGCTCTCTTACACCATGGCGAGCACACTGCACCTGAAAACCAAAGGCAAGAACGATCATCACCGCGTGGAGAGCCTGTTTAAGGCCTTTGGCCGCACGCTGCGCCAGGCGATTCGCGTTGAAGGCAACACGCTGCCAAGCTCGAAGGGAGTGCTGTAATGGATATTGTGATTCTCGATACCGGCTGCGCCAATCTCTCTTCGGTGAAATGGGCGGTGCAGCGTCTGGGTTATGAGCCGCAGGTCAGCCGCGAGGCGGATATCGTGCTCAATGCCGATAAGCTGTTTTTGCCGGGCGTCGGCACGGCCCAGGCGGCAATGGATCAGCTGCGCGAACGTGAGCTGATCGACCTGATTAAAGCCTGTACTCAACCAGTGCTGGGCATCTGTCTTGGCATGCAGCTACTGGGCGCTGCCAGCGATGAGAACGGCGGCGTACCGACGCTGGGCATTATCGAACAGCCGGTGGCGCTGATGAATACCCACGATCTGCCGCTGCCACACATGGGCTGGAACCAGATTTCTTCACAGGCGGGGCATCATCTGTTTCGCGGTATCGATGAAGAAGCCTATTTTTACTTTGTGCACAGCTACGCCATGCCGGTTAACGCCAGCACCATCGCCCAGTGCCATTACGGCGAAGCCTTTACCGCCGCGGTGCAGAAAGATAATTTTTACGGCGTGCAGTTCCACCCTGAGCGCTCCGGCAAAGCGGGTGCGCAGTTGCTGAAGAACTTCCTGGAGATGTAAGGATGATTATCCCCGCTTTAGATTTAATTGAAGGCAAGGTAGTTCGGCTGCATCAGGGCGATTATGGCCAGCAGCGCGATTATGGCAGCGATCCGCTGCCGCGCCTGCAGGACTATGAACGTCAGGGCGCGCAGCTGCTGCATTTGGTTGACCTGACCGGCGCAAAAGATCCCGCCGCGCGACAGATCGCCCTGCTGAAAACGCTGATTGCGGGCGTCAGCGTGCCGGTGCAGGTGGGTGGCGGCATTCGTAGCCGTGACGACGTGGCGGCGCTGCTGGCTGCGGGCGCGGCGCGCGTGGTGGTTGGCTCCACGGCGGTAAAAGATCCTGAAGAAGTTCAGCAGTGGTTCCGTGAGTTTGGTGCCGAGGCGATTGTGCTGGCGCTGGACGTGCGCATTGACGCCAACAACCGTAAGGAAGTGGCGATCAGCGGCTGGCAGGAAGCGGCAGGCGTAACGCTGGAGGAAGTGATTGAACAGTATCAGCCGTTTGGCCTGAAGCACGTGCTGTGCACCGATATTTCACGCGATGGTACGCTGAGCGGCTCTAACGTCGCGCTCTATCAGGACGTGGCGGCGCGCTATCCTGAGGTCAGCTTTCAGTCGTCCGGCGGCATTGGTTCACTGGACGATATCGCCGCCCTGCGCGGCAGCGGTGCGCGCGGCGTGATTGTCGGCCGGGCACTTTTAGAAAACAAATTTACGGTAGCGGAGGCGATTTCATGCTGGCAAAACGGATAATTCCTTGTCTTGATGTACGTGACGGCCAGGTGGTGAAAGGCGTGCAGTTCCGCAATCATGAAATCATCGGCGACATCGTTCCACTGGCGCAGCGCTACGCGGAAGAAGGCGCAGATGAACTGGTATTTTACGATATTACCGCCTCTTCTGATGGCCGGGTGGTCGATAAAAGCTGGGTATCGCGCGTAGCAGAAGTCATTGATATCCCCTTCTGCGTGGCTGGCGGCATTAAAACTCCGGAAGACGCCGCACAGATTCTCTCGTTTGGCGCCGATAAGATTTCCATCAATTCACCGGCGCTGGCCGATCCGTCGCTGATTACCCGCCTTGCCGATCGTTTTGGCGTGCAGTGCATCGTAGTCGGTATCGATACCTGGTTTGATGAAGCCAACGGCATTTACCAGGTCAATCAATACACCGGCGACGAAGCGCGCACGCGCGTCACCGAATGGCAAACGCTCGACTGGGTGCAGGAAGTGCAGAAACGTGGCGCCGGTGAGATTGTGCTGAACATGATGAACCAGGACGGCGTGCGTAACGGCTACGATCTGGTGCAGCTGAAGAAAGTGCGCGAGGTGTGCAAAGTGCCACTGATTGCCTCTGGCGGTGCCGGCACCATGGAACATTTTTTTGAAGCCTTTGATGTGGCTAACGTTGATGGCGCGCTGGCGGCATCGGTGTTCCATAAGCAGATTATTAATATCGGTGAGCTGAAGCAGTTCCTGATCGCTAAAGAAGTGGAGATTCGCGCGTGTTAACAGTAGAACAACTGGCCCAACTGGATTGGGTGAAAACCGACGGCATGATGCCGGTCATTGTGCAGCACAGCGTCTCTGGCGAAGTGTTGATGCATGGCTACATGAATCAGCAGGCGTTAACGCACACGCTGAACGAAGGCAAAGTGACCTTCTGGTCACGCACCAAACAGCGACTGTGGACCAAAGGTGAAACCTCTGGCCATTTCCTCGACGTGGTAAGCATTACGCCCGATTGCGATAACGACACGCTGCTGGTGCTGGCTAATCCGCTTGGCCCAACCTGTCATAAAGGTACGTCCAGCTGCTTCGCACCGGCAGCGGCCGACTGGACTTTCCTCTATCAACTGGAAGAGCTGCTGGCATCGCGTAAAAGCGCCGATCCTGAAAGCTCTTATACCGCCAAACTCTATGCCAGCGGCACCAAGCGCATCGCGCAGAAAGTGGGTGAGGAAGGCGTCGAGACCGCACTGGCGGCCACGGTTAACGATCGCCATGAGCTGACCAATGAGGCGTCCGATTTGATCTATCATCTGCTGGTGCTGCTGCAGGACCAGGATTTAAATCTCAGCACCATTATTGAGAACCTGCGCCAGCGTCATAAATAATTACCTTTGATTGCCACCCGCGCAGGTTCTCTCCTGAGCGGGTTATTCCCCTTCCCCGCCCTATCTTTGCCGGAGCCCACAATGACGACCACCCATGAAAAACTGCTTGCCCTGCTCGACCAGCATCAGGCGCGTTACACACTAATGGAGCATGCGCCAACCGGTAAATGTGAAGAGGTCGCCGCCATTCGCGGCACCGCCATCGGCCAGGGCGCTAAAGCGCTGGTTTGCCACGTCAAAGGCAACGGTATTCGTCAGCATGTGCTGGCGGTGTTACCCGCCGACCAGCAGGCCGATTTAACACGCGTCGCTTCAGCGGCGGGTGGTACGCGCGCCTCGCTCGCCAGCCCGGCAGAAGTCGACAAGCTAACTGGCTGCGTATTTGGTGCCATTCCGCCGTTTAGCTTTCATCCTGATTTACGCCTGTTGGTGGACCCGCTGCTGTTCGAGCGCTTTGACGAGATAGCCTTTAATGCGGGTTTGCTGGAGAAATCGGTGGTGTTGAAGGTGGAAGACTATAAGAGGATTGCCGGAGGGAGAGTGGTGCCGATTGGGAGGAAAATATAAAAGAAATGTTTAGGTAAAGTATTTATGCATTTTTTAATAAATCTCAAATATACATATGATAAAAAAATAGATATATTTTATTACCAACTAATTTAAGAAATGGACTATATTCACATATAGGCCACAGCATAACTAGTCAATAAAACATGATAAGTAATGGTGTTTATTTGAATCATTATGATTGATACTTTGACTAATTAATTTGTCAAATTTTTCAGCATCAAAATATTCAAGCAAACCAGTTCTAATTTCCGATATATCTTTAGATATTTGACTTGATTTATTAAAACAATGCTTGCTAATGAATCCCTTAAGCAAATCATCAACTCCATCACAAGAAAATATATTCACCCTCTTGTTATGAATTTCATAATCAAGTATGCATGTAGAAACTGTAGAAATAGCGTAATCACAGTAGGGTATTAGATCATCAGCGCCTTCAAGATCATTGAAGTAAATGTCTTTATCTATACCATAAAGTAGAATATTAGCAGGTCGATATTCCATTGCTACATAACTAAAGTTTTCGGGGGAAAATTCAGCGGAATGAGGACACCAAATAAATATTTCTTGCGGATGTTTTTTAGCATACAGAAAGACTTCTTTTATAAAAGCCCTTTTATCGGGCATGGCATACAAATACCAGTTCGTATTAGAAGTAATTAAAGTAAAGGCAGGAAGAATTTTTTCTTTATGCATCATATTCCGAAGGTGTCTGGGATATCCAAATCCATCTGGACCAAACCAGCTCAATTTTTTGGAGGCCATTGATGGTAACATGCCTCCTAACCCTTCTGTATTTGAACCAGTGTCAATGATTTTTGAATCGTCTGTTAAATTATAGCCACTCTGAAATAAGCCATGTGGTACCTCGTAGATATCTTTCTTTACTTTCAAACACAAAGAAAAAATTTTGTTAAAATTATGAGATAAAAAAGGAGTAACCGACCCAATAAAAACAATAATTTTATTAATGACTGGCAAAAAACTTGCCACTGAGTTGATATTTATTAAGAAGGAAACCTTACTGTTTTCATTTACTGAAAGATAATTTCTGGCTAATAAATCAAATTCTTCTGCATAAATATAGCTTTCATAACGACTTCTTTCTGCCAGAATAAGTGCCATATCAAATTGTGACTTGTTGCATGGAAGATAGAGAACTTTTGTAACATCCTTTTGTTCTATATTGGTTAAAAGAGAGCCCAAAACTTTTTTAATAGTCATATGCTGTACTCCGATAGAGCTGACTCATAAGCGCGTAAAGCCACTGCTGGCAAAATATCCATATGCAGCAAGATCGCCTCAAGAGTTTCATACCATTCTTTATCGTTCTGACAAAGCCATCCGTTTGAACCATGCTGAATAGAAAGAACATACTCATCGACTGCAGATGCTATTATAGGTACACCTTGAGATGCAGACTCAATAAATTTTATGTTCGACTTAGCATTATTGAATATCGTATTTTCTAGAGGTACTAATACTAAGTCATACTCCCCTATTTTATTAATCATATCATGAAAACTCAGAAACGGGATATATTGACACTGTAGGCCAAGTAATGAAAAAATAGACGTCTGGTCTTCCAACTTTCCCATAAAGCTCAAAGAAAATCGATCAGGGTAATTTTGCGCTAGTTTAATTAATATTCCACTGATTACACTATAATCTCTAAGATGCGTTTTAGTTCCTGAAAGATATAGAATATTCACTTTTGAATTTCTGCAAAATTCTTTTTTTAAAAAATCTTTCTTATCTATAAAATATTCAGTGGGTAATTTATTTTTACAAACAGTAACTTCATCAACAAAGTCATGAAATATATCACTCATCCTTTTTGTTGAACACACAAGACGCGATGCATTTAATAATAAAGCAGAATCTCTGGTAAGACTATTTTGTAAAGAGTTATAAGAAGAAACTCCCGATCTAACTGCGCCCTTATATAAGGTATATTCAGGGAGTAAAAGATCATCGTAATCAAAAGTAATTAATATGTTAAGAACGACGCTGAGCTCTAGTAAATATGCTGTCCTAAAACTGGCTTTAGCAGGTCTTAAAAAAACAACTTCTTGAGCAAAAAAAACGGCCTGAATTAGTTCAAAAAAGTCACTATCTTGATGCATGAGATTGACAAGCGAGTTTCCTTTATTTAAAAAGCACCCCCTGTATAAAAAAGATGCATTACTCTTTATAGTATCACAAAATACAACTTTTTTACCGTTATTTATCCTATCAAGCTTAGTTATCGATCTGAATTTTGGCTGGCAAAAACTCCGCCCTTCAGAAAACCCATAATTATAAAAATGATAGACAGGGCATATATCTGATTTTTTCACATCCGGATTTTCAGCTAAATATTGCTCGCCATTCAATAAAAATTTTTTTACGGTTTCTACAGAAAGTGATGGTCTTGACAAGGAAATGTCATTTAACAAATTTTCAAAAGTAATTTGAGGTATCATTTTGCAAATCCTTTATCATCAAATATAAATTCACAAGTGTTATAGCGAATTAAATAGAATATCATGACGCAATAGGAATATGTAAGTCATAACATAAGGTCAGGTAAATTTATTCATGTAAATAAAAACCAGACATTCAATAAAAATTGAATTATTTAACTAGCATTATTGCAAATATTATTAATACAACTTATAGTTTATTATAATCATAAAAGACACCCGGGCTTGTTTTATTATCTTTGATCCATCAGCAAAACACTTATTACATTAGCTATAAACTTCTTTGTTAAGATTTTATTTACTTTTCATCTTAGTCATAAATGCACGGAGTGGCGCGGTTATTTTCCAACTTCTGGAATTACGAAGCGCATAATTTTCTTGAAGTACTGTTTTAGCTGAAGCTCTGGTTGATTCGACTTCTTTTTGTAACCTTTTTATTTCTTCGTTTAAACTCGCTAACGACATTTCATAATTATTTTTTAAATCATCCGAGATTTTTTTATCTGCTAATTGAGCTAAACACAAGTTCTCCCAGTCCATCTCCGGTGGAATAATTAAATTACTCCATTTATTATGGATTTGGGTAATTTTATTTATATTGCTACGGTGTAAGTTTTTATTTCCCGGGGCAACTTTCCACTCATCACCAACAATGTTCCTTTTACCCAGTAAATTACTTTCTGTTTTCTTCTTCCTGATTATGCAAAGCGAGTTTATAAATGTCACTGAGTGTATAGTACTATAATTCACTCTATCAATTGGGCCACAATTATAAAAATCACTGAAAGGATTTAAAAACTCTGCCGGTGAAAGGTCAGTACCCCAATGCTCATGATTGGTGATATCAGCTAATTTTTTTAGAAATGCCATTGATGAATACGGATAATAAAGCCCTCCATCAAAACCATCCCAATAACTGGCATGCAAGTCCTCAATGATATATAACCCATCATCTTCGATAAGAGGAAAGTATAAAAAAAAGCTTTTAATAATGTCTGAAGAATTATGTGAGCCATCATCAATTATCAAATTAAAACTTGCGGAAATTGATGTTATTTTATCTTTAACTACATCGTTAGATGAATCACCGATAATAACCTTTATGGCTGGATTTTCATATTCAAGTTTTTCACAATTAGGATTTATATCACATCCTATTATATTTTTAGCGTTTTCAAAATATTTACTCCATATTTCAAGCGAGCCGCCATTTTGTACACCTATCTCGAGGAGATTAAAAATACTCAACCGCTGATTAAGGAGTATTTCCTCATAAACACTGATATAAATATCCCATTTATCAGATGATTTTCCTTTATGTTCCATGTAAATCTTTTTTAAAAGGCTCATTGTCAACCCTCATTTATGGATTTAAAGATCTTTTCAATACGTTTAACACTCGACACAAGTAATTTTTATATCATCCAAAAAAAGTAACATTTTATCAATTAAATGAGAAGTGAATTTATAATTTTTATTGGGGAAAATATTATTTTATAAAACACTCAATTAGAAATAAAAAAAGCCTCTAAAGAGGCTTTTTTAAAAAAAATTTTATGTCAGCTTAACCATTCTGTGTGAAATATACCGTCTTTATCGATTCTTTTATAGGTATGCGCCCCGAAGTAATCTCGTTGAGCTTGGATCAGATTGGCTGGCAGAAATTCTGAGCGGTAGCTATCGTAATAGGCGATCGCTGCAGAGAAAGTTGGCGTTGGGATGCCGTTCTGAATCGCATAGGAAACCACATCACGCAGCGCCTGCTGATACTGATCCGCAATATCTTTGAAGTACGGTGCCAGCAACAGGTTAGCGATGCCAGCATCTGCTTCATAAGCATCAGTAATCTTCTGCAGGAACTGGGCACGAATGATGCAGCCAGCACGGAAGATCTTAGCGATTTCACCGTAGTGCAGATCCCAGTTGTTCTCTTCTGACGCGGCACGCAGTTGTGAGAAACCCTGAGCATAAGAGACGATTTTGCCCAGATAGAGCGCACGGCGCACTTTCTCAACAAACTCAGTTTTGTCACCGGTAAACGCTTTCGCCTGTGGACCGCTCAGTACTTTAGAGGCTGCCACACGCTGGGTTTTCAGCGAGGAGAGGTAACGCGCAAAGACAGACTCGGTGATCAGTGACAGAGGTTCGCCAAGATCCAGTGAACTTTGGCTGGTCCATTTACCGGTGCCTTTGTTAGCTGCTTCATCCAGAATCACATCAACCAGGTATTTACCGTCTTCATCTTTTTTGGTGAAGATATCTTTAGTGATGTCGATCAGGTAGCTGCTCAGCTCGCCGTTGTTCCACTCAGTGAAGGTCTCAGCCAGCTCTTCATTGTTCAGACCCAGCGCGCCTTTCAATAGAGCATAGGCTTCAGCGATAAGCTGCATGTCGCCATATTCGATGCCATTGTGCACCATTTTCACATAGTGGCCCGCGCCGTCCGCACCCATATAGGCCACACAAGCTTCGCCATCTTCTGCACGCGCGGCAATTTTATCCAGAATCGGTGCAACCAGTTCGTAAGCTTCTTTCTGACCGCCAGGCATGATAGATGGGCCTTTCAGTGCGCCCTCTTCACCACCGGAAACGCCAGTGCCGATGAAGTTAAAGCCCTGCTCAGACAATTCTTTATTGCGGCGGATGGTATCTTTATAGAAGGTGTTGCCGCCATCAATCAAGATGTCGCCTTTATCCAGGTGCGGAGTCAATGAAGCGATAGTCTTATCTGTTGCTTCACCAGCCTGAACCATCAGCAAAATGCGGCGTGGTTTTTCCAGAGAGGCTACAAACTCTTCAACGGTATAAAAAGGCGCAAGCTGCTTGCCCTGATTTTCAGCGATGACTTCGTCAGTCTTCTCACGAGAGCGGTTGAAGATAGAAACAGTGTAGCCGCGGCTCTCAATGTTAAGTGCCAGGTTACGGCCCATTACTGCCATACCTACAACGCCGATTTGTTGCTTGGACATTATCTACTCCTGTCTGTAATTAGTGTCACAAATACAATTTTGTGATTGAAGTGGCAAATATCTTAACTCAACTCTCACTGTCAAAGGTAGTCAATGGTAGTCAATGGTGCGATGTAAAGCCCGCTAAATAAGCAGCGCTTAGGTATTGACTAATAAATCACCTTTTTTGATATCTGTCTTAAAATAGAGTGGTAACACTTCTTCTGGCGTACCATCCATTTTAATAGTGCCATGTTCAAGCCAGAGTATTCTTGTACACGTTTTTCTTAACAAGTCGTTACTGTGACTTGCAAGAATTAATATTTTGGTGGCATTGATAATATTTGTCAGACGCGTTTCAGCTTTTTCCTTAAAACCTTCATCACCTACTGATAACCACTCATCCATAAGAAGAATCTCAGGGGTGAAAATTGTACTAACACTAAAGCCTAAACGCATTTGCATGCCAGAGGAGTAGGTACGCACCGGCATATCGATGAAATCACCTAAGTCTGTAAAAGCGATAATTTCGTCAACGCGCGCATCAATTTCTTTCTTTCTAAGACCTAATAGCGCGCCACGAATATAAATATTCTCTCTGCCAGTGAACTCCTGGTTAATACCGAGTGAAATCGATATTAATGAGCCTATATCTCCTTCAATAGTGGCATAACCGCTAGTTGGATGATAAACCCTACTGAACATTCTCAGGAGTGTGGTTTTACCAGCACCGTTATGACCAATCAGTCCTACGCGCTCACCATCTTTGATTTCAAAATTAAGGTTATTTAGCGCGGACACCACAACCTTTCCGTTGTGTTCACCCACTTTGCCGCCGGTTGCAAAGTTAATGAAATTATTTTTTATCGATCTCGCCTGGGCGTTGAATATAGGAAAATCAATACCTACATTCTCAAATTTTATGATAGCCATTACATTACACCCAATATGGAACTCTGTATTTGTATTTAGTTGTCATCGTGATTGATAACGCCAGGCCTATTATTGCCATTACTGTGGCAATAATATAGCTACTCATCATTGGAGTTTCACCTAATAATGGCCCTCTGACCAAGTCAATAAGATGGTAAAGAGGATTAAATGTCAATAACGCTGATGCCGCACTGTGTGAAAGCAGCTTAGGCATCCAAATTACCGGTGTCAGATAAAATATAACCTGCATTACACTTAGAACGATTTGTGTCATGTCACGGAAACGAGCACAGATCATTGAAAGTATCATCAACACCCAAGTCAAATTCACAATTAATAAAATAAAACCCGGTATCGCAAGGAACATCGTCCAGCTAAGACTTTTCTGGACAGCTAACATGACCAGTGGAAATATAACAATATTATGCAGAAAGATGATAAAGTTTTTCCATATCACTCTCATAACATGAACATGCAACGGCACTGGCAACTGTTTGATAATGCCTTCTGAAGAGATTAATGCATCACACCCTTCTGATATTGCACTTTGTATAAAACTCCATGTAATTAAACCAAGGGTCAAATATGGCAAAAATTCTTTAACATCCGTTTTGAAAAGATTGCCAAAAACCAAGCCCATGGTTGTTATCATAACTGCCATGCTGATGGTGATCCAGAACGGTCCCATACGAGAGCGTTTGTATCGCATCCGGATATCCTGCCCCCCCATCACCTTTACCACATGAAAGTTTCTCAAGGCGGAAGTAAAATCATCCCACCCTACTGACTTTTTCTCTTTAGACATTACAAAATTCCAAATTGATATGCGATACGATTAATTCCTATGAGGAACTTATCGCCGCACAGACGAGACAACATTAAAGTCATAAATTCTTCTTGTTGAGATTCATCAAGCTGATCTCTGAGTTTCAAAATATCGTTCATGTTACAAACGCAACGAAACATAAGATCAAGTTTAATTATTGGCAAGCCGCAGTTATGCAAGGCAAGGCAATTAATATGAATTTGTGATCCTAAAGTAAACTCTTCTAAATAAATAGAAATTAGTCTTTGTTTGAACTGCTTATTTAAAATAATTTCGGCGTGTGCATTACTTTTAAAAAACTCGACAGCCTGTAAGTAATCAACGTTTCCAGATTCAATTTTCTCATACTCTTTAGATATAACATTATATTTATTTATGTCACTCGAATAAAATTCTAATTTCTCTGCACGCTGTGTTAAAATAACATATTTTTTATAATATGATGATAAAACTTCATCACTGGCGATTAATCCGGTAACTGACCTATTTCGCCAAGCGCTTTCCCCTTCACGGCGATAATAATAATAGTTTTGGTAAAGCTCATCATCGCTTTTTAATTTTTTCTCCATAAAAGCAACGTTGAAAATGGATTTGAAATTCTCTTCAGAGCTTGCCATTGATTTTAATGTTTTACTGAGGCCGAACTCACCGCGTTTGATCACCAAAGGTCTTACATTGGAATTTTTATAGTTTTCCCAAAATTCTTCAAATTTAGGATTGCGCACAATCTTTGCTGCTACAGAAATACAGAAAGATCCTAAATGATGTGAGTGCTGACTGTTTTCTGTAGCACCAAGCACTTCAATATCATTATTAAAAAGATTTTTAATGAATTCAGGCAGCCCTTTCTTTGAAAAAAAGACGCTGTCATTTATAATAAGTAAACGCTCGCATTTTTCTTGGAAACCTGAGTCAAAGAAGTATTTCATTCCAGCTTTGTAGCTGCCAAAATCACGACCATAGTTATCTCTTTCAATGTATACGTCTGCTAGATCTAAAGGATAATTATGTTCTTCTAACTTCAAAGTATTTACTGCAATGATGAAAATATTATTTTTCTTTGCTTCTTTTAGAACTTCAAGCGTGTCGTTTCTTAATCTTGACTTCTCATACAAGGCAATAAGCATAACCTTACCACCCGCGAAATCATTCTTGATTTTAATATCGCTGTATTTTTTTGTCCTAATATTATCGCGTACTGAAAGAATGCTATAATAAATGTAGATTATTACTTTAAGAAAAAATCTGATAATTTTGAATATTATATTTTTCATATTAATCCTGTAGATGGTTAACCTAATTTTCTAAAGAGATTCATTATAAAAAACGCGCAGGTTTCCAGACCGTTTTGTCTGTAAAAACCCCCGTGAATAAAATGGGAAACTCGCGTTAGAAGATTGCTGTTTAAGGCGCTGAATCTTTCATAATTGCTTCTATTTTCTTCAGGCATTACCTCTTTTATGCATTCAAGTGCTACAGCATTGATGTGACTCCATGACTTGAACTCCCCCGCAAAAAGACGATTAAATCGGGTAAGTTTCGACTTAAATCCCAAATTACTGCCTACCAAGTTTTGGTCATGCTGTCGATAGAGAATTTTAGGCTCAATGTCGTAAATTACATCCCCATTCATGGCGCTACACATTATGTACAGAATCCAGTCATGGGAAACAATTTGCAGATTTGATGGAAGTTGCTCAAAAAGCCTTTTTAATCCGCGGCTGAATACCATGGTATTGCCACCCGCATAGCTTTGAAGCAAAGCGTTATTAAAATTAAAACTTTTCCTGAAACATGGTGAACAACCAATAATGTTTTCTTCAGCGTCAATAAGTGTCGTTCGCGATCCATATAAGCAGTATGAATCAGATGATGGATTAATCAGGGTAAGTTGCTTTATCGCATCTTCAATTTTATTATCGCACCATATATCGTCCTGATCACAGAACGCATAGTAAGATGTAATAATGTCTTTGCGATTGAGTAGACTGAAAAAATTCGATGCAAAACCTTTTCTTGGCCCCTGAAGAAGGATAACTTTTCCTTCAGCGAACTCTTTAGCAAAGCGTTCGATTATTTTACACGTGTCGTCCGTAGAACCGTCATCTGAAACAACCAATGTCCAGTTAGTATAGGTTTGAGACGCTATAGATCGCAGCTGCTTTTCTAAGTATTTCTCGCCATTGTAAGTACCCATTAGAATACTTACTTTTCCTTTATCACTCATCATCATCAGCTATATAAAAAAGATGAGTCACCCCATCTTTAGTTTTTAAGAATCAGTCAAACTTCACTGCTTGAGCGAATGGCGTGCCTTCTTTATCTTTTGCAGAGAGCGCTGGTGCACCATTTACATCAACTGGCCATGTAATGTTCAGATCCTGATCATTCCATAATAGAGAATGCTCACTCATAGGATTATAATAGTCAGTACATTTATAAACAAATTCAGCGCTTTCAGAAGTCACATAAAAACCATGAGCAAAACCTTCAGGGACCCACAGCTGTCGTTTATTCTCAGCTGAAAGGTATACTCCTACCCATTGACCAAAAGTGGGGGAAGACTTTCTCATGTCTACTGCGACATCATAAACCACGCCAGACACAACCCTAACCAGCTTTCCTTGCGTATTTGTAGTTTGGTAATGCAGACCACGTAAAATGCCTTTCGCTGATTTTGAGTGGTTGTCCTGAACAAAAGATCGTGGACAGACTAACTCTTCAAATTTCTTTTGTTGCCACGTTTCCATGAAAAAGCCGCGCTCATCGCCGAACACAGCAGGCTCAATAATCTTTACGTCAGCAATCTCGGTATCAATAATTTTCATTACAAACGTCCTTCATACAGCGCCATCAGATACTTGCCGTAATCATTTTTCAGGTAAGGTTTTGCTAGTTCTTTAAGCTGATTCTTATCAATGAAACCCATACGGTATGAGATCTCTTCCGGACAGGCGACTTTCAGACCCTGACGTGACTCAATAGTATGAATGAAGTTGTTCGCTTCCATCAGGCTTTGATGGGTTCCGGTATCAAGCCAGGCGTGACCGCGGCCCATAATCGAAACAGACAGCGCACCCTGTTCCATATAGATACGGTTGATATCCGTAATTTCCAACTCACCGCGTGGCGATGGTTGCAGATTTTTCGCCATTTCAACGACGCTATTGTCATAAAAATAGAGGCCGGTGACGGCATAATTACTTTTTGGATGTTCAGGCTTCTCCACCAGTGAGATAGCACGTCCCTCACTATCAAATTCGACGACGCCATAGCGCTCAGGATCGGTAACATGATAGGCAAATACGGTAGCACCCTGATCTTTTGCAGAAGCATCTTCCAGCTGTTTGTGGAGATCATGCCCGTAGAAGATGTTGTCGCCAAGAATCAGTGCAACCGAGTCATCGCCAATAAACTCTTCACCGATAATAAAAGCCTGCGCCAGACCATCCGGGCTTGGTTGCACCTTATATTGGATCGAAAGGCCCCATTGCGAACCGTCGCCCAGCAAACTTTCAAAACGCGGTGTATCCTGCGGTGTGCTGATAATCAGGATGTCAGTTATGCCCGCCAACATGAGCGTGCTAAGCGGGTAATAAATCATCGGTTTGTCATATACCGGTAGCAGCTGTTTGCTGACCGCCATAGTTACCGGATAGAGACGCGTTCCTGAGCCACCTGCGAGAATAATGCCTTTATTCTTTTTCACAATATCACCTTAGCGGAGCGGCATCCGCCACTCCATTTCATTAGAGAATCTCGGTCAGCAGACGTTCAACACCAATCTGCCAGTTCGGCAGCATCAGGCCAAAAGTCTGTTGAAACTTGTCAGTATTGAGTCGGGAGTTTGACGGACGTGTTGCTGGAGTTGGAAAAGCAGTGGTCGCAACGGCTTTAATTTCAGCGACCTTAAGTTCAGCACCCTGCTCTCGCGCTAGCGCAATCACTTTACTGGCATACGCGTGCCAGGTGGTTTCGCCAGCGGCAATCAGATGGTAAACACCCGCAACGTTTTGTTGCGTCAGGGCAGTTCTGATGGCGTGCGCCGTACAGTCTGCTATTAAATCAGCACCGGTCGGTGCGCCGAACTGATCGTCAATGACCGACAAGGTATCGCGATCTTTTGCCAGCTTAAGCATCGTCCTGGCAAAGTTGTTGCCGCGTGAAGCATAAACCCAACTGGTGCGAAAAATCAGATGCCGTGAACAGTGCTGTTGGATGCCCTGTTCGCCTTCCAGCTTGGTACGACCATAAACGCTGAGTGGTCCGGTTGCATCATCCTCTCGCCAGGGCGTAGCCCCTTCGCCGTTGAAGACGTAATCAGTTGAGTAATGAACAAACCAGGCACCTACCTCTTCAGCAGCTTTGGCAATTTCAGTCACCGCAGCAGCATTAACAACCTGAGCCTGTTCCGGTTCGCTTTCCGCTTTGTCGACAGCGGTATATGCCGCTGCATTGACAATAACCTGTGGCTTAAGACGACGAACGGTTTCTGCCACACCCTGTGGATCGGCAAAATCCCCACAATAGTGGGTCGAACGCGAATCCAGAGCGGTCACATTACCCAGTGGCGCGAGTGCACGCTGGAGTTCCCAGCCTACCTGACCATTTTTACCGAAAAGTAAAATTTCCATTAGTCACGCTTCTCGTAGTTTTGTTCTATCCAGTTTTGATAAGCACCGCTTTTTACATTGCTTACCCAATCACTGTTATCCAGATACCACTGTACCGTTTTGCGTAACCCGGTTTCAAAAGTCTCTTCGGGTTGCCAGCCAAGTTCTTGCTGAATCTTACTGGAGTCGATAGCGTAACGGCGATCATGGCCTGGTCGATCCGCTACGTAAGTGATCTGCTGATTGTATTTTTCTGCCTTCGGCATCAGTTCATCCAGTAGCTCGCACACTTTGTTTACCACATCGAGGTTCTGCTTTTCGTTATGGCCACCGATATTGTAGGTGGTGCCTGGCTGAGCTTTCGTCACCACGGTATAGAGCGCACGCGCGTGATCTTCGACATACAGCCAGTCGCGGATTTGATCGCCTTTGCCATACACAGGCAGCGGCTTACCTTCCAGCGCATTGCTGATGATGAGAGGAATCAGTTTCTCGGGGAAATGATAAGGACCGTAGTTGTTGGAGCAGTTAGTGATAATTACCGGCAACTTGTAGGTTCTGCCCCAGGCACGTACCAAATGGTCGCTTGCCGCTTTAGTCGAAGAATATGGGCTGCTTGGTGCATAAGGTGTGCTTTCAGTAAATAGCGGCAACTCACCACTCATTTCGTCGGGATGGGGCAGATCACCATACACTTCATCGGTAGAAATGTGATGAAAACGGAACGCCGCTTTACGCGTTTCGTCCAGAGCTGTCCAATACTGGCGGCACGCTTCTAACAGGCTATAGGTTCCGACGACGTTAGTTTGGACAAACTCAGCCGGGCCGGTGATTGAACGGTCAACATGGCTTTCTGCTGCCAGATGCATGATGGCATCAGGCTGGTGCTTAATGAGCAGAGCAGATATACCGCTTTGATCGCAGATATCCAGCTGTTCGAAACAGTAGCGCGCACTGTCGCTGACGCTTTTTAGTGATTCGAGGTTGCCAGCGTAAGTGAGTTTGTCCACGTTCACCACTGAATCCTGTGTGTTTTCAATAATGTGACGTACAACTGCCGAACCAATGAAACCTGCACCGCCTGTGATAAGAATTTTCATAACACTTCTCTGAATACGATTGTTTAAATCAGGCAGAGTTGAGCGGTGTCGAATACGACCCCGGTCCGCTTTCCTTCTCTTGCCGCTCGACCATGCTACCGCCCCTGGATTACGGCTTCCAGAGTGCCAGAACTGTAAAAAACCTGACAAACTTATTCTGCTACTAGCAAAAACAACAAGGGCAGAAACAATAAGCTGTTGAAATTGATGGGCTTTGCTTAACCATTTTTGTAAGGATTTCAAAGCACACTATATCAAATTGTACCATTCAGCTTGGGTAAAAACGAACAAAATAGCCATAGCATGCGATTGGAAGCTTAAAATTCAGGCAGCTAAAATAGCAACATATGAGATTGGCTGATATGTTCCGGTGCAACTATAGGAAATTTCGAATTTTGCGTTTTTCAGATAAACCGGCCGGCCGGAAGCGCGGGAGCGTGCACTGAGCTTGTGGCATGCTGATGCTTTCGGAATCTGCATGTGGTGCAAAATTTTGCAGGCTAAGAAGCACCGTTCATCGGTTTAAGACTGTACTATCCGCCTCCCCCAAACATAGATTTTTTTCATGAGCTTGGCGAACAATAGAACGATACGCTGATCGGAGAAGATGCTACAACCGGGGAATAAAAAAGCGACAGTAATCAAAAAAGAAAGCAAAAAAAAGCCGCAATGTTTTCCATTGCGGCCTTGTTCTAATCTTGAGATGTAAGCATCATTATTGCCATTATTGCTGAGGCTTCATCATCCCGTGATTCACATCATCTAAACCCGTTCGGGTTCTTCGACTGCCAGTTCCAGGTGTCGCGCATCATCTCATCAATGCCACGCGAAACACGCCAGTTCAGCTCTTTGTCGGCCAGAGAAGCATCGGCCCAGAACGCAGGCAGATCGCCATCCCGGCGCGGTTTGATTTCGAAAGGAATTGCTTTACCTGCAGCTTTCTCAAATGCCTTGATCATCTCCAGCACCGAGTAACCTTTACCGGCACCCAGATTGTAAGCCTTGTAGCCTTCAACCTTGCTCAGATGATCCAGCGCTTTCAAATGCCCTTCCGCCAGGTCGACAACGTGGATGTAGTCGCGCTGCGCGGTGCCATCTGGCGTCTCGTAGTCGCCACCAAACACGCCGAGTTTATCGAGGCGGCCGATAGCGACCTGAGCAATGTAAGGCAGCAGGTTGTTAGGAATACCGCTTGGATCTTCGCCAATCTCACCTGATTCGTGTGCGCCGACCGGGTTGAAATAGCGCAGTGCAATCGCTTTAAATTGCGGTTCGGCTTTCGCGAAGTCCTGCATCACCAGCTCAACCATCAGCTTGGAGGTGCCGTAAGGGCTGGTTGTGCCGCCAATCGGCGTCGTCTCAACGTAAGGCACCGGCGCATTAGCACCATAAACCGTGGCCGACGAACTGAAAATGAACTGATAAATGCCGGCGTTGCGCATCTCTTCCAGCAGAACAACGGTACCCGCGACGTTATTTTCATAATATTCGAGCGGCATACGCGTTGATTCACCGACTGCTTTCAGCGCAGCGAAGTGAATAACCGCAGAGATATCGTGAGCGGCAAACAGGTCACGCAGGCAGGCGCGATCCAACACATCGCCTTCGCAGAACACGGCTTGCTTGCCGGCCAGCTTCTCAACGCGATTGATCGACTCACGGGAAGCATTGCTTAAGTTATCCAGTACCACAACATCATCACCGCGCTGCAGCAGCGCCAGTACCGTGTGCGAGCCGATATAACCCGCTCCACCGGTTACTAAAATAGCCATGTGAACTCCTTTCTGCCGCACATTCGCGCGGCAATGATTGGTCAGCGTTACTTAGCCAGCAGCTTCTGAATGCCTGCGCGGAATTCGCGACCCTGGGCATTGTTGCGTAAGCCGTAAGTCACAAACGCCTGCATGTAGCCCAGTTTACGGCCACAGTCATAGCTTTTACCGGTCATCAGGCACGCGTCTACTGGCTTACTTTTGCTCAGACTGGCGATCGCATCCGTTAACTGAATACGGCCCCATACGCCCGGCTCGGTTTTTTCCAGCTCGGCCCAGATATCGGCAGACAGCACGTAACGGCCTACAGCGCCAACGTCTGAATCCAGCTCAGAGACGTTCTCTGGTTTTTCAATGTAATCAGCGATTGTACCGATATCACCATCATTCTGCAGCGGCTCAGTGGTTTTAATCACTGAATACTCATGCAGGTCTTCTTTTGACATCTTGCGAGCAAGAACCTGGCTGTGACCGGTTTCTTCAAAGCGCGCCACCATGGCAGCCAGGTTGTAACGCAGCGGATCGGTAGCGTTGTCCAGCAGGATATCCGGCAGCACCACCACAAAAGGGTTATCGCCAATCATCGGACGCGCGCACAGAATAGAGTGGCCCAGGCCCAGTGGCTGCGCCTGACGCACATTCATGATGGTTACGCCCGGCGGACAGATAGACTGCACTTCGCTCAGCAGCTGACGCTTAACGCGGGATTCCAGCAGCGCTTCCAGCTCATAGGTGGTGTCGAAATGGTTTTCCACTGCATTCTTGGAAGCATGAGTGACCAGAACGATTTCCTTGATGCCTGCTGCAACGCACTCGTCAATGATGTACTGAATCATTGGCTTATCAACGATTGGCAGCATCTCTTTAGGAATGGCTTTTGTCGCAGGGAGCATATGCATACCGAGACCCGCAACCGGGATAACTGCTTTAAGCTTGGTCATATTTTTTCCATATAAATGAAGTAGGAATGTTCATCGATTATGCATTAAAGAGATGATTCGCAAGTATAATCATAATCTGAAAAGTAGAGGGAGATTGTCGGAAACCGCGCCACGCTAAGCCGTTATTTCTGCTTTAAATTAACGTGTTGGCGATCACCGCAACACTCTTGCAGTGGAAATAAGAATAGTTCGATATTGGCAAGGTGACGATCGGCTGGATCAAAAGAAGGTGTTAATAACTGCGTCTGGCAGGCAGTAATATCCGCCCTGCCAGACTAAGGCAAATTATTGGTTATAAATTGCGCGCAGTTTTTCGCGGTAGGACGTTAAGTCGTGTTCCGTTTTAATGCGCTGAATAGCTGCATTGGCTTTTTCCAGAATTTGATCCGGATTAGCGACAACGTCCATGATGATCGTTTTCAGCTGCTCGATATTACGCTGGCGCAGGCTCAGCTTTTCTTCTTCAGAGCGGACTTCATAATCACGTTCATCGTTCAGGGTATTAACGACCTGCCAACCCACGCTTTCTGGGTTGATTTCAGGCAATGCCCTGACGTTGGTGGTGATGACCGGGCATCCGCAGGACTGCATCTCCAGCACCGAGAAACCATAGGTTTCAGCCCAGGTTGGCAGCAGGCCGATATCAGCTTCCTGAAACAGTGCCAGCACGCTTTCGTTCGGCATAAAGCTGTGGTGAGTGAAGATGTCATGTTTAGCGATAGCGGCCAGCGTGCTTTCAGAGAAAGCTTCATCGTCCTGAAACTCGTTCAGCGCATAGTTGTAGGTTTTTTTCAGATCGCCAATCAGCGTTACTTTCACCTGATCGGAACGCAGACGGGACTCTTCAATCAACTCACAAAACGCCTGCACCACTTCCCCGCCACCCTTGCGGAAAAATTCATTGCCGATAAAGACAAAGTGCACAGGGCTTTGCGCATCACGCGGCAGGCGATGCGTGGTATGCAGCTTTTGCGGTGGGTGCATTACCACGGTTTTTTTCAGGATTGCCTGAGAGAGATCGCCATTGTCGAGCAGTAGCTTTTGCTGCATGTGCAGCGCGGCTTTTGACAACGCAATCAACGCCAGACAGTTGTCGGCGGCCAGGTAAGGAACCAACTTTTTCAGATGGTTAATATAATCAGGGCCGTATTTACGTCCCTTTTTCTCAAACAAAATACGTGGTGTATCGGTTTCAAAAGTGGCTAACCATTTTTTATCGGTGATAGCGACATCATTAAAAAGATGAAAAATGTCGACATCCTGATGTCCAGGCGAACAGAGTGGTTTAAAAACGAATACCTTCTTTTTTTTGAGAATTCTCATTGTTAAGAAGTTTATATAAGAATAAATATTTCTATATTTAAAATTTACATATTCGTTATTGGGATCCACTTTTATTGTTCTTTTTTCTGGATAATTATCGTTAGAAATACCCACTCTCATAAAACCACCTCATCAAAAAACATAAGCTCTGAATGATATATAGCTATTTATGTCACATGCCATGCTGTGTACCACAAATATACAAGAGTGCTTTTCAGGGCCATTTTATGCATGACAGGTCTCTGGTCTGTCGCAAGCGCTGGGCGTAACAGAGTGAAACGCCAAATTTTTATCGCTTACAGCATCATCGACTTCAGAATCCCGTCTGCCGTTGCCTGGCTCAAACACGTCCTGCGCCTGTATATCCGGCTTTTCATCCACTGTCCTGGATACGGTCAAAGTTGGTGACAGTGTAGATTAAATAGCATGAAACACTAACAACTCAATCATAAGAATTTTCTCAAATTCATCCCTACCTAAATAGGAGAACACTAAGTAATCAAAGCTATTTTTTGATATTTGCGTCTCACTTAAAATGAACTCTATTTTTCACTGGCCGCTTTTATTTCAAAAAAAACGGCAGCCGTGTATTTTTAATCGTTAGAAATAAAAACCACACTTATCAGATGCCAGAATATTTGATTAAAAATAGTAAGCGTTCATCGTGCCGGTAGGGATAGCAATCATAATAGCCATTACCGGCAGAAAGAATCGGAATGCGTTGAAAGTATCGAACGCCAACAAGATTCAGATTATTGCCACACCTGAAAGCAGCAAGCCAGTGCATCTCCGTATGCAACTGGCTTGCTAAAGCGCATTCATAGATTAAATATTTTTCAGGTTTTTAATCTGCGCAGGTGACAGGCTGTTAAGTAAAATGCGCGCTACCTTGGTTTTCTTATACATGAAGTTGAAAACCGTCAGGTTCAGTATTTCAATCAGCAGCAGACTCATTACCGCCCCTTCAATACCATAATGAATGGTCATGAACCAGGTCAAAGGCACACTCAGAATCGCCGAGGCGACCATTTTTTTCATGATGAAAGAGTAGCCTTTGGTTTTGATAAGAATGTGATAAACCGCGGAGCCGCACATTCCTAACGTGGTTGATGCCAGGATAATTGGCACAATGCTTACTGCATCACGGTATTTAGCACCATACAAAATATCAATCAGGTAAGGCGAAATCAGCCAGATAGCGACCGAAATGGTGGTACATACCAGTAAAATCATGGTCACCAACAGAGAGATGTAATCTTCATTTTTCTTCAGATTGTTGATCTGATAGAAACGCGGAATGAAAGATGAAATCAGTGCAGTTGGCATGAATGACCAGGTACTGGCGATAATCAGGGCGCAGGCGTAGATCCCTGACCAGGCATAGCCCATCACGCTGGCAATGATCATCATGGGGATTTTATTGTAGATGTTGGCAGCCACGCTGGAGACGGCAAATGGGACAGCAGTGCCAACCAGCGCTTTAATTTTCTTCGCCCGCATGGAAGCAAAGACACTGGACATTTTGTTAATGCGGCTGAACGTCAGGTATTTTATGGTTACGGCAATCAATGGGCTAATGATTAGCGGAATAGCAAACCAAAGCACATGCAGCTTGAGTTCAACAAACACCAGACGCAGCACCAGCGCGGTGACCAGGCCAGCAATATTACTGATGGTATTAAGCTTGGAGCGCAGCATATAGTTGTTGATAATTGCAATAAAATCAACAGACAACAGTAGCTGGGAAATCATTACCGCCAGAAAAAGGCCCATTTCCACGCGATCGTGGATTTTTCCGTCAAGCCAGCACCAAATAATGAACAGCAGGGAAAGTACCGTAAAGACCGTGGTACGGATGATGCACATTAATATAGAGCGCATTTCTCCCTGACGGGCATTGTAACTGCCCTTCTTCAGAACTAACGGATCCACGCCCATTGATGAAATGATGTAGATCATCGAAAAAGAGGTGGTTGCCAGCGAAAGCACGCCGTAGTAATAAGGCCCAATGTATTTCGCCATGGCGGCGGTAACGATAAAAACGCCCGCTATCGAGATGATTTTTTCAAGCGCCATCCAGATAGCATTGCGGTAGCGCATATCAATTTTTTTGTACATTTTTACTTCCTGGTAATCTGGTTAAATAAACCGTAGGTATGAGTAACGAGTAAAATGTACAGGAGTGATTCTTTTACAGACGTTAACGGAAAAACAGGAATATTGAGTTTTTTATGCTCATTAACATAATATTTATAAACGTTTTTTTCTTTCAGCTTTATTCTTTTTACGGTCATCGCGTTAATATGATGTTTCTTTTCTGGCCGCGTATTTTTGACTTTATCGAGGCTGGCAATGTTTTTTAAATTAGCCTTGGTCATATCGGCGATTTTGCCCGGTGATTCTACCGTGCTCAGCGTATCGGATAGATAGCGATTATGCTGATAAATAGACCAGGTGCCCATATGCACTTTTGGATCGCGGCTCAGCACATCAAGGACAAAACAGCGATCTTCTGAATGATGCATGGTTTCATCAAAGCGAAATTCGCCAATGGCACTGCGTTTGAAAAAGCGGTTCCATACGGTATTCAGACAGTTATTATTGCCAAAATAGTTAAAATCTTGCAAAAACTGTGCGCTGCTCATCTGGCCAGTCGGCGAGAATTTTTTCTCTTCGGCACGATTTTCCCAAGTAAAAAACAGTCGATAAGGAAACACTAACATTTCAGCATCCAGCGTTCCCAGCTCATTGACTGCCTTAGCAGCGTCGGGCAGGATCAAGTCATCCGGATCGCAGAACCAGACGTAATCGGACGAAGCATGCTCCAGCCCTTCATTACGAGCGGAAGAGACACCGCCATTTATCTTATTAATCAGATAAAAATTATCGACGGCCAGTTCGGTAATTTTGGTCTGAATGCTATTTGCACTGTCATCAGTGGAACCATCATTGACCAAAATGATATTCACTTTATCAGCAGGTAGCACCATTGCCGATCGTATAAAGTCTTTCACCAAATCCTGTTTGTTATAAACAGGACAAATAATATCAAGTTTCTTTTGTGGAATATTCATGCGTTTTACTCGGTTAAAATTTAAGTCAGCCGATCCCTGCTTTACACACGATCAAGATAATGCTGTGAGAGGAGATTTTTGAGCCACAGCCCGGCAGCTTAAGGGCTACCGGGCCATAAAGCCGAGTGGTTATTTAATCGCGTAATAAGGCATCGCAACCTGCTTGCCATTAATGACAACGGAGATGTAGCCTTCGACTTTATCGGTATTAACCTGTTCAGGACGAAGGGCACGCGACTCCATCAGCACATCGCCTTGCTCATTCGCGCCAAAACCTGCTTTACCGTTGTGGACGGAAAAGCGCTGCAGGGCTTTGTGGGTGCTGGCACCGGCAGGCTGACTGACAAACTTCATCGTGCTGTCAAAACGGGCACAGCGGCCAACCATAAAGCGATCTTTCGCCGTGGTTTTCATTAGCACACCGGCGGAAGCGAGCCAGCCGGCGAGTTTAATGAAGACACGCGCATCGGTGTCATAAGGTGCATCGACCATCACATCGACAATCGGGCTGACGCCTTCAGCATGCCAACTCGCTTCTGCCTTCTGCGTTTTTCGCTGCAGGCTGATGATCGCTTTGCCACCGGTGGATTTACCGCCGGTAACATCGCTCAACACCTGTTGGTCAGTGCCTTTGTTGTAAGAAGATTGACCGAAAATCTCAATCTCCCAACAGTCGCCGACATCCGGGCTATACAGATTCCCCAGCTCAAACCATTTTTCCTGATTTGAGTTGTTTTCGATGCGAAAACGCGAGGTCAGATAGTTATATTTCATGCTGCCATCAACGGCAACACCGTAGGATTCAACGCGTGTGGACCCTCGTTCCCATGCGCTCAGCCACTCTTCACCGGTGTGTGAGTTATCAATTTTGCTGCCAACCTGCAGGTTGGTCTGGCGCGTATTCAGGCGTGAATGATGCGCCAGCAGAGGGTTTTTACAACCTTCCATACTCAGCGCATCAATGATCCACTGGCCATTAGAAATATCGCCCGGATTTTCAGTATGCTCAATCCAGCCATTATGGATAATTGACTGGGTTGCACGCGGCAGGTTTAGCACCATACCGCCGCTGCAGTTTTGGGCATTGAAGTTAGAGAGTTCAATGGCGGTACTGTGGTCCCAACTGCCCTGCTTTCTGCCAGACCAGGCAGATTTGATCACGTCGCCGGTACAGCGCGAGGCGTACCACTGGTCAATTTTGCAGTCGAGCGTATCCAGCATGCTTAGCGCGGTGCCGCCAACAAAATTGAAACGCAGGCAGGCTCCACGGAAGAACTGACCGCCGGCACAGGTATTTTCGAAAAAGCCCTGTTTGTTAGGGTTTTTGTTCACCTGACCATCAAACACCAGGCTACTCAACTCGACGCGGCGTGCGTTCACCTTAAAGATAAACGCCGATTTGCCATCCGACACAATGGTCGTTGCCGGGAAGTAACCAAAGTTGACCATGGCGCCAGACACACGGAAAAAGCCGGTCTCTTTCTCACCGAAATCACAGCCGGACACAAAGAACTTACCTGCGGGAAACTGCACGCAGATCTGCTGGTTAGCGTCCTGTGACCACTGATACATCGCCATGATAATCGGCGCCGTATCGGTTTCACCGTCAGCAATCGCACCGAAATCAAACAACGTCAGGCGGTTATAATCTTCCACCACACGACGCCAGTGGAAATCGCTGCCGCTGCTGAAGATTACACCGCCGTTGTCTTTAGCCGCGGTAAAGCTGCCAACAAACTCGCCGCCGCCGACTTCCAGGCCTTCATGCCAGCTTTTCAGCTTGATTTTGGCGCCTTCAAACAGTGGGCGTGTTTTACGCAGCTGATCAACCGAGGGAATCTCCCCGATCAGCTGATAGCCCGTTGGCTGCGCCAGACGCTGGCTAAAGTCAGCGCTGTTCGGACGAGAGACATCAGGCATAAAGAACAGCTGCTCGCCGTTGTCATCATAGACCGCCATCGAATGGGACGGGTTGGCGATCAACGCCGCGTTATCCGCAATGAACTGATCGAAATTGCCGCGATTCAGCGTAATGGGCTGCTGAATTTCAGAGACTTTGCCGTCGGCATTACGCAGGAAAACCGGAATGGTATTGCCACTTTTGGTCGGATCCACGCCCGCTTTGCCAATCCACAGTTTGCCCTGGAAGTTGTGCCAGAACTGCGGCGGCATGGTATAGACGTTTTCCGGCGTCAAAATGGGTACATCCGCTGGCGGAATATCTTTTGGATTCACATCTTTCAGGTTTAACGTGCCGGAGCCACTCTTCGCGGCATAGCTGGAGAACGTGCTGACGGAAACGGCGGCTACAATTGATGACACCGCTGTTTGCAATACTTCTCTTCTTTTCATTCGTTCAATCCCGTGGTCAATTTTACCCATTAGCAGGCGAGAAACAGTTTCCCAGAGGGGTTTACACCAATGACAGCCAACGCTGCTTAATGGTTGCGCCGTCGAACTTCAGCGCGGTGGCCTGAGTATTGGCGCTCATGGCATAGAAGAGCGCGTCATCGTGGGCCAGTTGATTCATTTTTTCGATAAAAGTCTGCTTGTCGTTCATCGCCACCAGGAAACCATCCTGTTGGTCGTTGATGATTTCCTGCGGCCCAGTCGGACAGTCGTAGGCAACCACCGGCAGTGACCAGGATTTTGCTTCCAGCAGCACCAGCGGCAAGCCTTCGTAGCGCGAGGTCATCAGCGCCATGTCGCTATCGCGATAGTAATCATTGATATTGGACACCTTGCCGACAAAGTTCACGCTGTTGCTGATGCCCAGCGTTTTCGCCTGCTGTTCCAGCGTCTGACGCAGTTCGCCATCACCGGCAATCACCAGTTTCCATTCCGGATTGGTGCTGACAAAGCCCTGCCAGACGTCGAGCAGCAGATCGAAGCCTTTCTGGTGATCCAGTCGCCCTACCGCCAGCGCCTGGCGATGACGCTGGGTGCGCTGATAGTTTTTATATACCACCGGATTAGGGATAGCGGTACTGCTGATATGCCAGTTGGAGAACACCTGATGATCTTTATCGGTCAGTACGATGACTTGATCGTAGTAGCGCAACATCAGGTATTTCAGGCACTGAATCGGCTTGCTGAATGATTTGATGGCGATATGTTCGCAGGCGTAGGTTTTAGCGCGTTTTTTCTTCAGTGACAGCATGCTCCACAGCGCAAACATCACGCTAAGGCGTCCCATGCTGATCAGGAAAATGGCATCAAAATCCTGCTGCTGAATACGCTGAACCGCCGCTTTGATCGGATTAGATTGTCCCTCAAAGCTCACGATCTCTTTAACCTGACTAAACGGATAAAAGGTCTTTCCGCTGCCTTCCAGAGAATAGATGGAAACCTGATGCGCTTCGCCAAGGCACTCTGACATGAAGTTACAGATATTTTCTGTGCCTGCGTAGGAATAAGCGTCTTTAATGACCAGCACGACTCTTTTCATCGTTACTCTGTCCACCTCAATTGCGTTCAAAAACAAAGAAGGCCGTTACCGGCCCACAAAAATTTACCGATGCTTCAACGTGAACAGTACGCCGTTAACCATATACCAGATGTAATAGTAATATACTTTTAACGGGTTGTTTTTATAGATAATTCTTAATAGTTCCAGATGCCATTTCGCAGCTTTATTTTTATTACGCGACAGGGAATCACCCAGTTCGTAATAGTTCACGAGGATCTTTTCAATCACGCGTACCTGTTTGTAGCGGGTAAACAGCTCATACAAAAACAGGAAGTCTTCGTGACCTTTGCGCTGGAAGAAAATGCCCTGTGGCGGCCGGCGAAAGCAGACCGAAGAGAAACAGACGCGATACTGCTTCTTCACAAAGCTGTCCTGCTGCAGGTAAGGCTTTGACCAGGTAATATCATGATCGGCGCTTTTGGTTTTGTAGTGATAATGCGAAATCACAAAGTCGTCACCGGCAGCGATGGCCGCCGTCTGCAGCGCCAGCTTATCTTTGTGCCACTCATCGTCGCTGTCGAGAAAGGCGATGATCTCTTCTGTCGCCGCACGCAGGCCAACGTTGCGGGTTTCTGCCGCGCCCATATTGACGTCGTTATCGAGAATGGTGATGCGCGCGTCCTGACAGTGTTCGCGCACGAAGGCCAGCGAATCATCGGTCGATTTATCATTCACCAGATAGATGTGCCAGTCCGGATAAGTTTGATCAATGACGGATTGTACCGCGCGCAGGATGGTCTGCCGCGCATTGTACATTGGGATGATAATGCCAACTGTACCAACGTGATTGTTCATCTGAGTACCTGAATTAAAAGAGTGCCAAAAAAATTGCTCCGTAAACGGAGCAATTGAAATCAGAAGAGGCGATACACCGCGGCTAAACTCCAGCCGGTGACCGACTGTGGCGAGAGAATGGTGTTGTATGCTAAGTAGTAGGTTGCCATGCCGCCGAGTAGCGCTACGTTGAGCGCAAGATTGCGTATTCGCATCATCAACAGGGCGAGCAGCAACGGTTCCGCATGCAGAAACAGGTTACCTACCCTGCCGCCCAGAATGGCGAAGTCGGAGAACACCATACGCACCGCCGCACCAATGGCGTAGGCGATCAACAGCAGATACGGCAGCCGATCTTCTTTCTGTATCGCGTTTTTACCCCAGTACACCACCATAAAAAACACAATGAAGGCGATGTTTTTCAGGTTGGCGAGGCTGATAACCGGTGAATTGTTATCAAAGGTCGTACCGACGTAACTGGTGGCACGGTCGCCCACCACCGGCACAATCCCCAGCGAATCAAGAAAGAGCTTCTTACCACCAATAAAGCCGAGTGGAATTGCCAGGAACACCATCAGCAACGGCCAGTATTTACGCTGCGGCAGAAACAGAAACGGAATCACCATCACCAGCGCATAACCGGTGGAGTGAGACTGGGTGCTCAGCACCAGCATCACCGCTGACCAGATAAATTTGCGATTCACTGCCAGCAGAATGCTTGCGATAGCAAACGCGCTACAGAGTCCGAATCGAATCTGGTTCATGTCTTTGTTGATGAACAGATGCGTTGAATAGAGGCACAATGAACAGAGAATCAACGGCGAATATTTTTTATAACACCAGGCATTCGTGCTGACGGCAACGATCGCCACGAACAGCAGAAAATAGTAACTCTCTTTAGTAAAGAGCGATAACAGGCCGGCTAATAAGGTAAAGAAATTCTCATAACGATAAATCTGGGCAACGGTTGAGAAATCACTGATATGCACCTGATTAGCAAGATCGTGAAAAAACCCCAGATATTGCCAGTCATCGATACCGCTGCCAGGTCCGCGCATACCGGCAAAACAGATCAGCAACACGGTGAAAATAAAGAACAAGTAGTTCACCATGGAGCGCGTTTTTACTTCTCGAAGCTGGTTTATTGCTGCCAGTTCAAACACACAAAAAACTAAAATCGTGTAGCTAATAATCCAATAAATCGCCATTCACTTTCCCACCGGATGGTTACCCGTTATAACTGATGCTGCCACAACGATACGGTCGCCCGTTAGCCGGGTTCGCTTCCCGTCTCGTCGAACGGCAACACCAACTATGTTGGCTATATATTTTTAGCGATAACCTTATTTCCCGGCAAAACGCCCTTTAACCTTATCTTTCAGGCGATTGATAAAATAGGTACGGTTATCTTTATTCGTTAAGAAGAAATAGCGAGCAAAACTGACGCTGGCGAGCAGCGACTTGCCATCCATTTTGTATCTCAACGGTAATTTATAGGCTTTATACGTATGAATATCGCGCTGTGTCAGGTGTGGCTTCATGCTGTCCAGCCAGAAATGAGAATACTTAACGGATTCTCCTTTGTGTTTGGAGCCAAAGGTGGTGATGAGATGATAGTTAGTCAGCGGCTGGTCAATCATGAAAAATTCAAAGCCAAGGCGATCGGCACGAATGCAGAAATCATAATCCTGATGGCGCACATAGCGCGTATCAAACTTAATCTCAGCGGCGTATTCGCGTTTCAGCACGATGGTGCTGGTCTGGATAAAGCCGTAACAGCCAAACAGATACTCTGCCACGGTTTCGCCTTTGGCCACCGGCTGCATCGGCATCACCTTAAGAAAGCTGCCGTCCTGGATAATGTTCACCTGGCTAAAAATCACGTAGCGACTTTTGCCCTGCGCTTCCAGTTCTTCGATTTTCTTTGCCGCAATCATCAGTTTGTCAGCGCGCCACTCGTCGTCTGCGTCGAGAAAGCTAATGAAATCACCGGTGGCTAAATCGATGCCTTTGTTACGCGCACCTGCACCGTTGAGTTTCTCCTGGGATAACACCAGGTTGATGTTCAGGTCACGATAACGTTCGCCCTGCACCACTGCCGCCAGCGCTTCAGCATCATTCGATTTGTCATCAATGATGATGACTTCAAAGTTGCGGTAGGTTTGCGCCGCCACGCAGTCAAGCGTGGTAATAATCGATTCAGAGGCGTTGTACGCCGGGATTACGATTGAAAAGCGGATATCCTTCATTGCCTGGCACCTTTTTAACGTCAAAATAAAAGGGTTACATAACGCACGTGCAAAAACAGAGGGAACCTGCCCGCCAGTGGCAGAAAAGGTTCCCTGTGCAGTTTTTAGCTTTTAGCGTTTTTGTAGCTGTAATCGTAATAGTCGTAACCATGGCCGTAAGCGTTAGACGCTTTACGCACCACTGCGTTAAGAATCACACCTTTAATTTCAATGCCATTCTGTGCAAAGCGCTTGTAGCTGACATCCAGCTCTTTAGTGGTGTTGCCTTCAAAACGCGCCACCATCAGCGAGGTACCGGCCAGCTTACCGATAATTGACGCATCGGTTACCGCGAGGATTGGTGGCGTATCGATCAGCACCAGATCGTAGTTCTCGCTCGCCCATTCCAGCAGTTCCTGCATACGACGATGCATTAACAGCTCAGATGGGTTTGGTGGAACCTGACCGCGTGGCAGGAAGTCAAAACCGTATTCGCCGCGCTGAATCAACGCAGGGGTAAACGGTGTCTGGCCAGAAAGCACGCTGGACAGGCCCTGCTTGTTCTCTGCGCCCAACAGTTCGTGGGTATAACCACGACGCATATCGCCATCGATAAACAACACTTTCTGTCCCGCTTTAGCAATCAACGCCGCCAGGTTAGAACAGATAAAGGTTTTACCGATGCCCGGGCTGGCGCCGGTGATCATCAGGATGTTGTTCTTCGCTTCCATCATCGCAAAGTGCAGGCTGGTACGCAGGCTACGAATTGATTCGATGGTCAGGTCAGTCGGGTTACCCAGCGCCAACAGCGTGTTGTGCGGATCGGCTTTAACTTTGCTGCCGCCGCGCGCCAACGCTTCAGTATCTTTCTTACGCTGCCATTCAGAGAGCGGCACGCTGGCATAGACGTTCATGCCCAGCTCTTCCAGCTGCTCAGGGTTTTCAATGCCGTGATGGAACATCGCTTTCAACAGCACCAGGCCAACGGAAAGCACCAGACCGGCCAGCAGGCTGGCAAGAATGATCAGCGATTTCTTCGGCGCAATAGGCATTCCCGCCGTTTCTGCGCTGTCGATGATACGCACATCACCCACGGTTGAGGCTTTGCTGATGTTCAGCTCTTGCTGACGATTCAGTAACTGAACGTAGATTTCCTGTTCAGACTGCGCGTCACGCGTCAGGCGTAAAATTTCCTGCTGCGTTTTTGGCATCTGCGAAATACGTGTATTCAGCTTCTTCTGCTCATCAACCAGCGTCTGACGTTTTTCCAGCAGCGCACGGTAGGTTGGGTGATCTTTGGTATAGAGCTGTGAAACTTCAGCTTCACGGAAGGTCAGTTCATTCAGCTGCGTCTGCACGCTTACGGAAGAGTCCAGCGCCGCTTTCGCTTCCAGTGACATATCAACCGAGTCATTCTGACGACGATACTGATTCAGCTTGTCTTCTGCTGCGTCCAGTTTGGCACGAACGGCCGGCACCTGAACCTGCAGGAACTCAAGGCTCTTCTGCGCTTCTTCTGATTTACGCTGTACGTTCTGCAGCAGATAGTTTTCAACGATACTCTGCAGTACGTTACTGATTAATACCGGGTCTTCACCGGTGTAGCTCAGTCCCAGCACGCCGGTGTCTTTACCTTTATCGGCTACAGACAGGTTGCTGGTGATCATTTTGATCGCCTGCAGGTTAGTCAGCTTGGTCACCTTGAAGCTGGTGCCCTCTTCCGCTTTGATATCGCTGACCAGCATGGTGACATCACCGTGCTGCTCCAGCTGGCCAACTTTACCTTTGAACAGTTCATCACCGTTGAAAGAGACGCTGTAGCTGTCCGGGCCTTCTACTTCTACTTTCACTGCACGCGGTTCAAAGCTGCGTGGCAGATCGAAACGAGAAATCGCGATCTGTGCAGGCTTGTTACCCATCAGTCGTGCCAGGCCTTTGCCAATCACCGGCAGATATTCCTGCTCGATCATGGTATCCAGACCTAAATCTTTGACCGTTTTACCAATCACCATACGTGAGTTGATAATTTCCACTTCGGTTGCAGAAAGCGGCTGTGAATCTGGCAGCATTGACTGCAGGTCGTTCAGTACGGTATTGGCGTTTTTGCTTTCTACCTGTACCAGCGCATCGGCGTTATAGATTGGCGTTGCGAACAGGCTGTAAAGGGTACCCATCAGCATAAAGAAAGCCGTAACGGCCACTATTACCCAGCGATGGTCAATCAGTTGTCCCACAAGGTGCGCCAGATCTAATCCACCCGATTCCTCTTTCGGCGCACTCAAAACCTTATTTTTTGTTTTCATGGATAATCTCAGCTATCGGCTTAATACGTTCACCCATTTCTGGGTAGCGTTGTCCAGTAATTCATAGACCGCAACAAAAGCCTCCCGGCTTTTGCGAAAGGGATCGGCGATTTCTCGCTGGTTGAGCCAGTGCCCCATCAGCATCGTCTTGCCACGTGCGGCCGGATCGATCCGATTCACCTGTTCAATCTGATCTTTTTCCATTACCAGGATGAGATCGAACTGGCGGCACAGACTCGAGGTCAGCTGCTGCGCTTCATGGCCTGCCAGCGACAGACCATTTTCTTCAGCAACATCGCAGGCGGTGGCGTCAGCGGCATGACCTTTCAGCGCGCTGAGGCCCGCTGAAACGATCTTTTTATCCGGTAACGCCCGCTTTAACAGCCGTTCAGCAGTCGGTGAACGGCAGATGTTGCCAACGCAAACTACGAGGACAGAGTTAATCATCGTTACAACCCGCTTATCAGTAGGTGCGGATACGACTGATGCTCGACGTAATGTCATCAACGCCAGAGATGGTCGGCAGAAGCTGCGAAATCACGCGGTTCCAACGAGTCAGAGGTGTTGAGGTAACATAAACGATGTCATACGGCTCCAGCTGGAACTCGGTGCCCATGACCATCGCGGCGGCATCTTTGGTATTCAACTGATAGATGTTGGCGATTTTGGTGCGGTTGCTGCCTTTAATCGGACGGATAACAAATACGCCGGTGGCGTCAGCTAAGGTCTGATCGATGCCCTGCGCGCTACCCAGTGCTTCCGCCAGCGTCATGCCGCTGCGATCCATCTTCAGGGTGGTCTGCTGCTTCACTTCGCCCATGACGAAGATTTTCAGATCATCATTACGCGGAACAAACAGAATGTCGCCGTTATAGAGCAGGTGGTTCTGGCTCAGGTCACCATTTTGCATCAGCGCCTGCAGCGAAATACGCTGCTCCTGACCGTTATGGGTCAGAATCACATTACGCCAGTCAGCATCAGCGGCCAGGCCGCCCGCGGCGTTAACGGCGTCCAGAACGGTCAACGGCACGTTAGTGATCGGTTGCTGACCAGAGGTGGTCACAGAACCGGTCACGTAGGCTTTCTGCGAACGGAACGACGCCAGGCTGACATCAACCTGCGGGCTTTCGATAAACTGTGCCAGGCGACGAGCGATTTCTGTACGCACGTCAGTCACGGTACGGCCCATCACGCGAACTTTGCCGATGTAAGGATAGAAAATGGTGCCGTCAGCGTGTACCCAGTTACCGGTGTCGCTGGCGCTACGATACTGACCTGCTGGCGTGGTCAACTCTGGGTGATCCCAGACGGTAACGTTGATCACGTCGCCTACACCAATGCGGTATTCGTAGTTCTGAAGTTCCAGCTGCAGGCCGGGATTGTTTTGCGCAACCACTGGACGTGGACGCATAGATTCCACCAGACGCGGTGTCATCGGAAAGACGTTAACGTATTTATCAATATCGAAGTTGCTGTCTTGCTGCTGTATGACATCTTTACCACTGGTTGAAAGGTGCTGACCTGGTTCGATTGTGCACCCTGACAAAAAAGTGGCGGATACCAAAAGAGGTATCAATTTAGTTTTGATTGTAATCATCTAGAATCATCGCTATCAGTAATTTGATTGATAGTGGCGAGAACGCCGCTGTGTTAGCGTCAAATGAGTATGCTTATCCACTCATACCCTGAAAAAGTGGGTCATTATCATTCGCTCCCTGGCTTTTTTACATTGTCGTCACGGAAAATGCCGACACTATAAGAGCACATTATTTTTAGTTTGTGAGAAAATAATGTCTTTTCGGTATTCCGAGAACTCCAGCTCCTGCCAAAGACATTCCCAACACGGCTTACGTCTGCCACCTTCACGTGCATTAAGGCGTTGTAAACAACGCCTTTCCGTTGCGTTTAATACGCGCCGTCTCGCTTAAGAACCACACCGACCGTTTTGAACAGGATGGCGATGTCATTCCATAAGGACCAGTTCTTCACATACCATGAATCGAAGTAGACGCGGGTTTCGTAATCAACATCATTACGGCCGCTTACCTGCCACAGGCCGGTCATACCCGGTTTGGCCATGTAGTAGTAATCGACATCGCCAGCATAACGACTCAGCTCATCTTCAATCACCGGACGCGGACCCACCAGGCTCATTTCGCCACGCACCACGTTCCACAGTTGCGGCAATTCATCGAGGCTGGTTTTGCGAATAAAGTGACCGACTTTAGTGATACGCGGATCGTTTTTCAGTTTAAAGTCTTTATCCCATTCGGCGCGGGCAACCGGATCGGTGCGCAGCACCTCTTCCAGCACCTCTTTCGAGTTCACCACCATCGAGCGGAACTTAAGACACTTAAACTTACGACCATTGAGACCAACGCGTTCGTGACCGTAGATTGGTGCACCGCCGTCGCGAGAAACCAGGAAAATCAGTATGGCGAGCGCAGGCATCAGCATGGTCATGATCGCCAGTGCACCAACGATATCGAAAACGCGCTTAACGAAACGCGAGGTGCGTTTTGCCAGGTTGTTGTTCACACGCAGAATCATCACTTCGTGGCTAAAGATATAAGCCATGTCTGTGCCGTAAAGCGGTACGCCGCGCAGCGAAGGAATCACCGATACTGAACGACAGTTATGTTTGGCCAGCGTCTTCAGCCAGATATCACTGTACTGACTCTGCTCATACTCAACCGCAACGATAAACTGCGTTTCGCCATTAACACGCTGCCACAGTGCATCTTCATTCTTCAGAATTGGCGCGCCGCACAGCATGGTCTCTTCAGACGATTCGTCAACATCGTAGAAAGCGATAACGTTGAAGCCCATCACCTCTTCGCTTTGCAGCGCGAGGAAAGCTTCGCGGGCGTTTTTGCCGCTGCCAATAATGATGGTGTCTTTCTTCCACAGCTTGTAATGGTTAAGCACGCGTTTGGTAATGGCGCGGCCCAGTGGCAGCATAATCAGCACCAGCAGCCAGGTCACTAACCAGACGTAGCGAGACATTTCCCATTTTGACAGGGCGGAAATCGACAGGTCAATGATGGCAAAAATAAAGACCGTACGAAGTATTTCCTTGAGCTCGAACCAGAACGGCTTGCGATAGGTGAAATGACGCAGGCGTACCCAGAACCAGCCAATACAAATCACTGACAGACAGATGTGAGTCAGAATTTTCAGATTCAAATCTTTTTCGCTAATATTCGCCAGAGGATCGACCGGCAGCATATTTATTAACGACAACGCGATGAATAACGCTGCGTTAAAACAAATTAAATCTGAAAACGCCAACAACAATTTAGTAAATAAGCTTTTAAAAGTAATTTCATTATCGCGCATGTTTGACTCTTTTATTTTATTATCCCTGAAGCCCAGGACGTTTCTTAACATGATTATTCGCTTGACTATTGGCTCACGAATAAGCAATCAATCGATTCCGGGTTCACAGCAACGTTCATCAATGTCCGGCAAGATAGTGGTTGGTGACGCTTTATTAAGGCTAAACGGTGATTAATTCCTGCTAAATCAACAACAAACGGTTTAAGGAACGCTACCGCCCCTGGCTTGTTGCTGCCACACTGCATGGTAAATCCCGTTTTCATCTTGTCGCTGCTGGTGCTGCTCTGCCTGATGCGTAGTGGTTCAAACGTGGCTAACGTCACAATTCGTGAGATTAAGTGTGGTTTGAACGCGGTTATGGCAACACAGGCACAGACATTTCCTTACTGGTTGCTATACTAGTTATTACTGGCCTGTTTACAAGTAGGGCCCGTACTCCCTGCACTATTTTAGGAAAAAGACTACCACCCATTAGTACGGTCACCTTGCCAGCTCCCCAGAAATTTCTCTTAAGTTTCGGACTATTCGCCTTTGCATTTAACGCAAATTCTGGCGCCTCATTAAATCCTGTCAAAACTGCTGACATCTTAAATGCGCGCGGTAGAATGCTAAAGAATGATCGTTAAATTCAAAAGCAGTTAATTCTGAATAGTGATAATTGTTTTATCAGAATAGTCTCTCTCCATAATCTCTCCTTAGTTGAGGGCGGTTTGTTTACGGGCTAATAATTCACTATCATCGGATAAAGCAGAATTCTATTATTAAGGTGTTATGAACATGATTGAGTGGATCGCCGATCCTGGCATCTGGGCCGGTTTAGTCACGCTAATCGTTCTGGAACTGGTGTTAGGGATTGATAACCTCATTTTTATTGCGATCCTCGCAGAGAAGCTGCCTCCCGCACAACGAGACAAGGCTCGAATAATCGGCCTTTTACTCGCGCTGGTGACCCGGTTGGGCCTGCTGGCATCGCTCTCCTGGCTGGTTACACTAACAGAGCCGTTTTTCAGCCTGTTCCATCACGATTTTAGCGCCCGCGATCTCATTATGCTGTGCGGCGGTATCTTCCTGTTATTTAAGGCAACCATGGAGCTCAACGAGCGCCTTGAGGGCAAAGATGAGCAGGAGAACGGCCAAAAGCGCGTCGCTAAATTCTGGCCGGTAGTGGCGCAAATTGTGGTGCTGGATGCCATTTTCTCACTCGATTCCGTGATCACCGCCGTGGGCATGGTGGAAGAACTTTCAGTGATGATGGCGGCCGTCACCGTGGCCATTTTGCTGATGTTACTCGCCAGCAAACCATTAACGCGTTTTGTTAATGGACACCCCACTATTGTCATACTGTGCCTGAGCTTTTTATTAATGATTGGATTTAGCCTGGTGGCAGAAGGCTTCGGCTTTCACATTCCCAAGGGCTACCTCTATGCGGCGATCGGCTTCTCGATTGTCATTGAAGGTCTCAACCAGCTGGCACAGTTTAATCGCCGACGCTTTCTCACCGCCGGTCAGCCGCTGCGAAAACGCACCACCGATGCCGTAATGCGGCTGCTGCGTGGTTATCACGAGCAGGCCGAGCTAAATGCTGAGAATTCGCCGCTAGGTGGCAATGAGGCGCAGGCGATTTTTAATCAGCAGGAACGTGAGATGATCGCGCGCATGTTAGGCATGGGTCAGCGCACCATCAGCAGTATCATGACGTCGCGGCACGATGTAGAAAGTATCGATTTGCAGGCGGATCCGGCACATATCATGGCACAGCTGGATCGTAATCAGCACACGCGTCTGCTCATCACCGATGGCGAGCCGGAGCCGCAGGGCGTAGTGCACGTCATCGACCTGCTGCACCAGGCGCTGCATGAAAGTTCACTGGATTTGCGTGCGCTGATTCGCCAGCCGTTGGTCTTCCCGGAGCGTCTGCCGCTGCTACAGGCGCTGGAACAGTTCCGCAATGCGCGCACCCATTTTGCATTTGTTGTTGATGAGTTTGGCTCGGTTGAAGGCGTGGTTACGCTCAGCGACGTGATGGAAACCATCGCTGGCAGCCTGCCCAATGAGAGCGATGAACCTGACAGCGTCGATGCGCGTCACGATATTATTAAAAGCGACGACGGCGGCTGGATTGCCAATGGCCATATGCCGCTCGATGATTTGGTGATGTTTGTGCCGCTGGATCTGGATGAAAAGCGCGAGTATCACACTATTGCCGGCTTGCTCATGGAGAATTTGCAGCGGATACCGCAGGAAGGCGAGGAAGTTAAGGTGGGCGACTATCTGTTCCGCACCTTACAGGTCGAGAATCATCGGGTACAAAAAGTGGCCATTCAACCACATCTTCTTACTGAATCAGACTAGCCGGTATGATAATAAACGGGCCGGAAATTTCCGGCCCGCAAAATTATCGCTGGAGCTGTTTCTTTAGCTGCTGCGCTTTTTCATTACTCTGATTGCGATCTATCCACTGATTCAGGCGGCTTTTCGCTGCGTCCTCAACCTGTCTGCGCAACAGCTGATCCACCGGCAGGGAATATTGCAGACTCTGCCAGTTGCCGTAAATACGCAGCGGGATCGCGGATTCGGCCAGCGCAGCAATCAGGCGATCGTCGCCTTTCCAGCCACCGTTAATCTTCACCGCCAGCTGCATATCCAGCGCTTCGGTTGGCATCGTCACGGTGCCTGCACCGGTGAGCGACAGCTTTTGCGCCTCGCCATTGAGCTGGCTTAGCGTAATCACGCCTTTATTCAACATCATCTTGCCGGAAAGCTGCTGGATGGTGCCGTCGGGCGACGCCTCATCGGCACTCAGACGATCGCTGCTGCGCGATATCGCACGTTGCACCATCTGAGGAATATTGAGCGTTGCGACCTGCAGATTTTGCACATTTGCCTGCGCACTGCCCTGCCAGCTATTTTTCGCCGCCATCATATCCAGATCGGTGCCAGCCAGCTCGCCGTTCAGCGTCAGCGTGCCATCCAGCGCCTGCGGCAACCGGAAGGCGCGCAGCAGCGGCTTGATCGCCACCGTTTGCAGTTGCGGCTGCAGCGCAATTTTCGCCACCGGTTGACGCACATCCACCGCACCTGGCAGTGAGAAGCGCCCTGCCCCCACCTGGCCACTAAAGGTATTCAGGCTAATCTCGCCCGCCCGATTTTCTGCATCCAGCAGCACCGTATGCAGGTCGAGACCGCGCCAGCGCACCGCATCCAGCTTGAGGTTAAGCAGCATGTGTATACCTGTCAGCGGTGAACCGGCCCCGCTCCAGGATTTCTCTACCGCAATCACCGGCGGTCGGTTGGCTGCCGCGAGCTGGGCCGCCTGCGCCTGCTGCGTCACACCGTCAATGTTGATGCCAAACAGCTTGTCCAGATCGAGCGTCGTCGCGTGCAGCGCCACTTTCAGATCGGGCTGCATGCCCCATTTCCCGCTGATTTCGCCGTTGAGCTGGCTGTCGTTCAGTGAGGCGACGATCTGTTGCAGTGAGAATTGCTGATTTTCTGCCTGCCAGCTGGCCAGCATGCTCGCATCGCCTTTGATGCCATCAGCCGGAATGCCCGCGCCGCTTAACTGCCATTGCAACGTATCAACGTTGCCGGACAGACGGTGCGGATAGTCGGCGATTTTCATGTGGCCTTTTAGCGCCAGTTGCAGAGTGCGCTGATCGCGGCTCACCGAGGTGGCAACATCCAGCGCCGCCGATTGGCGACGATCCTGAGTCATATCGAGGTTAAGATTACGAAAATTGATCTCTTCGCCGCCCGGCTGCTGCCAAATCAGCAGGCTGTCCACAATGCGCAAATGGCCAATATCATATTGCCAGCCGCTGGCGGGCTCGGCGGGCGTTGAGTCAGCCGGACCAATCGGGGCGTTTTGCGGACGCTGCCTTTCGCTGTCCGGCGTGGCACGGATCACGGCGTTTTTCAGCATCACCTGTTTCACGCTGAGCTGATGAGAGAACAGAGGTATCAGGCTGACGTCGAGACGCATATTTTCCGCGCTGACCATTGGCTGCGCAGCGCCCGGCGCGGTCAGCGACATACGACCCGCCAGAATGCTGAGCTGCGGCCAGACGTGCCAGCGCAGATCGCCATCCAGCTTCAGCTGATAGCCACTGCGTTGTTGCACCTGTTTAACCATGTAACCGCGGAAGTCATTGGGATTGACCAGCAGTACCAGCGCGGTCATGCCCGCCACTATCACCACCAGCAAAATGGCCAGCGTGGTTATCAATCTTCTCATCAAAACCGTCTTTACCTCTGCTTAATCTTTGTCGATACGACTGGCATCCGCGCCCTGCTGGCCTTTGTATTTGGCATCTTCACGGCGGTTGTACGGACGCGCTGCCGGGCCGGAGAGCGGTTCAAAACTCAGTGCGCCAATCAGCATGCCCGGACGCAGCGCTAACGGCAGTTTACCGGAGTTAAAAAATTCCAGCACGATGCGTCCCTGCCAGCCAGGATCGATACGATGCGCCGTCACGTGCACCATTAATCCCAGTCGCGCCAGTGAGGAGCGGCCATCGAGCCAGCCAACCAGATCGTCCGGAATGGTCACGGACTCAAAGGTCACCGCCAGCGCCAGTTCGCCCGGATGCAGATAGAACGCTTCGCCTTCCGGCAGCACGATCTCATCGCTCATTACCCGATCGAGTGCGGCGCTGACTTCCTGTTTAGGACCACTTAGATCGATGAACGCAGCGGTGTGGCCACGAAAGGTGCGAAACTGATTGCCAAGGCGCACATCCACCGTCGCGCCGTTAATGCGCTCAACCGGCGGCCGTGGCGTAATCTCCAGCTTACCGCTGTCCAGCCAGGCTTCAATGTCGCGGTCGCATAATCTCATCGCCTTACTCCAGGAATCTAATAGTGTAGTTAATGCTGGCACGATGCTGGCGTTGTTTGCCAGCACCCCGCCGTTTACTCAAAGAATTGATGTATCTTTGCTTTCAGAATATCGATAGCGATGCGATTTTTCCCGCCGCGCGGCACGATAATGTCGGCATACTGCTTTGACGGATCGATAAACTGCAAAAACATCGGCCGAACCGTTTTCTGATACTGCGCCATCACCGAATCCATTGAGCGACCGCGTTCGTTAACGTCACGCTTCATACGACGCATCAGGCAGATATCCAGCGGCGTATCGACAAAAATCGAGAAATTCATCTCGTTGCGCAGGCGGGCATCGGTGAGCAACAGAATGCCTTCCAGAATGATCACTTTTTTCGGCTTCAGCTGGATAGTTTCCGCGGTGCGCGTATGTTCAACGTAGCTGTAAACTGGCAGATCGATGGTCTCGCCTGATTTCAGCATTTGCAGATGTTGCAGCAGCAGATCGTGATCCATCGCGCTGGGATGGTCGTAGTTGGTTTTAACCCTTTCTTCCATGGTGAGATGGCTTTGGTCTTTGTAGTAGCAATCTTCGGGGATCACACCGATATGCTCATCGCCAACCTGATCGCGAATTTCACGATAAAGCGTACTGGCGATTAAACTTTTACCTGATGCGGAGGCGCCTGCGATACCCACAATGACGCACTGGTGAGACTTGTCAGTCATAAATTAAAGACCTGATTACAGTATGACAAACCGGTAAGCGACGCAGAATTATACAGCGCTCACGATAGGTCAGGAGATGAGAGGGTTATTTCGCGGCAATTATAGGGATTTCACCCTGTTGATGCCAGAAAAAGCGGCATCAGGTTTTTCAGAATATATCCTTTGGCGGGCTCGCTGTTTCACCGATAAACTGCATGCGACAAGATTCAGCGCCAGCCAATGCGGGTGCGGCAATCTATCATAACAACAATAAAGGTAAGATATGTCCTGGAAAACCCTCACTTATTTTGGTGACAGCATGTTGCTGATCCCCACAGCAATCATTATCGCCCTGGTCTTACCGTGGAAAAGCAGCAATCGGCACACGGTCTGGTACTGGATTTTCGCCTTCTGCCTCGCCGGATTTGTGGTCTCGGTGTCGAAAGTGCTGTTCCTTGGCTTTGGTATCGGCAGCGCCCGTTTCAATTTTACCGGCTTCAGCGGCCATAGCGCCATGTCCGCCACCCTGTGGCCGGTGATGCTGTGGCTGGTTTCCGGGCGCGCGACGCAACCCTGGCGCCGGTGCGCTATTGCCATTGGCTACCTGATTCCGCTAATGGTCGGCCTTTCACGCCTGGTGATTCATGCCCATTCCAAAAGCGAAGTGGTACTGGGCCTGCTGCTGGGCTTCTCCATCAGCACGACGTTTTTGCTCAGCCAGCGCCATACGCAGCTCAAAGGCTTTAGCCTCGGACAGATGTCAGCGGCATTGCTGCTGCCTTTGCTGCTGTTAGGGCATGGCCGCATTGCGACCACGCAGCAGTTTCTGGCGCATTTGTCCGCCGATCTGGCCGGTATCGACAGGCCATGGACGCGTGCCGATCTGCTGAAACTGCGCCAGTAATTGTCTGGCTGAAGGGTTCAATTGACCGAATAGAGGGCATTTGTGAATTCGGCCACGACAACGATTTTCAATATGCTAGCATGATCTGATAATCATCAAACAGGGCGCATCTCGTCCGGCTGCCGGGCGCCTTTCCCCTGCCCTGGCGAGCGATCCCTCGCCTTAATGTCAGGTGCGTGCACATCTCATGATCACAGATCGGTTTGGCTTCGGACACACCGCCACCCAGCGTTTCAGCACGGCTGCCGCACTCGGCGGCATCTGCTTTTTGCTGGCGCTTTTTTGTCTGCAGCTGATCGCAGTCAGCGGGGCGATCCCCCCACTGTGGTTACCCACTGCGCTGATGACCGTCATCGCTTTCCGTCTTAATTGGGCGGATGCGGCGTTAACGCTGCTGTTTTGCTTTATCTCGGTGATGCTCGCCAATACGCTGATGACCAGTCCTGCGTGGATTAACGTGCATTATGCGCTGATCCATCTGCTGCAGGCTGTACTGGGCGGCATGCTGCTGCGTCTGTTGCTAAACCGCCGGGCCCCGCTGGAAACGCTGTATGACTGGTGCAAGCTGCTGCTGGCAGCGGGTATTATCACGCCGTTCCTTGGCGGCTTTCTGGCGCTGTGGTTACTGGGCGGCAACGGCTCCTTTTTTGCCACCTGGGTTATCGCTGAAATCATCGGCATGCTGGCGATAGCACCGGTGTGTCTGCTGTGGCAGCCGCGCATGCTGCGACAACAAGTCAGCAGGCGCCAGCTGTTTGAAACGCTGCTGTGCATTGTGGTGTCACTCAGCGCCTGCTACGTGGCGCTGCGTTTTCTTCCCTGGCCGTTCACCTTCATTATCGTGATCCTCTTTACCTGCGCCGTGCGCTTGCCACGCTTTGCTGCTTTTGTGGTCTTTCTGGTCAACGCCGCGATGATTTCGGTGCTGTTGAGCCTGCAACTGGTGGTGCTGCATATTGATGCCGTCTGGCTAAGCCATACCGCGCTCTGGCTGCCATTTCTGCTAATCCTGTTGCCAAGCCATATGATGTCGCTGGTGATGCACTCCTTCCGCGCGGAAAAAGCACATATCAGCGAAAGCGAACTGCGATTCCGTCACGCCATGGAATATTCCACGATTGGCATGGCGATGGTCTCACCTGAAGGGCGCTGGCTGAGCGTCAACGACGCGCTCTGCCGGCTTCTTGGTTACCCACAGGCCGAACTGATGCAGATGACCTTTCAGCAGCTAACCCACCCGGACGACATCAGCAGCAATGTTGCTGCCATGCAGAGGATCCTCGCGGGTGAAGGCGACAATTATCTGATGGAAAAACGCTATATTCGGCGGGATGGCGAAACGGTCTGGGCCAACCTCTCCTCGTCGCTGGTGAGGAATAACAAAGGCGAACCGCTCTATTTTATTTCTCAGCTGCAGGATATTACCGAGCTGAAGCGCACTGAAGAGACCAATCGCTGCCTGATGGAGCGCGTGACCCAGGCCAACGCTGCGCTGTTTGCAGAGAAAGAGCGCATGCACATTACGCTCGATTCCATCGGTGAAGCGGTGATCAGCACCAATGAGGAGATGCTGGTCACCTTTATGAATCCGGTGGCGGAACGCATGAGCGGCTGGTCGCAAGAGGAGGCGGCGGGCAAGGCGCTGAGCGATATTCTGCACATTACCCGCGGCGTCAACGGCGCACGGATAGAAAACCTGCTGCTGTGCGCGCTGCCCGCCGACAAAACTGCGACTGAGGTGGATGAAGAGCTGGTGCTACATAGCGCGCATCATGAACAGTTTGATATTCAGTACAGCCTTACCCCGCTGAAAACCGAAGAGGGCCGCCATATCGGCACGGTAATGGTGATTCGCGACGTCAGCGAGTCACGCGAAACGCTGCGTCAGTTAACCTACAGCGCCTCTCACGATATTTTGACCCGCCTGCCCAATCGCGCCAGCTTTGAACAGCAGCTGCGACAGCTGTTGCAAAATATCAGCGGCAGTCAGCAGCACGTGCTGGTATTTATCGATCTTGACCGCTTCAAAGCGGTAAACGATACCGCCGGACACGCCGCAGGCGATGCGCTGCTGTGTGAGCTGTCAACGCTGATGCTGCATCATCTGCACGGCAATGACGTGATTGCCCGACTCGGCGGTGATGAGTTTGGCGTGCTGCTGCCGGACTGTACGCTGCGCAGCGCCAGCGATTTGATTCAGCGGCTGATTAACGCGGTCAATCATTACGCCTTTCAGTGGCAAGGTAACATTTATCAGGTGGGTGCCAGCGCGGGCATGACGCAAATCGACGCCACAAACTGCCAGAGCAGTGACGTGATGTCACAGGCGGATGCCGCCTGCTATCACGCCAAGCACAATGGTCGCGGCCAGCTGCAGGTTTATCAGCATCATCACGCCAGCATTGTCGCCCGACCGGCGTCAGCGCTGACCGCCGCCGAGGTAGAAAAAATGCCGATACGGCTGCTGAGCTGGGCGGTGACGCCACCGGGCAAAACGCAATCGGTGAGTTTTTATCTGCTGGAGGTAGAACGGCTGGCCGATGCCAGCTGGCCGCTGGATGAAAACAGCTGGCAGAACGCCCTGCAGGAAACCGCCCTGCAGCTCGCCTTCGATCGCAACCTGATGCGCCACTTTTTTGCTCACTATGCGCAGCCGCTGGCCAGCAAAGCCATCACGCTGGCGCTGCCCTTTACAGCGGCTGCGCTGCGTGACGAGGCGTTCGTTACCGAGTTACTTGCGCTGCTGCACGCCAGCCCGTTACCGCCCGCACAACTGATCGTGGTGATTGAAACAGCGGCACTGCTTGCCGACAGCAGCCGCCTGCCGCAGACGATAGCCCAGTTAAAACACAGCGGGTGTCGCATCATGCTGCAAAATTTTGGCCGCCACCTCGACGCCTTTAATCAATTTCACGGCGCAGCCATCGACTACATCATGATGTCACCCGATCTGGTGGCCACGGTTCACGCCAGCTTAATGGATGAAATGTTAGTCTCTATTATTCACGGCCAGGCAGAAAAGCGACAAATCATCACGCTGGCTGGCCCGGTAGAATTACCCGCTGCGCTGACCACGCTGAACACTATTGGCATTAATGGCGTATGGGGAAATGCGATTGGCGAGCGGCAACCGGTGCATCATTTAGTGCAAAACAGCTATTTCGCGATTAAGTAAAATACTCCAGAAATAACCGCTTACCGGCTATTTAATTGTGCGATAAGCGGAATAATCCTGGGAGCAGCAAATGAATAGTTAAGCCGGGCTTATCGGGTGACGGCATACGGCGGCAACCGGTGAAGAAAGCATCAAAACAATTAAGCAGTTATTTATTTTCATACTGCTATGATGCCTTTCCGCATATGCCAAAGGATATAGCAAACATGCACCTGATCGACCTCGGCCTGCGTGAGGTTTTGCTCTATGCATTTGCCTTTACGTTATTTATTCGCTTTACGCTTATCACTATCGGATGTTGTGGTATCTGGTCCGGCACCTCTATTATTGCCGCGGCACAGGGCGAACTTTATTATTATATTTTCGGCCTGGTCATCATTGGGTTAAGTATTGGTTTGCTGCTATTTAAACTGGATAGCTGGCGTGAAAAAGATCGGCGCAAACGGGTACCAGCCCGTGCTTATTCTGACCAGCACGACAAATCGCTTTTATAATTATCCGCGACATTGCCAACGCCGCCAGGCTGGGGTAAAGTCGCCCCCTTTTTTTCTGGAAGGGGAATGGGATGGCAATCGGCTTCGATTATGGAACAGCGAACTGTTCTGTCGCGGTAATGGAACAGGATCAGGCGCGTCTGTTGACGCTGGAAAACAACTCCCCTTACCTGCCTTCTATGCTCTGCGCGCCCACGCGCGAAGCGATCAGTGAATGGCTCTATCGCCACCATCAGGTCCCCACACCCGATACGGAAACCACCGCGTTGCTGCGTCGCGCGGTGCGTTTTAATCAGGAAGAAGACATTGAGGTCAATGCTGACAGCGTGCAGTTTGGCCTCGCTTCGCTGGCGCATTATATGGCGAACCCGGAAGATGTCTGGTTTGTGAAATCGCCCAAATCCTTCCTGGGTGCCAGCGGCCTCAAGCCGCAGCAGATTGCGCTGTTTGAAGATCTGGTCTGCGCCACCATGCTGCATATCCGCCAACTGGCTGAAAACGAATTGCAGCAGGAAGTGCGCCAGGCGGTGATTGGCCGACCGGTTAACTTTCAGGGATTAGGCGGCGACGACGCAAACCAACAGGCAGAGGGGATTCTGCAACGCGCGGCAACCCGTGCCGGCTTCAGCGACGTTCTGTTCCAGTTTGAGCCGGTTGCCGCCGGTCTTGATTTTGAAGCGACGCTGCAACGTGAAACGCGGGTGCTGGTGGTGGATATCGGCGGGGGTACCACCGACTGTAGCCTGCTGTTGATGGGCCCGCAGTGGCGCAAAAAACAGCAGCGTGAAGAGAGCCTGCTCGGGCACAGCGGCTGCCGCGTCGGCGGCAACGATCTCGACATCATGCTGGCCTTTAAGGAGCTGATGCCGCATCTCGGCCTTGGCGGACAGACCACCAAAGGCATCGCCCTGCCCGCGCTGCCGTGGTGGAACGCGGTAGCGATCAACGATGTACCAGCACAAAGCGACTTCTATTCCAGTGCCAGCGGCAAACAGCTGCGCGACCTGATTCATGATGCCGAACAGCCGGAGCAGGTAAAGCACCTGTTGAAAGTCTGGCAGCAGCGCCTGAGCTATCGGCTGGTGCGCGCCGCTGAAGAGAGCAAAATTGCGCTGTCCGATCGTTCATTGACCGCCAGCGAACTGGCGTTTATCACCCCAGATCTGCAGGCGGAGATCAGCGCGGCGAGCCTGGCGAATGCGATCCAGCAGCCGCTGCAGCGCATTCTGGAGCAGGTATCGCTGGCGCTGGCCACCAGCAGCGTGCGTCCGGATGTAATCTACCTGACCGGCGGCAGCGCGCGTTCGCCGCTGTTACGCCAGGCGCTTCAGGCGCAACTGCCCGATATACCACTGGCAACGGGTGATGACTTTGGTTCGGTGACGGCGGGCCTGGCCCGCTGGGCTGACGTGATGTTCTGAGGGTTGAGGCTGGCCCAGATAACCTGGGCCAGCAAATTAGCTAGTACGCGCTGGCGTCGGTCAGCGCGGCAATCTCTTCAGCAGAAAGCTGTAGCTTGATCGCCTTATGCAGCTCATCCAACTGCTGCAACGACGTGGCGCTGACGATCGGCGCGGTAATGCCCGGACGGGCAATCTGCCACGCCAGTGCAACCTGTGTTGGCGTCACGCTGTGCGCTTCAGCAACCCGATCCAACGCCGCCAGAATCTTCAGTCCACGCGCGTTAAGATATTTTTCCACTACGCCTTCGCCACGCTTGCTCTTGCTGGCATCTTCCGGCTGACGATATTTGCCGCTGAGGAAACCGCTGGCCAGCGAATAGTAGTTGATCACGCCAAGGCCATGCTCGCGCGCCACCTGCTCAAGACCACTTTCGTAGCCCTCGCGATCGTAGAGGTTATATTCCGGCTGCAGCGTCTCGTAGCGCGCCAGATTTTCACGCTCGCTGATGTTTAACGCCTCGCTCAGCCGTTCTGCACTGTAGTTCGATGCGCCAATGGCGCGCACTTTGCCCTCTTTGATCAACGCGTCAAATACCGCCAGCGTTTCCGCCAGCGGCGTATCCTGATCGTCACGGTGCGCCTGATAAAGGTCAATGTAGTCGGTTTGCAAACGGCGCAGCGAATCTTCCACTGCCTGACGAATATAGGCCGGTTTCAGTCCAGTTTTGCCCGGTGCCATTTCGATGCCGACCTTGGTCGCCAGCACGATATCCTGACGACGACCGCTTTTTTTCAGCCACTCGCCGATAATGGTTTCTGATTCACCGCCCTGATTGCCGGGCGCCCAGCGCGAGTAAACATCTGCGGTGTCGATGAACCAGAGCCCGCGCTCCAGCAGCGCATCAAGCAGGGTAAACGAGGTGTCACGATCGATGGTCCAGCCAAACACATTGCCACCAAACGTCAGGGCAGGAACCTGAATACCGCTGCGGCCAAGGGTTCGGGTTGAGGATGTTGTCATGGTGCTTCTCCTTGCAGATAAATGATAAGCGCGTCTATCAGCGTAGCAAAGAAAGCCGCTTTCCTTGCACGGGCGGATTGATAATACGTGCCAGATTATGAATACTTCCCGCGCCGCAGCCGTTATCCTTAATTCCTTCATCTTCTGGCCGCTATCGCTGGCTACACTACGTATTTCGGTCGGCAGCGGCGTCGCCTGGATTGCCTGAATTCTTTGCTGGAGAGCAACAGATACAATGAATGCCCAACCCCGTTTTCCCAAAAAAATCTTGCTGCTGGTGCTGCTGATCATCGTTGGTTTTGGCCTCTATTTTTACTGGCACAACAGCAGCGGCACGGCGGCAAAACCCGCGGCTGAATCACGAGCCGGGAAAGGCGGCGGCCGGGCGAATCGTCCGCTGGCGCCGGTGCAGGCCGCCACGGCGCAAACGCAGAGCGTGCCGCAGTATCTTACCGGCCTGGGCACGGTCACTGCCGCCAATACCGTAACCGTGCGCAGTCGGGTCGACGGGCAGCTGATGGCGCTGCACTTTACCGAAGGCCAACAGGTGCAGGCCGGGCAGCTGCTGGCGGAGATCGATCCGCGCGCCTGGCAGGTTGCGCTCACTCAGGCGCAGGGACAGCTGGCGAAAGATCAGGCGACGTTAGCCAACGCCCGTCGCGATCTGGCGCGCTTTGAAAAGCTGATCAAAAACAATATGGTCTCGCAGCAGGAGCTGGATACGCAGCGCTCGCTGATTGCCGAAACGCTGGGCACGCTGAAGGCCGATCAGGGCAATGTCGCCAGCGCGGAACTTAACCTGAGCTATAGCCGTATCACCGCGCCGGTCGCCGGCCGGGTTGGTCTGAAGCAGGTCGACGTCGGTAATTACATTACCAGCGGCGACACCACCGGCCTGGTGGTGATCACCCAAACGCATCCTATCGATGTGCTGTTCAGCCTGCCGGAAGAGAACATCAGCGCCATTTTGCAGGCGCAGAAAAGTGGCACAACGCTGCTGGTTGAAGCCTGGGATCGCAACAATAAAAATCTGCTCGCCAGCGGCACGCTGTTGAGCCTCGATAACCAGATCGATGTCACCACCGGCACCATCAAAATCAAAGCACGCTTTGAGAACCAGCAGGACACGCTGTTTCCCAACCAGTTTGTCAATGCGCGCCTCAAGGTCAACACATTACAGGATGCGGTCGTGATCCCGGTCGCGGCATTGCAGATGGGCAACGAAGGCAACTTTGTGTGGGTGGTAAACAGCGACAATCAGGTCAGTAAAAAAAGCGTGAAGGCGGGACCGCAGGATAATCGCCAGGTGGTGATAGATGCCGGCCTGCAGGCGGGCGACCGCGTGGTCACTGACGGCCTCGATCGTCTGACCGAAGGTGCGAAGGTGGAGATCATCGCCGCGCAAAGCACGCCGATCGCCCCCAGCCGCGCCACGCAGCCCGCGAAAGGAGCCCATTGATGGAGGTCATGCCTCAGGACAACAGCGGCGGGCCTTCACGTCAGTTTATTCTGCGGCCGGTTGCTACCACGCTGTTAATGGTGGCGATTTTACTGGCTGGTGTCCTTGGCTACCGCTTTTTACCGGTCTCAGCCCTGCCGGAGGTCGACTATCCCACGATTCAGGTGGTCACGCTTTATCCCGGCGCCAGCCCCGATGTGGTGACCTCGGCGATTACTGCGCCGCTTGAGCGCCAGTTCGGCCAGATGTCCGGCCTGAAGCAGATGGCGTCGCAAAGCGCCGGTGGCGCATCGGTGGTCACGCTCCAGTTTCAGCTGACGCTGCCGCTGGACGTGGCGGAGCAGGAAGTGCAGGCGGCGATCAACTCCGCCACCAACCTGCTGCCCAACGATCTGCCTAATCCGCCGGTGTACAGCAAGGTGAACCCCGCCGATCCACCGATCATGACCCTGGCCGTCACCAGCACCAGCATGGCGATGACCCAGGTGCAGGATATGGTGGAAACCCGCGTGGCGCAGAAAATTTCCCAGGTCAGCGGCGTTGGCCTGGTCACGCTTTCCGGCGGCCAGCGCCCGGCGGTACGGGTAAAAATGAATACCTCCGCGCTGGCAGCGCTGGGCCTGAGCAGCGAGCAGGTGCGCACGGCGATTGCCAATGCCAACGTCAATTCAGCAAAAGGCAGCCTTGACGGCCCGGAGCGCTCGATCACCCTCTCCGCCAACGATCAGATGAAATCGGCGGAAGATTATCGACAACTGATCGTCAGCTACAGCAACGGCGCGCCGGTGCGCCTTGGCGATGTCGCCAGCGTGGAACAGGGTGCAGAAAACCGCTGGCTCGGCGCGTGGGCCAACCGCCAGCAGGCGATTGTGCTTAACGTGCTTCGCCAGCCCGGCGCCAACATTATCGATACCGCGGACAACATCCGCGCCATGCTGCCCGCACTGACCGCGTCGCTGCCCAAATCGGTAGAGGTCAAGCTGCTGGCCGACCGCACCACCAACATTCGCGCCTCGGTAAACGATACGCAGCACGAGTTGCTGCTGGCGATGGCGCTGGTGGTGATGATTATCTACCTGTTTCTGCGTAACGTTCCGGCCACCATTATTCCGGCGGTGGCGGTGCCGCTGTCGCTGGTGGGCACCTTTGCCGTGATGTATCTGCTCGATTTCTCGGTGAATAACCTGACGCTGATGGCGCTGACCATCGCCACCGGTTTTGTGGTCGATGATGCCATCGTGGTCATCGAAAACATTTCGCGCTACATCGAAAAAGGCGAAACGCCGATGACGGCGGCGCTGAAAGGCGCGGGTGAGATCGGTTTTACCATTATCTCGCTGACCTTCTCGCTGATTGCGGTACTGATTCCGCTGCTGTTCATGGGCGATGTAATTGGCCGCCTGTTCCGCGAATTTGCCGTGACGCTGGCGGTGGCCATTCTGATCTCCGCTATCGTTTCGCTGACCCTGACGCCGATGATGTGCGCGCGCATGCTCAGCGCCGAATCGCTGCGCAAGCAAAACCGCTTCTCCCGCGCCACCGAAGCGCTGTTTGAACGGGTGATTGCCGCGTATGGCCGCCTGCTCAGCCGCGTGCTGAACCATCCGTGGCTGACGCTCGGTGTGGCGTTCGGCACCATGGTGCTCACCGTGCTGCTGTGGATCCTGATTCCGAAAGGCTTTTTCCCGCAGCAGGATAACGGCATTATTCAGGGCACCCTGCAGGCGCCGCAGTCAGTCTCTTACAGCAACATGGCGCAGCGCACCCAGCAGGTCGCTTCGATCATCATGAAAGATCCCGCGGTAGAGAGTCTGACCTCTTTCGTCGGCGTGGACGGCACCAATCCGGCACTGAACAGTGGCCGTTTGCAGATCAACCTCAAGCCGCTGGATCAGCGCGATGAGCGCATTCCCGAGGTCTCAGCGCGCCTGCAGCAGGCGGTGGCCGCCGTGCCGGGTGTGCAGCTCTGGCTGCAGCCAGTGCAGGATCTGACCATCGATACGCAGGCCAGCCGGACACCTTATCAGTTCACATTGCAGACCGGTTCGCTGGAATCACTGAGCAAATGGGTACCGGCGCTGCTGGAGAAGCTGGCCGCGGCACCGCAACTGCAGGAAGTGAGCAGCGACTGGCAGGATCGCGGGCTGGAAGCCTATGTGCGCGTCGATCGCGACAGTGCCAGCCGTCTCGGTATCAGCATGTCCGACGTCGATAACGCGCTTTATAACGCTTTTGGTCAGCGCCTGATCTCCACCATTTACACGCAGGCCAGTCAGTACCGCGTGGTGCTGGAGCAAAATAATGAACAGACGCCGGGTTTGGCCGCTCTGCAAACCATTCGTTTAACCAGCAGCGAAGGCGGCAGCGTGCCGCTCAGCGCCATTGCCCAGGTCGAGCAGCGGCATACCGCGCTGACCATCAATCATCTCGATCAGTTTCCATCGACCACCTTCTCTTTCAACGTGGCGCCCGGTTATTCGCTGGGTGAAGCGGTGGCAGCGGTCACGCAGGCAGAGCAGGATCTGGCGATGCCAGCGGATATCATGACCGAGTTTCAGGGCAGCACGCTGGCGTTTCAGGCGGCACTGGGCAGCACGCTGTGGCTGATTGTGGCGGCGATCTTTGCCATGTATATCGTGCTCGGCGTGCTGTACGAGAGCTTTATCCATCCGATCACCATTCTTTCCACGCTGCCCACAGCGGGCGTCGGCGCGCTGCTGGCGCTGATGCTGAGCGGCCATGAGCTCGATATCATCGCCATCATCGGTATTATCCTGCTGATCGGGATCGTAAAGAAGAACGCCATCATGATGATCGACTTTGCGCTGGCCGCTGAACGCGAACAGGGCATGCCGCCGCGCGAGGCGATTTTCCAGGCCTGCCTGCTGCGTTTTCGCCCGATTCTGATGACCACGCTGGCGGCACTGCTCGGCGCGTTGCCGCTGATGCTGAGCACCGGCATCGGCGCTGAGCTGCGCCGCCCGCTGGGTATTGCCATGGTGGGCGGGCTGATCCTCAGCCAGGTGCTGACGCTGTTTACCACGCCGGTGATTTACCTGCTGTTCGATCGCCTGGCACGCGCCACGCGCCGCCGCTTCCGCAGCGTGGAGGCGAAGTCGTGAAGTTTTTTGCGCTGTTTATCCACCGTCCGGTCGCGACGCTGCTGTTAACGCTGGCGATTGCGCTGGTTGGCCTGCTCGGCTTCCGCATGCTGCCGGTGGCACCGCTGCCGCAGGTGGATTTCCCGGTGATTCTGGTATCCGCTTCGCTGCCGGGAGCCTCGCCGGAAACCATGGCGTCGTCGGTGGCAACGCCGCTGGAACGCGCGCTGGGTCGCATCGCCGGGGTCAGCGAAATGACCTCCACCAGCTCGCTGGGCAGCACGCGCGTGATCATGGTGTTTGATTTTGAGCGCGACATCAACGGCGCCGCGCGCGACGTACAGGCGGCAATCAACGCCGCGCAGAGCCTGCTGCCCACTGGCATGCCGAGCCGCCCCACCTACCGCAAAATCAACCCGTCCGATGCGCCGATCATGATCATGACGCTGACCTCGGATGTGTACAATCCCGGCCAGCTGTACGATTACGCCTCAACGCAGCTGGCGCAAAAGCTGTCGCAAATCAACGGCGTTGGCGATGTCACCGTCGGCGGCAGTTCGCTGCCTGCGGTACGCGTCGCGCTCAACCCACAGGCGCTGTTTAATCAGGGTGTGTCGCTGGATGCGGTGCGCCAGTCGATTGCCGATGCTAACGTGCGGCGTCCGCAGGGCGCAGTGGAAGACAACCAGCAGCGCTGGCAGTTGCGTACTAACGACGAGCTAAAAACCGCCGCCGATTACATGCCACTGATCGTCCACTACAACAACGGCGCGGCGGTAAAGCTGCAGGATGTCGCCACCGTGGAGGATTCGGTGCAGGATCTGCGTAACGCCGGTATGTCCAGCGGCGAACCGGCAATCCTGCTCATCATCCGCAAATCGCCAGATGCCAACATTATCGATACCGTGGATCGCATTCGCCAGCAGATGCCGGAACTGCACGACATTATTCCGGCGGCAATCTCGCTGGATATCGCACAGGATCGTTCCCCCACCATCCGCGCCTCGCTGCACGAAGTGGAACAGTCGCTGGTGATTGCGGTGATTCTGGTGATCGCGGTGGTGTTTGTGTTCCTGCGTTCCGGCCGCGCCACGCTGATTCCTGCCGTTGCGGTGCCGGTATCGCTGATCGGTACCTTTGCTGCCATGTACCTGTGCGGTTTCAGCCTGAATAATCTGTCACTGATGGCGCTGACCATCGCCACCGGCTTTGTGGTCGATGATGCCATTGTGGTGCTGGAGAATATTGCCCGCCATGTTGAAGCGGGCATGAAACCCCTACCTGCGGCGCTACAAGGGGTCCGTGAAGTCGGTTTTACCGTGCTCTCGATGAGCCTGTCGCTGATTGCGGTATTTTTCCCGCTGTTAATGATCGGCGGGCTGATTGGCCGCTTTTTCCAGGAGTTTGCCATTACGCTGTCGGTGGCGATCGTCATCTCCCTGTTTATCTCGATTACGCTGACGCCGATGATGTGTGCCCGCCTGCTGAAACCGCAGACGGAAAAACAGGCACCGCGCGGCTTTACCCGGCTGTTGGCTCAGCTGCAACAGGGCTATGGCCGGTCATTGCAGTGGGTGCTGAATCACAGCCGCTGGACCCTGCTGGTGTTACTCGCCACCGTGGCGCTCACCGGCTGGCTGTTTGTTTCCATTCCCAAAACCTTTCTGCCTGAGCAGGATACTGGCCGCCTCAACGGCTTTATCTCTGCCGATCAGAGCATCTCGTTTCAGGCAATGCGCGGCAAGCTGCAGGACTTCATGCGCATTGTGCATGCCGATCCGGCGGTGGAGAGCGTGGTGGGCTTTACCGGCGGATCACGCACCAACAGCGGATCGATGTTTATCTCACTGAAGCCACTGAGTGAACGCAAAGAAAGCGCCCAGCAGGTGATCGCGCGGCTGCGTGAGGCGCTGGCAAAAGAGCCGGGCGCCAGCCTTTACCTCTCGGCGGTGCAGGATATTCGCGCCGGGGGCCGTGAAGCTAACGCCAGCTATCAGTACACGCTGTTGTCGGACGATCTCGATGACTTACGCACTTGGGAGCCGAAGATTCGCCAGGCATTTTCCGCCCTGCCCGAGCTGGCCGACGTTAACTCCGATCAGCAGGACAAAGGCAGCGAAATGGCGTTGATCTACGATCGTGCCAGCATGGCGCGCCTCGGCATTGACGTTGCCGACGTCAACGGTTTGCTGAATAACGCCTTTGGTCAGCGGCAAATCTCCACCATTTACCAGCCGCTGAACCAGTACAAAGTGGTGATGGAGGTGGATAACCGTTACACCCAGGATATCAGCGCGTTGCAGCAGATGTTTGTAATCAACAAAGAGGGCAAGGCGATTCCGCTGTCGTGGTTTGCCAGCTGGCAGCCCGCCAACGCGCCGCTGTCGGTGAACCATCAGGGTCTGTCAGCGGCTTCGACCATCTCGTTTAACCTGCCCGATGGCGTGGCGCTCTCCGCGGCGTCAGACGCTATCGACCGCAGCATGACCGCGCTAGGCGTGCCTTCCAGCGTGCGCGGTAGTTTTGCCGGTACTGCTCAGTTATTTGAGCAGTCGCAAAGCAGTCAGATCTGGCTGATTCTCGCCGCCATTGCCACGGTTTATATTGTGCTGGGCATTCTCTACGAGAGCTATGTTCATCCGCTGACCATTCTGTCGACGCTGCCGTCAGCGGGTGTAGGCGCGTTGCTGGCGCTGGAGCTGTTTGACGCGCCGTTCAGCCTGATCGCCCTGATTGGCATTCTGCTGCTGATCGGCATCGTCAAGAAAAACGCCATCATGATGGTCGATTTTGCGCTTGAAGCGCAGCGCCGCGACAATCTCAGCTCGCGCGAGGCGATTTTTCAGGCCTGTCTGCTGCGCTTCCGTCCGATTCTGATGACCACGCTGGCGGCGCTGTTGGGCGCGCTGCCGCTGGTGCTCTCCTCCGGTGACGGCGCTGAATTGCGCCAGCCACTGGGCATCACCATTGCGGGCGGGCTGATCATGAGCCAGCTGTTGACGCTGTACACCACGCCGGTGGTCTATATCTATATGGATAAACTTCGGCGGCGGCGGCCTGCGCTTTCCCCTCATCAGGCCAACCCATGAGCAACGGGCCACGGCCCCTGAATCAACGGAGGACTTCATGATGAATACTCAGCCGGCGACGGTGCGCTGGCAGCTGTGGATTGTCGCGTTTGGCTTTTTTATGCAGACGCTGGATACCACCATTGTTAATACCGCCCTGCCCGCCATGGCGCGCGATCTCAATGTTGATCCGCTGAATATGCATTCGGTGATCGTCTCTTATGTGCTGACCGTGGCGATCATGCTGCCGGTCAGCGGCTGGCTGGCGGACCGCGTTGGCGTGCGCAACGTGTTCTTCAGCGCCATTGTGCTGTTCAGCCTCGGTTCGCTGCTCTGCGCGTTGGCCGGTACGCTGGATCAACTGGTGATGGCGCGCGTGGTTCAGGGCATTGGCGGCGCCATGATGGTGCCGGTTGGCCGCCTGACGGTGATGAAGATTGTGCCGCGCGATCAATACATGGCTGCGATGACCTTTGTCACGCTGCCGGGACAGATTGGCCCGCTGGTTGGCCCGGCGCTGGGCGGCGTGCTGGTTGAGTATGCCAGCTGGCACTGGATCTTCCTGATTAACCTGCCGGTCGGCATTGTGGGCGCCATCGCCACGCTAAAGCTGATGCCCAACTACCGCATGAAAACCCGGCGCTTTGACTTTCTCGGCTACCTGATGATTGCCGCCGGGATGGCCACGTTGACCCTGGCACTGGATGGCCAACACGGCAGTTCAGGTCCGGCGCTGCTGCCTGGCGTGCTGATTCTGGTGGGCATCTTTTCGCTGCTGTTCTATCTGATGCATGCCCGCAACAACAACAATGCGCTGTTCAGCCTGCGACTGTTTGAAAATCGCATCTATTCTATTGGCCTGCTGGGCAGCCTGACCGGCCGCATCGGCAGTGGCATGCTGCCCTTTATGACGCCGCTGTTTTTGCAGCTTGGTATGGGTTACACGCCGTTTCACGCCGGGCTGATGATGATTCCGATGGTGCTCGGCAACATGGGCATGAAGCGCGTGGTGGTGCAGATCGTCAACCGCTTCGGCTACCGTCACGTGCTGGTCGGCTCCACCATTGCGCTCGCCGCCGTGGTGGCGCTGTTTCCGCTGGTAGCACTGTTGGGCTGGACCTGGGCGCTGCCGGTGGTGCTGTTTCTGCAGGGCATGGTTAACGCCATTCGTTTCTCCTCGATGAATACCCTGACGCTGAAAACGCTGCCGGATGAACTCGCCTCGAGCGGCAACAGCCTGCTGTCGATGATCATGCAGCTGTCGATGAGCATCGGTGTGACCGTGGCGGGTCTGTTGCTGGGCGCCTTCGGCCATCCGGCCGTTGCCGACAGCGGCGCCGTGCATCACACCTTTGTTTATACCTATCTCTGCATGGCGGTGGTGATCGTGCTGCCCGCGCTGGTGTTCTGGCGCGTGCCTTCCGATATCGGCGCGAACGACGTGCTGCCGCGCCGGGGTAAATCCGTATGAATGCGCTGCGTTTAGGCATCAGCGGCAAGCTGTTTCTGGCCATTTTCTCCACCTGCATGCTGGTGCTGATCACTATGCACTGGGGCGTGCGCCTGAGCTTTGAGCACGGCTTTGTCGATTACATCAAGCGCGGCAACGAACAGCGCCTGCAAATGCTCAGCAGCGCGCTGGCCGAACAGTATGAGCAGCATGGCAACTGGGATTTTCTGCGCAACAACGATCGGCTGGCCTTTGGCATCCTGCGCTCGCTGGAGCAGAACCCTGACAGCAGCAGCCAGCTACCGCCGCACGGCTGGCGCACGCAGTTCTGGATTATCGATCAGCAGTACCGCGTGCTGGTTGGCCCGCGCTCGCCGGTGCCGCCGGAAGGTTCACGGCAAAAAATCACCACCAGCAATAAAAAGGTGGTGGGCTGGGTGATCGGCTCGCCGCCGGAGCGACTGACGCGCAGCACTGATATCAACTTCGATCAGCAGCAGCGACGTACCAGCTGGCTGATCGTCGGGCTCTCGACACTGGTGGCGGCGCTGGTCACCTGGCTCATGGCGCGCGGTCTGCTGGCGCCGGTCAGACGGCTGGTTGAAGGCACGCACCGGCTGGCGGCGGGCAATTTCTCCAGTCGGGTGGAAGTGGGCAGCCGCGATGAACTCGGTCAGCTGGCGCAGGATTTTAACCTGCTGGCCGGTTCGCTGGAAAAAAATGAGCAGATGCGTCGCGCCTTTATGGCTGACATTTCTCATGAGCTGCGCACGCCGCTGGCGATCCTGCGTGGCGAGCTGGAAGCGATGCAGGATGGTGTGCGTAAACTGACGCCGGAGGCACTCGCCTCGCTGCAAATGGAAGTGACCACGCTGACCAAACTGGTGGATGACCTGCACCAGCTGTCGCTCTCCGATGCAGGCGCGCTGGCCTACCGTAAACAGCAAACCGATTTGGTGGCGCTGGTTGAACTGGTGGCGGGCAGCTTTCAGTCGCGTTTTGCGGCACATTCGCTGCGGCTGACGCTGGATCTACCCGACGAAGCGCCGTTTTTTGGCGATGCCGATCGCCTGATGCAGCTGTTCACCAATCTGATGGAGAACAGCCTGCGCTACACCAACAGCGGCGGTGAGCTGCGCGTCAGTCTGCACCAGACGGGTTCACGCTGGCAGCTGCGCTTTGCTGACAGCGCGCCGGGCGTGGAAGAGCATCAGCTGCACCACTTGTTTGAACGTTTTTATCGTACCGAAAGCTCACGCAATCGGGCCAGCGGCGGGTCAGGTCTGGGCCTGGCGATCTGCAAAAATATCGCCGAAGCGCACGATGGCACGCTCTCTGCGACGCACTCTGATTCAGGTGGACTGGAAATCACGCTAGACTTGCCCTATCTCCCCTGACGAAGTGACAATATGAGCCAGCAATATTATGAACCGCTGATCCTGGTGGTGGAAGATGAACCCAAGCTTGCCCAGCTGATGATCGATTATCTTCAGGCGGCGAATTTCCGTACCCACCACATCGCCCGCGGCGATGAGGTGATTGACTCTGTGCAACAGACGCCGCCCGATCTGCTGCTGCTTGATTTGATGCTGCCGGGCAAAGATGGCCTGTCGATTTGTCGAGATATCCGCCGTTTTTCCGAGCTGCCGATTATTATGGTGACGGCAAAAATTGAGGAGATCGACCGGCTGCTGGGGCTGGAAATCGGTGCCGATGATTACATCTGTAAGCCGTTCAGCCCACGAGAAGTGGTGGCGCGGGTCAAAACCATTCTGCGCCGCTGCAAGCCAAAACCGGAAGAAGTGGCCCAGGCTTCGCTGCTAAAAATTGATGAAAGCCGCTTTCAGGCGAGCTGGCGCGAACAGCCGATCGATCTCACGCCCGCTGAGTTTCGGCTGCTGAAAACGCTGTCGCTGGAACCGGGCAAGGTCTTCTCCCGCGAGCAGCTGCTGAACCACCTTTATGATGATTATCGCGTGGTCACCGATCGTACCATCGACAGCCACATCAAAAACCTGCGGCGCAAGCTGGAGCTGCTGGATGCCGACCAGCCGTTTATCCGCGCGGTATATGGCATGGGCTATCGCTGGGAAGCGGATCTCTGTCATTTGATCTGACGCATTGCTTTTTCACCCTGCCCCTATTTAAAATCCCTGCCTTTTGTGGGGCGACTCGATCGCCCCTGCTGACCTGACATCAGACTGAGACATTATGTTTAAACCGGAACTGCTCTCTCCGGCCGGGACGCTGAAAAACATGCGTTATGCGTTTGCCTATGGCGCAGACGCGGTATATGCCGGCCAGCCACGTTACAGCCTGCGCGTGCGAAACAATGAATTTACCCATGAGAATCTGGCTATCGGTATCGCCGAGGCGCATCAGCTGGGCAAAAAATTCTACGTGGTGGTCAACATCGCGCCCCATAACGCCAAGCTGAAGACTTTTATCCGCGATCTGGCGCCGGTGATCGCCATGCAGCCAGACGCCCTGATCATGTCCGATCCCGGCTTGATCATGCTGGTGCGTGAGGCCTTCCCTCAGATGGCGATTCATCTGTCGGTGCAGGCCAACGCGGTAAACTGGGCGACGGTGAAGTTCTGGCAACAGATGGGGCTGACGCGGGTGATTTTGTCGCGCGAACTGTCGCTGGAGGAGATTGCGGAGATTCGTCAGCAGGTGCCGGAGATGGAGCTGGAAATCTTTGTCCACGGCGCCCTCTGCATGGCCTATTCCGGCCGCTGCCTGCTGTCCGGCTACATCAATAAACGCGATCCCAATCAGGGGACCTGCACCAACGCCTGCCGTTGGGAATACAAGGTGCAGGAAGGCAAACAGGATGATGCGGGCAATATCGTTCATCAATATCAACCCATTCCGGTCACCACCGTTGCACCGACGCTGGGCGAAGGCGCGCCGACCGATCGGGTATTTATGCTGGAAGAGGCGATGCGTCCCGGCGAATACATGCCTGCCTTTGAGGACGAGCACGGCACTTACATCATGAACTCAAAAGATCTGCGCGCCGTGGCCCACGTAGAGCGGCTGAGCCAGATGGGCGTGCATTCGTTAAAAATCGAGGGTCGCACCAAATCTTATTACTACTGTGCACGCACGGCGCAGGTCTATCGACGAGCCATTGATGACGCGGCGGCCGGCAAGCCCTTTGACAGCAGCCTGCTGGATACGCTGGAAGGCCTGGCGCATCGCGGTTATACCGAAGGATTTTTACGTCGTCATACCCATGACAGCTACCAGAATTACGAGCGTGGTCATTCGGTTTCCGAGCGTCAGCAGTTTGTCGGTGAGTTCAGCGGCCAGCGCCGTGGCCCGCTGGCTGAAGTGGCGGTGAAAAATAAGTTCTGTTTGCACGACAGCCTTGAGCTGATGACGCCGCAGGGCAACGTGAACTTTGTGCTGTCACAGATGGAAAACGCCAAAGGGGAAAGCGTTGAGGTGGCACCGGGTGACGGTCATCGGGTGTGGCTGCCCCTGCCGGAAGATGTACCGCTTGAATACGCGTTATTGATGCGTAACCTGCAAAATGGTAACAATCACGGCGGGTAGTGGCCGTTTCGTTAAGGATTTAGAATGCGGTCACAAACTTCAATAGCACAATTCGTTATTATTGCGCCTGCTTCCAACGAGCAATAACGAAGGCAAGCTTTAAGCTCCACCTCATTCGCCCGCCCGGCTCCCCCGTGCGGGTTTTCTTTTTTTTGTCGCCTCACCATCCGCATTCTATAAATAGATTATCCCCATGTGTCTCTTTCCTGGCCTGTGCTATAACCTCATCATGATTCATGCGGGAACAAGGAAATAAGAATGGAAAATGGCTCACTGACGCTCATTATTCTCAATGGAAAAGGCGCGGGCAATGACGAACTGCGCGAGGCGATTAGCACGCTGCGGGAAGAAGGTTTTGATATCGCCGTGCGCGTAACCTTTGAATCGGGCGATGCATTGCGCTACGTCGAAGAAGCGATCGCGCTGGGCGCGGCCACCGTGGTGGCTGGCGGCGGTGATGGCACCATTAATGAGGTCGCTACCGCGCTGGCACAGCGTGAACCCCGCGATTATCCGGTGCTTGGTATTTTACCGCTGGGCACCGCTAACGATTTCGCGACCAGCGCCGGCATTCCTGAAGAGATGGAGGCGGCGCTGCGTCTGGCGCTTCGCGGCAAGGCGACCAAAATCGATCTCGCTCGGGTCAACCAGGATCGCTATTTTATCAATATGGCGACCGGCGGTTTTGGTACGCGCATCACCACCGAAACGCCGGAGAAGTTAAAGTCGGCGCTGGGCGGCGTGTCTTACTTTATTCACGGCCTGATGCGCATGGATCAGCTGAAAGCCGACCGCTGCAAAATTGAAGGTCCGGATTTTAGCTGGCAGGGTGACGCGCTGGTGATCGGCATCGGCAATGGCCGTCAGGCTGGCGGTGGTCAGCGGCTCTGCCCGCAGGCGTTGATCAACGACGGGCTGCTTACCCTGAGCGTGGTGACTTCGCAAGAGTTGCTGACGACGCTGCTGCACTCGCTGACCAGCGATGATGAAAACCCCAACGTGGTCACGACCTCACTGCCGTGGCTGACCATCCGTTCGCCCAACGAGATGACCTTTAACCTCGACGGCGAGCCGCTTTCTGGCACCGAGTTTCGCATTGAGGTGATGCCAAAAGCGCTGGCATGCCGTTTGCCACCGCAATGTGAGTTATTGGCATAGTTGTTCTGCCTGGCAGGCAGCCTGGCTTAAGGTCTTAAGGTCAAAGGCCATTTCGTTCTGCCTGAAGGCAGCCCGTTAAGTGCCAGGTCAATGACTATTTCGTTCTGCCCTTCGGGCCGCCCGTTAAGTGCCAGGTCAACGGCTATTTCGTTCTGCCCTTCGGGCCGCCCGAGCAGGGGCGGCAGTCGCCCCGCCCCTGCACCCCGGCTATCCGGCAAACACAACCGCCCGCTCCACGGGTTCCTTCGTCAATTCACATTTCTTCACGGACCAGTCGCGATTCGCTCCTGCTCAACGCTCCCTTGTCCCGCCATCCATGGCGGAACATCCTAAAATGTTCATCTCCTCAGCGGTGGTGATGCCTCCTCAAAGTCAAAACCCAGGTCAAAACCTAAAATACCTAAAAAACCTAAACAAAGAACAAAGAACAAAGAACAAAGAACAAAGAACAAAGAACAAAGAACAAAGAACAAAGAACAAAGGACAAAGGACAAAGAATTTAACTTTAATAAAGCGCTTCAAATTTTAATTGAAAGCTACAACCTCCTGAACTTCTATACAAATATGGCGTTATTCAATTCTCATTTTTATCTTTAGATACGTAGGTTGTGGACAAACTAGCTGATTGGATAGCTAATTTTTAATTAGCTTTTAGCTTTTAGCTTTTAGCTTTTAGCTTTTAGCTTTTAGCTTTTAGCTTTTAGCTTTTAGCTTTTGGCTTTTGGCTTTTGGCTTTTGGCTTTTGGCTTTTGGCTTTTGGCTTTTGGCTTTTGGCTTTTGGCCTTTGGCCTTTGGCCTTTGGCCTTTGGCCTTTGGCCTTTGGCCTTTGGCCTTTGGCCTTTGGCTTTTGGCTTTTAGCTTTTAGCTTTTTAAGAGTCTTTCATCTTTTCGATTTTGACCTGGGTTTTGACCTTGAGGAGGCATCACTACCGCCGAGGAAAAAGCATTTTCCAGGGCGAGCCGCAGGGAAGCGGCGAGAAGGCGCGCTGAGCTGGGAGCGAATCGCGCCTGGTCCGTCAGGAAAAGGGTTTTGCTGAGGGAAGCCGCGCAGCGGGCGGTTGTGTTTGCCGGATAGCGCGGGTGCAGGGCCGGGGCGACTGCCGGCCCTGCTCGGGCTGCCTTCAGGCAGAACGAAATAGCCTTTGACCTGGCTTTTGACCTGGCCCTTAACAGGCCACCTGCCTTCAGGCAGAACGAAATGGCCGGTGACCTGGCCCTTAAAAAGGCCGCCTGCAAGGCAAAACGCCCTGCAGCCGTCTGCGCAACACTCCCCCGCCTGACTGGCGCCCCCCATTTTGTGAATCCCTTCACATCTCTGCAACACCAACTTGTATGGTAGTATTTATGCGCGTATTTTTTCATCATTGATCGCAGCGATAAGGCGCTAAAGATGAAAATTGTTAAAGCGGAAGTGTTTGTCACCTGTGCGGGCAGAAATTTTGTCACCCTGAAAATCACCACCGATGAGGGTTTAACTGGCGTCGGTGATGCCACGCTCAACGGGCGTGAACTGCCGGTGGCTTCTTACCTGAAAGATCACGTTTGTCCGCAGCTGATCGGCCGCGATGCCCATCAGATCGAAGATATCTGGCAGTTCTTCTATAAAGGCGCCTACTGGCGTCGCGGTCCGGTCACCATGTCAGCTATTTCGGCGGTGGATATGGCGCTGTGGGATATCAAAGGCAAAGCCGCCAATATGCCGCTGTACCAGTTGCTGGGTGGCGCTTCGCGCACCGGCGTGATGGTCTATTGCCACACCACCGGCCACAGCATTGACGAAGTAATGGACGATTACGCGAAGCATAAAGAGCTGGGTTTCAAAGCAATTCGCGCCCAGTGCGGCGTGCCAGGGATGAAAACCACCTACGGCATGGCCAAAGGCAAAGGGCTGGCCTATGAACCTGCCACCAAAGGCAACTGGCCGGAAGAGCAGCTCTGGTCCACGGAAAAATACCTCGATTTTACGCCGAAGCTGTTTGCCGCTATTCGCGATCGCTTCGGCTTTGACGAGCATCTGCTGCATGACATGCACCATCGCCTGACGCCGATCGAAGCGGCGCGTTTTGGCAAGAGCGTCGAAGATTATCGCCTGTTCTGGATGGAAGATCCGACCCCTGCCGAGAATCAGGAATGTTTCCGCCTGATCCGCCAGCATACGGTGACGCCCATTGCCGTCGGCGAAGTGTTCAACAGCATCTGGGATTGCAAACAGCTGATTGAAGAGCAGCTGATTGACTATATCCGTACCACTATCACCCACGCTGGCGGCATTACCGGCATGCGCCGTATTGCCGATTTTGCCGCACTTTATCAGGTGCGCACCGGTTCGCACGGGCCGTCCGATCTCTCGCCTGCCTGCATGGCAGCCGCGCTGCATTTCGACCTGTGGGTACCTAACTTTGGCGTGCAGGAGTACATGGGCTATTCCGAGCAGATGATGGAACTGTTTGATGCCAGCTGGAGCTTTGATAATGGCTATATGCATCCCGGCAACAAGCCTGGTCTTGGCATTGAGTTCAATGAAAAGCTGGCCGCTAAATATCCCTATGAACCCGCTTATTTGCCGGTCGCTCGCCTGGAAGATGGCACCCTGTGGAACTGGTAAGGAGGCAAAATGAAAAGTGTGGTGATTGAACGTCCCGGCGAACTGCAACTGGCGCAACGCGCCGATCTCCAGCCCGCTCACGGCGAGGTGCGCGTTAAGGTGAAGTTTGCCAGCATCTGTGGATCCGATGTGCATATCTGGCACGGTCACAATCCGTTTGCCAAATATCCACGCGTGATTGGCCATGAGTTTTTTGGCGTGATCGATGCGGTAGGCGATACGGTTGACAGCCGCCGTATCGGCGAGCGCGTGGCGGTGGACCCGGTGGTAAGCTGCGGCCATTGCTATCCCTGCTCGGTGGGCAAGCCCAACGTCTGCAGCACGCTGCAGGTGATCGGCGTGCATCGTGATGGCGGCTTCAGCGACTACGCGGTGGTGCCCGCCGCTAACGCCTATCCGCTGCCGGACAACATTCCTGACCGACTTGCCAGCCTGGTGGAACCTTTCACTATTGCTGCCAACATCACCGCTTATCTGCAACCCCAGCCGCAGGACACCGCGCTGGTTTACGGCGCAGGTCCCATGGGACTGACCGCGATTCAGGTGCTGAAAGGCGTTTACGGCGTAAAACGCGTGCTGGTTGTCGATCGCCTGGCGGAACGCCTGCAGCTGGCGATAGAGAACGGTGCCGATCAAGCCTTTAATAACGCGGACATTCCGCTGACGGCGCAGCTGGAAGGCGTGCAGCCCACGCTGATTATCGATGCCGCCTGCCATCCTTCGATTATGGCGGAAGCGGCGGCGCTGGCCTCACCCGCTGCGCGTATCGGCCTGCTCGGTTTTTCCGGCGAGCCATCAACCATTACACAGCAGAGCCTGACCAGTAAAGAGCTGTCGCTGTTTACCTCGCGGCTCAACAGCAAGCGGTTCCCGCAGGTAATCGGCTGGATGGAGCAGGGGCTGATTCAGCCTGAAAAGCTGGTAACGCACTATTTTCCGCTGCACGACATCGAACAGGCGATGACGCTGTTTGAAAAAGATCCGCGCACCTGCTGCAAGGTGATTTTGCAGATGTCGTAATACTCGCTCAACCCTGGGCAAACAGGCCGAATCGCTTCGGCTCAACACAACAACAAACGCCTCATATTCTTCAGGTTGCGGACCACGCTGGCATCCACGCGCCGGGCGCGTCCGCACGCTGAATAATGAAGGGGTTGAACAGTCGATGACGGAGTTTCTATGTTTAAGAATCTACGCTGGACCCTCGTACTGCTGCTTTTCCTGGTGTACATGATCAACTATCTCGATCGCGTGGCGCTGTCACTGACGGTGCCGATGATCGAGAAAGATCTGCTGCTCAACGCTGAGCAGTTCGGCCTGATCTTTGGCAGCTTCTTCTTCGGCTACGCCATCTTTAACTTTGTTGGCGGCCTGGCGACCGATAAGTTCGGCCCGACGCTGGTACTCGGCCTGGCGGTGGGACTGTGGTCGCTGTTCTGCGGCCTGACTGCGGTAGCCACCGGCTTCTGGTCGATGCTGATCCTGCGCGTGCTGTTCGGGATGGCCGAAGGGCCCATCTGCGCCTCGGCGAATAAAGCGATCAACGGCTGGTTTCCGAAGAAACAGGCGGCCACCGCCATGGGGCTGCTCAGTGCCGGTTCGCCTTTGGGCGGCGCTATTGCTGGCCCGATTATCGGCTATCTGGCGCTGGGCTTTGGCTGGCGTCCGGCGTTTGTCATCATCTGCCTGATTGGCGTGGTGTGGATGGCGGCGTGGTTCTTTATTGCCGCCGACAACCCGGCGAAAAGCAAGCGTGTCTCGGCGGAAGAGCGTTCGTTGATTGAACGCCTGAAGGCGGAGCAGCAAACTGCGGCGGAAGAAGCCAGCGAAGCGTCGCACGGTCTCGCGCACTATCTGCGTCAGCCGATCATCCTCGTTACCGCCTTTGCTTTCTTCTGCTACAACTACATTTTGTTCTTCTTCCTGAGCTGGTTCCCGGCCTATCTGGTGCAGGCGCACGGCCTGGATATCAAGGCGATGAGCATCACCACCATGATCCCGTGGATCGTCGGTTTTGTTGGCCTGGCGCTGGGCGGCTGGATTTCCGATAAAATCTTTAACATTACCGGCAAGTTACTGCTTTCCAGAAAAATTGTGCTGGTGTTCTCATTAATGGCGGCGGCGATTTGTGTCGCGCTGGCGGGAACGGTAAAAGAGGTCAACTCTGCGGTTATCATGATGTCGGTGTCGATTTTCTTCCTCTACATCACCGGTGCCATTTACTGGGCGATTATTCAGGACGTGGTGCATAAAAGCCGGGTCGGCAGCATCAGCGGCTTTATTCATCTGGTCGGCAGCCTGTCCGGCATCATCGGCCCGGTGGTCACTGGCTTTATCGTGCATCATACCGGCAAATTCGACAGCGCCTTCGTGCTGGCGGGCGTGGTCGCCGCGGTCGGTGCGCTGCTGGTGCTGTTTGTGATTAAAGAGCCAAAAGCCACGACCAAACCCGTTTCGATTTAACCTGACCCGGGCGCGCCCGTCGCGCCCCTGTTGTAAAAAGGATGAACTATGTTGGCCGTCGATAAGCTCCCCTCTTCCACGCTGTTGCCAGGTTACGATCGTTCCCGCCTGAAAACCCGCATGCTGCACATCGGCTTTGGTGCCTTTCACCGCGCGCATCAGGCGGTCTGCACCGATAAGCTGGCCAGTGAACATCACAGCGACTGGGGCTACTGCGAAGTAAACCTTAACAGCGGTGAATTGATCGCCGCACTGCGTGAGCAATCCCTGCTGTACAGCGTGACCGAACTGGCCGATGACTCACGCCATACGCGGGTGGTTGGCGTCATTACCGCCGCGCTGCACGGCAAAGGCGACGGTATTGAGACGGTGATTGAGGCGATGTGCCAGCCCGATATCGCTATCGTCTCAATGACGGTAACGGAAAAAGGCTACTGCTATCAGCCAGCAACCGGTCAGCTGAACCTGCAGCATCCCGACATTCAGCATGACCTGGCGCACCCACAGCATCCGGTTTCCCTGCCCGGCGTGATTCTGGCGGCGATTGCCCGACGCCATGAGCGCGGCCTGCCGCCGTTTAGCGTGATGTCCTGCGACAATATGCCGGAGAATGGCCACGTCACGCGCAACGTAATTCTGCAGCTGGCACAGGCGCAGGATGCGCAGCTGGCGACCTATATCGCCGACGCGCTGACCTTTCCTTCCACTATGGTGGATCGCATCGTGCCTGCCATGACCGATGAGGCGCTGACCTCGCTGAGCGAGACGCTGGGCAGCTACGATCCGGTGGCGGTCTCCTGTGAGCCTTTTTTCCAGTGGGTGATCGAAGACAATTTTGTCAACGGTCGTCCGGCCTGGGAGAAAGCGGGTGCCGAGCTGGTCAGTGACGTGCTGCCGTTTGAAGAGATGAAGCTGCGCATGCTCAACGGCAGCCACTCATTTCTCGCCTACCTCGGCTACCTTGCCGGTTATGAACACATCAGCGACTGCATGGCGGACGGCGATTTCCGCCTGGCGGCGCGTAAGCTGATGCTGGATGAACAGGCACCGACGCTGCGCACGCCGGATGTCGATCTGGTGGCCTACGCGGATTCGCTGCTGGCGCGTTATGAAAATCGCGCCATTAAACACCGCACCGGACAGATTGCCACCGACGGCACGCAGAAGCTGCCGCAGCGTTGGCTCGACAGCATTCGCTGGCACATCGCGCAAGGCAGCGCGTATCCGTTACTGGCGCTCGGCGTGGCAGCGTGGATTCGCTATGTCGGCGCCGTTGACGAACAGGGCAACGCCATTGAGGTGCGTGATGCCATGAAGAGTGAACTGGCAGAGCGCGTGGCGGCCAGTGCAGAAGGCGAAGCGCGGGTCGCAGCGCTGCTGGGCATCGAATCAATATTTGGTGAGGATTTGCCGCACAACGCCGATTTTGTCGCGCAGGTAAATGATTGTTATCAGCAGCTACTGCGTCAGGGCGCGCGGGCCACGGTGGCGCAGGCGGTGGCAAACGGCTGAAACGGAAAGCGCTGGCGCTGGCGATAAGGGCTGTTTAGACTAGCGGTGCCCGTTTGGGCACCCTTTTTTTATCAAAGCAGGCTCTGTTGCCGCCAGCCACTATAGGGATGTTGCGCATGTCGATTGCCTATACCATTACGGCTTCTGAGCCGGTCAATCAGCAGATCTATCGCTATCTGCGTCAGGAGATTGTCACCTGCATTATTCCTCCCGGTTCGCTGCTGTCGGAAAAAGAGGTCTCCGCGCGGTTTGATGTTTCACGTCAGCCGGTGCGGGAAGCCTTTATCAAGCTGGCGGAAGCGGGCCTGGTGCAGGTCCTGCCACAGCGTGGCACCTTTGTGCGTAAAATCTCCGCCCGTCGGGTGGCCGATGGCCGTTTCATTCGCGAAGCGGTGGAAATAGCCGTGGTGCGCCGCGCCGCGCTGGAAGCCACGCCGGTGGCGCTGCTGGCGCTGCAGCAAAATCTCGACCTGCAGGCGCTGGCCGCCCAGCGTAACGACATTCAGGGATTTTTGGCGCTGGATGACGCCTTTCACCGTCTGATTGCCGAAAGCATCGATTGTACGCTCGCCTGGGAAACGGTGGAAAACATCAAGGCCACCATGGATCGCGTGCGTTTCCTGACGCTGAGTAAGGTGTCGCCGCCGGAAAGTCTGATTGAACAGCATCGGGAAATCTACGCGGCAGTTGCGGCGCAGGACGCCGATGCCGCCGAGCTGGCGATGCGTCGCCATTTGCAGGAAATGATCTTTTCCATCACGCCTATCTCCGAACAAAACAGCGAGTGGTTTGAGCAACACTAATCAACGGGAGCCAGTCTGCTCCCGTTTTTTTTACCACCAGCGATGAAAATGGTGCACCGGACCCATACCTTTCCCCACCTCCAGCGTATCCGCCTGTTCCAGTGCGCCTTGTAACCAGGTTTTTGCCGCCTCAACCGTTTCGGCCCAGGTGGCATAGCGCGGGCGCAACGCGGCCAGCGCCGCTGACAGCGAACAGCCGGTGCCGTGCGTATGCCGCGTATTCACCCGCGGCGTGCTGAAACGCTGTTCGCCATCAGAAGTAAACAGCCAGTCCGGGCTTTCCGCTTCGTGCAGATGGCCGCCCTTCATCAGCACCGCCTGACAGCCCAGCGCCAGCAGCGCGCGCCCCTGCTCACGCATCTCTGCCTCATTGCGTGCCGGATCACAATCAAGCAGCACCGCCGCTTCCGGCAGATTCGGCGTGATCAACGATACCTGAGGCAGCAGGCGCTCACGCAGGCTGGCCACCGCCTGCGGCGCCAGCAGCGCATCGCCGCTTTTCGCCACCATTACGGTATCAAGCACCACCCACGGCAGCGCGGCCTGCGCCAGTTTATCTGCCACCACCTCAATCACCGCCTGCTCGCCCAGCATGCCGATTTTGGCGCTGTCGATGCGCACGTCGCTGAGCACCGAGTCGAGCTGGGCGCCGACAAAAGCGGGATCGATACGATAAAGCGCCTGCACGCCCTGCGTATTCTGCGCCACCAGCGCGGTGATCACGCTGGTGCCGTAAGCACCAAGGGCAGAGAACGCTTTCAAATCGGCCTGAATGCCCGCGCCGCCGCTGGGATCGGTTCCGGCGATGGTCAACGCATTAATCCGCTTCATGGCTGCACCTCCGCGCCCTGCTGCCACAGCGCATCCAGTAACGCCTGCTGAAAGCTACCCGGCCCGCCAGCGCCTGAAGCAGCAGCCTGCTCGCCCGCGCGTGCCATTAGCTGACAGGCGGTAGCCACCAGCATCAGCCGATCGCCAGACAGCGCGCAAAATGCGGCAACCATCGCCGACAGCGCACAGCCGGTGCCCACCACGCGCGTCAGCAGCCGATCGCCACCCGGCACGGCGATCAGGCGCTCGCCATCGGTGACATAATCCGTTTCGCCGGTGACGGCGACAATGGCGCCACTGCGGCTGGCCAGCTGTTTTGCCGCCGCGATCGCCAGATGCGAGTGGTGCAGGCTGTCGACGCCGCGCCCTTGCGCATCCGTGCCGGCCAGCACGAGGATTTCAGAGGCGTTGCCCCGAATAGCTGCCGGTTGCTGATCCAGCAGTTCACGGCAAAAACCGGTGCGCAAAGGAAGCGCACCGACGGCCACCGGATCCAGCGTCCAGGGCACATTCGCCGCGCGCGCCGCCGCAATGGCTGCACGCATAGCAGGGATACGATCGCGCGTTAAGGTGCCCACGTTGATCAGCAGCGCATCGGCCAGCGGGCTAAAAATAGCGGCCTCTTCGGTATCAATCACCATGGCGGGCGAAGCATTCAAGGCCAGCAGCACATTGGCGGTAAACGCCTGTACGACATCGTTGGTCATGCAGTGCACCAGCGGTGCGCGCTGTTGAAAGTGGGTAAGCGTGGTGGCGACAAACGCGCCGGAGAGGTGTTGCGGTTGATTGGTCATAAAGCTCCCAACCGGCGTCTAAGAAGGCGAATGCGGTCAGGCATTTGACTTCCCTACGCTGGCATTATCCAGGTCAGGTAATACGGGTATTTCTCAGCCTTTATAAAAAAGGGCACCCCGAGTCAGTGTTACGCCATGAGCATAAGGAAGTGGCAGCGCTTAAGCAAGCGGGAGTATTCGGCAATGCGCAAACGCAAAAAACCCGGGACAGGCCCGGGTTTTGGTGATGATGCGTAACGGTTACTGCGCGGGTTTGGTACGGATCAGATGATCAAAGGCGCTGAGTGAGGCTTTAGCCCCTTCGCCGCTGGCAATAATGATCTGCTTGTACGGCACCGTGGTGCAGTCACCGGCAGCAAACACGCCTTTCACGCTGGTTTCGCAACGGGCATCAATGATGATTTCGCCCATTTTGGTGCGCTCAACCGTGCCTTCCAGCCAGTTGGTATTGGGCAGCAGGCCAATCTGCACGAAGATACCCGCCAGCGGCAGCTGATGGCTCTGCTGCGTCACACGATCGACATACTGCAGGCCGGTGACTTTGCTGCCGTCGCCTTTCACTTCAGTGGTCTGCGCGTTGAGGATCACGTCGACGTTATGCAGGCTGCGCAGTTTGTTCTGCAGCACCTGATCGGCGCGCATTTCACCGGCAAACTCCAGCAGCGTCACATGTTCAACGATACCGGCCAGATCGATAGCCGCTTCCACGCCGGAGTTACCGCCGCCAATTACCGCCACGCGCTTGCCTTTGAACAGCGGGCCATCGCAGTGTGGGCAATAAGTTACGCCTTTGGTGCGATACTCGTTCTCGCCAGGCACGTTCATGTTACGCCAGCGGGCGCCGGTGGCGATAATCAGGCTGCGCGTTTTCAACACCGCGCCGGTCGCCGTTTCAACCGCATGCAGTCCGCCTTCGGCCGCTGCAGGAATCAGCTTGATGGCGCTTTGTGCATCAATAACGTCGACTTCATAATCATCAACGTGCGCACGCAGTGCACCGGCCAGTTTCGCGCCTTCGGTTTTCTGTACCGAGATGTAGTTTTCGATATCCACGGTGTCCAGCACCTGGCCACCAAAACGCTCGCCCATCAGGCCGGTACGAATACCTTTACGCGCCGAGTAAATCGCCGCCGCTGCACCCGCCGGGCCGCTGCCGACAATCAGCACTTCATAGGCTTCACGCTGGTTCAGCGCTTCCGCCGCACGCTTGTCGGCGTTGGTGTCGACCTTGCTGACGATTTCAGCCAGGCTCAGGCGGCCCTGACCAAACTCTTTGCCGTTCAGGAACACGGCTGGCACGCCCATGATATTGCGTTCCTGAATCTCATTCTGGAACACGCCGCCATCGATCGCCGTGTGCGAGATACGCGGGTTGATCACCGCCATCAGGTTCAGCGCCTGCACCACGTCCGGGCAGTTATGGCAGGAGAGCGAATAATAGGTTTCGAAGTGGAAATCGTCTTCCAGCGCGGCAACCTGATCCAACAGCTCCTGCGCTTCTTTCGAAGGATGCCCACCGGTTTGCAGCAGCGCCAAAACCAGTGAGGTAAATTCATGACCCATTGGCGAACCGGCGAAACGCGGCCCGGTCTCTTTGCCTGGGTTGGTAATTAAAAATGAAGGCTTACGTACTGGCTTATCGTTCTCTTCGCGGAAAGAGACTTTGTCTGACAGTCCGGCGATATCTACCAGCAGATCCCTGATTTCAGCCGATTTTGCACCGTCATCCAGCGTAGCGATCAACTCAACAGGTTTCGATAATTTCTCAAGATAGGCTTTGAGTTGGGTTTTCAGATTATTGTCGAGCATAGTGAGTTCCTGGTCTGGTAAATACATCGGGTGCTAAAAAGCACCCGATGAGAGAGATACGGTTCACCTGTCAGGCAGTCAGCGACTGCCTGAGTGACGTATAACGTTTAAAGCCGTGAGGCGAGTTAGATTTTGCCAACCAGATCCAGCGATGGAGACAGAGTGGCTTCGCCCTCTTTCCATTTGGCCGGGCAAACTTCGCCTGGGTGTGAAGCAACGTACTGTGCCGCTTTCACTTTACGCAGCAGGTCAGAGGCGTCACGGCCAATGCCTTCGGCGGTGATTTCGATCGCCTGGATGATGCCTTCCGGGTCAACGATGAAGGTACCACGGTCAGCAAGGCCTTCCGCTTCACGCAGGATTTCAAAGTTACGAGACAGCTGCGCGGTTGGATCGCCGATCATTGCGTATTCGATTTTGCCGATGGTGTCTGAGCTACCGTGCCATGCTTTATGGGTAAAGTGAGTGTCGGTAGAAACAGAGTAGATATCCACGCCCAGTTTCTGGAACTCAGCGTAATGGTCGGCAACGTCGCCCAGTTCGGTTGGGCAAACAAAGGTAAAGTCAGCCGGGTAGAAGAAGAACACGCTCCATTTACCCTCGACATTTTTTTCGGTGACTTCGATGAACTCGCCATTTTTAAACGCGGTGTTTTTGAATGGCTTAATTTTGGTATTGATAATAGACATCTGACGTCCTCCGTTAAAAGATGTGATGCACGTTACAGAAAAACCCTGTTCGATGCTAATAAGCAGCCCATATCAATTCGATAAACAAAAGCTAACAAGCTCTGTGGACGGCGCATGGCGCTGGCTCAGAGCGAGTCGAAAGTGGCCCGGGCAGGTTGCCGCTTTCCATTCGATTTTATCACAGGCCTTTTAACTGCCAGGCTTGTGGCCTGTCAATGTTTTGGAGCATAACGTGCAAATTAGACCTTTTTGTGAAGCTGACCGCCCTTTTTTACGCACGCTGTTTCTGGCATCGCGCAAGGCAAACTGGCACTGGCTGGATAGCAGCCGCTGGCAACTGGAGGATTTTGACAGCACCGTACTGGGTGAAACGGTGTTGGTCGCAGAACAGGAGGGACATCGCGTTGGCTTTGCCGCGCTGCTGGAAAATGACAACTTTCTGCACAGCCTGTTTGTCGATCCACAACATCAGGGCAGCGGCGTCGGCAGCGCGTTGTTAAAGGCGGTGCAGGCACGATTCACCTCAACCGGTGCGCTAAAATGCCTGTTAGCCAACAAACCGGCACAGGCATTTTATCAGCGGCACGGCTGGCAGGTGATTGCGCAGGGCGAGAGCGAACAAGGCGAGTACGTTCTGATGCACTATAAACTGCGCCCGTAAGCCGGGCGCAAATCTTACAGGGCGCGGAAGGCGATATCGCCCGGAATCACCTCACCCTGCCAGTAAAGCTGCGCGGCCACCGCACCGGCCAGCTGACGATAGCGGGCGGTAAATTCCCCGTGCGGATCGCGGATCACCGTGGGTTCACCGGCATCCAGATCTTCGCGCAGCTGGATGTGCAGCGGCAGCTGGCTGAGCAGGCGCGTATGGTACTGTTCAGCCAGCTTTTCTGCACCGCCGCTGCCAAATATCGCCTCATGATGGCCGCAGTTGCTGCAAATATGCATGCTCATGTTTTCCACCACGCCCAGCACCGGCACATTGACCTTCTCAAACATCACAATGCCCTTGCGCGCGTCGAGCAGCGCAATATCCTGCGGCGTAGTGATGATCACCGCGCCGGTGACCGGCACGTTCTGCGCCAGCGTCAGCTGGATATCGCCGGTGCCTGGCGGCATATCCAGCACCAGATAATCGAGTTCCGGCCACAGCGTTTCGTTCAGCAACTGCATCAGCGCCTTGCTGGCCATGGGCCCGCGCCACACCATGGCGTTATCGTCGGTGACCAGATAACCGATGGAGTTAGTGGCCAGGCCGTGCGCCATGATCGGCGCCATGTGTTTCCCGTCGGGCGAAGAAGGACGCTGATCGTCGGTGCCCAACATGCTCGGCACCGATGGGCCGTAGATATCAGCATCCAGCAGGCCCACGCGCGCGCCTTCGGCGGCCAGCGCCAGCGCCATGTTCACCGCCGTCGTGGATTTGCCCACGCCGCCTTTGCCGGAGCTGACGGCGATAATGTTTTTTACACCGTTAGCGCCTGGCTGATCTTTGACCCGCTTCAGCGTGGCAATATCGTGACGCAGACGCCAGTCGATCGCCCCCGCGCCGGTGATGCGCAGCAAATCGGCGCTGACCTGCTCTTTCAGCTGGTCAAACGCGCCGTTCCAGACAAACGGCATCAGCAATTCGACATGCAGCCGGTTATCCAGCAACGCTACGTGGTGCAGCGCTTTCAGCACAATCAAATTGCGCTGCAGCGTAGGGTGTTCAAAACGGGCGAGAACGCCGGCAACCATGGCGCGCAGCGTTTCCGGTGAATGATGGGGGGATTCAGTGTTCATCCCTGCTCCTCTGTTTTCTTGTTAGCCTGATGACGCCATTCAGCTAATCATATCAGAAGCCTGGCCGAATGAAGCGCTGGCAAACCCTCTGTTTACGCCGGGACGGCCTTTCAGGTAACATCTAAGACCGTTTTTTTAACCACAAGAAAGCAACGTAAACTATGACTCAAGTCGCGAAAAAAATAATGGTAACGTGCGCCCTGCCGTACGCTAATGGCTCAATCCATCTCGGCCACATGCTCGAGCATATCCAGGCAGATATTTGGGTTCGTTACCAGCGAATGCGCGGCAATCAGGTTTACTTCATCTGTGCTGACGACGCCCACGGCACGCCGATCATGCTGAAATCACAGCAGCTCGGCATCACGCCAGAGCAGATGATTGCGGAGATGAGCCAGGAGCATCAGGCTGACTTCGCCGGTTTTAACATCAGCTATGACAATTATCATTCGACCCATGGCGAAGAGAACCGCGTGCTTTCTGAGCAGATTTACACGCGCCTGAAGGCCAACGGCCACATTAAGAATCGCACCATTTCGCAGCTTTACGATCCAGAAAAAGGCATGTTCCTGCCGGATCGCTTCGTTAAAGGCAGCTGCCCGAAATGTAAATCGCCGGATCAGTATGGCGACAACTGTGAAGTGTGCGGCGCGACCTACAGCCCAACCGAGCTGATCAATCCGCAGTCCGCCGTGTCTGGCGCGACGCCGGTGATGCGTGATTCCGAACACTTCTTCTTCGATTTACCGGCATTCAGCGACATGCTGCAGGCGTGGACGCGCTCCGGCGCCCTGCAGGATCAGGTGGCTAACAAGATGCAGGAGTGGTTTGAGTCGGGCCTGCATCAGTGGGACATTTCTCGCGATGCGCCTTACTTCGGCTTTGAGATCCCGGATGCGCCAGGCAAATATTTCTATGTCTGGCTCGACGCGCCAATCGGCTACATGGGCTCGTTCAAAAACCTGTGTGACAAGCGCGGCGACCTCGATTTCGACGAGTTCTGGAATAAAGATTCCACCACTGAGCTGTATCACTTTATCGGCAAAGATATCGTCTATTTCCACAGCCTGTTCTGGCCAGCGATGCTGGAAGGCAGCAACTACCGCAAGCCTAACAACCTGTTTGTGCATGGCTACGTGACGGTAAATGGCGCGAAGATGTCGAAATCGCGCGGCACCTTTATCAAAGCCAGCACCTGGTTGCAGCATCTGGATGCCGACAGCCTGCGCTATTACTATGCGGCCAAGCTCTCATCACGCATTGATGATATCGATCTTAACCTGGAAGATTTCGTCCAGCGTGTGAACGCCGACGTGGTCAACAAAGTGGTCAACCTCGCCTCGCGCAATGCCGGTTTTATCACTAAGCGCTTCGACGGCAAGCTGGCAGCTGAGCTGGCCGATCCTGCGCTCTTTAAAACCTTCACCGATGCGTCAGAAAAAATTGGCGAAGCCTGGGCGGCGCGTGAATATGGCCGGGCCATTCGCGATATCATGGCGCTGGCTGACGTTGCTAACCGCTATGTTGACGAACAGGCGCCGTGGGTAGTGGCGAAACAGGAAGGCCGCGATGCCGACCTGCAGGCGATCTGCTCCATGGGCATCAATATGTTCCGCGTGCTGATGACCTGGCTGAAGCCGGTGCTGCCTTCGCTGGCCGAGCGCACCGAAGCTTTCCTCAACTGCGAACTGAGCTGGGATGCCGTGCAGCAGCCGCTGCTCGATCACAGCATCGCCAGCTTTAAAGCGCTCTACAGCCGCATTGAGATGAACAAAGTTGAGGCGCTGATTGAAGCTTCAAAAGAAGATGCGGCAGTGGCTAATCAGCCTGCTGTCAGCGGTCCGCTGGCGGATGCACCGATTGGCGAGACCATCACCATTGATGATTTTGCCAAAATCGATATGCGCGTGGCGCTGATCGAGAAAGCCGAACTGGTGGAAGGCTCAGACAAGCTGCTGCGTTTACAGCTCGATCTGGGCGGTGAGAAGCGGCAGATTTTCTCCGGCATTCGCGCGGCTTACCCCGATCCCGCGGTGCTGGAAGGCAAGCTGACCATTATTGTCGCTAACCTGGCACCACGTAAAATGCGCTTCGGCGTGTCGGAAGGCATGGTGCTTTCAGCCGGTTCCGGCGGCGCCGATCTGTATGTGCTGTCGGCGGACAGCGGTGCCACACCGGGCATGCAGGTGAAGTAAACGCCACAAGGCGTTGGTGTTGTTCCTCAGGCCGGAAAGGCCTGGGTTTGCCGTGAAGCGGGCGGCTTTTAAGGGCAAGGGCTTTAAGGTCAGCGGCCATTTCGTTCTGCCTGGCTGGCGGCTTTAAGGTCAAGGACTTTAAGGTCAACGGCCATTTCGTTCTGCCTCAAGGCAGCCCGAGCAGGGCCGGCAGTCGCCCCGGCCCTGCACCCGCGCTTTCGGCCAGCTTCATCGCCGCGTTGCGGTGCCCTCGCTACTTCAGCCTTCCTGACGGACCACTCGCGACGCGCCCTCCATGGCGCGGCGCTTCCCTCTCGCCGACGTCCTGTCGGCTCGTCCTGGAACGCTTCATCCACTCGGCGCTGAAATGGCCGCCAACACCACTCGCTGCCAGAATTGTACTCAATGTGACTAATAACTGGCTGAAGAAGCCTTGGTTGGATGAAACGTTATGACTGGTTAGAAAGATCATCATAATGCGTTGAACATATCGGATGGTGGCGCAAGGCACTTATCCATTGGTCGCTGAAATGGCCACCAACATCACTCGCTGCCAGAATTGTACTCAATGTGACTAATAACTGGCTGAAGAAGCCTTGGTTGGATGAAACGTTATGACTGGTTAGAAAGATCATCATAATGCGTTGAACATATCGGCTGGTGGCGCAAGGCACTTATCCATTGGTCGCTGAAATGGCCACCAACATCACTCGCTGCCAGAATTGTACTCAATGTGACTAATAACTGGCTGAAGAAGCCTTAATTGGATGAAACGTTATGACTGGTTAGAAAGATCATCATAATGCATTGAACATATCGGCTGGTGGCGCAAGGCACTTATCCATTGGTCGCTGAAATGCCGCCAACACCACTCGCTGCCAGAATTGTACTCAATGTGACTAATAACTGGCTGAAGAAGCCTTGGTTGTATAAATTAGGTTGATTAGCTGAAAGTTGGCAATCCTCTCAAATATCATCATGTGCTGAACATCCCGAAAGGGCTTATCCATTTGTGGCTGAGATGGACGCCAGTATCACTCGTTGCCAGAACTGTACTCAATGTGACTAATAACTGGCTGAAGAAGCCTTGGTTGTATAAATCAGGTTGATTAGCTGAAAGTTGGCAATCCTCTCAAATATCATCATGTGCTGAACATCCCGAAAGGGCTTATCCATTTGTGGCTGAGATGGACGCCAGTATCACTCGTTGCCAGAACTGTACTCAATGTGACTAATAACTGGCTG